>Ga0209272_10000002_pt1 | contig 1539867 bp, 1393 predicted proteins | sample tdDd002_FD_187125 | JGI IMG/M metagenome (GOLD analysis project Ga0209272, IMG submission 187125) | Marine sediment microbial communities from the Atlantic coast under amendment with organic carbon and nitrate - tdDd00.2 (SPAdes)... | ecosystem: Environmental > Aquatic > Marine > Coastal >...
CAGTGAGAATGACCTGGAAAAGTCTTTTATAATCCTTTTCACCTAAGAGATTATACATATAATTGAAGATGTCTATAACCGATTGCGAGGTATTAGCATCTCTTATAAATGCCAGCATGAAGTTAGAGTTTATAAAATGAAGCGTTAATAATACCTTGCCACCTTTATTACCAATCACAGAATCCATCTGAACAACATTATGCTCTGGATAACGCTCCATGTGTGCTAAATAATCTTCGTATTTACGGTTGATACGACATTTCCTATCCACCTTAAATTCAGGTTTCTTGTACCTTGGACGAAACTTAACCTTACGAGGTAAATCAATATTTCTGACATCAAAGACACAGGCATCTATGTAATTGTAGAGCGTTTTTTCACTACACATGATTTCATCTTTATGGTGAACATATACTTGATGAACTGATTGTCCATTTTTTATGAGTGGACTAATAATATCATTAAGGCGGCTGATTTCAGCTTCGTTTGTTAAAAGGCCACTACGTGATTCCGATATGTTCTCAGAGAATATTTGATGAGCATCACTAGCATTATAATAAGGTTTTGCAAGTGTGCACTTAGTATAGTCACTGCATCCATTACAAACATATGGTGGTTTGAATTTACTGATACAGATTTGTTCCTCAAAGAAATCACAACAGTCATTACACAGTTTGCATAACTTGCAGTAATTTTTCTTGGGATATTTACATTCCTTACATACAAGTTTTCTACGGCATTCCGAACGATGTTTACAAGCATTGTAAGTATTCCCAGCATAGCCTGTTTTTCTGATAATATGATTGCGTTTTATTTCTTTTGAGATGGTAGTTCTATCTTTTGAGATAATCTTTCCAATCGCACCAAAAGATAAACATTTTTTTAGACCGGCTTCTATTTCTAGTCGTTGGTCATACGTTAAATATTTAGACATAAATACCTCCAAAAAGTCACCAGCTCTTTGAAGGTATCAGTAAGATTTACTAAAGACAATAAAAAAACAAGAACCTATTACAGTTCTTGCTAAAATATTTGTACTTCATAATTCCATAGACTATGAATTACAACTATACATATAATAATGATTTTTTTGAAAATGGACTATGGAAATTCATTTTTCAATTTAGGGAATAAACAAAATGTGAAAAGAATAGGTGAATTCCTATTCTTTTGTTGTTTTATAATGTTTTGAGGTATAAAATTAAAAGGGATTGGTATAAATTTGAAATGAGGTATTATGTTAGATATTAGAGAAGAAAAAGACTTAATGATTATTAAACCTTTATGGCAAGCACTCAATAGACACCATATGATTCACTCAAGACATTTTGAGCAAGTGTATAGAGATGTTGATTTTGAATCTAAGATTGAAAAGTTTAATAATGTAGACGATTATAGATTAGAAGTTATATGTAAGAATAAAAAACCACTAGGTTATATTTTAGGGAGTTTAAAAGATCAAAATGGAGAAATTGATTCATTTTATATTTATGATGACTTAAGAGGACTCGGTCTAGGGGAATATTTGTTAAAAAGGATGATTCTTTGGTTGGAGTCAAATGATGTAAAAACAATTACTTCAGAGGTTGCTGCAGGTAACGAAGAGGTGATTGGATTTTATCACAAAATGGGTTTTTACACATCGAAGCATACAATGAGATTAGGAGAATGAAATGAGGAAAATAATATCGATTTTGCTGTTAGTAGCAGTCGTCGGAACTGGTCTTTGGTATATCTTTAGAGACCAGGAGGAACTTACAGATGTGACTACAGAAACACCAGTAGAAACTGTGGAAGTAGAGGAGGAGCCAGAAGAGGATAAGTCATTCCAATTATCTGTTGAAGCATTGGATTCTGATGAGTATGGTATTAAAGCAGACTCAGGATTTAAAATGATCACGAGTGAGGAAGTATCTATTGAAAAACTATCTGAAAACATTCGGATTTCTCCTGAAATAGATTTTGAAGTAGAGCGAGTTTCTGAAAAAGAGTACTTACTTCAACCTAATAAGGAACTGCTTAAGAATAAAGTGTATGTTATTTCTTATGATCCATCTGATTATGGTAAGGCTTTTCAAGTTGTAGACAGTCTTAAGTTGACTGAAAAATATCCTGGTAACCAAGCTACAGATGTACCTCAAAGGACATTAATTGAAATGCATTTTAATAGTAAAAATGTTAAGGATTTGGATGAACACTTTTCTATAGAACCTGAGGTTGAGGGGGAGTTTACATACAATGCCGATGTGGTTACATTTGTTCCAACCGCTTTAGAAGCTGGTAAAACTTATGAAGTTACCATAAAATCAGGTCTGTCTGATGGTGAGAGAACATTAGAAGAAGATATTTCTTATAGTTTTACAACGGGTTTTGGCAATGATTTTCCTGACAATACTTTTTATTCATTGTGTAATGTTTTACCTGATGAATCAGCATCAATATCTATACTTGGCTACAACAATCATGAAAACTATAGTATGAAAATATATCAAGTTGTTGATTTTGAGAGCTTTAAACAGGCTTATGATGATTATTATCAACAAGCCTCACATCCGGAATTGGATTTTGATGTAGTTTATGATGAAGAGGTACCTTCAGCTAATTATCAGTATAGAGATTATGTTGAGGTCCCGGGACTAGAAAAAGGTAGATATATTGTTGAATTAAAAGCTGATGGTATGAAGCAGTATACATTCTTACAAGTAAACAGACTTCAAGTTTACTATACATCTACTGTTGAAAACGAGCTATTTTGGACCATTGACCATATGGAAAAAAATCCAGTAAAAGGTGTAGAAGTATATGACGGAGACACTTTGTTAGGATCGACAGATTTGTCTGGCACCCTATTAATTAACTCTAGTGATTCTAGAGATTATAAGGTTGTTTTTGAGGAGGAATCTTACTTAATCAATACCAATCGCAATAATAGATATGAACCTTATTACTATTATGACAATACTAATACAGATTATTGGTCATTTATATATAAGGATAGAAGTGCTTATTTACCAAACGACACAGTGCATATTTTTGGATTTATAAGAGCATTTAACGATAAGCCAGTAGAAAATGTAACCCTTAGTTTGGGGAGATATTGGCGGGAAGAAGTTTTTATTGAAAAAGAGATAGATCTTAAGACGTATCAGACACTTAACGAAACACTTGATTTAGAAGGGTTAGAATCTGGATATTATCAACTTCAGTTAAGAGTGAATGGTGAACTTATAGAGAGTCAAGAGTTGATTGTCAATCAATATGAGAAGCCTGAAGTCTATTTAGAAACATCTCTTGATAAGAAAGTGGTGTTTACTGGAGATTCAGTACATTTAAATGTTTTAGCTAAATACTTCAATGAACTGCCTTATGAAGGTATGAAACTTGGTATCAATAATAATGGAACTTATGTTGGTGAAGTTTTTACTGATAAAAATGGTATTTATGAAGATGATTTAGAAGTAACTTCAAATCAAACCAGCTGGTATCCGCGCTTTGTTAATATCAATGTAGAGGCAAGAGATATTCAAGATACATATGTTAATTCAAGAAAGTACGTTGAAGTTTTTTCTAGAGATATTATGATGCTTGGAGAGGTAGAAGAGGTTAATGATTCAGCAAGTGTAACTTTTGATGTAAATAAAATAGATTTAAGTAAGTATGATGGCAGTTTTGGCAAACACTATGAGACTGTTAAAGGTGAAACCATAGATGTGGAATATACGGTTAATATTAAAGATAATTACACTGAAAAAATATTCCTGGGCACATTTATTAACCCAATCCATAAAATAAGTTATGACAAATATGAATATGAATCGCGTAGTAAAATGCTTGATAAAATTCAAAGTTCAACCATTGATGGAAAGGGTCAGTTTGCATTCGATATAGAGGATGACCATTACTATGAGATTACTGTAGAGGCTAAAGATACTCAGGGTAGAAGAACAACTTATAAAATGTATTATGGTAAATCTGACTATACTTATTATTATACAAGAGATGATTTATATAGTCTCTCAGGTTTTGAGGATCAACGATTTGTTGTTGGAGACAATGTTTTTTATGAGGTGCTTGCATCTGGTAGTAAAATAGGTGCTTCTTCAAATGATCATATGCTTGAGCTAAGGTTAAGAGATGGTTTATTAGGATATGATGTCATCGATAAAGCATCAAATAGCTTTAATTTTAAAGCTTCATATCGACCTAATATCCTTCTAAAAGTAATTTATTATGATGGTTATACATTTACAGTTTTGCCAAAATGGGATAGTCAATTGGTTCCATATGATTATGAGTCTTTAGAAGCAGAAATAGAGTACGAAGTTGATAAAGTAGACTTTTTACCAGGAGAAACTGCTGAGATAGATTTTGATGTTAATTATGATGGGAAACCTTTCGATGGTATGTTAAATGTTTCTGTTGTAGATGAAGCTTATTTCGCAATCTATGAGGATTACTTTAATTTGGGACCATCACTTCATTCGTTTATCTATTCTGACGGTATAGTCTCTGAAGGTAGTACGTTAGAGTTTACAGAAGATACAGCTTTTGGTGCAGAGATGGGTGAGGGTGGAGATGGTGACTATCTTCGTGATGACTTTAAAGATACAGCCTATTTTAAAACTGTTGAAGTAGTTGATGGAAAAGCATCGGTTGAGTTTGAACTGCCTGATAACTTAACAAGTTGGCGTTTGACATTGCATGCTGTAAATGATGATTTAATTTATAAACAATTAAAAGGTAATGTATTCGTTAAGTTACCGTATTTTGTAAGAAGTCTTAATAACAGTGAATATGTTACAGGTGACGAACTGTCTATGACTGTGACTTGTGATGGTGATAATGTAACTTCTGAAACAGATGTATCTTATTTAGGAAAGTTAATACGAGGTGAGAATGTTACTGAAACAACAGTCGATGTAAAGGGTAAAGAATATGTGTCGTTACCTTTGGGGATTCTTGAAGCTGGCGAATATGATACTGTAGTAGAAGGTCGCATTGAAGGTGGCGTTGATGGTATATTAGAAAAAATAACAGTTAAAGACCACTATATAGAAACAACTCATAGAATCACATCGGTATTATCAGATGATTATGAGAAAAAATACAATAGAGAAACTATGTTTTCTTTATACAATAAAGCAGCAAAAGAGTTCGTGGAAAGAGTCTATGAAGCTACTTTTAGATCTGAATACAGATTAGAGGAAATTCTTGGTTCTGATTATGCTAAGGAAATTTTAAGTCAATATTTTGATGTAACAAGAGATGAGATATCTGTTGAATCGTTCCAAAATTATGATGGTGGTCTAAAACAACTTCGTACTGGTGAGTCGTCTTTGTTTACAAGTACATTGATTATGGGAACTAAGATAGGTTTAGAGCGCTTTAACGAAGAAAATCTTGAAGCTTTCTTAATGAAGCGATTCCGTTCAGGAGAGTTGTTGCCGTTACAACGTGCTGAAATATTATGGGCACTAGCTTCTAATGAAAAACCGGTTCTATTGCTTATTGATAAACACATTGAAGAAAGTAATATGAACACAAGAGAGAAGCTTTATATAGCCATGGCTCTAACTGAGCTAGGTGATAAATCTAGAGCGAAAGAATTTATGCAGGAAGTCCTTGATGAAGAACTTGTTGGATTAGATGATTCAGCATCTTTGCTTTGTGGTGTTTATACAGGTAAGTTAGGATTAAACTATGATGCCTTTACAGAGGATTATTCAGAGGGGATTAAAAGTGATGATACTTTAGCAATTGAAAAGCTGTTTTATATCAATAGTTTCCCAGTGGAATTTGATGAAACTACATTTACTTATACGCTTAATGGCGATGAAAAAGTTGTTGAATTACCAGATGTAAGAGCGGTGAAGATTTCTATTGATGAAGGTGATGAGATTTCTTTCTCTGATGTTGGTGAAGATATCATTGTAGATGAATGGGTAAAGGTTTACGGTACAGACTATAAACAATATCAAACACAAGAGGTATCGGTATATGCTGATGTCGATGATGATATTAGTCTTGGAGATCGTGTGAAAGTTACTTATCACTACAAAAAACCAATGAAAGAAAGTGCGATAATACACTCTAGAATCCCAGCAGGATTTGAATATGTCGGTGGTGATGGTTATGCAGATAATCAGAATCTAACTCTTTATACACCATATGATAGATCATCGGGTGAACTGGTTGTTTATTTCTCAGCCAATCAAGCAGGAAAATATCAGTTTGAATCAACGATTATTCAGAATGCTTATAAAGGGCTGATATACTTATCTGATCCAGAAGTGTTAGAGGTTACACATGATTAATATTGGTCCGATTGTGTTGATTGTAATGGCACTGGTAGGCTATCAGCCATCAGACCATAATTTTGTGTATGATGAATCTATTTATAATGTAGTATCTTCAGTGGAAGAAGCACCTATTAAAGGCATGATTGTTCCTCATCATACAGTACCTATGGACATTATTGTAGATATGTATCAACGTGCACCAGACGTTGAACATATTCTATTGATTAGTCCAGATCACTTTTTAAATGCAGACAGGCACATTACAACGAGTAGATTAGATTGGAATGGTCCTTTTGGAAAAGTCTTTAATAATAATGTTTTAACGGATGAACTTTCATCGAGAGATTTTGTCATTGAAGATGATGAGGAAATATTTGTTGAACATGGTTTGAATACGCATATACCACTTATAGCAAAGTATTTCGAAAATGCTGATGTAACTACTTTGATGATTTCAAAGAATACAAACTATAATGAGTTGAATACTTTGGTTAAAGCTTTACCAGAGGATTTGTTTATAATAGCATCAGTTGATTTTTCGCACTATTTGACTCATGATCAGGCCAACATAAATGATCAAGAGACTTATGAAATGGTTATGATGAGAAAATATGATCAACTTTTTGTGAAAAGTGATGCCTATTTTGATTCGCCAATGTGTTTATATGTGATACTCAAATACTATGAAGATAGAGAAATTATGGTGTATGAGAATAAGAATTCTGCAGATTATTTAGGTGGGTTTTATAATACAACCAGCTACTTTACCATTGGATTTAAATAAAAGTAGAATTTCATAATGAAAATTCAAAAGCTTCTGGTTAATCCAGTGGCTTTTTTCGTTGACAAAAAAGAAGTGATGAAATATCATTAATGTAAGTGAACACTTACTTTAAATGTAGATAACTTGTACAATAGGAAAAATGAACGATTTGATAGTTTAGGAGGCGAAATGGCATATTATTCAGTAAATGATGTGAATTTGTATTATGAAGTAGATGGGAATGAGGAATCAACTGTAGCAATTGCATATTTTAATGGGGTTATGGCCTCAACGAATAGTTGGGATTTTATGTGGAAAACATTTGAAACTGACAACTTTAAGATTATTAGACACGATTTTAGAGGGCAGATGAAGTCGGATAAACCCAGTGGACCATACAGTTTTCAAATGCATTCTGAGGATGCAAAAGCTCTATTTGATGACTTAAATGTTGATAAAGTTCATATTATTGGGACTTCTTATGGTGGAGAAGTTGCGATGAAATTTGCTCTTATGTATCCTGAAATGACCAAAAGTATTTCAATTATTGATTCTGTAAGTGAATTAGACGAAGTTTTAAAAGGATTTATTGAGAGTTGGATGCAGTTATGTGAGTTGAAAGATGGAGAAAAATTCTTTAAGGGAATGGCACCGAGTATTTATGGGAACTCTTTTTATACGAAGAATAAGTTGATGTTAGATAGTAGAGCAAAAGCTTTTAAGTCGGTTGAGGATAGCTACTTTGAGGGACAAAAGATCTTATATGAGACATTTAAAAATGATGTTTATATGACAGATCAGTTAAAAGACATTCAATGTCCTGCACTAGTAGTGGTGGGAGAAGATGATTTATTAAAAAGGGTAAAGTTTTCGAAAATAATCGCTAATAATATACCAAATTCGGAATTTATTATCATTCCAGATTGTGGTCATGTACCAATATTTGAAAAATACAAAGAACTGAATAGTATGATATATGGATTTGTCAGTAAAAACTTATAAAATAACCGCCAATCACCTTGGAAAATTGTAATTTACTACGCAACTCGAAACATTGGAAGTAAGTTTTACTTTTTCGGTTAATAGATATCATGTATAATATAGTTATATATAAGCAATGATAAATTTAATTTTGACAGAGTTTCGGAGGTGCATAATGAAAAAATACTTGATAGGTGCAATGTGTCTTCTGCTAATAGGTTGCCAGTCGGGTGACTTAGAAGCAGTTGAACTTGAAAAAAGTAATTTACTGAATGAAGTGGAGACACTAAAGACTGAGAAAAGTGAGCTGATGGATCAAATAAAGACTCTCTCGGAAGAAAAAATGACTTTCTACGATGAAAATGTCTTATTAAAATCTCAATTAGAGTCCTGTGAAGAAGAAAAAAAAGCATCCTTAGTTGAAAAAGAAGCTATCGAAAAAAGTTTAGAAGCTGTTGCAACTAATCCTTATGAAGCTCAGTTTAATTTTGATGTAAATATAGTTCAAACTTTTGACGGAAAAATGCGTTATGTATTTGAGCCGGCTGAGATACCTCATGCTCAGTATTATATAGTTGTAGGTGAAAATCCTGAACTCAACAATATTCATGAAGATGATGCAGAGATAATTGAGTTTGGAGAAGATGCTTATGAAGTTGTAAGTTTTCAAGTAGAAGGGACTATATATAACTTTAAGTGGTCAAACATTGAGTGGAACAGTGATGCATCAGATTATGAAGTAACAGATCTTATAGAGGCCGTTAATGAAGTAAAAGACAGACGTGTCAATATTCGTACAATGTTACCGGAAGGTCTTCCGCATCAATTAGTACAATGGGAAAATAGTAAAGGCGAGGTATTTGAAGTTGTATTGCATTATGATGGTATTGGGTTTGAGGGCGAAATGATAATATGTGAATAGGAGAGAATATGTTTACTGGAGAAAAAGTAAGGTTAAGAGCTTATGAAAAAGAAGATATAAAAAAAGCGCAGGAATATATAAATGATCCTGAAATCAAACATCTATTAACACCAAATGTCCCATTTCCTATTACTTTAGCGGATGAAACTAAATTTATAGAAGGTATTTCTGCTTTTAAAGATGAGTATAGTTTTGCCATAGAAACATTAGACTCTCTATATATCGGTGGTTGTGGATTAAATAGAGTGGATTGGAAAAATAGGTCTTGTATCGTTGGTATTTTTATTGGAGACAAATCATATTGGGGCAAAGGCTATGGTACTGATGCCATGAATGTTTTGATTAAATTTATTTTTGATGAGATGAATTTAAATAGAATACAATTGAATGTATATAGTTATAATGAACGAGCGATTAAGTCGTATGAAAAAAGTGGCTTTGTTAAAGAAGGTGTCTTAAGACAAGCTTTGTATAAAGGTGGCGCTTATCATGATGAAATTATAATGAGTTTATTAAAAGAAGCGTATGAATAATCATACGCTTACTTTAGATAGTTAAGAAAGTTGTTTGCTTTTTTATCCGATTCTGCAGTTGATGATTAAGGAAGTGGGGATCCGTTTGGCATCATATTTTAGTACAATATCTTTACCAGACTTGCCATTGAGTTTCTCGCATTCTTTCATAGAATCCTCCTTGCTCAATAAGTAGAGTACCCTAAAAAGAAAAGTATAAACGGCATATGCTACAAAAGCACATGGTAGCCATGTGCTTTTGTGTTATTGTTTTAGTTTTAAAATTTCTTCTTCCTCTGGTGTCGTATAAAGCGTACTGTTGGTATGGAATATAACCATTCCAGGTTTTGCACCATTAGGCTTTTTTAGATGTCTAACTTCAGTATAATCGACTGGAACTTGAGAAGAAGATTGTCCTTTTGAATGATATGCTGCAATCATTGCGGCTTCTCTAAGTGTTGTTTCAGGAATCTTTTGACCATGTGATCTAATGATAACGTGAGATCCAGGAATGTTTTTTGTATGTAGCCACATATCAGACTTACTTGCTAGTTTCATGGATAAATAGTCATTTTGTAGATTGTTTTTACCAACTAAAATTTCAAAACCGTCAGAGGATTGATACTGATAAGGCTTACTTTTGCTGGCTTTCTTCTTCTTATGACCTTGCTTTTTCTTTAAGTAACCTGTAAGAATCAACTCTTCTTTAATTTCCTCGAAGTTATCTTGATCTGGTGAAACTTCTAGATTATGAAGTACATGATTTAAATAGATAATTTCATGCTCAGTGATCTCCATTTGTTCAAGTACTTTTACTTGAGCAGTTTTTAGTTTATTATATCTTTTAAAGAAATTTTGTGCATTTTCTGATGGTGTTTTTCTAATATCTAAAGAAATAGTAATGAGCTCATTGTTGTCGTAGAAATTTTCTAATTCAACTTTATTCATACCTTTTTCAATTCTATAGATATTGGCTAATATTAATTCGCCTTTAATTTTATAGTTATCTGCTTTTTCAGCAAATAAAAGATCCTCTTCTAAATTCTGCATTTTTTTCTTTTGACGATCAATTTTATTTTGAATCGATTTTCTTAGATTATGCGATCTTTGAAGCAGTTTGTTGACGGTGTTCTTATTAGCATAATACTCATTAACAACCTCAACAACTGAATCGAAACGTTTAATAACGAATTCGTCTGAATGATAAGGTGAAAGATCCACAATGGTCAAATCTTTTAAAGCATCATTTTGAAGATATACAACTTGATAATAATCATGCTTTGAATTAAAGAAGTTAATGAACTCCTCTGTGAGTTTTTCCTTTTGGAGTTCGTCTAGTTGATCCTGGTGGAGATTGAAATCAATGTTTGCTCTTAAACACATTTCCTTTGAAATAATAGGGCTGATCCCTTGATAAGTCATATATATATGTTTAAAAGTTGGTCTAGATTCTCTACTAAAGTTTTCCATGAATCCTTCAGCAGTCTCATTTCGTGGATCCTTTTTATCATTTGGTGGGAATAAATACGTAATTCCAGGGAATAGTTGTCTATATCTATTAACACCTAAAGCGATTCTCTTGATACAATCTATAATTTTATAGTTCTCATCAACAAGAGTAATGTTTGAGTGTTTTCCCATGATTTCAAATATAAGGTGTTTAATAGTTAAATCACCAAGTTCTGTTCTGGATTCAACTGTTAAGGTAATAACGCGTTCAAGTTCTAATTGTTTAAAAGCAATTATTTTACCACCTGCAAGATGTTTTCTTAATAACATACAAAACATAGGAGCTTGTGTTGGATTTTCTTTTTTTAGTTCTGTTAAACCGAAATAGGGTAAGTTGCTATCTGCTGATAAGAGTAGTTTATAGTTTTTTCGGTTGAATCTGATGTGTAATACAATTTCGTCGTTTTCAGGTTGATGAATCTTGTCAATGCGGTTACCTACAATGATTGACTGGATTTCATCTGTTAGAGCATTTATTGTAATTCCATCGAATGGCATACAATCGCCCCCTTTCTAGAGAGTAGTATAACAGACTTTATATGACTTGACGAGTAGATTTGAGGTGTAACATGAAATTAATATTTAAAACGGTATAGTCAAGAGGCTATAAGTATAGTATAATGAGTGATGGTGTTTTTGAATAATTAAGGTATGAAAAACATATGATAAGTGTTATAATTATAAATAGTATATAAACCGTATAGGAGGTTTCATGGTAAACAGTATGACGGGTTATGGTCGTTCGGAACAAGAGACAGGTTTACAGAAAGTTCTCATTGAAATGAAGGCTGTTAATCATAGATATTGCGACATTGTTTTAAAGATTCCTAAGAAGATGGCAATGTTCGAAGACCGCATCAAGAAATTGGTGAAGAGTCATGTAAATAGAGGTAGAGTAGAAATCTATATGTCTTTTGATGAAGAAAAGGGTGAGGATTTCACTGTAACACCAAATTACGCTGTTTTGGATCAATACAAAGCGGCACTGGATGAAATGAAAGATCGTTATGGTATTTCAAGAGATTTCGATTTAAATCTTTTAACAAGATTTCAAGATGTTTTTTCAGTAGAATATAAAGAAATTGATGAAGAAGCAATTTGGTCTTTAATTGAAAAGGCAGTGACTGAAGCATTAAATTCTCTAATTCAAATGAGAAAAGTTGAAGGTCAGAAATTATTAGAAGATATTCAAGGTCGTATTAAAACGATTAAGGGTATCATTGTTGAGCTAGAAAAAAGAGCGCCAGAAATAGTGGTTATTCATAAAGAAAAAATGCGTGAACGCATTGGTGAGTTATTAGGAGAAATTGAACTTGATGAAGCAAAACTTGCTCAGGAAGTTGCATATTTTTCAGATAAAACAAATATTACAGAAGAACTGGTACGTCTAGACAGTCATTTAGATCAATTAGCAACGATCTTTGATGAAGATCAGTCTATCGGTAGAAAACTTGATTTCTTATTACAAGAGATTAATAGAGAGATCAATACAATCGGTTCAAAATCACCAGATATCGACATTTCTAATCATGTTATTGAGTTAAAGAGTGAATTTGAGAAAATCAGAGAACAAATTCAAAATATAGAATAGGAGTGCTGTGTGAATAAAAAGGGTTTATTAATTGTCGTTTCAGGACCATCAGGTGCTGGGAAGGGTACAATTTGTAAAGAAGTACTGTCAAGAAGAGATGATATCTTCGTTTCTACATCTGCAACGACAAGAGAGCCTCGTAAGGGTGAAGTTGAAGGTGTGAATTACTTCTTCATTACTAGAGAAGATTTTGAGAAAAAAATTGAAGAAGAGGCATTCATTGAGTATGCAGAAGTATATACTAATCTTTATGGAACGCCTAAAGATACAGTGCTAGAAAAGTTGAATAAGGGTGAAAATATACTCTTAGAAATAGATATTCAAGGTGCACTTCAAGTTAAGAAGCGTTATCCAGAAGGTGTATTTATCTTTATTCTTCCACCATCGATGAAGGAATTGAAAAACCGAATCATTGGTAGAGGTAGTGAAACACCAGAAAGTCTTGAAAGACGTTTTTCGAGCGCCTATGAAGAAATCGAATTTGTAAATCAATATGATTATTACATTATAAATGATCAAGTAAAAAAAGCAGCTGATTTAATGGAATCTATTATTGATGCTGAAAGATGTAAAGTTATCGAAGATATTGAAGACATTGTGAAGATGTTTAAGGAGGAAGTTTAATGTTATACCCACCAGTTAATGAGTTAGTTAAAAAAGCAGGTACACGTTATGGTTTAATTATCGCTGCTTCAAAAAGAGCTAGAGAAATCATTGATACAGATGATGAAGTTATCAGCGTAGATTCATCAGTTGCAGTAACGCAAGCAATTAATGAAATTTATGATGGTACAATTGTAACAAGAGAACTATCAGAGGATGAGTACGAAGACGAAAACCAAGAAGTAATCGTATTAGATCACGAATAAAAAGGTGAGTATACTCTTCGGGTATACTCTTTTTAATATGAAAACAGGAAGTCTTAATTGACTTTTCTTGAGGAGAATGAAATGTTAAATGGAAAACATATTGTAATAGGTGTTACAGGTGGAATTGCAGTTTATAAAGTTGTAGATGTGGTTAGTCGCTTAAAGAAGCTTGGTGCTGAAATTACAGTAATCATGACAAAACACGCTACAGAATTTGTCACGCCACTGACTTTTAGATCATTATCTTTAAACTATGTTGTTGTAGATATGTTTGAGGAACCTAAGACTTGGAATGTTGAACATATATCAATTGCACAACGTGCAGATTTATTCTTAATGGCACCAGCAACTGCAAATATCATGGGGAAAATGGTATCTGGCATAGCAGATGATATGGTATCAACAGTTGTAATGGCTACAAAAGCGCCTGTTTTTATTGCGCCAGCAATGAACACGGGTATGTATACAAATCCGGTTGTACAAAGAAATATGAAGGATTTGAAGTCATTAGGCTATCACTTTATTGATCCGGATTCTGGTCGTTTAGCGTGTGGTGACATTGGAGTTGGTAAATTGGCTTCACCGGAACGTATTGTTGAAACCATTTCAAACTTTTTAGTGAAGAAAGATTTAGAAGGAAAAAAGATCTTAATTACAGCAGGTCCTACGCAAGAAGCGATAGATCCAGTTAGATACATTACCAATCATTCTTCTGGTAAAATGGGTTATGCCATTGCAGAAGCGGCACGAGATAGAGGTGCAGAAGTTACACTTGTTTCTGGGCCGGTGAACATTGAAAAACTGAGTGGTGTTAACACGATAGATGTTATAACAGCGTCTGAAATGTATGAGGCTGTAATGAAAAAAATGGATGAGATGGATATCATCGTTAAGGCTGCAGCTGTTGCGGATTATAAACCTTCTAATTACTCAGGTGAAAAAGTTAAAAAATCAGATGACGATTTGAGCATACCTTTAGAACGTACAAAAGATATTGCTTTTGAGATTAGCAAGAAAAAGTCTCATCAAAAGGTTGTTGGTTTTGCAGCTGAATCAGAAAATGTTATTGAAAATGCTAAAAAGAAGATTGCTAAAAAGGATTTTGACTTTATAGTCAGTAACGATATTAAAAAATCTGGAGCAGGATTTAAATCTGATACGAATATTGTTTCTATCATTGATAAATCGGGTGAAGTAATGCACTATGAATTACTCCAGAAAAGGGAAATCGCAGATATAATACTAGATAAACTAACGGAGTAACTATGTACGCTAAAGTAATCTTAACCAAACATTCAAAGGCTATTGATATGGCCTTTACTTATAAGGTTCCTGACCAACTCTATAATAAGCTGATTGTTGGACAAAAGGTAATTGTCCCATTTGGAATGGGCAGTAATCTTACAGAGGCTTTTGTTGTTGAGATTACAAATACAACAGATCAGAAACGATTAAAGGAAATACATCAGATTGTTCATGGTTTTTATTTGACTGAAAACCAAGTGGCTATGATTAAATGGATGAAAGAAACGTATTTATGTACTTATAGTGAAGCGTTAAATACGATGGTACCTTCGAAAACAAAACTAATAAAGAATGTCACATATTCATGGCATGGAGATGTCTTAAAAGGTTATGAAGATATCTATAACTTAATGCAAGAATCGGTTGATGAAACTGAGATTGTCTCTTTAGGTTTGCAGAATAGAGTTCGTACCCTAATAAAAAAGGGATATGTTAAGAAATATGAGTTCTTCAAATATGATATGAAGACTCAATATAAGAATGTTGTTTACAAGCAAGCTCATTTAAACTATGAAGAAGCAAGTAAGCAAATCAGTAAATCTGCTACTAAACAACATAAAATTCTTAAGTTTATCTATGAAGTTGGTCAATGTGATGTTTCTCTTCTTAATAGAGAATTAAAGTGTACTAAAAGTATTATAGATAGTTTCATAAAAAAAGATTTGGTATTACTTACAAGTCAAGAAAAGTTTAGACAACCAGAAATATTAAGTCATGTACATGAACTAAGAAAATATCCCTTAAATGAAGCTCAGGAGTGTGTATATAATGCAGTTATAGATGGACTTCATACAAACAAAAAATACTTACTTCACGGGGTGACAGGTAGTGGTAAGACAGAAGTATATCTCACTTTATCTGAAGAAATTATTAAAAGAGGTCAACAGGTTATTATTTTAGTGCCTGAAATTGCTCTGACGCCTCAGATGGTCAGTAAGTTTGTTAAGAGATTTGGGTCTCAAATAGCAATTATGCATTCTAAGGTTTCTGCTGGAGAAAGATATGATCAATACAGATCGATTCAAGAGGGGCTTGTTAACATCGTTATTGGCGCTAGATCGGCAATATTTGCACCTTGTCCTAACTTAGGATTGATTATTTTAGATGAGGAACATGAAGGCTCGTATAAATCTGATTCAAATCCCAAATATCATACAGCTGAGGTAGCAGAGTTTTTAAGCGATCGTTTAAGTATTCCTATGATTCTTGCATCTGCTACTCCTAGGCTTGCAACATATCAAAAAATTGGCGAGACATATGAGTTGCTAGAGTTATTAACAAGATATAATGGTCAAAAAATGCCTCCAGTACATCTTGTAGATATGCGAGAAGAACTGGAAGCTGGTAATCGATCTATGTTTTCAGAACTACTGATAGAGAAAATCTCTGATAGATTAGAAAAAAAGGAACAAGTTATCCTGTTTTTTAATAGAAAAGGATTTTCAACCTTTGTTTCATGTCGATCATGTGGTTATGCTTTAAAGTGTCCTAGATGTGATATTGCATTAACTTATCACCACAGAGATAAATCAGCTAAATGTTCTTATTGTGATTATCACATAAAAGTACCTGATGTTTGTCCGGAGTGTAAAAGTAAGTATTTCAAATTCTTTGGTGCAGGCACAGAAAAAGTTGAACTGATGCTTCATGAGTTATTTCCTGATGCAAGAATTGGACGATTAGATGCTGAGAGTACAAGACTTAAAGGTTCTTTAGAGACGCTGATTGATCAAGTTGAAAAACATGAAATTGATATTCTGATAGGTACACAGATGGTTACTAAAGGGTTGGATTTTAAAAATGTAACACTGGTAGGTACTTTATCAGCTGATATGACATTGAATTTACCTGATTATAGGGCGCCTGAGAAAACTTTTCAGTTGTTAACTCAAGTTGCTGGTAGAGCAGGTAGAGGTGAAAAGCATGGAGAAGTTGTTGTTCAAACTTATGTACCGGATCATTATGCTATAGCAGCATCTGTGAATCATGATTTTTACTCTTTTTATGATGAAGAAATGAAAATTCGTGAGTTTTATAGTTACCCACCACATAAGTCGTTGGTTAACTTGGTAATTAGCGGTGGAAATGAAAAAAATGTCATTGATTCAGCACATAATTTATGTCATGAATTAACTAGATTTCTACATATGCGGTTGGATGAGGAAAGTGTTGAAATACTTGGTCCTAATCCAGCATTATTTCAAAAATTAAACAACAAATATAGATGGCAAATTATCTTAAAGTTTGATAAAATGAATATGGTTCTTGTGCGAAATATATTACACTATGTGTGTATCCAGCATAAAGATAAGGTCGTTCGTCATGATGTTTATATTAATATTAATATAAATCCCATGAGTTTATTATAGGAGGTCTTATGGCTTTACGTGAGATTAGAGTGGATTCAGATCCAGTACTTAGAAAAAAATCAAGAGTTGTTGATGTAATCAATGACAGAATTAAAATACTTGTTGAAGATATGATAGAAACAATGTATAACGCTGATGGTGTAGGTTTAGCTGCGCCACAGGTAGGTATTTTAAAGAGAATATGTGTAATTGATATATACGATGAAACAGGTGTTAAAGTATTAATCAATCCGGAAATTGTTGAGCAAAAAGGTATGTATTTAGATGCTGAAGGTTGTTTAAGTATTCCAGGTGAATCTGGTTATGTAGAAAGACCTGAGTATACAAAAGTTAAAGCATTAAACCTAGAAGGTGAAGAGTTCATCTTAGAGGGCGAAGGTTTGTTATCAAGAGCAATATGTCATGAGTTAGATCATTTAGATGGTGTTCTGTTCACTGATAAAGTTGTTGAAGTAGAGGAAGAAGAAGTATAATGAAGATTGTTTTTATGGGTACGCCAGAATTTGCTGTACCCTGTTTAGATATTTTAGAGAAACACTTTGATGTACAAGCTGTGTTTACTCAGCCTGATCGACCAAAAGGTCGCGGAAAGAAATTGGCTATGAGTGCGGTTAAAGAACGTGCATTGTTAAGTGATATTCCTGTGTATCAACCTGAAAAAATCAAAAAGAGTGACGACGTAAATACATTAAAGGCATTAGCTCCTGATGTGATTGTTGTTGTTGCATATGGTCAATTATTAAGTCAAGAAATTTTAGATATCCCTAAGTTTGGATGCATCAATGTTCATGCGTCGCTGTTGCCAAAACTACGTGGGGCGGCACCGCTTAATTTTGCTATTGTCAATGGCGAAAAAGTGTCTGGTGTAACGACTCAATATATGGTAAGAAAACTTGACGAAGGTGATATGATTGATAAGATTGAAGTAGAAATTACTGATGATATGACCACGGGTGAGTTGCATGATATTTTATCTTTAAAGGGTGGTGATTTAATCTTAAAGACCTTACAAGATATAGATGCAGGGAATATTCATAGAACACCACAAGATCATGCTGAGTCTACCTATGCGCCAAAGATGGATAAAGAAATGGCTGTTATAAACTGGTCTAACTCTGCTTGGGATATTCACAATCTGATTAGAGGGTTTAATCCTTGGCCTATTGCTACTACCTTGTATCAAGGTAGCAAAATGAAGGTGTTTAAATCGACTGTCCTTGATGAAGTGGCAAGTAGCCCTGGAGAGATTATTAGAGTTTCTTCAGAAGGTGTTGTTGTGGATTGTTTGGATAAGCGATTATTAATTCAAGAAATTCAAATGCCTAATAAAAAGCGTATGCCTGTTTCGGCGTATATATTAGGAAATAGTTTTGAAATAGGAGTAAAATTAGGAGAGTGATAGTATGTATGTAGGTAGCTTTCAATATATTTGGTTGATTATCCCTGTGTTGATTTTGTCAATGTATGCGCAATCAAAGGTAAAGAATAATTACAATAAATTTGCAAAAATTAGAAATACCTCTGGTAAAACTGGTGCAGAGGTAGCTAGAGAAATCCTCATGAGAAATGGCCTTTCTCATGTTCAGGTTGTTAGAGGTCAAAGAAAGCTATCGGATCACTATAATCCTAGAACAGAAACGGTTAGTCTTTCTCCGGAAGTGTATGATCAACCAAGTATTTCTGCAGCGAGTATAGCTGCTCACGAATGTGGTCATGCTGTTCAACATGCAACGGCTTATGGTCCTTTAAATATTAGGTCACAGATTGCTCCAGTTGTTCAATTTGCATCAGGTGCCGCTTCACTATTAACATTCATAGGTGTTGTACTTGCTTATAGAGGCAATATAATGGTGTTGAATATTGCTATTCTAGCCTATGTTATCGTAACACTTTTCCATGTCATTACATTACCTGTAGAATTTAATGCAAGTAGTCGAGCAATGGTTATGTTAGCAGACTACAATATGATCAGTGAAGAGGATATGGATGGCACAAAGAAGGTGCTAAATGCAGCAGCTTTAACTTATGTTGCAGCAATGCTTGCTTCATTAATGACCCTTGTTAGATTGTTATTAATAAGAGGTTCTAGTAGAGATTAACTAAAGGTAGAGAATTCTACCTTTTTATATGTTTAGAAATGAGGAATTATGAAGGTTAATTCAAGGAAAGTAATACTTGAAATTTTAGATGAACTAGAAAAAAATAAATTTACAAATCTTTTGATTCAGGAAATGAATCAAAGAGATGATTTAGATACTAGAGATAAAGGTTTTATCAGTAAAATCGTTTATGGTGTTGTAGAGAATAAGATTTATCTTGATTATGTGGTTCGAAAGTTTACAAGTATTAGACTAAAGAAAATAGATCCGTCTATTTTAAACATTTTAAGAATGAGTGCTTATCAGATTATGTATTTAGATAAGGTACCTAATTCAGCTGTTGTTGATGAAGGTGTAAAACTTTCTAAAAAAGTAAATAGACGACATTCTGGATTTGTTAATGGTGTATTAAGAAGCTTGATTAGAGGGTATGAAAGTGTTGAATTACCAAAAGAAGAGGTTTTAAGACTATCGGTTCAGTATTCTCATCCTGAATGGCTTGTAAAAAGATGGTTGTCTTTATTTGGTGAGTCATTTACAGAAGATTTATTATCAGCTAATAACGAAACGCCAGATTTGGTAATTCGTACAAATACTTTATTAATAAATCGTGAAGATTTAATGACAAAATTAGAATTAGATGGTCTTGAAGCTATTAAAAGTGATATAGTAGAAGAAGGAATTATTTTAAAGACTTTAGGATCTGAGTCGATTGATCAAATGAATCTTTTTAAAGAAGGCTATTTTACAGTTCAAGATGAGAGTTCTATGATGGTTTCTCGTGTCTTAAATCCAACACAAAAATCTTATGTTTTGGATCTTTGTAGTGCACCAGGTGGTAAAACAACGCATTTGGCACAGTTAATGAACAATACAGGACAGATTTATGCTTGTGATATTTCTGATAAAAAATTAGATTTAATAAAAGAAAATGTCAAGCGAATGAAACTTAACAATGTGCGTATGTTTGTGAATGATGGAACAGTACTGAATGAATCGTTTGTGGATAAGTTTGATTATGTTCTATTAGATGCACCATGTTCTGGCTTAGGGATTATTAGAAGAAAACCTGATATTAAATATCAAAAGTCTGAAGAAACAATTTTAGAGTTAAACAATATTCAGCGTGCAATGCTAGATAATGCAGCAAAGTACGTAAAAAAGGGGGGCGTGTTAGTTTATAGTACGTGTACAATCGAGCCAAGTGAAAATGGATTGATGATGAATGAATTCTTGAAAACTCATTCTGACTTTGAACGTGTATTAATAAATGACACAGATGATTTACAGATGTATCCTAATGTTCATGAAACTGATGGATTCTATATGTGTAAATTGAGAAGAAAATAGAGGTGTTTATGTTCCAAGTTGCTTACTGTACAGATGTAGGTAAAAAAAGAACCAATAACCAAGATGCACTTTTGGTCTCAAAAGAGTTAAAGCTATTTGCTGTAGCAGATGGAATGGGCGGTCATTTGGCTGGTGAAGTTGCTAGTCAAACTACTGTAGAGATGATTGAAAAGTATTTTGTGAATCTAGCAAATGGAATGCCGCAGGTGTGGATTGAGGAAAGTATTAAAGAAGCCAATAAAACGGTGTATCTTAAATCTCTTGATGATGAAGCTTATCGAGGTATGGGTACAACGTGTAGTATGGTATTTTTTGAGGACGGTATTCTTCATATGGGTCATGTTGGTGATTCAAGAATTTATTTTGTTGATGAGGATATTGTACAGATATCTAAAGACCATACACTTGTTGAAAAATTAGTTGCTGCAGGTGAAATTACAAAAACAGAGGCTATTGTACATCCTAAACGACACGTGATTACGCGTGCTGTAGGTACTGATGCAACTGTTGAAATAGATTACAGTAAGTTTGAATATAAAGATTTAAATAAGATATTGATATGTTCTGACGGTTTATCAGAAATGGTAAAAGATCAGGAAATCTTAAGTATTATTAATACTCATGATTTAGATGATGCAGTTTCGGAACTTGTGAAACGTGCAAATGACAATGGGGGTACAGACAATATATCTGTAATCTTAATTGCGCTAGATGAGTGTTAGAAGAGGTGAAACATGATTGGAAAAATAATTGGTAGTCGTTATGAATTACTAGAAAAAGTTGGTACAGGTGGCATGGCTGTTGTCTATAAAGCAAAATGTCATCTTTTGAATCGTTTTGTAGCAGTAAAGATGTTAAGGGATGAATACATCAACGACCAAGATTTTATAGAGAAATTCAGAAAAGAAGCACAAGCTGCTGCGAGTTTATCACATCAAAATATAGTGAATATTTACGATGTAGGCATCTACGAGGAGTTTCCATACATTGTTATGGAGTTCATAGATGGAGAGACTCTAAAAGAGTATATTGCTAAATACGAGGGTTTTTTAAAGAATGAAGAGATTGCAAATTTTGCTAAGCAAATTGCCTTAGCTTTAGAACATGCACATGGTAATCAAATTATTCATAGAGATATCAAACCTCATAATATAATGGTTTCCAAAGACGGAACTTTAAAAGTTGCTGATTTTGGAATTGCAAGTGCTATAACTGAGACAACAAGATCGTATTCTAGTGAAGCTATTGGTTCTGTAAGATATTCTTCGCCTGAACAGGCAAGAGGAAGAAATGTTGATGAAAGAACTGATCTTTATTCATTGGGTGTTTTAATGTATGAAATGGCAACTCAGCAAGTTCCTTTTGAAGGGGATACCGCAGTTGAAATTGCATTGAAACATATGAAAGATGATATAAGAAAGCCAAGTGAAGTTAACAGTACTTTTAACAAAGGTCTTGAAAGTATTGTTATGAGAAGTTTGTTGAAAGATGTGAATCAAAGATATCAAAATGCTAAGGAATTAATAGATGATTTAGATAAAATCATTAATAATCCAAGAGAAAATGTAGCATTTTATGATTTTGATGGTACGGAAGCAACCCAGAAGCTTCCTAGTTTAAATGCGCTTAAGGTTGAAAAAGGTGAAAATAGAACAATGAAGAAAACAAAGAAGAAAAAACAGGGGCTTTTAAGAGATAAGAATATACTGGCTATAATCGGTGTAATACTGTTAGCTTTTGTAACGGTTGCTGTAGTATTTATTGTGGGTAGATTAGAACCTAAAACTGTTCAAGAACCAACAACTATGGAGTTAATCAATGTTATTGGTTTGGAAGTTGAAGAGGCTGAAAATAGGTTGTTGGCAGAAGGTTACAAAGTTTCGATTGCAGAACCAGAAAATAATAATCAATATGATGCAGGTGTAATATATGAACAAACACCTCCAGCAGGACAAAAGTTAAGACCAGATTATAGAATTACAATTTATCCATCGGCAGGCGCTGATATTGCTTTGATTCCTAATCTAGTTCAAACGACTTTAGAAGATGCAAAAATAAAATTAAATGGTATGTCTTTTTCGCTTGGTGATGTAGAGTATGTGAATGATGATTTAAACAAAGGTTATATTATTTCTCAAACACCTGCGGTAGGAACTGAAGCTAAAGATGATGCTATAATAAATATCGTAATTTCATTAGGACCTGAGTACAACAAAGTAATCGTACCAAGATTAACAGCGCTTACTTTAGAAGAAGCACAAAAGAGAATATTAGATATTGGTCTAGAGATAGATGAAATAACTTATGAAAATCATCCTAGTATAGAAAAAGATGGTATCGTAAGTCAAAGTGTTGCTGAAGGAACTGAAGTTGAGCTTGAAACATTAATCAATGTTGTGGTTTCGTTGGGAACGGGTGAAGAAGAGACTGATCCTGAAGAGACGCCTGGTGATGAATCTGTTGTAGGTACAAAAAAATACAATATTCCTTTATCGGATAAGATAGGACAAACTGTTTCAGTTAAAGTGTTGTATGAATCAAATGGAGTGAATGTGTCAATTTATAGTCACCAACATCCTATAACAACAGAAGAACCTAGCGCTGTTATTGAGGTTGAAGGTTCTGGATCGGGTACTTTAAGTATCTTTGTAGATGATGAACTATTCACTTCGACATCAGTTGACTTTTCAAACTAAAAATTATACAATGTTTTCGTTGTGCAGGATTACCAGGGAGGTTGAATGCAAGGCATTATTGTGAAGGCTATAGCCGGATTCTATTATGTAAAGACTGAAGATGAGTTCTTTGAGTGTAAAGCTCGTGGCATCTTTAAAAAAAGAAAAATTACGCCGTTGGTTGGTGACAAAGTTGTTATCAGTAGAGATGAATCAGATCCTACAAAAGGGCGTATAGACGAGGTATTACCAAGAACTATAGAACTGATCAGACCACCGGTAGCCAATGTTACTCAGGCTATTGTGGTATTTGCTGTAGCTCAACCTGATCCTAATATAAATCTATTAGATAAGTTACTTGCTATATGTGAACATAGAGGACTTAAAGTTGTATTGTGTTTTAACAAGGTAGATTTGGATCAGCAAGATGATATTAAGTTGTTAGAAGAAACTTATATTAAAGCTGGATATAAAGTAATACCAACAAGTGCAACTAATCACATTGAAATAGAAGCTTTAAAAGAAGTTTTAAAAGATGAGATTTCTGTATTTGCAGGGCCGTCAGGTGTTGGTAAATCGTCACTCTTAAATGAACTTCAACAGAATATGAATTTAGAAGTTGGCGGATTGAGTAAGAAAATTGCCAGAGGTAAACACACTACCAGACATAGTGAGTTGTTACCCTTGGAATCAGGTGGTATGGTAGTTGATACACCGGGTTTTACTTCAATGGATATCACTGAGATTGAAATAGAAGATTTAGCGGATTGTTTTATTGAATTTAAGGAACATTTCACTTGTAAATTTAATAATTGTAAACACTTGAATGAACCTAAATGTGGTATTAAATCTGCAGTTGAGTCAGGAGAGATTAGTCAGAGTCGTTATGATTCTTATGTATATTTTATTAATGCTTTAGAAGAGCACAGGAGGTATAAGTCGTGGTAAAATTGGCACCGTCAATATTATCAGCAGATTTCGCTGATTTACTTAAAGACATCAAAGTAGTAGAAAATGCAGGCGCAGAATGGTTGCATATTGACATCATGGATGGTCATTTTGTTCCGAATATTTCATTTGGACCAATGGTGATGAAAGCCATTCAAGGCAAAGTAAATATGGTATTTGATGTACACCTTATGATTGAAAATCCAGATCAGTATATCAAAGAGTTCGTTGATGCGGGTGCAGATATAATAACTGTTCATCAGGAGGCTTGTCCACATCTTCATAGAACGATTCAACTAATTAAGTCTTATGGTGTTAAGGCAGGTGTTTCTTTAAACCCTGGGACATCACTTAGTACTGTTGAGGAAGTCTTACCAGAGCTTGACATGGTATTAATAATGTCGGTTAATCCTGGTTTCGGTGGTCAGAGTTTTATTGAAACATCTTTAGATAAGATCAAAAGATTGAATGAAATGATTGTATCTAGAAATCTTACTATGGATATTCAAGTTGACGGTGGCGTTAAACTTGATAATGTTAAATCTGTTTTAGATGCAGGTGCAACAAGTATTGTTGCTGGGTCTGCAGTGTTCAAAGCTGATGATGTTACAAAACGAGTTCATGATTTTAAGGAAATTTTTAAAGCTTATGAATAAAATGATTATTATTGCTAGTGGTCCTATCGATCATTTGCAATATTTTAAACCTCTCCTTGAGAGGAATAAAGTTATAGCTGTAGATGGTGGCTTAAATCATCTACATAAATTAGGTATAAAACCAGAAGTTTTAATTGGAGATTTTGATTCTATAGACACTTCTTTGTTAGAGTTATATAAAGATATTCCTGTCTATGAACATCCTACAAGAAAGGATTTTACTGACTCTGAGATTGCAATTGATTATGTAATAAACCAATCGCCGGACGAAGTTATTCTTATGGGTGTAACTGGACATAGAATTGATCATATGATTACTAATATTCACCTATTGAAACGATTTGTAAATCGTGGTATACTAGCGTACGTACTCGATTATCATAATAAAGTTTACTACTGTAATAGTGATATTGAGTTAGAAGGTAATGTAGGAGATTTATTGTCAATTGTACCGCTGACAAGCAGTGTACATAAAATTAAAACCTATGGGTTAGAATATCCGTTAGATGACGAAACTTTGTATTTCCATGAATCCAGAGGAGTCAGCAATGTATTTTCGGAACCTAAAGTAAGGATAGAAACAGGATCGGGAGAATTCTTAATAATTCTTTCAAAAGATTAAAAAAATATCTTGATTAGTCATAAAGATTCTGTTAAAATAAATCTGTTGATAATGTTTAATCACTCGAAGGAGGTGTTATATATGGCAAAAGAATGTTTCGTATGCGGAAAAGGTAAAATTTCTGGTAACAATGTATCACATGCAATGAATCACAATAGAAGAACTTGGTCTCCAAACTTAAGAAGAGTTAAGGCTATCGTTAATGGTTCACCTAAGAGAATCAGAGTTTGTGCTAGATGCCTAAGAGCAGGCAAAGTTGAGAGAGCTGTATAAACGCAATGAAATAGGCTAAGGCCTATTTTTTATGGAAAATTCCGGACTTTGTTCCGGAATTATTTCGTTTATGAAAAGTGTCGAAATTTTGAAAAAATAAATGGATATAAAAGTAATGTTAAACCATTTTTAATTAGGGTATTAGAGTGGTAAGAGCCTTTAACTCTTAAAGGTCTCTAAATAAAAGTTCAATTATTTGAAAAAGAATGAATTATACTGTAAAATAGGTAAGTACAATTTAAATGAATAAACTTCTTATAAGGAGGTCTTATGGACACGAAGATTACGAATGAAATTGGTTCAATTTCAATCAATGAAGAAGTCATAGCTATGATTGCTGGCGCGGCAGCAAATGAAGCGTATGGTATTGTGGGTATGGCTGCCCAAACGACGAAAAATGGTATCACAAGTATTTTAAGAATAGAAAATCTATCTAAAGGTGTAAAAGTTGATTTAGAGAATGATGAAATTGTTATTGACTTGTATGTTATTATTCAATTCGGCACAAAAATTTCTGTGGTTGCGAAGAATACCATTGATAAAGTAAAATACAATGTTGAAACTCAAACAGGTTTAAAAGTTTCAAAAGTTAATTTAAATATTGAAGGTATTAAAGTACAATCATAGGCTTAGGAGGAATCGTTTTGAAAATTAATGAAATAGACAGTTCGCTGTTGGTTAAGATGTTCAATCAAGGTACATATGCTTTAAATCAGAATAGAGCCCTTGTTGATGCGTTGAATGTTTTTCCTGTTCCTGATGGTGATACTGGTACGAATATGTCTTTAACTATGCAATCAGCTGTTAAGAATATTACTGATAAAGAATTTGAGACAGTTGATGAAGTATCAAAAGCATTTGCTAAAGGCCTTTTAATGGGCGCTAGAGGTAACTCTGGTGTTATCTTATCTCAGATATTTAGAGGTTTTGCGAATGGTTGTAAAGACAAAGAGGTTTTAACAACTCAGGATCTAGTAGAGGCTTTCACACAGGCTAGAGAAGTTGCGTATAAAGCAGTTTTAAAGCCAGTTGAAGGTACAATATTAACTGTAATTAGAAAAATTAGTACACATTTAGAAGAAATTGAAACAGATTCATTAGAAATTCATGATTTGTTTGAGATTGTTCTGAATAGAGGAAATGAAATATTAGATAAAACACCTGAGTATTTAGATGTCTTGAAACAAGCTGGTGTTGTTGATGCTGGCGGTAAGGGTTTAATGTGCATCTTACAAGGTTTTAATGATGCTATATTAGGTAAAGAAGCCAAAGAGACTTTCTTTGATAATGAAGAGCATGTGGATATCGAAAGAACAATTGATCCTGCTGATATTAAGTTCCAATACTGTACAGAATTTATTGTAAAAACTGAGATTACAAATCATGCTGCTTTCCAAGCTGAAATTCAAACACTTGGTGATTCAATGGTATTTGTAAGAGATGAGGACTTGATTAAAGTACACATCCATACAAATGAACCGAACCAAGCGTTAGGATACGCTTTAACTATTGGTGAGTTACAAACTATTAAAATAGAAAACATGAAATTGCAACATGAGAATGTAATTCATAGAGAAAAACCTGTAGAAGAAAAAGAATTTGGATTTATCACAGTAACAATGGGTGATGGATTTGAAACACTGTTTAAAGATTTAAATGTTGATTATGTTATTAAAGGTGGTCAAACAATGAATCCTAGTACAGAGGATATTACAAAAGCTATTAATGCAGTAAATGCAAGAAAAGTTTTTATACTTCCTAACAACTCTAATATTATTCTTGCTGCAAATCAAGCAAAGGAATTGAGTGATAAAGATGTATATGTGGTACCTTCTAAGACAGTTCCTCAAGGTATTGCAGCTATGATTGAGTTTAGCGAGACTTCAACAGCTGAAGATAATCTAGAGGCAATGACAGAAGTTCTTTCTGATGTACAAACTGCTCAAATTACTTATTCGGTAAGAGATACTGTTTTTAATGATCGTGAAATTAACGAAGGTGACATCTTAGGTGTTGCGAATGGTGATATTTCAGCAGTTGGTAATGATATTAATGAAATTGCGTTGGAAACTATTGAAGAGATTTCTGAAGATGTAGAGATTTTAACTGTTTATTATGGTGAAGAAGTTGATGATCCAATGGTGAACGATTTAGTTGCTAGATTAGAGGAAAAATATCCTGATGCAGAAATCGAAATGTACAATGGTATGCAGCCGTTATACTATTACATTATTTCAGCTGAGTAACATTCTTATAGAGTTTTAAAAGATGCATTCAAATGGATGCATCTTTTCTGTATAATAAGGATGAGGTGTGTGATGTATTTAAAAACCAAATTATCAAGTATAAAAGGCATTGGGCCAAAAAAATATGAATTATTGAATAAACTAGGTTTGTTCACTGTAGAAGACTTTGTAGAATTTTATCCAAGAAGGTACATTGACAGACGAAATATTGTTGATTTGGCTGATATAAAAGCTGAGATGATATGTACTGTAAGGGCTTTTGTAATAGATATTCAATCTTCGCAAAGATACGGTAGAAAAGATTATTTAAAAATAAAAACTTCTGATGGTTCCTTTTTTATGGATGTTGTTTTTTTTAACGCCAGATATGTGTCGGGCAATTTTAAATTTAACAGAGAGTATTTGTTCTATGGAAAAGTTACATATGGTCCAGGTGGGTTTTCTATGACACATCCTGATTTTACACCTGTAGAAAAACCTTCTGATCAATTTACTCAGATTCAACCAGTTTATCCTTTAACCGAAGGTTTATCGCAAAAGGATATGATAAAAATTGCAGCACAGGTTTTTTCGTTCTTAGAAGTTGAGGAAACATTGTCGGATGAGTTGATTACAGAATATCATTTGATGCCTAGAGATAAAAGTTTGATTTTGATTCATTTTCCTGAAAATAGAGAAACTTACAAAAAGGCAAAATATCGACTCGTATTTGAAGAGTTTTTAACGCTTCAACTAGGTTTGATGATGATTAAGTCAGATATAAAGGAAAAAATAGGTCATAACTATCATATGACAAAAGATATTAATCATTCGTTGGACGATTTAATTGTTGACTTACCTTATGAAATGACAAATGCACAAAAGCGGGTTTTAACTGAGATATATTCTGATATGATTAATGAAAAAGTAATGAATAGATTGGTTCAAGGAGATGTTGGTTCTGGTAAAACACTTCTTTCTATGTTGGCAATTTATTTCGCAGTATTAAATGGCTATCAATGTGCCATGATGGTGCCGACAGAAATACTTGCTGAGCAGCACTTTGAGTCATTTAAAGAAACGTTCTCAAAAACCAATGTGAGAATTGGTTTGTTAACAAGGAGTACATCTAAAACTGGCATTAAGGATGACATTGCATCTGCGGGTGTAGATATTGTAATTGGAACACATGCACTTATTCAAGAAGATGTTGTATTCAACAATTTGGGCTTAGTGGTAACTGATGAACAGCACCGATTTGGTGTTAATCAAAGAACAGTACTATCTCAAAAGGGCGAGTCACCAGATGTATTGGTAATGACGGCGACCCCTATTCCTAGGACATTGTCGTTGATTCTTTATGGTGATATTGATATTTCTAAAGTAGATGAAATGCCAGCGAATAGATTGCCTATTAAAACGAGTCGCGTACCTGAATATAAGATGAATCGTATGTATGATTACATTAAAGATGAAGTGGATAAAGGAAAACAATGTTATTTTGTTTATCCATTAGTAGAGGAGTCGGATGTTCTTGATCTTAAATCAGTCACTACTATGTATGAGACTTTATCGAAACAAGCCTTTGCGGGTTATAACACGGGTATGATTCATGGTAAAATGAAAGCTAGTGAAAAAGATGCAATAATGAAAAGGTTTGAAAAAAATGAAATTCAGATTCTCTTCGCCACAACAGTTATAGAAGTAGGTATTAATGTACCGAATGCAACGATTATGGTCATTGAACATGCGGAACGATTTGGCTTAGCCCAACTTCACCAGTTGAGAGGACGTGTTGGTAGGGGAAAAGATCAGAGTTACTGTTTTCTGCTTTCGGAGGGAAAATCAGATGTGACCAATAAACGCCTTGCAATTATGTGTGAAACCAATGATGGATTTGTTATAGCTGACAAAGATTTAGAAATTAGAGGTCCTGGTGAGGTTTTTGGTCTTAAACAACATGGTCTTCCAGAATTTAAGATAGCAGATTTGATCAAAAATAAAAACATCTTAGAAGTGGCACAAAAGGTAGCTATTGATATGATGAAACATGGAAAGTTAGATAGGAATAGTTTGTTGATGAAACGTATTCAAAAAATGTTTGATCAATTTACGATATAGGAGTATATATGAGAGTAATAAGTGGTAAGGCTAGAGGTACAAAGTTAGCGACAATAGAAGGTAGTAATACAAGACCTACAACAGATCGAGTAAAGGAGTCACTATTTAATTTAATTCAGTTTGATATTATTGATGCGGTAGTTGTGGATCTTTTTTCTGGATCAGGTGCACTAGGGTTAGAAGCAGCATCAAGAGGTGCAAAAGAAGTTACACTTGTAGAAAATTATAGAAAGTGTCATGAAGCGATTGAATACAATATCGAAAGAACGGGGCTTGAGAATGTAAAACTTTTAAAGGCGGATGTGTTATCTTCTTTTACTAGATTAGAAAAGGCAGATGTTATTCTCATGGACCCACCTTATAGCCAAGATTTTATATTGCCAGTGCTAAAAAAAATCGCTGACCATGAAATCCTTAACGAAGATGGTAAAATCGTTATAGAGCATTCTAAGAATGATACACTGCCAGTCTCATATGAGGGTTTTGTAAGATCTAAGCAAAAAAAGTATGGAATTGCCATGATTTCAATTTATGTCTATGAATAATAGATTACAAAATTAATTTTCTCTAGTAAATCAAAGTACTCTTATGTATAATAATAATGATAAATGCTTAGGGAGGATTGAATGGAAATACTAAATCTGTTAGAAGAAATTGAAGTGCTGATAAATGATGCTTCTACGATTCCTTTTTCAAATAGAATTGTACTTGATAAAGACGATATTGAGGAAGTTTTAAGAAAAATTAATTTGGCTGTTCCTGAAGAAATAAGAAGAGCAAAATGGATAAAGGAAGAAAAAGACCAAATTCTAATTGAGGCAAAAAAAGAAGCAGAGGAAATTATTCGTGCAGCTCAAGATGAAGAGGCGCGTTTAATTAATCATGCTAAATTTGAAGAAAACAGAGTGATAGAAGACGCAAGAAATATAGCTGATAATTTAGTGAGTGAAAATGAAATCACAATACTCGCCGAAAATCATTGTAGAAATCTTGTTGAAGATGCTGAACGTACAGCTAATGAGATTAAAGATGGTGCATATCATTATACTGATGAAATGTTAGAAGAGTTACAGTATAAACTTTCAGATTTCATGGAAACAATCAATCATAATAGAAAAGAACTTATAAAATTTATAAAAACAGAAGATGAGTAATCATCTTCTATTTTATATTTAAAGGTTGTTTTAAGTAGTCGTCTCCGCCTATTTTATCAGGCGTTAATAGTTTATAAATATTGGTTGCAGTTATGTCTAAGTTTAACATTTGTTTTGCATCATCATCTAATTGAGTTTTATTTATATTAGTGATGATTGGTAAAACACAAGTTTTTTTCATTCTTTTAATAAGTTTTTTTCCGTTTTCATTAAAAGCAAGTATTCTGATATATCTAGGATGGTTTTCTATAAAATCATCTTTTTTAATGTTCAAAAGAAGTTTGACTAAAATTCTCTGAACACGGGTTTTTGTGAAACGTTTTGATACGATGCCTGATAATAATTCATCATAAGTAGACACTCTTTCGGCGATTTTTTTTATTTTGTGTTCTAAGCCTTCTGAGACATCGTGAATTTCTCGTATCTGCTCTAATGTACTAGTCCTAATTTTATAGAGTAATAAATCGCTTAGATTCTCTTTATATACATGATGATGTTTCATCATGTTATATGTAGCTGTAGGGACGAACGATTTGATATCTTCAAGATTAGAAGCGTGTTTTCTTATTGCAGTCGCACTTGCGATTGTCCCTTTTAAATCCTCGTCTAAATAATCGGCATGCATACGTTTTATCGTCGCTGGTACCATTGGGCTTTTAAGAGTCTTTAAAGCTTTGACGTATTCAATGCCTAATATATTATTGGCCTTAAACTCAAAATTCATGTTTAGAGCTAAACTTCGTGCTCGGGGGAAAGAATGACCATCGCTGAGAAATCTCTTTAAATTATCTTGATACTCTTTCGAAGGATTTAAGAGTTTGTCGGTAATTTCATCTATGGTTTCTAACTTTCCATCTTCACTTCCAAAACATATTTGATCGACCATACCCAATGCGTTTAAAAGATATACACTTCCATAAGCAAAATACTCAGCACTACTACAAGCATAAAGTGTTGGTATTTCTATGACTAAGTCAACGCCACTTTCTACAGCTGCCTTGGCCCTTGACCATTTATCTATAATAGCAGGTTCACCTCTTTGTAAAAAATGTCCGCTCATTACAGCAATCGAGTAGTCTGATTGGGTTTCCTTTTTGGAAGCTTCTAAATGGTATAAATGCCCATTGTGAAATGGGTTATATTCTGTTACTAATCCTACAACTTTCATATCTTCTCCTTGTTCACTGTAATGGTATCATTTATCTTATACCTTGTACAGTGTAAGCTTTGTAACATCGGGCTTAGGAATAAAACCGTATTATCTTGTTTTTTTTCGTAATATCGTGATTATCTACTTGAAAAAAATATGGAATCTATTATAATGGGAATGAATGAAAAAAGTTTGTATACTATATACATTGCTAGGGGGAAATATGAATATTTTAGTTATTAACTGCGGTAGTTCATCTTTAAAATACCAATTATTAAATATGAACGACGAAAGCCAATTGGCTTCAGGTCTTGTTGAGAGAATCGGTATCGAAGGTTCTAGATTAAAGCAAGAAACACCAGCTTTCGGTAAAAAAGTTATCGAAGTTGAAATGAAAGATCACAAAGATGCATTAGGTAATGTTTTAAAAGCATTAGTGAATGAAGAGTACGGCGCTATCAAATCTTACGATGAGATTAACGCTGTAGGCCACAGAGTGGTACATGCAGGCGAGAAGTACTCAGCATCTGTTGTTATTAATGATGACGTAATTAAGGCGTTAGAAGAGTGTATTGAACTTGCACCACTTCACAATCCGCCAAACTTAACTGGTATCAAAGCAATTCAAGAGCTTTTACCAAGTGTTGAGAATGTAGCAGTATTTGATACAGCATTCCACCAAACTATGCCAGAAACATCTTTTATCTACCCACTTCCATATGAATTATATGAAAAGTACGGCGTTAGAAGATACGGTTTCCACGGTACATCTCATAGATATGTATACCAAAGAGCTGCTGATATGTTAGGTAAAGATGCTAAAGATCTTAAGCTTATCTCATGTCACTTAGGTAATGGTGCTTCTTTATGTGCTATCGACGGTGGTAAATCAGTTGCTACTTCAATGGGATTCACACCACTTGAAGGTTTAGTAATGGGTACTCGTTGTGGTGATATTGACCCTGCAATTGTTACTTATATTATGGATAAAGAAAACTTAGATACTAATCAAGTTAATAACTTATTAAACAAGCAATCGGGTGTATTTGGTATTTCTGGCGTTTCAAGTGACTTTAGAGATATTGAAGATGCTGCTGCTGAAGGCAATGAAAGAGCTCAATTAGCTTTAGATGCTTTTGATTTAAGAGTTAGAAAGTATATTGCTGCTTACGCTTCAATCATGGGTGGTGTTGATGGTATCATCTTTACTGCTGGTTTAGGTGAGAATTCTGCTGCTAATAGAGCTGCAATCTGTAATAACTTAGGATTTATGGGTGTTGAGTTAGATGCTGAAGCTAATAATGTAAGAGGAAAAGAGACTTTCATTAATGCTGATAATTCTAAAGTTAAAGTTATGGTTATTCCAACAAATGAGGAATTAATGATCGCTAGAGATACTTTAGGTCTATTAAAATAAAAATAACTCATTTAAATAGTGAAATACTATTGACAAACACCCTCAAAATAAATATACTATTAATGTTATTTTGTGAGGTGAGTTTATGAAATATGATTTGACTCAACTGATATCTCAAAAGGTAAATGAGGTAGAAATTGATTCTATACTAGAATTTACTAAAGATGATGACCTTTTAAATAATGATTCGTTCAAGATAGCTCCTGTAATGGTAACGGGAGTGGTAAAGAGGAATGAGGAGAACTTCTCATTGACTTTGAACTATGAATCAAAATGGACTTGTTTCTGTAGTCGTTGTTTAGATGAACTGGAATATGACCTTAAAGGGGAAATCGTAAGATCTATTGTGAAGGAAAGAAATGACGCGGAAGACGATATTGTCTATGTGGAATCGGCTGTTATTGACCTTTATGATGTGATTTACAATGATATTGTATTGAATTTGCCAACGCAAGTTCTGTGCGATGATGACTGTAAAGGACTTTGTCCCGATTGTGGAGCTAATTTAAATTCTGAAACATGTACTTGTGAAGATGAAAAGATAGACCCGCGATTTGCAAAATTGAAAAATTTGTTCACTCATGATTAAGGAGGTGTAATAATGGCAGTACCAAAGCGAAAAATTTCGAAGGCGAGAAGAGATAAGAGAAGAGCAGCTAACATTAAGATGACAGCGCCAAACATTATCGAATGTCCTCAATGCCACGAGCCAAACGTTCCACATAGAGTATGTGCAGCATGTGGTTTCTACAATGGAAAAGAAGTTATTTCTGTAGATTAATTATTAAATTAAACAGCGTTTTATACGCTGTTTTTTTATTTTTTGATTTCCTTTCATTTTGAATAATGAACAAGTATTTATGCTATAACCTTTATTATAAAAGTAAAAAAAGGTATAATGAAGGGTGAATAGGTATATGAAGGAGAGAAATATGATAAAGAGAATAACGAGTATACTGCTGATTGGAATGTTGATTTTTACTCAATTGGCAGTTTTTGCAGAACCCAGTGAATGGGCAACTGAGTTCATCGAGAATGCAAGTAAGGATGAGTTGATTCCAGAATCGCTCAAAAGTGACTATCAAAACAATATAAAACGTTTCGAATATGTCTTGTTAGCACTTCAGGTTTTAGAGCAAAATGATGTAGAGGTTGAGATAAAGGAAACAAATCCTTTTGTAGACATATCGGGACATCTATATGAAACTGAAATCGTTAAAGCGTACAATGCGGGTATTGTTGGTGGGTATGATGATAAGACATTTAGACCAGACAATGAGATTAAAAGAGAAGAAGTCGCGGCTTTAGTGTATAACTTAATTAAAACCATTAATCCTACTTCGGAACTTCCGATTCAAAAATCAATATTCAGTGACACATCAAGTATTAGTACTTGGGCTTTACCTTTTGTAGAGTATAACTACAGAAATGAAATTATGTCTGGAACAGGTAAAGTTGATGGATTAGATACCATCAATCCTCAAGGACAAACAAGTAGGGAAGAAGCCATTACACTGCTTTACAAGGTGTCAAAGAATGAAGAACTTTTAGCAAAAATGGGAATGACAAGTGTTATATCTGGAGAAAATGAATATTCTGTATCTGAAATGAATATTTTGGCTAGTAACGTTGGTAAAGACACATTAAAAGATCTGTTAGAGCTATCAGATACATTAGGAACAGAGATTACATCGATTTCACCTTATTATATTGAATTTACATTCGATGATGGCAGTGTAATAAGTTATAGAAGTGATGATTGGTTTACTGATCTCAATGTGTATTTAAGTGATCTTAAATATAATCAGGAGATTGTAGATGCATATGAACAGTTTAATCTAATCACAGTAAAAAATAGCAAATTAAAGTCCACTGCTAAAAAAGCATTGGAAGAGTTGGAAATAGATAATAAGATTTACTTTGGATCTACTAATTTGGGTATTGGTACTTATCAGTATTATTCTTTTATTAGAGGTGAATCTGGTATGGTGCTAGCATTTACTTATTCAGAGAAAAACTAGGGGGTTAAAATGAAATTAAAGAGAGTATTTGGACTGGTTATGATTCTTACGATGATATTTTCATCATTACCGATTGTAACTGCCGAAGATGTTGTTATAGATGCGACTGCTGATGTACAAGTGACTACTAGTTTTAGTAGAAATAATGCTGTAATCGATAATGAAAATGGTGATAATAACATGGTTGATATCACTTATAGAATTCAACCTCAAGCGATATTAGCGGAAAAAATACCTGATATTACACCTCCTAAAGAAGTTGTATTGGTAATAGATGTATCTGGATCTATGGACTGGCAGAGTCGATTATCGACTGTTAAAACTGCAGCTAAAAACTTTGTTGATGAGATATCAAAAAATAGTAATATTAGTATTGGTTTGGTGAAATATAGTTACAGTGCTAATAAAGTACAGTTTTTTACTGACAACAATTATATCCCTAACTCTTATATGTTAGATGTTAGTGATGGGTCTAGGAATAAAACTAGAAATATTAATGAGTTTAAAGATGCGATCAATGACTTGAGAGCTAATGGTGGTACCAATGTTGGTGATGGTATTAGATTAGGTTATTCTATTTTGAATAATAACTCTTATTCTGATCCAGATGCGGATAAGTTTTTAATCTTCTTAACTGATGGAGATACAAATAACAGAACTGTTATTACTAGTGGTAGTAGAACGGTAGAATATAGTGGTGATTTAGAAGTCGGTGAAACTGAAAATGGAGTTTCGCCAAGAACTGATGGCGGAGATGCGTTATTATATGCACAAAATATGGCGAATCTTTGTAGTAACTTTAAAAAGAATTATTTTGTTGGAGTAAGTACGAGTAGTACTAAGTTAGAACAAATTGCAGATGATGATTTTAAACCAAATTATCAATATATTCCTGTTAAAGATGCTAGTGGCATCGCTGAAGTTTATGATGATATTTCTTATAGATTAGCAGCAGATGCAGATGTAGCAAATATAATGTTTCAAGAGGTTTTGCCTCAAGGTATTAAATATATAGATACTGTAAGCATAGGTGGAGATACAAATAAGTCATTAAAACAAAGTGAAACGAATTTACAAGAGTTAACAGGTAATATTGGAGATATTGCATATAGATTAAATGATGCTAAAACTCATTTTATTGCAGATCCAATTGATATTGTTATTCGTGTTGAAGTAGAAAAGCCTGATGATTTTAAATTTAATGATACTCAAATTGAAGTAACATATATTGATGTTAATAGAGTTACTACAAATGCAACTGTAAATGAATCGACACTTACATTTACTAGAGATCCAATTACAGGAGTAGTTGCTTCTAGACCAACACATTCAAGTGGAAATCCTGATAACAAGGTAGTTTTATCTTGGGACAACTATCCAGGTGGTGTAAGCTATAATGTTTATAAAGTAGTTGGAGGAACGCCTGTATTTATCAAAAGCGTACCCGATACAAGTCAGGATACGATGATAACAGAGATTCCTATTGTTGCTGGAGATACTTCTAAGACTGAGTATAGGGTTGAGGGTGTTTTAGCAGATGGTGAAGTTTCAGGAAGAGGAATTGATGATGTAAATACAAATCCAAGTATTCTAAATGCGTCTGTTACACGTGTTAATAATACATTTAAAGTGACTTGGGATGCTATACCTGGTGTTGCAAATTATACTATTAGACCATATATTGCAGGATCGGGTTTAGTAGAAGATTCTAATCAGGATCATTTTGTTGAAATAGATGGAAAAATAGAGTATAGATATGAACTATTAAATCCAATGTCATATAAATATGGTGATAAAGTTAAGTTTTTAGTTGGAGCTACTAAACCTAATGCGTCAGTGAATAGTGCTTATACCAATGAACTTGAGTTAAAACAGATAGTTTCAACAACAATTTCTACGAATTTGCAATCTTTTAATTATGCGAAAGCTAAAGATGTAGAAATTGCGATTGATATTCAGGATACATTTCCAACGGGTGTAGAGTTATATGATCCGATGTTGGTTGTAGATATAACTTTACCAGAAAATGCAAACACGCCTTTATCTGTAACTTACCCAACAGTTCGTCTAGATCAAGCATTTATTAATCGTGATGCTGATAATAAAATTACTAGTTACAATGTGGTTTCTCCAGAAGCAATTACTGTAACTAGAGCCGAGGAAGATAAATTAAGATTGTATATAAGATATGATGATTTCAAGAATGAAGGTATTCCTCATGGTGAAGATTATAGATTAAAGCTAAATTTTGCAATCACATACGAGAGTGATGAGAATGGTAAGTTAAAGACTGATATATTTACGAAACTACGAGGTAATTCTGATCTTGAAATCTATCAGATTGAGAATACAATCAGATCGTTATTGGATAAGTTTTATACACAAAACATTGATGAAATGATTTCGATTAAAACTTCGTTTATGTATAATACAAGTTTAGAGATTACACCTGATCCGATTTTAAGAGAGGTTACAGTAGGTGTGGCTTCTCAATATATCAAATTACAAGATGTAACAAACATTAGTGATGAATTTTAGACCTTGCCTCCATTTTGGAGGCTGTCTTTATGGGAGTGACAGAATGAAACGATTTATTATAGTTATTTTAATAACTTTTATATTAACATCATCTTTAATAGGTGCTTCTGTTGATAATCAATATTTAGTAGAGTTGGTTGTTGATGGTGAAACTTTAAATACTGTAGATTTAGAACAAGGTATTAATACTCCAGCTTTTATTTACAACAGTAGAACAATGTTGCCATTAAAAATGACGCTTGAAATATTTGGTATTTCTGATAATCAAGTTAGTTGGAATCCTACGGAACGTTCTATTACAATATACACAAATGAAAATGATATCATCTGGATGCAAATAGATAATAATCAAATAAGATACAATGGTAATGAACTAACTTTTGATGTTCCTGCCAAGATTTTTAATAATAGAACATATGTCCCAGTTGCAATGATATCGAGCCTTTTAGGAGAAAAATTAGTATGGGATGGAAAAGCAAGAACTGTTACATTAAATCCAAGTACAATGGAACTTGCTAGATATGGTGTTAGCTTTGAATTTGATAGAAAAAAGGGTTTTACAAAACCTGTAATGTTATCTGATAAGAAGTATTATATGATATATGATAAAGAAGGTGTTATCTTTGAAATGTATATCGTTAGAGATGAGAATGGATACAATAATGCAATCATGAAATCTGTGGAGACTTATGGTGCTTCATCAGAAAGATATACAATTTTATCTGAAAATATTAAGTCCGTTTACTATGAATTAGGACCAAAAGAAGTTATTGTTTTTTTTGAATTGAATGGTGAAGGTTATGAAATGAAATTTCATGGTTTAACACTGAATGAAATACGTACTGTCGTTGAATCGTTTAAGGTGGTGAAATAATGAAGAAAATATTTTGGATTCTTGTTATTGTTATGATATTAAGTTTTGGTTCTACTGTTTTTGCAGATAACTCATTTGATGACATGGATAATATTGAAGGATACGAGTCTTATGATCATTTTGATGGTAATAGTATATCTCCAAGGTGGGGAGGATACGATTCTACTGATTGGTATATCTATCGTTATCCAGGTTCATCTTGGAGAGAATTGCAAACATTAGAGAACGGAAGTGAGTTCAGATCTATTAGTCAAGATTTTAACTTGGCCATAGGAGATAATTACAGTTCTTTTTATAGATTTGAAATAGCGTCAAGTGTCAATAAATTAGATCAAGGTAATGGTAGATTATCAACTGTTTTTTATATAACTAATAGGGGAGGAGACTATCTTACTGCACCTATTGTTTTTAAGCAAAAATATGAAGATTTTCAGGCTAAAGTAGGCGGGGAATTTCAAGATTTAGGAGATAGTGGATATACTTATTATAATTTAGTTACAACTATAGAACTACAACGGATAGGTGATTCAAATGAATTTAATGTAGTGATTATAAATTCTAAAGATAATAGTCGTCAAACATATCGTAGTAGTGTGGGTACAGTTACTCTATCGGATGAAATAACTGTAGGCTTAGGTTCTCTTGAGTCAACTAAATCTGAGTATGTATATTTTAAAGCTGAAGCAAGAGACGAGGAAGAGAAATTTGCCAATGTATATTCACTGAGACAAGATGGTGAACAGATTGAAATGTCATGGGGGGTAGATCACCCTTATAGGAATGTAAAGGTTTTGTTTTCAGAAACTACCGACTTTACAAATGCTACTGTATTAGGAACGAGTGGTTCGTGGGGAAGGTCTGAGGAGTTCAGTCTACCAGCGAGTGCGAGAAAAGATGGTTATATTGGTGTAGTACCTTATAAAAACTCTGATGAAGGTTTAATAAAAAAATATCCATTTAATTACTTAGAACCTGTTGATACATTTGGTTATGTTTTTTTAGAAGAAAGAAGATATAAAAGTAGAGGGCGCTGGTATACGGATAACTTATATAGATATACTTGGGATGCTATAGATGGAGCAAATCTATATCAAACATACTATAATGGAAGTCCGCTTTACCAAGTTACCAATTTGACGGTTGATATTCCTCTTAGCGGCTCAACTAGCCCTACTATTGTCTCGATTAATGCTTTTGGTGATCCTATGGTAGGAAGCTATGACTCTGAATCATCTTTATTCAATGCTTTACCTGGAAACTTAGGGGCTGTTAAGAATTTAAGAGTAACTGAGAATGATGATTCTGCTATTTTGAGATGGGATGCTTATCCTAATAGAACATCGTATACGGTTTATAGAGCAGATGGTGATGGACCTTTTAGTGCGGTTTCGGAGTTGAGAAATATTACAAGCACTAGTGCTACTGTAAATTACTCTAGTATTAATTTGGCTTCAAAGTATAAAGTAGTTGCACATATTGATGATAGAGAATCTGAGTATTCTAACATTGTTGAAGTTAATAATCGAGTATCTAATATTCAACATACATTTGATGACACTAATAATAAAGTTGATTTAAGGTGGGATCATATCAAAGATGCTATCGTTTATAACGTCTATGTAAGCAATACTTCTTCGTCGAAAGGTGCCTTGGAAGATACAATAACACTATCATCTGTTAACAGCTCTTTATCGAAAGTAGATGGTGAATTCGGATTTTCTACATCTGATAGTTCGGATAAATATGTGACGATTGATGCGATTGATCCCTTTGGAAACTCGTCTACTTCTAGAGTATATGAGATTGATTTTTCGAGAAATAACCCAGTAGATTTAAATGATCCAGTTTATGTATCAAATTCTGGTATTGTTAATTTGTCTTGGGATGAATTATATGGTGCAAATGCATATAAAATTTATGTTGGAGATTCTAGTAATGATTTAAGTTATGTTGAGACTATCACTGGTGATACATATGACTATGTTGTAAAAACTGATGATCCTGATAGAATTTACTTTGCAGTACAGGGGATTGGAGCTAGTTATGATTTTGTTAGATCTCCTGCAAAAAATGTAAGAACGTTTTACAATGATCTAGTTGAGAATATCTCCTTTACAGTGACTATTCCAGAGTCTGGAGGAGCATTGCAGCATTCTAACACATACGTAGATTTGCACTGGTCTGATTTAAACAGAGCAGAGAAGTACATCGTTGAATATGATTTTGATGCTACTATTGGTGATTCAACTTATACACCTGTAGAAGTTGAAGATACATATGCACGAATTAATGTTGGCTCATTAGAATCTAATGTGGTGTATTTACGTGTTAAAGGTATTTATGGTTCTGTACCTTCGAAGTATTCGAGTACTGTAAATTCAAATGAAGTTGGTAAAATTGATATTTCTGTTCTTGATGAAGTTTTGTTAACTGAAAAGAAATACAATACACCTATGGAGATGGTATTAGAATTTAGAATAGGAGAAGACGCGCTATATGATTCTGAAATTGAGTTGGATTTAAAGAACATCCTTTACAATTCAAAGAATTATACACTTGCGAAGTATATTTATCCGCAAATTGTATCTGTATCTGTAGGTAACTATAGAACTATAGGTGGTAAGCTCGTATTTGATGGTTCTACGATTGATCATGATGTGACGATTTCATCAGGTCAAAAGGTTAACAATGTGTTTAATCCTGATGCTGGTTACAAGATTTTGGTAGATATTACTGATGCTAACCAACATACCAAACTAGTTAAGGATGAAATCCTTAGAGTTGTTTTAAAGACAGATTTACGCTTTGTTACTGATATGCCGTCAGGAAGAGAGAAGGAATCGGTAACGTATATTAACAGTACTTCATCTTATGCTTTGATGGACTTACCGTTTTTTATTGCTAATCAAATTACAAAAGTTGAAAACGAAATAAGAACAAAGTATGGTGAAAGTCATGTAGTTACAGACAATACTAGAATTGGCGTGTTAATGAGTTATAGGACTTCAAATGGTAATACGACTAAATTTGCAAAGTATTTTCCTGTTGACTATAGCTTCACAAACAAGAATGCAATACTTGGTGAATAAAATTAAAATATAAAATTTTGGAAATGTTTTATAAAAAACTAACTTCTCTTAACCCTTGTTACAACTGGGTTGAGGGGAGTTTTTTTATATGGTATACTAGTATCAGTAGCTGTAATTAGTATGAGGTACTAAAAAAAGTCTTGATTTTTGAGATTTTGTTGTTATACTTTATATTAGTAGCAGGTACTAAAATATAGTACTAAAGGATGGTAAGAATATGCCTAGAATGGTTAAGAAAGAAAGACTAGTTAGGTTAAGTGAGGAAATCGAAAAGAATCCTTTCTTAAGAGATGAGGAGCTTAGTGAAATGTTCGACGTCTCTATTCAAACAATACGTTTGGATAGAATGAGTTTAAATATTCCTGAGCTAAGAGAACGTATGAAATCCGTTGCTACAGAAATGCACGACAAAGTAAAAACTTTAAGTCGTGGTGAAATCGTTGGTGAACTTATCGATTTACAGTTAAATCAAAGTGGTATCTCATTTTTAGAAACTGATAAAGATATGGTTTTTACTAAAACGCAGATTGTAAAAGGTCATTATATTTTTGCCTTAGCAGAATCCCTAGCAATGGCAGTCATAGATGCTCCAGTCGCAATTACTGGTGTGGCTAATATCAAGTACAATGTACCTGTATTTGCCGAACAGCGTTTGATAGCAAAGGCTAACGTGACACGTATTCGTGATAATAAAGAATATTATGTTCATGTTATGGTCAATGTTCAGGATAACCAAGTTTTTAGAAGTAAATTCATTTTAACAGCAATAGATGTAGAAGGAGCAAAGGATGAGAATAGCAATTGATGCAATGGGTGGAGACAATGCACCTGTTGAAACGGTAAAAGGTGCTGTAGAAGCTTTAAAAGAAATTTCTGCGACAATGGTGCTGATCGGTAATGAAGAAGCGTTAAAGAACGAATTATCAAAGTATAGTTATGATGAATCGCGTATTGAAATTATTGCTACAACTGAGGTAGTCGAGAATGAGGACAAACCTGTTATTGCAATAAAACGTAAAAAAGATTCTTCTATGGTAGTTGGTTTTGATAAAGTTAGAAAAGGTGAGATTGACGCATTAATCTCGGCAGGTAATACAGGAGCACTGCTCGCTGGAGGATTACTTCGAGTTGGAAGAATCAAAGGTGTAGATAGACCTGCATTAACAACAGTATTTCCTACATTTAGTGGAATGTTTGTTATGGCAGATGTTGGAGCAAATGCAGAATGTAAAGCTAGAAACTTATTAGAATTCGGTATAATGGGTTCTATATATGCACAAGATGTTTTAGGTATTGAGAATCCGAAAGTGGGTCTTATCAATATAGGAACTGAAGAAGGTAAAGGTACACCTATGATCAGTGAAGCATATCAACTTCTTAAGGAGTCGGATTTAAACTTCATTGGTAATGTAGAAGCAAGAGATATTCCTGAAAGAAAAGCAGACGTATTGGTTTGTGATGGTTTTACAGGTAATGTTGTTCTTAAGTTAACAGAAGGTGTTGCTAAATCTTTTATGGGTGAATTAAAGAGTATATTCTTATCAAATACTTTGACTAAAGTTGCAGCTGGTCTTGTAAAAGGCAAGTTGAAAGGTCTTAAAACGAAGATGGATTATACAGAATACGGTGGTGCACCTCTTTTAGGAGTAAAAGCACCTATTGTAAAAGCTCATGGTTCTTCCAATGCTAAAGCATTTAAAAATGCAATTAAGTATGCTGAGAAATACGTCTCAAATAACATTATAGAAAAAATTTCCTCTCAAGTTAAAGTGGAGGAAGTTGAATAGGAGTTGTCTATATGGGTATTAGAGCAGGTTTCTTAGGAACAGGTAGTTGCTTACCAGATAAGGAAGTAACGAACTTTGACTTAGAAAAAATAGTTGATACAAATGACGAATGGATTAGAACTAGAACGGGTATCTCAGCTAGAAGAATAGCAGATGATCAAACAGCGACATCTGACTTAGCATTTGGCGCTTCAATAAAAGCTATGGAAGCTGCAGGTGTTACTGCAGAAGAATTAGATATGATTATTGTTGCAACAATTACGCCAGATAATAGTTTCCCATCGACAGCATGTACGCTTCAAGATAAATTAGGCGCAGTAAATGCAAGTGCATTTGATGTTAGTGCTGCATGTTCAGGTTTTGTTTATGCATCAACGGTTGCAATGCAATTTGTTCAATCGGGTGCTGCTAAAAAAATATTAGTAGTTGGAGCTGAAACATTATCTAAGATTTTAGATTTCACTGATAGAAATACTTGCGTATTATTTGGTGATGGTGCTGGCGCTGCAATTATTGGACCAGTTGAAAGTGGTGGAATCGTTGCAATGGAATTAGGTGCAAAGGGTTCTGGAGGTAAATTCTTATCTCAACCAGCTGGTGGTTCTAGAATGCCTGCTACAAAAGAAACTGTAGACAACAGATTACACTACATAAAAATGGATGGTAGTGAAGTCTTTAAATTTGCTGTGAGAATCATGGCTTCGTCTTCTAAAAAAGTTATAGAAAAAGCAGGGTGGGAAATTGATGAACTTGATTATCTTATTCCACACCAAGCGAATATAAGAATTATTAACTCTGCTGGTAAAAAGTTAAAATTACCTTCTGAGCGTGTACACGTTAACTTAGATAAGTTTGGAAACACGTCAGCTGGTTCTGTGCCAATTGCCTTAGATGAGGCAGTTAGAACAGGCAAGATTAATAAAGGTGATAAAGTCGTACTTGTTGCATTCGGTGGTGGTTTAACCTGGGGTGCATTAGCAGTAGAATTTTAGGAGGTACCATGAGTAAAATAGCATTTGTATTCCCTGGCCAAGGTGCACAGTATGTTGGTATGGGTGAAGAATTATCAAAAGAATATCCAGTGGCTTCAGAAGTCTTTGAACAGGCATCTGAAGCAATTGGTTACAATATGAAAGAATTATGTTTTAATAGCTCTGCTGAGGAATTAAAACTAACAGAAAAGACACAACCTTCTATATTAACTGCATCGATTGCAATATATAAGGTTATGTTAGAAAAGGGTATTAAGCCGGAAGCTGTTGCAGGTCTTAGCCTTGGTGAATATTCAGCATTAGTAGCATCTGGTGTACTTGATTTATCAGATGCGGTAAGAGTTGTACGTCAACGTGGTAAGTATATGCAAGAAGAAGTACCGATAGGTATTGGTGGTATGGCAGCAATTCTAGGTTTGGAAGGCTCTTTAGTAGAAGAAGCTTGTTCTGAAACAGAAGGTGTTGTAGAACCTGCGAATTACAACTGTCCTGGACAATTAGTAATTGCTGGTGAGATTGCCGCTGTAGAAGCTGCTGCAGAAAAATGTAGAGAAAAGGGTGCTAAGAAAGCTGTTATGCTTCCTGTATCAGCGCCATTCCATACTTCAATGTTAAAAGGTGCTGGAGAAAAATTAGCCGTAGAATTTGAAGGGGTCACTTTTGGTAACATGACATATCCTATAGTTGCTAATGTAACGGCGGGTTATGTTGATAATAAAGATGCTGTAAAGGATTTGTTGATTGATCAAGTAAGTTCTCCTGTTAAATGGGAAATGTCGATTAGAAAGCTTATAGAAGATGGTTATGATACATTTATTGAAATTGGTCCTGGAAAGGCATTATCAAAGTTTATTAAGAAGATTTCTAGAGAAGTAACAATACTTAATGTAGAAGATGTTGCTTCGTTGGAAAAGACACTTAGCAAATTGGAGGCTTAATATGTTAGAGAATAAAGTTGCAGTTGTTACGGGTGGTTCTAGAGGTATAGGGAAGGCGATAGCATTAAAGCTGGCATCACAGGGTGCAAATGTTGTTGTTAATTATACTTCAAATAGTGCAGCTGCTGATGAAGTAGTAAAAGAAGTAGAAGCTCTTGGTGTTAAAGGTATAGCGGTAAGAGCAAATGTTTCAGTAGCTTCTGATATTGAAAATTTAATTAAAGAAACAGAAAGTCAACTGGGAAAGATTGATATTTTAGTAAATAACGCTGGTATCACTAGAGATGGTCTTCTGATTAGAATGAAAGAAGAAGATTTTGATCAAGTAATTGATGTTAACTTAAAAGGTGTATTCTTAGTAACCAAGTTAATTGGTAAGAAAATGCTTAAGCAAAGAGCTGGTGCTATTGTAAATATCACATCTGTTGTTGGTTTAATGGGAAATGCCGGTCAGGCAAACTATGCTGCTTCAAAAGCTGGAGTGATTGGTTTTACGAAGTCGGTTGCTAGAGAATTTGCAGCTAGAGGTATTAGAGTAAATGCCGTCGCACCTGGTTTTATTGAATCAGATATGACAGCAAAGTTAGATGAAAAGGTTGTAGAAAACTACATGACAGCAATTCCGCTTTCTAAATTAGGTAAAGCTGAAGATGTTGCAAATACAGTTTCGTTCCTAGTGAGTGATCAGTCAGCATATATTACTGGTCAGACTTTACAAGTGGACGGTGGGATGTATATTTAACCCTTGGGGTTTTGTATAAAATAATATTTATAAGGAAAAGGTGAAAAGTATGTTTGAGAAGGTTAAAGAAATTATTATTGATCAATTAGGTTTAGAAGATGATGTGAAAGTTGAAAGAACAACTTCAATGATGAAAGATTTAGAAGCAGATTCATTAGACGCTGTTGAAATCATCATGGCATTTGAAGATGAATTTGATATTGAAATTCCAGACGAAGACGCTGAGAAATTTGATAATATTGGTGACATCGTTGACTACATTGAGAAAAAAGTAGCTTAATCAAAATCTTAAAGGCTTGAGTTTTCAAGCCTTAACTTTTAGCATTTATAATGAAAATTATTTAATATATATTTGGAGGATAACATGAAAAGAAGAGTTGTCGTAACAGGTATTGGTGCTATTACACCAATCGGTCACGGAAAAGATGCATTCTTTAATGGTCTAAAAACAGGTGAAAATGGCGCAAGTCTTATTGATGCCTTTGATACAACAGATTATACTACACAGGTAGCTTGTCAAATTAGAGACTTTGATGCTAGTGAGTTTATCAATAAAAAAGAAGCAAAACGTATGGATAGATTTGCACACTTTGCAATTGCTGCTGCACAAATGGCACATGAAGATTCAAAAATGAATTTTGAAAACACAGATATGACACGTGTTGGTGTTATTATGGGTTCTGGTATAGGTGGAATTCATACTTTAGAAGAACAACATAAGAAATTAGTTGCAAAAGGTCCTAAGAGAGTAAGTCCTTTCTTAATTCCTATGATGATCACTAATATGGCATCTGGAATGGTATCTATGGATTTAGGTGCTCAAGGTCCTAATACAACAGTTGTTACAGCTTGTGCATCGGGTACGCATGCAGTGGGAGACGCTTTTAAGGTTATTCAACGTGGTGATGCAGATGTTATGTTTACAGGTGGTGCTGAAGCATCTATATGTGAACTTGGTATGTCAGGCTTCTGTACAATGAAGGCTATGAGTACAAGAAATGATGATCCATTAACAGCTTCTAGACCATTTGATGAAGGTCGTGATGGCTTTGTTATGGGTGAAGGTGCTGGTGTATTGGTACTGGAATCATTAGAACATGCAAAAGCTCGTGGTGCGGAAATTTACGCTGAAGTCGTTGGATATGGTGCAACTGCGGATGCTTACCATATTACAAGCCCTGCACCAGGTGGTGAAGGTGCTGCTAGATGTATGAAGATGGCCATGAATGATGCTGGTATTGAACCAACTGCAATTGATTATATCAATGCTCATGGTACATCGACGCCTTACAATGATAAATTTGAGACAATGGCAATTAAATCTGCTTTAGGAGAACATGCATATAATGTTAATGTAAGTTCAACTAAATCGATGACAGGTCATTTATTAGGTGCCTCTGGTGCTATAGAAGCGATTGCATCTGTAATGGCTGTACATGATAATTTTGTACCACCTACAATTAATCTAATGAATCAAGATCCAGAATTAGATTTAAACTACACACCTAATAAGGGTGTTGAGAAAACTGTTAACTACGCATTATCTAATTCGTTAGGTTTTGGTGGTCATAACGGGACATTAATCGTTAAAAAGTTTGAAGAGTAATACTTTTCAGCTTCACTTATAAACATTGTACGACGAAGACTCTTATGAGTCTTTTCGTGCTTTTTGTAGAAAGTATATAATAAAAAAGTTTGAAAGAATACTATATTTTAAGAATAATTAGATTTTATTGTACATAAAATTGTTAATATGTAAATATAAATTGCATTTTAATGATTTTGAAAACCGAGATTAACATTTTGTCAACCATTATCTCTTATACTTCGAATAATTTTGTAGTGAAAACATTATCCTAATTTGTAGTAAACATATATTGGGCTTTTTAGTTTTATGTAGTATGATAATAAATGGAGTTTTACTCTAAACATTAACTACATATTAAAGGGGAGAAAACATGAAAAGTACAAAGAGATTAAGTATTGTTCTTGTGTTGACGATGTTATTCACACTGTTTGCTGGTTTACCTGCAACTGCAGTAGCTGAAGAAACAACGACTACAACAACAACAACAGCTACTTCGACTGAAGAAGTTGTTGAATCAAACACTGTAGACATCATTACTTTCAACGACTTCCACGGTAACGTGGCAGAAGATACGAGAGACTGGGGTAAAAACCTTGGTATGTCTAAAATGGTTGGTAAGGCAAATGAATTAAAAGCTGCAAATCCTAATACAATCTTCATCGCTGGTGGAGACAACTATCAAGGTACAGCGACTTCAAACCTTACTTACGGAGCTCCTGTAACTGACATGATGAAAGCAATGGGCGTTGTAGCGTCTGCTGTTGGTAACCATGAATTTGACTGGGGTAAAGAGTACATTGCTAAATGGGCTGAAGAAGGTAACTTTGATTATTTAGCTTCAAACATTTACGACAAAGCTACTGGTGAGCCAGTAGAATGGGCTAAGCCTTATATGGTTATTGAGCAAGGTGGCATTAAGATTGGTTTAATCGGTCTTGCACACCCTGATACTTTAACTTTAACTAAAGCTGAGCATGTTTCAGGTTTGGAATTTAGAGAACCGATTAAAGCTGCTCAAGAATGGATTGATTTCTTACAAGCTGGTAAAGCTGAAGAAGGTACTCCAGATGTTATTATTGCTGTAACTCACTTAGACTCTGCTCAAGACTATGATACTTTCGAGATTACTGGTACTGCTGCAGAACTTGCAGAAGGTGTAACTGGTTTAGATGCAATCGTATCTGCACATAGCCATAAGACAGTAGCTGGTAATGTTAACGAAGTAGCTATCGTACAAGCTTACAAGTATGGTAGAGCTTTAGGTAAACTTTCAATTGAGTTAAACGAAGATGGTACTGTTAAAGATGTTGTTGCAACTGTAGATAAAGCTTATAAAACTAAGTCTGATATCATTCCTGATGCTACAACTGAAGAAGTTTTTGCATCTTACGAAGAAACAGTTGGTCCTGTATTAAATGAAAAAGTTGGTGTAGCAACAGCTGAGTTTGATCATGAATTACCAAATGTAACTGCTTTAGGTCTTTGGACTTGTGAAGTTATGGCTGAACAAGCTGGTACTCAAATCGGTTTACAAAACGGTGGTGGTTTAAGAAGAACGCTTTATGCTGGTGATATTACTATGGGTGATATGTATGAAATTATGCCATACGATAACCAATTAGTTAAAATGGAACTTCCAGGTAAAGACTTGAAAGTTGCTATTGAAAACGGATTATTAAACCCAGATGTACGTGATGGTTCATTTAGTGGATTAAAAGTAGTATATGATTCTACTGCTGAATTCGGTTCTAGACTTGTTTCTATTACTTTATTAGATGGTACGCCAATTGAAGATGATAAGTTATACACTGTTGCAACAAATGACTTCATCTTAACTGGTGGTGACAAATACGATTTCTCAAATGCTCAAAATGTTGTTGATACATTTGTGCCAATTAGAGACGTTATGGTAGAAGCTATCAAAAAGACTGGTTCTATCACACCAAAGGCTGTTGATATTTTAACTGATAAGCCTGCTAAAGCAGAAGTATCAAATTATACAGTTGTTTCTGGTGATGTTCTTTGGAAACTTGCAAGAGATTACAAAACAACTATTCAAGTAATAGTTGACTTAAACGAAATTACTGATCCAAACTTCATTTTAGTTGGACAAGAATTAAAATTACCTGTAGAATAATGTTGAGATTGCCTCCTTATGGAGGCTTTTCTTTTGAGAAGGAGTAACTATGAAAAGAATAATAATGATTTTTACACTATTGCTCTTGGTAACAAGCACTGTATTTGCAACAGGTACAAATACAGAAGAAGCTGAAAGAATGGACCAAGAGTTAGAAGACTACTATGAAGAAACAATGCAACCGGAATATGAAATAGTAAAGGCGCGCATTGTAGAGATTCCATTAGATGAAACAAAAGAGGATAGACCGGATGTGCCGATTCAATCGGACAGACGATATCAACATATCAAAATAGAATTAATTTCAGGTAGTCATAAAGGTGAAGTGTACACAGTACAAAATATCATTGAGATGATTAATCCATATAAACTGATATTTAAACCAGGTGATAAGATGATTCTTAGGATGTTTGAAGATGAAGAGGGAAAAATATATTCACTTCAAATTGCCGAAAAAATGAGAGAACAATATGTTTATGTGGCCGTGATAAGTTTCTTAGTTCTATTGGCGATAATTGGTGGGAAACATGGTGTTAAATCAGTATTAAGTCTAGTCTTTACTGGTTGTATTATAGTTTTTGTATTGGTGCCAATGATCTTAAAAGGTTATAACCCTATAATAAGTTCCACATTAATATGTATTGTTACAACTGTTGTGACGCTTTTGCTTATTGTTGGTAGAAATAAGAAAACTGTTTCAGCTATATTAGGTACTATTATTGGATTGATGATTGCAGGCTTCGTAGTGTTTATTATAGGTAATGCCTCTCAATTAACTGGATTGAGTGGTGAGGAAGCTCAAATGCTTGCTTATATACCACAAAAATCATTTCTTGATTTTAAGGGGATATTATACGCTGGTATTTTAATCGGAGCATTAGGTGCTATTATGGATGTAACTGTATCTGTTGCTTCAGCCATGCATGAGATAGAAACTGTTCACCCAAATATTTCAACAAAGGAATTGATTAAATCAGGTTTGAATGTAGGTCGAGATATTATGGGATCTATGTCTAATACATTAATTCTAGCTTACACAGGTGGTGCGCTCCATTTGATGCTTTTATTTAATGCATTTAATCTATCGTTTACTGAAATCATTAATATGGATATGATTGCATCAGAAGTTATTAGAGCGATTGCAGGGAGTACAGGGTTAATACTAGCCATTCCATTAACTGCTATCATATCAGGATTTAATCGAATCAAAAAAGCATAAAAGGATCTAATGATCCTTTTTTTAGTAGACATTATTTATATATTCTACGAATGAATTTCTTTCGTAATCAGCCATATCAGCTAATTCGCTTTCACAGGTCACACTAAAGTTTTCTGTTAAATAATCTGCCATCTCTTTTTCGTCAATTTCCTCGTTGAAAGATATCAGAGCTTCGTGTAAGTTTAGAAATTGAGGATTGTTTAAATCGATGACTTCTTCAAAAATTTCGTTTAATACTTCTAAGTTTAATTTTTCCATGTCTTAACTCCTTATGATAATTTGTGCAAATAAATTATAATAAAAAAAAGTAATGATGTAAATTAATTTTAAGAAAAAATTCATTTTTTGTCCAAATGTAATATGTGATATAATGAATCTCGGAGGTGTTATTATGAATACAAATAAAAATAAATTAGTTATGCAATCGCTTCAAGGAAAGATACATCATCCACTAGGTGGAAACTATAGAATTACTCATGAAGGAAATCCACGAATTTTACCTGCTACTGGTGGTATTACTTACAATGTAAAGGTAGGAGATCCTGCGTTTGGTTGGGCTGGCGATCATGTAGAGCCTGGTGTTTCTATTAGAAATGAAAATACAAATGAAAATGCTGCTCTTACAACATTTGCATGTGTAGGAAATAAGGCTAAAGTTGTTTCTGGAGATGCGAAGGGTGCAATAGGTTATGTAATAGGTGTACACGGTGGTATCAATCATGTGATGATTGCCTTCGAACAAGATGACCTAGAGAATATGGCCATTGATGATAAAATTTTGGTTAAAGGCCATGGTCAAGGTATGCAGTTGTTGGATTATCCGGATGTACATGTTATGAGTTTAGATCCAGAGTTATTTGAAAAAATGAATATTAGAGAAGAAAATAATCAATTAGTTGTTGATGTTGTTGCTGAAGTTCCAGCATACTTGATGGGATCTGGTATCGGATCACCAAGTGCTTATACGGGTGATTATGATATTATGACTGCAGATACAGATGCAATTAAAGAATTTGGTTTAGATAAACTATGTTTTGGTGATTTAGTTCTATTAAGAGATTGTGATAACTCATTTGGTAGAGGTTACTTAAAAGGTGCTGTAAGCATTGGTGTAATTATGCACAGTGATTGTGTGAAGATGGGACATGGTCCGGGTGTTTCTGTTATTATGACAACAAAGAAGGCATCAATTAAAGGTCATATTAATAAAGAGGCTAACATTGGAAAATACATTACGGAGGCTTAATGAATAAGTTTATTGTTTTAATGGTATGTTTGCTGGCTTTTGTTGGTTGTCAAGAGGAGCTTGAGTTAATTACTGTAAACGATGAAATACCAAGTAAAATTGCTAAAAATGCTGAGTTGGTGTTAGAGGATTTTACGAGGTCTGTTCAAGAATCAAATGTAGAAAATTTCATGAAAATATGTGTACCAGGCACTGAAACGATTAATTCTGTCTATTTTGAGGAATTTGTTAGAAATGAGCAGTTGTTCAGTGATTTGTTTGTTGAAAAAAACATTCAGAAAGAGAATAAGTATTATATCTCTGATATTACTAAAACTGGCAGTATTGATTATGCTTCTGAGGGCTATGAATTTCGATCGCCTCAAGTAGAAACAGGAAGTGGTTCGAAACTAGTATACTTAATAGAGTCGACATACAATAACTTTGATGTGGTTTTCACGATTGTTTTATCTGAAGTCAAAGGTGATTTTCTAATTGAACGATTCACATTAGGGGATATTCGACCTTATGGTGAAAGTATTGTGTCGTTATTAGATAAAGCGGAAAGTTTAGAAAATGAAGGTAACTTAATTTCAGCTTGGCAATACAATGAGTTATCAACTGGATTTGTAGCACCGTCACCATATATATATTATGCTGATGACGAACGGATCGCTATGAATATGAAGCGATTAGCTGAAGATATATCACAGAATTTTGTATTTCCCATAGAGGTAGAAATTTCTAAAGGTACTTTTGTGAAATTGTATGCAATTATGAGTGATAAATACGAAGACGGTTTCTATTGTAGAATGATTTATGTCAGCAATATACCAGAGAACGAGGCTTCTGATACGCTTATAAAAGCAGAAGCCAAAATATTGCATCAAGAGGCCATAAAAGTATTAGCGGGTTTAGGAGAAGGCTTTGATAACAGAGTACTCTATACAGCTTACTTTGAGGACCCACTTGTGCAAGGCAAAGATTATAAAACAGTAACTGTTGATTTAAAGTAGAAAATTTTAGTCCTTTACTTTTGTAGAGGACTTTTGTTTTTATGCTTGTTTCATGAAATATATTAGTTGATGATTGCCCCAAATAGTAGCAATCACTATATATAGTTATTGGACAAAATTAGTAAATTCTAAAAAAATGTGATATGGTACATCTTTTCTTTATTTTTTGTGAAAAAAACTATATAATAAAATGTGAATTACTCAATTAGATAGGTCATAAAGTTTATGATTTTTCTAATTTAGTAATTCTTCGAAAGGAGAAGATATGAGAAAGTTAAATGAATTAGAAAAAGTATTAGATTATAGGTTTAAAAATCCTGCCCATTTAAGGTTGGCACTAACCCATAGTTCATATGCGAATGAATTAAGAAGTCACAAAGCTGAGTATAATGAAAGACTTGAATTTTTAGGTGATTCAGTACTTGGTGTTATAATTAGTGAATATGTTTACAAGAAGAATCCTGATTTTAAGGAAGGTGAACTAACTAAAACTAGATCTAAAATCGTTTGTGAAAGTACGCTTGCAGAAGTAGCATCAGAAATTGAACTTGGTGAATATATGCTATTTGGAAAAGGGGAAGCATTAACAGGAGGACGCACGAGAAGATCGATACTTGCAGATGCCTTTGAGGCTTTGATTGCTGCATTGTATTTAGATGGTGGTTTTGAGGTTGTTAGACCAATTATATTTAAGTTGATGGGAGAACAAATAGATCTTGCCGAAAAAGGTTTGATTGTAGATGACTATAAAACCCATTTGCAAGAAGTTGTGCAGATGAAAAAAGATAACAGAATCAAGTATGAGTTATTAGATGAAAAAGGACCCGATCATAGAAAATCATTTAGAACTGCTGTAAAGATAAATACAGTTGTGATAGGTATTGGTGAGGGGAGAAGTAAAAAGGAATCTGAGCAAGAAGCTGCTAAAATGGCTTTGAGGAGTGGAAAATTTGAGACACTTTAATATTCCAATATTTGTACCCCATGCAGGGTGTCCGCATGATTGTGTGTTTTGTAATCAAAAACGTATTACTGGTTATGATGATGTTTCTGATATGGTTGATGTAAAAAAAACAATTGATGAGCATTTAGAGAGTATTTCTCAGAATTATGATGAGTATCATGTGGAAGTTGCTTTTTTTGGAGGTAGTTTCACAGGCATTGAAGTGGAAAAACAAGAAGCATATTTAAAATTAACAAATGAGTATTTAATAGCAGGTCTAATCGATGGCGTTCGCCTATCGACTAGGCCTGATTACATTGATGATATTGTTCTAAATAGATTGGAAAAATATGGGGTGACAACTGTTGAGTTGGGCGTTCAGTCTCTAGATGAAGAAGTTCTGAAAACTTCAAATCGTGGACATGATATTCTTTCTGTAGAAACTGCATGCTCTTTGATTTCTGAAAGAAACTTCAATATGGGACTACAAATGATGATTGGCTTACCGGGGGATACTTTAGAAAAAGCCCTTCAAACGATGAAAAAAATAATTAATTTGAAACCCGATATGGTAAGAATTTATCCGACGATTGTTATTGAGAATACAGAATTGGAATGTATGTATAATGAAGGGACTTATGTACCGTTGACTCTGGAAGAAGCAGTTTTGTGGAGTACTGAACTGTATAAATCATTTACATTAAATCATATTCCTGTTATTAGAATGGGATTACAAGCCAGTGAAGCTTTAAGTAATTGCATTGCTGGACCTTATCATCCTTCATTTAGACAATTTGTAGAAAGTCAATTGTATTATGAATCTCTAAGTGAAATTATAAGAAGTGGTGATGTGAAAATCTATGTTCATCCAAAAGAATTATCTTTCCTTGTAGGTCAAAAGAGAGAGAATTTAACTCGTTTAGAAGAAAAATTTAAAATAAAAAAAATAAGTGTTTATCCTAAAAATATAGATCGCTATGAGTTCGAAGTACACATTGATGGAGATGTATTTAAAGTCCCTAAAATGACTGTTAAATAAGGGCGTTTTATGAGATAATATTAAGGATGTGTATTAAGGTAGGTGTATAGTGTATTTAAAGCGACTTGAAATGAGAGGATTTAAATCCTTTGCAGATAAAACTCATATAGACTTTGACAATGGTGTTACTTGTATAGTAGGACCTAATGGTAGTGGTAAAAGTAATATTACTGATGCTGTAAGATGGGTTCTGGGTGAGCAAAAAATAAAGACTCTTCGTGGAAATAAAATGGAGGATATTATCTTCAATGGTACCAAACATCGTAAGAAACTTGGTATGGCTGAAGTAACCCTTGTATTTGATAATTCAGAAAGATTCTTTTCACTAGATTACAATGAAGTTAAGGTGTGTAGAAGAGTTTATCGTTCTGGTGAAAGTGAGTACTTAATTAATGATACAAACTGTCGATTAAAAGATGTTCGTGATCTGTTTATGGATACAGGAATTGGTACTGATGGCTATTCTATTATTGGACAGGGACGTATCGAGAGGGTTTTATCAAATAATCCTGATGAAAGAAGACAATTATTTGAAGAAGCAGCTGGTATTGTAAAGTATAAAACACGTAAGAGAGAAACTGAAAGAAAACTAGACAACACTGAGCAAAACTTAATTCGTATTGAGGATATATTCAGTGAATTAGCTGGACGAGTTGAACCTTTAAGGGTTGAAAGTGAAAAAGCAAAACGTCATTTAGTTTTAACAGACCGTTTATCAGAGTTAGAGTTAAACTTATTTATCAATGATATTGAGAGTGTTGATAAGAAAATCTCAAAAGAGACGAACAATATTTTAGAGGCTTCTAAAACTCTTGAGGAAAAGAATCTCTCTCAAAAGGGATTGTTAGAAAACCGTGATGGTTTCTTCAAAACTATTGATAATACAAATGAAAACTTAGCAGTACTTCAGAATTCGTTTTATGAAGATAAAAATGTTATCGCTGGTATTGATGGCGACATGAATGTTGTCAAAGCGAAAATGGATGCTAATTCATCAGAAGAAGAGCGTTTAAAACAGGTTTTAAAAGAGAATGAAGAAAAGCTTGTTATCTTAAAAGAAGAAAAGAAAAAAGCTTTTTCAGAGAAAGCTTTATTGACTGAGAACATTGAAGAAGTACAGAATGAGATTACTTCAAAACAACATAAGTTTGAAGAAGTTTCAGGAAGTTTGTTTGATGCAGAAAATGCAAGCGAATCTCATCGTCAAGCAATTGTTTCTAAGATGAATGAAGTTGAAAAAAACAAGAGTGAGATCAATTCTTATCATACGATTCTTGAAAATCATATGAACAGAAGAGAGGTTTTGAATAAGGAAATTCAGGAGACCGATCAACTAATAGATGATGCTAAATCTAAAGAAAAAGATCACGACCATCAACTTGTAAGCTTAAAAGCTTCTGAAGATGAATTGGTAAAAAAGATTGTTGATATTAAAGGACAACTTGAAGGCTTTGAAAAAGACCTTCAAAGTAATAATGTTAGAATAAATGACAGTCGAAAAAAACTTACTGAGTATACGACTGAAAGTACTTTACTAAAGCAAATGGAAAAAGACCATGCTGGTTATGATCATTCTGTAAAAAAAGCACTTCAATTAATTGATAAAAATGATCAGTTAAAGGCTGGTATGAATGGTGTTGTTGCATCGTTGATGTCAATTCCAAAAAAATATGAGGTTTCGCTTGAGGTTTCTTTAGGTAAAGCAATACAAAATCTTGTAGTGGAAACACCTGCTGATGCAAAAAGTATGATTTCAGAGCTTAAACGTACGCGTGGTGGACGTGTAACTTTCATTCCTCTAAGTACGATACGTGCAAAAGGAGATCAGGAAAGAAATCTTAAAGCATTAAGTAAAATTAAAGGTTACATTGGGAAAGCGAATGAGCTCTTTGATTATGATTCTAAATATGATGTTCTTTTTGATTATTTGGTTGGTCGTACTATTATAGTAGAGGATGTAAACACAGCTACTGAGGTGTTAAAAATAAAGGACTTAAAATATAAAGTTGTGACTTTAGAGGGTGATGTCTTTATACCGGGAGGAACAATCACTGGAGGTTCTTACAAATCTAAAAGTTCAGGTATATTAAGTCGTAAAAGAAAGATCGAAGAACTTGATGAAAAAGTTGTTGCGATAGATGTTAATATTAAAGAATTATCCGAGGTGATTCAAAAACTTAGAGATGATCAAAAAGAATTAAAGTATGAACTTGATCAAAACAATAAAATAAGTGAAGAACTTCGTATGCAAATTGCTCGTAAAGAAAATGATATTCAAGTGGTTAAAGATGAGTTGAACCGTTTGATTGCTTTATCAAGCAAAAGAAAAAGTGAACATATTATTATTGAAAATGATATTAAATCAGTACATGATTCAATTACTAGCAAAGAAGATCGAATAAAGGTATTAGAAGCAGAGAGTAAGGCGCTAGAACAAACAATCAGTAAAGAAACTGAGACTCTTGCTTCTTTAAAGCATGAGATGCAGAGTTTAAGAGAGAACCTTACAGATATTCGTGTGAAAAATGCTTCTTTATTGGAAACACTTAAGAATGCTGAATTATCTATTGAGAGAATTGAATTGTCTCACAATGATTTGTTGAAGCAATCAGATGAAAGTCAGAAGTTTTTAAATGAAGGTGTAGTACAACAGAATACATTTAAAGATGAACTAAGAGTTCTCGAATCTAAGAAAGAAGCGATTATAAAGGCTTCTTCTACAAAACACTTGGAAATTGAAAAGCTTCAGCAGGTAATTAAATCATGTGAGAAGTCGATTCATGAAATTAATACTAACAACAAATCAATTTTCGATCAAATTGAAGAAATTAAGAACACACTTCATAAGTTTGAAATTAAGAAGGCGAAATACGATGTCCATCGTGAAGATATTGCTGAAAGATTGTTTGAACGTTATGAAATGACACCAGATGATGCTATAAAGTGTAAAAAAGATATTGATATGTCTGGTGCCAATAAGGAAATAAAGGAAATTAAGCGTGAACTCAAGGTTATTGGCGATGTAAATGTTCATGCAATTGAAGAATATGAAGAGGTTTATGAACGATATCATTTCTTGAAAGAGCAGCATGATGATTTAGTTGAAGCGAGAAATGCGTTGAAACGTTTGATTCGTGAGTTGGAAAAGGAAATGAAGGAAAACTTCTTAAGTTGTTTTGAAATAGTTAAGGTCCATTTTGCTGAAATCTTTGAAAGTTTATTTGTCGGTGGTACAGCTGAATTGAGTCTAACAGATCCTGAGAATGTTTTAGAATCTGATATAGGTATTAATGTACAACCACCTGGGAAAAAACTTCAAAACATATCGCTCTTATCAGGTGGAGAAAAAGCCTTGACTGCAATTGCATTATTGTTTGCAATATTAAAGACAAAGCCTGCACCATTCTGTATATTGGATGAGATAGAGGCAGCACTTGATGACGTTAATGTTTATAGATTTGCAGATTTCCTAAAGGAATTCACAAGGAACTCGCAGTTTGTAATAATTACCCATAGAAAAGGCACAATGGAAATAGCCGACAACTTGTTTGGTGTAACAATGCAAGAATTCGGTGTGTCAAAAATGATTTCAGTTAAATTAGAAGATGCAATTTTAGAGTAGCGGAGGACAAAATGTTTAAGAAATTATTTGGAAAGAAAAAGAAAGAAGAAGTTATTGAGGAAGAAGTCGTTGATTCTTCGTTAGATGGATTAGAAGAAGTAGAAACTGTTGAGGAAGCTATCGAATCAAATGAAGAATCGATAACAGAACCTGAGGGAATCATTGAGTCTGATGAGGAATCTATTAATTTAGAAGATGAAATTATTGAGCATAATGAGGAAGCGATTGTTGAAATAGAGGAAATTGTTGAGTTAGAAGAGGAAATTGCAGTAGAAGAGTTTGTTGAAGAAGTTGTAGAAAAACCGAAGAAAAAATCTTTCTTTGCAAAATTACAAGATGGTCTTTTAAAGACACAAAAGAACTTTACTGATAAAATTGATAACTTAATCAATAATTATGGAAAAATTGATGATGAGTTATTGGAAGAAATAGAAGAAATACTTGTAATGGCTGATGTTGGTATGTCTACAACTATGGATATCATTGAAAAACTTCGAGAAGAATTAACTGCAAGAAAAATTACTGATTCAAAAGATGTGAAACCAGTTTTAAAAGATGTTCTTGTAGAGATGATGACACATGAAGAACCTAATCTTAGAGTTGACAATCCTCCATCAATTGTTTTTGTTATTGGTGTCAATGGTGCTGGTAAGACAACTTCTATTGGTAAGATAACTAATTTACTTAAGAATGATGGTAAAAATGTATTGTTGGCTGCTGCAGATACATTTAGAGCTGCTGCTATTGATCAATTAAAAGTATGGGGTGATAGAAGTGAAGTTGATGTTATCGCTCAATCAGAAGGTTCTGATCCTGCTGCTGTAGTATATGATGCTATTCATGCGGCGCGTTCAAGAAAATCTGATGTCTTAATCGTTGATACAGCGGGCAGACTTCATAACAAGAAGAACTTGATGATGGAGTTAGAGAAAGTATTTAAAGTTGTTGAAAGAGAATATCAGAATGCTGAGAAGGAAGTTCTATTGGTTCTTGATGGTACAACTGGTCAAAATGCTATCCAACAAGCAAAACTATTCAAAGAAGTAACACCTATTAGTGGTATTGTACTAACAAAACTAGATGGGTCTGCTAAAGGTGGCGCTGTAATATCAGTTAATCATGAGTTAAATATTCCTGTTAAACTTATTGGTGTAGGTGAAGGCATTGATGACCTTCAAAGGTTTGATCCACGTGCTTTTGCAGATGCATTGTTAGGTGAGTAAAAAATAATAATTAATTGCTATAAAAGTCTTGACTTTAAGTCGAGACTCTTATATAATTCTCCTGTAAAGTAAATAACCTTTACAGCAAGGAGATAAAATGTTATCGAAAAAGATGTTTGTTGCTGAGTTATTCGCTTTTTATGGTGAATTATTAACAGAAAAGCAAAAAGATATATTAACATTATATTGTTTAGATGATTTATCGCTTGGTGAAATAGCCGAAGATTTATCGATTAGCCGTCAAGGTGTACATGATACCGTGAAACGTGCAACTAAAACTCTTGAAGATTACGAATCAAAACTAGGATTGATGGACAAGTTTAACAAAAACAATTTACTGTTAAATGATATCCAAATAAAGATGATGAATTTATCTCGAATAGTTAATGACGACTCTGAAATTCTTCGAAAAGAAGTAAAAGAAGTGATAGGAATTGTAATTGGCGACATCGATGAGATGATAGAATAGAGGGCAATATGGCTTTTGAAAGTTTAGCAGAAAAACTTCAGGGCACCTTTAAGATGCTGAAAGGCAAAGGTAAACTGAATGAAAAAGATATAAAGGCTGCCATGAGAGAAATTAAACTGGCACTTCTTGAAGCTGATGTAAACTTTATGATTGTAAAAAAGTTTATAAAAACAGTTTCTGAAAGAGCTGTCGGTGAAGATGTAATGAAAAGTCTGACACCTGGTCAGATGGTAGTCAAAATTGTAAATGAGGAATTAACTAATTTAATGGGAGAGAAAGTTGAAAAATTAGAACTTTCTTCTCAACCTCCAACGATTATCATGCTTTGTGGTTTACAAGGTGCTGGTAAAACAACAATGGCTGGTAAATTAGGTAATTACTTAAAAAAACAAGGTAAGAAACCTTTATTAGCTGCATGTGATATTTATAGACCTGCAGCAATCAAGCAGTTGCAAGTTGTAGGTGGACAGTTAGATATTCCTGTATTTGCTATGGGTCAAGAGGATCCTAGAAAAATCGCTAAGGAAGCGCTAAGAGAAGCACAGATTAAAGGTTACGATGTATTAATTGTCGATACAGCTGGTCGTTTGCATATTGATGAAGCACTAATGGATGAACTTGAAGATGTTAAAGGCATTATCAAACCTCATGAAATATTGTTAACAATAGATGCAATGACGGGTCAAGATGCAGTTAATGTTGCTGAAACGTTTAATGAAAAATTGGATGTTACAGGTGTAATCCTTACAAAGTTAGATGGTGACTCACGTGGTGGTGCTGCTTTATCTGTAAGATCAGTAACTGGTAAGCCAATTAAGTTTGTTGGTGTTGGTGAAAAATTAACAGATCTTGAAGAATTCCATCCTGATAGAATGGCTTCAAGAATTCTAGGTATGGGTGATGTTTTATCGTTAATCGAAAAAGCAGAGCAGAATCTAGATGAAGAAAAAATGAAAAAACTTGAAGCAAAAATGAGAAAGAATGAATTTGACTTAGAGGATTTCTTGGATCAGCTTCAGCAAATGAAAAATATGGGACCGATAGGTGACCTATTAAAAATGATTCCAGGTGTGAATAATAAAGCACTAAAGAATATAGATATTGATGAAAAGGAATTTTTAAGACTTGAGGCAATCATTCAATCGATGACGCCAAAAGAAAGACAAAATCCGGATATCATTAACGCAAGCAGAAGAAAAAGAATTGCAGCAGGTAGTGGTGTAACAGTTAATGCTGTTAATAAATTACTGAAGCAACATGCTCAAACAAAGAAGATGATGAAGCAATTCAACAATCCTGCATTTGCAAAAAAAATGAAAAAAGGTGGCATGGGGTTACCATTTTAAATAGTTAGTATTAGTAGATTTACTATTAAATTTTATATACCTAGGAGGTACAGTTATGGCAGTAAAGATCAGAATGAAGAGAATGGGTACAAAGAAGAAGCCTTTTTATAGACTAGTAGTTGCAGATTCTCGTTCACCAAGAGATGGTAGAATTATCGAGCAAGTTGGTTACTACAACCCAATGAACGAAGAGAAGACTTTAAAAGTTGATGCTGAAAAAGTTCAAAAGTGGTTAGCAGATGGTGCACAACCTACTGAAACAGTAAAGAGATTATTAAAGGCTGAAGGTATTATCGAGAAGTAATAATAACTAGGAGGTGTCCGAATGGGTGAACTGGTTAAATTAATTGCTCAATCGTTGGTAGATCAACCTGAAGCAGTTTCTGTTAGTGAAGTTGAAGGCGCTCAATCTATTATTGTTGAGCTAAGAGTGAGTCCTGATGATATGGGTAAAGTAATCGGTAAACAAGGCCGTATTGCTAAAGCTATTAGAACAGTAGTAAAAGCTGCTGCGACTAAATCTAACAAAAGAGTAACTGTTGAGATTATTCAAGATTAATTAATACACTGCTATGCAGTGTATTTTTTTTACTTGTGGTGAATATTTGTAATCTATTACTCTTATGCCTTCTAAATTGGAATATGGAGGTCTGAAGTACACAGGAACAAGAAGATTCCATTACTACAACTTAATGTGTTTAACGTCACTACTGATAAAGATAAATAACAGTCTCTTATAGATAAGTAACAAATAGTATGAAATATACTTATAAAATAATGATATGTGTTTTTCACTCATTCTAACTTAGTGTACTCTTACAATTAAATTGCATAAAATACTAGCGTTAGCATGAAATTAGTTGTTATTTCACATTTTGAATACTTGATGAATGGTAGAGCTCTGTAAAAAAAGATTAAAAAAAATACTTTCCCTAATTAAGTTGTATTTAATAGTTGTGTTTATATATGCAACGATACGCTTAAATATACCTTGATTGTCTTTTGAATAAATGATATTATTTTAGAAATACTTTGAAAATTGAGCTTAAAAGAAGCTGGGACTGCAGGAAAACCTTTGCATAAAGATGTATTTGTTAAAGTATTAACTAGAAAACTTCTTTTGTGGTTAATTGTCTAAATCTTCTGAACTTTATAAAATTTTAACAAATTTTCAGATAATTCGTATTTTTATGTATTTTTTTGTGACGCATGTAATATAATAAAGATGAATTTATTAAAGGGGGGAATTATTTTGAATCAAAATCAAAAGAAACAAGCGAAGTTATGGCATGCATTGGTACCTATTTTTTTCCTAATGATTACATTGACATATGTAATCAGAAATGACGGTGAGGTACATATTCCGTTATTCTTATCAGCAATCGTAGCAGCAGTATTTGCTATGGTAGTACTTAAGTTTACTTGGGTAGAATTAGAAGAAGGTATTGTAGATGTAATCAAAATGTCTATGGGTGCAATCATTATTTTAATGATCATCGGTATGGTAGTAGGTACTTGGATTGCTTCAGGTATCGTTCCAACAATGATTTTCTATGGTCTTAAAGTATTATCACCTAGTATTTTCTTAGTTGCAACATTAATTATGTGTTCAGTTGTATCTCTAGCTACTGGTTCTTCATGGACAACAGCTGCAACTGTCGGTGTTGCTTTAATGGGTGTTGGTGTAGGTTTAGACATGAATCCTGCAATTGTTGCTGGTGCAATTATCTCAGGTGCTTACTTTGGTGATAAGATGTCTCCGTTATCAGACACAACTAACTTAGCACCAGCTGTATCAGGAGCAAACTTATTTGATCATATCAAGCATATGATTTACACAACTGGTCCATCTTATGTTATTGCATTAGTAGTATTCGGTATTATGGGGCTTAGTGCTTCTGGTAATGCAGATACAGGTAGTATTAATGAAATGTTAACAATTTTAGACAGTACATTTAACATTAATCCATTATTATTATTAATTCCAGTTATCGTTATCGGTGCTGTAGTTATGAAAGTACCAGCTATTCCTGGTTTATTCGGTGGAGCTTTAATTGGTGGTTTAGCGATGATCTTCTTCCAAGATGGCTATAACTTACTAGGTATGTTTGATGTAATGCAAAACGGTGTATCTTATGCAACTGGTTCTGACGTTATTGACTCACTTCTTAGCCGTGGTGGTTTACAATCAATGATGTGGACAATTTCACTTATCTTATGTGCATTAACATTTGGTGGTGTTATGGAGAAAACTGGTATGCTTAGAGCATTAGCTGATGGTATTTTAAGCTTACTTAAAGGTAGAGGTGGTCTTGTATTATCTACAGTATTAACTGCTATCTTTATGAACTTAGTTGCTGGTGATCAGTACTTAGCTATCGTAATTCCTGGTAGAATGTACAAAGAATCTTACGATAAAATGGGCTTACATCCTAAGAACTTATCAAGAGCGCTTGAGGATTCAGCTACGTTAACTTCTCCACTTATTCCTTGGAATACATGTGGTGCATATATGTATAGTTCGTTAGGTCTACAAGGTTTAGGTGTTGGTATCTTCGGTTACCAAATCTACTGTATTCTTAACTTAATTAATCCAATTTTATCAGTACTTTATGGTTACACTGGATTCTCAATGCATAAAGTTGAAAAAACTGAAGAAGCTGCATAATAACAATTAAGCCAGATTAATTTCTGGCTTTTTATATTTTTAATAGGTTGACATGTTTGGCTTTGTGATGTAAAATACATATAAAATAAAGACTGTGAAGAGATGAGTAACATAATGTAACTTTAAGAGAGCATCTGCTTGGTGAAAAGATGTAGTTGAATTTATGTGAATAAGGCCTTGGAGTTTCTTAGTGAAGTGCTGAGACGGGTACTCCCGTTATAGAGTCAGAGTATGATTGTACTCGTTAAGGTTTATGTAGTGATACATAAGCAAATTGAGGTGGTAACGCGAAGTAACTCTCGTCCTCAAGACAAATGTCTTGAGAACGAGAGTTTTTATATTTTAGAACGTGTTTATAGTTAAGAAAGGAGAAGGTACTTAGTACCGGAAAATAATATGTGTAATCAAGAAAATGTTGAAAGAAAATTAAGTGAACAAGAGCAAAACAGAGTTGACAAGTTGAGCTGGTTAAGAGAGCTTGGAGTAGATCCGTTTGGTAAGAAATTTGCTCCTGAAAATTATTCTGTAGCTTTACAAACAAAGTATGAAGAAGTTTCAAAAGAAGAATTAGAGGAACTTAAAGTTCCAGTTAAAGTAGCTGGTAGAATTATGACAAAGCGTGGAAAAGGTAAAGCTGGTTTCATGCATATTCAAGATAATGATGGTCAAATTCAAATATATTTAAGAAAAGATATTTTATCTGAAGTAGAGTTCGAGCTTTTCCAAAAGTGTGATATTGGCGATATTATTGGTATCGAAGGTACAGTGTTTAAAACTAAAACAGGTGAGGTAAGTGTTAAAGCGACTAATTATCATCACTTAACAAAAGCATTAAAGCCTCTACCTGAAAAATTCCATGGTTTAACAGATGAAGAAGCAAGATTCCGTAAGAGATATCTTGACATTATTATGGATAGAGACGTTAAAGATATTTTTGTTAAAAAGCAAAAGTTCTGGAGTACTATTAGAAATTATATGATTGAGCATGACTTCTTAGAAGTTGAAACTCCAATCCTTGAAACATCATCAGGTGGTGCTGCTGCGACACCTTTTGCTACTCATCACAATGCTTTAGACATTGATGTATTCCTAAGAATTTCAATGGGTGAGTTGTGGCAAAAGAAATTATTGGTAGCTGGTTTTGAAAAAACATTTGAGATTGGTCGTCAGTTTAGAAATGAAGGAATGAGTCCAGAGCATCTACAGGATTATACTCAAATGGAATTCTATTGGGCATATGCTGACATAGAAGATGGTATGGAGTTTACAAAAGAATTATATCGTAAAATAACAAAAGCAGTAATGGGTTCTTCAAAGTTTACAACTCGTGGCTTTGATATTGATATGGACAACGAATGGGAAATTTACGATTTTGAGGCAATTATTGAAGAAAAGACTGGTGTAAATATCTTTAATGCAACAAAAGAAGAAATCGAAGCTAGATTGGACAAATACAATGTTGAGTATGATCCTAACCATGGATTCTGGAGACTTGTAGATGTATTGTGGAAAGTTGTTAGAAAAGATTTATCAGGTCCAGGTTTCTTAGTAGGTCAACCAGTACAGTTAAATCCACTTCCAAAGAGATTACCAGGAGATGATAGAAAAGTTGCTCAGATGCAAATTATTCTTGCTGGATCAGAGATGGGTAATGGTTATACTGAGTTGAATGATCCAATTGACTTAGAGAATCGTTTCAAAGAGCAAAGAGCAATGGGTGAAGCTGGTGATGAAGAAGCACATGATCATGACGAAACATTCATTGAAGCTTTAAGATATGGTATGCCACCTGCTTATGGTTTTGGTGTTTCTGAAAGATTATTCTCTGTTATGATGGACAAACCTATTAGAGAATGTGTTGCATTCCCATTAATGAAACCAAAAAATTAAATATCATATATTCTTTTTGAATAAAGAGTTGATGAAATAATAGTTTTAAAGATAAAGAGAATTACTTATTTAAAGTGATTCTCTTTTTGCATATACCAGATATGACACTAGTCTTGCCATTGAAAGTATAAACACCTGTATTTACCTGAAGTGTAGTGAAACCACTTGGGGGGAAAAATTCTTTTTTAAAGGAAAATTATAGCTACTGTTAGATATAAGATAATGAAGTTACGGAAGCGCTAGCCTTACTAAGATAACTTTATAAACGCTTTGAGGGAAATATTAGAAATGGTTTTGCTATATCTATGAGAGATTAAAGGCTGTGTCTTTAATTGGAGAAAGTTTTATATCTTGAATAAAGTTTAGTTTAATGTGTTATCGAGATATGATTTATAACGATGTAGTATAGTAAATTTTAAACAAATGTATTATTACAGGTATGCATATTCAAAAGCGCAGAATCCTGGCTTTTTTCAATATCCTTTTACACAAATAAGATACCTAAATCGAATGAAAAATGGTTATTAATTATATATAAATAATACAACAGAATTACTTCATATGTTAGATTAAGTATGATATAAATTGACATAATATTGTAATAAATGTATGATAAAGGTAAACGCCGATTGTATTCGCAGTGTTCATTATCTGGGTTGGTGCACTAGCTATATTTTCTCTTTTATTTATGGAAAGAGAAGAAAATGTTTTAAGAGAGAAAAATGGTTGATGAACCGTGATGAGGATTTACAGAAAAAGAGTTAGAGTTGTTCAATAAGTATATAAAGGAAGGATATAACATGAAAGAAGCACTAGAGTTATCAAATCCAAAGAAATACAACGATTTATTGGGTAATGATCCTCATGTTCTAAAAATCTTTCGAAACAATATTCTAGAATTTGACAAAGAGGTAGTAAATGCTGTCTAGAAGTTAAGTGATTTTACTTGATAGGGGGATTAAATGAAGAAAAAACTGGCTTATGTTCTAATGATACTTTTAATGGGTTCTTTAACTTCGTGTACAGAGTCTACTTTATCTACTGAAGAGATGAAGAATATATCTGAAGAAGAATCTATAACCATGGAAATGGTTAGCAAAGATGAAATGTCTATAGAAGACTATCTAGTAGGCAATAATGAAGCATTAACAGATATTGAATCATTAGAAGGTTTGATGATTTCAGATGAGGAACTTCAGAAATATGAAATATTCCTAACGGGAGAAATTCATGGTATTAAGGCTAATAGTCAGTTAGGAATGGCATTTCTTAAGTACTTTAAAGAAAGGACTGATTTTAAATATTTATTAGAAGAAAACTCATATAGTTCAAGCCATTTTTTAAATAAATTTTTAGAGACTGGAGATATGACCGTTTTGGATCGGGTTTATGAAAGAAGAAAACGGGGAAATGCTTATGATCAAGAGGGATATGATTATTACTTAGAGCTCTATAGGTATAATGGAACTTTGAGTGAGGATAGAAAAATAAGGATAGTTGGCATAGATATAGAGCATGATGTGAAGTTGGCTTATAGATACTTAATTGATATTATTCCAAAAGAAGATGCCCCTTCTGAAATAAGAGAGAGTGTTGAAATGCTAAAAGAAACTCATGACTTAATAGAAAAAAGCACTCAGAATAAGTATAAGGGAGAAAAAAATGCCGCTACTATACTTGATGATATCAAGTTAAATAGAAAGTCCTATGAGTTATATTTTGGTGAGGATGCTCCTTATCTGGAATTGGTTTTGACAAATATTATTAATGGAGAGCAAGCTTATAAATTAAATTATGATCCCGTTGAATGGAATAATGCCAGAGATAAAATGATTTATGACAACTTTGGGGTGGTTGATGATATTCTTCCTAAAGGCTCATATTACGGTCAATGGGGTGCTGCTCATATTTTTCAAGAAGAGGATTCAGATGTTAAATGGCTAGGTGCATATTTAAATAGTAATTCTAAATATGAAAATAAAGTTTTATCTATCATGTATAACTATATTGATTGTGAAATGAAAACCGGTGTTAAGGAAAAAACAAAGGTAACATTTGCCTTACCTTTTGTAGCTGAGTTTGTAGGGATAGATGATCAAGATTTTACTATGTTCAAAGTTAATGGTGAAGAAGCCAATCGGCCATTTATCCCAATGAATAACATATATGCTGAGACCGTATCAGACAAAGATGTATCAAAGTTTATTCAGTATATTATTTTAGTAAGAAACTCTGGTGCTAATGAGCCTTTGGATCATTAAAGTGGTTGAGTGGCGATTAGTACTTGAGAGATCAACCGTATGATTATTATGTTTTTAAAAGAGCTGAATAGATATTAAACCACATTTTTATGTGGTTTTTTTCATTAAATAGTAAGTTAACTAATAGAATAAGTATTGATAATGAAAGCAAGTATTAGTAATGGTAAGGATGAAGTTAAAGCAATTCGAAAGATAGATGGGAAGGGAATAAAATATTGAAAAAAGAACTGACCATATTAGTCAATCCTTTAAGTTATTATCAAAGACGTATTTGAATATTAGTTGTAGAGTTATATACGAACTTTTATACAAGGTTTGATGATTCTTTGCAATTCTTCGTTTCTACATTATTTCTAAGTATTTTACTTTACTTGTTAAATTGACATCCGTTACATCCAATACATCTATCCCATTGTTTTGATAAATCAGATATTGAACGTCTTGCAAAAACGCAGGGAATATTTCGATTTTTTGTTACTTTTTTAACACGTTCGGTCAAACGATGTTCTAGGAAATCATATAAGCAAATGACCATTCCAATGTCTTCTGGAATATCCATTTTTCTCATACCTTTCTTTCGACCATCCCAATGAATGATTTCGCTTACACCTTGATTATGTAAAAATTCTGGTATGTTTCCTAGTTTATCAGCACCTATGATTAATGCAGCCATACAACCTCCTCGTTGATAATGATTCTCATTTGTTATATGATAACATAATTCCGAGTAAAATGAAAGGAATTAATCAAATTTAGTTTCTTGTTTTGATTCCTAGAATGTTTTATAATAAAAGAGGGTGCTAGATGGTAAGTGTGAGTAAATTACAAAAGAAATTACTGTATGATTTATACAAACGAGATATTCTGAAAGAAAGTATAAGTATTACTTTTCAAGAATACGATTTAGATGAAACCAATGATATTATGAAAGTAAGAGAGTTAGTTTATTACATTGATCAATTAGTTAATATGAATATGATAGATGCTGTTGATTATTATATAGAAGCGGGAATGGTATCATTTGAATATATGAACAAAGCAGTTGAAATTATTGAGGATCGTGTGAAAATTAGTAAACTGGGTATAAGCTATGTTGAAATGAAAAGTATGAAGAGGTTTACAAGAAATTATAATGCTATCAAAGTATGGCTGAACAAACAGTTCTTAGATAGACCTTATAAGTATCTAATTACACATTTGATTGCATTTGTTTTGGGAGTACTAGCATATTGGGGAATAACCAATCTCATATAAGGAGAGACCATGAATTATAAAAACATCAGTGCTGCAGTTATGGAGCAGCTTGGAATAGAAGAGGACGATGATCCACTAGAAGTGGCCCCAGCAATTGTTTCTGACGAAATAGTAGATTTGAAATCTCAATTACAAGAAAAAGATGAAATTATAGTTAAATCAGAAAGCTTAATTAGATCCTTAAACGAACGTGTGGATCACTTGGAGCAGTTGTTTACTGAGTTTAATAACAGAAGAGGTGAATCATGAAAATAGTAACCAACAAGGCGAAATGCTTGCTTTGTGGGGAAGTTGTGGCAAGCACAAATGAAAGAGACTACATTTATTGTAAATGTGGATCACTAGCGGTATCTGGTGGTGAAATGGCTATTTTAAGGCTCGGACATCACAACAATTTTATTGAATTAAGTGAAAAAGATTATAGTTAATTATTACAGAATTATTACACCACTGTAAAGGGTTGTAATAAAAAAGGTCATGCTTTATACTTAAGTTGTAAGTTAGTAAAGTAAGATTATAAGAAAGGAGGTTACGAAATGAACAGAGTTGTCACTATAACTACAATTAATGTATTAACAACTGTATATAACGGATTTGGCACATTATTGTTAAATTCTGTAAATCATAGCGTAACCGACGGGATAAGATAACTAGGTCTATATTACCGTAGGTGCGTACCTGCGGTTTTTTTATATCCAATTTTAAAAAAACGTAGGTGAAAACTGCGTTTTTTTTCGTTGTACATGAAATTAAACGTATACTAGGAATATTCGATTCCATGTAGATATTTATTTATGTAGAATCATTTATAACAGATTTGGGATTAGTAATTAGAGAATGGTTGATTTAAAATCAAAGAGTCTGACATTTAATTTTATGCACAAGGAGTTATATTATGAAACGCTTTAAAATTATGTTTGGGTACATGAAAGGTAATGTACTTAAATACATAGGCGCAATTGTAGCAATTTTATTAGCAGTAGCAGCATCGTTAGTTGTTCCACTAGTTGTTAGAACAACAATTGACTCAATTATTGGGGTTAATCCTATAGAGAATACCAATTTCATTGGAAGGTTGTTCTTGAAGTTTGGATCTAAAGAGGAATTGCTACATATGTTATGGCTGCCAGGTATTATGGTAGTTTGCCTAACAATAGCGAGAGGTATATTTTTATACTTCAAAGGAAAATGGTCTGCAGAGGCTTCTGAGACTATTGCCAAGAACTTAAGAGACCGACTATTCGGTCACTTGCAGGAATTATCGTATGAATATCATGTGTCTGCAGAGACAGGAGATTTAATTCAAAGGTGTACTTCTGATGTAGATATGATTCGAAGATTTTTAGGTACTCAAATGGTAGAAATATTTCGAGCAATCTTTATGATTATTACAGTTGCTATTATTGTACTGTCATTAAATGTGAATTTGGGATTGATATCTTTGGCAGTAGTGCCGGTTATATTCTTGTATTCTTATTTCTTCTTTAAACGTATTCAAAAGACGTTCAAAGTAGTTGATGAAGCAGAAGGTGCTATGTCAACAACTATACAGGAAAATTTAACAGGTGTGAGGGTTGTAAGAGCTTTTGGTCGTCAAGCCTATGAGATAGAAAAATTTGAAGAAAAGAATGCTCATATGAGAGACTCTGTTTTAAGACTATTAGAGTTGTTTGCTCAATATTGGTCTTCATCAGATATTATTTGCTTATCGCAATCAGCTTTAGTGCTTTGTATTGGTACTGTTTGGACTGTTCAAGGAAAAATTAGTTTAGGTACACTATTTGCATTTACATCGTATGTAGGGATGCTTTTATGGCCTGTACGACAGTTGGGAAGAATCCTTACAGATATGTCAAAAGCTTTTGTTGCTATTGACAGAACACAAGAAATTTTACTAGTTCCTTCTGAAATGAATACATCAGGAGAAAACTTTGAAACAATAGAAGGTGCAATTGAGTTTGATCATGTTACTTTTGAATACGAGCAAGGTAGAAAGATCCTAGATGATGTTTCATTCAAAGTGAAAAAAGGTGAAACATTAGCGATTTTAGGACCTACAGGATCTGGTAAGTCAACTTTGGTACATTTGTTAGCGAGATTGTATGATGTTGATGAGGGAGCTGTAAAGATAGATGGTGTTGATGTAAAAGACTATGATAAAAAACACTTACGCGAAAATGTTGGATTGATCTTACAAGAGCCATTCCTATTTGCGAAGAATATTCGAGATAACATTAAAATCGCAAAAGCTGAAGCAGAACATCATCATGTAGAAACTGCTGCTAAAACAGCTGTGATCCATGATAAAATTGAAGAGTTTAACGATGGATATGAAACACTAGTCGGTGAAAGAGGGGTTTCTCTTTCAGGTGGACAAAAGCAGAGAATGGCTATTGCGAGACGTGTTATTACAGATGCACCGATTGTTATATTTGATGATTCCTTAAGTGCTGTTGATACTGAAACAGATTCAGCAATAAGACATCGATTGAAGCATACAGATAAGTCGTTAACAACGATAATTATTTCACATAGAGTATCTACTTTATCAGAAGCGGATAGAATTATGATCTTGGAAGATGGTAAGATTACTGATTTGGATACACATGATACTTTGATTAAAAAAGAAGGTTTGTATAAGCGTATTTGGGAAATTCAAAATGCTTATAAAGAAGAAGACATTATATAGAGGTGGCATATGAACACACACGAAGAAAAAGAATTTAGTACAAATTACGACTTTGCCATTTGGAAGAATCTTATACAGTATCTTAAACCATTTAAGAAGAATTTTATAGTATTGTCGATTTTTATGGTAATCCTTGCTGGAACAGACGTGTTGATACCATACTTAGCTAAGTTTGCAATAGATCATTTTATTGGTAATAATACATTAGAAGGTTTTGAATATTTTGTGATGGTTTATGCATTAGCAGTTATCACAATTTCAGGTATAGTCTATCTGTTTATAAAAGAAGCAGGTAAAATAGAAGCTGGTGTAACATACAGTTTAAGAGAAAAAGGTTTTAAGAAACTACAGGAGTTATCATTCTCATATTTTGATAAAACAGCTGTTGGTTGGTTGATGGCTAGAATGACATCGGATACCAATCGAATTGGTGAAATACTAGCATGGGGTTTAGTTGACTTCATGTGGGGTATATCGATGATGACAATGATTGCCGTGGTGATGTTTATAGTTGATGTTAAACTGGCTCTAATCACCTTAACGGTTGTACCATTTCTTGCAGTGGTTAGTATATTCTTTCAAAAGAAGATTTTGAGAGTTTCGCGAAAAGTAAGAAAAATTAATTCAAAGATTACTGGTGCTTTCAATGAAGGTATCACTGGTGCTAAAACAACTAAAACACTTGTAAGAGAAGATGAAAATTTAAATGAGTTTAAAGAAATTACAGTTGATATGAAAAAGAAATCTGTCAGATCAGCAATCATCTCTTCGATGTATATGCCAATCGTTATCAGTATGGGGAGTGTTGGTATGGCTCTCGCTATTGGGTTTGGTGGAAACGGTGTTATCATGAAAACGATCTCATATGGTACATTAGTTCTCTTTGTTAATTATACAGTACAGTTCTATGAACCAATTAGAGAAATGGCAAGAATTTTTGCGGAATTACAAGTTGCACAAGCTTCTGCGGAGAGATTACTTTCGATGATCGATACTGAGTCAGATATTGTAGATGGTGATGAGATTATTAAAAAGTATGGTGATTCAGTAGATTCAAAGCGACACAACTGGGAACCTATTCATGGAGATATTGAATTTAAAGATGTAACATTCTACTATAAAGAAGATGAAGTCATTCTAGAAAATTTTGATCTGAATATAAAATCAGGACAAACAATAGCGCTGGTTGGAGAAACGGGATCAGGAAAGAGTACGATAGTTAATTTGGCCTGTAGATTCTATGAACCAGTAAAAGGAGAAGTCCTAATAGATGGAATTGATTATAGGAAGCGGTCACAACTTTGGCTACACTCTAATATAGGATATGTTCTTCAAACACCACACTTATTTAGTGGTACGATTAGAGAAAACATTGCCTATGGTATGCTTGAAGCATCAGAACTTGATGTGATTCGTGCTGCAAAACTGGTAAATGCACATGATTTTATTATGAAGTTCGAACATGGTTATGAAACTGAAGTTGGTGAAGGTGGAGCCAAACTTTCTACAGGTGAGAAGCAATTAATTTCTTTTGCAAGAGCGATACTAGCAAATCCGAAATTATTTATATTAGATGAAGCTACATCATCTGTTGATACGGAAACAGAATTGATTGTTCAAGAAGCGATTCAGAAAGTTCTTACTGGAAGAACAAGTTTTATTATTGCACATCGCTTGTCAACCATTCGCTCAGCTGATAGAATATTAGTAATAGAAAAAGGTAAAATCATCGAAGATGGTACTCATGATGAGTTAATGACAAATGAAGGTCATTATTATAATCTGTACACTAATCAATTTATCGATGAAAAAGAAATTGAAGTAATTAATAAGTAAAAAAGGGCAAGCCCTTTATAAATAGATGGCGGTAATCTTAAAAGCTATAAGTTATGATTCTGTGGCAAGAAAAGATATCAAGGCGTTGGTTAATGAAGCTAAAGTTAGCTGTAAGCTTGATATCGTCTGGAGAAGGTGAAATCCAGATTAGCGAAAGGTTTTTAAGAGGACGTTGTTAGGATGAAAACGAATAAAAGAAAAGGAGTTAAATTCATGATTAATAGATTACGTTATATAAACAAGAAGGAAAATAACCAAGCAGAGGTCTATAGAAGGCGGTAGTTTATACGCGCTAGATAACTACTCGCCATACTAGATTTTTGCACGTACGAAATCTAGGAGTGATATTTTGAAAACAATAAAAGCTTACGACGGAACAAATTTTCAATCGGTTAGCGGTTTACTAGCTACAATGATGAAAGAACATACATTTAAAAATGTGAACAATAAATCAAAAGAAAAATTCTTAGGGATCTTTAACTATGTGGATTCAGATGACCCTAAGCATGTTATGGAATTAGAACGAACACTTGCAATGTCTGATATATGGATTGCATACGATAATGATGAAATTATTGGTATTGTAAGAGGAAGCAAGGATAATATCTTAAATCTTTTTGTACTTGAGGAACATACTCGACTAGGGATTGGTCGTGAACTTGTTAACTTGTTTGAGGATAAATGTAAAATGGAAGGATTTCCTTATGTCAGATTATCTTCTACTGTAGAAGCTGTTGGTTTTTACGAATCATTAGGTTATAAGAAGACAACAGGTTTAAGAATGGCAAGATATTCTGGTAAAAGAGGTTATGAATATCAGCCGATGATGAAACCATTATTTTAACAATCTAAACTTAGTTTAGATTGTTTTTTTTGTCATTTTAGATATGTTGAGACTAAAGTTTCATTTTGTATTAAAATCTGTTAAAATATAGAGTGACGCGGGAGAATATATGAGGCAATTAAGATTAGAAAGAATCAATTTAAATATGCACAGTAAAATGCTTATCATTGCAATTGTTGATGCTTTGATTGCGCAATTTTATTTTGATTCATTACCATTTGAATTTAAATTTTCAATATCAGTAGCAGTGTTACCAATATACTATTATTTTGACAGATCTTTAAATCCAGTGAAAACTGGAATTTATGTAATGACAGTTGGATTGCTGTTTAGAACACTGACTCAATACAATATTTATGGTAGTTTTGAAGCGGCATTTTGGAGCGATTTTCCTTTTGTCTATTTTGATCTATTATATGGACTTATTTTTTATTTCCTTTATACAAAAAGTGAAAGTAAGTCTATTTCTCATTGGGCTTTGGTTGCGGTATTTGGCGATTGGGCTGGGAATACTGTAGAAGCAATTGCAAGGTATGGTCCATCTTTCATTTACACATCAAATTCTACAATGATTTTTTTCTTAGTAGCATTGATTCGTGTAGTGATTAGTATAGGTATTGTTTTGTTTTTAAATTACTATTCTAGACTTATTAGAAAAGATGAACATGAAATAAGATATAAGCAGCTATTAATGTTAACTTCTGAGCTCAAAAGTGAAGCGTATTTTATCCAAAAGAACATGGATTATATAGAATTTGTTATGGGTGATGCTTATTCCTTGTATTCAGATTTAGAGGAAATGAGTGATGATGATGTTAAGACTATTGCTTTAAAAATTGCAACTGATATTCATGAAATAAAAAAGAATTACTCACGTGTTGTAGATGGCTTAGGAAAGATCACTGATGGCGGAGAAACTGCCAATGTTATGAGATTAACTGAGTTGATTAAAATATTAAAGTTTAGTATTACAAGATTCTTAGAGGACAATAATTCTGAAATTCAGTTCCTTACAAGTGTACATTCAACAAGATATATAAAAGAACACTATTTAATTATGTCTGTTCTTCGAAATCTTGTTAATAATGCAATTGAGGAATTAATGAAGAATAATTCACATGGTACTGTAAAACTGAAATTTTATGAACAAGGAAACTACTTAGTTTTTACAATTTCAGATAATGGGATTGGTATCGATGAAAAGGATCTTGATTATATTTTTGAAACGGGCTTTTCTACAAAGTTCGATGAGGAAACAGGTGATATATGTCGTGGTGTTGGATTGGCACTCGTTAAGGAAATAGTAGAAAATAAATTAAATGGTCGTATAAAGGTTAAATCTATTAAGAATGTGGGTACTGAGTTTTTCGTTTATATTGATAAGGATTTAGTAGGGGGTTAATATGAGATTTGTAATAGTGGATGATGACCATAAGATTATTCGAATTATGGAGAGCATTATTCAAAGTTCTTCTTTGGGGGAAGTTGTAGGAGTATGTCATGAAGGGCGTAAAGTGGTTCAAATGGTTTCTGATTTAGAACCCGATATAGTTCTCATTGATTTGTTGATGCCTGAAGTCGATGGTATTGCCATTGTAAGTGCGTTACAATCTTTAAGTAAGGTACCTAAATGTATAATGATTTCTCAAGTAACTAATAAAAATATGATATCTAAAGCATATGAGAGTGGTATCGAGTTCTTTATAAATAAACCGATTAATAGAAATGAAGTTGCTAAGGTCATTGAAAAAGTTACAGAGAAGATTGATTTAGAAACAAAATTTGAGATTATGGGCAATATGTTTAGAACTAACGAAAGAAAGATTGAAAAGCCGAAAAATGATCCGATGCGTGCAATTAAATTGATTTTTTCAAAATTGGGCATTATGGGAGAAAAGGGTACAGAGGATATCTTGTCTATCTGTAGCTATATGATTGAGAATAAGCAATCTAGCTTTGACTTCAAAGTTAAGGATATTTGTAAAGAACTATCAGATAATCCAAAAGCGATGGAACAGAGACTTAGAAGAGCGATTAATAAAGGTTTGATTAATTTAGCGAATATTGGTATTGAAGACTATATGAATGAGATATTTTTGGCTTATTCAAATTCACTTTATGATTTTCAAAATGTAAAAGCTGAAATGGATTACATAAGAGGTAAAAGATCTTCTGGTGGTAAAATTTCTATTAGGAGATTTATTGAGAATATTATTCTGCTGAAGTAGTTTATAGGATCTGTATGTTCTCTATTATTGATAATGAAATCTTTAAGTGATTTTATATTGAAGATTATGACAGTAAAATGATTCGATATGAAAGTTTTTTTCTAACGAGATTAACAAAATGAAATTCGTGTTAAGAAAACGAAATAAATAATAGATGGTTTTTAAATTTTTGTGGTTTTTTGTGTGAATATCGTGTATAATTTAGTTAATAGATGTCAAAGACATTCTAATGATACTTTTATCTAAGTTAAACCCTAAGACAAAAGCCTAAGTTCCCCTTAGGTTTTTGTTATTTTTTGTTTTTGAAATATTAAGTTTATAAAAATGTCAAACATCAGGTCTGTTATCGAATGTATGTTTGTGTTAAAATAGACCATAAGAAGGAGAATGTTATGCTAGAATATATAAAAGGTTATGTAGAATATGTAGATGAAGATTACCTAGTTATTGAATCTAATGAAATAGGATATAAGATTATGACTTCCTTAACAACGATAGCTGAACTTCAGCATCATACTGAGAAAGTTTGTATTTTCACTGAGTTGATTGTTAGAGAAGATAGTATGACATTATGTGGATTCAGTTGTAAGAATGAGCTGAAAATGTTTAAGTTATTAACTTCTGTATCTGGTGTAGGTACAAAGGTTGGACTTGCTATACTATCATCTATACCTTATACAAGTTTGTATACAATATTGATTTCTGGAGATGTGAAGTCATTAACTACTGCAAATGGTGTAGGTAAAAAAACTGCTGAAAGAATTATTTTAGAACTAAAAGATAAAGTTAAGAAGGTAATGCATATTTCTGTAGACCATGGAGAAGTAATTCAAGAAGCTTTGGACATTGACCATACTAGTTTTGAAGATGCGAAGTCTGCGTTATTAGCTCTTGGTTATTCTCACACCGAAATTAATAAAGCTGTTTCAAGTATTGAAACTACGAATTTGTCCACAGAAGATATTATTAAGTTAGCGCTTAAGAATCTAATGAATAGATAGGAATGGTTATGAATCGATTTGATGGATTTGATGATTTAGAACAAGACCGATTTGTTACACCAAAGTTAAAGGAAAATGAGTATCTGATTGATAAAACCTTGAGACCTCAGACTTTGGATGATTATGTTGGTCAAGAGAAACAAAAGGAAAAACTAAAAATATTTATACAAGCAGCACAGTTGAGAAATGAACCTTTGGATCATGTGTTACTATATGGTCCACCTGGATTAGGAAAAACAACGCTTTCAAATATTATAGCAAATGAAATGAATGTAAATATAAAAGTTACTTCTGGGCCTGCAATTGAAAGGCCTGGGGATTTAGCGGCTATATTAAATAGCTTGCAAGAAAATGATGTTTTATTTATTGATGAGATACATCGTTTGAATCGTAATGTAGAAGAAGTACTGTATCCAGCTATGGAAGATTTTACTTTAGATATTATGATTGGTAAGGGACCAGGTGCACGATCTGTACGAATTGATTTACCTAAGTTTACACTGATTGGCGCTACGACACGTGCTGGTCAATTGACATCACCTTTGCGAGACAGGTTTGGAGTTATCTGTAAACTTGAACTATACAATGATAAAGAACTTTCTAGTATTGTAAAGCGTTCTGCTAAGATAATGAGTGTTGAGATTAATTCAGGAGCGACAACAGAGATTTCGAGACGTTCAAGAGGTACCCCTAGAATTGTTAATAGGTTGCTAAAACGTGTACGTGATTATGCACAAGTCGTGGGAGATGGTATCATCACTGATGAACTTGCAACTAGAGCGCTAGATCTTTTGGAAGTAGATAAGCTTGGATTAGACGGTGTTGACAGAAAAATAGTAATGACAATAATGGATAAATTTGGCGGTGGTCCTGTAGGACTGGATACCTTAGCTGCTATTACAGGTGAGGAGAAGATCACAATTGAAGATGTGTATGAACCTTACTTGTTACAGTTAGGATTTATTACTAGAACGCCGAGAGGTAGAGTGCTGACAAAAAATGCATATGAACATTTCAATATGCTTTATCTCTTAGAGGAGTAATTTATGAAAAAAATCAGTTTAATTCTTGTTTTGTCGTTGATTCTTGTTACAATATTTCCTATAATGGGATTTGCTGAAATAAAAGATGAAACTATCATTAAAATAGGTTTGCAATATACAGCAATTGATAATGCAAATCAAAAACCTTTGGTTACAATCAAAGGGCAAGTTGCATTTGAGATTGGACAATTAGTAGAGGGGCGTTATGAGACTATATGTCAAACGGACATTACTCAATTTGCCTTTGATAAAGATAATGGTTATCATGCCGTTCTTGGTCCATATGCAAGTTATGAACAAGCGAAAAGTGATGTTAATAAACTAAATGGTGGGTTTGTAGTATTAAAAGATTTGTTTTATGTTTATGGTGTTAGTACGGACCAAGCATCTGCAACAAGTCAAGCTAGTTCTGTTGGTGGAGAAGTAGAAGCGCCTAATCAAAACCTTGTTGTTTTGAAAGATGGTTCTGTTTTATTGGGATTTGATTCAAGTATTGAATATATACTTGCGCCTTCAAATGCTCTTTTAAAGGGAACTTTTAGCTATTATGGGGAGTTACCTCTAAGAGGTGGGTTCGGTGCTAAGCGTCTTAATACAAATGATATTTCGTTAATCAATTACTTATATATGGATGAATATCTGTATGGTGTAGTGCCAAGAGAAATGGATAAAAGCTGGCCAATTGAAGCATTAAAAGCTCAAGCGATAGTCGCTCGAAATTTTGCGGTTGCAAATATGAATAAATTCAGTCATTATGGATTTAATTTGGATAACACAACCAATTCTCAAGTATATGGCGGTTATAAATGGGAAGGGCCTGTTTCTAATCAAGCTGTAGATGAAACAAATGGTTTGGTTCTAAAACATAATGATACGCTCGTGAATGCTTTTTATCATTCAAATAGTGGCGGTTTTACTGAAAATAGCGAGAATGTATTTTCATCTCCGCAGCCCTATACAAAAGGTGTATATGATCCGTTTTCATTAGGTGCACCAAATGATTCTTGGACATTGGATTATTCAAAAGCTTTTATTGAAAGTAAGTTAAATAATATGGGGTATAATATTGGTTCGCTGAAAGATTTTTATATTTCTGAATACACTGATCAGAATCGTGTTTATGAAGCGATTTTCATTGGTACTAATAATAATGTAGTTATGCCAAAACAAGATATAAGAAAAGCATTTGGATATAATGAAATGAAAAGTACTTTGATTACTGTTGTACCAAATAATGCATTAGTTGTTACAAATGGACAGGAATTTTATGAAAAAAGTCCATCAAACTTGACAGTTGTCTCTGGAGATGGTAAAACATATACACTAGAGGATCAAGTGAATGTCTTTAATGGCGAATATTTATCAGCAGTACCGACAAAAGCCACAAACTATGTTATTCAAGGTAAAGGTTGGGGACATGGTCTTGGTATGAGTCAATGGGGTGCGAAAAATATGGCTGAACAAGGTTTGGATTATGTAGATATTTTAACGTTCTATTATACTGGAACACATATAGAATAGAGGAAATTATGAGAACGAAGGATTTTTATTTTGATTTGCCAGAATCGCAAATCGCTCAAACGCCTTTGGAGCAAAGAGATCAATCGAAATTGATGTATCTAAATAAGAAGAGTGGTGCTATAGAGCACCACATTTTTACGGATGTGTTGGATCTTTTAAATCCAGGGGATTGTCTTGTTTTAAACAATACAAGAGTATTACCAGCTAGAATTTTTGGTGTTAAAGATACAGGAGCTACAGTTGAGTTTCTCTTGTTAAAGCAAGCTGAAAAGGATGTTTGGGAATGTTTGGTGAAACCTGGTAGAAAGGCAAAAATGGGGGCTGTATTCAATTTTGGCGAAGGTTTGATGTCAGGCGAAGTTGTTGGTATAACAGATGATGGCTCAAGAATGGTGAAGTTTAGTTATAAAGGTGTTTTTGAAAATGTTTTAGAGGAAGTGGGCACGATGCCGCTGCCGCCATATATTACTGAATCATTAGATGATCAGGAAAGATATCAAACTGTATATTCAAAACATAATGGCTCTGCTGCAGCTCCGACTGCTGGTTTACATTTCACTGAAGAATTAATGAATAAAATTAAAGAAAAAGGTATTCATATAGCTTATGTAACACTTCATGTTGGATTAGGAACTTTTAGACCTGTTAAGGTTGATGATGTTTTAGAACATAAAATGCATTCAGAGTTTTACATGATGGATGAAGCAAATGCAGAAATTATTCTTAATGCAAAGAAAAGCGGTGGTAGAATCATCTCTGTGGGTACTACGTCTACAAGAACTTTGGAAAGTGTTATGAAACAGCATGGGACTTTAAAGGAATGTTCTGGTTGGACAGATATTTTTATATATCCAGGTTACGAGTTTGAAATAATCGATGGATTAATTACAAATTTTCATTTACCAGAATCAACTCTGATTATGCTAGTAAGTGCCTTTTCAAATCGTGAGAAAGTACTTCATGCTTACGAGACGGCAGTAAAAGAAGATTACCGTTTCTTCAGTTTCGGGGATGCAATGATTTTATTATAGGAGGTTAGTATGGCAATACGTTATGAATTAATAAAGGAATGTAAACAATCGGGTGCAAGACTTGGTAGACTTCACACACCAAGAGGCATTATTAATACACCTATCTTTATGCCTGTAGGTACAGCAGCTACTGTAAAGGCAATGACACCTGAGGAATTAAAGGATATGAATGCTGAAATAATACTTTCTAACACATATCACTTATACCTTAGACCTGGTCACGAGTTGATTGAAAGAGCAGGTGGTCTTCACAAGTTTATGAATTGGGATAGACCAATTCTTACTGACAGTGGTGGTTTTCAAGTATTTTCTTTAGGTGATTTAAGAAAAATTACAGAAGAGGGTGTAGAATTTAGATCTCACATTGATGGAAGTAAGCATTTCTTATCTCCTGAAAAAGCAACAGAAATCCAAAATGCATTGGGTTCTGATATTATGATGGCGTTTGATGAATGTGCTCCGTATCCAGCAGATCATGATTATGTAAAAAAATCTCTTGAGAGAACAACTAGATGGGCAAAAAGATGTAAAGATGCACATAAGAATCCAGATACTCAAGCTTTATTTGGTATTGTACAAGGTGGAATGTATAAGGATCTTCGTGAGCAAAGTGTAAAAGAATTATTAGAATTAGATTTCCCAGGATATTCAGTTGGTGGACTTAGCGTAGGTGAGCCGAAGGAACTGATGAATGAAGTGCTAGATTATACAGTGCCGTTGTTACCTAAGGACAAGCCGAGATATTTGATGGGTGTTGGTAGCCCGGATGCATTGATAGATGGTGTAATTCGTGGTATTGATATGTTTGATTGTGTATTACCTACTAGAATTGCAAGAAATGGTACTGCAATGACATCACAAGGTAAAGTTGTTATAAAAAATGCTAAGCACATCGAAGATTTTACACCGCTTGATCCGAATTGTGATTGCTACACTTGTAGAAATTACACAAAGGCTTATTTAAGACATTTGTTCAAAGCAGGAGAAATTCTATCTTCTAGATTGATAACAACTCATAATCTTTATTTCTTAATAAATTTGATGAAGGATGTTAGACAGGCAATAATGGATGATAGACTATTAGATTTTAGAGAAGAGTTTTTCTCGAGATATTATGGTAAGTAGTTTATAAACATTTAATGTTTGAGGCTTTTCTTTTAGAATTTTCATATTGTTCTAAAGAGGGTTTTTTGGTACTATTAATATAGTAATAAATCTTTTAAGATTTTGGAATTATAAAGGAGGCTTCATAGATGGGTTTAAATGTTGCATTATTCACAGCTGCATCGGGGAGCATACTAAGTATGTTACCGACGATTATTATTTTTGGTGCATTATTATATTTTATGATAATTAGACCTCAAAAGAAGAGACAACAAAACGCTCAGAACTTATTGAATTCGTTAAAAGTAGGCGATAAGGTTCAAACCATTGGTGGTTTTATTGGTGAAATCATTGTAATGGAAGATGATGAGTATGTTATTCTTTCAGAGGAATCAAAACTTAGAATTAAGAAGAATGCTGTGGCAATTCGCGTCAATCCAATTACTGAGACAGAAGAACCAAAACCTGTTGAAGATGATAACGATGATGATGATTTCAAAATTGATGGTTTTGAAATTTAAATTACTCGCAGATTAATCTGCGAGTTGTTTTTTTTGCTTTAATAATCTATGCGATTATGATATAATTTTATGTGGCTTAAAAGTAGGGAGGTGTATTATGAAATACATTAAGACATTAAATAAAGGTACATTGAAGGAAACTGCTTCTCATGCGGGATGTGGCGAATGCCAAACATCATGCCAATCAGCATGTAAGACTTCTTGTACAGTAGCTAACCAAGAATGTGAAAATAAATAAGAAAACTTAGCTAATAGTAGTACTTGTACTATTAGCTCGTTTTTTGTTTGAAATTCTTGAAGATTGGAAAAGGTGAATTATGATACATAAGTTTGAGAAAAATGGGGTTTATGTTGTATTAGATGTAAACAGTGGCGCTGTCCATGTAGTTGATAAAATGGTTTTTGATATTTTAGATCATTTTCCTGAAAAGGATGCAACTGAAACGGTTAAGCTTTTAAGTAATAAATACAATCAAGATGAAGTTAGTTCAGCGATTGTCGAGTTACAATATCTAATTGACCATGAACAACTTTTTTCTGAGGATGGTTATATTACAAATCTTGAGTTCCAGAATAGAAAACCTGTAATTAAGGCAATGTGTTTACACATCGCTCATGATTGTAATATCCGTTGTAAGTATTGCTTTGCTTCTCAAGGTGACTTTGAAGGCGATCGAAGCTTGATGAGTTTAGAAGTTGGGAAAAAAGCACTAAAGTTCTTGGTGGACAATTCAGGAAACAGAAGAAATCTTGAAGTTGATTTCTTTGGTGGAGAACCACTTATGAACTTTGAAGTAGTAAAAGAATTGGTTCATTATGGTCGTTCGTTAGAAGAAGAATATAAGAAACTCTTTAGATTTACAATCACAACAAATGGCGTTTTATTAGATGACGATAAAATTGATTTTATCAATAAAAACATGGATAACGTAGTACTGAGTATTGATGGTACTAGGGAAGTCAATGATTTAATGAGATACACTGTTAATGGCGGTGGTACTTATGACATCATAGTTCCAAAGTTTAAAGAATTAGTTGAAAAACGTGGCAATAAGAACTATTACGTCAGAGGAACATTTACAAGGTTTAACACAGACTTTGCAAAGGATGTTATTCATATGGCGGACTTAGGTTTTAAGAGTACATCTGTAGAACCAGTTGTTGCTGAAGCACATCATGAATATGCCTTAAGAGAAGAAGACTTAGAGACTATATACGAGCAGTATGATCTTTTAGCAGAGGAATTAATTGCTAGAAGAGGGAAGGAAAATGATTTTTCATTCTTCCATTTCGTTGTCGATTTATCTCAAGGACCATGTGTTGTTAAGCGTTTGACTGGTTGTGGTGCTGGCTCTGAATATGTAGCAATTACACCAGATGGAGATATTTATCCTTGTCATCAGTTTGTTGGGAATGAAGATTTTAGAATTGGTAGTGTTGTTAACAATACGTATAACAACCACTTAAGTACTTCATTTAAGAATGCTCATGTTTACAATAAAGAAAAATGTAAAACTTGCTGGGCTAAATTCTACTGTAGTGGTGGATGTCATGCCAATGCATATAATTTCAACAATGATATTAACATTCCATACGATCTAGGATGTGATATGGAAAAGAAAAGGCTTGAGGCATCGTTATATATTCAAGCAAAGTTAATGGAGGAATAAATGATTATTAAATACGAGAACCATTTACCTAAAATACATGAAACTTGTTTTATTGCTGAATCATCTTCTGTTATTGGAAAAGTTACTATGGGACAAGATTCAAGTGTCTGGTATGGTGCGGTCCTTAGAGGAGATGTTGAAAGTATTAAAATAGGAGAAAGAACAAATGTACAGGACAATGTTACTATTCATGTTGCTAGTGGTTATGAAACTATAATTGGTGATGATGTGACAATTGGACATAATGCAGTTGTTCATGGTTGTAAGGTTGGCAATCGTGTTTTAATAGGGATGGGAGCTATTGTATTGGATGGCGCTATCATAGAAGATGATGTTATCATTGGTGCAGGTGCGTTAATTCCACCTGGCAAAGTTATATCATCAAAATCTTTAGTTGTTGGATCACCAGGAAAAGTTGTGAAGACACTAGGTGATGAAGCTTTACAAGGTCTATTGGATTCTTCAAAGGTCTATGTAAAAGAAGCTAATTCACACAAAAAATAAATAATATTGGAGGGGACAACATGAAGTCTAGAAAGCTCTTATCATTAGTCTTAATCTTAGCATTACTTGGATTAATGGTATATACTGCATTCTTTGGAATTGGTACAGAAACAGTAGGTGTATCTTCTGTTGCTGACTCAATGAAACTTGGCCTTGATATTCAAGGTGGCGTAGTTTTAGAGTATGAAGCGAAAGTTGATTCATCGTGGACTGAAGAACAAATTCGAAAAGAATTAGACGGTACAAAAGCTGTAATGAGTACACGTATTGACAGTAAAGGTTTAATGGAACCTAAAATTACTGTTAACTACGATAAGAGAAGAATCCGTGTAGAAATGCCAGGGGTATCTGATGTAAATGAAGCTGCGAAATTTATTGGAACTACTGCAAAGTTAACATTCCATAAAGTTGCAGAAACAGAGCTTGTTGAACAAGCAGATATCGATGCTGGAAATGTATTAGTAGGTATGTTTGATGCCGTTGAGATTATGGACGGTTCAACTATTAAAGATTCTGGTAGTAGATTCTTACAAACTGAAACAGGTTTTGCTGGCTATGTTGTTGATTTAGATTTAAATAATGAAGGTGCTAAAGCCTTTGAAGAAGCAACTCTTGAGTTTGTTCAAAGAGAAGTACCAATGGGTCAGATTGCAATTGCCGTTGATGGCAAAGTAATTTCTGCTCCTACAGCAAATTCAGTAATTAGTTCAGGTCAATGTTATATTAGTGGTATGACTCAACCTGAAGCAATAGATTTATCTTTACAAATTAAATCAGGTGCTTTACCACTTGAGTTAGAAGAAGTTCAGTCATCATTAATTGGTCCTACACTGGGTCAAGATGCTCTTGATTCAGCAATTAACGCTGCAAAAGTTGGTTTTCTATTGGTAGTTGTATTTATGTTATTCTACTATAGAGTTCCAGGTTTAGTTGCATCTGTTGCACTTATTTTGTATTCTACAATTATTTTATTTACTATGGTTGGTATCCAAGCAACTTTAACATTACCGGGTGTTGCTGGTATTGTTCTTGGTGTAGGTATGGCCGTAGATGCTAATGTAGTTATCTTTGAGAGATTAAAAGAAGAATTAAGAAATGGTAAGACTGTTAGAGCATCAATTAAATCTGGTTTTAAACGTGCTATGAGAACGATTATGGATGCGAATATTACAACATTGATTGCTGCAGTTGTTCTTTATAGTTTTGGAGAAGGTCCAATCAAAGGTTTTGCAACTACGTTAGGTATAGGTATTGTAGCTTCAATGTTTACAGCTGTTATATTTACAAGAACAATGCTTGTAAGTATTGATGCTTTAGGTTGGGTTAAGAATAGAAAATACTTTGGTGCATAGGAGGGAATATGGATATTTTAAAGCATTATAAAATTTGGTTTGCCATTTCTCTATGTGTAATCTTAGTAGGTTTTGGTATGTTCGCTGTAAAAGGCTTAAACGAAGGTATAGACTTCCAAGGTGGTACTCAAATTCAGTACAACTTGAACGAAACATTTGATACAAAAGCTATTGAAGATGGTTTAGAGGAAGTGAACAAGGATTTAAATCCATCAGTTATGAAAACTGGTATTGATGAAACTAAGGATATGGAAGTTATCATTAGAACAACTACATCTTTATCTGTAGATGATAGAGCTGAAATTGAATCGATGATAAAGACATTGTATCCAGAAGCTGTACATAGAAGTACAGATCAATACAGTGCAAGTGTTGGTGGTGAGATTAAGACTCGTGCATTATGGGCTGTAATTATTGCAGCTGCTGGAATGTTGGTTTACATTACTTTCAGATTTGAGATTGTATTCGGATTAGCAGCAATTGCTGCATTACTACATGATGTATTTATCTTGTTATCTGTATATGCAATTTTCCAAGTACCTGTGAACTCTGCATTTATTGCAGCGGTATTAACAGTAGTTGGTTATTCAATCAATGATACGATAGTAGTATTTGATAGAATAAGAGAAAATGTTAAATTCGAAAAACGTCCAGATTACTTTGAAGTTGCTAATAGATCGTTAAGTCAAACAATTGTACGTTCTATCAATACATCAATCACAACGTTATTGGTAATTGGTGCATTGTATGTACTTGGCGTGGATTCAATTAAAGAATTAGCATTTCCATTAATGGCAGGTGTACTAGCTGGTACTTACTCTTCGATTTTCGTAGCAAGTCCAATATGGGCATTGTGGAAGAAATCTACAGCTAGCAAACAACAACACTATAAGAGTGTTTAATAGAAATATCGCTTAGAGCTTAAGCTCTAAGCTTTTCTTTTCTTTACATGATGAAAAAATTGAATTATCATAAAAATAGAAAGAGAAGAAGGTATTAGGAATAATATGAGTTTACATAGTAAAAAATGGACAATAGAAAAAAATAAAGAGATGACGGTAGATATGCCGATTCATCCAATAGTAAAGCAAATATTGATCAATCGAGGTTATGATTCAGAAGCGTCTATACGTGATTTTTTAGATCCTTCTTTGGAATTACTTCATGATCCTTTTTTGATGAAAGACATGGATAAGGCTATTGATAGAATACGTGATGCCATGGAAAAAGAAGAGTCTATTTGGATATACGGTGATTATGATGTAGACGGGATAACATCTATCTCTGTCTTACTGATATGCTTTGACTTATTAGATGTACCTGTTAACTATTACATACCTAATAGATTAGAAGAGGGTTATGGTTTGTCTGAATATGGTTTGAATCAAATCATTGAAAAAGGTGGAGACCTAATTATTAGTGTGGATTGTGGTATTACTTCTGTTAATGAAGTCGAATTCGTAAATAAGATGAAAAAAGATATCATCATTACTGATCATCACAATTGTCAGGAAAAAATTCCTGATGCTTTTGCAGTATTGAATCCTAAGCAGGAGGATTGTGATTATCCTTTTGATATGCTCGCTGGTGTGGGGATAGCCATGAAAATAGTTCAGGGCTTGTTAAGAGATCGATTCAAACAACATTATGATTTGTTCATGGATGTTGTAGCACTAGGGACTGTTGCAGATATCGCACCAATTGTTGATGAGAACAGAAGTATTACTAAAGTAGGATTAGATGTTATATCGAATACGAAAAATTTAGGTTTGAAGGCTTTGCTTGAAGTCTCTGAACTAGTAGACAAGGACATTAATACAGGTCATATAGGCTTCAATTTGGGACCAAAAATTAATGCTGCTGGCCGTATTGGGAAACCGGGATTAGGTGTCGAACTTTTAACAACTAAAGATGAGGACGAGGCACTTCGTCTTGCAAAAGCCTTAAATGAGTTAAATGTAGAAAGACAAGCAATTGAAAAAGAAATTGTTGCATCTATAGATGATTTAATAGAAGCTCAAGTAGATCTCGAAAACGAAAAAATTATAGTCGTTAGTGGTGTTGCTTGGCATACTGGTGTAATTGGTATTGTAGCTTCAAGAGTTACTGAAAAATACCATCGACCTTCCATTATTCTTTCTATAGAAGATGGTGTTGCAAAAGGTTCTGCAAGAAGTGTTGGTGATATCAGTATTTTTGATGCCTTAAATGCCTGTAAACATTTGTTTATAGGTTTCGGAGGTCACAAACAAGCTGCGGGATTATCACTTCATGAAAATGATGTGGATCAATTAAGATATGAAATAAATGAATATGCAAGAAAGCATATTACTGAAGAGGATCTAGTACCACGAGTTAAAATTGATAGTATTCTACATAGTAATGAGATAACTTATGAAACTTTAGATGCGCTTAACTACTTAGAGCCACATGGTTTAGGAAATCCAAAACCATCCTTTGTTTACAATGGTTTGACTATTGATAGCGTGAGGATGTTAGGAGCAGAAAAAGATCATTTAAAGTTGATATTGCATGATGGCAAAAGAACTTTTGACGCCATTGGTTTCAGAATGGCAGGCGCATTTAGTGATCTTAGAAGTCAAGATCAGTTGGATATGGTAATGACTTTATCGAAAAATGTTTTCAGAGGAATAGAAACCATTCAATTTATGATCAAAGACATAAGAAGATTACAGCCAGATTACTATAAGGGTTTTGAAATTGGTAAATTGTTTACAAAGACATTAGCCCGTTCTTTATTTTATAATGGACTAGATGGTCCTAAGAGTCCATCATATGCTTTTACAGAATTTGATACTACAACTTCGTCTAGACTTGATTATTGTACACGAAGTGGTGGTAGAAGATTAGTATTGGTACAATCGTTTTATAGTTTTATTGAATTATACTTTAGGTTGGATGATTTAAATGTAAGTACAGATGATATTAAGATTCATTTTAATGATATTTCTGAAAAAGCATCCGTCAACATTGTTGTGAATCCAATTTTTAAAAACATTGATTTTAGCAATTATGATGAGGTTATTGTCTACGATTTGTTATATAGCGAAGCGTGGGCGGGTCTTTTAGAGAACTATAGTCAGTCGCGAATTAAGTATATGACATTGCCTTATCAGGATGAAAAGCCACAAGCGGAACTTTTATATACTGCTATTCCTCATCGTTTGGATTTGGTAGATATATATAAAGCTTTGGTATCAGAAGAAGGTAAGTTAACCATAGATTTAGAAGATTTTTCGAAAATGCTACATATGGATGTCATCAAATGTGAGTTATCCTTAAGAGTGCTCTCGCATTTGAATTTAATTAAATTAGTAGAATCAGGTGCATACCATATTGAGGTTTTACCTAGACCAAAAGAACGGTTGAATCTGGAGTCATCTGATGTATTCCAGAAGGTCTCATCTATTAGAGATGAATTTTTCGATTATATAAAGATATACAAAGAAATCATTAAATGATTACGGGAGGAAGTATGGATTTAAGAAGTAAAATTAGAACAGTAGAGAATTTTCCTAAAGAGGGCATTAGTTTTAAGGATATAACTACTTTGTTGCAAGAACCAGAAGCATTTAAATATGCAATTGGTGAATTAGTGAAAATTGCTGATGAGTATGATTATGATGTAATCATTGGCCCTGAAGCTAGAGGATTCATCTTTAGTGCACCAATGGCTTATGAAGCAGGTAAACCAATGGTACTTGTTAGAAAACCTGGTAAGCTACCTTCAGAAACTGTTAAACATGAATATGCACTTGAATATGGTACTGATGCACTTGAAATTCATAAAGATGCAATTAAAAAAGGTGATAAAGTTTTAATCGTTGATGATTTATTAGCTACAGGTGGTACAACAAAAGCGGTTGCTGAGCTTGTTGAGAAACTGGGAGCTGAGGTTGCAGCAGTAATATTTTTAATTGAATTATCTTTCCTAGACGGTCGTGAAACTTTAAAAGACTACAAAGTTAGAAATGTCATTGAATACTAAAATCGAGCCCACTTTTTAAGTGGGTTTTTTTACATTCTTTAAACATTTAAATGTGTTGTTTAGGGACCCGTTTTGTTATATAATAACTATATTAATCATTTAGTAGTTAGAAGGTGTTATATGGAAATTAATGAGTATATTGAAAAAATTCAATCCATTAATAAGAATATTGATATAGAAAAATTAAAGAAAGCATATGTTTACTCAAAAAATGCACATGAAGGGCAATTGAGAAAATCGGGGGAACCATTTTTTATTCACCCATTAGCAGTTTCTTTAATTGTTGCAGAATTAGAAGTAGATTCAGATACAATTGTAGCTTGTTTATTACATGACACAATTGAGGACACTGATGTAGATTTTGAAAACATCGAAGAAGAATTTGGTCACTCTGTAGCTCAATTAGTGGATGGTGTGACAAAGCTTACCAAAATGCATTATGAGACTAAAAAAGAAATTCAAGTGGAGAATCTTAGAAAAATGTTTTTAGCTATGGCTAAAGATATTAGAGTAATTCTTATTAAACTTGTTGATCGTCTTCATAATATGAGAACACTTAAATATCAGTCTGAAGCAAAAAAACAAGAGAAGGCATTGGAGACATTAGAAATCTATGTGCCTATTGCTCATAGATTAGGTATATTTAAAATTAAAGGTGAACTAGAAGATTTATGTTTACTATATTTAGAACCTGAAATATATTATGATTTATCATCTAAGATGAACAAGAAATTGTCTGAAAGAAAATCGTATATCGATTCCGTTATATCTCAAATATCTGAATCTTTAGATGAAACTCATATGTCTTATGAGATATATGGTAGACCTAAGAATTTCTATTCTATATATAAAAAATTAAAGTATCAGAACAAGGAATTTTCAGAGATTTATGATATTACTGCAATAAGAATCCTTGTAGACTCGGTGAAGGATTGCTATGCTGCATTAGGTGTTGTCCATACTATGTGGAAACCAATGCCAGGTAGATTTAAAGATTATATTGCTATGCCAAAACCGAATATGTATCGTTCTCTCCACACAACTGTTATGGGTAATGAAGGTGAACCATTTGAAGTTCAAATTAGAACGCATGAGATGCATCGTGTTTCTGAGTATGGTATTGCCGCTCATTTTAGTTATAAAGAGAAGAAGGGTATGAGCAACATTGATGAAAAGCTTGTATGGCTTAGACAGATGATGGAATGGCAAGGAGATATTGATAATCCTGAGGAGTTTATGGACTCTTTAAAGATTGATATCTTAAATCATCAAGTGTATGTTTTTACACCACAAAGTAGCGTTGTAGAATTGCCAGATGGCTCTACTCCTGTAGACTTTGCATATAAAATTCATACAGAAGTTGGAAATAAGTGTGTTGGTGCTAAAGTTAATGGTCGAATTGTTCCTTTAAGTTTCAAACTAAGCACTGGTGAAATTGTTGAAATCATGACGCAAAAGAATTCCAATGGTCCGAGTAGAGACTGGTTGACTTTTGTGAAGAGTACACAAGCTAAGAATAAAATTAAACATTGGTTTAAAAAAGAACGTCGCGAGGAAAACATTGAAAAAGGTCGCGAAATGCTTGAAAAAGAAATTAAAAAAGCTGGTTTTAAACCAAATGAGTTAATGCAAAATAGATGGTTAGACCCTTTAATGGCAAGATTGAGTGTTTATTCTCTAGATGATTTATATGCTACCATTGGTTATGGTGGTATTATGATGAATCAAGTATTGCCTAAACTTAAAGAGGCATATAGAAAAGAACATCAAGTTCAAGAACCAGAAGATATTAAAACCATTGAGATAAAAAAAGAAGAAACTAAAGAGCAAGAACGAAATCGAAAACGTGCGGGACAGTCGATTGTTGTTAAAGGACTGGACGATGTATTAACAAGATTTGCTAAATGTTGTACACCTGTTCCTGGTGATGATATTATTGGTTATATCACTAGAGGCCGAGGTGTTACTGTGCATAGAGCGGATTGTAAAAATTTTGAGAATACTGATGAAATGAAAAACCGATTCATCGAAGTCGCATGGCACGTAGAAGAAACAGCTACATTTACAACGGAAATTCAAGTAATTGCCCCTGATAGAAAAGGATTGTTATCAGAAGTAACTTCTATTATTACTGCTATTAATCTAGTTGTAACAGGAGTGAGCGCAAAGTTACTAAAATCAGGAGTTGCTGTTATTAACTTAAGTATTGAAGTTACAGATATTAATAAATTGAATAGCTTACTAAGTAAATTAAAGACTTTAGAAGATATTATTGAAGTAAAAAGAGTAACATCATAAGCTGGCAGATGCCAGCTTTTTATAGGAGGAGAATATGAGAGCTGTTGTTCAAAGAGTAAAACATTCCAGTGTAACGGTTGATGAAAAAATTGTTGGAAAAATCGATTCTGGATTCATGGTTTTACTTGGTGTAGAAAAAGGTGATACTGAAAAAGATATGACCTATATTGCTGATAAGTTATTGGGTCTTAGAATTTTTGAAGATGAAGAAGAAAAGATGAACTTATCAATACAAGATGTTAACGGTGAAATGTTGATTGTTTCTCAGTTTACACTATTGGCAGATTGTAGAAAAGGTAGAAGACCGAGTTTTGTTGAAGCGGCTAGACCTGAAGAAGCGAATGATTTATATATGAAGCTGGTTTCTTATGTACGTGAATCTGTAAAAGTAGAAACTGGAATATTTCAAGCTGATATGCAAGTAGATATTTGTAACGATGGTCCTGTAACGGTAATGTTAGATAGTAAGAAGAGGTTTTAAGATGATAGAGAGAATAGTTGTTGGAAAATTTGCTGTGAATTGCTTCTTGGTTGTGTGTGAAGAGACAAAAGAAGCGATTATTATTGATCCAGGTGCACAAGCCAATGTGATTGAGAGAGAAGTAAAAAAACATGAGGCAAAAGTTAAGTATATTGTATTAACGCATGGACATGGTGATCATATAGGAGCTGTAGAGGAATTAAAGGCACTTTATAATGTACCAGTTGTTGCTTCTGAGGAAGAAGATGATATGCTTTTAAACCCAGATTACAATGAGTCTTCAAGAATTTGTGATCATTCGATTAGTTTCCAAGCAGACCATTATGTTAGAGATAATGATGTCTTGACTTTTGGTAATAAAAAAATGGTCTTTATTATGACGCCTGGTCATACTAAGGGTGGTATGTGCATTCATATTGATGATGACTTGTTTACTGGAGATACTTTATTTAATCGCTCAGTAGGTCGTACAGATCTTTATGGTGGTAGTCACCAAACACTTATAGGATCGATTGCATTTAAATTATTAAGATTAGATGATGAAACAAAAGTTTATCCGGGGCATGGTGCACTGTCAACGATTGCCTTTGAAAGAGAACATAATCCATTTATGTAAGGGGAAAACATGAAAGTTAAAATTAATCATGAATTTCATTATGAAGTAGAGCATTTGATTAAAACATTTGTAGATAAAGTAGAGTTCGTTGATACCGACGAGGAATTGAAGAATACTGTAACAGAAAATGATGATTATGTAAAAGTTGAAGCGACATTTAATGATATAGTTTTTAATGAAATTTGTTCAAAAAACAAACGCGAAATCAAGAGGGCGAACTCTAGAGTAATCTATGATTTGCTAAGTAAAGTTACTGGAAAAGAAAATCACTATGGAACACTTGTTGGGGTTCGACCTGTAAAACTCGTTCATGAAATGTTAGACTTAAAAATGGATGAGAATACAATTGCTACGAACCTTTATAAGAATCATAGAATTTCTAAAAAGAAAATCGATCTTTTATTGGAAATTGGCAAAAGAGAAGCTCCTTTTTTAAGTGATATTTACGATGACTCGCTTGTTAGTTTGTATATTTGTATTCCTTTTTGTCCAACAAGGTGTTTATATTGTTCTTTTCCTTCAAACGATATGCGAAAGAAAGGACGACTTGTTGATGAATACTTGAAGTGCTTGCACCGAGAGATAGATTCTGCTCATAAAAATTTGATGTTATATAATAAGAAGGTTGATTGCATCTATATAGGTGGTGGAACACCAAGTATTTTAACTGCTGAGCAGTTTGAAGAATTACTCTCAAAGCTTAACGTATATTTTTCTACTTCTAATTTAAAAGAGTTTACCATAGAAGCAGGAAGACCAGATACAATAACATCAGAAAAGTTGGATGTGTTTAAGAAGTATGATGTCTCACGTATTTGTATTAATCCACAGACAATGAGTGAAAAAACACTTAGACTAATTGGTAGAGATCATAGCGTATCATCTATTAATTCAGTTTACGAGATGGCGAGGGATTATCAGTTCAACTCAATCAATATGGATCTCATACTCGGTTTACCTGATGAGGATCTGGAAGATGTAAAAAGAACCATTGATATGGTGTTACAATTATCACCTGAGAATATTACTATTCATACTTTGGCTGTTAAAACAAGTTCAAGACTTAAAGAGACGTTAGAAAAGTATAATATGACTCAAAGTGAACTTGTAGAAGCGATGCTTGAGTACACAGAGGAAACGGTTAGAGAAGCAGGTTATGTCCCTTATTATATGTATCGACAAAAAAATATGGTAGGTAATTTCGAAAATGTTGGTTACTGTAAACCTGGATATGAATCGCGATATAATATTAGAATTATTGAGGAAAAGCATAATATCTTAGCATTAGGTGCAGGTGCCGTTTCTAAGAGGTGTTTTCCTAACGAGGATAGATTTGAACGTATAGCTAACATAAAAGGTATAGAGGACTATATTGGTCGCATAGATGATGTAATTAATAAAGGACTTCAATTCTTTGAAATCTAGTTTACAAATTAAGAGGATTGTATTATACTAATTCTATATGAATACTAGATACTCAAGAAGAGTATACAACTTGAATTCTAAAGCGAACTGGGTTAGGTGAGAGCCAGTGAAAGAATGTTGTAGAAAGACACTTGAATGATCGTATCTATTTTGAAAGTGGGTTTAACCAATTAGGGTGGCACCGCGGGAGTAATCTCGTCCCTTGTCTAGTACAAGTGACGAGTTTTTTTGTTATTTAGATTTGTAGGAGGCGTTATGGCTGAATTATTAAATGGTTTGAAAAGAACACATTATGCCGGCTTATTAAGAGAAGAACACATTGATCAAAAAGTTGTGTTAATGGGCTGGGTTCAAAAAAGAAGAAACTTAGGTGGATTATTATTTGTTGACTTAAGAGACCGTGAGGGTATTGCACAGGTTGTATTTGATACAGCTGTTTCAGAAGAGGCTTTTAATAAAGCTGATAGTATCAGAGGCGAGTATGTAATTGCTGTCGAAGGTACAGTTAAATTAAGACAAAGCATCAACAACGATATTCCAACTGGTAAAGTAGAAGTCTTTGCTGAGGATATTAAAATCCTTTCTGAGTCGGAAGTACCACCAATTCATATCAATGATGATGATGGTGCAGGTGAACAGTTAAGACTTAAGTATAGATATTTAGATTTAAGAAAACCAAAAATGTTTAGAAATTTAAAGTTTAGATCAACAGTAGCATCTGTTTTTAGAAATTTCTTTGATGGGGAAGGTTTCTTAGAAGTAGAAACTCCTTTCTTAAATAAACCAACACCTGAAGGTGCGAGAGATTACTTGGTTCCTTCTAGAGTCAACCCTAATAAGTTCTATGCATTACCTCAATCGCCACAGTTATTTAAACAAATGTTGATGGTGTCAGGTGTAGATAGATACTACCAAATAGTGAAGTGCTTTAGAGACGAAGATTTAAGAGCTGACAGACAACCTGAGTTTACTCAAGTAGATGTTGAAATGAGTTTTGTTGAAGAAGCAGATGTAATGAGCATCAATGAGAAGTTAATGCAGAAAATCTTCAAAGAAACAATTGGTGTTGATCTTCCAGTACCATTTATGAGAATGCCTTATAAAGAAGCAATGGATAGATTTGGTTCTGATAAGCCTGATTTGAGATTTGGTTATGAGTTAAAAGCACTTAATGATGTTGTAGAAAACTGTGGTTTCGGTGTGTTTGCTGATACAGTGAAAGCAGGGAAAGATGTTCGTGCGATCAATATAAACGAAGGTGCAACTGCATTCAGTAAAAAAGGTATGAAGAATCTTGAAAAGTTAGCGAAAACTTATGGTGCTAAAGGTCTTGCTTGGATGAAATTGACTGATGAAGGTGTTGATTCACCAATTGGTAAATTCTTAACAGAAGATGATATTAATGCGATTACTGAAAGAATGGAAGCTAAAGCTGGTGACTTAATCTTATTTGTAGCAGATGAACCTTCTGTTGTATTTGCAACCCTAGGTGCACTTAGATGTGAAATTGCTAAGAAATTAGATAAGATTGAAGAAGGAGATTATAAAATCCTTTGGATCAACGAGTTCCCATTATTTGAGTACTCTGAAGATGATGATCGTTTCGTTGCAAAGCATCACCCATTTACTTCACCACTTGATGAAGATATGGATATGATAGAATCAGATCCTGCAAATTGTAGAGCTAAAGCATATGATATGGTATTAAATGGTTCTGAAATTGGTGGTGGTTCAATTAGAATTCACAATACTGAGTTACAGGCAAGAATGTTTAAAGCGCTTGGATTTAGTGATGAAGAGGCTGAAGCTAAATTTGGTTTCTTGTTAGACGCATTTAAATATGGAGTACCACCACATGGCGGTATCGCATATGGACTAGATAGAGTTGTTATGGAATTACTTCATATTGACAATATTAGAGACGTAATTGCATTCCCTAAAACACAACAGGCAACTTGCTTGTTAACTGACGCTCCAGCACCTGCTGAAGATAATCAGTTAGAGGAATTGTACTTAAATTTAGTAAATCCTAAAAAAGATGAAGAATAAAGAGTTGGCGAAAGCCAACTTTTTTTGTGTAGAAATATTTTTTTGGTGTATAAAGGTAATAGAGGTGATTATATGCAAAAGACTAATAGAATTCTTGGAGTTTCAACATCATTACATATTGAGTCAAGATCAAGGAAGTTTTTAGAGTCTCTTGAATTAGATAGATATGAAAGTGTCGTTTACAAACAAATGAATTTAATTGATGAGAAGTATCGGGATGTATATTGCTCGGCTTGTGAAAAATGTGCAAGTAGCAATTCATGTATGGTAGAAGCAAATAATGATGTTTTAGAAGCTGTTTTAGAAGCCGATATTATTATCATTAGTGCACCTATTTATTATGGGTCTTTAACAGGAAAAACAAAATCTTTAATGGAATGTTTCCATCCATTTAGAGAAAAGCAATTGGAGGGTAAAGAACTTATAATTATATTATCTTCTGCAAAACATGGACAGGAAGGTATTGCAGTAATGCAGCTCTTGCCATGGTGTTATAATCATCAAATTAGGTTAGTGCAAGTTGAAACTATTCATGATGATACAACTGCAGACGAGGAGTTTAGAATAATTGATCGAATAAGACAGTCTATTTTAGATATTGAGATTAGAAAAGAGGTAGATGTTTATTTTGATAATTTTAAATACTTAGGTAAAACTGTAGGAGTACCAATATATTATGATATAAAAAAGATTGATGATTGAACGATATATCAATATTCAAAAACTAATAAACCCAAGAGTGAGAAGCTCTTGGGTTTATTAGTTTGGTTGAAATGATAAAGAGATATTAGATAAAGAGATTGAACTGAGTTCAATTCCCTTCTAAACAAATTTGGTTGGTTAATTAAAACCTAAAAAAAATTCTCGTTCGGGAGCTGGCTGCCATCTCAGAAGAGGAAGGCCCTTTAGCTTTGCGTCCATACTTTTCAATATGTTTGCCTTTTCGTTGAAAACTTCAACTGTTTTTTAATTCATTAATATAATAACAAATTTTTTGGTGCTTGACAAGTGATTTGTACAAAAAAAGTATAAAAAGAAGATATCTAACGAATATCTTCCCATTTAACATACTTATTTAACGTGTCAACAAACTTTTCTAAACCATTTTTATCATCATGATCAAAGCGATTTACAATAGGAGCATCAATATCTAATACACCAATTAATTGATTGTTCTTAATTATAGGGACAACAATTTCAGAATTAGAAGCACAATCACAAGCTATATGTCCGGGGAACTCATGGACATTTTTTACCAGTTGAGTAGTTCTAGTTTTAGCTGCTGTACCACAAACACCTTTTCCAAGTTCTATGTTGACGCAAGCAGGTTTTCCTTGAAATGGTCCCAAAACGAGTTTTCCATTTTTATAAAGATAGAATCCAGCCCAGTTAATATCTTCTAGAAGCAACCATAAAAGAGCAGATGCATTGGATAAATTAGCTAACCAATCCTCTTCAGAACCGACCAAACCAGTAAGCTTGATATTCATATATTTGTAAAGTTGTTCTTTTGTTTCAAAATCAATCTTATCTATCTGCTTCATAAACACTCCTAACTCAATGCTTTCATTGCTTTCCTGTACTTAAAATCATCACCTGTTATGTGCTTGAAAATCCAAGTAGCTATAGTTTTTAATAGTTTTAAAGCAAATGCACTCTGGTCTTCATCGATCACTCCTAAGTCATATGATTCTAATTTTTCTACAAATAACTGATGTTGTGTCTTATGATCTTCTATATCGATATAGTTAACCTTAGCCATTAATTGTTCCTCTGATTCAAAGTGGTATCTTGTATAATCGATAAGTTCGTTGAACATAGCAGTTAACTCATCATAAATATCCTCATCATGATGATTCGCTACCAAATCAGACATACTTTGTCCCATTTCAAATAATTGTTTGTGTTGTTGGTCGATAGAATCAATACCAACTGAATATTCTTCTTTCCAAGTAAACATAATTACCTCCTATGATATATAATAAAGATAGATTAATTATAATGCAATTGGTTTTATATTTTTTTATGGAACTTTATTTTATTTATTGCGTCAATATAATATAGGGAAGGATTGGAGGTTAAAATGAAAAAGATTTTAAGTATGTTGATGGTCACAGTTTTGTTGTTTACATTCGTATCTTGTGGCAGTGACAGTGGTAGTAATGATGCTGCTATGAGTGAATCAAATAAAATGACATTTGATTATGTAACTGAAGAAGCAACCGAAACCGAAATGGTTATGGCGGATGAAGATTTCGGAGGTACAAACCATACTGATGGTGCTTACGAGTCTTCAGTAGTTCAGTCAGAGCCAATGGCTGATAGAAAAATTATTAAGTCTGCTTCAATGGAACTACAAACACTCGAGTATGATTTAGCTGTGCAAAGATTAAATGATAAAATAGTAGGTGTTGGTGGTTATATTGAATCGTCAAATGTTAGAGGAAAGGATATTGAAGATAGTTGGTCAACGAGATCCGCACACTTTACATTAAGAATCCCGGCTAAACAATTTGAACAATTTATGAGTGATATGACCACAGTTGGAACGGTTATTCAAAGTAATACGTATGGTGAAGATGTAACATCTCAAGTATTTGATCATGAAGCACATAAAAAAACTCTTGAAGTTCAAGAAGAACGATTGTTATCTATTTTAGGTAAAGCAGAAAAAATTGAAGATGTTATAACATTAGAGAGAGAACTATCAAACATTAGATATCAGATAGAAAACTTAACTGGTACTTTAAAAAGATTGGAAAACTTAGTTTCTTACTCAACATTAAGTGTTTCAATTTATGAAGTACATGAAATTGTAGAAAAGACAGAACAGCCTAAGACACTCGCAGAAAGAATTTCAGCTAAGTTTAAAGACTCATTAGATGAAATCACTGAATTCTTCGAAGGTTTTGCTGTTTGGGCTATTGGTTCAATTCCGCTACTAGTGATTTATGTACCATTAATTCTAATCTTAGTACTAATTGGTAAAAAGATTTATAGAATAGTATTTCCAAAAGTAGTACATTTGGAAGAACCAAAAGATAAAAAGTAATCGTATATTATACAATACTAATGTATAATAGTATCAAGGAGGGTATTCATGACAATAAAATTATATGGGTCTCAACACTGACCAGGGTGTCCTAGTGTAAAAGAGGCTCTTTTACAAAGAAATATAGCATTTGAGTATATTGAGATTACTGACAGTATGAAGAATCTAAAAGAATTTTTGAAAATCAGAGACAAGAGTGATGATTTTAAGATTGTAAGACGTGTTCATGCAGTTGGGATTCCAATGCTATTAATAGATGGAGAAGTTCATCTAAATATTACTGATGACTTTCTTGATGAGTTAACAAAAGATCACATATAGTGGTCTTTTTATTTTTGAATAATAAAGAAATTATAAATTACTAGCCACTAATATTAAAGAGTGCTAAAATTTCTTGACATGATTAGACCGTAGTTTTATAATATTAGTTGGATAAGAGATAACATTGACTATTAAAGGAGTGATTTAAATGGAAAAAGGTAATCTTTCAATACATAGCGAAAACATATTTCCGATAATTAAGAAATGGTTGTACTCAGATCATGATATTTTTATTCGTGAGTTAATATCAAACGCATCAGATGCAATTACAAAATACAAGCAGTTGGTCTCTCTGGGTGAAATCCAATCAGAAGAAACAGAATACAAAATTGATGTTATTCTAAATCAGGCTGATAAGACTTTAACGTTTATAGATAACGGTATTGGTATGACTGCTGATGAAATAAAAATGTACATCAATCAAATTGCATTTTCAGGCGCTGAAGATTTCATTGAAAAATATAAAGATAAAGCTGATCAAGATCAAATCATAGGACATTTTGGCTTAGGATTTTACTCTGCATTTATGGTTGCAGAAAAAGTAGAAATTAATACTTTATCATATAAAGAAGGATCAAAAGCTGCAATGTGGCATTGTGATGGTGGTACTGAGTTCGAATTAGTAGAAGGATCAAGAAGTACTCGAGGTACTGAAATTAAGTTGTTTTTAGGTGAAGATGGTGTAGATTTCGAGAACGAATTTACAATTAAGAGAACAATTGAAAAATACTGTTCATTTATGCCATATGAAATTTTCCTATCTGTTGAAGATAAAGAACCTCAAAAGGATGAAGAAGGTAATGATATCATAGAGGAAGTTGTTTCTCTTAACAATACAACACCTCTTTATGCTAAGAATCCTTCTGATTGTACTGATGAGGAATACAAAGAATTTTATTCAAAGACTTTTATGGATTTCAAAGAGCCATTGTTCTGGATTCATTTAAATATGGATTATCCATTTAATTTAAAAGGAATTCTATATTTTCCTAAGTTAGGCAATAACTTTGATACATTAGAAGGTCAAATTAAGCTGTATAATAATCAGGTATTTGTTGCAGATAATCTAAAAGAAGTTATTCCTGAGTTCCTAATGCTTTTAAAAGGTGTGATTGACTGTCCTGATCTACCTCTTAATGTTTCTAGATCGATGCTTCAAAACGATGGTTTTGTTAAGAAAATATCTGATTATATTTCTAAGAAGGTTGCAGATAAATTAACAGGATTATTTAAAACTGAACGTGATTCATATGAAGGATATTGGGATGATATTCAACCTTTCATTAAGTATGGTGCAATTAAAGACAATAAGTTTAATGATAAAGTTAAAGATGTACTATTATTTAAATTAACAGATGATAAGTATGTAACATCTGAGGAATACCTACAAAGACATGAAGGTAAATTAGACAAAGAAATCTATTATACAACAGATACATTACAGCAAACTCAATACATTCAGAACTTACAAGAACATGGTGTTGAAGTTGCAATATTTGATCATCCAATTGATTCTGCATTTATTTCTCATATGGAAGCTGCAGCTGAGGATGTAAAATACAAAAGGGTAGACTCTGGTATCTCTGATATGCTTAAAGAAGAGGACGATACCGATCACAAAGATGTTGAAGAAAAACTTGTGGAGCTATTTAAGAAAAGTACTGGTCTAGAATCTATAAAAATTAAAATAGAATCACTAAAGAATGAAGACCTAGCAGGTATGATTATCCTTACTGAGGAATCAAGACGTATGCAAGATATGATGAAACAATATGGTGCAATGGGCATGGATGCAAGTATGTTCCCAAGTGATGAGACATTGGTACTTAATAAGAAGAATACTCTTGTGAATTATACTATTGAAAATTTAGAAGGAGATGAGGAAACTCTAAATCTTGTAACTGAACAGATCTATGATTTAGCTGTTTTAACACATCGTCCACTTACTGCTGAGGGTATGACTAAATTTGTTAAGAGAAGTAATGACATATTGAGAAAAGCGATTATAAAATAATTGGATGCACTTCGGTGCATCTTTTTTTTCTTAGAGTACAAAAGCTTTATGGGTTGTGTTATGATATCCTTGAGGGTGAAAAGTTTAATTAGATATGTAACAGACAAGGATTGTATTCAAATTTTAGTATGGCCTTTAAGTATATTAAACAATGGAATTCTACTATATTTATAAGCCTATAGTAAAAGAAAACATATTATAATTCTTTCAGAGTTATTCTATGATTACTTTATCTTCAAAAGGTAAAATTCAGATCAATATTATGATTGTCTGAATTATAAATAGCAGTTGTATCCTATTATGAAAAGAGGTTAAGATGAATCGATTAAATTTAGCAAATCTTCCAACACGAATTGAAAAAATGAAGTTTACTCATAATGGCGTCAATGTCTTTATAAAGAGAGATGATCAAACGGGATTTGAATTATCAGGTAATAAAGTTAGAAAACTTGAATATTCATTCGCGGAAGCAAAACAGTTAGGGTGTGACACAGTCATTACATGTGGTGGTATTCAATCGAATCATGCAAGAGCGACTGCAATTGCAGCTGTCAAGTTAGGGTTTGAAGTTCATCTTGTATTAAAAGAAAATGAAACACCAGGTCAAGGGAACTTTTTTTTAGATGAAATGATTGGTGCAAAAATTCATTTGATTAGCGTTGACGACTATAAAAATAGACATCAAATAATGAATGATATGAAACGTGATTTTGACAAAAATGGAAAATCGACTTACTTGATACCAGAAGGTGCATCAAATGGCATTGGAAATCTAGGATATGAAAATGCTTTTCATGAAATTCAGGCTGATGAAAAAGAGTTAGGTATTCAGTTTGATTATATTGTTTCTGCTTTTGGATCAGGCTCAACGTATGTTGGTCTTTTAATGGGAATTAAGAAAAGTGGAAGAGATATAAAAAATATTGGTTACAATATATATAATCCAAATGTGGATAGTTATGAGATGGTCACAAGACTTCTAGATGAAAGTAAGCCTTATACTTCCTTACCTAGCATTGAAGCTGCTGATATTGATATTAGAACAGATTATGTTGGGAGAGGATATGCTTTAAGCAGAGATGAAGAAATTGACTTCATTTTAGATACAGCTAGAAATGAGGGCATTCTATTAGATTCTGTCTATACTGGAAAAGCATTATTTGGGCTTATAAGTGAGATAAAACAGGGTAAATACAAGGAAAATAGTAACATACTTTTTATTCATACAGGTGGTGTATTTGGGAATTTTTCAAAAACAGACTTATTCAAAAAATAGCTTAAGCTATTTTTTTCTTGTATTTTTTTTGAAATATGTTAAAATAGATATAGTTTCGGAAACGTTTCCGGAAACGTTGTCATAATTGATAATACCAAGTTTCATTAGGAGAAAAGATGAAATCAGTTAATATTAAGGACATAGCAAAAGCAGCTGGTGTCGGTGTTAGTACAGTATCGAGAGTACTTAATAATCAACCAGATGTAAAAGCATCAACAAAAGAGAAAGTGTTAAAAGTTATTGAGGACTTAAATTATGTGCCTAATAACAGTGCAAGAAACTTAAAGAGGAACAGAACCAATCATATTGGTATTTTCATTATTGGTGAGTATTCTAACTTCTTTTCAAAGATAGTAGAAGCCTTTGAAAAGAAAATATCAGGTGAAAAAAATGCACTTGTTTTACATTTTCATAAAGAAAACAAAAAAACTGTAGAGTCAGCAGTTGAATTTGCACTTGAAAAAAGGTTAGCAGGATTAATCATCTTGGGAGGTAGTTTACTACCAGAAGATGAAGGGTATTTAAGACAACTTGATATTCCTGTTGTTTTAGGTTCAACAGTTATTCATGAAGATTGTGATAGTGACCTTTATAGCAGTGTTACAATAGATAACTTTTTATCTTCTTATGAAGGTGTAAAGCATTTAATTTCATCTGGGCATAAAAGCATTGGATTGATTTCATCAGACGATGGTAAAGACAATGTCGCAGATAGAAGAAGACTTGCATATGAAAAAGCTCTAAAAGAACATTCTTTGAAATTTTCTGATAATCTAGTTGCCATGGGAGATTATTCTATGCAATCTGGATATGAAGCTATGAAAGCTATTTTGAAGACTGATGCAACTGCAGTTTTTGCAATATCAGATTTAATGGCAATAGGTGCCATGAAAGCTGTGTTCGATGCAGGAAAATCCGTACCAGAGGATATTTCTGTTTTGGGATTTGATGGTTTAGAAATATCTAAGTTCATGCATCCTAGCCTTTCAACCATAGAACAGCCATACTATGAAATGGGTTCAAGCCTTGCTTCAATAGCATTAACTCAATTAGAGGACAATACAATTAAGAAGCATATTGTACTTGAGACGACGTTTTATAGAGGGCAATCAATCAAACAATGTGAGGTGTAATATGAAGTATTTAAATATCGGAACACCATTTGAAACCGATAGTATTATAGATTTTGAAAATATTGTAGCTGTTAGTACTATAGATGAGCTATTAATAGATACAAATATGAGTTGTAACATTAACGAAAGTGTTATTCTAAAGTATACTTTTAATTCTAATGATAGAGTATATGGTTTAGGTGAGAATCTAAGAGGTATCAACAAACGAGGTGGTATTTATGAGTCATTTTGTACAGATGACCCAAATCATGTACCAGATAAACGAGCTCTTTATGGAGCACATAACTTCTTTATTGTAGATGGTGATAAGCCATTTGGCGTTTTTATTGATTTTCCAAGTTACATTGAATTTGACTTTGGATTCTCTCATAAGGATGAACTCGCTGTTAATGTAAAAGGTAAAGATTTAAGACTTTATATTATAGAAGGAACTAAGAAAACTATTGTTTCTAAGTTTCTTAAAGCGATTGGACCATCTTTTGCGCCTCCTAAATGGGCTTTTGGTTTTCAACAATCTAGATGGAGTTATCCTGACCATAAATCAATACGTGCAATTGCAGATCAGTTTATAGAAAATGATATACCATGTGACACAATATATATGGATATTGATTATATGAAAGATTATAAGAACTTTACTATTGACGAAGAGAGATTTCCTGACTTTGAGTCTTTTGTTAGTGAGATTAAATCAGATGGTTTTAGACTAATTCCAATCATAGATGCTGGGTGTAAACTGGAAAATGGATATAACATTCATGACCAAGGTGTAAAAAATAAATATTTCTGTGAAGATGAAGATGGCAATCCTTTCGTAGGAGCTGTATGGCCAGGGCTTGTTCATTTCCCAGATTTTATCAATCCTGATACAAGAAAATGGTTTGGCAATCACTATAACTTTTTAATTGAAAAGGGTATTGAAGGTTTCTGGAATGACATGAATGAACCGGCAATTTTCTATTCTGAAAAGAAACTGAACGAGGCCATTGATTACACAGCTTTGCAAAAGGGCAAAAATCTTGGCATTCATGAGTTCTTTAGCTTAAAAGATCAATTCATGAGATTGTCAAATAATGAAGAGGATTATAGATCTTTTTATCATAGAGTAGATAATAAAAAATACAATCATTACGATTTACATAATCTTTATGGTTATAATATGACACGAGCTGCTGGTGAAGCATTTGAGAGAAATTATCCACAGAAAAGAATGCTGTTATTTTCAAGAGCTTCTTACATTGGAATGCATAGATATGGAGGTATTTGGACTGGAGATAATCACGCCTGGTGGGAACATCTAACGCAGAACATAAAAATGATGCCATCGTTAAATATGTGTGGATTCTTATATTCTGGCGCTGATATCGGTGGATTTGGTAGTCATGCAAGCGGTGAGTTAATAACGCGTTGGTCGCAGTTTGCGATTTATACGCCATTGTTTAGAAATCATGCTTGTATGGGATCTAGAAATCAGGAACCATTTAGTTTTGAAGATGAAACAACAAAAATAACTCGAAATATTATTCGATATAGATACGCTTTTGTTAACTATTTGTATTCTGAATTTATGAAAGCAAGAAAAAATAATACACTATTATTTAGACCATTATCTTTTGACTATGATGATGAGCATTGTCATTTAGTAGAAGATCAACTGATGTATGGATCGGGTTTGATGCTTGCTCCTGTTCATCAGTCAAATGCAAAAGGAAGATATGTCTATTTACCAGAAAATATGCTTCAGTATAGAGTAAGTAGTGATGAAGAATACGATTTAGTTGAACAAGATATGGGTCATCACTATGTTGCTGTTGAAACTAAGGAGTGGTTAAACTACTTAACAAAGGGTACGCTTATAATACTTAATGAAGTAAAGAACAATGTGGAAGATATTCAATTAGATTTAATAAATATCATTGGCTATGTAGATAAAGAAGCAGAATACGATTTATATACTGATGATGGTATTACTAGAAATGCAAAAGAAAATAACTTTGCAATTAAAGTTAAGTATGATGGTGAAATCCATCTGACACATATAGGAGATATTGGCTGTAATACAATACAATATGATATTGTTACAACTGATCACAAACGACATAAAGGAGTATATCATGTTTAATAGAAGTAGTGGTATCTTGATGCATATCACATCATTGCCTAATAAGCAGGGTATTGGTACATTTGGTAAAGAAGCTTATGACTTTGTAGATTTTTTAAAGAAATCAGGTCAAAGTTATTGGCAGTTGCTACCAATTGGTCCAACCGGTTATGGAGATTCCCCTTATCAATCTCTATCTACTTTTGCAGGTAACATATTATTAATTGATCTTGAAATTTTAAAAGAAAAAAAGCTTTTAACTGTTGAAGATTTTAAAGGAAGAGAGTTTGGTGATATTGCGAACTCAGTTGATTTTGCTAAAGTAAATAAAGAGAAAATTGATTTGTTAAGAATCGCCTTTTCAAGAGCTGAGAAGGCTTATAAAAGAGAACTAGATACATTTGTTGAAGAACATAAGTCTTGGTTAATCGATTATACGCTCTTTATGGCACTAAAGTACGACAACGATTTAAAGTCATGGCAAGAATGGCCTACTGATATTAGAACAAGAGAAGAAGCCGCTATGAAGTTAGCACTGGATAAACATAAAGAAGAAATGAAGTTTTGGACTTTTGTTCAATACATCTTTTTTAAGCAATGGCACGAACTCAAAGTTTATGCTAATAAAAATGGTGTTGAGATGATTGGTGATATTCCAATTTATGTTGCTGAAGATAGTTCGGATGTATGGTCAAATCCAGAGTTATTCTTACTAGATGAAGAGAATAAACCAATTAGCGTTTCAGGATGTCCACCGGATGCATTCTCAGCAACTGGTCAGTTATGGGGAAATCCAATTTATAATTGGGAGTTGATGGACACTCAAGGTTATAAATGGTGGATCGAGAGAATTCGTGCATCATATCAATTATTTGATGTTGTAAGAATTGATCATTTCAGAGGTTTTGAAAGTTATTGGTCTATTCCTGGTGGTTCTGAAAATGCAGTTAACGGCGAATGGATTAAAGGTCCAGAAATGAAGTTGTTTGATGCTATTAAAGAAGAACTTGGTGAATTAAAAGTCATTGCAGAGGATTTAGGTTTCTTAACGCAAGAAGTTGCAGACTTTAAGGATGCTTCTGGATATCCAGGTATGAAGGTGCTTGAATTTGCATTTGACTCAAAAGAAGAAAGTGATTATTTACCACATAATTATGATAACAACTGTTTTGTGTACACAGGTACACATGACAACGACACAGTACAAGGGTGGTTCAATAATACAGATCAAGGTGACATTGATAAAGCGATAGCCTATCTAAAGTTAACAAAAGAAGAAGGTTATCATTGGGGCTTTATTAGAGGTGCCTGGTCGTCAGTTGGTGTAGTTGCTATTGCACAAATGCAAGACTTTTTAGGTCTTGATGAAAAGGCAAGAATGAATATACCATCGACAATCGGTGGTAATTGGGAATGGCGTATGAATCCAGACCAATTAACCGATGAATTGGCTAAAAAGATTTATGATATGACGAAATTATATGGAAGGTTGTGCTAATATGATGTTTGACAAAAAGAAATTTATTCAATCAGTAAAAGATTCAACAAGAATGAAGTATGCTAAATCTTTTGATTCTGCGTTTGAATATGAGAAGTTCAATGCTGTTTCAATGACTTTAATGGAAATGCTATCTGAGGATTGGAGCAATACGAAAGAAGCTTATGGCAAAAAGAAGCAAGCAAGCTACTTATCTGCTGAGTACTTAATGGGTAGAGCTTTAGGTAATAACTTAATATCACTAGGACTTTATTCTGAAGTTCAAGAAGCGCTTGATGAATTAGGTGTTTCATTAAACTCAGTAGAAGAAGCTGAGGAGGATGCAGGTCTTGGTAATGGTGGTTTAGGCCGTTTAGCAGCATGTTTTATGGATTCAGCAGCTACTGAAGATTTACCTTTAACTGGTTATGGTATCCGTTATGATTTCGGTATCTTTAAGCAAAAATTTGAAGAAGGTCGTCAGGTTGAGCAAGTAGACAACTGGTTAAAATATGGAGATCCTTGGTCTGTAAGAAGAATTGAAGACACTGTGATGGTTGAGTTTGCAGATGAAACGATTCAAGCAGTTCCATATGATACACCAATCGTTGGTTATGGTACAAACAATGTTAATACATTAAGACTTTGGAAAGCTGAATCAGTAGAAGCTTTTGATTTCAAACTGTTTAATGACCAATCATATTCAGAATCAGTTGAAAAGAAAAACTCTGCTGAAGATATTTCAAGAGTATTATATCCAAATGATTCAGAGCAAGCTGGTAAGATATTAAGATTAAAGCAACAATATTTCTTTGTATCAGCTTCTTTACAAGATATGATTAAAGACTTTAAGAAGAAGTCATCTGACTTTAATGAGTTTCCAGAGTACTATTCAATTCAGTTAAATGATACACATCCTGCTGTGGCAATTCCTGAAATGATGAGACTTTTAATGGACAATGAAGGTTTATCATGGGAAAATGCATGGTCAATCGTTACTAGAACATTTGCTTATACAAATCATACAATTTTAGCTGAAGCATTAGAGCAATGGTGGAATGGGTTCTATAAAGAAATATTACCAAGAATCTATGAAATTTTAGTATTAATTGATGAGCAATTTGTTGAAGAATTAGAAGCGAAAGGTTATGATGCTGAGCAAATTGAGTCAATGAGAGTTATTTCTAACGATATGATAAAAATGGCTTGGTTATCTATTTATGGTTGTTTTGCTGTTAATGGAGTAGCATATCTTCATACAGAACTTCTTAAGCATGAAGAGTTAAATGACTGGTACAAATTATATCCAAGTAAATTCCAAAATAAAACAAATGGTATCACTCAAAGAAGATGGATGGCATTAGCAAACAAAGAGTTGTCTGCATATGTAACAGAGCTTCTAGGTACTGATGAGTGGGTAAATCACTTAGAAAAAATTAAAGAACTAGAAAAATTTGTTGATGATGAAGCTGTATTAGATAAATTCATGGCTATCAAACGTGAGAAGAAAGTTCAGTTAGCTGAATACATCAAAGAGCATGAAGGTATTGAAGTTGATCCAGATTCATTATTTGATATTCAAGTAAAGAGACTTCATGAGTACAAACGTCAATTATTAAATGCATTCCACATTTTAGACTTATACAATAGAATTAAAGCAGACCCATCAATTGACATTGTTAAGAGAACATTTATATTCGGTGCTAAAGCAGCTCCTGGATATATTCGTGCTAAGTCAGTAATTAAGTTTATCAATGACATTGCGGACTTAGTTAATAATGATGAAGATGTTGCTGGTAGAATTAAAGTTGTATTCGTACAAAACTATAGAGTGTCTTACGGTGAGAGAATTTTCTCAGCAGCTGATTTATCTGAGCAAATATCTACAGCTGGTAAAGAAGCATCTGGTACTGGTAACATGAAGTTTATGTTAAATGGTACTCCAACAATAGGTACATTAGATGGTGCTAATGTTGAAATCGTTGAAGAAGCTGGTGAAGAGAATAACTTTATCTTTGGTATGACAGTAGAAGATATCGCTAAAATTAAAGATAATTATGATCCTAAGGTACCATACATGACTGTACCTGGTTTAAAGAAAGTTGTAGATGCATTAATAGATGTAACATTTGACTATACTGGTGATGAGGATATGCAAGAATTATATACTTCATTATTAAAAGGTGCATCATGGCATCAAGCAGATAACTACTTTATCTTTGAAGATTTCGAAGCATATAGAAACGCACAAAATGATGTAGATGCTGCTTTTAGAGATAAAAAAGCTTGGGCAAGAAAATGTTGGATGAATATGTGTAACGCTTCTAAGTTTAGTAGTGATAGAACAATTTGTGAATATGCAAAAGACATTTGGAACATAGAGAAGAATAGAATCTAGGAGGCCAAATGAGAAAAATACTTACAAGCTTATTGATCCTAATACAATGCTTTTTATTACTACCAATGCAAGCGGTTGCGGAAGAAACAACAACTGTTATTGTACATTATCAAGAAACTGAAGATAATGAAAAGGATTGGAACGTGTGGATCTGGCCTGTAGGTGGCGAAGGGAGTGCAAATAACTTTACCGAAGAAGATAACTTCGGTAAAGTTTGTACTGTTACGCTATCTGGCAAGCATGATAAAGTGGGTTTTATTATTAGAACCGATGCATGGGAAAAAGATATTCCTAATGATCGATTCATTGTACAATTAGATGCTGGGGTTGGTGAAATATGGATTTATGGTGGAAAAGAGGAATTCTACTATGAAAATCCAGAAGGAGCAGACGAAATCCTTGATGAGTCTGTTGAATTGACAATAGATTATCGTAATTATGAAGAAATATATGATCAAACATCTTTAAGGGTTTATTTTTTTGATGAAAATGGGCAAACGATTTCATTTGATAAGCGTAATGATTTCGGTTTAAGTGAAACTATTTTGGTTGAGAATACAAAAGGGCAATCAGCAATTTATATCGATGTTTTGGAGTCGGGAAATGTTTTACATACCTATGAAGTAAAGAAGATTAAAGATGGAAAGGCTCATGTTTACTTAGTAGAAAATAATGAAAGGATATATTATTCATTAGGGGATGTGATTTATGAGCCTAAAATTATAAAAGCGCGATTAAATGATACTCAAACGATTGAAGTTGAAACCAATATGATTTTTAAAGGTCCTGTTGATGTTATTGTCAATGGCCAACTAAGATCAAGTGAAACTTTGATCGATAAGAATGGCGAGTTTTATCAGACTATTGGGAATGTTATGCTTTCTGAGCCTGTGAAATACACTGATGTTATTGAAATTAAAATTCCAAAATTTGAAGTAACTGAAGTTCAGTTAGGAGATGTATACGATACAGAAGAATTTAATGAAACTTATAATTATGATGGTGTTTTAGGTCCTATCTATACAAAAGATGCAACAACATTTAAAGTATGGGCACCAACAGCTGAAGATATTAATTTGACATTATTTGCTGATGTAGAGACAGAGTTAGAAACCTTTGAGATGATAAAATCAGATCAAGGTGTATGGGAAGTGACTGTAGATGATGATTTACATAATCAACTTTATGCCTATGATGTTAGTTTGTTTGGAGAATATGAGTATGTTGTAGATCCGTATGCAAAAGGGGTATCTGTTAATGGAATAAGAAGTGCTGTTGTAGACATGGATCGAACTAATCCTGACAATTGGGATACCGATTATGTTTCAGACTTTTCGAGCATTACAGATGCAGTTATGTATGAAGTTCATGTTAGAGATTTATCGACACATAGCCAATCGGGGATAGAGAATAAAGGTCTTTATTTAGGTTTTACTGAATTGGGTACAAGAACAAAAAATGGTTTTACAACGGGTTTAGATTATATTGCTGATCTAGGTGTTACACATATTCAGTTTATGCCAATTTATGATTATGGTTCGATCAATGAAACGAAAGATGATTATTCTTTCAACTGGGGTTATGATCCCGTGAACTATAATGCCTTGGAAGGTAGCTACTCAACTAATCCATATAAACCGGATGTAAGAATTAATGAATTCAAAGAAGCAGTACAAGCGATCCATGATAAAGGCATTAAAGTTACTATGGATGTGGTTTATAATCATGTATATAGTGTTGATGCAATGGCTTTTGAAAAGCTAGTACCAGGTTACTATTTTAGAAAAGAAGGCGATGTCTTTGCGAATGGTTCTGGTTGTGGTAATGAAACAGCTTCTGAGCGTTATATGATGAGAAAATTTATGGTTGATTCTGTCAGTTATTTGGCTGATGAGTACAATTTAGATGGATTCAGATTTGACTTGATGGGTCTTCATGATGTTGAAACCATGAATGCAGTAAGAAGTGCTCTAGATCCATCAATTACAATCATTGGTGAAGGTTGGAATATGGGAAGTGTTCTTGATGAATCCGAAAAATCCAATCAAAATCAAGCTCATCTGATGCCCGGAATTGCTCATTTTAACGATACGATTCGTGATGGGCTAAAAGGATCAGTATTTGAGTCATTAGATCAAGGCTTTGTTAATGGAAAAACAGGAATGGAATCAGTGGTATTTTCAGGTATCGTTGGTGGTGTGTACTACGATGAGTTAAAAACTTGGGGAGACATTGAACCTAATCAGTCTGTTACATATGTTGAGGCTCATGATAACAACACATTATATGACAAATTAAAGCTTACAAATCCACAAGCTGGTCCAGATGAAATTAAGAAGATGCATTTACTAGCTGATACGATTGTTTTAACTTCTCAAGGTGTACCGTTTATCCATGCTGGACAGGAGTTTATGAGAACAAAACTTGGTGATGAAAATAGTTATAAATCAAGTGATATTATTAATCGTCTTGATTGGACTAGAAGAGAGAAGTATGATGATGTCGTTACTTATTTTGCCGCACTCATAGAAATGAGAAAAGAGCATCCTTCTTTCCGTTTTGAAAGCAAAGAAATGATACAGGAATCTATAACTCCTATTCAACTAGATGATCAAGTTATAGCATATGAAATTAATAACGATGAGGATACTTGGAAAAATATTGTTGTTATTCACAATGCAAATAACCATGGTGTTAACATTGACCTTAAAGGACAATATCAAGTCGTTGTTAAAGATGGGAAAGCTGATATAAAAGGTTTAGAGACTGTGGAGAATTTAGTAGAAGTACCAGCATTAACTTCAATGGTTCTTTATAGTACAGATGTAGAGAACACTCTAGATAGTAAAAGGCGTATTGCCACTATAATAGCTATTATTTTGGCTATTATTATGGTAATATACTCATTTATTAGAAAGCGCAAATAGCGCTTTCTTTTTTATATACTAGTGTAAACCTTACTGTAACTTGACACAATTGGAAATACGATTTATAATTTTATTATGCAAACGGTTGCAGGATTGTAATCATTGGTGCATGAAATTATAGGCGGTATTATGAGAGTAACGATAAAAGAGGTTGCAAAACTAGCAGGGGTATCTCCATCTACTGTATCTAGAGTTTTGACTGATCATCCCAAAATCAGCCAAGCAACAAAGGATAGAGTATGGAAAGCGATGAAAGAGTTGGACTATCATCCAAATGTAACAGCTAGAAAACTTGCAACAAATGCAACAAAAACAATAGGATTAGTTTTACCAAATGACGTTAAACTTCTTGCTGAGAACCCTTTCTTTATTCAGGTTCTAACAGGAGTTACCACATATGCACAATCTAAAGGGTATTATATTATGCTTACAAATGCAGAAACTCGCGAAGGTGAAGTTGATGCATTGAACCATTTATTTAGGTCAAATTTGATTGATGGTGTTATTATGACCGTTGTAAGAGAAGAAGATCCGTGTATTACATTTTTAAGGGAAAACAAGCACCCGTATGTAGTGATTGGTAAACCTAATGATACTGATTCTACTTTATGGGTAGACAATGATAACTTCCAAGCTATGTATGAAATGGTGAATTATCTTATAAAGAAAGGCAATCAAAAAATTGCTTTTATCGGTGGTAGTAGTGAACTTACGGTAACTAAAAATAGACGTTCTGGTTATGAAATGGCCTTATCTAATAGAGGCATCCATTTGGATGAAAGTATGGTTAAAGGTGTAAAGTTCTCGGAAGCTGGTGGCTATGAAGCGACCAAAGAATTACTAGCTGAGAATGATGTAGATGCTATAGCAACTACCGATGATTTGATTGCGGTAGGAGCCCTAAAAGCTCTTAAGGATTTAGGCAGAGAAGGTATTACTGTGACTGGTTTTAACAATACACCAATTGGTAATTATCAAACACCACCATTGTTGACAGTAGAGATAAATGCTGTAGAACTTGGACATTATTCTGCTAAATTGTTGATTGATAAATTAAGCAATTTAGATTCTGCAATGAATAGTTATATTGTTGATACAAAATTAATTAAGCAAAGTTAAAGAATGTACGAGAGGTACATTCTTTTTTACTCTTATGTTGTGAAAAACAATTCTACTTATTAAGTAAAAACTCAATTGCTTTCGGAAATCTACGTGACCAATCTCTTTCATTGTGAATACCATTCTCTTCTATAACTAGCATTAAGTTATCATCTGCGACGTGTTCCTTTAATACATTGTATATATTTTTAGTGCCTTCTAGATAGAGTTTGTTAAAATGATCTTTTGAGTTGTTACTCGTTTCTTTTGTACCTATATCAAGGTACCATTTAACAGGTAGTTTGTAATTGAAATCCCGAAGAGTTTGGAGTAGTTCTTTTTCTGCAAACCATGTCGCAGTTGAGAATGCACCGACTCTAGAAAAAATATTTGGATATTTTAAAGCGGCATAAATTGATATCAATCCCCCCATAGAACTTCCAATAATTGAAGTTTCATCTCTTGAAGTTTTAGTCTTATATTTATTATCAATAAAAGGTTTTAAAGTGTTTACTAGAAAATCGACATAATCATCTCCAAGTCCACCAACATTTTCATTGATATTCTCGAGAAGTTGATCTTCTTTTATCGTTGTATTAATCCATGGTGAGTACTCATCTAGACGATTGTGTCTGCCTTCATAGTTATCAATACCAACCACAATGTATCCTTGGCGACTCTTTTCATAAAAAGCATTCATATGAGTGTGTATATCCCATATAGCACCATAACTTGAAGTTTGGATATCATAAAGATTTTGAGCATCATGCATATAGATAACAGGAAAACTATCACCAGCTTCATAATTTGGTGGTAAATAGATTCGAAGTGTTCTATCAAGGTTAAGATAAGGTAGTTTAATTTTTTCTATTATAATCTGGTGCATATTACTCCTCCATTAAAATTAGAGATGACATGGGTTTCAAAGAATAATCACCTGAAATGTTTATGTTGGTTGTATATTCCTTGTAGTCTCCCTCAATAGTGATTATTTGATCATATTGAGATACATTATAAGCTGTTATTAAACTATCATTCTCGTTCGAGTATTTAATAACAATTACATCAGAAGTTGCAGATAGTATTTCAACATCTGTTAAATCTCTTGTTTTATTCCTTAACTCGACGAGAGTCTGATAATATGTTGAGATTTCATTTTCCTCAAAATGCATCATTTTTCTGTTATCAGGATCATCTTTTCCTTCTAAGCCAACTTCTGTTCCATAATAGATAATAGGAATCGAAGGGTAGGTCATGATAAAAGTCAGACCTTGCTTTAAATATAAGTCTCCATTCTTTGATGACGTGCTTATAAGTCGTTTAACATCATGGTTGTCTAAAAAGATACTACTCATTGTAGGATCATGAAATTTACTTTGATTGTTAATGGCAATTTTTAATTTATTTGCATCTCCATATAACTTAAAGGTATCTTTTATACCATCATACATACTATAGTTTGTTATACTATCAAAACCAATTTCGTTGTAAGATGCAAGTAATGTAGGGCTTGATGCAAAAACTTCACCTAGCAAGAAGAAGTCAGGATAATCTTGTTTTATGATATAGGCAAACTCATTCCAAAATTCATTAGGTACGTGTTTGACAGTATCGAGTCTTAAACCATCAATGTCAGTCTCTTGTATCCACCATAAAACATTGTTATAGAAGTAGTCTTTTACAGCTGGATTTTCAGTATTTAGATCAGGCAGGCCTGCAAGATTGTAGTTTAGAAGCTGGTCTTTATCACTGAAGTTTGTGATGGAGCCATTGTGATGAAACCATTCACTTTTCTCAGGATCATCTAACCATGGATGTTTATATCCTGTGTGGTTAACCACATAGTCGAGAATAACTTTTAAATCTCTGTTATGAGCTTCTTCAACAAGTCTTTTTAATGTATCTAAATCACCAAAATGTGGATCTACAGCTTCAAAATCTTCTACCCAGTATCCATGATATCCATAAGGTTCATTATCACTTACGGGTGTTAACCAAATCGCTGTTGCACCTTGATTTTTAATGTAGTCAAGATTTTGTATAATACCTTCTAAGTCGCCACCTAAAAAGTGTTTTAGTTCGTTAGGATCACTACTGTAGTCAGCAAAATCATTATTTGATACATCACCATCGTAAAATCGATCTATCATAATAAAGTAGATTAAATCCTGGTGACTAAATGGAGAGTTGGTATAAGGCACATCATAATCATAATTAGAAATAGTTGTTTCTACATCAGATGTTATATCTTCTGTAACTGAACTTGTAATATCATTTGTTTCTTGCATGAGATTGTTAGCTGAATTGTCCTGACAGCTAAATAATGTCATCGTAATTATTAAAGGTATAAGTAGTTTTTTCATGTAATCCTCCTATAACTATTATAATTAATCCCGTCGGAAATGCAAGCGCTTGCACTTGATGTCGTGATACCATTTAGTGAGAACATAGAGAAGGGGGAAACTGACTAAATAGCTGATAAAAAGAGTGGTATAGCTATTACTAGAAATTATCTTACCCATAAGATTGTATAGGTATAAGTGTGCAATATAGAAAAAGAGGGGTTCATTCCCCAATATGATAATGGGTTTAAAGTGCATCTTAAAAATATCTATCATACACATTAATAGAAAGTTAATCGCGAGTGTTAAGCTGATGAACCGGATTGTAGGTGGATACTTAATGATGATTATGAGCTCTTTAATACTTGCCTTATCAAAACTAAAAATAATAAATACTATGATGCTTATAGTTGCGAGTAATTTATATGGAACTTCTTCAAGCGAAGCTAAGTAACTGCCGATAGAGGCAATACCAAGCCAAGTGATCAGTGTATATAGGACATAAATGTTACCGTATAAACCAGGTCTGAAAAGTAGGCCAATAAAAAACTGGTCTGTTACGGGTATATATTGACCTAGAATGATTAGAATAAGTCCAATAAGTAAGCCATATTTTTTCATTAAAGGCATTATAATTGTTAATATTATTATTGATAAGCCAAGGATTGTAATGACTCCAATATATATTGGTTCAACTTGCCATACGAAGTTCAAAACGGTAAGTTGTAGAAAAATAAGATAAAGTCCTCTCAATAAAAGGTGAAGTTTTTTCTTCTTATAATAGGCATTATAAAGACTATATCCAAGCACAAGGAAAAAACCAGGAGCGCATAAATGTGTTATCCATCTAACTAGAAATGCCAAAAGTGAAGGGTATGTAGAAATATAGTCAAACCCTTCATAAAAGTGTGTGTTTATAATAAAATAGCTGGCATGATCAAGCGCCATTATGATCATTATTACCCCTCTAAAAGTATCAATTGTTTTATTACGCATATGGTCACCTCACTATCTTCTTACCCAGAATCATTTTTTCTAGTTAAATATAAAAGAATCTTAAAACTTATTGAGATTATATTAAGAATGGTTCTATAGATTGTAGAAGTTTTTTCTTGTGGTATATTGTAATCAGGAGGAAGTTTATGAAAAAATTATTAATCATTTTGATGTGCTTTTCACTTATGTTAGTGAGCTGTCAATCAAATACAGTTGAAAGTAATGTAGAATATTCTATTGAAAACGAAGTGGTAGAAAACATTGCTGTTGATGGATCAGAAGAGGTCATTGACGAACCTATTACTTATGGCGATTATGAGGGGTATTTTTGGGAAGTCACGAAAGATGATGCAACAGTATATATGTTTGGATCAATTCATATGGCTGATGAGTCCTTGTATCCTATGTCAGAAAAAGTAGAAATGGCTTTTGAGAATTCAGATATTCTAGGTGTGGAAGCGGATATTTCTGATACTTCAGCCATTCAATCTTTAATATCATTAATGATGTATCAAGGAGATGATACAGTTTATAATCATTTATCAGATGAGGGAATATCGAAATTTGAAGCGATCTGTGATGAACTTGGCTATAATCCAAAATTGCTACAGAAATTCAAAGTATGGTCGCTTGGATCAAACTTACTGGCATTGCAATTAATGCAATCACCTTATTCTGCTGAAGAGGGTGTCGATATGTACTTCCTAGAAAAGGCTAAAAACATTAATAAGGAAATTATTGCTTTAGAAGGATTAGAATATCAGATAAATCTAATAAATGATTTTACTGACGAACAACAAGAGACTGCCTTTTTATTAGGATTAGGTACTACTGAAGAAACTGTAGCAGACTTTGATGAGATGTATCAATTATACTTAGATGCTGATGAAGTTGCTATGACTGAGTATTTATATAGTGATGAAACAGGTTTTGCAGAAGAAGTTGAAGATAAAATGCTTCACGATAGAAATGTTCTTATGACAGAAAAAATTGTTAGTTATCTTGAGACTGATAAAACGTATTTTATTGTCGTAGGGCTCGCACATTATCTTGGAGAAGATTCTGTTGTAAATATGTTAGAAAAACAAGGATATGAGGTGAAAAGAAAGTAGATATGCTTTCTTTTTTTGTTGCTTTGACTTACAATGTTATCGAGGTGAGTGAATGAACAAAAGTGAAGTTAAAGAAATCCTAGAAGTGTCCATTTTGGCAGGTCAAATCATGCTAGAACATGGCGCAGAGACAATGCGAGTAGAAAACACAATTCATAGGATATGTTGTAGCAAAGGATTAGATGTAGAGATTTTTACGATTCCGACAGGTATTTTTTTGAGTTGTAATTATGAAGATGAATTATACTCCTATGTTAAACGAACGCAATCTCTGACTATAGATTTAGAAATGATTGCAAAAATAAATAGTTTTTCGAGGGAGTATGTCAATTCCGAGATGACTATTGTCGAAGCAAATGAAGCTTTAGATAGTATCTTAAAAACACCACATTTCAAGCCTGTGGTTGTCAGTTTTTTTGGAGGTGTAGCAGGTGGTTTCTTTACCCTGACATTCGGGGGAAATTATTTGGAAGCGATATTTGCATTTATAACTTCATTTACGGTCGTTTCAATTGTGAGATACTTAGGTCAATATATTGGTTCATTTGTAAAGAACATAATAGGTGGAATGGTAAATACCTTAGTTGCATTGATTCTGATTATTTCTTTTAAGAATATGGGAGTACATTTAGAATTATCTAACATTGTTATTGGATCCTTGATGCCTTTAGTACCTGGTGTTGCTATCACTAATGCATTTAGAGACTCGATTACAGGTGACTTTGTTTCTGGTGTATCAAAGTTGATGGAGGCTATTTTAGCAGCTGTAGCAATCGCATTTGGTGTAGGTGTTATATTACATCTTAAGTTATTATTGACGGGGAGTGTTGTATGATTCATTTTATTTATGCGTTTTTTGCTTCTGTAGGATTTTCAGTCTTGTTTAACAGTCCTCGAAAACAAGTGTTTTTTGCTGGTGTTATAGGAGGATTTGGTTGGTACTTCTACGAAATACTCAAAAACATGGGTATATCAGTAATATTTGCATCATTTGTAGGAGCTCTAGTTGTTGGAATTCTTTCAGAATTATTGGCTAGATTAAGGAAAATGCCAGCGACCGTTTTTGTTGTTCCGGGTATTATTCCATTGGTTCCAGGTTATGGTTTATACTTTTCTATGTTAAGTGTTATTGAGGCTAATCATGAGGAAGCTATACGAGTTGGTGTTGAAACTATAATGGTAGCAGTTGTAATTGCTAGTGCGATTATACTGTCAACAACTTTTGGTAACTTAATAAGAAAACCATTTAATTTTGAAAAGTAAAAGATGCCTACATCGTTTAATGATGTGGGCATTAAATATTTACTTATAATAATTGTTATAGTAAGAATAATAAGGATTTAACTATCAAACTTACATTGGTTGATCTGTAAAAAATTGACTTTTGGAAAGTGCTATATGAATATATGAAGCAGTGGTAGGAGTGTATGAAGTAAACTAGAGTAATTACTTAGCTTAAATGATTCTATTATGATGAGGAAACTGTTAAAATCCAATATAAAGCAATATAAGGGAAAAAATAAGAATATGTTGAATAGAGGTTTTAGCTATGCTATAATGAGCAGGAATTGATTTGAAATGAACAACACGCGATTAGGGTGCCTTTAAAAGGGTAATAGGGAATGAGGTTCAATGCCTCAGCAGCCACCGCTACTGTATATAGGGATGAAATCTAAATGTCACTGAGAAATTGGGAAGACTAGAGAGTAAATTGATCTATAAGCCAGGAAACCTGCCTTGATTTGTAATCAGCTTCGGTGTGAAGCCATAGATAAAACATTGTGAATATATGTATATCAGAGCTGATTTTTTTTAGATGAGCTTTTTTTGTTTTTTTGGAGAAAATATGAAATTAGGAATAATACAGTTTGAACAATGTTTAGACATAAAAACCAATATTAATAGAGTGCTCCAATATAAAAATGTAGATGCAGATGTACTTGTATTTCCTGAGAGTGCTTTAACTGGCTATAGAGCAGATGAGAGGCACTCTATATCATTGAATCACGAAGGTATTGAAATGTTAAGAACAATGCCACAGGATCTGATGATTGGTGCTCATATTGATGAAAATATCAGTTATTTGCATATAGCTGATGAAGTTTTTCGTTATAACAAATGTCATTTAGGACTTAAGGAACAAATGGTATATACACCTGGTAATGAACTCAGGGTGTTTGATGTAAAAGGTGTGAAAATAGGTGTAGCCTTATGTATAGAGAGTCATATACCAGATATATCAAGCACACTTAGACTGATGGGTGCAGAAATTATTATTATGCCATTTGCATCTCCAGGAGTTTGTGGTAATCGTTACGATTTATGGTCCAAATACTTACCAGCTAGAGCGTATGATAACGGTGTTTATGTGATTGCCTGTAATCTTACAGGAAACAAGTTCTCTGGGGGTATACTGATTTATGACTATTTAGGGAACGAAATAATGAGCCATTTTGAAAAAACACCATGCATCAAAACTATCGAATTAGATATTGATGCATTAAGAAAAAGACGGTTAAAAAGAAAAACTAATTATATAGAAAGAAGACGTCCAGAACTGTATAGAAAGGAATAACATGAACTATATTAGAAATCCACAAATGATCGAGGAAAAAAGCTTTGACATCATAGGTGATGAAGGAAAAGAATTATTGAAAGACTTCTCAGAAGAGGAGTTGATGATTGTAAAACGTATTATTCATACAACTGCTGATTTTGAATATGCAGAGCTAACAGAAATACATCCTGATGCAATTGAAGCAGCTAAATCAGCTTTTACTGCTGGTTTCGATATCTATGCTGATACATCAATGATTATGACAGGAGTGAATAGAAGGAAGTTAAAGGAACTGGATGTTTCGATTCTTAACTTTGTTCATGATGAAGATGTATACAAAGTAGCAGAACAAGAAAAAATCACGAGATCAATGGCTGGTATTAGAAAGGCTTGCAAAGACGATAAGATTAAAGTTTTTGCTATAGGAAATGCACCAACAGCTATTTTTCAGTTAAAGGAGTTGATTGATTCAGGTTATCCAAAACCGGATTTAATAATTGGTGTACCAGTTGGATTTGTTGGAGCAGATGAATCTAAAGAAATTCTATCAGATATTGATGTACCTTTTATCAGAGTAAATGGTAGAAAAGGTGGTAGTCCAGTTGCTGTTGCTATTATTAATGCTATTTTAAAGATGATATGAAGCAGTCAATCTATAAAAATGGTAAACAATTAAGATATGGCTATACAACCGGATCGTGTGCAGCAGCAGCAACAAAAGCAGCTGTACAAATGCTGGTTTCTGGTGTTGTAACTAAAAAAATTGAATTAATGACACCTAAGGGATGGCTGTTAAATCTTGATGTAGTAGATATAAATATATCTCCAGAGAAAGTGAGCTGCGCTATTGTAAAAGATAGTGGTGATGATCCTGATATTACAAATGGCATGAAAATATACTCTGAAGTTTGTTACTCTAATAAGACCACATTAACAGGTGGTGTTGGTGTTGGAAAAGTTACGAAAAAAGGTTTATCCGTTCCAGTAGGAGACTATGCGATTAATCCAGTACCTCGACAAATGATTTTTGATGCTATAGAGGAAGCAGCAGATGGCCATACTGTAGATGTTAAAGTCTATATGCCAGAGGGTGTTGAGCTTGCTAAAAAAACCTTTAATCCAAGATTGGGAATAGTAGACGGTCTGTCTATTATAGGAACGACAGGAATTGTAGAACCAATGAGTGAGGAAGCTTTCAAGGATAGCCTAAAAATTGAACTTAATCAGATTAAAGAGGATATTTTGGTGATGGCACCAGGAAACTACGGACGTGACTACTGTGTTTCAAAAGGTGTTGATGAAAAAAGAATTATTAAAACAAGTAATTTCATTGGTTATATGTTCGAACGTGCTGTTGAGCAAAAAAAGAAAAAAATTGTTTTAGCTGGCCACATTGGGAAACTTATAAAAGTTGCTGGAGGCATTTTTCATACTCATAGTCGCGTTTCAGATGCTAGAATGGATCTTCTAACATCCTATCTGGTAAGAATCAATGCGCCATATGATGATTTGCATTATGTTTTAGGATGTAACACAACAGAAGAAGCTGTTAATTATATTGTTGAAAGAAATTTGAATGATGTATTTCAACTGATTGTTGATAGTATTAAAGAACGTTTAGAACGTTATACATTTGATCAAATAGAAGTAGAGGTAGTTCTATTTTCATTAGATCAAGGTTGGCTATCAGAAACAAAAGGTGTGGAGTCTTTGATGGAGGTGCTTTGTGAATAAGATATGGATAATTGGTTTAGGGCCAGGACATCCTGATTATATGTTACCTATTGCAAGTAAAAAGTTAAAAGATGCTAATAGAATCTATGGTGGTAAGAGACATTTATCAGACCTAGATGTGAAAGCAAAGAAGATTCAATTGAAGATGCCGTTATCAGAAAGCATAGAGGATATTAAAAAACACTATCGTACTGAACAAGTTGCAGTACTCGTTTCAGGTGATACAGGTTTTTATAGCTTTCTTGAGACGATAAAAAGAAGTTTTAATCGTTCTGAACTAGAAACATACCCTGGTATCAGCTCTCTGCAATATTTATTTTCTAAGTTAAGTATGTCTTATCAAGAGGCGTATATAGGAAGTGTGCATGGTAGAGAAAAAGATTTGAATGAAGTCTTTAATTATAAAATCTGTGGTTTGCTAACAGATCGTAAAATGACACCTTCTGTATTAGTTGAAAAAGCTTTAAGTTTAAATAAAACAGGTTGGATACATATAGGTGAAAATCTGAGTTATCAAGATGAAGTTATTTCAACTTATAGATTAGATGATTATAAAGAAAAGGAACATAGTAGTTTATGTGTAGTGGTGATGGAATTTGATTAAAACTATTGGTATTAAAGATGAAGATTTTATTAGAGGTGATGTACCCATGACAAAGGAAGAGGTTAGAGTGATTACAATTTCTAAACTCGGATTATGTGATTCGGATATTGTACTAGATATCGGAGCAGGGACAGGTTCATTGAGCATTGAATCGGCTAGAATATGCAAGACATATGCTTTAGAGAGAAAAGCATCCGCAGTAGATTTAATCAAACAGAATAGAGAAAAATTTAATTGTAATCAATTGGAGATTATAGAAAACTATGCACCAGATGGTTTGCCAAATGATTCGGTTTCAAAAGTTATCATTGGTGGATCTGGTGGAAAGATGGATGAAATATTCAGAAGTATAGAAAAGTATCCATTAAAAAAAGTTGTTGTAAATACCATCACCTTAGAGAACACAACAAAAGCTGTTAAGGCAATGAAAGAGAATGGTTATAAGAATATAGAAGTTGTTACAGTCAATATTTCTAAAAGTAGAAGTATTGGTAATATGACTATGATGATGGGACAAAACCCAATTAATATAATTACAGGAGAAAAGAATGAAAACTAAGCTATATGGTATCGGTGTTGGTCCTGGGGATCCAGAGTATTTAACACTCAAAGCAAAAAGAGTTATGAATAGTGTGGATGTTCTAATATGTCCAACAAAATCTGAGGATTCGGAAAGTTTCGCTTATGAAATAGTAGAACCTAATATGGAAAATGAAAATGTAACCATCTTGAAAATGGTCTTTCCAATGCATTATAAGACAGATGACTTAAAGAAAAAGTGGTCTGAAAATGGTCAAGTCATTTCTGACTTACTAAAAGAAGGGAAAACATGTGGTTTTATTACATTAGGAGATCCAACTGTTTATAGTACGTTTATTTATACACTACCATATATTGATGAATCAGTGATGGACTTAGAGTTGATTCCTGGCATCACTTCATTTTGTGCAGTTGCAAGTGAAATAAAACAACCTCTTATGGTATGGGAGGAATCTTTAAAGATTATGCCTGTTCGGAAGAACAGTAAAGAGCATTTGATTCAAGCAATTGGAGAACATGATAATCTTGTATTGATGAAGCCATCATCTGATACTGCTGCAATTGTAGAGGCTATAAAACATCATAAGTTAGAAGAAAATTTCATGTTGATTTCGAAAGTTGGAACAGAGGGTTCTCATATGATAAGAGATATTGAGATACTTGAGAATACGAAATTACCATATTTATCAACAATGATTATAAAAAAAGGAGGCTTCCGTGACTAATGTATATTTTATAGGAGCAGGACCTGGTGATCCTGATTTAATAACAGTAAAAGGTAAGCGATTGGTTCAAGAGGCTGACATCATTATTTATGCAGGATCTTTGGTTCCGAAGGCGGTAATTGATGATCATAAGGCTGGTGCAGAGGTTTATAATAGTGCTGGTATGTCATTAGATGAAGTAATTGATGTTATGAAAAAAGGTGTTGCTGAGAATAAAATGATCGCTAGAGTTCATACGGGTGATCCTAGTATATTTGGTGCACATCGTGAGCAAATGGATATATTAGAGAAATTAGATATTACATATGATGTTATTCCAGGCGTAAGTTCATTTGTGGCCTCAGCTGCAGCATTAAAGAAAGAATTTACGTTACCGAGTATATCTCAAACAGTTATTTGTACTCGTATGGAAGGAAGAACGCCGGTACCAGAAAAAGAAAAATTAAGACTTCTTGCATCTCATCAAGCGTCGATGGCAATTTTCTTGTCTGTACAGATGATGGATGGTGTGGTAGAAGAATTATTAACACATTATGATATTAAAACGCCTGTAGCTGTTGTTCAGAGAGCTTCATGGCCAGATCAGAAGATTGTTCTAGGTACACTTGAAAACATCTCTCAAAAGGTAAAAGAGGCTGAAATAACAAAAACTGCACAAATTCTTGTAGGTCATTTCTTAGGTGATGAATATGAATTATCTAAGCTGTATGATCCAACATTTACACATGAGTATCGAAAGGCAAAATACTAATGTTGGCCGTTATCACTCTAACAAGTGGTGGTTATGAGTTGGCTGAAAGGCTTCAAGAAAAACTAGATTGCGATATTTATTTTAAGCCAAAGCCGTTTAAAGAAAAAGTACATCAAATCTATGACGAGTATGATCAATTAGTATTTATTATGGCGACAGGCATTGTTGTTAGAACCTTAGCACCTGTTTTAAAACATAAATCAGTTGATCCAGCAGTTCTTGTAATGGATGAAAAAGCAAAACATATTATTAGTCTATTGTCTGGTCATTTAGGGGGTGCAAATGCGCTAACTATTCAGATTGCAAATCTTTTGAATGCTGATCCAGTAATTACGACAGCTTCAGATATGAATGATATGCTAAGCATTGATATGTTAGCCGAAAAAAATAATTGGATATTAAGAGACTTTGATGGCGCAAAAGATGTAACCAGTTTACTGGTGAATGGTAAATCAATTCATACTTATAACTTTCGAGTAGAAGAGAATGGCTACAGTACAAAGGGTGGTTCAGGTGTTGTCTATTTGGGACATAATGACAGAGTATTTGATCAGCCGTGTGTTCGTTTGGTACCAAAGAACTTAGTATTAGGTATTGGATGTAGAAAAAATACTCCTTATCACTTGCTAGAAGCATTTGTAAAAGGAACCATGAATGATCTAGGATTTGAAATAGATGCAATATCAAAAATAGTTTCTGCTTGGGTAAAGGAGGACGAGAACTGCTTAAATGTTTTATCTGAGGTCTTAGATGTACCTTTTGAAACTTTTGATAAAGATTCTATTTCTACTGTAGAACATCAATTTATGCAGTCTGATTTTGTAAAGGAAACTATCGGAGTAGGTTGTGTTTCAGAGCCATGTGGCTACCTAGGTTCTGAAAAAGGCAGTTGTTTATTAAAGAGAATAAAGAAACAGGGTATGACCCTGTCTATATGGGAGAATAATAGATGTTATACGTCGTAGGAATTGGCCCTGGTAATAAGGGGGAAATGACTCTAAATGCACTAAAAGCTATTGAGTCATCTGATGTTATTGTTGGCTATAAGACATACATTGATTTAATTGATGAAATGTTAACTGACAAAGAAGTTGTTATGAATGGAATGCGTGGAGAAGTTGAACGTTGTACAAAAGCCGTTGAACTTGCACTTGAAGGAAAAAATGTTGCTGTTATCAGCTCAGGTGATCCAGGTGTATATGCGATGTCCGGACTTGTACTTGAGATTATTTCTTCTAGAGAATTAAAATTAGAAGTTGAAATTATTCCTGGTATTACATCAGCAAATGGTGCCTCAGCGTCACTAGGTGCACCGATAATGCATGATCATGCTTATATCAGTTTAAGTGACTTATTGACAGACTTTGATCTGATCAAAAAAAGATTGGCATTAGCAGCAGAAGGTGATTTTGTGATTTGTTTATTTAATCCGAAATCGAAAGGAAGACCAACACATATTAATGATGCAAGAGAAATACTTCTAAAACATAAATCGCCTGAAACAGTGGTTGGTATTGTAAAAAATGCTAAACGTGCTGGAGAAAAGATTACAATCACAACATTAGGAGATATGCTAAATCATCCTATTGATATGACAACTATGGTTGTTATTGGTAATAGTCGTACTTTCAAATATGATGATTTTATGATTACACCAAGAGGGTATTCGGTTTGATTGCAGTCTTTTCAGGAACCTCTGATGGAAGAAAAGTTGTAGAATCATTACTAGGTAAGAACTATATAGTGCGATGTTTTAATGCCACACCATATGGGGCCGATCTGTATGATTCTCATCCTAATTTAAGGGTTTATGATAAAAAAATGGATCAAGAAGAGATTACTTATAATTTAGAAGGTGTTGAAACAGTCATTGATTGTACACATCCTTATGCAAAAGTAATATCTGAAAATTTAATAGCAGTTACCAAGAAGTTAAATATAGATTACATACGTTACGAAAGACCAGACGAAATCAATGTTGGATATGAGTCATATGAGGAGATTGTTGATGATCTTAAAAAGACAGAAGGCAATATTTTCTTAACAACTGGTAGCAACAATCTCAACTACTTTGCAGATGATTCATTGATTGAAAGAGTATATTGTCGTGTACTACCAACGGTTAATGTGATTAGTAAATGTCTTGAGCTTGGTTTTAAACCGAAACAGATTATTGGTATGCAGGGTCCTTTTGATAAAAACTTAAATGAAGCAATGTTTAAGTCTTTAAATATTCAACATCTCGTAACAAAGTCATCGGGGAAAGCTGGTGGTTTTAAAGAGAAGATGGATGCAGCAAAGACCTTAAATATAGAAACATATGTCTTATTACGTCCTGAGGTACCTTATGGCAAGATATATGAGGATTTGAATGAAATATTATTAGAATTTTAGGAGAAGAAAATGAAGAAATTGTTACTATTTTTATTGATGGCAGTGCTTATGGTTGGTTGCGCCCAAGGTGGAGGAAATGAAAACTTAGGAGCTGTAGAAACTGAAGTTACAGAGTCAACAGAAGCAACAGAGGTTGAGGAATCAACTGAAGTTACTGAGACTACAGAAGAAGTTAGACAAACAACATTTGTTGATACAGCTGGTAGAGACGTTGTGGTTGAATCTAAACCAGAAAGAGTAGTTTGCCTATATGGATCTTTTGCTGATTTATGGTATGAAGCTGGTGGAGAACTAGTTGGTATCATTGAAAGTTCAAGATTACACGAGAAAGCTGTGGAACTTCCTAAAGTAGGTAAGATGTCTACACCAAATGTTGAGGCAATATTAGCACTTGAACCAGACTTAGTTATTATTCGTTCAGGTTATTCAAAGCAAGAAGAACTACTTCCAATTTTCGAATCAAATAACATTGCAGTTTATGAAGCCGATTACAACAGTTTTGATGAAACGATGACTACATTTAAGAATTTCTGTGGCATGAATGAAAATGAAGCTCTTTATGATGAAAAATCTGCACCGCTAGTTGAAGGTATTGAAGTATTAACAACTGAGACTGAAGAATTCTCTTATCTTCTATTATTTGCATCATCTAAATCAATTTCTGCGAAAGATGATAATATCTCTGCTGATATCATTAACAATATGGGTGGTAAAAACATTGCTTCGGATTATCAAATTGCAAACGAAGAAACGAAACAATTCAGTTTTGAAAAGATTTTAGAGTTGGATCCAAATTACATATTTGTACAAACAATGGGTTCGGTTGAAGATGCAAAAGCAAGATTAGAGCAGGATGTAAGTTCAAATCCAGCATGGGCATCACTTACAGCTGTTAAAGAAGGTAAATTCATCTACTTACCTAAAGAGTTATTCTTATATAAACCTAATATGAGATATTTAGAAGCTTATGAGCATATTCAAGGAATTTTAGAAGGTAACTAATGGTTAAAGATCGAAGAATTTTAAAATTATCGATTATATACATTCTATTTGCCTTTGTCTTATTGATAGGTATCAGTATGGGATCATTAAAAATTGGCGTAGTAGATGTCATAAAAGCGATTTTCTTTGAAACAGATACTTTGAATCATAACATTATTTACAATGTAAGATTACCAAGGAATCTAGCAGCAGCTTTTGTTGGTATTAATCTAGCACTTGCTGGTGTAACTTTGCAAGGGGTGATGAACAATCCCCTTGCAGATCCAGGTATTATTGGTATTTCTTCAGGTGCTGGTTTGATGGCATTTGTGATTATGATTCTTTTTCCAGATTACACATACTTAGTACCTATTGGTGCGTTTATCGGAGCTGTTTTAACTACTTTTTTAATCTATACACTTGCGTGGAAGAATGGGGTAAGTCCAATAAGACTGATCCTTTCGGGTGTTGCAGTATCTGCATTTTTAGGCGCAGGAATTAATATCTTAATGACCTTTTATCCTGAGAGGGTACAAGGCGGATTAAGTTTTATGATTGGTGGTCTGTCAGGGAAGACTTGGCCAGATTTAATTTTAATATGGCCGTATACACTCCTTGCAGGGGTATTGTGTTTACTATTATCGAATCAAATTAATTTACTCCAACTAGGCGATGAGGTCGCGACTGGCTTAGGATTAAGTGTAGAACGAATAAGGACTATTTTTATAATCTTATCGGCACTACTTGCTGCAAGTGCAGTTTCTGTTGCTGGTTTACTAGGTTTTGTAGGTCTAATTGTTCCTCATATTGCACGTTTAATTATCGGTTCTGACTATCGATATTTATATCCAGCGACCATAGGACTGGGAGGCGCGGTATTGGTAGGTTGTGATACTGTTGCCAGAATGATGTTTGATCCAATTGAGTTACCTGTAGGGATAATCATGGCAGTATTTGGAGCACCATTTTTCTTGTATTTATTAAGGGAGAAAAAATAATGTTAATTGAAGCTAAAAATTTATCCATAGCCTATGATGGCAAAGAAGTGGTACATCAAATAGATATGCACATAAAAAAAGGCGAGATATTAACAATAGTTGGTCCAAATGGCTGTGGTAAGTCTACTGTTTTGAAAGCATTGACTCGATTAAAAAAGCCTTTATCAGGAACCGTTGAATTTGAAGGAAAAGCTATTAGTAAGATGAAGAGCAAGCAAATTGCTCAAAAAATGGCTGTTTTGCCTCAAATCAGACAAACTCCAGAGGATTTTACAGTAGAGATGTTGATACGTTATGGTAGATACCCTCATGGTAACTTTTCTGGCAAGTTAAAAAAAGAAGATTTAGAGATTATAAAATGGGCACTAAGCAAAACGGGGATGAGCCATTACAAAGATAAAAAATTAACTCAGCTTTCTGGTGGTGAGCGTCAAAGAGCATGGATAGCAATGGCTTTAGCGCAAAAGACTGAGATTATAGTTTTAGATGAACCGACTACATTTTTAGATTTGTCACATCAATTGGATGTATTGGAGTTAATAAGAGATTTAAATCAAAAAGAACACGTAACAATCCTTATGGTACTTCATGATTTGAATCAGGCGATGAGGTATTCAGATCGTATTTATATGATGAGAAAAGGTGAAATTGAAGCTTCAGGAAATCCATCCGAAGTAATTACTCAAGTGAAATTGAAGGAAGTGTTTCGTGTGGATAGTGATTTCTATACTGATTTTAGAAACAATACACCACACTTTATACCTCATAAGATGAAAGTAGATGATTATGCTTCAAAATGTATTGCAAAAAGAAAAAAAGAAATTTTATAGCTATTTCATACTCTGCCTTATATTGCTGGTACTATTAATTTTTACAACAGTATCTCTAGGTGCATCTGAAATGTCAATGATGGATGGGTATCAAGTTATTTTCAATAAGATATTTGGTTTAGAAAATGATGAAATAAAGGAATCTATAGTATGGGATGTAAGATTACCTAGAATACTGGCTGGTTTTTTAGTTGGATCTGCATTAGCAGTAGCTGGTGTTATTTTTCAATCAGTCTTACGAAATCCTTTAGCAGATCCCTACACCTTAGGTGTTTCCACAGGAGCAGCATTTGGAGCAGTTTTAATCATCTATATAAATATGGTGTACAACTTGTTGATTCCTATTATGCCAGTAGCTTTCATATTCGCAATATTAACTTTGATAATCATTGTGAAAATTGCGGGTAAAACACTTCATTCTACTAGATTGATTTTAGCAGGTATTATTATAGGTTCAATATTCTCTGCGGGTATTAGTTTATTAAAGTATTTAGCAGGTGAGGATGTCAGTGCCATGGTATTCTGGCTGATGGGAAGACTATCCGCTAAGTCATGGATAGATGTGTTGATGTTGTTTCCTTTCGTTATGATTTCTATTATCATTGCCTTTTCAATGGCCGATGATTTAGATGTATTAACACTTGGCATTGATGAAGCAAGAAGCATAGGTGTAGATAGTAACAAACGTGCCAAGCAGTATTTGGTTATAGCGGCTATTTTAACAGCTGTTTGTGTATCAACGTCAGGAATTATCGGATTTGTAGGACTCATTGTTCCGCATCTTATAAGAATGGGTTTTACGGCTAAACATAGGTATCTTTTACCACTGTCAGCAGTTCTAGGAGGATTGGTGCTTGTTTTAGCTGATAGCATATCAAGACTTGCATTTCAAGTTGAGATTCCAGTAGGGGTAATAACAACACTTATTGGTGGACCATTCTTTATTTACATATATATGAATAAGAAAGGAGAAGTTCTGTGATAAATATCAAGGATCTACACTTTTCTTATGGTAAAAAGGTTATTTTTGAATCATTGAATTTAGTGATTCCCAATTCTAAGTTTATTTCAATCATTGGTCCTAATGGATGTGGAAAAAGCACGCTATTAAGATTGATTGGTAAGGATTTAGATTATCAGCAAGGAGAAATACAGATAGAGGGTAAAGCGCTAAGCGATTACTCAACTGCTAGTTTTTCAAAATTACTTGCTTTTAATAGACAACAGGTAAGTGGTTTATTTCCTTTTACTTGTTTAGATTATGTTTTGATGGGGAGACGTCCTTATAAAGCGCAGTTTGAAGACTATACTAAAGAAGATTTAGATTTAGTAGAAAAGTTTTTAAAATTAACAGATACTATGGAGTTTGTCCACTCAACACTTAATGAAGTGAGTGGTGGTGAATTACAACGTATCAACTTAGCTAAGAATTTAATACAAGATACGCCTATTTTGCTTTTGGATGAATCTTTTTCTGCCATGGATATTTACCACACAGTAAATTCCTTGAATATGTTGAAAAAGTCAAAAAGACAAAAATGTATTGTATGTGTCATGCATGATTTAAATCTTGTGTATCAATACAGTGACTATGTAATTTTGTTAAAGGATGGTCTCTTATATGCACAAGGAGCACCCAAAGAGGTGTTAACAGAAGATGCTATAAAAGCAGTTTATGGCATACAAATGGAGTACATTGAGAATAAAGGGTATATTATTAAAGGTGGTTAAAATGAAGAAAACAGTAATATTAGGAATCATTGGTTTGTTACTCCTTAGCATGATGGTTGGATGTGGTCCAGATGCAAGTAAAGAAGCAATGTTAGTAGTAAGTTTTGGTACAAGTTATGCTGATACAAGAGAAGTAACTTTAGATGCGACTGAAAAAGTATTTGAAGAAAAATTCGCTAGTTATGATATGTACAAAGCATACACTGCACAAACGATCATTGATATTTTAGAAGAACGTGATGGTATTGATGTTTATAATGTTAGAGAAGCATTAGATGAACTTAAAAAACAACGTTATGGTACAGTTGTGATTCAATCTCTACATGTTATGAATGGTGCTGAGTATGATGATATGATGGCAATCGTTGAAGAATACAGAAGCGACTTTAATGAAATTAAAGTAGGAAAAGCACTATTAACAACTCATGAGGATTATGAAAATACAATTGATGCACTTGCTCAAAACTTCCCTGAAACTAATGATGATGAAGCAATAGTATTTATGGGTCATGGTACGCACCATGAAGCTAATGCTGTTTATTCTGCATTAGAGTATGCTTTCCATGCAGATGGTTATAACAATGTATTTGTAGGTACTGTAGAAGGTTTCCCAACACTTGAAAATGTTATAAGTCAATTAGAGGCAAATGAAATTAAGAAAGTAACTTTAATGCCATTAATGATCGTAGCTGGTGATCATGCTGAAAACGACATGGGTGGTGATGAAGAAGATTCATGGAAAGTTATGTTGAAAAAACAAGGTTACGAAGTAGAAGTATATATGCATGGTATGGGTGAGAGTCAAGGTATCAGAGATATCTTTATCCAACATGCAGAGGAAGCAATTGAAGGAGTTAACTAATTGAAACTGAAACTTAAAACCTACTTAAGTATTGGTTTGGTTCTATTGATCACATTGTTTATAGCTAGACCGTTGATCGAAAAAGGACTAAATCATTTACCTAGTGGTGAGTACAGTATAGATTTTGTTGATGATTCGGGATATCGTATCCGCATGGAAAGACCTGCGGATACGATTATTTCTCTTTATTCAGCGCATACAGAAAATCTATTTGCACTTGGACTAGATAGAGAAATTATTGGTGTAGGCACATCGGATGTGTATCCATTTAAAGCGTTATCAAAAGAAGTTTATGATTATAAGTCTGATCCTGAAAAAGTTATTGCTGCAAGACCTGATGTTGTTCTCATTAGACCTTTCATTGAAAGACATAGTCCGGACTTTGTAAAGAGTTTAAGAAGAACAGGTATCACGGTAATTTCTTTGTATCCTGATAACTTTTATGAGTTTGATGAATATATTATGAAATTGGGTTATTTGTCTGGTAAGGAAAATACAGCTAAGGCTCATTTGGATTCTTTTCATGAGGAATTAGAAGTATATTTAAAAGAAGCTAGTTTAATTGAAGAACCCGTTGGTGTTTACTTTGAATCTTCGGACAGAGAATATAAAACAGTAACAGGTGTTTCTATGCCAGCTCATGGAATTGAGTTTGCTGGTGGTAAAAATATTGCTTCAGACGCTGAGCCTATAGAAGAAGGTAGTTCTATTGCTATCTATGGCACTGAAAAAATCATTGAGAGAGCCAATGAAATAGAAGTTTATGTTACACAAAGAGGTGTGATGGGTGCTGGAGGTAATACACACTCAATATCTATTAGACCTGGATTTGATGTTATTAAGGCTGTGAAAAATGATCGAGTTTTAGAAATCAATCAAAAGATTATTTCAAGTCCTACATTCCGCTTTACAAAAGGTGTCAACGAGTTAAGAAGAGCTTTTTACCCAGAGATATATGATGTGATTTCTTGGCCAGATGAAATAACAAGAGCTAATTTATCGGAGATTTTGATTACATACTTACACGAACCGATTTTTGTACCAACAGCATCTTATTATAGAAATGAAGGTAAAGAACATTACTTTGGGGCATTTGAAGATGTAACATTGGATCATGTTTATTTCGATGCTATTGAAACAGCAATGCAAAAAGGCTTTTTTAGTAATGAAATTATAGATGATCTTGAGTATTTTCATCCTGATAAATCAGTGACTAGAGAAGAGTTTGCGATGATTTTGTATATAATCAATGACTTTAAAAATGAAGAAGTAGAAATTGATGATATAGAAATATGTGCAAATCCAAGAATTGTACAGACCATTGTTGCTCGAGGATTGATGGACCTAGAGAATGGTTTCTTTAATCCAAATGAAAGGATCTCTGTTGTAGATGTTAAAAAAGGACTCTTAAATGATTGAAGTAAGGAACGTAAAAAAGTATTTCCATGATGTTAAAGCTGTTGATGGTATAAATTTCAAAGTTGAAGAAGGTAGATTCCTTGGATTATTGGGTCCTAATGGCGCTGGAAAAACAACGACGATTCGCATGATGATTGGTTTACTTGACCCCACAGAAGGTGAAATTCTATATGATGGTATACCAATGGGCAAAGATGAAATTGATATTAAAAAGAAACTTGGTGTAGTAAGCCAACATATTAATCTGGATAAGGAATTGACCGTTGAAGAAAATATGATTTTTGCAGGGAAGTTGTATCATTTAAAAAAAGATGTAATACAGAAAAAAATCAAAGAGCTACTAACGCTTCTTGGTTTGTATGATGTCAAGCATAGGGTAACTAAAAATTTGTCAGGAGGTATGAAAAGAAAGCTTATGATTGCAAAAGCTTTGATTCATGATCCGGAGTACATTTTTTTAGATGAACCGACTGTAGGTATAGATGTTCATGCAAGAAAAGAGATTTGGAAGTTTCTTAGAGAGTATCATCGAAAAGGTAAAACAATTATCCTAACAACACATTATATTGAAGAAGCAGAGCAATTATGTGATTTTGTTCTTATGGTCAATAAAGGAAGTGTTTTTAAAGAGAACACATCTGAAAAATTGATAGAGGAGATAGGAAATTATAAAATTGAAACCGATGAGAATATGTATTTTTTTACAACATTGGACGATGCTCACGAGTATGCTAAAGATCTTAAATGTATTTATAGAATTTCTAAAACAACCTTAGAAGATGTTTTTTATCATTATACAAAAGAGGTGATAGAATGGAAATCTTAACAATACTTTGGAGAGAATGGACTTTTTTTAGACATCGATTTTTAAAGATTACCACTTCTCAAATGATTAGCCCACTCCTTTACTTAATTACTTTTGGAATAGGTTTATCTGGGATTGTCGTTGAAGGTAAGAGTTACTTACACTTTATTATTCCAGGTTTACTTGCAATGACAACAACTAGAAACAGTTATGCTGCTGTTTCTATGAGAATCAGTATAGCTAGGCTACATGAAAGAAGTTTGGAGTGTTATATTTACTCTCCAACTAAGATGAGTCGATTTGCAATAGGTTATATAATAGCAGGTGCATTAAGAGGATTTTATGCAGGACTATTTACAATTATTATAGGAGTAATTGCTGGAGCAATGACATGGTCTGTGATGTTATTTGTTGTGATCATAATCAATACGGTCATTTTTTCTGCGATTGGATTTATTGCTGCAATGACAATTGATACTCATTATGATTTGAATAGATTTACCAATATGATTGTTACACCAATGACTTTTTTATGTGGGACATTTTACTCTGTAAGTGGTTTACCATGGTATTTTAAAGGGATCATAGAGTTGTTTCCATTAACTCATACCACAAGATTGATCAGGCGTTTATTCTTTGGGTATGGTATTGATGGTTTTTCATTATTGGTCTCAATTGTTTATATGATTTTACTGATTTTATTAAGTATAAGAATTTGTTATGAGGAGATAAGCTAAATTATCTCCTTTTTAGTTGCCATTTACACTGAAACGTGCTAGAATACGTTCGTGTGTCGAAAATCCTCATTTTTTATAGAAATTTAAATTATTAAATGAAAATAGGGTATAGAGGATACAAAGGGAGAAATATATGAAGTTTAAAGAATATCCATTAGAAAATAGTATTAAGAGGGCCTTGTCGGAACTAGGATTTAAAGAACCTCTTGAAGTACAAAAAAGAGTACTACCATTAATTGAAGAAGGCAAAGATGTGGTTGTAAAATCTCAAACTGGTTCTGGTAAGACAGCAGCTTTTGCAATTCCACTTTGTAATCATATAGAGATTGAAGATAAATATCCTCAAGCTGTGGTTATTGCGCCAACAAGAGAGTTAGCACTTCAAATTAATGAAGATATAAAAAATATTGGTCGTTATAGAGGCATAAGAACTCTTGTAGCATTTGGTAAAACTCTTATTAAAGATCAGAGAGATGAACTGAAAAAATATCCTCATATTGTTGTTGCGACTCCAGGTCGATTAAGAGACCTAGTAGATAGAAAGTTTCTTAAAACAGATGATCTTAAATATCTTGTGCTTGATGAAGCAGATGAACTACTAAACTTGGGTTTTGAGGAGCAATTACACGATATTTTATCAAAAATGCCTAGAGAGAGAAATACATTATTATTCTCAGCAACGATGCAATCTAAAATCGAACATATCATTATGGATGATATGATTGATCCTGTAAAGGTAGAAATCAAATCAGAAGTAGACATTCATAAAAAAATTGAGCAAATCTATTATGAAGTAGAAGAACATAAGAAATTAGATTTCTTAAAGAAAATGCTTGAATATGAAAAGCCAACTCGCTCGATAATCTTTGCCAATACTCAAAATAAAGTTGAGAGTATTTATAAAATCATGTGCAAATGGAATGATGAAACGGGTATGCTTCATGGTGGTATGGAACAAGATCAACGTATGAAGATGATTTCAAAGTTCAAACGTGGTGAATTAAGGTATTTAATTGCAACTGATTTAGCTAGTAGAGGTTTACATGTTAGAAATCTGTCGCATGTTATCAATTTTAACTTACCATTTGAATTTGAAAATTATGTACATCGTATCGGTAGAACAGGTCGTGTAAATGAAACTGGTATTGCGATTAATCTTTGTTCCTATAAAGAAAGTGAAAACATTGCTGAATTAGAAGAATTTTTAGGCTATGAATTAGTACGAAAAGGTCCTAAAAAAAGAGTTAAACCTAAGCAAGTTGATACTAAAAAAACAAAATTTAAGGCGGATAGAGCTGTTAAATTTGCAAAGGTTAAAATATTTACGGGAAGAAGAGCGCATTTAAAGGCGGGTGACTTTATGCATACTATAACACGTCTTCCTGGTGTAACTAGTAAAGATTTAGGGAAAATTCAAGTTCAAGATCACTTCACAGTTGTTGAAATTAATACAGCAATTGTAGACAGTGTTTTAACTTCTATGAGAAAAATGAAACTAAAGGGGAAATCTTATAGAATTCAGAAGTTATCATCTGGTGGTAGAAGATAATTGAGGGGGCATAATGGAAAAGGGTAACAAAGATAAAAAGAAGAGAATGTTAAAAATTGGTGTTAAGTTAGTTATTGTATTCTGTGTTGTAACTTCTTTGGCTTTATATATGTTAGGAAGTACTGCAAGAAAAAGTGCTTCAAATATGATCGAGAATAATGCAAAAGATAATGCTCAGGAAATTGCAAATTTGACTGCTAATAGTGTAGAGATCTTTTTTAGAGAATATGAAGATTTAATTGGGATATTTGGTGCAAATCCAAATATTCGTAAAATAACAATTGGTGATTTTTATAGAGAACGATTATCGGAATTGATGCAAAATATCTATGATGCAAATGAGCATATTAGTGCATTATATTTCATTAATACACGAGGTAGCGTTTTTTCATATCCTGAAATGAATAAGGGAAATGAGAATTTAGCTGAGACGCCTATTTATTTAGATGCTGTAGAAAAAGATGATATTACTTGGAGTTTACCACGTGTAGATGAAAATGGTGATTATTACTTTACAGTATCAATGCCAATTTACAATGACACTGGCTATAGATTATATGGTGTAGCAGCAATGGATGTCTATATAGATTATATTTCTGAAATTTTAAATCAAACAAAAATCGGTAAGACAGGTTATCCTATTTTAGTGTCTCAGGATTTAGTGACTTTAACACATCCTACAGCTGATATTGTTGGTAAGAAATTACCTATACCAGCAATTGAGAAGATGATTCATGATGATAATCATGTGGCAACTGACTATGAGTTTCAAGGTGATGAGAAATTTGCAACTTTCCAGACTGTTGAAAATGCAGGTATCCATATTCTTGTTACAATGAATCGTAGTGAATTTGGTGATCAAGTAAGTAGATTATCAAATATCATACTAATTGCAATTGTTATTGCTCTTATTATAAGTGCTTTGATTGCATTTGTATTTGCAAAATCTATTACAAAAGGAACCAAAGTTGTTCTTTCAAACATGGAAAAAATAAAAAGTGGTGATTTAACAGCAAAAATACATGTAAAATCAAATGATGAAATTGGAGCTATCGGCCAATACCTACAAGATACAATCGATGGTGTAGCTGGACTGATAAGAAATGTACAAGTTGTTTCAGAAGAACTTTCTGTTTCTGCACAAAACTTAGCTGCTACTGCTGAGGAAACTAGTGCTTCATCTGACGAAGTGGCTAGAACTGTTGATGAAATAGCTCAAGGAGCTTCTGATCAAGCCAGTGATGCAGAATCTGGTGCGGTTGTAGCAAGAGAGTTGTCTATGAAGTTCCAGGAATTAAGTGATAACACAAATATTTTATTATCATCAACTAGAGAAGTTGTTACTGCAAATGAAGATGGTGTTAAAGCAATTGATAGACTTAGAACTAGAACTGAGTTAAGTGATAAAGCCAATGCAGATATTGAAGTGGTTATTAACGAGTTGAATTTAAAAACTCAATCTATTTCTTCAATTCTAGATGCTATTAGTTCAATTGCTGAGCAAACTAACTTATTGGCTTTAAATGCTTCTATCGAGGCAGCAAGAGCAGGAGAACATGGTAGAGGTTTTGCTGTAGTAGCTGATGAAATTAGAAAACTTGCAGAAGAATCATCGCGTTCGGCTGAGGAAATTAGAGAAATTGTTGTTAACATACAAAGTGATTCTAATCAAACTGTGGACAGTATGAGTCAAGTTAAGGAAATTGCTGAGGAGCAAACGAAAGCAGTTAGCCTAGTAAATAATGCATTTGAGTCTATTTCATCATCTGTAGGCCATATATCAAAGAATATTGATGCAATCAGCGCGAGTGTTCTTGATTTAGAAGACGATAAAAATGCTATTGTGAGTTCTATTGATAATATTTCTGCAGTTTCAGAAGAAACAGCTGCATCTTCGGAAGAAGTTACAGCTACAATGCAACAACAGAACGAAGCTGTTGAAGAAGTAGCCCGTGCAGCAGATACGCTTAATGAGATATCTGTTCACTTGAAAAATGAGTTAAATAAATTTAAATTAGATTAAATTTGAAAGGTGATACGAAAGTATCACCTTTTGGTTTTATTTTGAATCTTTTATGGGTATAATAGTATTAACAATTAGAGTTTTTACTAAAGGAGTGTCCTATGAAAAAAATTGAAGTATTAAAAAATCTAGTAGATCATATAGAACTAGAACGAATTAGAAATTTACCTGTAACTGAAAAATTTAAACTCTATGAGTATGTTAAGCTTATTTATACAGAAGCTGAATATGCTTGCAAAGAAGGCGTTAAGCAACTTGAGAAGTCTCCTAACTATACTATTAACAAGACTTATAATCTGTTTGCAATGTTAATTGTTAACTTAGGCGATTATGATTTAGTAAAAGAGATTATCGTTAACTATGGTAAAAACTTTGAGACAAGTGATATATATTATGCTCAAATTACCATTACTGGTATGGGTCTTTTAATGATTGAAAAGCAATTTGATCCAGATGCTATTTACCATTTCCTAATGAGCTTACTTGGCACAGAATTTTTAATTGAGAATCTTCATACAACTGCTAATGCAGATGATTTAGATATTGCTGATTTTAGATTGGATTCAACAATTAAGTATAAGCCTTTTGAAGGTGATATTAGAAAACTTAAGTATGAACTATTAGCGCTGTTAAAAATTCGCCATGAAAAGGGTATGGATTATGTAACTGAGATCATCAATGATAAATACAATAATGCTGAATTATCATTTTACTTTAATATGTTAGATTCTAAATCTGAGGAAGTGCTTGAGTACTTAAATGCAGAGTTTATGGAAAAAGACAACAGACGTAGTAGATTAATTGCTGCTGGTGCTTATGCTTTATTAAAAGAGAGAAGTATTCTTTCAACTCACTACCTTTTCAATTCAATAATTGGTAAATACTCGAGATTTGATAAGCGTAAGGAAGAAATTGATGTTGAAATCGATTCTAGACTTAATGAAATAGAAAAATAATGATTACAGTGCTTTGCACTGTAATTTTTTGGAGGTATTATGTTTAAAAAAGCTGGATTAGAAGATATAACAAAAATATTGGAATTTTGCCTAGAACTAAAAGAGCAAAATGTCAAGATGAGTTTTACTTCAATGGATACTTCAGATCATATAGAGGAGCAAATAAATTCTGAATTGAAACACATATATCTATCCATAGAAGATGAAGTTGTTACTGCAATGTTTAGAGCTATAAGAGGTAAAGGTAATAAATCACACAGCTGCTATGTTGCTTGTGCTGTAAAAAAGGAATATAGAAACAGATACTTAGCAACTGATTTAACGAATTATGGTTTAGCTGATATGAAATCAATGGGTGTGTTAATCGCAAGAACAAAAATTTACTCATGGAATAAAGCCTCGATTAAGACAATAGAAAAATGTGGTTTTGAACTAAGTGGACGTATTGTAATGCATCAGTTTGAACCCAGTATTGGAGAATACATAGATGATTTGATTTATCATAAAATTCTATAGTTTACTTTTTCAGTTGAGTAATGTATAGTATTGAGTGATAGGAGTGATGATATGATAACAACAGGTGTTGTAGTAAAAGTAGAAAATGATAAGGCGTATGTTCACATTGCTAGAAATACAGCTTGTGAAAATTGTGGGGCTTGTCATTTCGATGAAAAGACTTTAAATATGCAAGTGACTGCAGTAAATCACGCTGGAGCAAAAATAGGTGACCAAGTAGAACTTAGTATGGAGAATGTAAACTTTTTTAGAGCTTCTTTCTTTTTATATGGAATTCCACTAATTACTTTACTAGTTGGTTTATTCAGTGGTATATATATCTTCCAAGCTATGAATTTTAAGTTGTATGATATATTTGCTATTTTATTAGGCTTAGTATTTATGGCTATTACCTTCATTATTTTAAGATTGAATAAAGATAAATTTGCAGATAATAAGAGATATATGTCTGTAATTACAGGTATCAAACATCATGGAGAATTTCCAGTTCTTTAAAATAGTCTAATGACTATTTTTTATTTTTTGGATTTTTAATGATTTGTTGACTTATGAATTAAACTCCTGTATCTTTTATTTAGACACTCGAAGCATTGGAGGCTTTATGGAATTATGGAAAAAAAACTTGTGGATACTATGGGTAACACAAGTGATCTCTCTTATGAGTTTTGGATTTGGACTGCCTTTTATACCTATTTATATAAAAGAATTAGGACAGTTTTCTGAAGCTCAACTGAATTTATATACAACAGTATTGGCAGCTGCGCCAGCTTTAACAATGGGTATTATGGCACCGATATGGGGAAATTTAGCAGATCGTTTTGGAAGAAAACTTATGATACTTAGGGCGATGTTTTTGGCGGTATTCATAATTGGTGCAATGGGTCTAGTTAGTAATGTCTATCAACTTATTACACTTCGTGTCATGCAAGGGCTTTTTACTGGAACTGTTGCAGCAGCGACAACTTTTGTTGCATCCAATACACCTAAAAAGCAGATGACTTATGCGCTTGGTGTAATTACATCATCAACGTTTATAGGTTATTCTATTGGACCAATGATTGGTGGAATCGTTGCAGGTGCTTTTGGAAATAGAGTCAGTTTTTTTGTTGGATCAGGTCTAATGGTAATAGGCGCAACCTTAGTTTTATTTCTTGTAAAAGAAGATAAATCGACTTTAATGCCAAAGTCAGAGAAGAAATTATCGAGAAAAGAAAAATACAAAAACATTATTGTACCATCAATTGTCACTATATTTTTTATGCTATTTTTCTTAAGAATGTCAAGGTCTATGTTTGCGCCGTATGTTGCTAGATTTTTAGATGGTTTCATTGAAGATGATAGTACACTGTCTACTGTAACTGGTTTAATTACTGGATTGGTAGGATTTTCAACAGCATTTGCTAGTATGATTATGGGAAGAGTTGCTCATAGATTTGATAAGATGAAACTGATGAGTGGCTTATTATTAATCGGTACAGTTTTGATGATAACAATTCTAAAATATGATTCAATCGCTATGATTCTACATATAGAAAACAAATTAATTGTATTTTTTGTGATATATATGGCTTTCTATTTTATTATTGGTGGGGTAGAACCTATTATAACCTCGACTTCTGCTTTACAAGTTGAAGCCAAAGACAGGGGAGCATTATTTGGTCTTCAGGCGATGATGGGAAGTCTTGCATGGTTTGTTGCACCAGCGATTGCAGGTCCTATAGTTTACTACTTTCCAGTTGAGAAAGTTTTGGTATTTGTACCAATATTTTTAGGGATAAATTTAGTCTTATCTTATGTATTACGAAGGTTAATGAACCATATAGAAAAGAAAGAAATCTTACTAGACGCTTAGGCGTCTTTTTTATTTTAGAAGTTGGTGTAATACTTTTGTAAAATAAAACTAGGTATTTTTCAGTTATAATTATAAATGTAATAAATAGATGGGAGGTGGATTAATGACAACGAGTTCAGTAAACTCACATATTGGTATAGAGGTAGTATTAGATTTAGGAGGCACTATATATGGGTTACAAGAATGCGGCGGAATTATTACCACCAAATCTACTAAAGGATTTGCAAGAATATTTTAGTGGTGGGATAATTTACGTTCCTAAGACAACAAAAAAGGCAGCTTGGGGGGAATTAAGCGGTAGTAGAATGGATATTGATAATAGAAATAGAAATATTCGTCGACTGTTTAAAACTGGCATGAGAGTTCAGGAACTCTCGGAACAATTTTATTTAAGTGAAGAAACTATAAAGAAAATTGTTTATACTAAAAAGGTGGGATAAATTATCATAAATGAGTGTTCATAACAGGTGATCTATGAACAACGCGGCAACGATAATTTAATACTTAGTCAGGACCTTAAGAACTAAAAATTTTTTTGAAGAGAGGAGATGATCAGAATGAAAAACACAGAGGTGTTTAAAGCTTAGTACTTATGACGATGGGAAACCATCGTCTTTATATTTTATATACGATTATAAGGAGGCTTATGCTTAAGCTTAAATATTTATTTGAGAATTTTGACCTAGCAAAAAATGCAATTAAACATTATCAATATGATGATTTATCACTTATAGAGCAGTTTAGAATTTCAGCCAATGCAATATATCCATTCAAATATTTGGATCAAGTTTATTATATTAGATTAACACCTAGTTCAGAAACAAGTGTTGAAAAATTAATTCAAGAACTTGATTTATTAGATTTTCTAGAAGAAAAAAAATATCCTTGTATAAGAACTGTTAAAAGTCTTCAAGATAAAAGGTATATAGTTGAAGAAGATAATGAAAGTTATTATGGTGTTTGTTCTGAAAGAGTACCAGGAATAAGAATGGATAAAGTTGAACTTACGAATGAGATTGTTTATAAAGTTGGAGCATCTCTGGCGGAATTTCATGAACTCACTAGTGACTATACTTCAATTTCAAACTATTCTGATGTTTTAGATAGAATGGAAGTAGAGTTAAATGAATTTAAGAATGACATTGATGCGTTGCGTCGTGATTTTAATAAGATGAAAAAGGAATGTTTCGGTGTTGTTCATTATGATTTCGAACCTGATAACTTGTTTTACGATGAGGGAGTAGTTTATCCCATTGATTTTAATGATGCAATGATTCATCTTAGAACAATGGATATATATAATACTTTAGAGGAATTTGGAGAGCAATATAATAGTGCATTGTTAAATGGATATAGGTCAGTCTCTGATTTGTCTCCTAATTATGAAGAAGAAATAGTAATATGCAGAAGATTTTCAAAGTTGTATAAACATATGCGGATTAAACATTCAATATCAGAAGATGTTGAAAACCCACCGGAATGGATGGTTGATTTAAGAAACAAACTAAAAATGATTATAGAAGAATAAAAAAATCAGGTTTTCCTGATTTTTTAGTTATATTCATATTTGTCGCCAATTGTTATTTCAATGATCCGTGGTTTGAAGACATCATCAATTTCTCTTTGGATTGTAATTTCAATAGTATCACCAATATCATATTGTCTAATTGCCTTATTAAGCTCATCCATAGACAATACAGATTCACCATTAATCTCTGTAATGATGTCATATTGTTTTAAACCAGCTTGAAGCGCAGGAGATTTAGGAACAAGATCAGCAATCATAATACCCTCTGGTACCTTATACATTTTTGAAAGTTCTTCTGTGACATCACGTCCATAAATACCTATAAAAGGTTTAGATACATGACCTTTCTCAATTATTTCCTCAAGAATAGGAAGCGCTGAATTGATTGGTATGGCAAAGCCAATACCTTCGACATCGGTATCAGATATCTTAATTGTATTGATACCAATTAGCTCGCCATTAGAATTGACCAATGCACCACCAGAGTTTCCTGGATTAATTGCAGCATCTGTTTGAATTAAACTAAGTGAATTCAAATCTTCGCTAATTGATCTATTAAGAGCACTAATAATACCAACTGTTACTGTGTTGTTATAACCTAGTGGATTTCCAATAGCAATAGCTGGTTCGCCTACCTGTATGTTCTGAGAGTTACCAATTGAAACAGGTCGTATTTTTTCAGCATCCATAACATTCATATCGTCTATATTAACAGTTAAAACAGCCAAGTCAGTATCTGGATCTGAACCAACAAGTTGAGCTGTATACATATTATCACCAAAGAAGTTTATTGATATACCATTTGAACCATCAATAACGTGATGGTTAGTAAGTATGTAGACTTTTTCTGTTGTTATATCAAATATAACACCTGAACCAGCTGATGTACCTGTTTGAGTACCAAAAAAGCTTTCTTGTACAATTTGATTTGTTATTGCGACCACTGATGGCTCAAGTACTTGAGCTATCTTTGTGATATTTGGTGTATCGTATGAGACTTCAGTAACCTTTGGAGTCAGTTCTGGTACATACTCAACTGAAACTTCAGGCGTAGTAAAGAAGTAATGGTCTGCTGCTCTATAACCGACACCTGCGGTAAAGCCACCTATAATAGGAACTAAAAGAATCATTGCGACAAACTTGCCTAATGTGTACTTTTTTTCATTCTTGTTGGGTTCATCATGATAAATCGCTTTTGACTTTAAATAAGCCTCGCGATGTAATTTGTCTTGGAAGGCAGTTTCATCTAGGATTTTCTCATCACGATTTTCTGATTGTTTTAACACAAAATTGATATCACTACCCCTAGTAATCTCTTCGTTGCTTGAATCTTGATACGTGTTTTCCTTATTGTTATCCATAAATTACCTCCTTATAAAATTAATATACCACTTTAGAAAGAGATTAAAAGTTGTTTTACATTTGTTTAATATTGTTTTTAGAAAATCATAATGTTAGACTTAGTTAAACAAAGTATGAAACAGAGGTAATTATGAACGAAAAACTTATATTAGCATCTATGCAGAAAATACTGCATGATATAGAAGAGGGCATCCATATTGTTGATGTCGATGGTGTTACAAGAGTATATAATAAAGCGATGGAGAAAATTGAAGGTCTCGGACGTGCTCAAACTATAGGGAAACATCTATTAGATGTCTTTCCAAATTGGACGATTGAAAACTCTACATTACTAACGGTACTTAAAACTGGGAAACCCCTACAGCTTCAAAAACAAAGTTACATGAATCTTAGAGGTCAAAAGATATCTACCGTTAATACAACATATCCGATTATGTTAAACGAAAAAATAATCGGTGCTGTTGAAATTGCTAGTAATACAACTAAAGTTGAACATATGTCTTCAACTATTTTAGATTTACAGCAAAAGCTCTTAAATCCTATTGCTCACAATGGTGAAGGACTTAATAGTTATACTTTTGATTCTTTGATAGGGCAGGATAAGACTTTTTTAAATGCAATTAAGTTGGCTAAAACTGCATCAAAATCTAGTTCGAGTGTGATGATATTTGGTGAGACAGGTACAGGAAAAGAGTTGTTTGCACAGAGTATTCATAATGAATCATCTAGAGGTGGTCAACCTTTTATAGCTCAAAACTGTGCTGCTTTACCAGAAAACTTACTTGAAGGTATTTTGTTTGGTACGTCAAAGGGAGGTTTTACAGGTGCAGTTGATAGACCAGGATTATTTGAGCAGGCAAATGGTGGGACATTGTTTCTTGATGAAATTAATTCTATGGACCCGTCATTACAAGTGAAACTTCTTCGTGTCTTACAGGAATCATACGTTAGAAGAGTAGGTGGGCTAAATGATATTCCAATTGATGTGAGGATAATTGCTGCAAGTAATGAATTACCAAAAGAACTGTTAAATAGTCCATCGTTTAGAAATGATTTGTTCTATAGAATTAATGTTATAACTATTCAAATACCACCGTTAAGGAACCGTCCTGAGGATGTAAAATTACTAGCAAATTATTTTATTGATGAGTTCAATGATAAGCTTAGTAAGGATGTTTGGATGATGAGTGAAGATTTAATGCTTCACTTTGAAAACTATCCATGGCGCGGAAATATTAGAGAATTAAGAAATTTCATTGAAACTGCAATGAACCTAGTTGCTGATGAACACGTATTGAGTAAAGAACACTTACCTGTATATTATGAGGAGTTGTTGGATTTTAGTCACGGATTAGATCGGACTTCAAATGTTGATTTAAGCGAAGGATTGAATCCATATTTAGAATCACTTGAAAGAAATCTTATTGAACAAGAGTTTATACTTCAAGAGAGAAATATTACTAAAACAGCAGAAAAACTAAAATTATCACGTCAAAATCTTCAATATAAGCTTAAAAAATATGAACTGCTGTAAAAAAGTGCAAAATATTTTGCGGACGTGTGATTTTGTGTAATTCATAGTATATATTATTCTTATAATCTGGAAATAAGATGAGCCGAATACGATGACCTGAATTGGTGTAACGATTGGAAAAAGGATGTTGTATTACTTTAAATGATTTGTATCAAGGGAGCGCAAAAATATTTGCGTCAATACCGCAAATATTTTTGCGGTATTTTTTATTACCCTAAAAACAATCAGAGACCATATTTGGGTGGTGGGTGTTTTCAATGTGTTCAGCTTCTGAAAAGAGACTATAGGAAAACGCTTGCAAAAAAAGTTGGCACGTTCTTTGCGAAATACTATTGCGGATGTAAATAAATCATTTCTAGAAGGAGAAGTGATTCAATAAATATTAATGTGGAGGTTCTATAATGAGAGAGAACGTAAAAGTTGCGATTTGGGGATTCGGCGCAATGGGCGGCGGAATGGCAGAAATGTTATTAACTAAAAAAGGTGTAGACATCGTTGGCGTGTGTGATAGACATGAATCTAGAGTTGGAAAGAGCATGTTTGAAGTATTAGGCGTAGAAAAAGGTGATAGACCAGAAGTTATTGTTTCTGCTAACATTGAAGACGTTGTATACCCAGGTGCTGCTGATGTTGTATTATGTGCGACTGATTCATTCACTGAAAATGCATTCCCAAGATTAAAGTACTGCTTAGAGCAAAAAATAAATGTTATCTCAACTGCTGAGGAAATGGCATACCCTAAGGCTCAACAACCAGAATTAGCTAAACAATTAGATGAAATTGCAAAAGCTAATGGTGTTACAATCTTAGGTACTGGTATCAACCCAGGTTTAATCATGGACTTATTAGTAGTTATCTTAACTGGTTGTATGACTAACTTAGATCACGTAGAAGCTAAGAGAGTTAACTCATTATCTCCATTTGGTCACACAGTAATGGAAGAGCAAGGTGTTGGTATCACAATGGACGAATTTAACGCTGGTGTTGATAATGGTACATTAGCTGGTCACGTTGGTTTTGAAGAGTCAATTGCAATGATTGCTGATGCAGTAGGTTGGAAAGTTGATAAAGTAGAAACTCAAATGAAGCCAATTCAAACAGATGTAGATAGAAAATCTCCACATGGTTTTGCTGCTGCAGGTAATGTTGCAGGTGTTAACATGACTGGTCAAGGTTTTGTTGGTGGACAACCAATTATTGATATGATTCACCCTCAACAAATTGAGCCTGAGCAAGTTGGCGTTAATACTGGTGACTACATCACATTAAAAGGTTCTCCAGAAGTAAACATGGCAATCACTCCAGAAGTTGAAGGTGGTTTAGGAACTATCGCTATGTGTGTTAACATGATCCCTCAAGTTATCAATTCTGAAGCTGGATTAAAGACTATGTTAGACTTACCAGTTCCAAGAGCTATTCAAGGTGATATCAGAGATAGAATAAAATAATATACTTGGGGCTTTTGCCCCAAGCTTTTATAAAGAGGTGTAAAATGAAAGCGAAAAAAGGTGAATGGGTAAAAATTCATAGTATCGTCTTAACGCCAGCTGAGCGTGCACCACAAGTGCCAGAGGATACAAAAAAAGTACCACTAGAAACATGGGTTAAAGGTTTTTTATTAGATGATGCGACTATGGGTGATGAAGTTGAAGTCAAGACGTATACAGGTCGTTTAGTAAAAGGGACTTTAATTGAAATCGCTCCGACATTTGAACACTCATTTGGTGACAATGTGCCGGAATTATTAGAGATAGGTCAACAATTACGTCAGATTTTATTTGGAGGTGATGCAGATGAATAATTCTTATGAAGCTGTAATGTCTCGTAAAAATGAGATTATGAAAAAGGCAGTTGGTATTGACTATTCAAAATTTGAGTCGGGTACCATTGCATTTGATTTTGAAAAAATGATGCATGAAACAGGTTATACGCTTGAAGAAATGCAACGTATTCAGGGTGAAACAGGTGTTGGTAATACACCAATCTATGAACTAAGAAATTTAACTGAGCTTGCAAGAAAATGTGCTCCTGAAGGAAAAGGTGCTAGAATTTTCTTGAAAGATGAAGGTTCTAATCCATCTGGATCATTTAAAGCAAGACGTGCTGCTAATGCTGTATACCATGCAAAAAAACTTGGTTATAAAGGCGTTATTGCTGCAACTAGTGGAAACTACGGTGCTGCAGTAGCATCTCAAGCTGCTATGCTTGGTTTAAAGTGTATCATAGTTCAAGAATGTTATGATTCTAAAGGTGTTGGACAACCAGAAATTGTTGAAAAAGCTAGAAAGTGCGAAGCTTACGGAGCAGAAGTAATTCAATTGACTGTTGGTCCAGAACTGTTCTATTCATTCTTATTATTATTAGAAGAAACAGGATATTTCAACGCGTCACTGTATACACCATTTGGTATCGCGGGCGTTGAAACATTAGGTTATGAATTAGCTATTCAAATGAGAGAAAAAGTTGGTCGTGATCCAGATGTAGTTGTTTGTACAAATGCTGGTGGCGGTAACTTAACAGGAACGGCTAGAGGTTTAATAAAGGCAGGCGCTGTTAACACAAAAGTTGTTGCAGCAAGTGTTAATTTAAAAGGTCTACATATGGCAAGTGACGAGCAGTTCAATAAGAAGTCATTTACTACAGGACATACTGGATTTGGTATGCCATTTACTACATGGCCAGATCGTTCAGATGTTCCAAGATCTGCAGCAAGACCACTTAGATACATGGATAGATATGTAACAGTTCAGCAAGGTGAAGTATTCTATATGACTGAGTCACTAGCTCAAATAGAAGGTTTGGAAAGAGGTCCTGCTGGGAATACATCTTTAGCTGCTGCATTTAGTATTGCAAGAGAAATGGACAAAGATCAAATAATAGTAGTGCAAGAAACTGAATACACGGGTGCGGGTAAACATATTCAACCTCAGTTATCATTTGCTAGAAATAATGGCATTGATATTCACTTTGGTGAACCACAGACTGAAGTACCTGGTAAATCAATTGTATTACCTAAACATCCAAATTTAATTCAATCAGTTGATTTGGATATGATAAAGATAAGAAAATCACTAATTAAGAATGCTATTAATCAAGGTTCTTATACTGAAATTTCAACAAGTGATTTAGAATTCTTAGTAGCAGAGACAAATTCTGATGAAAACTTTGTGAAGGGAGTTTTGGCAGAGTTAGATGTAACTGTTAAGTAGACGTATTGGAGGGAAAATGAAAGGTTATTTAAAGCGAGAAGATGATTATCAAGCGCGTAGAAAACATTTAGAAAATCTATCAAGTGAAGAATTAAAACAGAGATTTTGGGACTTAGCTGAAAAAGCTGTAGATCCTTTATTAGATCTTGCAAAAACTCATACATCACCAGCTGTAGAGCGTTCAGTGTTGTTAAGAATGGGTTTCTCATCAATTGAAGCAAAACCATTAGTTGAAGCTTGTATTGATAGAGGTTTAATGGGTAAAGGTTGTGGACACGTTATTTATAGAATCTCAAAAGATAAAAATATTCCATTGCGTCAAGCTGGTTTAGAAATGTTAGATGGAAAACACTGGGATGATGCAGTTGCTATCTTTAAAGGAGGTCAGAAATAATGAAAAAGTATGATATTAATGAAAAAATGGATATCAGAGAAATTCTTTCTGATCTTAAAGACTATAGACCAAAGAGACGTGGTTGGACTTGGAGAACTAAAGTAGAAAACTTACAAATTGGTGAGCATACATATAGTGATTGCTCAGAGTCGTTAGAGAATTCTATCGGTATTTCTGCTGCAATGAGATATTTCAACAATTTAGATCCTCAGCCACAAGAAACAATTACAACTGAAATTGCTTCTGGTAGATTTGAAGATGATATTAGAAGAATGAGAATGGCTGCATGGCATGGTGCTGACCATATTATGGTTATCAGAACTGCTGGTCAATCTCACTTTGATGGTTTAATAGAAGGTACACCTCAAGGTATTGGTGGTGTTCCAGTTTCAAGAAAGCAAGTAAGAGCACATAGAAAAGCTTGTGATTTCATTGAAGATGAAGTAGGTAGACCAATTAACTACCATTCATATGTATCAGGTGTTGCTGGTCCGGATATTGCAGTTATGTTTGCTGAAGAAGGCGTAAACGGAGCTCACCAGGATCCACAATATAATGTATTATACAGAAACATCAATATGGTTAGATCATTTGTTGATGCTGCTGAATCAAAAGCAGTTATGGCTTGGGCTGATATGGCACAAATTGATGGTGCACATAATGCCAATGCAACAGCAAGAGATGCTTGGAAAGTTATGCCTGAGCTAATCGTTCAGCATGGTCTTAACTCAATTTTCTCTCATAAAGTTGGTATGAAGAAAGAAAATATCTGTCTTTCAACAGTACCTCCAACAGCTGCTCCTATGCCTTGTACAAAGTATGACTTACCATACGCTGTAGCTTTAAGAGAATTCTTTACAGAGTACAGAATGAGAGCACAACAGAATACTAAATACATCACATCTTCATCAAGAGAAGCTACTGTTACTCATGTTATGAATATGATGTTATCAAAATTAACATCTGCTGATATTCAATCGACTATCACACCAGATGAGGGTCGTAATGTACCTTGGCATATGTTTAATATCGAAGCTTGTGATACTGCTAAACAAACATTAGTTGGTTTAGATGGTTTATTAGAGATGGTAGAACTTAAAAAAGAAGGATTCTTACCAGAGCAAGTTAGAGAATTACAAGAAAGAGCAGTATTATACTTAGAAGAATTATTAGAAGTTGGCGGTTACTTTGAAGCTGTTGAAAAAGGTTTCTTTGTAGACTCAGGTAAATACCCAGAAAGAAATGGTGACGGTATTGGTCGTCAAATCGAAGGTGGTATTGGTGCAGGTACAGTATACGAAAGAGATGCAGATTACTTTGCTCCTGTAACAGCTCACTATGGTAACAACAATATCGAGCAGTATGGTATTACTAATCCTGCTGATGCAATTGGTGGTTGTACATTAGAAGATGGCGATAAGATTATCTTTATTGATGAGCTTGATGAAGTGGATAACGTAAATACTCGTTTAGACGAAAAAGAAGCTTATAGAAACACAAATTTAATCAAACCAGAGGTTGAGTGGTTAGCTGATGGTACTGTTACTGTTGAAATGGTACTTCCTACTGATCCAAGAACTGCTGAGTTCGCAGGTGTTGAATTTGCTAAGAAGATGAATCTTACAGACGTTGAAGTTATTCATGCAGAAGTACTTCATCCAATCGAAGGTTCAAGAATTCAAGTAAAAGGTAAAGTTGACTTCCACATTGACTTAAATGAATTGGTTATTCCGCCACTTCCAGATATTTTAAATGATGATGAAATTAGAGAAGCAATTGATGAAAAATCATTATTATTAGTAGCTGCAACAGTTGGCGAAGATGAGCATTCAGTTGGTCTTAGAGAAGTAATTGATATTAAGCATGGTGGTATTGAGAAGTATGGTATTGATGTTGAGTACCTAGGAACTTCTTGTCCAGTAGAAAAACTTGTTGATGCAGCTATCGAGTTAAATGCAGATGGTATCTTAGCATCTACAATTATTTCTCATGATGATGTACACTATAAGAACATGAAGAGAATTCATGAGTATGCAATTGAAAAAGGTGTTAGAGACAAGTTAATCATCTGTGCAGGTGGTACTCAAGTTACACCAGAAATTGCTGTAGAGAATGGTATGGATCAAGGTTTTGGTAAATCAGATCGTGGTCAAGCTGTTGCTTCATTCTTTGTTAAGAAAAGAAACGAAAAAGAAGCTTAATTTTATACTTTAGGTTCCTTACTTAGGGTAAGGAACCTTTTTTTAGAATAGTTTTATTCAAGGAGGGCCTATGAAATTTGATATTTTAGTCGCAGAAATAGGCAGTACAACAACAGTTGTTAATGCATTTAGAAATTTGAATACTTCTCCCGAGTTTGTTGGTCAAGGGCAAGCACCGACAACTGTTTTAGAGGGAGACGTTAATATTGGGCTTCAAAATGCAGTTGATTCATTAAAAGATAGTTTAGAAGCGGAAGAAGTTATCTACGACTTAATGTTAGCAACAAGTTCTGCAGCTGGTGGTTTAAAGATGACTGTACACGGTTTAGTATATGATATGACTGCTAAGGCGGCAAAAGAAGCTGCTCTTGGAGCAGGAGCAAACATTCATATGATTACTGCAGGGAAGCTTAGAAGAACAGATATTAAGAAGATTGAATCTATTAATCCAAATATTATTTTACTTGCAGGTGGTGTCGATTATGGTGAGCGAGACACAGCTCTTGATAATGCAGAAAAAATTGTTGCTATGGACATCGAAGTACCTGTTATTTATGCTGGGAATGTAGAAAATCACGAAGAAATAAAATTGATTTTTGAGGAAAGTGAAAAATCTCATTTACTTTATATAGTTGAAAATGTATACCCTAAGATAGATATGCTAAATGTAGAACCTGCGAGAAAGGTTATTCAGGATGTATTCGAGGAACATATAGTTCATGCACCTGGTATGTCTCGTGTAAGAGAAATGGTTACAGGTCCAATTATTCCAACACCAGGAGCTGTTATGGAAGCTTCCAAACTTCTGAAAGAGCATATTGGTGATTTAATGACTCTAGATGTTGGTGGAGCAACAACTGATATCCACTCTGTAACAGAAGGTAGCGAAGAAATTAGTAATCATCTATTAGCTCCTGAACCAGTTGCAAAAAGAACGGTTGAAGGTGACTTGGGAGTTTATGTCAATATGCAAAATATTGTTGAAATGATTACTCTTGAAAATCTTGCAAAAGATTTATCAAAAACAGAAATTCAACTGAATGAGCTCATTGATGGTCATTTACCAATTCCTCAAACAGATTGTCAATTTAAGTTTGTGGAAAGACTTACTAAAGAAGCTGTTGAAGTATCTTCAAAACGTCATGCAGGTGGCTATAGAGACTTATTTGCAGGTGGTGGAAAGAAAACATACGCTGAAGGTAAGGATTTAACTGATGTTAAATATATCATCGGAACGGGTGGTGCGCTTACAAGATTACCTAATAGGACAGAATTACTAAAACGTGTTGCACTATGCAATAATGGTACTAAACTACTACCTACACCAGAAGCTAAAATTTTGATAGATACTGATTATATTATGGCATCACTAGGTGTGTTATCTAAGGAAAATGATGAAGCTGCTCTTTATTTAATGAAGAAGAGTTTAGAAATACTGGAGGAATAAATGTATCCGAAAATAGTCGTTGATTTAAAGAAAGTAGAGCAAAATACTAAAATAGTAGCAGATGTATGTGCAGAAAAAAATGTAGATATTATGGGTGTAACAAAAGTTTTCTGTGGTGCAGTTGAAATCGCTGAAGCTGAAATGAAAGGTGGAATTAAATACTTTGCTGATTCTAGAATTGAGAACCTAATGAAGCTAAAGGATTTTGATTTACCAAAAGTATTATTAAGATTACCTATGATTAGTCAAGTAGATGAAGTTGTTCAATATGCTGATATTAGTTTGAATTCAGAACTTAAAACAATAGAAGCTCTAAACATTGCTGCCATGGCAAAAAAGAAAATTCACAAGATCATACTTATGATTGACTTAGGAGATTTAAGAGAAGGTATTTTACCTGAACAGTTTGATGAAACTGTACAAGCAATCTTAAAGATGAATAACATTATGTTGCATGGTATTGGTGTTAACTTAACTTGTTATGGTGGTGTTGTACCGAATGAAGACAACTTGGGTCAGTTAAGTGTATTTGCTAAACACGTAAAAGATGAATACAAACATCATTTAGAAATTGTATCAGGTGGAAATTCATCGAGTTACTATCTATTGCCTCAGGATAGACTACCTGAAGGTATTAATAACTTACGTATGGGTGAAATACTTGTACTTGGTCGTGAGACTGCATATGGAGAACTTGTTGAAGGTATGCATGATGATGCATTTATCTTTGAAGCTGAAATCATTGAACTTAAAGAAAAAGATACAGTACCTACAGGTGAAATTGGTATGGATGCTTTTGGTAACAAACCTACATTTGTAGACAAAGGTAAAAGAATGAGAGCTATATTAGCGGTTGGTAGACAAGATGTAGATCCAACAAGCTTAATTCCACTTGATGAAAGAATGGATTACTTTGGTTCAAGCAGTGACCACATGATGTGGGATGTGACAGATTGTGATTATAAAGTAGGAGATATTGTAAGATTTAAATTAGAATATGGTTCGATATTATCACTATTTACTTCTCAGTATATTGAAAAAGAATATAAGTAAGCAATTGCTCTTATACATAATAAATGTGTAAGAGCTTTTCTTTGAACAAAAAAATCGTTCTATTAATCAGTTTATAAAGATTAGTTGATGTTATAATAATTATAGTACGTTGCCATTTAAAAAGAATGGAGTGAACATGAAGAAAATCTTAATGATACTTTTGGTTTTTCTACTTAGTATTGGTACGGTATTTGCAAATGGTTTGCCAACCTATGAAGAAGGCAATGGAAGTGGATTTGTATCAATTGATGAAAACACAAATATTTATTTAATTGAAGAAAAGGTGAGTTACACTATTGAGAATGTACCGAAAGAGAGGAAAAGTCATCTTTTTGGTATTAACAGTAGTATAGATGATTCAATTACAGCTTCTGTTACTGTGACCTATAAATTAAAGTGTGGTGAAGTACCTGAAGAGACAATCATGCATTTTATTTTGCCTAGAGTGAATTCAGGTTATATCACAGTTAATGGTGATAATGTGGATGAACACATATTTACAGAATCATTGCCAGAATCAATTGATTGGTCACCTAAAGGTATACAAGATTATAATGCTAGAGACAATCATTTTTATTCAGCAGCAATTCCTTTGAGTTTTGATGCAAAAGAAGAAAAGACTATTATATTTAATTATATTCCTTCTTCTGGTTTTGATAGATCAAGTACGCATATTAATGGTGTTTATGATCTTCTATATTATTTAACCCCTGCGGAGTATTGGGCGGGAGAGACTACAGTCAATCTTGAGTTAAAAATACCTGATGAATTGTCCTATAAGAGTAATATTAAACTTAGTAAAAGTGATGATAATACTCATATAGCTAAGTTAAATGAAATACCAAATGAAGAATGGTTTATTACAATATCACATATGCATGATAGGTACTTTATTACTAATAGCTCAATTATCCAAAACTCGATTATAATAATTCTATTAATGCTACTATATCAAAGTTATAGACTTGTTAATGGTACATATAGAGAAAAATATAGGATTTTTATTTATCTTGTATGCTGTTTCATTTGGTTTAAGCTAAATGTAGATATTTTTGGTTATCCATTTGGCCCACTCTTTGTTTGGTTAGGATATATGATTATTTTCATCATTGTTCCTGGAGTATATATTATAAAGAAAATCAATGATTATATTAAGGGATATTAATGAGTAGAAGAGGGATGGAACATGAAACTTTTTATAAGTATAGGTGAGAATAACAACTTGCAATTAGAGCGCCTAAGAAAAATTCTACCATCAGAAATTGTAATCGTTGAAAACTACTTACAAGCAGATATATTTCTATTAACTAATTGGGAAGATAAGTATTTTACTACGAAAATAAAAGCTGTTTTCATTCCTTATACGGGGAAAAATAGATTTCCTTTAGATGAGTTCGCCTCAAAAAAGATTGATGTATACAATACTCATGCTAAGTCGAAGCTTGTTGCTGAAAGAGCCTTTTCAATGACCTTGGCGGTACTAGGTAAGTTAATGACTTATGATCATGCACTACGCCATGAAGGTAAATGGTTAACTCGTGATAATTGGGGAAATGAATTTTGGAAATCACTCCATGATAAACGATGTGGAATTGTAGGAATGGGACATATTGGTAGGAATTTATTAGCCTATCTGAAGCCTTTTAATTGTGAGATAATAAACCTTGAAAGAGACCGATTAAAAGGATTGGCAAATAGTTATGTATCAAATATAAGAGAACTTATTAGATCATCTGATATTATCTATCTGTGCTGTCCCCAAACAAATGACACTGTTAATCTAGTGAATATGACTCATCTAGATCTTTTAGATAATAAAGTTATTATTAACGTTTCTCGAGGAAAAATATTAGAAGAGGAAGTTTTATACAAGGGACTAAAGGATGGGAAGTTATATGGTGCTGGTATTGATGTCTGGTATCAGTATCCTGTTGGCGGTCCTAGATACCCATCAAAATATGATCTAAGTGAATTTAATAACCTATTAATGTCACCTCATGCTTCGTGCCATGTAGAGGAATTTAAAAATGACTACTATGATGATATTTTTAGTAAAATAATTGATTATTCGAATGACAATTGCTAGTAAACATGGAATCGTGTAAAATGAGCTAGAAGGAGAATATATGTATAAATTGGTCGCACTTGATTTAGATGGGACATTATTCAATGATAAGGATAATGTCAGTAGAAGGAATATGGATGCAATAGAGCTGTGTCATCGAAATGGTATAGAGACAGTTGTTGCAACTGGAAGACCTCCTCGTTTTACATTTAAAAAAATTCCTCAGAAGTTATTAAAGGAGTATTGTATATGTTACAATGGTGCTCAGATATTTTTTGATGGGAATTTGATTTATGAAAAAAGAATAGATTCAAAAACTCTTATGCAAATGATTGAAACTTTATTAGATATGGATAGTAATGTTCAGATCGTTCTTGAATCAGACAATAAGGTTTACAGTAATTTTGAACTCAGTAGTCAATGGGCGAATATGTCTTATGAATCTATTGAGTCGGTTGATTATTCAAGAGTTTGCAAAATATTAATTATAAATCATAAAAAAATTGACTACAAACGGTTATTTGATTTGTATGGTGATCAATGTAATATGATTCAAACATACAACTCGGAATTGATCGAAATCATGCCTAAAGGTGTTTCAAAGTATGAAGCCATTAAGTGGGTTGCTGACAGAGAAAATATTGCTACGAAAGAGATTATTGCTTTTGGAGATGATTTAAATGATTTTGAGATATTGGATGGTGTTGGCTTTGGAGTAGCTATGGCAAATGGTCATCAAGAACTCAAGAGTATTGCTGATCATGTGACTTTGAGTAATTTAGAGGATGGCGTAGCTGTTTGTTTAGAGGAGATTATAAGGAATTTATCATGAGTGAAATGATTCGGATTAAAGATACAATTGAAGAAGTAATTGGTGCCATTCATTCTGTTATTCAAGTAGACGTAACAGTTATAGACAAAGACTATAATAGAATAGCTGCAACAGGAATATATACCGATCAAATCGGTAATCGAATAGCAAAAAACTCGGTATTCTATAAAGCCTTAAATAATGGAAATGAGTATATTGTAGAGTCTCCAAGAGAAGAGGAGGTTTGCTTTGATTGCGAAAATAGAAACGAATGCAAGGAATATGCAGAAGTATGTTGCCCAATATTTTTAGAGAATAATGTTGTTGGTATTATAGGCCTTGTGGCTTTTGATGAGTTTCAAAAGGAAGGGATTTTAAATAATAAGTTAAATCTTCTGAATTTCCTGAAGCAGATGGCTAATTTGATTTCTTCTAAGTTAATAGAGAATAGACAACATGAAATACTATTAACTCAATCAAAAGAGATAGAGGTATTATTTAATTATATTGATACTGCCGTTGTTGCAATAGATACATCAGGTGTCATACTGAGGTACAATAAGGTGGCTGAGGAACTATTGAATATAAGTCAAAAGGTTGATTGTGATTTACCATTTTCTGTGACTTCAAAAGAGCTTATAAGTGATCAAGCTGTCTGTGAGATAAATGGTAGAACGGAAAGACTTATATATCAAACAAGACCTATAATCATTGATGGTAGATTAGAACAGACAGTTGTAACATTTAAAAAGGAAATGGATTTAATTCATGAAATGAATGATCTTGTTAATATGAAACACAGTATCAATTTTGATCAGATTATTGGTAGTTCATCCTCTATTACTGATGTTATTGAGAAGGCAAAAATGTCTTCGAAGTCCAATTCTACTGTTCTTATTCAAGGAGAATCTGGTACTGGAAAAGAATTATTCGCACGTGCTATTCATGACGAGAGTAAAAGAAAGCACCGACCTTTTGTTGCCATAAACTGCGCAGCTATTCCTGAGAGCTTAATTGAAAGTGAGTTGTTTGGTTATGCTGATGGTGCGTTTACTGGTGCATTAAAAGGTGGAAAGCCTGGAAAGTTTGAATTAGCAGATGGTGGAACCATATTTTTAGATGAAATTGGTGATATGCCTATACACTTGCAGACGAAGCTTTTAAGAGTTTTACAAGAAAGAGAAGTAGAAAGAGTTGGTGGTAAAGAGATAACACCAATAGATGTAAGAGTAATTGCTGCAACACATCAGAATTTAGATGAGCTTATTGAAACAAAAATGTTTAGGTCAGACCTATTTTACCGTCTGAATGTAATTCCAATTACATTATCACCTTTACGTGAACGTATAGAAGATCTAGAAGAACTCTCAAATTTCTTTTTAAAAAGATACAATCAGAAGTTAGACAAGAGTATTATTGGTTTTTCTCAAGAAGTTATCGAGTTTTTTAAGAAACATCCTTGGAAAGGAAATATTCGAGAGATGGAAAATACTATTGAATATGCTGTCAATATGGCGCTAGAAGATTTTATTTCATTTAAGGATTTACCAGATAAACTTAAAGTCCATTCAGCTGATATTACTTGCGATTGCCACATAAGAAACTTAGAGTCACTTGAAAAAAATGAAATTGAACGTGCTTTAAATCAGTTTGGAAGAGATAAAATGGGGATTTTAAAGACCATAGATGCATTGGGTATTTCAAGAGCGACTCTTTATAGAAAAATAAAACACTATGAAATATAGTCTCAATATGAGAATAGTCTCATTATGAGACTATTCTTTTTTTGTATTAGTCTCATTGTGAGACTAACAAAGAGAAAAAGGCTACTTATAGTTGGCACCATGTTTGCGTTATATATGGTTGGAGGAATAAATTATGAGAGTTGAATTAATAGATTTGCTGAAAAGGGAAGTTAAGCCCGCTATGGGCTGTACTGAACCTGTTGCTGTTACATTAGCTGTTGCAAAAGCTAGAACAATCGGTAGACATTCTGAAATAAAATCTTTGAAGGTTCAAGTGAGTCCTAATATATTTAAAAATGGCTTAGCTGTTGGTATTCCAAAAACTGATGAAGTGGGCATTGCAATGGCAAGCGCAATTGGTGCAGTTTCAGGTAATCCTGATTGTGGATTGAAAATATATGAAAGCATTGACATTGACTTAGTCAAAGATGCAAAAAAAATGATGAGTTCAGGTATCTTAGATGTGGGGATCGCAGATACAGAAGATAAAGTATATGTGAGTGTTGTTATGAAATCCAATTCTGGAGAAACAGAGTTGATTTTGTCAGGTTTACACAATCATTTCAGCTTAATTAAACACAATAAGGAAGTTTTATTAGATGATCCTTATATAGGGTGTTCTTGTGATTTTGATATTAGAACACTAAATGTTATGGAACTTCTTGAAGAAGTTGAACAATCTAAGTATGAGGAAATTTCCTTTTTATTAGATGGCTTAGATATGAATGAAAAAATATCTAAAATAGGTTTGGAAAAACCAATAGGACTATCAGTAGGTTATAACTCAAAAAAAGCTATTGATGATGGTATGTTAGGTGATGATTTAGCAAATCGTGCAATGTATTATACTGCAGCTGCATCTGATGCTAGGATGTCAGGAATTTCTCTTCCTGTTATGAGCTCGAATGGTAGTGGAAATAACGGATTAACAGCTATATTACCTTTGTTAGCATACAAGGATATGTTTGAGACATCAGACGAAAAAATGGCAAAAGCTCTTGCACTAAGTCATTTGTTGAATTGCTATATTAAATCTGAGATTGGAAGATTATCAGCATTGTGTAGTTGTGGTATTTCTGCCGCGACAGGATCTGGAGCTGCGATAACATGGTTATTAGGGGGTAGTAGAGACGCAATAGCTGGTACTATTCAAAATATGATAGCCAATTTAAGTGGTATGATTTGTGATGGTGCAAAAAATTCTTGTGCCTTAAAACTGGCAACAGCAGCATCTACAGGTGTTAAAGCTGCAATTTGGTCATTAAATGGTACAATTTCATCTCCGAAAGATGGTATTGTTGGTGATTCGGTTGAAAGAAGTATTAAGAACTTAGGTGTGTTAAGTTCTGAAGGAATGCAATTAACAGATGCAACAATTTTAAAGATTATGCAAGCTATGTAATAAGAGGAAAAGGTTTGGCTAATATCAAACCTTTTTTTTATGTAGATTTTATTGTAAAATATGAAAGGGAGGTAGTCATGAATATTTTATCTCAAATTACATTTTTATATTTTAAAGATTATGAAAAAGGATGCCAATTCCTTGAAAATATATTAGCCCTAGAACCAGTTTTTGATCCAGGCTGGGCAAAAGTGTTTCAAACAACAGGTAAGTCTTTTATCGGTGCAGTGAAAGCCAGTGACGGCTCGATTAATTCAGCTAATAAGGGTGGTACTTTGATAAGTCTTACTGTAGACGATGTTACTTTGTACTATGAGAGTTTCAAAGGAAAAGTAGCCGATTTATCTGAAATAAAGTATTTCGAAGATATTGGTTTAAGGTCGTTCTTTTTTAAAGGACCAGAGGGATACGATTTTGAAATTCAGGAATTTTTAAAGGAAGATTTGAAAGAGTTATTTTAGGAGACTTATGAATTATAAAACAGTTTTTCAAGATGCAAAGAGCTTAGATGTAATCAAAAAATCAAAGTTTATAGGTTATGCAAAACCGGTAACAACTGTAGAAGAAGCTCAAGAATTTATTGAAACAATCAAAAAGAAACACTGGGATGCCAATCATAATGTTCCTGTATATGTATTAGGTGATAAATTTCAAGTTCAAAAGTACAGTGATGATGGTGAACCTTCTGGTACAGCGGGAATGCCAATTTTAAATATTTTAAAGAATGAAGGTATCTCAAATGTTGCGATTGTAGTAACAAGATATTTTGGTGGTATAAAACTAGGTACTGGTGGTTTGGTTAGGGCATACAGTCAATCAGCTCAATCAGTACTACGTGAAGCTAAAGTCATTGAAATGATAGGCTATCAACTGGTATCTGTTAAGATGAACTATACACTTCATGGTAAATTTCAAAATTACATTAGCCAAAATCCTGAATATTTAGTGAAGGATACTCTTTATACAGATGGTGTTGAAACCTTATTATACATATGTAATGATGAAGTAGAATGTTTTGTGAAAAAAATAATTGATATGACGAACGATCAAGCGACTATTGAACTTGGTGATGAAGAAATGTTACCAATTTCAGACGGTGAATGGATAAAAGGAGTATAGTATGATAGAAAAACGAATAGATCATGTTGTAGCATGGTTAAGAGAGCAAGTTGAGATTTCGCACACTAATGGAATTTTAGTTGGATTATCAGGAGGTATAGATTCGTCGGTTGTTGCATGTTTAATAAAAAAAGCATTTCCAAACAATTCGATAGGTGTAATATTGCCTTGCAAGAGTAATGAAAAAGATAAAGAAGATGGTGAAGCGGTAGCCAAAGCTTGTGGCATTGATTACATTGAAATAGATTTAACTGAAGCTCATGGTAATATCTTTTCGAAAGTTAATAATGCACTTGGAGATCGTGCTCAGAATCGTCGTTTAACAGATGCTAATTTACGAGCTCGTCTTAGAATGAGTGCATTATATACAGTTGGTAATGATATGGGTTATCTAGTAGCAGGAACTGATAATGCAGCGGAGTTATTGACTGGCTACTTTACTAAATATGGAGATGGTGGAGTGGATATTTTACCACTTGCAAGATTAACTAAGCGTGAGGTCTTTGAATGGGCTGAATATTTAGGTGTCCCACAATCTGTAATAGATAGAAAACCTTCAGCAGGCTTATGGGAAGGTCAAACTGATGAAGAGGAAATGGGTGTTACTTATGATGCTATAGATGCCTACATTGAAGGAAATAACGTGTCTGAAGAAGATAAAGTAGTAATAGAAAGAATGAATAGAGTAACAGAGCATAAGCGTGTTATGCCGCCTATGCCAGCACCTTTTATTGATTAGGGAAACGATGTGTTTCCCTTTCTGTGTATAGTGATTCAATTATGGGTATATGGGTGATAGTATGATTAAAAGATTTAAACCAGTAGATTTTGAAGAATGTTTAATGGGACTACCTATCGAAAACTGGATTTTTGTAGACGAGACACAATATAATAACAGTGCAGTTGGTGAAATGCTTAGACCGAAGATGATGATTTCCCATCTAGAAGAGTTAAAAGGTATTACTTATGATGGATTACATAAAATAAGAGCATTTACTAAATTAAAAGATATTTATGCGAGTGAACTACCTAAATGTTTTAAAATGATATTGAAAAATTCTGTAGATCAGGCTAATCAGGAGTTCAACACTTTTGGATGTTATTTCATTAATTTAAAGAACGATGATTTTATTATGCCTTATTTAGTTGCAGCGGATGCTTCATTTATCTTAAAAGGATATATGAAGGAACGTACTCTTGATATGAAGAGTTATCATTTAACATCAAAAAAAATGAACTTCAGGTACAATGAAATTCCATATGAAATACAGTTAAAACATAATGAGTTTACTCATTTAGATTATGATAAAGTTTCTATTGTTCTCGATGGTAAAGATATGGTATTTAGTTATTTTATAGGTGCAGTAATAGAGAATGGTTATTATATTGATTATAAAATTGCAATTCAATTACCATCTAAGAAAACCATCAGAAGTGAAAAGTTGGAACAGATTCTGATAGGGTGTCCTATTGATATGGATGAACATGTTAAAAATGAACTAAGAAAGTTGTTTCATAATTATTCTGGTGTTCACAGATTAGCAAACTATGGTGCAAAAGATATGGAACAAATATTTGAAGATGTATTTTGGAAAATAATATGTGAATTTGTAGAAAGGAGTCATTGTGACAAGCCGTGAAAGAGTAAAACGAAGAATTGATTTAGCAGCAGGTCGTGATAAGGTACAGTTGGTTTTAAAAAATTGTAAGATAGTTAATGTTTTCTCTCATGAAATAAACGAAGGAAACATTGCTATAGATTCTGGAAAAATCATTGGAATTGGTGATTATCAAGGACTTGAGGAAGTTGATATGAAGGGGAAATTCATTGCCCCAGGTTTGATAGATAGTCATGAGCATTTGGAGTCTGCAATGGTAACTCCTGCACAGATGGCAAGAGTTGTCGTACCTAGGGGGACTACTACAATTATTGCAGATCCACATGAAATTGCGAATGTTTGTGGTTTGAAAGGTATTGAGTTTATGATGAAATCCGTAGAGCAAACACCTTTAAATGTGTTCTTTATGTTACCATCTTGCGTGCCAGCAACACCTTTTGAAACATCAGGAGCAAAGTTGCTTGCAGAGGATTTGAATGCTCTGATGGATAGAAGCAATGTATTGGGCCTGGGAGAACTGATGGATTTTCCAGGAGTAATTCAAGGAAGGGAAGACATTATTGATAAAATGATGATTTCTCAAAAGAAAATAATTGATGGTCATGGTCCAATGATTAAAGATAAGTCATTAAATGCTTATATGATTGGTGGTGTAAAGACTGATCATGAATGCAGTAACCTAGAAGAAATGAAAGCTCGATTAGATAGGGGAATGTACATTGCGATTAGAGAAGGGTCTGCAGCCAGAGATTTAAAAACACTTATACAAGGTGTGACGCAAAGCAACTCAAGAAGATGTACATTATGTACCGATGATAAAAATCCAGAGGATATCCTAAAAGAAGGTCACATAGATTACAGTATCCGGAAGGCAATAGAGCTTGGTATTGATCCTATAACAGCTGTCCAAATGGCAACGATAAATACAGCTGAATGTTACTATTTACGCGATATAGGTGCTATAGCGCCGGGATATGATGCTGATTTAATTGTGATTGACGATCTCAAGTCATTTAATATAGAAGAGGTCTATAAAAAGGGGATAAAGGTTGCAGAAAATAACAAAGCGTTATTTGAAGTAAAAGAAACTGACACTTCTGATGTTATTGAGACTGTAAAGTTGAAAACTGTTGAAAAAGATGATTTAAGAATAAAACTGAACTCTGATATTGTTAATGTCATAAGTGTATTACCATTTAGTTTGGTAACAGAAAAAAATATTAGAAAAGTTCATTTAGAAGATGGATATTTCACTAAACACAAATATATCGATATAGTTAAACTTGCTGTGATCGAAAGGCATAATGCAACTGGAAACATAGGATTAGGACTTGTCGAAAACTTTAAGCTGTCAGGTGGTGCTATTGCTACAACTATTGGTCATGATTCACATAATTTAATTGTGATTGGTGATAATGATGATGATATGTTAAAGGCAATAGAGGAAGTTGAAAGATTAGAAGGTGGAATTGCAGTTGTCGTTGATGGACAAGTTAATTCGCTGCAGCTTAGAATTGCAGGGTTAATGTCGGATGAACCGATGGAGTATGTAGCAGAAAGATTAAAAGAATTATTAACAATTGCACATGAGCAGTTAGGTGTTAATGACAAGATCGATCCTTTTATGACATTGAGTTTTCTTGCGTTACCTGTCATACCTGATCTTAAACTTACTGATAAGGGTCTGTTTGATGTTGTTAAATTTGATTTTATGGAAATTGAGGTGAAGGAATGAAAAAAATAAGTATCGAGTATTGTACATCGTGAGGTTATACACCTAAGGCAGTTAGCCTTGCAAGTGTATTTCTAGAAAACAAAAAGAACTCAATAGCTGAGTTGAAAATTTTGCCATCATCAGGAGGAGTATTTGAAGTACACCTTGATGGAGAGTTGATTTTTTCAAAAAAGGAAGTTGGACGTTTCCCAACACCAGAAGAAATTAAAGCATTGACTAATAAAATTTAGCCCTCATTAAGAGGGCTTTTTTTTGCTATTCATGTAGTAATATTTCCTCTTTTAGCTTATTGATTCTATGATAGTTTTTATAACATAAATAACCTAAAATTATGGCTATTAATACATTAATACCTCCAACATAGTGACTGAAGTGATTGGTTAACCCCATACCTAGATTACTAATTCCAAGCAACAAATTACTAATGCCTAACATACCTTGAAAAGTCATAATTTTCTTGATATGTCTCATCTTTGATCTAGCATCACTATGTATTTCAAAAGGACCATCTGATGTTCTTTTTCTGAAATAAACCCAAGAAAAATATGACGTGATGTATTCAACGTTCAATTCCTTTGAAAATTCAATGTATTTGATACTCTCTGGATGTGAAACTGAATTTGTTAGGAGTTCTATTCTATAAACAAACTCATTTGGTTCACATGGTTCGAAAGTATAAAGTAAAAAACTATATTTCTTTAGTGCCCAACCTTTTGAAACCATGTGGTTAAGCCATTTTTCTTCTGCTTCATAATCAAAATATGCTTTTATAACCTTACGATTCATTGCTGTCACCTCCTGTAATTTCTAAACCACATAAGTACAGTTCTTTCAGTCTTTCTATTTCACAACTGAGAACTTCTTCTCCTAAAGCTGTAATTAAATACTCTTTTTTACCTTTTGATTGATATTCTGAATGTAATTCTATCCAACCTTTTTTCTGAAGAGTACTGATAGCACCGTATAATGTACCTGATCCAAGTGACACTCGATTATGACTGAGTTCAGATACTAACTGCATAATCCCATAGCCGTGTAAGGGCTTATTTAAAGCTAAAAGAATATAATATACTGCTTCAGTTAGAGCACTTCTAATATTTGATTCTGGCATAGTATCCTCCTGTGTCGTTTGCCGATATATCATCTTATGACATAAGTATATCGCTTGCCGATATATATGTCAATAAAAAAAGAACAGATGATGATCATCTATTCCTTGTAATCTAAAATATTTTTGTTGTCCATTCTTCTAAGTTCCAAACATCTGTAACAATATCTTGATAGAATTCTGGTTCGTGACTGATAAGAAGAACTGAACCGCGGTATTCTTGTAAAGCTCTTTTTAACTCATCTTTTGCATCTTGATCCAGATGATTGGTAGGCTCATCTAGTATTAGAACGTTGGTAGAACTATTAATGAGTTTACAAAGTCTAACTTTAGCTTGCTCACCACCACTTAATACTACTACTTTTGACTCGATGTGTTTAGTTGTTAAACCACATTTTGCAAGAGCTGCACGCACTTCAAATTGTGTGAAAGAGGGGAACTCAGCCCAAACTTCCTCTATACAAGTGTTGTAGTTGGCTTCCTTGATTTCCTGTTCGAAGTAACCAATATCTAAATTCATACCTCTCTCAACAGAACCATCTAAACCTTTAATTTCTCCAATAAGACTTCTCAATAGAGTTGTTTTACCAACACCATTTGCACCAACTATTGCAATTTTTTGTCCACGTTCCATTAATAGATTTAAGGATTTAGATAGAGGCTCATTATAACCAATGACTAAATCTTTTGCCTCAAAGATAAGTTTACCTGGTGTTTTACCATATTTGAAGTTGAACTCAGGTTTAGGCTTTTCTCTTGCTAATTCAATTCTGTCCATTTTGTCTAGCTTCTTTTGTCTAGACATAGCCATGTTTCTAGTCGCAACTCTTGCTTTATTTCTAGCAACAAAATCCTCTAATTTATTAATTTCTTGTTGCTGACGCTTATAGGCAGCTTCAACTTGAGATTTTTTCATTTCGTATACTTCCATGAAATCATCATAGTTGCCTACGTATCTATTAAGTTCTTGATTCTCCATATGATAAACAAGATTGATAACTTCATTTAAGAATGGAATATCATGAGAAATCAAAATGAATGCATTTTCATAGTTCTGTAAGTATCTCTTAAGCCAAATGATATGAACTTCATCTAGATAGTTAGTAGGCTCATCTAGGAGTAAAATATCGGGTTTTTCAAGTAAAAGTTTTGCCAGTAAAACCTTCGTTCTTTGACCACCACTTAGATCATGAACCGATTTTTCAAGTCCTACATCTGTAAGTCCAAGTCCCTTTGCTATTTCTTCAACTTTAGAGTCAATAACATAAAAGTCATTGTTGGTAAGAATATCTTGGATATTACCGACTTCTTCCATTAAGACTTCAAGTTCTTCAGGAGAAACTTCACCCATTTTTTCATATATATTCTGTGTTTCAGCTTCTAAATCAAATAGATATTGAAATGCAGTTTTAAGTACATCTTTAATACTCATAGATGGATCAAGTGAAGTATGTTGATCCAAATATCCAACACGAACGTGTTTTGACCATGTAACAGTACCTTCATCTGGTTCTAATGTGTCTGTTATGATATTCATAAAGGTAGATTTACCTTCACCATTAGCGCCAATTAAACCAATATGTTCACCTTTTAATAGCCTAAATGAGACATCATTGAAGATGGCTCTGTCACCAAATCCGTGACTTAAATTTTTAACTGTTAATATACTCATTTTATTATTGTCCTTTTCTAATATAAACCACTAATGATTATATAATAGTTTTTGACTGGTATCAAGTGAAAACAATGTAAGATACATTTACGTTAGCATTATAATATGGTATGATATGAAAGTGAATAATTAAGTTAGGAGAGAATTTATGGGTAGAATAGGTACTATCATAAACAAGAAAGGTAAGATGGATGCTAAGAGAGCAAAAATCTTTACTAAAATAGGACGTTATATCATGGTTGCTGCAAGAGAAGGTGGATCTGATCCTGAGTACAATGCAGCACTAAAAAGTGCCATCGAAAAAGCAAAAGCGGCTAATATGCCGAAAGATAATATTGATAGAGCAGTAAAAAAAGGTGCTGGTGAAACAGACGGTGCAGTATTTACTGAGTTAACTTACGAGGGTTACGGTCCAGGTGGTATTGCAGTACTAGTCGAGTGTCTTACAGACAATACAAATAGAACAGCTGCTAATATTAGATCATACTTTGTAAAAGGTAGTGGTAATTTAGGAACAACTGGTTGTGTATCTTTTATGTTTGATCATAAAGGTGTTTTAGTAATCGACAGAGTTGAAGATATTGAAGTTGATGAAGAAGAATTAGAAATGTTAGTAATTGAAGCGGGTGCAGAAGACTTTGTAGTAGAAGATACTCACTTTGAAATTATTACAGAAATTGAGGACTTTGGTGCAGTTAGAGATGCACTAGCTGAGGCTGGTCATGAATTCTCAATGGCAGAACTTAGATATCTTCCTCAAACAATGACTGAGTTAACAACTCCAGAAGATCTTAAAGGCATGAATAAGCTAATTGATCTTATGGATGAAGATGATGACGTTCAGAACGTTTACCACAACTGGATGGAAGATTAAACCTTTGTAATAACTGAAAACACTCAATTGTAGCTGTTTGACTATGGTAAATGTTTACCATAATTGAACTAATGAATTACGATATATCTAACGCTTTTTATTTATCATTGTTTATCATAATAGACAATATGAATGGAGGCGTTTTTTATTATGAATTATTTACCTTATCAAGATTTTCTATATACATGTGAAAGTAGAAGATTATCACCAAAAACAATTAAGAGTTATAGGAATATGAACTTGATGTTTTTAAAGTATTGTGAAGAAGAGAGAGGTACAGAGAATATTGAGGATATTACAAAACAAGATATACAAGCTTTTCTAAGATATAAAATAGACCAAGGTCTAAAAGAGAAATATGTTAACTCGTTGTTAAGGACTATTAGGGCTTTGTTCTTGTTTCTTGAAGAGGAATCATATATAAAAGAGAATCCAGTAAGAACAGTACGATTTGTTAAAGAGCCACAGAAATTAATTGTTGTCTATACTGATGAAGAAGTTAAACAGCTTTTAAATGTTTATGATATGAGTGACTACCTAAGTGCAAGAAATAAGTTATTAATTAGTTTGCAAATAGATACTGGAATACGATGTACTGAAACTTTACTAATCAAAGAAATTGATATGCATGAAGATAGGATACTTATACATGGTAAGGGGAACAAAGAGAGGTTAGTTCCTATATCACCAATAATATATAAACTTTTAAGGAAATATAGAAAGATAAAAAGAAACTATTTCTTTGGTAAAGATATTCCCGATTATTTATTTTTAAGTAGAACTGGAAGACAACTTACTGTAGAGGGAATTGAATGGATCTATAAGAAAGCAAGGGATAAATGCAACATTAATTTTAAAGTAAGGGTCTCACCTCATACTAGTAGGCACTACTTCGCTGTGAAGTCACTATCCGTAAATAATCTGTATACTGTATCTAAACTGTTGGGACATAGTAATATTTCTATAACTCAAGTTTACTTAGCATCATTAACAACAGAAAAACTAATTGAACAAGGACGAATTTCTAGTCCATTAAGTATACTGAAGAATAAAAGTTGATTCTACAATAGTTCACAATAAGTATAGTGCTAATTCATTTACAACACATCATGATTAGTTAGTATTGATTTTTGGATATTAAGCTGATAAAAATGAAAACGAACATATGTTCGAGTTGCGAAAGGAGTAGTAATGCTGAAAGAAGTAGAGATGATAAACATAAGTGATAAAGGTAAGTTATTACCATTGAGATTTAGAGTTGACATAGATGGACAATTAGAGGTGGTAAAAGTTGCTATGGCTACATTTGTTGAGGAAAATAATATGTGTGGTAATCGTATGCAGATTTTCCGTTGTAGAGTCGCCAATAAAGGCTATCTGAAGGATATGAAGATTTTTTATGAAGTGGATTCTTGTAAGTGGTTGATAGAGAACTAGGACGTGTGGTGCTTCCAATTCATCGTCCAATGTTTGTGTTATGTGGTGGAGATAATGAGTTGAAAGTTCTGATAAATAAGTGTATATGCATCGATTGTCGAAACGAAGCTGGAAACATGATTTAAGTCAACATATGTTGCTCTATATTAGTTTTTAAGAAAATGAGATTTGATATTTGATTCAAGAGGTTAATCAATTTGATTATCCTTTTTTTTATTGATTTTAAGTTCAGCTAATAGAATATTTAAGGTGTTTAATGACACAAATAGCGGAGCCCCTCTAAACATGTATAGACAATTCGAGAACATATGGAATGATGAATGCAAAATAAATTCTATGTTATTCTCATTTGGAGTAATTGAGGGATAAAAATACTATTTTTTGAGTGTTTATACGCGGCACTCCTTTTGTACTCACTAAAAATAAATTGATATCTCAACAAAAAAATATTAATCGTAGAATTATATATTAAATGAAAGAATCTCTCTAAAGTAGAGGAATAGATGGATTTGTTAGCACTTATCATAAGCATTATTTCATTTAGAGTATCTATTTAATTTTATCGTAGTATTTACAACTTTAATGTTAGTAAAACGGCGCCCGCACACCTACATAAATATAAGACTTTTAAATATATGTTTTGTATGCTAAATTATTTTCAAGAACGGTGGGACGCCACTTTTTCCAACAGATATCAGAATGCATTCAAAAAAAAAAAACAAAGTTTTCAAATATGTATATAACAGATTATTTTAGGAGGACATATGATAAAAACATATTTAATATCTTATATTTTTGATTATATTTATGCAATTTATTTTGTATTGACAGAGGATTCGATTGAGAAGGTTCAAGAACATCCATTAAGATACTTAATGAAGAATTACAATTTAAATTCTATAAGAAATTATGAGGTTAACCTAAGAAAAACACCATATTGTAAATTTAATGGAGAATACTACTATACAGATCAAGATTTTCGTAATCATGTTTTGGTATCAGAAATGCCATATTTAAGAATTGATAGTTATGATTTTGGGAATACTGATTTAGGTACTATGAGTATGCTATTTTCTAAGTTGAGTTTAAACGATCTAAATGCTGAGCAAATAGCAGATTATTCACAGTTGATAATTTCAAGACATTTTTATCGTAAATATGGAGCTGAATCTATGGCAATTTTCGGTTCACCTTATATCAACAAAGAGTGGGAAAAGAATAGGCGAGCAATTACTGTTAGTGAAACTCTAGATAAAGTCTCAACATTTAATGGTGATTATGGCATTATATCGACTGCTGATAAGTTTTCTGATTTTGAAGATGTAGTTAAGTGGTAACATGCGTCTCGTAAATTCTATAAGGAAAGGTGTTATTGAAGTAGGTAAGCAATACACGTATAAAGAACTTTGTAACCTATTTCAATGTACACCTAGAACTGGCAATTCAAAAAAAGCTGATATGAATCAATTAAAGCGTTATTATGAGATTAAAAAAGTTAGTCATGGTGTTTTTGAAATAATCTCTGAATATATTCATCCGATAAGCGGTACACCTAGTAGAGGTAAGCATCCTAATAGTAGGCTAAATAAGCCCAAAAGATACGCGCATTATGTTGATTCATTGATGAGAAGATTTCTTTCAAGTGGTACGATAGCAGCTGGTTATAAGAGACAATTGAGAGCTAAAACAATAGCAATTAAAACTAATATGTGTAATGAGAATTTGATTCAATTGAGTAATAGAGAAGACTTAGCAAAACATTGGTTGACTAAGAGTTGTCTTAAACTGATTGATGATAACATTTATATGCATGTAACAGATACTGTAAACAGAATTCTGAATTATCAGATTCTCAAATCCCTCGAAAGGTTTAAGAAAATGGGGATAATTGTGTATAAAAAGAAACGCGTTTTTTACCATTCTGGAAAGGCTTTGACTCAGCACGAAAATATGAAAGTTGAGCAAATTGAAAATAGAGTTCTCTCTGAATTAGACAAGGAAAAGAAAGAAGTAGTATTTGGATATGGCAAGAGAACATTTAACTCAAAATGTAGAAGTCTTTGTAGAAAGGAGTTTGGTGATACAATTGTTAAAGTGTATGAACTTCGTTTAATATCAAAGGAAAAATTGGAGGATGTGGACTTAATTAAAGACGATAGCGAAAATCTTAAATATCAGATAAGAAAAGCAGTATTCGATTATATAAAGAATAAAAACAAAAGAAATGAGGTGATGTTTGAATCGTGTGAATACAATGAAATTAAACCATGGAACCATAGTTATAGTAGTCATTATGTCTTGAATCAAGTTGAATACATGTTAGGAGTCTTATTTGAAGATGATGCACCGAGTATTATTGAGGACGAAGCATGTAGTTATCCATTTAAGCAGAAGATAGATAGGAGGATAAGTGAGAATGAGTTCGGGCTAAAATTAATCGTAACTTTATATTCTGTGGATCTTGAAGAGGATACTGAAAACGAGGTACCATTTTGATTAGTTGTCCCTTTCAGTATGTAATCTATTTAAAGTTGTTGAGTAAAATATTGAGGGATTGTACGTTTCAGAGTGTAATCTATATAACCTCTATTATACCTTGAGATGTACAATCAACTAGGTCTGTGCGTTTGTTCGCCTTTGGCCCAAGAGCCTATCATACACAGTTCAAACGAAGGGTAAATGAACTCGTACCTCGCCCTTCTTATTCACTCCTTCAATCTAAAGGGTAAATGCACTCGTACCTCGCCCTTTACTTTGAAGGCTGTGTGTATGATTTTTTAGGCTCAGGAAGGCACCGCACTACCAGACCTTTAATAATAGCAGCTCCTAGATTTGGAGCATTCAATACAAGGAGAGAAATATGCACAAATTGATTATAGTTAAAAATAATGAAACAAAGCAATTAGAAGAATTAAGTGATACTAAGTATTCAGTAATTAGACTTGAAATTCAAAGGTGCAACAACGATATGTATGCATATATTCTGTTAGAGTTTGATGACTTCTAATTCATAGATAGAGGAGGTATAAATGGCGAGAGTGGGTGTTAATAGAACGATAGATGAAAGTAGGTAGAATTGTCATTCCAAGTGAATACAGAAGGATTTTGAACGTTTCTGCTGGTGATTATTTAAGTATACATTTAGAAGGGAAGAAAGTTGTAATGGTACCAAGTGCTGTAGAATGTCAATTATGTAGTAATACTGATGACTTAATTACCATAAGTGATTTTACACTATGTTCAGAGTGTTTTAAGAAGATTAAACGATACTTTGATTAAGTACAACATCAAATATTCTATGTTACCCTTGAGACGATACGAATAGTTTTATTTGACAGCAATAAAGTTTTTAGAAACAAAGAAAACAACGGTATTTCTACGAATGATTTACGACCGATTGGTTTTTTAGCATTATCGTAGATTTACCGTTGATATCATAATTTATCTACTTAATGTAGCGATAATAGGTTGTCTTTGATATGTTTAATTGTTTACAAACCTCTGCAACTGTAAGGCTTTGACGAAGTCGTTCGATATCCTCTTTGATATTTGGATCATATATTCTTTTACGACCTAGTTGGACACCTTTCGCTTTTGCAGCTTCTAACCCTAAAAGGGTTCTCTCTCTGATAATATCGCGTTCATATTCGCTAAAGATTGCCATGAGATTAAAGAAGAGTTTGCCTTGTGATGTTGTAGTGTCAATTACTTGATTACCAGATAGAGTTTTAATATGGGCACCGACTGCGTTGATACCTTCAACTATAGAAATTAGATTAGTTAAGGATCTACCCAATCTGTCGATTTTATACACTATGAGTACGTCGCCTTGCTCTAGTAAGGATAAAACTATGTTAAGTTGCTCTCGGTTTGCTGTTCTAGTGGAGATTTTTTCGATATAGATGTCTGAAGGATGAACTCCAGCTGCTTTTATTGCCTCAGTTTGTGAAAAGAGATCTTGCTCAGAAGTTGACACGCGGGCATATCCAAATAGCTTTGACATAGGTTTACCTCCTTAGTAACGAAAAGGGTTGGATAATCATTATGGTACCTTTTTAGTTTTGGTACTAATTATGGTACTACCTTAAGTATAAATTATTATCACAAATATAGCAGCTGCAAATAGTAACAAAAACGTTCGTTTATGGAACTACAATATAATCGTAGAAATGAGGTTGATATGTATGATCTTTACAACTTAATGCACAAATACAATTCAGAACAGACTAATACAAGAATAGTAAGTGAGTTTATTCTTTCAGATGCTACTATGGTTGAGATATTTTATATCGGAAAATACAAGGATGAAATTATTGAGGGATATATTGAGTTCAACACCAATAGAGGTGCCGTAGTATTTAGTATGTACAACTGTGATGCATCAAACTCTGATTGGTGTAGATTGTTTGAAGCGGAGCTATTGAAAATGCAGATTGATGTAGATAACACTTGTTTGGAGGAGTTCATTGATTTTATAAAGATTCTTAATGATGAAAGGCTTACAGAGTTGTTTTATTATGCTGAGTATTTTAAGAAAGTTTTTCCTTTACCAACTACTCAAGCAACGATAAAGTAATCCTAGTTACAATTTAATAATTTGGTGATTTTCACTTAAATGAGTTTTGATCATATCATACACGATTGCTGGTTATTATATTTATGTAGGATTGATGGGCTAGAAAGCTTATGTATACTAATTAAAACTAAAAAAAGAGTAGCATTATGAAAATCTTAAATGATGCTGATTACCACAGAATGTCTATATTCTTTTTTACCCATATTGGTGAACAGAATTTCTCGTGTATATGTTAGGATTCTGGAGTTATTATAAAAGCAGAATGTCGATGGCTGGTATAAGTTTAAAGGCTGAGAACAATAATCCTGTTGCTAAACCAAAATATGATAGTTTTGATGATGATGGAACTTTGACAAAGGTGGTTGAGGGATCTATGTCAGAGTGAAGCATTGAGCGAATTGGTTTATGTGACTCAAAGTTTGATTAGTCTCATTGGCGAGTTGCAGTCTAAAAATGGGTTTGCTGGATTGACATTTGATTTTGAATACGAGGAATTGATTACCATCTAAATTTGTTTGCTTACTTAGTAGGGGACTACCTTAAACTTGAGGAATTCTATGATATTTACATATATACAATTGGTTAGGTTTTGCACAGATTATGGTGCTATTAGCGAATAATTATTAGAGTGATATATTTATAAACATGATATTACGATATAAGAAATGTGAAGTTAGATTTCAAAGAAATAGATTGCCCGGGACTCAGATAAAAGATAACAAATAGAATGTATAGAAATGTCTTAGTTGTGGATAGATAATTACTGAATGTTATTGTCTTAATTGCATATAGTTCAAAATCGTTAAATAACGAATAGACAAATAAATATTGGTGCATTTACAACGTCGAATAATTAGTTGGTTATTTTTCGTCAAATTTTGCTGCACAGAAATAGTTAACTAAATAATCACGGAAAGCGAAGCTTTAAATTACGATATATAGAGTACGGTTATAACTCTGACTAATTACGCTACTTCATTTGGTTTTAATTATGATGTATAAATGGTTGACTAAAACCTCTTATTAAATACTTACAAATATCGGCTCTTAAAATGAATGGGAAAATAATGTGCAAAACGATACAATTTATCGTGTTGTATAATTATACTTTTTCGACGTCTTGATTTGATTCCTTTATATGGTGCGCTAAATGGTTAAGAATAATTAGTCATAAAAAAATCACTTTGTAAGCGTTATGAAATCCGATAAAAAAAGCGTTCTAAAAACAGTAATAGCAATGTGTGTAGCAAAAAAATGTCAGAAGCTATTGATGTGTTTTCTATGATGTGATATCATATACCTATATTTCATGAGATGCATAGGAAATGTAATTCAAGGCCTTGAGATTACACACGGACGTATAATATACATTTTTGTGAATAATTATACAGACTTAGGAGTAATGTATGTCTTTAACAAATTTTATAAAAAGAAAAGATGTAAAGGAGATATTCAATGAGGAATTTAGTAAACCAATAATTAAATATAAAAAAGAAATGTTAATAGGTAAAGAAACTGAAAATCCAACTATTGTTGGTACAGCTTTTGACTATGTAGCAAGATTCGCTATCGAGTATTTAAATAAAGATAAAAATGTAATCACTAATATGTGGATAGCAGAAAAATATGTTGAAAAATCAGTACTAAGTCGCCGTGACAAAATAGATTTAGGAAACATTATTATTAATGTTAAGCATCTCAAGGCAGAATACCTATTAACAGGTGAGATGACTACTGAATTGATTGCTGGTGCAATTCTATTAGCAAAAATTGATCTAATGCATAGAGCTCCAAGGTCAGGCGTTGTTATTTATACTGAAATATCTGAGGCTGATGTCATGAAAATTTTTAAACTGTATAATAAGTTTATGGAATTTGACTGGAGAGCAAAAAATGTCGTTTATTTAAATCCGTCATTTGATAATATTCTGACTTCAGTTGGACTAGCGGATGCAGATGTTATAATTGATGATACTTTAATAGAGATTAAGACTGTGACTCAAACTGGAATGTCTAGACAAACGTTTGACCAGTTGATGGGCTATTATCTGTTAAGTGAAGTTGGTGGAATTAATAAAGATAAACATCAAAATAAGATTAATAAAATTGCAGTATACTCAGCCAGATATGGTGATTTTATTATTATTGACCTTAGAGATGTTTTTGATAAAGGAAGGCTTTCTGAAATAATTAAGCAGATAGAGTTAATTTAGGATGCTAAACTGTTGAAAAAATTTACTGTTAAAGATTAAGATATTAGGAGAATTTATAAATCGAAAAATCTATAATTATGGAGGAGTAACATATGATCACTGTTAAAGAATTAATTGAAATGAAAAAAAAGAAAATGATTCCCTTTGGCAATCAATACAGATGGCTAATTATGAGAATTGAAGATGACTTGATATCAAAGTTAGATGGTGCAGACCGAGTAAAGCAGATGCTTAAAGATTATGATGAGCAAGCGCAGTTATTCATTATTAGCCAAATCTCATTAATAGGTAAACCAGAATTAGCAATGGAGATAGCATCAATAATTAAATTTGATTTTGAAAAAACTACTCTTGGTGGAGAGTATACTAAGGAGTTAGTTGACGCGTCTTTCTTTTAGTATTAACAATTGACCTAAATGATTTTATTAGATTTTACATTTTATAATGTAGGCTAGTTAACTATGATAATTGATAAAATTGGAATTAGTTTAAGAAGGAGAGATCCTTCTTTTTTAGTTCACTATTTCTTCTGCGAATGCTTTTCTATAATAATCCTCAGTACCACCAAACTGCTGGACTAGTGTTTTAATCATATCAGAATGATTATTCTTTAGTAATTGATTAAATTTATCAATGGATATCATTTCCTCGTGTAAATCTAAGATTTCCTGATATATTGTGCTATATGAATGTTTTTTAAGAGCATTGATTGAGTCGATTATCTTTGGAAATAAAGTGTTTACTTCAGAATCTGTTTCATGGTTTAATGTGAACTCGATTCTATCTGTATAACTTCCTTCAGGATGTTTCATATGAATAATCCATCTTAAACCATTTGTCATGATCAGCATTTTGATATATGGTTCTTCCTTGAAATCATCAATTCTTTTTTGTGGATTGTGTGATGCATTGTGAATATCTGGTTCTAGTTTCATCCGTTTAGTTTCGATCCATACTTCATCACCTAGCATAAGATCAACTAGAATATGTCTGTATCCTTCGCCTAAAACATACATCTGATTGAATTGAGCCTCAAATTCCCATTCTTCTATGAATAGTGGTGCTATTAAGTGGAATTTCAGATGTTCCTCTGATGATTCATAACAGTGTTTGTAAAATTTATTAAGTTTGTTAAAGTAGCTTTCAAAATCCATGTATTTACCTCTTTCTATTTTATATATCATAGCAAATTTAACAGAAAACATCAGGCTCTTTGTGCAGTATTTGTATAGATATACCAGGTCTTATTATGAGGTTGTTGTAGAATAAAGGGTGTAATTACCATTTTATAGTCGATTTCATGTTAATTAATGGTATAATTAGTTTGATGTTGGTTGTTATTTAAACTAGATGATTAACGTTTTTGGTCTAGAGAACTTTAGTGAGGTGAATAAAAAATGGCAAGAAACCCAGATTGGAAAAGAGATGAGATAATTTTAGCTCTTGACTTATACTTTTAAGTAGATACAATTCGCATCACAAAAAAAGATGAAAGATTAAGAGAGCTAAGTGTGATACTAAACAGACTTCCGATTCACAATGAAACTGTCACTAAAAAGAATTTTAGAAAACCCTAATGGGGTATTTATGAAAATGTATATTTTTCTTGCTTTTGACTCTACTTATGAGGAAAATGATTTTGATGCAGGCAGTAAGCTTGACAAATAATATGGGATGAGTAGAGGAACAATGTAATTAGATTGTCCATGATTGTAGATAGTATAAAAGAAACATTAACGACTTGTAAAAAAAGTGAAATAGAAACTTTGGTTGATGAAGAAGAAGACTTCGTTGAAGGTAGAATACTATTTAGGAAACATAGAAGTCTAGTATGTAATCAAATGATGATAAGTAAAGCTAAGAAAAGTTCGATAGAAAATGAGAAGTGTATTCTAAGATTTGTGGATATGACTTTTTACATAAATATGGAGAAATAGGCCGAGGATACATAGAATGTCATCATAGAATTCCTGTATCAGAGTATAAAAACGAAATGATAACTAAGACTACTGATTTGGAACTAGTCTGTTCCAAGTGTTATAGAATGCTACATGGGAAAAGACTTTGGATGAAACTGAATGACCTAAAAGTGATTATCGAAAACCAACTCAGTTAATAACAGGATATTTATAAAAAGCCACAAAAGACACCATTTGGAATTACGTTGAAACGATTACTCCTACAAATTGAGAATTGTCTGTGAACCAATGAAGGTTCAAAATATATGTTATTCTCACTAAGAAATTAATATTAGGCAATCCCAAAATAACAGATTTTTACTTGAATGCTATAAAATGTTATTGTATGATGATTTTATGACTGTAAGTCTAGTATGATTTTGTCGAGTTGAATATAATAGGAGGGATTTAAGTGAGAATAGCACATTTATCTGATTTACACATATCGGAAATAAATATAAAGGATATTGAAAGTCTGATTTTACCAGCATTGGTTAAAGATTTAAAGTATTTTAATGAAGCAAAGGAAATTGACTTAATTGTTATTTCAGGTGACTTGATAGACAAAGGTGGTAAGGATATCAAATCTGATGAGCCTTTTGACTATTTTAGGACTAAGGTATTATCGGTTATAGAAAATCAATTGGAGTTTGATTCAAAGAGGATAATTTTTGTACCCGGGAATCACGATATGATTAAGTCAGAAGATTCAATACTTACTGAGAATGGTGTGAAGGTTACGTTAACGACAACAGAAAATATTAATGATTATATTGATGATGGAGCCACAGAAGGTAGAAAAAGAGTTATTCCTTATAAAAAATTTGAAAGAGAATATCATAATGGAAATAGTGATATGCATATTACTGATTTTTACTCTCAGTATTATTATGACTTAGACACCAAGCAATATGACATTACACTTTTTAACTCAGCTTGGAGATGTTATGGTGGTGAGAATGAAAAAGGTCAAATTATACTTGGAGAAAGGCAGATACTTGACGCAAGAGACCGTTTTAGATCAGATGCATATAAAATTGGGGTAATTCATCATGGTTTGGATTTTTTTGCAGAATCCGAAAATGCGTATCTAAGTAGTTTCTTACAAAAGGATTATGATTTAATATTGTTAGGTCATGTTCACAAAGGGAGTACTATGTCTCAGTGTAGTGATAATGGAGAAACGGTTTTTTCAGTCGCACCTTCAAATTGGAGTGAAAATATTCGAACGTCAGACAGTAATTATAAGAATGGTTACTCAATAATTGATATTGCATATGATGGTTCTGTATATATAAATCATAGAAGATATGCTTATAATAAGGGAGAATATGTTTCTAACACAGATCTTGGAAACAAAGAAGGGATTAGTAAGTATATTAGAGCTACTGAATCTGAATCTGTAGAAGAAATACCACTAGAAATGAATGAAAAGGACATATTCAATAAAATACTGTTCATTAAGAATTTTCTGTTAAAAGAGGTTATGTTAAATTGCGATTACGAAGCAATTGATGTAAATGTTAAACAAAGAGCTGTTTCAAGGGCTCATCGATATGGTCAATTAGATGTCACAATTGATTATGCTTTTGTAAATTGGTTAACAATTGAGGAATTATTTACTATCCAAAAAGATTTAGGCTATACTGAGGAAAAATTGGTTATCAATAAGACAAATTCAAAGTATTTGACACAAGTTAGGAATAGATATATTGAAGACAAACGAATTGATAATGAAACTATGAAAACCGTACATGATATTTATATGAAGTATAACTTCAATGAAAGTGAAATCATTAACTGTATACCTAGGGTAGTAAAGCAATATCCATTAGAAAAAGATTTTGAATCTTTGATTGGCAGAGAAAGTATAATGAGGTCAATATTTAAGCATCTAAACTCTCAAACACCTATCACATTAACTGGGATGGGAGGAATAGGTAAAACAGCAATTGTACAACAATTGATTTACAACCTTCAATATGGACTTCACAGACCATTTAAAAAAATATTTTTCATGAGCTTCAAAGAAACAATGTTTGATTTTAATGATACTATTAAGTTCATAAAAAATATAGGAGAGAAAGAAAATCAAAAAGTTGATGATTCAAGGTTATATAAACTTATAACGAACTATAATGATTTAATTTCAAGATTGTGTGAAGCTTTTGATATAGAGTTAAGTCAAGATAAGGTACCTACTGAAAAAGAAGAAAAAATGTGGGAACTATTATTGAATGGTGAGAACCTTTTAATTTTAGATAACATAGAAACTGAGGAAGGTATTATAATTAATAGAAAAATCCTTAAGATTGCTCAAAAATTCTTAGATCATCGAAACACAAATTCTAGACTGCTAATAACAAGTAGAAACGGATTGAATGATAGTGAAAGAAAAATCGAAATTCCATCACTAGGTAAAGAAAGCTCTATTAGAATTATTAAGACAAAATGTGTTAATGATAATTTAATTGCTGATGATTTGACTGATAATCAATGGATATGGTTAAAAGATAAAACAAACGGTATTCCTATGTTATTACTATCTTTTGCGGTTGCATTTAGGAATTCAAATCACTCCTTAGATTATATTATTAGTAATTATGATGTTGCATCACCAGAAAATAGACCATATAAAGATGCTCTTTTTAATTTCATGGCATTTTGTTTTGAGAATACTTTTTCGAAGCTAGATCCAGGATTAAACAGTTTTAAACTAGCTATAACATATTTTGCTAAGAGCTTGAGTATATATGACGTAAATGAGCACTTAATTGGATTTATATTGAGAGAAATAAACGGTATTACAAATGTAAATGATAGTATTAATGTCCTACATTATATAGGTTTACTAAAAGTAAAGGATGATAATGGATATAAGTTAAATAAACTTATGATTGAATATATCAATCGCACAGCAAAAACTGAAGAGTACACGACGCTGAAAGAGTTTAGAAGCTTATTGAATATGATAAAGAAGATTCAAAACAGTAATATATCACATCATTTGTCAATAAGTGAGGTTTTAGAAGAAATGTATATTCAAAAATTTGTTAAAACTGAGGAAATCAATTATTTGAATGAAGCATATTATTGCTATGGTTCTATTGATACTCTAACTCTTATGATAGAAAATTCAAGTCCCAAAAGAGTGCTAGAAATACCCAAATTGTTAAGGAATTTAGATCAAGGAGAGGCAACCAATAGAAGTGTTGTTAAGCAGAATCAATTAGCACTAGCTATTATACTACAATTAAAAGAATTAAGTCATAGAAGAAACAAAAAATATCATTCTGGTGAACATTTTCTGAATTTAGAATATGTTCAAAGGAGTTCAATAATTGAAGTCTTTGATATTGTGATGAAAAAATTGCTAATACTAAAAATAGATAAGTATGGGAAAGAGGTTAGAAAAGAAATCTGTAACCTATTCGTTAGTCTTGGCAAAGAAGAAGTTGCTGAACAGTATCTAAAAGATGAGATTGAAATGGTTGACACAAGAATCTTAATATACTCGAAAATTGTTGGGAAGCTAGATGTTACTCAAAAGAAAATTTTTGAGATCTACATGGATAAAATTCAAATTGAAAGACAAAAAAATGTACAAGATAAATCAATGGTTATATATAGAGCTAGTTTAGCTAAATGGTACTTTAATAATGAAAATGAACGTGAGGTTAATTATAACAGTTCCCAAGCCGTAGATTTATTCTTAAGTCTCGATGAAGAGGAGCAATCAATAAAGGATGTTTACAATAACTACCTTAAATCATTGGTATTTGCTATTGTTGCTAAAAGGAAGTTAGATATTTCATCTAAATATGTTGAAGAGTTACTTGAAGAAGAACTCAATAGTAAGAACTTAACGGGTTTTTATTATGAAGAAATTGAGGATATGACTGAAGAATATAAAATTATGTAACTAAAGTATTAAGAGGTCGACTGTCATACAAATTGAAACTATCAAAGCAAAATCAAGTACTGAAAAAGAAAAAATATCGCTATAATTTTCTTCTGGAAATAGGAGATTTTATGGCGATTTTTAATTGTTGTAAAATGTACCCAAGATTTTTGTTGAAATAGGAGTAGTAGATTTGAAAGAAATATTATTACCTTTTTATGACGATAGATCTGTAAACCCATAGGTGTAAGGCTTGGTATGGTTTTGAGAGGCGCTAGAATGCACTATAGTAACTTAACCTTTGTTTCTTTAATGATATCTATAAGAAGTCAAGTTGCGGAATGAGTGAAATATTGTGAGAATACAGTATGATTGTTGAGACTGATTTTATTGATAAAAGCTAAATATTAGAAGTAAGTTGTAATTTTGTAAGTGTATTGTGAACATTAGTTTAAATACTAAGAATGGAGGTTTGATGAATCTCTAAAATACTTTTTTGTGAACTTTGTTGCGTACTAAAGTCCTGGGAAGTCAGGTTTTACACTACTAATCGTCATCTATATGAATATGCAAAAATTGCTAATAATCTTGTTAAGAACCTTTAACTTCTGTTTGATGATTTGAAAGAAGTATCAATAATAAATTTACAAATTATACTAAAATTATTTTAATAATGGAATCATAGTGGTAAACTTAATTAGAAAGGTTTGTAATGAGAGTGATTGAAGTAATTCGTGAATATAGTAGTTTTTTCATAATTTCTAATCAAAATGCTGTTTTTAAGGAAATTTAAGTCCAACGTGATATAATAATGTTGCGAATAGGAGTGATATTATGAATGATATAAGAAAATTATCTAGAGTTTTTAGTACATCTTTCTTACTAAAGCTCTCACAAAATGAACATTTAGATGAGTTAAATGAATTAGTTGAAAATCATAAGAGATTAAACAGATTGGTTAAAGAGAATGACTATCGAAGATTTTATAATGAACTTTATCTTAAGTTTTCGAAAGAATATAAGTTTGAATATATTTACAAAAACGAGGTTTACTATCATCTACATAAGAAGTATAATATTGGTAAAGATGATGGAATATTAACAGAAGTTAAATCGGGAACTAATATAGCTGACTTAGTATATTTAAATGGAACCTCTAAAGTTTACGAAATCAAGACAGAAATAGATACTAATAAACGTCTTTTAGGACAGATAAAATCTTACAGTAAATTGTTTAAAGAAGTAACGGTTGTTACGTATCAAGATAATGTTGAAAAAGTATTAAGTATAATACCTGAATATGTCGGAGTAATGGTACTTGTAAGAAACGGGGAGTTTGAAATAGTAAGAGAAGCAATAGAGCATACTGATGATTTAGATAGAGAAAGTATGTTTAAAACGCTTAGAAGAAAAGAATATGAAAGTGTTGTATTATCCAGATTTGGTGAGTTACCCGATGTAAATGATTCAAGAATTTATGAAGCTTGCTTAGATAAATTTAATGAGTTGTCTGTTAATAATGCTCACGATGCTATGATTTCTCAACTTAAGTTAAGGTCTAACAAAAGTTTGCTTCGGAAAAATCGTAAATGGCCTAAATCAATTTATTTTCTAATAGAAAATAGTAATCTGAAAAAATATCAACGTGAGAACCTACTTAAAGTATTGAATTAGGAGGTTTTATGTATTTCCCAGTTTTAAGAGGAAAGCAATATGAGTTGCAAGCGTTAGAAAGTTTGATTGAGGTTATTCATACTAATAAAAATGTATGCCCAATAATTGAGCCGATGAACTACAATTCACTCAGTAAAAGGATATTAAAGAAACTTAATCAAGAAAAGGTTCCGTTCGTTATAATGACAAATCCATTAGTTGGAGACTTAGTTGGTTGTGAAGAGGAAATATCTGAAGAGATAATTCTCGAATTAGACTCATATGATACAACGATTGTTGGGTATAACATTAATAAGATGACAACTGTTGATGATTTGATTAGTTTTCACGAGAGATATGAGAATTATGAATATGCGTTTTATCATAATGAGGATAATGAATCATTAGAGAAGTTAATTTTTGAGTTTGAAAAATTAAAATCAATAAAATATCATTTCTTCTTTAAAGATGATACTACGAAATATTATAGAAAACTTGTAGATAAACACAAAAGAGTTTTAATAGAAGATCCTTTTATATCTGCTCCTAGAAATGTAGATTACTCACATAGAAACGATTTCTCAAGCTCTATTTATAAATTTAAAAGTAAATATCTTGGATTTGGAGACTTTCAGACAATAGGGAAACCTTATTCGGATAGTGGTGGACCAGCTCATGCGGTTGCATTACATTTAACTGATAATGATGAAGAAGATAATGAACTTACAATTGTCCATTTCGTGTCTACCGATACTGAAGGAACTCATAATGTGCAAGGTAAATATTTCCAAGCACTGGAAAAATTATGTGATTATGTTGAAGATGAACGTGAAAAGCCCTGGACTTTAGGCGAGGAAAGTTACTTAGATAACCTACAAGAGGGGAAATATCATGGTTTAGGATATCCCAAAAAGTTATCCATCATGCATCACATACACTTAATATCTGACATCATTTAAGGAGAAGTATCATTTTATGATGCTTCTTTTAAAGTATGAGGAGAAATTCAGTACATACCACTACATCAGAGTAGAGGTCTACTTACATCTAATTGGATAGCAAGCTTTATTATGAGTTATGAGAAGGTTTAGTATAATTACTGCTATTACCACAATGAGATTGGAGGATTATGGATAGATATACTAACATATCAAAAGAGATTTTGAGGTTTTGCAGAAAGGAAACAGTGTTGTCGTATTATGAATTAGAAGACTATGCAGAAAAAAACAATCCAGAATGGTTAGAAGCTTTGAGTTCACAAAAAACAAGAGCAATGATATCTACATATATTAGGAGTCAGAGAAGGATAGCAAAAGAAAATGGAATCAAAGTTCCCACATTGTATGAATCAGTGAAAAAGATAACTGATACTGAATAAATAGCAAATTATAGACAACTTTATTATTGGTTGTTATGAAAGTACTAATAGATATCAAGTTGATTAGATTGGAGAGGTATTATGATAATCACAACAACACATAATATAGAGGGTAAAGAAATTGAAGAGTATTTAGGGATTATTGATAGCCAAATTACGAATGGTGCTGGATTGCTAACAGAGTACTTTTCATCGATTACTGACGATATTGGTGGTCGATCAAAGTCAATTGAAAAGAAACTATCATTAATTTATACAACATTACGGGAAGAATTAATTAATAAGGCAAAAGATTTGAAAGCAGATGCAATTATTGGATTTTCATGTGATATTGATGAGATTAATGCTAAGGGCAAATCTATGTTCATGATATCTGGTGTAGGTACAGCAGTGAAATTTAAGTGGCAAGATATTGTGGTGCTTCCGAATAAGCCGAAAGTAAAGAAGATATTAAATATGACTCGTGTGCTGGATTCTGGTGTAGATATAGTCAATACAAGTTTCTTTAAAGTATCAGATCGAATTATCTCAGAGATTGAAATTCATTTTGATCCTCATAGAGTTAAGAGTATAAAATGTAATTTAGCAGTTACAACAGTATTTAATGATAAGTTTTCTGTAGAAAATATTATTTATAGATTTAAAAGTGACTCAAAGAATAAAGCTATTTTAATAAGTACTATTTCTAATAGTGATTTAGAATCTTATTTTGATATTATTGGAGATTGTAAAGTATATATTAGTGGAATCGAGTATTTTAATGGTGATGTAAAGCTGTTTGATGATAGTCAAAATATTTTAGTAGATGATAGAGAAGAACTTGATGAAATCGACTATTGGGAATGTAGATGTGGTAATTTAAATCCATTAGTAGATGATAAGTGCAGTATATGTAATTTGATAAAAGAGGTTTCATTAAACTCAGATGATAAGATTCTTAAAATCCTACAATCATCAAAGTTGATTAGCGAAGTGAAATGTCAGTTAGAAGATGGAAAAGAGTATTTGATTCATCAAGAAGATAATTATGATTATTATTATAAAGAGATTGAATATGCTTATAATATGAAACGTAAATTCAAGTTGGGAGATCATACTGATTTGGAAACGATTGATAAGTTAATTATGAAGCGACTCAATAATGATGAGGAATAATGAAATAGTTAGTATTACAACTCAGTATGAATTAGGTTTGAATGAGTGTACATTTAAGTTATTAAAAGATGTAGTATAATATAATTCTTATTAATAGAATATAGAATATTACTCGATAGAAAGAAGGAGAAATTATGAAAAAACTTTTAATTTCAGCACTAATTTTTTTGATTTTAGTACCATCAATCATGTTTGCGGAAACATCAGAGGTAAATGTGATAATTCCAGATTTTGATGTAAATGTCAATGGAGCTAAAATTGATACTGAACATAGTCAATACCCTGTAATATCGTATAGAAATATTACTTATTTCCCAATGACATCTGATTATTTAGCAGGTATTGGATTAGATTTAAAGTTTAGCTCTGAAAATGGATTAAATATTGATGTTAAGAATGAAGTAGGAGTACTTGAACAGAAGTTCTTAGGTGCGTTTAATACTCTTGGAAGCAGCCATGTAGCTCAAATTGCACCTTTCCCAGTAAAAGTAAACGGAACGATTATTGATAATAACCAAGAAGTTTATCCAGTATTACTTTATAAAAATATTACATATTTTCCGATGACATGGAGATTTGCTGTAACAGAGTTTGGATGGACTACCAGTTGGGATGAGTCTACTGGATTTGGTATTACTGTTAAATCTACTGATGCAGCTGAAGATAATCTAAATATTGATAAGATAACTTCTGGTAATCAGGTGGATAATAGTGATATAACCTTATTTGATGGCTATACAATGATAGAGGTTGATGGTGGTGACTTATCTGGTAATAGGAAAGTGAATGTCGTCGTTGACATAGGTTTTGGTGATAGAGAATATTATGCATTTACAAACGAGTATGGACAGCTAGTAAAAGTGATTGCTACTGAGATAGTCTTACAGGATGAATCTACAGAAACTGTATTGTCTACAGGAAGATATTATTATGACGAAGCTAAAGTTCCAGGTACAGAAAGTGTTACATTAGATGAAGGTCATGTTATTGCTGATAGTCTTGGTGGGGTAGCAAATGCGTATAACATCACACCTCAAAATAGCATACTAAATAGACATGGCGATCAAGCTTATATGGAAAAGGTGATAAGGGATGCAAATGGCTGTACTGATTTTGAGGCAATAATCACATATCCAAATACTGAAACACAGATACCAAGCCATTACAAATATACTTATACTATTATGGGAAATGTAATTGTAGATGAATTTGCAAATGTTAACCCTGATGAAGTAAATGCTGATATAGATAATAATGATATAAATAATAATGATATAAATAATAATGATATAAATAATAATGATATAGAAAATACTGATGATGAAGAAAGTACAGATAATAAAACTAATGATCCATATACTGAGAAAGATTTAAATAAGATTGATACAAATGGAAATGGTAGAGTTACAATTGCAGAGGCAGAAGCTGCAGGTTTTTCTATGCCAATTTATTCAAGTCACTGGTTATATAAATATATGACTGATAGAGATGGTGATGGTATGGTAGGTGAGTAAGTAACTGTATAGAAAGCAAAAAAATGTTACTAGGAGTATGAATGATTAATGACATAGATTTCAAGAAATGTAATGATAGTAAAGGAGGACAGATGGAAGGTTCTTTGAGTGTAGAGTTAGGAAAACGAATAATAAACTCTGATGAAAGTAAAGAAGCTGTAAGAAGAGGAATCGGATACTTGATTGATAAGTTCAAAAAGGAAAAATCTGTTAAAGCATACCTACAGTCACTATTTGATTACTATTCACAAAGTAAGAGTATCATATTTACTCTAGAGTCAAAATATTTGTATGATTATTATGTGGAATTAGATGTTATACGAAATGGTAGGAAAATAATAAACATATCATTCGAAGATGTATACAAATTTAAGAAACCAGTTGTTATTTCAGGACTTGCTGGTTCAGGAAAAACGACCTTATTAAAACATCTTTTTCTTGATATGTTTAGTACTAGGAAAGAAATATTACCTTTTTTTATCGAGCTAAGAAAGATTAATGATTATGAATGTAAATGTATAGAGGATTTTATCCACTATGAAGTAAGTATTCAACAACTAGCCTTGTCTAAAGAAGCTGTGATTAACTTGTTTAAGAAAGAAAACTGTTTCTTCTTTTTTGATGGACTTGATGAAGTTGATCATAATAGAAGGAAATGGGTTCTGAGGGAAATTGATAAATTAATTTCTAAGTATAGCCTGCAAGTGGTTTTGACTTCTAGACCTAATAATTTTACAGGTTGAAACTCTTTCATTGAATTGAAAGTAGCGGACTTGACAAGAGAAAAGTCTAGATTAATTGTAGGAAAATATCTTCCAGATGTTAATGATAAAAGAATTGAAAAATTTTTAAATGAAGTTGAGAATAACAGCTATGCAAAAAATGAATTTTTTTACAGGAATCCTCTATTGCTTTCTATTCTAATTGTTACTTATAATCAGTCATGTGAAATTCCAAACCAATCCTATTTGTTTTACAAAAATGCATTTGATGAGTTGTATCAGAAACATGATTCACAAAAAGGGTGGTTTGAAAGAAAAAGACATTTTGACGGTTCAAAGAAAAAGCTTGAAAACCTCTTTGGTGCATTATCGTTATTGACTTATTTGGACAATAAATATCATTTCAAGTCAGAAAAAGAAATCAAAGCTTATATGAGGGATGCATTTAAATTAACAAAAACAAGAAATGGGAGTACTATTAATCTGTTAAAAGAATTGGTTGAGAATTGTTCTATGCTGATATTTGAAGGACAAGAAATAAAGTATGTACATAAATCATTTCAGGAATATTTTGCAGCTCAGTATTTACTAGATAATACAATGGATTTGAGAAAAGAGGTAAGCTCAAACTTTATTCTGCCGCGAGACGAAAATTTACTTAGGTTTATGTACGAGATTAATCTTGAACAAATGGAAACGGAATTTTCAAGAGTGAAACTTAATTCGTTGTTAAGTTCTGAGTATGAAATGGTGGAACCTAAAATAGCATATAAAAATTATGTAGTAAAAACTCATAGCGAAATCATGTTAGGATTAGGATTTTATAGTTTTCCGTATAATTATGATTCAGAAGGGAGATTTTTACCTTTTGTTTATGATTACTATTCATCTGAACATCCAAACCAACTAAAGTCGATTCAGTCAATAAATGACGAGTTTGATATTGATAGTCAGGAATATTTGGCTGAGCAAGTTATTGAGAAGTATTCAAAAAAATTTGATTTACATCCATTTGGAATGTATTTAGAGAATGATGATGAACCTTTATTGGAAGGCTATAGATTAGATATAAAGAACATTATGAGAGATGATAGTATTTATGAACTATTTATTAAGCTTGTTAATACCGAGTATCAAATGTTTGATGGTTTACTTACTTTAAAAAAACAGTTCGCGAAGTTTGATATTAACAAGAAAAAACTTGTGAGTTCAATATTGGATAAGTATACAAAAGACCAATTAAGGCGATGTTGATTGGATTTGATACAAATGAATTATAAGTTAGTAACTATATATCATAACTGAGCTTGAAATATATATCATAATCCAGTAAGGTTGAATTAAGGAAAACATAAAAATTAAATTTTATGATGAGTTATGATAAAGATTATCGTTTTACGGTCCAGGTGGTATTGCAGTACTAGTCGAGTGTCTTACAGACAACACAAATAGAACAGCTGCTAATATTAGATCATACTTTGTAAAAGGTAGTGGTAATTTAGGAACAACTGGTTGTGTATCTTTTATGTTTGATCATAAAGGTGTTTTAGTAATCGATAGAGATGAAGACATCACAGTAGATGAAGAAGAACTAGAAATGTTAGTAATTGAAGCGGGTGCAGAAGACTTTGTAGTAGAAGATACTCACTTTGAAATTATAACAGAAATTGAGGACTTTGGTGCAGTTAGAGATGCACTAGCTGAGGCTGGTCATGAATTCTCAATGGCAGAACTTAGATATCTTCCTCAAACGATGACTGAGTTAACAACTCCAGAAGATCTTAAAGGCATGAATAAGCTAATTGATCTTATGGATGAAGATGATGATGTTCAGAATGTGTACCACAACTGGGAAGAAAACTAAACCTTTAAAAACAATAGGTTTTGGCTGATTGACGATGGTAAATATTTACCATAATAAAACTAACAAATTATATATCTAACGCTTTTATTTATCATTGTTTATAGTAATAGACAATATGAATGAAGGCGTTTTTTATTATGAGATTAAGGAGAACTTTAAGTTCTCTTTTTCTTTTGTTACATTTGTCATATGAAGATATTACATTTATCACTAACGGAACTTTGAGATATTTAATATAATAAACATGAACTTAAGAGATGGAGGAAATTATGGTTATAGAAATTAAAGATTTAGTGAAAAGATATAAAGCAAATTTAGCAGTTGATAACTTAAACCTTAAAGTTAGAGAAGGATCAATATTTGGTTTACTTGGACCGAATGGTGCAGGTAAAACAACAACTATTAAATCCATTCTGGGTTTAGTAGAAGCTGATTCAGGAGAAATTCATGTTTTCTCTAAAAATATGAAAACACATAACAAAGATGTAAAAAAAGACATTGGTATAGTACCACAAGAAATAGCCATTTTTGGTGAGTTAACAGTAAGAGAAAACATTGATTTTTTTGCAAGACTTTATGGTTTGAAAGGCTCAAAGTTAAAGCAACATATTAAAGATGCACTTGAGTTTGTTGGTTTAGATGATAAAGAAAAAGTAATTGCTCATACAATGTCAGGTGGTATGAAAAGAAGATTGAATATTGCATGTGCAATTGTTCATAAACCTAAACTTGTAATTATGGATGAACCTACAGTAGGTATTGATCCTCAAAGTAGAAATCATATACTAGAGTCTGTAAAGGCTCTGAATAAAATGGGTACAACTGTCATTTATACCACTCATTACATGGAAGAGATAGAAGCAATCTGTGATGAAATATCTATCATGGATCACGGTAGGGTAATTGCTCAAGGTACTAAGGAACAATTAAAGGATTTAATTAGTGAGGAACAAATGCAAGTGATTGATATCAGTGGTTTGAATTATTCCATATTGGATGATATTAAATCGATTGATGGTGTAATAGATGGGACTATAGATGATGGTCAACTTAAAATCATTAGTAAGAGAGATTCTGAAAACATGAATCAAATTATTAATACAATAATGAAAAGAGATGGTGTCATTAAGAATGTTAGAGTTGAAGTTGCTTCACTTGAAGATGTATTCTTAACACTTACAGGCAGAACATTAAGGGATTAGGTGCACAGAATGAAAATATTAAGTTTAGCCTATTATCATTTTTTAATGAACTTTAGGGATAAAAAAGATTTCTTTTTACAGATACTTTCGCCAATTGTATTGGTTTTGATATTAGGTACAGCTTTATCTGGGAATTTTTCTAATAACTCGGGAAGCATGACGGTAGGATTAGTTGTAAACGAAAATTCAGAAGTCGCAAGTGGATTTGAGCAATTTATGAAGGAAATTAGTGATCATGAGAGTTATAACGTTAGGATGTATGAAACTGTTGATGATGTAAGAACAGATGTACAGAATGGTAACATTGATTCTGCTGTGGTATTTGAAGATGATCATACAGCTGAAGTTATTAGTAATCCAAATAGAGCTATTGATGAAGAAATTGTAAATCAATTTCTTGATATCTACAATACATATATAACATTAAATAGAATGAATGTTGAAAATGGAAATATGATAACATCAGTTCCTAACTTAGTTGTAGAAAATAGTATTAATTTGGATGGACGTAAGCCAAGAGCTGTGGATTATTATGCTGTTACCATGTTGGCTATGTATATGATGTACGGTACTGGTTATGGCGCATATGCTATTGCTCAGAATTATTTAGAAGCAAGAGGAGAAAGAATAAAATGTGCTGATACCACTTTTTTTGAACACTTTACAGGCTTGGCATTAGGTAGTGTTGTAACAATGTTTATTCAAGGTATGGCAGTTGTATTGTTCACCAAATATGTTTTTGATGTCAACTGGGGAAATAACTTATTTGTGATTATGTTTATTATTCTAACATTTTCCCTATTAGCTATTGGTCTGGGAATGTTCACTACAGTGATTTTCAAAGATAAGTATAAGGGGATTGGTATATTAAATGCTTTGATTCCGTTAATGACATTCTTTTCAGGTGGTTTTATGCCAACAGGTAGTTTAGGAATAATGAAGAGTGTTCAATCATTCATTCCAAATTATCATTTTCATAATATTTTATTTAGTTATACATTCCAAGGTTCACAAGATTCTATGCATCTTAGTATGATGATATTATGGGGAATGATCACTGTATTCTTTGGAGGTACCCTTGTAATGAAAGAAAGGAGAGTCGCATGATAATCGCATTTAACAATATTCAAAGAGCATTAAGACGTAAAGGATTTATCTTTATATTTTTAATGCCAATAGTATTTACAGCAGTATATATGATGAGTGCAAATCCTATGTCTTATAAACTAGGAGTTGTAGATTTAGATCAAAGTGGACTTTCCGAATGGCTAATTGAAGGTGTTCGAGATGAGGAAGTCATACCAATAGAAGATAGTAGCAGCGAAGAATACGAAAGATTGATAGTAAAGAGGGAAGTAGATTTTTTAATAGTCATTGATAAGGACTTTGAAGAAAATGTTCTAATAGGTAAAGAACCAGATTTAAATGTATATTACTCAGAAGGTAACCCAATTTATCAAGCGCCTTTAAATCTGGTGAAAACGAGAGTTAATTCTGCAGTACAATTGTCAAGTATGACTGAGAATAAGAGCGAGTTCTTAAACTTGTTAAGTGAACTTGATAAAGGAAGTTTCAATAAAAAGTCAGACCAGTTAGTCATAGAAGATACAACAAGGAGAAACATAACTGCATATGGACTTGGAATGCTTATTATGAGTATGATGTTTTTCTCTAATTCTGCGGCTATGAAAGTTAATGATGATAAGAAAAATGGTATCTACAATAGAATTATGGCTGGTTCAGTATCAAGGTTCAGATATTCATTTGAAGTTATTATGAGTTTGCTAGTTATGGTAGTTCTTAAAGTCTTGTTAGTTATGTTGGTTATAGGTATTGTCCTAAAAGGTGATTTTGGTCCAAATCCACTGAATGTGTTTATTGTTTTTTCTGTATTTGCAACTGTAGTTGTTGCATTAACAAATTTAATAAACAGTTTAAGTAAGGACAGTAGACAAGCAAATTATATCAGTGTGTTTATCACAACACCGTTGTGTATGTTAGGTGGATGTTTGTGGCCGATTTCAGTTACACCTCAACCTATGCAGTACATTTCAAACTTTGTACCAACAAAATGGGCTATGGATGCAATCGGTAAAGCTATTTCAGGATCATCTATTATGAATATGTCCTTGGAATTAGGCATTTTACTTTTATTCACATTAACACTTTTTATTATTTCTTCAGTGAAAAAAGTTGAGCTCTCAAAGTAAACATTATATAATTGAATAGTTGATAAAGGAGAGTGTTTTGGTAGCAATATTAGCGTGTGTGATATATTTATATACAATTCTATACAGTTACTTTAACACTTTTTTTGATGTACATATGACTATTGCATTGATGGTGTCGATTATTATATTTTGTGTTTATTTGAAATTCAAATTCAAACGAATCACTTTGTTTATGTACACCTTTTTTATTTTGTACTTATCAACATTCAATATAGCCTTTATATATCTTATGATTTTACCTTTGATACTGGGCGACTATAAAAAAGATTTTCCAACATTAATCGTTGCTCTTTCTAGTATTTACATAACAGGAAAAGTGGATTTGATACCATTATTTGCACTAGCAATTGCATTTAGTATCGTGATGAAAGAAAAATATAAAAAAGAAAATGAGTTCATTGAGCTGTATGATACAGAAAGAAAGAATCGTTATGAGCTTGAAACTGCTAAAAATCAGTTGTTAAAAGCTAATGAAGATATTATCAGTGTTACAGAGCTAAACGAAAGAAATCGTATTGCTAGAGCTTTACATGATAACATTGGACATAAGTTAGTAGGCATTAATATGATTCTTCAAGCATCAAGTGCAGTAAGATATAAAGATCAAGACAAAGCAGATGAACTAACTAACAAAGCTATTAAGGAATTGACAGATACAGTTGACTTGCTCAGAGATACAGTTCATGACTTAAAGCCTAACAAGATAGTAGGAATAAAAGTTATAGAAAAAATAATAGAGGATTATAACTTCTGTGAGGTTTCATTTACTACTAAAGGTGATATGAACACAATACCAAGTGGAATATTGGCTTTGATGTCTCAGAATTTAAAAGAAGCACTTACTAATGCTAGCAAGTATTCAAGCGCAACATTGATTAAAGTTAATTTAGAGGTAAGCAAGAAATATATAAGGTTTCTAATTAAAGATAATGGCATGGGCGCGAAAGAAATTGTAGATGGTTTAGGTATCTCCGGCATGAGAGAACGTGTAGAGAATATTGGTGGTACTTTCACTATAAACAAAAATGATGGATTTGAGGTTATATCTTTTTTACCATTGCAAGGAGCATAAATGAAAGTTTTAATAGTTGATGATGATAATTTGATGAAAGAAGGATTGAAGATACTTTTAGAGTTAGAATCAGATGTTGAAGTAGTTGGCATGATGTCTAATGGACAAGAAGCTGTTGACTACTGTAAGAACAATATACCAGATGTGATTTTAATGGATATCAGAATGCCAATCATGGATGGTGTTCTAGGAACAAAACACATTAAAGAAATGAATGCTGATATCAAGATTTTGATATTAACTACATTCAAAGATGAGGAATATATACAAGAAGCTATGAATAATGGTGCTGACGGATATATGTTAAAGAATCAAGGGGCAGATCGAATTGTTGATGCAGTAAGAAGCGTCTATAAAGGACATATTGTGTTTGACCATCAAATAAGGGCGAGTTTGTTCAATAATATGACTAAGTTAGAAGCAAAAGATTTTAAATCTTTCAATATTACTGATAGGGAGTTTGATATATTAACTTTATTAGGTAATGGCTATTCTAACAATGAGATTGCAGCTGAACTATACCTTAGTTCAGGTACAATACGAAACTATATAACCACCTTACTAGATAAGCTCGAGTTACGAGATAGGACACAGTTAGCCTTGTTCTATGTAAAGAATTTCGAATAAGGCTAAAAGACATTAAGCCAATGGATAAGTTAGTTGATCTTCAAGAAAAAGATCATGTTCAAGACCTGTATCAAAACATGGTAGAAAAAATAATTAGTATTTAAATCAACATTTATGTTTATTGTTTAGCAATGGATATAGGTGTTTTTTTCTTGTGAATCATAATGTTTAATTTGAAGGCTATAATGAGTATATTATTTCAAGAATACTAGAGACTTAAGTAGGATAATCAGTCATAATAATGAGCATTTCCATTTGCATAGATAGAATATACTCTGTAATTGACAATAAGATAACTAAAAAAAATAAGTGAATATACTTATAATAGAAAGACATATGGATAATAGTATATACGTGGAAAAGTACAGCTCAATACTACAATAATGCTGATAGGTAATACTTGAAATCAGAAAATAGTAGTAATAAGATCCTATAGAAATGTATCTTGTGGGAACACAATTATTTCGGTTAACTGTAATTTTATCTGTTTTAACTTCTTAAATGAATAAAATCCTAAAAAATGGATATAAAAATTCTATCAGAGGTGAGTGAAATGAAAGTTGACTATAAAGATTATCTTAAATCACATATTGTGATAATTTCGTTTATTGCTATTTTTGCCTTCGTTCTTATATTTGAGTTTATTTTGGTTCGCAACGATTATAATAATAAGTTAAGCAATATCAAAGAGTTTAGTAAAAATGATATCACTTATATAGAGGATATAGGAATGGAGAATATCGAGTTGATATACAATGACATATATGTAATGAGTAAATTATCATTAGTTGTTGATTATCTTGATTTGAGAGATTCTACTCTTTATAAGGATATAACAAGCTATTTTATTAATTATCTAGATGTAAAGCAAGTTTATGATCAACTACGTATTTTAGATATCTATGGAAACGAAATAATAAGAGTCAATTACAATGATGGTAATCCTAATGCAGTATCTGAAAACGAATTACAAAATAAGTCACATCGATATTACTTTACTGAAGGAATGAAAGTAGGTATCGATGATATTTATGTGTCTCCACTTGATCTTAATATTGAGAATAAGTCAATTGAAATACCTTATAAGCCAATGATTCGATTTTCTAAGCAGTTGCATTCAGATGATGGTAAATTGCTAGGACTTATCGTTCTTAACTACTGTGGGGATAATTTTTTATATCATTTTGATATGAAAAAATACGAAAAACTATATAATGATTTTGAGATATTTCTTCTTAATAAAGATGGGTATTATCTAAAAGCGACAGATCCATCAAAGGAATGGGCTTTTATGTTTGAAGAGAAACATGAGATTTCATTTAAAAACGATTTTAAAGAAGAATGGGCTACCATAACGACTTCAGACAATGGTATGATAGAAACTGATAATGGCTTATTTACTTATAAGAATTTATCTTTTGACGAACTAGAGGATGATACATTAGAAAACACAAGGCATTGGCGATTAGTACTACATATTTCCGACGAAAAACTACATGAATTACTTCTTGAGACAATTAGAAAGTACCATCATTATAATTTCTATTTTGTACCTGTGATCTTATTAATTGCAATGATGATATCCATTATAATTACCTTAAATAAAAAATACAGTCAGGCGTTAATTGACGCAAAGGTTGAAGCTGAATCTTCTAATGTATTAAAGAGTCGATTTCTTGCCAATATGAGTCATGAAATAAGAACTCCGATGCATGCGATAATTGGTATTTCATTCCTGGCTTTACAAGAAGAAAATAAGAAAACAACAGAAGACTATTTATTGAGTATACATAATGCCGCAAACGGATTGATTCGCATTATAAATGACATATTGGACTATACTAAAATTGAGATGAATAAGCTTTCTATTGAGTCTGTACCATTTGATTTACATTTGCTGGTTGAAGCACTTAAAAGTATGTTTTACATTGATAAGTTTTCAAAGAACATTCACTTCAGATTTAACGTAGACTCTGCAATTCCTAATAGAATTAAAGGAGATCCAGGCAGATTAAATCAGATCTTCTTAAATCTTCTAAGTAATGCGACAAAGTTCACCGATGAAGGATTTATTGAATTATCATGTGATGTAATCGAGTTGGAAGAGAACATGATATCAATTAGGTTTAAAGTCTCAGATACAGGTATTGGTATGAATGATGAAATGCTTGAAAGATTGTATGAGGAATATGAGCAAGCAGATGATTCTATATCAAGGCAATATGGTGGAACGGGACTGGGATTATCAATCTCAAACAACCTGATAAAATTGATGAATGGTCAGATGTCTGTAGAAAGTGAGCTTGGACTTGGTACGACCTTTATCTTTGACTTGAAGTTTGGGTTGTGTAATGAGGATGAAGAGAATGTGGAAATACATACTGCTCCTCACCATGATTTAGGATATACCAGTCAATATGTGTCGAAACCAATTTTAACTGTTAAAGCAGATAAAACGTGGAAATCCAAATCCTTTAAATCTGCTAGAATATTAGTTATAGATGATAATATTTACAACCAAATAATTATCAGTGAACTCTTAGCAAGGTTGGAGTTCGAAGTTGAAGTTGCTATGAATGGAGCTGAAGCAATTAAAATGATCAATGATACTAAATATGATTTAGTATTTATGGATGTTCAAATGCCGATTATGAACGGGTATGAAACAACAAAATTGATAAGAAAAGATTTTCCGGAAGATGAATTACCAATCATAGGTATGTCTGCGAATGTGATGGAGGAAGATCAGTCTCGGGCAAAATTATGTGGTATGAATAGTTATTTGACAAAACCTATTGAAGTATATAGTTTTTATGATGAAGTAGCCAAGCACTTGGACATGAAAATAGATGTTTCAACGAGTGCTTTAAAGGATCGATTTGATCGAATTAATCCTATGATTCTAGATGTAGATTTTGGAATGAAGTTCTTTATGGATGATATATATAAATATCAAAAGACTTTGACAGATGTTTTAAAAGCATATTCAAATTGCTCTGAAGTATTACATGACTATATCCAAGCGCATCAATACTCAAGTGCTAACAAGTATGTTCATGAATTGAAAGGTGTTAGTGGGAATTTGGGAATGGTTCAATTGTTTAATAACTTAAAAGAAATACAAGTTGCTATTACAACCATGTCGCAGGAAACAATATTTAAATCTCTGGAAAGCATGGATAGGAATATCAAAAATGTTCAGACTGAAGTTTATAAATTACAACCTAACGTTCAAAAGTTAGAAGAGTATAGTGAAATGAATTATAAAACACCTAAGCAATGGCTAATAAACATGGTTGAAGCATTGGAAAATCATGATGCCATCATTATTAAGGAACTTATGGATTTTGCAAATCAAAAACAATGGCATAATGTAACAAATTCATTGCAAGGTCTTGTTGATATCTATGAGTACGATACTGCAACTGGTGAGGTAAAAAAATTACTTAAGGAGTATGAAGATGATTAAGGAAAATATACTTATTGTAGAAGATGTTCCTTATAATATTGATATATTGCTAAATATTCTAAAAGATGATTACAGATTATTAATTGCAACCAACGGTAAACAAGCAAAGCAAATTATAAAAAAGCAAGCAATTGATCTTATTCTGATGGATATCAATTTGCCAGATATCAATGGTATCCGTTTAGCCACAGATATTCGTACTAATGAAGAATCGAACAATATTCCAGTAATTTTTGTTTCAAGTATTGAAGATCCAGATGTTAAATCGAAGTGTTTTGAGATCGGTGCTTCCGATTATATAACCAAGCCCTATAACCAAGCGGAAATTAAAGCTCGGATTAAGTATCATTTGAGTATGGTAGAAGCAAATAGGTTGTTAAATAGTCAGAAGAATATATTAGAAGAAATGGTACGTACAAAAACTGATGAGGTAATTAAAACAAGAGATGCAGCAATCAATGCAGTGTCTTCATTGGTTGAAACGCGTGATTCTGAAACGAGTGGCCATATTAATCGAACTAAGAACTATGTATTGATTATTGCCGAAACATTAAGAATTATGGGTAAGTATGTAGATGTTTTAACGCCGGAATATATTTATGAAATTGAAAGAGCAAGTCCCTTACATGATATTGGTAAAATAGGTATCCCTGATCATGTACTGTTGAAACCAGGTAAATTGACAAAAGAGGAATTTGAAATTGTAAAACAACATCCGGTAATAGGTTATAAAGCATTGGCATCAGCCAAAAAAGATCTTGGGGAGAATAGTTTTTTTGACATTGCCTGTGATATTGCCATGTATCATCATGAAAAATGGAATGGGAAAGGGTATCCAAGTAATCTAAAGGGAGATGAAATTCCTTTGGCCGCAAGAATTATGTCATTAGCAGATGTTTATGACGCATTAACTTCTGAACGGATATATAAGGAAGCATATGATCATGAGAAATCTAAGGAAATCATTATAGAAGGAAGTGGAAATCAATTTGATCCCAATATAGTTGATGCATTTATTATTGCTGAAAAACTATTTAAGAAGGTAGCATTTCAAAACTATATATCTTAACCTTTTACTTGAGAAGTGACAGTCGTGGATTGTTGCTTCTTATTGTTAGAGCTTGTGAGTATTTTATTTAATAGGGAGAATGACATAAAAGACAATTGATAATAAGTACGATATTTAATCTGATTACTTATAATATTTTACTCTTTAAGAACTTTTCTGAGTAAGGATTATACAAAAAAAATACCTTGTAAGGTATCATCAAATACATTGCTTAACTTATTTGTTTATTAGAGAAGAATTAATTTAGGATTTTAAGATGCAAATCTTATTAAGTAAATGCATATAGTAAAATGTACTACTGCAAAAGATAAATAGAATAGTTTGATTTTAAGATTTTTTAGTGTAGATCGTTCATGACTCTCAATTTTGACAAGTTCTTCAATTCTGAGCATTGCATATGCTGGATTATGACTAATACCTGAAATATTTAATCCAGGAGTCTTATGAATACTATGAACTCTTTCGAAATCGAAAAATTGTCTGTAGAATCTTATCACATAAATCCCACCCCAAAGAGCAAGTAAGTTTTCTATACCAACAGATGAAAATATGAACAGTGATAATATTTCAATTGGTACGAGTATAATAAACACCTTATATTTCGAGTTTATCCTCATATGAACCTCCATCCTAATAGATGTTTTCTATTCTATTTATACCCTTAATGGCTGGAAAAAAACTAAAAGTATCAAAAGCTATTAGCTAAGTGTACATTACTGTTTCTTGATCTCATTGGAATGCTACAACTCTGCGCAAAATCTCTTTGAACAACTTTTAAATTTACCTAAATAAAATCTTCTCAATATAATAACTTATACAAGTTTTATAAAATATAATTCATTATTGACAAAACCTATAATGCATATGCTAATATAAGATACATGAGGGAGGAATTATGTTTAGAAACATGAATATATTACAAGGTTTTATTGATGCAACAAAGTGTATCATGCAGGATTGGAAATCATATTTGATATATATGGTTTTACAAGCTACTATCCTATTTATTTATATAAGAAAGGTGATTGAGCATACTACTGACTTAGATTTTTTACAGTATAGGTCATTTATTGGTACCAGTGGATTTATGTATATTATTTTGATGTCATTAGTTGCATATTTTTTGATGATGCTTATTCAAGTAGATATGATAAAAACTACAAGTGATCTTAAAGATAAAAAAGAACATCAAATGCTATACAGAATTGGTTTTACAATTGGTAAATCTCCGAAGCTATTGGGTGTTTGGATACTTATGATCTTACCGATTGTAGCACTCTTGTATATTATGAGCCAATTTATTACTTCGATATCTGCTGTAATAGCTTTGGTGGTCTTAGTGATTCTATATATTGTATTCTTATCATTTATAAACCATGGAATAATTATCAGTGCAGCAAGTATTTTTGAAACCATTGAAGAAAGTATTTTAATTGTAAAAAGCAATTTACCACATTACTTACTGACTGTTGTAGTACTAGGTGCCATAGTTGTTGTTGTAAATATGATATTTAGTAGTAATGATATTTTTACTTTACTTATAAAGAGTACTTTAAATGCCGTAACTTATGTAATCGGTGTGACTTGGATGACAGTTCTTTATAAACAAGCTCAGCCATATGATGAGAATTTGTAAAGCAGACATTTAGAGGGGGCTTATATGGATGTTCAATTAACAAAAGTTCAGAAAGAAATTCTAGAAAAAAATCACTATAAAAATATTAATATCATAAATTTTGCAGAAAACTATCCTATCAGTAACATACAATTTGTTAATGATTCTGTGGTTATGACTGCACAGAGTGATAATGAATGGACCTATATTAGTTTAGCTGCTAATGAAGATATGGAAAGTATACTTACTCAACTAAAGAAAGATGATAAACATATAGTGGTATTTGATGAGTGTGTACTTGATTATTTCAAAGCTTCTTATGAAGTAGACTGGATTTTATCTTGTGCTAAGATGATATACAGAGGGAATCAAAATATTTCGAAAGAAGATGTTTACGAGTTGACTAAAGAGGATGCGAAGTATATCCAAGAAAATAACTCTTATGGTGATTTTACCGACGTTGATTATATCGCAGAAAGAGTTGAAAATGGTATAGGACTTGGTATAAAAGATAAAGATAAATTGATTGCTTGGATACTTACTCATGACGATGGCGCAATTGGGTTTATGAAAGTACTTGAAGACTATAGGAACAATGGATACGCTATGAAGCTTAGTAATGAAATTATTAGGAGATTACTTGAAAAAGGTAAAATTCCTTTTGTTCATATTGAAAAAGATAACTTGAAATCAATTAATTTAGCTAAAAAAGCTGGATTTGAATATGCTGGTGATATCAATTGGATTAAATTATCGTAGTAGATATTCAATAACGATTTAGGACTCATTATAATGAGTCCTTTTCAAATGGAATAAAATGACCTTAGATTTAGTGTATTAGGATTTGGCTCTGTTAGATTTTAGTGTTGTTATTTGACATATGCGAACGAATGTTCTGTATTTAATGCGAACACACATTCGCAAAGGAGCCTTTTATGCCATCAATACTTGCTATATTCAAGGACATCAAAGCCTTGACTGATAATGAGATTGAGGAACTATTTAACAATATCGGTGAAATCATATCTCTAAGAGCCATGACAAATTCATTATATAATGATAGTAGAGAACAACGCTTTTCTAAAGGGGTTGCCTGTATTCATTGTGGAGGAACTCATGTCATTAAACACGGTAGGAAGAATGGTGTACAGCGTTTCAGATGTAGAGACTGCGAAAAAACATTTAACGATAGAACTATGACACCACTTGCCAATTCGCATGTGAGTCTTGAGCAATGGATTGATTATGCTAAGTGCATGATAATGGGATTATCCATCCGAAAGTCGGCTACTATTTGTCAAGTATCAGTTAAGACATCATTTTATATGAGACACAGACTTCTTGATGCTGTGCGTAATTTTCAAGGTATTGGAGAAGTGTCTGGCATAGTTGAGATGGATGAAACTTTTCTTCCAGAGTCTTTCAAAGGTAATCACAAGAAGAGTGGATTTAAAATGCCAAGAAAGTCCCGAAAAAGAGGTAAACAGGTCAAGAAACGAGGAATCAGTAATGAACAGGTATGTATGGCTACTGCTGTTGACCGTCAAGGAAATATCATCTTTGAGATGACTAATAAAGGTCGGATAAGGACTGCTGATTTGGAGCGTCTATATAAAGGTAGATTAGACCCTAATGCCTTGATTTGTACTGACTCTCACAAGAGTTATATCACCTTTGCAAAAGGTCATGTAGCAGAGCATATTAGAATAGCCAGTGGTAAGCATAAGAATGGCGTTTACCATATTTCTCATGTCAACAGTTTACATAGTAAGTTCAAGAAATGGATTGATAGATTTAATGGAGTAGCCACTAAATATTTGCCAAATTATCTTCATTGGTTCAAATGGTTGCAAACATTCCTTGATGAAAAAGAAATCGTTAAGGCAAGACAACTCCTTGTAAACAGTTCAACCAAAATGACTGATTCGAATCTACATCAATATAGAATGAGGACTCATGTTTATTCGTAGTCAAAGATGATTGTTTGACATGAATAAAGGCATATTATATGTTATCATTAGTATAGGATTACCATTATTTAGAAAAACACAAAGGGGGGAGCATATGAAGAAATTAGGATTTTCATTATTATTTTTCACTTTTTATCAATTGATAACTGCTGTAATTGCATCACAGTTTTATTGGGTATATAAGATGGTGAATGGTGGAGTAGGGGGCAATTTTCTATCCCAAATTCATTGGTTAGTGTGGTTTATACTTGCAATTGAGTTTGTAATTTCTTTATATTTAATTTCAAAAGAAGATAAATAATCTATTAATAAGTGGTGCTTTGTTTACCGCTTCTTTTTTTTGACTTATAACAACACTAAAATCTAACAGAGCCTAGGATTTATATATTGAGCACCATATTTACAAAACGAGAAAAAAGGGACTGTTAGCTAGAAAAAATACTCGAATTGCATATTTGTGCTTAAATTGATAATGGAGTGGATAAATTAAGAATAAGCTCCTATAGCTACAAACAACATTGTTGGAAGGTGATTTTATGTTTGATAAAGATACAACGTATTTGAATAAGCTAGAAGAAACTCAAAAAGGAAAGTACCTTACTTTTTCTTTAGGGGATGAGTATTATGGCATAGAGATATTATTCGTTACTGAGATAATTGGTATTCAACCAATTACTATTATGCCAGAATTACCAAATTATATGAGAGGTGTTATAAATCTTAGAGGAGAAATAGTACCTGTTTTAGATGCCAGATCAAGGTTTGGTAAAGTTGTTTTAGAGTATAATGAACGAACGTGTATAATTGTTGTTAATGTTTCTGGATTATCAATTGGTATTATAGTAGACGCTGTATCAGAGGTATTAATAATTGATGAACATAATATTGTTCCGCCACCAGTTATATTTAACAGTGGTTTAAACTATATTAAGGCAATTGGTAAAAATGATGAGCAAGTAGTTCTCATTCTAGATTGTGCTAAAATTTTAAGTGATGATGAACTGGACTTGATTAGAGGAATATAGATAGTGACAATACAATGTTATTCGTGTGAATTGGCATAGATCATTTTATATCTAATGAATATATGGTATATTTTAGTTAGGAGGCGACTATGAGGAAGATAATTCAAAAGGATAAATCACATATGACCAAACATATTTTAAGTGTTTCTGCGATTGCATTAATTGCATCTGTAGCAATATCTTGGGTTGGTATCATTCAAATTAGAACGAAAAAATAACTAAAGATATTCTTTAGTTATTTTAATGTTTAAGTGGGATTCTTTTGTGTAGTTGATGGCTATGCAAGGCTGCTTCCAAAACTCTCATTACATTGAAACCATCTTTGGATGTTATCTCTAAAGGAGTGTTTTCGGTCATATGTTGATAGAGATTCCTATAAAACGCTCTATAATCGCCATTTGAATTTTGGATTTCTGATTCCTTAGTGGTAATTAAGAGACCATTATCATTATCACCAAAATTATGATCTGTTGGCATCATGCCGTCTTTAAGTTGTTGTTCTTGTTTATCAAGACCATATTTAATGTATGAACCTTTTGTACCGTGGAGAATAAATCTAGGGAGTTTTACATTGACAAGCATACCAGCTTTTAAGGTAACCTTTAATTCTGAGTAGTAAAGAATGATTTCGAAACTATCATCAGTAGCACCTCTTCTTTGTTTGCTGATATCAGCATAAACTTCATTAGGCAATCCGAATAAATCTAGAGCTTGATCAATTAGATGGGAACCTAAGTCATACAAAATACCAGAGCCAGGTAAATCATCTTCTCTCCAAGAGTTCTCTCTAAAAGTATTTCTAAATCTGTCAAAATGAGATTCTAATTCTACAATTCGACCTACTTGGTCGTGATTAATGAGTGATTTAAGAGTTAAGTAATCACCATCAAAACGTCTATTGTGATACACTGCAATAGATTTGTTGGTATCATGCTCCAAATCTATTAGTCTTAATGCGTCGTGTGTCGTAACTGTAAATGGTTTTTCAATGACCACATACTTTTGATTAATCAAAGCCTTTGAAGCAAGTTCGTAATGTGACATATTTGGTGTACATATAATAACGACTTCAATTGATGGATCTTTAAAAATATCATCAACGTCAGAAACAACCGTACTTGTAGGATGCTCCTTTAATGCCATCTCTATATTTTTTTTTGCTTTTGTATAAATTTTAGTGATTGTAAATTCGCTCATATTTTTAAGTATTTTACCGTGAAAAATCTGTCCTGATAGTCCATAACCTATTATTCCTACTTGTATGCTCATATTATTCCTCCTAATAAATTTCTACCCTATATGACAATTCTCTAACATATGCAGATGAAAATGAGTAAATAGGATATAATATTGTATATAGATTTAATAGTGAAACATAATTAATATCTAGTATATGGTGAGATGATTTTAAAATTATTTTTTTAAAGAAGTATTTAAAGTCAGTTAGGAGATTAAATGAAAAAAAGACTTATTGTATTTGGATTAGTTATAAGTTTATTACTTAATGCATATATTTACAAATCAAGTAATAATAAAATAGAAATTTTAAAAGGTAATGAAATTGAATTAAAAGGTGAGATATTTAGTTTAGAAGAACAAATCAGAGAGAAAAATTATGATCTAGAAGATAGTAATGAACATATTATAAGCTTAGATCAGGCCATTGCAGACTATGAGTCTTTATTATTCTTACTGATTCAAAATAGTTCCGATATATACGAATTTATAAATTCTACATATCAATATGAAATAACTTATACCGAAAATGATATAACTCAGAATATCCCGATAAACGGAAAGATTTTTACAACTGATAGTAAAGTTACTTTAGATTTTGATGTAATTAAACCACCTCAATTACTAAATCGAGGGATAAATTATGAATTTCATAACAATAATATCACTCCCTTAATACGTCAAATTGACAATTCTCAGCCAGTCGTCTATGAAGCGTCTGATAATCATGTAAGTTTTGAATATGACTTGGGTATTGATGAAACTGTGCAAATAGAGTTAACAGGTATGTTTAAAAAAGCCTTTAACGTTGACTATGAAACAATTGAAATATCACGATATGATCCAAAACAACACGATAAAGGAAGTGATTATTTTCCTAATGAAACAATGAAAGCATTTATGCTAAGTCCTGATATGGAATTAATATATGATTATATTATTGATGATGAAATGTTATTAAATGTTGGGAATGATCAAATTATGCAAGAATATGAACTTGTGTTGACCGATTCTGTATTGGTAAATAGTAAATACTTTGATGAAAATTCAAATAGAATTATGATTACATTATTACCTGAAAGTATTTTTTTGAATCAACATTGGCAAAATGATGAAATTATTTCTGTAGTCACTGACATGAGTGTTGATATTAAAGTGCCTGCGGGTATATATAATTGCATTGAGGTCACATCGTATGAAGATAATGTAGTCTTTGATAAAATGTACTTTGCTAAGGGAATAGGCAATGTAAAGCGCTATATTTATGATTACACAGTATTTGAATTAAATAAAATCGAAAAAAAAAGCCAGTAGGGAACTGGCTTTTTTTTTGAGCAGAAATTTGAGTGAGTGAATCTGCTCTAGGTATATAGGGAATTATTTCTCATGAATAAAACACCTACGAGAAGTTTTTTTCTCATATTTTAGTGTATTCAGTTGAATAATTGGTTACATAGTATTATTGCAATAATGATGCCATATGACGACTTTAATTTAATTATTACTTATACTTTTATTTTTAATATAGTTTGATATAATATTAGAGCAAACGGTTGCATAGGAGGTAAAATGATTGAAGTAAACAATGTAACAAAGAAATTTACAGTTTATAAAAAGGACCCAGGATTTAAAGGAGCGGTAAAGGGTTTATTTAAAAGAAAGAAGGAAGAAATTAAAGCTGTTAAAGATATCAGCTTCAAAATTAATAAAGGAGAAATAATTGGCTATATTGGCGCCAATGGCGCTGGGAAAAGTACAACCATAAAAATGATGACTGGTGTATTAACTCCTTCCTCAGGTGAAATACTTGTTAATGGAGTGGTACCACATGATAATAGAATTGATAATGCCAAACACATTGGAGTAGTTTTTGGACAAAGAACACAACTGTGGTGGGATCTACCTTTAGAGGAAACATTTACGATTTTAAAAGAGATATACAATGTACCTGATCAGGTATTTGAGGAAAGGTACAGCTATTTAGTAGATTTACTTGAAATTGAACCCTTTATCAAACAACCAGTGAGGACTCTTTCTTTGGGACAACGAATGAGAGCGGATTTAGCAGCTTCAATGTTGCATAATCCAGATATATTGTATTTAGATGAACCGACTATTGGATTAGATGTTATGGTGAAAGAAAGAATTAGAAAAGCCATAAAATCTATGAATAAAAAATATAATGTTACAGTTATTTTAACGACTCATGATATGAGTGACATTCAAGAGTTGGCAACACGGATTATGATTATTGATAAAGGTGAAATTATTTATGATGGTTCTAAAGAGGCGATAAATAACCAATTTGGTAATACACGTGAACTTTCGTTAAAACTGGACAATATGTCTGAAAAGCATATTACTCTAATTGATGATTTCATGAAGCCGTATGATAGAGATGTAAAAATTGATGAGCAGTCACTGATAATTACATTTAATCAAGATCAAATTGCAGTTGCTGATATCTTGAGTTTTGTTATGGAAAATTGTAAAGTTTTAGATTTTAGCTTGCAGGATCAAAATATTGAAGACATCGTCAAAAAACTCTACAGGGGGGATGTATCTTGAAAAAATTGAAGAACACCTACTGGCCATTTGCTCGAGCGGCAGTTCAAGGAGAAATTCTAGCATACCCTATTGAAACTTTTTTATATATGTTTGGAATGACTATAGGTATGTTTGTTGTTTACTATATATGGAAAGTCGTCTATACATCAAATGATATTTTAGAAGGTTTTACTTTGCTTGATATGACAGGTTATATCATCATGGGATTCTTAGCCTTACAAACACTTGATGGAGGAACTGTTTGGATAATTGCAGAAGACATCAGACAAGGTTCTATTATTATGAATTTAATTAAACCAATTCATTATCATTTAAGAATACTTGCGGAAACACTAGGTATGTCATTATTTTTTACAGTAGTTTTAATATTACCGACATCATTAGCATTAACTTTATTGTTTAATATAGGATCTTTTATACATATACCCTTTTTTCTGATTTCATTATTTTTTGGCATTATTATTGGTTTTTTATTTGATTTTGTCTTTGGTATGTTAGCATTTTATATTAAAAATCTGTGGGGGATTGGCTTTGGTAAATCAGCTCTTGTAAGACTTATGAGTGGCGCATTAATTCCACTGGTATTTTTTCCTGAGAGTGTTCAGAAAGTATTTGAATTTTTACCATTTAAATCAATGGTTTTTACTCCTGTTATGATATTTTTAGGTAAATACACACCACAAGAGATTATGTGGGCTTATTCAAATCAGTTATTCTGGATAGGGATACTAATTTTAATTAATTATTTGGTTTGGCAGAAGGCTGTATCTAGACTAACAGTCCAAGGAGGATAAATGAGATATATTAGAATTTACAAGGTTTTTATTCTTCAGTACTTAAAAACTTTGATGGAGTATAGAACTGATTTTTTTATTGGAATGCTTTCCTTTTTCATATTACAAGCATCAAATTTAATTTTTATAAGCTTGATATTCTCAAGAATTCCAAGTTTGAATGGTTGGTCATATCATCAAGTATTGTTTATTTATGGCTTAAGCCAAATTCCGAGAGGGTTGGACCATCTATTTACTGATAATCTGTGGTTGCTTGCAAATTCATATGTAAGGAGTGGTCAGTTTGACAAGTACTTATTGAGACCGATTAATCCTTTATTTCATTTGATTGCAGAACGCTTTCAACCAGATGCTTTTGGAGAAATATTAATAGGAATTATAATTTTTACATATGCATACATAAAATTAGGCTTGAGCTTTACCCTTGTACAATGGCTGCTGTTATTCATTGTAATACTAACAGGTGTTGTGATTTATACATCGATTAAACTTATTGGTAGTTCACTGGCTTTGTGGACTAAGAGATCTCAACACTTTTTGTTCATCGTATATCAATTAGCAGACTTTTCAAGTTACCCGATGAGCATATTTTCACAGATGATAAAAACAATATTGACATTTGTGATTCCATTTGCATTTGTATCATTTATTCCTGCAAGTTATTTTCTTGGTATACCAGCAATGAGTCATACTATCTTAAAGTGTTGTCTGGTAGCTTTTACGCTTTGGTTTATCAGTTATCATCTTGTTTGGAAATCAGGTTTGAAAGCATATGAAAGTACAGGTAATTAATCCACATAAATATGTGGATTTTTTGATGGAATTATTATGAGTATATGTAAAGAGAGCACTTTTCTATTTAAAGCTAGATGACCAGTGTTTATTCAAGGAAGATATTTAGAATAAAAAAAAGATGAAATTTCTTCACCTCTTATCCATTATATTACCACAAAATGACAAAAAAATCAAGTCTTGTAGTGTTATGAAAATTTTGATATTTAATATATAGGGGGTGGTGAAATGAACACTGCAATGATGAGCGCGTTTGTTAGATTGTACCATAAGAGGATGAAGAAAGGTCTAGTATATGATGAGGTTAATACGCTAATGACTGATGATGAATACAATCAAATATTAGAGCAATTGAAGCAAGTTGATGATTATGATCAGTTTATTAGTAATAATTTGAGTCCGATTGTTCTTTCGAGATCTCAGTTCCATTTTGAAGCTTTGGAAAATGCCAAAATGTTGGGATTGAGTAATTATGTGATGTTAGGTTGTGGACTTATGGCAATTCCGATATTAGATGAAAAAATACGACTGGTAGAGGTTGATTTTAAGGAATCTTTATTAAATAGAGAAAATAGAGAAAGTAACTCTATTGAAAGAGTTGGCTTAAATTTGGTAGAAGATTCCTTACAACAGTTAAATCTAAATGGGATTTCGTTTGTAAGTATGTTAGGAGTCAGTTATTATCTTGGTTTTGAAGCTGTAGAGAAAATCCTAGAAGAACTTTCACATATGTTGGATAAAGGTAGTAGTATTATCTTTGATTATACGAATTGTGATTACGATGAAAGGTATTTATATCAAATGAAACTAGGGGGTGCTTTAGGTGAAGCAATGCTTACTGGTATTAGTTATTCAGATTTAGAGAAGTTGTGTAATCGAACAGGATATCTTATTTATGATCATTTAGGACATAGCGAAATAAAAGAGAGATACTACAAAAAATACAATGAGGTATATCAATCTGTTGAGCCATTCAAGAATATAAACTTATGTTTGTTAGTAAGAGATAAGAGTTGAGTTTACTAAAAATAGATGAAGCTTTTCAAAGCATTTTGTCTTTTGCATTAGAAATTGATTCTCTAATATAAGCTAAACAGAATAAAAAATAACTATATATTTTTGTTTATGCCAACACTATTTTATGATAAAATATGTGTTATAACTGGAGGTTGAAATGGATATGAAGACGCGTTATAGTATAAGAAAATATAAGCCTGAATCAGTTGATAATAAACTAATTCGTCAAATTGTTGATGATATGTTGTTATCGCCATCAGGTAAGAACAAAAAGCCTTGGGAGTTTTTAGTACTTGATGATCCTGAAATAATACATGGTCTTGCTGAAAGTAAAAAAGCTGGAGCTGGCTTTGTTAAACATACATCAAATGTTGTTATGGTCTTAAGTTTAGAAGATGAATCAGACACATGGATTGAAGATAGCGCTATTACTTTAATGGTAGGACACTTAAAAGCTCATGAATTAGGTTTGGGCTCTTGCTGGATTCAATTAAGAAACCGTGAAGCTGAGAATATGGATTCTGAGTCATTTGTAAGAGAATACTTAGATTTACCGGATTGTTATAGAATCGTAGGTTTCTTAACAATTGGTTATCCTGATGAGAAAATAACAAGAGAAAAAAAATTAGATTACTCAAAGGTTCATTATAATCATTTGGGAGCTAAATATGAGTAAAATGTCAGCATTAGAAAGCATTTTTTATGATATGTATCCTAATGGTTTTGATGATGATGAAATGAAAAGTATAGAGAAGAAACATAAGCTCGACAAATTCTCAAAGATGTCTAAGGAAATGTTTTCGGAAGATGCATTTAAAACTCAGGATATTGTTGATAATTTTTACAAGATAGTCAGCAGATCTACTTTGGTTTCTAGATTTGAAAAGCCTTTGTTTAAAACGTTTATACAATCTATTAATGATGAAGAAAAAGAGTGTTTAACTAATGCTTTATATGAGTATATAAATGGCGATGAGAAAAAAGGCTTCACAGAGATGATTGCAATTATGCAACCTTATAAAGTAGCGAAATGGCCAATTTTAACAGTTGTAAATGCATACTTAAATCTTGAAGAAGATGTTTTTATTAAACCTACAACTGTTAAGTTGATTTTAAAGTATTTTGATTCAGATTTACATTATACAAGTAAACCTAATTATGAATTTTACAGAGACTATCGTAATTTTTTTAATGCGATTAAGTTAGAAGCTTCATCAGAAATACAGTGCAACAATCCCGCATTTTTGGGTTTTCTGATGATGACGATTGGTAAGTAGATGATTTATCTTAAAGAACTTAGACGGATTAGAGATGATCAAAGTGGTAGTTATCCTTACAACGTTGAAGCGATAAATAATCTTAAGGAGATTACATTCAACTCAGAAGTGACCTTCTTAATAGGAGAAAATGGTTGTGGTAAAACGACTTTCTTGGAAAGTTTAATGTTACTGACACATACTGTAGATTTAATTCCTGAAAAGTATAGACAATTAGATGGCGCTAAAATACTATCTAAGTCTTTTGAAGCTATATGGAGTACAAAAACGGATAGAGGATTCTATCTTAAATCTCAAAGCTTTATTAAATTTGTTGAGCAAATTGAGACGATGAAGCGTGAAACATTTGATGAACTTGAGAATTTGAGGGAATCCTTTAAAAACCGTTCGAGTTATGCGCTTGAATTAGCCGAAGGACCTTACAATAAAACATTGATTTCGTTTCAACAGCGATATGGAAACGGCCTTGATAAAATGTCACATGGTGAAGGTTATCTTGAGTTTTTTAAATCAAGGTTAGTAGCAGGTGGTCTGTATATTCTTGATGAGCCAGAATTATCATTGTCGCCTATGAGACAGTTAAGTTTAATTGCTCTAATTAAGGATATGGTTAACAAAGATTGTCAGTTCATTATTATTACACATTCTCCAATCCTGATGGCTTATGAAAATGCGATGATTTACAGTTTTGAAGACAAAATAGATAAAATTAATTATAATGATATAGAACACGTTAATTTGACTAGAGATTTTCTTAACTATCCTCAGAGATTCTTAAGACATTTGTAAATTGAATCTTAAGGCCTGAGTATGGTATAATACAATAAGAAATAAAATAATGGAGGAAAAAATGGCATTAAAGAAATGTGAAAAGTGCGGTGTTTTTTTTGGAGCAGAAGGAAATGAGACCTTATGTACAAATTGCGCTGAACCCAAAAAGAAAAAAGCGGTATTAACAGGTGATGTAGAGCACGATAAATTTGCAAATGCAAGAGCTGTTGTTTATGATCAACCGCATATTACACCAAAAGAACTTGTTGAGGAACTTAAAGCAAGAGGTTTGGATATCACTGTTAGAGAAGTTATGAAGTATGTGACTGACGGTAGATTAACTTTGGTGACAGTAGAAGGTGGCTCATATTGTACATCGTGTGGTAGAAAAATTCAAATAGGTACGATGTGTAAAGATTGTACTGAGAAACTAGATAGATTTAGAACACCTAACAAGCCTGTTGAAAAGGTTGTTGAGCAAAAGAAGTCAGGGATGCATACAAAGAAGAAATAAGTACTTTGTACTTATTTTTTTCAATTAAGTAGGAAGGAAATGATGTGAAGTTTATTAAGCAAATTTTAATACCCAGTAGTTTAATTATTATTGTAATAAGCTCTTGTATCTATCTACCTATTTTATTTGAAATTAGTAACCCTTTGCTATGGCAGATAATATTAGTGTCTATTGCAACAATTTTAATTAGATTTTATATACATAAAAGAACAGTTGAGCAAATGGTCCATCTACTTAATCGGTTTGGTTTTTCAGAAAATAAGATTGAACGCTCGAATATGATTTCTAGATTCGAAAAAATATTTGAGGATTCTGAAACTGCAAACAGAAGATTAACGCGTATGAATCATGCTCTTGAATTATCAATTACTATTAATAATTTATTTTTGAAGACAAACGATGAACAAAGTGTTTATGATTTTATTCTTTCGAAAGCTATTGAAGCGATTGGGAAAACGAGTAAAGGGAGCATAATGTTGATTGATCAAAACGATCTTTTGCGATTTATTTCAATAGTAGGATTTGAGGAGTCATTCAAGGATCTAAAAATAAATAAAGAAGATGACTTTTTGTATAGAAGTACACAGGGAAAGGTGGATCACTCTGTAATTATTGATGATGTGGTTGAGTTTAATAGAGAAGTGATGTCAGATGATGATTACAACAAATTTTATAGTGATCATAAAAAAATATTTCAGACAACTCTATCAACTCCGATAAAAGTTGATAACACTTTTATTGGTGTAATTAACATTGACGGACATGAAAAAGGATTGTTTGACGAAGAAGATAAGTTTATTATGGATCTATTTGCTTCTCAATTAGAAGTTGCGATTAGGAATAGAAATTTATTAGATGAAATATTATATTTGTCTCGATATGATGGTTTAACAGGTGTCTATAACAGAAAGCACTTTGATTCTATAGTGGAATCATTTATTAAAAGAGACGAAGCATTTCTTTACGTTATCATTGATATTAATGACTTGAAGAAAGTCAACGATGAATATGGACATAGTGCAGGAGACCAATTATTAACCGTGTTTTCTGAAACTGTTTCTGCTACGCTTAGAACTACAGATTATTTTGCTAGGTTAGGTGGAGATGAGTTTGGTATGATCTTAACTGACATTGAAAAGCTAGATGCATCAAAAATATTTGTGCGCATTATGCGTGAAATAAATGCTCAATGTGAGGAAAAAGGTATAGAATATCCAATAAACTTTTCATATGGTATTACTGAATACTCCAATGAAGCTAAATCAGCAGAGGAGTTGTATTTTAAGTCAGATATGATGATGTATAAAATGAAAAGGGAACTTAAATCGAAAGATGCTTAGCATCTTTTTTTTATTTATATTCTAGGTATATGACTAGGTCTTAATACTAATTACTAAAAAATCATTGACTTATAAAACTATCTCTGTATAATTGTATACAACAAGGTAAGTAATGGAGGTAGAATATGAAAATAAATGAACTATTTAAGATTCAGCAAACGCTTGAAGAGAAGTTGAGTCTAATATCTGGGATGGAAGAGAATGCTCTTGGAGAGCACAATATATTAAATGTGAGATTCTTGGCAATTCAAGTAAAAGTTGGTGAATTGGCTAATTTAACAAAGTGTTATAAGTATCGTAAAAATATAAATGAATTACCTAGAAAAAAAGTTCTTTTTAGATATTTAGAAGGTTTAAAGTATTTGCTATCTATCGGCAACAAGTATCAGTTGAACATGATAGATGATTATGCATTTGAGAATATATCACAATCGGATGATCTGATTAGTCTTTTTAGTGAGTTGTATGGTAGTCTATCTGAGTTAAAAGGACACCTTGAGAATGATAGATATGTGGATGCATTAAATCAATATATCTATGTATTTGCCAAGTATATTCAATTAGCTGAACCATTAAACATTTCTTATGATGAGGCAAAATCATATTTTGATGAACTCTCAATCTCTGCTTAGCAGAGATTTTTTCATATAATCCTTTGCTTGTTGTAAGATTATATTAATAATTATCTGCTACTCTTATATTAGGAGGTAGATAATGAAAAAAATTATACTCTACGCTATTACTGTTATTGTAGCATTATTTATAGTTGAACAGGTGCTGACGTTACCATACATTATTAAAACAGCGATTAAATTACCACTATTTACAATTTATCCTCTTTATATGATGAAAGGGGTTAAGTTAAGTGGTAACTTTAAAAAGCCAATGGTAGTGGCTATAATGATCTTTTCTATTATTATTATTGCCTATCTGATTTTGGGTGTTTTTATAGATGTAGAAGCTATACGTTATGATATGAGTCATAGAATGGACATTAATAAATCAATGTTTGTTATAGCAGCGCTTTATACTGTTTTTATAAATGCTTTTATTGAGGAAGTTTTTTTTAGAGGATTTATTTTTAAAGGATTACTAGATTACTCGAGGAAGTTGGCATATATAATTTCCGCATTATCCTTTGCAATATATCATATTGCGATTTTTATGACTTGGTTTAATATTGGTCTTACTTTACTGATCTTGTTTGGATTATTTGTTGGAGGATTAATTTTTAACTATTTTGTAGAGGACACAAAAAGTATCTTGTCATCCTATATGATACATATTGCTGCTGATTTGGCAATTGTCTTAATAGGGATTCAAGTTTTGGGTTTTGCATAATATCGTGAAATTTGGGTATAATATTAAGTAGGGTGATATTATGAAGATTGATGTTTATTCTCCTTATCAAATTGAAATGCCTAAAATCGAACAGAGCCAAAAGGTTGGACCTGTAAATAAAAAAGATATCGCTGTAAATGACAAAATAAGCTTAGATCCAAAAAAGAATCTAGATTCTTTAAAATCAGTATACAGTGAGAAACAGTTAAAGAAACTTGGCATAATAGAGTGTCAAACATGTGCAAATCGTACTTATGTTGATGGTTCAAATGATCCTGGTGTATCTTTCAAGACGCCATCTCATATTGATCCTGAACAGTCTGCAGGGGTTGTAATGGCACATGAGTTGGAACACGTTTCAAATGAACAAGCAGATGCAGATCGAGATAATCGAGAAGTTATTTCTCAAAGTGTACAACTTCATTCATCAATATGTCCTGAATGTGGTGTTAGTTACGTTGCAGGTGGTGTCACGAAAACAGTAACAAGAAGTAAAAGTGAATATGGTCTTTCAGATGAATTGACGAAAGGATTAAAAGTAGACAATAAAATTTAATGTCTACTTTTTTATTGATTATAGTATTGACATTACTATTCATTATGTTATTATATAGATGAATATATGAACGAATGCTCATATGTAGTTATGTACTTAAATTAAAGGAGATTTTTATGTCAAATGATTGCTGTATTCATTGTGATGATGAAAAAGTAAAAAAAATAAGAAAACATATGCCAGATGAAGAAACACTCTCTGATTTATCTGAGTTTTTTAAGATATTTGGTGATAGTACTCGTATAAAAATTATATGTGTTCTATTTGAAGGAGAAATGTGTGTAAGTGGTATTGTAGATATACTTGAAATGAGTCAGTCATCGATTTCTCATCAGTTAAGAATTCTAAAGAATCAAAGAATTGTTAAGGCGAGAAAAGAAGGTAAACAAGTTTTTTATCAATTAGATGATAATCACATTAAAATGATTTATGAGATGGGATTGGATCATCTCTTTGAGAGGAATTAATTATGGTGGAAAAGACAAAGATTAAAGAAATTAATGTATTAAATGTATTAGATGACATTGGCTGTGGATGTGGAAGTTGTGAAGAAGAGCATAGCCATGAGACAACTACTGAAATTGTAGAAGAGCAAGTTTTTGAGAACCCATTAGATGATATTGGCTGTGGCTGAGGGTGTGAAGATGAAGACTCGACTGGAAGTCAAGTTAAACAAAATGAAAAACCTAAATGGATGAAGTTCTTAGTTGATAATATTAAGCTTGTGTTGTCATTTATACTATTCTTTGTAGCTATTTTTACTAAGTTACCAGATAAGGTTGATTTGGGATTATATATAGTAGCATACTTATTGGTTTCAACTAACGTATTAAAATCTGCTGTTAAGAGTGTTGTTAAAGGTAGAATGTTGGATGAAAACTTCTTGATGGCAATTGCATCAATCGTTGCATTTTTAATAGGAGAGTATGCTGAAGGTGTTGCTGTAATGCTTTTCTATGCAGTTGGCCACATTACAGAGGAATATGCAATCAATCGTTCGAAAAAATCAATATCTTCTTTATTAGATTTAAGACCTGATTTTGCAAATGTTATGAGACAAGGTAAATTGGTTCAGTTAAATCCTAGTCAAGTAAATATTGGAGAAATTATTGTTATAAAACCTGGTGAAAAAGTACCTTTAGATGGTATTGTTGTAAAAGGCTCAACGTCAATTGATACAGCAATGTTAACAGGAGAATCTTTACCTGTAAATGTAGATGTAGATGCTGAAGTTTATTCAGGTACCATTAATATTGACGGTGTAATTGAAGTTAAGGTACTGAGAATATTTAGCGAATCAGCCGTGTCAAAAATACTCTCTATGGTACAAAAGGCGAATGAAAATAAAGCTACGACTGAAAAGTTTATTACAAAGTTTGCTAAAGTTTACACACCACTTGTTGTTGTAGGAGCTGTATTGATTTCTATTGTACCGCCGTTACTCTTTGGGCAACTATTTAGTACATGGTTATACAGAGGAGCGATATTCCTTGTTGTATCTTGTCCTTGTGCATTAGTTATTTCTGTTCCACTTGGGTATTTTGGAGGAATAGGTGGAGCTGCAAAAAAAGGTATATTAGTTAAAGGTGGTCAGTTCCTTGAAGTTATGAAACGCACAAAAACTATCGTTTTTGATAAGACCGGTACACTTACAAAAGGTAACTTTACAGTTGATGCAATTGATGTTTTATCTGATTTTGATGAAAATAGAATTCTAGAATATGCCGCTTGTCTTGAAAGTTACTCGAATCATCCAATTGCAAAAGCTATTGTAAAGTATCATGGTGAAACTGTTGATTCGGACCGAGTAACAGATGTAAAAGAGATACCTGGTAAAGGTCTTCAGGCTATGCTTAATAAGCAAACTGTACTCATTGGTAATGATGCTCTCTTAAAGTTGAATCATATTGATGTTCCTGATCATGAGATGATAGGTACAACGCTCTATTTAGCTGTTGATGGTAATCTTAAAGGTATCATTCATATTAATGATGAAGTAAAAGATTTTACGATAGAAGGCTTAAATGAATTGCGTGAGCTAGGGGTAGAGAGATTCGTTATGCTTACTGGTGATAGACAACCTATAGCAGAAAAAATCGCTGAACGATTATCTATTGACGAAGTACATTCAGAGTTGCTACCAGGAGACAAATTAACAATACTAGAGAAAATATTAAAAGAGGATAGTGATGTAGTATTTGTTGGTGATGGTATCAATGATGCTCCTGTACTTACTAGAGCAGATGCAGGTATAGCTATGGGAAGTTTGGGTAGCGATGTTGCTGTTGAGTCATCAGATATTGTTTTGATGACAGATGAAGTAACTGCAGTTGCGGATAGTATTAAAGTTTCTAGATATACTTCTAAAATTATTACACAAAATATTGTATTTGCATTGAGTGTAAAAATTATTATAATGATATTAGGTTCTTTAGGATTAGCTGAACTTTGGGCAGCTATATTCGGCGATGTTGGTGTTGCTTTTATTGCAATACTCAATTCTGGGAGAGCTATAAATAGTAAATAAGTCATTCATTTGAATGACTTTTTTGATTATTATACATAATATTAGAGTATATATATTAAAAAGAAATGAGGTGTACAGTGAGTAATTTTAAAATAAAGCATATTTTTCATAGCGGTTTTCACATTGAATACAAAGAGAAGATACTTTTGTTTGATGTATGTCATCACTTAGACCAATATAAAAATGAAGAGATACTCTTTTTTGTGACACATTCGCATGGAGATCATTATAATCCAGAGATTTTAAAACTTAGAGAAACCAATGATGTTGCATTTGTTGTTTCTGAAGATGTGCCTATTGAAGCTGACGATGATGTAATAAAAGTAAGCAAAGATGACGAAGTTTTTATAAAGGGCTTTAAAGTGAAAGTTTTCGGAACAACAGATCTAGGGGTTTCGTATTTAGTACAAGTTGGTGATGAATCAGTTTTCCATGCTGGTGACTTAAATTGGTGGCATTGGGAAAACGATGATTATGATAAACAAGAAAAGGAAAGAGAAATCTATCAAGCCGAGATATCAAGTCTAGTTGGTCATCCTATCGACTTTGCTTTCGTTCCAGTAGACTTTAGATTAAAAACATTTAATCGTTTGGGTATGGATTATTTCATAGAAAAGTTAACACCAAAGTATTTGATTCCTATGCACTTTGGAAATGAGTATTTATCAATTCAAAATCTTAAGACAAAAAGTCAGACAAAACTATTAAAGAGCGAGTATCCTAATTCATACATTTTCTAAATACACTTCGGTGTATTTTTTTTGTGAAATAATAATTTATCTAAAGATTCTGAAAAAAAGACCGATATAGAAAGAAAGGATTTGCTTGTACACATGGAGGTGTAATGATGAAGATTGATAGCTATAATATCGAGCAACAGGCGATGTCTAATTATCAACGAGTCGAACGTGAAGAGATTCATATACAAATTCAAGAGTTTCGGGTTGAAGATGCTATAGACATATCGGAAGAGGGATTATCGCTTGCAGAAACAAGTACTGAAGAGGATCTGGGTTTTCAGTTAAGTGATGAGGATAAAAGAAAAATTGAGTTACTAGAGACTTTTATCTCTTGGTTAATTGGTAAAGAATTTAAGTTTTCGCATTTTGGTAGAGAGCAGAAAGATGAAAAAGAGAAAGCCGTTAAAAGATCTAGTGGTGAAAATGGGTTTGCTATGCGAATCTATACATCAAAAGAAGTACAAGAAAAAGAATCAATGAGTTTTTCTTCAGTGGGTAAAGTAAAGACTTCTGACGGTAAAGAAATTGATTTTGAAGTTAATCTACATATGGCTAGAGAAGAATATATGAAACATGAAAATTTATTAGAGATAGGTAATTTTCATGATCCGCTAGTATTAAATTTTGATGGTAAAGGTGTCAACTTTGGTGGCAAGAAAATTAAGATGGATCTAAATCTAGATGGTGAAATAGATGAGTTTAACTTCCTTACAAGAGGCAGTGGTTTTTTAGCTTTGGATAGTAATAATAATGGTGAAATAGATAGTGGGTTGGAACTCTTTGGACCACAAAGTAACAACGGTTTTGATGAACTGCGTGCATACGATTCAGATAATAATTTGTGGATCGACGAAAATGATGATATCTTTAATGATCTTAAAATTTGGACTGTTGACGAAAAGGGAGATGAAGTATTAATTGGTTTAAAAAAAGCTGGAGTAGGTGCAATCTATTTAGCAGATGTTGCTTCAAGTTATACTCTTAAACATGGTGATGAGGATATGGCTAAAATTTCAGGATCAAGTATATATTTAAAGGAAAATGGAGAGGCTAATATTATTCATGAAGTGGATATAAAAATATAATAAGTAAAAGATTTGGCAGATGCTAAATCTTTTTTTTGTAGAATATAGTGTAGGAATATTTTTATAAAAGAATGAACATTCATTTAATATTGACAATTGTTGTTTCTTTCGATAGACTAATTATATGAGAATACGTGATGAAAGAAAATATGATGCCATTATTAAAGCTTCAATGAAGCTTTTTATGAAAGATGGTTTTGGGAATGCTTCAATTGCAAAAATTGCTAAAGAAGCAGGTGTCTCGCCTGCAACTATTTATATTCACTTTGAAAATAAGGAGGATCTGATTCTTAAGTTGTACCTACAATTGAGAAAAGAGATGAGTGAATGTATTGTAGTAAATGTTGATTTAGATGGATGCATTGAAACAGAGTACAAGAAGATATGGAAAAACTATTACAAGTACTGTATTGAATATAAAGCGTCTTTTAATTATATTATGCAATTTACAAACTCGCCTTATATGGATAAATACAAAGAATATGGTATGTGCTATTTTAAGTCAATATATCAAATGTTTGAAAGAGGAAAAGCAGTTGGTATGATCAAACGGATATCGGATGAAATACTTTTTGCATTTACATTTTCTACAGCTGCTCAGTTAGCTAAGCGTCATGACTGTTGTGGAGATAAACTGTGTGATGAAGGTGTTGATAACGCTTGTGAAGTTGCATGGGATGCAATAAAGGAAACTGGTCTAGGAATTGGATGTAGTAAATATAAACTAAGTTTGGTTGACCGATTAGTTGATATATTTAGAGATGGTGAAACAGAAGATGAACTAATTGGAGTTGAATTCGAACATTTTCTAATTGATAAAAATACACTAAGAAGTTTTCATTATGATGAAGCAGGCGGACAACATGATATTGTAAAAAAAATGGTTGTGAATGGATGGGAAGTTGACTATTCAGAGAATGATAAAATTCTTGCAATCACTAAGAATGGTACAATGATCTCATTTGAGCCAGGTGGTCAATTTGAAATAAGTGTCAAGGCTTCGAATTCTCTTGTGGAAATAGAAAAAGAGTATTTAAATGTTCGAACAGAAATTGAATCAAATTTAGAAGAAAATCAAATGTTGGCGTCTTTGGGGTATCATCCGAAGAGTAAAATAGATGATTTGCCACTTCTACCTAAAGCTCGTTATGGTTTAATGTATGACTATCTTCATAAGCATGGCTATATGGCTCGAAATATGATGAAGGGAACTGCTTCTACACAAGTTGTTGTTGATTACAAAAATGAAGCTGATTTTACAAAAAAATATAGAGTCGCTAATTTTCTTTCACCTTTTATAGCTAGAATTTTTGATGCTTCACCAATTTTTGAGGGTGATATATATGACCAACAAAATTTAAGAGTTAAAATATGGGAGAATACTGATATTTCAAGAAGTAAATATCCTATAGGGGTTATGAATCATCAATTCGATTATAAAATGTACGCTGAGTACATCGCAAGTATAAAGCCAGTTTTTTTACCCTGTGGGAATTCAATTGTTGAAACATATGATAAGACAATGTACGACTTGTATTCAGAGAATTCTCTGTCGAACAACGCCTTAAATCATGGTTTATCTATGGTATTTCCAGATGTTAGATTAAAAAGCTATATTGAAATACGAATGCCAGATGCTATTCCATACCCATACAGTATGGCAGTCCCAGCGTTAATAAAAGGAGTTTTTTATAATGAGTCTTTGCTTGACTATTATTATCAGATTTCACTAGAGTATAACGATCAAGATCTTGTAAGAATGGACGATTCGTTTAAGAAAAATGATACATTCAAATGCTTACATCAAGAGATTACAAGTAATGAATTTATAAATGAAATGTTAGAAAAGGCAAAAATGAATTTACCTATAAGTGAAAAAAGGTATATTGAAGAGTTTATTGATCTTTATGCTAAAGGCAGTATTTCAGATCAATTGAAAAAATGCTATAACACATCAGAGTTTATAATGCTCTTGAGAGGAGAAACAGATGTTTAAGATTAATAGAGAAATGATGGATTTTGCCATAGATAATAGGAAACTCATTGAAGAGGATTACAGGAAAACCTATGAAGCTGTTGGCAACTCTGGAGCTGTTTACAAAGGCAAGCAACTTCCATATTTGTATTATCCAAGTGTTTATTCAGATAAGGACGTAGAAATATTTAAGCAACTAACAAAAGATATCTATAGAATCGTTAATAAGTCTATTGAAATCTACTTAGAACATCCTGAAGTGAGAAAAGTTTGGGGCTTTGATAAAAAGTTGGAGGAGCTAATTTTAATTCCACATAGATTTAAGTCTAATGTACCAATGGGACGATTTGATTTCTTTTATTATCCTGATGGCTCTTACAAGTTCTGTGAGTTAAATACTGATGGTACTTCTGCTATGAATGAGGAAACGCCATTGTCAGACGTTTTATTGAATTCATTTGCAATGAAGCACTTTAGAGAAAAATATACGATAGAAAGATTTGAGTTATATCAATCGTGGGTGGATGAAGTATCATCGATTTATGAAGAGTTTAAAAGAAATGGTGGGGAAGTGAGTAAAAAGCCCTTTGTCATCATCATGGACTACATATCAAAGGGATCACCATTAGAGTTCGAAGTTTTCAAGGATACATTTATAGAAAGTGGATTTGATTGTGAAATTGTATCACCTAATCAACTAACTTTTTCAAATGGACATCTTTATTTCGAGGGAAAAAAAGTTGATATTATCTATCGTAGATTAGTTACTAGAGATATGATGGATCATTATGATGAACTCGATGCACTCGTTCAAGGTATAAAAGCCAATAAGACGTGTATTATCGGCTCGATAAAATCTCAAATTGTTCATACTAAAAAGTACTTTGAAGCTCTTCATCATGAAGCGGTTAGAAAGTATTTTACAAGTGAAGAACTGAGTTACATTGATAAATGTATTCCATATACAAAGGCTTTATTAGAAGATGAGCATTTTGATTCTTATGTTCTAGATAAAGATAAATTCATTATAAAGCCTGTAGATTATTACGCATCAAAGGGTGTATATGCAGGGAAAGAGTTTGATACTGATTCATGGACAAAAATTTTAAAAGAGTGTATTAAAGAGGGGTACATCATTCAAGAATTCTGTGAGAAATCTAATAATGAAAATTTATATTTTCAAGAGGATGGTCGCTTTGAAGTAAAAACAGTAAATAATATAACTGGTTTGTTCTTGTACAATGAAAAGATAAGTGGCATTTTTACAAGAGCAGGTTTTAACGCTGTTATTTCTGATTTGAATGATGGTTATTCATTGTCTTCTGTTGTTGTAAAGGACTATGAGTAAAAGTACATTTGGTTTGCAATAAAAATAATGCGGTGCTTATGCACCGCATTTGTTATACAATTGGGTTTAAACTAATTAATAAGTCAAATCGTCCAAAATGAGAGAAGAATGGAATAGAGTATACTTTGTTGGACTCTATTAGATGATTCTTCTGAATTGATTGTATATCTAAAGATAAATCAACACCATAGTCAGATAGGTTTACAAGATAAAGACCATTGTTTAAGTTTAAGAATTCTCCTAAAGCATCTAAAGCATAATCGTCTAGAGAATGAAAAGCTTCATCAGCATATTCACTTGCTATTTTAATCAGTACATCAGAACTTGCACCGAATCCAGTGTAGATTCTTTTAGGACCGACGATATCTTGTTTTATAATATAATCATATTGTCTTGATTCAATTACTTCAACATGGTCTATGTGGATACTTGAATCAACAAATCGGACCACATTTTTATAGAATAATGTAATGTATTCTTTGTATAAATCTGAAAAAGAATCTTGGTTGAAGTTTAAATATGTATCAATAATTGTTCTAGCTTTGCCTTCTTTTAATTCTTCAAAGGCTTCATCGCTGAGGGAAAATTCAGCTTTATATGATGATAAGTACTTTTCAACTTCTTCTAAGTTCATAGCACCTTGATCAATTAAAGTTTGGCTTAATTTTAAATGTTCTGAATCTTGAACACTTAATAGGATTTCCAATTCGGGATCGGTTAACAGACCTTCTGATATGGCGATTTCACCGAATTTCATATCTGTTTGTTGCTGCAATTGGCTGACTTTGTTAACATTGTCCACAGTCATCAGACCTGAGTTTATTGCTAAAACACCAAGTTTTACTCTAGTTTTTTTGCTGATGTCTAACAATTTACTCAATGTTTCTCTATCTATGGCACCTTGGTTCAAAAGATATTGACCAAAAAAAACACTAAACATAACAACCTCGCTTATATATATTTCGAAAGAACAGTATTTAAGTTCTTTATATCCCATGGCTTTTGAATAAAATCACTAGCGCCGCTTTCTAAAGCAACTTTCAAGTTCATTTTTGTACCAACAGACGATAACATAATAACCACGGCATTCGAATCGTACGCCATTATCTGCTTAAGCGCTTCAATACCATCCTGTTCAGGCATTATAATATCCATAAACACAATGTTGGGTGATGCTTCTTTGTACATTTCTATGGCCTCAACACCGTTCTTTGCTTCATAATATTCGATTTCTTTGTCAATCGAAATTGCCCCTTGTAATTTTTTTCTTATAGTAATGGAATCATCACAAATTAGAATTTTAATAATTTTTCTCACCCCTTTATTTGATGTACTAAATTCATTATAGCACATAGTTATTAAAATCTCACAAGTAAAATTTTGACCTCCGAATAGTTTTCGTTTAAAATCATAATAAGTCATTATAAATGATAATCATCTTAGGTATAGACAGTCTTGCGCCATAAGGTAGAGCAAAAGCAATATTTTATTAAGGAGTGCATATGAGTAATGATGTAAAAGTTTATCATCACTATGAGGATGATAAAAAGGAAAGTTATCAATCGGTTGTTGATGACTGGAACAAGAAGAAAAAGGAGATGTATAATAGTACTTCAGAAAACAGAATAATGAGATGGAGTTATACAAATGGAATGTTTAAGTATTTCAACAATCCAGGAGAACTAATAACCAATACAAATCCATACATAAACATTGTGGATGTTGATGAGTTTGATTTATCTATTAAGAATCATCCTTTTCCAGCAGATCCTCCAGCGTTTAATAATAAGAATAGACCTAATTTTTTTGGAACCTTAATGGATGAGTATGTCGATGACAGTAAATGGTATAAGGAAACTCTACATAATTCCTACGAAAGAATTCTTAGTGAAGCTAGAGGAGAAAACGTACCGGTTGTTAGTGTTGAAAAGCAGTTAGACGAAATAAGTCTCAAACAAGCTATTGTAGATTATGCAAAAACGCGAGGTTTTGTTTCTGTTGGTGTAACAAAGGTTGATAGACGTTTTGTCTCTGTAGAAGTGGATGATGAAATTATATTTGATACTATTATTTTATTAGGATATGAAATGCCGCATGATGTTGTACATAGATATCCAAAACCAGAACACGATACAGCTGCTTATTATGGATATGCACATTGTGCAGCTCATGTACATGAAGTTGCTGATTTCATTAGATCTAAAGGATATGACTGTAGAGCTAGAAGTTGGGAAGGGTTTATAAAATATTCTGTTCATGCAGTCAATGCTGGATTAGGAAATTTTTCAACGTATGGTATTGTACACACGCCTCAATGTGGTACTAGGATAAAATATACTTCCATTATCATTGATGCTGATTTACCTCTTGATACACCGATAGATTATAACATTGAAGAATTCTGCTCAAGATGCAGAATGTGTCAAAAATCATGTCCTTCAGGGGCTATTCCGAAAGAGGAAACTCGATATAGAGGTACTATAAAAAGAACAACAGATCATATTAAGTGTTTTGATATGATGGCTGTAAAACATGAGTGTGTGCAATGTATAAGGGTTTGTCCAATAAGTATGTTAGGATACGATAATGCTTTGAATTCATTACCAACATACTACAAGTATAATTTAGAACGACCTTCTTATAAAACGAACTATGAGGAGGTGTGTGATGAAGCTTAAAATATACTATAAAAAAGAAATGTTTGATATAAATGTGAAAGAGGATTGGTCCTTAAAAGAGATTTTTTATAACTACTTTAATGGTCCGAGACCAAAAGTTATTCAAACTGGTGGACCTTTAGGAGAACTATATAGAGGTATAGATATTAGAAAGCCTTTAAACGCTTTAAATTTTTATGAGGATTCTATACTCTTTTTAGATGAGTTTTGTCCAGTTGATTATGCGAGATTTATGATTCGGTTTGTCATTAGAGAATTGAACATTGTAAATAATGAATTAAAAAGTATATACAATATAGTTGATGGTTTTACTAGAGGAGAAGGTGATCAAACATCTTTTGATATGTTAGAGCTTTTGTTGAAAAAATCAGTGAAATCAAAAGGAGAGGTGCTTCTATATAAAAATATCAAACAGTTGTTAAATGAGTATTCAAATGTTTTTTATGAGCATATAAATGGTCATTGTCAATTAGGAATCTGTAGAGGGCTTATAAAAGCACAATGTATTAATGCTTGTCCTGCTAAAATACACATTCCGGGTTTTGTTGCACTTATGAAAGAGGACCGTTATGTGGAAGCATATAAATTAATGAGACAAGAAAATCCTCTCAGTTCAATATGTGGTTCGGTTTGTGCAAGACCATGTGAGGACCGTTGTAGACGTGGTGAAATAACAGGTACAGTAGGTGTTAGAGCTTTACAAAGATTTATTTCTGCAAAAGCTCTGGAATCTTGGACTAATGAAACTTGCTTAGAAGATAAAGATCACTCAATTGCAATCATAGGTGGTGGACCGAGTGGCTTAACTGCTTCATACTTCTTAAGAAGAAGTGGTTATAAGGTGACGATTTTTGAGAAAAATTCAGAAGCTGGTGGTATGTTATCATTTGGTGTTCCTAAGTATCGATTACCATCTAAGGAAATTAGGAGAGAAATTGAAACGATTGAGAGTTTGGGCGTGGATATAAAAACTGATTTTGAAGTAGGATCAGATATTTCCTTTGTGGATTTGAGAAAAAAATATGATGCGGTATTAATTGCAACTGGTATGCCAATTGGGAAAAAAATAGATCTTGAAATTGATTCAATGTCTGGTATTGATTTTTTAAGAGATGTACATACTGAAAAAATTAATACGATTGGTAATCGTGTACTTGTAATTGGAGGCGGAGACGTTTCAATGGATTGTGCACGAACGGCTAGACGTTTAGGTGCTGAGGTTATCGTGATGAGTTTAGAAACAGAACATCTAGTTCCTGCGAGTATGGAGGAAAGAATACAATCTAAAGAAGAAGGTGTGATATTAATGCATGGCTATGGTATTGATTCGATACAGGGGGTGAATATCAAGTTGAAAAAATGCTTGGATGTGTTTTCTGACGATGGTCACTTTGAACCAGTATTTGAACCTTGTTCTCAAGTTCTTGAAAATATTGATAAAGTTATATGGGCAATTGGTCAGAAAAAAGACTTATCTTTCACTTGTATGGACGAGCAAGAGTTAAATCATTTAGATGATGTTTTCTTAGCTGGAGATGTAATCAGCCCGACTATAGTGATAGATGCAATAGCACAAGGTAAAACTGTGGCAAATGAAATTGATAGATTTTTAGGAGGAAATGGCCTATATGTTGGAGAGTCCATTGATATCCCAGAAAGAACTTTAAATATTAGGACATTTGATGATGATTTGAGAGAGATTGAAACTCTCGATGTCTTGTCAAGAACGACGAACTTTGATCAAGTGAACAAGAATTATAGTTTTGAGGATGCAAAGTATGAAGCAGACAGATGTATGCGCTGTGATCGCAACTCGACAGCATCTCTCTTGTTAGGTAGGTAAGATGAATTTTAGACATTTTAAAACTATAATTGGATTAGGACTACCTTTGATGATTGGTAGTGTTTTACAAATATTAATGCATACGATGGATGTATATTTTATATCAGGATTGGGCAGTGACTTTGTCGCTGCTTCTTCTATGGGGGCTGCTATTGCAGGTGTTCTGTTCGTATTTTCTATGTTGGTATCAACAGGTGCAGTAGCGCTTGTAGCGAGAAAGTATGGCGGAAATGATATGAATGCGGTTAAATCATATGGTATGTCTTCTGTTATATTATCTTTGATATTAGGCGTAATTATTGGTTTGGTTGCAGTTATCTTCTCGAGTCAGATTATTGGAATTTATGATCCAGAACCTTCATTGTTTTCAATTATTAAAGACTATGTAGATATTTTGTTTGCCTTTATTCCATTATTATTTCTTGGGACAACTTTAAGAAGTGTTATTCAATCTATGGGAGATACCAAAGGGCCTCTTTATGTTTTTGGAACAGCCAATCTACTGAATATTGTTTTGGACTATATCTTCATAGTTCATTTTCACTGGGGAATTAAAGGTGCTGCATGGGCAACTGTCATATCGCAAACTTTTGCAAGCTTGCTCTTGCTACATATGTTTATTAAATCTATGTACGGCTATAAATGTTTCATTAGATCAATACATATAAGCATTTCAGAGTATATAGATATATTATCTATTGGATTTTGGGCGTGTATTCAGTCGATTGCAAGACCGATCACGGGATTGATTATGATGAGGATTGTATATGATGTTGCTGGCATTGATGGTTCTGCTGCTTTTGGTATAGGTCAGAATGTTATTAATTACTTTTTTATAGTCCTTAGTGGATTAAGTGGTGCGATTACGATTCTAGTTGGTCAAAAAATAGGTGAAAACAATATTGAAGAAGCAAAAGGAATCGTAAAAGAAGGTGTTGTTTACAGTTATATTAATTTAATTATTTTTTCCATCCCGTATATGATATTCACTGAACAATTGTTTATGCTCTTTCACCCAAATGAAACTGTTCTAGCTTATGGCGTCAGCTACATTAGAACTATATTTGTTGGTTTTATTATTTTGGGACATATATTTATATATAGAGGTGCTTTTGCAGGAGCTGGTGATACATTCCCGCCAATGATTGCAGCTTTAACTGCAAATGTTGTCATTAAATTGACGACTTCAGTAATCTTTACATCATTCCTTAACTTAGGTATTAAAGGAGTTTGGATAGCTATTATGCTATCTATATTTGCTGAAGGTATTCTAATGATGAATTTCTATAAATCGAATCGACTATATACAAAAGTTATTGGAAATCATTAAATCAGAGTTGCTCTCTGATTTTTTCTTATATTTTTGGGTAAAAGTAGGTAAGGGAGAAAATTAATATGGATCAAATCTTTTTGCACCAAATCAAAATAGTGAATGAAAAAATAATAAAAGGACAGCTAGATGAGTCGTTAAGGCTATTAGTGGAATCGATAGATTATTATCAGGAACATAATTTGTTGTGTGATATTCCAAATGTTTTTGATAAAGCAAGTAATGTAATAGAAGGTTTTAGTAAAAGAACTTTACTTTTAAAGACTTTAAAGAGAATTATTGATATCGGTAATGACAGAAAAGTGACTTTGAACTATGTCAAGTATTATGCCCTTGCTCATGCTCTGTACGGAGCGCCTGAAAAGGCTTTAGAGATATTAGGTGAGTACAGGAAAGAAATGCAGGATGGATATTACATTGAACTACAGAATGTTAAAGGGATTGTCTTGTCGAAACTTGATAGGTATGATGAAGCCTTGCAGGTATACTTGGAAAACTATGAGTTAACAAAAAAAATAAATTATAAATCGGGTTTAAGATTTATTCATAATATAGGATCAGCATATGCAAGACTTCACGAGTATGATAAAGCGATTAATTATATAAAAAAAGGTATAGAATTTGATTTTGAAAATGGTTATATAACAAATGGTGTAATGGCAATGATTGAACTCGCGGATGTATACGTTTCAACATATCAATTTGATTTTGCAAAACGAATGTTGAAGAAAGTTATGAATCATGACGTTGTGACAGAAAACCAAAATATGTATCTTCAATTCTGTACAACGATGTATAAATACAATAAAGCCATTGGCAAATATCAAGATGCTCTCTTTTATCATGAAATCTTGAAGGATCTAGAAATACAACAAAATATGGAGTATTATTCAGGCCTTTTAACGACACAATTGAAAAATGAAGATGAGATTGAGTTGATAGACCATGAGATTATGGCAGATAAACTTAGAAATAGTAATAAGTTTTTAAAGAAGACAATAGCAAAGTCGCACGAAGTGCAGCAGGAGTTGATGGCGAAGAATCAAGAATTAGAAGCAACCATGGAATCCTTAAACAGTACTCAAGAGAAGCTTTTAGTTGCTGAAAAAAGAAATGTATTGGATAGTATGTTCATCAATATAGCCAATCATATGAGTACACCTTTAGGTGTCATGAACACATCAACAAGTCATATAAAAAATATCAACAGTAAGACAAAAAAGAAATTTGAAGATAAGGCGCTATCGAAAAATGATCTAACCAGTCACTTGGAAGAAATTGATAAAACGGTTATTTTATACGAAGAAAGTATGAACAAAGTAATTGGATTTGTAGATACTTTGAAGTTGTATAGAACAAATGATAGTGAAGAAGTCAAACACATAAATGTAAAAGCATATCTTGAGGAGTTGGCCTTACGCTATAAAAAATTTAATGGTATAGAAGATATTGGGATCATATGTCATTCGGATACGACACTATATATCAACACATCTTTATTCGACAAGTGCATTGATTTAGTCAGTAAAAAACTTTTAATTAATGCTGAGAGGAATGGCTTTGATATGGAAGTATCTACTGAATCAAATATTGTTACTATTGGTGTAGGTGATTTTAAATCAATAACAGAAGTAGAGGAATCAACAACGAGTCTTGTCGACAGTTATGATCTCTATATTATTCGAACGATTGTTGAAAATTTATTGGGTGGACGATTTATTAAGTTCAGAGATAGAGGAAGAGACTACTATCAATTTATTTTTAATCTTGAAAGCTAGAGGAATCTAGCTTTTTTTAGTATAATGTGTGGTAGGGGGTTATATGTATAAAATTGAATTGGTTGCTCTATTAAGTGTTATGACGATTGCTCTAGGACTTACATACTTTATTGGATATAAATTAAAGAAAGATTACATTATAAATTATAAATATTCAATCTTTACAGTAATTATCTATAATTTTGTTTTGCTTCTTCTAGGTATAAAGATAGAGATATTACAAATTGCACTTGAAAATTTAGTTCCGGTAATAGGACTATTTGTATGGAGAAATATATATATTGAGTTTCATCGTTCGATAAAAAAAGATGAAAAGAGTTCGTCGTTTTCTATTTTTGTTAGAGTAATACCTTATATATACTTATTTCTAATGTCTTTAAGTATGTTGCAATTAATAACGCGTGGAGTCGATGAGCAGGAAATTATTGGCGCATTTCATCTAATTGTAATTATAGGAGTTTTAGCTTACCAAGTGATATTATCGTTAGAGATGTTTACCGTTAATCGTAAGCTAAGAAAACATAGTTCAGATAATTTCCAACACGTTTTTAGAACGAATCAGTTAGCCTTAGTCGTTTACATGATTGTTCTATTGTCTAATATTGCCTTAGGTACATTATTAGACAATATATTAGTATCAGGTGTGATGTATACTATATTAGTTGGTTTTTTCTTTGTGAACTATGTGCCTAATGATTTTGTTGTTGGTGAAAAAATAGATCAAAACAAAGTCATAAGAATGAGTGAAGAGCAAGAACATCCAAATCTTACATATGCATATGACGCTTTAACTGGTATGTATACCAGAGAATATTTTATTCGTCACATTCAAACCTTTGATGAAAATGACGACACGATGTCTGTAGTTGTGCTAAGTATCCTAGGTCTTAAGCAGATTAATAGTTCATTTGGATATGAATATGGTGATGAAATATTACAGGAAATAACTTTAATTATCAATGAGGTGTTTTCTGATTCTACAATTGCTAGGACGGATGGTAGTCAATTAACAATTATTCAAATTGGTTTGACTGAATCAGAGATAACAAAAAGAATTAATATTGTACAAGAAATATGCAGTGAGCGAGATGGTTTTTGGGTAGATATCCATTTCGGATATGGTTTTCGTAGTGAAACAACAGTGCTTTTGTATGATATTTATAAAAAAGCTGAAGAGGATTTATATAGTAAAAGACTTAATTATAACTCTAACTCTCAGGACAAGATAACTAAGGTGCTATTCTCTAATTTCTGTATGCAAATGCCTGCTGTTTCTGATCATACACTTAGATGTGCGAAGATGGCTGAAGGTTTTTCAAAATACATGGGCTATTCAGAGAAAATGGTGAAAAACATTTACAATGCAACATTGTTACATGATGTAGCTTTGACAATGATGCCGAATATGGAAAAGTATGAACTTGATTTTGAAACTGAACTCGAGAGAAAAATGTATAAAAATCATACTGCTAAAGGTTATGAAATGGCTTTGGAACTTGGTGTTGATATAGAGACTGCTAAAGGCATTATGTTCCATCATGAATGTTATGACGGTTCAGGGTTTCCATATGCCCTTAAAAATACAGAAATTCCTTTGATTGCACAAATCGTTTCTATTGTTGATATGATAGATTTACTGTACTTGTATAATTCTACTACTTCAATAGAAGAAGTCCTTAAGTCGAAAATTCGAGTAGCATTTTCTGAGGAATTAGTTTATAATATGATAGATTTTTTAAATAAGCACTATTAACAGGATCACCCAAATATAAGGAGCAAACATGGAATTAATTAGAATCGGTAAAATAGTAAACACTCAAGGTTTAAGAGGAGATGTAAGAATTTATCCTGATACAGATTATGTTGAAAGATTTGAAGAACTTGAGTATGTTTATGTAGAGGGTATATCTGAAAAGTTTATCATAGAAAAAGTAAGATACAAAAAGAACTTGGCAATTGTTAAATTCAAAGGTTATGACCATATCAATGATGTAGAAAAGTACAAAAATAGGATAGTATATACTGAAAGAGTTGAATTAGAAGAAGGTCGTTTTTACGTTGAAGACTTATTAGGACTAAAAGTTGTTGATGATGTTAGAGGTGAAATTGGTGTCTTAAAAGACGTTCTTCAAAACCCTGCGCATGACTTATATCTTGTTAAAACATCAACAGGAGAAGATGTCTTGATTCCTGTTGTAGATGAGTTTGTTAAAGATATTGACATGGAAGAAGGTATTATTCATGTGACTTTGATAGAAGGGTTGATTTAATGAAATTTCATGTTCTTACACTATTTCCTGAAATGTTTGATACTATGAATCATAGCATTATGAAGCGTGCACAGGAACAATCTTTAATCAACTTGAACATAGTAAATATCAGAGATTTTTCGTTAAACAAACATAAGAAGGTTGATGATTATCCTTATGGTGGTGGTGCGGGCATGGTTATGCAAATGCAACCAATTGTTGATGCTCTTAAAACAGTATCGGGGCGTGTAATTTATCTTACGCCAAAGGGGCAAGTGTTTGATCAGGCATTGGCAAAAGAATTGGCTTTGGAAGATGAACTTGTTTTTCTTTGTGGACATTATGAAGGTATTGATCAACGGATTATTGATCATTATGTGACTGATGAAGTTTCGATAGGTGACTTTGTACTTACTGGTGGAGAGTTGCCTGCGATGGTTATGATGGATGCAGTTGCAAGATTAAAAGAGGGTGTACTTGGTCAAAATATTTCATATGAGGACGAGAGTCATTATAATGGTCTTTTAGAATATCCTCATTATACTAGACCTTCAAACTATGAAGGAATGCTAGTGCCGGACGTATTGATATCTGGGAATCATAAAAAAATTGAAGACTATCGTTTAGAGGAAAGCATTAAATTAACAGCTGAACGTAGACCAGACATGATTGAAAAATATGCAGAAGGTAAACTCTCTAAAAATGAGATAAAAATTTTAAGAAAATATATAGACAAATAATAAAGATGGTTGTATAATTAAATAAGTGTGTCGGAAGATACACTTTAATAACGTGCGTTCCTCTGGGGGAAAAGGTTCCTTAAGAACGTTGCGAGTTGCAGGGAGGAAAATTCCAATGAACAATATTATTAAAAGTATTGAGCAAGCTCAGCTTAATACAGAGAGACCACATTTTCAAGTTGGTGATACTGTAAAGGTTCACTTAAGAATCATCGAGGGTAAGAGAGAAAGAATTCAGATCTTCGAAGGTGTTGTAATGAAGAGACAAGGTGGTAGCGCTAGAGAAACATTTACTGTAAGAAAAATTTCTTCAGGTGTTGGTGTTGAAAAAACATTACCACTTCATTCTCCAAAAGTTGAGAAAATTGAAGTTGTTAAGCTTGGTAAAGTTAGAAGAGCTAAAATCAACTACTTAAGAGACAGAGTTGGTAAATCTGCTAAAGTTAAGCCGCGTAGAGCAAAATAATGATTCAAAGAGCGATGAGATTCATCGCTCTTTCATTTTATTAAACGATAAATTATAATTAATATAGAGGTGATAATATGCATATAAATTGGTATCCGGGTCACATGAAGAAGACCAAGGAATTGATACAAAAAAATCTGAAGTTAGTAGATGTAGTTGTTGAACTTTTAGATGCGAGAATTCCGATTAGTAGTAGAAATCCACAGATTGATGAGCTTGTAGGACATAAACCTAGAGTTGTTCTTTTAAACAAATATGATTTGTGTGATCAAAGAATTTTGAAGGATTGGATTGGTTACTACAAGAGTAGAGGTATTGTGGCAATTCCAATTAATTCAATATCTGGTGATGGTGTTAAAGATTTATTGAAACAAATTAAAGTTGAAACAAAACCTATGGTAGATAAAATGAAATCACAAGGACGTGTGCCAAGAGCAATTAGAATGATGATAGTAGGTATACCTAATGTTGGTAAATCTTCTTTAATCAACAAACTTGTAGGTAAAAAAGCTACTAAAACGGGTAATAAGCCAGGTGTAACAAAAGGTAAGCAGTGGGTTAGAGTTAGAGATGATATTGAATTGTTTGATACACCAGGTATTTTATGGCCTAAAATCGATGATCAAGAATCAGGATTAAATTTAGCTTTTACAGGTGCTATCAATGATGAAACTTTAGTAATTGAGGACATCGGTTATTATTTGGTAGGTAAAATGATGAAAAAGTATCCTGATACTTTGAAGAAAAGATATCAGCTTGATATGGATTTCGATGAGGTTGAAGCTATTGAAGTTGTAGATGCTATAGCAAGTTATAAAAATTTCTATGACCGATCAAAAGACGTAGATTATAACCGTGTAGCTAAATTGGTTCTTAATGATTTCAGAAGTGGAAGACTCGGTCATATTACTTTAGAGAGACCTGAGGAGTTAGAGGCTCGTGGCTATGAAAAAAATTAGTGAGTATAAATCAGATTTAAGTGCTCTTTCTTTAGAAGAACAAGTTAAATATGTCTCAGATATTGACGATGATAGAAAAGGTGTACTTAAGCTTATAGAGTCAGTATATAAAAAAGCTGAAAAACAGCGTTTAGAAAATGAGAGAGTAGCAGGTATGTGTATTTATGAGAATGAATTACTTTCTGCTGGTCCTTGTATTATTGCAGGTGTAGACGAAGTGGGCAGAGGTCCGCTTGCAGGACCGGTTGTTACTTGTGCTGTTGTATTGAATAAACTTTTCTATGAAGGAATTAACGATTCTAAGAAAGTTAGCTTAAAAAATAGAGAACGACTATTTGATGAAATTGGAGAAACTGCTATTGAAGTTTCGTATGGTGTGGCAAGTAATGAAGAAATAGATGAGTTGAATATTTTGAATGCTACAAAACTAGCTATGAAAAGAGCGATTGAAGGTTTAAATAATAAACCTGATCATTTACTAATAGATGCAGTTAAACTTGACGATATAGATATTGAACAAACATCCATTATAAAAGGTGATGAAAAAAGTGTTTCTATTGCTGCAGCTTCAATTCTTGCAAAGGTGACTAGAGATAGAATGATGATTAATTATCATGACACTTATCCTGAATATGATTTTGCTAGTAATAAAGGCTATGGAACACGTGCTCATTATGATGGATTAAACGCAGTTGGTATATCGCCAATTCATAGAAAAACATTCGTAAAGGATTATATATGAGAATAACCCCTCAACAGTTGCAAATTCAATTAAAAGACATTCAAAGTAGTTCGAAAGGACAGGTAAACTTAAAGGCTGGTACGAATGTATTAGGAAAAGTGTTAGCAGTTCAATCCGAAGCGATTTTGATTCAGCTTCAAGATGGCTCTAGTTTGCGTGCAATTGTTGATCAACCTGACAGGTTTAATGAGGGGACTGTATTAGATTTTAAAGTTCTAGAATCAGGAGAAAACGAACTACCAAAACTCTCTATTATGACAGGAGAGGATGTTTCTAAACAAATTAAGACTGTTTTATCACAAGTAGACATCAGTCCAAGTCAGGAGTCTGTTAAGGCTTATGAGGTGTTAAAGGCTCTTGATTTAAATATTACAAAGGATTCGATAAATACACTAACAGATAATTTTAAATTTTTATCCACATTTAATAAATCTGTCGAACAATTAATTAATGAACCTATTAAAATGGAGCAGTTAGTACTTCCTGAGGTCAAAGATGATATTTTAATTAAAGTCGCAAAGGAACTCGGATTCGAATCTATAAAAGAGTTCAAAGAAGCGAATTTTAAAGAAGTTGTGATTAAATCATTAGAGTTACCTTCATCGGTTGCAAGTGATAATAGTCAATCTGATAAGAGAGTTTCTAATGAAGTTATAAAAACGTTGTTTAGTTTGATGCGAGACGATCAGGGACAAGTAGAAATTGACAAGACTATGGAGAAACTGGGTCAGTTAATGAAACTAGAAAAGCCCATGACTTTTAAACAGATGACGACCCTAGATAAGTTGACTTTTGATGAATCTAAAATATCGGAGCAAATAAAAGAGGTTTTAGAGGATGTTGTAAAATTACCACTGGAAAATAAACCAGAGAAGTTACTAGCTCTTTTGAAGGGCTTCAATATGGAGAAGTTGTCGGACAAGGCGTTTGTAAAGGAATATTTCAATGAAATAGCTTCTTCATTAGATAAACTTATTGAAGAACTCCCTAAGTCAAGATTGAGAAGTTCAAGTGAACAATTACTAGAGTCTGTTCAATTTTTAGACTCTGATCAAGAAAACTTGGCATGGATTCAAATGCCAATTCAAATGAATCAAACACTTCATAGTGTTGATGTTTATTTTAAGCAAGATAAAAAGAGTGGTCAAAAGATGACTAAAGACAATGCGAAGATTCTAATTGCATTAAACACAGATTATTTAGATCTTGTTCAAGCTGTTGTTGAGGTTAAAGGCCAAGTACTTGATATTGGTTTTAAAGTGAGACATGATTCTGTAAAAGAACTTATTGAAAGCCAAATGGCTGCTTTGGGAGATTACTTTGATATGTATCAAGTGAATTTGCATGTAGAAAATCGAGAAAAAATAAGCTTGACTGAATTTGTCGAAGTAGAAAATAGTCATTTTATTAATATGAAGGTGTAAGTATGGACAAGAAAAAAATTGCTACAGCTTTAAAATATGATTCTGAAAGACAAATTGCCCCAGAGCTTGTTGCAAAGGGAAAAGGTGTTGTTGCAGAAAATATTGTTAAGGTTGCTGAAGAAGCGGGTGTAAAGACTTATGAGGATGAACTGTTAAGTCAACAATTGTATAATCTTTCAATTGGTGATACGATTCCTGAGGAACTTTATCATGTAGTTGCGAGAGTATTGACTTTTATTGCAGAAATAGATCGTAAAGAAAACAAGTTTTCGTAATTTTTTCTGTCTTTTATTAAATAGAACTGTATTTTTATCTTCCTTTTCATTAAAATAATAATAAGGGGGATTTTTTATGTACAAGTATTCTAAAAGAACAATTATTTTCAACTTCATTTTTGCGGCTTTATTGGTTTTCTTTGGTTTCTTTCTAACAAAGGAAATATGGTATGTTCTAGTTATTGGTATGGTGGCAGTTTTAATTTTAAAAGATGCTATAACAGAGATGAATGCATCGTTTGAAATCGCAGGTGATCGTTTGATTGTCCGTTCGAAAGATAAAATAAGAAAAGAAATAAAATATAGAGACATTAAGTATATGACAATTACTAGAAAGAATAAGAAGTGGATTGTACTTGCAGATGATGAAGGAATTTTATTTACTATTAAACCTCGAATTGAGAATTATGAGCAAATGGCTGCTGATTTAATTCGATTAAATCAGAGTAATAAAAAAATGGAAATTCATGATTATATTAAAAAAACATATAAGAAGTAGACAAAAAAGACTTTTCGTATTGAAAGGTCTTTTTATTTTGTTTATAATAATGGTAAAAATTAGGAGGTTCCATGACTGAAAAAGAAAAGTTCATTCTCTTGTCTAATACACCCATGACTGGTATGACTACTTGTAAAATTCTCAATGGTGAAAGGTTATTAACAGAAAAATTGAATAAGGATTATCTAAGAGACTATAGAGCAATTATAGAAAAATTCAACTTAAAGATTATTGAACCTAGGCTTAATATTTTTAGAGCACCTAAATTTTTATGGTCACGTGGAAAGGGGGTACTCACAAAACCCAGCGTAGCGATCATTGGTGCGAGAAAGTGTACGGTGTATGGTAGAAATATTGCCTATAAGCTTGCCTATGACTTGGCTGAACGTGATATTCAAATAATAAGTGGATTAGCATATGGCGTAGATATCGAAGCACATAGAGGGGCTTTGGATGCCGGAGGATCAACAATTGCTGTGCTTGGATCGGGTATTTTGAATTGCTACCCTAGCAAACATCAAGTAGAGTATGATAGAATACTTGAAAAAGGTTTAGTTATTTCAGAATATGGGTTTTATCAAAAGCCACTGAAACATCAGTTTCCTTTTCGTAATAGATTGATTAGCGGACTATGTGATGTTCTTGTTGTTGTTGAAGCAAAAGAAAAGAGTGGAACAATGATTACTGTTAACTATGGACTTGATCAAGGAAAAACGATTATGGCTGTGCCAGGTCCTATTAATTCTGAATTTTCAAAAGGCACAAATCGGTTGATTAGTGAAGGTGCTAGACTTGTTTCTTCTATAGAAGATATACTTGAAGAATTGAAAATTGTCTAAATATTATAAAATATTAAGAAAAAAAAGCTAAATAGTGTATAAAAGTTCTTGCAAAGAAAATATTTGTCGCTATAATAGTAGAAGTGTGCTAATTATCATAAAAGAAAACTTTTTTCTGATAATTCTGAAAAAACATTTGACATTTAGAGCATAATCAGATTTACTATAAAAGTAATGTTTTAAAAATTACATTACAAATTACAACGGAGGTATTCATGTCAAAATACTTAGTGATTGTGGAGTCGCCTGCAAAGGCTAAAACAATAGAGAAATTTTTAGGTAAGAATTATACAGTACTTGCTTCTGTCGGTCATGTTAGAGATTTGCCGAAAAGTAAAATGGGTATTGATATAGAAAATGAGTTTGAACCTGCTTATATTAATATAAGAGGTAAAGGACCAGTTTTGAAAGAATTGAGAAAATATGCTAAGAAAGCTGAAAAAGTTTTTCTCGCAACTGACCCCGATAGAGAAGGTGAAGCCATTGCCTGGCATTTAGCTTTTATATTAGGTATCGATTTAAATGAACCTTGTAGAGTGACATTTAATGAAATCACAAAAGCGACTGTAAAGGAAGCTATTAAGCAACCTACTACAATAAAAACAGATTTAGTCGATGCACAACAAGCTAGACGTGTGCTTGACAGATTAGTGGGATATTCTATTTCGCCACTTTTATGGAGAAAAGTTAGAAAGGGTTTAAGCGCAGGTCGTGTTCAGTCGGTAGCGACGAAAATGATTTGTGATCGCGAAAATTTAATTAATGCTTTTGAAAAAGAAGAGTATTGGACTTTAGATTTCAACTTTCAGAGTCAAGAAAAATTATCTTTTAAAGCGAGTTATGTAGGTCATGCTGGTAGTAAAGCAGATTTTAAATCAGAGAATGATGTAAATACTGTTGTTGATGATTTGGATAAAAACGCTTATGCAATTTCTTCTATTCAAACGAAAGAGAAGAATAGAAAACCACAGGCTTGTTTTACAACTTCAAGATTACAACAGGAAGCTTCAAATAAATTAGGTTTCTCAACTAAGAAAACTATGATTGTTGCTCAGCAACTTTATGAAGGTATTAAGTTACCGCGTGTCGGTAGTGTTGGTTTGATTACTTATATGAGAACAGACTCAACGCGTATCTCAGAAACTGCTGTAACTGCTGTAAAGGAATTTGTAACAGAAGAGTTTGGTGAAAAGTACTTAGGACCAGAGGTGAAAGTAAAAAACAGTAAAAATGCTCAGGATGCCCATGAAGCTATAAGAGCAACGGATGTTTTGAGAACACCTGAGTCAATAGAAGGTTACTTGACCAAAGATCAAAACAAATTATACAAATTAATATGGGAACGTTTTGTTGCATCTTTAATGGCTCCAGCAAAGTTTGAAGCATTAACTATAGATATTAACAATGGTGATCATTTAATTCGTTCTACTGGATCAACACAAGTATTTGACGGTTATTTAAAAGTTTATTCTTTTGGTACAAGTACTGATAAAGTATTACCGAAAATGACTGAAGGTGAAACTTTATTATTAGAGAAGTTGATTCCGGAACAACATTTCACTCAACCTCCAGCTAGATACACTGAAGCAACACTTGTTAGAGAGATGGAAGAAAAGGGTATTGGTAGACCAAGTACCTATGCTCCAACAATAAGTACTGTTATCAGTAGAGGTTATGTAGGTAGAGAGAAAAAACATTTATACCCAACAGAATTGGGTAACATAATCAATGAGATTATGGAAAACTACTTTGCAAGAATCATTGAAGTGAACTTTACTGCAGACATGGAAAAGCAATTTGACCAAGTTGAAGAAGGTGATATGCCTTGGAAGTCGGTTATTAAAACATTCTATGGTCCATTTGAATCGCTTATTGATAAAGCTGAAGAGGACATTGAAAAAGTTGATTTAACTGAACCTACTGATATTCCTTGTGAACTGTGTGATAATATGATGAATATTAAACATGGACGTTTTGGAAAATTCTTGGCTTGTTCAAATTATCCAGAATGTAAGAATACTAAACCTATTTTGAATAAAATAGGTGTGAATTGCCCTGACTGTGGTGTTGGTGATGTCGTAGAAAGAAAAACAAAGAAATTCAAAACATTCTATGGTTGTTCTGAGTTTCCAAATTGTAATTTCATGTCATGGCATAAACCAGTGGACAAGAAGTGTCCTAAGTGTTCAAAAGTAATGATTGAATATAAGACAAAGAAAAAACATGAGTACAAGTGTACAGATAAAGAATGTGGATATAGTGAAGAAATATCCGAAAATTAGGAGGCAAAGAAATGTTAACAAACTTACTTGAAAAATCAAGAAAACTTAATCAAATATTACAAGATAGAGGTGATGAGAAGGTATCATTCAATGAATTGTGTGATACAATTGCTGATATTCTAGAAGTTAATGTCTACGCAATAAATGCTAAAGGTAAAATCTTAGGTTCTAAGATGGTAGATACAAATACATCTTCAATATTAGCTGATCCTGAGTCTGGAGAAATGTTTTTCTCGGCTGAGCATAATGAGAATATGTTGAAAATTACTGAAACGATTCCTAATATGACTGCTGACCAAGTAACAGACACTTTCAAAGGTGATACAGAATCATACCACAAGCATATTTCTATTGTACCTATTAAGTCTAAAGGTCAAAGAATTGGTACATTTGTTCTTGCTAGAGTAGGCGAGGAATTTGATGATGCAGATATGATTTTAGCCGAAAATGCTGCTACTGTTATTTCTATGGAAATCACTAGAGCGAGAAAGTTACAAAAGGAAGCACTTGATAGAAAGAAATCTATCGTAAAAATGGCAATTGAATCATTATCTTTCTCTGAGTTAGAAGCTATTGAGCATATTTTCAATGAACTTGAGGGTGACGAAGGATTATTAGTTGCAAGTAAAGTTGCTGATAGAGTTGGCATCACACGTTCTGTTATTGTTAATGCACTTAGAAAATTTGAATCTGCAGGTGTTATTGAATCAAGATCGCTTGGTATGAAAGGTACTCACATTAGAATTTTAAATGAAGAGTTGATACCTGAGTTAGAAGCGATTAAGAAAAAGTTCTAGATAATATATCTAATGAGTTCTGTGATTATTTCGCAGAACTTTTTTTATATTTTTGATAAAACACTATATCTTGTAGAAAATATAAAAAAAACATCGTATATATGGTATAATGTTAGGTGAAAAAAACAAAAAGGTTTTTTATAAAAATACTTAACAAAACATGAAGTTTTGCCGACTATATTAGTAGGAGGAAAAAATGTTAAAAAATTCATTTAGTAATATTAATTTATATAGTAGAGCACTTGATGCATCTTGGTTAAAAAATGATGCAATCACGAATAATATAGCCAATGCTGAAACGCCAGGGTATAAAAGAGAAACTGTGGAATTTGAGAAAATTTTACAACAGGCAATTGGTAGTAATAGTATGCCTGTAACGCGAACTCATGAGAAGCATATGCCTCTGATAACAGATTTGACTCCTCGAATTGTTAAGGATGATCAGGTAAGTTTTAGACGAGATGGTAATAGCGTGAATATAGATACCGAAATGGCTGAAATGGCTGAGAATCAAATAAAGTACGAAACAATCACAAGACAACTTAATAGTACATTGAAACGATTAAGAATGTCTATAAGTCAAGGGTAGGTGAATCATGTCATTATTTAGATCATTAAATGTTAGTGCGACTGGATTAACTGCAGAACGTCTGAGAATGGATGTTATTTCAAAGAATATAGCGAACGCCAATACAACAAGGACGTTAGCTGGAACACCCTATAGAAGACAAATGGCTGTTTTCAAAGAACAAGGACCTGAAAATGATTTTGCGAGTATGCTTGCAAAGGCTAAAGGTGAAAAGTTAATTGGAAATGGTGTGGAAGTTTCAGAAATTGTAGAAGATCAATCAGATTTTAAGCGTGTATACAACCCAGGTCATCCAGATGCGGATGACCAAGGATATGTATTAATGCCAAATGTAGATGTGGTTACAGAAATGATAAATATGATGTCGGCCTCGAGAGCATATGAGGCAAATGTAACTGCTTTAAATACATCGAAAAGTATGGCGATGAAAGCATTGGAAATCGGTAGATAGTGAGGGTGTATATGGATTCGATTAAAGCGATTCAATCTGGAAATATAATTAAAGCTGATAATACAGTAAAGAATGTACATAATGTTGATTTTAAGGAACTTTTAGTAAATGCACTAGAGGAAGTCAACAAGGATCAACTTTATGCTGAAGAGATGGATCAGAAGTTTATGATGGGTGAAGTTAACAACATCCATGATGTAATGATTGCATCACAAAAGGCTGAAGTGTCTTTAAGTTTTGCCGTTGAAGTTCGTAATAAGGTTCTCGAAGCTTATAAAGAGATTATGAGAATTCAGATGTAGTTAGAAAGAGGTGTTTAAATGGCGGAACTTTTTGGGAGAATTAGAACCCAAATAACAACTTTCTTCCAGTCGCTAGATAGAAGAAGAAAAATTTGGCTTGCAGCAGGAAGCCTTTTTGTCGTTGTGGTAGTGGTTGCAATTTTGTTGTTATCAAGACCTACTTATGTGTTATTAGCATCAGGCCTTGAGTTTGATGAAATGAGTAAAATTACAACCCTCTTATCAGAAAAGGGGATTACTTACAAAGATGAAGGTACAAACAACTTATATGTTGATAAGAAAGATCTAACACAAGCAAAAATGGCGATGGCTGTTGATGTGGGTATATCTCAACCGGATTATACTTGGACAGATTATTTTAATAATACAAGCTTAACAACGACGAGTACAATACAGGAAGCTCAAAAAACTGTTGTGCTAGCCAATCAATTGGGCTCAGGACTTGAGACATACATTGAAGGTGTGAAATCTGCAACTGTTAACTTACATATAGCACCAAAGAGCACTTTTGTTTTGTCGGAACCAAGAGAATCTAGAGCGGCAGTAATATTAACATTAGAAGATAATTTTAAATTATCTAGAGAACAAATTAGCGGTATTGTAGGTTTAATTAGAAACTCTATCGAGAATTTACCAGAGGAGAACATCAGTATTACTGATCAAACTGGTATGCCGTTGAATAAGTTTAGTGATCAAACAGATGCTTTTATTGCTTCTACTAATCAGGAACAGATTGATTCTATTGAAAAACAATTAGAAGACAAACTCGTTAAGTTTTTAGGAGCTGTATATGGTCAACCTAATGTGCGCGTTATGACGGATGTCTCTTTGTTCTTTGATGATGAGACTGTAAACTCTACTGTATTTTCACCGCCTGTAGAAGGTGAAACTGGTGGTATTGCAAGAAGTGCATCAAAAGTATCTGAATCGGTATCTTCAACTGGTGCAGAAGGTGTACCTGGTACAGATTCTAATACTGATGATACAACTTATCCTACTGGATCGTCGAGTGGAAATGATATTCAAAGTGCTTCTGAAACGATTAACTTTGAAATTAATGAAATTAATACAGTTTTGACTAAAGCAAAAGGTACTATAACAGATATTCAAGTAGCAATTCTTGTGAATACAGAAGTCTTAGAGAATAATTTAATGACAGAGGATCAACAACAAGATTTGATCGATTTGGTAACGACAGCTTCGGGTATCGAAACCAGAAAAGTACAAGTTTCTGCAATGAAGTTTACAGATAACGAAATGGGTTATGTAACTTATAGTTCTGATGATGAAGCTATTGCACCTGGAATTCCAATTTGGTTAGTTCTTGCAATTGTTGGTGGTATTGCTTTAGTGGTAATAGTATTCTTTGTACTTTCACGTAGGAAAAATACAAAAGAGCGTCAAGAAGAAATTGCAAAAATTCAGGCTGAAGAAGAAGCTAAACGCCAAGAAGAACTTGAAGAAATTAAAACGGATGTTGAGGACAAATCGAGTCCAAAATATCAGATTGAGAAGTTTATCGATGCAAAACCAGAAGCGGTTGCTGCATTGTTAAGATCATGGATGACGGAAATGTAGAGGTGCTGTGTGGCGAAAAAAAGTGATAGATCAGGTAAGCAGAAAGCAGCGATTCTACTGATTTCATTAGGATCGGAGAAATCTGCTAAAATATTTAGTCATCTACAAGATGATGAGATTGAAGAATTGACACTAGAAATTGCTAATATGCAACGTGTTTCAACTGAGGAAAAAGAAGAAATACTAGAAGAATTCTATGAGATTTGTCTTGCTCAAGACTTTATCTCAGAAGGTGGTATCTCATATGCCAAAGATGTACTTGAAAAGGCAATGGGCTCTCAAAAGGCTCTTGAGATTATCAATAAACTTACAGCATCATTACAAGTGCGTCCGTTTGATTTTGTTCGAAGAACAGATGCAAGTCAACTGTTGAACTTCATTCAGAATGAACATCCACAAACGCTGGCGCTTATACTGTCGTATTTAAATCCAAACCAAGCAGCTTCGATATTATCTGCTTTACCTCAAGAAAAGCAAGCTGACGTAGCACAAAGAATTGCTATAATGGATCGAACTTCGCCAGAAGTTATTAAAGAGGTTGAGCAAGTTCTTGAGAGAAAGCTATCATCGATGATGACACAGGATTATGCATCAACTGGTGGTATTCAGGCGATTGTTGAGATTCTGCTTTCTGTTGACCGTGGTACGGAGAAATTCATTATGGAAACGCTTGAAATTCAAAAAGCGGATCTTGCAGAAGAAATTAGAAAGCGTATGTTTGTATTTGAGGATATCGTTAATCTTGATTCTGTTTCGATTCAACGTTTCATTAGAGAAATTGATAACAGTGATCTGTCAGTTGCGCTTAAGGCTTCTACAGATGAGGTTAAGGAAGTTATTTATGCTAATATGTCAAAACGTATGGCAGAGATGCTTGCAGAGGACATGGAATTTATGGGTCCTGTTAGATTGAGAGATGTAGAAGAAGCTCAACAGAAGATTGTAAATGTAATCAGAAAGCTTGAAGAAGCTGGTGAGATTATCATTTCACGTGGTGGAGGAGATGAGATAATTGTCTAAACTGGTGAAGTCTTCACAAATTATTATTGACAAGAAAAAGTATATTTTAAGCAATGAGTTGTTTGTTCCTAAGGAAGAAGTAATTGAAGAAGCTCCTGAGGAACAAAAAGATGAGTCCTTTGACAGAGATGAATATGCAGATGAACTAAGACGCATGAAAGAGGATATGCTTGAAGCTGTAAAAATAGAAAAAGATCAAATGCTTTCTCAGGCTCGTGAAGAAAAAGAATCCATTATTCAGGAATCTTATGAGCAAGCAGATAATATAAGGAATACCACAAGACAAGAAGCCTATGATGAGGGCTTTCAAGAAGGTGTAACAAATGGTTATGGTGAAGCAACTGGTTACATTGAAGAGGCGTTAGAACTAAAAAATAAATACTTTAAAAAGTACGAGGAAATAAAAGAAACGTATGAAGCTGATATTACTGGCGTGATTATTTCTACTATAGAAACCATCTTGAATAAGCATATTCAAGAAGATTATGACTTAATCAAAGGACTTGTAGAAAAAGCGCTAGTAAAATGTGCTTTTACTACAAATTTGGCTTTGCGTGTTGCGCCAGAAGATTATGACAGTGCAGTTTCGATGAAAAAATATATTTTATCTTTAACTGAGAATATTGAAGATATTGAAATTAAACAGGATAGTGCGCTTCCGATGGGCAGTTGTATTGTTGATACAGATGCAGGGAGTGTCGACAGTTCGATACATACACAGTTTGAAAATGTAAAGAACAAATTTATTGAGTTGTTGCAAAGTGAGTGATAACGGTGAAAGATTTATTAAATAAATACAAACATTTAGTGGATAACACAGAAATGATTAAGTTTTCAGGCAGGGTTTCAAAGCTCATCGGTTTAACGATCGAGGCAAATGGCCCTGCCGTTGAAATAGGCGAAGTATGTCAGATATATCCTTTAAAGGGTAAAAATTATATAACCGCTGAAGTTATTGGTTTTAGGGATAATGTGGTTGTTTTGATGCCTTTTGGTGAAATGACTGGTATTGGTCCTGGATCAAAGGTTGTTGCAACGGGCAGTTATTTATCTGTTGAGGTTGGAGATGATTTGTTAGGACGTGTATTAGATGGTTTGGGACAAACTATTGATGCATTTAAGGCGCCGATACTTCATACTAAGTATGAAGTAGATAATGCGCCTCCAAATCCCTTAACGAGAAGTAAAATTGAGGATGTGTTACCTCTTGGTATTACAGCAATTGATTCTCTACTGACTTGCGGACGAGGTCAGAGAGTGGGAATTTTCGCTGGTTCTGGTGTAGGTAAGAGTACACTGTTGGGAATGATTGCTAAAAATTCTAACGCAGATATAAACGTGATTGCTCTTATCGGTGAGCGTGGTCGTGAGGTAAGAGAGTTCATCGAAAATGAGCTAGGCGAAGAAGGTTTGAAGAAATCTGTAGTTATAGTTGCGACTTCTGATCAACCTGCTTTAGTAAGAGTGAAAGGGGCTATGCTCGCAACAGCTATTGCAGAATATTTTAGAGACCATGGCAAAAATGTAGTTTTGATGATGGATTCATTAACACGATTTTCTATGGCGCAACGTGAAATTGGACTTGCTGTTGGAGAACCTCCTGTTACAAAAGGATACACGCCTTCTGTATTTGCAGTTTTACCGAGATTGTTAGAGCGATCTGGAAACTCGGATAAAGGATCAATTACTGGACTGTACACAGTTTTAGTTGATGGTGACGATATGAATGAACCTATTGCAGATGCAGTTCGCGGTATCTTAGATGGTCACATTGTACTATCTAGAAAATTAGCTGCAAAAGGATATTACCCAGCTATAGATGTTTTGGAAAGTGTGTCTAGAGTAATGCCTAGTGTTGTTGATGATGATCATGTAAGACTTGCAAGAAGAATAAAGGAACTGTTAGCTGTCTACAACGAAGCGGAGGATTTGATTGTAATTGGTGCTTATATACCTGGAACTGATACAAGAATAGATGAAGCTATTGCAAAAGTAGATGCAATTAAAGATTTCTTAACACAAACAACACAAGAACACTTTAATTATGATGAGACTATTAGTAAAATGAATGCTCTACTAGGATAGATAAATGAAAAAATTTGTTTTTAGATTTGAAAGAATCCTTCAGGTGAGGATTGACAAAGAAAATGAGATTAGAAATACATTAGGAAAAGTCAATAAACTTATTTTGGAGAAAGAAGAAGAATTTAAAAAAGTACATCTTCAGTATGAGGATTTTTTAAAGTATTTAAATAATACTATGAAACAAGGTGTTCGAGCTGGAGATATGCAAGCTGTAGCTTCTAACAAAAGTTATTTGGTTGATAAGATGGATCATATAAAAAGAGAACTTTCTGTTTTAGTTGAAGAACGAATGCGTATTCAAAAAGATTTAATAGAAGCTAATAAGCAAAGAAAAATAATGGAAAAATTAAAAGAAAAAGAAATAGATAAGTATAAGGCATTAGAAGCGATGGAAGAGGCGAAAACTATCGATCAAATTGTCACATATCAAAGCACAAAAACGAAAGGTGAGTAACAATGGCTGAAGATAAAAAAGAAAAAAAAGGTGGAGGCCTCATTAAAGGTATTCTGATTTTACTGGTATTTATTATAATTATACCATCATTAGGAATTACTGGTTTTTATTTGATGAATGAAACATTTCAATATAGAATGAATGCTGCTTTATCTAATTTTCCTGTAGTTGGTAGTTATTTTGATTCATTACCGACTAAAGCTGAAAAAAATGAGCAAATTAAATCTATTGCAGAATATTTTTTAGATATTTCGGCCGATCGTGCTGTAGACAAGTTAATACTTATTAACACTGATGAAAAACCTATGTATGATGAAATTGTAAAAGTTATGTATCAAATTGATCCGAATTCAACAAAAATCATTTTAGAAGACATTCGTTCAAAACAGTTAAAAGGAGATGCAGTCTCTACAACCCTTGATGAAATCACCGATGAAAGAAATCAAGAATTAGGTGCTATTGCTAGCGAGTTACAAAGTATGCCGTTTTCTTCATTGAGAGGCGAGTTGTATAAAATTTTAAACGATGGACTAAATGGTTACAGTCGATTAGCAAGAATATTTGAGCAAATGGACGCTGTGAAAGCTTATGAAATGTTATCTTTATTAGATAGTGTAGATGAAAATGCTGTTTTAGATGCAATGTCTATGGTTTCAAGAGAGGAAATTCTTTTAGAAAAAAATAAGGATACAGCTAATACGCAAAAAATTATATCTTTATCAGAAATATATGCTTCAAAGGATGCTGATGAGCTTGTTGAGTTGTTGGGAAACACTGGTACTTACTCGATTGAAGAGCTTGCAATTATTTATAAAGAAATTGGTGTTGTTAAGACTGGTAAGATATTGGCAATCTCAAATGATGATGGTTTGATAAGCGATGTTATCACTCAAATGAAGAATAATGAAGTTTTATCTGTAGGAGAAGATTTAATTACAAAAGATATTCTAAAATCGTTAAAGATATTCAAGGATTTTGACGATAATATTATAGAGTTAACCAATGTATATAAAACCATGCAAACATCTCAGGTTGCAACTGTCATTAGTAAGTTATTAACTGATGGTGCTTTACCTCAAGTGTATGTGCTTGATGGTGGTGATGTAATTACAATTTCTGATGAGGATTTAGCTTATAAAATCTTAGCACAATTTGATGATAAGACTAAGGCAGAAATTATTGGTAACTTTAACAATACATTAGCTTCTGAAGTATCGAAGAAGTTAACTGTACCAGAGTATTAGGAGGTGAATAAATGAATGTAGGAGAATTGAAATTAAGACCTAATTTCTTCAATTCTCAAGGACAACTGAATAATGATTGGTTTTTAAACGAGAGTAACAATGAATTTGAAAATATTCTTAAAGATAAAACTGTAAAGCGTTCAGATGTTCAAGACACAAACTTGTTAGATGTGAAAGAAAAGACATCTAAAAGGTCTAATGACATAGTGAGAAAAGCTGTGCAAAAGACTGAACCTAAAATTGACGATGATAATTTAAAAGAAGTAACATCGAAAATCAATGAAGCCATTAAGAAAAACAAGTTTGAAAAGGAAAATGGTGATGGGGATTTAAGTCTTGATGAATTAGAAGAAAAGATTGAAGCGCTTGAGGATGCAATTATGACTGAAATGGGTATAGTCGATGAACAACCTGTTTTAGAAGAATTGGCTCAGTTAATGGGAATCAGTGTTGAATCATTGGTAGAACAGTTAACAAATGAAAGTGAACAAGAGGCAATTGTTACTGAGCTCGTATCTTTAGTAGAGAATGGTGAATTAGATGGCAAGGATTTGGTTAAAGCCTTAAGACAGGTGTTTAACACAATGAATTTAGAAGAGAAAGTTGAATTCGAAAAAATTGTTGATCTAATTGCAGCAAAACTACCAGAAGGCGAAGCAAAAGAGATTTTGCAAAAGTTTGATGATGTACTTGAGAACATTGTTAAACGATCTGGTGAAGGTTCTGAAACAAAAGTAGAATTGGCTACTCCAGTTGAGCAAGAGGTGAATATTCAAACGCAGAAATCAACTCAGGCAACTCAACAGGTAGTACAAACTGAAACTACTGAAAAACCTATCGAAGTACAAACAGAAACACAGCAGACTGGTGATCATACTTCAAAGAATGAAGGTCAAACGTTGATGAATGCTGAAATAAAAGTAGCAAATCAAGAAGCGAATCAGAAGTTTGATGTAGAAGAGCAAATCAACATGATGAAGGTAGAAACTTCCGTAATCAATGGTAGTAAAGAAACACCAAAAGCTATGTTGTCAAGGTCTGTTATGAATCAAGTCGTTCAAGGAACTAAAATGAGTATTAATATGTCTGACCTAGGTTCTGAAATATTGATTAAACTTAATCCTAAGAATTTAGGTAATGTTGCTTTGAAAATGGCATTTGAAAAAGGTACACTCTTGGCGCAGATTCAAGTTGAGAATCAAACAGTAAAAGGTATTATAGAATCAAACTTAGATGATTTAAAAAGTGCATTACAACAAGAAGGATACGAGATTGGTGATTTAGATGTTTCTGTTAATAAAGAAAACACTGGAGAACAACAACAAGGATTCTTTGGAGGTAATAAAAAGCAGTTTGTTAAATTTGAAAGTTTTGAGGAAGTTGAAGAAAAAGTACTAGAACAGAAAGCAAATCAAGAAGGAATTGATTATCTAGCTTAGGAGGTGAGAAGATGTCTACAGCAGTAACTGGTATGTTGACTGAGGAGAATATGCAGCTTTTAGAGAAATTTAAGAATGATGCTCAGAATAAAGCAATGCGTGAAAATCAACAACTCGGTAAAGATGCTTTTCTAAAATTAATGATGACACAACTTGCGCATCAAGATCCATTGGAACCACTTAACAATGAACAGATGATTTCGCAAATGGCTGAGTTTACTTCAGTAGAGCAAATGGGAATGATGACAGAAGCTTCTGCAATGCAAGTAGAACAAAACAGTATGATTATTTCGAAGTTAACAGATTTAATTGAAAAATCTGAGGGTGGAAATTCTAAATCAGAAATTGAATCATTAATTGAAAAAACAGATAGAACAATAGAATTAAATGAGCAAATTTTAGCAGAACTACAGAAGTTAAATGCAAGTAAAGCTCAGGAAGCCTACGAATAGGATGTGACGTGATGGCAAAAGTTGATATGAATCAAATGATACAGAAAACGCAACTGAATCAGAATCAGCAGAACAAAATTAAAAATCAACGTCCACAAGGACAATCGTTTCAAGATGTTTTATCGAAAGTCAAATCATCAAGTGAAGAAGTAAAGCTTTCTAAGCACGCTAAAGCTCGCTTGGAGCAAAGAAATATCTCTTTGACAGAAGCTGATATGAAAAAAATTGATGAAGCTATAGATAAGGCTGATAAAAAAGGCATAAAAGATGCTCTAATATTAATGGATAACAAAGCTTTTGTTGCGAACATTAAAAATAAGACAATTATTACTGCATCAACAAATGAACAACTAAAGGAAAATGTTTTTACAAATATAGATGGCGCTGTGATAGTATAGGCTGGACCTTATGGAAGCCTAGTAATTCATCCGAATGATGAGTTACAACACAGTATAATTTCAGGAGGTCATGATTATGATGAGATCAATGTACTCTGGTGTTTCAGGTTTACAAGTACACCAGGTAAAAATGGATATTATAGGTAACAATATCGCGAATGTTAACACTGTTGGATTTAAAGGTTCGAAAGTAACATTCCAAGAAGTCTTTTCTCAAACAATAAAAGGTGCTGGCGCACCTCAAGAAGGTCGCGGTGGTACTAACCCTCAACAAGTTGGTTTAGGTGTTGGTTTATCAGCGATTAACGTTCAACACACAAAGGGATCAACACAAATTACTAGTAATCCTACAGATATTATGATTGATGGTAATGGTTTCTTTGTCGTTTCTAGTGACAATGAAGGTACGAATAGATTTTACACAAGAGCTGGAAACTTCTCTTTAGATAAATTAGGTTATTTAGTTAATCCTGCTGGTCTAAAAGTTTTAGGTGAAGACTTTAAACCGATTCGTATCAACAAATCAGATACAATTGAAGCTACAGCTACATCTAAAATTGAGCTAACTTCAAATATTAATTTCAATTATGAGTCTGATGATGTCGATCCAGATGATTACTCTATTTATACAACTACAACAGATGTATATGATTCTGTTGGTAATAAGTCTACTGTTAAAATTCAGTTCGGTCAGAAATTTGCAACTGCTGCTGGTACACCGGCTGCTGATGCAAGAACATATAGACAAGTAAAGATAGGTGCATTAGATCCTAATGACCCTAGTGTGATGTTGACTCCATATTACGGAAACTTATCTGAACCGGGTAATACAGCAGCTTATAATGCAGCTACTAACCCTGGTGGTTTACAAGATGATATGACTTATGCTGAATTTGATAAAGATGGTAACTTTGTTCAACTGGTACAGTTGGATGTTGCTGATATAGATACAACAACAGGTGTTGTTACAGTTCCAGGTACGACAACTTCAGGTATCGGTTCACTAATCATTCAACAAGCAGGTGTTGAGGATATTACAATCAACATTACGAATGATACATTTAAGAATGTCACTCACTATGCTCAAACAACAGATATGAAAGCTACGCCAGTAGATGGTAACTCAGCGGGTGCGTTAGATTCATTTGCAATCGGACCATCTGGTGAAATTTTTGGAACTTATACAAATGGTGAAAGATCCACACTATCTACTTTAGGATTAGCTGACTTTGATAATGCTCCAGGTTTGATGAAAATTGGTGGAAACTTATTCACAGACACACCTAACTCAGGTTCGCCTAAATATGGTGTTCCGGGTACAGGTAGTTTTGGACAATTAGCTCCAGGTGCTCTTGAAATGTCAAATGTTGACTTATCACAGGAGTTCACTGATATGATTACTACTCAAAGAGGTTTCCAAGCTAACTCAAGAGTAATCACTACTACTGATGAGATGTTACAAGAACTTGTAAACCTTAAGAGATAATAATGTTTTCTCTTAATTTAAAAGGGATATAAGTAAAATAATAGTTTTCTATTAAATTAACTAGGTGGTAGTTGTCAATTTGTTGACAACTACTATCCTAGATACACGTTGTATAGTATAATGAAATGAGATGAATATGATTCGAGTTACAAGACTTAATGGCAGCGTTTTCTTTGTCAATGAAGATCACATAGAATTTATGGAAGAAACTCCAGATACCGTGATTACTTTGAACAATGAAAAGAAACTAGTCGTAAAAGAAAGCATCGAAGTATTGATTGAAGAAATAACTGCATTTAGAAGGAAAGTTTTCCTTGGAGATACTAATCATTTAATTAAGGGAGAATAGTAATGGATATAGGTTTAATAGCTGGTATAATCGCCGGTCTTGGTTTAGTTGCTTTTGGTATTATTCAAGGTGGTACACCATTTGATAAATTTATTGATACAGGTTCAATATTAATCGTAATTGGTGGTGGTATTGCTGCGACGTTTGTAAATTACCCATTAGCTGATATGCTTGGTGTTTCAAAAGTGTTTATGAAAGCACTTAAGAATCCAGAGTTTAATACAGGACAAATCATAGATAAAGTTATTGAACTGGCCAACGTTGCAAGGCGTGAGGGCCTATTGGCGCTTGAAGAAGCTGTAGATGAAGTAAATGATGAGTTTCTAAAGAAAGGCGTTATGTTAATTGTTGATGGTACTGATCCTGAAATGGTTAAGAATATACTGGAGACTGAATTGTCAAATATGATTGATCGACATTCAAGAGCAAGGGGAATATTTGACTCTTTAGGATCATTGATGCCAGCGTTTGGTATGATTGGTACTTTAGTTGGTCTTGTTGCCATGCTTCAGAATTTATCGGATCCCGCATCTATCGGTCCATCAATGGCGGTAGCGTTATTAACAACATTTTATGGTTCGCTATTTGCCAATTTATTTTGGATTCCTATTGCTGGTAAACTTAAGATAAAGAGTGATGAGGAAGCATTGGTTAAAGAAGTAATGATTGAAGGTTTGTTATCAATTCAAGCTGGTGAAAATCCTAGAATCATTGAAGAAAAATTAAAAGCATTCTTATCACCATCTGTAAGAAAATCTATTGGTACTCAAGAAGAAGGTGAGAATAATGGATAAGAAACCTGAAGAATGTAAAGCTGGTGCGCCCGAATGGATGACGACGTATGGTGACCTAGTAACACTTTTGATGTGCTTCTTTGTACTATTATTTGCGTTTTCTGAAATTGATGCTCAGAAGTTTGAAGCTGTTATGGAATCATTCCAAGGTTCAGCTGGTGTTTTAGAGAGTGGGAAATCGCTATCTGAGGATGCTTTGATATTCGATGCTTCTCCAGAAAATGATACAACACCCGAAACGACTGATACAAAGGAATTGGAAATAATTGAAGAAATTTTACAGGAGATGGCTAGTGAAATAGAAGGTGAACTTAATGAAAAAGGTCTTGATGGTCAAATTGAATTTGAAATCAAGGATAGTAAGTTGATCATTTTGCTACCCAATAGTGTACTCTTCGATCCTGCAAGGGCGGAGTTAAAGGAAGAATCATTTAGTGTGTTATCGATTCTAGGAGGAACACTCCAGAATGAATTATTTGAACTTGGGACTTTTAGAATAGAAGGACATACAGATAATCTGCCAATAAATACAATAAGATTTCCATCAAATTGGGAATTGTCTGCAGCACGAGCAACGAGTGTTTTGAGATTTTTTAGGGATGAATTAGATTTCCAGGAGAACAGATTTGCTATATCTGGTTATTCAGATACACAACCTAAAGAAACAAATGACACACCTGAGGGTCGTGCTCAGAATAGACGCGTTGAAGTCATTATTGAAAACATAGATTTAGGGAGTGCAACGGATGGCACTGAAAGCCCAGAAAACGAAGGAGAGTAAACATGAAGAAAATCATTATATTTGGTGGTATCGCATTGGTACTAATCATTGGTGGTGTGGTTGCATTTGTAATGTTATCAGGTGGGGAAAAGGAACCTAAAGAGCTAACTGAGTTGTTTTATGTAGTTCCTGAGCAGTACACCAATATCCCAGTAGGTGATGAAGCTGGAAGTTATAAAATACTAAAGGTTCAAATGACGATTGTTTACACAGATCCTGAGTTCACTGAGTTACTTCCTAAAAAGGAAGATGAAATAAAAGATTTCATTAATGGATATTTCAGAGATAAAACCTTAGATACTATTAATCGAAAAAATGGTAAGGAAAGAATAAAGGAAGAAATTGCTGAGCAGTTGCAGGAAATGTTTGAAACGGATGCGGATAACATTACACGTGTATTGATGCCTCAATTCATTATTCAGTAAATAAAAGGTAATAAGAAAGGTGGTGAGGTAAATGTCAGATGTAATGAGTCAAAGTGAAATAGATGATCTTTTGTCCGCTTTGAATTCAGGTGATGTTGATGTCGCTGAAATACAAGAAGAAAAACAAGAAAAACGTGTTCGAAAGTATGACTTCTTAAGACCTGACAAATTTGCCAAAGAACATCTGAGAACGCTTGAAGTTATTCATGAGAATTTTTCAAGACTTCTCAACAACTTCCTCTCAGGTTATCTTAGAACTTTTATAGAAATAGAAGTGTTAAATGCAGAGAGTTTGATCTATAGTGAATTTGCTAATGCAATCTCAAATCCTGCAATACTTGGGATCGTAGATTTTTCACCATTGGAAGGTCAAGTTATAATTGATGTTTCATCAGATGTCGCATTTACGATGATTGAAAGAGTCCTTGGTGGTTCAGCATCGGCTACAATGTCGGAAAAACGAACATTAACTGAAATAGAAATGACGTTAATTCGAACCATAATCATGAAGTTTATCAATCTGTTGAAGGAACCATGGAGTAACATAATAGAACTCAGACCGAAGCTAGATACTATTGAAACAAATTCACAGTTTGCTCAAGTTATATCGCCTTCGGAGTCAGTTGCACTGATTACACTTAGTTTAAAAATTGGCGAAACGGAAGGGATGATTAATTTATGTTATCCTCATCATGTATTAGAACCGATTTTATCAAACTTAAGTTCTAAACTTTGGTTTACAACAACAGGTAAAAAAGCTCTGTCAGAGGAAGAAAAAAATAATCTTGAAAAGCAAGTACAGAAGACTTTCATTGATATGAAGGTTGAATTAGGAAATAGTATGATTACTGTAGGAGAGATGTTACAACTTTCTAGAGGTGATGTAATTGTTTTAGATAAAAAAGTGTCGGATAGTCTAACTGTAAAAGTTGGTAACAAAACTAAATTCGCAGGTGTTCCTGGGAAAAAGAATAACAGTATTGCAGTTAGGATAACAGAAGTAGTTGAGGAAGGAGAGGACTTAGATGGTTGATATGCTTTCGCAAGAAGAAATAGATGCACTATTAAGCGGTGGCGATGACGACGGTGGTGCCGTTGACGAAAATCTTTCTCCAGAGGAAATAGATGCATTAGGTGAAGTCGGTAATATTAGTATGGGTACTGCAGCAACAACTTTGTTTACGCTGTTGAATCAGAAAGTTACCATTACGACACCAAAAGTTTCAGTTATTACATATGATGAACTAGTGGATTCATATGTAGATCCATGTGTTATAATTAATGTTAGATACAAAGAGGGTATTGAGGGTGTGAACATCTTGATACTACAAGAATCTGATGTTAAAATAATTACTGACCTGATGATGGGTGGTGATGGTACAAATGTATCTGATGAATTAACAGATTTACATTTAAGTGCTATTGGAGAAGCAATGAACCAAATGATTGGTTCATCTTCAACATCGTTATCAGAGATGTTAGGTGAAAAAGTTGATATTTCTCCACCAGAACCACAATTTAATAGTTTAAAAGATTTAAACTTTGAAGATGTGGGTATTAATTCAGAGAACAGTATTGTTCGAATTGCATTTAGAATGACAGTGGGAGATTTGATTGACTCACAAATCAATCAAGTTATGCCTATTGATGTGGCAAAGCAATTGGTAGAGAATTTGTTGAATGTTGGAGATTCTGAACCACAAGTTGAACCAGAGCCAGAACCTGCGCCTGTTCAGCAACCTGTTGAACAACCGGTACAACAGCCGGTACAGGAACCGATGCAACAGGTACAACAAGCACCTCCAACACAACAGCCGATACAACAAGCACCAATGTACCAACAACCACAATATCAACAACCACAATATCAACAACCGCAGTATCAACAACCGCAATATCAGCAACCGCCGATGCAAAATGTTAATGCTCAGCCAGTTCAATTTGAATCTTTTGATGAAAATAATATGATTTCGGGTTATAATAATAATATAAATATTATTAAAGATGTCCCATTAGAAATTACAGTGGAACTAGGCCGAACAACAAAACGCATCAGCGAAATTCTAGACTTTGCTCCTGGCTCAGTAATAGAGTTAGATAAGTTGGTTGGTGAAGCTTTAGATATTTTGGCAAATGGTAAAAAAATTGCTACAGGTGAAGTTGTTGTTGTTGATGAAAATTATGGTATCAAGATAACAGATATAATTGTACCTGAACAAAGATTAAGCAACATATAGTTTAAAGGAGGAAATATTATGGCTAATGGTATATTAGTTGTTGATGACGCAGCTTTTATGAGAATGATGATTAAAGATGTTTTATCTAAAAACGGTTATGAAATTCTTGGGGAAGCTGAAAACGGACAGAAGGCTATAGAAAAATACAAAGAACTGAATCCAGATTTAGTCATCATGGACATTACTATGCCTGAGGTTGACGGAATTCAAGCTGTTAAGGAAATCAAGAAAATTGATGGTAACGCTAAGATTATTATGTGTTCTGCAATGGGTCAACAGGCAATGGTTATTGAATCGATTCAAGCTGGTGCTAGAGACTTTATTGTTAAGCCTTTTCAAGCTGATCGTGTAGTAGAAGCAGTTAAAAAGGTAATCGGGTAGTAGTAAGAATGGGTATTCAGATTCTGAGTGCTATCTCAACACCAGATATAGGATCAAGTTATTATCTTGTCATTTTATCATTGGCTATGTTTATTGCCCTTGCTTATATAACAACTGTGTTGTTAAAACGCTCACGTTATGTTGGCAAGGGTAGAAATATTCAAGTTATAGAACGCTTCTATCTTGCCTCTGATAAGATTCTTCTTATTGTTCAAGTTGGAAGTGAGTACTACTTTATGTCACATGATAAGCATGGTATGAAGATGATGGATAAACTTGAAAATTTTACACCAAACAAAGAAGAACAGACACAAGCAAGATTTTCAGATTTACTCACAAGCAAGATGAACAAGGATAAGTAATATGGTGTTATTTAAAGGAAAAAGAAAATACGCATTATCATTCGTTTTGATAATAATGCTGCTATTTGCAGCGTCTACCGTGTATGCTACGGATACAGATACCGTGATTCCTAGTATTGAGGTTAATTTTGGTCAAGATAGTGATAATGTAGCATCGAGTATTCAAATACTTGTGTTGATAACAATTCTGTCTTTGGCGCCATCAATTTTAATAATGATGACGTCTTTTACTAGGTTTATAATTGTTTTTTCATTTTTAAGAAGAGCAATTTCATTACAATCTACACCACCTAATCAGGTACTAATTGCGTTATCTCTATTTATGACGTTCTTTGTAATGGCACCTGTTTTTTCTGATGTCGTAGATAATGCCTATGAACCTTATGTCAATCAAGAAATCAGTCAAGAAGAAGCTATAGATAATGCTGTAACTCCAATGAAAGAGTTTATGCTAAGACAAACGCGTGAAGAGGATTTGGCTTTGTTTATTGATTTGTCTGAAGGCCCTCAATATGATCAGTTTGAGGACATTCCGATTACAACAGTTATTCCTGCGTTTTTAATTAGTGAAATTAAAACTGGCTTTGAAATAGGCTTTATATTGTTTATACCATTCATAGTAATTGATATGGTTGTAGCAAGTACTCTGATGTCATTGGGTATGATGATGTTGCCACCAGTAATGATTTCATTACCATTTAAAATTTTATTGTTTATTATGGTAGATGGATGGAACATTTTAGTAAAACAATTATTGATGTCAGTACAGTAAGGTGATGGTATGACTGAAGCATATGTAGCAGATATATTTTCAAATGCAATATATCATATTTTAATAACTGCAGCGCCTATGCTTTTAGCAGCGCTGCTGGTTGGTTTGGTAATATCTATTTTCCAAGCAACAACTCAAATTCAAGAGCAAACACTTTCATTTGTTCCGAAAGTGCTTGCGATATTTTTGGTTCTTATGGTTGCAGGTCCTTGGCTTCTAAGAACATTGATGGATTTCACAATAAATTTATTCAATGAAATTCCAAATATAATTAAGTAGGTAGATGATGTTTTTTTATGAATATGTTGTGGTGATCGTGCTCGTGTTTTCACGTATTGCAGCTATGTTTAGCATCATTCCAATTTTTGGAGCTAAAAACACTCCGCCAATTGCAAAAATTGGTTTAATCTTTTTTATTAGTTTGATTTTTGTACCATTACAGATTGGAAATGTAGATATTCAAGCTGATACATTTATTGAGTACGGGGCCTTAATTGTAAATGAATCTCTAATTGGTTTTTCAATGGGGCTTGTGACATTAATTATTATAAATGTTTTTTATTTAGCAGGATCGTTAGTCGATCGAAATATTGGTTTTGCTATGGTTTCTGTTGTTTCTCCACAGGATGAATCGCAGCTTCCTGTATCTGCAAACTTATATTACATATTTGCATTAATGATATTCGTTGTAACAAATGTTCATCACGAGTTAATACGTGCAATCGCAATTAGTTTTGATACTATGCCAATAGGGACATCGCCTATTATGAGATTGATAACATTTGATTTTGTGGATGTATTACAGTACTCATTTATAATGGGATTTAAAATGGCCGCTCCGTTTATTTTAACGGTTTTAATAGCCAATTTACTATTAGGTTTATTATCAAAGGCAATGCCTGGTATGAACGTATTCATCATTGGTATGCCTCTAAAGATATTGGTAGGATTGTTCTTATTTACATTGTTGATGCCGTTATATCCAGAGTTTGTTATGGAAATCTTTAATGAGATGATGAAACATATTTATCGATTGATTGGAATTGGATAAATGATTAAATTTAATCTACAATTTTTTTCTGAAGAAAAAACTGAAGAGGCAACACCCAAGAAAAAACGTGATGCAAGAAAAAAAGGTCAAGTAGCTCAAAGTAAAGATGTAGGTGGAGCCATCATCTTAATTGTTGTTATTTTGACAATACAATTTACGAGTGATTGGTTTACCAATCATATGTTAGCTATTTATAAGTTGTCAAATAGTTTGATTTCAAATTCACAAGACCTATATAATTTTACGAATCTTCAAGCATTGTTAGCTGAAGTACTATTTAGATCTTTTCTTATAATTTTACCTATTTTGATGGTAGCTTTAGTTTTTGGTGTCGTAGCATCATACGTTCAAGTTGGTTTTCTTTTTAGTTTAGAAGTGATTAAACCAAAATTTGACAAACTAAGTCCGATTAGTGGATTCAAAAGATTATTTTCAATGAAATCGTTGGTCGAAATGGCAAAGGCGATAGCAAAAGGCCTTGTTTTAGTCTATATAATATATGACTATTTAACAGATCGATTAGTAATGATTATAGAGTCGTTTAGACTAGATATTATGCAATTTGTTTCATTGATGTGGGACTTTGTTGTTAATATCACTTTGAGATGTTCAATATTTTTATTAATAGTTGCATTTGCTGACTTAGCTTTTAAACGATGGCAACATAATAAAGATCTGAAAATGTCAAAAAAAGAAATAAAGGATGAGTATAAACAAATGGAAGGTGATCCTATGTTAAAAGGAAAAATCCGTGAAAAGCAACGATCTATGGCTATGTCGAGAATGATGCAAGACGTACCAGATGCTGATGTTGTTATTACTAATCCTACGCATTATGCAGTTGCAATAGTCTATAATATGAATGAGGGGGGATCGCCTAAAGTTTCGGCTAAAGGTCAAAATCTAATAGCTCAAAATATTAAGCGTATTGCAACCGAAAATAATGTTATAATAGTAGAGAATAAACCTCTTGCTCGAGCACTGTTTGCTAGTGCTGAAGTTGGAGATTATATTCCTGTAGATTTATACCAAGCAGTTGCTGAGGTACTTGCTTATGTATACAGCATAAAAGAAAAACAGTAATGGAGTAAATAATGAAATTCTCTGACATATATATAGCCGTATTCATAATAGGGGTTATTTTACTGATTATCATACCGGTACCTTTGTTTTTTGTAGACTTGTTTTTATCTTTGAACATTGCATTTTCACTTTTGATTCTTCTGATAGCTATTTTTATCGAAGAAACCCTTGATTTTGCAGTATTTCCAACAATTTTACTGGTCTCCACGTTGTTCCGATTGGCTCTGAATATTTCGACTACACGTCAAATATTAGGTCAAGGTTTTGCTGGTAATGTTATTGATGCATTTGCTCAATGGGTTATTGGTGGAGATCCTGTTGTCGGTTTCATTATATTTATCATCATTGTAATCATACAATTCTTAGTAATTACAAAAGGTGCTGAAAGAGTATCTGAAGTTGCTGCAAGATTTACATTAGATGCAATGCCAGGAAAGCAAATGGCGATTGATGCAGATTTGAATTCTGGACTAATTGATGAAACTCAAGCGAAAGAACGTCGATTAAAAATTCAAAATGAAGCCGATTTTTACGGTTCTATGGATGGTGCTAGTAAGTTTGTAAAAGGTGATGCTATTGCAGGTATATTGATTACAGTTATAAATATTGCTGCTGGATTTTTCATTGGTATGACTCGACTTGAGTTATCAATGGCTGAATCACTTGAACGTTTCACTCTTTTAACAATAGGTGATGGTCTCGTGAGTCAAATTCCCGCACTAATGATTTCAACTGCAACAGGTATTATTGTAACAAGACGAGCAAGTGAAGGTCATTTGGGTTCAGACATTTTAAATCAAATGTTTAAACAGCAAAAAGTACTTTATATTCTCGGAGGAACACTTGCCTTATTAGGGATACTAACACCATTACCTGACTTACCATTAGTTTCTTTAGCTGTAATATTTGGATTTTTAGGCTTTCAAATGCGTCCTCAAAAACAGGAAGCTGGAGAAGCTGAAGCTACCGAGACTGATACTGATGATAAAATGGAGGAAATCCGAAAACCAGAAAGTATCGTTCCGCTTCTTCAAGTGGATCCCATTGAGTTAGAGTTTGGTTATGGTATTATTCCTTTAGCAGATCCTAATCAAGGTGGAGATTTGTTTGATAGGCTTGTGATGATTAGACGACAGATAGCCTTAGAGTTAGGTGTTGTTATACCAATGATTAGGTTACGAGATTTTATTCAGTTAGATGCCAATGAATATATTGTTAAAATAAAAGGTTCTAAAGTTGCTGGTGGTTCAATTATGTTTGATCATTACTTAGCAATGAATCCAGGTAATGTTGAAGGTGAAATAAAAGGTATTGAAACTGTAGAACCAGCATTTGGTTTGCCAGCTTTATGGATTAATGATACAGAAAGAGAAAAAGCTGAAATATACGGTTATACTGTAGTTGATCCTTCATCGATTATATCAACACATTTAACAGAAATTCTTAAAAAACACGTACATGAGCTACTTGGAAGAGATGAAGTTAAGTCTCTCATTGATAATCTTAGGGAAACTAATCCTACAGTTGTAGATGAACTAATTCCTAATATAATGTCGATTGGTGATGTACAAAAAGTTTTAGGAAATCTATTACGAGAAGGTATTTCGGTTAGAAATCTTCTTACAATTATTGAAACACTTGCAGATAATGCAGTCAACAACAGAGATGTTAATATACTTACAGAGTATGTAAGACAATCCTTGAGTCGACATATTACAAGTACATATATTCAAGATAATTTTGCACGTGTAGTAACGTTGGACCAAAACTTAGAAGCAACGCTTATGGAGTCAATTCAACAAACTGATGGTGGTTCGTATATGTCTTTAGCACCTGATGTGAGTCAAGCTCTTCTAAATAACTTAGCTGTTCAAATACAAAACTTATTATCACTTGGAGAACAGCCAATTGTAGTAACAGCACCAATTGTTAGATTTTATTTCAAACGTTTAACAGAGCAAATGATTCCAGATTTAATAGTATTATCATATAATGAAATTGAACCGGATGTTCAAGTACAATCAGTAGGGATGGTGACCATTTAATGGACGTAAAACGTTATATTGCTTCAAATATGCAAGAAGCTATGATAATGATAAAGAATGAATTGGGTAGAGACGCAATTATTTTACATACTAGAAAAATAAAGCAAAAGGGTGTACGAGGTTGGTTTAAAAAACCGGTTGTAGAAGTAGTTGCTGCACTTCAGGAAGAAAAGGTTGAAAAAATTCCGGAACGCATTATTGAAAAGGTACCAGAACCCGTTATAGAAAAACCGAAAGTAGAGCAGGTTGTTGTTAAGCCGCCTGTGGTTCCTGTAACTGCATATCAGCAAGACCCTCAGATCGAGAGTTTAAAGTCTGAAATGGATGAAATAAAAGAACTTCTAAAGACATATGTTTCAAAACCTCAAGAATCTGTAAGTGAACCAATTGTTGAAGTTGTCGTTAAAGAAGACGATATGGAAACTGAAACAAGAAACTTTTTAAAGACTCTTGAGATTAAAGATCCAATTATTGAAAAGATTATTTCAGTTGTAAAGAGGCAAGTTAGTTTTACTACTCAGAATGAGCAAATGGTAAAATCGGCTGTACGTCAAGCTATTAAAGAATATATAGGCGAACCATTTGTTATTGATGAGTTTACTGGGGATCAAAGAGTATTTTTATTTGTTGGTCCAACAGGGGTTGGTAAAACAACAACTCTCGCAAAGTTAGCAGCCAAGTTATCTTTGATTGACAATAAAAAAGTTGGTCTTATTACTGCTGATACATATAGAATTGCAGCTGTGGATCAATTAAAAACTTATAGTGAAATTTTGGGAATTCCTTTATCTGTAGTTTATGAGGCTTCTGAACTTTCAGATGTCATGTATAAATACAAGGAAAAGGATGTTATTTTACTTGATACTGCTGGACGAAGTCATAAATCTGATGAACTGCCTAGAGATTTGCAGGATTTAATGAATAATTTAGAGAATCCAGAGATTTTCTTAGTAATCAGCCTTACAACTGGGTATAAGGATATTGTTAGTATCTTAGATGCTTATAAGTTTATTGAAGAGTATAAAATCATTTTCACAAAATTGGATGAGGCAAGCACATACAGTAATATACTAAATGTAAAATTTGACTCAGGCAAAAGCTTATCATATGTTACAACTGGTCAGTCTGTACCAGATGACATTGAAGTGGCGGAGTCTGAAAAAATTGTCAATTATATTGTGGGTGAAGTGAAATGACAGATCAAGCATTCAAACTAAGAGAACTAATAAATGAAAGTAGTCCTGAAAAAGTTCAGGTAGGTGATGCTAGAATCATTGCTGTTTCGAGTGGTAAGGGTGGTGTTGGTAAAACTAACTTCACTGTAAACCTAGGTATTGCATTATCGAAAATGGGTAAAAAAGTAACTATAATTGATGCTGATTTAGGTCTAGCTAATATTGATATTTTACTTGGACTTATACCAAGATATACATTAACTCATGTATTAAAAATGGAAAAGAAGCTATCTGAGATTATTGTAGAAGGTCCAAATGGTATTTCAATTGTATCTGGTGGTTCAGGTGTCATGGATATGGTGAATTTAAACCAAGTTGAATTGAGTCGGTTAATTGAAAGTCTGGAGTATTTAAATAACGAATCAGATTATATATTAATTGATACAGGTGCGGGATTAAACCATTCAGTGTTATCTTTTATTCAAGCTTCAACAGAGCTCATTGTGGTTGTTACATCAGATCCTACTTCTATTACAGATGCTTATGCTTTAATTAAGAATATTGGTGAATTAGAAGTAGATGTGAAAGTTGTAGTAAATCGTGTTGAGTCAAATCGTGAAGGCTATGAAGTATTTCAGAAATTGAATACAGCGTCTTCAAAGTTTCTTGATATGGAACTTGAAAGTATTGGATATATATACGAAGACCATAATGTCAAAAGGTCTGTGAAAAAGCAAGTACCATTTTTGGTTAGTTTTCCAAATTCATTGGCAAGTAGAGGTGTAGAGTTAGTTGCTGAGAATTTAGATAGAAATAGTCAATATATACCACCGAGTGGTGGATTTTCATCATTAATAAAAAAAATATTTAAGAATAAGAACTAGAGGAAACTATGGATTTAACTGTTATAAATGTAATGCGACCAGGTGATAATTTGGAAATGCATTATATTAACTCCCTTAATCAGGATTTAATTTTGGAAACACTCATTTATGATGTGATTTCTGACGATGAAATTTTGATTCATAATCCCTTATGTAGAGGAAAGTTGTATATGATACCTTTAAATATTGAGGTGACAACTTTTGCTAAACGTGAGGATTTTGGAGTCGTTTTCTTTAAAATGCTACTCCTTAAAAGAGAAAAGATAGGTAATGTATATACGATAAAATGTCGTATAATATCAAGATTAGAAAAACAACAAAGAAGACATTTCTTTAGGGTGAGAATGTACAATGATATGTCAGTGTATTGTATGGTGGATTCGTATGGACATCCTGTAGATTATTATATATTTGATCCTGATGCAGTAGAAGAGCAACAGGTGGACTTTAAGGTTGATATAATAGATTTAAGTGGTGGTGGTGTTGGATTGAGAAGTCGATTTGAAGTACCAGAAGGCACTTACATTTATGGCGAGTTGCCAATGTTTGAAAAACCTATAAGAGTTACTGGAGTTGTTGTTAGATGTGAAGAATCAAGAAAAAACCTAGGTGAGTATGATTTAGGTGTAAGATTTATTGATTTGGACAGCGAACATACTAGAGCTATAACGTCTTATGTGTTCAGATCACAGCAACAGGCTAGAAGAAAGGAGTTGGACTAATGCCAAAAGTAAAGGTACTCATAGTTGATGATTCCGCTTTTATGAGAAAAATTCTGACCGATATTCTCTCAGATAATACTCGAATAGAAGTTGTTGGTACAGCAAAAAATGGTAAGGATGCATTAGAACAGATTAAAATTCTTAAACCTGATATAGTGACATTAGATGTGGAAATGCCAGTTATGGATGGAATTACTGCATTGAAACACATTGTGAAAGAACATGAAATCCCCGTTGTTATGCTTTCGAGTTTAACTCAGGCTGGTGCAGATTTAACTATAGAAGCATTAGAAATAGGTGCGGTTGATTTTATCACGAAACCAACAAGTATTTTTAAGATTAATACTGATGAGATTAAAAATTCATTAGTGGAAAAAATACTAGAAGCATCAAAAGTTTCAGTAAGAAAAGTATCAAGGTTATCATCTAGACGAGTTATTAAACGTGAGAAACATATTTTCGAACGTTCAAATAAAATTAAAAATATCATAGCTATTGGAACTTCTACTGGAGGTCCGAGGGCGTTACAATCAGTAGTCACTGAAATACCAGGTGATGTTTCAGCCGCAGTATTGATTGTGCAACATATGCCTGTTGGCTTTACAAAATCTCTTGCAGATCGTTTGAACACAATGTCTGAAATTGAGATTAAAGAAGCTGAAAATGGTGATGTTTTAAAACCTGGTTGTGGCTATCTTGCTCCTGGAGGTTATCAGATGGAAGTAAAAAAACGTGGAAGTGATTACGTGATTCAACTTGATGATTCGCAATTAGTTTCCGGACACAGACCATCTGTTGATGCGATGCTATATTCAATTGTTAATCAAAATATAAAAAATACAATTGGTGTTATCATGACTGGTATGGGATCTGATGGTGCAGATGGTTTACTAAAACTAAAGAACAATGGCAAGATAAAAATTATTGCTCAAGATGAGGACTCGTGTGTTGTATACGGTATGCCAGGGTCTGCTGTTAAAAACAATTCGGTTGACGTGGTAGTACCACTGAACAATATAACTAAGGAAATCATGAAAGCGATGGGGGTGTAAATTATGGATATGAACCAATATATGGAGATATTTATTGATGAGTCAAAAGAGCATTTACAATCAATGAACGAAGTGCTTTTGGAACTTGAAAATAATATGTCAGACGTGCAACATGTCAACGAAATCTTTAGAGTTGCTCATACCATCAAAGGTATGTCAGGAACAATGGGATTTACAAAAGTAGCTGATTTGACACATGAAATGGAAAATGTATTACATATGGTTAGAAATCATGAAATCAGTGTAAACAGCTACATTATTGATATCTTATTTGAATGTTTCGATTCTTTAGAAAGTCAAATTACACATATAGAAGAGAATAGTGTGGAAAGTGATGAGGAAAACATATCACTAGTAAACAAATTAAAAGAGATAGTAAAGACAAAATCTAATCAACCTGGTGAAACCATTGCTGAAGAAGTAGTCGTTGAAGAAGTAAAAGTGGTTCAATCTACTGATGAATTTCACGTAGATGTTTATCAAACTTCTGTTGCTGCACTAAGAAGTTCAGTAGAAGATGGCTATTCAATTATGAAGATTCGTGTAACTTTATCTGAATCGTGTATGCTAAAAGCAGCAAGAGCATTTATAATTTTTAATTCTCTTGAAAACATGGGAGAAGTATTATTATCGCATCCTTCAGCTGAGGATATTGAAGACGAAAACTTTGATGCAGCATTTGAAGTACTGTATATTACCAAGGGAAATGAAGTTGATGTACGTGAAATGTTTGATTCGATTTCAGAAATTGATAAGATTGATATTGAAGTAGTTGATGAATTACCTGATGAATTAGGTACAGAAGAAGTGAACGATATTGTACAAGAAGTAGTTGAAGAGCAACATGAGGAAGCAAAAGCTGAAGTTGGTCAACAAGCTAAACCAACTGCTAAATCAAAAACTTCTAAAACTGTACGTGTTGATATTGATAGATTAGACAATTTAATGAACTTGGTTTCAGAATTGATTATTGTTAAGACTAGTATGGAAGAACATGATACAGATAAAGGCAAGTCAGGTATGGCTGATGCAGTAGAATACTTGGAAAGAATAACAACAAGTCTTCATAATGCTGTCATGAAAGTTAGAATGGTACCAGTGGAACGTGTTTTCAACAGATTTCCAAGAATGGTACGTGACTTGGCAAAAGATTTAGATAAAAAAATCAAGTTAATTATGTCTGGTCAAGAGACTGAAGTTGATAGAACCGTTGTAGACGAAATTGCTGATCCATTGATTCACTTAATTAGAAACTCAATAGATCATGGTATCGAATCTCCTTCTGAAAGAGAAAAGCGTGGTAAGAGTGCACATGGTACTGTAAATCTTATGGCTTATCCTGAAGGTAACAATGTTGTTATCGAAGTTGTGGATGATGGAAATGGTATTGATGCTAAGAAAATTGCTGCAAAAGCAGTTGCTAAAGAACTTTTAACTGAAAAAGAAGTTGAAAGTATGACTGAAAAGGAAATGTTAAACTTATTATTCCTTCCTGGATTCAGTACAGCAGAAGTTGTTACAGACTTATCTGGTAGAGGTGTTGGACTTGATGTTGTTAAGAGTAAAATCGCAACTTTAGGTGGTTCTGTAGATATTTTATCTGAAGTTGGAGTAGGTTCTAAGTTTGTTATCAGATTGCCATTAACTCTCGCAATTATTCAAGCTTTAATGGTATACTTAGATGATGAGAAGTACGCATTACCTTTAAATAATATTTCTGAGATTACAACTATTAAGGCAGAAGACATTAGTATGTTACAAAATCAGGAAGTGGTTTTATACAGAAATAAAACTTTACCAATTATTAGAATGAAAGAAGTGCTTGAATTAAGAGATCCTTCAGAACGTGAAGATGCCAATGAGTTAACAGTGGTAATTGTACGTAAGGGTACTGAAGAAGCAGGGTTAGTTGTTGATAGTTTAATTGGTCAACAAGAGATTGTTATTAAATCTTTAGGTTCTTACTTGAAAGGTATTCCTGCAATTGCTGGAGCAACCATTCTTGGTAATGGTGGTGTAGCACTTATTGTAGATCCTAATCAATTGTTCTAAAGGAGGAAGATATGGATACAAAAGAATTAGTAATTTTTAGACTTGCCGATGAATCATATGGTATTGACATTGATTTTGTAGAAAATATTGAGAAGCACACTGATATAACACGTGTTCCATATACAAAAAAATATATTCAAGGCATAATTAATTTACGTGGTAACATTATTCCAGTGATTAATGTAAGACAACGATTTAATTTAGAAACGAAATCTGCCGATAAAGATTCTAGAATTATGATTGTAAATTATAATGACTTGAAGGTTGGCTTACTTGTTGATGCATCGTCGGAAGTTCTTCAAATTGAGCCAGATGCTATAGAACCTGCACCAAAGGTGACAGGATCAGATGACGAGTACGTTAGTGAAATAGGTAAAGAAAATGGTCGAATCATAATGATTATTGACTTAGAAAGATTATTAGAGTTAGAGGAAATTGAAGAGTTATAGGAGTATATGATGAGTAAAGTTCTTGAAAACTTTGATACAATTGTATTAGATGTCCTGAAAGAGGTCGGTAATATAGGAGCTGGTAATGCAGCTACTGCGCTAGCAAAGATGATTAGTAAGAAAGTTGATATGAAAGTTCCGTTAGTTAATGTTATGGATTTTTCAGAAGTTCCTGAAATATTGGGAGGTCCTGAAAAAGAAGTTGTAGGGATTTTCTTTAAATTGGAAGGTGAACTTGAAGGAAGTATCATGTTTGTACTTGATACGTTTTCTGCAGGGCAATTGATTGAACTTTTGATGCCAGGTATTTCTACTGATGGATTTAATGAATTCTGTTTTTCTGCTTTACAGGAAATAGGAAATATCCTAGCAGGATCATATATATCATCACTGTCATCACTTGCTAATTTGGATATAAAGATATCTGTACCATCTTTGGCACTTGATATGGCTGGAGCAATACTTAGTGTACCAGCAATTCATTTTGGATTGATTGGTGATAAAATTTTAATTATTGAAAATGAGTTTATAGAAATGGTTGAGATGGATAGTGTAAATGGCTTTTTTATCTTAATACCAGAGGTTGACTCATATGATGTTTTATTAAAAAATCTAGGAGTTCAAATATGAATGGAATGATAAAAGTCGGGATGGCTGACCTAAAAGTGTCAAAACATCCCGGTTCTTTAACCACCTTAGGTTTGGGATCATGTATTGGTATTTGTTTATATGATCCTGGAACTAAAGTTATTGGGATGGCGCATATTATGTTGCCTTCTAGTAAAACAATCAAGAACAATCAGAATGTTGCGAAATTTGCTGATACGGCGATTGTGAAACTGATTGATGATATGAAAAAGATAGGAGCCAATAAAAGTAGATTGGTTAGTAAGATCGCTGGTGGATCTCAGATGTTCAAATTCAGCAGTGGTAATGATATGATGAAAATCGGTTTGAGAAATGCTGAAGCAGTTCGTGAAATCCTGAAAGCTAATAAAATTCCTGTATTAGCAGATGATACCGGTGGAAACTTTGGTAGAACTATTGAGTTCTATTCTGACTCTGGCAATTTACTAATCAAAACTATTGGACATGGTGTAAAAGAAGTATAACTAGGAGCCTGCATATGACCAATATTGAGTTATGGAAACGCTATAAGGATTCAGGCGATCTAAAAGCTAAAGAAGAATTGATTGTTTATTATGTTTCTTTAGTTAAGACTATTGCTGGACGATTATATAACACTTATAATGCACACGTAGAATATGATGATTTGGTTGGATATGGTGTCATTGGTTTGTTGGATGCTATCGAAAAATTCGATTATAAACTTGGTAATAAGTTTGAAACATATGCCAATATACGAATAAGAGGAGCAATCGTAGACCAGTTAAGGTCCATGGATTGGATACCACGTTCTTTAAGACAAAAGTATAAGCAACTTGAGAAAGCAGTGAGTAAACTGCAAAATATATATGGACTTGATATAAGAGATGAAGATTTAGCTAGTGAAATGAATATGACAACAAAGCAGTTAAGTGAATTAATGCATGAGGTGTCTACTTTTTCTATCATTTCATTAGATGAGAAGATAAATGAAAATAGCAATGTAAACATTCAAGAGGATACAAAAGCGGAAACTCCTGAGGGAGAGCTTATGAATGTTGAAACCAAGCGCCTTCTAAAAGAAATGATTGGAAAGCTCCCTGAGAAAGAGCAACGAATAATAGAACTATATTATTACTCTGAGTTAACTTATAAGGAAATATCAAAGATAATGCATATTTCTGAATCAAGGATTTCTCAACTACATACTAAGGCTATTGCAAAAATGCAAGCAAAAATAGAAGATTTAATGGAGTAGAACTATGTCTGAATCAAACAAACCATATAAGTTGTACGTTAAGTTATCAAGTGATTATTATCATGCCTATTTGACCGTCGATGCTGATCATTTTGATTTTAAATTAACAAAAGAAGAAATTGTGAAAGCACTTGCTGCAAAAAAAGTTTCTTTTGGTATCAATCCAAACGCCATCGAGTATATAATTAATAATCCTGAGAAAGCGGATAGTATTGAAGTTGCAACTGGGATACCACATGAGCATGGCATTGATGCTAAAATCATTTATGAGATTGATACATCAAAAGAGTTTAAAGCTGCTGAGAAAGAGGATGGTACAGTTGACTTTAAAGCTACTAATTTTGTCCAAACTGTAAAAGCTGGTCAGGTATTGGCCTATAAAACTGTAGCGACTCCTGGTAAAGCAGGTACAACTGTTACGGGAATGGCGATTAAAGCCAAAGATGGCAAGTTAGGGAATTTTAAGTTTGGGAAAAATGTTGAACTTTCAGAAGATGGAATGCAAATTTCGGCTTCTTGTGATGGAACTATAAAGCTTGAGGGCGTCAAGGTATCAATTATTGAAGTTTTAGAAGTTTTTTCTGATGTTGGAGTAAAAACAGGGAATATTTCATTTTCTGGTCGTGTTATTATACGTGGAAATATTACAAATGGATATAAAGTTGAAACTGCAGATTCTATTGAAATTTATGGAGTTGTAGAAAGTGCAGAAATATTGGCTGGTGGCGATATCATTATATCTGGTGGTGTACAAGGTAATGATGATTGTATCGTTAAGGCTGGCGGAGATATTAAGAGTAATTATTTTAATAATTGTAAGGTAATAGCGGGTGGAGACATTTACACAGACTCAATGATGCATTGTAATGTTGTTTGTGATAAATCGATTACGGCACAGGGTAGAAAAGGTTTAATACTTGGTGGTGAATATGTTGCCAGACATCACGTTGTTGCAAAGACAATTGGTACCGAAATTGGTACAATTACGAAATTACAATTAGGAATTACAAATGATATTATGCATGAGTTTCAGGAGTTAGCAGCTAATTTAAAAGATTACAAAGCAAATGTTTCTAAATTAAAGAAAGCTTATGATATTTTGAAGAAGCAGAAGAAAGTTAAACCTGATGATGTAAAGATAAATGAAATGTATGAAACTACAAAAGTTTCGTTAGATGAATACAATACTAAGCTTAAAACCACTATGGTAGACTTTAAAAATATCAATGATTTAATTGAGAATTTAAAAGGTGTGTATGTTAAGGCTGAAACAGTTTACCCTGGTGTTAGAGTAAAAATTGGTAATTCGCATTATAGTGTGAAATCAGAAACTGCGAAAGCAAAAATTATTAAAGATCATGGTGAGATTGTTCTAACTACTTATTAGATAGGAGTGATTGGTATGCCTATTAAACCCATGGATATGCAAGTTATGCTCCCTAATGTTCAGAAAGCAGCTAAGCCTGAAAATGTAAAAAATGCCAGAGATGAAGTTGCTCTTCAGCAACAACATATGAAGGATGATAAAACATTACAGATTAATCAAAAAAAAGTTGCAAATCTTCAGCAAAAAGAAAAAAATGATATAAAGAATGATCAAAAAGAAAACCGTGGACATGAAAAATCTAAGTTTAAAAAGAAAAAAGACAAGGATGAAGAGGAAAAAGAAAAGAAAATCCAGATGAAAGTTCATGGATCGACGTTTGATATTAAAGTCTAGGAGTGAAAATGGTTGTATTTTATAGTATATCCATAGGTCTTTGTATTGCTATTTTTTCATTAATTATGATTAGAAGAGAAGTCATGAAGGCTTCTTTCTTTAAGCACATTAAACCCTCTGATAATATATCAGAGGATTTGATTCGTCAAGTTCAACTTTTAGAACAAAAAGTGGATGAGATGAATCAGTCGTTTTATGATATTGCTAATGATTTAGAAGGCAAGTATAGTATTCATGAAAAAGAAATGTCCATTATTGATGACAAAATTAGTAATGTAATGACACTAACAAAAGATCTATCGTCCATGTTAAATTATCAAGGTAAAGAAATTGCTTCTATCAAAGAGCCTGAGAGTGTTAAACCAAAAGAAAAAAATGTTACTAGAGACATAATTTCTGATCCTTCTCAAGATATAAAAGAGGAGATTCTAAGACTTAAGGCTTTAGGATATGATGAGCAGCAAATTGCCAGAAGATTAAACAAAGGAATTAGAGAGATAAAAATGTTGATGAATTTCATTAAATAGTGATTATGATATTGTTTATTTTAAAAAATCATGATATACTATGTGAGGTTAAAAAAACACACGCAAGTGGACAAAAGGCTTTAGTGCTTGAAAAAGTTAGTCGAAGGATGATGCTTGCGGAGGAAAAACTAAGGAGGACAATATGTCAGTAATTTCAATGAAACAATTATTAGAAGCGGGTGTTCACTTCGGACACCAAACTAGAAGATGGGATCCAAAAATGGCTCAATACATCTTCACTGAGAGAAATGGTATTTACATTATCGACTTACAACAAACAGTTGGTTTAATTGACGATGCTTATGCAGCTGTTAAAGAAGCTGTTGAAGCTGGTGGTCATGTATTATTTGTAGGTACTAAGAAACAAGCTCAAGAAGCTGTTAAAGCTGAAGCATCAAGAGCTGGTATGTACTTTGTTAACCAAAGATGGTTAGGTGGTATGTTAACTAACTTCAAAACTATCAAGAAGAGAATTAACTTATTATTTGAACTTGAAAAAATGGAAGAAAACGGTACTTTCGAAGTACTTCCAAAGAAAGAAGTTATTCAACTTAAGCTTAAAAAAGCAAGATTAGAGAAGTTCTTAGGTGGTATTAAGAATATGCCTGGTTTACCAAATATCGTATTTGTTGTAGATCCTAAGAAAGAAAAGAATGCTATTGCAGAAGCTAAGTTATTAAATATCCCTGTTGTAGGTATCGTTGATACAAACTGTAACCCAGATGATATCGATTACGTAATTCCTGGTAACGATGATGCAATCAGAGCTGTAAAATTAATTACAGGTAAGATGGCTGACGCTGTTATCGAAGGTAGACAAGGTGAAGAATTAGAAGAAGTTTCAGCTGAGACTGAAGCATAAGAATATAAGGAGTGATTACTATGGCAATTACAGCTTCAATGGTAAAAGAATTAAGAGAAAGAACTGGCGCAGGCATGATGGACTGTAAAAAAGTTCTAGTTGAAACTGATGGTGACATGGATGCTGCTATCAAGTTAATGAGAGAAAAAGGTATGGCTAAAGCTGCTAAGAAGGCTGGCAGAGTTGCTGCAGAAGGTCTTGTTAGAACAATTGTTGCTGATGGCAAAGCTGCTATCGTAGAAGTTAACTCTGAGACAGATTTCGTTGCTAAAAATGATGGTTTCGTTTCTTTTGTTGAAAACGTAGCTAAGCAAGCTTTAAATACTACTTCAGATACAATCGAAGCGTTCATGGACGAAGCTTGGTATTTAGATACTTCTAAAAATGTTAAGACTATTCAAACTGAGCACATTGCTTCAATTGGAGAAAACTTAAACATTAGAAGATTTAAAGTATTAAATGTTGGCGAAAATGCTGTTGCTACTTATATGCATGGTGCTGGTAAAATTGGTGTTGTTGTTGAAGTTGAAGGCGCTAACGGCGAAGCTGTTGTAGAAGCTGCTAGAAACATTGCAATGCAAGTTGCTGCAACTAATCCAAAATATGTTTCAAGAGATGATGTTGATCAAGATTACATCGCTAATGAAACTGAAGTACTTACTAATCAAGCATTAAACGAAGGAAAACCTGCTAATATCGTTGAAAAAATGGTAAAAGGTAGAATTCAAAAGATGTTAAAAGAAATTTGTTTATTAGACCAGCCATATGTTAAAGATGACGATATGACTGTTTCTGCTTACTTAAAGTCTATTGATGCTAACGCTAAGATTGCTAACGTTGTTAGATTTGAAACTGGTGAAGGTATTGAGAAAAAAGAAGAAAACTTTGCAGAAGAAGTAGCTAAGCAAATTAATGGTTAAGAATTTAATAAAAGAACACTTTCTGAAGTGTTCTTTTTTTTTAGGAAATTCTTATTAAAAAACTTATTTTATGTTAAAATAATAGAGAGTCAATGACGGAACATAACAAGGAGGAATCGTTTTGAAGCCTGAATTTAAGAGAGTCATTTTAAAATTAAGTGGTGAAGCGCTAGGGGGACCTAAAGGAACTGGTATTGATGAGGCTATCGTTTCGGTAGTTACTGATCAGGTAAAAGAACTGAGTGATAATGGTGTTGAAGTTGCTGTTGTTATCGGTGGAGGTAACTTTTGGAGAGGTCGTACCAGCGAGAAAATGGATAGATCTACAGCTGATTACATGGGGATGATGGCAACTGTAATTAATGCACTTGCTTTACAAGATTCATGTGAGCAAAAGGGTCTAAATACTCGTGTAATGAGTGCAATTGAAATGCGTCAAATTGCTGAGCCGTATATCAAAAGAAGAGCGGTAAGACATTTGGAGAAAGGTCGTGTGGTAATATTTGCTGCAGGTATTGGTAATCCTTTCTTCTCAACAGATACAACAGCAGCATTGAGAGCAGCTGAAATTGAGGCAGAAGTAATTCTATTGGCTAAGAAAGTTGATGGAGTATACGATAGTGATCCGAATGAAAATCCTAATGCTAAGAAATACACTACTATGACTCATGATGATGTTATAAACAACAAATTAGGCGTAATGGATACAACAGCAGCAACATTATGTTTTGAAAATTCAATTCCGATTTTAGTGTTTGGTTTAGATGATCCAAAGAATATAATTAAAGCCTGTGAAGGTGAAAATATAGGTACATTAATCAAGTAGGAGGGTATCATGGTAAAAACAATTTTAAGTGATTTAAATGACAAAATGGATAAGACGATTAGCGTTTTAAAAGATGAATTTATGACTATTAGAGCTGGTAAAGCGAATCCATCGATTTTAAACAAAGTGTCGGTAGAGTATTATGGTGCTGATACACCTTTAAGTCAAATGGCAAGTATCTCTGCTCCAGAGCCAAGAATGATTGTTGTTCAACCTTATGATGCTACTATGATTGCTGAAATTGAGAAGGCGATTATGGTTGCTGACTTAGGATTTAATCCATCAAATGATGGTAAAATGATCAGAATAGCTATTCCTATGCTTACAGAAGAGCGTAGAAAAGAATTAACAAAAGTTGTTAAGAAAACTGGTGAAAATGCTAAGGTTGCGTTAAGAAATGAAAGACGCCATGCTTTAGATTCACTAAAAAAAATGCATAAAGCTAGTGAGTTAACTGATGATGATGTGCGTTCTGCTGAAAAAGACGTTCAAGACGCTATGGATAAACACACAAAAGTTATTGATGAATTAATTGCTGAAAAAGAAAAAGATATTCTTGCAGTATAGACAAACTCGACCTCGGGTTACCGAGGTCTTTTTCTTAGTATTTGGAGGATTCATGATTAAATCATTTTTTAAAGATAAAACAAATCAATCAAACTCATTGAAAGTTCCAGAACATATTGCTATTATTATGGATGGAAACGGACGTTGGGCTAAAAAAAAGAATATGCCAAGAAATTTGGGTCATAAAGCTGGAGGAGAAAATGTTAAAACCATTACGAAGGCCTGTGACAAATTAGGGGTGAAGTTCTTAACTTTATATGCTTTTTCTACTGAAAACTGGAAACGACCAGAGGAGGAAGTTAGTGGTTTAATGGATTTGCTTGTTTTCTTTTTAAAAAATGAATTAAATGAACTTCATTCGAATCACGTTAGGATACGTACTATTGGTGATATATCTCATTTACCTGCAAAAACACGAAAGGTATTAGAGGACTCGATTGAAGTGACAAAAAATAATGAGGGTCTTAACTTAGTTCTAGCATTAAATTATGGTAGTCGTAATGAAATCACACTAGCCGTTAAAAAAATTGGTAAAAAGATTTCGGAAGGTGAGTTATTGGTAGATGATATTAGTGAGGAGTTAATTGCTAATCATTTAGATACTGCCGATATGCCTGATCCTGATTTGATGATTAGAACGAGTGGAGAATTAAGACTGAGTAATTATATGTTATGGCAATTAGCATATTCTGAATTTTATTTTACTGATGTTTTTTGGCCAGATTTTGATGAAGAAGCTTTAATGAAAGCTGTTGAAGTTTACTCAAACCGTCAAAGACGTTTCGGAGCAGTTTAGGAGGCAATATGCTTGTAAGAATTATAAGTTCTATAGTAGCGCTACCACTTTTGTTTTTCTTTGTATTAAAAGGTGGTTTATATTTAGAAACAGCAGTATTAGTGATATCTTTTATTGCATTGTATGAAATATTTAATGCATTAAAGGCTAATTATAAACCTGTTGTTATACCAAGTTATTTGATGTTATTAGTATTTTTCTATTCATATCACTTTGAATACTTTGTTTTACTAAGTGGCGCAATTACGGTTTATATAGCTTTATTATGTTTTATATTTGTTTTTGATGAGGAAAGAAGTTTTTCTGATATTGGTGTAACCTTCCTAGGTGCAGCTTACATAATCTTTTTCTTATACCATGTTGTATTACTATCACAATTAGAGCCTCAATACATGATTTGGTTTATATTTATTGCTTCTTGGGGAGCAGATACTGGTGCATATTTTGCAGGGCGTTTATTTGGAAATAAAAAATTGGCACCAACTATCAGTCCCAAAAAGACTGTAGAAGGGGCTGTAGGCGGTGTTGTAACAGCAGCCTTGTTATGTGCTTTGTTATCTGTTTACTTTGAACCAACACTAATATTTCATAGTATTGCTATAGGTGTTGTAGGTAGTCTAATATCTATTGTAGGTGATTTAACAGCTTCTAAGATAAAGAGAGAAATGGGTATAAAAGATTATGGTCATATTATGCCTGGTCATGGTGGTGTTTTAGACCGTTTTGATAGTGTGATTTTAGTCACGCCATTCATCTATTATGCAATAAAATTAATTGTTATCATAAAATAAGTACTGTTTTTAAGCAGTACTTTTTATCTTTTTTAAATATCTTTCTTCTGTTAAATTTGATATAATTAAATGTGATGAAAGAAGGTAATATGAAAAAAATAACGATATTAGGATCGACAGGTTCTATAGGTACGCAAGCTATAAACATCCTTTCAAAGTATCCTGATGATTTTAAAATAATTGCGATAACAGGTAATAGCAACATTGATCTTCTCTTAAAACAGGCCACAGAAATCAGACCTGATTATGTGGTTATTTTTAATGAGTCAATTTATAAACAAGAAAAACACCGCTTTGATGGCTTAAATTTGAAAGTACTGTCTGGACTAGAAGGCTTAAAAGTTGTTTCTTCTTTGGAAAATATTGATGTTGTCTTAAATGCTGTAGTGGGTAACATAGGTTTACTCCCAACATTGACTGCAATTCGATCTAAGAAGAATGTTGCTATTGCAAATAAAGAGTGCCTAGTGACGGCAGGTGATATCTTAATGAAAGAAGCATCTTTACATGGAGTTAAAATCTTACCTATAGATAGCGAACATTCTGCTTTGTTTCAAGCTCTTCAGGGGAATGAATATTCCTGGGTTAAAAGAGTAATTTTAACAGCTTCCGGTGGTCCTTTCAGACATACTCCAAGTGAATTAATTGGTTCAATGAAAGCAAAAGATGCTCTTAAACATCCAAATTGGTCAATGGGACAAAAAATTAGCATTGACTCTGCAACACTAATGAATAAAGGTCTTGAAGTCATAGAAGCTAAATGGTTGTATGATTTAGAGCCTAGCCAGATTGATGTTGTAGTGCATCCCCAGAGTATCATTCACTCGATGGTTGAGTATAGGGACCATTCTATAATGGCTCAAATGAGTTTGCCGACGATGGAATTACCGATACTGTATGCACTTTCATACCCCGAAAGAAAACCAATGGATTTTGAAACTGTAGATTTTGTAAAAATGGGTGCATTGACATTTGAAGCACCTAGAAATGTTGATTTTCCTTGTTTAGATTTGGCATATGAAGCTCTTAATCGAGGTGGACTTTCGCCTACTATTTTAAATGCTTCAAATGAGGAGTTGGTTTATAAGTACTTAAGTGATGAAATCTCTTTTTATGATATTCCTAAGTATGTAGAAAAAGCTATGAACCATTTCGATGAAAGAAAGTTAACAAGTATAGAAGATGTATTATCTTATGATGATATGACTAGAAATTATATTAAGGAGATATTATCATGATAGAAATAATTAGAAATGTTGCAACATTTATATTTGTGATTGGTTTATTAGTCTTTATACATGAATTAGGTCACTTTGTAGTTGCTAAGCTTAATGGTATGTACGTTTACCAATTTGTGTTAGGATTTGGTCCTAAGATCTTAAAATATCAGGGAGAGGAAACAACCTATGCAATTTCATTGTTTCCGCTAGGTGGTTTTGTTGATCTTAGAGAGGATGAAAGTGATCCCACAAACGAAAGAAGTTTTGCATCAAAGAAACCGATTCAAAGACTTGTAGTAATTATTGCAGGTGTTATCATGAACTTCATTTTAGCCTATGTATTAATTGTAGGTATTTTCATGACTGAGCCACTTCCAACCAATACGATTGGTGAGTTAGCAACAGGGATGCCAGCTGTTGAGTCTGGATTAGCTGTTGGAGATGAAATAATTTCGATTAATGGTGAAAAAGTAAAGTATTGGAATGATGTTACTAATAATATTGCTTTTAGTGACGACGAGACTTTTGAAGTTCTTGTAAAAAGAAATGATGAAGAAATTGCATTTTCCATTCAAGGTATCGTATCAGATGGCTATATGAAAATAGGTATAGCTCCTACATTTGATAAAAACATAAGTCTAGCACTGGAATATGGATGGCGTGATTTCCTTGATAAGTCTACTATGATATTTGATGGATTTGTACAGTTGATTACTAGACAAATTGATCCCGATAAGATTTCTGGACCAGTAGGTATTTACCAACAGGTTGCTCAAGTTGCAGAAACTAATAACTTCAAAAATGTATTGTATTTTACAGCGCTATTATCAATTAATTTAGGTATTTTTAATTTGCTACCATTTCCAGCGCTAGATGGTGGTCGAGCGGTGTTTATTTTATATGAGATGATTTTTAGAAAACCAGTAGAAAAAGAAAAAGAGGCTTTTGTACACTTTGTAGGTATGATCTTCTTATTCGGTTTGATGGGTGTTCTAATTGTAAAGGATTTAGGATTATTCTAATGAAAAGAAGAGAAACGAGACAAATAAAAATTGGTAATTTAAAGGTCGGAAGTGAGTATCCGATCATAATACAATCGATGACAAATACAAGAACGAGTGATGTAAATGCTACTGTTGAACAGATCCTTAAACTGGAAGAGTTAGGATGTGAAATTGTACGTGTTACTGTGAATGATATGGCTGCTGCTGAGGCAATTTCAGAGATAAAATCTAGAATTAATATCCCGCTAGTTGCAGATATACATTTTGATTATCGTTTAGCATTAAAGGCAATAGAAAATGGGATTGATAAGCTAAGAATTAATCCTGGAAATATTGGTGATATAGGTCGAATAGAAGCTGTAGTGAAGGCGTGTAAGGAAAAGAATATTCCTATAAGAATAGGAGTTAATGGAGGTTCGTTAGATCCTGACATTTCTGGTTTGTTTGGTGTTACTGCGAAAGGTCTTTATGAAAGTGCTATGAAACATATTAGAATATTAGAGTCATTTGATTTTTATAACACTATTATATCGATAAAATCAAGTGACATTGAAATGACCATAGATGCATTTAAAATGCTTTCAGATAAGGTTGATTATCCATTCCATATTGGTATTACTGAAGCTGGTACAGCTTTTAAAGGGACGATAAAATCGTCAATAGGATTGGGTGCATTGCTTTTAAATGGTTTAGGCGATACTATTCGTGTTTCATTAACAGCAGATCCTCTTGAAGAAATTCCTGTATGTAAGGAAATACTGAATACCCTCGGTTTGCGTCAATTTGGTATCAAACTAATATCTTGTCCTACTTGTGGGCGTACACAGACAGAAATGATTGAAATTGCAAAAGCTGTAGAAAAAGCAGTAGCACATATTAATAAAAATGTTTCTGTTGCTATTATGGGTTGTGCTGTTAACGGACCTGGTGAGGCTAAAGAAGCTGATCTAGGTGTTGCTTGTGGTAAAAATAGTGGTCTGATCTTTAAGAAAGGTGAGATTGTAAAGAAGGTTCCTGAAGAGGATATTGTTGCCACTTTAGTAACAATGATAGAAAATTATTAGAAAGGTAAATACATGAATTTAGATCAACTATTAGAGAAGCATTTCACTAATTTGAATGTCGAGCTTGTCAGTTTGAAATTACTAAAAGGAAATAACAAGCTATTGATATTACTTGCTTCTGAAACAGTTGTAAAAGATGAAATTGTTGCTAAATTTGAAGATGATGTAAAAAATCATTTGAATATGGTTGAATCTGTAAATAGTATTTTTAGATACGATTCTTCGTATATTAAACCAGAACTGTTTTTGAAGGAAATATGGCCTAATACTCTGTCATTTATCGGTCGTAGAAATATAAATACACAAACAATGTTGAAAAAAGCGCAAATTGGATTTGATCAGCAATGTATCCGTTTTACTTTTCCTGATGAGTTTACGCAATCAAAGCTTGTTAAAAATAACACGGATAAGTTTTTAGGAGATTACTATTCTAGAATGTTTGATATGTCTGTTCAAGTGTCTTTTGAAGTTGATAAGAACTGTGTTGATGATATGCTAATTGAACATGAACGTCTTCAACAAGAAGAAACAGCCAAAAGAGCTATGGAGATTACTAAGAACTATACACCTAGTGATGGCAATCAAAGTAGGCCGAATAAAGAGAATAATGATCAACCTAAGTACAAATCAAACGGGGGATCAAAATCATATGATAAACCTCTTAAGGACTTACCTGAGAATGTTGTTTACAGAAGAACAATTAAGAGTCAGGCTATACCGGTAAAAGAAGCGAATGAAGAGGAAAGTCTTGTTACATTAGCTGGAGAAATCTTTATGCTAGAAGACAGAATTTTAAGAGGTGGTAAAACACTTTTAACATTTGCTGTTTCTGACGGTAAAGATTCTATTGGTGTAAAAATGTTCTTAAAACCTAAAGAAGCTGAGGCTGTTCAAGAAAAACTTAAGAACGGCAAAAGATATATTATTGAAGGTGTTGTTAGAAATGATACTTTTGAGAAGGAATTGGTTATTTTTGCAAATGCAATTAACACACTGCCAGATATTCCAGGACGTATGGACAAGGCTGAGGATAAACGAGTTGAGCTTCATTGTCATACCAGTATGTCTGATATGGATGCTATAACAGGTGTTAAAGATTTAGTTAAGAGAGCTATTGAATGGGGACATCCTGCAATAGCTGTTACTGATCATGGGATAGTACAAGCTTTCCCTGACGCTATGCATGCAGCTGGTGATAAGATCAAAATTCTTTATGGTGTTGAAGCGTATCTAGTAAATGATACTGAACCTCTAGTTGTTAATGCGACGGATGATGATTTTAATAGAGAATTTGTTGTTTTTGATCTTGAGACTACAGGTTTATCTGCTAAACATGATATGATTACTGAAATCGGAGCGGTAAAAGTAAGAAATGGAAATATTGTAGATCACTACTCAAGTCTTGTCAATCCAGAAACGAGTATTCCATTTAACATTGTTGAGTTAACTGGAATAACAAATGAAATGGTTGCTAATGAACGTACGATAGATGCAGTTTTACCTGAATTCCTAGCGTTCTGTGAAGGATGTGCGCTGGTTGCGCATAATGCTAAATTTGATATAGGCTTTGTTAAAGAACAGACTATGCGTCAACAAATTTCATTTGATCCAATTGTATTGGATACTTTAACACTTGCAAAACTTCTTCTTAAAGAAGTTAAGAGGTTTAACTTAAAGAGAATCTCTAAATATTTAAATGTCTCTTTAGTAAACCATCATAGAGCAGTTGATGATGCAGGTGCCACAGCACAAATATTTATAAAGATGATTCAGATGATAGATGATCTAGAAGTAAAGACCTTAAACGAGTTAAATGATTACGCTCGTGAGCATATGCCTATTGGTCGTAGAAATTCTAATCATATAATTTTGTTTGCTAAAAATCTAACTGGATTAAAAACTATGTATCAGATGATTTCGAAGTCTAATATCGATTATTATAATTCTAAACCTTTGATGCCTAAAACTTTGATTCATGAGAATCGTGAAAACTTATTGGTTGGTTCTGCATGTGAAGCGGGTGAATTGTATCAGGCGGTTCTAAACAATCGTCCAGCTAACGAACTTTTAGAGGTGGCATCTTTTTATGATTATTTTGAAGTACAACCAATTGGTAATAATCAATTCCTTATAGACAAAGGTTATGTGAGAAGTAAAGAGGAGTTAAGAGACATAAATAGAAAAATTGTAAATCTTGGGGAACAGCTAAATGTTCCTGTAGTTGCTGCTGGAGATGTTCACTTTATGGATCCTGAGGATGAGGTTTATAGAAGAATACTTCAGGCTGGTAAAGGTTTTTCTGATGCAGATAAACAACCACCATTATTTTTTAGAACAACAGATGAGATGCTTGAAGAATTCAAGTATCTTGGAGAAAAAAAGGCTAGGGAAATTGTTATTGAAGTACCTCAGCAAATTGCTGAGTCTACAGATGATTTCTTACCAATTCCTTCTGGTACATTTCCACCAATCATTGAAGGTTCAGATCAAGAACTTCGAGATATGTGTAATGAAAAAGCAGCGAGGATTTACGGTGAACCGGTACCTGAATATGTTCAAGCGAGACTTGATAGAGAGTTGAACTCTATCATCTCCAATGGTTATTCTGTTATGTATATTATCGCTCAGAAACTGGTAACAAAATCATTGGAAGACGGTTACTTGGTTGGTTCAAGGGGTTCGGTAGGTTCGTCATTTGCAGCTACAATGAGTGATATTACAGAAGTTAATCCACTTGCACCTCATTATATTTGTGACGAATGTAAAACTTCTGAGTTCTTCTTAGATTCAGATCTTGGTTCTGGTGTGGATCTACCTGATAAGATCTGTCCTAAGTGTAATATACCTTTTAGAAAAGATGGACATGCAATACCTTTCGAAGTATTTTTAGGTTTCCATGGTGATAAAGAGCCCGATATTGACCTTAACTTCGCGGGTGTTTATCAAGGAAACTCACATAAATACTGTGAGGTACTTTTCGGTGAGGGAAAAACATTTAAAGCAGGGACTATCGGTACAATAGCAGAGAAGACAGCTTTTGGCTATGTAAAAAAATATTTTGAAGAACGCGAAGTCAATGTAAATAAACGCGAAGTCTTTAGACTTGCCCAAGGGTGTACTGGAGTTAAAAGAACCTCAGGCCAGCATCCTGGTGGTATTATGGTTATCCCAGATTATAAAGATGTTGAGGATTTTTGTCCAATTCAATACCCTGCAAATGATTCGTCATCTGGAGTGAAGACGACACACTTTGATTATCATTCTATTTCTGGACGTATACTAAAACTAGATATACTGGGTCATGATACGCCAACAATAATTAGGCAATTAGAAGAATTGACTGATGTAGATGTACAAGCAATTCCATTGGATGATCCAGATACTGTTTCTATATTTACTTCTACTAAAACACTCAAAATTCAAGATAAAGAATATAAAGAGGAAATAGGAAGTTTGGCCATCCCTGAGTTTGGAACTAAGTTTGTACGTCAAATGCTAAAAGATACACAACCTTCTACTTTTTCTGAGCTGGTGAGAATCTCTGGACTTTCACATGGTACAGACGTATGGCTCAACAATGCTCAAGATTTGGTACGAGATGGTATTACTGAACTGAAGCATGTTATTTCAACACGTGATGATATTATGAACTATCTTATATTTATGAAATTACCTCATGGTACTGCCTTTAAAATTATGGAGGATGTTCGTAAGGGTAAAGGTCTTAAAGATGAGTATATTGAACTGATGAGAGAAAAGAATGTTCCTGAATGGTATATAAAGTCGTGTAATACGATTAAATATATGTTCCCGAAAGCCCATGCTGTAGCATATGTAATGATGAGCTTTAGAATTGCTTACTTTAAGGTACATCATCCAAAAGCTTTCTATGCTACTTTTTTCTCAACAAAAGTAGATGATTTTGATGCAGATTTATTTTCTAAAGGCGTTGAATATGTTAGAAACTATATGAATGAAGTGGAAAGTGAGGATAGAATACTTTCTAAGAAAGAGTTAGATATTTTAGCGATTGCAGAAGTTGTGAGTGAGTTTTATGCAAGAGGTTTTAAAGTAGAACGTGTCGACTTATTTAAGTCACATTCGGACAATTTTATAGTAACTGATGAGGGTTTATTACCACCTTTAAGAGCTTTGCAAGGGGTCGGTGAGAATGCTGCAAGATCCATTATGGAAGTGCGTAATACTTCTGAAATTATGAGTAAAGATGATTTAAGAAAGCGTGCAAAAGTAACTAAAACAGTTATTGAGACTTTAGATGCTCATGGTTGTTTGAAAGGAATGTCTGCAACGAATCAGTTGTCATTATTTGATTTTTAGAATAGCCCAGCAAATGCTGGGCTATTTTTTACTATGCTTATCTTCGTACATAATCTTATCAACTTTTGATATAACTTCCTCAATGGTGGTAGATGCAGAGGGTCTGAATTCAAGTAGACCAGAACTAAATGAGATTTCATGAAGTTCCTGATGCATTCTGTGATATGCATCTAAACCGATTGTTATTCTATCAAGAATTTTAGTTACTGCTTTCTTTTCTGTGTTTTCAATTAAAATAATGAACTCGTCACCAGCGTACCTGTAAGTGCTATCTTTTTTGTGTACAGAGCCTGCGATTATGGATGCAAAATCCTTTAGAACCTGATCACCTTTTACATGACCATAGCTATCATTGATGTTTTTAAACTTATCTATATCGATCATTATCAGCGAAAAATTCTGTTCCTTTTTAAAAAGTTGAATTAGTCGTGTTTCCAATTGCCTTCTGAGAGATAAGCCTGTTAGTGCATCTTTTGACATTTCTATGCGTTCAACGTGTAAAAATACATAGAAACATAGAAAGGACATCATTGGCCAGACAACCGGTAAAGTTGTGGTACCTTTCACAAGAGCAGCGATTATTAGTAAACTAGTAGCTATTAATACATTGACAAAGTACTTTGTATTTAATTTATGCCTTATCTTAATTGTTGTTAATAGATATAAGGCTAAATAGATTAACTGAATAATCATGATGACTATTGTACCACCAAGTCCAACAAATTTATTGTCAGCGTTAAATTGATATAAAAATGGGTATTGAATATTAATAACTACTAGAGTTATTATTATAAGGTTAATCATGTAATAAAAATAACGTCTATTCTTTAATACTTTCCTTGAAAAGTAGATCTTATAATCCGAGTAAATGAACCACATTGTAATCGGTAAAGCACAAAAGGCATATAAAAGATGGTTTAAAATTGGATTTAAATACAGCCCAGGTGAGCTGGTTATGCCATCGAAAACCCAACTTAAAAGTTCGAGTAAAGTTAAAGTAACAGTTGCAACTACAAGGTTTACATAGTACTGGTATGTGCCTCTATAGCGATTTTCTTTTTGGGTTATATGTACCAAAAGAGTTAATGTAAATAACAGGGTGAATACATAAGTAGTAATAATATGAAGTTTCATACTTGCCTCCTTATCTTTCTTATACCCAAAACTAAAAAAAATAAAGAATTAATACTTTCATTATATTTTAATCGTTATATTATCTTACCTAATATGGTAAAATATAAAAATAAGGAGCGAATATGAAATTACCTAATATTTTAACACTTTTAAGGATAGCAATGATTCCTTTGTTTATTTTTCTGTTTTTTTCTGACTTAAATGGCAATTATACTTATGCTTTTATTGTATTTTTTATTGCAGGAATAACTGATATTCTAGATGGTTATATTGCAAGACGGTTTGATATGGTTACAGATGCAGGTAAGGTGTTGGATCCGTTGGCTGATAAATTGATGCTAATGACAGTACTTATATGCCTAGCCAGTACCAATATGGTACCGCTGTGGTTAATTGTTGTTATGATTATCAAGGAGTTAACAATGGTTTATGGAGGAATCAGATTATATTTTTCAAAAACACAGATTATTATACCTTCTAATAAGTTTGGTAAAATGGCAACAGTTTTATTTTATATTGCCATATGTCTTGTGTTATTAAATGTTGATCATATTATTGCTACATTAATTTTGTATATTGCAGTTGGATTAGCTTTATACGCATTTTTTAATTACATAAGAATTGCCATAAAAACAAAAAATAAAGAAAATTAAATTGAGTATTTAGCATACTCTAATTATATGTTATACTAGGTATATTGAACTGGGGAGGTATACAATGAGAATAACTGTAGAATCTGGTTGTGCTGTGAGAATAATTCTTTTTTTATCTCTAAGAGGTGTGGGTGAAAAGACTGGCGCAAAAATGATTTCTGAAAATGAAAATATCCCAATTAGATTCACATTAAAGATTTTAAGGAAACTGAAGATAGCAGGTTTGGTATGTTCATTTAGAGGTCAAAGTGGTGGATATGCATTATTAAAAGAACCTGAGAGCATTTCTTTAAAAGAGGTCATAGAAGTCATTGATGGACCTATTGTGATGAATAAGTGTTTGGGTGAGAGTGGATTATGTGATTTAGAGAGATCAAGTGTCTGTCCTGTACACTATTATTTAGGTAGTGTACAAAAGGATGTAAGCGACAAATTGAGCTCAATAAATTTTAAGATGTTGATAGATAAGTATGCTGACAATCAAGAGGATATTATTACTAAAATTCAAGGATTAAAATAAATCAGAATAAAGCTTTCAAAATCCATTGTATCGCCTTATAATATTATAGAGGTGAACAATGGATTTATTTAATTATATGCAAGAAAAAGATAATAAGACTTCAGCGCCATTAGCTGAAAGAATGAAACCAAAAACAATAGATGATCTAATGGGACAACAACATATATTAGGTCCAGGAAAACTATTAAGACGTATGATTCAAGCTGATAAGATTCAGTCAATCATTCTCTATGGACCTCCTGGAACTGGTAAAACAAGTGTTGCAAAAGTTATTGCAGAGTCTACGTATTCTGAGTTTGAGACATTAAATGCTGTTACTTCGGGTGTTAAAGATATTAGAGAAGTGATAAAAAAAGCACAAGATGCAAGAGGAATGTACGGAAAGAATACAATTCTTTTTATTGATGAGATTCACAGATTTAATAAATCTCAACAGGATGCTTTGTTACCATATGTTGAAAATGGCACAGTGACTTTAATTGGTGCTACGACAGAAAATCCTTTTTTTGAAGTGAATTCTGCTTTAATATCTAGGTCTACTGTTTTTAGATTGAATGCTTTAGAACCTGATGACTTAATAGAAATTCTAGTAAAAGCAATTAGTGATACAAATCGTGGGATAGGTATGTTTATGCCAGAAGTAACTCAAGAAGGTCTTGAGTACTTGTCAGTTCAGGCTAATGGTGATGCTAGAAAAGCACTGAATGCATTGGAATTGGCAGTATTGACAACTAAACCTTCTGAAGATGGTAAGATACATATTAATGAAGTTGTATTAAGTGAATGTAGTCAGAAACGTCATGTGCAGTATGACAAAGATGGTGATTATCATTACGATATCGTCTCTGCATTTATTAAATCAATGAGAGGTTCTGATCCAGATGCAACACTTCATTATCTTGCACGTATGATTTATGCCGGCGAGGATGTAAAATTTATTGCAAGAAGAATTTTAATTGCGGCAAGTGAAGATGTTGGATTAGCAGATTCTAATGCTTTAATAGTGGCAAAGAATGCTTTTGATGCTGTCCATATCATAGGTATGCCTGAAGCAAGAATTATTCTGTCTCACGCAGCTCTTTATGTTGCAACAGCACCAAAATCAAATAGTGCTTATGTTGGTATTAATCAAGCGTTAATGGATGTTGAAAATGGCCTTGTAGGTGAAGTACCATCACATCTTCGAGATGCAACGTCTAATAAGATGAAACAGCAATATAACATGAAAGATAAAGAAGAAATAAAAAAATATTTATACCCACATTCGTATGAAGGTCATTATGTTGAACAGCAGTATTTACCGGATAAATTGAGTGATAAAAGATATTTCACTGCGTCTGATATGGGAAGGGATATTTTTAAAAATAAAAAATAATTGTTGACAGAATAAAAAATCATATGTTAACATTATGTTAGAAAAAGGGAAAGCGATTTCATAAAAAGTGTGTTACTGTTAAATCAGGCATGAACTATACGTCAAGTAATGGGTCATGCTTTTTTTGAATTTTGGAGACGAATATGAAACCGAATTATACAATAATAACCGTAATGAACAACAATGTTGTTTTAGCGAAGAATCATAAGACAAAGAATGAAGTAGTCCTATTGGGTAAAGGTATAGGATTTGGTAAAAAGAAAGATACCTCTGTTTTTTTTCCCGAAGACATTATAGAAAGATCTTTTATCAATATCAACAAATCTGTTAAGAAAGAGTATTATGAACTTATTCAACAGATGGACCTAGAGATTATGGGCTTATGCCAAGAAATTATTTTGATGGCCGAAGAGGAAATTGGTGATTTGAACGAAAATATTCATATTGTCCTAACCGACCATATCGGCTTTGCTATTGAGAGACTAAGACAAAATATAGAGATTGCAAATCCGTTTTTACACGAAATAAAGATTTTATATACTGATGAGTTTAAAATTGGAATGGCTGCAATAGAGCTAATTAATCAACATATTGATGTAAAGTTGCCTGAAGAGGAAGCAGCTTTTATCGCTCTTCATCTACATTCTGCAAGAAAGAACAAAGCTGTAAAAAAGACTTTAAAGAATACCAAGGTCATCAAGGAGATTGTAGCCTACTTGGAGAGTGAAATTGGCACTGGTATTTCTGAGGATGCATTAACCTATAGAAGACTATTAACTCATATAAGGGCTGGTATCGATAGAATTGAAAGCGGTATTGTACTTGAGAATCCTTTACTAGAGACAATAAGAACTGAGTTTAAAGATTCATGGGACATTGCTAGTAAAGCAAAAGAAATTATAGAAAGTAAGCTAGATTTAAAAGTACCCGATGATGAACAGGGTTACTTAACAATTCATATAGATCGTTTGATACGATTAAAGAAACAGCGTGTTACTGATTAGATCAGGCATTAGCTAACCTTTAAGGGATAGTTGATGTCTGTTTTTTTATTATCATAAGCAACTACAATGAGAGGCTAGAAGAAGTGAATAAGTCGTTTTATAAACGCTTATATATATTTTGCTACTGATCATAGCAAAAGAGGTTATTATAAAATATTTATAAAGGAGAGGGTTATGGGTAATTTTTTCGGTAAGTTACAAAAGTTAGGTAAATCCTTAATGGTACCAGTCGCAGTTCTTCCTGTTGCAGCAATCTTTTTAAGATTAGGTGCAGGTATCCCTGGGATTGAAGGTAAAGTAGCAGAGATTTTCTTAAAGTCAGGTGCTGGTGTATTTGACAATATGGCAATTTTGTTCGCTATAGGTATCGCTTTTGGATTAGCAAAAGACAACAATGGTGCAGCAGCATTAGCAGGTGCAGTTGGTTTCTTCGTCATGAAGAATGTATATCTTGTTATGAATGCTGATATTGATACAGGTGTATTTGGAGGTATCATTATTGGTATTGTTGCAGGTAACTTGTATAATAAGTATCATGACATAAAATTGCCTGATTTCTTAGGTTTCTTTGGTGGAAGGCGTTTTGTTCCGATTATTACATCTTTTGCAGCAGTTGCATTAGGTATATTATTTGGTTTCATTTGGCCAGTGATTCAAAATGGTTTAGATGCATTCTCTAGAGCGGTTGTAGATGCAGGAGCACTTGGATCATTTGCATTTGGTTTTGGTAATAGAATGTTAATTCCGGTAGGTCTTCATCATGTACTTAACTCAGTATTTTGGTTTGGTCATGGTACATTTACAAATGCTGCAGGCGAAATTGTAAATGGTGACTTATTAAGATTCTTAGCTGGCGATCCTACGGCGGGTGTTTTCCAAGCAGGTTTCTATCCAATTATGATGTTTGGTATCCCAGCAGCAGCTTTGGCAATGTTCACAGCAGCTAAAAAAGAAAATAAAAAGATGGTTGGTGGTTTACTGTTCTCAGTAGCATTTACATCTTTCTTAACAGGTATCACAGAACCATTTGAGTTTATGTTTGTATTCTTAGCATTCCCGCTTTATGTACTACATGCTATCTTCACAGGATTATCATTAGTAGTTACAAATGCGTTTGGTGTATTACATGGTTTTGGATTCTCAGCAGGTGCTTTTGATTATTTCTTACTATGGAATCAGGCTACTAAACCAGCATTACTTATTGCTATCGGCTTAGCATTTGGTGCATTATACTATTTCTCATTCTTATTCTGTATTAAGAAATTTAACATTATGACACCAGGTAGAGAAGACATTGACGAAGAAGCTCTTCAGAAACTAGAAAGCATGGATGTTTCTGAACTTGGTAGAAAGTATGTTGTTGCTTTGGGTGGAAGTTCAAATATTATATCAGTTGACTCTTGTATTACAAGACTCAGATTAGAACTCGCTGATACAGCAGTAGTAGAAGACACAGACTTAAAGGCTTTAGGAGCAACTGGTGTATTGAGACCAAATAAAAAAAATATGCAAGTCATTATTGGTACAAAAGCAGAATTTGTATGCGATGAAATTAAAAAGGCATTATAATAAGTATGGTATCTCCGTTAAGGAGATACCATCTTAAATCTTGAATTGTGCTTAAGGTAGAATTGAGGATTTAAAAACATCACTTAAAGTGATTTGGAGGTTACTATGTTAAAAAGTTTGTTTAAAAAGAATAATGTTCAATTAATTACCCCTATGGTTGGACAAATCTTGAAATTAGAAGAAGTACCTGATGCGGTATTTTCAGGAAAAATGATTGGTGATGGATTTGCTATTTCACCTACAGATGGTAGAGTATATGCACCTATAGACGCAGAAGTAGTTCAACTTTTTCCAACTAAACATGCATTTGGTCTTAAGACTAAAGGTGGTATTGAGATTTTAGTTCATGTAGGAATTGATACTGTTGAATTAAAGGGTGAGGGATTTATTGCACACATTCAAGCTGGCGATCAAGTGAAAGCAGGAGATTTGCTTTTGGAAGTTGATTTAGAACATATAAAAGCGAATGGAAAATCAATTATTACACCTATAATTTTTACTGATAAAAACCAATACAAGAAATTTGAAGTATCATATGGTTCATGTGAAAAATCAGATTCAGTGTGTGATATTACAATTTAGAAAGGAACTTAAATGAAAACTATTATTATTTCATCAGAAACAGGTTTGCACGCAAGACCAGCAAGTTTAATTGTTAACGCGTGTAGTGCATTTGCATCGGAGATTTTCTTAATTAAGAATGGTAATAAAGCAAATGCAAGAAGTATCATGAATATCATGGCAATGGGTATTGTTCAGGGAGATGAGTTGTCGATACTAGCAGAAGGTGATGATTCCGAGGCAGCAGAAGTAAAAATCTTAGAAGTGATAGAGGCCTCTTTATGATGAAAGGTATAAAAGCATCTGATGGTATTGCAATAGGGACAGCTTTAGTAATTAAGGAAGAAGAAATTAAAGTGCTAAAAGAGACATCTTTACCAGTTGAATCTGTTTTATTAGATATGGATAATGCTATAAAAGAGGGTGTTGAAGCTTTAGAAGTCTTAAAAGAAAAGACTCTTAACACTGTTGGTGAGTCAGAAGCTGAGGTGTTTGAAGCTCATAAGCAACTGCTGTTAGATCCTGTTATGGGAAAAGAAATTAAAGGTGAAATCGAAAAGGGTGTATCAGCTGCATATGCATTTGAATTGACCATAAATAAGTATATTTTAATGTTTCAATCTATGGACAATGATTATATGCGTGAACGAGCGCTTGACTTGAAAGACATTAAAATAAGAGTTTTAAAAATTTTATTAGGTATAAAGGATGGTCAGAACGACTTGTATGAAGATACAATTATTGTGACATATGATTTAACGCCAAGTGAAACTGTTAATTTAGATAGAGAAAAAACTTTTGGATTTATTACTGAAATAGGTGGTGAAACTTCTCACTCAGCAATCATTGCAAGAACGTTAAATATTCCTGCTGTTGTTGGCATTGGTAAGGAAATAAGCCAAATAAACACGGGTGATAAAATTGTAATGGATGGTTCAGAAGGTGCGATTTATATTAATCCATCTGACAATATTATAGAAATGTATGAAGAAAAGAAAAAGGAATATGAGGCATCTCAGTCGCTTTTGGATGCATATAGAGATAAAAATTCTATAACTTTAGATGGTAAGACTATTGAAATTGCTGGAAATATCGCAGGGGTAGATGATGTTGAAGCTGTACTTGATGCAACTGGTGATGGAATAGGTTTGTTTAGATCAGAGTTTCTTTATATGAACAGAACATCTTTACCATCAGAAGAGGAGCAATTTACAGCATATAAAATGGTTTTAGAAAAAATGAATCCACGACCTGTGACAATAAGAACCATGGATATTGGTGGTGACAAGGAATTGGATTACTTAAATCTTGAAAAAGAGATGAATCCATTCTTAGGTTATAGAGCTATTAGAATATGCTTGAAAGAGACTGGTTTGTTTAAAGCTCAATTAAGAGCGCTTCTTAGAGCTTCGAGTTATGGTAAATTAAGAATTATGTTTCCAATGATAGCGTCTTTAGAGGAAATTATTGAAGCTAAAGAAATACTCAAGATATGTCATAATGAACTTGTTGATGAAGGTATAGAAGTTGCTGAGTATCAGGTTGGTATTATGATAGAAGTACCTGCAGCTGCAATTATGGCAGATGTTTTAGCTGAGGAAGTTGATTTCTTCTCTATTGGAACCAATGATTTGATTCAATATACCACAGCCGTTGATCGTATGAATAATCATATCTCAGAATTGTATTCGCCATATCATCCTGCATTTTTAAGATTAATTAAGCAAGTTGTAGAAGCTGGTCATGAGAAGGGGATTGAAGTTGGTATGTGTGGCAATGTCGCGGGATACCCTGAGTTTATACCTTATTTATTGAATATTGGACTAGATGAATTGAGCATGAGCCCTAATATGATCTTAAAAGCAAGATCCATTGTTAATAATCATTGCAATGGCAGTGTTGAAGATATACTATCATTAAAAACAAAAAAAGAAGTGGAAAAACTATTAAAGGCTGAGTAATCAGCCTTTTAATCTATCCACGAAATGAATTTTGAAGTTTTCTTTTTGCTTCCCTTGGCAACAATATCACCAGAATCCGAACCTGCTGCTAAAGTCAAATCATAATACTCGTATAACTCGCCATGTGAATTGAAATTAGGAGCAGCTATGTCTTCATCGTTGCTTACCCTATGACCAAGTATTTCAATAAAATCTTCTAGCAAATCCATTGCTCTACTTTTCTTTGTGTCAGGCATAAGTTTTAAACCAAATGCCACTTGATCTTCAGCAACAATTATTGTTGCTTCTAATACTTCCACTTCACTCGATATGATTTCTATTGATTCGTCTTGATGAGTTTTTGTAATGACAGGTCTTTCATCTTCATCATCTGTAAAGATATGTTCGCCACCTTCAAGTCCAGCTTCTGAGCTTTCTAACTCAATAACTCTATTGATAGCTTCTGGTAAATTTAAACCAGCAAAAACTGTAATAGCTATGGAAATAATGAATGCAACTAGAATAATTGCCTTTTTACTTTTTGACTGAAAGAAATCAACAAAATATGTTGTTAGATAAACTATACCGATTAGTAATATTGTAGGGTAAATAGATTTCATTAAAATTCCAAATAAAATGAATAAACTATAGAATGATATTGAAATGACACGTTTAATAGGATTTTTCGATCTGAATCCTATTACATTAAAGGTATAATCATATGTAATTTTTTCTTTAACAACAGGTGTATTTTTAAGTTTTTCGTTAATACTATCAATTCTACGTTGAAATCTATCTTTAGTACCAGACATTTTGTCGTTTTCAATGGCCTCTATGGCCTTATTACATAAGTCGAGTGCTTGTTTATACTGTTTTTTTCTTTCGAAAATAATTGCAGGTCGTTCATAAGCGTCAGAAGTATTTGGTTCAAATTTTTCGTGTAGTTCCTTATACAATTCAAGCGCTCTATCTGTATTACCCATTTCCTCGAGTTTTTTTGCTCTCTTTAAGAGTTTAAATTGTTCTACTAATTGCTCATTACTCATATAAATCCTTATCTTCTTCTAATTTCTAGGCCTCCGAGAGCGATATTAGCTTTGATGATCAATGTCTTATCATATTGGTCATGATTATCTGGATAACGGACTTCTTTAATTTCATCTTGGAAACCACCGCCATCAATATCGAAAAATTCATAGCCACCTAATGTGTACTGACCGATCAAGAAAACTTGAACACCTTCCTCAACTATAATTTCGGCACCACCGAAGGAAATGTTTAGGTTTAATGATGTAAAACCAGATTTCATTTCATCGTATTTATAGATATATTTTTTTGAATTAAAAGTAACATTGGTTTTTTTTGTATTATTTTCATCTTCGTAATCACCAGAAACGGTATCAAAATCATCATCGAAGTTTATTTTTTTGTCATTTGTGAGCAATCTAAAACCCACATAGATTAACACAACTGGCCAGAAAAATCTAAAAACAAATGAACCTTCAAAATTGATTCCAATAAGCTCAAGTGCATTTTCTAACAAGAAAGAACCACCGATAAGTGTTAGTACGATTCCACCGATACCAATTTTTTGCTTCAACATATTTATACCTGGAATGAGTATGAACAATGGCCAAAGGACACCGATGATATTTCCTAAATTGAAGCTACTTAAGAAAGGCACATTAAATACCTGTATTGTTAGTAATAGACCGATTGCAATAAGTGCAACAGCAAATATATTTTTGTTTGAATTCATAAATAATTCCTCCTTAATGTAATTGTATAAGAGAAAGATAATAAATACAATTAGAGTAAGATTAGAATCAAATAAAAAATAATGTTAATTTAATAACATTTAATGTTGACTAAATTACTAGGGTATACTATAATAATAACGAAATCCTAGTAAAAAAGTTGGAATTAGGAGGTAGACATGAAACTTTCGACCAAAGGGCGTTATGGCTTAAAGGCAATGTTTGATTTAGCACTATTTTATGGTGATCAACCTATATCACTTTCAAACATCGCAGAAAGAAGAAATATTTCTTTAAGCTATTTAGAGCAATTAATTTCACAATTAAAAAAAGCAGGTGTTGTAAAAAGCATTCGTGGTGCACAAGGTGGTTATATTTTAAGTGATGAACCTAAAAATGTTTCTGTCGGGCAAGTGCTCAGAGCTTTAGAACAGCTAGCACCTGTAAAGTGCGTTACCGATGATCACGATTGTGATAGCTCAGAGTTTTGTGTCACACGTGTAATATATCAAAAGATATTGGACAGTATATTAGAAACTGTAGATAATATCACTCTACAAGACATGATTGATGATTACTATAATAAACGGGAAAAGAGTTCTATTGTAACGTCAATTAAGTTATTTGAAGATAAAGGGGTGTAAAAATGACAAGACGAGTTTATATGGATTACGCAGCAACAACACCAGTGAAACAAGAAGTTGTTGACGCAATGTTACCTTATTTTACTGAGACTTTTGGAAATGCTTCAAGTCCTCATGGTTTTGGACGTGATGCCAAAAAAGTTTTGATCAGTGCAAGAGAAACTGTTGCTAAAACTTTAAATGCTAAAGCGGACGAAGTTTACTTTACTGCTGGTGGAACTGAATCAGACAATTGGGCTTTAAAGGGTGTTTTAAAGTCAGTTAAACCAAAAGGCAATCATATAATTACAAGCGCTATTGAGCATCATGCAATTTTACATACAGCTGAATCGCTTGAAAAAGAAGGATATAAATTAACGGTATTACCAGTTGACTCAGATGGATTAATTTCTTTAGAGGATTTGAAGGCTGCTATTACTGATCAAACTGCTTTGATATCGATTATGTTTATAAACAATGAAATCGGTACTATGCAACCGATCAAAGAAATTGGTGAGATTGCTAAAGCACATAATATTTACTTCCATACAGATGCTGTACAAGCTTATGGAAATGTTAAAATTGATGTAGATGAAATGCATATTGATATGTTGAGTATGTCATCTCATAAAATATATGGACCTAAAGGTGTGGGTGCTCTTTATGTGAGAAAAGGTACACTTTTAGCTAGTTTTGTTGAAGGTGGCGCGCAAGAAAAGAAAAAGCGTGGTGGTACAGAAAATATTCCTGGAATTGTTGGTTTTGCAAAAGCAGCTGAACTTGCTCATGAGAATTTAGAAGACCATATCCAAAAATTAACTAGATTGAGAGATCGCTTAATTGATGGTTTACTTACGAAAATTGATTATTCTAGATTGAATGGTCACAGAACACTTCGTCATCCAGGAAATGTGAATATTTCTTTTGAGTTTATTGAAGGTGAAGCTTTACTATTGATGTTAGACCATAAAGGTGTTGCAGGTTCTAGTGGATCAGCTTGTACTTCAGGTAGTTTAGATCCATCTCATGTATTGATGGGCATTGGTTTAACTCATGAAGTAGCACATGGTTCTTTAAGGTTAAGTTTAGGTGATTTTACAACAGAAGAAGATGTAGATTATGCTATTGAAGCATTAATACCAATTGTACAACGCTTGAGAGAGATGTCTCCGTTGTATCCAGGAAACAATTAGGAGGCTATTATGTATAACGATAAAGTAATGGATCATTTCTTAAATCCAAGAAATGCAGGTGAAATAAAAGACGCAGATGGCGTTGGTGAAGTTGGTAACGCAAAATGCGGTGATATCATGAGAATGTATGTTAAGATTGAAAATGATATTATAGTTGATTGTAAATTCCGTACATTCGGATGTGGTTCGGCAATTGCAGCATCTAGTATTTCGACTGAAATGCTAATTGGTAAAACAGTTGAAGAAGCTTTGGTAATTACCAATAAAGATGTTGTAGATGAATTAGGTGGTTTACCTGTCGTAAAAGTACATTGTTCGGTATTAGCAGAACAAGCTTTTAAAGTAGCAATTTACGATTATGCAAAGAAGAACAACAAAACATATGCTGGTCTTGAAGGATTTGATCCTGAAGATCTAGACGATGCACATGATCATTAAGAGTCGAGTATGCTAAGCATACTCTTTTTTTTTGCATATCTGAATACTATATGAGAAAATATTGATGGAGGTTGATATGACGATTCATGATGCAATTAAGGATTCAATTACATATATTGAAGAACACCTAACAGATGAAATAACATTTGATGATTTGTCTTCAAGAGTCTATTATTCTTCATTTCATTATCAAAGACTTTTTCAAATGATGACTGGTACAACATTATACCAATATATCCGAAAGAGAAGAATGACCTTAGCCTCACAGGAATTACTTTCAAACAATGTTAAAATAATAGATTTGGCTTATAAATATCAATATGATAGTCCAGAAGCCTTTTCAAGAGCATTTAAATCTGTCATAGGGGTTTCGCCAAGTCAATTGAAGAAATCTGATGTGGAGTTGGTGAGTTATCCTCAAATGAAATTGTATGAGAATGATATGGTTCCATTAAACTATGAGGTAGTTGAAAAAGATGCATTTTCTATCAATGGCTATAAAAAAAGTTTCACAGCTGAAGAAATTGTTGAAGGAAAAGCATATTCACAATTTTGGAAGGAACATAGAGATGATATACATAAATTAACCAACACATTTAATTTGAACTATAATGTTGGAGCTGGATGTTACAGGAAAGATGATCAAAGTTACTATGATGCAATAATTGGTGTGATAGGTGAGGGTGAGGACTCTATAAGAGTTGAAGCTGGTCGCTGGTGTATTTTTAAAGGACAGGGTCCCGTTAAACTTGAACTCCCAAAACTTTGGAAACGTATTTTTTTAGAATGGTTTCCCATGACTGAGTTTCAACATTCAGGGAAAATAGAATTGGAAATATTTTATGAAGGTGATGTTGATAGTAAGGATTATAAGTTTGAAATATGGATTCCGCTTATCAATTCATAAACATTCCTGTTATCTCCATAAGTATTAGGGTAAAAATGTAATATGAAGAGTATACGAATAAAAATTTTAATTTTAGTTATAACCTGTATACTGATTGTAGCAAGTATGGTCAGTATTTTTGTTATGCAAAGAACTGAATCGGTTTATACAGAAGAACTAGAAAAAAAAATAATGGTTGAAACTACTAATAATGCAGAGAAAATCTGCAATCAATTCAGTGATGTAGAAAGTACTTCTTTGGTTCTCTTGCTCTTGGTTGAAAACCTTTTGGATGAAGAAAGATTCACTGATGAAGTATATTTAAACAGTTTTATTGAAGATATAAAATCAAGTGTAAAAGATATTGCCAATCAGTTATCCATTTCAAAATCGGCTTATATTTTTTTGTTTTCAGATAATATTTCAAGAAATGTTTGGTATGCCGACTTACATGGTGATGGAGAAATTAAATTACAGCCAGAAGCTGATTCTTCACTGTATTTGAACAAATCATCCTCAATGAATTGGTTCAATGTACCTTCTGAAACGTTAGAACCCTATTGGTCAAATCCTTATGATGGAAACATGGATTTTTCTGTTGATGTGGCTTTTGTATCCTACACAAGACCAATTATAAAGAATGGGAAATTCTATGGAGTGGTAGGTTCAGACTATTATTATGATCAATTGATAGAATATATAGGCAATTCAACATTTCACAAGAATGGTTATGCTTTTTTAATGGATTATGAAGGAACTTTGTTGACTGATTCGAAAGATGATATCGAGAGTTTATTAGATGATACTTCGAAAAAAGAATTTATTAATAATACATTTGGACTTTTGAGTCTTGAAGATGCGTATATCAGCTATCATAAATTGTCTAATGGATGGATATATGGTGCTATTAACTACAAAGATGATGTTTTCATGTGGTATAAGGAACTGCAGAAGTTATTAGTACTTGTTGTTTTTTTTCTTTCTACCATTGTTGTTTTAATGGCAATGCGAGTTAGTAGAATAATAATTGATCCAATAAAGAGGCTATCAGTGAGTGTTGAAAATATAGGTGAAGGGGATTACTCTAAGTCATTAGATAGAAATCTATTAACATTGAATAATGAAATTGGCAAGCTTGCAAAGTCCATCGAAAAATTGAGATTAATTCAGAAGTCTTCTTTAGATAGGTTGAATGAACAAAATAATACAATGGAACTAGAAGTAGTTGAAAGAACCGAGGATTTGGTAAATTTAAAACGAAAACTTGAAGTTTCATTAGAAGAAAATAAGCTTAAGAAGGATTCTTTAGTAGATTTAAACATAAAGATGGAACTGGCAATAAATGATATGAGGAGTACTCAGTTGAATTTGATCGAATCAGAAAAAGCTGCGTCATTGAGTTTAATTGTGACACGTATGGCTCATGATTTTAATACCCCCATTGGCAGTTTCTTAACTTTGATTACTTATATGAGGAAGGAAACAGACAGTTTATATAAGAAACTGAATTCTAAAGAGTTGACTAAAAAAGATATGATTCATTATTTTGATAAATGTGATAATACTAAAGTACTGATAGAGGAGAACTTAGAGAATATTAGAAAACTTGTTGAAAGATTTAGTAACTTAGATTTCTATACTCAAAATACCATCAATACAACAATAAATGTTAAAGATCACATTGGATTTTTAATAAAAAATAGTGATTACTACAAGTGGTTAGATGTTGTATTAAATTGTCCGAGTGATTTGGTGATAACAACCGATGTTGCTAAGTTCTCTAGTATTATCATGAATCTTGTTGAAAATGCATATTTGCACGCCTATGATGGTGAAAATACACGTCTTATAATCAGTGTGAAATATCATGATAAAATGGAAATAAGTATAACTGATTTTGGAAAAGGTATCACCCAAGAACGATTAAAGGATATTTTTGTACCTTATTACTCTGAAACACTAAGTAATAAGGGCAGTGGTATAGGATTGAATGTTGTCTATAATATAGTTACAAAACATTTTTATGGAAAAATAACCTGTACTTCTGAGTTAAACCAAGGGACGAGTTTTGATATACTCATCAAACCTTAGTTAGGACTATATCATCATAGAATTAATATAAAAGGATATATTATGCATACAATACGATTCAGAGTTTTTCTATTAATTACAATAAGCATACTTTTAGTTTCACTTGTTATTAGTTCTTTGGTGATACTAAAGTCAAAACAGACCTTTAATGAATTGGCCGTAGAGTCAGTGAGAGAGTCTGTTGAAAATTATGCCTTGAATTTTAATAAACAATTGAATGATGTTAAGAGTATAGCTATAAAAACTGAAATTGTTGCAAAAAATCTTCTAGAAATAGAAAACATTGATCAAAAGGGTTACTTAGATGGGATAGAAGAAGAAATCGAACCATTTATATATTCTCTCGCAAATGAAGGGAATGTTACGAAATCATCGTATATATTTTTTGATTCAGATATTGATGGTCATTCGCATGATGTTTGGTATACTGACCTGGAGAATGATGGCAATTTAAAGAGACAAGAGGAATTCTCGTTATCATTTTATGAAAATATGGGGGATGGGGATGAATGGTTTTTAGAGCCTAAACGTACTTTAGAACCGTATTGGACAAATCCGTATCACGGTAGTGTGGACTATGACCGTCATGTGATTTATATATCATATACTAGGCCTTTAGTTATTGACAATCGTTTTATAGGTGTTGTGGGTTCAGACTATCACTTTAGTACCATGTTAAGAGAAATAAACAAGATAAAGTTATATGATAAGAGTTACGCAGTGCTTTTGAATGAACGGGGCGAGGTTATCATTCATCCTACTGAACCTATTGGCTCTAGTCTAATAAGTAGTCATGATGGTAGGTATCAAGATATAACTTTAGAAGTTATTAATAACGAAAGAGGTTATATTGTCTATGATTGGTTGAACGATGAGGAGAAATTTCTAGTCTATGAAACCTTAGAAAATGGATGGAAATTCGCTGTTGCTGTCGAAAAAGATAGTGTATTTTTGTGGTATCAAGATCTCCAATGGATTTTAATGCTGATGACTTTAGTCATCTTCGTATTTGAGCTTATAATTGGCTACTTTGTTAGTAGAAGAATTACACGTCCGATGGATCGTTTAGTTGAACACGTAGGAGAGCTAAGTCTAGGAAAATATGATTCTAAGCTTCCAATCGAGCTCCTTGAAATGAAAGATGAAACAGGGACTCTGTCAAAAAGTGTTGAGTCAATGCGTTTCAATATTAAGGAGACAATGAATGAGATTACAAATCACTTAAAGCGACTTGAAAAACTTGTAGGTGAACGTTCTTTTTCTTTAGTTGAGAATCATAAACAACTTGAAGCAGCGCTTAAAGAAAACTATCTTCAGACCCAAGAACTAGAGTTGATGAATGCAAAATTAGAAAATGTTTTTAGTGAGATGCAACATACTCAAAAGCAATTAATTGAATCAGAAAAAATTGCATCGATGAATAGTGTGATGACAAGGATTGCATATGAAATATTTACCCCCATGGATAATTTCGAAAAAATTTATAGGCAACTAAATAGACTCAGAATAAACTTATGTGAAAAAATGAACTCATCTAAGATGACAAAACGAGATTTAATAGAATCTCTTCTTGTATTTGAAGAAAACTATTTAGCACTTTTAGATAATCTGAATAAAATGAGTTCTCTTGTTGAGAGTTTTAAAGCTTTAGATCCATATACAGAAGCGATGATATCAAAGTTTGAAATGAGTGAACTTGTTCATATGGTGATTGATAGTATATCCTTTCCAAATCATATAGGCGTTGAAGTTTTATGTTCAGAACCTGTAATAGTACACCAGGATGCTTCAAAGATGAGTTCAATATTACATCATCTATTGGAGAATGCAGCTTTGCATGCTTTTGAAGGTTTGGACTCAGGTTTGGTTGTAGTAGATATATTTAAAAAAGAAAACAAAGTACATTTAGTGATAAAAGACAATGGTATAGGGATATCTAATGAGGTTATCGAAAATGTTATGAAACCTATTTATCATACTGAACATATGAGTGGTTATGGTTTGATGATTTCCTATAATTTGGTTGTTCAATTTTTTAATGGTACGATTGATTATATGACAGATAAGAATTTTGGTACTGAGTTTAGGATTAGTATAGCCCTAGATGGAAAAGTATGATATAATAATCAGAAGAAAAGACGAAGAAAGAGATAAGTAATTCTAATACAGCGAGTTATCAAAAGGTGAGAGATAACAAGAATGAAGCTACTCTGGAGTTGCAACAAGAAATTGTTGACGGTAACAGCCGTTATTTGTAGGATGTATATCTAAAGTGATCGAAAGATAATTAGGGTGGTACCGCGGTTTTGTCGTCCCTATCTATTCACTTTAGTTTTTTTTGTTTTTGAGGAGGCTACATGAAAATTACAGGATTGAATGAAATCAGAAAAAGTTTCTTAGATTTCTTTGAGTCTAAGGATCACTATGTTAGAAAAAGCTATTCTCTTGTACCACAAAGTGACAAGAGTTTATTATTGATCAATGCAGGAATGGCACCTTTGAAGACTTACTTCACAGGAGAAGAAACACCACCGAATACTAAAATGGCAACTTGTCAAAGATGTATGCGTACTGCGGATTTAGATAATGTTGGCTATACATCTCGTCATGCGACGTTCTTTGAGATGTTGGGGAACTTTTCTTTCGGTGACTACTTCAAAGTAGAATCACTTCAATGGGGATGGGAGTACATTACTGAAGTACTTGGATTACCTGTTGATAATTTATGGGCAACTGTTTATTTAACAGATGACGATGCGTATGATATTTGGAAAGATGTTATTGGCATCGATGAAAATAGAATTGTGAGATTAGGAAAAGAAGATAACTTCTGGGAAAAAGGTACAGGTCCTTGTGGTCCTTGTTCTGAAATTTACTATGATAGAGGTGAAAAGTACGGATGTGATAATCCTGATTGTAAACCTGGTTGTGAATGTGACCGTTTTGTAGAATTCTGGAACCATGTATTTACGCAATTTGATAAAGATGAAGAAGGTAATTACAATGATCTTGCAAACCCTAATATTGATACAGGTATGGGACTAGAGAGAATTGCATGTGTGATGCAAGATGTTGAATCTATTTTTGAAATTGATACACTAAAACATATATTAGATGCTGTTGTTGCAAAAGCAGGAATTGTGTTTAACGAAGATGCTAAGCAAACTGTATCAGTGAAAATCATAACTGATCATGTAAGAGCTGTCACATTTATGGTTTTAGATGGTATTATGCCAAATAATGAAGGCCGTGGTTATGTTCTAAGAAAAATACTTAGAAGAGCATATCGACATGGAAAATTATTAGGTATTGAGGGGATATTCTTAACAGATCTTGTTGATACAGTAATTGAGGTTTCTAAGGCTGCATATCCGGAACTTGTTGAAAAACAGGATTATATTAAAAAAGTAATTGCTTTAGAAGAAGAAAGATTCCAACAAACAATTAATCAAGGTCTAGATATCTTAAAAGGTTATGTAAATGAACTAGACGGTAAGGTATTAAGTGGAGAACAAGCTTTTAAATTGTATGATACTTATGGTTTCCCAATTGACTTAACTAAGGAAATCTTAGCTGAAGATAATTTATCAGTTGATGAAGATGCTTTTAATGAAGAAATGAAAAAGCAAAAGGAACGTGCAAGAGCTGCTCGTGGTGATCAAAGCGCATGGGAGAAAAATGCACTTGCAGATACAGATATTAAGGCAACAGAATTCAAGGGATATACATCTCTTTCTGGCGATTCAAAAATATTAGCGATTGTTTCTGAAGGTGAGCTTGTAGATTCAATTGGTGAAAATACAAAAGCTGAATTGGTTCTAGATCAAACAACTTTCTATGCAGAGAGTGGTGGTCAAGTTGGTGATTCTGGTGAGATTATAACTGCTGATGGTGTATTTGTTGTTACAGATACTCAAAAAGTTATTATGGATAGAGTAACACATAGAGGTTATGTTAAATCTGGTTTAATTCAAAGTAACGTAGATGCAAAGACTGTAGTAGATGCTAATGTAAGAATGGCAAGTGCAAGAAATCATACTGCTACTCATATTCTACATAAAGTTTTAAAAGAAACATTAGGTGAACACGTTGAGCAAAAAGGTTCTCTAGTAGAGCCAGCTAAATTACGTTTTGACTTTTCACATTTTGAAGGTATTGATTACGATGTGATTCAAAAGGTTGAAAATGAAGTTAACAGAAGACTATTTGAAGCATTACCTGTAAATACAGAAGAATTAGCCATTGCTGATGCCAAAGCTAAAGGTGCGACTGCATTATTCGGTGAAAAATACGGTGATACTGTAAGAGTTGTTACTGTAGGTGATTATTCTATGGAATTATGTGGTGGTACACATGTATCAAATGCATCTCAAATAGGTTTATTTAAAATAATATCTGAAAGTGGTATAGCTGCTGGTGTAAGACGTATTGAAGCTATTACTGGTGGAGAAGTTTATAACTACTTAAGTCACGTAGAAGATAAGATGAAATGTGTTGCTTCTTTAGTTAAAGGTACTATGGAGGATGTTGATACTAAGGTAGAATCACTTTCAAATGAAGTAAAATCTCTTCAAAAAGAAATTGAAAAGATGAAATCAAAGGCTGCTTCGTCTGGATTAGATGATATTATTAAAGGTGCTAAAGAAGTCAATGGCATATTTGTAGTAACAGCTAAATTAACAGGTGTACAACCTAATAATCTTCGTGAACTCGCAGATAAAGTTTCTAATAAAGTAGATGGCGTTATTGTTTTAGCATCTGATAATGGTGACAAAGTAGCGCTTCTTGCAATGGCTTCTAAGAATGCTATTGCTAAAGGTGCTCATGCAGGAAATATTATTAAAGAAGTGGCAAAAATTACTGGCGGTGGCGGTGGTGGTCGTCCCAATATGGCACAAGCTGGTGGTAAAGACAGTTCTAAGATTGAAGAAGCACTATCAAGGGTATTAACAGTTATAGAAGAATTATAAAATAAATGATTTTTGTTAATGAAAACACGACAAATCATGTATAATAGTATTAGATATAAGATTGGAGTGGTGAAATGAGTAAGTTAGATGCAACAATGAAATTTGATTTTGACGCAGAACTAAAAGAAGAAGTAAAAGATATTCTAACAAGTGTGCAAAAGTCTTTAGTAGAAAAGGGTTATAATCCTGTTAATCAAATGGTTGGATATTTGTTAAGTGGTGATCCTACTTATATCACAAGCTATAACAATGCTAGACAGTTGATGAAAAAAGTGGAGCGCGATGAAATTATCGAAGTTCTATTAAAAGCATATTTAGAGGGCTAATGGATTATAATGAATTAGGGACAACGGGGATTAAGGTTTCGAAACTTTGTTTTGGGGGCTTAACCGTTGGACCATTACAAAAAAACATGACACCTATGGAAGGTGGAAAGATAATTCGTTATGCTTTCGACCGGGGAGTCAATTTTATTGATACAGCACAACTGTATCATACTTACGAACATATAAAATCTGCAATGCAAGGTCTTAGGCGAGAGAACATTGTGATCTCGTCTAAATCTTATGCATATGATAAGAAAACAGCATTAGAAAGTGTCAATGAGGCACTTGAAAAGTTGGATACTGATTACATTGATATTTTCATGTTACATGAACAGGAGAGTATTCATACAGTAAGAGGGCATTATGAAGCTTTAGAAACTTTTCTAAGATTAAAAGAAAAGGGTGTTATTAGAGCTGTTGGTTTATCTACTCATGCTGTTGCTGGTGTAGAAGCTGCTATTAAGTATCGGAATGAAATTGAAGTTATACATCCGATTTTAAATATTTCTGGATTAGGTATCACAGATGGCTCAAGAGAAGAAATGTTAGAAGCTATGTCAAGATATGATGGTGGTATCTATTCAATGAAACCACTTGGTGGTGGTCATTTACTGAATCGAGTAGAAGACAGTTTTGATTTTATTCTGCAGCAAAATGTCGATGCAGTAGCCGTAGGTATGCAGAATTTTGATGAAGTGGATTACAATATAGCTAAATTCTCTAGTCAAGAAGTAAAAAGTGAGTTGAAAACTCGACTAAAGAGACAACCTAGGAAGTTACATATAGCAGATTGGTGTACAGGTTGCTATAAATGTGTTGAAAGATGTGGACAAAACGCCTTATTGAAAGGTGATAACAGACCGATTATTTTACAAGAGAAATGTGTTAAATGTGGTTACTGTGGTTCGGTTTGTCCGGAGTTCTGTATAAAGGTAATATAATGAATAAAATTATGGGTTTAGACGTTGGTGACAAAACAATTGGGGTTGCCATAAGTGATGGTCTTCTAATGACAGCACAAGGTAGAACGACTATTAGAAGAGAATCGTTAAAAAAGGACATTGACCAGTTATTAGATTTTATAGTGACTGATCACATAAATATTATTGTTGTGGGCTTACCAAAGAATATGAACAATACGATTGGTCCTCAAGCAGAGAAAACTTTGGACTTTGTTAAAAAGCTTCAAAAGAAGATTAAATATAGCGATCGTTTAGATAATCGTGAAATCGAAGTTGTGATGTGGGATGAAAGACTGACCTCTGTTGCCGCGGAACGCTCAATGTTAGAAGCTGATATGAGTAGAGCAAAGAGAAAAAAAATCATCGACAAACTTGCAGCAGTATACATTTTACAAGGTTATTTAGATAGCAGAAGGTAGGTTATTATGGAAGAAAATATTATAGTATTATTGGATGAAAATGGTGATGAAATAGCTTTTGAAATAATTGCAGATTTCGAGGTAAATGATCAAGAATATGCAATCTTAACACCAGTAGATGATGAGGATGATTCAGCGCTAATTTTTAAGGTAGTTGATCAAGGTGATGATGAACCTGTGCTTGAGTATTTATCAGATGAAGATGAGTTTGATTTTGTAGCTAAAGCTTACGAAGAATTAATGGATGAAGAGGAATAAGATATGGAAATGTTAACAGTTAATGAAAAACTAAAAAAGAAGGGTTACAAGTTTACGCCACAGAGAAAAGCGATTCTTGAAGTTGTTTCAGAAAGTATAGGTAAACACTTAAGTTCTGAGGAAATTTATGATTTGGTAAAAATAAAAAATCCTGAAATTGGTTTAGCAACTGTATACAGAACGGTTCAGTTATTAGTTGAACTAGACATCCTATCAAAACTAAATCTAGACGATGGATTTGTAAGATATGAAATGAATGATCATGATGGTGGAGAACACCACCATCATCACTTGATATGTTCACAATGTGGACACATTGACGAAGTTAAAGAAGATTTACTAGAAAGTATAGAAAAACAAATTGAAATGAAATATGAATTTCAAATTAGAGATCATAAGCTGAAGTTTTTTGGCTTATGTAAGTCTTGTAAAGAAAACCTATAATTCTATAGGTTTGTTTTACGGTTAGGAAGGTAAAAATGAGTAAAAAGTTAAAAGTTATACCCTTAGGTGGGTTGAATGAAATCGGTAAAAATATGACCGTTTTCGAGTACGATGATGAAATCATCATAGTGGATTGTGGTTTGTCATTTCCAGATGATGAAATGTTAGGAATTGATGTAGTTATTCCTGATTTCACATATCTAAAAAAGAACCAACATAAAATAAAAGGAATTTTTATCACCCATGGTCATGAGGATCATATTGGTGCAATCCCTTATTTCTTAAAGCAATTTAAAGCACCGATTTATGGTTATAAACTAACATTGGGTCTTGTTAAACTTAAACTAGAAGAACATGGTTTAATGGACAGAACAAAACTTAATGTCGTTAAACCTAGAGATGTAATTAGTAAAAAGCATTTTTCAGTAGAATTCATTAGAGTATCACACTCGATTCCTGATGCATCAGCACTTCATATAAAAACACCATATGGCTCGATTATTCATACAGGTGACTTTAAAATTGATTACAATCCAATTGATGGTGAAATGATTGATTTGAATAGATTTGCTGAGATTGGAAGAGAAGGTGTATTACTTTTATTAGCAGATAGTACAAATGTGGATAGAAAAGGCTATACTATGAGTGAATCTACTGTAGGAGCTTCTTTTGATGACATATTCCACAACAATCAAGATAAAAGAATCTTTGTGGCGTCTTTTGCTTCAAATGTTCATAGGATTCAGCAGGTCGTGCATTCGTGTTATGCATACAATAGAAAATTAGCATTTTCTGGTCGTTCGATGATTAATGTTTCAAAAGTGGCAATGGAACTGGGTTATTTAAAAGTTCCGGATGGTATGATTATTGAAATGAATGAGATTGATAAGTATCCTGAAAATGAAATTGTGATTGCAACAACAGGTTCTCAAGGTGAGCCAATGGCTGCACTTTCAAGAATGGCAAACTCAGAACATAGACAACTTCAACTTCGACAAGGAGATCTAGTGGTTATTTCTGCGACGCCTATTCCAGGTAACGAAAAGAGCGTTAAGCGTGTTATAGATAAAATTCTAAAGCTTGGTGCAAGTGTTATTTATGAGTCGTTAGCAGATATTCATGTTTCGGGTCATGCAAAAGAAGAAGAATTAAAATTGATGCATTCGTTGGTTCAACCAAAATATTTTGCGCCTGTTCACGGCGAATACACGCATTTATCACACCATGCTTTCTTAGCAGAATCTCTTGGTAAGTCAAGTTCTGACGTTTTCATAATGGAAAATGGCTTAGGTTTGGAGTTTGATAATGATGGGGCTAGATTTACTAAAAAAGTACCATCAGGACGAACTTTAATTGATGGCTTAGGTGTTGGTGATGTTGGAAATATTGTTTTAAGAGACAGAAGAATTTTATCACAGGATGGTTTAATGATTGTTGTACTTGCAATTGAAAAAGAGTCTGGTAAAATAGTCTCTGGTCCTGACATTATTTCTAGAGGTTTTGTTTATGTTAGAGAAGCTGAAAACTTAATGACAGATGCTAAGAAGGTACTAACACATGCAATGTATGAGTTAGAAAAAGACAATGTTAGAGAATGGTCTAGTATTAAATCAACAGTAAGAGATACTTTAAGAACATTCCTGTATCAAGAAACAAGAAGAAGTCCGATGATTTTACCAATCATTATGGAAGTATAGAAATTGAACAAAGGTTCAATTTTAGTGAGATTAATAGAAGTCAATTAATACTAAGTTACTTAACTTGGAAGAGGGACTTATTTACAAGGAGGAAATTATGAGCGTATTAGATCAAGCAAATGCATTAGCAGAATCAATTAAAACTTCTGAGGAGTTTTCAAATTATAAGGAGTTAAAAGCATCTTTATACAAAGATGAGGCTATTGCTGGTTCTTTATCATTATTTGAAGCAAAACAAGCTAACTTGCAAAGAATGCAAATGTTAGGTGAAACACTTAACGAAGATGAGTTAAACGATGCACAAGAGTTATTTAAAGAGTTAAATGAAAATGATCAAGTTAAAGCTTACTTTGAAGCGGAATTTAAATTAAATCAAATGATGGCAGAGGTCTCTAAGGTTCTTGGCGATGCCATGAATTTCTAGGAGTGCTTATGAAGAAGATTCTATTTTTAAGTTTGGTAATTTTACTCGTATTGATGTTTACGGGTTGTAACTTGGATGAAATGAGAAATCCTGTTGATCCTGATAATACGGATGTTGTTCAAATAACGGTTAACAGAGGTGCAACTACCTCTTCGATTGGGACTACACTTATGGAAGCAGAACTTATTCAAAGTGAAATGGTATTTAAAATGGCTGCTAAGGAATTGGGAGCTGATGGAAAGATGCAAGCAGGAGATTATGAACTTTCTAAATCTATGTCTACAGATGAAATTATTGAGAAATTAGTTTCTGGTGATGTTGTATTAAACACTTTTACATTTACAATTCCTGAAGGTTTTGAGTTAAAAGATATTACAACGAGACTTGTAGAAGAAGGTTATGTTAATCAAGCTAAATTTGAAGAAGCATTAATGAAGTCGTACGATTATAGATTTCTTGAAGGACAAGATTCTTTAGAGGGATTTCTATTTCCAGATACTTATGAAATGAAAATAGGCGCAACGGAAGATGAAATTGTAATTAGAATGTTAGATCGTTTTGATGAAATTTTCAAAGATGAATATTATGGTCGGTTAGACGAACTTGGTATGACGATGAATCAACTTGTTACTTTGGCATCAATTGTTGAAAGAGAAGCACAAGCAAAAGAGGAATTTCCGATTGTGGCGGGTGTTTTCCATAATAGGATTGAAGATGGTATGCTGTTACAGTCGTGTGCCACTGTACAATATATACTTGGTGAAAGAAAAGCAAGATTAACTTACGATGATATTGCAATAGATTCACCATTTAATACTTATATTAATGCAGGGTTACCACCATCACCTATTGCTTCACCAGGCAAACTGGCTTTAGAGTCGGCGCTATTTCCTGAGGAACATAACTACTACTATTTTGTTGTGAAAAAGGGTGGGAATGGTACACACGTGTTTAGTGAAACGCTTGCTGGACATAATAAAGCGAAAGAAGAAAATAGATAATGAGTAATATAGTAAATGAACATGTAGAAAGCTACATCAGAGGGCTCGTAAATGAGCCTGATGAGTACTTTTTACAGCTTGAAGAATATGCGGAAGAACATCATGTGCCAATAATCCATAAGGAAGTAAAGAGTTTGTTAGCTTTTGTAGTTCAATCTACAAATGTGACATCGGTCTTAGAAATTGGTACTGCGATTGGTTATTCAGCAAGTGTTTTTGCAAGAGCGATGCATGGTAAAGGTAAAATCACTTCGATTGAGAGAAGAGAAGAATATCATGAAATGGCTAAAAAAAATGTTAAAGAACTAGGTTATGATACAGAGTTTGATTTTAAACTTGGTGATGCAATGGATGTATTGGATGAGATTAACGATACCTACGATTTGATTTTTGTTGATGCAGCAAAGGGGCATTATCAAGTGTTTCTAGACAAGTGTTTAAATAAACTAAATCCTGGTGGAGTTATTGTTTCAGATAATGTTTTGTATCAAGGTATGATTGCTTCTGATGAATATGTTATTAGAAGAAAGAAAACAATAGTTAAGCGTATGCGAAATTATTTAGATCATATTTCTAATCATCCAGATTTTACGACTACTTTGTTGCCTATGAGTGACGGTATTGCACTAAGTTATAAACATGGAGGTAAACATGAATAAAATTGAATTACTTGCACCTGCTGGTGACCTTCAGAAGCTAAAGTTTGCGTTTATATATGGTGCGGACGCAGTTTATATTGGTGGTCAAATATTTGGTATGAGAGAAAAAGCTAAGAATTTCTCTTTGGAGGATATGAAAGAGGGTGTAGAGTTTGCACATGAGCGTGGTAAAAAGGTTTATATGACGCTTAATATCATACCTCATAATGATGATTTAAAGCATTTAGAAGCTTATTTGCAAGATGTTAAGGACATTGGATTCGATGCGGTCATTGTTTCTGATCCAGGGACATTAATGTACATTAAAGAATTTGCACCTGAGTTAGAAGTTCATTTGTCAACACAAGCGAATAATACAAATTACATGAGTGCTAAGTTTTGGCATACTCAGGGTGTTTCGAGAGTTATCCTTGCGAGAGAACTATCTTTTGAGGAAATAAAGGACATCAGCGAGAAGACGCCAGATAGCCTTGAGTTGGAAGCTTTTGTTCACGGTGCAATGTGTATCTCTTATTCAGGAAGATGCTTGTTATCCAATTATATGACGGATAGAGATGCTAACAGAGGTTCTTGTGCTCATGCTTGTAGATGGAAATATAAACTAGTTGAAGAGAAAAGACCTGAAGAGGCTTATCCTGTAGTAGAAACAGAAGATGGTACATTCTTCTTTAATTCAAAAGATTTGTGTATGATTGAATTTATTCCTGAGTTGATAAACTCTGGATTATCAAGTCTTAAGATAGAAGGTCGAATGAAGAGTGTTTATTATGTTGCAAACATTATTCGTGTCTATCGTGAAGCAATTGACAAGTACTATGATGATCCTGAAAACTTTTCTTATGATCCTGAGTGGTTAACAGAAATTCAGAAGGCCAGTCATAGAAAATTCACAACTGGTTTTTACTATAATAAACCGACTGAGGAAGATCAATTATACACCTCAAGTTCATATGATAGGTATTACAATTTCACTGGAATTGTGTTAAACTATGATGAGAAAAGTGGATATGCAACTATTGAACAAAGAAATAAAATAACAGTTGGTGATGAGCTTGAAATTATGCAACCTGGGTATAAGGGTTTTATGCAAAAGGTTACAGAATTAATTGATCATAATAATCGATCAGTTGAAAGTGTACCGCATGCTCAACAAATCTTCAAAATGAAGATGGATGCACCTGTTAAAGCATTTGATATTATAAGAATGAGAAAGGACGAAGTAGATGAATAAACCTGTTATTATTGGTATCTGTGGAGGCACGGGTTCTGGAAAGACGACTGTAGCGAGAGAGATTCTTAAGGCGTTGCCTTCAAAGAATGTGTCAATCATTCATCAAGATGCTTACTACAAGAAACAAACAGATAAGTCTTTTGATGAGAGAACAGAGACCAATTATGATCATCCTTTTGCCTTTGATACGGAACTGTTGTTAACTCATTTGGAAAATCTACAAAAGGGTACAGATATTGATATGCCAATTTATGATTTTTCTAATCATAATAGATGTGATGAAACAACAAAGATTTTTTCTAGAGAAATTATTATATTAGAAGGTATCTTGATTCTTGAAGATAAACGTTTAAGAGATTTGATGGACATTAAGATTTTCGTTGATACAGATACTGATGTAAGAATCATTAGAAGAATCACTCGTGATATGAATGAAAGAGGTCGTTCTTTGGAGTCTGTGATTGAGCAATATCTATCAACAGTAAAACCTGCTCATGAGCAATTCATAGAACCTTCTAAGAAATATGCAGATATTATCATCCCTGAAGGCGGCTTTAATGCTGTGGCAATAGATATCATGGTTGGTAAAATAAGAACGATTTTAGACTAATATCTTTGGATATTAGTTTTTTTTTATTTTTTTGGGGTATTTTCAATAATGAGGACCGTTTATGAAAAAATTAAAACTATCACAAAGAATTACAATTATTATTTCAGTCACACTTGTTCTTATACTTACATTAACAAGTGTATTTCTTTATGACTTTTTTTCAGATATGTCTAGACAACACGTTGTCGAAATTGCAAGTATGAAAGCGATTAATATTTCAAAAGATATATCCAATATTTTTGAAAACGCCAAGTTGGCGACCGAATATTTAAGTCTACATAATAGTGTGCAGATGTATTTAAAGACAACACTTAAGAGAGATGATATTTTTACCAATGAATATACACCTAGTGTATACAAAGCCCTAGAAGATGTTGTAAGAGCAAATGATCGACATTTTCTAGCATGGGTAGCTAATGAACAAGCCAATTTCTATATAGATAGTTTGGGATATTATTCAGGCGAAGACTATGATGTAAAGAAAAGACCTTGGTATCAAGTTGCAAATGAAGCCAATGGTGTTGGATTAACTGCGCCATATGTAGAGTGGGAAACGCGTGAAGTTGTTATATCATCTATTATGGCATTGTATGAAAATGGTGTCATATACGGTTATGTTGCCATTGATATTGTGCTTGAAGATATACCTGAAATATTAGAGATGATGAAGCAAGGTGATGACGACTTTAGTTATTTAATTACAGGTGATGGTACCTATGTACATCATAAAAATGAGTCTAAAATACTTGATAGTAACATTTATGACTCTGATGATGCTTTACATAGTCACATAGAGCATATTGTGAAAGCTGATGGGACGTTGAAAGAGATAGAATTGGAGGGTGAAAGTTATTTTTTGATTTCGCACAAAGTTGATGAAAGAGATTGGAAGATAATTACGTTAATTGATAAGAATCGAATAGACAACCTTATAAAGAGTAGAAGTGTTCTTCCGCTTACAAGTTTGATTGTAGCAATGATTATAGCTGTTTTTATGGTTTATGTTCAAATTAAAGTTACAACAAGACCGTTTAAGGAACTTGTTGCAGTAGGTAGTGATATAGCCTCTGGTGATTTCACAAAGAACGTTCCTAAAAAGTATTTGTCTAGGACAGATGAAATGGGTGAACTGTCAATAGCTTTCCAAAGCATCACAGATACTTTTAGATCTGTTAATAGTCGCTTAGAAGAGGAAATTATTAAGAAAAACATAGAGTTAGAATCTCAATATAAATTATTGTTAGAGCAAGAAAAACAGATTTCATTAGGTTATATGGTTACTGGTGTAGCACATGAAATTAACACGCCTTTAGGAAGTTGTCTATCGCTTGCAACATATTTGGATAAGAAACTTTTAGAATTTCAAGAAAAAGTTGCTTCTGGTGATATGAGTAAAACGGAGTTTGAAAAGATTATGCACCATTCTCAAGAAAGCATGAAACTTCTAATAGCTGGATTAACAGATGCCAATACCATTGTTACAAACTTTAAAATGATTTCAATGGATCAGTCAGAGGAAAAGAAACACAAATTTAGACTTGTAGACGTGTTTAACGCTCTTTTGATTAGTATGAAGGGAGAAATAAAAGAAGTAGAAACTACTATTAATTGTGAGGAAAGTATACTGATTTTCTCTTATCCGTCAGCTATAAGTAATGTCTTTAGCCACTTGATCATAAATTCTGTTAGGCATGGTTTTAAGGACTATAATGGTAAAATAAAGATTGATGTAAAAGATGTAGATGATAATATCGAAATACATTATAAAGATAATGGTCTAGGTATGACCAAAGAAATTATTGACAATATGTATGATTTGTTCTACACAACTAAAAGAAATGCAGGCTCAGGTGGTTTGGGTATGTATATAGTATTTACGACTGTTAGTCAGAAGCTCAATGGTACGATTGAGTATATAGGAAGTGTTGGAAGTGGCGTTGAATTTCTAATTAAATTACCAGTAAAATAAAAAATCGCTGTTAAGCGATTTTTCTATTCTAAGTTATTAAGTGTTTCGAAGATGATTTGAACACCTTTGTACCAATTCTCATCTTCAGAATACTTTTCGTTTAAAAACTCAATTAAATCTGTGTCTTCCGTTCTGTTTTGAAGAGCGGTATCTATGGTATTTAAGCAGATTTGGGTTGCTTCTTCAAAATTTGTATTATAGACTTGCCAAGAACCAAAAACGTTGTATGGATTATTAATGATTTCATCAGCATACTCATGGTCTCTTGGTACATAACTTTGCTCCTGCCCAATGATGGCAATAAGCAAATAGGGATTGATATAGTGCTTTTTAGATAATTTAGAGATGATATCTAAATAGTCGTTTTCAATAAGTTTAGAGTTCTTATTCTCTAAATATTCGTATATAGCTTTTAGATTCATATCTTTATAAAAGTACTTTTCTGGAATGATTTTAATGTTTACTTTTTCCATGTTTTCAATGTAGTCTGGTGCGGTTAATTCAAGGTCGTCATCATAAGTTTCTGGTTTGATGATATCCATAATGTTAGGATCATGCGTCTCGATTGTAAACATACTATAAATAAGTATCATCATAACTATAAGAAGAGGTATAAGGATAGCACGTTTTGTTGGTTTGTACTTGTAAAGAACATCTTCATAATTGTTAGTAGTATCCCTGTTTGATACTGGTTTGTCTTGATGTTCAGGCTGAAAAGTTGTTGCAGCTGTCTTTACAATCTTACCAGTTTTGTTTATTTTATATGTCTTTATATATTGTGTTAAAGTCTCTTCTTCATAAGTATATTCTGTATTTAAATCAAGCCATCTAGTTAATCGATTTTCAGTACTTTCTTCGTCATCATCATAGTTTGTAAGTGTGGTAAATACATGACCATAATTGATATGATCGCTTGTTGGATTAGGCGTTACCATAAATGAATTCAAAATTAGAAGTCGCCTTATATTTTCCTTATCTTCTTCTTGGATACCTACAAGAGAACTGTCTATTTGTTGATTGATTTTTTTTGCAAGTTCTAGAGCTCTTTTTTTAGAAGGTTTATCATAGAAAAGCATGTTGATTTCATACTTCATACGTCTAACAATTAAATCGTTTATGACGATTTTGTTGTTCAAAGATTTGATTATTTCGTTCATGTGACCTCGTTAATACTTTTTTAATATTTTCACTTTAAGTTTAATATAAATATAGTATTCATAAAAAATATCATGTATAATTACATATAAGTAATGTTAGCTAAACATAGTTTAACTCATAATTTGAACGAAAGCAAAACTAGTTTTATAAAAAAGTTTCTGAAAAGGTATTAACATTTAGAAAAAATTAATATATAATAAAATACGGTTGTTTACGAGGTTGAAAAAAATGATAAACGGGAAGACTAAAACAGTATGTTTGCTGGGTTCACCAGTAGAACATTCTTTCTCTCCAATGATGCACAATGCATCGTTTCGAAAGCTCAAGATTAATGCAAAGTATCTTGCTTTTGATGTTCATCCAAATTCTATAAAACACGCTGTTGAAGGGGTGAGAGCCTTCGGTTTCTTGGGTGGTAATGTTACTATTCCACACAAAGAAGCAGTTATGCAGTACTTAGACGAAATTGATCCGAAAGCCAAGCGCATTGGGGCAGTCAATACGATTGTTAATGAAGATGGCATTCTAAAAGGATACAACACTGACGTCGATGGTTTTATCGAATCCTTTAAAACATTTCAATATGATTTGAAAAACAAAAAAATAGCGATTCTAGGGACGGGCGGTGCTTCTAAAGCAGTGGTTGTTGGCTTGTTGCATGAAAGTGTAGATGAAGTTCATGTTTTTTCGAGAAACATTGACAAATCCACTTCTTTTTGTAATGCCATTGATGAAAGTCTCGAAGCTATGACATATGATCAAATGGATGAAACGTTCCCATACGATATTGTTGTTAATACAACGCCTGTAGGGATGCATCCTAATGAAGGTAAATCTGTAATAGATGTAACGGATCTTGGTCATGATGAAACTATTTTTTATGATTTGATATACAACCCACTTGAAACAGAATTTTTAAGGCAGGGTAGAGTTTCTGGTAGAAGAACACTTAATGGTTTAGATATGCTAATATATCAAGGAATCTATGCTTTGAGATATTGGATAGACTTTGATCATGAACAGTGGACTAGAAACGATGTAATTGATGTTTTAAAAGCAAGTAATATCATATAAAGGGGAACTCAATGAAGATGAGAAACACGCTGCGTTTAGGAGATTTACTCGTAAACTCAGGAAAAATCAAAGAAGATCAACTGGAATTTGCTTTACAAGTGCAAAAAGAAAAAAAACATAAACTCGGTGAAACTCTTATTGACTTAGATTTTGTATCTGAAAGAGATATCATCGAAGTTTTAGAATTCCAACTTGGTATCCCTCAAGTAGATTTAGAAAAGTATTATATAGAACCTGATGTACCAAATCTGGTTTCAGAAAGCTTTGCAAGGACAAACTTATTGATTCCAATTAAAAGAGATGGTATGAGACTTGCTGTTGCAATGGTAGATCCGCTAAACATCTTAGTTATTAATGATTTAGAAATTATAACTGGTTTAGAAGTAGAGCCTAAGATTGCAACTGAAAAAGATATTAGAAATGCCGTGGACCAATTTTATTCTAGACGATCTGCAGAAGAAGCAGCAGAGGAGTTTACAAAAGAATACAAGTTGGAACAAGACGATATTGATAAAGAACTTTTAAAAGAAATCAATAAAGCACCTGTTGTTAGACTTGTAAATACCATTATTGTTCAAGCAGCTCAATCTAGAGCTTCGGATATTCACATTGAACCACATGGTGATTATTTAAGGATTAGATTCAGAGTTGATGGGGATTTGCAAGAGGTAATGAAACCAGCAAAGCAAACCCACGGTGCAATTGTTACAAGAATCAAGATTATGGCCAAATTGGATATCGCCGAAAGACGTATTCCTCAAGATGGTCGTATTGAGATAAATGTTAAAGGTAGAGATTTGGATCTTCGTGTTTCGACCATACCAACAATTCATGGTGAGAAAGTTGTTATCCGTTTACAGGATAGAACAACATTCTTAAAACCAATTGAGGAGTTAGGTCTAAACGATGTCAACCAACATGCATTTGAAGAGATTATTAAAGCAAGAAACGGTATTGTTTTGGTTACTGGGCCAACTGGTTCTGGTAAGTCGACATCACTGTATGCCATGCTTAATGAACTAAATGATTTCAAACGTAATGTGATGACAGTAGAAGATCCAGTTGAATACAGAATGGATGGTATTACTCAATCTCAAGTTAATCCTAAGGCAGGCTTTAGTTTCCCAGAAGGATTACGATCTATGTTACGTCAGGACCCTGATGTTATCATGGTTGGTGAGATTCGTGATACTGAAACAGCTGAAATTGCTGTAAGGGCAGCAATTACTGGTCACGTTGTTTTATCTACACTCCATACCAATAATGCGATAGCAACAATTAATAGACTTGTAGATATGGGTATAAAACCATATTTAGTGAGTTCTTCAATTGTAGCGATCATTTCTCAGTTGTTAGTTAAGAAGATATGTCCATCATGTAAAGTACCATATATTCCATCTGGAGCAGAACTAGAAATGGCTGGTCTAAAGAATTTAGATCTTAATGTAGAGTTTTATAAAGGAGCGGGTTGTCCACACTGTAAACAAACTGGTTACAGAGGTAGAACGCCAATCTTTGAAATTTTACAATTTGATTCTGATATAAGACAGATGGTTACTGATGGGAAGTCATCAAATGAGATTAAAAGATATTTGTCTAGTAAAGGTATTAGAACTTTACAAGATTCTTGTTTAGAACTTGTTTTAAAGGGTGACACAACGGTAGATGAACTTATGAGAATTTCATACACATTGGAGGCGTAATATGTCAATAGTAGAACTTCTAAAAATGGCGCATAGAAATAAAGCATCAGATGTACACATTACAGTAGGGGTTCCTCCAGTTATCAGGGTTAATGGTAAGTTGATTCACGTAGACAATGTGGATAACTTAATGCCGGATGATACCGAAAAAATTGCTTATGAACTCTTAACTGAAAGACAAATAGAGATTTTGAAGGATAAAGGAGAAATTGACTTTTCATATGCTATCAGTGGCGTAGGACGTTTCAGAGTGAATGTTTACTCTCAGCGTGGATCATATTCAGTAGCTATTAGACCGATTCCACTTGATATTCCTAGTGCAAAGGAATTGGGCTTGCCTGATATTTTAACGCAACTGGCAGATAGAAAAAGAGGATTAATATTGGTTACAGGACCAACAGGTTCTGGTAAATCAACGACGTTAGCGACGATGATAGACCATATTAACGATACAAGACGATGTCATGTGCTCACTCTTGAAGATCCAATAGAGTATTTGCATAGACATAAGTCAAGTATTATTAACCAAAGAGAAATTGGTTATGATACAAATTCGTACAACACAGCTCTAAGAGCTGCACTTAGACAGGATCCAGATGTTATTCTTATCGGTGAGATGAGAGACTTAGAAACTATTTCTATAGCCGTTACTGCTGCTGAAACAGGTCATTTAGTATTAGCAACACTACATACGATAGGTGCTGTATCTACAGTTGATAGAGTTATCGATGTGTTCCCTGCTGAACAACAGCAACAAGTCAGAGTTCAGTTAGGATCAGTGCTTCAAGGCGTTGTATCGCAGCAACTTGTAAGACGTGCAGATGGTTCTGGTAGGATTGGTGCTTTTGAGATTATGATTTGTAATCAAGCAGTTAGAAATCTAATTAGAGAAGGTAAGTCACATCAATTAATGTCTTCGATCCAAACAGGAAGAAAGATAGGTATGATGTCAATGGATACATCTTTAGTGGAACTTTATAAAAAAGGTTATATCACTGTAGATGAGGCAATGGCTCATTCTGTAGATAAGACGTTTATAAAACGTCTGTTGTAAAGGATTTTCAATGGCTATTTATATATATGAAGGAAAAGATTACAATGGAAAAAAAGTAAAAGGGGAGCTTGATGTAGACAGTAAGTCTGGGGCAGTCTCTGAACTTAGAAAACAAGGTGTCTTTCCTATCAAAGTACAATCCAAAGAGGAAACGAGTAAAGAGATAAATCTTTCCTTTGGACGTAAGAAAGTAAAGAATAGAGAGTTAATCATCTTTTGTAGACAGTTTGCTGCAACATTAGATGCTGGTATCTCAATCATTGAAAGTTTAGATATCTTAAGGCAACAAACAGAAAACAAGATGCTAAAAGAAGCACTTGATGATGTTTACAATGAAGTGCAAAAGGGTTTAGCACTATCTGTCGCAATGAAGAGTCATCCAAAAGCATTCCCAGTGATGCTCGTCAATATGGTTGCTGCAGGTGAGTTCTCAGGTGCACTTTCTGATATTCTTCATAGAATGACTGAGCATTATGAAAAAGAAGATCGAATCAACTCTAAAATCAAGAGTGCTACTATTTATCCAAAGATACTTGCAAGTGTAACAGTAATTGTTGTATCGGTGCTTTTAATATTTGTATTACCTAACTTCGGAAGAATGTTTGCTGATATGGGCGCAGAACTTCCAGGTATTACTCAACTTCTTATGAACCTTGGTTCAACTGTGGCAACCTATTGGTATGTACCAGTTGGTGTAATAGTCGTAGGATTCTTATTCTATAGAAGAATGAAATCTACAGAAGATGGACAAATTGCTTGGGATAAATGGAAATTAGGTCTTCCTATATTTGGACAACTAACTAGAAAAGTTGTAACATCAAGGTTTTCAAGAACACTTGGTGCTATGCTTAGATCAGGTATACCAATTATAGAAGCTATGGAACAAGTTATTCAAGTAATAGGCAACAAATACGTTGAAAGTGAGTTAAAGGGTACTTTAGAGAATATTAAAAGAGGTGAAGGTATTTCTAAACCTTTGGACTCGATAAAAATATTTCCACCAATGCTTATCTCAATGATTAGAATAGGTGAAGAAACAGGTACAATAGATGAGCTTTTGATGAAAACTTCAGAGTTTTATGATGATGAAGTAGAAAGAGCAAGTACCAATATGGTACAAGCATTAAACCCAATAATATTATTAGTCATGGTTGCATTTATCTTACCTGTACTAATAGCAATTGCATTACCAATGTTTGATATGTATAACCATATGTTATAGATGGTTTTCATATATAGTCAACGTATGTTTAAAGAGAGAAGGAGAAATACAATGATCAAAACGATTCAAAAGAACATGAACAAAAAAGGTTTTACATTAGTAGAGCTAATTATTGTAATTGCTGTAATGGCAATTTTAGCAGCAATAGTTGTGCCTAGAATGAGCGGCATTACAAATTCTTTTAAAGTTAGAGCTGCTGAAAGAACCTGTGCTACGATTGCAAGAGAAATTGAAGTAAGAATCCAAAATGGATCAATTGATGATAGTAGTAATATTACATTAACAAATGTTTCTGGAGTAGTTTCAGATGCTGGAACATCACCTATAGGCGGAGCATATCAATATTCTTATAATGCAAGTAATGATACCTTGACTGTTACAGTGACAGGTCCGACGATATCAACTCCTGCGTTGGAAAATATTGTAGTAACAAATGTAAAGGCGATTGTAGAATAAAAGAATATTATATATTTGGAATTGGAGAAAAGAATGATTAAATCAAAATTAAATAAAAAAGGTTTTACATTAGTAGAATTAATAATTGTAATAGCAGTTATGGCAATATTAGCTGCAATTGTAGTACCGAGAATGAGCGGAGTTACTACATCATTTAAAGTTAATGCTGATGCACAAGTTTGTGAAACTATTGCTAGAGAAATAGAAGTTGGAATACAAGCTGGAAATACATATACGAATGGTGAAGTTGCTTCATCTATAGTTGGTACATCAAAAATTCAATCAATCGCAAGTGGGGCTGAGTTCTATCTATATCAGAGTGGCAGCAATGTAGTTGTTTATGTAGCTACTAGTGCTATTGCTACTCCTGTAATGACAATGTTTGATGACGCTACGTCAGCTAATGATTTTTCTGGTCCGTTTGCATTAAGAACTGGTGGTACAAAAATTGAGTAGCGATTTTAAATAGAGAATTAGGTGAGATATGATAGTTATATATTTTATATTAGGTTTATTGTTAGGTAGTTTTTATAATGTATGTATCTATCGTCTTCCTGAAGGGAAGTCGGTGGTGACACCTCGTTCTTCTTGTGGTGCGTGTGATCATGTATTAGGTGGATTGGATATGATACCTGTATTGTCATATGTATTCAGTAGAGGAAAGTGTCGTCACTGCGGTACTTCTTATAGTGCTAGATATGCGCTGGTCGAGTTATTGACTGGCGCTCTATTTGCGCTAACTTACCTTGTATTCGGTTATACATGGATGTCATTAGTAGGAATTGTATTATCATCAATAGTTATAATTGTAACATTTATAGATATTGATCATCATATAATTTTAGACAGATTTACTGTCTTTGGTGTTATTTTAGCTTTGGGATATCATTGGTTTATAAGTGATATGTCATGGTTAAATGTTTTGTTAGGCTTTTTAATTGGTGGAGGTTTTCTTTTTATCATTGCCATGGTTGGTACTATGGGTGGTGGTGATATAAAAATTATGTCTGCTTTTGGTATGTTGTTAGGTTTTCCTAAGGTTATAATGGCATACTATCTTAGTTTTGTAATTGGAGCGTTGGTATTATTACCAATTGTTGTATATAAAAAACGTAAATATGGAGAATACAAATCACTTGTCCCATTTGGTCCCTTCTTATGTCTGGGAACGTGGTTAACATTTTACTTTGGTGATGTATTGTATAACTTCTATTTGTCTGTTTTATTGTAGGTGAGTCTATGCGTTGTATAAAAAATAAATATGGTTTCACCTTAGTTGAAGTGATTGTAGTGATCGCTGTAGCAGCGGTCGTGTTAACGCCATTTGGTATGTTAATGACTTCTGCATTAAGAAATGAAGTCATGATTAATAGAATGATTGATGCGGATCAGACGACTCAGCAAACATTTATTAATTTAAACGAAAAAATTCGTAAAGAAGGTTTTTCTGCTGTATCGGTTCATGATCCATATTTGACTGTTAAAGATGTTTTAAGAGTTGATGATAAAATTTTTTTCTTAAAGATGAGTGGTAGTGATCCTGTTGGATATGTCTATCAAGATTATGTGGATGGTTCTTTTGATTCAACGAGTGAAGTGATGTTAAATGAATATGCTTTAACTGCTGTTCCAACTTTGGTTCAATATAAGGATATATTGCATGATGATGGAGTTGACACAAGTGGGTACACACAAAAACAACTTGATGAATATGTAGGTTTAAAAGTTGAGTTTGGTATAGATACAAATGATGATGATGTTGTAGATGATACATATGTTTACAGGTATTCAAAGAGAGATTAATTGATAGGGGGAAGTAATGCCAAGAAGAATTGGTTTGGAGATTGGTACTGCTAAAACGAAACTTGTTGTTGGTAATACCTATAAAAATGAATTTAAGATATCAGGCTATGAAGTGTTTGATACTTTAGATGGTGTTTATACCATTGATGAGGACATTGATTTACTCCGTATGGAAGCTCCTATCAGAGACGCTATGGGTAGATTAAATGTAAAAAATGGCGAATTATATGTAACGATCAATAATGAGAAGGTTATTATTCGTACGAGAGAGTTACCAAGAGTTGCTCCTAAAGAAATGCTTGATATTGTTCGATTTGAAGCTGAAAGTTTCTTACCTTATGATATAGATGCTTTTCACATAGATTACAAAGTACTTGATGAAGTAGATGAAAAAGAAATAGGAAATTCTGAAGATAAGCAAGTTTTCTTTAATGTGATGATTATTGCTGCTCCTAAGGAAATTGTTGATCAATACATAGAATTAGCATCAAGATTAAAGCTTAAGCTTAAAATTGTAACTGTTTATACTGAAGCTGCTACAAAATACTTTAATAAACATTACTTAGAAGAAAATAATAACACATTATTCGTTGATATCGGTAATAAATATACCAATATGACTATGTTTGAGGGAACTAATTACTTTGCAAACATTAAAACTGAGCGTGGTATTCACGGTATGTATGAAAGATTAGTAGATCACCATGGTTTTAATGAACATGATGTGAAATACTATATGTATAACTATACTGGTGAAATTGGAGAACCTATAAAGCGTGATGTAGAGGAAACCGTTTCATTAAGTGAAGATAATTCGTTAAAAGAATTACAAATGAAACTCCAGTCTATTCAAAAGGCTAACTCTAATCTTAGTGAATCAGATACTGATTTATTAAGTCTTCGTAATAGAGAATATGACAGTATTATAAACGAACTTAATAGAATGGTAGAGTTCTTTAAGACTCGTAAGTATGGTACTTTTGTTGATCAGATATATGTTTTTGGTGGTGGAGCTTATTTATCTGATTTTGCAGATATTGTCCATGATACACTTGGTGTACCATGTGAAGTGCTACCAAATAATGGTTTCACAGAATCAATAGATAAAGAAAACTACGAATTAATGATTCCATCAATAGGTGCATGTTTAGGAGGCAAATCTTGAAACTAAGAAAATCTAAAGTTTATAGTCTGAAAGATTATAAGCAAAGAGAAGTTAATCTATTGCCTTCGGATTTTCATCGTGGGGCTAAAATTAGAGCAGGTGTTTTGATACTTATTGCAGTATGTATTGTAGCTGTAGGTGCTTTTGCATTTTATGAGTATACTGTGATTAGAGATACTAAGTTGTTAGTAGAAGAAACACAGACAAAGAGAATTGAAATTGCAAAAAGTCAAAATGTAATTAATGACCAAAACATTGTTGTATCTTTGGATACTAGAATTGATTTAAAAGAGTATTTACTTGATTATGTATTTACTGCTAATAGATCGATTAGCGAGATGATTGATTTACTTGAGTCGAGGTTGAATGGTGAAGTTTACTTTACGTCATTAACAGCGGATTCTAATGAAAGTTTAACTGTCAGTGCATCTGCAATATCACATGAGGCAATTTCATATACAATAAATCAACTTAAGTTACTTGCTTATGAAGATGGTACAAAGTATTTTGATGATGTAACAACTAATGGTATCGTTAGAAACGAAGATGAAGATGGTAATGTAACTTATCTCTTCCAATTAGAATGTCAATTTGGAGGAGGTGCTGAGTAATGAAATTAAGTAGTCGCGAGAAAAATATGATAATCATATTCAGTATTGCTCTGATTGCAGTAGCCGTCTACTTTTTTGTAGTAGAGCCTATCCATGCAGAGTATAGAGCTGTTAAAGCTGAACATGATACAGTAGAGTCTCAATATAGAATTATTAAGACTCAAGTTAAAGATGACAAAGAAATTGATGCTATAATGGCAGATTATAGAGATCGACTTGCTAGATTGAATGCAAAGTTACCTTCGCAAGTTTATCTTGAGAAAATTATAGACGATATGTACAATCATTTTAGCTCATATGAAATTGTTATAGATGCAGTAACTTTTAACTTAGTTGAAAGTGAACAAGCAGATGAGGTTGTCACTGAGAATGAAGATGGTTCTCTAGGAGTAGAAAATCTACGTCCTGTAATGTCTGTAGAAGAGATAATGGAATCATATGAAGCTGATGACGATCTATCAGGAGTGGTTGTTCTAAATGAAGAAACAATTGCTTACGATTATTCAAAACTTGGCTATATGAATGTTAGTATGAGTTTTTCAGCCAATTATAGTATTTTTAAAGATGCATTATCGACTTTGAGTCTGTTGGATAGTACAGTAATACCAACAAGTGTTTCATTATCGAAAGCTGAGTATAATGAGGAAGCTAGAAACCCTGACAATAATGAAGTGTTTGTTGCTTTATCAGTAGCAATTCCATTTTATTATGATAATGAAGAAAGAGAAGATATTTTCTTCGATTATGAGTTTGAGCCTGGTGAAGACTTTGAAGAACATGGTCCGTTTGAGTACATTACTGTAACAAATAGTACTACTGGATCGTCTAGTGGAGGTTCTGAGTATAGACCTGCTAGTACAGTCACATCTGTAAATGCTGACTTCTCTATTTCAATTAGAAACTCAAGTTCAGATTTAGCGGCACAATCTTTGACATATGGTAGTATACCAGGTTCTAAGTTAGAGTTAGATTCAAATAATAATGAAAAATATGTCCTGGATATTACTGAATCAGGGTCAAATTTATCATTTAAATATAGCAATGATAATGGATCTTATCCAAATGGTTCTGCTTATGAAAGGTTATCTGCTAAAGGTGATAATGTTGTTATCAAAGTTGATTCATCTGTAAGAAGTGACTTGGATGATGATTCTGGTTTGACATTGGTATTAAACAATAGATCTTCAAAAAAAGTTATGATTTATGTTGCCAATGATGATCCCAATAATCCTAGATTCAACATTGTTGTAAATGCTGGTGTTTTTGAAGTAATAAGGAATTAGAATGAATAATAAGAAAGGTTACACACTTATAGAATTGATCATTACGCTGGCAGTTATCGGTATAATGATCGTTCCTATTTTTAACTCATTTATAGAAGCTAATCGCGTTAATCTCCGTTCAAGACGGCAGATTAGCGCTGCTTATCTTGCGCAGAACACTTTAGAAGAACTTAAGGGTATGCCAAGGTATGATTTCACAAAAATGGATACTAATGCTGGAGATGGTATTGGTGTATACGATACAGCATGGAGTGAAACTCGAACTGAACCTGTAGAAAATGGTGGAACTTCGTTTACTGTAATTACTCAGATGAAAAATATTACAAGAGAAAATATTGATCTTGATGATGATGGTTCTGGTGATGTTGTTGTAGGAGTAGCTGTTGATTCGACTTCGATTAATGCTATTACAGAGGAAAGAGATTTTAACGCAAAGTTGAGCATTACATCAGATCCATCGGATATTTCTTTAAAAACAAAAACAGTTACTGACTCTACGTATGATGATGCAGATAGAAAAGTATATTTATTGTTTGAAAGCATTGATGGTAATGAGAGCAGTGTAAGAGCTGTTGATGAAAATTCTGCTGATATTATAGGAATGCCTAAAAAATCTATTAGTACAACTGGTTTTTCTAGTAGTGATATGATTGTGTTAAATATTGAAGGTTATTCATCTTTATCTAATGATTATGAGATTAATATAATAAATAAATCCCAGTGGACAATAGATGCTAAACCATATGTTGACAACGATCATATTATTATTAAATCTCATAGTGATAGTACTAATAATGTTTATATTGGTAATTCATTTCCTGTTGCAGTTGGACAACCTTCTACAGCGAAACATTATTTTGAGATAGTTATTTCGGTACAACGTAATGGTGAAGAATTTGAACGTATAGAAGCGATTATAGGGAAGTGATGATATGAGAAAGTATTATAATAAAAAAGGGTATACTTTAACATATACTATTATAGTGATAGGTCTCCTTTTAATTTTGACAGGTTCTGTAACTTTTATATCGTATTATAATCTTAAGACAGCCAGAGTTGGTGGTCGAGTAAATGATTCCTTTTACTTAAATGATAGTTCTTTAGAGGAAGCCTTAACAGATTTAAATCGTTATGTTTATGATGCTGAAGTAAAAGCTTGGAATCATCTAGATGCGCATACTTTTGTAGTTAATGATCCAACGTGGGTAAATTTTCTATCGAGGATCTATCAAGATGTTAATGATCCAGCTTCAGGTCTTACTCTAGATCGTGCGAATGACATAATTGCTAGAGCGTTAAAAGGGGAGTTTGAAGTAACTTTTTTTAATGAACTCTATAAAGGGAATAATGCAAAACACGAATTTTATAATAGAGAAGGTATCACCCTAAGTGAAAGATATTTGGATTATACTAGTTATCAAGGTATTTCTTTAGTTAGTGCAACAGAGTTGAGAGATGATATCCAAAATGAATTGGAAGAAACTGATTATTTTGATTCTGTGATAGAACCAAGTGTTACAATTGATTCATTTAGACATATTAACGTTTTACCTGATGATAGCATTGTTGATGGTACAAATGGATTTGAGATTGTTTTATTAACCGATGGAACCGTACATAATTATAATAAAAAGCTACAGACCAAACTACACGTGATTGCACCTGATTATGAATTTTCTGTGGCTATGTTAACAGAAAACTTTATTATGTATAAAAACAAATTAACTTCTTATGCAATGGTAGCAGATGATAATATTGTTGTATTAGATGGAAATGTTGATATTATTGGTGATATTTATGCCTTAGGTAACTATAGAAAAGCTGATAATTCATTTGGTCATGTAGATGTAGACTATAATTTACCAAGAGATAATTATGGTGGAGTTGTTATAGGCTATAAGGATAGCTCGTCTTCTAGAGTTTATGGTTCTACTTTGATTGACGGTTTTTATCCAAATGATGTTTCTGGTGATTTAACTGTGACTGGGAGTATTTCTACTAGGAATACTGTTAAAATAGAAGCCTCTTCAAGTTCTAATCCATCTAATCTATTGGTAACTGATGATATTAATTCTAATGCATTTTATGTTAGACCAGGTACTGAAAGTGCGAACATTAATGTTAATGATGATATGATGTTATATGCTGATATGTATGTTTCTGGAACAAACACTCAAGTTACAGTAGGTACTGGAAATAATGAAACTCCTTCAGGTAACAGAAATATTTTTAAGTATAATACAGGCGTTATTTGGGGATTACATGATAAAAACTTTGCTGCAAATAATGCATATACAAGAACGGGTTCTTTAGTTATTGGTGCTGGTGCAGTTAATCCAATAATTAAGGCTAATGGTCTAAATTTAAATGGTGTAATCAGATATGATGTTGAGGGATATGAAGTAAGAACGCCCGATTCAGATGATAAAAAAACATCATATAGAACGGGTGAAAGTTTTACAACATATAAGAATTCACAGTATTATCAAACTTTGATGTCAGATAATATATATCAGAATGGTGTTTTTGCATTTTTAAGTGGATTTGCAAATGGATCGGGTGTAAACTTTGACATGATTTCCTTTGATGCATTAACTGACATCAATCAGGTTGCCTATAGATCGAATCATTATTTTACAATGGGGTATATGGCAAACGATCCAACGAGGTTTGGTCTTGATGAAAATTTCTATAAGAAAGTTTCGGATGAAGATAAATCAATTTTGAGAATTAGAAATCCAAAACATGATGGTACTGTTTCTGTTCCGGGTCAATTCTATGGTATTCAAACAAATGGAATTGTAGCATTTAGTGACGAAAATGGTGCTAATGGCAAAGTATACAATGTAAGTAGGACTGGTATTAGTGATGATAATGCTGGTATGGTCATAAATGTTTTATATGATGATCCTTCATCGTCTACAGATGATGGGGTAGATAAAGAAATTAGTTTATTAGGATACACTTTTGAATACAAAGATGCAGATAATAATACTCTATATAAAGAGAAAAAACTTTTTAATGATTGGATTTCGTCTGTTGATGTTGATGGAGATTCTGTAGACAGTTTGATTCCAAACTTAAACTCAACATCTTTTGCCTTGTACAATAATGATCCTACAAAAGATATTTACATCAATTTTCCTGACTCGTATTATGGCGGTGATGGAAAACCAATTGATACTGATAATATATACGTAAAAGGTGTTAACTCTACAATCGAAAACTTGGAAGGTACGATTGTTAGTAAAGGGAATGTTTATATATACTCTAAAGCTGGAGAAACTCTTAATTACAAAGGTAATATTATAAGTGAAAAAAGTATCTATCTATTTGGTCAAGGAAATAAGAATTTTGAGTTGGATGAACAAGTTGTTTATGGTATGATTCATAAGAATCCGGAATTAGTAGATGTATACATGACTGATTTTGGAAGAGATATTTCTATACCACAGGGAGTAGGTACTGGAACGACCGTGGAAGCGAATTTTGCAGTGAATGTTGAGAATAATACTGACGACTCAAATAAAATTACTATAAATTATGTTAGTAATGCTAATCCTAATGGTACTAATATAATAGACTCAAATGCTATAGTGATAGATAGTTGGCGAGAAATCGATTAGGAGGGCTTTATGGAACTTAAAAATTATAAAGAATTTGCAGTAGATCATGTGTTGCCTAACTTGTTAAAAGCATTTCCTGATATCTGTAAGTGCGATAAATGTTTAATGGATATCAAGGCGATTGCTCTAAATAATTTAGAGCCTCAATATGTAGTTACTGAAAAAGGTGAATTGTTTGCTCAAGTTAAAGAGATGAGTTTACAATATGAAGCGAATATTATGAAGGCTGTATTGGATGGTATTTCGGTAGTGAGTGCAAATCCAATGCATGAGGTAAAAAAGTGAGTAATATAGTATTAATAGGCATGATGGGATCGGGTAAATCTACCTTGTCCCATTTGCTATCTAAAAAAACAGGCTTTAAGGTGATTGATTGTGACTCGGAAATCGAAAAAAATGAAGGAATGAGTATTTCTTCAATATTTGATACTTATGGTGAGTCTCACTTTAGAACTTTAGAAAAGTCATATCTAGAAACACTATCATGTGATTCTTGCATAGTTTCAACTGGAGGGGGAATGATTCTCCAAGAAGAAAATGTTATGGCTTTAATGGGAATTGGTCATATATTCTATCTTTCAGGGAGTGTAGATACTCTTGTTGCACGTTTAATGTCCCAAACTGATGATAGACCATTATTGGATGAAACGTCTCTTCGATCTCAGATTGATTCATTGCTTTCGGAGAGAGAAATGCTCTATCTTACGTCTGCTGATGATGTTATTGAAATCGATGATAAGTCTCCAAGTGAGATAGTTTCAGAAATTTATACAATCTTAAGTGAAATAGACTATAATTTTTCAGGATAATATGATATTATAAATGGAGTAATTATGAAGAAAATACTAGTAATCAATGGACCAAATCTTAATATGCTAGGAAAAAGAAAAGAAGAACATTATGGAAGTCTGACTTTAGATACGATATGTGATTCTATGAGTATTCTTGCTGAGGAGCTAGAAATGTCTTTGACATTTGCTCAATATAATGGTGAGGGTGAAATCGTGGATTGTATTCACTCAGGTTTAGACTATGATGGTTTAATTATTAATGCAGGGGCGTATACACATTATAGTTATGCTATCAGTGATGCTTTAGAAATTCTAAGTATACCTAAGATAGAAGTACATCTTTCAAATATTCATGCAAGAGAATCGTTCAGAAACGAATCAGTTATTGCTAGAAGTTGTACAGGTCAGATATCAGGGTTTAAAGAAAGTAGTTACATATTAGCATTATATGCTTTAAGAGATCTTTTAAAAGATTAATATTTGGAGGGAAGACATGATTTCAGCAGGTGATTTTAGAAAAGGTATGACGTTTGAAAAGGATGGTAATCCATTTGTAATAGTGGACTTCCAACACGTTAAGCCAGGTAAAGGTGCTGCATTCGTTAGAACTAAGTACAAGAGTTTATTAAACGGTACAATTAGAGAAGAAGCTTTTAACCCATCAGAGAAGTTTCCAAAAGCTCATATTGAGACTAAGCAAATGCAATACTTATACAATGATGGTGACTTATACTACTTCATGGACAATGAGACTTTTGATCAAATTCCATTACAGTTGGAGTTGGTAGAAGATGCAATTAAGTATGTAAAAGAAAATGACAATGCGACACTTAAGTTCTATAAAGGTAAGTGTTTTGTTGTTGAGCCACCTAACTTTGTTGAGTTAGAAGTTGTTGAGTGTGAGCCTGGTGTTAAAGGTGATACTGCAACTAATGTAACAAAGAAAGCTCAAGTAGAAACTGGTGCAGAAATTAATGTACCTTTATTCGTAAACGAAGGTGACAAAATTAAAATTGATACTAGGACTGGTGACTACCTGTCTAGAGTATAGAACCTATCTATAACAATAAGGAGGTTATGATGGATTATTTATATGAAAAAGTAGCATATCTTAAGGGTTTAGCGGATGGTCTTGATTTAGATGATTCAACTAAAGAGGGCAAAATGCTAGTTAAGATTGTTGAAACTTTAGAAGACTTTGCAGATGCTATTGTAGATTTGGATGAAGAAGTAGAAGAATTAAATGAATTCGTTGAAATTATTGATGAAGATTTATCAGACCTAGAAGACTTTGTTTATGATGATGAATTCTTTGATGATGAATTTGATGAGTTTGAATGTCCAAAATGTGGAACAATCCTTTTTGTTGACGAAGATGACTTCGATGAAAATGGCAACTTAGAACTTGTTTGTCCTGATTGTGGCGAAGAGTACACAGTTACTGAAGATGATGAGTGTTGTGGTTGCAATTGTGAGTGTGAAGAAGAATAATACCGATTTATTTCGGTATTTTTTTTATTTTTTACAAAATAGTGTCGAATTATGTTGAATAAAAGTTATAAGTAAAATATAATAGTACAGTGTGTGGGGTGAATAATGTTTGATAATGATACGTTGTACGATAACATGATAAATAGTTTAGAGAGCTGTGTGCATAGAGTTTTTACTTTAGGGATGATTGCAATGATAATAACTGCAATATGTAGACAATTATTTGAACCTAATAATCCTTTTATGTATTTGAATCTTGTTGCTGCAGTTGTTTTACTGTTATGTAATATATTTTCAGCAAGGTGGTCAATAGTATTTAGAGTAAGATTAGTAGGGTCGTTGTTTTTATTTATGGCTCTTGTTTCACTCTATTTACATGACATACAAGGTGCTGGACTTTTACTTTTGATTGTTCCCAATGCAATTGCTGCAGTATTTGAAAAGAAAAGAAGTTATTTTATTTGTATGAGTATATCTATTGTTGTAATAGTTTTATCATATGACTTTAGCAATATATTTGATTATATTATATCGAGTTTTATTTTTATTTCTTGTAGTTTAGGAATTAGAGTAATGGTTCAAGGATTACGTTCGGCATATTTTGAGAATGTAAAGGAATTGAATTATAACATCAAAGAAAATGAACTTATGTATAGAGAGTTAATGGATCAACATGAAGAGTTGAAAAGAAGTAAGCTAGAAGTTTACGAACTTGCTTATTATGATAAATTGACTGGCTTGCCTAATAAACGTAAATTCAGAGAAACGATTACTAACAGAATTGTTACAGGTAATATTGGTACGATGATGTTATTGGATATTAAAGACTTTAAAATCTTAAATTCTGTTCATGGAATGGAAATTGGTGACAAACTGCTAAAACTTGTGGGAGAGGTCATTAGAGATATGGATGACCAACTGTTGTATTCTTGTCGTATTAGTGGAAATGAATTTTTGTTTTGGTATGAATCGTTGGATTCGAAACGTATGAGAGAGTTACTCAATAAAATGATTTTAGAGTACAATGTACGTGCTAGAAAGTTCTTTACATATGCAAAGGTTCACTTTAGAATGGCCTATGTAAGGAGTGTTGAAGATGGTGATGATTATTTAACCTTGGTAGACAAACTAAATGCAGCTATAAAGTATTCTAAGTATGCAGACATAGATGAACCTTTAAGATTTAAACCATCAATGTATGAGGATTTACAAGCAGAGAATCAATTGAAAGATTTAATTGAGGATGCAATTGAAAAAAGATGTTTTAATGTATATTATCAAGAAAAGTTTGATATAAATTCACAACGTGTAACTGGACTAGAAGCATTAGCTCGATGGAATTCTGATGTTTTAGGAGATGTTTCACCAACTATTTTTATACCGATTGTTCAAAAGTATCAAATGACAGCTTCGTTTGAGCGATTGATCATTGGAAAAATTTTATCGGATTATCCAAAAATAATTGATAAATATGGACCTATTAATATTGGAATTAATATATCTTCAGAGCATATTGCTTCTAAAGGATTTGTTAAGTACTTTTCAGATGCTTTAATGCTCTATAAAGTGAATCCTTCTCATATTTCATTAGAGGTTGGTGAGGATCTATTAGAGTATGGTGTTGATAAAGTTGTTAGAACGCTTGATTTATTGCGTGAGTTTGGTGTTAAGATTACATTAGATAATATCGGTGAGGGGTGTTCTTTTCTTGACCATATTTTACATCTACCATTAGATGAAATAAAGCTATGTAGACGTTTTGTATTCAATATAGAGAATAGAAAAGTGCAGAGTGTACTTAAAGCGATTACTGATTTGAAAAATGATTTTGATGTATCGGTTGTTGCTGAAGGTATAGAAAATGAAAATCAATTAAAGATTATTAAAGATTTAGGGTATAGTGAAGTACAAGGATTTTTATATCACAGACCTGAACCTGTTGATAATTTAAAGTTAAAGCATAAAGAGGAAATATCCTAGATGATGCGATGCGTCATCTTTTTTTGCCTATTAATAAATGTGTAGGAAATGAGCTTTATTTCAATTTGCCAAAAAATAGCTGCAGAAAAAGTACTGGAATTGATCTCCTTATAATAAGGTTATTCATTTCAAATAGGTTAACTTATATTTAATTATGTTAACTTGAATATAAGACTATCATTTGTTATAATTATGTAGATTGGAGGAATTATTATGTCTGAAAAAGAATTACAAGCGCATGAATTTGGACATGTCAATATATCAGATGATGTGATTGGCATCATTACCAATATAGCTGCAAGTGAAATAGAAGGTATTAGACTTGCTGGTACACTTGCAGGAGACATTGCAGAGATTCTCGGAAAAAAGAACATGACAAAAGGTGTTCGTGTAGAAATCAATGATGAAGATGAAGTAAAAGTAGATTTAAATATTGTGGTGGATTTCGGTATTGTTATACCAGAAATTGCTTGGAAAGTGCAAGAAAGCGTTAAAACTGCTATTGAGAACATGACTGACCTAAAAGTAATTAGCATTGATGTTAATGTTCAAGGCATTAACTTAGATAAAGACCATGACAAGGTAGATGAGTAAACTAACTCTTTGGAGTTAGTTTAACTTTTGTAGAAGGAGCACATGATGAATAGAAATAAAATGAGAGAGAACATCATGAAGTTAATTTATCAAGCTGATGTTCACAATAACTATATTTTTAGTTTCTTTACAGATGCTTATGAGTTAATGGAAGATACAACACCTGTTAATGACCAATATTTTATGACTGTTGTTAAATCATTTATTGATTATAAGACAGTTATTGATAATGAAATTAGCGAAAATTTGAAGAAATGGGATATTGATAGAATCGGTAAAGTGGAGTTGGCAATTATGAGACTTGCTGTTACTGAAATGATGTATCTTAATGATATTCCTTTAAAAGTATCTATAAATGAAGCTATTGAGCTGGCTAAAGTTTTTGCAGATGATCAAGCACCTAAGTATATTAATGGTGTATTAGCATCCGTATTAAAATCAATTGAAAATGCTTAGTTTAGGTATTGATACGAGTTGTTACACAACCTCTTTAGTTGTGATGGATGGTTCATCCGTTGTGTTTGAAGGGCGAAAACTATTAACTGTTAAAAAGGGCACAGTAGGTCTTAGACAAGCTGATGCTTTTTTTCAACATATACAGAACTTACCTTTTTTGTACAAGAAAATGGTATCTATAGTTGATGTTAATAAGATATCAAAAATCGTGGTATCTAATAGACCTCGTCCTATTGAAGGATCTTATATGCCTGTTTTTACAGCAGGAATGAGATTTGCAGATGTGATTGGTGATACATTAGGAGTTGAAGTCCTTAATTTGTCACATCAAGAAAATCATCTTTATGCAACGCTATTAGAGCATGGTGTAAAAGGTGAGTTTGTAGGTGTACATATTTCGGGTGGAACCAGCGAAATTTTATCAGTTGATAGTGATTTATCAATTTCAATTATTGGAGAAACGCTTGATTTGAGTTTTGGTAAACTAATTGACAGACTTGGTGTCTATATGGGATTAGATTTTCCTTGTGGAAAAGAGATGGATGTTTATACCTCTTCTGAGGTTTATCCATTAAAAACGAGCATCAAAGAAATGTCTTTTAATGTATCTGGAATAGAAAATCAATTAAAAACTTTTTACGATAGAGACAAGTCGATTGAAAAAGTTTCAGTTACTCTATTTAGATACATAGGTAAGTTGTTATGTAAAGTACTTGATATTGCTTTAACTGAAACTGGTTATAACAGAATTATTATGTCGGGTGGAGTTTCTGCGAATAGTTTAGTTCGCGAGGAATTAATAACACACTTTGGTGATCTTGTTTTATTTACAAGCATAGAGTATTCCACAGATCATGCTATCGGGAACGCTTATTACGGAAATGTGGTGATTTCATTAAATTAAGAGCAATGGCTGTCAGTGAGTTGAATGGCTATATAAAAAGACAATTACAGTTTGACCCAATATTAAGTCAAGTACGAGTTGTTGGTGAAATATCAAATTTCAAACTACACTCAAGTGGTCACATTTACTTTACTTTAAAAGACGAGAACTCAAAAATACAATGTGTAATGTTTAGAAGTGAAGCTGAAGGACTGGACTATTTACCTGCTGATGGAGAAAAGACTGAACTTTCTGGTCGTGTGTCTGTCTATGAGAGAGAAGGTAAGTATCAAATATATGTAACATCGATGTCTCAAGTTGGTAAGGGTGAACTTTATAAAGCATTTATTGCATTAAAGGAACGTCTAGAAAAAAACGGATATTTTTCTAAGTGCAGTGAGATCCCAAGATTTCCAACGCGTATTGGTTTGGTCACATCACCGACAAGTGCTGCTGTTAGAGATATGATTACTGTAATGACAAGAAGAAATCCAAATGTAGAAATACTCATTTATCCAGTACGTGTTCAAGGTGATACTGCTAAATTTGAAATTTCTACTGCAATAGACTATTTTAATGAAAATCCTGTTGATACCATTATTGTTTCTAGAGGTGGTGGTTCCATTGAGGAACTATGGGCTTTCAATGAACTAATGGTCGCGGAAGCTATATATGAGTCTGATATACCGGTTATCTCCGGTGTCGGGCATGAAACTGATTTTACTATAACTGATTTTGTTTCTGATAAACGTGCTGCTACACCATCAGAGGCGGCTGAGATGGCTGTTTCAGATGTTAGTATTTACTTGGAACACTTATCTGTTCAAAAGACACGTTTGGAACAGAGTATTTCAAATAATATAGGCATTGCAAAAAATCTGTTAGAGAGAAGTAACAAAAAAAAGTTATGTAAACTAGTGTTAAGGGACATATCACAAGAGAAAGCACAGTTAGAATTGACTGGAAATCGACTTTCTAGTGCTATGGAATTTTTGACGATGAGTTATTCGAATCACTTGGAAAAACTGGCTTTGAGGCTAGATGGAGCTTCGCCACTTTCGACTTTGAATCGTGGTTATGCTGTTGTTCAAAAAGAACACAAAACTGTAGTTTCAATAGATGATGTAGAAGTATCAGATTCGATTGATATTATACTAAAAAATGGTATAATTAAAACTGAGGTCATTTCAAAAGAAAGGAAGACCGATCATGAGTAAGTTCAAAGATTTTGAGAAAGATCTGAAAATATTAGATGAGATTGTTGGATCACTTGAATCTGGCGAACTCTCTTTATCTGAAGCACTATCAGCATTTGAGAAAGGTATTGGTTTATACAATGCTTGCCATCAAGTTCTTGAGGGCGCAGAACAACAGGTGAAGATCTTGATAGATAATATAGAAACAGGTGAAAAAGAAGCTGTTTCATTTGATGATTTTGGAGAATAAATGAGTTTAAAAGAAGGTTTACATAATAGATCGCAGATTATAGATAATCACTTAGTTACATTTTTCAATGATCATCAAAATGACTTTGAAATGAAACTTCATGAAGCGATGAAATACAGTCTGTTATCAGGCGGGAAAAGAATAAGACCTATTTTAACTTTAGAAATAGGCAAGTTATTTGATGCTGAGCAGTCAAGTTTAATTGATTATGCTTGTGCAATAGAAATGATTCATACATATTCGTTAATTCATGATGATTTACCAGCAATGGATGATGATGATTTAAGAAGAGGCAAGAAGACAAACCATATTGTGTATGGTGAAGCAATGGCTATTTTAGCTGGAGATGGTTTGTTGAATTATGCTTTTGAGTTAATGAGTGAAAAGGCATTAACAATGAATCATGTTAAAGCTATGAGAGCAGTATCAAAAGCAGCAGGACATCAAGGAATGATTGGTGGACAAGTTGCAGATATCATGTCAGAAAATCAAGGTGGAGATGAAAACATTCTTCATTATATTCAATTGAATAAAACATCTGCATTGTTGACGTGTTCATTAGTAGCAGGTGGTTATATTGCTGGTGTTGATGAAGTCACAATAAAAAAACTTGAACGCTTAGGTTCTTGTATAGGTATTGCGTTCCAAATTAAAGATGATATTTTGGATATCGAGAGTGATGAACAAACTTTAGGTAAACCAATTGGCAGTGATGAAAAAAATCATAAGTTAACATATCCTTCATTGTTCGGATTGGAAGAATCTAAAGATAAATTAATTTCACTTACAAATGAAGCCCATATGATCCTTGACGGATTTGAGGGAGATGTATCTTTTTTAAAGATGCTAGTTGATTATTTGTGTTATAGAAAAAGTTAGGAGATAAAGTGACGTTTTTTAATGAGTTAATAGCCAATGAATTTTTTAAAGTTGCTTTTGTTGCCTGGTTTATTGCACAATTTATGAAAGTAATTTTGACTTTGGCTTTTGAAAAAAGATTAGATATAGGGAGATTTTGGGGTTCGGGGGGATTCCCAAGTTCTCATACTTCTAGTGTAATGAGTGTATCGACAGCAATCGGATTAGATACTGGTTTTGATACGCCATTTTATGCTTTAAGTTTGGTATTTACATTAATTGTTATGTATGATGCTTCTGGAGTTAGACGTGCTGTTGGTAAACAAGCCGTAATTCTGAATGAAATGATTCATGATATTTCAGAGCACAAACATATAGAACAAGAGCAATTGAAAGAATTAGTCGGGCATACTCCATTTGAAGTAATTGGTGGTGCGATACTCGGTATTCTAGTTGCAAATTTTTATTTCTAAGTATTTGGGGCACAGTATCCTAGTCAGTACTTTAATTTCTGAAGGCGGGCCTAAAAATTCGTCAGAGGGCACATCGATGAAGTTCCTGGTATTTGCTTTAGACGCCCAGTCTGGGGTGATTGCTGGGAGTAAGGAGTAGGGGGCGATCCACAATGGCATGTGGGCGTTGACCCTCTTTCCGTGGAGACTTGCTATGCAAGATTACACCTACAATGTGTTGCTTCTGGTTAACCTTAAACAGTTGTGGTACGTGTAGTGTAGCCTGCCTTGAGCTGAAGATGGTGGACGGTAGACCAGGTCAGATCGTATCGGCCAATATGATTTGACTATTGCTCATCTAAACCAATTTGGCAAAAGAGGCTAGGAAATTATTTGACTGCTGAGGAAAACTCCTAGGCTGAATGTATTAAATGGATTGAAGTGTGAACTAAGTGGTAGTCTAGTCCTTCGTTAGGAAACTGCGTTGATACATCATTAAATGGGAACTGCTGATTTGGCGACAGATCAGTTGATGTATGGGAAATCCTACTAGACCTAAGTCGCAGAATTTACTTTTTTTACTGCCCCATTTATATAAAAGAGGATTTATGAAAAAGATAAAGGTAAAATTGAATTCCTGGATTTATATAATCTCAGCGATTACATTTTTTATAACGATTTTAATAAGTTTTGTTACCGATCGACTGATGGGTAATACAGGGCTGATTGCAGCAATTTTTGTTGTATTTACGATTGTATTGATCGGTGTTTTATTTGATACTGTTGGTACAGCTGTTGCAGCAGGAACAACTGAGTCATTCCATTCAATGGCGGCTTCAAAAGTTCCGAGTGCAAAGTATTCTTTACTGCTTTTAAATAACGCAAGTAAAGTTACAAACTTTTTAAATGATGTAATTGGTGATATTGCTGGTATTGTATCAGGTGCTGCAAGTGCAGTGATTGTTGTAAAGATTATGGCTTTACATGGTGATAAAATAGAACAATATTTGATTAGTGTTCTGTTAAGTGCTACAGTTGCTTGTTTAACAGTAGGTGGAAAAGCTATAGGAAAAGAAATTGCACTCGGTTATACCAAAGAGATTGTCAATTTTGCTGGAAAGGTCATGTGTTTCTTTAATGAGAAAACGCCTTTCAAATTCATTAAAAATATATAGATGGAGAAAAAATGATAGAACTAAAAGATATTCATTCACCACAGGATCTTAACAATCTTAAAACTAGTGAATTGAAGGATTTGGCTGTTCAAATCAGATCTTTTTTGTTAGATAATGTATCATCAACTGGTGGTCATTTATCATCTAACTTGGGCGTTGTGGAATTAACACTTGCCCTACACAAGGTTTTTGAGAGTCCGAAAGATAAAATTATATTTGATGTTGGTCATCAAGGATATGTACATAAGATTTTAACAGGTCGTCAAGACGACTTTAAAACACTTCGTCAATACGGAGGTATGAGTGGTTTTTTAAAAGCCAGCGAAAGTGAGCACGATGCTTTTGAAGCAGGGCACTCGAGCACATCAATTTCTGCTGCTCTTGGTTATGCAAAAGCTTTTAAAAATGCAGGGTTGGATAATCATGCAATTGCTTTGATTGGTGATGGTGCTTTAACAGGAGGTATGGCTTTTGAAGCATTAAATTATGCAGGCCATTCTGAGGAAAACATTATTGTAGTTTTAAATGACAACAAGATGTCCATCTCTGGAAATGTAGGTGCTGTTACAACGATCTTGTCTAAAGCACGTACAACAACATTCTACGATCATTTCAAGGTGAAATTAATTAATGTTTTGAGTAAGATACCGCTACTTGGCAAGTTAATGGAAAAGATATTACGCGCCTTTAAAAATAGTCTGAAACATATATTTGTTAAGGGTATGTTGTTTGAAGAAATGGGTTTTACTTATTTTGGTGTTGTTGATGGACATGATATGAATAAAATGATAGATATTTTAGAACATATCAAGGATGTAAAAGGTCCGATACTGTTGCATGTTTCAACTACTAAAGGAAAAGGATATCCTTTTGCAGAAAAAGAACCTGAGAAATACCATGGTGTTGGTAAATTTAACGTAAATGAAGGTGTTTTACCAAGTAGTACTATGAAATATCAAGATACTATGGGTAAGAAACTTCTAACAATGGCAAAAGAATATAAAAATATTTACGCAATTACTGCTGCAATGCCATCTGGAACTGGATTAACAGAGTTTTCTAAAGTTTTACCAGATCAGTTTATTGATGTAGGTATTGCAGAGCAAAATGCTGTAACTATGGCTGCGGGGATGGCTAAGGCCGGGATAAAACCTTATGTCTGTGTTTATTCAACGTTCTTGCAAAGGGGCTATGATCAGATTGTTCATGATGTCTGCTTGCAGAATTTAGATGTTGTATTTTGCATTGATCGAGCAGGACTTGTTGGTGAGGATGGAGAAACTCATCATGGGATGTTTGATATTGCTTATTTAAGCCATATTCCTAATATGACTATATGGGCACCAAAGGATAAAATAGAACTCGAGCAAATGTTAGAGTCATCATATGATTTCAAAGGACCATTAGCAATTAGATACCCGAGAGGTACTGCATTAGAAATAAATAAAGCTGAGTTTTCTACTTTGCCAGAAATACTTTCAGAAGGTGAAATGTCAATTTTGGCTGTAGGTAAGATGGTTGATGTAGGTCTTGATGTTATTAAGAAACTACAGACAATGGGGATTTCTTGTGAATTGATTAACCCAAGACAACTGGTTCCAATGACTTCTGAGTTAAAAGAGAGACTTTTAACTAAACAAACGATTATTACTTTGGAAGATCATAGTGTGTTAGGCGGATATGGTCAATATGTAGCATCAATAGTTAATAAACCTGTTGAGAAGATTGGACTTCCAAATGAGTTTGTTGAACATGGGAAAGTAGATATTTTATTTAATAAATATGGCTTAGACGCTGATTCTATAGTCAGTAGAATAAGGAGCTTAAATGGCTAAAAAAGAAAGAATTGATGTTCTTCTAGTAGAACAAGGTTTATTTGAGTCCAGAGAAAAGGCTAAACGTGCGATTATGTCTGGTGTTATATTTGTTGACAATCAACGTGTAGATAAACCTGGTACAACGATTATTAAAGAAGCTGAAATAGAAATTAGAGGCAAAACACTTCAGTACGTCTCTAGAGGTGGGCTGAAACTAGAGAAGGCGATGAAAGCATTTCCTATATCTCTAGAGGATAAAATATGTATGGATATTGGTGCTTCAACAGGCGGATTTACTGATTGTATGCTACAAAATGGTGCAAACAAGGTTTACTCTGTCGATGTTGGTTATGGACAATTAGACTGGAAACTTAGAAACTTACCTAATGTTGTCAATATGGAAAGAACCAATATACGCCATGTCACAACAGATGACATTGGTGATTTACTTGACTTTGTCAGTATAGATGTTTCCTTTATATCACTAAAGTTGGTGTTACCAGTTGCAGCATCATTGATGAAAACTGGAGCACAAATTGTATTTCTAATTAAACCACAGTTTGAAGCCGGTAGAGAAAAAGTGAAAAAGAATGGTGTCGTTAGAGATCCTTCTGTTCATAAAGATGTAATTGAAAAAGTTTTAACATATGCTTATGATTCTGGTTTTCAAATAGAAAATGTTTCTTTCTCACCTATTACAGGTCCGAAAGGGAATATAGAATTTTTAGGCTATGGATTTAAAAGAGATACAAGTAAAGATTTAGAATTTTATGATACTGATGCATTAAGGACCCTCGTAGAGGATGCACATAAAAGTCTAAAGAAATAAGATTGGGGGAGAAATGAAGTATTCTAGACATTCCAAAATATTGGAGCTTATTAACAAGCATGAAATTGAAACACAGGAGGAATTGGCAAAAACCTTATGTGAGAGTGGATTTAATGTCACTCAGGCAACTGTTTCTAGAGACATCAAGGAGTTAAGACTTATTAAAGTACTTACTCGTGAAGGTCGCTACAAATATGCTACTCTTAAGCAACATGAGACTTCTATGTCTGAAAGATTTAAAAAATTATTCAGAGATTCTGTTATTTCAATAGATTATGCAACAAACATTATTGTAATCAAAACATTAGTAGGTGCTGCTAATGCTGCTGCTGCAGCTTTAGATGCGTTGAATTTAAAGGATGTTGTCGGCTCGCTTGCTGGTGATGATACGATTTTTGTACTCATTAGAAATGAGGAAAATGTTGACGCTGCTATTAAAGAACTTGAGAGTTTATTACAATAAGTGATTTAAAGAGTCTATTCACATGGATGTGGTCTAGTCAAATATAAAAGAGGTTTTAAATGTTAATTGAAATTCGAATCGAGAACTTCATCTTAATTGAATCATTAAATTTAAGCCTAGATAAAGGCTTGAATGTCTTCACCGGCGAAACTGGTGCTGGTAAGTCCATGATCATAGGTGCTATAAATGCTGGTCTTGGCGGCAAAGTATCTGCTGATCTTATTAGATCAGGAGCTTCAAAATCAGTAGTTCAATTAGTGTTTTCTATTGATAATCCATCAATTTTTTCTTCTATTGAGGAAATGGGGATTGACATGGAAGATGACTTATTAATTATTACTCGTGAAATACTACCATCAAACCGATCTGTTATCAGATTAAATGATAGAGTAATTACGATTAGCACCTTAAAATCCTTATCTGATTTATTAATTGATATACATGGTCAACATGAGCATCAATCATTATTGTACCCGCGTAATCATTTAAAGTACTTAGATTTAATGGGAGATGAGTCACATCAAGCTTTAATTTCAGAAGTTCAAGATTTGTATACTGAGATTAAGAGAATACAGTTAGAAATCGAAAAAATATCTGATACGGAGTCTGGAGATATCAATTACCTTAGATATCAATTACAAGAAATAAATACATTGAATTTAACATCTGAGGATGAGAATAATTTAGAAGAAAAATATGAGTATTATAAACATTTGGAACTAATATTTCAAAATACTCAAAGCATCACTGAAATTCTGTCTGGTGATCAAAGTACAAATGTAAAAGAAATGCTTCAAACAGTATCTAAATTACTGAATTCTATTGCTGCATACGATCCTAAGTTGGAAAATTATACAAGTCAAATTAACGATGTGATGTATCAAATTGATGATTTACAATCAGAGTTTAGACATTACTTGGATGGTTTAGATGTCGACGAACGAGAAATGTATGAGACAGAAGAACGTATGAATGCAGTAAATGAACTTAAACTTAAATATGGTAAAACAGTTCATGATATCTTAGTTAAAAGATCCGAAATAAATGATCAGCTTGATAAAGCTCTAAGAAGAGATGAAATTATTGCAGATTTAAATAAGGCTATTGTATCAGCTAGGAAAGATTATATTGAGAAATCAAAGCAGTTACAAAGTTCTAGACGTGTTTTAAAAGATCAATTTATTCCACAGGTAATTAAAGAACTTTCTGTTTTAAATATGGGATCGTGTCAATTTGAAATAGCTTTTGTTGAGAGAAAACTTCCAGATGGTGAGTACAGATTATCACCAAATGGATTTGATGATATTGAGTTTATGATATCTACTAACTTAGGAATGCCTGTTAAACCATTATCTAAAATTGCATCTGGGGGAGAAATATCTAGAATTATGTTAGCAATTAAGATTGCACTTGCTCATCATGATGTTATTTCTACCTTGGTGTTTGATGAAGTTGACACAGGTATTAGTGGTAACACAGCAATAGTAGTAGGAGAAAAAATTTATGAGATAACTACAAACTATCAAGTTATTTGTATTACACATTTACCTCAAATTGCAGTTATGGGCGAACGACACTTTTTAATTCAAAAGGATTTAGGGCGGACAGAAGTCATTGAACTAGATGAAGATGACAGATTGTCTGAAATAGCAAGGATGCTAAGTGGTATGTCTACAAGTCATACTTCACGACAAAATGCAAAAGAAATGCTCGAAAAAGCAGTAAATACGAAGCGTATAATGGAGAAGATTAATGTTTAATAGTAAAAGTGTCATTATAGTGGACGACAATGAGAGTTTATCTTTTTTACTTAAGGAAAATCTTGATAAGGAAAAAGGTTTTCATGTAATTGGTATAGCCAAAGATGGATTAGAAGGTATTCATCTTATTCAAGAGAAACGCCCTGATATTGTGATACTTGATATGGTGATGCCTAAAGCAGACGGTTTAACGGTGCTTGAGAAAATACAAGGAATTCATGCTCCAGAAGTTATTATTTTATCAGCAATTGGTCACGATATTATTACTAAACGTGCAATGAGTTTAGGAGCCATGTACTATATCATAAAACCTTTTGAAGTACCAATGTTTATATCTAGAATGAACCAGTTATTTCATGGTGAACAACCGATAAACAAAGTGGTTAAAAATGATAGAATCAATATCCGTTTAGATGAACGCATTACCAATGAGTTGAATAGCTTGGGTGTACCTTTACACGTCAAAGGATATCATTATTTAAAGTATGCGATTACTATGGTTGCAAAAAATAATACGAGTGTGGTAAAGATCACTAAAGAAGTGTATCCTGAAATTGCATCAAAACATGATACGACACCTTCAAGTGTGGAAAGAGCTATAAGGCATGCCATTGATTTAACATTAGCAAGAGGTTCAATTGAGGTAATAGAGTCTTATTTTAATCATGAACTATTTAACAATAAAATCACGAACAAAGAATTTATTTTAGGAATTGTAGACAATATTAGACATAGATAGAAAGGGGGGGTCAAAGTGCAAATAGAGTTTTCTCGAATAGTTTTTTCAAGTTTTGAGGCACTTATTTATTTGTTTATGATCCACCTTATACTACCAAAGAACGCAAGAAATAATTGGGTACAGAACCTTATTATGTTTGTAATTATTTGGGTCAGTGCATTTCTATTTCTAAAAGAGAGTTTATATGGAATTATTATTTTTTCAACAATACTCATATTAGCTGTATTTATAATTAATAGAGTGAACGTTTATGTAGCTTCGATTACTATTGTGTTTTCTTATCTCTTAAACACCATCAGTTCTTTAATTAGTATTGTATTCGGAATATTCGCTTATAAGGCTTTAGTGGATTATAGATTTGTTATAGAAGGTCATGATTATAAAGTAATTGTTCTTAAATTAGCAATATCCGTGATTGTTGTTTATGCATTTAAGGTCTTTAATTCTCTTATTAATCGTAAAATTAAAATTCAAAAAATTAATCCAAGACCTGTATTTTTCATTGACTTGATTTATACTGTTCTAATTATTTATTTAAGTTGCGGTTTGATTGAGTATTTACCAACTGTTTATGGTGATGTTCTTAAAATAGAAAGACTCAACAACTTACTTTTTATTGGTATATCAATGTTGTACGTCTCTAGTGCTTTTGTGTTATATATTACAAATGTGTATTTGTTTAAATCGAGTGACTATTTATCTATAAAACTTTCTTCAGAAACAGATGCTTTAACTGGAGTCTATAATCGAAAAGCTGCTATTAATTATCTCAAAGAGCGAATGCAAAATGTACAAAGAAAAAAAAGTGCGTTAACGATTTGTTTTATAGATGTGAATAATCTAAAAGATGTTAACGATAAGTATGGTCATAAAGCTGGAGATAGATTAATTATTAGTGTTGCCAACACGATCAGCGAAGGACTCCGTGAAGGTGATGAGGTTTCTCGTCTTGGTGGTGATGAATTTTTAGTATTATTTGATGGATGTAACATTGAACAAGCTGTGAGGGCTTGGGATAGAATTATTGATAAATTTGAAACATTTAATTTAAATTCAGATGAAGTATTTGATATCAGTGTCAGTGTAGGCTTTGCAGAATATAACCATAAACTTAACATATCACATGATACACTGATTGAGCTTGCGGATACAGAGATGTATAAGAATAAGCAACGTTATAAAAGACTGAAAGGTAAGAAAAGAAATGCAAAGTGGTAATTTAAAAGGTGTTATAGAAAAATATTGTATTTATTTAACGGAAAAAAAGCAAGTTTCAAATGCAACGTTATCCGCTTATAAAACAGATATGAATAAGTTTATAAAATTTTTATCTGAAAAATATGATATAGAGATGTTTTCTGACATCAATGTTAGTATTCTGACTTCGTATCTATTGCATATGAAAAGTTTAGGACTTAAAGGATCGAGTATTTCAAGATCGTCCTCAGTACTTAAGAATTTGATGCTTTTTGCTTACCATGATGGTTATATTGATGAGAACCTTGCAGAAATTAGATTAGAGTTACCCAAAGAAGATAAGAATTTACCAGAAATATTAACCGTTTCTGAAATGGATCTGTTATTATCACAACCTGAAGATACTACTTTAGGTATTAGAGATAGAGCAATGCTTGAAACACTATATACTTCTGGACTTAAAGTCAATGAGTTGATTAACTTAAAACTGTCTGATTTGGATTTAAAACTCAAAGTAATAAAATGTCGCTCAAAATCTAAAACAAGAATTCTACCTTTAGGAGCTATTGCTTTGGAGGCTATTGAAACTTATTTAAGTGAAAGTCGTATTATGCTCGAGAAATCTCCGTGTGAATATTTGTTCTTAAGCTATAGTGGTCATCAGATTTCGAGACAAGGATTTTGGAAAGTTGTAAAAAAATATGGTGAGCAAGCTGGTATTAAGAAAAATATTACAACATCTACATTTAGACACTCATTTGCTACTCATATGATTCAAAACGGCATTGAAAAAGATGCTCTGAGGCAGACTCTAGGAAATTCTAGTGTAGCTTCGGTGCAAGTTTATCTAGACTTAAATAGAAAAAGAAAAAGAAATTAATTGTGTAAATATTACAAAAGTATAGTGTTAATACTAGAAAAATCTCTCTTATTGTAAGATATCTTGATATAATGCAATAGGAGATTTATTTTTCCATTTATGGGTATTAAGATGTCAGAAGGAGGACATTATGAATAAAAGAGTTATATTGATGATATTAGATAGTTTAGGTGTAGGTGCGTTACCGGATTCAGAAAAGTATGGTGATGTAGGTGTTAACACACTAAATAACATTGCAAAGAATGTGGATAGATTTGATATACCAAATCTTATAGAGATGGGTATTGGTAATTTGGAAGGTATCACAGATGTACCTTCAACAGAAAATGCAATTGGTGCTTTCGGTCGCTCTATGGAAGTATCTAATGGTAAAGACACAACTATGGGCCATTGGGAAATAGCTGGATTAAATATTTCTGAACCATTTAACACTTATCCAAATGGTTTTCCAGAGGAAATTATTAAACCTTTTGAGGAAAAAACAGGTAGAAAAGTTGTGTGCAATGCGCCAGCTTCTGGAACTGTAGTAATTGATGAGTTTGGTAAACATCACATGGAAACTGGTGATTTAATTGTTTATACATCAGCTGATAGTGTATTCCAAATTGCTGCTCATGAGGAAGTTGTATCAATAGAAGAACTGTATAGATATTGTGAAATTGCACGTGAAATGTTAATGGGAGAACATCAAGTAGCTAGAGTAATCGCTAGACCGTTTATTGGAACACCAGGTAATTTTTCTAGAACTTCAAATAGACATGACTATTCAGTAAAGCCATTTGATAAAACAGTGTTAGATCAATTGAAAGAAGCCGGTAAAGATGTTATAGCTGTAGGTAAAATCGTTGATATTTTCGATGGTGAAGGTATTACTGAATCAGTTCATACAAAGTCAAATATGGATGGTGTTGATAAGACATTAGAGTATATGAATTCAGACAATCATGGTTTAATCTTTTCTAATCTAGTTGATTTTGATGCTATGTATGGTCACAGAAGAAACATTGAAGGCTACAGAGATGCTATAGAAGAGTTTGATAAGCGTTTACCAGAGATTCAAGCTGCTATGAAGCCAGGCGACGTTTTAATGCTTGCTGCTGATCATGGTAATGATCCATCATATTCAGGCAGTGATCACACAAGAGAATATATTCCTATGCTTGTTTTTGGTGATACTATTCAATCAAATACAGATATTGGTACTAGAAAATCATTTGCAGATATTGCAGCAACAATTGCAGAAATATTAGAAATAGATGCGCCTAAGAATGGTGAGAGTTTCTTTGGCATCATGAAGAAAGAAGGCTAATTATGAGAATGTATGATATCATTGCTAAGAAAAAGCATGGTGAAAGAATAACTGATGAGGAATTTGACTTTTTCATCAATGGCTATATCAATGATGAAATACCAGAGTATCAAGTATCGGCGTTACTTATGGCTATTTACTTTCAAGGATTATCAAGAGAAGAGACTGTTGCTTTAACACATAAAGTAATGCATTCAGGTGATGTTATTGATTTAAGTGATATAGAAGGTATCAAAGTTGATAAACACAGTTCGGGTGGTGTTGGTGACACAACAACACTTATACTTGCTCCGCTTGTTTCTTCATGTGGTGTACCAGTTGCAAAAATGTCAGGTAGAGGTTTAGGCCATACTGGTGGTACTTTAGATAAACTTGAGGCTATTGAAGGCTTTAACATTCATCTGAAAATTGATGAGTTTGTAAATCAAGTAAACAAGAATAAGGTATCAGTTATTGGCCAAACTAAAAATATCGCACCAGCAGATAAAAAATTATACGCACTACGTGATGTTACTGCGACTGTAGATAATATTGGTTTGATTGCAGCTAGTATCATGAGTAAAAAACTTGCTGCTGGCTCAGATAAGATCGTATTAGATGTTAAGGTTGGTTCTGGAGCATTTGTGAAGGAATTAGATGGTGCTATTGAACTTGCACAGGAAATGGTTAACATCGGAACTGATATGGGTCGTGAGACAGTTGCGATTATTACTTCTATGGAACAACCTTTGGGTTATGCTATTGGTAATGCAAATGAAGTGAAAGAGGCTATTGATGTATTAAAGGGCGAAGGTCCTAAAGATTTAAGAGAGTTATGTATTAAATTTGCATCTACAATGGTTCACTTAGGTGGCGGAGCCGATTCATTTGAAGCTGCCAAAGAAATGGTTCTTGAGAACTTATCAAATGGTAAGGCTTTAGACAAAATGGTTGAGTTCGTAACAGCTCAAGGTGGTAATAAAGAAAATGTTCTAAATCCTGAAACTCTACCTACATCAGAAATTGTAAAAGAAATTAAATCTGATAAAACTGGCTATATTAAGGCTATTCAATCTGATGAAGTTGGTATTGCAGCGATGATTTTAGGTGCTGGTCGTGAAACTATGGATGATGTATTGGATATGGGTGCAGGAATCTACTTTAATAAAAAAATAGGTGACTATGTAGAAGCTGGTGAAGTCATTGGAACTTTGATGACTAATAAAGCTGATAAAATAGATGAAGCTATTAAAATGACTTTAAACGCACTTGAGTATTCTGAGACAGAAGTACCAAGAAGCCAGTTGATAAAAGCAAAAGTAACTTGCGATGGTGTAGAAAAATATTAAATTATAAAGAGCATTCAAAACGAATGCTCTTTTTTTACTCTTGTATTTCTAATAGAAACTCCTCAGTTGTTTCCCTGTTATTCCACACATTACCATCAGATCTATAATAACTTCTTTTTTTACTACCATCAACATAATAAACATCTGTCATATACACTTGTCCGATTGACATTATCATAGGAAAATTATTAAATGGGAGGACATTACCGTTTAATTCATGACTATTAAAAGTTTCGTATGCTTCTTCGATACGCCAAAAGTCTATATAATCAATATTCTTCATACCATTTCGTTCTACTTTTCCATAAAATGATGCCCTATAGGTTTTATTCTCTATGACAACAGAATCTTCGCGAATTGGATCAATCTCCTTAACTAAATAAGCTAAATTTTCAGAGTAAACTTCCTCATAGAGTTTATTTAATTGATTTGCCATACAAGGAATTTTGTTACTAAAGTCTAAGGAGTCTATTCCTGTATGTGCACCCCCATAAATCCCCATTATATCTTCGCCATCTAGCAAATTAAAAGCTCTTATAAAATTTTCAACCATCATGTTTTCTCTATAAGAAGATGAACGATTATTCGTAAACATTTCGCCTTGTTTCATAACTTCTTTTGCTATTTTGTAGTTATCGGAGTCTTTTAAACCGAGCTCGCTCAAATAGTCTAAGTACCTTTGTCCTGTCGAGTGATATTGGTGTCCAACATCTGTACCGTGGAAAACTGTTTCTGGGTATTTTTCTTTAATAGTTTTATAGAAATCTTTTATATCTGGATTATGTGCTTGACTTCCTGTCCAATCATTATAGATGTCATCAAGAATTTCATCTGTATCAGACTGCATCCAAATGTTCAGGAACTCTGCTGTATAGTATGGACTTTCAATAAAAAGATGTCTCATGTTTTGATTTGTATAATAATCATTCCATAGTTCGATTTCCCTATCTAGAATTTTCTTTATACCATGAGCTTCGCCATATAAATAAATTTTACCATGGGTAGTTTCCTCTATGACAAGTTCCTCATCAGCAGATTCACTAATATTATTTAGCTCATTAAAGTTACTATCATTTAAAGCATTTGATGAAACTAGGTTAGTAGTGGTACAAGCTTGTAATAATAGTGTCATGCATATTACTAAAATAAGTAAGAATTTATTCCTCATATTACACCTCTTTTGATTTTTTATTTTTATTTTAATCTTAACATAACTTTCATTAGTAAGAGAGAATATGACTAAAAGTGTTATTATCAAACATTAAAGTGTATATGTGCGAAATGGTAAGATTTCACTCAATTTCTATGTAAATTGTTCGATGTACCTTTTAGTAATTTGATAATGTTCTATCGACCATATAAATAATGGGATATGTTTATACAAGTAGTTCAACATCTTGATTTCATCAAAGTTGTAGAGGATTCATAGTGTGTTTTACTGGATATTTGTATAATATAGATGTATAATAATAGAGGTAATTAAGGAGAATACATGTCATATCAAATAAATTTAGAAGTTTTTGAAGGTCCTTTTGATCTTCTATTTCATTTAATAGAGAAAAATGAAGTCGATATTTACGACATTCCTATACATGAAATCACAGAGCAATACTTAGCATACTTGGATAATATGCAAGACATCGATATGGATTTAGCATCTGAGTTTATCGTCATGGCAGCAACATTGTTAGAAATTAAATCAAAAATGTTGTTACCGACTTCAGAACTTGATGATATCTCAGCGGAGTTGTTTGATTCTGATCCAAGAAAAGAATTGGTTTCAAGATTATTAGAGTATAGAAAGTATAGAGAAGCATCTGAGTATTTTGCGTCTTTAGAAAGAAATCACTCAAGAAAAGTATTCAAACCTCAGGATGATCTTTTAAGCTATTTTGAAACGCCGACACTTGATGAAATAAATGATGGATTAAGCACTTCGTTATTGGTTGAAGCCATGCAGAGAGTTTTGGCCAACCTCAATAAAGAAGATATGAAACGAAAGACTTTCTTTAACTCCCTTAAAAGAGATCTTTTTTCAGTAGATGAGAAAATACGATCAATTCAAAGTATATTATCTACTAGAGATAAATGTTTGTTTAATGATACATTCTCTGATAATCCCGTACGTGAAGAAGTCATTGTGTGTTTCTTGGCTACCTTGGAACTTTTGAAATTAAAGTTCATAGGTATAAAACAGGAAAAGCAATATAGTGATATTGTATTGTATAAAATAGAACAGGAGTAAAGATGACTTTACAAGAAATTAAATCTAGTATTGAATCGATGATGTTTGCCTTCGGTGAACCATTGAGTACAAAAAAAATGTCTAATGTGTTAGAAGTTCCTTTAGATGAAGTGAAAGTTGCTATGAGTGAGCTTCTTTTAGAATACAATGAAGAGGCTAAGGGCATATATATTATCGAAGTTAATAATTCTTACCAGTTTGCAACGTCAAAGCAAAATTTTGAATATGTACAAAGACTTTGTAAGTACTCGCATTCAAAAGGTCTAACTAAAGTTGGTGCGGAAGTACTCGCTATTATTGCTTATAAACAGCCGATTACCAAATATCAAATAGATGCAATTCGTGGTGTAAAATCGGATAAACCGATTCAACAGTTATTGGATAGAGAATTGGTCTGTGTGAAAGGGCGTTTAGAGCAGATTGGTCGTCCTATCATTTATGGTACTACTGAAACCTTTTTAAAGGCGTTCGGCTTAAAGAACTTAAAGGAGTTACCAGCGATAGAAGAGTTTGTTGGTGCAGAGGTATTTTTGACTGGAGAATTTAATGAGAGTGCATAAATATATGGCTAAGGCCGGAGTTGCTTCAAGAAGAAAATCAGAAGAAATGGTTAAAGAAGGACTTGTAAAAATAAATGATGAAGTTGCAGGGATTGGCTCTATGGTTTCCGAAACTGATATTGTTACTGTAAATGGCAGAACCATAACTATAGAAGAAAATATGGTTTACTTAATGCTTAATAAACCTTTAGAATGCGTTACAACAGTAGATGATCAGTTTGGTAGAAAAACAGTAATGGATTATATTGATGTTCCTGAAAGGATATATCCTATTGGTCGCTTGGATTACAATACAACAGGGTTACTGCTTTTAACCAATGATGGAGATCTTGCAAATAAGATCATGCATCCAAAACATCAAATGAAAAAAACGTATGTTGCAAAAGTTAAAGGTACCCCATCAGAAGAATTAATTAGAAAGTTTGAAACGGGACTTCTTATTGAGGATAAAATGACTGCACCAGCAAATTTAAAAGTTTTAAAACCTGGTCTAGTAGAAGTAAAGATACATGAAGGTCGTAATAGACAAGTAAGAAAAATGTTAGAAGCTATTGGATTTCCTGTTATAACTTTGAAGAGAATAAAAATTGGGAAATTAACACTACGCGATCTTAAAGAGGGGTCATATCGTCATCTAACAGCAGATGAAGTGAAATACCTTAAGGAGGCCTAATGATAGAAATAACGAAAATGGATGAAAAATATCTAGATGGATTAAAAAAAATGATGACCAGTGAAGGTCTTGACTTTAATTCTGTTTCATTATGTTTAGATTCATTGTATGTAGTGGCAAATAGATTAGATGTATTGGGTTTTGGTTATTACAATATTTATGATAATGAAGTGTATATAGACCATTTATACATAAAAAGAAATGAAAGACTAAGTAAGTTAGGCGATAGTTTATTTAGAGCGATATTAAATAGTTTACAACTTCAAGGTCTGACTGTTGCATATATGAGAAAAAGTGAATTGTATGATGGTTTCCTAAAATCAGAAAACATTTTATTTGATGATGAGAGATATACAATTGACACAACTGAATTTTTCTCTCGAAAATGTCGAGGATCAAAAAAAGTTAGTATACATTAATCAAAACCACAATGAGTGGTTTTTTTTTGATATAAAAGAAGATTTTAGCGTAAAAACATCCATAAAGCGAAGCCAATACCAATTTTTCGATTGTACAATTGCATACAATTATATTGAAATGAGGTTATATTGTATACTATACGCAAGTAATGAATAAATATAATTGTATACGATTATTCTTCTGCAATTTTTATTGCATAATATATAGGGTATGTTATCATGTAGATGTTAAACAAAGATTTAACAAAGTCTGTTTGAAAATGCGTAAGAAAACGTTTGTTTTCTTAAAGATAACAAGAATAAAGGGGGTCTTCACGTTGAACGGGAAGAAGAACTTAGAAATCAAAAAAGATTGGTGTAAAGGTTGTGGCATTTGTGTAGCATTTTGTCCTAAACAAGTGTTGGCATTAGACGAAAATGAAAAAATTGATATCGTAAATAGAGAGGCTTGTATCTCTTGTGGACAGTGTGAGTTAAGATGTCCAGATTTTGCGATCTTCTTAACAGGAGGTAACGAATAATGGCTGAAAAGAACGTAAAATTATTACAAGGTAATGAGGCTTGTGTTGAAGGTGCATTATATGCAGGTATGACATTTTACTCTGGTTACCCAATTACACCTTCTACAGAGATTGCAGAAGACTCAGCTTTAAAACTTCCTAAAGTTGGTGGTAAATTTATTCAAATGGAAGATGAAATTGCTGGTATTGCTGCAGCGATTGGCGGATCATTAACTGGTGCAAAGTCTATGACTGCAACATCAGGACCTGGTTTATCTTTAAAATTAGAGAATATTGGTTATGCTGCAATCGCAGAAGTTCCACTTGTAATTGTTAATGTTCAAAGAGGTGGTCCAAGTACGGGTCTTCCTACTTCGCCTGCACAAGGTGATATTATGCAAGCTAAATGGGGTTCACATGGTGATTATCCAATTATTGCATTGTCTCCACAATCAGTAAGAGAGACATTTGATTTAACTGTTAGAGCCTTTAACTTGGCTGAAAAATATAGAACACCAGTTATCTTATTAACTGATGAAGTTGTTGGTCACATGAGAGAAAAGATTGTGATTCCTGAAGCTGGTGAATTAGAAGTATTTGATAGAATTGTTCCTGAAGCAAATACTGATTACAAAGCATACAGAGTTGATGAAGGAGATATCGTTCCAAAAATGGCACCATTTGGCGCTGGGTACAGATATCACGTTACTGGATTATTCCATGATGAAACAGGTTTCCCAAGTAACTCTTCAGAAAATGCTAAATTTATGTTAGATAGAATGATGGCTAAAATAGAGGATAATAAAGAAGATATCATTACTTATGATGAGTTTATGATGGAAGATGCAGAATTTGTTATCGTTTCTTATGGTTCATCAGCTAGAACTTGTAAAACATCTGTTAGAAAACTAAGAGAAAAAGGAATTAAAGCTGGTTTATTTAGACCGATTACTATTTGGCCATCACCTCAAGAGCAAATTGCTGAGATTGGTAAAAAAGTAGATAATATTTTAGTAGCTGAAATGAACTTGGGTCAATATTCGCAAGAAGTTGAACGTATCGTTAAGTCAGATGCTGAAGTACATCACATTGGCCGTGCTAATGGTGAAGTTTTAACACCAGACGAAATTGTTTCTAAAGTAATGGAGGTTCTATAATGAATAGCGAATTAGTATCAAAGTTCTTCAGAGAAGACAAATTACCTCATATTTGGTGCCCAGGTTGTGGCCATGGTATCATCATGCGTTCAATTGCTCAAGCAATTGAGAACTTAGGATTAGATAAAGACAACGTTGTTATAGTTTCTGGTATTGGTTGTTCTTCAAGAGCACCAGGATACATGGACTTTAACACACTTCATACAACACACGGTAGAGCGTTAGCATTTGCTACTGGTGTAAAGCATGCAAATCCTGAATTGGAAGTAATTGTTATTACAGGTGATGGTGATGCATCAGCAATTGGTGGTAACCATTTAATTCACGCTTGTAGAAGAAATATTGGTATTACAACAATTGTTTTTAATAACAATATTTATGGTATGACTGGTGGACAATATTCTCCAACAACTCCAACTGGTGACCTAGGAACTACTGCTCCTTATGGTAATGTGGATCCTACATTTGATATTGCTAAATTAGCAGCTGCTGCAGGTGCAACATACTCTGCAAGAACAACAGCTTACCATGCAAGACCGATGACAAAGTACATTGAAAAGGCAATCGCTCATAAAGGATTCTCATTAGTTGAAGCTATTTCAGTATGTCCAACATACTATGGTAGAAAGAATAAAAAAGGTGATGCTGTTCAAATGCTTAACTACTTAAAAGATTCATTTGTTGATGTTAAAGCTGCAGAAAAGTTACCTGAAGAAAAATTAGTTGGCAAACATATCATGGGTGAATTCAAGCATGATGAAACACAAAGAGAATATACAGAAAAATACGCAGAAATCATTGAACGTATGAAAGGAGCAAAATAATGTCTAATCAAGTAGAATTAAGATTATCTGGATCAGGTGGACAAGGTCTTTTACTTGCTGGTATTATCCTTTCAGAAGCAGCGATTGGTGAAGATAAAAATGCAGTACAAACACAAAGTTATGGTCCTGAAGCACGTGGTGGTGCTTCGAAGGCTGAAGTTATCATCTCAAATGATGATATTGACTTCCCAAAAGTAACGGCTCCAAACGTTGTTTTGGCATTAACTCAGATTGCTGCTGATAAATATGTTGAATCTGTGCGAGAAGATGGTATAGTTATAGTAGATTCAAAAATAGTTTTACCTGAAACGTTAAAGTGCGATAAAGTAATCAGTGTCCCAATTATTGATACGGCTGTTGAAAAAGTTGGAAAATCAATTGTTGCTAATATTATTGCTATTGGTGTTATCCAACAAGCAACTCAAATTGTTTCAAAAGAAGCAGTAGAGGCAGCAGTACTTAAAAGAGTACCAAAGGGAACTGAAGATCTTAATAAACAAGCACTTCAAGCAGGTTATGAGTTAGCGAAATAATAAGGAGTGTGTCATGGGCGGAGAATACAAAGATCTACTAAATCGTATACAGAGTCGGTTTAAGAAGCTGAGCAAGGGACAGAAGCGGATTGCGGATTATATACTCAATAATTACGATAAGGTCGCGTTCATGACAGCAGCTTCATTAGGACAAGCAGTTGATGTAAGTGAATCAACTGTTGTTCGTTTTGCAAATGCATTAGGTTATGGTGGTTATCCAAAACTTCAGAAAGCATTGCAGGAGTCTATAAAGACAAAATTAACAACAGTTCAAAGATTTGAAATGTCAAAGGAACTTGAATCAAACTCTGATTTATATAGAAAAATCATGACTCAAGATATTGAAAATATCCAAAGATCTCTTGATGATTTGGATATAGACAATTTGATGGGAATTGCAGATGAGATTCATAAGGCGAGACGTGTGTATGTTCTTGGACTGAGAAGTTCAGCTGTACTTGCCCAGTATTTGTCTTTCTATTTAAATTTTGCAATAGATCGAGTAAATGTGATTCCGGTAGGTGTATTAGATCCGTATGATTCTGTAATTAACTTATCTGAGGAAGATTTATTAATAGTGATTACTTTTCCAAGGTATTCGAATCAAACATTAAAACTAGCTAATTATGTTAATGAAAATAAAGTACCAATTATTTCTATTACTGATTCTGTTTTATCACCTGTTGCGAGTATGTCTAAATATACTTTAACTGCAAAATATGATATGATGACGTTTATAGATTCTTTGGTAGCGCCAATGAGTGTAATAAATTCACTTATATTAGCAGTGGGAATGAAGAATCGAGATTTCTTAGATCAAAAGTTTAAATCATTAGAAAAGATTTGGGAAGAATCTCATACATATAGTGATAAGTATGAAGCTGAAACGAAATATTGATATAAAAGTACATCTATTGTATAATTTTAAAGTAGCATACCATCCTAGGATGGTATGTTTTTTTGAGAGCGAGGAGACATATGATATTAAGTATTGCAGTTGATGGTCCAGCAGGATCTGGGAAAAGTACCGTTGCCAAAGCGGTCGCAAAAAATCTTGGCATAACATATTTAGATACTGGAGCAATGTATCGCGTAGTAACATTAGATGTTTTAAAGAAAGATGTTTCGTTAAATGATTTAGATGCAATTCGCCAATTGTTAGATGAAATCTCAATTGAGTTTCGTAAAGAGGGTTTATTTCTAAATGGTGAAGATGTTACATTAGAGATTAGAAATGATATAGTAGCTAATCATGTTTCTGATGTGGCTGCTATAGGTCTCGTTCGCGAGCGTATGGTTGCTATGCAAAGAGATATTGCTAAGGGTCAAAGCATCATAATGGATGGTAGGGATATTGGTACTCATGTTCTTAAAGATGCATCACATAAATTTTACTTAGTTGCATCAGTAGAAGAACGTGCTAAGAGAAGACTCTTGGAATTTGAAGCTCAAGGTATTGATATAACTTTAGAAGAACTTATGAAAGATATTGAGAGAAGAGATAATATCGATAGTTCGAGGGAAATTAATCCGCTAAGGCAAGCTGAGGATGCAATTTTGGTTGATACTACCAAAATGACCATAGATGAGGTCATAAGTTTCATCATGGCGGAGGTGAGAGATGCGTAAATTCATTAAGTTGATGTTTCGTTTTTATTATAAAGTTTTCTTCGGAGTTAAAATACATGGTTTAGAAAACTTGCCTAATGAGAAATCGTACTTGATATGTTCTAATCATCTAGATGCAAGAGATCCATTTGTAATTGGATCAGCTTTAAATCCCCAAATTAGTATTTTAGCTAAGAAGGAGTTATTTAAAAATAAAGTTGTAGCTTGGTTCATTGCTCTAAATGGTGCAATACCTGTTGACAGGGAGGCAAATGATATTTCTGCAATCAAAGCTGCGTTAAAAATTCTTAAGGGTGGTAATGTGATGATGTTATTTCCTGAAGGAACTAGAAATAAGACGAATGTACCTTTAGAGGCTAAACCAGGTGTTGCTATGATAGCTGTGAAGGCAAAAGTACCTATTGTACCAATTTCGTTTATTTCGGATTATAAACACTTTAAAACTATGCATATTATCATTAATGATCCCATATATTTGGATGAGTACTTTGATCAGCGTATGACGACTGAAAAGTATCAAATGATCTCTCAAGAGATTTTAGATAAAATTTATGAAGGTGTAAATAATGGATATTAAAATAGCTAATAAAGCTGGTTTTTGCTTTGGTGTGAAACGTGCAGTGGATATGGCAATTGACTATACAGATGGTCATGAGTCGTTATTGAGTTTAGGACAACTTATTCATAATGATCAAGTAACGAACAAACTTGAGGAACAGGGACTTAAGAAAATTGATAGTTTAGATAATGTTTATGATAAAACAGTTTTGATACGTTCGCATGGGGTAGGAAAGCAGATATATGAACAAAGTAAAGAACATGGTATTGAATTGCTTGATAGTACTTGTCCTTTTGTAAAAAAAGTACATCGTATTGTAGATGAGTATTATACGAAAGGTTATCAAATTATTATTGTTGGTAATAGTGAACATCCTGAAATCATTGGTATTAACGGATGGTGTAACAATGATGCTTTAATTGTAGACTCAGCTGAAATGATACCAGTTCTAAAAAAAGGATCATATTGCTTAGTCGCACAAACAACCTTAAAACTTTCTATTTGGAACGATGTGGTAGATAAAGTTAAATCATTTGATGTTGATGCTGAGTACTTCAATACAATATGTTCAGCTACAGCTGAAAGACAGCGAGCTGCAATGGAGCTTGCGCCTGAAGTTGATTTAATGATAGTAATTGGCGGTTACCATAGTTCTAATACGAGAAAGCTTTATGAAATATGTTCAACATTATGTGAAGAAACCATACATATTGAAAAAAAATCTGATTTAGTGATGACTAATGTAGATAAGTATGTTATGATAGGAATAACTGCGGGTGCTTCGACACCTGATTGGGTAATCGAAGAGATTGTTGATCACTTGAAGTCGATGCAGTAAAAAAAATTTTATATGAGAGAGGTAATTGTTAATGGAAAACAATAATTCAATGGCAGAATTGCTAGAACAATTTGAGAAAGACTTTGTAGTACCAAAGAAAGGTGAACTTGTTAAGGGTAAAGTAGTATCTGTAAGTGACAAGGAAATCGTTGTTAATATCGGTTATAAAGCTGATGGTATCATTCCTAAGTCTGAAGTATCGAACAACGATGTAAACCTAACAGATTTTACGCAAGAGGGCCAAGAATTAGAAGTATATATTCTAAAAAAAGATGATGGTGACGGAAACGTACTATTATCATTAAAGAGAATTTCTCAGTTAAAAGACTGGACAGAATTAGAAAAATTAGCTGAAGAAGCTACTATCATTACAGTAACTATTAAAGAAGCTGTTAAGGGTGGTGTGATTGCATACTATAACGAGATCAGAGGTTTTATTCCAGCATCTCAAATCGCTTTACATTATGTAAATGATTTATCTGTATATGTAGGTCAAACAATCGAAGCTAAGATCCTTGAAGTAAACAAGAACAAGAGAAGAGCTGTATTCACTAGAAAGCAATTATTATCTGATGAGTTATCAGAAAAGAAAGCTGAACTATGGAATAAGATTTCTGAAGGTTCAATTGTTAAAGGTGAAGTTAAGAGAATTACAAGCTTTGGTGCTTTTGTAGATATCGGTGGTTTAGACGGATTAATTCACATCTCAGAAATGTCTTGGGGTAGAATTAAATCACCTAAAGAAGCTGTTAAGATTGGTGATACTGTAGAAGTTAAGGTATTAACAATTGACAAAGAAACTGAAAAAGTATCTTTATCATTAAAGCAAGTTAAGAACGATCCATGGATTGAGTTTGATAACAACTATAAAGTAAATGATGTTGTTTCTGCTAGAGTTGTTAACTTAACTGATTTCGGTGCATTCTTAGAAATCGAGCCAGGTTTAGAAGGTTTAGTACACATTTCTCAAATCAGTTCTGAAAGAATTGAGAAGCCTGCTGACGTTCTTAGAATTGGTGATGCTTGTGACGCTAAGATCATTGAAGTGAACTTAGAAGAAAGAAAAATCAAGTTATCAATCAGAGCGATTGATGAGCCAGAAGTATCTGCAGATCAAGAATAGAAAACTGAATAGGACCTTAATGGTCCTATTTTTTTAATTAATGCATAAATATTGTGATTTGGGGTACCTAATTCTTATTAGTTTAGATTCTTTGAATCATTTAGAACAGATGGTTTAATGCTATATGTTCTTGATAGGAGGCTTGTACATGACACCGTATGAAAAATTTAAGAGCCAAGTTTTAAAAAAAACTGGGATTGATTTGTCGCTATATAAAGAGAGACAAATGAAACGACGAATTGAATCAATGATTAAGAGAAATGGTAAGAAAACATTTGATGAGTATTTTGACTTGATAAATAAGGATGTTGATAAATTCAATGAATTTATTAATTACCTTACAATAAATGTTTCTGAATTTTTTAGAAATGCTAATCAATGGGAGATTCTTAAAGAAACTGTTGTTCCGAAGTTGTTGGAAGAGAAAGGCACCTTGAAGGTTTGGAGTGCTGCTTGTTCTACTGGTGAGGAACCTTATACTATTGTAATGTTGTTGAGTAACTTTTTCCCATTAAATAAAATCAAAATTCAAGCTTATGATATTGACGATGAGGCGATTAACAAGGCAAAAGCTGGAATATATTCTGAAAAGAGTATTACAAATGTTCCTGAGGCATTTAAAAAGAAGTACTTTTCTAAAATTGGTAATTCATATAAGATTTCTGATGAAATTAAGAAATGTGTTGAATTTAAGAAATTTAATCTTTTAAGTGATAAATATCCATCGGGTTATGATTTGATTGTCTGTAGAAATGTTATGATTTATTTTACTGAGGAAGCAAAAGATGAAATGTATCATAATTTTAATTCAGCACTAAGAGAAGGCGGTATTTTGTTTGTTGGTAGTACTGAGCAAATTATATTGCCAGCAAAATATAAATTTAAATCTTCAAAAACATTTTTCTATGAGAAATATAAGTAAAAAAGACACTTTTCAGTGTCTTTTTTTAATGATATTATACTTTAATATCAATAGATGCACCTTTTCCGGGTTCTACACTAGCTTGCATTAATTTAGCTAGTTGCTCAGTATTCTCAGTTGCTGTGTCCATTGCCATCTTTGCAACAGCCAAAGAAACTTGAGATGCCAAATTCATTTGACTACTCACCATAGAAAAACCAGCAATATCCATAGCATCACATCCTTTAAACTATTATCGGCATTAAATGCTTTGACTTTAGTATTATTGATAATTTTCAAGGAGTGACATTTTTTCTTTTAGGGAATATTCAACTTCTTCGATGGTGTATGATAGATGTCTTGTAACATCAGAATTGTTTTCTTCAAGTAATTTAAACTTGATTTCAGTTAATTTGTCTCGTAATATTATAATTTCATTTAGTAAAATATCTTTCGTCATATACATCACCTCAGCATATAGATACCCTATAGAAAAAACGTTAACCAATTTAATAAAAAAATCTTTCATTTCGTTTTCATTCCGTTTATAATGTATTAGATTGGGGAGGGTTTAATGAATATAAAAAATATGATAGAGAAACACAGTATTTTGCAAGATATGATTGCATATAAACCGTTGTTATGGCAAAATCCGAGATATAATAAAACGGATATAGCGACTTCAGAATTACCTTTTTCTATTTCTGATATCATCGATGCGGAAGCGAGATTGAGAAGATTCCAACCTTTCTTAGAAGAAGCTTTTGAAATAAATGGTTTGATAGAGTCACCTCTATTAGAATTAGATGGATATCGAGCTGTAAAGCTATTTATGAAAGCAGACCATGCATTGCCTATATCGGGTTCTATAAAAGCTAGAGGTGGGATTTATGAGATATTAAGGTATGCTGAACAACTCTTGTTTAAAAATAATCTATTGAAAATAGAAGATGACTATAGTGTGTTAACTACAGAGATGTATCAAAGGTTTTTTTCTAGATTTGAAATTGTTGTAAGTTCAACTGGAAATCTTGGTTTGAGTATAGGTATTATCAGTGCTAGTTTAGGATTTAAAGTTAAAGTTCATATGTCTCATGATGCAATGACTTGGAAGAAAGATAAGTTAAGAAATTTAGGTGTTGAAGTAGTAGAACACACATCGGATTACTCTCAAGCTGTAATAGAAGGCAGAAAAGCCTCAGAGCAAAAGATGAATAGTTATTTTGTAGATGACGAGAATTCAGTTAATTTATTTATGGGATATGCAGTAGCAGCGCTTAGATTAAGAGATCAATTAGATGATTTAAAAATTAATATAACGGATGATTCTCCGCTCTTTGTTTATATTCCTTGTGGTGTTGGAGGTGGTCCTGGTGGTGTATGTTATGGTTTGAAAGAAGTTTTTGGTGATCGTGTACATTGCTATTTCGTAGAACCAACTCATTCGCCGTGTATGCTTCTTGGTATGGCTACAGAGACGCATGATCAATTTTGCGTTCAGGATTTTAATATCGATAATATAACGATTGCAGATGGATTAGCAGTGGGGCGTGCTTCAAAGTTTGTTGGTAAAACAATTGATAAAATGCTTGCGGGTATTTCGACGGTTACAGATGAATCTCTATATGGTTACTTAAAAGATATGGTCGATAATTATAGTATAAAACAAGAACCGTCAGCTCTAGCAGGATTTAAAGGGTTGGATGATGTGTTAAATGCTGAATCTGTTCATGGTCATATGAATGTATCAAAAGAAGCTGTACAAAGTGGTACACACATTGTATGGTCTACTGGCGGCAACATGGTGCCTGAGGAGATTATGAGTAAATATTACAAAGAATCTTTAGGAAGATAACTTTCTAAGTGAATTGAAATCAGTAGGTGTTGAGCCTACTGATTTATTTTTTCTCCGCACGATGAGCAATATTCAGCTTTATGGTTAACTTTATAAAGGCAATGCGGGCACGTCTTTTCTTTCATAATAATTCGTGTGATGATCAGATAAATAATTAATGCAGAAGGAACGTTTGTTAGACCGAAAAGTCCCCAAAGCCATTTGTTACCAACACGTTTATTTGCATCGTAAAAAATCCATGATGCTTGTATTAGTAATAAACAGAGTAAGGTAAAAACTAAAAATGTGACTGGCATAATTACACCACCTTTCTTTTGATTGAAATCCCAAGCGTTACAAATGGAATTAATGAGGATATAATGAATTGTGTCCATAAAATCATAGTATTGGAAAGAAAACTATATATAATAATTAGAAGTAGTGCAGCTAAGAGTGTAAATAGAATCTGAGATACTAAATCGTGTCTTTTTTTTATTTGGGCAGCTATTTCTATGCTATTATCAATTATTGAATTATCTGTGAATATTTTCAACTGAACTGGCGAATGTAAATGGTGATAGACTTGGCATTTTATGCAATTATCTAAGTGAGCTTTGACTTCTTTTGTAATGTTATTATTTTGAATATGTTTTTCGCATAATTTGCAGTTCATTTAAACCTCCCATTGAGTCTTGAATTTTTTTGATGGTGTTATGAATTCTTGATCTTACTGTACCTATTGGACACTTCATTATTCGAGATATTTCATCGTAACTGTATCCGTAATAGTGTTTCAGAAGAAAGGGCATCTTTTGAGAATCCTTCATATTATTTAATAGGCTCATAACTTGATGGAACTCCTCTTTTATTATAAGATCCTTTTCTAGATCGAAGTTGGAAGCGTAATGCTCATCGAACTCAATGTGTATTCCTTTGTGTTTCTTTGTATAGTTCTTATAAGTATTTATAGCAATGGCGATTAACCATGTAGAAAACTTGGAATTGCCCTTAAATTTATTGATGTTTAAAATGGCTTTAATCATTGTATCTTGAGTTAAGTCTTTTGAAAGTTCTTGGTTACAAGTCATTTGCAACAAGAATCCATACACAATATGGTGATGATTTGCTAAAAGTGTATTCATTGCATTTCTATCTGTTTTTGCCAAATTAACTAATTGCTTTTCGTCCATTATACATACATCCTTCAAATTAGTAAGTAATCATAAGTTATATTCATATCATATCACTTGTATGGGTATAGATGTTATTGTCTTTCGTTAGTTAGACAATTTTTTTGAGAAAAAGTTCAAAAAAAGTTTTGTTGAATTTATATAGTGGGTATAGATTTACTAAGAAAGGTTGGTGGACTATGAACGTGACAATCGATGCAAGTGAATTTAACACTATAGAAGAGTTGCATGAACTATTAAAAGAGAAGCTTAGTTTTCCGGAGGACTATGCAGACACTCTAGATGATTTGTGGGATAGTTTGATGAATCATTGTACTTTACCACTGAATCTTTATTGGACTGATTTTGAGGTCAGTAGGACATTAATAGGTGATCCTCTAAATGAATTTGTGGTTCTTTTGAATGAAGCGCATGATGAAATTGATGATTTTATAATTGAATTTCAATGAATAGGATTAAGATCTCCAGAGTAATCTGGAGATTTGTTTTGTCTAATGAGTTGATTATAATTGTTTTGTAACTTATTTTGTATTACTAAATATGTTATGATAGCAAGTGAGATAAAGATTGTATAATTCAATTATAGGTGAAAGAGAGGCGTTTATGTTAAAAAAGAGAGAAGACATTAATGAAAAGTATAAATGGAATCTAGATTCATTGTATTCTGCAGATAGTGCATGGGAAGATGACTATAAGCTTGCGGAAACTATGTTTGAAGATCTTAAGAAAATGGAAGGACAAATACTTCAATCTTCAGATAACTTTAAGAAGAATATTGAACTGTATCTAGATGGTTATAGAAAAGTAGGTAGAATTGCCACTTATGCTAAGATGAAACAAGATGAGAACACCAAAGATAGTCATTATCAGAGTTTAAATGCTAGAGCTGAAACTTTGCATGTTAAGTTTAATGAGGCGAGTTCGTATATAGTACCTGAATTGATGATGGGTGATGAAACGGTTATTGATAATTATTTAGAAAAAGATGATTTGAAATTATACAAGCAGTATATCAGAGATATTTTAAGAGCAAGACCGCATACATTAACACCTGGTGAAGAAGCGTTGATGGCTCAGGCGAGTGAATTATTTTCAACGCCAAGTAATGCATTTGGAATGTTGAATGGTGCTGATCTTAAGTTTCCTAATGTTGGCAAGGAGTCATTAACTCACGGTTCTTTTATTCCTTTTATGATGAAGAAAGATCGTAGTATCCGTGAGGAAGCGTTTAAAAAGTATTACAAAGTATTTGAACAACATAAAAATACTTTTGCGAGTTTGTTATCTGCTGAAGTTAAAAAGAATATTTTTAATGCAAAAGCAAGAAAACATGAAACGGCGAGAGCGAGTGCGTTACATGATAACAATGTACCTGAATCAGTATATGATAATTTAATTGATGCTGTTCATAAGAACTTACCTGCTATGCATCGTTATATTGCACTTAGAAAGAAAATGTTGGGCGTGGATAAGTTAAGACCATTCGACCTTTATGTTCCTTTAATTGATGATGTGGATATGAAGTATACGTATGAAGAAGCTCAAGGTACTGTACTAGAGTCTTTAAAAATATTAGGTGATGATTACTTGGAAACTGTTGAGAATTCATTTAAAGATAGTTGGATTGATGTTTATGAGAATGAAGGAAAAAGAAGTGGCGCATATTCATGGGGAACTTATGATTCGAAGCCATACATTCTTTTGAACTATCATGATGAATTAGGTGATGTGTTTACTTTAACGCATGAAATGGGTCATAGTATGCATAGTTATTTGACTAGAAAAAATCAACCATATGTTTATGGAAACTACAGCATATTTGTTGCTGAAGTTGCTTCTACAACAAATGAGGCCTTGCTTAATAAATATTTGCTAGACAATGTAAAAGAAAAAAGAGAACGATTATACCTGTTAAATAATTATTTAGAGAATTTCAGAGGTACTGTATTTAGACAAACGATGTTCGCTGAATATGAGAGAAATATTCATGCTTATGCAGCTGAAGGTGGTGCTTTAACTGCGGATCAACTTTGTAAGATGTACAGAGAATTAAACCAAAAATATTATGGAGAGAGTTTGGATATAGATGCTGAATTAGACTTAGAATGGGCTAGAATTCCTCATTTCTATTATAACTTCTATGTATTCCAATATGCGACTGGATTCTCGTCTGCTGTTGCTTTGGCGGACAAAATGGTAAACGAAGGTGAAGCTGCAGTAGCGGATTATAAGAAGTTCTTAGGCGCTGGATGCTCGGATTATCCTATTGAGGTTCTAAAGGCTGCTGGCGTTGATATGACAACTCCTGATCCGGTTGATAATGCGCTTAATGTCTTTAATGCATTAGTTGATGAAATGGAAAAATTGGTAAATTAATTACAATTAGGATGCTTTTGCATCCTTTTTCTTCATTATTTTTAGAAATTGTACTATAATTGTTTTAGATAAAAGAATAAAAGTGAGGAAATCATGAAATATCAAGATATCATTCTTTATTTAGAAAAGGAAATAAATGAGAAAACTTTGGTCTCTGGAAGTAAGTTGCCTTCTATTAGACTATTAGCTCACGAACTGAATTGTTCTAAATCGACTGTGAAAAAAGCATATGATGAGTTGGTGAAGAATAAATTGGCATATGTCATTGATAAGAATGGCTATTATTTGATGAAAGATCCAGGGAGTAGATTGATGTCTAATCGTGTAGATTTTACATTGGATAGTTCTAGGCGTGTTTATCAAATAAATGACTTGCAGCGTTTGTTGAACAAAGGTTTTTCTCATTATCGTTTAGACTTTGATGAGGTAGAAGGTTGCTACGCATTCAGAGAATCTATGAAGCGGTATTTTAAGATGAGAAAGATATTTGCATCTGTTCATGATATTTTTACGTTTCCGACAATGGTTAAAAGTGTCTTAAGTGTGCTTTCTATAGCGGCTTTTGATAGTATTTTGGTTGAGAATTCAACTGATCCTAGATTGGTTGGACTGTTTAAAAAACAAAAAAATATTTTTGACTATTCTTTTTATGATTATGATGAAAACTTATTAGAACTAAAAATCATTCAAGATAGGGTGAAACTCATAATTTTGACTCCAAATGTACATTTGCCTACTGGCGTATCGATGGACCTCGAAGAGAAAATGAAGCTTATTTATCTTTGTCAAAGGCATGGTGTATACATTCTTGAAATCAATCAATGTGAAGACGGAAATGAATACTTGGAGTCTCAAAGTTTGTATGCGTTAGACAAGCAAAATATGGTCTTTCATCTTAAGACTTTCGATAAGATTTTTTCGCAAGAGATTAAGACAGCAGTCCTTGTTACGCCACCTGATATGGCGTCAAAGGTATCTTATTACAAGGAAATCTATGTCGGGAAAGACTCGGTGTTTGAGTCACTTTTATTGTATGAGATGATTGGAGATGCGGACCTTCTTCTAGAATATCGGAAGGGATTAGATCAGTTTGTTGAAGTTGTTAAAACTTATTTTGGAGATGATTCAGAGGACTATACTTTAGTTAAATCTGAAGCGAATAATTTTGTCTTTATAAAAGTACCATTTCATCATAATTTAGAAACTGTGATACAGGAATTGAATCACAGGAATGTGCATATAGAAAATGTATCTAGGTATTTTGTTGGAAATCACAACTTGAAGGGATTTATCTTATCACCTTCTGTGATATCTAATAAGACTTTGCATGAAAGTCTTCAAATTATACGTGATATGTTTAATTAGGAGGAAATATGGCAGTAAAGATTTTAACGGATTCAGGTTGTGATTTACCAAAATCAATTACAGATTCATTGGGTGTTGAAGTAATGCCTTTGATTGTTTATTTGAATGATGATGAGTATCTTGATGGAGAAGTAGATCCTAAGTTCTTTTTTGATAGTATGAGACAAGGGATGAAAACAAGAACGTCACAAATAACAGCATCTGTTTTTGAGGAGACGTTCAATAAATATGCTGAAAATGGCGATGATGTCTTATACATTGCTTTTTCGTCGGGTTTATCAGGAACATATCAAACTTCAGAGCTTGTTAAGAAAGAAATATTGGAAATGCATCCGGATTATAAAATACATATTATTGACTCAAAAGCAGCATCTATTGGCTTTGGATTGGTTGTTTACTATGCTGCAAAGCTAGCGGCAGAAGGTAAGAGTTTAGATCAAATTATTGAAGCGACTCAATTTAACTGTGAACATATGGAGCATATATTTACTGTAGACGATTTAGAGTACCTCTATCGAGGTGGTAGAGTTTCTAGAGGTGCAGCAGTTATGGGAAGTATGTTAAATATTAAGCCTATACTGGACGTGGAAGATGGTAAGTTGATTCCAGTACAGAAAATTCGTTCGAGAAAAAAAGCGATGAAGCGAATGGTTGAAATGATGGGTGAGAGAGGTATTGATTTAGAAAAACAAGTTATCGGTATTAATCATGGTGATGATATTGAAGCTGCAGAATTGATGAAAACGATGATAATTGAAAAATACGGTTCTAAAGAGTTTATTATTAACTATGTTGGTTGTGTAATAGGGGCCCATTCTGGTCCGGGAACACTGTCTGTGTTCTTCTTAAACGAAATGAATCAGTAGAAATGAAAGAAAAGTATGGTTTTAACCATACTTTTAACTATTGTAAGAAAAACATTTAAGAGATAATTGAAAAGTCTTACGTCATTTCGAATGATTCAAGCGCTTTGTATGAGCTTCTTACTAATGGACTAGAAGCGACGGCTTTGAAACCTAATTTGTATGCTATTGTTTCATAGTTTTTAAATTCATCAGGATGAATGTAACGAACCATCTTTATGTGTTTTTGAGATGGTTGCATATATTGACCAATGGTTATTATATCACACCCTGAGTTTCTTAAATCTTTCAAAGTTTCGATGACTTCGTCTTCTGACTCTCCGAGTCCTAGCATAATACCTGACTTGGTAACCATTTTGTTATCAAGTTTTTTTATTGTTTTTATAACGTTTAATGATTGGAGGTAATTTGCCTCTGGTCTTACTTCCTCATAAAGCGATCTTACAGTTTCTATATTGTGGTTATAAACATCTGGTTTAGCCTTTACAACGATTTCGATTAAATCCTCTCGCCCGTTAAAATCAGGGGTTAATACCTCTATGCTTGTATTGGGATTGAGTTTTCTTATAGCTTTAACAGTCTTGTTGAAATGGCATGCGCCTTCGTCCTCGAGATCATCCCTTGTTACAGAGGTGATTACAGCATGTTTTAACCCTAAATCTCTAATTGCTTCTGCTACGTTATTAGGTTCATTAACATCAATTGTTTCTGGTGGATTAGCGGTTACATTACAAAATCTACAGTGTCGAGTACACTCTTTGCCCAGTATCATGAATGTAGCTGTTTTTGAACTAAAACACTCTAACCGATTTGGACAATTTGCAGCTTGACAAACTGTGTTTAGGTTATATTGTTTTAATAGGTTGTTAACTTTATTTAGATGAGCAGTACTAGATAGTCTGACGCGCATCCATTCGGGTTTTCTTTCCATTTGATCTCCTTAGAAAAATAAACTAACTACTTCATCTGCTGAAATGTTTTTAAAGTAATCATCTAGATTAAACTGACTAAGTGCTGATTTTATTTCGTTTTCCTCGTGTAATACATTAATAAGTTTGGTTTCTATGTCTGAAACGTCGTGTCTGCTAAAAAAATCTCCAAAAAATTTAACGCCTTGTATATTTCCTTTGAGAATCTCGTAATGTATTTCTAATACGCCGCCTTTGAATTTGTTACTATTAGTACTTTTGAATTTTGGTGAGTTGCCGTAATTCCATGCCCATGTATTGAATCGTTCTTTTTCAATTGATTCTATTTCTTTAATGTCGCTTTCGGTGAATTGATAAAATTCTGCATCATCTACAGTTTCGAGTATGTGATTATTGATGAGTTTTCTAAACTTCATGATATCAATATCGTCCTTAAGATGTGCTTTTATATTGGTCACACGGCTTTTGACTGAACTAATTCCTTTTGATTCATACTTTATCTTAGGTGGATTAATAGATTTTGTAAGGTCGCCTAAGTCGGAACTGAAGAGCAAAGTACCGTGATGTAGTAATCTGTCCTTATATTTATATTGTGCGTTTCCAGAGAATTTTTTACCTTCGATAGTTAAATCGTTTCTCCCAGAGAACTCAGCATTTACACCTAACTTTTGTAAAACTTCTAAAATAGGTTTAGTGAATTTCCTGAAGTCAGAGAATGATTTTTTATCTGTTACAATAAAAGCAAAATTAGTATTTCCTAAATCGCAAAAGACTGTTCCGCCACCAGATAATCGCCTTACAACATCAATGTTATTTTCTTTTACATAGTCGTAGTTAATTTCGGCTATTGCATTTTGATTTTTTCCGATTAACACGGAGCGTTCAGCTCTCCAAAGCATGAATATATCGTCGTTGAAGTGCTTCATCATATACTCTTCAGCAGCCATATTGAAGCTTAAAGATGTATTTTCATTAAGTACAATTTTCATACAAACCTCCTGAATCTTATTGGAATCATCATACCATAAATAGATAGATTGTAAAGGCTAGAATATTGTTAAAAAATTATCTTTCCAAATATTGCGACAGTTTTAAAAAAGTACTTTACTTTTAGCATAAAATCATTTAACATAATACATAATTTAATATAGTTCTATGTGATTGCATACGGGAGATACTGGGTAAACAGTAGCCGAAGGAGAAATCTTATTGATCTCAATAAATAAGAGAAACTCTCAGGCAAATGTATCGGTGCATGATGGAACTCTGGAAAAGCGAAAGCGCCGAAGGAGGAACAGGAAACTGGAAACTCTCAGGTTACAAAACAGAGACACGATTGAGGCTATTATTAGTCATGCATTCGTGTCTTTTTTATCAACGTCAAAAAAACGTCTATAAAACATTACTATAAACGTCAAAAGAGTATTTTAATTAAATAGCTTTTATGTCATAATAAGCTTGAGATTTTAAGAAGGGAGATAATTAATGTCTTTAAAACGTACACCACTTTATGAGGAACATTTGAAAGCAAAGGGTCAAATGGTTGATTTTGCAGGTTTTGAACTACCGATTCAGTATGCTGGGATCACAGAGGAGCATGAAGCTGTAAGAAATGATGTTGGATTATTTGATGTGTCCCATATGGGAGAAGTTGAAGTAAAAGGTAAAGATGCACTTAAGTTTGTTCAAAATCTTGTATCCAATAATGTTAAGAAATTAGTTGACAATCAAATTTTATATACAGTTATGTGTTATGAAAATGGTACAGTAGTAGATGATTTATTGGTTTATAGATTTGAAGATGATTATTTCTATTTGGTAATTAACGCAGCAAATGTTGATAAAGATTATGAGTGGATAAAAAAGCAATCTGAAGGATTTGATGTTAGTCTTGAAAACATTTCAGACAGTGTTGCTCAATTAGCTCTTCAAGGTCCAAATGCTCAAAAGGTATTGCAGAAACTTGTAAATCTGGATCTTACTGAAATAGAATTTTTCCATTGTAACAGAAATGTTATGATTGGTGATGTAAAAGCATTGGTTTCTAGGACGGGTTATACAGGTGAAGATGGATTTGAAATTTATATTAAAAATCCAGATGCTGTTAAAGTCTGGAATCAATTGATAAAAGAGAATGTAGTACCAATCGGTTTGGGTGCAAGAGATACACTTCGCTTTGAAGCTTGTTTACCTCTTTATGGACACGAGATAAGTGATACAATTAATCCGCTTGAAGCTGGTTTGTCGATGTTTGTAAAGTTAGACAATGACCAATTTATAGGTAAGGATGCATTGGTCAAGATAAAAGAAGATGGTCTTAAAAGAAAGTTAGTAGGACTTGAGATTTCTAAGGGAATCGCTAGAGAGGGCTATGAAGTGCTAGCAGATGATAAGGTTATTGGACATATTACAACAGGTTATAAATCTCCGACTGTTGGAAAAAGTGTTGCATTAGCTTTAATTGATAGAAGCTATGGAGATATGGGTAATCAATTAATGGTACAAGTTCGTAAGAAACAAGTACCTGCAAATATAATAAGCAAAAGATTCTATAAGAAGAATTACAAGAAATAGGAGGATGAATATGAAAGTTTTAGAGAATTTGAAGTACACAAAAGAGCATGAGTGGTTAAAAGTTGATGGCAATACAGTTACTTTTGGTATTACAGATTACGCTCAAAATATGCTTGGTGGGATCGTTTATGTTGAGTTGCCTGAAGAAGAAGATGAACTTGAAAAAGGTGAGAATTTTGCTGTTATAGAGTCTGTAAAAGCTGCTACAGATATCATCGCTCCTGTTGATGGTACGGTTTTAGAAGTTAATGAAGATTTAGATGATGAGCCAGAAAAAATGAATGAATCTCCTTATGAAGCATGGGTTGTAAAGATTGAGTTATCTAATCCTTCACAATTAGATGGATTAATGGATGCTGATACTTATGAAAAATTCTGTGAGGAGGAGGCATAAATGTTTCCATACATACCAATTTCTAAAGATGATGAGTCAAAAATGCTTCAAGTCATTGGTGTAAATTCAGTAGATGATCTGTTCTTAGATATTCCTGAAAATCTTAAGGTCAAAGGTGCTCTGAAATTACCTAATCATAAATCTGAAACAGAAGTTCGTCGCATAATAAATAGATTGGCAAGGAAAAATAATTCATCTAGTGAATCTTTGTGTTTTTTAGGAGGTGGGACATATGATAGTTATATCCCATCGATTGTTCCTTACTTAACATCTAGAAGTGAATTTTCAACTGCCTATACACCTTATCAACCAGAAATTAGCCAAGGTACATTACATGGTATTTTTGAGTTTCAAACTTTGGTTTCAAATTTAACAGATATGGATGCATCAAATGCTTCTATGTATGATGGTCCTACTGCAGCCGCAGAAGCCGCTTTGATGGCATTTGATAAGTCTAAAGGTGATACATTATTTGTTTCTGAAACCGTGAATCCAAAAATACTACAGGTTATATGTACCTATTTAAAATTTAGAGAGTTCAAGATTAAAATGATTCCTTCTAAAGATTACATCACAGATATAGATGCTTATAAAGAGATGGTATCAAAAGAGGCTGTTGGATTAGTTGTTCAATCACCTAACTATTATGGTATTGTTGAGGATTACTCTGAGTTTATTTCTGTAACAAACGAGAATAAAGCATTAAACATCATGTATGCAGATCCATCATCGTTAGGAATATTAAAAACACCAGGTGAGTATGGTGTTGATATTGCTATTGGAGAAATGCAGCAATTTGGTAATGCTATGAATTATGGTGGTCCTCATTTGGGATATATTGCTACAACTAAAAAAATGATGAGGAAATTACCTGGTAGAATTGTAGGTGAAGGTGTTGATTCAAATGGGAATCGGGCTTATGTATTGACATTACAAGCTAGAGAACAACACATAAGAAGAGAAAAAGCATCTTCTAATATATGTTCAAACCAAGCTTTAAATGCAATGGGTGCAACAATTTATATGTCATTACTCGGGAAAAAAGGTATTAAAGAAATTGCAATTAACTCGACTAATAAAGCTCACTATTTGTATAATGAGTTATTGAAGTTAGATGCTTTTGAAAAAGTTACTGATCAACCTTTCTATAGAGAATTTGTGTTAAAAGTAAAAGATATAGAGGCTTTGAATACGTGTCTTAGTGAGGCTGGTATAATGACTGTTAGCCCTTTAAAAGATGAGAACATCATTCAGTTTGCAGTTACAGAAAACAGAACAAAAGATGATCTAGATGATTTAATCAAAGCAGTGGAGGTGTTATCATGAGAGAATATGATAGATTAATATTTGAAGTTTCTCAGCCAGGACACGTTGGTTATGCACTTCCTGATAAAGAATTTTCTAAAATGGACTACACAGAACATTTCAAAAGTGATACTTTGAGAAAATCGGAACTTGAATTCCCTGAAGTAAATGAAACAGAAGTTGTAAGGCATTATACTGCATTAAGCAATTTAAACTTTGGAGTTGATACAGGCTTTTATCCATTAGGCTCATGTACTATGAAGTATAATCCTAAAATAAATGAAGAAATGGCCAATAATCCAAATTTTGCTGGCATTCACCCGGAACAACCTGTGGAAGATGTACAAGGTACACTCGAGTTGATGCAGTTGGCGTCAGATTCTTTGGCAGAAGTTACAGGTATGGATGTAATGAGCTTACAGCCAGCTGCAGGTTCTCATGGTGAGTTAACAGGTTTAATGATAATGAAGGCATATCATCTAAAGAATGGAGAAGGGCATCGTAAAAATATTATTGTGCCAGATGCTGCTCATGGAACTAATCCTGCAAGTGCTAATGTTGCTGGTTTTAAAATTATTGAAATTAACTCGACAAGTAATGGTGCAATAGATATTGAATCGTTAGAAGCAGCTATAGATGAAAACTTTGCTGGATTAATGTTAACCAATCCAAGTACTTTAGGATTGTTTGAAAAGAATATAGAAAAGATTACGCAAATCGTTCATGATGCTGGCGGGTTATTGTATTATGATGGTGCAAATATGAATGCTATTATGAGTCAAGTAAGACCAGGAGATATGGGCTTTGATATCATTCACTTAAATTTACACAAAACTTTTTCAACACCACATGGTGGTGGTGGTCCTGGGGCAGGTCCTATTGGTGTGAAATCATTTTTAGAACCATTTTTACCATATCCGGTTTTGACAAAAATAAATAAGAAATTTATACTGGATTATGATAGACCTGATTCTATTGGTAAAATAAAAAATTACTATGGAAATATAGGTATTATTATTCGTGCATATACTTATATATTAACTATGGGAGCAGATGGATTGAAACGTGCAAGTGAAGTCGCAGTGCTTAATGCAAATTATCTTCAAACTCGTTTAAAAGAACATTATCGTCTTCCTATAGATGAAGTGTGTAAGCATGAGTTTGTACTAAGTGGTAACTTTGGTTTGACACATGGTATTAATACTATCGATATTGCAAAACGATTGATTGATTATGGATTCCATCCACCAACTATCTATTTCCCTCTTATAATTGATCAAGCAATGATGATTGAACCAACTGAGACAGAAAGTTTAGAGAATATGGATAAGTTTGTAGATGCAATGATTTCTATAAGAAAAGAAATTGAAGATGAGCCAGACTTACTACATCAAGCACCATCAACGACGTACATTAATCGTATCGATGAGTTGGCAGCAGCAAGAAATCCAATCATCGTATACAAAAAACAGGAGGCATAAATGTTAACGAACATAAAAGAGAATGATCCAGCACTATTTGAAGCTATCAATGAGGAAATGGAGCGTCAGCAAACGCATATTGAGCTGATTGCATCTGAAAACTTTACTTCTATGTCAGTTATGGAAGCCAATGGTTCTTGGTTAACCAATAAATATGCTGAAGGCTATCCTAATAAACGCTACTACGGTGGTTGCGAGTTTGTAGATAAAGCAGAAATATTGGCAATTGATCGTATGAAAGAATTGTTTGGTGCAGATCATGCAAATGTTCAACCTCATTCTGGGTCTCAGGCAAATATGGGAGTTTATATGGCTGTTCTTAAGCCGGGTGATAAAATACTTGGTATGGATTTATCAAATGGTGGACATTTAACTCATGGAGCACCAGTTAATTTTTCTGGTCAATTATATGATGTTGTTTCGTATACAATTGATGAAAATGGTTATATAGATTATGATGCGCTAAGAGAAATTGCTGTACAAGAAAAACCTAAAATGATTGTAGCTGGTGCAAGTGCATATCCAAGGGCAATTGACTTTGAAGCATTTAGAAAAATTGCAGATGAAGTTAATGCATTGTTACTAGTTGATATGGCACATATAGCTGGTTTAGTAGCAGCTGGCTTGCATCAGAATCCTGTACCATATGCTGACTTTGTTACAACTACAACTCATAAGACTCTTAGAGGTCCAAGAGGTGGTGCTATTTTATGTAAAAAAGAATTCGCTAAAGCAATTAATAAAGTGATCTTTCCTGGTATCCAAGGTGGTCCATTAATGCATACTATTGCTGCGAAGGCAGTTTGTTTCTTAGAGGCGCTTCAACCTGAGTTTAAGACTTATCAGAAGCAAGTAATAGATAATGCTCAAGCATTAGCGAAAGCTTTTACAGATAGAGGATTTGACCTAGTTTCAGGTGGTACTGATAATCACTTAATGCTATTAGATCTTAGAAATAAATCTGTAACTGGTAAAGTGGCTGAAAAACTATTAGATTCAATTGGTATTACTACTAATAAAAACACAGTACCAAACGAAACTGAAAGTCCATTTGTTACATCTGGTTTACGAATCGGTACACCTGCTGTAACGACACGTGGTTTTAAAGTTGAAGATATGGAAGAAATTGCAGACATCATAGATTATGCAATTCAAAATAAAGATGGTGATCTTACAGAAGCTAAATTGAGAGTGAAAAAGCTTTGTGGTAAATATCCTTTGTATTCTTAAACTAGTTAGCAATACCAAACTAAACTAGTTAGAAAATATAAAACAAGTGCGGTTTATTCCGCACTTGATTTTAAGTATTTCATTATAACTCTCTCGTTATCTTCAGTAAGTACTGTCGACTCATTTCTATTATTAATGTATACTTGATTAATTTTTACGTTCTCATCTCTTAATATTTTGATGGTCAAAAGAGCATGGTTAATGCATCCGAGTTTGTTGGCGATTACAATATCAACAGATGCTTCGGGATATGACTTAATTAAGTCCAATTGGTTAAAATCTCTTGTAATAGGAACCATTAATCCACCTGCTAATTCTACATAACATTCTCCTGCAGCATCTATAAAAGATTTGAGTTTATCTAGATTGATCAACTCTTCATCTAACTCTGATGCTAGGTGAGGTGAGGCTGCAACCTTAAAGAAATATAAATTGACATCCTTTAATGGTAAATCTTGCAATAGGCTATATTGATGACAATCACTTCCAGAAAGCGATTGAAAATCCTCTTTTCCAGTTTCTATTGGTTTTATAACTTTATGGCCTTTTTCTATGAGCATCTTTCCATAATACGTTTTTCCAACATCTGTATCTGTTCCGATAATAAATCGTTTCATATTCTCTCCTTGAACCATGACTTGTAAACCTCTATTACCGTATGTAATTCCTCTTTAGCAATGATGTATGGAAACATACCATACATATAGTTTATAAAGGGACGGCTGTGGACTCCGTTTTCTAGGGCATATTTTTTAAATCCTTTGAGTGTTTTAGTATCAAATACTTCAATACATAAACAAGCTCCTAATATACGTACTTCTTTAACATCAGGATGTAGAAACTCTGAAAAAGATTCCTTTAATATTTGCTCGATGACTTTAATTTTGTCTAAGTAGTTCTCGCGCTCGAAGATCTCTATTGATTTTAATGCTACTTGACAGGCAAGGGGATTTCCCATAAATGTTGGGCCGTGCATAAATGCATCGTCAGGATCATCAGAGTAGAATCCTTTGTATACTCTGTCATTAGCGACTGTAACTGCATGGCCGATGTAACCAGCTGTAAGTGCTTTTCCAAGTACTAATATGTCTGGACAAACCATATCACTCACAAAACGGTAACCTGTTCGTCCGAAACCTGTAGCTACTTCATCAAAAATTAGTAAGACGTCATATTTTATACAAAGATTCTTAGCATCTTCTAAAAAGCTCAATTCGTACATTTTCATACCGCCAGCACCTTGTAGAAGCGGCTCTACAATGAAGGCGGCTATTGTATTGTGTTTTTCCATGAGTAGTGATTCTAGTTCCGAGATATCAGTGTCTATGTGATATACACCTTCTTTTTCGGGGAAGGCTAGATGGTAATCAGGATCGTCACCAACTGCCATTGTTTTAAATGTGTCTCCATGATAAGCGTGATTCAACGCTATTATTTCTTTTTTTTCTTTAAATCCATTATTATAGAAAAATTGTATAGCCATTTTAAGTGAAACTTCGACGGCAACACTCCCAGAATCAGAGTAAAAACAATGATTAAGTGTCTCGGGTAACATCTCTTTTAGTTTGCAAGATAAGTCTAGAACAGGTTTATGAGTCAAACCACCCAACATAATATGGGAAAAATTATCGACTTGTCTCTTTAATGCCTCATTAAGTTCTGGGTGATTGTATCCATGTATGACACTCCACCAAGAACTTGTTGTATCTATGTATTTCATCTCATTACTGTATAGATAGACACCTTTTGCAGCTGTAATTTCTAAAGGGGACTCCATTGTTTTCATTTGTGTATAAGGATACCAAATCATGAGACCTCCAAGGCGCGGTGAACTCTTTTGCCTATCAATGTTGATATTATCGCTAACACAAAATCAAATGCGAGATCAACTGATAAAAGTACATTGATAATGGTGGAATAGCTACTATCAAGCCCTAAGTAATATCTATTAATTGATGTGAGATAAACCATACCAATTAACCAGACAAAGAATGTACCAATGACTGCATAAATCCATGTGTATTTTTTTGAATGACCTATACCTGTGATGTAAGCAAGAGCAACAAAACCGATCAAAAATCCAAAAGTTGGTTTTAAAATATAGCCTATGCCACCACCACCTGCAAACCATGGGATGCCAATCAATCCACCTAGCAAGTAAATCAGTACTGCTATGCTACCTTGTTTTTTTCCGAGTACACAGGCAATGATGATTACTGCTGGCAATTGTAGTGTGAAATACCCTGCGATAGGTGAGGGTAGTTTGATTTGAGCCCCTATGGCAATAAGTGCGACTGCTAAGGCTGTTCTTATTAATGTTTTTGTATTCATAAATACCTCCCATTCAAATTATAGCGTATGATTTCTATTTGTCAACCGTAAGGTGTTATGGGTTGACAATGTATTTTTATTAAGAAAAAATGTACTTTCGAGTAATTCCTTGTTCATGTTAAAAAAAATGTTATATAATTAGGTCAGCAATTATATAGGAGGTTTATATGTGGACTAGAGCAGAATTAAAAGAACAAGCTAAGGCAATATTGAAAAAAAGCTATTGGAAAGCTTTTTTAGTCAGTTTGATTTTAGCTTTTATAGGTGGAAGTAGTGGAGGAAGCAGTCGTTTTAACTTTAATGGATCGAGTGGAAGTTTTAATGAATTTACAGATGGTTTCAATCAGGGATACAACAATGTAGGTGACGTAGACGTTACAGGTTTAGAAGGCGTAGATTTTACTTTTCTATTCATCTTTCTGGGTATTTTCTTAATTGTATTTCTAGCTATTATTCTATTTAGAGTTTTGGTTGGTACGGTAGTTGAAGTTGGTTGTCAGAAATACTTTGTACAAGCTACGGAAGAGGATTTTAGTATTAACCATGTTATGTCAGGTTTTAAGAAAGGCAAATATGGAAATATTGTATTAACAATGCTGTTTAGAGGTGTTCTGTTATTCTTATGGACTCTATTGTTAATCATACCAGGTATTATTAAAAGTTATGCATATAGGTTTGTACCATATATTTTGGCTGATAATCCTGAAATAACACCTAAACGTGCAATAGAACTAAGTAATCAAATGACTAATGGTCAAAAATTTGATATGTGGGTTTTGGATTTATCTTTTATCGGTTGGTACATTCTAGGTTTATTAGCATTGGGTATTGGTGTTTTATTCGTTAATCCATATCCAAATCAAACTTTTGCACAATTATATGTAACTTTAAGAGGTGATTTGATTAAGTCGGGGCAAACAAGTTATGCTGAATTTAAGTTGGCAACACCTGACGATATTCCTGTAGTATCAGATGAATGGGAAAGCGTATTTGATAGAGAAGATTATTAATAGTTGTTTTTAGGGGCATTCAATTTTGAATGCTCCTTTGTTCATTATATATATATGTCAATGCATGAAATCAAAAGAATCTTAATAAATGTTGCCAATAATTATGGTAGGTTATTCTACTTTTTTAGTGATGTAAGATTGTTGTTTTTAAATAGAATTTCAGCTATAATTATAAGGATGGAGAAAGAAGGTTTTATGAAAGAATTCAAGGAAAGTGATCTGTATATACCTATTAAAAACTTCTTTGAGAAAAATGGTTATCAAGTTCATGGTGAAGTTAAAGATATTGATATGATGGTTACCAAAGAAGATGAATCTATAGCCATTGAGTTAAAGCCTACCTTTAATTTGAAATTAATCCTTCAAGCAGTAGATCGTCAGAAATCAATTGGTTCTGTATATGTTGCTATTTTCAAACCGAAAACAGTGAATAAACGATATCGAGAGATTATTCACTTAATTAAGCGGTTGGAACTTGGATTGATTACAGTATCGCCTCTCAAAACAGGTATGAGAGTAAATATAGAATTACATCCTATTGAGTACAACAGAAAAACAAATAACAAAAAGAAAAGAGCTATAATCTCAGAAATAAATAGACGAACTGGCATTGTTGACAATGTAGGTGGTACAACTGGTATTAAACGAATGACCGCTTATAGAGAAGAAACAATTGCAGTTGCAGTAGCTCTAAGCTTTTATGAGCAGGCATCACCAAAAGATGTGAAGCTATTTACGGATAACAAAAAAACAGGTCAAATCCTCTATAATAATCACTATGGATGGTTTGATCGTATAGGACAAGGTCAATATCGTATAACGACAAAAGGCCTTGAAGCTTTAGAAATATATAATGAAGTAGCTGATTACTTTAGAAATTCGTACAATGAAAGGAAAATTAATGAAACTAAGCAAAATGAGTAAGGAAATACTAGATAATAATGAGCAATTAATAGAACGTATTAGTCAAGATAATATGGCTTATTTCACAACTCACGGTATAAAGAAGAAATACTTGATTTTAACATATGGTTGTCAAATGAATGAGCATGATTCAGAAAAACTAGCTGCAACACTTGATAGTATGGGATACGAAGCGACACCTTTTCAAGAAGATGCTGATTTAATACTCGTTAATACGTGTTGTGTAAGAGAAAATGCAGAACTAAAAGTTTATGGAAAAATAGGAAGTTTTAAAGCTTTAAAAGAAAAGAACCCTAATTTAGTTATCGGTATTTGTGGTTGCATGATGCAACAAGATCATGTTGTACAAGAAATAAAGAAAAAATATAGACATGTTGATATTGTATTTGGTACACATAATGTTCATAATTTTCCAGGATTACTCAACGAAGTACTAACAACGAAGCATTCAGTTGTCCAAGTGTGGGATATTGATGGCGAAGTAATTGAAAACACAAATTCTCATAGAAAATTTGAGTTAAAAGCTTATATAAATATTATGTATGGTTGTAATAACTTCTGTACTTATTGCATAGTACCTTATACTCGTGGGCGTGAACGTTCTAGAGAAAAAGATGCAATTCTTGAAGAAATTAAAGATCTTCTAAGTAAAGGTACAAAAGAGATTACTTTATTGGGTCAGAATGTAAATTCATATGGTAAGACATTAGATGCTCCTGTAAGTTTTGCTGAACTACTAGAAGAGGTGGCAAACCTAGATGGTGTAAAAAGACTTAAGTTCATGACATCACACCCAAAAGACTTATCTAGAGATGTACTGGATGTGATGGCAAGACATGATAATATTTCTAAATATCTTCATTTGCCAGTTCAAGCTGCAAGTAATACCTTGTTGAAGGCAATGAACCGTGGTTATACAAAAGAGGATTACATGGAGATCATTAAATATGCGAGAAATATTATGCCAGAAGTCACAATTTCTACGGATTTAATTATTGGATTCCCGGGAGAAACTGATGAGGATATTGATGCTTTGTTGGAATTAATCAAAGAAGTTCGTTATGATTCTGCATTTACTTTTATTTATTCTCAAAGAAAAGGGACTCCAGCAGATGAGATGACAAATCAAATTGATAATGATACAAAACATGAACGTTTCAACAAAGTTTTAAACTCACTTAACGAAATTATTACTGAAAAGAATTTAGCGTGTAAAGATCAGATTGTAGAGGTTCTAGTAGAGGGTTATTCTAGAAAAGATGAAACTCTAACTGGACGTACAGATGGTAATAGAACGGTTCACTTCTTAGGTGATGAGTCATTAATTGGCAGCTTTGTGAATGTAAGAGTTACTCGACCAAAGAAATTCTCGTTATATGGCGAGTTAGCGGAGGCATAAATGGCAAAATTAACACCTATGATGCAGCAGTATATGGAAATCAAGAAAGAATATGAGGATTACATTCTTTTCTTTCGATTAGGTGATTTCTATGAAATGTTCTTTGAAGATGCTGTGACTGCATCGAGAGTTCTTGATATTACACTTACAGCTAGAGGTTGTGGATTAGAAGAAAAAGCTCCTTTGGCAGGTATACCTTATCATGCTGCGGAAGGTTATTTAAGTAAGTTAGTAGCAGGTGGTTATAAAGTTGCTATCTGTGAGCAGATTGAAGATCCGAAGCAGGCAAAAGGAATTGTAAAACGAGCAGTTACAAGAATTGTAACACCAGGAACTGTGACAGATCCTAATATGCTAAAGGATTCTGTAAACAACTATGTTTTAACAGTTTACCAAAGTGATCGTAATTTTGGTATTGCTTATTCAGACATTTCTACATCTGAATTTAAAACAACTTTCTTTAAGAATTTAACGAATCTAGAAAATCTGTACAATGAAATCTTGAAGATCAACCCTAAAGAAGTCGTTATTTCTGAAAACTTACGATATGATGAAGAACTAATGTCATTTTTTATTGAAAATCATTACTTAATGACTTACTTAAATCCTGTATACTTTAAATACACTGAAGCTGAGCAAACGATTAAAAGACTTTTTAAAGTATATGCAACAGAGAGTTTAGGATTAACAGAATCAGATGATTCTATTATCGCTTGTGGTGCACTTTTAAGCTATATTGAGGAAACGCAAAAGGTCGATCTAGTACACTTTAATCATATAGAAGTTTATAAACACGATGCTTATATGGTTTTAGATAAATTTACAAGAAGAAATCTTGAACTGTCTGAAACGATGAGGGGACATGAGAAAAGAGGATCACTTCTATGGGTATTAGATAAAACTGCAACTGCAATGGGAGCAAGAAACCTTAGGAAATGGATAGAGGCACCTCTATTATCGAAAGAGGAAATCAATAAACGACTTTCTTCTGTACATTATTTTTATGAGAATATTTCAGTTAGACAAGACATACATGAATATCTATCAAGAATTTATGATCTAGAGCGTATTTCATCAAAATTAGTTTATGGAACTGTGAATGCCAGAGATATGCTGTCTTTAAAACAATCCTTGATGTATTTACCAAACATTAAAAATATGCTTAGTTCATCAGATAATCAACACTTGAGTCATATCATCTCTGAATTGGATGATTTAAATGATATCTATCAATTATTAGATGACTCTATAAACGAGGATCCGCCCATTACTATTAGGGAAGGTAGAATTATTAAAACTGCTTATAATGAGGAGTTAAGTGAGTTAAGAGATATACTAACAAACGGTAAAGATTGGATAGTTAAGTTAGAACAAGCCGAAAGAGAAAAAACAGGTATTAACTCCTTAAAAATTAAATTTAATAAGGTATTTGGTTACTTTATTGAGGTTACTAAAAAGAATGTAGATTTAGTACCTGAAAATTATATACGAAAGCAGACTTTAGCAAATGCTGAACGTTATATATACCCTGAGCTTAAAGATATTGAAACTAAAATCTTGAATGCAGAAGAGAAGATTAATGTTTTGGAATATGATCTTTTTGTAGATGTAAAGAATAAGGTTCTAGATCATATTCTTCGTATAAAAAAATCTGCACAAGTCATCGCAGAGATTGATACTCTGTTATCTTTTGCAATTGTATCTTATAACAATGATTATATAATGCCAGAAATCAGTGAGGATGGCGAGATCATGATCGAAAATGGTCGTCATCCTGTGGTAGAACAACTTGGAACAGAGGAATTATTTGTTCCTAATGATACCATTATTAATCAGACTGATAACAGATTTTACATCATAACAGGACCTAATATGGCAGGTAAATCTACGTATTTACGTCAAGTTGCATTAATTACACTAATGGCTCAAATAGGTTGTTTTATTCCAGCTTCTTCAGCAAAAATTGCTATCGTTGATAGAATTTTTACGAGAGTCGGTGCATCAGATGATTTATCACAAGGTCAATCTACATTTATGGTTGAGATGAATGAACTATCAAATATCTTGCATAACGCTACTGAGCATTCATTAATTATACTTGATGAAATTGGGCGTGGGACATCTACTTATGATGGTTTATCAATTGCTTGGAGTGTGGTGGAATTCCTATCACAAAATGAGGATATAGGTGCGAAAACTTTGTTTGCTACACATTACCATGAATTGACTGAATTAGAAGGTCGATTTTCTGGTGTGAAAAATTACTGTATCTCTGTAAAAGAATCTGGTGATGATATAACATTCTTAAGAAAAATCATTAGAGGTGGTGCTAATAGGTCGTATGGTATACAAGTTGCTAAACTAGCTGGTATTCCAGAACCTGTTATTGTCCGTGCGAAGGAAATACTAAAACAGTTAGAGGAGCATGATATAAACAACAATATTTCTTCTATTCATTCTAGTATGGAATTTAAAAGTGAAGTAATTACTAAAGACCACGAAGTGGTTCAAATACTCAAGGATATGGATGTTATGAAAGTAACACCTCTTGAGGCAATGAACTTACTATATGATCTAGCTGAAAGAGCAAAGAAGGATTAGATGATCGATAATAAAATTATTCAATTAGACAAAGATATATCTAATAAAATTGCTGCTGGTGAAGTTGTTGAAAGGCCATTAGCAGTAGTTAAAGAGCTTGTAGAAAATGCTATAGATGCAAAGTCAAATAAGATTACAGTAGAAATCAAAGATGCTGGAAAGACGCTCATTAGAGTTACTGATAATGGTCATGGCATCCGACCGGATGATGTAGTTTTGGCATTTGAAAGACATTCGACAAGTAAAATTAGGACCATAAACGATATTTATCATATATCTAGTTTGGGCTTTAGAGGTGAGGCATTAGCAAGTATTTCTTCTGTTTCAAACATGGAAGTTATTTCAAAACATAGTGAATGTGATTTTGGAAAAAAACTATTGTTAAGTGGTGGAAAAATTATCGAGAATCATGAAGTTGGTGCGCCTTCAGGGACAACAATGATGGTTAAAGATCTATTTTTTAATACCCCTGCAAGATTAAAGTTCATGAAAAGTAATAATGCAGAATTAAATGCTATTAACGATATCATGACAAAGCTTGCGATGTCTCATCCTGAGATTGCTTTCAAATATATTGTTGGTGGAAAGAATGTATTTATTACACCAGGCAATGGTAAATTATATGATGTGATACTGAATATATATCAGAAGTCCCTTGCTAAGAATCTAATAAAAGTAGATTATAAAGAACATGACATTCATTTGTCTGGCTATGTAAGTACGATTGAAATGACCCGAGGAAATAGACAATATCAAGTTGCATTTGTCAACAATCGTTATGTAAAGAGTAAGACGATTGAAGATGCAATAGCAACTGTATATCGTACTTTAATACCTCATAATAGATTTGCAATTGCTTTTCTTAATATTTCTATTGATCCATCGTTGATTGATATTAATATTCATCCAGCAAAGACAGAAATAAGATTTCATCAAGAAGGTGTAGTCAAGGATTTGATTTATAAAGCGCTTAAGTATGAAATAAATCGTTATGACCTTGTTCCAGACAAGCCTATGAATGCAAAACCGGTTGCTAATTCTGAAGTGCTAAAAGCTTATTCTGAAATAAATCGTGAAGCGTCAAAAAACTTGTCTGTTGATACTCCGGTTAAGAAATCTGTGAGTTCTGATAAACTGGCAACAAAAAAACACTACGAGACTTCGGATGATCGAATTAAAAAAGAGATATTATTTGAGAGTCTTGAAAATATAAAAGAAGAGATTATAGAAACAAAAACCAATGACATAGGGAAAATACCTCTAGTTGAATCAAAACCATTGATTAGAGAGAGTAAACCGCTTGTTAGAGAAGAACCATTGCCTTTTAGTAAAGAAGAGACCCCCTTAAGTAAAGACATTCAGAAGCCTCTAGTAAGAGAGTCAATGGTAAAAGAAAAGATTTACGAATCTCCTAAACCGATGTTTGATGATCCTAAGGAGACCATTTATGACAATCTAAAGTATATTGGTCAAATTTTTAACAGTTATCTTATTTATGAAAAAAATCAGCAAATGTATATGATTGATCAACATGCGGCTCATGAAAAAATACTGTATGAAAAGTTTTTAAGTGATTTTAAGAACAAAACAATGATGACTCAAATGATCTTAGAACCGATTGTTGTAGAAGTTAACTCAATGACAATTAATAATGCTATGGCGCATCAAGAAATACTTTTAAATTTAGGATTTAATATTGAACCATTTGGTGAAAGTGCCTTATTGATAAGGGAAATACCTCTTGGTTTTGATTTGAAAACAGCTAAGTTTATGGTTAATGACCTTATTGAAAAATTGGATTTTTCTTTACCAAAGGAAAGATTTGAGTTAGCAGTTAATCAAATAGCAACACGTTCCTGTAAGGCAGCTGTAAAGGCAAATGATGTTTTGATGGATATTGAGGTAAGAAGTCTAGTAGATCAGTTAAAAGGTTTAAATGAACCTTATACTTGTCCACATGGACGACCTATTATTATAAAGATATCAAGAAGTGAGTTAGAGAGAAAGTTTAATAGAACATAGAGGAGTTTATGAATAAAGTTGTTATTTTAGTAGGACCTACAGCCGTTGGGAAAACAGATATCTCAATAGACATAGCAAAGGCGGTTAATGGTGAAATAATCTCATCAGATTCGATGCAGATTTATAAGCATTTTGACATTGGTAGTGCAAAACCAACTAAAGAGGAAATGCAAGGTGTTCCACATTATTTAATTGACGAAGTGGATCCTTTTGTGAATTTCTCTGTTTCGGATTATCAGGAAAAGGCAAAAGCATATATTAAGGATATTGTCTCAAAAGGTAAAACACCTATTGTAACTGGTGGTACTGGTTTATATGTAAATGCATTAATGTATGATATGGATTTTTCCAATTCTGCAAGTGATCCTGAATACAGAAAGAAACTAGAAGATCTAGCAGTAGAATTAGGTAATGAATCTATCCATGAAATGTTAAAAGACATTGATCCGAAATCGTATAAAAAAATACATTTTAATAATCTTAGAAAAGTAATTCGTGCTTTAGAGGTTTATCATGTAACCGGACAGACAATTGATGATTTTAGTAAAGACTTAACTAAAACAAATGATTATGAATACATTTTAATAGGCTTAACTCGCAATCGTAAAAGATTATATGTTAGAATTAATAAAAGAGTCGACATTATGGTGGATAACGGTTTAATTGAAGAAGTAAAAAGTTTAAGAGAAATGGGATTGAATGCGTCAAACACATCAATGCAGGGTATAGGATATAAAGAGGTAGTTCCTTACTTAGATGGGATGTATGATAAAGAGACAATGATCTCATTGATCAAACAAAATTCAAGACGTTATGCCAAACGTCAAATGACTTGGTTTAGAAGGTATGATGATATTCATTGGTTTGATTATGATCAATATGACAGTTATGAGGAAATGAAAGCAGAAATCATCCGTCTAATTCAATCTTAAAATATTATGGAGGGGTTTTTATGAAAAATGCACTTAACTTACAAGATATCTTTCTAAATGATGTAAGAAGGGATCATATCAGTATTGTCGTATTTTTGATTAGTGGTTACCAAATTAAAGGATATGTTAAAGGATTTGATAATTATACTATTGTGCTCGATAGTGATGGAAAACAACAGATGATTTATAAACATGCTATTTCAACAATCATTCCGGCTAAGCCTGTTAATTTCAACAAAAAAGTAGAAGAATTTACAGAATAAAAAGAATGGCTCTAAAAGAGAACCTTTTAGAGCTTTTTAACGAGGAGAATTTATGAGTAAAAGAGTCATGTATGAATCTTTAGGTATTCATACTGAAGTATTAGATTTTTTAGAAAGTATTGAAGGAGATATTGAGGGGACGTTTAAGGAAATTGATGAGATTGCAAGTTATAATCAATTAAAGGTTTTAAATGCTATGCAAAAACATCGTTTATCAAGTAATCATTTTAACTGGCATACAGGTTATGGTTATGATGATCCAGGTCGTGAAAAGATAGAGGAAATTTATGCTGAAATCTTCAAAACAGAAGATGCAATTGTTAGACCTATTATTGTGAATGGTACCCATGCATTGAGTTTATGTTTGTCAGGCATACTTAAAACTGGTGATACACTGTTATCAATTGCAGGAAAACCATATGATACTTTGGACGAAGTTATTGGTATTAGTAATGAATACAAGCAAGCTTTAGATATAAAGTATAAACAAGTAGATTTAACTGAAGATGGTGATTTTCAGTTTGATCTTATAAAAGAACAAATGACGTCATCTGTTAAGATGATTTATATACAGAGATCAAGTGGTTATAGTTGGAGACGATCATTAACTATTGAAAAGATTGAAGAAGTAATTACATATGTAAAGGGAATTCAAAGTGATGTGATTGTTATGATAGATAACTGTTATGGTGAATTTCTAGACTATAAGGAACCAACTGAAGTTGGTGCTGATATAATGGCTGGATCATTAATAAAAAATCCAGGTGGTGGCCTTGCAATAACAGGAGGTTATGTAGTTGGAAGAAAAGATTTAGTTGAGCAAGTGTCATATAGAATGACAACACCTGGAATCGGAAAAGAATGTGGTCTTATGTTCGGGGAAACAAGAACAATGTTTCACGGTTTGTTTATAGCACCTAGTACGGTAGCCGGAGCTATAAAAGGCGCTATATATTGTGCAAGAGCTTATGAAAAATTAGGGTTTGAGGTTAATCCAAAGTACAATGATCCTAGAAGTGATATAATTCAGTCTGTTAAATTAGCATCAAAAGAGCGTGTAATTGCATTTTGTGAAGGCGTTCAATATGCTGCACCTGTAGATTCCCATGTAACACCTGTACCGTGGGCAATGCCTGGATATGATTCAGAAGTAATAATGGCTGCTGGTGCTTTTGTACAAGGTAGCTCAATAGAGTTGAGTGCTGATGCACCAATGCGTGAACCATTCATCGTTTATTTTCAAGGTGGTGTGACTTATGATCATTCTAAGTTTGGTGTCATTAAATCATTGAATAGACTGTATGAAAACAACTTAATCAACATAAAATAATTATGTAAACCGAGGTGAATATGAAAAAAATACTTGAGTGGGTTAAGCCTATAATTTTTGCAGTTGTTATTGCTTTTATAATAAATTCATTTATTATAGTTAATGCAATTATACCGACTGCTTCTATGGAACCTACTATTTTAGTAAACGACCGTGTGATAGCTTTAAGAATGTCCTATTTATTTAGTGAACCCGAAAGAGGGGATATAGTTATATTTGACTCTAATTTCGAAGATAAGTTACTTGTTAAAAGAATTATTGGTTTACCAGGAGATTATATTGAAGTTATTGATAGTAAGGTTAAGATCAACGGTGAATTTATTGATGATTTTTCCGATATTGAAATTATCGGAGATTTTGGACCTTATGATGTACCTGATGAGTCATACTTTATGTTGGGAGACAATAGAAATAGGAGTAAAGATTCGCGTTATTGGGATAATCCGTATATTGAAAAGAACTTGATTAAAGGTAAAGTGTGGATAAAATATTTTCCATCATTTGAATACTTAGGAGGTAATAATGGACAATAATGTAAAGATCGTTTTAGATAAACGCATTAAGAAAACTATTAACAACCTTGAGAAAAGAAATATGAATGGTTATTTAGTGAGAGATGTACATGAACTACATAGCAAAATTACAGAACTTATCCCTGATGACTCTACAGTGTCAGTAGGTGGTTCAATGACTCTCTTTGAAACGGGTGTGATTGATTACTTGAGGGGTCGAAACGTAAAATTCTATGATCGTTATGAAGATGGATTATCTGCTGATGACATTACAGAGATATACAGAAAATCATTTAGTGTATCAGGTTACTTTGCAAGTACAAATGCTATCACTGAACTAGGTGAAATTTATAACGTAGATGGTAGAGGTAACCGTGTTGCAGCCATGATATATGGACCAGACAAGGTCATACTTATTGTTGGAACTAATAAAATAGTGAAGGATTTAGATGAGGCTATTGAGAGAAATAGACGTATAGCAGCACCTGCCAATGTACAAAGATTAGATAGAAAAACACCATGTCATGAAACCGGCTATTGTACAAGATGTAATAGTCCTGAAAAAATATGTAATGCATATACAGTTATAGATGGTCAAATGTCGAAGGATCGTATGCATATAATTTTTATTGATGGTACATATGGTTACTAAAAGACTCAATTGAGTCTTTTTTATGTATAGTAATTTTAATAGACAATTTATTTGTTATTGTACTAGTATATATGTAGATATAGTGAATTTATACTTACTGTGTGTAAATGTAATGAATCATATGACTGATAAAAATGATTAATACTGATAATCAAAGGAACATTATTTGGTGTAATGTTTACGTAACAGAATAGAGCAATGATTCATGATATAATTAATACCAAAGAGGTGAAAAAATGTACAGAGTAGAAGATTACAAAAAGATATTTGAACAATTAAAATTGGATGATAGCAGAGCTGTGTCGTTATATGGTTATGCACCCGTTTTTAAAGTTAGATTAAATGATGAGTTTTATGTTTTGAAAAGAACTAAGAAAGATGAGAATCAAATGAACAAACTTCTTGTTTTTCAGAAACATTTAAAGAGTAATGACATTAATGTTAATGTTCCCTTAAAACGTTTTGACGAGGATACACATATGATCGATGAAACAAGATGGGCAATATATCCTTTTGTTGAAGGAGAGCCTTATAATGGTTCTGATGAACATATCACATTGGCAGGCGATTTACTTGGGAGATTACATGCCAGTAACAATGATATATTTAATCATGGTTTCACATGGCAAAACTATGGAGGGGTCTTTTTAACAGATATATTGGATGACTTGAAAACTATAGAAAGTAGATACGGTGAGCAATTACATATTCAGGAACTAGTTGAAGAGGCCGTTAAGTCAAAGTTTGAGCATTTGAGAACTATAGATTTTCCATATGTAGATGCGACATGGGATTATAAGGCTACTAATTTAATTTTTGGTGATGATAAGGTTTCTTTAATTGATTTAGACAATAGTGGGTACATTCCTAGAATATTTGATTTATGTCTTGCGTTGATTTTATTCCACACATCTTCACCACTTGCTCCAAATAGACCATTTACAATTGAAGAATGGGATGTTTTTATGGCTGCTTATAAAAAACATATTACTTTAACAGAAGAAGAAGTTTTGAATTTCACAGAGTATCTTAAATTTGTATTTCTTGACGAAGGTTTTTATGCGATAGTTGATTTAGAAATGGATGATCAAAAAAGACAAATTGAGTTTATTGAACAGCTGATGCTTTTAGATCTAGCTAAATATAAAATATAGTAGTATGAAATGTAAAGAACACTAGATTCAGTAATCTAGTGTTTTTATTTACGTAAAAAAAGATGCATTTCTGCATCTTACATATGTCTGTATACACCTTTTACAATACCTAAAACAGCAACATCCTTTGAATAAATTGGATTCAACGTTGAATTTTCAGGTTGTAATCTTATTTGATCTTTTTCCTTGTAGAAAGTTTTACAAGTTGCTGAATCATCTAATAAAGCAATCACAACATCACCATTTTTGGCTTCCTGTTGTTTTCTAACTAATACAAGGTCGTGATCCATGATACCGATTTCAATCATACTATCACCAGAAATCTTTAACATAAAATATTCACCATCATCAACAAATTCAGTAGGAAGAGGGAACTTATCCTCAATGTTTTCTACTGCTAAAATAGGTTGACCAGCTGTTACAGTTCCAACAATAGGTACCATAGAAATGTTTGTTCGGTAGTCATCTAATTGTTGTACGTTTGTAGATATATCTTCATCTTTAAATTCATCACCAGGAAGTAAAATCTCAATTGCTCTTGGCTTTGTTGGATCTCGTCTAATAAAACCCTTAGCCTCAAGTCTGTTTAGGTGACCATGTACTGTAGATGTTGATTTTAAGCCAACTGCAGCGCATATCTCACGAACAGAAGGTGGATATCCTTTTTGATGTACTTGGCTTTGTATGTATTTTAGTATGTTCAATTGCTTTTCAGTAATTTCTTTGCTCATTTCTGGCCTCCCATCTTTTTCTACACTTAGTATACATGAAAGTATCAAAAAAATCAAACATTCGTTCGCAATTCCCTTTACAAAGAACAACCGTTCGGTTATAATTAAAATACGAACAGATGTTCAAGGAGGTAGTGATGACTAATATTAATATGATTAAGAAAAATAGAAGAAAAAGAAAAGCTAATAGAGTAACTTTTGCATTAACACTAATCTTTATTATTACTTTTTTATCCCTTATGATGACACTAGGGAATGTGAATTCATATGGTGATGGTGATGTTGAATATGTTGAAATAAGAGTAAGAGCTGGAGACAGTTTGTGGAGTATAGCAGATCAGGCTACTCCTGAACATAGAGATTTGAGAGAAACAATGTATGAGATTTCAAAAGTGAATGAGTTGGATGATGAAATAGTTTATCCAGGTCAAGTTTTACAAGTTCCAAAGGTGTACTAGATTATTTTATAAAGAATGAAAAACAGAGGTGCCGGAACAAGTGTTCTCACACCTCTGTTTTTTAGTTAATACATTATTTTGATTGCTTATATCTGATAAAAATATATAGATTTTGAGTGTTGATTATATAGTCATTCTATATTGTCGTTTCGTGAAGTGTGTTGACAACCGTTATCTAGAATGTTACTATAATTAAGGCAAAATTATATATGTAAATTATTCTAGATTGATGTCTATTGAATAAAGGCAAACCATTCGAAAGGGTGGGACGCAAAGCTAAAGGGCCTGTAAAATGGCAGCCAGTTTCCTATAGTCCTTTTTTGGTTAAAGGCAATATTATTTTTTGCATAATATTGTTTTGATATGAGAATATTTTAAATCATATGAGGTTACGTGATATATTAGATTGGATTTATATTATATATTTCATATACTATAGCGAATACAATAAGGCAATGTTTTTGAAACGTTCTTCTTATTGTATTTTTATATGCTCTTTAAACATATATAGTAATGCAAGTGAACTCATTTGTTCATTTTATTCAAGGAAGCATTGTGGCTGAGAAGTGATTACTTTTCAAGTCAGTACACACTAGGTTTTTATGGTAACTGGAAATATGGGAAGAGAAGAGATCAATTTTTATCAAAAAAAAGTAAATCAGATAATATATAATTACATAAATAAATTAGTAAAACAAGAGAATTTTCAACAAATTTATATTGATAGTTTAGTAGATAAGGAAAAATTATCAATTGCATATTCTGATTTTGAAACAATGATTGAGCAGATAAAAAAAGAGCTACTCAATGGTTAATGATTTATTCATAAGTGAGTGATAATATTTTTGTCCTCTCATAAAAAAGTACTATAAAAACACATGAATTTTACAAGGAGATAATATGAAACTTAGAACTAAAATAATTACACTTGTTCTTTCAATTACTTTACTTGCACTAGCAGCTTTAGGTGGTGTATCTTTTTTGAGAGTACAACAGATAGTATTTGAAGAAGTTAGTGGTTTGACAGGAAATCTGGTAGGTGAGATTTCAAAAGAGGTATCATCTGAGATGCAATCTTATATGAATGCAGCAAATATTCTGTCTAAATCAGATCGATTTATTGAAGCCAAGCGAGGAAGTACCAAGAACTTACTGTCTGAATTTGAGAGCTTTCAAACTGAGTTTGATCAAGTGACGAATGTTTTTGTAGGTTTTGAGAACAAAGATTTCATTATTTATCCTGAAACTGAATTACCTGCTGATTTTGATCCGACAAATAGGCCGTGGTATATTCAAGTTAAAGAGACTGGAGAATCATTATGGACTGATCCATATATAAATACATCTGATGGAAAGCTTATCATCTCATATGTTGCACCTGTAAAGAGTAGAGGGCAAGTAATTGGTGTTGTAGGTCTGGATATTGATTTATCTTCATTAGGTGGAGAAATGAGCCAAATAAAAATACTTGAGACAGGATATCCGGTTATCATTGATGCCAAAGGAAATACAATGACTCATCAAGTTGAGAAGTTGATTGGTCAACCTATTCCAGTTCCGGAAATTAATAAAGCGTTAGAAAAAAATGATACAGGTACTACAGACTATAAGTGGGATGGTACAAATAAAATAGCGTTCTTTACAAAAGATGATGTGACTGGCTGGACATATTTAGTTACTTTAAATAGAAGTGAGATTACTGATAAAGCATTACCAATTTTAACTTCAATGATGTATGTAGGGATTATATCATTTGTTATTATCCTTATTTTAGGTAGAATTTTTTCTCGTAAAATAGTCAAGCCTGTTAAGGTACTTGAATCTGTTATGGATAAAGTTAAAGAGGGAGATTTTTCAGTTAGAGCTGAGATTTTGACAAAAGACGAAATTGGTCAAATGTCTGCGACTTTTAATGATATGTTATCTAATGTTACCAATTTAATTACTGAATCTAAAGAAGCATCTGAACTTGTAAATCATGCAGCTATGAATTTGGCAAGTAATGCTGAAAAGGCATCTGAATCAGCTCAAGAAGTTAATTTAACAATCACAGAAATTGCTGAAGGTGCTAGTAGTCAAGCAGAAGATGCAGAACGTGGAGCAACTATTACAAATGAATTAAATCACGAAATAGAAACTTTGTTAACATTTATTAACGAAATGAAGGAAAGAGCTGCTGAGGTTGAAGCTCAGAATGAAATCAGTAGTAAAACAGTTTTATTACTTAACGATAGAACAGCGCAAAATAGTGAAGCAACAGGAAAAATTGGTGACTCAATTGAGATCTTGAAAGGCAAGAGTATGACTATTGGTGATATAGTTGATACTATCAGTATGATCGCAGGTCAAACTAATTTACTTGCTTTAAATGCATCGATTGAAGCTGCGCGTGCTGGTGAACATGGTAGAGGTTTTGCTGTTGTAGCGGAAGAAATTAGAAAGCTTGCTGAGGAATCTGATAATGCTGCTCAAGAAATTCAGGCAAATATTGGTGAGATTCAAGGTCAAACAAAAGAAACATCAGAATTAATGGAAACAGTTCATGAGAGTAGTGATTTACAACAAAAAGCAGTTACAGAAGCTGACGAAGCATTTAAAGTAATATTTGAGCGTATTAGTGAAATTATTAGCGTTATCGAAAAGGCTACTTTAAAGGTTAATGATATTGCCTCTAAGAAAGAAACTATGATTGAAGCTATTGAAAATATTTCGTCTGTATCTGAGGAAACTGCTGCTGGAGCTGAAGAGGTAACAGCATCAATGGATCTTCAAACAGAAACTGTTGGTAAAGTGTCAGAGTCATCTGATGAACTAAGTCAGTTGTCAGAACGTTTAAGTGAATTACTTATGCACTTTAAAACGGAGGCATAAATGTATAAAGTAATCGTATTTACAATGGCAAATCAAAATTATGCTTTAGACTTAAATTCTGTAAGTAGTATATTAGAGTATGCTGAAATTACACCAGTTCCAAATAGCCACTTTGTAGTTTCTGGATTGATTAATGTTCGTGGTGAACTATATTCAGTTATAGATATGGGCAAGGTTCTTGGTGCTTCACTGAATAAGGAAGGATCAAAAATAATTCTTCTTGATGAACAAAAGCTAGGCTTACATGTTCAAGATACAAAAAATGTTATCACAGTTACAGAAGATAGCATCAGTGAAATAAATACAATAATGGGAAGTAAGGATGTTAGTCTTATAGAGAATGTCATAAACAATGATGGTATTGTTATTGAGTTATCTACTGATAAAATATTGAACTTCATTAAATAAGATGTAAACACCCAAGATATTTAGATGTCTTGGGTGTTTCTTTTATTACGTAAGACAAAATCTAAAAGAGTTATAAACATTAATCTGATTTGCATTTTATAATAGAAACATCCAATATAATTGAAATTTAAGTTACATAATGACAATTGGTTGTTTTAGGTATAATATGGAATTAGATCATTAAATTAAGTGATCTGATTTAATAACTTAAGGAGGGAATAATGAAAAAATACATATTAATTATTGTTGCTGCTGTTATAGCATTTTTAATCGGAAATTTTATTTTTAAATCAAATCATGAATTAACTTTCAATAATGTGTTGAATGATTTAAATGAGAGAAGAGAAAAACTATCTAATTATGATATTGATGCAGGTCAATACCTCTGTACATCAACAAGTGACAACATATTCACCTCAGAGGAAGTTAAACACTTAATTGAGTACAGTAAGCCAGAAAGTAGATTACTATCGATAGATGAGGCATTAGAAGACGTTGACTGCCTATTTAAGATTTTTAAATATGAGTATGGTGGTTATGTTTACTTTGGCGGTGACGAGGTATTTGAACAGGCTAAAGAAAATATAGTCAGTGAAATAAATAAAGAATCAGAGATTTCCATAACCAAGTTAGAAGAAATTATTGCAAATGAGTTAATGTTTATTAACGATGGTCATTTGAGAATAGGGAATGTAAGAATCAACGAGAAATTTCAAAAAAAATACTACTCTAATGAGAAAATAGGATTCAAAGAAGACTCAAAAGGTTTTTATACTCTCGTGGATGGTAAAAAGAAATACTTAGAAACTATAAACAATGATGTAAATGTGGAAATGTACATGAATTTGTCGATAGATGAAAGGGGTCATTTAGTACATTATATAGGATTGAACAAAGAAGATGGTCCAGTAATAGAAAAAATACCAATTAAGTATATGGCTGATGATGCATCTGTTGATGAAGTAATTGATCTATTTAGAGCTACTACGACTGAGAATCATAAAAAGGCAACTTTTGAAGAAATACTACTTAATGATACTCCTGTGATTACTTTAAGACGTTTCGATGATGTTGGTGATGAGACTTTCATGAAAGACTTTGTTGAGAGCGGGCATAAGTATAAAGATGAGAAAGCTTTGGTGATTGATTTACGTGGCAATAGTGGTGGAAGTTCCATGTGGGGTGAGTTTTGGTTTGAAAACTATACTGGATATCCTGTTCAACAAGGTGGTGCAAAAATATTAAGGTTTGGACCACTTCATAAACAGTTTAATTCACTATATTTACATGACAATCACACTTCCTATTTGAACAAATACAATATGCCAGAGCTCAATGAATTTGCTAAGAAATATTATGACTCCATTAAAGATGTTATGAATGATGATAGTTTTAACTATCAATTAATTGAAAGAGAATATCAAGTCGTTGACAATGGTAGTATTATTTTTGTTCTCATTGATAAAAGGGTTGGATCATCAGCTGAGGATTTTGTTTTAAATCTAAAAACGATAAATAATGTAGTTGTTGTGGGCAGTAATACATATGGATGTTCAGATGTTCTTAGTATGATAAACCTATATTTACCGAACTCTAGAACAAATGTTTTTCTAGGATTTTCTCTAGACATTAAACAGGAAGAACCTCACTTCTTTGATGGCGTTGGTTTGGAACCGGACATTTGGTTAGCCAATTCAAATATGCTAGATAGAGTTTTGAAGTTGATTGAATCAGAAACTATAGAAAACTAAGTTCTTATTTAGTACTAAAAAGGACTATTACTATTAGAAATTAGAATGGAAAACAAGTCATGCAGTTAATATACCGTTAAATAATTTTTTTACTTTCATATATTTAAGTGAGTTTACTTTTAATTTGGGTAAGAATAAATAAAATAGTAATCATAAAATATGAAAAGAGGTATAAGATGAAATGGTGCAACAAATGTGAGATAGAGTGTTCAGATTCAACAGAAACTTGTCCTAAATGTGGTGCGTCTTTGTCAGATGTAGATGTCTCAGAACATGACTTTGATGATATGGTGAGAGGTAATTTTGAGGTTTTGACACATATTTATGATAACGTTGAAGCTAATTTATTTACAGCATACCTAAATTCTAATGGAATTGAGACATATGTTCATTATGAACTTAATGGTCCATATAAAACATTACTTATAGAACCTGGAACAGAAGGGACTATAATTTTGGTTTCAAGTAATCAACTAGAGGATGCAAAAGTCTTAATGGAGCAATATGAGTATATAAGCGAATCGTAATGTTAGCATTTGAATTATAGTATCTATAATATTGAGTTAGGTATTCTTCTTTGAACAGAAGGATGCCTTTTATAATACATTTTATGACTTTTAATGCTATAATTTATGAAATAAAACAAATATAAGTTTAGGAGTAGAAATGATTCGAGTTGCAGCCAAAGCGATAATTATTAAAGAAAACAAGTTATTAGTTATAGAAAATTTTAAAGACCGAATTTACTATACATTACCTGGTGGTGGTCAAAAGCACAATGAAGATCTACACCAAACACTCAAAAGAGAATGTATAGAGGAAATAGGTGTTGATGTTAAAGTTGGTGAACTCCAATTCGTATGTGAAGATATTTCGGATCGTCACGATGATTCGATTCATAAGGATGGCTTTCAACAGATGGATTTGTTCTTTAAGTGTGAGTTAGTAGGTAACATAGGTGTTGAAGAGACCGCCGAAAGAGATGTGACTCAAACTGGATTCAAATGGTTAAACATTGATGAACTAAATAACTCAGTGTTTTATCCAATGAAACTTAGAGAACACATTGTGAGATTACAAAATGGAAACAAGGAAGTTACTTATTTAGGGGAAGTTGATTAATACGGAAAAAATTATATATAAAGATATAAAGGTTAGCCACTTAATAATTAGAATAATATTATTTATTTGCTTAAGAAACCACTAAAAAGGTATATATATAGTATGTAAAATGCTAATCTAAATGGAATGTATTGTATTTTGATATACTGCGGTTATTATTGAATTATTGAAGGTGGTACTTGATGAAAAATAATATAATTACTCACATTAAAAATGAAAAAATACATAATATATTACAGACAATTACAGCTGAAATGAATATTACAGAGTTGTCAATTAAGAGCTATGAGGAGTTCTTTCATGCTTTAACTCATATTAATCCTTCTCTTTTTATTGTTGAGATTAGTGACTGCGATGATCAATATATTCGTGTGATTAAAATTGCAAAAAAGTCTATTTTAACTAGAGATATTCCAATTCTAGTAGTTATAACTGAGCCTAATGACTCTCTTATTGAACTACTATCTAAGGAAGATATTCAAGCAATTATTTATCCACCAGTATTTGGATCGACAATGAAACTTTATATAAAGAATTTTATTGATATGATGAAACGTGGAGATGATATTCAGAATATCTTGGATTTAAGAACAGTACAGTCTGTCCTTATCTCTGGATTGGCTTCATTAGCTGAGTATAGAGACCCTGAAACTGGTGAACACTTGAAAAGGACACAAAACTATGTGAAAGCATTATCTGTAGCTCTACAGAGAAAAGGCATATATAAAGAAGAACTGACTACAAAGAATATTGAGTCCATGTATATATCGGTACCATTGCACGATATCGGTAAAGTTGGTATTAGTGACAGTATTCTATTAAAGCCAGAAAGATTAACGGATGAAGAGTTTGAAATAATGAAGGAACACGCAAAAATCGGTTATCAAACAATCAGAGAGGTTGGAAGTAAACTAAAAAACAATTCGTTTCTAGAGTATGCATCAGATGTAGCTTACACGCATCACGAAAAATATGACGGTACGGGCTATCCACGTGGATTAAAGGGAGAAGAAATACCTCTAATTGGACGCTTGATGGCTGTTGCAGATGTGTATGATGCATTAACAAGTAAACGAGTTTATAAAGATGCAATGTCCCATGAACAAGCTGTTACGATCATAAAAGATGGTATAGGAACACATTTTGATCCGATAATAGTTGATTGTATGTTAGATTTGGAATCGACTTTTATAAATATAGCAAATACATACAGAGACAATGAATCAAATGAGAATAAACATTATAGATTAGAAAATTTAGTCAGAAGCAATCGATTAAATAAGGTCTTAGTTGTGGAAGATAGTAGAATTGTAAGAGAAATTACGATGAATCAATTAACATCTATGGGCTTGCAAGTTGATGTTGCAGAAGATGGATTAGAAGGTTATGAGAAAGCATCTTCTAGTGAGTATGATTTGATTTTATTAGATATTGAAATGCCTAAAATGAATGGTTACTCTATGGCTTTGAAGTTAAAAGAATTATCGATTAACTCATTACTAATTGCAATGACAGCTGCAGACTATAATGTTGGAATAGAGGAGTTGAGAAAGTTTAATATTGCAGGACTGGTATTAAAACCAGTAGATTACAATAAAGTAGCAGCAATATATGAGGAAGCAAAGAGACAAAGTCGTTAGATTTAAAGATATAATATATACTTTGTTTCCTTTATCTTAATCAATCTAAGTAAAGTTACTGTAGTAGTTGTTGACTACTTAAAACATCCTATATAAAAGTTCTGAAGATACTTAATTTGGTATCTTTTTTTATATTAACTTTTAATAGTATAAAAGTGACTGCTAAAGTGAAACACCTTTATAAGAAGTACAAATTGTTGTTATTATTGTATAGAATGGAAGTTCTAACATAAGCATTTAATTTTCAATAAAGGCCCTCAAATTGACTATAGCAGATGTATTATATTATACAACATACCATATCAGCATTGTAATTTTATTGTATAGAGGATTCAGATTGTATGTAATAAGACATAATTGTGATTAGAATTGTTCAGGAATGGAGTTGAATTTATGTGTAATGAATTGAGTAACTTATACGATGAAGGAATTGAATTTGTAACGACGCTTTTAATAAATAAAGATATGCAGCAAGCTAAATCAAATAAAAAAGTTCTCTCTAATGATTACTTAGAATGGCTCCATAGAATAAGTAAGGAAGTTGAGAAAGATTTTCCTAATCACTCTGAAACAGAGTTATTACTTTCAATTGCAAGTAGGATTGACTATGGAGATATCAACATATTGACTGAGCATCAAATGATACTGAAGGTAATCTCACAGCTGATGAGAGATTACTATAAAATGAACTAAAAAATATCTGATAAGAGATCATTATTTAGTTGATAGTTAAAGCCTACGTCTTAGACATAGGCTTTTTTTCATTGTCTTTCGTAGAATCTAATAATGCTTTTATTAGCTGAAAGACTTCTAATGGTATATCTTCAATGATAAGTTTTTCATCTTCATTATAATCTTTCATACAGTCACCTGAAATCTATCAAAACTGCTTTCCTCAGTTCTTACAGTATGATGATTAATTCTAAGAGTTGCCGATTTAAAACTGCTACTTCTACTAATTGTATGTGAACCAATTGATTTAATTTTGTCCTCAAATACAGAAGTATAATTTTTCACACGTTCGATAGATGATTCTTCTCCCCATATATTTATAGTAAGTGAATTATCTATAAAGCTAAAAGAAACAAGCGAAGGTGAAGTATTGAAGAAAGAAACATATAAATTAAAAATATAGTCATGTGGACTAAGGTACTTAAACTGAAAATCTAATAATGTCATCTCGTCATTTGAATTTAAAAATGAACCATAATATTCTTTGTACGTAGTGAGTAAACTATATCCTTCTATCCTTTTGTTGTGCTCTGTGATAACTCTTTTTTCATCCTGGGTTAAGATCGTAGTGAAGCTCATAGGGTTAGGTTTATATCCATAAAGAGAATATATGTCGTTCGTCCATACTGAAACGCGTTCATACCGTTTAATCTCAGATATTTCTGAATCAAACTTAATGTTCACATTTGCATGACCTATTAAAGAGAGTATACCATTGGCAACATTCTCAAATTCGTGAGGTCTTATATTTTTTTCTTTGAAAGGACCAGTGTATCTATGTTCTAAATATTTACTATTTGAAAAGTGATTACTCGGTAGTTTCTCAAATAAAAGATTTAATTTTTCTGCATCCTTTTCGTCTGTAGCCTGTATCATTTCATAAAGAATGTTACTTGTACTTGATCTCAGAAATGATGATGAATCCCTGAAAAAGACGTACTCTTTTAATTTAGACTTTAACATAGGGTACAGTTTGGAATCTTTCTTTGCTTCAGTAATTAGTGCTTCAATTGAATAATAGAATTCATCACTAGTATTTTTAAAGTCTTTAATTTCACTTGTTACTCTACTGATGTTAATTGTTTCTGTTACAGTAAGTTCACCATCTGCTCCTAAAATTGCTTGATGGATAAGTTCAGAAAACTCATATGAATCCATATTATCTATGATTTCATCTAATGTATCTTTAAATCTGTCTTTCAGTTCAGAAAATAAATACGACTCATTTGATAAGGTAATTTCTTTTGATTCAGCTAAGGAATTGATGATAGATACAAGTCTGTCATCATCATCAATAAAATGACCTTTGAAGATTTCTGTATATCTCTTGTGAGATGATGCTCTTTGATCGTGATAACCACCTATAGAGGTAGTTACTTTCGCATATTGATTTAAAATGCTCGTTTTTGATAGTTTTAAATCAAGTCCATTTTTAATCAAGCCGATTGTAGTTTTAGTTATTGTCTCTGTAAGAATATCTTTGAATTTATCTAAATCTTTATCTGCTTTTTCACATAGAGAAGTGAATACTTTATTGAGTTTTTGTGTATCTTCCAACGTAGTACCACATAGAGCTAAGTGTACTGCTTCTATTTTTTCGTTACTGAGTTCAATACCTTTCGCTTTCATGATTTCAATAGTGTTAATTCTTTGATTATCTTGTTTGCAGTTAACAGAATGCTCAGCTGATATTCTCTTTGATCTAATAGAGGAAGAGCATATGTTAGTTGTTTGATTACTTATTACATTGATATCCATAATACCTCCTTTTCCTTTTATTGTTATCGGTAGTAAATCTTGAGATTTTAATATAAAATCCTTAAAAAAATATTAAATCATTTTAATGTTCTTAAAACTAACAAGAATAACTTTTAGGTCTCAAATGAATCTTGAATATATAGAGGAAAATATATGGCGTTAAAAGGCTATAGGCCTTATCGTGTGATAGAATTGAAGTGTGGTATAAATAAAATTGATAAACTTATTACTATATGTGTAACCATTTTAGAGAAAGTAGCGTCTATTGTATTGAAAGCCAAACTAGTGAGGAGCAACAATGAAAGATTCTAGAATTATAAAATTATTTGTAAAGCGTTCCGAGGATGCTATTACTGAACTCAGTAAGAAATACAAAATATATATGTATAGTATTAGTCACAATATTTTAAGAAATAATGAGGATGTTGAGGAGTGTATTAATGATGCTTTTTTAAGTGTATGGTCAAATATACCACCAATAATTCCACAATCATTAAAAGCATATTCTGCAAAAATCATAAGGAACTTATCAATCGATCGTTATAGAAAAATTAACGCTGATAAGAGGGGAAATGGTCAGATAGAAGTTGTTTTTGATGAATTAGAGGAAATCCTAAAATCTAGTAATATTGTTGAGGATACTATTATTTCAAAGGAGTTGATTAATGAAATCAATTTGTATCTAGGTCTTACTTCCAATGAAAAAAGGTTGATGTTTGTTTTAAGATATTACTATGCTTATAGTATAAAAGATGTAAGTAATAAGATGAATATCAGTGAAAGTAAGGTTAAAACATCCTTATATAGATTGAGAGCAGACTTAAAGAATCATTTAATAAAGAGAGGTATCACGATATGAGACCAGGAGAAAGATTATTTAGAGAATTAGATAATATAGATACAAGATATATAGAGGAAGGGTTTACCAACATGAAATCAAATAAAAAATATAAAATAGGCATTGCAGCTGGTATTTTAGCTGTAGTCATTGCATTACCAAATGTGTCTCCAGCATTTGCCAAAACATTATCAGAGGTCCCATTAATAGGAAAAATATTTGAGGTAGTTACCATTATTGATACTGAAGAAAAAAGTGGAGATGCTGAAGTTGATATTGCAATACCAAAGATAGACAACGAAATGGAGAATCCATCAGTTGAAGTTGTTAATGATATGATGGAAGAATATAGCGAAAGATTAATTGAACAGTTCTATGAAGACGTCAATGAAAGCAGAGGCTCTCTAGATGTTGATTATGAAGTGGTAACAAACAGTGAAACTTGGTTCACTATTGTTATAGAATCAGTTGAAATTCAAGCTAGTGGCTATGAACGTAAACATTACTACAATATTGACAAAAAATCAGGTGAATACATATTATTTTCCGGACTATTTACTGATTTTATAAAGTCGAAGGATATAATCAATGAAAATATAATAAGTCAAATGAGAGCTAAAATGGAAGATGAGGATCTAACATATTTTATCAAAAAAGTAGATAATTCAGGTTTTGAATCAGTATCAGAAAATCAAAATTACTATTTTAATGAGAGTAATGAATTAGTTGTTTCCTTTGATGAGTATGAAGTAGCTCCTGGTTATATGGGTGTTGTAGAGTTTGTAATTCCCTCAGATCTCATAGAGTAAAAAACGATATTTGATTTTGCTATAGTTTAAAGTGCCTAAAGTTAAAGCTGAAGGTACTTTTTCATTTTAACGTAAATATGTATATAGATTGACACAAAAACATATGTTCGGTATAATAGTGTTAGCTTAAAGAATGAAATGATAATAATAGGAGGAGATGAAGATGGATCGTTATAGTGAAGGGATGAAATTGATTGAGGAAAGTTGTGGTAATGGGAAAGATAATATTATCGCTTTAGCAACTATTGCAGTAGATTTAAACTCTGAAGGAAATCCACAGCCTTTTGTAAGAGAAGTAGATGCATATTATGAAAGTGGTGTGTTTTATGTTACTACTTGGGGGAAATCTAATAAGATGCTTCAAATCGCGCAGAACAAAGAGGTTGGGTTTGTAGTCTGCAAAGAGGGAGTATCAGGAAGTGGTATTGGTGAAAATCTTGGTTGGGTGTTAGATCCACAAAATGCTGAAATAAGGACGAAACTTCGTAAGGCTTTTAGCAATTGGTATGATCATGCAAATAATGAACAGGATGAAAATTGTGTTATTCTGGCAATTCGAATGACTAGAGGGACAATATTCAGAGATGAAGGAGCTTTACGTTACAATTTGGATTTAGTGAATAAAAAAGAAATTGAATAAATAATATGTTGTGTCTTATTTTGTGAATATAAACAATTTAGCAGATTAAGATGAAAAGCTTCTACGATGTATCATCATAGGAGCTTTTTTGTATTTATAAGTGAGTATTATAAGTATATTTGCTTAGCCAAGTATGGATTGAAATGATAGAAATCAAAGTTCTGTATAATAGCTCTAAAACATTTCATTTTAATTTAGGGCAATCAAAAGACTGCAGACAAATAGTAATATGTTAACTGGTAGCCAAATAATTCTTTCCCACTTGCTATGGGTGATAGTATTCATCACTGTTCCAAGAATAAAAAAAACTACTACAAACCAAATAGCTATACGTGACAGATTGAATAAGTCACTTATAATTAAGTTTGATCTTATTAACATAATAGCCTCTATTAAGAGTAATACAAGAATATTTATTAGTGCAATGATTCTCATTTTATGAGGGTATTTACCTGGATACTTTCCACCCATAGATAATTCACCCCATGGAGCTCCTAAAGAGAGTCCTGCTTGAAAAAGAATGACTATGCAAATCAGTGAAGTAAATAGAATTTCGGTAGTATTCATAATGCCTCCTGTGAATTAAATTGAAGTGTAACCTATCCATATTTCTTTAGTTTAAGGTTTAAATAATTATATCATATCATTATAAAATTTCTGACCATTCTAAGAAGTTTAATGCTTAAGGATCAACTGTACAGACTGAGTCATACGATTTTGATATGTATGGTGTAATATTTTTTTAACAGCTTTATTAGGGGTGTAATAATTCATTAATGTTTTATTCGCTGAAATTTGAGTATAATTATAATAACCATAGCTGTTAAATAGTTGGTAAAAAGTGAGGTGTTTATGAGAAAAAATATTGATATTAATTATAAATATACTGATGAAAACTGTAAAAGAATTCTCGAGTTCTAATAATAAAAAATAAAAGTTAATGATGTTCAAACGTGGAAACAGCTATAGCTAATTAATGTCGTTTAAGTGCTTTAAAGATAAATCTGATTCTCTTGACGAAAACCTAGTTTTATAACATTATTTGAATATGATAAAAATAACATAGTATACTCGTGAGATTAATGCTGAAAGTCATAGTGATGTTGAATGAGATTAACAGAATGAGTATTTAATGCTGAAATTACGCGTTGGATTAATTTGAGATTAGAAATAATTAAGAGTGTCATTAATAAAATGAATATGTATAGAAGAATAAGTTGATTGAGTATATACTGTAGTTAATAAGAAGTTGGACACAATGGTTGATCGATAAGGAGGAATATATGAGTAAGTTAGTAGATATAAATACATTTGAAAGATACATTAACTTAGATGAATTAAATGATGAAGATAGAAGAAAAGAACTGTTCAATGCTGTACATGAACGTAATAACAGATGGAATCAATATAGATCACTTCTATAAACAGAAATCAATGGGTTAGTTTAATTTTTCGATAGTTAAAATTCATGAGTAAAAACTGCAGGGAATGACCTGTGAAGTTAAAGAGCAATCTATTATACAAGAATAGATTGCTTTTTTTTACTCCAAATCTTATGAAAGTAGTAATTTCTGAATAATAAAATAGATTTCTCTCTAGTTAAAAAATAGTAATATCCTTTGCCAGAGTAGCTAGCGGTTCTTCGTTTATTTCGAACCCCTTTTTTATTTTGATTAACAGTCCTTCATCAATAAAGGTTTTAAAGGTATACAGCAAATGACGATAACTTACGCTTAAGTATTCTGCAGTTTCAGTGTGTTTCTCCGAGTACACGCCATTATGCTGGGTGGCTAATATATAAGCTGCTAATCTATTTCGCAATTCATAATTTTGATTCTTTGAATTAAAACTTGTTCTACCAAGTAGCTTTTCTCCAATAAATTGAGAAAGCTTAAAAAGAAAATCTGCATCGTCTCGTAAAGTTTTTTTAGCTTCATCCATATCTATAGATAAAAATGTACACTCTGAAATGCAGTGAATATTTTTGTGTTCCTTTTCAATTTCTAGAAAAGATAATTCTCCTACAAATTCACCAGGATAAATGAAATGAACGATAGACTGATTACCATTTTCGTGTATTAGAGATATTTTAGCCTTACCATCTATCAAAAAACGTAAGCGTGTAATTGGTTTATCATATGATATGACACATTCCTTAGGCTCATAGATTTCAATGATTGCATAAGGGGAAAGTAGACCAAAGACATTTATATATGGGGCAACCTTTGTTTTTAATTTATTTGTGATGTTATCAAGTTTAAATAATTTCATAGAATCCTCCATTATGTGAGATATCTCATATTATTATATACCGTTCATATGTATAATATCAATATGATTATAGATGATAAAAGTATGTAAATTACAATTATAAAAGGAGACTGTTATGAGATATGAATTGATTTTGTTTGATGCTGACGAGACACTATTTGACTTTAAAAAGGCTGAAAAACAAGCCTTAGAGAGAACTATGTTATCATTAGGTTTAGAATATCAGGAATGTATCCATTTACCAATATATAAGACAGTTAATTCAAAACTTTGGAAAGAACTAGAGAATGGTATAATCACTCAAGAGGTACTAAAAACTGAGAGGTTTAAAAGATTTTCAGCTGCGATTAAAGTAGAATTTAATGAACTTGAATTCTCTAAGATATATATGGAATTTTTAGGACAAGGTTCATTCTTGTTTGATGATGCCATACAACTGATAAAGGCTGTACATCCACATTATAAACTGATGATTATTACGAATGGACTGACAAAAGTTCAAGACAATAGAATTAGAAAATCAAAAATAGCTAAGTATTTTGATGAAATTATTGTTTCTGAAGATATCGGTGTATCTAAACCAAATCCAAAGATATTTGAACATAGTGTAGATAAACTACAAGATATAGATAGAAGTAAAATTCTCATGGTTGGTGATAGCCTAAGTTCAGATATTCAAGGTGGAATTAATTTTGGTATAGATACTTGTTGGTATAATCCTAATAGTGATGAGAATACAGGAGTCATTAAACCGACATTTGAGATTAAATCACTAATGGATTTAAGTAAATTGTTGAACATATATGAATAGAAGAATATCATTAGAATTAAATTAACATTTGATATGCAAAAAAGTATATCGGAAGAAGTGGAGGTGCTTAGAAATAATATCTAAGAAAAAAATCTAAATTCCATAAGTGAAGTCACCAAATTTAACTGCTTAAGTGATGAGCAGTTTTTTTCGTTGAGATTTCGAATGGATAACAATCGAATCGTGGTGTCATATAACTGTTATAATGCATAAAATGTATATATGTTATAATTTTCTAGGAGGTATTAGAATGATTAAACTGGGAATATCTAATAGGATGCGTTAATCTACTGTTAATTTAATGGGTATATTTTATGGTAATTGTAACCGATAGTACCTGTTAAATTTCGCCTGAGATTTAAATATAAATAATTAACTGAAAGTATATAAAGAAAGTAGGAATGAAATGGATTTCTTAAAACTAAATGAACAAATATGGGACAAAAATGCTATGGAAGACCATATATGGTCTAGACCTGTAAGTACAGAAGAGATTATAAATGCAAAAAATAACCAATGGGAAATAGTACTAACTCCCAAAAAAACAGTTCCAAAAGACTGGTTTCCTGAAGATATGTCAGACATTGATGTTCTTTGTCTAGCGTCTGGAGGAGGTCAACAAGGTCCAATAATTGCTGCATTAGGATCTAATGTGACGGTATTTGATAATAGCCAAGAGCAACTAAATAAAGATATTCTTGTAGCGAAGAGAGATGGACTGAAGATTAAGACTGTACAAGGTGATATGAGAGATTTATCAACCTTTGAGGATATGTCATTTGATTTAATTATTCATCCATGGTCTAATTGCTTCATAGATACAGTTATACCAGTATGGGAGGAATCATATAGAATTTTGAAACATGGCGGGACGCTGATATCAGGGTTTGCAAATCCGTTGGAATATATATTTGATATGAAAAGTTTAGATAAAGGAGAATTCGTTGTAAGACACAAAATACCATATTCAGATTTAACAAGTTTGTCCGAAGAAGAGTTTCAAGAAATAGTGGTTGATGAAGGTGAAGGAGTTGTCTTTGGACATACTTTAGAAGATCAGATTGGTGGACAAATAAAGGCTGGGTTCCTAATTGGTGGATTCTATGAAGATCTAGGAGGCACGGTACTAGATAAGTATATAAACTCCTCAATTGCAACGAAAGCGATTAAGATTTAGGGTGATTATAATGAAGTTTCAATCAAGTAAATAAAGTAATATGAATCTACAACTAGGAATGAATTAATGACTATTAATCATTCCTAGTTCTAATCTTAAAGAAAGGTGACGGTCTAAAAATGAACTATCGTAAAAGGTTGAAAGGTTTATTAGCTTATAATATGTCTGAGGATTTAAAGCAAAAAATATTAGATGCTTTAGATAGTCCTAATACATCAGAGTCAGAACTTAAAACATTGAACCAAGAACTCCAATCAAGAAAAGTATTGTTAAAAGATAGGGAAGATATTGATTGGTTCCCATGTATAGATGAATCTTTGTGTAACCTATGCAAAATATGTTATGAAATGTGTCCAAGAGATGTATTTATTGTAAATGAAAACCGGGTAGTTGTTAAAAGACCATATAGTTGCGTATTTCTATGTAGGGGATGTGCCAACAAATGTCCTCAATCAGCAATTCAATTCCCGAAGAAAGAAGAGTATATGAAACTGGTGATGTATAGATAGAGAGAAGTACTAGCTTAATAGATGTACATAAAACATAGATCATTTGGATAAATGAAAATAATCTAACGGAGAGACCTATAATCAAGGCTAATATGTATCTAGAGGTGAAAATATAAAGTTAGATGCTTAGAGAGTGACACGATTAGTAAGGATCAATAGTTCATTACCTCTACTCAATCTATGATTAGGTATCTCTCCTATATAACAACCATAGATATCATATGTACTTGTATAAATTCCTTTATTTACTACAATATTTCTTTTGCCATTTACCACTTGAATTCAGATTTCTAGGAAAGCATATAATCAGTTGACTTTCTACTCACATTGTTATTAAATATATTTGTAGCTTTATTGTAATAGTGCAACTAAAATCAAGTTTTAGTATTACCAATTCATTATAATAGTAACAAGGAGTGCAAGTATGTCAAAACAAACAATCGAAACAATGGTAGATTGGATTGAGGAAAATATTACAGAAGATGCTACTTTAGATAAAATGTCAAGTTATGTTGGTTATTCATCATATTATTGCTCAACTAAATTTCATGAAATAACAGGAATAAGTTTTAAATTATATCTGAATAAACGTCGGTTAAGTCTTGCTGCATCAGATTTATTAGAGTCAAATGATCGAATTATTGATATAGCATTTAGATACGGGTTTTCATCTCATGAAGCGTTTACTAGATCTTTTTTTAGAGAGTTTAAGCTAAGTCCTAGTAAATTTAGACGAGAAGTATCAGAAGTGAGATTATTCAAAAGAATTCTTTAGTAGCACTCTGGTTGGAGGAGTGTTTTTTTGTATAAGAATGTAAGTAGAAATGAGTTATGTTGGTGTAATAGTGGTATTAAATATAAGTATTGTCATCTTAAAATTGACGAAAAGTTGAAAAGTTTAGAGTTGAAGGGTAATAAGATTCCCTGTAAAGAGTTAATACTAAATGATAAGCAAATAGAAGGAGTTAGAGAAAGTGGACGTTTAAATACTCATCTACTTGATTATATAAGTGACTATATTGGTCCAGGAATGACCACATCTGATATTGATGATATGATTTATAATGAAACAATACGTCTAGGAGGTGTACCTGCAACTTTAAACTACAATAATTATCCTAAAAGTATATGTACGTCTGTGAATAATCAGGTATGTCATGGAATTCCATCAAAGGATACTGTTCTTGTAGAAGGGGACATTGTAAATATTGACTTATCAACTAACTTGAATGGTTACTTTTCAGATTCAGCAAGGGTGTTTACTATTGGAAAAGTAAGTGATGAAAGACTAAGACTTATAGATATATCTAAGAAATGTATTGATATAGGCTTATCTTTTATTACTCCTTGGCAGTCAATGAAGTTTATTGGTGAAAAGATTTCTAGATTTGCAGAAGATGAGGGTTATAAAATTGCAGTAGATATAGGTGGTCATGGAATCGGATTGAAGTTTCATGAAGAACCATTTGTGAGTTATGCTGAACATGGGACAGACTTACTATTAGTGCCGGGGATGATATTTACTATTGAGCCGGCTGTAAACGTCGGAGGCTCTGATGTATATGAAGATTTTGATAATAATTGGACCATTTACACTCAAGATGGAAAAGACTCGGCACAATGGGAAGTTACTGTGCTTGTAACTGAAGATGGATATGAAGTACTTGCTCAATAGGCATAAGCTAGCTATAATTAATTCTTTTTTTAGGGTGGTATCAATAATAGTAAGTTTGAATTGTCACGGTGAAATGAAAATAGCAGGGAACACATAAGGTAAAAAGAAGAAGAGTCTAGTAGTAGTTCAGATTCTTCTTCTTTTATTTGATTAGAATGTACATTTTAGTGACTTGAACGTTGTAATCGATTTTACTATGAATTGGGTGATTTACAGGGATTGATGCTTTACTACTCAATCAAGAGGATCAGGGTGAGATTAATGTAATTGCAATTACTCATGTTGTCTTCCATATTTGATTACAGACATAATGTTTATTAATTATTTAGTTGATCTTTACAATAAAACTTAAATCACTAAAGATTAATGAAGTCGTCAAGAACTCTTTAATGAGTTGTTCATAGAAAATTAATATTTTCTGAACTGCTTTTGATGTAAAATAAAATGGAAAAGACTAACAATTATCTACTAAGGGAGTTACTATGAGAACGCAAGATCTATGGGGCTTATTCAGACGCCATTTTGGGTTAGGAATGGCAGGATTAGTTATCGTTACAATAATTGGCGCATTATACTATTTTGTAATCTATAAAAAAATTTTAAAAGGACAAAAGAGACTAAATGTAAAACAAATCCTTATTGGTGCTATGTTTGTATCTTACATAATAATGGTTTTTGGAATTACCTTTTTAAATAGAGGTTCACATTATCAAGGGAGTATGAACCTACATTTTCTAAGTTCTTATAGAGATGCTTGGAATACTTTTACTTTAAGGTCATGGCAGTTCTTGATATTAAATATCATTTTATTTATCCCCCTTGGTTTCTTGTTGCCTCTTATGAGTAAAAACTTCAAAAATTTCTATAGAACATTGATCATAGCCTTATTATTTACCTTTATTATAGAAATCATTCAATATGTAACAGGCCTTGGAATTTTCGAGATTGATGATATTTTTAATAATATAATAGGGGCTATCATAGGATATGGATTAATCATGTTTGTAATCAATCTTAAAGATAAAATAAGTCTTGTTAGATCTTTAGGATATTTAGCACCACTACTCATTACATTCATCGCTTTTATAGGAGTCTTTTTTGTATATGAGCAAAAGGAGCTTGGTAATATGCCTATGGCTTATACCCACAAAATTGATATGAGTCATGCAAAGATAGATGTTAATGTAGTAACAGACAATGACGAAAAGAAAGTAGTTATCTATAAAGCACCTATTTATAATGCATATGAAGCTAAGCAAATGGCTATAGATTTCTTTGAAAGAATAGATATAGATACAGCTATGCTATCAGTAGATGCATACAATGACAATGCATATCATTGGATCAGGGGAGAAGAAACTTATAATCTTAGAATAGACTTCTTAGGAGGAAGTTATAGCTTTGGTGATTTCTCAAGTTTTGATGCGGATCTGATGGACGCAGATGTAGATCAACTAATAAGTACATTATCTTCATACGGGGTAACTATCCCTCAAAATGCTGAACTAATACATGATGATATCGGTAAGTATCAATGGTATGTAAATATGATAGAGCAAGGCGACACACTGATAGATGGTATGATTACTTGCACTTATTTTGAGGATGAAACAATTAAGAATATTAACAATAGCCTCATAAGATATGAAAAAGTGGATCAGGTACGAATAAAAAGTGAAAATCAAGCACTAGACGATTTAACATCTGGGAAGTTTAGATATTACAACGAAGAAAAAATTAAGAGCTTGATTATAAACGATATAGGTTTAGAATATACTTTAGATAGCAAGGGTTATTATAGACCAGTTTATAAGATTGAGTCTCTGATTAATGGTGAAAATTATCTAGTATTTATACCAGCTTATTAGTAGATCTTTGTCTAGTCAAAGTATATGTTTTACAGGCTAAAACTAATATGAACATATTCTGATTTATACTGACTGAAAGGTAAAATATTTTTGAAATAGGAAAGGAATATTAATGCTATTTATTTTAGAGCCTTTATCGAAAAATAAAAAGATTGTTGTAGACGATGATTTTTATAAAATCTTTTAAGTAATTAACCAAAAGATTTTCTAGCATAACATAGTATTAAATCCATTTAGTATAGTAAAAAATGAAGATTTGGTAGGTGGATCTTTAATATTAGTAATAGTATTTGAAACATAGTCACTTGTAGAATTGCTTTATCTAAAATATTGAAAAGGTGGTAAGTGATAAAATTAGGAGTAATGTTATTAGTGTAAATATAATGGTTATTTCTAAATCATATTGAAGATAGTTTTAATCCTCAAATTACTGTCAGTGTTTTTTTAGCCTAAAGTAAAGGAGAGTTGTAAATAATGAAATGTCCATATTGTAATGAAGAAATGTTACAGGGAATTATTCCCTGCAGTAAAGGGCCTGTCACTTGGCTGCCTTATGAAACTGCTCCATTATTAATAACCATGCATCCAGAAGAGCATAACGGACTAAATTTATCTGGCACACCTAAACTTAAAAGACTAGGAGTAATTGCATTTAATTGTTCTAAATGTAATAAAATTATTATTGAGTACTAGTTGAAAATAATGAAGTATTCTGATTTGTCAATGAGAGTTAACTATTTCTTAATTTACTATTTATGGATTTTATATTAGAATTGTTTGTGATGAATATATTAATCCTGTTTCTGTTTGTAGTACTAATGAGATTGAGTTATATTCGGATGCTTACTAAGATAAAATTTAGTATATGAAAGGACATATTATGAAGTTAAACAAAGTTGTGTTTTGGATGGTTTCAATAGTTGCTTTATTACTCCCGGTATTCTATTTACTTAAATTGATTAAACTTGAAATTGGATTTCCTTTGATGTTTTCTTTGATAGGTTGTCAACAATTAAGTCGAGGATTAATGTCTTCAGAAGAAAAAAAGTTCGAAAAAATTACTTCTTTTGGATTAGCAGGAGTGTTTGTATGTCTTGCTATTTATCTCGCATTTACTTTTAGTACAATATAAAAACACATGAGTTATCCCTACAACTTGAAAGTTGCATATGTAATGGTACCTAGAATTATTAATTCAGGTACCTTTTGTGATTCGCAGACAGATTCTGATTTAGAGAGGTCTTAATAATTATCATTTAATATCATATTTCCAAATTATGTTATACAATAAAATAGAGTGGTATTATGTAAAATTCATAATGCCTACCAGTACTTAAAGTTAGCATATCTTGATAAACCAGAGTTATAACATCTTGGGATAATTTGATCAGTCAGTATCCCATCAAATTGTTGGTGGTCCTGATAATGAATGGGGAAGATATATGAAAAAAAAATTTGCAATTATGGCTTTGATAGTAGTGTCTGTAATTATCTATATTAGTTTATTTATGCAAAACAGTATGACTATTGATGAAAGAATAGAAAAAGTATTAAGTACGGCATATACCAACAATTATGACTCTTATGCAGATGATTATGATTATAAGAAAATGGAGAAACTAGAAAATAAAAAACTGAAAGAAGTCGATGATCTATTTACAGAGAGAGGTTTAGAATTTATTAAAAGAACGAGATTAATGACTGAATCTGAGCGTTTTATTAAAGAGTATAAATGTAATACGAGTGTTGAATCTTTCAATCTTGATATTCGAGAAACGAGTGATATCAAGAATAAAGTTTGTTATTATTCTATTGTTGTAAAAATAGATTTTTTAGATGAAAATGATGAAACAGTCTTTACTGAATTGAGTGGTAGTATGTCTTTGTATTTAGAAGATGAAGTATGGTTGATAGGCATAATCCTGGAAGATCAATTTCCCTTCCAAGATATTGATATCGAGAAATCGTCTGACTAGCAATTAAGTATAATTAAGTTAAAGGAAGATAAACCATGAAAAAAATTATTGTAATTTTATTCTACTAACTTAGAGAGAGTTGAGAGAAGATGGAAGATTGGAGCAATCCAATCTTTTAGGCATAAAATTATTGAACAAAGTTTATTTGTATGTTGAACTGAACATTACCTTGACGAATTAATCAAACTAATCAAATAGGGAAGTTATTTATCTGGTTATGTTTGTTTTTTTACATAATATTATCTATGAAAAATATTAGAGTTGCCATATAAATTGAAATATTTTTTAACATGATCCCTGTAGAAAGTACTACAGGGGTTTTGGATTAGCTGCATACTTCTGCTATGAAGGGTGTGCGGTTTCATTCAATAGTATTCTTCACAAAACTAAACAACTATTAAGAAGTCAAAACAGAATTAAAATTTTTAACTAAATTATGTGTAAGGCTGGAAGTCATGAAAGTTTTACCTTCTTATACGTCAGTAACAATCTTAATAGAATGAAACGGGAGGGAACATGAACTTATTACATAACACAAAATTGCTTACTTATTTATATGTTTATGATATATATTGGAGTAAATGTGTTATTTACATACCTAAAAATCTTTGATAAATAATATGAATTTAACAGATTGGTCCTGATATACTAAAGCCATCCTCAAAATTATTAGTTATGCTTCTGGCGAACATATTGTAACTGTTCCTACTATATATACATGGGTTGAAGCGGAATGTCGTTCATATGACGAAGATGGAAATCAGTTTAGTTCAAACCCGAGCACATGGTCAAACTATGTGTATGATTTTGAAACTCATTATGCGATTATCACTGCTGATTTTGATTGGTGACAAGCATTAGGTAGTTCTGACAGAGAATCTATTCTAACACATGAGCTTGGACATGCAATTGGTTTAGGCCATCCAAGCAGTAGTAGTGTTAAAAGTATTATGCAAGGTGATACAAGTAATTCGGGAGCAAGGTCGTATGTTACTAGCGATGATAAAGATGCTATAGAGCAATTGTATTAAGGGGGAAGATTATGAAAAAAATTATTTCAATATTCACTGTTATTGCACTTGTGTTGATACCTGCCTATTTCACAGTATTTGACAATAATGAAGATATTTCCTCGATGGATGAGAAGTTTATCGGTTCTGATTACGCTGGCTTCTATAAAATGCCAATTGAAAATTTTGAGGATATCTTGCATCACTCAGATTTAGTAGTTATTGGTGAAGTCGTTGATGATGGAACTGAAAATGATGTAGAAGTATTTAATATGACATCAGATGATAAAGAAAATTTTAAAGAGAAATTTGGAAAATATTCTACGGAAACGGTGACCTTTACAGAGTTTAGAGTAACAGAAATTCTTAATGGAGAGCTAGATGAGGAAGTTATTACTGTTAGACAGATTGGTGAAGCTGGAAGTGATTATGGTGAAACTAAGATAAAAAATAATCAGAGAATGTTATTGATGTTAGGTGAACTCGAATCTGATATATATATAATACCTGCACTTGAAAGTGGTGCCTTTGTTATAACAGATGGAAAGACGAAATCTAATGGCAAAGATAAGGCAATACTAGAGTTTGAAAATCAAAATCTTGATAAGATTCTCAAAGAGATCAATAAATATTATAAGAAAAATAATGAGTAAGTAAATCAATATCATTTTCCAAATCTTCGAATATTTGATTAACCAGGATACCATGACTAACTATAGTATATACAAATGAATAACTCAGAGTACAAAAGAAAAATCGATATTATTCGATTTTTCTTTTGTTTAGGAGGAATATGACAGTTTTGTTGACTATGTTCAGATCAGCTGAAGTTGTAACACTTTATGCTATAGTATACTCGCTCCCCTACATATTGAAAAAGGTAGGGGAGTTAAGCAGTAAATAAAAGAGGAATCTGATCCAATAATTGGTTCGGAATCCTCCTTTTTATTTGATTATAATGTACATTTTGAGGTCAATCTTCATTTTCGACTCAGCAAGTTTTGCGAGTCCGTAAGTTTTCTTAGTTGGCGGGTTTAGGGTTTGCTTTTTGAGAGCTTTACTTTTTTTCTTCAAGTAACTCGTATTGTTTAACAATATCTCGTTTAGCATTTTTTCTATGTGCTGAATACAATTGAGTAGTTGTGACATTATCATGATCAAGTAAGTTCTGTACATCATATATAGAGAAGCCATATTGTATAAGAGAAGAAGCAGCCGTGGCTCTTAATTTATGTGGACTGTAACCTGATTCACGACTTGTACCAAGGGCAATTGATGTATATTTTTTTACAAGTTGTCTAATTGCTCTATCTGTAATTCTATGCTTTTGCATTGATAAAAAAAGTGCATCTTTTACATTCTCATCAAGTTCAGTTTCTTTGGGTCTTTCGAGTTCAATATAATCTGTAATGGCTTTAATTACAGAATGATTAAGAGGCATATCAATTTCTTTACCACGTTTTCTATAGATTTTAAACTCATTTCTGGAAAAACTGAAAGAGGAAATGTTTAACTGTTGAAGTTCTTTAAGTCTTAAACCGAATGTTGTGAATAGAACTAAAATTGCCTTATCACGATATTTCGTTTTTTCCCAATATTGACGTTCTTTATCAGTTAAACCTTGACCTGTCTCAACAGCTTGTAACATAAGAGCAACTTCCTCAACTTCTAATCGTTTAATGGCATCAGGTTGAGGTTTTGGAAGTTTTATTGGATTAAGTCCATCTACAATGTTATCTTTCATAATTTCTTCTCTAAATAGAAATTTGAATAGTACAGAGAGTGAAGACTTTTTTCTTGATAGTGAACGATTATGATTTTCCATTAAAACTGTAGTGTTGTCTTTTTGGATAAAGTATCGGGTACAGTAGTCACCAATGAAACGATTTACATCACGAGCTCTAATAGTAGAGAATTCCTTAACTGTAATAGCGTCTGTGGATTCAGCAACAGTTATGCGAGTTTCATTGACCAAGTACTTACAGAAGAAGAGTAGGTCTTGTAAGTAGGCCAACCTACTAGTGATAGCTATTGCATTTTTTAGGTAGATAAAATAATCAATTAAAAAATATGGCAACTCGTTTTCTATTGCTGTGCACTGATCTAATATTTTATTTTCTTTTTCAACAATATTATTAGGCTTTGATGATTTATTATGAATTTTGTATCCTGTAGACATTTGGTTCTCCTTTAGCAGTAGAGTAGGGCATTTTGTGCAAATTTTAAATTTTTGAGTTTATAGTAATTTCTATATAACAATTATATCATGAAGATTTACAAAATCCAACTATTCTTTAAATGTATATTTAGGGAATAGTTTGGCGATATAAGAAGAAGCTATAATTAAATAGCTTAATAATTAGATTAAAGTATAAAATAAAATATCTTGAAAACTTTATAATAAAATTCTACGATTATGATCTTGAACTTCATACAGTTCATAACTAATCAGTTACTGAACTTGCTTGTTAGTTTTAAAGAAACTAATTTGCTTTACTAATTAAGTCATCTTATGATTTGACTCAGATCAAATTATCATTATTCAACATATCTTATATAATTAAACTTTATTGCATATTTGTTCTAATTAGCCTAATATCTTCTATAATTGTATTGTCAATACAGCTTACCAGATTATTCTATTGATGCATTATAAGGCTAAAAAAAACTGGTTGGCTGTGCTGACACGTACTTTTTAGCGTTTCTTTGATTAATTTTATGTATTGCTGTCATAGCATAATTTCTCTTATCTCGTATAAGACATTCATTTATATCAATTGAAAAATCGCTCTTGATTAGTTTTTCTAAGTAATAAATTCTTTCTGAAAACTCATAATTTAAGTCAGCATTAAATTTAACAGGACCATGTGTAAATATTAGATGTCGTGGTGATAGTTCGTCATATAGAAGCATTGTTTTATAGTGATCATAGGGATTTGATGAAACATCTAAATAAGGCACTATAACACGATGTTCTGTATCTTCAAGTAAATTATCACTGACATATAAGTACTCATCATTAATAAGTACACTCAATCCACATGGAGTATGTCCAGGAGTTTTATATATTTCGACTCTCGAAGTATTAATAGTAACAGAATATTTATCTTTAACTTCAATATTTGGTTTTCGATACTTTTTACTGTAATTATCATTACATTTATTATAGTTAACCTCATATTGATCGGAACCAATAATTGGTGTATCAAACGCTATCGCACCTTGGGCATGATCCTTATGGTAATGAGAGATAACTATATACTTTAAGTCAATACCCATTTTATCGATGTCTTTTTTTATGGTAACTCCCATGTCATAGTAACCAGAATCTAAAAGAATCCCTACCCCATCATCATGATATAGATATGCAGATGTATAATATGATACTCTATCTAATTTTTCCAATATTCTATATTGAATCAAATTTTCATTAATTATGTTTTTTTCCATACAAGTCACCGTAATAATATTATGTAAACCACTACTTGATTGTAATAGTTTTTATTGAATGTTTGTCTAGATTTTCACCTTGATATGTTTTACTAGTATCAACTTCGATCTCTTCATTAACATTATGACCAGCTTTTTTTAACCATCTTTTATGTTCTGCAAGTATCAGCGATTTTGCTGTAAAGGGACTGTCTTTCCCTTCTTTGTTCTTAACAGGAGAGAATTCTTCTTCTCTTTTTACAGATAGTACTGCCATATCATTGGCGTATTTAAACATATCAAAGATAAACAGTTCGAATTTATAACCATTAGGTTCTAATGCTTCATGTAGTTCTCCTGAAACCATATGATTAACCTTCTTGTGAGCTTTATGGTACGGTATACTTTGAGTTACACTATCCTTTAAAAACTCCAAGCTAAAAACATGAGATAATATATTACCGTTTCGATAAAGTAATAAGCCAGAATCATCTTTTGCATATCTTAAATCATCATCTAGTTCAGAGTATTCGACGATATCAGGGTGTTTATCTCTATAACATATCACTCCAACCTTTTCTTCTGCATAAGCCTTATCTACAGATTTACTTGCAATAGGTTTACCAGACTGTATAGTAAATCCAATAAAAGTCGGATCTGCTACTTTAGCTATCGCATTATCGACACCATATAGAAATACCCATTTAACTCCACTCTTTGTCATTTCATCTAAAAGACCATTTGACTCTAAACTAGAAAATACACCGCCATTGCCATTTGCAGCAAGATTTAATTCGCATTTTGATTTAAGAGCAATTGAACCATTCTCTAGTATTAATGGTAATCTATCTTGTTTAAAAAATATTATGTGTTCTTTCGAGTACCCGAAGTAATCGTTTGATTTAAAGTGTTCTATTGTATCTAAGTGATTATCTTCAGACGTCATAATATACCATTTTATATAGACATCTGTTAACTTGTATAAGCTACTCAGCTTATCACATTGCAAATTGAACAATGACTTTCTCGATGGTAATCCAATATCAAAAGTTCCTTTTGGACCATTGTGTCCAAGTCTAGTTCCTTGACCTCCAGCCATTAAAACCACAGATACCTCACCAGATTTAATGGCATCTAATCCTATTTCAAAGCAATTTGCTGAATCTACTTCATTTAATTTAGTAGCGACTAAAGGTTCTATAATCTGCAAATTCTTTAATTCATCTGCTTTCAAAGTAGTAATTTTTTGAATCAAATCAAAATCAATTGATTCTATTTCAGATTCCAAAATTGACTTTTCTTTATCATTTAATTTATCGAAATAATCTAATAGATGTTCTTGTTTATATTTTTTTAAATTTTTCATAACTACCTCCAATACTTTATACATTATACATCTAAACACAAAAAAAAAGAACCTTTATAGTGTAAACATCTTTCTATGGACTATACTATATGTGATCTATCTGATATATAATATGCTGTAACTAGTAATTGTTAGTTTTAAGTGTTACAATCAAAATATATTATCAGAAAATTGTAACTATTAAAAAGGACAATGGGCGTTACAGAATCTTATACATTCTATCTAGTAACATACATATAATATTATAGGAGGTTACATTTGAGAAATCGTGCTTTAATATTAGCTAATTATTGCAAAAAAATAACTTCTGATTGGCTTATTAAAACATATAATTTGACTGACGAGCTGAGTTGGTCCGTTGGAGAACTATATGAGTTTAATATACTAAGAGAGTTAATAATTGATACACTAGAGAATAATAATATAATGCAAAATATTGAAAAGGTGAATTACTATCTTTCTACAGCCTCTTTTAAACATAATATTATGGTAAGTAACAATAAGATAATTCACTATCATACTTCTGATGATAGTATAAATGAACAATTAATGAGTAAAATAGCATCAGATCTAATTAAGTTATTTAATAACTCTACAAGTAAAGGGATTAAGCGATGTTTAAATCCTGAATGTAAAATGTATTTCGTTGATAATAGCAAAAATAATAGTAAGAAATATTGCTCTAGTAGATGTAATAATTTGATAAAAGTTCGTAGATTTCGAGAAAAAAACGGCCATGAATAGTTTATTCATATGGCCATTTTTTAGTTTTTTGATAATACTTTAAATGCTTTTGTAACACTATCGCGTGTTCCTACTAAAAATAATTGACTATTCCCTTTTATGACTGTATTACCTCTTGGGACAACAAATTTGTCCTCATCTACACTGAATATTCCTGCTATCACACAATCATCTGGAAAGTTTTTATGATTAGCGATATCTTTAATCTGCTTATTCTTCATACCTGAATGTTCTGGTAAAGTTACAATTGACACCTCTGCTCTCCCATCACGCAACGAAGCCACACGCCTAATATCAGGATCTTGAATATCCAATATGAATTTTTTTGTTAACATATCTACAGCAGATCCAATATTTGTTGCTCCTGCTATTTCATAAGCATCTTTATATTCAGGATCCCTCATACGAACAAAAATTCTTTTAATCCCAAAGTTTTTACATAGTAGTGAAAAAAGTAGATTTTCAGAGTCGTATCGCATAACTCCTAAAGCGATGTCGACCTTATCAATACCAGATTCACGAAGAATGTTTATATTAGTTGCATCACCTTGAATCGCAATTGCGCCATATTTAGAGTATATCTTTTCACATAATTCTTTATCTCTTTCGATAACTATAACATTATGATCTTTTGATAATGCCTTAGTTATATTTCTACCAACAATTCCACCACCAGCTATTAATATATTCATATTCCCCTCCTATTTTAACCATGCTTTTCTATTAAATAGAACCATTAAAGGCAAAATTTCTAGCCTACCTGCTAACATTCCAAATATATAAGTTAGTTTTATGATTGGTGATAAGGAGGCCATTTTATCTACTGAAAAATAAAATGGACCAATATTACCCATGGCTGATGTCATACCTGAAATCGATTGAAATGCATCAAGATCAGAGAATAATGCAGTAATACCTGAGCCAATGATTATAATTAATAACCATCCAAAAAATAATCCTGAAATTCTATAGATTTCATTATCCGAAATTGGTGTTTGTTCCACAAGTACTGGTGCAACAGATCTAGCAGGCATTCTAATTTTTCTAACTTCTCGTCTAAATAACTTTGAAAGAATGGTTATTCTTATAACTTTGATACCACCAGAGGTTGATCCAACACATCCACCAATTACCATGAGGATTAAAAACAATTGTTTTGACAGTGATGTAAAAAACGTACTCCCAATATCTTGAGTACCAAAACCTGTAGTAGTAATCACTGAAACAACTTGAAAAATTGTTGTTCTAAAGTACATTTCAACATCAGAAAAAATGTCTGTTCCTGCCATAAAAGAACTAAGCAGCATTAAACCTGTAAAAGATAGAATTATTTTATAATACTTTCTTGTTTCTAAGTCTTTTATAAGATACTTTGGTGTATCAAATACTACCTTATAGTGTATTAAGAAATTCATTCCTCCCAATAGCATAAAGAATGTGATGATGTATTCAATTGCTCGATAATTATATCCAGCTTCTTTAAAATAAGCAATACTAGCATCATACCGAGAAAATCCCCCTGTAGAAAGCGATGTCATACTATGTGTTAAGGCATCAAATATGCTCATACCAGCAATGATCAGAAGTAGTGTTTCGACGAGAGTTAATACACCATAAATCATCCATAAAATCTTAACGGTTTGAAAAACATTGGGTACCGGTCTACTCGAGTTTATTTTATGTCCTTCAGCTGAGAATAGTTGCCAGATGTCTCCTTCACCTGAAAATGTAACAAATAAGAAAAATGTAAGGATACCTAGACCACCAACCCATTGTATGAGTGATCTCCAAAATATTATTGACAAATCCATATACTCTAAGCCTTGAAAGACTGTAATTCCAGTTGTTGTAAAGCCACTAACTGCTTCAAAAAAACTATCAATAAATCCCTTTTCTAGATTTATCATAAATGGAATAGCACCAATAATTGATATGACTATCCAGGCTAAAGCACATATTATCATACTTGTTGTTAGTGTTATCATAGGCTTGTTTTCTTTTGTGAAAAAATGAAATGTCCCTCCTAAGGCAAATGAGATTATACTAGGCACTACAAAAGAATAATAGGATATCATTGCTTCTTTTTGAATAAATGCAACAGAAATAGGCACCAATAAAATGATGCCTAGCAAAATTAATAAAGAACTAAGTACATTAAGAATTCCTTTAATTTTATTTATCAAATGAAAATCCTCCTGTTAGAATATTACCCATTTTACTGCTTATCTAACATTTTAACGCACTGTAACAAGCGCTCTTTTGTATTCAATTTTGGATTGTCTAATACAATCTCCAATAAGTAATTTTTAGTCACACCTATTTCTTTACCCGATAAACCGATAGACATCAAATCATATCCGTTGACTGCCAAATCATTTACAGTCATAGGTTCTTTTTCTTGTAGTATGTCATTAAATTTAATACGCATAGATTCTACGCTTTCAAGAGTATCATTTGTAGTACTACTTAAAATATCGGCTTTTCTTAAATCAAGAAAAGAATCTAGTAGATTAACTCCTATTTTTGTTATAAATTTCTTTACTGATTTTTTATTGTCAAGATCCAGAAGCCTCATATGATTTGAAACCAAGGATTCAACTACATTAACGGTATCATTATCGTACTTAAGTCTCTTTAAAAAGTATAAGGATAACTTTGAACTTTCTTTATCGTGCCCATAGAATCGACCTTCTCCATCAATTAATTGATAGGTCTGAGGTTTACCAATGTCATGACATAAAGCTGCAAGTCTAAGAGGTAAATTTGGTGGAACCTGATCTAAAACCTTGAGCAGATGTTCAAATACAGTTAAGTGATGGAATTTGGAGTGTTGATCAAAATTAACTGAAGGTATTATTTCAGGGAATATGTATTCCAATAAGCCAACATCATAAAGGTGTTTTATACCATTTGAAGGTAAATCAGATAAAAGAATCTTGTTGAACTCTTCTCTAATTCTCTCAGCTGAAATATGACTATTTATAGGTAAATTACGTATAATATTATCAATGTTACTATTTCTATTGAAGTTGTATTGAGTAGTAAATCTTATATAGCGATAAACACGTAAATAATCTTCTGTAAAGCGATCAACTGGATTACCTACAGTTTGAATCATGTTAGATATAATATCATCTTGCCCATTATAATAATCATAAATATTACCATCTTTATCCATAATCATAGCGTTCATAGTAAAGTCTCTACGTTCTAGATCTTCTCTAATGTCACTTGAAAATGCAACGTATCCAGGCTTTCGACCATCATAATTTGATTCTCTTCTATAAGTGGTTATTTCATAATTAGAACTTAACTTCACTACAATGGTACCAAATGCTTTTCCAACAGCATAAGTATCCTCAAATATATTTTCAATTTGATTAGGTCTTGCATTAGTAGTAATATCCCAATCATTTATTGGATAACCCATTATGTGGTTTCTAACAGCTCCACCTACAATATATGCATCAAATCCATTTTGCTCTAATTCTTTCATTATATACATTACTTCATTAGGTATCATTATCTCTCCAAAAAAAATAGCACTTTACAAGTGCCATTACCATTCTAAGTCTAAAATTTCTCTCTGTTCGTCCTCTGGTAAAGTGTTAATAACACTTTCGTAAGATTGATCAATTAACTCACATAATTCTGGAAATGAAATATCATTCACAGAAATATGATGCCATCTGAAATTGCCTTCTTCTTTAATGACCTTCACATCTTTGGATGTATCGATTAATTGCTTTGTAGTAGCTTCATCTAATTTTAAATCAACAAAATCTTGATGAATTTCAAGTATTTTTTCTGATGCAAGATTCAGAGTGACATATGATTTTGCGTCGTCTTCAAATGTACCAGGCTTGTCTAAAAAATAGTCTTTAATAGAATTTCCAATCATATTTATCACCTGCCTTTATATTCATTATACCATTTTTTTTGAATAATAAAAGTTTTCATGAAAAATACCTTAAAATGCTATCAAGGTTACGTATTATTATTATGTAAACCATTGATAAAAAGGACACATTTCTGTGTCCTAAAATTTAAACTTTTAAGTCAGCTTCTTGACCTAATGCATCATTATATTTGTCTATAATTGGTTTTACAACTTCTCTATTAAACGTTACAACTTGTTCTGGTGAACGTCCAATAAACAGTGATGGATCTGTTAAAGTACTTACATCATCATTGTTTAATCCAAAAATTGAATCACCGACTATACGAGTTAGTAAATCATTTTCAAGACCGTGTTGCTTAACTTGCTTAGCAGCTTCCATAGAATGAATTCTAATAGACTCGTGTAACTCTTGTCTGTCGCCACCTTTTTTTACTGCTTCCATAATGATATTCTCAGTTGCCATAAATGGTAACTCAGCCATAACGTGTTTATAGATTACCTTATCGTAAACAACTAATCCTGATACTACATTATTCATAATGTCTAAAATTGAATCTGCAACTAAAAATGCTTCTGGTAATGAAATTCTTCTATTCGCAGAATCATCCAAAGTTCTTTCAAACCACTGTGTTGATACTGTCATAGCTGGATTCATCGCATTAGCTATTAAATAACGACTGAGTGATGCAATTCTCTCTGATCTCATAGGATTTCTCTTATAAGCCATTGCAGATGAACCGATTTGATTCTTCTCAAATGGTTCTTCTACTTCCTTAAGATGTTGTAACAATCTTAAATCGTTTGTGATCTTATGCATAGATTGTCCTAAGCCCGATAATGCGTTTAGGATACGAGAATCAAGTTTCCTTGAGTATGTTTGTCCTGTAACTGGGAAAGTCTTTTCAAAGCCTAATTTAGAAGCTATAAGCTTATCTAATTCTTCTACCTTGTCATGATCACCTTCGAAAAGGTTCAAATAACTTGCCTGAGTACCAGTTGTTCCTTTGGCACCTCGTAACATAAGTGTATCAATTGTATATTCTACATCGTATAAGTCCTGTACTAAATCCATATTCCAAAGTGTCGCACGTTTTCCGACAGTAGTTAACTGAGCTGGTTGAAAATGTGTAAAACCGAGTGTTGGAATACTTTTTGTCTCGTCAGAGAATTTAGCTAACTTATCAATTACATTAACCAATTTGTTTCTAACAATTTCTAATGCTTCTTTCATTACTAAAACATCTGTGTTACCACCTACAAAAGCACTTGTTGCTCCTAGATGAATAATTGGCATTGCAGTTGGACATTGTTCTCCAAACGCATGAACGTGACTCATAACATCATGACGAGTCTTTTTTTCGATTTCTCTTGCACGGTCATAATTAATATTATGTTCAAAGGCTTTCATTTCTGAAATTTGCTCATCAGTAATAGAAAGACCTAATTCTTTTTCTGCTTCTGCTAAAGTGATCCATAGTTTTCTCCAAGTCTGAAACTTTTTATCTGGTGAAAAAAGTTCGAGCATTTCCTGACTTGCGTAGCGTCTTATCAATGGATTTTCATAAATATTCGACATTTTGCCTCCTCAATACAAATGTTTTAGTCGTTTCTTCAAAAATCATTCGGATTACAGTAATATTATAACAGATTAAAAACAAATGTAAACTGTTCAAACAAAAAAAGAAGCCTACATAGTAGGCTAAAGTTGTTTTACAATTAATTTGATAGCCGTTCTTTCTTCGCCACCAATTGTTATATCAGTAAAAGCTGGTACTACAGCAATTTCTATTCCAGATGGTGATAAAAAACCTCTTGCAATAGCGACTGCCTTAATCGATTGATTTATTGCTCCTGCACCAACTGCTTGAATTTCAGCAACTTGTTTTTCTCTGATAACACCTGCTAAAGCGCCTGCTACAGAATTAGGGCTTGATTTAGATGATACTTTTAAAATGTCCATTATAATGCCTCCTTACTATAAAGTATAGTGTTTCAATTATTTAATATGTTATCACTATTAATTTGTTACCCCGATACTTTATATATAAACAAATAAAAAGCCAAAATCGGCTTTTTATCTTTAAATGCATTATTTTGCGTAATTTACGTGTCTTGTTTCACGAATCATGTGAATTTTAATGTGACCTGGATATTCTAGTTCTTCTTCAACTTGCTTCTTGATATCTCTTGCTAATAAGATCATATCATCATCTGTAATTTTCTCAGGCATAACCATGATTCTAATTTCTCTACCTGCTTGAATAGCATAAGAATATTCAACACCATCTTTATCATTAGCAATTTTTTCTAATGATTCTAATCTATTAACATAGTTTTCTAATGATTCACGACGAGCACCTGGTCTTGCAGCTGAAATTGCATCTGCAGCAGTTACTAGTACCGCTTCGATTGTCTCAGGTTCGTAATCACCATGGTGAGTACTCATTGCATGAATAACATGCTTAGACTCTTTGTATTTCTTTAATAAGTTCATACCGATTTCAATGTGTGTACCTTCAATTTCATGATCCACAGCTTTACCGATATCGTGTAATAAACCAGCTCTTTTAGCTAAACGAGCATCAGCTCCAACTTCTGCAGCCATAATACCAGCAAGGTAAGCCACTTCTTGTGAATGTTTTAGTACATTCTGACCGTAGCTTGTTCTAAACTTAAGGCGACCAATTAACTTAACTAATTCAGGATGTAAGTTATGAATACCAACATCAAATGTAGCGTTTTCACCTTCTTGCTTGATTTGAGCATCAATTTCTTTTTGTGCTTTTGCAACCATTTCTTCAATTCTTGCTGGATGAATTCTACCATCAACAATTAACTTCTCTAAAGCAACTCTAGCAACTTCACGTCTAATAGGATCAAATGAAGATAAAATAACTGCTTCAGGAGTATCATCAATAATTAGATCAACACCAGTTAGTGTTTCTAAAGCACGAATGTTACGACCTTCTCTACCAATAATTCGACCTTTCATCTCATCATTTGGTAAATTCACAACCGATACAGTCGTTTCAGCAACATGATCAGCAGCACATTTTTGAATTGCAAATGCAACAATATTCTTTGCTTTTTTCTCTGCTTCTTCTTTTGCTCTAGACTCAATGTCTTTCATCATAACAATTGAGTCATGACGAATATCTTTTTCAACTTCTGATAAGAGTTGTGATTTAGCTTCATCTCTTGATAATCCTGAGATTCTTTCAAGTTCAGTCATTTGAATTTGATGTAATCTCTCTACTTCTTCTTTCTTTTCTGTTGTTTCTTTGATTTTTCTCTGAATTTGATCTTCTTTTTTATCAATAGAGCTGATCTTCTTATCTAGATTCTCTTCTCTTTGAATTTGTCTTCTCTCAGCTCTAGAGATTTCATTACGACGGTCCTTAACTTCTTTTTCTAAATCAACACGTGCTTTATGAACTTCATCTTTTGCTTCAATGATCATTTCTTTTTTTGCAGCTTCTGCTCTAAGTCTTGCTGTTTTAACAATTTCTTGAGCCTTTTCTTCAGCGCTGCCTATTTGCTTTTCTGCAACTTTTTTCCTAATAACGTAGCCCACTCCAGTACCGATAATAATACCCGTAACAGGAAGAGCATACATTAATATTTCATTATTAATTGCATCCACCTCCAAAATCTATATTAAATTGTGGGACAAATCCCTATATCTATTTGCCAAAATGGCAGTAAAATTTAAAATAATAAATTATTGTATAAAATTCACAAAAAAAGATATATACCAATTCCTTTATATTTTATCTCTTTTAAAGTCCAATGTCAAGATAGTTTGAAATAATAGAAAAGTCTCAAAGCAAGTATTTTCAATAGTTGTGACTAAAAAATATAAAAAAGAATCGAGCAAAGCTCGATTCTCATTACTATTCATTCTCAGATGTTTCTGTTGCAATGTTATAAAATGTTCGGATTTTTTCTTCTAATTCCTCTAATAAAGGAGGGTTATCTGTTAAGAATTTCTTAACATTTTCACGTCCTTGACCCAATCGTTGTTCGTGATAACTAAACCAAGAACCGGCTTTTTTAACTATTTCAGCCTTAACTGCTGTATCAAGAACGCCACCTTCTCTAGAAATACCAACACCATACATTATATCAAATTCAGCTTGCTTAAATGGAGGAGCAACCTTGTTTTTTACAACCTTAACTTTTACTCGATTACCTACAATCTCACTGTCATGCTTAATTGATTCAATTCTTCTTATATCTAAACGAACAGATGCATAGAACTTAAGTGCATTACCACCTGTTGTTGTTTCCGGATTACCAAACATTACACCAATTTTCATTCTCAATTGGTTGATAAATATAACACAAGTGTTAGACTTTCTAATAATACCTGTAAGTTTTCTAAGGGCTTGTGACATCAATCTGGCTTGAAGTCCCATATGACTATCACCCATTTCACCAGTAATTTCAGCTTTTGGTACCAACGCAGCAACAGAGTCAATAACAATTAAATCTATTGCACTAGATCTCACAAGCGCATCAACAATTTCTAAAGCTTGTTCACCAGTATCGGGTTGAGAAACTATGAGGTTATCTACATCTACTCCTATTGCCTTAGCATAAACAGGATCTAGTGCATGCTCTGCATCTATGAAAGCTGCTACACCACCTGCTTTTTGTGCCTCTGCAATTGCGTGAAGTGTTAATGTTGTTTTACCAGAAGATTCTGGACCATATATTTCAACAACTCTTCCTCGAGGCAAACCACCTGTTCCAAGGGCTATATCAAGTTCCATTGAACCAGTTGAGATAGTTTCTACATGAAGTTTATTATCTTCATCACCAAGTCTCATAATTGAGCCTTTACCAAATTGCTTTTCTATTTGTCCTAATACATTATTAATTGCTTTTGATTTATCATTCATTTAAATGTCTCCTTTACTGCGAACGTTTGTTCTTATTAAGTATAAAACATATTATATCCATCGTCAAGTACTTTATGTAATACTATCTTACAATTATTTCCATAATATTACAAGTCCTTAATACCACTTAATATCATAGATAATCCATTTAACAAACTTCTTTTTCTAACTGCAAAGCGATCTCCTGTAAAGTTAAATTTTTTTATTTTAATCTGATCTTTTATTTTTACACCTATATAAACTAAACCGACAGGTTTTGATTCAGTTCCTCCAGAAGGACCTGCAATTCCTGTAACTGCTAAGCAAACATCAGAACCTGTTTTGTTAAATACACCTTCAACCATCTCTCTACAAGTTTCACGACTTACTGCTCCATACTTATCAAGTGTAGTATTTGATACGTCAAGCATATCTGTTTTTGCCTGATTACTATATGTAACATAGCTTCTATCAAAGAAATTGGACGCACCTGGAAAGTTAACAAATTCTGATGCAATCATACCACCAGTACATGATTCAGCCAATGAAAGCGATAAATTCTCATCTATAAGCGCTTCTATAGTATAATCAATAATAGATTTTTCGCCATACCCAATAATGTAATCCTCAAGGCGTTCTTTAATTTGCCTTACCGTTGGCTTTAACATATTTTCTGCAAGTTCTTTACTAGCAGCTGATGCAGTAACTCGTAAACTTACTTGTCCAATATTTGCATAGATTGCAATTGTCGGATTGGTCTGAGCTGAAATGATATCATCAATTTTATTTTCAGCAGATGATTCACCAATACCAAATAGATTGATATATTCAGAGACTATTACCATCTCACTTTTTTCTATTAAAAAAGGTTTTAAACTTTTTTCAAACATATGACGCATTTCACGAGGAGGTCCAGGTAAAGCAGCTACGTATTTTCCATTATTTTCACTAATAAAACCTGGTGCAGTTCCTCTTTCGTTGTACATAACTGTTGAGAATTCTGGCACATACGATTGCTTAACATTATTTTCAGTCATTTTAACATTAAAACTTTTGAATCTTTCTAACATCATTTCATGAGCTTTAGTATCTAAAACTAAAGTCTTATTCATAACAGATGCAATAGTTTCTTTAGTTAAATCATCTTGAGTTGGTCCTAATCCACCTGTAGTTATAACCATATCCGATACTGACAATAAGAATTCTAGTGTTTGACTCAATCTTTGTGGATTATCACCTATAGTTAAGTGGTATCTAACACCATGTCCTAGATTATTTATAGCTTTGGATAATTCAGTTGCATTAGTGTTTAAAGTTTTCCCCATTAATAGTTCTGTGCCTACTGCTAAAATTGAAATATTCATATAACCTCCAAAAAAAACTCGGTATTTACCGAGTTTTAGCTTTCTTTTAAAACCACTTTGTTCTTGAGAATATAATCTAAACCAGAAAGTATCGTTAAGAAAGTACAAAGATACAAGAAAATCTGATCCATAGGGATATTCAAAGAGTTGAATGGGAAATTACCAAAACACAATAAAATAATTGCAATCATTTGTGTTGTTGTTTTATATTTTCCTAATTTTCCTGCAGCAATAACAATACCATCAGATGCTGCAATTGCTCTAAAAATACTCACGATAAATTCTCTAGCCAAAATAACAATAACAATCCATGATGGAACTAATTGTAATTCAACCAAACATACAAAAGCAGACATAACAAGTAGTTTATCAGCAAGTGGATCCATAAATTTACCGAATTTTGTCACTAAATTTCTACTTCTAGCAATGTAACCATCTAGAAAGTCCGTTAGTGAGGCAAATATAAATATTCCACCAGCAATTGCCATGTTGCTTGGATCACCCTTTAATAAGAAGAATACAAATAAAGGGATCATGATTACTCGTAACAGTGTTAATTTATTAGCAAGATTCATTAGCAAGTCCTCCAATTAAATCATACTCCATGAAATCATTAATTTCAACTGATACTATATCACCTATTTGTAACATTTTTTTAGTATTAATATAGACTTGGCCATCAATTTCTGGCGCATCAAAACGTGCACGGCCCATATAAACATCTTCATCAGCAATTTTCTCTTCTACAAGTACTTCAATAGTTTTACCCATATAGAATCCATTGTTGTTTAATGAGATACCTTGTTGAAGTTCTAATATGCCAGCCTGTCTTTCTAACTTAACATCTTCATCAATTTGATCTTTCATGCGACCTGCTGGAGTACCATCCTGTTTAGAATAAGCAAATACACCTAATCGACCAAATTTTATTTCCTCAATAAAATTATAAAGATCTTGATACTCATCTTCAGTTTCGCCTGGGAAGCCAACAATAAGAGTTGTACGAATCATCATATCAGGAACAATCGCTCTAAATTCCTCCACTACATTACGAATTTGCTCCTGAGATGTTCTTCTATTCATTCTCTTTAAAACACTGTTAGAACCATGTTGAATCGGCATATCAATGTAGTTAAGTAACTTTTCTTCTCTTGCAAAAGTTTCAATTAATTCTGTATCAATTTCGTCTGGATATGCGTACATTACACGAACCCATTGAAGATCATCCAGTTTACATATTTCAGTTAAAAGTTCAGCCAATCTGTTTTTGCCATATAGATCTTTACCATATCGTATTGTATCTTGAGCTATAATGATTAGTTCTTTAGCACCAGACTCGACCAATTTTTTAGCTTCAACAATAATATCTTCAAAGTGACGACTTCTATATTTTCCTCTTAACTGAGGAATAATACAATAAGTACAATTATTGTCACAACCCTCTGAAATCTTTAGATAAGCTGTATATGACGGTGTAGTTTTTACACGTGGTAAATTCTCTGGAATAAGAATATCAATGTCGCCGATATTTACAATTGGATCATGGCCTGATTCGTACTCCTCAATAGCTTTTACAATTAGTGGGAACTTAGTTGTTCCAATAAAAATATCCACTTCAGGAAGTTCTGATTTTAGTTCGTCAGCATAACGTTCAACTAAACAACCAGCAACTATAAAGATTTCACACTTTGCCTCTTGTTTTAATGTCATGAAATCGGTAATAGTCATAATTGACTCTTCTTTTGCACTTTCAATAAAACCACAAGTATTAATGATGACAATTTCCGCTTCTTCAGGGTATTCTGCAATACCGTAGATGTCTTTACTAAGGAGTCCTAACATCATCTCAGAATCAATTTGATTTTTGGGACATCCTAATGTTTCTATATATACTTTACGCATTTAAATTCCTTTCTTATATTTATCAAGTATAACTTTTGATGCTTCATTTATATCTTTATACTCAATTACATGATCGTAATCATATTTATCAATAGAATATTGATACATTGGGTCATAATAATCAACTAATAGATAATTTACAATTGGTGATAATTGATTTTTGGAAACATAATCTATTAGTTCATCAGCTTTTTTGTTACTAATTCTCTTTCGAAGCTTGTTAATAGCAGTAATTAGATCTTCGTGATCTCTATTTTCACCATAATCATCGATTAGGTTTTTTATTCTGTTTTCAACAGATGTATTGATTAATATATGTTTACCAATCTCCAACTGTTGCATACAAATTTCTGGAATCAGAACAGTGCCAACTCTTTTACTTTCACTTTCAATAAAAATATAGTCAGATTTGGCTGTGATTATAGCATGAAAAACAAGTTCTTCAAAGTACTTTTGACTAGGTGGTTCTTCTGAAAATAATATATTCCCAAAAACAGAACCAGCATTTTGAGCTAAAGCTTCATAATTAATGATATCCAGGCCAGATTCTTTTAAAGACTCTAATATTCTTGTCTTACCAACTCCAGTGTGTCCGTGTAAAGTAATAAAAGATTTCTTTTCGAACAAACGTCCTAAATGATCCGATATAAATTGTCTATGGCCTTTCATACCGCCTTTAAGACGATATATTTGAACATCTAGTGCATTCATTAAGTCACAAATAGATTGACTTCTCATACCACCTCGTTGACAATATATAACCACTCTATCAAATTGTTCAGCCAGTTCAATTAATTGATGACCTATATGCTCAATTCTAGTAGAAATATATGTCATACCTAATTTTTTTGCTTCTGTGGTACTCTTTTGCTTATAAGTTGTGCCAATATGGCTTCTTTCTTCGTCAGAAAAAAGTGGAATATTTATTGCACCACATATATGGTTTTCACGGTACTCATTGGGAGACCGTACATCGACGATAACTTGATGAATATCTTCGTATAATGCTTTATTGGATACAAGTCCAGTCATTTTTACCTCTACATTGTTTCATATTCTGATTTGCTAATGAGTACTTCTCTTGGCTTGCTACCCATTGAAGGACCTACAATCCCTCTCTCTTCCATCTCATCTACAAGACGCGCTGCTCTATTATAACCTATTTTAAATTTTCTTTGAAGCATAGAAATTGATGCTTGTTCCATTTCAACAACCAGTTTAATAGCTGAGGATAAATGTTCATCATCCTCACTCGAATCATTGGACGTTGAAATATTAGCACTAACATTTGACAATAAAGTTTCATCATATGAAAATGCTTGGAATTGATTCTTAACAGCATCAACGATTGATTCAACTTCCTCATCACTAATAAAAGCACCTTGTACACGTTGTGGCTTACTTGAACCAACAGGGTAGTAAAGCATATCACCCTTTCCAAGTAATTTTTCGGCACCTGACATATCTATAATTGTTCTTGAGTCAATGGCTGATGAAACTGCAAAAGCAACCCTTGAAGGGATATTGGCCTTTATAACACCAGTAATTACATCCACTGATGGTCTTTGTGTTGCAACAATTAAATGAATACCTGCGGCTCTTGCCATTTGAGCAAGTCGACAAATCGCATCTTCCACTTGATTTGGTGCAACCATCATTAAATCAGCCAACTCATCTATAATAACAACAATCTGTGGCATAAACAAGGTTTTATCTTCACCAAATCGTTTATTAAATCCTTTAATATCTCTAACGCCATGTTCTGCGAAGGCATTATAACGACGTGTCATTTCTTGTACAGCCCAGTTTAGTGCAACAGATGCTTTCTTAGGATCTGTTACAACAGGTAGAATAAGATGAGGGATACCATTATAAGTATTTAACTCAACTACCTTCGGATCTATCATCAAGAATTTCACTTCATCAGGTTTGGCATTTAACAGTATACTTGTTATAAGTGTATTTACGCAAACAGATTTACCTGAGCCAGTAGCTCCTGCTATAAGCATATGAGGCATTTTACCTAAATCAGCGATAATTGGTGTACCAGCAATATTTTTACCTAAACCGACACTCAGTTTTGCATCATTATTCTCAAATTGCTCTGTTTCTAGAACTTCTCTAAGTGTAACTAAAGATGTTTTATCATTAGGAACTTCAATTCCAACTGCAGCTTTACCTGGAACCGCAGCAATACGTACCTGTTGTGTTGCTAAATTTAAAGCAATATCATCACTTAAATTAGTAATTTTACTCATTTTTGTACCAGGTTTAAGCTGAATCTCATAGCGAGTAATAGCTGGGCCTTTACTTATAGAAATTACTTTGGCATCTATATTGAAGTTTTCAAGTATTTCTTCTAAAAATTTCGCTTTTTCATAAACCACAGATTTATCTTCGCTGTTTAAAGATGTATTCTTATTTAATATAGTTACACTTGGAATCTTATAGTTTTCAAATTCCAATAAAACGCTCTCGGTCATATGTTTTTCTATTGCAGCATCTGGAATTTTGCTTTCTTCATAATCAGAAGTATCTTTTTTCCCTGTAATTTGATCAAACATAGAAACTTGATCTTGCTCTTCTCTAGAAAGCGGCGTACCATTTTCAAAAATATCATCATCATGAGTAACTATTATGTTTTCACGACCTTCAGAAGCTTTAAGAAATTCATCATCAAAACTACTGTTTTTAGGTTCATCAATGATATCAAAATTATCAAGCTCATCTTTTGTAGGAATAGTATTCTCTAACTCTTGGCTTGGTTGAGGCTCTATATCTGTAACTTCTTCTTGCTCTTCATATGCCTTTTGAATACTTTCTTCTACAAGAGCTCCAAAACCTGTGATAGGAATTTCTAAATCATCTTCAGAAATAGTTAAATCCTGATGGTTATCGAAAATGTCAGGTGATGATTCTATGATTTGTTGTTCCTCAAAATTTTCATCAAAGGCATATCCTGAAGTATCAAAGATATCGTATTCATTTTCTGGTTTTGGTTGTTTTGCAGCTACCAGTATTTCTTCTTTTGTTGGTACCGATGTTTTCTTAAAAAGTTTATCTACTAAAGACTTTGTTGGTGATTGCATAAACATAGCATCATAATCTTCCAAAGAACGTTTATGCGCCTCTTCTTCTTGTTTAAGCTTTTTATCAACTTTTTCCAACGCTTTATTTAGCTTCTCTTTTGTAAGATCGTCTTTTTCTGATTCACGTTGTTGTCTAATTTTCTCTTCTTCTATTAAACGTTCTTCTTCTAACTTTTCAGACTCACGTAGATACTCTTCTTTGGCCTTTTTCTTTATAGCCCTATTGTCTTTTATACTTTGATTATTATCTTGATACTTTTTCTTCAACCATTCTAATAAATTGATGTTAGTAATTAGAATAAATGAAATTGTCCAAAGCATTATAATTACAATAAACAGACCAACACGACCTATTAACGATATAAAAAAATTACCAAGTAAACTTCCAATAAGACCAGATCCTATTAAATCTATACCATCCAGATAAATAGTTTGCAACGACGTTAATTTAAACATACTTATATCTGGTTCAATGAATTTCTCGCTCAAAATATCATAATTAAGAATATTAACTATGAAAATAATACTTAGGAATAACAAGGTTAACCCAATGATTGTTTTTGTTCGATAAGTCATTAAGCGGTTATTTATTTTATAGAATAAAGCCAAGAATAATATATAAGGCAAAGCATAACCGGCATATGAAAATAGGCCGAAATATATATTCTTTATAAATTGCCCTAAAAAGCCAATTAATTCTGTATGTAATCCAAGAATGGATAAAACCGTAAAGCCAATTAAACCTATTAACTTAATTTCATAGTAATTGACGTTCTTCCCTGATGACTTCTTTTGACTCTTCTTTGATTTTGTTGTTGTTTTCTTTGTACTCTTCTTTTTTTGTGTAGCCATATTACCTCCAATATCAAACTTAATTATACCATATATAGTGATTTGTTAAAACAAAGATACAAAATATAAGGTCTAAGAATGCAAACAAAAAAACAGCATTAGCTGTTTTTAGTTGTAATTGTCAATAACTCCACAGTGAATCTTTCAACAGTCATTTTTTTGTCTTCTGCAAGTAAACAAAGTCCATAGTACAATTGTTCAGATAGAGGTATGATTAGATTTTCAAATTTTCTTTGTTTATTCATAAAATCAACGTACATATGATTTTCTTGATAAAACTTTTTCATTGCGACTCTTTTGATAGAGTCCTCTTCTTCTTCCAAACTTTCTTTCAAAGCAATTAACTCAAGTTGTCTCTTTTCGAGTAAAGCGGGATAATCATCAACGTATGGTTTCCAAATAGTTGAATTATCCTCCAAGTGTTTTTCGATAGTATTTAAGATATAAACCATACGCTCTACATCTTGACCTTCTGCAAGTTTTCTTAAATCTCTCTTTAAATTTTTTGATACTTTTAGTTTAAGCTTCATTTATCCTCTAATCTATTAAAGCAGTTATTTCCAATGAATGATCTTTTGCCAAGTCTACAAAAGAGTCATCAATTTTTATAAGCGGTCGGTAAGGTTCTGCTTTGTTAACCATTACCACTTCTCCTATAGTACCATTATTTAGTTTTACAGTTGTTCCTACATAAAAGTTACTAATATTTGATAAGAATATATTCACTGCTATTGGATCTAAATATCCGAAGGAAAACTCTAAAATTAGTTTAGCAACTTGAAAAGGTGACATCTTATTTCTATATACTCTATTTGATGTCATAGCGCTGTATACATCTGCAACAGCGATGATTCGACCAAATTGATGTATTTCTTTTTCGCTTAGTCGGTTAGGATAACCATTACCATCAAACTTTTCATGATGTTGATATACACCTGCCAGTATTTCATCAGAAAAACCATCACCATTTTTTAGTAATAAATAGCCAAGTGTTGAGTGTGTTTTCATCACTTTAAATTCTTCTTCAGTTAAACGATCAGGTTTTTTTAGAATTTCATCCGGTATATTACATTTTCCAATATCATGCAATAATCCAGCTGTAGCTAAATCATTAATTGTTTCCTGAGGTAGATTCATCCATTTCCCTAATAGTGCTGCAGACATACTTACTGTTACTGAATGATCATATGTATACTCATCGCAGGCTTCTATTTGCCACAAACTTTTTGCTAAAATTTTATTGGTGTTTACTTGATCAAGCATAGGCGCCAATATATCAGTAATCTCTTCAGCGACAATTTGTTTACCAAACTTAACATTATTGAAAAGCATTTTAAATGACTCAACAGTATCTTTGTAGGTCGCTTGAACAGTATTATCTACTTTTAGAACTTGTTTCTCGCCCTCAATACTTTTTTCATAAATTGCAACATCAATAATACTCATTTTATCTAAAAGACTAATGATGCTTTCATTTATTACACTACCACTGGCTATAACCATAACATCAAAGTTATTGTAGATATCTTCACCAATGACCATTCCTTGCTCTACTTCATTTAAGAGAAGTCTTCGCATATTGCCTCCTGCTAATCACTCATTAATTCTTTCTCAAAATGTTGATAATCTTTAATACTTGTCCAATCACCACCCCATGTCCAGCCGCGAGAAGTAAATGCCTTATAACAAGCATCTCCTTCTTTAATCATACCCAACTTTTCAAGTGTACGATCAGCAAACTCTTCACTACCTATAGGTTGAACAGTATTGTTATTTACATATGGATTCTGAAATGGATTAATATCAATCGCCAACCCATATGCATGATTTGATAATTTTTTTGTACCTGCAATATATCTAAAGTTAAAAGCGGATGAGTTATTATCTGCCATCGATAATTCGTCATTTGCTTCATACTCGTCTACAAGTCGTATTTTTTCAATCATATACTTATTCTCATACAGCTCCTGAAAAATTTCAATCACTTCTTCCGCAACTGATTTATGAACAATTAATTCACCAAAATATCTTCTATTATCAAAACTCCAGTACGTTACTTCTAAGTACCTAAGATCTTCTAGTTCAATCAATTCATTTTCCATGTAGGACAATTCATTGATCCTGTTATAGAGGATGTCATCTATTTCGCTAATGGTAAATACTTCTTCAAATGTTTTTCCTTCAAACTCTGGAATAATTTCCTCTTCCACAGGTATTGTAACACGAATAACATTTTCTACTACAGGTTCAGGTTCATCTATTGGCACCTGCTGTACTTGATCATAAATTATCATAGTTATCAACGAAGATATCATAAGAAAAAATACAAATTGAGCTTTTTTCATTTTACCCACTTTCTAATAAAAGGTATATCTTTTGGCGCAACTACTTTGAATAATAACATAAATATACCATATATAGATGAGCCAACAACAATTCCTATGACTGTACCTATTATATCAGAAATTGTCGAAACAATCACGTAAACAATTAAACCCATAAAAAGACTTGAAAGGATTGGTATAATCACCATATATCTAGTATCTAGTCTAAATCCAGCTTTAAAACAACTAAAAAGATTTAAGAAAACAACTAGAATATATGCAAGGCAAGTTCCTATTGCTGCACCATGAATATGAATACTTGGTATACCAAGTAAAACAAATGTCGTTATAAATTTTATTGCAACTGCATAATACATATGACGTACAGTAACTTTTTCTAGTTTAAACGCTTGTAGAAGAGCTGTCAACCCCATATTAATCATCATGAATACGACACTAATACTTGCAATCTCCATAAGAAAGTGATCTGTAGGAAGAGTTCCATAAAATAAGCTAAAAACATCTTTTCCTACTAAGAACAAACCAACACCGCATGGGATAGAAAGACCTATGATTAAAATCATTGAACTCCTCATACGTGTCAATGTGTATGTAAGACCATATTTTTTTGCAGCAACAATATTTGGAAGCGCATTTAAGCTAACTGCAATTGCAATAACAAGTGGAATACTGGTTATCGTATTAATAGATGACAATACACCATTATATGTGAGTACATCAGCAGAGGAATAGCCAATTGTACTTAATCTTGATTGAACCAAAAGACCATCTATGAAGCCCATCATATTGGCACCAAGAGCACTAACTGTTATAGGTAATGCTACTGTCCATAATTCATGTTTGATAGTCTTTTTTTCATTTGGAGTGATACTAACTTCTAGTGGATTGGTATGTCGTTTATGATGTACATAAATACATATAAAGCCAGTAATTGCACCAGCTGTTGTACCAAATGTAGCACCTGCAGCTCCTAGGGGAACACTTATTTTTACTAAAATCATAGTCAAACCTAAACCAAACACAAGACGGCCTATACCATCAGCAAACTGTTGAATTGCAATTGGTTTCATTTCTTGAAGACCTTGATGATATCCTTTATATGTTGTTGTTAATGCTAAGAAGATTGGTGCTGGTAATAATGCGATATATGCTGCTATAACTTCTTTTGGCCATAAAGTATGAGTCAAAGAAGGTCCTAATAAAATAAGAATTACAGTTAGAACTAAGCCATAGTGAATCATGAACTCTCTTGAGGCTTTTAACACTTTTATACGATTTTTGTCTGATGAATTTTCTGAAACCATTCGAGCAATTACTACTGATGGTGCAGAAATCATAGCAATAATGGGGGCAAAAAGTTGAATCGGGAATGTATAAATACCATTACCGATAGCGCCTATCATATGTGTCATAGGAATTCTAAAAAAAACACCTATAAATTTGGATATGATGCTAACAATAGTTAAAAATATAGCACCGGATAGAATAGATTTCTTCATAAAGAACCTCCAATAAAAATATATCAAAATTTTGATTAGTTTACAATAAAACTAGAGACTTATGTTATAATTTAGTGAAAGGAGTTATTATGTTAATTTTAGTATTTATGTTGTTGATCATTGTTCTTCTGGGACTTGTTATATATTATGCTCGTCAAGTGGTATATCCAAAGGTTTTAACACATGACTATGTGAAAAATTATGAATTTGAGAACAACACCTACGATTCTACTATTTTTCATAGTCTTAAGGAAGAAGATATAAAAATCCAAACCTATTACGGCTATAAATTAAAAGGTAAGTTGTTTTTACAAGCAAATCCTGATAAGTTTGTGTTAATGTGTCATGGTATTACAAGTAATTATGATGGTATGAAAAAATACTGCGAAGTTTACATTAAAAACGGTTACAGTGTTTTATTGTATGATCATCGAAACCACGGATTTAGCGATCGTAATTACACAACTTTTGGTTTTTATGAAAAAAAAGATGCGAAGAGTTGCGTTGATTATTTAATGAAAAGATTCAATGAACCTTTAATTGGTGTTCATGGTGAGTCGATGGGTGCTGCTACAGCCTTGCAACTAGCAACCATCGATCCTCGATTAAGCTTCTGTATTGAAGATTGTGGGTACTCTAACCTATATGATTTGATGAAGTTTAGATCATCGGAAGACCATCATACACTTCTATCTTATATTACCCCTTTGGTGAATCAATACATAAAAATGTTTTATAGATTTAGTTTTCAAGATGCAAGTGTAATACATAATATCAATAAAATAAAGTGTCCTATTATGTTTATTCATGGTGAGGAAGATCTCTATGTACCCTATTATATGGTGCATGATCTATTCCATGCCTTTGAAGGTGAAAAAGTTCTTTATAGTGTTGAAGGCGCAAAACATGCAGCTTCTATCAATAAGAACCGTATAAAGTATCAAGAAGAAGTTCAGATGTTTTTAGATAAGTATATAAAGTAAAGGTCTACCAAACTAGGTAGACCTTTTTTTATAAATCAAATTCCTCATGTAATACTTTAACAGCAGATTTTGCATATTCCTTTTTAACCAAAAATGAAATTGTTGTATTAGAATCTGTAGACTGTAATATTTCAATATCAGCCTTAGTTAATGCGAATACTGTTCGTTTGATGATTCCAGGTACAATATGTATTTTATAACCCACAACTGTTAATTTAGAACATTCTTCAGAATAAGAGTAATTTAGAGAAAGATCTTCTAATATTGCTGTTAAATCATCAACTCTCTTTTGGGATACTGTAAATATTTTTCTGTTCTCAAAGAAGTTAATCATATCCATAGCAATTTGTTGATCCTCTAAGGCGTTTAGTAACGCCTCGCTTTTAGCCCCTTCAACTTCTATATTAACTTGGATAACATGATCATGACTTGTTATTGCAGTAATTAGCTTTTTACTCTCTTTTAGCATTGCTTTTAACTGATTTTCATCAGCTATGACAGTTCCTTCTGCAGATGAAAAAGTATTTTTTATTACAAGAGGTTTTCCTGCTCTTCTTGCAATAGCTACTGCATTATGGTCTACTACCTTTGCGCCATATACAGCCATTTGGTATATTTCATCATAAGTCACACTTTCAAGTACATTAGCCTTATCTACAATTCTTGGATCTGCAGTCATAATACCATCAACATCGGTGTAAATTTCTATGAGCTCAGCATTCAAAGCCTCCCCAAGAGCAGCAGCAGTTGTGTCACTACCACCTCGTCCTAATGTTGTAATATCACCTTCTGAGTCCATTCCCTGAAAACCTGCTACTACAACAACCTTATTCTTACCTAGAAAGTGTAAGATTCTCTCAGGATTTATATTTACAATGTTAGCTGAGTTAAAATTTGATGTTGTAAGTATGCCTGCTTGAAAACCAGTTAATGCTACAGCATCAATGCCATGAAACTTAAGTGTATTAGCTAATACAACTGATGAGATGGTTTCACCACAACTCATTAGCATATCCATTTCACGGGGATCAGCTTCAATTCCAATGCCATTTACCATATTGATAAGTGTATCGGTAGCATAAGGTGCACCATCTCTACCAATAGCTGAGACCACCAAAACAACTTGTTTTTCTTTTTCTAACATATTTTTTACGTTATTGATGATCATTTCTCTAGATGATTCAGTCCTAACAGATGTACCACCATATTTTTGTACAACTATACCCATATTACTTACCAGTAGATCCGAATCCACCTGCTCCTCTCTTAGTATCGTTCAATGAATTTTCAAGTTGCCATTCAACCATACCATGTGCTGCAAGTACAAATTGAGCAACTCTTTCACCATGTTCTATTGTAAATGCTTCATTTGACAAGTTTATCAAAGGTATCTTTACTTCTCCTCTGTAATCACTATCAATCGTCCCTACACAATTTATCAGAGATAAACCATGTTTTATTGCCAAACCACTACGTGGTCTTATTTGACCTTCATAACCCATAGGTATTTCGACAAATAATCCAGTTGGGATTAATTTTCTCTCCATAGGTTGCAGAGTAATCGGCTCTTCCAAATTAGCTCTTAAGTCCATACCTGCAGAACCAGCAGTCTCATAGTTCGGTAAAGGATTTTTTGACTGGTTGATAACTTTAACGAGTTGCTTCATGTTTTCCTCCTATAATATCTGTACAATTACTTAATATAGATTCATCCACTCTACCAACAAGTGCGATAGCAGGTGAATTCGTAAATAACTTATTTATTAATGCGTTAACTTTTTCTTTTGTTACATCATTTATTTCGTTTTCTACATCTTCAGGTGTTCTAATTTTGGTGTTAAATAAACATCCTTTACCTGTTAAATTCATATAACTTTCAGTGCCTTCTAAGTCCAATATGTAATTCCCTTTTAACTGTTCCTTGGAACGTGTTAGTTCTTCTGATGTTACACCATCAATATAAAGACTAGAAATCTCTTTTTTAACTAAAAAACAGACACGTTCAAGATTTGCCACTTGCATACTCGCATACACAGAAAATAAACCAGATGCTTCATATTGAGTAACGTAACTATTAATTGTATATGTTAAACCTTCAGCTTCACGTATATTTTGAAATAGTCTCGAACTAACACTAGCCCCTAGAATATTATTTAAAACAGCTAAGGTAAAAACATCAGTACTCGCATATGGCATTCCTTCGTATGCAATTTCCAAATGTACTTGTTCAATATCTCTTTCAATAAAATCTGTTTCAGAATAGAATTTATGGCTGTGTGGATTTGGTATATGTTTTGATGAAACTGAGTTAAAAGTTTCTTCTAATAGTGCAATTACTTGATCATGCTCATAACTTCCAGCAATTGAAATAATCATATTATCAGTTGTATAAAACTTTTCCATATGAGAAACAATCATTGCTTTATCAAACTTTTCTAAGGTATCTTTGTTACCCAATATTGGTCTTGATAATGAACCTGATTTATAGATGGTCTTAGCTATCAAATCATAGCTAACATCATCAGGTGTATCTTCAGCCATCATAATCTCGTCTAAAACGACTGTTTTTTCTTTTTGAATATCTAACTCATCAAGTAATGGGTTTTGAATCATATCTGCTAAAATTTTAATAGGGATATCAATATGCTGATCAAGTACTTTGCTATGGAAACAAGTACATTCCTTAGAAGTAAATGCATTTAAATCACCGCCAACAGAATCAAATAATTCTGCAATATCACGAGCACTATATTCTTTTGTTCCTTTAAACAGCATATGTTCAATGAAGTGAGATAAACCGCTTGTCGATGAGTTTTCATCGATAGAACCAGTTTTTACCCAAAGACCAATTGAAACAGATCTATACTGTGAAAGTGGTGTTAAAATTACTTTAATACCATTTTTTAATGTGTGTGTTGTGTACATACATCACTTCCTTCTTTTTTTATTCAATAACCTATTATATCAGAACAAGATAAAAAAATACAACCATTACGGTTGTATTCTTGTAATTAATATAATTAAAGTGATGACGATGAGTAATGCAATATAAAAGTGATAAGGTTTAAATCCTTTTCCAAAATCATATCGTCTTCTTTTTTCAGCTAAACGTTTGTTTTTAGACATACGTTTCTTATTCTCATTTTTTTTTCGTTGAGAATTATCTTTAGCTTTTTTAAAGTCTACTACATCGCCCATAAAACACCTACGCTTCTTCTGATTTCTTTTCTTCAGTCTTTTTTTCTTCAGTATCTTTTAACAATACTTTTCTTGAAAGATTTACTCTACCTTGCTTGTCAATTTCAGTTACTTTTACAGTAATTTGATCGCCAACTTTAAAGTGATCTTCAATTTTCTCAATTCTCTTCGAATCTAATTGAGAAATATGACACATACCATCTTTACCAGGTAATAATTCAACGAAAGCACCAAATTTCATGATACGAACAATCTTACCAGTGTATACTTCACCAACTTCGATGTCCTTAACAATAGCTTCAACACGCTTTCTTGCTTCCTCGCCACCTTTACCATCAACTGCAGTAATTAATACTAAACCTTCATCAGTAATTTCTATTTTAACATCACATTCAGTTGTGATCTTAGTGATTACTTTTCCACCAGGTCCAATTACGTCTCTGATTTTATCAGGGTGAATTTGCATACTGAACACTCTTGGAGCGTATTGAGACATTTCATCTCTAGCTTCTGAAATTTCTTTATCCATTTCATCTAAGATATGAAGTCTACCTTTTCTAGCTTGCTCTAAAGCGTTCTCTAATAATTCTCTACTTAAACCATCAATTTTAATATCCATTTGAATTGCTGTAATACCTTCTTTTGTACCAGCAGCTTTAAAGTCCATGTCGCCCATGAAATCTTCAAGACCTTGGATATCACTTAGAATAGCGATTTTATCTTCAACTTGCATAAGTCCCATAGCAATACCTGCAACAGGTGCTTTAATTGGAACACCAGCATCCATTAATGACATAGATGAACCACAAATACTTGCTTGAGATGAAGAACCATTACAAGTCACAATCTCAGATACTAAACGAATAGCATATGGGAATTCTTCCTCAGTTGGAAGTACAGGTACCAATGCTCTTTCAGCTAAAGCACCGTGACCAATTGCTCTTCTGTTTGGTCCTCTCATAAATCCAGTCTCACCTACAGAGAATGGTGGGAAATTGTAGTGGTGCATATATCTTTTCGATTCCTCAACACCTAAACCATCAATTCTTTGTGCTTCAGATAAAGCACCTACAGAAGTAATAGTTAAAGCTTGAGTTAAACCTCTAGTGAATAATGCAGAACCATGTGTTCTTGCTAATAAAGAAGTTTCACATTCGATAGGACGAATTTCTTCATGAGCACGACCATCAGGACGAACATTCTCATTGATAATAAGTTTTCTAACAGTTTCTTTTTCAATTTTCTTATAGAAACCAATAATTGCCTTTGTATCATCTGGATACTCTTCTGATAAAGCTTCAAGTAATTCTTTTTTTACTAAATCGCAAGCTTTAGATCTTTCTTTCTTACCATGTAAACGAACAGATTGGTTCATTCTATCATAAGCAAATGCATAAACTTTTTCTTTAAGTTCTTCATTTACAACAATTTCAGGAACTACCATCTTCTCTTTGCCGATTTCAGCCTTGATATTGTCAATAAACTTAACAAGTTCTTTAATAGCTTCATGACCAAACATGATACCTTCAAGTACTTCTTCTTCTGTTAAGATATCAGCGCCGGCCTCTACCATAACGATTGCTTCTTCAGTACCAGCAACTGTTAAGTTCAATCTACTTCTTTCCATTTGATCAACTGTTGGGTTGATTACATATTCACCATCAACAAGACCTACAACTACACCAGCTACAGTTGCTTCAAATGGGATATCTGAAACTGCAAGAGCTATAGAAGCTGCAGTAATTGCAATTGATTCAGGTGCATTATCTTGTTCTACTGACATAACTTGAATAATTAACTGTACCTCGTTAAAGAAACCATCTGGGAACATAGGTCTCATTGGTCTATCAATTAAACGAGCATTTAATATTGCTTTTTCAGAAGGTCTACCTTCTCTTTTTACAAAACCACCAGGAATCTTACCTACTGAGTACATTTTTTCTTCATAATCCACACTTAATGGGAAGAAGTCAATGCCTTCTCTAGGTGAACTAGATGCTGTTGCTGTCGCTAATACAGTAGTATCTCCATAACGAACCATTCCTGATCCATTTGCCAAGTTAGCAACACGACCAAATTCTACTGAGAAAGGTCTACCGCCAAGTGTCGTTTCGTACACTTTAATATTTCTTTTCATAAATCCTCCTTGAGAGCTGTTCTCTCATCTAATACTTGATTAGAATTTATCCTACTTACTCTAAAAAACACTTATTACCATAAGCCCTCTTTACAATAAGTAGGTCTCACACTGTGAGATTGTACAAATAAATTCTAATCACTTCAATTATTATAACATAATTAGGGCAGATAACAAACCAAATCAACCATTATTTACCCTAGTTAGAATATAAGCAAACAGAAAAAAGAGCGCTAAAGCGCTCTATTGTCATTATCTTCTTAATCCAAGTTTAGAAATAACTTCTCTATATCTATTAACGTCTTTACCTTTAACGTAACCAAGAAGGTTTCTTCTTTGACCAACCATCTTTAAAAGACCAGCTCTTGAGTGGTGATCTTTCTTGTGGATCTTTAAATGCTCATTTAAGTCATTAATCTTGTAAGTTAATAACGCAATTTGCACCTCTGCAGAACCAGTGTCGCCTTCTTTTGTTTTGAATTCTTCAATAATTTCCAATTTCTTCTCTTTAGTAATCATGCTAAAGCACCTCCATATTATATATGCCATAAGCCAAGAACAACGTCGGTGATTCGAGAGTCTTAGCAAATGGTCGACTTAAAGTTTATCATACTTATTTTCATTTGTAAATATTATAAACCAAAATACTCTTTTGTTATTTTGACATCAGATTCTATTTGCTCAATTAATTCATCTAATGAATCAAAACGAATTTCTTTTCTAATAAATCTAATAAATAAGACATCCAATGTTTCACCATATAAATCTCTATCAAAATCCAAAATAAAAGTTTCAATGTTAAAATTCTTCTGATTAAAAGTAGGATTAAAACCAACGTTGGTAACGCTAGGATATATTTCGTTGTCTACAATAGTTTCAGTCATGTAGACCCCAGGTCTTAATACACTCATTTCATAATCAGTCTGCAAATTAACAGTGGGAAAACCTAATTTTTTACCCATATGTTTCCCGTGAATTACTTTACCTCTGATATCATACTTTCTTCCTAAAAGTTCATTAGCAGAAGAAACGTGCCCACTTAAGAGATGTTGCCTAATAAGTGTGCTTGAAACTAAAATACCATCTTTTCTAATTGGCTCAACAACTTCAAGCTCGTACCCATGACTTTCTTGATATTGCTTAAGCATATTGACACAACCTTTAGCATTCTTACCAAATCTGTAATCATAGCCAACAATAATATGCTTAGCATTAACTTGCTTTAGAACTACATCGAACAAAAAAGTTTCAGCAGGCATATTTAGTTGCGCTGTATCAAAAGGTAAAATAATCAGTATATCTACACCTAATTTCTTTATAATAGAAATCTTTTGATCAGGTGTAATAAGGCGTTTAGGAGTTTCTACATCACTTAATTCTTTCGGATGATTTGAAAATGTGTAAACAACACTTTTTAAGCCCTTATTCTGAGCTGTTTTTACAACTGTTTCAATTACTGCTTTATGTGCTATATGTACACCATCAAATGTGCCAAGCGCAACAACTGATGGTTCTAATTTAAATGTATTTAGAGAACGAATTATTTCCATCTCTACCTCTTAATATCAAATAGTTTAGTTACTCTTAATGCACCCTCATCAAATCTAGATAAAGCTAAGAACTTATCTTGATTGTAAACAAGAACGTATTCTCCGTCATCAAAGCCAAAATCTACATAACGCATTAAATCAATTTTAACACCATTTTGAATGAGTTCTTTAGCTTTGTTAGATATATGAACAGATTTTTTAAATCCTAATGATAAATCAATAGGTCTCATGCATTCCTTTAAACTTAATCCAAGAGAACGTACTTCGTCAATTGTTAAACTATCAGCTTTGTTAAACTGACCACTGCCAGTTCTCTCAAGTGCTGTCATATGCGCAACTGTATCAAGTTTTTTCCCAATATCAGTACATAATGTTCTAATGTAAGTCCCCTTAGCACAAACAACTGTAAATGAAGCCTCATGACCATCTATAACAATATCACATATATCAAAGATAGTTCGTATTCTAGGTTTTCTTTCAATTGTCTTGCCTTCTCGAGCCAGTTCATAAAGTTTTTTACCATTGACTTTTAAAGCTGAATACATCGGTGGTATTTGTTCAATATCTCCGATAAAAGATCTGATAGCCTTTATATAAGTTTCATCAGTTACAGTCACTGGCTTAGTTTCAACAATTTCTCCCCAACAGTCTTCTGTATCTGTTGCAGAACCTAAAATCATTGAAGCTCTATAGATTTTTTTGTCATTTTGAATAAAATCTACAATTTTTGTAGCACGTCCTACACAGATAGGCAATACGCCTGTCGCCATTGGATCCAACGTCCCAGTATGTCCAACTTTTTTTGTATTTAAAGCCTTTCTAACAATGGCTACCACATCATGTGATGTCATATTTTGTGGCTTGTAAATATTTAAAACACCATCCATTACAATCGACTCTCAATTTCTTTTATTATAGTTTTTTCAGCATTATCTAAATCCATTAGAAGTGTACAACCAGCTGCTCTAGCGTGGCCACCACCATTGAATAATAGTGAAACTTCTGACACATCCAAATAAGATTTCGAACGCATGCTGACTTTAATTTCTTTGTTAGATATTTCTTTAAGTAAAACAGAAACTTCTACTCCTGAAATATCACGCCCTGCTTCAACAACGCCATCACTATGATACATTTCACAGTCAAGTTTTGACAACATTTCCTGTGTAATTTTTAGTATCGCCATTTTTTTATGACCATGCAATTTAATATTCGATAAGGAGTTGCTTTTTAAAACAACTTTTTTTAATTCTTGATTAGAGAATATTTCCTGACTGATTTTTTCAAAATCAAATCCGGTATCAAATATATGTGCTGCAACTCGTAATGTATTACTCGTTGTATTAGAATATCTAAATTCACCTGTGTCAGTTACTATAGATGTATATAGACCTATAGCATCTTCATGGTCAATTTCATAACCTATTTCTTCATATAGGCCATATAAAAGTTCACCAACAGATGAAACCATTTTTACAATATTAGTATCACCAAAAAAAGCATTGGTTTTATGATGATCAATGACAACTAAGTGTTTACACATACTTAAAACTTCCTCAGTTGTACCAGCTCTATCTTTGCTGCTCGTATCTAAAATGATACCATAATCGAATGAACCTTTAACCTTATTACTTGTAATCATATTTTCCTTTTTTAGAAACATATAATTACTTGGTATTAGATCATCCATAACAATATGGTGCTCAATATCATGTTTATCTAAGCAGTGAGATAAAGTAAAAGAAGATCCCAAACAGTCACCATCTGGTGACTGATGTGGGATAATCAAACATTTACCTTCAGAAGATAGAATTTCTTTTAGAATATTATTCTTCATCCTCTTCCTCTAATTCAATCTCATATTCATCCTCATTAGGTACTTTTACCTCATTTAGGATCTTTTGAATATGCATCGCATTCTCTACTGAATCATCTTCTTTAAAGATAGGTTCAGGTGTATATCTTAAATCTATATTTTTACCGATTTCGTTTCTAATGAAACCCTTTGCTCTATTTAAAGCTTCAACAGTTTCTGAACGATTCGCATTTGGATCATAAACACTAATGTAGATATAAGTAAATCTTAAATCTTTAGTAGTTTTAACATCTGTTACAGAAGTAAATCTAGAAATTCGCGGATCTTTTAAACCGCCTCTAATTAGAAGGTCGCTCACCACTTTTCTGATTTCTTCTGAAATTCTTTTATTTCTAGTAGATCCCATACTGCTCACCTCTTTTCTAAAGGCATTGCCTTATGCTTTTCTTTTAACTTCTACCATTTCGAAGGCCTCAATAATGTCGCCTTCTTTCATATCATTATAGTTCTCGAAACTGATACCGCACTCAAAGCCTTTTTGAACTTCTTTAACGTCATCTTTGAATCTCTTAAGAGATGCAATTTTACCTTCGTGAATAACGATACCTTCTCTTACTAATCTGAACTCAGCAGAACGTGTAATCTTACCAGTTAATACATAAGCACCTGCAATAGTACCTACATTTGGAACTCTGATTAATTGACGTACTTCAATACTACCAAGTACTTCTTCTTTGAATTCAGGATCAAGCATACCAATTAATGCATCTTGTACATCGTTGATTGCCTCATAGATAATTCTATAAGTCTTTAATTCAACACCTTCACGTTGAGCAATACCTTCTACCATTAAAGTAGGTCTTACATTGAAACCAATGATAATTGCATCAGATGCAGAAGCTAACAATACATCAGATTCAGTTACTGTACCTACTGATGATCTAATAATATTAACAGTAACTTCCTCATTAGACAATCTCTTTAAAGAAGTCTTAAGAGCTTCTAAAGAACCTTGTACATCTGCTTTAAGTACAATCTTGATTTCTTTCATTTGACCAGCTTGAATTCTATCAAATAAATCTTCTAATGTTACGTGAGAAGGTGTATCTTTTAGAAGTTCGTTACGCTCTGTAACTGATTTCTTCTCAGCGATTTTTCTTGCAACTCTATCATCTTCAGCAACGAAGAATCTATCACCAGCAACTGGAACTTCACTTAAACCAGTGATTTCAACACCAGTAGAAGGACCTGCAGTTTTAGCACGCTTTCCAAGATGATTGTACATCGCTCTAACTCTACCAAATGTACTACCACATACGATTGAATTACCAACTTCTAAAGTACCATTTTGTACTAGAAGTGTTGCAACTACACCTCGACCTTTATCAACTCTTGCGTCAATAATTGTACCATTTGCAGCACGCTCAGGATTAGCTTTTAATTCTAATACTTCAGCTTGAAGTAAAATCATTTCAAGAAGTGTATCGATATTTAATTTCTTAAGAGCCGATACTTCAACTGAAATTACATCGCCACCCCAGTCTTCAACAAGAACGCCATGCTCAGATAATTCACTCTTAACTTGATCTGGATTGTTACCAACTTTATCAATTTTGTTGATTGCAACAATAATAGGTACACCAGCAGCTTTGGCATGATCGATTGCTTCAATTGTCTGTGGCATAACACCATCATCAGCAGCAACAACTAATACAGCAATATCTGTAACCTGTGCACCACGGGCTCTAAGTGTTGTAAACGCCTCATGACCTGGTGTATCTAAAAATACAATTCTTTGATCATTAATAACTGCTTCAGAAGCACCAATATGCTGAGTGATACCACCAGCTTCTTTATCTGTAACAGCAGATTCTCTGATAGCATCTAGTAAAGATGTTTTACCGTGGTCAACGTGACCCATTACAGTAACAACTGGTGGTCTTGATGTCATTTCACCAGATTCGTCATCTTCAAAGTATTTTTCCACCATAACTTCAGCTTCATCAACTGGAACCAACTTTTTAGATGGAATATCATATTCTAGTGCTATTAATTCTGCAGTTTCGAATTCAATTTCTTGATTAACATTTGCCATAATACCAGCAGCCATTAACTTCATAATGATGTCAGCAGACGACACTCCTAGCATTTCTGCTAAATGTCCAACTGTAACAAGTTCAGGAATCATTAAATTATCTTCAGCATCGTAGTATTGACTTGTATCAAGAGCTTTAACTTCTCTTTTCTTTTTCTTACCTTTAACTTTTTTGCTGAACTTATCTTCTAAAGAAGCATTGTGATCATAACGTTTCTTATCTTTTTTCTTCTTTGACTTGTTATAAGTATTTTTCTTGTCAGGATTAGTCGCAGGTGCAGCAGCAACCTTTTGAATATCCTTTTTAACATTATCACCAGGCTTGTTATATGGCTTTTTGTTAGTACCTTGATTAGGTCTAGTACCTTGATTAGGTCTGTTACCTTGGCTTGGTCTATTGTCTCTAGATTGATTAGGCTTGTTACCTTGATTCGATCTATTGTCTCTAGATTGACTAGGCTTGTTGCCTTGGTTCGATCTATTGTCTCTAGATTGATTTGGTCTATTACCTTGGTTCGATCTATTATCTCTAGATTGATTTGGTCTATTAGTGTTTTGAGAAGGTCTTTGTTCTCTGCTTGGAGCAGGTTGACTTGTAGATTTCTCTTCAACTTTTGGTGCTACCTCTTGTTGCTTTTTAAGTGGTTCAACTTTTTTCGGTGGCTTAACCGGTGCCTTCTCAGGAACAGATGACTTAATAGCCTCAAGTTTTTCAAAGTGAGCAGGCTTTGGAGCCTTTCTTTGAGTATTCTTGTTTTGTGTTCTGTTTTTCTGGAAATCACTTTTCCTTTTTGGTCTGTTTACTTTTGGAGTCCCTACAGTCCAGCTAGTTTTCTTTTTAGCCTCATCCTTTGTAGTATCTTTAGTAAACATTTTTTTAATCATCGCTACTTCATTATCTTCCAAAGTACTCATATGATTATTTACTTCTATTTTCATATTTTCAAGTTTAGTAATAATATCTTTACTTGAAATGTTTAATTCTTTTGCTACTTGATAAACTCTTATCTTTGACAATTCTTCTCCTCACTTTCCTTAGTCAGAGCTGTTTGTCATCTCCTCATGGATTTTTCTCAATTCACGAGAAAACTTCTTGTTGGAAATACCATAAACAGCTCTATTATACTTACCTATCGCGTGAGATAGACTTTCTCTACTTCCCCATACAATGTATGGCACTTGAAAGCGTGTTGATAATTGAACGAATTTAGACTTAGTGTTTTCCGATGCATCATCAGCAATAATAACAAGTGAAATCTTTTTCTTAGGAATATATAATTCCAAAGTATTTTCTCCACTCATGAGATTACCTGATTTTTGTGCGAAACCAATCATAGTTAGAAACTTATTTTGCATTTTCTAGCTCCTTACGCATGCTTTCGTATATTGCCTCATCGATTCTAGTTTGAAGCGCTCTTTCCAAAGCTTTTCTTTTATAAGCTTTTTCGTAGCACTCAAGAGATTTACAGATATAAGCACCACGACCGTTTGCCTTACCTGTTAAATCCATAAAAATCTCTCCGTCTTTATTTTTAACAACGCGAATTAACTCGCGTTTATCTTTTTGTTCATTACATCCCAAACACTTTCTTAAAGGAACTTTTCTAGTTTTCATTAGAATACTCCTATTGGAAATCAAACTCAGCATCTAAATCAAATTCATCGCCTAAATCGATTTCACCTGAACTAACTGCTTCTTTAAACTGAGTTTCACTCTTAATATCGATCTTCCATCCCGTTAACTTTGCTGCTAAACGAACATTTTGACCTTCTTTACCAATTGCTAATGACAATTGATAGTCAGGAACAACAACTAGTGCTGCTTTTTCATCATCACTGTACAACACTTTTTCAACCTTTGATGGTCTAAGTGCATTTGCGATATATTCTACTGGATCATCAGACCATTCAATGATATCAATTTTTTCATCATTCAGCTCATCAACGATGTTCTGAACTCTGGTACCTTTTGTACCAACACATGAACCAACTGGATCAATGTCATCATTTACTGAGAATACAGCAAGTTTAGTTCTTGAACCTGCTTCTCTTGAAATACCTCTGATTTCAACAATACCATCTCTAATCTCAGGTACTTCAAGTTCGAATAACCTTCTAATGAAACCAGGGTGTGTTCTTGAAACAAGAACTTGTGGTCCTTTAGTTGTATTCTTAACTTCTAAAATAAATGACTTTATTCTACCACCTTGATCATAGCGGTCTGTAGACATTTGCTCACTTGGTAGTAATATTGCTTCAGTTCTACCTAGGTTAATGTGAACAACACCTTTTGAAATTCTTTGAACAGTACCATTTACAATTTCAGATTCTCTGTTAGAGAATTCTTCAAAAATAAGATTTCTCTCAGCTTCTCTAATTCTTTGAACCACTACTTGCTTTGCAGTTAAAGCAGCGATTCTACCAAAATTAGTTGGCGTAACTTCTTCATCCATAAAGTCACCAACTTCATAGATTGGGTTAATTTTTTTTGCTTCTTCAACAATTACTTGAATTTTGTCATCTTCAAAATCATCATCTTCAACAACAATATATCGTGCAAATACTTCGTACTCACCTGTTTCTCTATCCATATTTACAATAATATTTTGAGCTGTTTCGCTGAAATTCTTTTTATAAGCTGTAATTAAAGCAGCCTCAATTGTTTCAAATAAAATATCTTTGGAGATGCCTTTTTCCTTTTCAATTTGATCTAAAGCGTTTAATAATTCGCTTGACACAATTACCCTCCTTTATAATTGAATAACTGGCTTTATAATTGAAATCTTGTCTTTTGGTACAACTACGACTTCATCGCCAATATCTATACTTACATTATTATCTTCAAGTCCAAGTAAAATACCTTCAACGATCTTACGTCCATTGACTGGTGAGTAAAGTTTCGCTTGAACTTCTTTTCCTTGATTTCTTTCATAATCCTTTGGTTTTTTTAAAGGTCTTTCTAAACCAGGAGATGAAATCTCTAAGAAATAATTTTCTTTGATTGGATCAAGTTCATCTATCTGTTGATTTAAATGATCACTCACTAATTTACAATCATCAAGAGAAATTTTTTCTTCTCCTTTATCTATGAAAACTCGTAAGTATCTATGTTGTCCTTCTTTAACAAATTCTACGTCTACAAGTTCCATGTCATGGTCTTTTAGGAAATCACTTACGATCCCTTCAACCAGCTGAGTTACACTCTTTTTCGCCATACGTCCTCCTTTATTCAGTTGTAAAATATACGTATAAAGAGTGGGCCAAAACCCACTCTTTTAAATAATACCTTATATTCGTATACATTATAGCATATTAGATAACACTATGCAAACTACTGATTTCTTTTTAATCTCTTTTCGGCTTTCTTTTCTTTTCTAATATAATCCCTAACAAGATCTATAATCTTACTGTTAATAAAAAACATTGATAAAACAGATGCCAGAGGTACTAAGAAACTTAATGCCATTTGTGAAGCAGATAATACAATTGTTAAAACAAAATATACATACAAACCAGGTTGCATAGTATAGAAGATGATTTTAAACTTTCGATCACGGCTAAGTTCAAAATTATGTCTTTTAAGCAATGAACGCATAACAAAGTATATTACTAAGTAGTACATTGCAAATAAGAATAAAGATGTTAAACCAGAAAACTGAAGTAACATAGTTTTATTAACATAATTCTCATTTAAGAAATGGTAGATACTTTCAGTAGTTTCATAATCATCAGTGTAAAGAGATAAATCATAATTATATATGTTGCCTTTCGCACTAAGAACTAAGAAATTGTCAGAAACGTAAGCAACCATATTTTTTTTCTTAAATCCTAATAATTCTAATTCTTCACTAGTATACTCTCTATCTGCGTTTAATGACAGATCGTAAAGATTATTACTATCTATAATGATTCGATAGTTCACACCATCTTTTGTGATTTCTTTATCAAGAACTTTAGATTGCTCTAATTCAACTTTCCCATCCACAAACTTTACGTTTACTGGATCAGTAGCTGAAACGGTCCATGGCGATATTTCACCTTCTTCAAGAGGTTCAAAATCAATAATTTCTTCATATGTTGTATTGCTTAACAAGTCGTAGAAAGGATCAAAACTCGTCTGAATGAAATTTGGTGACTCTACGGTACCCATATAAGTTAAAATTGTAAACGCAATAAACATCGGTAGAACGAATAGGACTGCTAGTAGTTTAGGCTCTTTAAAATAGTCTCTGTAGAGATCGTATTTAAAGAGACATTGATAGTATCTTTTTAAGTAGTTAATTATTTTTTTCATGTAATCCTCCTGAGTATAAAGATACCATAATTGAATTTAAAAAACCAGTTATTCTTTAATAGGAGAAAGAATCAAAGTAATGATTGTTCCCTTGTTAAGTTCGGATTTTACTTCTAATTCACCTTGATGTTGATTTACAATCCATTTTGCAATTGAAAGTCCTAAACCATGTCCTCCGCTCTCTTTAGCACGAGACTTATCTACTCGGTAGAAACGGTTGAATATGTTTGCCATATCCTCTTTACTAATACCAATACCATTATCTTCGATTTCTATGAAAATTTTATTCTTCATAATAAACGAGTTGATGTAAATTGTACCACCTTCTGGTGTGTATTTCACAGCGTTATCTACAAAAATACGAATTGCCTGTTTGAGCGACTCTCTATCTGCAGTAATGCTCTTTACTTCATTGATACGACTGGTAACGGTATGGTTGGTGTCAATCATGAGTGTTTCGCGTGTGATTTCATCTAAAAGCTCATTAAGTGCAAATGGCTTAAAATCAAGTTCAAGAATACCCTTATCTGCCTTTGCAAGTAAAAGAAGTTTTTCAGTTAAACGTTTCATGTTTTTTGACTCGCTTTTTATTGCTTCGATAGATTCATCAAGAATTGCTCCGTCTGCTTTTCCCCAGCGATCTAGCATATTGATGTAACCTTGAATTACAGCAATAGGTGTACGGAGTTCGTGTGAAGCATCTGATGTAAATCTATTCTGAGTTTCATAAGAATTTTCAATACGATCCAACATCTCATTAAATGTTGTTGCCAGTTCTTTTAATTCATCATGGATACCTGTGACGTTTAATCGTCTATCCATATCATTTGCATTAATCTCTTGTACTATTTGTGTCATTTCATTGATCGGACTAACCAATCCCCTGCTAGCCTTTGTACCAAAGGATACACAGATTAATATGGCGGCCATATCAAAAATAATTAATAGAACAATTAAGACATCTCTAAAAAATTGAATATCTTCAATTTTTCCTTGTTCCTGTAATACTAAAACATAATCAATTCCTAAATAAAATGCAATGGATAAAGAAACTACAGTTAATATAATCAAAACCATGAAAACAAATGACAATTTGAATGACAAAGAAAATCTAAATAATCTCTTGAAAGACTTTCTCTGCTGACCTATGATACTGTCTTCCAATTCAATTTTCATCTGCTTACCAAATTTCAATCTTTTGCGGCTTTTATAGTATTTCTTATTTTTATGAATCTCATCTTTAGTGTAGAAATATTTTTTCTTGTCTCCAGCTTTTGATTGCACTGAATCATCTAAAATAGACTCCTTAACATTATCAGACTGCACTTCATCAACTTTTGCATCTCTTACAAAAGTCTCTGTAGATTCTGGTTTATTTAAAATGTTGGACTCATCTACTATTTCAGGTTCAATATTCTCTTCGTTAATTGTAACCTCTGAAATTTCTGGTTCTTCTACAACAACTTCTTGAACCTCAGGTTCAGCAATTATATTTTCTACTATTATTGTTGTTTCTTGACCAATTGGCTCTTCTACAACGACTTGTTGAACTTGTGGTTCAGAAGTTAAATCATCTTCTGTAACGATTGTTTCTTCAAAGATCGGTTCTTCTATAAGAGCTTCATGAGTCTCTGGTTCAACTATAATATTTGCATCTGTGATTGCTTGATCGATAACCGTTTCTTCAATACTTGGCTTCACATCAATTACTACAGTGTCTTGAGAATCATTTATGTTCTCATTAATAGACCTTAAATTTAATTCAACAATATCAGACTGATTGAATGAATCTTTTACTGTATTAATAACATCATCCGATGTTAAGGTAATAGTTTCTTTTGTTGCTTTATTGATATGTCTTTTGTCTGCTTCAACGTATTTCTTTTGAATATTTTTCTTAGTCTTTTCAATAATTGAATTTTTATAATTACCCTGATTACTTAAATAATCATCAATGTTAAACTTATTGACCTTATTCTCAATTTTAGAATCAAACTCTTGAGATCGTTTTGCACGTTCCTCAGGTGTAACTGTACGTGTCATTTTAGGCATTTTATTATCAATTACTTTGTTGACACGATCAAATAAGGCATCATAGTCATAATCAGCAACTTTTTCAACATTGTCTAAGACTTTCTTGGCAACAGAATAAGTTTTATCTGAAAATGCTTGGTCAAATGCCTTGGCACGTTCTTCATTTTCAAGTTCTTTTATTTTTTTGCTTTTAGCAGATTTATTTTTAGAAAATCCCATAAAAACATAATTTAAAATATTTTTACTCATCTTTAATGGTATAACCTACCCCTCTTACAGTATGAATGAGTTTCACCTTATACTTATCGTCTATTTTGCTTCTTAAGTATCTGATATAAACATCCACAACATTAGTGTCGCCATAATAACTATAACCCCATACTTTTTCAAGTATTTGATCTCTATTTAAAACAAGGTTTCTATTCTGAATAAGGCATTTTAAAAGGTCGAACTCTTTTTTTGTTAATTGAACTAACTCACCATCATATTTAGCTTCAAATGTTAATTCGTCTAATGAAAGCTTTCCAACATTAAGCGTTTCATGTTTATTAGCACCTAGTTTAACTTTTCTTTTTAAAATTACTCTAATCCTAGCTAAGAGTTCTTCGATTTCAAAAGGTTTAGTAATATAGTCTTCAGCACCCATATCTAATCCCATTACTTTATCCATTGTTTGATCTCTTGCTGTTAACAGAATAACTGGAATCTCAGACACTTCTCTTAAACGTCTCAAGACTTCGATACCATTCATTTTTGGTAGCATAATGTCTAGAATCACTAAAGAAGCATCTGTTTCTTTGGCCATTTCTAAACCTTTTCGACCATCAAATGCTACTTCTACTTCATAACCTTCATATTTTAGCTCTAACTCTACAAATCTTGATATTTTTACTTCATCTTCTATTAGTAATATTTTCTCTTTCATCTCAGTCTCCTTTTTTCCTTATAATTATAACTTATAATGCATTTGGATAAAAGGAAAAGAGGCCTACTTTATAGGCCTATGCATCCATATCATCAGACATTTCATCAGTTGCTTGAGTTTCATTTACCTTCTCTTTAAATGTATCCACAACATTTTGACTAACTTCTGCAGCCTTATCTAATACTGAGTTTACACAGTCTGATTTATTGTCTTTTCTTACAACTTTGAAACGGTTACCTGTAATCATTCCAATTACAAGAATTGCTGCTGCAACTGGAAATGCAAATACTGTTGCTAATAAGGTAATTGTCAATGAAATATCAAATACAACCCTTTCCTTATTAAACATAACAACTCTAGTCTCGTTAAGTGAATCTAATACACTTTTTGAAGATGCAACAAACTCATCAGCATTTGCCTTGTATTTTTCTTTACGTTCACGTACACGCTCTTTTTCTGAAGCTTTAGCCTGTTCTTTCTTAGCTCTATCGTAAACTGTTTTGTTTTCGTTTTCTAACGAAATGATGGCGTCTATCATGTTACCATTTGATTTTACTAGTGCTTCTTTGGCTTCAGAATAGCTCACGTTTGCTCTCTGTCTTAAACTATCAACTTGATCTAATGTAATATTCATAATTTCCTCCTTAGTTATCTTACACTTAAGATGATATAGTACACGGATTAATGAGTATTTAGAGTAATATTAAAAGAAGATTAGAAAATACTATTTTCACTTAAGATAAAAAAGTCTATAATAGGTTCTAAAGGGGGAAACTTTAATGAATATAAATAAAAAGTACATAATGGATACCATGGTGACGCTTCTAACGACACCTAGTCCAACCGGTGACACAGATGCTGCTATCGCATTTGTAGATGAAAAGTTTAAAGAACTTGGTATTGAAACAAAACGAACTGTAAAAAATGCTTTGATTGCAACAATTCCTGGTGAAGATGATTCTAAACATCGTTTATTGTCTGCTCATGTAGACACACTTGGTGCTATGGTAAAAGAAATTAAGTCAAATGGTAGACTTAAAATCACTCAAATTGGTGGATATGCTTGGAATAGTATTGAAGGTGAATACTGTACAATTTCAACTGATGATAATGGTGAATTTACAGGCACAATTCTTTTGAATCAGGCTTCTACTCATGTCCATGGCGGAAAAGTTGGAGACCAAAAGCGTACTGGAGATAATATCGAAATACGTCTTGATGAAAAAGTTAAGAATAAAGAGGATGTTGAGGAATTAGGCATACAAGTTGGAGATTTTATTTATCTTGATACAAGAACAGATGTTACACCAAGTGGATTTGTTAAATCTAGACATTTAGATGATAAAGCTTGTGTTGCTTGTTTACTTGGTATGGCTGAACATTTGGTAAAGAACAATGTAACTCCAAAATATACAACTCATTTCTATATTTCAAATTATGAGGAAGTTGGACATGGTTCATCGGCTGCAATTCCAGAAAAAACATTTGAATTCCTTGCTGTTGATATGGCTGCTCCAGGAGATGGTCAAACATCTTCAGAATATGCTGTTACAATTTGTGCTAAGGACTCGTCTGGACCATATGACTTAGAAATGAAAAAAAGACTAGCTAAATTAGCTAAGGCTAATGATATTGATTATGTAATTGATATCTATCCATTCTATGGATCAGACGCAAGTGCCGCATTAAGAGCTGGTTGGGAAGTAAAACATGGCTTAATTGGACCTGGTGTTGACGCTTCTCATTCATATGAGCGATTACACGAGGACTCGATAGATGCAACAGTGAAATTAGGTATTCTATATATGACAAATTAAAGGTGATTATTCACCTTTTTTTATTTGTCCACACCTTGTATTGTCAGAATATTCGGGTTAATATAGATAAAAGGAGGCTTTATGGAGCATTTATTTTCTCATATTGGCGTTAGAGTATTTATTGTGGATTCACAAAACAGGTTGTTATTAGTGAAACATACCGTTACAGATGAAGACACAGAATTTTGGATATTACCCGGTGGTGGTTTAGAGGAAAACGAGTACTCATGGGATGCTGCAATACGTGAGGTTAAAGAAGAAACCAATTTAGATATTAAGGTTGTTGATCTACTTTACACTTTAGAAGAAAAAACTGATCGAGGTCTTCGTTGTACCAATTATTTTATAGGTGAAGTCACTGGAGGTAAAGTTAATTTAGGTATGGATCCTGAATTTGACGAAAATAATCAAGTACTTTCAGATGTAAGATATTTTACTCGAGAGGAAATCAAAAATCTTTGTCGTGTATATCCTGAAATAATAAAAGATGAGTTTTGGGATACGCTTGAAGATTATATTCCGAAGTATAAAATTTGGAGAAAACGCCCTTCTATTGGGTTTGGAAAATAAGGGAAAGCCTTATTTTTTTGCAGAAAAAAACCTCACTTTCGTGAGGCTATTTTTTACTTAACTTTAACTATCCATCCTTCTGGAGCATCTACATCACCAGTTTGAATTCCACATAATGTGTCGTAAAGTTTCTTTGTAACAGGACCCACTTCTGTTTCACTATGGAATACAGTCATGTTACCTTTATACTCAATTCCACCGATAGGTGTAATTACAGCAGCTGTACCACAAGCACCCGCTTCATTAAACTCATCAATTGTTGCAATCTCACAATCTCTTTCAATAACATTCATTTTTAAGTAATGTTCTGCAATATGCATTAAAGAGTATTTTGTAATACTTGGAAGAATTGATGGTGATTTAGGTGTGATAAATTCGTTGTTTTCCGTAATACCAAAGAAGTTTGCTGCTCCAACCTCTTCAATTTTTGTATGTGTTGCTGGATCAAGGTAGATACAATCTGCAAAACCTCTCTCAACAGCTTTCTCATGAGCTAGTAAACTACCTGCGTAGTTACCACCAACTTTTGCTGCACCTGTACCATATGGAGCTGCTCTGTCAAATTCAGAAATTGTGAAATTAACTGGCGCCATACCACCTTTGAAATAAGGTCCTACCGGTACTGCAAATACAGAGAAAATAAATTCTGGTGCAGGTTTAACACCAAGGTTGTCACCAACACCAATAATAAATGGTCTTAGATATAATGTTGCACCAGTACCGTAAGGAGGTACAAAATGCTCATTAGCTTTTACAACCTGAATACATGCATCAATAAATTTGTCTACTGGAAACTCTGGCATCATGATTCTATTACAAGAATCAATCATACGCTTAGCATTTTGATCAGGTCTAAATAATTGAATACTACCATCTTTAGTACGGTATGCTTTCAAACCTTCAAAACATTGCTGTCCATAATGTAGTGATGTTGATGCTTCACTAATTGTTAGATTGTTATCTTCTACAAGTTGGCCATTGTCCCACTTACCATCTTTGTAACGAGAGATATATCTAAAGTCTGTCTTAATATAAGAAAAACCTAGTGCTCCCCAATCTAAATCTACTTTTTTACTCATAATAGTCCTCCCATAACGATATACTTGCTATGAAAATATATTGCCCAACGTTATTTTACCATAAATATGCATGAATTTGTATACAAATAAGAAACAATAATCAACAACTTTGCAATTTGGAAAGTCAGAAAATAAAAAAATAGCGCAATCGCGCTACTTATAACAAGCAAGTGTCTCTGGAATACCAAGAGTCTCTTTGTAGATTTTTTCAACCGATCTCCCGAATAGCTCTGATGAGTATGTTTTTGCCTTATCTAATGCATTTTTAGCAAAATAATGGTTCATTAACTCATCTTCTAAAATGTTATTTAGAATTTCAGGTAATTCTGAGTCATCATAAAAGAAACGCCCATTAATACCATCATCAATTGTTTCATCTAAATTTGTATCATATTTTGCAACGACAGGTTTTTTTGCAGCCATTGCTTCTATGTAAGTTAATCCTTGAGTTTCAGATAGAGATGCACTTACAAAAACATCTGCAAGCTGATAATATAATCCAATATTCCCCCAAGGAACTTTACCTGTAAAAATAACTTTATCAGATAAATTGAGTTGTTCAGATAAATGTCTTAAATTCTCTCTTTCAGGACCATCACCTACAATGAGTACTTTTGCATTTGGTGTACGTTTTAGTGTTTCTGGTAATGCTTTAATAACAACATCAATTGATTTCTCTTTAGCAAGCCTTCCTACATAAAGAATGATTTTATCATTTGAACTAAGTCCAATTGAAGTTTTTAATTCATTGATTTCATCTTTTTTAAACTGTGTATGATCAAAGGGTTTTAGATTTACTCCAGTCGGAATTACATTTATATTTTTTTCGAAACCATAATCCGACAATTTATTCTCCACTTTTACTGTAGGCACAATCACATTGTCAACAGTATTACATATCATGCATGTGAATTTTCTAGTTAATTTCTTTGCTGCTTTTTCCATGCGTTTCGGCGAAAAATAGTGTGTATATTCCTCATACATTGTATGATATGTGTGAACTAAAGGAATGTTCAATTGTTTAGCAACAATCCTTGCAAATGCACACAGTGAAAATTCAGTTTGCGTATGAATAATATCTAAATTCAAAGACTTGATTTCTTTCATGATTTTATAACTATAGAACTGCCCTACTCTAAAGTTAGGCAATATAGCAAATGGTATACTCTTTAATCTTAATACGTTCGGCTGATCTTCTATTAATTTTGGGTCTGAAACTGTAATTATAGTAACTTTATGCCCCAATCTCTCTAATTCCTCTTTTAAAGTTTGTGTTGAAATAACCACACCATTTATTTGAGGATAATATGCATCTGTAAAAATCCCTATATTCATAACTAACTCCTTGCAAAACTTACTTTTGATGATAACATCCAAATACCACCTATACACATCCATAAGTAATATGTTATTATTCTCCACAACAAAATTGCAGGTATAATTAATTTCGGAATAAAAAACATCCCAAATATTATATAAAAGCCACCTTCTGCTCCACCAGATCCACCAGGCATAGGAATAAAAGATGTAACCATTAAAACAAATGCTGTAGCAGCAATAATGTTACTAACTGGAACGCCAGACAAGCCAAATCCCTTGTAAAGGAAAAACGGAACAATGAAGTAGCAAGTCAATTGTAAAATTGTTAACATGATTATTCTTAACATCAATCCCTTGTGATTTTTCATGAGAATAATTTGCTCATGGAATTCTTCCATATGATGTAACACTTTCTCTCTTGCTCTTTCAACATTTTTTATAATTTTAATTTTTGCAAGAAAATCTATTATAGTGTAAATGATCTTTCTATTTGAATTTCTTGCAAAGCTAATGAATAGTAGCGCTGATATTACTAGTAAATTGATTCCAAAACCAATAACAACTAAACCGAAAATATTATTAACTTCATTTATAAAAAACTTCCCTTTAATAACTAAGAGACCAGCTGCGTAAATTACCAACACGCTTTGGTAAATTATGAACTTACTCATCAATATTGAAGAACCAATACCAACTGGAACATCAATTTTATTTAGTAGTAAAAGTTGTGCTGGTTGACCACCTGACGCAAACGGTGTAATCCCTGAAAAAAATTGTCCAATCATGCTTACTCTTAACGAATCACGAAATCTTTTTTTGATATACAATCGATTTATTAGTAAGTGTACAATTCCTGACTCAATTAACCAATAAAATCCTATAAATAAGAGGCTAATAAGTAACCATCCCTTATTCATACTTGATAGTGCATTCAAAACGTTGATATACTGACCTGAAACCGATAAATATGTGATTGCGGCAATTATAAAGACAAAACTAATAATCAACCAAAACTGATTTTTCTTCATAAGACACATCCTTACTTAATCGATTGTAAAGCTTTTTCCAACTATTTAAGACATGATCCCTAGAATAAAACACGCTTCCTGCCTTTGACATTTCTACTGCCTTTTGATAATAATTTTTATCATAAGATAAACTGTTTATTATAGCACTAAATGAATTAGTACAGTTTCCTTTTAAATAATATCCATCCAATATAACTTCATAAATCTCTAAATCTCTAAGTAAAATTGGTTTATTAACACTCATCGACTCTAATATTGCCATTGGAAATAACTCGCTATATGATGGCATAAATAAAACATCTGCAATGTTGTATATATCATTCATATCTTTTCTATCGATAATTCCTAAAAATTTGACATTTGATGGTGGATTTTCTACCATTGATTTTAACTCTGCATACCCATCAGTTATTGCACCAAATGAAAAGCCTCCAGCCCAAACAAAAGTTTTATCCGGATTTTTTTTAGCAATATCTATAAAGTCTACAACTCCTTTTCTTGTTTGTACCTGCCCAACTCCAAGAACAACAAAATCATCAGGATATATATCATAAGACTCTTTCAGATTAATTATTTCATCTTTCGACTTTGCATAAAACTGTTCTTCAGAAACAAAGTTTGGAATATAGTCAACCTTTTGTCTATCAATTCCATGCGCTTCTAATAGATCAATAAAATATGGATTCACTGTCACAAGATAATCCATTTTTTTGTAGAAAGAGACAATATAAGCATCGAACACTTTCCTAAAGAGTTTTGGAAGTTTAATGCTTCCACTAATAGTTTCTGGTAAGAAGTGTACATAACCTAAATGAATTGGTTTCTTAGAAAATGTCGCTTTTAAATAATGCTTTAAATCTATCGTATGGTAATGATTAATATCACCGTTAATCTTACTGTTAATTTCTATATTATATTCATTAAGGCCATCTTGTACGAGTGCTACTTGCTCTAAATACGCAGAACCTACACCCTGTCCTTTTACTTTATCTGCACTTGATAACATATTGATTACTTTCATAATTACCTCACTTTCATATACTATTCTATACAATGTATATGAATGTATTCTTATACGAAGGTTAATATTAGATTAATCAATTCTTACAACATTCTTACGAAAAGTATGAAGGCCGTTTTTTAAACAAAAAAAGAACCTCTCGTTAGAGAAGCTCTGTTATTGCATCTATTATATTCTGATAGAAATTAACTAATTCATCACCGAAAAGAGCTAATGCTCCAATAACACCAATCACAACAAGTGATATTAAAAAGACGTATTCTACAAGAGCAACACCTTGGTTTTCTTTTAGCATGGAATCACCTTACCTTTCATGTGATATGAATCATTAAATGTATCGATACTAATTAAGAAGTATCGATTCCATCTATTAGATTTTTTCTTTAGGTTCATACTTGGTATGAAGTAATTCATGAGCTTTTTTACCATATGGTTCTCCAAGATATTCTTCATACAAAGCAATAATTTCTTTGTTTTCATGCGACTTACGTCTAGCCATACCTGCATCCTCTTCATAGATAGCCTGACGACGTTTTTCAATGATACTCATATCACCATGATGATATGGTTGACCACCACCGCCTACACATCCACCAGGACAAGCCATGATTTCTATTGCGTGGTATTTTGATTTTCCTGAACGAATATCTTCTAATAACTTTCTAGCATTTCCTAAACCATGAGCAATACCAATGTTAAGTGTTAAATCACCCACTTGAACAGAAGCTTCTCTCAAACCTTCAATTCCTCTTAGAGCATGAAAATCAACAGATTCTAGAGTTTCTCCTGTAATCCACTCATATGCTGTACGAGTTGCTGCTTCAATTACGCCACCAGTCGCACCAAATATAACACCAGCACCAGTAGACTCACCTAATATAGTATCGAACTTAGATGGTTCTAATTTACTAAAGTCAATACCAGCTTCTTTTAACATCGTTGCAAATTCTCTTGTTGTAATTACAATGTCAACATTACTATTATCATCTTTAGTCAACTCAGGTCTTGATGCTTCAGCTTTTTTAGCAACACAAGGCATGATAGAAACGACACGAATTTTCTTAGGATCAATCTTTTTCTTTTCTGCATAATATGTTTTTGCAATTGCACCAAACATGATTTGAGGTGACTTACAAGTAGATGGAATATCTAACATATCAGGGAATTGATGTTCAAAGAACTTAACCCATGCAGGACAACAAGAAGTTAACATAGGTAATGTTCCACCATGTTTAATTCTGTGAACCAATTCTGATGCTTCTTCCATAATTGTTAAATCAGCAGCAAAATCAGTATCAAAGATACCATCAAAACCTAATTTTCTTAAAGAAGCTGCTAATTGTCCAGTTGTTACAGAACCTGGATCCATACCAAATTCCTCGCCTATAGCTACACGAATTGCAGGAGCAACTTGAACCACTACATGAGTTTCTTCATCTGCTAACACTTCCCACACACGACGTGTATAGTTTACTTCTGTAAGTGCGGCAGTTGGACAAACAGCTACACATTGACCACAGAAAGTACATGATGAGTCAGCCATATCCATGTTGAATGCTGGCCCTACAAATACATCAAATCCACGATTAACAGCAGATAAAATATTACAAGTCTGTACTTCATTACACATAGTCTCACATCGTCTACACATAACACACTTATTTGGATCTTTTACAATTGAATAACTAGACATATCTTTTTCATATGCCATCATTTCGCCTTCATATCGAATTTCTCTAACACCTAGTTCATTGGCAAGTGATTGTAAGTCACAGTCTAAGTTCTTAGGACAAACTAAACAGTCTTTAGGATGGTTAGAAAGTAACAGCTCAACAGCCATACGTCTTGCATTAATAGCTTTTAACGAATCTGTACGTACTTCTAAACCTTCATATACCAACTCAGAGCAAGCAGTTACCAGTGTTGGACGTCCAACTGCTTCTACCATACAGACACGACATGAAGATACTTGATTAACAATACCAAAGCCTTCTAAATTGAGATGGCACAATGTTGGGATTTTAACATTGATTTGCTTTGCAGCTTCTAATATGGTTGTACCAGAAGGTACCTGAAGCGGCGTATCATTTATTTTAATATTAACAAAATCCATCATTACCTCCTATGGTTTTACAACAGCATCAAACTTACAAGCATCGTAACATGCACCACAAGCAATACAAGCTTCTTGATCTATAACGTGCATTTCCTTAACTTTTCCTGATATACAATCCACAGGACAGACTCTTGCACAAGCTGTACAACCAATACATTTTTCATTGATTGAGTATTTAGCTAAAGATTTGCAAGTACCAGTTAAACATCTTTTATCATTAATATGAGCTTCATATTCATTCATAAAGAAATGCATTGTACTGAGTACTGGGTTTGGAGCTGTTTGACCTAAACCACAGAGTGATGATCCTTTGATCATATTCCCTAACTCTCTAAGTTTTGTTAAATCTTCAGGAACACCATCGCCTTCACAAATACGATCAAGTATTTCATACATTCTCTTGGTACCAATACGACAAGGTGTACACTTACCACATGATTCATCTTGAGTGAAATCCAAATAGAATTTAGCAATATTAACCATACAGTCTGTTTCATCCATTACGATCATACCACCAGATCCCATCATTGAACCGATAGATTTTAGACTTTCATAATCGATTGGAGTATCTAAGTCTTCAACAGTAATAACACCACCTGATGGACCACCTGTTTGAACAGCTTTAAATTCATGTCCATCTAAGATACCGCCACCAATATCATAAATTATTTCTCTTAATGTTGTGCCCATAGGTACTTCTACAAGACCCACATTATTAACTTTACCAGCTAAGGCAAATACTTTTGTACCCTTAGATTTTTCAGTACCAATAGTATTGAACCATTCAGCACCTTTCAACATAATAACAGGTAGATTTGCATATGTTTCTACATTGTTTACACAAGTTGGCTTACCATGTAAACCACTCGCTGCAGGATAAGGTGGTTTCTTTGTAGGTTCACCTCTCGAACCTTCTACTGAATGAATGAGCGCAGTCTCTTCACCACATACAAATGCTCCAGCACCAAGCTTTAATCTTATTTTGAAACTAAAATCTGTGCCAAATATATTGTCACCTAAGAGCCCATTTGCGTAAGCTTGTTCCAAAGCAATTTCTAAACGATGTATTGCTAAAGGATATTCTGCTCTGATATAGATGATACCTTCAGAAGCACCAATACCATAACCAGCTATAGCCATTGCTTCTAATACACTATGAGGATCACCCTCTAAAATTGAACGATCCATAAAGGCACCTGGATCACCTTCATCAGCATTACAAATAATATATTTTTGATCTGCTTCGTTCTTAGCAGCCATTTCTAATTTGACACCAGTTGGAAAACCACCGCCTCCTCGGCCACGAAGGTTGGAATCTTTGATAACCTTAATAACTTCTTCTGGTGTACTATTCGTAATCGCAGTACCGAGTGCTTCGTAACCTTGGAATGCAATATACTCGAAAACATCTTCTGGATTGATTAGACCACAATTTCTTAATGCAATTCTAAACTGTTTTTTATAGAAGTTCATTCTTGAATGTTCCGCTATTTTTTCATCCGAAATAGGTTCGTTAAACAATAATCTGTCTACAACACGACCTTTGACAATATGTTCAGCAACGATTTCTTCAGCATCTTCAGGCTTTATTTTCACATAAAAAACATTATCTGGATGAACTTTAATAATTGGACCTTGACCACAAAAGCCGAAGCAGCCTGTTTTAACTACATCTATTTCCTGATCATATCCATGTTTTTTTAATTCTTTATTTAAATTATTTATAATCTCATCAGATTGAGAAGCGACACAACCAGTACCACCACAAACCATGATGTGACTTCTAATTTTACTCATTATAAACCTCCTTAAGCCTTATCAAATGATTTAATCAGGATATGATTGTCTACCATCTTTCCATTCATAACATGCTCTTCGATGATTCTTTTAGCTACTTCTTGGTCCACATTCCCGTAAAGAGTTGGTTCTTGATTTGGCATATTTACTTGAACTGTTGGTTCACTATGGCAAAATCCTAAACACCCTACTTGCACAAGTTTTACATTTGTAAGACCTTTATCTTGAATTAGTGACATTAAGGCTTGAAGTGTTTCACGAGCACCTGCTGCAATACCACAAGTGGCCATACCGACCATTAATTCAATTGTATCACCAGCATTTTCACCAGTTTCTCTTAAGTTAACTTTTTTAATAGAATCTTCTCTCAGTTTTATCAACTCGTCTAAAGACTTTATTTTCATTGTTCTTCCGCCTTTCTGTATGTCTCAATTATACCTTCTACATCATCAACCGTTACATGACCAAATACTTTTTCCCCGATAACAACAACGGGTGCTAAGCCACATGCGCCAACACAACGTATATCTTTTAATGTAAATATTCCATCAGGCGTTGTTTCACCATTACCAACTTCTAATATCTCTTTGAACTTATCAAAAACAGGTTCAATACCTCTAACATAACAAGCAGTACCTGTGCATAAATTGATAACATTCTTACCTACAGGTTTTGTTGTAAAGTAGGAATAGAAACTAACAACTCCAAATACTTTCGCACCTGATACATTTAGTTTTCTCCCTACATAAAGTTGAACTTCTCTTGGTAAATAACCAAAAATACTTTGAGCCTTATGTAATACTGAAATTAAAGCAGATTCATCACCAGCAGTTACTGCAATAAACTTATCCAATGATTCATACCCTTCTTGAGGTAAGTCCGGTACACTAATAGTTGCTTTTTGAGCTTCGGGCTTCATTGATTAACACCATCCTTTCTTATTATAAAAATTTCCACTTTAATTTCATACCCATAGAAGTAAAGTTTCAATCGATATTTTCGCATTATTCTGAAATATACAAAAAAAGTAATCATTACCTAAGTATTGACTACTTTTCCCACTCTCTTAGAGGTATGAAATGTCCATCTTTTAATTCATATATCAGATATCTTTTATCGTTATCACCATATTTATCAATTCTAAAGGTTTCTTGTAATCCATGGAATTCTCTTTCTACGATTGCATCTTTAACTGATGTTGGTGTAGGATTGTTAGCATTTTTAAGACCCTCTTCCAAGACTATCATTGCGTCATAAGTAATAGCTGAGATGAATGATGGAGGGTAATTATATATTTCAGAATACTCCTCATAAAATTTATTGTAAGACTCTGAGTTCTCTTTTGGAACATAAATTCCAATGAATAGTCCACCTTCAACAGCACTCCCTCCAGCTTCAATTATTTCATGAGTCATTGACCAACTAACAGAAAGTAATTGTATGTCATGAGTTCGCTTGATTGTTTGTGTTATAAATGCAGTATCATTCGCTTGTGATATCATGAAGACCGTCGAAGGATCTAGTTGAGTAACCTTATTTGCAACATTCTCGAGATCATCTTCTTTAGAATTGAATGGAATAACAGCTTTTAGACTGAAGTGATCATTTTCATAAAACTCTTTAAAGTAATCCATCAAATTCTTAGTATACTCCTCATTAGAAGTATCATAGATAACTACAATATCTTTAATAGAATTCATATGACAATAGTCAGACATAATTTTCCCCTGTCTACTGTTGATCGGAGATGTCCTAATAAAGAAATCATCATTTTCACTTAAAGTATCAGTAGACATAGAGGGTGATAAAAACAATAAATCTTCACCTTGTGAGTTTAAGACTGCATCTGACATATCACTCGTTAAATGTCCAATAACAAAATAAACCCCCTCATCTTTGAATTCTCTATGCGCTTCACTAGCCTTAACAGAATCAGAACCATCATCCTTAACAATCAGATCTATCATTCGACCATCGATACCACCTTCTAGGTTTATTTTATTTAAATATAATTCTACAGAATTTCTAGCATCTACTCCTAGTTGAGACTGTTTAGTTGAAATATCTGCTATAAAGCCAACTTTGATGGGTTCTTTTTCACAACCAATAAGGAGAAAGCTTATTAGGATAACAAATAAAATTTTTCTCACGATACACCTCCACCTTTCTTCTACCCACATATTTAATCCTATAACGAAAAAAACTGCCTAAGCAGTTAAATTAACGATAATAGAATCATCATTATATTTGCATCATCAAACTGTCTTATATCTAAGTTGGTTAACTGATGAATTTTGTTCAATCTATAGACTAAAGTATTTCTATGTAAAAAAAGTGCATTTGCTGTATCAGTTACATTCAAATTATGATTAAAGAAACCATATATAGTTTCGTTTAGTTCATCGTTCAACTGATTTATAGGATAGATTTTTAAGTAATCATCCATTAAAGATGCCTTATATTCTTCGGAGAGTTCATTTAATACCTTTAAATAGAGAACATCTTTGAATTGAATTATATTATCTTCATTTTTTACAAAAAGTGATATAAGTTGATGAGTCTGTTCATAAGCCTTTTTTAAATCTACTATACTGTTAACTTTAGGCCCTACATAGACTTTGGCAGATATCATCACTTCAGATTCAAGATGAGCTATAACATTCTCAGGTGTTATCGTTTCATTTTCATTAACAATCAATAAAAGCATATCCTGGTTTAAAACGAGTACTTCAGATACTTCCATTATCACCATTATCAAATCTATTGAGTCGGATATATGTTGTCCTTTTACAATCCAAGTTTCATACAGTGAAGTATTTTCAAATGATTTAGGTAGTTCATCTAATGAGTAAGGTAAATCCTTAAGTACACGATACCAAAACGGTTGTTTCACCTCATTAGTGTCTATGATTAATTTAATTAACTCTAAATGGTTATCATTTAAAACATTCGAAGACCCTATAGTGTACGATTCAATTTCATATTCATGCATATTCTTTATAGTTCCAGAATAGAGACACTGACCATGTTTGTATATATTAAGACTGGTATTTAAGATTTGCTCTAATTTTTTGTATTTAAACATATGCCCTCCTGCTTTTCATTATACAGAAAAAAATAAGAAAAGCCTAGATTCACATCTAGGCAATTATTAAAAAATTGCATTTTCAGATTCTTTGTCAAATGCATGAATATTTGATTTAAATGATACTTTAATTTTATCACCGCGACCTTTTGTAAAATTCTTACCTTCTTTCGCAATGTATGTTTTACCAAATGCATTGAAGTAGATATATGTCTCAGAACCTAATAATTCAAGTACATCAATTTCAGCTTCGAAACCTTCTTCAGAATCTATTTCAATATCCTCTGGTCTACAACCAATAACAACTTCCTTTCCAACATATCCAGCAGCCTTAGCTTTTGCAGCTTTTTCTTCAACGATAGCTTTTTTATAGTTTTCGAATTGTACATACAATTGATTGTTTTCTTCTACAACTGTACCATTCACGAAGTTCATTTGAGGAGCACCGATAAAGCTTGCTACAAACATATTAGAAGGATGATTATATATTTCTCTAGGCGTATCAACTTGCTGAATAAGACCATTATTCATAACACAAATTCTTGTCCCCATCGTCATAGCTTCTGTTTGATCATGAGTTACATAGATAAATGTAGTATCTAACTCTTGATGTAGTTTAATCAACTCAGCTCTCATTTGAACTCTTAATTTAGCATCAAGATTAGAAAGTGGTTCATCCATTAAAAATACTTCTGGTTCTCTAACGATTGCTCTACCTAAAGCAACACGCTGTCTTTGACCACCAGACAATTGCTTAGGACGTCTCTTTAACAAACTTTCAATACCAAGGATTTTTGCTGCTTTTTCTACTTTTTCTGTAATGGTAGCTTTAGGTACTTTCCTTAACTTTAGACCAAATGCCATATTTTCATATACTGTCATATGAGGATATAATGCATAATTTTGGAATACCATAGCGATATTTCTGTCTTTCGGTAAGACATCATTTACCATGCTATCACCAATATATAATTCACCATCAGAAATTTCTTCTAAACCAGCGATCATTCTTAAACTTGTTGTTTTACCACAACCAGATGGTCCAACAAATACTAGGAATTCTTTATCTTTAATTTCTAAATCGATACCTTTTACTGCGTGAAATCCATTTGGATAAATCTTGTTAATTTGCTTCAGTTCTAATCCTGCCATAATTGCCTCCATTTCGTTTTCTGATATAATTATAGCTTTTCTTAGAATAAACATCTATTGACAAATCGTACAAATTCTTTTGTAACAAAAAACAAAAGGCGATATAATCGCCTTTTGACTATGTAACATTACTATCAAACTTTTAAGATTTGTTTAAGCCCCCTATGATTAAACAAATAAGTTTGAAAGCAACAAGTTATTTCAAATCCATAACTATCATAACATATTGTGCGTAATTTTTCAAACTAATTTGAAAACTATCAAATTAGTTTGAAATGATATATTACAAACAATATCTGTATAAGAGTTCTATTGTTGCATCAATACTCTTCATATGAGTTCTCTCATAATGATGCGTACCTTCAACACCAGGACCAACACACGCAAAACGAACATCTCCACCCCTATGCACAAATTGACTTGCATCAGAGCTATAGTGATTGAACACATCAATGTTGAATGGAATTTGATGTGACTCACATACATCAGCTAAACGAGACACAAACTCATAGTCATACGGTGTTTTTTTGTCTTTTGCAGCGATAGAAACAGCAAATTCAGTTGATGTTTGCTCAAATCCAACTGGAGCAATATCTATCGCGATTAACTCCTCTGTATTTTCAGGAATAATTGATAAACCATGGCCACATTCCTCGTAATTTGAGATGATGAAATGTACAGTTTGCTTTGGATTTGTTTCTTTAAACATCTTGGCCAATACAAATGTCATTGCCACTGCAGCTTTGTTATCAATATATCTTGTTTTAATAAAATCAGTTTCTGTAAATTCTGTTCTTGTATCCATAGCGATGATATCACCAACTTGAATGCCTAAAGCTTGAACATCTTCTCTCGAAGATACCAACTCATCAAGTCTAACCGTCATATCTTGTTGATCACGTTTTTCATATGACTTTAATCCATGAATATGTGTTGATGCCGTCGTTGGGATAATTGATCCACGGTATATTTTGCCCGAACGGGTAAATACCTGACAGTTTTCCCCTTCAGTTGCACTCCAAGCGCCACCACCAATACGATGATATTTAAGCTTACCATCACTTGTAATATTTTTTACCATTGCACCAAGGGTATCCATATGTGCTGAAATTGCAATAGCCTCATCTGATTCACCTTTAAAAGTAGCAATTAAAGCCCCTTTTCTAGTCATTGAAGTTTCAAGACCTAAGTCTTCAAACTCTTTTTTAGCTTCCATGATTGCATCTTTTGTAAAACTACTAGGACTAGGTATATCCAAATACTTTTTAAATACTTCCTTAAAATAACTCATAATCACTCCATAGTAAAAACTAGATTCCATTCATCTGACAACTCAGCATTAAAACGATATCCTGCTTCATCAAATTCTTTAATGCCTTCTATATCAGAAACCATATTTGTAATCATATAATCTACCATTAATCCCCTTGCTTTCTTTGCACGAACGGTTACAATCTTATAAACATCATCATGTAACTCCTTAAAATGTATATTGATCATATTAGAAATAAGTAATTTGCTAAACTCCACAGATGCTAGATTAACGATTTGCTCATTTGCAAAGTAATCGTTTATTTCCTCTTGCCAGTAATGATACAAATTCAGCTTATCAGGCTTCATCGTCATATCTAATCGATAAGACCTTATACCAGTCATAGGCTCCAAAACTCCATACATAGCAGATAAAATACGTAAGTGATTATTCATATATTCTATTTGAATTTCATCATACAGGTTGGTATTGATTTCTTTGAATACAATTCCATTATACAAGTTGATTGCATGGTTCAAGTCCTGTGGTTCACGATACATTTTAAATGTTTTGTCTAACAGTTTGCCTTTTATCTTCATCAAACTACCCATTTGCTCTTTTGAGTAATTTTTTAACCCTTCATATAAATTTAAATACTTGCTTTGAAAGCAAACTTTTGAATATGGTTTATCAAACTGAAAAGTACCATCTTGTACTTTTGCAGGTGAAATAATTATTTTCATACAAATCCTCCATAAACATTATAATTAAAAAGATAATAAATTGAAAGACCTTATTCCATTTATTAATACTTCAACTTATAATAACAATAAGGAGGCATTATGAATTATTTAATTTTTTTTGATATTAACGGTACTATTATAGAAAGAGACGAAAGGACTGATTTACCTTTTGCATACGCAATGAAGAATCTTATTAATGTAGAGGATCCGATGAAAAATGTTGATACTTCTGCTAGATCTGATAAGGATGTATTCATGGAAGTTTTAAGAAACTTTGAAGTTGAGTTTACAGAATCTTTATGGCAGGAATTCTTAAGACTCTATAAAATTCAGTTAGAAGTTTTTAAAGACAGCGATGTATGGCGTGATAACGTTGATGCAGTGGAATTTATAAAGTGGCTATCACAAACTAATCACCATCTATCATTAATCACCGGTGAACTCTCTATTGGTGCAAAATATAAACTCGAGAAGATTGGTGTATGGAAATACTTCGCATCCGGTGGATTTGGAGAAGATGGTCTAAGAAGATTTGAGATAGCTGATGAAGCATTAAGAAAAGCTGATAAATTATGTGAATATGATAAATTAATTGTTATTGGAGATACTTTATTAGACATTCAAACTGCGAGACATCTAAACGCTGAAGTTATTTCAATTACAACAGGTTCACATTCAAGAGAAAAATTACAAACGCTAAATCCTGATTATCTTATTGATAAATTTGATGAGATTAAGGATAAATTTAAATAGGACCCGTAAGGGTCCTATTCTAATTCCTCTACAACAGCATCTTTAACTGCGTCATCTAATTTATCTTGTGTTTCTGTACCTAAGAATTTCGGTAAGTCCATACCTGCCATCTTAAACATTTCACCCATAGGAGGTACAGATTTCATCATTCCTGAAAGAAAATCAGCAGTATTAGGTGTTCCACCACTCATACTATCCCAAACAGTAACTTTGTCAATTTTAAGATTCTTGATAGCTTCTACTTGAATTCTCACTAAGTCTTCCATCTTATCAGCAATCATTAATTTAACTGCATCATCAGCGTTTCCACCAGAAGCACTAACAACTTCTTTAAAACCTTCAGCTTGCTTCATAAGCATAGCATTCATACCATCAGCTTGTGCAGACATTTTAGCAAATATTGCATCAGCTTCACCTTTAGCATGTCTTCTGATTCTTTCTGCTTCTGCCTCAGCAGCGATTTCAATTTTCTCTTTTTCAACTTTTGCAATTACAAGTTCGTCTGCTTCTCTAGTAGCTCTTTCTTTATTTGCTCTAGCACGTTCAGCAGATTCTTCTGCAACATAAGCTTCTTGTAAAGCCATTGCATTTTGGATTTTTTCGGCTGACACTGCTAATTTATTTGCTTTTGCTTCCATTTCTCTTCTATTAGCTTCTGAATTAGCAATCGTAACTTTTGTTAAGTTTTCACCTTCAACAGCTGTTGCATTAGCTTCAGCAACCTGTACTCTTTGATCTCTTTGAGCATTAGCTTCACCAATAGAACCATCTTTGGTTTTCTCAGCAACACTTACTCTAGCTTCATTAATTGCATTTGCAGCAGCTTCTTTACCAAGTGCAATGATGTAACCAGACTCATCAGTAATATCTGTAACATTTACGTTTATAAGTCTAAGACCAATTTTCTTTAGTTCAGTTTCTACATTACTTGATACAGCAGCAAGAAACTTATCTCTATCTGTGTTGATTTCTTCAATATCCATAGTTGCTACAACAAGACGTAACTGACCAAAGATAATGTCCTTAGCTAATTCTTGTATCTCTGCTAATTTTAAACCTAATAATCTTTCAGCAGCATTTTGCATAACGCCTGCTTCTGTAGAAATACCAACAGTAAATCTTGAAGGTACATCAACACGAATGTTTTGCTTTGATAGTGCATTTGTTAAATTAACCTCAATTGAAATAGGTGTTAAATCTAAAAATGCATAGGATTGGAATACTGGCCATATAAATGCAGCACCACCATGAATACAATTTGCCGATTGTTGATCTCCATCTGATGTCTTAGAGACTTTACCATACTTAACTAGTATTTTGTCGGATGGACATTTTTTGTATCGACTAAATACTGCAATAATCATACCAAATAAAAATACTGCGATAACTATTAAAAAAATTGGTGTGTAATCCGTCATCTTTTACTCCTTTTCTTTTATCCTTTTAACCAATAAAATATTTTTTTCGATTAATCCAACTACTTTTACAGGTGTATTAGTCTTGATTGTTTCAGAGTCATTTGTCATAGCATCTAATTCCTTAGAAGCACCTGACATAACTAAGATAATCTTGCCTAATCCACTTTTTTCTTTAGGAATTGGGATATAGACATGTCCTGTTCTTCCAATTGCATGGCTAGGTTTAATAGATCCATCATTAGTCATACGTTGCATAAAATAGAACAAGCCAATACTCACCATCATTGCAACAATACCAGCGATTACAGATAAAATAACCACAACAAATTGATATTCAAATAATGGTGTTAAAACAATTCCAGTCCAACCAAAGAAAGTTAAGAATGCGATTAGATTTCTTAGTGAGAAAATATGCCATGCAAATGTGAAATCACTTTCAACGTCAACTTCTACATCACTATCCATGTCAATTTCAGTGTCAAAGTCAAAATCAACCTCTGTATCTACGTCAATGTCAGCATCTAATTCATCTCCACCAACGCCTAAAATCGTCATAATTGTTTGTAAAAGCATAAACGTTGTTGCTGGTATGGCAATCATCCAAAAAAATTTCTCGAACTGAGCCATTTCTTGCCACCACTCTCCCATTTATTCACCTTCTTTCTATAGTATAAAATTAATCTAGTTAAATTGTATCAAATAAAACCAGTAATATCCAAGTACATATGGAAAATACTTTAAATTTTAATTATTTTAAAGGCACCATAAGGCGCCTTAGAATTTGTTTTTTTTATGTGTATACATTTTTTTATCAGCAACATTCAATAAGTCCTCGAAATTCATTCTGTTTTGAGGGTAAAATGCAATGCCGTAGCTAAATTTCGTAATAATTTTATTCCCCTCATAAGATATTGGATGTGCTTCAAACATCTGTTGCCACTTCTGTAAACGTTTCACTATATGCTTTTCTTCAATATCCAAAAAAATTCCTACAAACTCATCACCACCAATTCTAGCAATTATATCTGAGTCTCTAATTTCATTATCAATAACAAATGCAAATTGTTTAATAACTTGATCACCTGCTACATGACCATAACTATCGTTGACCTTTTTTAGTTTGTCTAAATCAAATACAACAAAAGCAAAAGATTTATTAAGTTCATTTGCATCCATTACGTATGTTTCAAATAATTCTTCCAAGTGACGTCTGTTATAAACACCTGTTAAAGGATCTAAAATAGAATCTCTTTTTACCCTACTAATTTTTTTGAATTTTACAATTGCTCGTTCTATTTGTATTTTTATATAGTCTAATAGATTTAAGTCGACATCATCAAATACGTTTGATGTATCACTATCGACAGAGAGAATACCATAAAGATTTCCATTAATAACAAGTGGTGTAGTAACATTTGAACGAAGAACAAACTTAGATTTTAGATTTTTACCATCTGGTAATAAATTAGTATACTTACTGTCGATATCATCAATGATAATTGACTTGTTGTAATTACCTGCTAAATTAAGGTATGCATATGATTTTTTAAATGGTATCACCATATTATCAACATAAGCTTTTTCAAAGCCAAAGTGTGAATCAATGTATAAATCGTCGTTAGCATTTATTTTTAGTATACAAGCCCTTCTTGCATCAGGAATGACAGTGTGTATTTTTTTTAATAGGTAATCATACATTTTTGATAAATCATTTACATGATCTACAATATCCTTAATTTCAATTATCAATTCATTGGCTTTTAGGATCTTATTTAACTGCGAAGTATCAGTTTGATAATTTGTCATATCTTCATGTAAATAAAGAATACCTACAGTATCAGTCAAACTATTAATCTTTACGCGATGAATAATATTAACACGCAACTTGTGACGTAAAAAATAAGTTATTTTGAATTTCATATGATGTTCTGTATATTGTTCAACTGTCAAACTTTTAATCCATTCATACTCAGACATATCCAGTATTTGATCATATACATACTTTTCAATAATCTTGTTTATACGTGAAATATCAGAACTATGAAATTGATTTGTAAACATCAAATTACCAACTATATCATAGTAATATATAGGTAATGGAATGATATCTAAAAACTGTTCTAATTGACTTGATAGGCCTTGAATATCATTTAATGCGGTTTTTAAGCTGTTAATATTTTCAATAACTCCATGAATAATGCTATTTTCTTTATCAAAGGATATAGTCAACTTATACCAAATGTTTGTTTTAAAGAATCTTCTTTCAAAAACAACCAATTCTTCCCCTTCGAATAATTTCATAAATTGAGTTAGAATAGCAAATTTCTCAACATCTTCAAAACCTTCCTGAACACCTTCAAGTAAACTCGATACATTTTTACTATTCAAGGTATTTAAAACACTTTGATTACCAAAAAAATGCAAGTTATCAAGGTGCCACTCAAAATATCCTATGTTACTTTTATTCAGTATTGATAAAAGTTTTCCTTTGCTATCTTCTTTATATAACTCTATTGTTGTCTGATTTAATTTTATGATGAGTTCATCTAAATTCATAATTACCTCTAATAGTATTGACTAATTAATTGTAGAATAACCATATGTATGGGATAAAACAAGTAAAAGAAGTATTTCATTTTTCTACCTGGCTTCTGATTGTAAAGCATAATAATAAATGGTGAAAGTGATGCTAAATACTGAATATTGAACCATGAATAGGGTTTGTAGTAAAACAAAACACTTAATACTAGTATACCCAACGACATAAACAAATACCGTTCTTTGCAAATGAATATAAATAGTATCATGATAACCCCATAGGCCCCATAATCACAGCCTATAAAATTTGCTAAAACAAGTATTCCTGCAAGTTGAACTAGCTTAAATAAGTCACCTTGCTGACTATCAAATATCATTATACATAATAGACCTAAACTTAAAGTATAAAATACATTTACAGGTAGACTCATAAATATTGATGGTAACTGAATGATATTTGCAAATACAAAAAGTCTAAGAAAATACTTTTTCTTATCTCTGGTATATTTATATCCATTAGCTATCAAAAATGCAAAGATAGGAAATGACAGTCGACCTATAATTCTAAGTATCCTATATTGCGGGAATAGGAAAAATCCTATGTGATCTATAATCATTAAAATTACAGCAATCCATTTTAAATAATATGCACTCATTATGACCTCTTAATCAATAAACTTTTAGTCTCACTATTTACTTTCGCCATCATGCCAAGAGGTAAAATCCATTTTGGATCTGTATGTCCAAACATTAAATTGAAGCATACTTTAGGCTTTATTTTTAACTCAACTTCGTATATATCTAATACAATTCTTTTTAATTCTTCATACTCTTCTTCAGAGTAATCTTTACAACGACCAAATAAAATACCTGAAACTCTATTTAAGATGCCTTGTGTCGCATAATTTCTAAGAAAATATCCGACTTGATTTGGTGTTGGCTTTTCTTCTGAAGTTTCAAAAAACAATATCTTATCATTAAAAAATTCAAGTTCTGGCCAGTACTTAGTACCTTTCATAAATTCAAGTACTTCTATACAGCCACCCCAGAGTTTGCCTTCAAAATTACCTCCAAAGGACTCAAAGGCCGCATAAGGATCTTTCTTCTCTAAAAACCGATCTGGAACTTTAGCCCAATCTTGATATCCATCTACATAGTAATTAGACAACTTCAATGTATATTCATCCCAGTTCTCTTGAAAGAACTTCTGAACATTATCTATATAATGACTATCCTCTTTTATTTGAGCAAAACCCGCCATTACTGAAGGACCATAATAAGTTTTCATACCTAAGTAATTCAAGTATGAAAGAAAAGTTGTAGAGTCAGAAAAACCCATTATAGGTTTAGAATTATCAAGAATTTTTTCAGTATCCAGATATTCTAAAATTCTGACCGATTCATAACCCCCTATGGAGCATATAATTCCATTTATTTCAGGATCAGAGAAAGCTTTATTCAAATCATTTGCTCTTAATTCTGGATTTTCATACAAGTCTCTTGTACTCATTGAGCAAGAAGGATAAATAATGCATTCATAACCCATCTCAGTTAAATTATCTATACCACTTTGAAACACTTCAGGAAACATTTCAGCAGCACCACTACTAGGTGCGACTATGGCAAGTTTTGATTTTCTTTGTAATATCATAAAATCCTCTACTTTCTGCAATAAGTTTAGTATAATACAAATATAAGGAGAACGCATGAAAATTACTAAGATTGAAATACAAAAGAAAAATTTGAAAAGATATAACTTATACATAGATGACGAATTTAATATGGGAATCCATGAAGATGTAATTGTTATACTGGGACTTTATGTCAATATGATTATTGACCAAGAAATGTATGATGAAATCCTACTTAAAGAGGTTTATTCCAAGGCAAAAGCAGATGCTTTAAACTATATTTCATACCGTATGAGAAGTGAATCTGAAGTTAAAAAGAAGCTTTACGAACTTGGATACATTCATGAAATGGTAGATGCAACAATTGATTTTCTTTATGAGTATAGTTATTTAAATGATTTAGAATTTACTAAATCTTTTATTCACGACAAAGCCACCCTCTCTCGTCATAGTATTTATAGAATACGTCATGACTTACGACAAAAGGGAGTAAAACCCGAAATCATAGAAAAAGCACTTAATAATTATAAAGATCAAATGATTGATTTCGACTATGATAACGCAAAAATACTTTCTTTAAAGAAATATAAGCAACTATACAACAAAAAAAAATACAATGAATACGAACTAAAACAAAGAGTGTATCAAGCATTGGTGCAAAAAGGATTTAACATATACACCATTAAAGAAGCATTACAAGATGCACTTATCGATGAGCCTATTGAATAGGCTTTTTTATTATGATACAATAACCCCCTAGGGAGGTTATAGGTTATGCGAAAATTTAAAAAGCATATTTTCGAATTAGCAATACCATCCATTGTGGAAAACGTACTACAAATTATGCTATCTACAGTAGATACGTATTTCGTTGCAACAATTGGATCACTTGCAATATCAGCAGTAGGAATCAATACACTTATATCAAACTTATATTTAACCTTTTTTATAGCATTAGGAACTGGTGTCGGTATCATGACTGCACGTGCAGATGGCGAAAAGAATCATCTTAGAGTAAGACTAAATGTTCAGAACGGCTTATTATTGACTTTTGGAATAAGTCTAATATTTTTATTGTTCAATCTTTTGTTTGGAAAAGAACTTCTATACTTGATTGGCAAAGACCCAGATCTTGTAGAAACTGCACACATCTATTTTAGTGTAGTCATTGTTCCTATAGCAAGTCTTTCATTTATGACAGTTCTATCGAGTGTTCTTAAATCACTCGGTGATACAAAAACGCCTATGATTACTGTCTTTTTTATAAACATAATAAATGTTATACTTGATTATATACTTATACAAAAATATGGCATTTTAGGTGCCGGTATTGCAACAACAATTTCTAGATTAATTGGATGTCTGATATTATCTGTACAGCTAGAAAGAAAGACAAAGTTTATTTCTTTGTTTAAGTGGCGGTTTTCAAACGATATTCACGAAATGATTCATTATGCAATACCTGTAGCTTTAGAAAAAATCTCAATGAGAGTTGGACAATTAGTCTATGGTAGTCTAATTGTAACAATAGGTATCACACATTATACTGCTCATAATATTGCGGGTACGATTGAAGGATACTCCTACTTACCTGCTATGGGTTTTGGTGTAGCAGCTTTTTCAATAATTGGTCATACAATCGGCGAAAAAAATTATATAGATATCAAACGTATTGGCTTACTTACCTTTAAGTATTCTACAATTTTGATGATATTTATTGGTATCATTTTTTTCGTGTTTGCTCCTAATCTTGCTGGAATCTTTACAGATGATCCTGAAATCATAAGATTAGTAACAATTGTTTTAAGAATAATTGCAATGTTTCAACCGTTCTTGTGCAGTACACAAGTTATAGCATCATCACTTCAAGCAATCGGTGATGTAAAATATCCATTCTATTTAACAACATTTGGCATATGGGGTATAAGAATTTTAGGAACTTTGTTATTTGGAATATACCTTCGACTAGGTTTAATTGGGGTTTGGATATCGTATGCGATAGATGTAACTTTTAGAGGCACCCTTTTATGGATTAGATTTAAAAATAAGACTAAAAATTTAGAGATATTAAGAAAGGAATTTAATTATGAGTCATCCTAGTAAAAAAGCCGTTATGGCTAGACTTGCTAAAATATCAGGTCACGCCAAGTCAATTCAAAAGATGTATGAAGAAGATAGAGAGTGTACTGAAATACTCAATCAAATTGCAGCTGTTAGAAGTGCTTTAAGTAGTGTCGGAAAGGTCATTTTAAAGGATCATATGAATCATTGTATTATTGATGCAGCTAAAAATGGCGATGAAAAAGCACTAGAGGAGTTAAATAAATCAATCGACAAATTATTATAAGGTGAATTTATGGAATTAAAAGTTATTTGGACTAGTAGTGATAAAGATGTTGCTTTAAAAATGGTGCATATGTATGTTTACAATGCAAAGTTAAACAAATGGTGGGATGATATCGAGTTGATAATTTGGGGACCTTCTGCTAAACTTTTATCAGAGGATAAGGACCTTCAATTAAGTATTGAAGCTATGCTTAAAAAGGATATTAAAGTCATGGCTTGCAAGGCCTGTAGTGATAGTTACGGCGTCACTGAAATCCTTGAAAAACTAGGAATTGAAGTGATGTATATGGGGGTTCCATTAACAGAGTATCTAAAATCAGATGCAAAAGTAATAACTTTTTAAAGGTGGATAAATCCACCTTTTTATTGTTTTCTAAATAAATAGTATGTTTCGCTTCTTGAGCTCTTTCCCTTTTCTATAAAATTAACTGTTTTATGGTCTCCCTTTATTTCAAAACATCCAAGGTAAGTAAGTTGATCATTGTCAAATGCATTATCAGCATCCGAATGTCCATTATTAACGAGTAATAAACCATCCTCATCTAACAACTCAAAGCATTCTATTGATATAGGTCCAGCATTTGACGATATAACAAGATTGTATTTTCCTATATGCTTTTGATAGGATTCATTAATAAAGTTTATAACAGATTCTTCATCATATATTTTATGTAGTGAGAGGTATTTCAAGACATCAGAATCTTCAAAAAAATCATCAATGTGTTTGTACTTATCAATATATGTTACATGACTAAAAGCAAAAGATGGCGCTAAATGTATAAAACTACCTGGATAGACGACTGATTGAATGTCATAATGCTGAGCTAAATAGTTAAATATATGGATAGTCTCATCATATTTTCCTAAGTAGTATGCTTTATAGTATTCTAAATCAACAAAGCGTGGGTTAAAGATATCACCATATTTATTAGTGAAATCATCAAGTGTTTTTCCTTTCATATCAAATACACTGGTATATTTAGTCATAACTTACCTCCTTTATTATATTCTACCCCAAAAATGCAAAAAAAAACTAGCATGCTAGTTTTCATCGTATATAGAGTAGTAATCTTCTCCCCACGTTTTTTTTATGAATTCATCTCTTCCAGATTTAGATCGATCAAGTTTATAAGCTTTGGGATCTTTTTTATAGAAATCTTGATGATATTCTTCAGCTAAATAGAATGTTCCAGCTTTCATAATTGGAGTGATTATAGGCTTTTCAAAACGGTTTGATGCATCCATCTCTCTTTTAGACTCTTCAGCAACTTTTTTCTGAATATCATCAGAATAAAAAATTCCTGTTCTATAAGACGGACCTCTGTCCTGAAACTGACCTTCATCATCTGTGGGATCAACTTGTCGCCAAAAGGCTTGAAGTAATTTGCTGTATTCAATGATTTCGTTATCATACTTAATACAAATCACTTCATAATGACCCGAAGTTTGCTTCTTAACATCTTCGTAGGTTGGATTATCCAATTGACCACCCATATAACCTGACTTAACTTCTAATATACCATCTAATATATCAAAAGGACTGACCATGCACCAAAAACATCCACCTGCAAAATATGCGTATTTGATCATTAAAGGTTTTCCTCAAAATTATCATGCATTCTGTGTAAGTATTCCATAAAGTTTTCAACTTCTTCAGGTGAAAATCCCTTAAATGCAACGTTTTTTACATTAGAAGCAATTGTGTGGAATTCATTCTCATACTCATAAGCTTTTTTTGATAATCGAATATAAGTCACACGTTTATCCAACTTACTCTTTTCTTTTTCAACATAACCACGATCAGCTAACTTATTTACCAAAACAGTAATCGTAGATTTATCTTTTCCGACAAGCTCACTAATCTGATTCATTTTTAATTGTCCCTCATTGATATAGAGAGCAGTTAAAATGTCACCATAAGCAGGTACTAAATCTTTGATGTCAAAACTCTTTATTTGCTGATCAACAAATTGATGCATCATTTTTTTTACTTTGTTAAAAGAATATACAACATAATTATTATCCATAATATTCGCCTTAAGGCTTCTCCTTTCTAAAATTAAATATAATCATCTATAACAATTAAAACCTATTTTTAATAAAAAAACAAGTTTAACCATTTTAAATACTGTATCAAACTTCTTGTGTATGTTATAATACCCAAAGATAGAAAGGATAAAACATGACAACTAGTATTGCAATAATTATTTTATTAGGACTTTTGTCCAAATATATTTTTGAGAAACTCAAACTGCCAGGCTTATTAGGAATGTTACTGGTAGGTGTACTTTTAGGTCCTTATGTATTTAACTTATTAGATGAAAATATATTAGTAATTTCAAAGGACTTAAGGCAACTTGCACTGATAATAATACTCTTACGAGCAGGGTTAGGTATTTCGAGACAAAACTTGAATAAGGTTGGAAAAACAGCATTATTCATGAGTTTTATACCAGGAATACTTGAAGGCTTTACAATTCTTCTTGTATCTACACAATTATTTGATTTAACTTTTATTGAAGGTGGAATATTAGGATTTATAGTTGCTGCAGTATCACCTGCTGTTGTTGTTCCATCCATGTTAACATATATAGATGAAAAAAGAGGAACAAAAAAAGGCATTCCTACTTTAATTCTTGCGAGTGCATCTGTAGATGATGTTTTCGCAATTACAATTTATACTGCCTTTCTTGGCCTGTATTCAGGAACACAAGAAAGTATTGGTGTTCAGTTAATGAATATACCGATTTCAATCATTCTTGGTATTGTTTTAGGTATAGTCATTGGCCTTGCATTAGTGAAGTTCTTCGAAATTCACCATATCAGAGATACAAAAAAGGTCTTAATTATTCTTGGTATCGCAACACTATTAACTAGTTTAGAATCGTGGTTATTCGGTGTCATACCAATCGCCAGTTTACTTGGTGTAATGACAATTGGTTTTATTATACTAGAAAAAAGAGAACTAGTTGCTAAAAGGTTGTCTGTTAAATACAATAAAATATGGATTTTTGCTGAGATATTACTCTTTATCTTAATTGGTTCAGAAGTTAATATCCATGTTGCATTTGAAGCTGGACTTAAAGGGATATTGTTGATTGCCATTGGTTTAGTAGCTCGTACTATTGGAGTGATGTTATCTACACATGGTTCAAATTTAAACTTTAAGGAAAGATTATTCTGTGCTATCTCATATATTCCGAAAGCAACTGTTCAAGCTGCTATTGGTGCAGTTCCCCTTAGTTTAGGTATTCCATCAGGAGAATTAATTTTAGCTATAGCAGTTCTATCAATTATCATTACAGCACCTTTAGGCCTTATTGGCATCAGATGGGGCAGCAAACATTTATTAGATCAAGATGAATAAAAAGTGACCACTATACAGTGGTCATTTGTTTTTTGAATATTATTTAAATCTTATTTTAAGCAATTCTCTTAAGGTTGGCATTGCAGTCTGCGCGCCAGCTTCTGTTGTTGCTATTGCTCCAGCAATATTAGCAGTCATTAGAGCTTCTTCAATTGTATATTTAAATATAAGTGCAAAGCAAAATGCAGCATTAAAGGTATCCCCTGCACCAACAGTATCAATTACATTTACAGGATACGGCGGTATGTTTATACTTATTTCTTTATGAATATATTTGGAACCCTTCTCTCCTCTTTTTACAATTACATGATGATTCGGGTTAAGAAGTGATTTCATAGACTCATATTCTGTCTGATTAGGTGTTATATAGTCTACATAGTCTAGCATTTTTTTATCAAAATTTGCAAAAGGTGCAGGATCAAGAATAATTATCTTATGATGTTTTTCAAGTTGCTCCATTAAATACATCACAACCTTTGGAGGAATCTCAAGACTAAACAAAAATACATCATGTTCAAGTATCTCGTCTAAATGATCCTCAATCCATTTCTTCGATAAATCATAATTGGCTCCACCAATAGTCACAATATTATTTTCACCACTGTTATCAACCTGTATAAACGCTTGGCCAGAAATATTGCTTTGATGAATTAATCCTGTTTGAACGCCAATAGATTTAAAATGATTAATATATCTTATACCATGACTATCTGCACCCACAGATCCTAGCATACTTGTACTTAATCCAAGCTTGGCGCATGCTGTTGCTTGATTGCCACCCTTTCCACCAAAAAAAGTATTTAAACTTTTTGCCTTAATTGTTTCACCTGGTCTTGGAAAACTTTCAACATTTAAAATATGATCAATGTTTAAACTTCCTACAACACAAACTTTTTTAACATAATTCTTTACACATTCCTTACATACACATGATATATTTCTATATTCATCTGGAATATTATTAAGTAAATCTTTTGGAATCTTAGTCGTCATACACCAACAAGTAGATGGTTCTTCACCTAATGTAATTGCACACTGATTTGTTTTCCCACAAATGGGACATTTACCTTTTTCAATCATAATTACCTCTCAATAAGTGTATTATATCAGATTTTGTTGACATTCCAACATATAAGCGTTAATATTTTAGGAGTTGTAATAGAAAAGAAGGAGAAGTTTATGTCAAACTTTACAAGTGAAATTGATAAAAGGCGAACATTCGCAATTATATCCCATCCCGATGCTGGTAAGACTACACTTACAGAGAAGTTTCTTCTTTATGGTGGCGCAATCAGAGAAGCTGGTTCAGTTAAGTCTAGAAAATCATCAAAACACGCAGTTTCAGATTGGATGGAAATAGAGAAACAAAGAGGTATTTCTGTAACTTCATCAGTGCTACAGTTTAATTTTAATGGTCACTGTATCAATATACTTGATACACCAGGTCACCAGGACTTTAGTGAGGACACTTATAGAACGCTTATGGCAGCTGATAGTGCTGTAATGGTAGTCGATTGCGCCAAAGGTGTTGAGGCTCAAACTATTAAGTTATTTAAAGTATGTAAAATGAGAAATATACCTATTTTTACATTTGTTAATAAAATGGATCGTCAAGGTAAAGATCCTTTCGAACTTATTGAAGAAATAGAATCTGTATTAGGTATAAGAGCATGCCCTATTAACTGGCCTATAGGTTCTGGAAAAGGCTTTAAAGGAGTGTACAATCGTCAAGCTGAACGTATTGAGCTATTTGATGGCGGTAACCACGGACAGAATAAATTAGATGTAATTACAGGGTCTCATGAGGATGAGAAATTTACTGATATTTTAGGTCCTGAGTTGCATGAAAAGCTACTAGAAGATATTGAGCTTTTAGATATTGCAGGTGATAACTTTGATTTAGATAAAGTTTTAGCTGGTGATTTAACACCTGTTTATTATGGATCAGCATTAACAAACTTTGGTGTTGAACCGTTTTTAGAGTCTTTCTTAGAAATATCAAAAGGACCTCAACCGAGAGACAGTAATCAAGGTTTAATTGATCCGACGAATGAAAACTTTACTGGATTCATTTTTAAGATACAGGCTAACATGGATAAGAACCATAGAGATAGAATCGCTTTTCTAAGAATTTGCTCTGGTAAATTCGACAAAGGAATGGCTGTTAATCACGTTAGAACAAATAAGAAAGTAAAGCTGGCTCAACCACAACAATTTATGGCTCAAGACAGAGTTATTGTTGAAGATGCATTCCCAGGTGATATCATCGGATTACATGATCCAGGAATATTTAATATTGGAGATACATTATGTCAAGACAACTCAAAGGTTGCTTATCATGGGATTCCATCGTTTGCTCCTGAGCATTTTGCAAAAGTAACAATCAAAAACTCATTAAAAAGAAAGCAATTCTTAAAGGGAATTACTCAACTTTCTGATGAAGGATCTATACAAGTATTCAAACGTCATAATATTGGTATGGAAGAATTAATAGTTGGTGTAGTAGGTGTTCTACAATTTGAAGTACTTGAATATCGCCTTAAAAATGAGTATGGTGTTGATTGTTTAATTGAGTTACAGCCATACAGATATATACGATGGATTAAAGATGATAACTTTAATCATAGTAACTTCTCAGTACCTATGGATACTATGTTAGTTGTTGATAAAAATGAGTCCCCTGCTATATTATTTAAAAATGAATGGTCAATCAGACATGCAGAGGAAAGAAATGAAAATGTCATATTAAAAGAAACTTCAATGTAAATAGCATATAATGCTATTTACTTTTTTTTTGGGGTAATAATATACTGAGGTGTAGTTATGTACAGAAACGAATTGGAAAAAGCTTGGCTGATACGAAAGAATGAACATGATAGATCTTATGAAATGGTTATAGACATCCTAAAAAAATCTGAACCCAAAAGTTTGGATTATTACAATGCCCTTACTATACTTGGTATCATGGAGATTTATAGGTCAAACTATGATGTTGCTGAAAAAGCACTCCTAGAAGCAAACGTCTATTACTTGGAACATGAAGATTCCCTGTATCATGTTAGAAATGACAATAATCTTGGTATCATCTATATGATTTCAGGTGATTTAAGTCAGGCAATAACAATCCTTATTCATGGACTTGAAAGTTCAAAAAAGTATCATAATCATGAAATGTTCATTTACCTTGTATACAATCTTTCTGAAGTTTATAAAGACATCAGAAGTTTTAAAAAATCTATCTTTTACTTAAAAATGGCAATTGAAGCGAATAAAAATAACGACCATGCACTCACTCAAGTACTTTATTCTAGTATGGCTCAATGTCTTGGTGAAGTGAATCAATATGATGAAGCCATAAAATTTGCCGAACTCAGTTTTGATTATGTCACAAACAAAGATGATAAACATACTTTTAGTTTACACTACATCACTCTTGGAAATTTATATCATGGAATGGGTGAGTTTGACAAAGCGCTCTATTACTGTGAAAAGAGCTTACAATTACGAACTGAAATGGGTGATCAATACTCAATTTCAGTGTGTTATTTAGTGATGGCAAAAATAGCTCATGCAAAATGTGAATATGAAAAAGTTGTTAAGTACGCAGAAAAATCTCTAAAAATATCAAGTAGTGTTAATAGTGATGTAAACAATATTTTTATATACGAACTTCTTGCAGATGCTTACAAGAAGTTGGATTTGATTAAAGAAGCACTATTCTATTACGAGAAACTCAAGATACAGCAAGAGAACCACTTTAACAAGGACTTGCAAAACAATATCTCTATTATTTCTGCTGAAAACAACATAGAGTCGCTAAAGAAGGATGCAGAAATCTATAAATTGAACAATATGAAACTACAGCAAAAGTCTGAGGAGATGAAATTGATCTCCAAAATAGGTAAAACTCTTATTACAGCTCTTGATTTTAGAGTTGTTGTAGAACAACTTTATAGTCATATAAGAAAGTTAATGAATATACAGTTTATGTCGATTGGTATTTTAAAAGAAAATGCATTAGAATACCCATACATTATATTCAAAAATAATTTTTTGTTACCCTATCGTGTTATCAACAATAGCAATAGTATTGGATATGAGGCAATAAGAACTAATCAATCAATTTATATTTCAAATCATAGTGAACAAAACCCTGATAGTGAAAAAATCAAAGAAGTAGAAGAATTATCGAATATTGAATCAATGTTGTTCTGCCCTTTGTATAATCATAAAAAACCAATAGGTGTAATAAGCATACAGAGTTTCAAAGTCAATGCTTTTTCTCAGCAAGATATTGATTTCTTAAAAGGCTTATCATCCTATATAGCAATAGCTATTGATAATGCTCTTAAAACAGCTATTATTAATGATACCGCCAACGAACTTAGATGTACTTTAGATAACTTGAAAAAAACACAGGAAGAGTTGATTCAAGCTGAAAAATTAGCAGCTATGGGCAGTCTTGTTGCGGGAGTGGCACACAAATTGAATACACCAATAGGAACAAGTATTACCCTTATTACCCATCAAATAAATACTATTAGAAACTTACAGAGTGAATTTTTAAGTGAATCTCTTAGTCGCAAGAATCTCTCCGATTGTATTAACAAGAGTTTGTTGACTCTAGAAAATATTGAGGAAGCGATTATTCAATCGTCTGAGATGATTAATAGCTTTAAATCGCTTGCTTTATCTAAAAGTGATCTTATGCTGAAGACGTTGACTATAAATCAATTACATCACATTATCTATCAATCAGAAGAAAACTCTTTAAATCAAAATGATGTAACCTTAAATACAAATTACTCAAATGCCAATATCACAACCTATACGACAATCATTGTAGAAATAATACATCAACTCATCTCAAATAGCATAATACATAGTTTCTGCATAAAATGCCCTAGAATTATTGAGTTGTACATTGAATTAATTGAAGATGAAATTCACATCATTTACAAAGATAAAGGTAAGAAAATTCCTGCCGAAATCCAAGAAAATATGTATGAACCATTTTATAGCACACGAAAAATTGACGGAATGATGGGAATAGGACTTCATGCTGTTCACAATATGGTTACACATCTTCTCGGAGGTACAATACGCTATAATCAAGGATTTACAATTATAATTCAAAATCTAAAACAAGAAGCCTAGTGGGCTTCTTGAATCATTTCAAATAAGTAATCATACATCTCATTGTGTCTGATCATGTTTAAATTACCTATTAATATAAGTTTTGATTTAGCACGACTTATAGAAACATTCAAACGTCTAAAGTCCTTTAAGAATCCAATGTTATTTGATGGATTCGAACGAACAAATGAAATAATTACTACATCCTTTTCACGTCCTTGAAAGGCATCAACTGTATCAATTTCTATGTCTGGATACAACTTTTGAAGTTTTTTAGCTTGTGCTTTATATGGAGAAATGACTGCAATTTGATTTGCATCGACTGACTTCAGGAGTCTTCTTATTTGCTTACCGACCATTTCAATTTCAACTTCATTGTAAAAAGACTTAGAATCCTTTTGCATAAGTTCTTTTCCGTTAACTTGAATAGTTTCTACAATATTCCCTTTCATTACTCGTCTCTTTTTTACTTGATTAGCAGGTATTAATTGGTTATTGTAAAACATACTACTCACAAGATTGTTTATGTCTTCATGCATTCTATATTGAACATTCAATTGGCTTAAGTAGTAGGGATACTGATTTGCCAAATAATCCATTAGCGACTGATCTAAACCTAATTCTCTTGCTTCTTGATTTATGACCACAGGTGGTAACTGATAATGATCACCTACAAGAACAAAGCGATTACATTTTATGATTGGTATCATAGCTGAAGGTAGAGAAGCTTGTGCTGCTTCATCCATAATTACCCAATCAAAGTGAGCATCTACCAATAAATCACAACCAGATGTTGCATTTGTACTTGCAATGATCTGATGACTATTTAAAATATCACTTTGTATTTGATCTCTTAATTTCTGAATCTTAGAGTAAAGTGAATCCATTTTTTTCTGTACTTTTAAAAACGGTTTCATATCCTTTATTGTTTGCTTTGATATACCTCGCCCAGCTTGATTTGATTCTAATAATTCTACAAGCTCAGAATAAGAATACCCTCTTGTATCTTTCATTTTAGGACGTTCGATTGTTTTCTGTAGTTCTTTTGTATCTTCTAGTTCAAGTTGTAAAGATGATACTTCATCATATAATATATGTTTGTAGACTCTATAATCTAATGTATAGGACTTAAGATCGCTGTTCACACGAATTGGATTACCAATACGTAAAGGGTCCAATCCTAATTTGATACAATTTCTGATCAAATGGTCCACTGCAGCATTAGAATCAGCTGTTATAAGTACCTTTTTACCTTGTTTAACAATCCAGTGGATTAAATGTGCTGCTGTGTATGTTTTTCCAGTACCTGGAGGACCTTGAATACTGTAATAACCATTATTATTAAAGGCTTGAGAAATAGCATCACTCTGACGAGTATTCAAATCTTTATAGGGTATATCCTTTAAAGATGTGTTAACACCATATTGTCCAGATAGTATTTTATGTAATTTTGAGTATTGTGGAGATCTTAAAGTTAAAAGAGCCTCTTCCATTCTTCTATATGTTGTATCATTAACGGCAAGATCGATACGTAATCCTTTTGAGCTTGCAAACCTTGGTTGCTTTGTAAAAGCTAAAGTAATAGATTTATTACTAATTTCATAGACAATCGCTGTAGGATTTTGTTGGTCAAGTGGACTGTTTTGACTGACTACCACTTGATCACCAACATTAATTTCCGTTTCAATACGTTCACCTTTGGAAAATATATATAAATGTTCCCCGCTTAGAGTACGACCACTTTTTCTTTTCTTTAAATTGATGATTGCACGACCTTTTTTCTCTCTCTCGTGACCAGTTAAATATTTCATTTCTTGAAAATGTCTTTCGCGCTCCTCTTCTCGTTCATATTCAACTGAGCGGAGCATATTATTTATTAAAGTTTTTACTTGATATTCCATATGTTTTCCTTTCAAATCTATGATACATGCTATAGTCATAAGATTCAAGTTTAAAACCAATTAAAAAATAACTGTACATACAGTTATTTCTTCTTAAATGGATTCAGTTTGGATATTTTACGTCCTGTACCTGTTAATACTTTACCTGACATATCCCTTACATAACTATATTTTAGAGTTCTAGCACGTTTTCTAGCTTGTTTTTTTATCTCTTTTTCTGATAGATTCTGATCTTCTACTATATTTAGAAGTTCATATTTAAATTTCAAACCACTATAATGCATAAAAGCATAGTTTCCAGCAGCTTGCAAGATTGGACTAAGTGCATTCATCGCAATATTAAAAAATGGGACTTTGGAACCAACACTTTTACCAGATTCTTCTGCAATTAACTCAGAAAATTCTTCTGCTAGATCCTCTATGATTGCTTCAATAGTTTCGTCAAACTCCTCTATTAAACCTGTAACAGATGCAACACTTAAAACAGACAAATACATATTTAGAAGTGACTTTAAATTATATCTTAAACCCAACATGGATGACAATTTGTAAATCATCTGAGAATTAGATAAAAATATTGATAGTCCATCAATAAATGAGTTTGGAGATACCATCACAGTAACTGTCGTTTGTTGAGCATATTGCTTAATAACAGCATCAAAGCTATCAACTTTTATTTTTAAGTGATCTTTTAACTCGTCTTTTGAACTTAGATTTAGATCCTCTCTTTTATTAAAATACCGAAGTAGTTTTCTTTCATGCTTCCCTGATTCTATATAAGCTTCTAGTTGACTCAATGATGGTCTAGACAAATACTTAATCATTGGATAAATAAAATATACTAATATCAATGCGCAAAGTAGTCCATACAAAACATAACTTAAATAAATCTGATCAAAACTCAAAAAATCTATTAGCTTAATCATACTGTTTATAAAAAAATACCCGAAATACAATATGACAAAAATGAGTATTAACTTTAATTGCTTCATAATCCCTCCCTATACAATATATCAAATAACGAGCAAAAAAATAACGGTTTTACCCGTTATTTAATGTTTTCCATATATCTTCTGACCTTATTGGTAACTTCGTTATTCTTTTACCTAGTGCATTTTTTATTGCATTAGATATAGCTGCTGGTGGTGTATCAATACCTATTTCTCCAACCGATTTAGCACCAAATGGACCTGATGGTTCATATGAATCTACAAATGATACATCCATTTTCTGAACCTCTAATCTAGTAGGTACATTATATGTTAGGAAACTATTATTCATATTCGCACCTAACTCAGTCCTATTAACCTCTTCGTATAGTGTCATACCAATACCCTGTAACAAGGCACCCTCTACTTGTATCTTAGCTAAGTTTGGATTAATTGTTGTTCCACAATCCACAACAGCAACATAGTTGAGAATATCAAGCTTACCTGTCCTATTATCTATTTCAACTTCAACGCCTCCTACCATATATGGTGGTGGAGACTTAGTTCCTACATAAGATCCAGAACTTACTAGTTGCTCTTGATTTTCCGAATAAAACAATTTCGTAGAGAAATCCTGTAAACTGATTTTAGAATCCTCACTAATTATAAACTCACCATCATACTCAATATGTTTACAGTCAAAATAAGTTTGACCAGCCATCTTAATTTTTTCAATCATTTTTTCTGCAGCAATTCTGACAGAATGTCCAGAAACGTAAGTTGTACTTGAAGCATAAGCACCAGTATCGAATGGTGTTATATCAGTATCAGACGAATAAACAATAATCTTATCTACTGGAACCATCAATGTTTCTGCAGCTATTTGAGCCAAAATTGTATCTGAGCCTGTACCAATATCAGTAGCACCCACAAGCAAGTTAAAGAAGCCATCATCATTCAATTTAATAATAGCTGATCCCATATCGATGTATGGAATACCTGAACCTTGCATAGCAATTGCTAATCCAACACCCCTTGATTTATGAGGATTAACATTTTCTGCATTGACCTTATTGTAATAATCCAGTTTATCGATACATAACTCTAAACATTCATTAAGTTTACAGGATTCAACTGTCATTGCAGTACCCTCTTGACCTTCACCCATAATCTCAAAGATCTTAGATGTCTCTTGTTCTTGCATCATGTTCATTTTTCTCAGTTCAATCGCATCCATATTCAACAATGTAGCCAACTCATCAATAGCAGACTCTAGAGCAAAGTTACCCTGAATAGCTCCATATCCTCTATATGCACCTGCAGGAGTTAAATTTGTATAAACAACATCACCACTAAAACCAACGGCTTCTACTTTATTATAAAGTGGTAAAGTTTTCGAACCCGCGACCATCAAAACAGTCAATGCATGTTCACCATATGCTCCTGTATTTGAAAGAATCTTCATATCTATCGCTTTTATATGACCATATTTATCTGAACCTATTCGAATATCTAAACGCATTTCATGTCTTGTATAAGAAGCTGAGAACACATCTTTCCTAGAAAAAATTAATTTTGCAGGCATACCCGTCTTCATTGTAACTAGGGACACGAAAAACTCACCGTGTATAGCTTGTTTGCCACCATAACCACCACCAATACGAGGTTTTATGACTCTAATTTTAGATAATGGTAACCCCAAAGTCTTTCCGACAATTCTTCTTACATGAAAAGGTGTTTGAGTAGAAGTAATTATATTCAAACGATCTTGCTGATCAAAGTAACTTACTGAAGAATGTGGTTCTGTCATTGCATGAGCTTGTGCTTGAGTATAGTATCTTCCTGTATAAACCACATCACATTCATTAAGTGATTTTTCTACATCACCAATGGACATTTCATAACTTGCTGCAATATTTTCACTTGGTTTATGACCTATTTCAAACATTGATTTTGTGCCATCGTCTTTATGAACCAATACCTCATGACCAATAGCCTCTTCAAAATTTATCACTGGTTCATGAATTTGGTATTTAACATGAATTTTAGAAATAGCAAGATCCACAGCTTTTTCTGAATGACCAGCAACAATTGCAACTGGTTCTCCTATATATCTAACCGTTTTGTTAAGAATTCGATGGTCATATGGAGAAGGTTCTGGAAACCCTTGACCTGCACGACTAAAGTTTACATCACCTACATCCTTATACGTAAGTACACATTTTATCTCTGGTAATTGAAGTGCAATTTGTGTATCAATGCTTTCTATAGTTGCATGAGCATAAGGACTTCTAAGTAATTTAACAATTAGCGAATCTCGAGGTGCTAAGTCATCCGTATAGGCAGGTTTACCTAAAACTAGACCTACACCATCTACTTTTGGAATTTTTTGATTAACAGCCATTAATCCACCTCCAGCATTTTCTTAAGAGCTCTATGTTGCCCTTCATAACCAGAACATCTACATAGATTACCTGCTAAATAATGTTTTATTTCTTCTATACTTGGATGAGGATGTTCCTTCATCATTGCATAAATTGCCATAACATGACCTGGAGAACAAAATCCACATTGATCTACACCCTCTGCCGTAATAAACTTTGCAATTCTTCTAGCTTCTTCTTGGATACCTTCTACGGTTGTAATTGGTTTATTATGTGCTCTAACTGTCAAGTAAGAACAAGAAGGAACTAAGTCTCCATTTACTAAAATAGAACATACACCACAAGAAGTTTGATCACAGCCTCTTTTTACAGATTTATAACCTAATTTCCGAAGAGTATCTAATAAATACTCATCAGGTTCCGCTGCGAATTTATAATGGGTACCATTAATGATTAACTTAACTTCCATAAGCACTCCTTTCTTGTAAAAGATCTGTATAAAGTGCTTTAAATATGGCTTTTCTATACTCGCCAGAGGCTCGGTAGTCATCACCAAATGGTATATTAGCAATTAATTCCTCATTAAAATCCTCTATCACTATTGTTTTTCCAGGTCTAGCACCTACCGCTAATCTATTATCAGCCATTGAAATATTTAAGATAGACAAATCAGTATATACTTTCTTAAAATATTTTGTCGCAGAGAATTCTGGCTTCTTTATATAAATTTCTACTAGAATATCTTTTTCTATTAAACCTTCTTTATAGAACTTTGTCATAGAAGTTTTACCATTCTTGTAAAAAACTAAATACGCATCTAAAGCTAACAAAGCAGTATTAATATCACTAAATGGATATCTACCACAAATACTCCCACCAATAGTTGCCATATTTCTTACACCAACTCCACTAATTTGCTTCACAGAATCAACAATAGCTTTAGGTAAATTACTTTTCTCCAGTGATCTTAAAGTGGTCATTGCTCCAATGATAAAACCATCTTTTATTTCATTTATGTAATCTAAATTTAAACCATTTAAATCAATGAGCAAAGGATGTGTATTTTTCTGTAATCTTATAAATAGACCACCAGCTAGTAAGGTGGCATTTTTTCTACTATTTAGAAGGTCATAAGCTTCATCTAAATCAGATGGGATTTTATAGTCTAATGCTTTCATGGCTGCTCCTTTCTAAAATAATCATATACTTCTTCTTTTGAATAAGTCTTCACGTCATTGACTTGAATATTAGATGTATCTTTTAAACCGTTGCCTGTTATAACAAGACAGACTTCTTTTTCTCTTGTAATATCAGATTTTAATAATCCTGCAAGAGTTACTGCCCCAGCCGGTTCTGAAAATACCCCTGTTGTATTAGCAAGCAATTCTATACTATGCGTAATCTCGTCATCAGATACAGATATCATATATCCACCGTTGTCCTTTAAATACTTACAGGCTTTTATAACGTCTCTTGGATTCCCTACAGCGATACTATCTGCGATTGTTCTAACTTCCTCTATAAATAGTTCATGTCCTTCAAATATCTTTTTAAGTGTGCAAGCATTTTCAGATTGAACACCTATAACAGTAGGTACTCTATCAATCAATCCAAGTTCACGGAACTCCTTGAAACCTTTACACAGTCCACTAATAATAGTACCATCCCCGACACCTACAAAAACATAATCAGGTGGTGTATAGTCATTCTGAACAATGATCTCAAAAGCACCAGTTTTTTTACCTTCAAGAAGATATGGATTAATCGCAGAATTTCTAGTATACCATCCCTTTTCTAACCCAATCTCCAATGATAAATCAAAAACTTCGTCATAACTTGCTTTAATGGGAAATATATTGGCACCAGCAACCATTAATTGAGCCAACTTTCCTTCAGGAATCGTATCAGGTACAAATATAGTTGTGGATATGTCTGTGTGTGCATTCAATAATGCTAAAGATGATGCCGCGTTACCTGTAGATGCACAAAATATGTGACTATTATTTTCTTCAATTGCTCTATTAACTGCAATTATACTTGCCCGATCTTTATAAGATGCTGATAAATTCATGCCATCGTTCTTAATTAAAACACGGTCATACCCAAATATGTTTTCAAATTCTAAAAGTGGTGTCCCACCTATTGCATGATCAATTGGAGTATGTGAAGTTACTGGTAGTAAATCCTTAAACTGAAACATACTTCCCTTCGAATCATAATTCTTAGAAATCTTGATAGACTTATAGTCGTAAATTACTTCTAAAGTGCCCAATAATGGCCCACATTGATCGCAGATATATCTACCGGGTTTTGCCTCATATTCACATTTGCAACTTATACACCTTAATTTATGCATTATATCACCCCACTAATAGCACCTGTTGGACATCTAGATTCACATAAGCCACAACGTATACATTTAGTTGGATCATTAACTATTTTATTATCTTGATACATAGCCATTTCAGGGCAAATATTTGTACATTTATGACATAAAACACAAAGATCCTGATTAATAACTGGAAATCCACCTTTACCTTTTACCTCAACTGATAAGGACGTATTTCTTAATGATGAGATGCTCTCTATATCGTTTTCACGCATAAGATCTGGTAAAGCCTCTACAATTTGATCATACAAATGTCTACCGTTAATTAGAGCTGAGGATAACATCTGAACAAGATCTGCCCCTGCTAAAATAAACTCTAAAACATCGGTAGCAGATGCTACACCACCACAAGCTATTATAGGTAGATCAGGATAATGATTTCTAATGCTCATCACTCTTTGTAAGGCAATCGGTTTTATAGCAGGTCCAGAGATCCATGAGTGACCCTCAGCAGTTCCAATTTTTACTGATTGTTTCTTCAAATCTATACAAACACCCGGTCCTACTGAATTAACAGCTACAACGCCTGACGCACCAGCTTTTAATGCAATATCTATAAACCCAATATAATCTACTACATGAGGACTCAACTTAATGAAAACAGGTTTATCCGTCAACTGACATATAGTAGAAACTAATTCATGTAAACTATCTTTTCCATAATGTGTACTGACTTCAAAAAAGTCTGCAAAAGGTTCTAATCTTGGAATTGATATCTTAAAATCCTCAGACGTGTAACCAGCGCACACAATTAGTGGCTTTTTTAAATCTTCACATATTTCTGGTAGAATCTCATCAGTCCAAATTCCCAACGGTTTTTCACTCCACAATTCTGTATTGTAAACAATATTTTTATCTGCTACTATACATGGCTTTCTTACTTTCGCCCCTTTTATAGAAATAGTTTTAGTAACGATTCCCCCAACTTTTGAGTTGTTGAAAAACCTTAAACTATGTAAGCTCCCCACACTTGGACCTGATGCAGGAAGTAGTGGATTCTCGAATTCTACACCTAGTAAATTTACTTTTAAATTCATAAACGCCTCCATAAATTTAATACAATATCTTCGGATATAACTTTATTATCAATTAGCTCATAATCGTCAATCATTCTCTGTCCATTGACAAAGACAGTATGAGGTCTTAATGCTTCATACACACCAAAGAGTATATGAGAGAATATATTATCTTGATCAATTGGTGTTATAGAATGATAATCAACTAAAATAAAATCACTATCATATCCTTTTTCAATACGACCAATCTTCGAACCTTTTAGACGATTAAAATACTCATAGCCATGACTCAACTGAGCTTTAATCCATTCTAAATCTACATCTTTGCTATTCATGTTAGACTGATTTCCAACATAATATAGATTCTGATATTCTTTAGCTACATTAACACCCAGACCATCAGTACCAATAAGTAGCGGAATATCCAATTCACTTAATAACTTTTGATTGTATAATCCAACTGCATTATTTAAATTTGAAGTTGGATTTACTGCTACAACACATTTCTTATCTTTAATTAGTATTGCTTCTTCTTTGTCTATATGAATACAGTGTGCTAAGATACTGTCTATATTTAATAAACCAAAATCATTTAGACGATTAACCACTCTTTTATTATGTTGTGTGATACTGAGTTCCTCATCTAAATCACTTTCTGCCACATGAATATGAATAGGCATTTTACCAATTGCTGTAGAAACTTTTTGAAGTGTTTCATCCGAAAGAGACATACTGGCATGAAGACCGAAATGACTGCTTTCTATATACTTCAAGTTTTCACCAATACATTTATCTACATCAAAACGGTCACTTGTTTCAAAGCAAAGTAAATGTTTCATTTCTCTTTTTTCAAGTTCGTGATGAATAACCATCAGACTATCTTCTATAACACCAGATGCATGATGATCTATTATACTAGTAACACCACAAAGTAAAGACTCTTGTGCATATGCTTTTGCACTCTCTTTAATACTGTCCAAAGTTAATTCCTTATCAAATTTCCACCATATTTGTTCCAAAATTTCTAGAAAATTCTCCGGTGAAGCATTCAAGGGTGAGCCTCTAAAAAGCGTTGAATATATATGAGTATGCCCATTAAGTAAACCTGGCAGTAAAAACATCCCTTTACCGTCAAAGCTTTCATAGTGGCCCTCAAAGTCTTTCATTTCACCTACCTTAAGAATATGTTTATCAAAAATAACAAAACCATTAGGAATATAGCGATTGTAGTCATATATTTTTACATTAATTATTGCCTTCATACGCTCTCCTTATATACCTCCCTTTATGATTAAACACTTTGCCATCTTGCATAATAATTTTTCCTGTTCTTATCGTTGTTTTAACACGACATTTTACGTCGAAATCCTCGTATACATTAAAATCACACTTAGAGTAACTTGATTCAATTTTGAAGTTCCCCTCTTCTATTAGTACAATATCAGCATCCAAACCAATCTTTAAATACCCTTTTGTTTCAAGCTTAAATATTTCCGCTGGATTTTCTGTGAATTTGGGAATTACCTCTGTTCCAAAAATTGAGTACATCAATTGAAATGCGTAACCAAGAGATCCTAATCCTTTTGGTATATTGTCCACAGGAGATTCAATCATTTTCTCATTAAACATAAATGGACAATGATCAGTGCCAATTGTATGTAATTTATAGAAATTATCTTTCATCAAGTCAATTGATTCGACTGATCTTAAAGGTGGTGCAAGTAAATATTTCTTACCCTCTTCCTTAAGGAATAAATCTCTTGATAAATAGAAATACTGAGGACAACTTTCATAATAGACACCTGAAGTGTTTTTTAACTCTTTTAATGAATGACCAGAAGAAATATGAACAATATATAATTTGCTTCTATCAGTACGAGATGATAACAATGTCTTGATGGCTTCGTATTCAGCTTTATCAGATCGACTAGCTTCATAATCATTCATTTCCTTGCAAGGTTTAATCATCTCATCTTTCTCCGAATGAGCCATCATTAAAATTTTTTCGGAAAGTATTTCTTTAATTTTCTCATCACTACATCTTCTATCAGTATCAGAATATGTAGTAAAGACTTTTACACTTGTAATGCCAACTTCATCCAATGAAGGCAATAGAGAATTAAATTTGTCTTTATAATTAGCTAAGGTACAGTGAAAACTGTAATCAACAATTGACTCTGAAGCTTCTTTTAAACGTCTATTAAAGACTTGATAGAATTCATCATTACTGTAAATCGGATCTAAAAAATCTAAGATCGTAGTAACACCTCCATAAGCAGCTAACTGACTACCTGTATAAAAATCATCAGAAGAATATGTACTGCCAATATTCAGATGTAAATGTACATGTGGATCAATAAATCCAGGAAGTACTTTTAGGTTCTGAGCATCTATGGTTTCTAATGCGTCAAATACTTCCTTACCAATATAGGCAATTTTTCCTAACTTAATGTATATATTTGTTTCTATAAACTCATGGTCAATATAACATTGACCATGAATTATTTTTAAATCGTACATCATAGCGTTAAAGCCATAACTGCTTTTGCAGTATGAAGTCTATTTTCAGCTTCTTGATAAACAACAGAATTAGGTCCATCAATTACTGAATCTTCAACTTCATTACCACGATCTGCTGGTAAGGCATGCATATACTTTACATTAGGATTTGCCAACTTCATTCTTGCTTCAGTACATTTCCATGATTTGAAATTATCAATATTTACATTTGGATCTTTACCACTCCATGAACCCCAATTTTTAGGAATTACAACATCTGCATCCGTAAATGCTTCGTCAATGTCATGTGTTATTTTAAAACTACCACCATGTTTTAATGCGTTCTCTTTAGCCTCTTCAATAACCCAGTCAGGCATTTCAAATCCCTTAGGATAAGCAAGTGTTACATCCATTTGGTATCTAGGGAATAAAAGTGCTTGGGTTAATGGTACACTAATTGGCTTCTTGTGGCTGGTTGCATAAGCCCAAATAATTGATACCTTTAATTTTTTGGTGTCCCTGCACAATTCTTTTATCGTTAATAGATCAGCTAAACCCTGCATTGGATGATAAAGGTCACATTGTAGATTCATAATAGGACGACTTGAATGTTTTGCCATCTCATTTAAATACTTATTACCAATATCCCAGAAGCAATTTCTACAGGCAATGCCATGCCCGAAACTAGAAAGTATCACTGCTGTATCCTTCGCAACTTCACCATGTGAAATTTGCATCGTAGAAGTATCTAAGAAATTAGCGTGTCCGCCAAGTTGCGCCATTCCCATCTCCATAGAGTTTCTAGTTCTAGTTGATTCCTCAAAAAACATCAAAGCAATGGTTTTGTTTTTAAGATAATCTGTTGTGACATCCATATAGTGTTTTCTCTTAAGTTCACTAGCAGTTTCTAGTAACATATCAATTTCAAAGTTTGACCATTCTCTTAAAGTAATAAAGTGTTTTCCTTTTAATTTTCCGTACATAATGCCCCCTTATCTGCTAGTGGAATCAATGCATATAACATTGCAGCTTCTGTTAAATCTGATTTTTTAATTTTTTCATTTGGTGCGTGGGCCTCTTCTTCAAGACCAGGACCAAAACCAATACAAGGTACATCAAACATACCCATTATAGCCACACCATTCGTTGAAAATGTCCATTTATCTAATAAAGCAGGCTTCTCAAATAAGTAATCAAAAGCATTTAAAAAATCCTTACATAGTTTATGTTCTTCTGGTATAACCCATGTAGGGAAATAACAGGCAACATCAGGATGATAATTTGTATAAGACGGTCTATCATAGCGATACATAGAGACATTAGCACCAAAAGCTTTTACACTTGGTAATTCCATTATTTCTCTGATAGCAGAGCTTTCTGTTTCGCCAAAAGTCAATCGTCTATCAATTGAAATACTACAACCGTCTGCAACAGCACAACGAGACGGTGAAGAATAAAATATTTGTGATACCACCAAGGTGCCTTTTCCTAAGAAGTCATCATCTTTAAGTTTTTCGTTTAATACTTCTAACTCATTAATAATTTTAGCCATCTTATAGATTGCGTTATCACCGCGTTCTGGCGCTGAACCATGTGCACTTGTACCTGAGACATCAACGAGTATCTCCATACGACCTCTTTGACCTCTATAGATGTTTAAGCCAGTTGGTTCTGTCGAAACAACAAAGTCAGGTTCAATGACCTTTTCATTTAGGATATGTTGCCAGCATAAACCATCACAATCCTCTTCTTGAACCGTACCTGTAACCCAAACTGTATGAGATTCTAAAAAGCCAGCTTCTTTCATGATTTTCGCTCCATATACAGCAGAGGCAAAACCACCTTCTTGATCACTTGCTCCACGACCATAGATAGAGACATCGTCTTCTTTACCTTTAAACGGGTCAAAGTTCCAGTTATCCATATTACCTACATCAACTGTATCAATGTGACCATCAAAGGCAATTACCTTTTCGCCAGATCCCATTCGTCCAAGAATGTTACCCATTTCATCTATTATGATTTCGTCATACTCCAATTTTTCCATTTCAGCTTTTATTCTATCAATAACACCTTTTTCCTCACAGCTAGTAGATGGAATTGCAATCATATCTCTTAAGAATTGATGCAGTTCTTTTTCGTATTTATCAGCTAGGGAAATTACCACTTCTCTATAATTCATTTTCCATCTCCTTAATAAAAGATCTAAGTAAGTTCTCTGTCACTCGTTCTCTATAATCTTTAGTTGATCGTTTATCGTCTTGACCAAACATTAATTGCCTGTAGCCCAATATAAGATCATCTATATTATGATCTTTCATAAATGTAACCTCTATTGCACGATTTCTAATTACTAAGTCATTCACTGCACCCACTGCAATCCTGAGATCCTTGTTGTTATAAACTATAAATACAGATAATTTGGATAAGATACTGGCTTTTCTTTGACCAATTTTCTTATAGAAAAATCCTTTGTCTTCAAATTTTGGTACAATAACTCTTGTTAAAAGTTCATTCGATTTTCTAACAGTTTTGTACTTTCCTAGAACAAACTCGTTAATTGGTATAACCCGTTTACCTGTTAAACTCAAAAGTTCTACTTTTGCGTCAAGCGCATATAAAATCGGAAGACTATCAGCAACACTTGCAGCGTTAACAATGTTGCCACCAACTGTAGCTACATTTCTGATAGCAGGAGAACTCATCAGACTATAAGGTTCTTTTATATACTTAGGCAAATTACTATTTACAATATCAGTTTGAGTTGTCAAAGTACCAATCTCATAGCTATCATTCGTTTCATGTATTCCACTTAATTCCTTTAAATGACTGATGTATACAACCGCTTGAGTAAACTTTCTCTCAGCTCCTTGCCACTGTCTCTTTCTTATCATTAAATCAGTTCCACCAGCAAAAATATGACATTTTTCTCTGTCTATAATCTTTAACAGTTCATCGATTGTTTCAGGACGGTATGTATTAAACATTGAAAAACCCCCCTTTTCTTAGTAATTCGACTGCTTCAAAGATACTTTGATAACCAGTACAACGACATAAATTTCCTGATAAAGCTTCCTTTACTTCTTCTGGTGTTGGATTCACATTTTTTCTGACCAACTCATAGACAGCCATAACCATACCTGGTGTACAATAACCACATTGTACAGCGCCAGCATCTACAAATGCTTTTTCTATGCTTTTATAGGCTTCAGTTTCTGAAAATGCTTCGATAGTAATCACTTCTCGATCCACAACATTTGCCATAGGAACCATACAAGAGTTCACAAGCAAATCGTCAATAAAAACCATACACGCACCGCATTCACCTTCAGCACAACCCTCTTTTGTTCCTGTTAAGTCAAAATCTTCTCTTATACAGTCCAATAACCTTCTAGAATAACTTGTGTCACAAGTAACTTCTTTATGATTCAATTTAAAATTAATCTTCATTCATAGCCTCCATTACTCTTTCAGGTGTCACTGGAATAGTATTAATATGTTTATGAATGATGTTTTCAACTGCAGATGCAACTGCAGGTGCGACACCAACTAAGGTTAATTCACCAACTGCCTTCGCCCCGAAAGGACCGTCGACATACTTATTAATTACCCAATCGCTGTGAATATTTGGAATATCACAAGTAGTAGGAATTACATAATTAGAAAATGAATGTTGCTGAATCAAGCCATCTTTTGTATCCATTTTCTCTAATAAACCATATCCAAGACCCTGAACAACCCCACCTTGAATTTGGCCTACTAATAATCTTTCATCTACAGGTACTCCAACATCATATACACCATATATATCAGTACAAGTTATTTCATAAGTTAATGGATCCATTTCAACTCTAGCCATTAAGACAGACCATGAATACGCCATATAAGCATTTCCGTGAAGTTTTTCTTGATCCCATTTCACATACTCAGGTTGTTTAAATCTTTCTTCTACAATTATTTCTCCAGGCTCACTCAAACGCATTTTAAGTTTCTTAGCAGCTTCATGCAATAAATTACCAACAACCATCGTTGTTCTTGAAGCAACAGTAGGTCCAGAATCTGGTACATACTTGGTATCTGGTACGTGATAATGAATTCTTTCTATTGGATAATCTAATGTAGATGCAACAATTTTTGATAAAGCCGTTATAGCGCCTTGTCCCATTTCAACATTTGAAACAAGAATTGTAACATCATTATTACTTTCTTTCTTTAAGTGTACAATCGCTTTGATATGGGTCGCTTCCCCATCACCAGTAAATCCACCACCATGAGGAATGAAAGAAAATCCGTATCCGACATTAGGCTCTATATTATTCTTTATGTGCTCGTAATCAACCATTAATTTGAGTTTTTCAGTCATTTCATCAAGACAGATAGTTTCGTTGAAAAAACCACCTGTTGAGGTCATATCACCTTGTTTGACAAAATACTCTCTCCTAAAGTCAATTTGATCTAATCCTAGATAATCAGCAAGTTGAGTCATATGCAATTCCAATGCATACATACTTTGTGGAGCACCAAATCCTCTAAAGGCCCCAGCAAAGATGTTGTTTGTTTTGATTGTTTTACCATTTACTCTGATTACATCAAACATATAGCAACCCATCATCGTAAATATTGCACGTTGTAACACAACATCAGATAGTCCTAAATAAGGTCCAGAATCCAGTTTTATACTAAAATCCATTCCTACAATTCGTTTTTCTTTAATATACGTCTTAATAGTTGACTCAGAAGGATGTCTTTTTGTTGTGAATGCCATATCCTCTCGTCTATCAAATATCAATCGTACTGGTGCTTTGACCTTTAGTGTAGCTACAGCTATTTGTATAGCAATTAACGAAGGATACTCCTCTTTTCCACCAAAAGCTCCACCTGTTGGTGTTTGGACAACTCTAACTTTATCAGTTCCTAAAGTATGCTTAAGAGCATTCAAAACATAATAAGGGCATTGTAAAGAACCATAGACCGTTACTACATCGTCTTCTACAGTACCCACAACGCCTTGTTTTTCCATATAAACTTGTTCTTGATAACCAGTATTATATATTGATTCAAATACATCATCATACTCTAAATTCTCAAATGAACCAATTGAAAAAGTATGATCAGTAAAAACTTCTGCTGTATTTGATTTAAAATCTGTCACTATATCTTGTTTCTCATATGTAATCTCTATCTTATTAAAAAATCGGATAATTTGATTTTTATCCTTACCAACAATTAGAGCGATCGGTTCACCATAGTAATTAACACAATCCTTTGCGAACACAGGCATATCTTTTAGTATCATTGCAACTTCATTATGACCATTGATATCAGAATGATCTACAATTGTAATACCCTCCTCTAATTCAGGATACTCAATGGATACAATCTTTCCTTTAGAGATGGTACTCCTTAACGTTCGTGCATAATGTAAATTATCAAAGCATATGTCCTCAATGTACTTGGTTTTTCCACACAACTTGTCTTTGATATCCACTCGATCTACATGATCAGTGATTTTCATCGAATCCGCCCCCTTACTTTATCTAAATCCTCTTTCGTATCTATATCTATAAGAATATAAGGATCCTCTACAACTATGTACTTTTTCTTATATTCAGTTAAACAAGCTCTAAGATGTTCATGGTTGCTCTTTCTTATGTCATTCACAACTCTATATGAGAGTTTTATGGGATGACCAGCTTTCATATTATAACTAGGAATTACTACATCATTTTTATAGTGACTTAGTACTTTATATGTATTACTCGATACAAAAGCCATATCACCTGGTATCAGAAATACATCTTCTGAAGCTATATTCATACCACATTTTATAGAGGAATACATTCCTCTTTTGTAGTTCGCATTCTCTACAAGAGTTACTTTCTTTTCATTAGACAAGAGCTTATGTATTAAATGACTGTTGAATCCAGTAACAACAATAATTTTATCAACAAATGGTTTCATCGTAGTAACTGTTTTTTCTATTAAAGTTACCCCATCAATTTTCTGAAGCATTTTATATTCTGGAAATCTAGTAGACATTCCCGCAGCTAAAATTATTCCTTCCAAGACAACCTCCTAATAACAGTATATTCTGAAAATTCAGAATAAGGTAGTAAGCTATATAAGTTTATTGTATACTTTGTTAGATTCTAACAAACTTATACCCAAAAAAAATAAAAAAATAGATATCAAACCATATTCTTTCGAAACTTATAATATAACCGAATAAAAAAATGCATTAAATCAAATTTACACTTTTAACCTCTGAACTAATGTGGCAATAAAAATGGTTAACGTCCTAACAAAAATATTCACAATATAAAAAATCTCATCACAAATCTTAGCTTTGGGCAGAATTATGATGAGAAAGTGTTTAGTTTTAACTAGATAATATTTCTATAATGATCAATCTTCTGTTTATTAGATATAGCGTGAATCTCACTAACGATACTTAGTGCAATATCTTCAGGCGTCTCCCCTCCAAGTGTTAAACCTATTGGAGCATAAACATCATTTAGAGAACTCTTATTGAAACCTTTATTTATAAGGTTCTCATAACAATGTTTTATTTTATTCTTACTTCCTATCATACCAACATATGCATGAGATTTTGTAATAACATAACCAAGTGTTGCCTCATCGAATTCATGACCATGAGTAACAATAACAATATATAAGTCCTTATGATAATTGATTGATGCTAATCCCTCTAATATATCTGAGGAGATACATCTAGAATTTGAAAACACATTGTCATCAAATATTGCTTCTCTTTGATCAATGATGACAGTTTTATAATCTAATGTATTAAATAAAGGTAATAATGCACGACATATATGTCCACCTCCTACAATTAATACCTCTTTTTTTCTTGGATATACTTGTATAAAAATAGTTACTTCACCACCACAAGTCATATCTAGTTTTTCTAGTGGATAATTAATAGTACAGGACTTCTTATTCTTTATTGCATCTATGGCGTCTTTTATAGCCTTAAATTCAATGGCTCCACCACCTATAGAACCTGTAACAAGTCCTTCTGCAGTGACTATCATGTTACTACCTATCCCTCTTGGACTACTACCCTTTTCTTCAATTATTGTTACTGTTGCAACAGAAACGTTTTTATCAATTAATGCCTGAAGTTCTCGTAAGTACATAATCACCTCTCTATTCAATTAGCCATATAATGTTGTTAACTCTGTCCTTTAAAGCTGCACTTAATGCAATATCATGAAAATCATCAAATTGATGTTTCATTCTATCACCTAATTCTTTCCCCTCTTGTCTAAAACCATATTGTATCATAAACTTCAGATCCTCAAAGTTTTCCTCAAAGAGTTCCAAGACGATATGTATATCAATATCTCTATTATTTTGATAATAAAAAACATTCCTTCTAAACCTATTCCAAACCATATCTGGTTTTACACTGGTTGCTTTCAAAATCATATCTTGACCTAATCGTTTTTCATAAGCATCTCTAAACTGAAACTCAAATATTTTTCCATTATAAGCAGAAAACATTCTTTCTAAATCACCAAAAGCAATGATCTTATCGTCAATTCTTAAGACGCATTTCGACTCCTCGGATTCAATTACAGCAAAACCAATATTTTTTAGACTATAAACATCATTTATTTTTGTTAGTGATTTATAACTTAACGTAAGTTGTATTTGTTCAATAAACTGCCACAAACCAACTTTGAGCTCTGTATCTAGACTTGAGTTTAATTCAATTATATAACCATTTATTTCTTCAGCACGCCATCTAACACCAATAGGCATAATTACATAATTAATCTTAAATATGTGTTCAAGGTGATCACAGTCATCTATAGTTACTTCCACTCCATCTTCAATGTCTATATTCACATCAAAGACTTCTGCCATCATATCATTGTAACAACTAGAACAAAACTTACCAATTCCACGAATTTGAATTGAAATGTTTCTTTCTTTACATATATCACAATATTTCATTTTTCACCCTATATTCCTTATAACGCTTTTCATTGTTAATGTAAAATATTTAGACCAAAACTTGTATGCAGCAAAGTTAAATGATTCAAAATCCACTGCAAGATATTTAAAGCCCTTGTCAGTTCCATATCGGTGCGCGTATTTTAAAAGTTTTAGACCGATGCCTTCTCCTTGATACTTCTCAGATACTTGTGTAGTTTCAATGCCCAGAGTTTTATCGTCAGAGGCAGTACGACATCCGCCAGATGCTTCATGTACAAGCATCATCATACCTTTGATTTCTTCATCCTCATAAACAAGAATAGAAATAGAATCATCTGAAAGCCATTCCTTAAGAAGCTCACATGAATCAGAGAAATTCATACCAAGTCGAACAACTTCGTTCATATATACATGGTGTTCATCCAAAAGAGGAATTAATTTCTCTATATCATCGTCAACTGCAATTCTAATATGAGAATCTGAAGCAGCAAACGAAGAGTCTATTATACTATGAGCATCTACACATCTACTTCCGTATGATGCATCAAAAAAGAACTTTTCTAAGTCTTTTCTATTTGCTAGAAATGAAAAGGTATGATCTTTTAAATCATGCGTTTCCATATATTTATAACACGCTTCTAATAGTGTCGTTTTAACACGGTCATTACTTGGTAAGTAATGTGCCCACTCAGCATGATATAAGCCCTGTCTGCTATAAAATAACTCACCTTTATATGTCATACTTATAAAACCAAAGGTTTCACCATCATTTGCAATGTAACCATCATTTTCAATAATACTTTTAACGAAAGACTCTATTTCAACGCGTCCGACAGGAACATTGATAAAGGATGATTTGTAAACTTCAAATTTTTTTTCGAGCATCTTTTGTATAAGATCTTTGTGCTTTGATGTAATTTTTTCAATATTCATACATACCCCCTAAAAAAATTGTATAATAGACTTAGTAGCATAGCAAGTTATATATTACTGAAAGGAGAAGCAATGATTACAAAAGAACATCTTTTTTATACTTTTTCAAAAGATTTAAAGCCAGTATATACTGCTAAAAATGGTGAAACTATCACACTTGAAACTGTTGATGCCTTTGGCGACCAAATTAAATCGGAAAATGATTCACTAGATACACTAGATTGGAGCAAAGTTAATCCTGCTACCGGACCAATTTTTGTTGATGGGGCTATGCCAGGTGATTTCTTAAAGGTAGAGATTTTAGCTATAGAGTTAAAGAATTTTGGTATTATGGCTTCTATCCCAGGTGCAGGTTTGTTCGGTAAACAATATAAGCAATCAACAATTAAATGCTTGAATATTGAAAATGATTTTATTATGTTCAATGATCTAAAAATACCTTTAGAACCCATGATTGGCGTTATTGGAGTCGCACCATTAAATGATACCTCAAATGGAGAACCAGGACAACATGGTGGCAATATGGATAATAAGATGATACGTGTCGGTAGTATTCTCTATTTACCTGTTTTTGCAGAAGGAGCTTTGTTTGGATTAGGTGATCTTCATGCAGCTATGGCAGATGGAGAAGTTAATGTGACAGGTATTGAAGTTGCTGGTAAGGTGACTGTACGTTTAAGTGTTGTTAAAGAAGTATCACACAGTCATCCACTTTTAATTGATGAAGAACACTTCTATACAATGTATTCTGCAAAGACTCTGGAATTAGCTACAAAAGGTGTTTCAAATGAGATGCATTATTGGCTAAAAGAATCATTAGATTATAGCGATTCTGATATCAGTATGCTGATGAGTTTAGCTGCAAATCTAGAGGTTTGTCAAGTTGTTGATCCAAAAGTAACTATGCGAATGCGTTCACCACTTAAATACTTCAAAAAATTTAAATAGCAGCCTAAGCTGCTAAAACAAATCAAAAAAACGTGTTTCATAATTTATAGATGTTTTATTACCATCCTTTAAATAGATGTTCTCTATAAGGATGGTATATTTTTTATCTAACTCATATACTATGTTATCAGGTCGAAATACGATACAAAAAGGAACGCCATACCCGCTTGTACTCACATTAAAATATGCCCCTTCTAAATCTTTGTTATTGTTGTTCAGAACAATGGTATTTCCATCTTCATCAATAATACTCACCTCAATTTCAGATGTTTTACTTGAATCATATAGTTCAGGATTTAAAGTCACTGACCAAGGTACATTGTTGCCAAAAAAATCTATTGGAAATGCCAATTGATTCGGCCATAAAACAATATCATATGGACGAGATGCTGTTTCTAACTCTTTAAATACTTTTATGACTGTATAATATTTATAGATATCATCCTTTTCTACATAACCAATACCAAATTCCTTAAGATTTGGTGAAAGTTGCCATCTTCTATGACCTAAAACTTCTATATTATTTACATCATCATCATCCATTAAACGTTTAATAGAATCTGCTACACCTTTTACCCCAGCTGCTAAGTTACCACTTGAAGTAGCATTATAACCTTTACTGTACATCTCATCTGACATATCCTCAGGTTGAAATGGAGTATGTGAAAACTCACTAGTCGCAATTAATAATGCACCATGTTGAGCCAAGTCATTTCCCGAATCAGACAAATAGACATCCGTTGATAGATCCGCTAGGAACCTAATAAATTTCATCATATTTAAACCATCAGTTAAATAGTTATGTTCTAAGCTTCCAGCATCAAAAGGGAATGATAAAGAAGGATTTTCATTAAAAGTCATATCATGTATAGGCATACGATTTGCCCATTCTACTTTAATTTCTCCCACTCTTTTCTGATACAAACTCCATTGTGTATCGGGTTCATCTCTTAAGTCTGGTCTTACTACTTTAGATAAAATAACTGCTGCTTCAGCTCTGTTGGCCTCATTTTCAAGACCAAAAGTCCCATCTGGATACCCAGTAATAATTCCAGTAGAGTATATTCTAATAGCTATATTTTGCCAATATGGTGTCATGGTATCCAAATCTTTGATACTGTGAGCATAATCCATAAAATTACTTGGTACTTCAATTCCTGTCGCTCTTAATACAATGCGGCCCATTTCACCTCTGGTTATTGGTCTATCATATCTGTTATATTCAACCTCAGAAATGACGTTCAAGCTAACTGCTTTGGCTATATAGCCATCAGACCAGTGTTTCTTATCAATGTCTGCTTCTTCTTCCCCCATAGCTTTTAAAGTTAGTGTAACAAATTCCTCAACAGAGATTGTCTGATGAGGTCTATAGGTCATATCTTCATAACCCGAAGTAATATCTTCAGTGATGAGAATTTCTACATAATCATAAAACCAGTCTGAAGTCTCAACATCTACAAAACTGACTTCCGCTGAAGCTGATGATGAAACCATCAATAATAGAATTAATATAATTTTTTTCATTGTTATCCCTTCTAAGTTACAACTTAATGATATAATAACTATAAGGAGGCCTTATGCAACATATCATTGTATTTGAACAAAAAACCTTTATGATGCAACGCATCACAAACATTTTAGAAAATTTACCGTGTAAAGTTTACGCTGCTTTGAATTATTTGGAATTAGAACACTTCTTGAGTCTTGATTTGGTTCAAGTAGATATGATCATTGCAGAACTTGATTTCGAAAACAATCAAGAAATTGAAATGATTGCATCTTATTTAAAACATTACCCTAATACCAAACTTATAATCTTTACTTCTGATTCTAGTAGAAAGGCTTTTTTAGACAGCATAAAAGTAGGTGCATCTGATTATATCATACAAAACATTTCAGATGATGAAATTACATCAAGAATTAATCAACATCTTTCGAAAGAAGCATCTTCTCTTATACCGACTCACTTAATTTTAAATCTTAATAAATATATTTCAGGTGAACTCATCAAAGCAAACAAAGGCAATTATAAGTTAACGATTGCTTTTAGTTCGATTATAAACGAAGGAGGTTCTCATGTTGATAAAGAAGAAACTTCAAAAGTTGCAAACTTCTTCTCCTCAAACTATTGGGACACAGACTCCATTGTTATTTATGGATTCAACCATATGCTAAGCTTCTTTCCATTCTGTAATGATGAAATGATCGAACTTGTTGATGAAAAACTTCAGTATATGTTTGCTCAGTTTAAAAGTCAAAATATACATTTAGGCAAATGTGAATTACGCAATACCTATGTTACATTCCCTGAAGAAGGCTTAACTGTTGAAGATATATTAAAGATTGTTAGAAGAAAAATTGAAAAAAGTACATTAACAACTCGTTAGAGTTGTTTTTTTGTAGATTTTATCAATAGAGTCTAGAAAATCATCCAATGCATTATCAGTCCATTTTCCATCTGTTAGATAAGTTTCATTAAAATCAATTTTAATTTTTGGACTAATATCATAGCCTTCATACCAAAGATCGTACTCTTTTTTAAGATCTTCCATATAATCTCTTGGAATAAGATCTGCTTCAGAAGATCTAGCTCTTTTTTTAATCCTTTCCATCGCTGTATCCACAGATACATCTAAGTAGATGAGTAACAATGGACGATCAATCATACTAAGCATATTTTTTAAGAGTCCTTGATAGATTAGGAACTCATCCTCTATCATTTGTCCGCGCTTTAGAACTGTCCTTGCGAAAATCTCATCCCCATATATTGAACGATCGCAGACCCCTTTAAGATTTTCTTTTTGAATAGTTACCATATCCTTAAAGCGTTCTGTTAGAAACATCACCTGAGTTGCAAAACTCCATCTAGAAGGATTTACGTAAAATTTATCTAGCATTTTTTGAACCAATGAAAATTGATTTTCATCTTTTATTTCTTCGAAGAATGGCTGCTTAAAGTGTTCACTAAGTAGCTTTCCAACGCTTGTTTTGCCAGCTCCAATGATACCATCAACAATAATAGCACCATTTGCCTTATTAGAATAATTAACCTTCAAATTTGATATGTACATCTTACCTCCAAAAAAACTGAAGTTTTCACTTCAGTTAACTCGCTTTCTATATCGCATTTTCTGTTGCATCATCTTTAAGTACTCCTCAACAGAATTGTTATGGCTATCTGTTACTTCAAACACTTCATAATTTAAAGTGTATCCATCCGTGATATGATAGAACTCTCTATTAATTCTATTACATATTTTCTTTCCATTTTCAATATTGCAATCAACTAAAATCACAAAAAACTTATCACCTTCTATTCGAAAGAAACTATCTATTTCATCACGTATCAGATGTTTACTGAGCTTGCTAAAGCTCTTCAACAAAGAATCACCAAAATCTGTACCATAAGTGTCATTTATATTACTCATTGACTTGATATCAAATAAACACAGGGTGATTCCAAATCCCCATCGATCTCTCATTTTTATTGCTTCCCTATATTTTTTTATGATATGTTGCTTTGTATAAGCTTCAGTAAGCAAATCAGTCGTATTTTGCATAAACAAACGATGTTCTAAACTCTGAATTAAGTAATCCTTTTTCATGTCCATACGCTTTAAAAGTTCGACTTCTCTATTTAGTTTTTCAATTTCCAATTCAAGTTTATTTTTTTCATTCATATAATCACCGTAAAATTTATACCCTCCGTTAAGAATTTAAAACATTTACTTCGCACAATCAAAATATATTTTTATACCTTCAACAAAACCTTCAGTAAATCCTAAACTATTCTGCGAAATATCTGGTTTCCCGTTAAAGGTTACATTAACAGGACCAACGGATTGAGAAGCGGATATTGTACCTCCAACCGATCCACCTACACCACCCATACTATAACCAAATTTTTTTGAAATGCCTAAAGCAAATGCTTTAGCGTTTTTAAGTATTGTATTGTAATCCGATTCCTCTAGTGAAAATGCAGCAACTGACCACATTGAGGTTTCTACACCCTTAAAAGCCCCTAATGCAAACTGAGCACTGTTTTTAACAGCATCTATAATTGCAGATTCTGCAGTACCATGGGTAAAATCATCCAAAACAGAAATTACCTTATAATCTTGGTCAAATTCAAGCCACGCCCACCTTTTTTCACCATTTACCAGTGCAGGCTTGTTTGATATTAGAATATGTTTATCTATAGTTATCAAATACGCTTTCAAAGTGTCTGTCATATCAAGTTCTTCAATGAACTCACTGTTATCATCATTCAGGTTCAAAAAAATCATTTCTACATCACTAGGAAGATTCGCCCAAATGCTTTCAAGACCCGAACCTAAAATAGATTCTTCTATATTCGAGATCATCAATCCCAACATTGTATTAAATGATTGAATACGTTCTTCATCGCCATAGACATCTGAATAGGGTTGTAACATATCTAATGAAGAAGTAAGTTTACCATCATGATATTTGTGAACAAGACTAATGATTCTTGTTAAATTTGTTCTATAACTCAATACATTCAAATCATTTGCCATTTCTCTTTCAAACTTACTTTGGTGATAAATCATATCATTAATTGATTTCCTACTTAGCCATTTTAATGTTGTTAAAGGATCTGGATGGTCAATTAATTTATAAACTTCTTCAGATTTTGCTTTTAAATATTTACTTGATTCTGTATTTAAATTAGGTTGATTGATAGAACTACTAATAAAAATTTGATTAAAAGGCACTTCATTAAGTTCAACAGTCTGAGTAATCTTACTACCATCATTTAGATAGTAGTTTATATAATATCTCTTAATCTCATAATGGTTAGGATTAAATGTATCTCCCCTATATTCACCTTTTGCAGTAGATATGATGACATTAGCAGATTGACCAGAGTTCCCAATCAAAATATCTATACAATCTAAACTTAGAATTTCTAAAGGAATCTTGTCGTAGAATATTGAAGTAGTTACCTTTTGATCACTCTCTTGTCCACCAAGAGCATCACTTATATCTGCAAAATTTTGTTGTAACCCTCTTTCGGTATATAAACCCTCTAACTCAATTTCTATTTGAAAACTAGCTTCTTCATATTCATTTAACGCTGCATCATATACTTCTGCAATATCAGAAACTTCATCAGCAAACACCATAAATGGCATAATGAGCATTCGGCGTTCTTCACCATCTTTAAATGATAATCCAGGTACAATTTCAACACTTGATTCAAAACCTACCATCTTATCAAATTGCTCTTTACCACGTTCTGTTAGTTTTAGCTCGTGCATCTTTACTGTATAACCTAAACCAGAAAGAATATCCTTTGTAGCTTGTCCAAAATCCTGAACAGTTCCATAACCTTGCATTAGAAAAGCTTCTGTACTGTTACTATTTGAAAAACCATCATAAAAGTATTTAGAAGGAACACATTTAATCAATTTAAATGTCTTAATCAGTTGATCAAGATTATCAATATCTTCTTTTAGCTTAAAACCGTATGTTGTTAAAGTTACTGGCGATACTTGATCATACACTTGATCAATGTTCATCATTCCGTGTTCTAATCCTTCATTGATCGGATGTCTTCTCTCATATGACTCTACAGCATAACTGATAGCATCTTGCATCATAGACATATAAAATTCATCTTCATAGTAGGTATAGTGAGTTCCAAAATACTCATCTGGAAGATCAGCTCTTCTCGGCTCTAAAATCTCTTCATTTACAGATAAATACCATGTTCTATCATCATAGATTGGATAGAATACGAAACCTCTTCTAGAGCTACCATCTAAAAATATTGATTCATTATCTAACTCTAGTATATAGTCATAAAACTCATCACCTGGTAATATTTCATTTCCACTTGTTGCAAAATTACCAAGACCAACGTTGTCATCTCCACCATCATCAGTTTTTAAGACAAGTTGCTCAGTGAGACCAGTTGTAGAAAATCCGTCTTTTTTCTCATGTACTGTAATATCAAGAATAGCCATTTTTGATGAACTATCTAAGAATTTTTCATCAAGAATAAAGTCATTTATATCAAGATCATAATAGTCAAATGACACTCTCTTTATGAGTTGACTTGATTCAGATGTTCCAGACTCTACCACGACAGATTTATCTTGTTCCTGCAAATCTACAACAATATTCTTTTCATTGTTCATAAGAGAATTGGGTATTTCAAATAACCACTTGACTCTATTCATAGCACCAGGTGCCACCATCGTTTTTTGAATAAATCCACCAGGAATTTCAACTGTCATCGGACTAATCGGGATAAAGTAACTGCCATTATCCGTTGGTAACTCCAAAGAAATTCTTTCTCTGGGGTTAAGATCTAACAAAGCTTGCATATTAGATGTAAAATTACCATCTACTTCAATCAAGGAAGTTAGTGGATCCATTTCATAATCCTTAAATCCACTTAGTGTTTTTACACCATTAACAGAAAGTCCAAACGTCTCAGATAGATTTTCACTTGCTTGTAGAGGGAGTGATTCCAATTCAAGTGTTGATTGCATAACGCCTGTAATAGGCATATTAATATGTCCATAGTTCGTATCATACAAGTGTAAAGAAATCTGATTAATCGCTTCTTTTGGTGCAAGAAAAACCATAATACCTTTTGAAGAAGTATCAGGATCAATCGTAAAGCTATAATCACCTGGTTTTATGATTGGTGTATTGACAACCCAAGTAGCAGTATTACCAGGTACTTGATTATCATTAAAACTTAAATAAAAGTGACTCACAAAATTAGGTATCATATATGAGATTTTCTTTTTTTCAAGTTTTCCTTTTGCACTTCCTCCAACCCACGATGCAGGATGTGCAGATCCATCTGGATACACCATAACTTCTTGGGCTTCTAGAACATTTTTTATAGATAAATCTAAGGCAATAAATTGCTGTCCGTAAGGAGCCTCTACACCTGCGAGTTTATCAAGTGTATAGATTTCATGAACAAAAATCTCACAAGCTTCATTAAAGCCACTCTTCTCAGCATTTTGCCTAGAGGTTATCCAAACTTCTTTACCATGCAACGATTCACCTGAAACCATTTTAGAAGATTCTTGATCATAAGGACTTACCATATCTGTAATTTTAAACGTTGTCGCATCTACAGATGCTATTTCACCAACTTCACTTGGAGACAACATAACCAGTTTACTCGTTGAATATGCCTCTCGTTCACCTGTTGCATCTTCTTTTTCAATTGTTAAACTAACAGTTGTTTTATTTGATTCTTCTGTCTCGATAATTCTATTGAGTACTTCATCTACTTTTGCTTTTAATTCGTTCGTATCTGTTGAAATAATGTAATCTCCACCAGATAATTCAGCAGCCAAACTAAAGTCTTCTTCATCATCCTCTTCTATTCCCATACCAATCCATAAAACATCAATGTCACTTTCCTTCATTTCAGAAAGATTTTCTAACATATTTTTTTCTGCATCTCTAGTGCCAAGAGCTGCATCTGTAATATACACTAAAACCTTTTTACTTGATGGAATTTCATTAAGTGTTTCATAGGATACTTGTATAGAACCTTCGATGTCTGTATAACCACCAGCTTCTAATTCAGCAAGCGCCTTTAGAATATGTCTTCTATCTAGTGTATTAAGTTGTACAATACTCGTTCTATCGTTAAACTCTGATAACTGAATAGATACATCATTTGGCAATCTAACGATAAACTCATGTAGCAAATTCTTTACTTTTATCAAACGATCGCCGTATTCTCCAGTATCTTCATAGCCAGATCCCATTGAACCAGATGTATCAATTATTATAGATATTACAGGAAAATCAGATTTACCCAGTACTTTAGGGCGTTTATAGACTAAATCAAATGTGTTACTTAATTTACTGTTTATAGCATCAAATATAAAAGTCAACGCATCTTGATCTGACGCAGAAAAATATTCTCCGTGCGTTTTTTCTGATATATTTTCTAAAGTGTCTTTATCATGATTTATACCAAATCCTATTGTATAAACAGGAACATTTTCACTAAGTTTTGAAATCAAGGTATCGTAATCTAACTCAGAACCTGGACCAGTATCGTTAAGATTAGCATCTTGTCCATCAGTAAACAAGACAACTGCCGTTCTATTAAGGTCTTTAAGAATTTCTACACCAAAGTCAACCGCATCATAAAGCGCAGTCGCACCACCGACGGTCAACTGATCAATTGATTTTAAGGCTTCAGCTTTTGTTTTTCCTTCTTTTGGTTTAACTTTAGTATCAAAATCAACAATGATAATTCTTGCATCATCTGGCAAGTTCTCGACGAATTGTTTTGCAGCCAACAGAGTATCGTGTAATTCCCCCTTCATAGAACCAGAACTATCTATTAGGAGAACAATATCCAATGGTAATGTTACTGGTGTTAACGAAAGAATTTCAGCTTCTATACCACCTTCATAAACGATACTATTTTCAATAATTGGTAATACTTCGTTTGTTGCCTCATCCAAAAGAGTAAATCTAAAACTTACTTCTTTATCATCTTCATTTATTGCTCCTATTGCTAAACCATTTTTTACTCCTGTATTAGAAAATTTTAAAGACTGAGAAATACTATTTGGTATGATAACTTCAGTCATCTGTCCAGAATTAACTGGTATCATTTTAGTCTTAAACGATTCCACTAGAAATTTATTTTGAGGTTCAATTACAATATCCCAATAACCAGAAGGTAAATACAGTATATGATCACCATCAGGCGTTTTGTCTAAACTACTGGTTTCATAATAAAAATTAGGGTGTTCAATCAAAAGATTGTAACCGCCTGTTGGCACAGCATGAACAACACCAACATATTCAGCAGAAACTTTTATCGCTCCTAAAGCTTCACCATGTTTGATTTTATCTACAAAACCATTTGTTTCAAGTAATAAAGTTATTTCCTCTGTTTCGACAGACCATTCCACTATCCACTCAATAGGACCTTCTTCGGATGGCAATCCATTGATATAAAAAGTATCACCATAATCTTTATAATAGTCTTTAGACATCGTAAATGATCTCTCATAATCACCATAAGTATGGTTCATATAAACACTTAAAAATACATCTCCACCTTTTCTATTTAATTCAAGTGTTTGAAATAATTCACCAGAATTATACGATGTGAATCTAGCCTTGTTATTATCATAGAGGGAAGTATTTATTACAAAAGCTTTGTCATTGGGGATAAAATTTTCTTTACAAAGATCGATTAAGAAATAGTCATCAATCTCCTCAATAGTACCGTACCAGTGTTGCATATTCTCCATTACAACAAAAGATAGTGAGTTTCTATCTCTTCCAAGTATTTTCCCATTTAGATTTACTATATAATCTTCAATATCAAACAAAAATTGTTTGTTTTCTTCAAGTGTGAAGTTCTCTTTAAATGGTATGTGCATTATTGTCTGATCACCAAACCAAAAGTCTGATTGTCTAACTGCATACTCATCAATATAACTGTAATAAGTCTCTGTTTGAGAATTCAGTTCTATGAGTGAATAGTCTTCCTCATTACCCAATGGATTAAAGTATGGTTGATCAATCGACCACGATTTAACTTCATGAGTATTGAAGGTCCATTTATTTTCTAATAGTTCAACTTCAAAGGCGGTTATCTTTTCTTTCATCTCTTCTTGTATTAACTGTTCTTCTTCTATAGGATTTGCTGTAACGGGTTCAACTTCCACTTCATTTTTTGAACATCCCACCAATAACAATAGTATTATGAACACATAAAACCTTTTCATTACATCACCCCAATTCTTATACGCAAAAAGACACTATAAAGTGTCTTCTTCGTCTGTTTCTTCATTAGGTTCTTCGATTATATCTTCATCAGATTGTACATCATCTGCAAAAATTTCGTTTATTTCCTCTTTATTAAAAGTTTGCTCAAACTCCTCAATAACTTTTTTAGTCTCATCAGACATCTCTTGAGTATCATTCTCTACTACTTCTTCAATAACCTCTTCATCAACTATATCTTCAACAACAAGTTCTTCAGGTTCATCTACATTTTCTTCTAGAAGTTCCGGTTCTTTTGGATTAGCAACATCCAAGCCAGAATACTTCAAGTCGTAATTAATTTGTAATACAGGTGCATCTTCGTCTTCACTATTATCTTTAAATCTCTTAGAAATACCTGACTGTACAGAGGTACCATCCATTTCTACGTTCCAATGTTTTGGTACTTTCACTGAAATACCAGAAAATCTACCTAAAATATCTAATTGAGATGCAATCCCCTTCATTTTAGCTTCATTAAAATCTAGATCAATACCAGAGAATAAGCTTGCTACAGAATCTTTTTCAAAAGGTTCTTCCTTATATGTGATTTTCTTTCCTCCAAAAGTCGCTTTTTCATTATAGTCATTCATTCGCTGACTCAGGTTTAAAAATTTCATCACAACCTTCACAATACCAGCAATCGCACCTACAACAGCAAGTATTTTAATTATTTTTTTAAATGCTTTCATTGCTACCTCCCCTTTAGTTATATTATACGCTAAATTTTTAGAACTTAAAACTTTTTACTACTACAAGCTTTATACCCATTTTCAAAGAGTTTACCAACTTTTATGTTAAATTGTTTTGCAACATCGTATGGATCTGATCTAAGGGCTGCTGATGTTTGAATCATAATATTTGCACAAGCACAAGCATCATCATAAGCATCATGGTGCTTAAAATCATATCCAAGATACTTACTTACTACATCTAAGGAGTGTCTAGCTAGGTTAGGCCACATCTTCTGTGCTACTTTAACCGTACATAAGTAATCACACTTTGGAAAAGGTATATCATACTCATTCAAACAAGCTCTTAGGACACTAAAATCAAAACTTGCATTGTGTGCAATCACTAACTGATTTTCAATGTACTTCTTAAATATTTGCTCATACAATACATCGAATTCAGGTTCGTTTTCTACATCCTCTGGATAAATTCCATGTATACCAATATTCATACTTGCGAAGTACATATCCTTGGGTCTAATTAAATGAGCAAAAGACTCAACGATTTTATTATCCTCAACAACTGCTACTCCTAAAGCGCATGCACTTGATCTCTTACTATTTGCTGTTTCAAAATCTATAACTGTATATCTCATAAAATCCTCAAGAAAAGCCAACTAAGTTGGCTTTAAATTCTAATTGAACCATCTAATGACCAAGAAGCCAGTAGATTAAGTTGCTTAACATCCTTTAATTTGTGACCTTCTAATTCCATTGTTGCAATATCAGTACTCAAAGCTACACTAGGACCAAAGGCAAATACTTTACCTTTTTCAAATGCTTGTGTAAGCTGATTTTGCTTGTTCAACAATACAAATCCAATGCCATCGACAGGTCTTAAACCAGTTAACTTACCATGTTTTAATGGTCCAATAAATGTATATGGTACAGTTCCCTTATCCTGAACACCATAATGTAATTTGTAATTAAATTTTTCTTTTATAACACGTCTATCTGTAAATACATGATTTAAAGTTTCAGATGGCTTTAAATCATTAGCTGTGATATGCGCAATTGTAAAATCATTGTCTGTTGTAATTGTACCACCTGATAATAAAACAGGCATACCAAATTCAATTAAATCATCAAATGAAGCCATGTCATTTTGAGTAAGATGTAAATACTGTTTTAAATAATGACAATAATGACAGTACCCTGAGTTAGAAATATTCTCATCATCTAACTGATAAAATCCTTTGGCTTCGATCTTATCTCCAGTTATCTTATAACCAAACAAACCTTTCTTTATCTCTAGGCCTGTTGTTGAATAAACACCGCCACTAGCAGACAAAGCAATTAATGCTGCAACTTGCTCATAGTCAGCTAAAGGAGTTGTATTTACTAATACCCCATTTGCTTTTTTATCTAATGTCTTTTTAAATTTTTCAACAAGTACATCTAATTTTTCAAATGTTAAAGTTTTGCTGCCTTTAAAGGCAACTCTACCAGAATAACTCTTACTAGCATTTTTAAATTGCTTGTATATTGTTGTATCACCTTTGTTTGTATTCGGTTGAATATGACTAATTGCAATATCGACTTCTTGTTTAGTTAACAAGTTCAAATCACAAACTTTGGTATTGTTTTCTAATACATCATAAATAATCGTCCTAAGTTTTGTAAGCATTAAGAATAGTTCATCATTCTTAAACTTAAATTTTTGACATACGATATCCAAATGAATATCCCAATCACTCTCTTTAATGAAGAAACCTATTTCATAAGGAACATCTTCTGAAATCATAGGATGAATACTTCCTCTTAATTCTTTATAATCATCATATAAATCAATAATAACAGGAGCATACTGTTCTTTTTCAATCCAATCATTTTTAATGAATTTATTCACCAAAACATTCGGATTTTTTTTGATTTGATAACTCTTTTTACCTTTGATACTACCAACAAGACTAAACTCCTCATTAAAGTAATTAGTCTCAAATTGTAAGTCTTTTCTTCTTGCAGCTTTGTAATATACAGCTACAACACCTGTAACAAATTGCATTAATGTTAAGTCGTTGTCTTTTAAATGTTGTCTGACTCTCTTAGTAAGATTTTCATCTAATGTTAACAACTTCTTAAAGCTTCTATATTGCCCCGACATAAAAGCTGGTTTAAATGATTTTTGATTCGATTCTAACCACTTCGAATATGACGTACTTGATTGCTTGTATTTTCCTTTAAAGTACTGTTTTTCAATTGCAATTAATACATTCTTTACAGATCTTTCATCAAATATAAAACCATTAAATCTGTAATAATAACCTCTAAGATTTCCATTAAAATAGATTAATTTAAACTCAGCTGCATGCTTCATCGATTTCTCTTTTAATCCGTTTAACGCATCCGCTAATCCCATTTGATCTAAAGTATGGATTTCTTCAAATGTGTATGTAGGTTCACCTTCAACCAATTTATTGTCTTTTAAGACCATCTTAAAAGCATCATGAAGGCTTATCACTTCTTCTAAACTCTCGATAAAATACTTCGTTGACATATCACTATCATATAGGGCATAACCTTTATGAGTAAAGTTGATTGTCTTATTCTTAAAATTCTTCTTCATGTTTACCCCTTTTTTCCTCTGATAAATATATTTTAACATTAATTTACCATAAAAGAAATGACTCATTTCTGAGTCATCAAATTATAATTCATTATGAAGTAACTTTCCTAACCTTTTGATACCTATTACAATGTTTTCCTCGTTCATATTTGAGAAGTTTAGTCTCATTGTATTCTTCGTATCACTATTAGGGAAGAATGAACCACCTGGCACAAATGCAACCTTATCTTCAACAGCTTTGACCATTAGTTCTTTAGTATCTATTGACGCTGGTAGTTCTACCCAAATAAATAAACCACCTTCAGGAACAATGTATTCAGCTTCCTTCGGAAAACTTTCAGACATCGTTTTCAACATTAAATCACGACGTTTCTTATAAACTGAAATAATTTTGTCGATATGATCATCTAATGAATAGTCATCTAAATAAACTGAAAGTTCTCTCTGACTCATTGAACTTGTCTGTAAGTCCGAGCCTTGTTTAACCATAACATACTTATTTAATAATTCTTGATCTGCGCAAACCCAACCAATTCGTAAACCAGGTGCAAATGTTTTAGAAAATGTTCCTAAGAATACAACTCTGCCATCTGTATCCATTGATTTAAGAGCTGGAAGATGTGCACCTTCATATCTAAGTTCACCATAAGGATTATCTTCAACTACAACAAGATCATATTTCTTTGCTATTTCTAACAAACCTTTTCTTCTCTCTAATGACCATGTTTTACCTGATGGATTTTGAAAATCAGGAATAACATAAATAAATTTAACATTTTCGTTATCCGTAATTGTCTTTTCAAGATCCTCTAAGATCATACCATCTTTGTCTGTTTCTACTTCTCTAAACTGACATTCATAAGCTTTAAAAGCATTTATAGCGCCTAAATAACTTGGACTTTCACAGATAACAATATCATTTGGATCTAAAAAAACTTTACCAGAAAAATCTAAACCTTGCTGAGAACCACTTGTTACTAAAATGTCCTCATATGATGCATTGATATTCATTTTACTCATTCTATTAGCAATGTGTTCTCTTAGAGGATTGTATCCTTCAGTTGTACTGTATTGAAGAGCCTCACGTCCTAAAGTTTGAATTACCTTTTTTGAAACAATTTCCATATGCTCTACTGGAAATAACTCAGGTGCAGGTAAACCTCCGGCAAAAGAAATGATTTCAGGCTGTTGCGTTAATTTTAGAATTTCTCTGATTTCTGAAGCTTTCATGTTCTCCATACGTTTTGAAAATTTCATACACTTATCCCCCTTATATTCTTGTGAAAAATCTCTTCGACATTTGTTCTAAGAATTCCCTTGTATGTTCCTCAGTATTTTTTCTAGCACCATCTCCATCATGGTTCTTGATGCAATGTGCCATGACTGTAAGTGATTCTTTAAACCAATTAACATCTTCAATAATATATTTGATATATTGTAAAAAACGTGCTGTTTTTATGTTCAGTTCTTCCAAAGTATCTATGAGAATAGGATTGTTTGAGGCCTCTCGAACAATTCGATGAAACCTCTGATCAGCTTTAATACAATCCTTATAATCATCCACTATGTCGTAATGGTCAAACTTTTGAATAATATCAAATAGTTCCTCAACCTGTGCTTTTGTTGCTCGTGTCGCAGCTAGTTCCGCAGCAAATGCTTCTAAGTTCATCTTTACTTCATATGCATGCTTTACAGATTCTAAATCTACTTGAGTTACAAAAGTCCCCACACGAGGTCTTAGATCTAATAGTCCTTTATGTTGAAGCTTTAATATAGCTTCTCTAACAGGTGTTCTACTAACGTTAAACTCCTCAATGAGTTGCTTTTCATTAATAGCATCACCTGGTTTGTATTCCATTTCTATAATACGTCGTTCTAATTCTTTATATATGCTTATATTTGCAGGTAAATTCATATGCCCATCCTTAGTCTTTTTTAATATTATAGCTTAAAAACAAATGGGATACCAACAATTAAAGCCAGTTCTTTCTCATTTTAGCCCATTTCTTATCTCTATGCGCTTTTATAACTTCAATATCACTGTCTTTTAAGTGCTTAAAGCGACTCTGTACTTTTAGATAATCTTCAACAGAAGCAAATTCATTGGGGTTTCTATTCAGTTTGAATTCCCCTTCTTCATATTCTGCTAAGTACCATAATCCGCAATCTACAGCTTGTTTAGCCAAATCAATTGTAATGTTAGACTCATGTCCCCAACCTGTTGGACATGGTGCAAATACATGAATATATGATGTTCCTTTAGTGTTTTTAGCTTTTTCAACTTTTGCCATAAAATCTTCAAGGTAACCAACACTTGCAGTTGCAGCATATGCGATATCATGAGCAGCAACTATTTCAAACATATTCTTCTTCATAGTAATTGAACCGGGCAAGTTGTCGCCCGCTGGAGAAGTTGTAGTTTTAGTACCATAAGGTGTTAAACCACTTTTTTGTATACCAGTATTCATGTATGCTTCGTTGTCATTACAAATATAGATGATATCATCATTTCTATCAATTGCACCAGAAAGTGCTTGTAAACCGATATCTGCTGTACCACCATCACCTGCAAAACCAATTGTATGTGTATTTTCAATTCCTAAAGCTTTTAATCCAGCTGCCATTCCAGAAGCTACTGCTCCAGTAGATGCGAATGGTGTAATAATCGCATTTGTAGTAAAGGCCATATTAGGATAGATAAACGAAACCGCTGACATACAACCAGCTGGTAAAGCAGCAAAAGTTCTTTCACCCAGTACTTTCATAGCAAGTCTAACAGCTAAACTTTCGCCACAACCACCACAAGCTTTATGACCATAAAAATATTCTTGATTTGTTATTGTTCTAGCATTATGTTTCATTAGATATCACACCTCACATTCATATAGTTCAACTTATCTAATTTCTCATCTGACAGTAAAGACATATAAGCTGCTTCTATATTTTCTTTAGTGATGTCTCTACCACCTAAACCTCCGATGAAGTTTAAAGACTCTGGTGCGTTTTCCATAGATAAAAGAGCTGAGTTAACATTTGTAAAAATAGTCCCTTCATAACCAAATGAAATATTCTTATCAACAACCCCGATACGTTTTACATCTTTAAGTATTTCTCTTACTTCCACTTCTGGGAATGGTCTAATGTATCTAAGCTTTAGAACGCCTACTTTATGACCTTTTTCTCTTAACTGGTCTACAACAATTCTTGTAGTACCTGTAACACTACCTGTTGTTAAAAGAACGACTTCTGCATCTTCACACATATATGCATCAACCATACCGTTATAATAGCGACCAAATTTCTTTCCGAAAGATTCATCAACTTCTCTTATTACTTTTCTTGATGACTGTAGATCTTTTTCCTGCTTGATTTTGAACTCAAAGTTAAAATCATTACCAGCAGAAATACATAGTGATTTTGGTTCATTAATATCCATAATTTGATGTGATAATTGGATTGGAGGTAAATAAGCATCCACATCCTCTTGATTTGGAATCTCAACCAACTCATATGTATGTGTTAAAACAAAACCATCTAAATTAACCATCATTGGTGCAAGTACTTCAGGATGTTCTGCAATTTTATATGCTTGAATCATCATATCTAACGCTTCTTGAGCATCTTCAACGTACACTTGAATCCAACCAGAATTTAGTAAAAACATGGAATCCATTTGATCCCCATATATGTTCCAAGGTGTCGCAAGTGCTCTATTTGCATTCATCATTACAATTGGCATTCTCGCTCCACTCGCATATGGTAAACACTCAGCCATATACAATAATCCTTGAGACGATGTTGCTGTAAAGGCTCTTGCGCCAACAGAACTTACACCCATTGCACAAGCTAGAGCCGAATGCTCACTTTCCACATGCATATACTCAGCTTTTAAAGAACCGTCTTCTACCATTTCTGACAGTCTTTCAACTGCAATTGTTTGAGGTGTTATTGGATAAGCTGAAATAACATGAGGCTTTGCAAGTCTTACCCCTTCTGCTACTGCATCATTACCAGAAATAAATTTTTTCATTACTTCTCCTCCTTGACCATCTCTATACACTTTGGACGACATTCATGTGCACATACACCGCATCCTTTACAATAATCATAATCTATAACCAGTTCATCACCTGATTTATCAATTACACCATCAGGACAAACTAAGAAACATCTTAAGCACATAACACATTTCTCTTGATCAATAACTGGTTTATAAGTACGCCAGCCCGCATTAATACTTGTTAAGTGATCAGCCGGACACGTAGACCCTATTGGATATGAATCTACATTTTTTGGTTCTTGCCACTTCTTTAACTTTGGTCTATTCATGTACGCCTCCTATCAACTCATAGGCTTTTTTAATTAAAATATTATTTTTTTCAGCAATACTAGGTTTCATTGAAGCTGTAATTGCTTCTTGGCAATCCTTTAAAGACACTATATCGCCAGAGGCAATTAATGCACCCATCATAGCTGTATTAGTAATAGGACGTCCTAAATGCTCTAAAGCAAGAGAAGTCGCATCTATAGTAATAATCTCTACACCATCAACAACATACTTATCAGGTGTTTCTGTATTAACAATAATTTTTGTTGTAGGCTTTAAACCACTCAATACTGCAGGTCCCCATAGAGTCTCATCCAAAACGACAACATAGTCACACTGATCAACTTCAGAACGATCAGTAATTTTATTCTCATCAATTCTCGTAAATCCTAATACCGGTGCCCCTCTTCTTTCAGGTCCGAATGATGGAAATGCTTGTGCATAGCGACCACCATAAACAGATGCTGCCATTCCTAAAAGTCTGGCGATGGTAAAACTACCTTGGCCTCCACGACCATGCCATCTTACTTCTATCATAATGCCTCCTTATATACTTCTGATATATCAACGTTATATTAATAATATCTCTTAGGAAAACGTTTGTCAATAGAACAAAAAAATAACCACAAATGTGGTTATTTAAAGTATGACATTAAGTTTTCAACCGTAAATCCAAACTCTCTGAATAATTGATTGGCTGGTCCCGAGGCACCAAATGTATCTATTCCAATAACATCATCAGCATACTTATACCATCCCATTGTTGATCCAGCTTCAATTGCTACGGTATAAACAGAAGGTAGAACCTTTTCAATGTACTCTTTATCTTGAGATTCAAAGAGTTCTATAGAAGGCATACTAACAACTTGAATGTACTTTCCTTTTTCTTTTAACAGTTTTGCAGCTTTAAGAGCAAGTTCAACTTCTGACCCAGTTGCAATTATGACACCTTCTGGATCTTCCACTTCATGAATGATATATCCACCTTTTAATGCTTCAACAGAACTACCTTCAAGTGCCTCAAGGTTTTGTCGTGTTAAAACTAAAGCATACGGGCCTTGGTTCATCAGTGCACTTTGCCAACCTACCATTGTCTCGAAGTAATCAGCAGGTCTAAAAACGGTTAATCCAGGAATTGATCTTAACATCCAAAGATGTTCTATTGGTTGATGAGTCGGTCCGTCTTCTCCTACTCCAATTGAGTCATGTGTAAATACATAAGTTACATTGATATTCATTAATGCTGCTAATCTTATTGCTGGTTTCATATAATCTGAAAATACCAAAAAAGTACCACCAAACACTTCTAAACCACCATGTAATGATAAACCATTTAATATTGAAGCCATAGCGTGTTCTCTAACACCAAAATGAACATTTCTACCTGTTGGTGTACTTTTAAAGAAACTGTCTAAGTTATTCATATGTGTTTTATTAGATGGCGATAAATCAGCAGAGCCACCAAAAAGATTTTTATTTATTTCAGCAATTAAGTTAATGGCCTCACCAGAAGCATTTCTTGTAGCAGTCGTTTTATTTGCAGCTTTTAAAGCTTCTAAATCCAGTAACTGAACTGTACCAGACATATAGTTTTCTAATTGTGTTGCAAGATCAGGATGTAATTCCTCATAATCATACCAAAGAGCTTCCCACTTCTTATAATTCTCAATAAGTCGTTCTATAGATGTATCATAGTATTCTCTAACATCTTTAGGCACAGTAAATTTTTCTTCAGGCCAGCCAAAGTTTTCTTTCATCTGACTGAGTATTTCCTCTCCCAAAGGTGCTCCATGTACTTTATGAGTACCTTCCATACCAGGTGCTCCATCACCTATAACTGTTGTAACAATAATTAGAGAAGGTTGTTCTGTCTTCTTAGCATTTGATACCGCTGCTTCAATTGATGGCATATCATTACCATCAGTTACAAAGGAAACATCCCAGTTCATCGCCTCAAATCTCATAGCAACATCTTCATTAAATGCAAGATCTGTAGAGCCTTCTATTGTGATACTATTGCTATCATAAAGCACAATAAGTTTCTCCAAACCCCATTGACCAGCGATTGATGCAGCTTCATATGATAATCCTTCCATAAGGCACCCATCACCGACAACTACATAAGTATAATGATCAATAACTTGACTTCCAGGCTTGTTAAATATTGAAGACAAATGTTTTTCAGCAGCTGCCATGCCCACACCATTAGCGAAACCTTGACCTAATGGACCTGTTGTTGTTTCAACACCCACAGTATGTCTATATTCAGGGTGACCTGGTGTTAGTGAATTAAATTGCCTAAAATTTTTCAGGTCCTCCAATGTTAAACCATAATCATAGAGGTGGAGTAAACTATACAACATCGCAGATCCATGACCAGCAGATAAAACAAACCTATCTCGGTTAATCCATTCTGGTTCACGTGGATTGTGGCTCATAATTCTGTCCCACAATGTAAATGCCATAGTGGCTGCCCCTAAAGGTAACCCAGGATGTCCAGAATTAGCCTCCTGAACAGATTCTGCGGACAACACTTTAATAGCATTGATAAACTTTTTCATTACTTAAAATCTCCTTTCCCTAGTTTTTTTGCCTGTATTAGCTGTTGATCAGCCTTTTTTATTAACCCTTTTGCTGTGTCTTTATCATTAAATGCAATACCAATACTCATTGTAATTCTCATGTTATCTTTAATAGGCATTTCTTCAATACCTTGTTTTATACGATCTGCAATATTTATTGATCTTTCTAACGAACCGTTGTTAAGAATTAAAATGAATTCCTCGCCACCATATCGTCCTAGAACATCACTATCATTTGTGAGACCAGTAAGGAGTTTAGCGATCTCGCTAATTAGCAAATCACCATAAGCATGACCAAATCTTTCATTAATGCGTCTGAAGCCATCAATGTCCATTAATAACACCGCCAATGGCTCCTTGTTTACGTGCTTTAATCGATTATCTAAATAATCAAGAATGTATCTATTATTATAGAGTCCTGATAATGAGTCATGATCTAATTTTTTCCTCATCTGATTCGATAATTGATTATATAGTGTTCTCATTTTTTTTATATACAGATAAATAAGAACAAATGCAACGGTATTCATCAGCCACAAATATCTACCAAAACTAAGACAAATAATCACGACTAACAAGGATGTTTCATAAACTTTCCTATCAGATGTAAAATGAAAACACGCAATAAATGTTAATGGAATAAAGTACATAAAATCAAAATATGCACTCACTAAATAAATAAAACTTATACAAATCATTAGTAATATATTAATCATAATACTCACCTACAATCATTCTAGTATGTTTAATATCTGTAAATTGATCATCGATGATTCTATCATAGTATTCTATACATCTACCATCATATAAAATTACTTGTTGTGAGACTGTACCATAATTTTCATATGAAACAAAGATAGACGATAGAGCCTTTTCAGCTTCATATGGAAGCCCTGTCTCTGGTAGCAACGAATCATCTGCAAGTGTTTGATCTGAAAGAACTTTGAACAGTCTATCAACATCAATTAGTTCTAAATCTTTGATTTTCTTTATACCTTTTTCAACTTTAAACCATGGCGTATTAAGAAATGAATTACTTAATCCATATATCCCAGGTTCTAATGTTTGACATTCTCCTTTTACACTAGAGTAGTATATTAATTCATCAAATGATCCAAGTACCAAATTGAAACCATTGTATTTATGAATTTCTGAATCTACTGATTTTAAATACTCTCTAGGACTTAGTTGACTATTTAAATAGTTCGTTATCAAGTGTCCCCTTGTACTTGCATTTTCATTTATGTCTGCCATATCTCTGTAATTTGTTAAAAAGCCTATTCTCCCATTTTTGTGAAATCCAAACCAAGTTCCACCTTTTCGTAAGTCCTTTCCCATAAAAACATTGTTATAGAATTTTGCTCTTTGAGTTGGTCTATTATAAAATTCATCTCTGTTACCAAGATATATGAGTGGATAATTACTGTAAATTTTATAAGCAAAAAATATAGTACACATATCAGTTCACCAATTTATCGAACATGTCCTTTACCATCATCTCCAAATCATAAACAGGTCTAAATTTCCACTCAGCCTCAGCAGCATCGCTATTAATACTATTTGGCCAGCTATCTGCAATATTCTGTCTCATTGGATCGATTTTATAAGTCATTTTAAAGTCAGGTATATATTTCTTAATTTCATTTGCAATCATTTCCGGGCTAAAACTCATCGCTGAGACATTATATGCATTTCGATGAATCAGCTTCTCTGGATTGGCTTCCATAAGTTTTATAATACTGTTTACAGCGTCTGGCATATACATCATATCCATGTATGTCCCTTCTTTTAAATAGCATTCAAATGTTTTATTCTTTTTAGCCTCATAGAATATATGAACTGCATAATCTGTTGTACCACCACCTGGAAGAGCCAAGTATGAAATTAAACCCGGAAATCTTAGACCTCGTGTATCTACGCCATATTTCTCATAATAATAATCACATAAAAGTTCACCAGCTACTTTATTTATACCATACATAGTATTCGGTCTTTGAATAACTTCCTGAGGTGTATTATCTTTAATGGTAGAAGGTCCAAAAGCACCAATTGAACTTGGTGTAAAGAACTGACATTTAAGTTCTCTGGAAACCTCTAATGCATTTAAAAGTCCTCCCATATTCAAATCCCATGCCAGTAGAGGTTTTTTTTCTGCAGTTGCAGATAGAAAAGCAGCTAAGTGTATAATTGTGTCAACTTGATATTTTGTTGCAACTTCAAAAAAACGAGCTTGATCTCTTACATCCAATAGCTCAAAAGGACCAGTATGTCTAATAGGATTATCGAGATGATCTCTAATATTAGATGCAACGACATTGTCATTTCCATATATATGTCTTAATTTCATTACTAGTTCTGTACCAATTTGTCCAGTTGCGCCAGTTACTAAAATCTTTTTCATATGACACCTCCTTTAAAAACTTATACCCATTATCAGTAAATAATCTCAGAAAAGACAAAGGAAAAATAATAACTTCATTATAATGTCTGTACTTATATTGCTTTAGTTCTCATTTAGAAAAGGTTTTCCTGGCTATAAACATTGATTCTACAAATAAACTATGTTACAGTTCTTTTGGAAAGAAGGTGCTTATGAATATAATAGATTTACATACACATACAATATCATCAGGACATGCTTATAGTACATTAGAAGAGAATATAAAAGGTGCACTCCGAAAAGGAATTAAAATTCTAGGTATGTCAGATCATGCAGTCACATTGCCTGGTGCACCACATATTTTTCACTTTCATAATTTAAAGGTCATTCCTGACATAATTGATGGTGTAAGAATTTTAAAAGGTATAGAAGCCAATATCATTGATTATAAAGGTACAATTGATGTAGAAGAGGAGCTTTTGAATAGTCTAGATTATGTCATTGCAAGTCTACACCCTCCTGTTCTTGAACCTGGTAATATTGATGAAAATACGAATACACTCATTAGAACAATTGAAATTCCACAAGTAAAAATAATTGGTCATCCCGATGACGGAAGATATCCTATTGATTATGAAGCAGTAGTTATGGCAGCAAAAAAGAATCATACTTTATTAGAAATCAATAATGCTTCATTAACACCTAGTGGTACAAGAGAAGGTACTGTTGAAAACTCCAGAAGAATTTTAGAATTATGCAAGAAATATGAAGTGCCTGTAATACTTGGAAGTGATTCACATATTTCATACAGTATTGGTGACTTCGATAAATGTTTAAAACTAATCTCTGAAGTTAATTTTCCAAAACATTTAATTGTAAATAACGATGTTGAACAACTAAAAAAACACTTAAAAAATGGCTTAGAAATCTAAGCCATTTAATTTTTATTCAGAACCATTGATTTAATTGTAATATAAGTCACAATGAAGTAACTGCCATAAATAGCAAGTACAAAACCAGAAGTAAAAAGAATATTTTTAAATACATCTAAATCACCAAAAATCTTTACAACTTTACTGGAAACACTAATACCAACATATGAATGAACAATTGCTAATGCAAGCGGCAATAAGAAATACGTCGCTATCTGAATCAAAATACTATGCTTGATTTGACTTTCCTCAACACCAAGTTTCATTAGTAACTCATACCTTTTAACGTTATCACTTGCCTCACTTAATTGTTGCAATGACAATATAATTACACTAGCCATTATAAATACAATTCCTACATAAATAGATACATAAGTAACCATTACAGATAAACTCAATGAATCAGCTATTATTTCGTTCTTTGATTGTAGAGTATATGTAATCGTTTCTCCAAATTTAAATTGCTCCTCAATTGCATTCACAAGTACTTTTTCATCTTCAATTAAAGCATTCACAATAAACATTATCTGAAAACCACTTGCAAGTTCATCAGGAACAACTAAAATACCTAACTCATCCGACTGCATCTCATTCTTGTATCTTTCCTTAATGACACTTTTTAAGTTAACCGTTTCATTGTTAATATTGAGGCTTAATTGCTCCAGTGCTTCATAACTTGAATCCATCATATCCATAGAGTAAACAATAGAAAACTCATCATTTTCCAAACTTAGTGGCTTAACCCCTCTTAGTAATCTTGATTGATTGTATTCAGATAGTTTTATCATATTAAACTGATATTCCTGAATATAATACGAATTAGGTCCTTCTAAATCTACTTTTACATAATCACTGACTTTAAGCTCAGAATCATATACGACTATTGTAGCAACCTCACCTGGTAATTCATCAACATCAAAATTCATCTCATCAGAATAAAACTGAATGGATACATCAAACGGTTGTGATGCTAGTAAGGATTCATTGATTGCAATAGCTGTACCATTACCAGTTGCAAATGTACCAATTGCAATTAGTAACATAATTGATATAATTGCCATTAAGGCAAAAGTCGAGTTAACTTTACTATAAATCTGTCTTAAACTAAAAATATTAAGTTGAAAATAGTATAGTTTTTTAAGCTTTTTGATAATCCAATATACAATTGGTGCAAGACCGTAAAAGAAAAGAAATGAACCAATAATACCAAATATTATAGCTTGCAAGAAAACAACATTTATTCTTAACATACCATTAACTGTAATACAATGATAAGCATATATCAATGAGGCAATAGATGCTAAAAAAACAGTCATAACTAAAACGGGATGCTTTAAGCGCTGCTTTTGATTTTTTTTACCATACAATAAATCAATCAACTTTACTTTAAGCATATTAAAAGTGTTCAGTATCATAACCACTAAGAATACAGCTCCAAATGCCAAAATACTTTTAATGGTTGCCTCATATGAGAATATAAATCTAAATTCATTTAAATCAACTAAAAACATTCTTGCGGTGATTATTGATAAAAAATGTGAACCTACAAATCCAATCGCAATACCAACGATTAGTGAAATAACACCTGTTAGTAGTGTTTCTACAAAAAGGATCATTGATATCTTTAAACGGTTCATTCCCAAGGTCATATATATACCTAATTCCTTTTTTCTTCTTCTGATAAGAAATTGATTTGCATATACCATTAAGAAGGCAATGACAAATGTAAGGAAGTTCGAAACATAAGACATAGAACCCGTTAGAACATCGAAAGCCTGTATTCCTGGTTGATCTAAGACAAGCATTGCCTTTTGGCTTTCCATTGAATTAAACATATAAAACAAGCTAATGCTAATAGCAATTGTTAAAAAATATATCAAATAGTCTTTATAGCTTTTTTTTATGTTATTAAGTGCAAGTTTAAATAGCATCAGAGATATCACCTCCAAGAAGCGTTAACACATCTAGGATATCTTTGTAAAAGAAACTCTGTGTTTTGCTTCCACGCTTGATTTCATTAAACAACTTGCCATCCTTAATAAAGAGAATTCTATGACAATAACTTGCAGCTAAAGGATCATGAGTTACCATTAGGATTGTTGCACTTAAGTCCTTATTAATATTTTCGAACATATCTAACAAATTTCTTGATGATTTAGTATCCAATGCTCCTGTAGGTTCATCAGCAAGTACCAGTTTAGGATTGGTTATCATTGCTCTAGCACACGCAATTCTTTGCTTTTCTCCACCGCTCATTTGATATGGATATTTACCCAGAATGTGTTGAATATCTAAACGTTTAGATATGTCTGCCACTCTCTTTTCTATAGCATCTGGCGCAGTCTTTTGAATCGTAAGAGCTAGCGCAATATTCTCAAAGCCTGTCAGTGTGTCTAACAAATTAAAATCTTGAAAAATAAAACCTAAAGATTCACGCCTAAAATTAGTGAGAGCTTTTCGCTTTAATTTTGTTATATCTTGGTCATCAATATAAATCCTACCTGAAGTAACTTTGTCGATTGTCGATATGCAATTTAAAGTGGTTGTCTTACCACTACCCGAAGCGCCCATTATGCCAACAAATTCTCCGTTTTCAACTGAAAATGAAATTCCATTTACAGCCTTAGTAATATTGCTTTTAAAACCATAATACTTTTCAATATCCTTAACCTCTAATATTTTACTCATTTAATAACCCCTCTTTTATCTCTGCAATTATTCTCGTTGCTTCTTTTTCTATTAAAACATCATTATTTACCATAGATGCTATAACTACTTCCGATCGCACTACAGCATTGTCGTAGTACTTGCTCAAACTTAAATTAGCTGGTGATTGAGGAAGACCTGATAATAAAATCGCTTCACTGTCGCTAAGTTCATTTGGTGATTTACTAAAATAATGTTCACTCGCACTTTGAATTCCAAAACACCCTTCACCATAATTTATAACATTCACATATAAAGAAAGTATTTCATCCTTGCTGTAAAGTCGTTCAATTTTTTTTGCTAAAAAATACTCCGTTGCTTTTCTTTCCAAAGTCTTATCAAAAGACAAGAATAAATTTTTTGCTAGTTGTTGAGTAATAGTTGATCCACCTGTTTTGTACTCCATGTATCTAATATCTATTATAATTGCTCTTCCTATCGATAGTAAATCTACACCATTATGTTGATAAAACCTCTTATCTTCTGTAGAGACAACTGCATCTATCAATGTATCTGATACATTTTCAATTGAGACAAAGTTCTCATCCATAACTATAGTATCAATCGTATTTTCAAGTCCAATTTCGTCTAGTATGTAATTATAGTTTACGTATCCTTTTATGGCAACAGATCCAATCATCAATGTAATAATAAATATTGTTAAAACAAAAAGTCTTTTTATATGTTTCATACCAACCTCCTAACAATAGAATACTCAATAATAATTATAGTTTCCATTGATTAGGCTTACACTTAACTTACATTTTTGTAAGAAAAAAATCGGTCTTTAACCGATTGATTCTGACACAGGAAAATGAATCGAAACACAAGTTCCTTTTTCACTCTCTATACTTATTCCTAAACCTAATTTATCACAAAGCTTTTTTGCTAAATATAAACCGATACCAGTTGATTTGTTTTCTAGTCGACCATTTCTTCCAACGAATCCTTTGTTAAATACACTAGCAATTTCATCCTCAGGGATTCCAATGCCGTTATCTTTAATTTTTAAAGTAGTGAATAACTTATCTTTATGTTCTGAAAATGTTAATTTCATCGGTTCCTCAGAATACTTAATACTGTTGATGATAATTTGTGATAAAACAAACACAATCCACTTACCGTCTGTATAAACAGTAGAATCAAGTTCTACTTTTAACACACACTTCTTTTCAATTAAAAATTTACGGTGTTTTCTAATCACATCTTTCACCAATTCATCAAGTTTATAAGGCTTAATGATATAATCCTTTTCTACATGATTACTTCTAGCATAAAAAAGTGCTTGTTCAACATAACCTTCAATTTTTTGCAGTTCAATATACAAGCTTTCATCAACGTACTCTTGTTGGTTTTCCAACATCAAATACGAAGCTGCTAGAGGTGTTTTGACTTCATGAACCCAAGATTCTATAAAATCCCTATAATCTGACCATCTTTTTTTATAATCACCTATTTCATCATTCATTGACTTCGTGGCATCTGTAACAATGTTATCTAACACCTCTCCCTCGTAAAAATTAGGACGTTGAATGAACTCACTTATAAGATATTTTTTTTCTAAACCATCTAATTGCTCTTCAATTCCCTTGTAGAAGGAAAATCGTCTAAAAAATTCATGAAATAAATATAAAACATGACAAAGTACCATGAAAATCATGACAAAAACAACACCTGCTTTATTCAATCCAAGAGTACTTAATAATACTTGTAACAGAATCAATGAAGTAATATGTGAAATGAAATATATTTTCTTGTCTAAAATAAATCTTTTTACTTTCATATCATATATCCCTGTCCTCGTTTTGTTACTAATACATCTTTTATACCTATATGTTCAAGTTTTTTTCTAATTCTGTTAACATTCACAGTAAGGGTATTGTCATCTATAAACTCATCAGACTGCCATAAAACATCCATTATCTTACTTCTAGAAACAATTGTATTTTCATGACTCATTAATAAGTGAATTATTCTAAACTCATTTTTAGTCAAATCAACTTTATTCCCATTATAGCAGATGCTGCTATCTGAGAGATTAAGGTTAATTCCTTTAACACTCATTGATTCAGATGTAGTTGTGGTTCTTCTTAAAATTGATTGAATCCTAGCTAACAGAATTTGTGTATTGTAAGGTTTTGTGACAAAATCATCTGCACCATAATTCATACTCATTAATTCGTCAATATCGCTATTTCTACTGGTCACAACAATTATTGGTGTATCACACTCTCTTCTTACCTCACGACAAATATGGTAACCATCAATGTTTGGTAAGTTAATATCTAATAATACTAAATCCGGATTCACGCTTATAATATCTGTAATTACAGACGAAAAAGATTCAATACATTCTACAGAAAAACCATTTCGACTCAAGAAAAGAGACAACTCGTCTCTTATCCTAATATCATCTTCTACTATTAATATTCTTTTCATTTTACCTCATCTTCTACATAGGCAATTGTATTTTTACCATTAGCTTTCGCTTGGTACAAAGCCTCATCAGCTAAATAGAATGCTCTTTGATAATCTTTCTTACCCTTTTGAACAATTGTATATCCAAATGAACAGGTCACAAAATCTGATACTTTTGACTTTCTATTTGGTATTTTTAAATCCTCAATAGATTTACGTGCTTTTTCAAGTTTGATTTCTATTTCATCAGATGTTAAATAAGGGATAATTGCAACAAACTCATCTCCTCCATATCTAAACATTCTGTTAATACCAGTATCTAGATAGTCACGCAAAACATCTACTATAGAAATAATACATCTGTCACCATCAATATGACCATAGGTATCATTGTATTCTTTAAAATGATCTATATCTATCATCACAACAGATATGTATTCTTCTTTATGTACGTCTCCCCTAAATAAATCCTCAACAATTTCTGATAATATATGTCTATTACTAATACCAGTTAAAGCATCTGTCTTAGAGAGTTCTTCTAACTTTTCATTAGCTTCTCTTAATTCATAAGTACCTTGCCAATTTTTCATGGCAACACCAATGAAAGAAGCCAACATTGTTATTACTTCTAAATCATACTCCGTATAATTGTACTGCTCTTTTGACTGAAGATTAATAATTCCGAGTACTTCATCCTTGTACTGTATAGGTACAATTAACATGGAATCCATTTTATTACCATACCATTTTATATCCGGTACTTCCTTGTATTTTTTGAGTTCTTCAGGAGTTAACATATCATTTAACCGAATTGCACTTTTATTTCTGACAACCCACGAACTAAAACTATTCATGTTTTTGACTTTCACAAAAAATGGTTCCAGTCTCTTATTATCTTCTAACACCCATTTATACTCAATTAATCCATCTCCAATCATACCAAGTGCCAACGAATTGAAACCCATAATCTTATCTACATGGTTATGAATTGCGAGAAGAACATCATCTAACTTCTCAGCAGAGATAATTTGTCTACCAATTTCAGAAATTGATTTTGTGCTGCTGTACAGTAACTCATATTCATTGGCTTTTTTCTCAGTTTCATGCACGGCAACAGTCGTAATAAAATTCTCTTTCTGTCTCAATTTCTTTTCCTTTTCATCATTTACAATGAAATTAAAGAAATCTTTGTATATTTTAAATATCATTTCATTATCATTTAATGCTTGATAACACTTTAAAAGAACTTCATAGTCGCGAGTACGATGGTAAGATATCAAATTCAACTTATAGACAGCATCTTTGAAGTTACCTAATTCAGCTAAACAAAGACTTTCCTGATAGTATGCCTCATCTAAATAACCCACAACTTGACTAAAATATTGCTTATTACAATTTGAGAATACATCCTCAGCTTTCTTTAAATGAACTATTGCTAATTCAATATCACCTACTAATCGATATACTGATCCCAATAAAGTATGTCCATACCCAATTCCAAGAAAATCATCTATTTGCTCAGAAGTTTCAATTACCTTGAGAGCATTTTCTTTGGCCGCTTCGTATTTACCACGACTTACGTCTACCTCACATTTATTAGTAAAAACAGTATTTACTAACTTTTGATGATACTTAGTCTTGTCAGATTTACTATTAATTATTTCTATAGCTTTATCAAGAAGTCTATTGGCTTCTTCTGTTGCATCAATTAATAAGTATATATCAGCAAGATTGTTATACGCCCTTGCTGAAGTCTCAACTTTTAAAGCAGCAAAGTAATGTTTAAATGCAATGTCATATTGATACTTCATTCTAAAATGAATACCTAGAAAAAGATTTATTTCTGATACCATATGATCATTGCCAATTCTGATGGCCTCATCGATAGCTCTATTGCCTGCAGATACAGTTTCAGCATCCTTCCTTAAAGCAGCTGCAATAATTGCCTGACGATAATATTCATATTCTAACCCAAGTTTTCTTGCATCACTTTCAAGGCTACCCAATACTTTTACTCTATCATCAGTTCCAATGTTATTTATTCGTCCATATGCTTCTAACGTTTCAATAATTTTGTCTTTACTCATATTCACTCCATGACTTCTTTTTTATATTATACCAATAAGGGGGAATAAAAGTAAAGAAGCGCTTACACAAAGTATAAGCGCTTAATATTATTGAGAAGTAATTTCTAACCAAATATCATTATATAATTCAATTGCATCTCCTAAATCAAGAAAAACTTCCATGTTTTCAAGTGACTCTAAATCTGGATAAGCAGCTTCATTATTCTTCATTTCATCATCTAATAATTCAAATGCTTTTACGTTAGGTGTAGAATAACCAACATAATCAGCATTGATTAATGCAATGTCAGCTCTTAAAATGAAATTAATAAACTTATGAGCATTTTCAACATTTTCAGCATTTTTAGGAATAACCATTGAATCAATCCAGACATTTGATCCTTCTTTTGGAACTGCATAAGCCAAGTTATCTTTTTCACCCATTAATGTGATCGCATCTCCATTCCACGTTACTAGAAAGGCCGCTTCATCATTCAACATCATATCTTTACCATTATCAACAACATAGGCTAAAACAAGATCATGCTGCTCAAGTAACAATTGTTTAGCTTCCTCAAGTTCTGTAGGATCTGTTGTGTTCATTGAATAGCCCAGTAATTTTAAGGCTACCATGATTGAGTCTCTTTGTGAATTATTCATTAAGATCTGTCCAGCGTACTTTTCATCCCATAATATATTCCATGAATCCACTGGCTCAGTCACCATATCAGTATTATATAAGATACCATTTGTACCAAAGAAATAAGGTACTGAATACTCATCATTAGGGTCAAAAGCTTGACCTTTATAAGCCAGACCAATGTTGTCATATAAATCAATCTTACTGAAATCCAACTTTTGTATCATATCCTCGTTAATCATTTTAGTAATCATATAGTCAGAAGGAATACAAACATCGTACTGATTTCCACCATTCTTTAACTTGGTATACATCAGTTCATTTGTTTCAAACATTTCATAAACAACTTTTATACCTGTCTCTTCTTCAAACTTTTCTACGATGCTTTCATCAATATAGTCACCCCAATTGTATACATATACAATTTCTTCAGAGTTTTGACATGACATCATAGTAACAGCTATTACAGCAATTAATACTAAAGTAATCCATTTTTTCATTTTTAATCTTCCTTTTTTTCTCTCATATTAATAATTAACAGTAATCCCATGACTACTATAAACATAATTGTACTCAAAGCATTGATTTTAGGACTTATACCCCTTCTTGCCATAGAAAATATAGCAATCGATAAGTTGTTTACACCACTACCAGTTGTAAAGAAACTAATCACAAAATCATCAATAGACAATGTAAATGCAATTAGAGCGCCTGTTATAACACCTGGTAATATTTCTGGTAGCACAACTTTATAAAATGCTTGAGTAGGTGTTGCACCAAGATCAAGTGCTGCATCCACAATGTCTTTTGGTAACTGACGCAATTTGGGTAGAATGCTCAATATAACATATGGAATACAAAAAGTGATATGTGCGATCAACATTGTTAAATATCCTAAACGCATATTCAAAAATACGAAAAGCGCCATTAACGATACACCTGTTACGATATCAGGATTTAACAATGGTATATTATTTACTGTTAAAAACAACTGCCTAGGACGAGACTTCATCCTAAAAATACTGTATGCTCCAAACAGACCAATAATCGTTGAGATAATAGATGCGAATATAGCTATCGAAACTGTATAGCCTAAAGCACTCATAATCATTCTGTCCTGAAAAAGTTCTACGTACCAATGAAGAGAAAAACCTTTCCAATTCCCGCTATACTTACCTTCATTAAATGAAAAGACCATCAAAAAAATAATTGGTAAATATAGAAAAAGAAATACTAAAAATAAATATATGTTCCTAGAGAGCTTCTTTACCATAATTGCCCTCCCTCATCATCTGCATAACGGTTTGTGAAATAAACTGAAATTAATATCATAAATACAAGTACCATAGATAAAGCAGCCCCATAATGCCAGTTAGACATGAGTAAAAATTGCTTTTCTATTTGATTACCAATCATATTATACTTACCAGCACCAATTAAATCAGGAATGACAAAAGAACTTACAGCTGGTAAAAAGGTCATTGAAATACCAGAAATAATTCCTGGTAAAGACAAGGGTAAAACAACTCTACTAAAAACATAAAAGTTATTCGCACCTAAGTCCTCAGCAGCTTCAAGAACACCTCTATCAATTTTTTTGATTACTGTATAAATTGGTAATACCATAAAAGGTAAAAAGTTATATACCATGACCAAAACAACTGCAACACCAGTAAACATGATATTCTGCTTTGGTAAACCAACAAATGTTAAAAGACTATTTATTACACCATTCTTACCAAGTATAGCTTGCCATGCATAAGTTCTAAGAAGAAAATTCATCCACATTGGCAAGACTAATAATACAACTAAGAACTTTTCAGTTTTAGCTTTTACTTGATTCATTAAATAAGCTAAAGGATAACCGATTACAAAGCATATAATTGTCGTGATCGACGCTGTAAACAAAGATCTCTTAACAACATTTAGAATACGAGCATCAAAAAACAAACTAAAGTTTGTTAATGTTAGGGTACCATCATTCAATGTTATACTGTAGACAGTTATGATGAGTATTGGCAATATTATAAACATAATAGTCCATATAATATACGGTACACCACCAACACGTTTTAACATGGTGCCTCCTTCTTCATTATATGAAAATTATCTGGTAAAACCTTCACAAAAACAGATTCATTTACTTCAACTGATTTGGTTGAGTGAATCATCCATTGTTGTCCATTATCGTTAAAGACGATCTCATAATGAACACCTTTAAAGACGATAGACTCAACTATTCCAGCAAACTTAGCTTCTTCTTTAGAGCAAAAGTCCATATCCTCTGGTCTTATAACCACATCAATTTCCTCATTTATTTCAAAACCAGAATCTACACAAACGTGTTCTTGACCATTAATCTCAACTAAACAATCCTTTTTCATGATGCCTGTAACAATATTAGATTCACCAATAAAATCAGCTACAAATGCATTTTGAGGTTCATTATATATATCAGTTGGAGAACCGATTTGTTGTATGACACCATTATTCATTACCACTATACTGTCACTCATTGTCAGTGCTTCTTCTTGATCATGCGTTACATAAATAAAAGTAATACCAAGTTCTTGTTGCATTGCCTTTAATTCAATTTGCATTTCCTTTCGCAATTTTAAGTCCAAAGCTCCTAATGGTTCATCTAGTAGTAAAACCTTTGGTTCGTTCACCAAAGCTCTTGCAATAGCAATTCGTTGCTGTTGTCCACCAGATAAGGCATCAATTTTTCTTCTTTCATAGCCTTCTAGATTTACAAGTTTTAACATACGCTTCACTTTTGAGTCAATCGACTTCTTAGGTACTTTTTTAATTTTAAGGCCAAAAGCTATGTTTTCATATACACTTAAATGCGGAAACAATGCATACCTTTGAAAGACAGTATTTATTTGTCTTTTATACGGAGGAATTACAGTTAAATCATCCTCATTAAATAATATTTCACCACCATCTGGTTGAACAAATCCACCAATCATCCTTAGTGTTGTTGTTTTTCCACATCCACTTGGACCTAACATTGTTACAAACTCATTTTCTCTTATGTATAGATCAATTCCATCTACAACAGTTTCTCCATCATAGATTTTTGTTAAATTTTTCAGTTCAATTAAATACATATCCTACTCCTAAAAACTTGGTGGAGAGCTTACCATTAAAACGGTTGCTACATTCTTACCATCATTGTATATTTTATGCGGTGCGTTGGCTTTATAATAAAAACTTTCACCTTTTTTTATTTTAAGCGTTTTACCTTTAATATCTAATTTTATAATACCTGACAACACATATCCAAATTCTTCTCCAAGATGCGCTTCCTCATCAAATAGAATACTATCAGGTTGTAATTTGACTAAAATCGGCTCCATTTCATTCTTCTGAGCATTATAGACGAGCCAATTAATCTCAACTCCATCTTCGTCTGACTCCTTAACAAAGACATCTTCTTTTGTAAATACAAATTGCTCAGTCTTTTTTTGACTAAAAAAATCCTCTAATGTTGTATTAAATACATCTAGAATATCTGTCAAAGTTGCTATGGATGGAGATGTTAAATCTCTTTCTAACAAGGAGATAAAGCTTTTTGAGAGTTCACATCTGTCTGCGAGCTCCTCTTGAGTTAAACTTTGTGTTAATCTCATATTCTTTATTTTCTCTCCAATAGACATAATTAATCCTCTCTATAAATTCAACTTCTAGTTTACAAATACTAAACATAATTTACACAATTTCTAGCAAAAAATCAAGTCTTTTTTTCATTATTTTCAATTCTAAGTTTACTTTTACTAAACAATCGAAAAAAGGACGTACCTCTTGGTACATCCTTACCTCACTAGTAGTTAAATAAACAATTAGTTATTTTATTCTAAAAATTCTTTCATTTAATTCTTAAGTACTACAAATCCATAGGGATTAATCTCAATTTTCATTTCTTGGAAATCAAGGCTTTTCAGTTTATCAGTGAAATTTAAAATGTATGTGTGTTTTCTACCAACTCTCACCGATATTCCTTCGTCAGAATTAATCCCTTTTACAGAAACAATTTGACTAAGTATTTTTGAAAAGTCATTAAATCTAGCGCCAATGTAATAAGCCTTCCCTTTTCCAAAATAATTTTTAGTAACGATTACATTTTCTTCAATAATCTTATCCACCTCATTACAGATTATCTCATCTTTCCACATATATGTACCAAGTTTATTTGTCTGTGGTGCTTTTAATACATTGTAACTGTCTATTGATATTCCAAAAACATCTTTAAGCGATGACATATAGCCACCCTTAAAAACTGTGTCACTTTCATCTACAATTCCACTAAATGCACCCATTATTAGATTACCACCTTTTTGAACATAATCACTGAAATAATTAGAATCATGTATCATGTAGGCATTGGGTACAATTAAGTATTCATAATCATCTAAGGAGTCATTTTTAAACACAAAATCAATAGGAATGTTGTTGTCATAAAAGTAACTATAGTATTCCCTAACAATATCCATATACTTCATTTCACTTGAAGGACCAGGTGTATATTCTAATGCCCACCAATTATCATAATCAAAGTAAATAGCGACTTTTGAATCAAACACAGTTTCATCTAATCCTGATACTAGTTCTCCTAGAGCTCTTACTTCCTTGTACATCTTTGTGTCAGTACCATTATGAGGCACCATACCACTATGAAACTTCTCAGCACCTTTTAAAGATTGTCGCCACTGAAAGAACATAATGCCTTTACCTCCATGTGCTAAACACTGCATACTGTATAAAGTCATTTCATTTGGCTCTTTATTTGGATTTTTACTACGCCAATTAACTTGGTTTGGTGCCTGCTCCATTAATATGAATGCCGATTTCTTGTAGGATCTCATCAGATCATGAGTGAGAGCATTTTTCATATAGCTACGATTATCAAGTGGGTCAGGATAACTGTCCCATGAAATAACATCTATGTCTTTTGACCATCTGTGGTAATCCAGTGGTTTATTATCATTCCCCATAAAATTTGTAGTGATTGGGATATCAGAAGTAAATTCCTTAATAATATTAACTTCATCCATATACAACTTACGAACCGCTTCTGACATATATCTTGTATAATCTAAAACAAGCCCAGGATTAGGATCTGCAGCAGTATTCCTTGGTGGAATAATCTCTGAAAAATGGTAGTATCTTTGTGACCAAAAGGCAGTTCCCCATCGTTCATTGACTTCTTCAATAGAATACTTATCACTTAACCATTGCCTGAAACCATCTGCACAAGCATCACAATAGCATATTGAAGTATGATCAGAATATTCATTATTAATATGCCACATTTTAAGTGCAGGATGTTTCTTATATCTATTAACAATCATTCTAACAAGCTCAAGTGCCCTTTTCTTATAATTTTTACTATTTGGACAATATGTTTGTCTAGAACCATGCCAAACGGTATTCATATATTTGTCCATGGGTAAAACATCTTTATATTTCATTGATAACCATGCTGGTTGTGCTGCTGTAGCCGTTGCTAGATCTACACCAATACCATTTTCATGTAATAAATTCATTAATTCATCTAACATGGAAAAATCATATACACCTTCTTCAGGTTCAAGAATAGACCATCCAAATATATTAAGATTCACCATATTTACATGACATTCCTTCATTAACATCATATCTTCTAACCAAATATCTTTTGACCATTGTTCTGGATTATAGTCTGCACCATATAATATCATATACACCTCTTTTATAGTAATATGTCAACAATTATTATCATAGCATAAACACGAATAATTAAAAAGACAACTTATACAGTTGCCTTACTTTTAGCAAATAATATTACAGATACTATAATAATAACTCCACTTACTATGTTTAATGGATTCAGAGTCTCATGCAGGATTATTATTGACAGTATTATAGAAAAAAATGGTACTAAATTAATAAAAAGCGAAGCAGTACTTGGCCCTAGCGCTTTAATCGAGGCTTGTTGTATAGTATATCCTATTACAGTAGGGAAAACTGCCATATATATAATGCTATAGTAACTCGATAAAGGAACATTCAAACTATCAAACTTAATTATTTCGTAGAGAGCGAAGGGAAATAAAATTATCGTGCACATAAATAATGTATAGGTAGTCATCTTTAGAGCACTCATTTCAGATTCAGACTTCTTGATAATGACGCCGTATGTTGACCACGAGATTGTACCGCATAACATCAGTAGATCACCTTTATTGATGTTCATATTAAATAATATGGTAATCTGCCAATCAGTAATAATTGTCAATACACCAAGAAAAGCTATAACAATAAACACTATTTGTCTTAATGATAATCTCTCTTTTAATACTACAGATGCAATTATGGCAGTTATAATAGGCATAGATCCATTAATCACTGAAGCATTAGACGCAGTTGTATACTTTAAGGCATTGAAAAAAAACAAATGGTAAAAGGTCATTCCAACTAGACCGAGAATTAAGACAAGTTTGAACTCATATTTTGTCAATTTAATTGACTTCTCCTTATATGCCATTATTGGAAACAAGATCAGAGTCGCCATTCCTATTCTTAAAAAAGTCATGATAACAGGAGAGAAATTACTGGTTCCAAGTTTACCTGCAATAAAGGCACCCGCGAACAGAAACGTTGCTATTACCATGAGCACATAGTATTTACTATTTTTCATCATTTCTTTAATTCCTTTATGTATCTTCCTAAAAATTTTGCCTGATTTTTGCAAATCTTGTACCCTTTTTCTATAACAGCACCTACTACACGTCCTTTATGATAATTGCTTTTTGCTTCTGCAATAACAGCTTTCTTTACTTCTTCTTTTATGTCCATTTTATACCTTTCTGTTTTACACACCTGTATAAGGGTAATTGTTTTAAGAGGTGCTATATGTATAAAAAATTAATTTTCCTAATCATTATATCATTTTTTCTAATATCCTGTAATAGCAAGCGTGAGATACGCGTTGGATTTGCGGGAAGTTTATCAGGTAGCAATCACGAAATTGGCGTTGCTTCAAAAAATGGATTTCAAATGGCTATAGACGATCTTAATAATAGTGATTTATATAAACCGGTGACATTTGTCCCAATTATTAGAGATGATTTTTCTGATCCAAATGAAGCCATAAATATCATAGATAATTTTAAAGAAGAATCTATATTTTCTGCTGTTGGATTTATAACAAGTAATATGTATCCAGCAATAGTAGAAGCTAATGAGGAAGAAATTTTACTAATTAGTCCTAGTATAAGTACACCAAAACTTTCAGATAAAGATGACTTATTTATTAGAGTTATCCAATCGATGGAATTTGAGGCAAAAGAACTCGCTAGAAGAACAAGAGAAATCGAAGTAACAAGGCTTTCAATAATTTATGAGATGAGTAATGATGTTTACTCAGTAAAATACTTTGAAGAATTTCGAGATGAGTATATAAGTAAAAATAACGAGATTGTTTATCATAGAGCATTAGAAGATTCAAGTTTTGATGAAATTGTCAATGACATCATAACTAGCGACTCAGATGGTATTTGCCTGATTACTTCTGCTCATAATGCATCAGAGATACTACAACGTCTAAATGTGAAAAATGTGGATATCCCCATTGCATTGAGCCAATGGACTATGACAAGCGATTTAATCATACAAGCTGGTCAATCCGTCGAAGGAGCTTATGGTTACTCATCTTATAATAGAAATATATCTACTCAGAATTATGAGGATTTTAGAGAAGGATATATCGAACGTTATAGAATAGAGCCCTCATTCATGTCGCTAACTAGTTATGAAGCTACACAAATTTTATGTTTAAGCCTTTTGAATAACTCAAAGGTCGATGAAATAAAGGATGACCTTGTTAATTCAACATATACTGGTTTACAAAATGATTTTCGAATTAATGAGTATGGAGATGCAATCAGGATATTTTATTTAGTACATATTGAAGATGGTCTTATTGTGCCATTAGAATAGGAAAAACTTCCAAGGTTACTTGGAAGTTTTCCTAATTAGAAAGAGTTTGACATCGTAAAAACATTTTATCGTACTTAAGATGTTATATTATTAACGAAGTCTAACTATATTATATCTGATATTTCAAGAAATAACTACCCTTATTCTATATTAAATGGTAGCTCAATAACAAATTCTGTCCCACTATCAATTACACTTGTACAGGAAATCTTTCCGTGTAGATTTTGCTTAACCGAGTTATACACGATACTCAGTCCTAAACCTGTACCTCCACTACCTCTATGTGTAGTGAAAAATGGATCAAATATTTTTTTTAGATTTTCATGTGTAATACCACGTCCATAATCCTTTAAACTGATCCTTATGAAATTTTCGCTTTTAACAACATCAATGTCAATATACCCACCAGTATTATCATATGCATGGATTTTCGCATTATACACAAGATTTAAAACAATTTGATACAAAGATAATGGTATAGTGATGATCTCTATTTCTTCCGCACAATGTAGTCTTATTTTAATGTTACTTTTTTTCATTTGAGGTTCTAGACTTTTAATTATACTTTCTAAGAATTCATGTAAAACGATATTTCTTTTTTCAGTGTTTCTTTGTTCAGTAGATATCAATTTAAAACTTGATACCAATTCAATAGCTCGATTTATGTTATCATAAATCAAACCTTCGCTATCTAATGATGCTTTTAAATGCTGTTTAAAATCATCTTTTTTCAATTGACCAGATTCATATTTATTCTTTACCTTACTTGTACTGTCCTGTAAGTAAGTGACTACAGTAAGAATAATACCCAATGGTGTATTAATTTCATGTGCTAAACCAGCTACTAAGTCACCTAAAGAAGCTAATTTTTCAGATTCTATCAACTGATCTTGTGTATGTTTTAAATTTTCTAAGGTTATTTCAAGTTCCTGATTAGTAGAAAAAAGTTCATTCGTTCTTTCGATAACTCTACTTTCTAATTCTTTATTCATTTTCTCAATTTCATAACTTTGATTCAGTATTAAATCTTCGCGAGACTTTACTTCAGAAGCCATATATCTAAAATTTTTATTAATCTCATTAAATTCAATAAATACTCCTTCATCATCAGGAATTATATAATGGCCCTCTGCTACGCTTTTAGTATTTTTGACTACCTGATCCAAATTCTTGAAAAAGAGATCAAATACTTTTCGACCAATCAGTGTACTTACACTTGCCAACCCCACTATAATGATACTTAAATAAGTAATGTATTTGACAATACGCTGCTGTAGTCTGTCATAAGGTTCATAAATAATGACTTTCCATCCCTGATAATCTGATTCAACAGAAGTCGCATAGTACTTTTTCGAATTATATATTACCGGTTCAAAGTCCAAGTCCCCACCAAAAACATTGGGATCAGTCACTCGTTGTTCTACCTTTTCGTAGTCAGAATGCATAATATAAACACCTGAAAAATCTGTAATTCCAACAATCAGTTCAGAGTCAGCAATTCCAGATATCAATTGCTCCTCCATACTGGAGAGATGAATGACTCCTAGTAACACCTTATTTTCTATTGGCACGGCATAATTAACAGACACTAAATTTTCTCTAGTGTAAATATATATCCTAGACCACGCCTCAGGCGCTCCATTAGAAACTGAAATAAAAGCTTTTTCTCTTGAATAATCAAAACCAATTATATCATCTGTATAAGGATAGGTTTGTACAACTGTACCATCCTCATCTATAAGTAGTATATGATGAAAATATTTACGATTTTCAATAAATGCTTCAGCAAAGTTAGAATTGATACCATCATTATAAAGGATTGACTCTTTCATAAGACTTAGATCCTTTTGGGGTTCATTGAAAAAATGCTCTATATTATTTTGAATATTATTTATTATATGTTGATTGTAACCTCTAGAGACGTCTATTATATAATTCCTAGTATAACCTAAGGCAACAAAAGTAATGATAAACAAAGGAACGATTACCACAGTAAGGAATAATGTATTAAGAATGGATTTTATCTTTAATCTATATTTCATTCAAACCTCGCATAAATACAACTAATAATAATCTACCCATAAGTAAAAGCTTAATTCATTATTTACATAATTATGGTTTATTTTCACTTACCTTTCTGATATAATTCTATCTAATTAGGAGGGTTTATGTTAGGAAATAATAAAGATTTTAAAACTGAATTAATCGAATTAATCGAAAATTCGATCATTGAACGCAAAGGCAACATATGTGATACTTGAGACGCTGTAAAAGTTATGTCACTCCCGTGGGGCGTGAAAGAATTTGTTGAACTTGAGCAATCGGAAGCATACAGTGAGTTTGTCTCTACATTGGTTGAAACATCAATGAACTTACCAAGTGGTAATGTTGCAAACATCTTAAAAGCAGATGTAAAAACTAAAAAAGATAAGAGTCTTTTAATTATGAGATATCAATTAACAACATTAAAATAGCTCCCAATGGGAGCTATTTTAGATCTAAATTCTTTAATTTTGAAAATGGATTGCTTGTCTTTTCTTTAGAAAGTTTATCCTGCTCTTTCTTATAATTAATATAATCTCGTTTACCACCGCTTTTTCCAGAATCTTTTTTCCTCTTTTCAAAGCTCGATAGTTTCTCCTTATAACCACATTTGCAAACAAATATTTTCTTATCGTCACTTCCCTTTAGCTCTAACTTCTTATGACATTCCGGACATCTTGCATTAGTAACTTTAGAAAGCGAAATTCTATGATTACAATTTCGATCTTGACACACCAAACTTTCACCATGTTTATTCTTTTTCTTCATCATCAACTTACCACATTCTGGGCATTTTGTAGATGTAATATTATCATGTTTAAACTTTATACCAGACTTATCAATATCATGAATAATAGTTTTAGTATAAGATTTCATCTCATTAACAAAGTCAGTGTACTTTAATGAGCCTTTAGAAATATTCTCTAACTTCACTTCCCATTCTGCTGTTAAAGCAGGTGACTTTAATTCTTTTGGTGCAACATTTAGTAACTGTTTACCTTTGTTAGTAATATGAATACCATTCTTTTTATTTTCAATTAACTCATTGTTATACAACTTCTCAATAATATCAGCACGAGTAGCAACAGTTCCTAAACCACCAGTTCTGGTTAAGGTACTTTTTAATTTTTTTTCTTCATCTTCCATAAATGCAACAGGATTTTCCATTGCAGATAGTAATGAAGCTTCATTGAAGTAGTTTGGTGGAGATGTTTCTCCCTTTGTTATAGTATATTGTCGTGTATTAAGTTTATCACCCTTCTTAAGTAAAGTTGTCTTAGTCTTCTCACTGTCCACAGTAAGCAATTTATAGCCTAAATCAATTGGATTATTAAACTTTGTTCTAAAAGTTTCAGAACCTACCTTTACCTCAATAGATGTTTCCTCATATCTGTATGGAGGCATTAACACTTCTAGAAAACGTTTCACAACTAACTCATAAATATTTCTTTCTTCAAAAGACATCGCCATAGCATTGACAGGCTCTTCAGTTGGAATTATTGCGTGGTGATCGGTAACCTTCTTATTATCCACATAATTTTTGTCACCTTTAATTTGTCCTTTAGTTAATTTAAATGCGTGTGCTCTATATGGTTGAATTGTAATACTTCTTAATCTATCTTTTATCGTAGGAACAATATCATCTGTTAAGTATCTTGAATCCGTTCTAGGATAAGTAAGTGCTTTATGTTGCTCATACAGACGTTGCATATAACCCAATGTTTTCTTTGGAGAATATCCAAATTTTTTATATGCATCTCTTTGTAATTCTGTTAAATCATAGAGATGTGAAGCATAACTCTTTTTTTCTTTTCTTTCAACAGCATCTACTATTGCGGTTTGACTTGCTAAAGTGCTTTCAATATTTTTTACAAATTCAAGATCATAAAATCTCGTATTATTCTTTTGATACCACGTAAAATGTCCTTCAGAAGTTTCAAGTTCTATCCCATAATATTTTTTTGGTCTAAACGCTACTATCTGCTTTTCCTTCTCATATATCATCGACAAGGTAGGCGTTTGAACTCGACCACAACTTAAAGAAGTATTATATTTAGTCGTTAAAGCACGAGTTGCATTTATACCTACTAACCAATCACCCTCAGCTCGTGCAATTGCAGATTTGAATAGATTTTCATACTTTCTACCATCTTGAAGATTATTAAATCCTTCTTTTATAGCCTTATCTGTAACTGAAGATATCCAAAGTCTTTTAATTGGCTTTTTTACCTTGCTCTTTTGAATAATCCATCTAGCAACAAGTTCACCTTCTCTACCTGCGTCTGTTGCAATAACAATTTCAGAGACATCTTGTCTATTTAACTGACTCTTAACAACGTGAAACTGCTTGGATGTTTTTTTCATCACTACAGTTTTTAGGTGATCTGGAAGAATAGGTAAATCTTCCAAATGCCAATTAGCATATTTTTTATCGTACGCATCTGGATCTGCTAAAGTAACTAAGTGACCTAAAGCCCATGTTACTATGTATTTTTTCCCTTCTATAAAACTGTGATGCTTTTGGTTACAACCAAGCACTCTTGCAATTTCACGGCCTACAGATGGTTTTTCTGCTAAAACTAATGTTTTCATAATGCTCCTTATAAACTTCTATTTAATCCTTTTACAAATTCAAGAAAATCCTTATAACTCCCTACATGGTCTGCTGGTATTTTCATGTCTGGTTTTCGATTAATAATATGATTGTTGATAATGTAAGTTTTAGCTCCTAAAGCTCTTATTGCTAGGTCTTCTTGAACATCATTACCTACCATTAATACATCATGTCCTTCCAAATTATTCATTGTTAAAACTTCTTGATAAAACTCTACGAATGGCTTACAGTGACGATTTATTTCAAAAGACGTAATATGTTTAAAATCATTTATATCAAGTCCAGCCCAGGCAATTCTTTGCTCATTTGCTCTCATCGGAAATATTGGATTAGTTGCAATAATCAACTCATAACCCTTATTCTTTAGTATATCAACGGCTTCAATCATATCACTTGAACTACTTGTGGCAGGTTTTACCTTATGAAATCCATCTTCATAAAACTCATTAAATCTTGGTATATATGCATCTAACGCTCTAGGCATTTTTTCTTCAAAATGTTTAAAAAATTTATTATAGTTTGTATCATCTTCTCTATTCATAATTACATGACCTACAGAATTCATAATTTGAGGAAATATTTCTTCTGCCTCTGAATAATCACTAAACTTCTGTGTTACTGCTTGTGCATACAATTGCATAAAACTATCTGTATCCATTGGTAATAAAGTTCCATCTAAATCAAATAATACTGCTTTCATAATTATCCTCCATCTTTAATATTATATCATGATACATAAGAAGTCGCTATGTGCCTTTTAGTATAAAAAACAGAACCTAATTCGATTCTGCTTTACTTTTTTCTATTAACTCATACAGTAGATAATCGTAATCTGTTATAATGTTGTCTACACCATATCGTAACATTTCAGTCATATCATCCGCTTCATTGATAGTCCATACATGAACCTCTCTACCGATACTATGCGCCTTAGAAACAAAATTCTCGGATATATTTGATGCCTCTACACTATAAAAATCTACATTTAATGCCTCGAGATTACCAATAGCAACAAACATAATGTAGCCTGTTTTAATGGAAGAATCTAAGTTTTCCATAGAGATCAAATCTTCATATTCCAAAGATGTAACAACGCAATCCCTAAGTTTATTTTCACTAATTAAATCATTTAGTATTTCATAAATCTTAGGACTATAATAACTACCTTTTATTTCAATATTTAAAGCTATTTTATCTTTAGTTAGGTCAATGACTTCGTTAAGAGTCGGCACAGTTTCACCTAAATATGTTTTGTCAAACCAACTTCCAACTTCTAATTCTTTAATCTCTGATAAAAGTAATTCATCTGGTCTTTTATCCAAACCAGCAGTTCTAGCAAATGTTGTATCATGTAATAGAATTAGTTGATTATCCTTTGTAAGTTGAACATCGATTTCTACATGAGTTGCACCATTATCAATAGCAATTTTTATGGCTGAAAGTGTATTCTCAGGTGCTTGAATAGAACTTCCACGATGTGCCGTTATACCTACATCATACTTCTCTTCAATCAAACTGTCATACATATAATTGTTGTAAAAGAATGTACCGATAAATAAACCTATTATACATAAGCTTATAAGAATACGACTACTTAGAATTTTGTTTAATATACTTATTTTGTCCGTTATCACCATATTAACGGGTTCTAGATTCCCTGTTAACTTATGATATAAAATAGTCATTTGAATGACCGTTAATGGAAATGACAACAAACCAATCAACATAAATATTGCAATCGTTATTGTTAAGATAATTTCAACCTGCAATAACTCACTCATGGGCAGTAAAAGTACAACTACTGATAATAAACCAATCACTATTAGAGCTATTATAAAAACAATCATGGCAAAGATAAGTTCTGCTATACCGTAGTTTACTAACTTCCTTAAGTTGTTTTTTAGAATTACTGCACTTCTTTTTAGAAACCTCTTATTATCAAGATTTTCTAATAATAATACATGCAAGCAAAATATCCAGCGGATAGAAAAAAACAGTATCATTCCCAATAACAACATAAGAATAAAATTGTAAAAATCATTGGATTCAATTACTTGCATGATAAAACCAGGAACCTCTAAGTCACCAAACAGTGAAGTCTTAATGTCTGAGTCTAACATAGGAGCTATTACAGAAAAATAAATTACTATAATTAAGCCATCCAAACCAAACATATACTTTATTCTTTTTAAACAGTAAACGGTAATATCTCTGAATCTAATTTCTTTACCAGTCGTGATTTTTTGGTGTGTTAGTACAATTAAACCGCCTAATTGCATCATTATAGCTATAAAACATACAAGCAATGTACATGATACAAGAATCAAACCTTGCGGTGAGATTATAAACTTTTTAAGTAATCCATTGGTTACATACTCAAGACCTCTTGCTTTCATCATGCTATTAAAAATCAATTTCAATCCCGGCATCATTAACAAACCTATCAAAAGAGAGGTTATTAATTGATAACCAAAATATCTATTAAAGTTTTCTTTGAAAATTTTATATCCATCAAGTTGTATCTTAAAATACTCTCTCATTGTTCAAATTCTTTCTAAATTAATTTATTAATTAAACCTTTTATTAGTTTACTGCCTATTATTCTTTATTTTTTTTATACAATATACTATACCTACAATAAAAACAATTGAACATAAAATTGATCCCTCTATACCAAAAGCTCCACCTGAAATTAAATCCTTACTTTCAACAGGTGTTGTAATAAAAATTGAGCCACCTGGAACTGTAGTACCACTAACCTTTACTCCAAAGACCGAACCTTGAATCCAGTTCCATGCACTGTGAAAACCACAAATTCCCCACAAACTTTCTTCTTGCAGTGCATAAACTGCTGCAAAGACTCCGAATAAAACCAAGTTAACTACTGATAACAATGTTATCCCTGGATTTAAACCATGTAATAACGCAAATAATGCACTTGAAAGAATTATTGCAATTTTAAGATTGTATCTCGCACCAACAACAGGAAGTACCCATCCTCTGAAAACAACTTCTTCTGAAGCACCTTGAATCAGAAAACCTAATAATATAGTTATAATAGCAGGTAAAAAACTGGCTTGAAAACTTAATTTCATTGTCATTCCACCGAATAGTATTGATAAAACCACTGCTATGGAAAACAATACAAGACCAAATAAAAATCCGGTCAAATATTTTTTATAACCCTTTTTTTCAAAACCCATAGTTCTAAAACTTCTTTTCTCAACAACTTTCATATAAAGAAAAACTAATAAGATAATTGGTAAAAATCCAAAGGTTAAATCGTTAATTGATAATGATAAAAAGTCTGGTAAATCAGGAATCATTATTAGAATACCTAAAATACTCCCAGTGATAACAAACGATAAGCTGAAAAGTGCTACCAATACAATATTAGGTAGATACCTAGCATTTGATGCGTCTTTAATTAATTTATTCATATTTTCTCCTTCATCTCAATTTAATATATCCTATAGCATCTATTAAACAAGAACATAAAAGAAAAAGTTAATATTTATTTAATTGTGATGATTGATATTACATATAGAGCATATGTCTTTAGGAAAAGCTAAGTAACATCTAATAAAACACCTAAAATATAAATATAATATCAAGTATAATAGTATTAAAGGGGGTTCATATGAATATACAAATTGATAATCGCATATTTGATAAATTTCCAGAAGTTCAAATCGGGGTTGTAAAAATAAATTTTAATCCTGCATCTTCTATTGATACTAAACTTCTATTAAGAAATTACGAATCACTCACCCGCAAAATGTATACAGCACCACTTTTGGAAGTTGGTGAACTTTCACTATGGCGAAACACATATAAGATTTTAAATATAAAAAAAGGTGTTCGCGTCTCTGCAGAATCACTTTTAAAACGGGTAATTAAAGGAAAGGAACTTCCTAGTATTAATCCATTAGTAGACATTTATAACTGTATTTCCTTAAAATATGCTTTACCTGTCGGAGGAGAGGATTTAAATACAGTTTCAGGAAATATCTATCTTACATTAGCTGAAGGAAATGAATCATTTACTACTATCGGATCAGATACCAATGATCCACCTGAGATTGACGAGGTTATATATAAAGATGATATAGGCTGTCTATGTCGCAGATGGAATTGGCGTGAAGCAGATCGAACAAAACTGACAGACAATACTACAGATGCAATAATCGTATTAGAAACACTCTCAAAGGAATACTCAACATCTCTTCAAAATGCAATTGAACACTTTAATGAGTTAGCCATTAAATATTTAAATGCAACTACTAAATCAGAGATACTCAGTATTAACCATCCGACTATGAAACTTGACTAGTCACTCTAAGACCTATAGAATATATTTATGATTAATAAGAATGAAATAATAAAAAAAATTAAATCACTGTTAAAGCATAAGAACAGTAGCAATCTTTCAATAAGAGAGATTTCAAAAGAGGTTGGCATTTCCACAGGCACATTCTACAATTTATTTAAAGATAAAAATGAGCTTTTAATTGAAATGCGTAAATATGAAATCGAACAATCAAACCTCTACATTAGTACACTTGTTGATGAAGAGAAAGACTATCTATTTATTCCTGCAATTAGACTTACATTAATATTTGAAAATCTCGTTGATCACGAGATTCTCTTTGAAACTATGAACTCTGCAAAAGTAAACCTCTCAATGAAAGAATCAAAAATGGCAAACATTATACTTTCACTGAAAAAAGCTTTCAAAGATTATACTACCGCATATGCAAATGAAGATTTTGTACATAGAGAAATTCTAATATCAGGAATGTTAGACAATGTCTTCGAGTCTTACCTCGATGGTATAGATATGAACATTGAAACAATGATTGATCTTTGCATTAGAAATGTGTATAGGATGTTTGATGTCCCTGAAAATAAAATAGATTATGTGATAAATAACTATCAAAAATACTTAAAAAGTGATGATTAATATCATCACTTTTTTACATTAATGGTGCAAATAATCTAAGTACCAATGCACATAATATTTTAAACCAGCTGATAGAAGCAAAATTATCAGAGCTAATCTTAATGCATTTTTCTAAAGTCTTTTCATAGTCATTCTTTACATCCATTACAGAATGAGTATTCATCATCCAAACACCACACTCGAAGTGTAAATACAAACTTCTAAAATCCATATTGATGGTACCTACAACTGCGTACATATCATCTACAACGAAATTTTTACCATGCATAAAACCAGGTTCGTATTCGTGAATCTCTACTCCACTCTTCATTAGAATTTCATAATAAGATCTCGATACCATATGTACGTACCATTTATCTGGGATATGCGGTGTAATAATCTTTACATCCACCCCTGATTTAGCAGCATTACATAGAGCTGTAATCATTTCAGAACTAATAATTAAATATGGTGTTGTGATATAGACATATTTTTTTGCTTTGTTAATCATATTTATATAAACATTTTCGCCAACAGCCTCATGATCAAGAGGATTATCAGAATACGGAAGAACAAAACCTTGCGCACTGATATCAGGCTGTTTTGCCTTAAATGAGATAGTATCTGTATCATCACCAGATAAATAATCCCACAAGGTTAAGAACATTACTGTAAAACTCCATACAGCTTCTCCTCTTAACTTAATGCCCATATCCTTCCAATGCCCTAATCTCTCAATTTTATTGATATACTCATCAGCTAGATTAATACCACCTGTAAAGCCAATCAAACCATCAATCACCAAGATTTTTCTATGATCACGAGTGTTATATTTCGATGATATAATTGGAATTAAAGGATTAAACACCTCACATTTAATACCATATGAGCGAATCGTCTTATGATATTTATGTGGAAGTTTTAAAGAACAACCTAAGTCATCATAGATGACTCTTACATCAACGCCCTCTTTAACCTTTTCCTTAAGTATATCTAGAATAGAATCCCACATATATCCCTGTTCAACAATAAAATACTCCATAAAAATAAACTTCTTAGCCTTCTTCAATTCAATGATCATATCAGCAAAGTTCTCTTCGCCTATCGGAAAATAAGTCGTTTCTGTATTTTGATAAGAAGGATAAGGTCCATACTCTTCAATGTATCTCATCTGTTGAGCACCATACGGGTCTATCGTTTCTGCATACTCAACATTCTTAGAATCGATGTTCAAACATTTTTTTGTCTCTTGCTCAATTACGTACATTTTTCTTTTCTCTTTTTTACTTAATTGATTGCCAGAGAAAGTAATGTAAAATACACCACCAAAGATTGGCATTAATGCTATTGGTAATACCCATGCTAGCTTATACGCTGGATTGATATCATCATAAACTATTTTTAAAATAGCGAGGGTACTTATAAGGAGATTAATACCATAAAACAACTGAGAATAATCACTCAAGAACCATAACATAGACAATAAAAATAGCAACTGCGAAATAAAAGCAGTAGCAAGTATAACCATTCTGTTAAAAAATAACTTTCTAATAAACTTCATAAAGCCTCCATACAGATAATTATACAATAAAAAACTCCCTAACGGGAGTTATTTAAATTTTAAATTTACTAATTGCATCAATTAAATCATCAGATAGTTCTTTACTAATATGTGCAGTCATAGAAAGTTCCTCTATTGATGCCATTTGCTCTTCAGTAGAAGCACTTGCCTGTTGAACACTAGACGAATTATCTTCTATGGAACGAGATATTTCTTGTATAGAATGTACAATCTCATCTTTGTTAGAATTTATTTTAGCGGATATTTCTCTAACAACATCTATACGTTCATTTAGTCCAGACAATGCACTTGAGGTATCTTTAAATATATTACTAGTAGCTTGTATCGAGTTATTTTGATCATCAAATATTTGTTGTATATCAGACATCATATTAACTGCTTGAACTGATTTGTTTTGAATATCACCAATTAATGATTTAATATCATCTGTAGCAGTACTTGTCTCCTCAGAAAGTTTACGAATTTCTTCAGCTACAACAGCAAATCCTCTACCTGCTTCTCCTGCTCTCGCAGCTTCGATAGAAGCATTTAAGGCTAATAGGTTAGTTTGCGACGATATTGACTCAATAATATCTGTTATCTGCTCAGCATCTACTGCTGAACGGTTAATCTCATTGGTCATTACTGCAATTTCTTGTGCTGATTCATTTGACTTAACAGTTTTTTCGTTCAGTTCATCAATGATTGTTAACCCTTTTAAACTCATCTGATTAGTTTCGTGAGAATACTCTTGTACAGAATAAATCTGAGTTTCCGAGTCTTGAATCTGCTCACCTAGATCATTGGTCTTAATAACAACAACCGAAGCTTCATCAGTTTGTTCTTGAGATGTGTCAGCTATTTGTGTCATAGCCTCAGTGATCTCATTCATAGCATACGATGATTGTTCAGTAACTTCTGCTAAAGTTGTAGATGAAGAAGATACAGATTCAGAAGCATCTTTTACCTTTTTAAGTAAATCTCCTATATTAACTTTTAAATCATTTAAAGCTCTAGCAAGATCGCCAATTTCGTCTTTTCTATTTAGAGTCTTAGGAGATATTTCTACTGTGAAATCACCAGTAGAGATATATTCCATTTCATTTCTGAATACAGATAATGGTTTTAATACAATTATATTAATAACCACTAGAATACCTACGACAAAGGCAATAATTAACCAAATAATCCAAAATGAATAACTACTAGCAGTGCCTTGAACAACTTGTAATATAGACAATTCTTGATCCAATAGGTTTTCTACCTCTACTAGGAATGTTTCTAAATCATCTTGAATAATTCTAGCATCTTCACTTATGATATTAATTCCTTGAAGATATGCTCTTTTGTCCGCACTAGAATTTAGTGTTTTAACAAAACCAGCCATATTTTCGTTTAAAGACTCATGATCCTTTTTAAGTGACTTTAAGTGATCATGAATACTTTGATAATCACTTATAATCTCATCATTCCCTATCTCATTTGCCTGAGTCAGTATATTCTCTGAATAATCAATAGCCTTATCATATGTCATAATTACTTCATTTGATAGTCCATTCAAATCATTCATAAAGTTAACGTCGCTCAAATCGTCAACATTCACCTCAGCAGCTCTTCCAACAACTGATAATAAAAATAGGTTTTCTTGTTCTAATTCCATAACTTTAATGTCAGATATTGCTTTTGATAACGGTAACGAATCAGTCTGTATACTTTCAAGTGCAGTATTAACAATTCTCGTTTGTAGAATAGAAACCAATTGTAACGTTCCTAAAGAAACCAATATCAGAATAAATAATGCAAATACTCTTACTTTAATACCAGATAACATTTTATGTTTTTTCATTTTACACACTCCTTGCATACATTCTATAATACATTGGGCTAGTTTGAAATAAAATTTTTATAAAATTATTAAGTATCTGATAAAATTTCTATAAAGTCAAAAAAAAACGAGCATTTGCTCGTTATATTTTGACTTTACTAATCTCTGTTTGTAAGTCATCAGCCATTTGATTCAATATATCTGCAGAGTTTGCAACTTCAGACATTGCAACAGATTGCTCTTCAACTGATGCAGTTACTTCCTCAGATGCAGCTGCAGTCTCTTCTGAAACAGCAGAAATCTTTTCAATTGCACTTACCATTTCATCTTTATCTTTATTCACAGCTAGGACAAATTTAACTAACTCATCAATAATTGATGTGATCTTGTCTGTAGAAACATGAATCTTTTCAAACACCTGATCTACAGATAGTACAGCATTTTCTTGGTCCTTTGTAACACGAAGAACGTCATTCATAGCTTCTGTCGTATTACGACTTTCTGTCTGCAAATCATTAACTATCACTCTAATATTCTCTGCAGCTAAAGAAGATCCTTCAGCTAATTTCCGAATTTCATCTGCAACTACAGCGAATCCACGACCATGCTCTCCAGCTCTTGCAGCTTCAATAGATGCATTTAAAGCCAAAAGATTTGTTTGATCAGCAATACTTGTTATGGTCTCCAGAATCACACCAATTTCACTTGATTTATTTTCTAAAAGCTTAATAGCAGCGTCTATCTTAGATATAGATTCAGCATTTTCGCTAGATTGGGACTTAAGAGTGTTCATAACAACTAAACCTTCTTCATTAGCATCCTTAACCTCATCAGCTGCCCCAGCCATTATTTCACTGTCCTTATTAAGAACTTGTAATTTTTCAGCTAAACTCACCATTAATACTGACGACTGCTCAGCTTCATTGGCCTGCTCACCTGCACCTAAGGCAATTTCATTAACAGTTCTTGCAATTTCCTCACTAGATGCACTAACTTCTTCTGCACTTGCTGCTAAGTCCTCAGCTGAAAGAGAAACCTGTTGTGAAACACTGTTACTCGCTTTTAGCATCTCCGAAAAATGATCTAACATTATATTGAAGCTTTTTGCAATTGATCCTATTTCATCTTCTGTTAAAACATCAGCTCGTTGACTCAAGTCACCTTCTTGAACAATTTGAATAGATGATTCTAATGATTTAATTGGTTTAATTAATTTTGCAGCTAAAACTAAAGCTACAACTATAGAAATAAATACAGCTATAATCAGAATACTATAAGATAGGTTTTTAATCGGTCCTAATAAAACATTAACTTCAGATTGATCCATAACAACAATTACTGTCCAATCTAAACCTTCAATTTTCTTAAAAACAGTGAATCTGTCCAAACCTTCATAGTTATATCCTACAATACCTTCTGTTTTTGCTTTTATTTCATCAATAACTTCTTTTACAAGAAATTCATCACCTAATACTGAAGTGTCTCTATGTCCTATTATTGTATTATTGCTACCAAGTAAAATCGGAAATCCGTTTTCTCCAACATTTATATTATTAAACGAAGACGAAAACTCAGCTAAGTCAATATCCATTGACATAACACCAATGAAAGAACCACCCAAATCATATATAGGTTCAGATATGGAGAATGTTACCATCTCAGATTCTATATCTACGTATGGATCAGTATAGTACATGGCATCATTTTCCTTAGCACCAATATACCAATCTCTAGTCCGCGGATCATAATCATCAGGTATGTCATCCCATGTAGGATCAATCATATCTCCCTTTTCTGTTCCAATATAAATGGAAAGTACTTCAGGATGATCTTGCAAGTATTTTTTGAATTCTCTCTTAATCCAGATACTAGCACTGGTATCAACCAGAACAAGTTTTACTTTGTCACTTTCTGCATATATAGAAACAGCAGTTTCTAATGCATCTAAATGATTTTCAATACCATATTCAACAGTCTTAACTATTTCTAAATTAGAGTTCTCAAAACCACTTTTTACTACTCTTGCAGTTGTTCTATTATTTAAAACTGTCAAAACTAGTAATGGTATAGAACTAATGGCTAACAAAATAACTATTAACTTAATTCTCAAACTTTTTTTCATAGTTCCTCCTTTTCATGAGTGAGGAGTATTCATTTTCAAAAATACGCCCTAGGCGCGTCTATTGGTCTATAAATCATGTTCATCTACTGACTCTAACTTGCGTCTAATAATAAAACAATTTACTCAAAAACATTAGTAAATCACTCAGTTTACTTTAGAATTATATCGAGTGCTATTACATAATACAAGTCAATTTGACCTTCGGCTATTTATTTTGTTAAACATAAACAATAAAAGTTTATTTGTGTACCTGCCTGTATATCCTTGCTTCGTATGGTTTATACAAGACGTTAGATACATCATAAGAAGATATTACCATCTCATACTTTTTCATTGAAAGATTAATGTCTTTGGTTTTTTCTTCTAAATTAATTATAATAAGATACCGCTCTTTACCCAATAGTCTTTCATAAGACATGATACCTTTAATATTCGATTTAAGTGGTATTGTTTTTCCATAGATTAGTACTTGGTGTTCTTTTCTGTACCTTATCATCCTTTTATAAAAATTTAATACAGAATCATTCTCCAACAACTGTTTTTCAACGTTAAACTCTAAGTAATCATCACTATTTTTTATCCAAGGAGTATGAGTACTAAATCCTGCGTTTCTTTTTGAAGACCATGAAAATGGTAGTCTCGCATTATCTCTAGAACCCTTATTTAGAATATCTATAATTTCATCTTCACTTTTCCCTTCTTCTTTCAATGACTTATATTTATTCAATGTTTCAATATCTCTAAATTGACTTATATGCTTAAATTCAGGGTTATTCATACCAATTTCTTGACCTTGATATATAAAGGGCGTCCCTCTAACTGTTAAATTCATTACACAGAGCATTTTAGCAAGAGCTGCTTGATACTTATTATCCTTTAAAAGTTTACCAAGCATTCTTGGTGTATCATGGTTGTTAATAAAAATCGTATGCCAATAAGGAGAAGAGGTCTTTTGATATTTAAAAACTGATTTTTTAAGAAATTCAATGTCATACCCCTCTTGCTTCCACTTGTCCCTTCCATTACTATATAAATGATCAAAATTAAATAACATATTGAGTTCATTTCGACTTTGATGCGTAAAGAATTTTGAAAGTTCAAGACCAATTCCAGGGCATTCACCGACAGTCATAACATCATATTTGCTAAATGTATTTTCGTTAAGTTCTTGAAGATATTGATGAATGCGTGGTCCATACATATAATGTTCTACACCAGTTAAGTCTGTCATCTTACCTAAAGCGACATTACCATCAGGATAATTGTCTTCTTTACTAATAAAATTAATAACATCTAGTCTGAAACCATCAATCCCTTTGTCCAACCACCAATTAACCATTGCATATACTTCTTTTCTTAAATCAGGATTATCCCAGTTCAAATCAGGCTGTTTATTAGAAAATATATGCAAATAATAAGCTTCACGACTTTCATCATATTTCCATGCGGAACCACCAAACATAGACTTCCAGTTATTTGGCTTATCTCTCCATATATAGTAGTTCCGATAAATTTCATCATTCAGCCTCGATAATTTGAACCATTGGTGTTCATCACTTGTATGATTAATTACTAAATCCATGATTAACTTAAGACCTTTTTCATGTGCTAGATTTAACAAGTAGTCGAACTCATCCATCGTACCAAATTCCGATAGAATCTTTCTATAATTTCTAATATCATAACCATTGTCATCATTAGGAGAATCGTATATAGGACTCAACCATATCACATCAACCCCTAGGTCCTTTATATAATCTAGCTTTTGAATAATACCTTTCAAATCACCAATCCCATCACCATTTCCATCTTTGAAACTCCTAGGATAAACTTGATATACAACAGCTTCTTTCCACCATGTTTTATTTAATTTCCCTGTACCAGCTTCCAAAATTTCATCGCAGTAGTGATTCATTTTCATACATAAAGTTTCTAGTATTGATTCGTCTATACTAGGTATTTTAACCAATGACTTTAATTTTAATTGTTGAACTACAGGATTAAAAATCATCTCATAATAATTAGCAATTTGCATTTCATTTAACAAGGAAAAAAATAAATCATACCCGACTGGATTATTTAGTACATCTTTAATTTTACTCTCTAAACTAAACATAAGCCCTCCTATGGATTCTTTACCCATAGAAAGGCTATAATAAAACAATTAATCGATTTCTTTTACCCAGATGCTTTCGGAAATACTCACAGGCTCTCCTAAAGTTGACAACCAAACTTGTCCAGGTCCTTTTACACTAATGGTATTAATATCACTTTTATCAATAAATATATTTTCTGATATAGCAAGAATTGTATTCTTGTCAAGATCAAGATATGTATTTTCATCTAATTTTCTTGAGATTATTTCACCATATCCATAGAGAAACAAGTGCATTTCTTTTAGTAAAACCAGAGCGCCGTTCTGTTTTTTTAGTGGATGATTAGCACATAGTATTCTTTGAGGATTAATGTGATATGACCTATGGCTCTCTAACTCCATTATTTCACAAGCTGACTGTACGGAAAAGATCATCTTTTTGTCACTATTTAGGATATTCTTAAATTCTATAAAATTTTGAGATTCTAAAGAAAGCGAATGCTCAAGCAATTGTTGATAATCAGTATTCATTTTTATTCCAGTATCTTTCATAATCACACTACCAATATCAGCAAAAACTTTATCATCTTTAGAGAGACGTGCTACCAAATACTGAATTGCATCACCATAAATTCTATATTCCATACTAACCTCCTACATTAAGTTTAATAAATGGAGATGGTTAGTACAATAAACCATTGGTCACTCTTTAGTGACTTAAGTCACAAAAATAGGTCCATAAGACCTATTAAATGTAAAAAAACTATAATTCGGTTGGATATGTCAACCAGTAACCTTGGAGAAGGTCACAAGATAAGTCCTTCAGTAATTCCGCTTGTTCCTCTTTCTCTACACCTTCAGCCACTACTTTTAAGTTATAGTGTTTTGCTAAATTAACAATCATTTCTACAAGTCTTAAAACTTTACTATCTACTAATATTTTATCGATGAATGATTTATCAATCTTCAATTCTTGAATATTCAAGTATGCTAAGTACTTAAGCGAAGAATAACCTGAACCGAAATCATCTAACGAGATAGAGAAACCTAATGATACAAGTTCATTTAAAATCTCCTTAACTTGCTCCAAATTGCATATAAAGACTTCTTCAGTAATTTCAAAGGTAATGTATTTTGTAGGAATGTCGTATTCTACTACGAGTGCTTTAACACTGTTAGTAAAATCTCCTGATAACAAGTGTGATGGAGATATGTTGATGGCAATAGAGATATCTTGCTTATACTTGTGACGAATCGCTTTATACTCAGAAAACACCTTATTGATTATGACTTCACCAAATACTTTTGCTAAACCCATTTTTTCAATAACAGGAATAAACTTATCTGGTGGTACTTGACCCAATACAGAATCGTTCCACCGAGCAAGTGTCTCTAACCCTTTTAATTGATGTGATTCAACATCGTGTTTTCCTTGATACACGCAAATAAAACTTTTCTCGGATACAGCAAGTCGCACTCTTTCTTTTAAGAGTTCTTCTTTACATACTAGTTCCTCTAATGAATCTGTATAAAAAACATTGTCAACCCCATCAATGCTTTTAGCATGGGTCAAAGCGAGTCTTGTTCTACGAATCAATAAATCAAGGGAATCACCTTTCTTACTTTTTGTAATCACTGTATGAAACTCTATTTTTATTGTCATATTCTTAATTCTAAATTTAATCGAAAAAATTTTTTTAAAGTCATCAATCCATTTAACCACACTTTTTTCTGATTCGTGGTTGAGCCATACTGCAAATTCACTTCCACTCATACGTGCTATAATTGCATTATGATCAAACTCATTCAGCAAATGTGCAACGTTGACTAAAACTTGATCACCAATGTTGTCATTATAAATAGAATTAATCAAATGTAGATTTTGAATATTAAATACTACTAAAAAACCATCGTCTCCACTTGCTAATTTTCTCTTTAACTCAATTGAGAACAAATTTAAATTCATTAGGCCTGTTAGAGGATCAAAATATGCGAGTTCATAGATTTTATCTATACTATCCTCTAACTCTTCAATATTTTGACATAGATAGTCTTTAACTGCATAGACCATCAAATTAACAACTAGCAAATATATCACAAGTATAAAAAACTGAATTATCCAAAGAGATAGTTCTTGAACTACATCAGTATCTGTAGGTAATATAAATCCAATGAAATATAAGGAAATGTACATAAGGATTGTTATTCCGCCTATCATAAGACTTCTTCTTCTAGTTAAAAAAAGAGTCGCTAAAGCGTTTGAAATCATCAGTAACAAAAGTCCTCCACTTTCAAATCCAGCATCAATAAATGAGGTGTATCCTATTATAAAAGGGATGATCATAGTCACATACATTTTTGTTTCATCAGAAACATATTTTTTTAGAAGACTTATACTCAATAAAACGCAACCCATTATAATGTTTAAAAATGTAAAGAGTCTGTTTATGTTTACAGTATAAATAATTATAGCAGAGCAAAAAGACGCGATACAACCTATTTGTATTATTCTATCAAAATGTCTTTCAACTCTTCTTAGTATAAGATTATTATAGTTATTTTTCATTTAATCACCATTACAATCATACCCATAAAGGTGATACTAAAACGAAAAGGCGCACAAAGCGCCAAAACTAGATATAAGATTTTGTTACTGAATTATTAGCACTTACTATCTTGTTAGGTCTTCCTTGATATAGCAAATAACCACCTTCACTTCCTCCTTTAGGTCCAAGTTCGACTAGATAATCAGCTGATTTTATCATTTCAAGATGATGATCTACTATGATTAAAGTATTATTATCATCAACAATTTCATTAAACAATTTGATTAACTTTCTAACATCATAGAGATGTAGTCCATCTGTTGGTTCATCCAAGAGATAGATTGTACCCTTTTTATGAAGTTTCGATGCCAACTTTATTCTCTGAAGTTCCCCTCCAGACAATGTACTCATTGATTGATTAAGATGTAAATAACCCAGCCCTACCTTCTCTAAATCCTTTAATCTTTTTACAACAAAAGGTTCCTCAAAAAAATCTAATGCTTCTGTCACTGATAAATCATAGGCTTCTGCAATTGACAAAGACTTGTATGTGTACTTGAGCACTTCATCATTGTATCTTTTTCCCTGACAACTTTCACATATAGACTCTATTTGATCCATAAACCCCATTTCTGTTGTAATAATCCCTTTTCCCTTACATACAGGGCAAGCGCCTTTGGCATTAAAACTAAAATAACTTAAGCTCTTCTTGGTATGTTTTGAGTACAATTTTCTTACTACATCAGAAATTCCCATATAAGTTGCAGGTGTTGAACGACTGTTCGCTCCAATACTCTTTTGAGATATATAAACAATGTCTTGACCCATCTCATCTAATATACATTGTGCTAAAGAACTTTTTCCTGAACCAGCAACTCCTGCGATTATTGTCCACACATTCTCAGGAATATCTACACTAATATTCTTCAAATTATTTTTGCATAAATTCTTTAGATTAATTGAACTTGTATAAGAACGTGTGTTGATCTTAAAGTTAATTTTATCTACAAGCATTTGACTGGTTATAGTCCCTGCTTCTAGCAACTCTAAATAAGTTCCATCGAAGACGATATTCCCACCATTTTCACCACCTTCAGGTCCCATATCTACAATATAATCAGCCATTCCTATTATTGCAGGATGATGTTCTACCATCATAATTGTATTACCTCTATCTCTTAACTTTTCAATAGAACTTTTTAAGTTGAATATATCATGATGATGTAAACCAACACTAGGTTCATCTAATACATAAACGACATCTGTTAACGCAGAGTTAATATACTTTGATATTTTCACACGTTGTGCTTCTCCACCTGATAAAGTTCCCATGCCTCTATTCAAACTTAGATAGGATAATCCAACATCTATTAAGGGATCTAACCTCTTAATAATCTCCTGAGTAATCTCTTCAGATAACCTATCGTGTAAATCTAATATAAAGGATTTAACCTCTGGAATAGACATTAGTAAAACATCACTTATATTTTTACCATTAATCCTACAACTTCTAATTTTATGATTTAGTCTTGTTCCATGGCAAGTTTCACAAGTTGTGGTTGATACCATTGTATCTAGAAGCTTTTTATGTCGCTTTCCTTCCTTTGTGTAAATTATACTTCTATACATTCTTGGATAAATACCTTCATATTTAGCAGATTTTGGCCAATTTGATGGTGGATCCTTTAACTTAACTTGAGGAGAATGTAGAAATAGCTCTAATTCCTCACTAGAATAATCTCTAATTTTCTTGTTTAAATTAAATAAACCACTATTAGCATATCTTTTCCAACGCCATGCTCCAGTTGTAAACGCAGGAAAATTGATCACACCTTCATCGTTCAAACATTTATCAAAGTTGACTAACTTATGAATATCCAGCTTAGTTACTTCTCCAAGGCCTTCACAATCAGGACAACGTCCACTTGGATGATTGAATGAAAAAACATCAGAATAGCCCACAAAAGGTTCACCAACTCGTGAAAACAATAACCTTAAAAAGGCACCAATATCTGTATATGTACCAACTGTAGACCGACTACTATTACTTGGTTTCTTTTGATCGAGAATCATTGTTACAGGAAGATTCTTGATTATACCAACATTAGGTCTTCCGTATTTAGGCAAATACTGTTGTACAAAACTTGGAAATGTATCATTTAGCTCACGTCTAGCTTCAGCTGCAATTGTATCCATACATAAGGATGATTTACCTGATCCCGATACACCAGTAAATACTGTTATCTTATTCTTTGGAATTTCTACATTTACGTGTTTTAAATTATGTTCATTAGCATCTTTTACAATTATATTCATGATTCCTCCACCAAATACTGTATGCTAAAACTCCAAATATCTTTATGAAATAACTTACTATACAAATGGTCTATTAGAATTCTAGGTCCCACTATGTTATATGATGAACTTTCAATAGCTTTTTTTGCTTCCTCATCATATTTTTCCAACTCATCTTCCTTACTAAAAGAAAACTCATAGGTGAAATACATACCCTTAGGAATAGTTTTTCTTTTTGTTACTACTTTAGGCTCCTCATCATGATAGAAGAAACCATAAGTTGGTGTTGAGCCGCTTAATTCTACAAGCTCATAATCGTAGTTTAAATAGTCTACATTGTACTCTCTCGTTATATTGAAAATATCTCTAATATCCATTTGGGGTATATCATAATCCTCAATTATGTATAGTTGGCGTTCTTCTAATGGTTCTATCTTATATCCACCACCAAAATCATAATAGGCTTTTAGCTTTCTTTCAATCTCTCGTTTGCTTGTTTGCAACAATTTGATTTCACTTTGAATATTCTCATATGCTTTATTCAAATAATACTCATAATCAAAGGTGGTTTCATTAAGTGTTTCTTTAATCTCTTTAATTGACATACCAAGTTTCTTTAGTAGAAGAATCATTTCAAGACTATCTAATTCCTCATAACCATACTCACTATAACCATTTTCACCTTGCTTAACTTTAAGTAAACCTTTTTTTTCATAAAACCTAATTTGCGACTTTTGAATTCCTAGTAAAGTTGCAATCTCTCCTTTTGTTAATTTTTTCGACATATTTCCTCCAAAAGACTTGACTATGAACTTAGTTCATACTTTATGATACATGATAGAATAATAGAAAGGAAGCATTATGAATAACATTCAACTAGGAAAAGACAATATTAAAAAGATATTCTGGATGTATGCCATTCCATCAGTTTTATCAATGATCGCTCAAACTACCGCTACTATGATAGATTCAATATTTATTGGTAGATATGTTGGCTCATCAGGACTTTCTGCAATAACAATCTTCTTCCCTCTTATTGGGATTATCATTGGAATTGCATCGATGTTTTCAATTGGTGGCACAACTCTAGCTGGCATAGAGCTTGGAAAAGAAAACAAAACTAAGAGCAACAACTATTTTAATGTTACACTAGCAATTTCATTAATTTTGAGTATTGCTTTTACAACTCTGATACAATTAAGTTTACCTATTTTATTAAATTTTTTGAACATAGATGCATCTACCGTTCAACAGATTTTAGATTATGTTGGTACCATCAGTTGGTTCTTTGTATTCTTTATGTTAAACTTTGCATTAACATTTTTTCTCAAGTTAGATGGTAAACCAGTGTTAGTAGTAGCAACAATGGTATCTGGAACTTTAATAAACATCGTGTTAGACTATATTTTAATCGCAAAACTCGGTTATGGCTTAACAGGCGCTGCACTAGCTACTGGATTATCGCAACTAATACCTTTTATTGTCTTGATAATTTACACGGTAAAGAAATCAAACTGGCAAATAAAAAAACCAAAGTTTAACTTTAAAGAAATAAAACAAATTGCTTTTAACGGTTCATCTGAACTTTTAAGTCAATCTGCAGTGTCTATAGCTGGACTAATAATTAATGCACTTATTATTAGTAGAGTAGGTGTAATTGGTCTCGCAGGATACGCAGTTTCTCAACAAGTTGCATCTATCGCAGGTTCACTAGGTTATGGCTTCGCAGAATCAAATCAAGCTGCACTTAGTTATAATTATGGTGCTCAATTAAATCATCGAGTGGAAGCACTTAGAAACTATACACTTAAAGCCAACCTCTTCACTGGTGTTATCATTTTTATGGGAGCAAACTTATTTGGTCAAGAAGTATCCTCTTTATTTGTAAAGGAACCAGAAACTATAGAAATGTCAGTTCATATACTCAAATATTTCAGTTTCGCATTCATATTTATGGGTGCAAATATTACGATAGGAACATACTATACAGCTATTAACGATCCAATCTCATCTGGTGCCATTACTTTATTCAGAAGTTTAATTGCACTTTTGATAGGACTTGCTATACTTCCAGCTTTATTCGGAAACGATGGTATTTGGTTAAGTATTATTTTTAGAGAAGTTAGTACGATTATTGTCGGTATCATTCTTCTTAAATTAAAACCATATGGAATAAAGCAAGAAACATCACTAAAAATGGCTGCATAAAACAAGATACCGAAAGGTATCTTGTTTTTATGCAAATTATAACAACTATTGATCCACTTATTTAATGTAATTAAGATTTCCATCTTACATTTAACATATCTCTTTCCAGTATGCGGAAAAAATCATAATCACCAATTGGTTCTGTATACAACTAAAAATCCGAACGTACAGATTTTAAAAGCTCTTTTACTAAAATTGGTACATTTTATTGTATATTAGTGACAAGTACTATCGCTTCGCTTGTGTAACATTTACGAAACTTTCTATATAATCCTATACCTAATACGAATATTAAGATTTTATATTGATTTAATATTCGTGTTTGGTATAATACTCATGTGTTAGAGACTTATAGGAGGACTTATTCATGTTTGAAAAATTATTTAAACTAAAAGAACACAAGACAACAGTAAGAACTGAGATTATGGCAGGGATTACAACTTTCATGACAATGGCTTACATACTTATTGTAAACCCTGATATGTTATCAACAACAGGTATGGATGCCGGAGCTGTTTTTACAGCTACAGCACTTAGTGCTGTTATTGGTACATTGGTTATGGCATTTGCAGCTAATTTACCATTTGCACTTGCACCAGGTATGGGACTGAATGCATTCTTCGCATTTACAGTATGCGGTATTATGGGTTATAGTTGGCAATTTGCATTAACAGCAGTTTTATTAGAAGGTATTATTTTTATTGCACTTACATTTTTAAATGTAAGAGAAGCAATTATCAATGCTATTCCAATGAACCTTAAACATGCAATTTCAGTTGGTATTGGTTTATTCATATCATTAATTGGTTTAGTAAATGCAGGTATCGTTCACAGTGGTAAATTCCATGTTGGTGATGATCAATTAGGTGGATTAATAGTTGAACTTGGAAACATTACTTCACCATCAGCATTAGTTGCTTTATTTGGAATTGTACTCATTGGAGTATTACTAGCTAAGAATGTTAAAGGTGCCATCTTAATTGGTATTTTAACGACGACGATTGTTGGTATTCCATTTGGTGTTACTGATATTTCAGCATTGAACTTCAATGGTTTTATGCCTCCATCATTAAAGCCAATTTTATTCCAATTTGAATTTGAAAGTATATTTACATTAGATATGTTTATTGTTTTACTTACATTCTTATTTGTTGATATGTTTGATACAGTTGGTACACTTGTTGGTGTATCAAGTAAAGCTGGTCTTTTAGATGAAGAAGGTCGAGTTCCTAATGCTAAACAAGCTTTATTAGCAGATGCAGTAGGTACAACTTTCGGAGCTTGTATTGGTACAAGTACAGTAACAACTTACGTTGAATCAGCTTCTGGTGTTGCTGAAGGTGGTAGAACAGGTTTAACAGCACTTTCAACTGCAGCAATGTTTTTCATAGCATTATTTATGGCACCAATTTTCTTAGTAGTTCCATCTGCTGCAACAGCTCCTGCATTAATCATCGTTGGATTGTTTATGATGTCACCAATTACAAAAATTGATTTTAGTGATTATACTGAAGCATTACCAGCTTTCTTAACAATGATTATGATGCCACTTAGTTATTCAATCGCTGATGGTATTATCTTCGGTGTTTGTTCATATGTATTTATCAAAGTATTTTCTGGTAGAGGTAAAGAAGCCCCTGCTTTAACATATGTATTAGCTGCTTTATTTATTGCTAAATTCGTATTTAAATTCTAGATAACTTGAAAGGATATCCACATTGGATATCCTTTTTTTTAGTGTCTATTTAAGATTATTTGCTCATCATTATGAATGGTCTTCTTTACCATATCTAATAGAACCTGTGGATTATAACGATGGTCATAATCTCTGTTAATGTGCATAAGCTGTTGCGATGATAGATGTCTTACATCTACAGTTGAAGTACCTAGTTCTAATTCTAATTCGATTTGTCTAGCCTTCATATTAATGAGTTCATGAATGGTGGTATTCATAACCTCACCTCCTTACCTGTTATATACCCGAAAATAAAGAAAAGAAGCAGAAAATCTGCTCCTATATCACTTCTTCTTTTACAATGACTTCATCATCATTATTTTGATACATTATATTACATTCTACTGCATGAAATTGAGGTTTTCCTGACTCAGTATGATAGCCATTTTCATAAAGAATTCTTGACTTACCAATCGGCCAGTAACTATCACTATTAATATTATCAGCAACGTGTAAGTACTCAGGTACTGACTTTCCAATATGTTCTAAAATATACTCATCTTCTACATAATCCTGACTATTAAATACTCGAATAATTTCTTGTATTTGATCAATGTTAGTCATTTCAGTTCTAGGAGTTATAGCACTTCTAGCATATTGAACCCTACGATCTTGACTCGTCATCGTCCCATCTGTTTCAGCATGCGATGGTGAAGGCATAACCACATCAGCATACTCAAGCAAGACTGAATAATACTCCCCCTGTACCATAACAAACTCAAGGGTATCTGCTAGATTAACAGTCAAATTATCATCCATGATGATCAATCCTCTCACTTCACCACTTTGAATTTTATCATTGAGTGCCTTTGTATTCATTTTGATACCTAAATCCACCATACCTTGCGTATTACCATCTTCTCTTAACTGGATAATACCATTTCTAGGTCTGCCTATATGTTCTGTCATAACGGCAATTTCAGCCACTAACATCATGGCATCATCGGATAATTTACTTCTATCGCAAACAAACATAACATTTTTCTTTGATAATATTTCTTTGGCTATATGTTCAGCATCAATAGAAACTTTAAAGTCAGACAAACTCTCTCTGAAGGCTTCAATACCATCACCTTTATTATAGCCTGTTTTTTCTAGAGTATATTTTGCAATACCTTTCAGTAATGATAAATCATCCTCATAATAACAAGCAGTTGCCCACTGATCTTCCTGTGTCTTTTCATCACCAATAACAATCATTTCTACACCCTTTTGTGCAGCTTTTTTTATTCTGACACCTAAGACAGGTTGTGTTTCCATAATACGTGTACCAATTGTTATAATCATATCTGTATATTCTAACTCGGTTACGACATTTGTTGAAACATCATAGCCAAAGACATCTTTCAGACCTTTAGAGTAACCCTTATTAGCATATATATTTTCAGTTTTAAACGTCTCATTAGCTAATTTTTTTGCCAAGTAGATTGTCTCATTAAAATATTTTCCTGAAACAATTGTAGCCATTGAGTTATCACCATATCTAAGGTTTATACTTTGTGCTTTTCTTGCTATATAAAGAATGGCTTCGTCCCAGGAAACTTCTTCGAGCACACCATTTTTTCTTACCATAGGCTTTCTGATACGTCTTTGATTTTGTTGTAATACAAGATCAAATCGTCCCTTTTTACATAACAAACCTTTATTAATCGAATCAGTTGTTTTTGGCAATGATCTTAACAACATTGATCCTTTAGATTCTAATTCAATGGAACAGCCTAAACCACACTGATTACAAACCGTCTCTGTAAGATCACCCTCAAGAGGTACAGGTTTTTGAACCAATACTTTTTCTTGTAAAGCTCCTGTTGGACAGACGTGAACACATTGGCCACATGAAATACAATCGGTATCAGATAAACTCATGTTAAAGGCTGGTTGTACAGAAGCGGAAAATCCACGGTTAGCGAATCCCAATATCCCTTGATCCATAACCTCTTCACATATACGTACACACATACCACATAAAATACATTTATTTGGATCTTTAGTAAAGTAAAAATGTTCCTCATCCAATGGCAATGATTTTTTGGTGCCATCAAAACGTATCGGATCAACATCGTACTCATTTGAATAACTAAATAAGTCACATTCAAACGAATCCATACATCCACACTCTAAACATCTATTTGACTCTGTCAAAACCTCTTTATCTGAATAGCCATGTACAACTTCTTCAAAATTGTGCACTCTTAGATCTGGTAATTCATGACTCATATGTGTTTTTTCTTGCCTAGGAATATGTTTTAAGTCATCTGATGTAACATCCTTTTTAACCGTATATAATGGCGAATGAACAATGAAGTCACCCTTTAAGTATTTTTTAATTACTTGAGATGCATATTTACCATCAGCGATTGCTTGGATAGCAATTCCAGCACCATCATTGACTGCATCACCTCCAGCAAAGACACCATTAAGATTTGTCATAAATTGATCATTGACAGATATATTGCCTCGCTCATTGAGTGTAACATCTTCAAAACCTTCAGGCATAAGTCTTTGACCTACCGACATAATCACTGAATCTACAGATAATATTTCTTCTTCACCAGTAGGTTCTACACCCCTTCTACCAGAAGCATCCTTTTCCGTTTGTCTCATTTTTTCTAATCGAATATGAGTGACTTTCCCAGCTTCATTTGAAATAAACTCAACTGGATTTGATAAAAATTTAAATACCACTCCTTCTTCTTCAGCTTCTTCTATTTCGATATCAACTGCTGGCATATCAGCTTTGGTTCTTCTATAAATTGCATAAACTTCTTTGGCCCCTAAACGAATAGCTGTACGACATGCATCCATAGCGGTATTACCACCACCAATAACTGCAATTTTATTCCCTGTTCTTATTGGCTTGTTAATTGCAAATTTATTCAAGAATTCAATACCGCCAATAATACCTCTACTGTCTATTCCTGGACATCTCAAGTAAGAACTTTTCCATGCACCAATTGATATATATACTGCATCAAAGTGATTTCTAATATGTTCTAAAGTCATATCTTGACCAATACGAGTATTCGGTATTAACTTCACACCCATATCTTCAATTATTGTAATTTCTTGTTGCAAAACATCTTTTGGTAAACGGTATAATGGAATACCATACTTAAGCATTCCACCAAACTCAGGCATAGCTTCATATACAGCCACATCATGACCTTGACGTCTTAAGAAGTAGGCTGCAGATAAACCTCCTGGTCCACCACCAATAACAGCGACTCTCTTACCTGATGTAGCACCTACCTCAGGAATATATGGTGCATCAGAACCTAAATCCAAATCTGCTACGTATCTTTTTATCCAAGCTATAGATATCGAATCCTCTACCTTTCCTCGTCTACAATTAGTTTGACATGGATGCGGACAGACTCTGCCAATACTAGCCGGTAATGGCAAATCTTCTTTAATCAATTTTAGTGCTTCTTCATACTCTTTATTTGCTGTTAAACCTACATAACCTTGTACATCCACATTTGATGGACAATTTAGCATACAAGGTGCTTTACAATCTCCTTCATGATCAGAAAGCATCAACTCCAAAGTTGTTTTTCTTGACTCTCTTATTCTTTCCGAATTTGTTCTTATGACCATACCGTCATCTATTTGAGTTGAACATGATCTAATTAGTCTAGGACTGTTTTCTATTTCGACAACACACATACCGCATGATCCATAATGCTTTAACTTATCATCGTGACATAAGGTAGGTATTTCAAAACCATGATTTTTTGCAACTTCTAATATTGTATGCCCTGTATGGCAATTGATTTCTACACCATTTATATTAACTCTTATTTGTGACATGTATCCTCCTACGTTCTAGAAATTGCATTAAATTTACACTTATCAACACACTGACCACATTTTATACATTTATCTGTCTCAATTAAATGTTTTTTCTTTAGTTGACCAGAAATCGCACTTGTAGGACATACTCTTGCACAAACTGTACACCCGACACAATTATCTTCAATTCTGTATGTTAATAATTCACTACAACTTCCTGCTCTACATTTCCCATGTAAATGCTCCTCATACTCATGTCTAAAGTACTTCAGAGTAGTTAATACAGGATTTGGTGCAGTTTGACCTAGTCCACATAAGGATCCCTCTTTTATTTTATATGATAACTCCTCAAGTAAATCAAGATCTCCTTCACGGCCTTTTCCAGTAGTAATTCTATCTAATATTTCTAACATTCTTCTAGTACCAATTCGACAGTAAGTACATTTACCACATGATTCCTTGCAGGTAAACTCTAAAAAGAATTTAGCCATCGAAACCATACAAGTAGATTCGTCCATAACAACCATACCACCAGAACCAACGATTGCTCCAGTTCTATTAATTGCTTCGTATTCCACAGGTGTATCTAATAGAGCCTCTGGTATACAACCTCCAGATGGACCACCTAGTTGTACAGCTTTAAAAGGTTGGTCATCTAAAATACCACCACCAATATCATAAATAACTTCTCTTAAACTCATACCCATTGGGACTTCAACTAGGCCACCTTTTTTTATCTTACCGGTAAGTGCAAATACCTTAGTACCATTGCTCTTCTCTGTACCCAAGTCTGAAAATGTTTTGCCTCCTTGCAGCATTATCCACGGTACATTGGCTAAAGTTTCTACGTTATTGATATTTGTAGGATAATCATAGTATCCTTTTTGAGCCGGGAATGGTGGCTTTAATCTAGGCATACCACGTTCGCCTTCTAACGATGCAATAAGAGCTGTCTCTTCACCACAAACGAATGCACCAGCACCAGCTTTAATGCTTAAATTATATGAGAATTCGCTTCCAAAGACATTTTCTCCTAAGAATCCTTTCTCTTTCGACTGTTGTATTGCCATTTGTAAACGTTTGATAGCAAGTGGATACTCAGCTCTTACATATACAATTCCTTTACTTGCTCCAATAGCATAACCAGCAATCATCATCCCCTCAATTAAGCTATGTGGGTCACCTTCTAATACCGAACGATCCATAAATGCTCCTGGATCACCTTCATCAGCATTACAAACCATATACTTGGTATCACCAGGAGAATTGTATGCAGCTTGCCATTTAAACCATGTAGGAAAACCTGCTCCACCTCGACCTCTGAGGCCTGAAGATTTTATTTCATTGATTACATCTTGTCTTGATCCTTTTAAACAGGACTTAATGGCCTGATATCCATCTCTTTTAATATAATCATCTATATTCTCAGGGTTGATTAAACCACAGTTTCTAAGAACGATCCTATGTTGTTTATGAATCTGATCAAATTCTGAATCAGTATTCATTTGATCTAATTTTCCCTCTTTAATTTTTTCTATTATATCTTTAGCAAGTTTTTCATCTACTTGTACATACCGTCTAACACTCGGACCATCGTATACATCTACAATAGGCTCCTGGTAGCAAGTACCTACACAACCAGTAATCTCAAATGTTATATCTAAGTTCATATCCTTTGCATGAACTCTTAAGACATCCATGACTTTGTCAGCACCAGCAGCTATACCACATGAACCTGAACCAATAACTACTTTCATTGTGCCTCCTCCTGTCTTATTTTCTTGATAATAGATTTAACATTTTCTCTTGATAACTTAGCATAAGTCTGATCATTAATCATCATCACAGGTGCCAAACTACAACATCCTAAACAAGCCACATTAATATATGTAAATAAACCATCAGCAGTTGTTTTCCCTTCTTCAACACCTAGAACCTCTTTTAATGCCATTTCTATCGCTGCTGAACCATTAACATGACAAGCTGTACCTTGACAAAGCATTATTAAATTTTTTCCAACAGGTGCCATCCTAAATTGTGAGTAAAATGTGGCTACGCCATAAACCTTTGCTTCTTTTATACCGATTACTTCCGATATTCTATTAAGTGCCATTCGCGGCAAGTATCCATATGATTCTTGAACATCTTGAAGCAATGTAATTAAGTTTGAATTTTCTGAAAAATAAGTATTCAAAATGTTATTAACAGGCTCTAAATCTACAACCTCAATTTCATTATTACATTTACATGTCATCTCTTTCCCCCTATAATAATCACGATTAGAGTTATCTGACAATTGCATATAACCCATCATAGTATAACATTTTGTTAATAATTAATCAATAAGATGTCTACTTTAAGCAAACGTTTTCACAACATTGTGAAAGATTTGTTGCAAATTTCACAATTATTATTGGTGATGTGAAATATTATTCCCATATCATGATGAACACAAGATAGCCAATAAAAATAAAATAATCACAATTTCAAAAGAAATTGTGATTATATATATTATCTTAAATAAACATCAATTCTATCCAATTTTCTCAGATCGTACCGATCTATGATATCTATTAATTTCATAGGATAATTTGGATCTGTTGCATAACCGCATCTTCTTATAGCATATGCAGCTAATGTACTATCATACATAACTTCTCTATATGGTTCATATCTTGATCGATCAAGTAAAATTCTTTTATGATCTAACCAGCTTTCTTCGACTGTATTGTACGCTCTAAAATCTGCATCAACTCTAAATGATACTCCATTATAAACTTCCCATGTATTTGAAGTGACAGATCCATTTGTAGCAGAGCCTTTAATCCCGAAGAGATTATACGAGAAATTGCCGCTGTACTTATCTACTGGTACATATTGTCCCCATCCCGTCTCTAAAATAGCTTGCGCTACCTGTAAAGAAGCAGACATACCCGTTTCATTAAATGAATTAGTAGCAAGGTCTGAGACAAATGCTTTAAACTCTGATTTTTCAATGATTGGTCTTGATCCAAATAAATCATCTAAATAAACATTCAAGCTAACAGTTTCTGATTTAATAAGATTACCTTCATAATAGCCTGTTGCATAAACACTAATTTTACCAGACTTATTAGGAGAGTACTCATAAGAATCGTCCAATGATAATCCCGACTCTAATACTTGATCTTCATTTTGAATCAAATGATAAGTAATGTTTTCCATAAGCACATTACTACTTACTGATAAGGTCGCATCTTTTGTTAATACTTGATTAGGTCCAACACCTTTAAGTAATAATTTTGGTGTACCATCTATAGTTACTTTTTTTGCAGGACTTGTAATAATTTGATCATTTACATCTTTCACTTTTACAATCAGTTCTTTTTCACCATGATATTGCATATCAGGAAACCATTTATAGCTCCCCCATGGTATTACAGCTAATGTTTCTTCTTTTCCTGTAACAACATCTCTTAAAACAAAAGTGGTTTCCTTAACATCAAAGTTTCTAGAAGCAATTAAACTCACCTCTTTTGATATCGTGCTTCCACTTGAAACACCACCCATATATAGATATCTTTCCATATCAAAGGTTACGGTTTTCTTGTCGCTATAATGTGGTTGATCAAATCCATCATATGCAATGACTTGGAAAGTATAATCACCATTCTTTTCAGTTGTTGGTTTAAATGTATAACTACCTATAGGATCACGTTTTGAAACCTTAGTTACATCACCAGTCGCAACTCGAGTAATCTCATAGTTAATATATTTAGGAATAAAATTCATCGATTGAGAAACTGTAATAGATTCTTTTGAATAATCATTCAAACCATTAAGGGTAATTACAGGCTCAACATCTATCATCACAGGTACAACATCACCTGCAATGAAATCTCTATTAGAATCATAATATCCAGCGACTAAAAGCTTATTACCTTTGTCTTCAACTTTAGGAATATACCTAATAGCAGAACCATTGTTACTACTTGCTACTACAAATCCCTTCATATCATACGGATCCAATAGAAGTAATTTTAATGATTCATAATCATACTTTCCATCTACTTGTATAATTGTGTCAGTCGTGATAGTTTCACCAGGACTTATGTTAGTAATAGACATATCATAAAAGGATTTATAGTCTACTGATTTTAAATCGTCTACACGAACTTGTCTTGTACTACCATCCCAACTTACATCTACCCCAAACAAATTACTAATTAGTCTCACTGGTACATAAGTACGGTCATTGTAGATTATTGGTGCAACATCACTCATCTCATATTTTCCATTAAACTCAAATATCGGACTATCTATCCAGAGCTTAATCTCGTTAGAACCTTTTGTGATTTCAACAGTTCTTTCTACGCTGTTCCAAGAAACTTTGCCACCAAGTTCCTCAGATACAAATTTAACTGGCACTAATAACCTATCATTTCTTATAATAGGGCTTGAACTCTCTGTGATATTCACATCATTTACAAACAGTTGAATGTCTGTACCAAATGCGACTTGTGTTAGTAATACAATTAATAGTATTATAGTTATTATTTTTTTCATCTTGTCACCTCACTCATACTTAATATAACACGAGAACACGATATGAGAATATGACATAATGTCCAACTTAAGAATAGATTAATACAAATTAAATCCTTTTGTAACAATCCTAAGTATAATGTCTAGTTTTCTGCAGATTATAAAAATGTATACCTTCAATAACTCTTTTCACTTATCAAAATTCTTCATTTGCCTAACAAAAAAATCTCTTCATAAGAAGAGATTGGTGGTCAATGCGGGACTTGAACCCACGGCTTCTTCCACGTCAAGGAAACACTCTACCAACTGAGTTAATCGACCATATATATATTATATTAATCAAAATAATTCTTTTTTTCAATATAATTATTAAAACAAAGTAAAAAGACATGTTTCCATGTCTTAAGTTTATTTACCTTTACCTTTATTTTTATTAGAATCCTTACCCTTTGAGTCATTATTCCCAGGTTTATTCTCTTTCTTTTGACTTAAATACATTTCTTTAACATTCATTTTGATTTCTTTATACAATGCCTCATCTTTAACATCTATAAGCAACGCTCTTTGATCGTCAACAAATTTTCTAATATCTTTATCATCCGTTAAATAGAGTTCATCCAACCATGTTTCAACTTCAGAAATGTCAATTTTTTCTTCAGTTTCAATCGCTTCTTCTACTTCCTTAGGATCATCACCAAAAGTTGTGCTCCAGATTTTTTGGTAAGTATGTTTGTGCGGTTCCCAGAGATCTTTTGCCTCTTTAATTAAATCTACAGCACTTCTATGACTTGTAATTGAAAATTCACTAAAATCATCGTTATAATAAAAATTATCTAAGAAATCATTAAAGGTTTCTTCACCTGCTCTTCTAACAACTTCCAAGCGACTAACAAAATCTCTTAATGTATCTAAATCATCAGATTCAAACACAGAATCCTCTTCATGACTCTGATCCAATTCTTTTTGATAGTCTTGTTTAACCAACTTCCATAAGTCTCTAGCTCTGTTTTTCATTAAAACCAACGAAGGATAATCTTCTAGATATTCCGTTGGAATGTCATTATCATGTTTTAGTATTTTCACAGCATCTAAAAATGATTTTATTTCATCATAATTAGCATCTGATTCTGTAACTATAGACAGTTTACCCATAAATTCTAGATAAGATGCTTCTAAATCATCAAGTTCCTCTAAAACAACATTGTCTTCAAAAACAGTTATATCTTCCTCAACTATTTCTGTTACTGTTTTATCCTCAATAGAATTATCTTCTACAATTTCCTTAATTTCTTGTTTACCTAAACTACGATTACTTCTTTTAGCTTCTTTCGCAGTTTCTAGGTCACTCTCGACATAAATAATTCTTACATTCTCAATAGGTTCAATGTTTTCTTCAAGATATTCAGTAATCATGTTACTTAACTCATCTGCTTCTTCTTCATTATAAGTAACTGAAGATATTAAAATATCGTTCTTCTTCTTAGACAAATATTCATGTTCATCAGCATTATCAATAATTTTCTCAATAACCACCATAACATTTAGACCAATCATATCATCATCAAAAATATTTTCAGCATCTTTATTAAGCGGAGTAATCTCTGTAACATTTTGCTCATCGTTGATACTTAATTCTAAGCTAGGATTAATGTCTATTGAGATTAGTGCATAAGGATTAACTGAGGTAATATTACCTCCAATAATAGCAAATAACATCAAGCAAGCTACAGTTGCAAAAGTCAATACCTGCTTTTTAACTCTAGGTGACTTGCTCGCAGAATCATAAATATCCTCATTCAAGAAATAGATTTTTTTTCCTACTACAAGATTTTTTTTATGACGAACACGGATATACTCTTGTTCATCAGTTAGCAGTATAGCATAAGCATCTTTTACTTTTAATACTAAACCTTTGTTCATAACATCACCCATCTTTCCCTTTTCGTATACTATACAACTGGGGAAGTAATTTTGGGTACCTTCAACTATAAAAAGTGATATTATACATCACTTATTTTTGAATTTCTCTTTTGACTCTGTCAATCGTCATACCAATAAACTTCTCTATTGCTATTAATCTATTTTCATCCTTTAAGGTATACAAAATAAACGATTTACCCTCTTGTCCTGCTCTACCTGTACGACCAATTCGATGTACATAGTTTTCTTCATCATCTGGAAGATTGTAATTAAACACATGTGTTACATAAGGTATATCCAATCCTCTTGCCGCGACATCAGTTGCAATTAAATACTTTAGTTCCGTAGTCTTAAACTGTTCCATTACGTATTCACGCTTTGCCTGTGTCATCCCACCATGTAATACTTCTACATCAAAACCATCATCTTTCATACTACTCAACAAAGAGTCACAACCTTTTCTTGAACGACAAAAAATAATTGCCTTCTTTGAAGATTCATCTTTTAATAACGTCTTAAAATCATCGTATTTTTTTCTTCCTGATGTTTCAACAACCAATTGAGAGATTGTATCAAGCGTAAGTTTTTTCTTTGGTGCAACAACATGAACAGGATTATCTAGGTAATGCTTAGAAAAGGAGTTAACTCGGTGATTTAACGTTGCCGAAAAACAAAGCGTTTGTCTGTCTTTTGGCAAAAACTTGATTATTTTCTTGAGCTCCTCTTTGAAACCTATGTGAAATAGTTGATCAGCTTCATCAACTACCAACGTTTTCAAATTTGCACAGTCAAAAGACTGTCTTTTAAGATGATCCAATATCCTTCCTGGAGTACCTATAATCATATTGACTTGATCTTTCAACACATGTAGCTGAGCATTTATATCTTGCCCACCATAGGCTGCTAAAATGTTAACTGATTTCATTTCCAATAACTTTCTTGCTTCTGATGTTATTTGAATAGCAAGTTCTCTTGTTGGTGCAATAACCATCACCTGAACACCATTATTATTATCAATCGTTTGTATAAGCGGTAATAAAAAAGCCAAAGTTTTTCCAGTCCCTGTTTGTGCTTCACCAAGAACATCTTTACCGGAAAAAATTGGCGGAATCGCCAATGTTTGAATTGGTGTTGGATCAATTATATTTTGACACTCTAATGCATATACCATTTCCCATGATAAACCTAATTTATAAAATGACATATTTCTCCTTTTAACTATAATTCTTTATTATTTTTAATAAATATTTTGATTGAAACTTTTCACCTACAAGTAATTGTTTAATTGGCGATAACTTTAAGAAAGCTCCTATAAATGCAGCCATGAATCTATGGCTCGCTATAGCATGATTATCGAATATTAAATTCTGAAGTGTGTTTGTTTCTATTGCCTCAAGAACCAACTTGTGAACCGTATTAACAGGCGTAAAAATTCGTTGTTCTCTTTTTTCCATAGTAATTGCATCTAATTTACAGACACGTTCACAAACCCCACATCCAATGCAAAGTTCGCTATTAAGTGAGACTTCATCTTTAAAATTAAAACATCCCATAGGACAAACCTCAAGACATTTTTTACAACTCACACATTTTGCATTTATTGTGGCAATAAAATTTGATGAACTTATGGTCTGTGGTACGCCCATTTTTTTTGCACCTTTTAAGGCCATACAACAACATCCACAGCAATTACATATAAAACCTACATCATCTTGTACATTTTCTGCAAATTGAATCAAATTATGTTTATATGCTTCTTCAAGTATTTCCAAAGCTTCTGCTTTACTGATTAATCTAGCATAGCCGTGTTTTGATAGTGATTTCGAAAGGCCATTGATTGACAAGCAAACCTCTTGTGGCGCATCACAAACTTCACCCAAATGTTCTGCTTTATGTCTACAATAACATCTACTGACACCAATACTTTCAGCTTGCTCTAGAATATAGGTTGTCTTCTCATAATCGAGTACATATGCATAATCAGCTGATTGAATACTGTTTTCATTAACAAGAATTCTGCCTATCGGTGTTTTCAAGTTTAACAGATTTCTCATAAAGTCTTCTTCTGTTTCTAAATATTGATGAAACAATTCGCTCAGAAGTTTTTGATCAAAGTGTCCACCAGTTCTCATAAGAGCAAACTCGAAAAAACCAATCATTGGTGGTGGTACAACATACCAGTCATTCATGTCTAACAACAAAGCCTTTTCAGATAAGCTATTCAGAACTTCATAACTTTCTACTTCACTAAGTTTCCATATCTTAGCTGCATCTGTGACTCTAAAAGGTTTTATAGGTAATTTTGAAACCAAAGAGGCTTCTTCATGCGTAAACATGACCTTCAAAATTTCATACAAAGCTTCAGATTCTGGAGCTCCTTGTGGAAATCTATTGTATCTATCTATCAATTTCTTATAACCTGTTCGTCCGGTTAAATGCGCCATATACACCTCTCTTTACAATACAAATAGTGTATCATGGATGCAAAACAAACAAAAGCTCTGAGTTTGCACTCAGAGCCATTAATCTCATTTATTATTATAATTAATTTGATAATGTTGCTTTTTCATTTACCATATTTAATACTGTCTCTTGTAATACTGAGAACTTTAAGTATGGCAGACCATACATTTCTTCGAACATACTGTAATCTTCAGAACCAGTATACTCAATAAAGTAAGCTTTAATTGCATCTTCAGTGACTTCAAGTCCAGAATCTTCAGCAATAGCTTGAATTACTAATGTAATTTGTGAATTTTCTTCGATTGCAGCTGATGATGCTTCAAGCATTGCATCTTCTGTTTCATAACCAGCATAGCTTTTAATGAAATCAGCATAAGGCATACCGTAAGAACTAGCTGTCATTTTAAAGTAATTAATTACTGAATTTTCTTGGTAAGTGATCACAGACTCAGGAATTGAGTCAATTGTTGATTCTGTTAACAAGTAATTTTGAATGTAACCCATAATAGCATTAGATTTTAAATCACCTCTAACAACTTCTTTTAATTCATCTACTGTATTAACGTTATAGTCAACAGATAAGTTCTCCACTACGAACTCGTCACTTAATTCTGGTGTTACTGGAACACTAATATAATTAACTGTAATAGCAAATATTGCATCTTTACCTTTTAATTCTTCATTACCATAATCCTCTGGGAAAGTAACTTCGATATCAAAACTTTCACCTGGTGTATGTCCAATTAGTTGCTCTAAAAAGTCATCAATGTATTGAGTTACACCAATTACTACCTCAGTACCATTTCCTCCAGTGCTACCACCTTGGAACTCAACGCCATCTACACTACCCACATAGTCGATATTAACAGCATCACCTAATGCAATCTCACGATCCATAACCTTTTCTTGACTTAAGAAATTAGCTAATATACCATCAATGTTTGCTAATACAACATCATCAGAAATTGTATGAACTTCATTCGGTACAGCAATATTATTATAATCAGGTAACTGAACAAAATCAGTTGCTTTTAAATCTGTAATAAATCCACCCTCATTAAGACCAGCAGAGTAATCAATTTCTTCAACAGCTTCTTCCTCAGTAGCTTCTGTATCAGTAGTAGTTTCATTTGTTGCTTCGTTTGTTGCTTCGTTTGTTGGTGCATTAGTACTTTCGTTGTTCTGAGAAGAACACCCTACTAATAATACACTTAGTGCTAACATCACCATAAATAGTTTTTTTAATTTTTTCATTCTCTCTCTCCAGTTCTTATTTTTTTAAGTCAGTGTATAGTATATCATACTTCGACAAATATATAGTATAAAAGTGGCAATTTGATGACAATTTAATATTTAGCGATTAATTTTATTCATTCTTAATATCTATGTTAATCATGTCCTATATGCCAATAAAAAATTCTAACCTACCATATCAAACTTATATTATATAACCGAACTAAAATATCTTTATTCATCTATCTCTTCTCTTTTAGAATGTATGTATTTTTCACCATCCCATTCATAATAATCCTTATAATAAGATCCTACAGTATTATTATAAAATGTTGAGACAATTTTGTTATTTTCAACTTTTAAATATGGACTGTTGTCTCTTGTAGTTCTTCCTGTAATATAATCCACATCAAAAGGTGTTCTTACGACACTTCCATCCTCTAATATAGTTAACAATACATATGAGTTAATATTTGTAGCTACATATTGTGATAATGCAAAGTCAATTAAACCATCATGATTGTAATCTTTGAAACTTAACTCAAATTCTGGAGCATAGAAAAATAAAATTCCATTAAACCATAATGGCTTAATTGGTGTAATGATTATGTTATCACCTTTTTTTACTTGAATCTCAAAATCTCCAATCCACTTAGAACCCATCGCATTCCATGGTTCCTCATCATTGGTAAAATAACCATCTTTTAAAACGATATCTACACCGTCATTAGAGGATATTGTAAAATTCTTTAACACAACTTTTTCATAAACATCCAAATCACGTTTTTTTATAGAAGTAAGCATTTGCATAAACTCAAGTTTCGTTGATAATAAATCATCATGCTTTGTATAATTGAATAAATAACCTTCATTCATATTTACTTGTATAAAAGCATAATAAGCATTATATGTCCCTTTAGATTCAGAGCCTAAATCAACTCCTAATGTCACAAGTTTAACCTGCCCCAAATCTGTCTGGAATGACTCTTCAAATATAATTCTAGCATCATTAGGTAACTGAGTATGAAAATCAAAATCATATTCGAATACACCAGTGATAAATCCCTCAGATTCACCGCTTATTGAATAAAAGTCCTTTCCTTTACTGTTGAGTTCAAATGCAATATTTGCATTCATATCAAAGCTATGCAACTGAGCACAATCAATAAAATCCATTCTTACTGATTTTATGGAATCACTCTTTAAAAAATACTCTAAGTCTTTTATAAATACTGGACTTCCTGGACTTGCATCATTAATAAAAAAATGACCTAAATAGGAATTTTCTCTAAAAATTAAGTAGTGACTATCGATATATGTGGGTACAATCCAGCCATCTTCAGTCATCTGCATAGCTCCTGCATAAACGATATTGTCAGGTGCTAAAGACTTGTAAGTATAATTCATTCTATAAATAGTTACTTTTAATTCATCTTCTGTGTAGACATATTCAAGTTCATCTAGTCTATACTCTGAATATTTGTATTCAGGATAATTTGCATTATCCTCATATAGTAAATTGCTAATTACTTGATGCGCTGTTTCGTAAACATGATCAAAGTATTTATAAGCTTCATTTTGATCGTTATACAGTTTAAGTAACTCTGCTTCTTTTAACTTAAGTTCATCTCTTTCTTCAACAAGGACTTCCATCTCTTCGTGCAAAAGATTAAGCTCATCTTTCTGATTTTCATCAATTAAAATAACTTGATCACCTTTATCGTCAAGTTCTGTGAGTTGCTGATTATTTAAAGCCTCTTCTTTACTAATGCTTGAGCAGCTCACTAACATTAGACAACATATTACAGTTATTATTTTTTTCATTGTCTCTCCTCATAAAAATTAGACACTCATAGTAGCAATTAAAAATGCGCCATATGAGAAAGTCATGTCATTATAATTCTACTCTATAAGTTGAATTGTTTTCCATTAACAAAGTATTAATTTTATCACCAATCAAGAGTGTTGTAAGCAGTTCTAAAAAAGCTCAATTCACAAACAATCTTATATGTCCTTATATAATAGCAGTTCATCTACACTGTCTATCAGTAAACTAGGAAAGCGTCTGACAGTTTGATAACCAGAACTTGATACATATTTTTGAGCAACTGAATTATGTTTACTAACCATTAGAAATCCTTTATCAAACTTAAATTCCTCTTTATACAATTTCTCAAAATGATTTAAATGTTCTTTTCCATAACCTCTTAATGAAACAAAGTTTAAGAGTTCACAAATCCTTCAAGGAGTAATTGCCTACCCGCTCATTTATAATCTCTCTTCTAAATGCTTTTCTATAGAGTAGCCATTTTTTATTGGAATAAACTTTGAGATTCTTGGCACGATAGCTTTTGTCGGACAATTGTAGATACATCTCATACACATCATACATTTCATTCCAAACTTAAGTTTTCCGTTTTCTTTCATTCTTATGTTATGCTCTGGGCATTCTTTTATACATAATCCACACTTAATACATCTCTTTGTACTATGCAATTCAAGTCCAAAAAATCTCGCTGCAAAAGGTTCTACTCTTCCAATCCAGTGAACCAAACGCGACTTGAAAATCAAATCATTTTGAGATACTACACATTCTTTAATATCAAATGATAACTTTTTTATCTTATTATGAGCTTCTGTTATCTGGTTTTTAATTACATCCTCAGGAAAACTCATAATAAATGTTAATGGCATCGCTATGATTTCATCTACAACAACTGGATAATGTTTTGCTTCTAACATATATCTGATATCTTTAGAAGCAGCATAGTTCAACCAAGAATCATTGCAACCTACACCAATTAAACTTACTTTGTTAAATTTATTTACAGGCATATTACTGACGAATCTTTTAACGCTCTTTGGAGCATTAAAGGCATGAATCGCATAAAGAACAATGATATGACTTGTGCTAGGTAAATCACTTGGTGATGTATGTTCCAAGGCATATACTTGATCTGTTCCTAGATGATTACTCAGCAGATCTGCAATATGCGCAGTGTTACCTGTTGGACTAAATTGGATAATTGTAAACATTTTTCCTCCATCTTAATAGGCTAAACCTACTGTTTCTTTTATATAGTTATTTTTCTCGGTAACCTCGAGTAGAAAATGAGATAAATCCTCTCTAGAAATATTCTTGCCACCCTTTGGAACACCACTAGTAGTTTTTCTATATTGCCTTGTCAACTCACCTTCTGTTAAGGATAAAGGTCTTGCAAGAGTATAATCCAAATTACTAGTCATGATATATTCTGCTGCTAACTTATGGTCATGTATAACATATTTATAGAATACTTTTAAGATGATATTAGTTATCAGATTAAATTCATCGTGAATTCCTGCAGAGGATATGGCAACTATTCTTTTAATGTCATTAGTTTTCATACAATCAACAATTACTTTTGTCATATTTGAAATCACTGTATCCTTGTCATTATCATTACCACCTAAACACGAAATAACCACATCATGTCCTATCATAGCAAAGGATAATTCATCAAAGCTTAAATCACCAATAATCACATCAAGCTTCTCATTAGCATCCATAATAATCTTACTCGGATTTCTAACATAAGCAGTAACTGTATGGCCTCTATCAATGGCTCCTTTTAAAACTAATGAACCCGTTTTTCCAGTAGCTCCAAGTAAAAATATTTTCATTTTACTCACCTTCTTCTGTAATTCGCCTAATCATATGCGTTCCTATATAGAATTCAATGGATTTTTCTAAAAAAACCCGTGTCTCCTTTTGAATATCCGAATACTCTTTCGGCCATTGGTCAGATACTGAATAAAAGCTATACAATTTTCTTATCATTTCAGGCTCACCATTGGAATATTTTTCTACCATAGTCCACATCTCTAAGGCTAAGTTTTGTGCTTCCTCACCATCAGGGGTAACCCCTAAGTCTAGCAAACTCTTAGCCTTTTTCATACATCTGACCAACCAATCTGAAGGTAGTTCCTCTTCACTATATTGTTCATGTATTTGCGTAATATTTTCTAGCATATCGTTATCTAGGAACTTAACTACCCAAAAGCTTTCGTTATTTTCCTGTATCAGCTTCACCATATTAGAATATTTTGACCAATCTACCGTGTTTAATTCCTCTATATCAGACGTAATCATCTCAATTGATTCTAATATCTTATTTGCTTTAGAAATTTGCTCTCTTATCAAGTTCGATTGTCTAGATAACATCCTTGTAACATCTTTATTTGTATTAATAGGTACTATCCTTTTCTTTATTTCATCCAATGTAAGCCCTAATGACTTTAGAGTTATGATTTGATGCAAGATCGTTATATTATGAATACCATATAGACGTCTTCCACCTTTACTAATGCTAGTTGGCTTCAAAAGTCCTATTTTATCGTAATATTGAAGTGTTCTTACTGTTATATGTGCTTTCTTTGCAAGTTCACCAACTGTCATTTGTTTATACATCATGCACCTCCTTAATTTGATTATACCTCATGACGTAACGTAACAAGCAAGTACAATCAATAATTTTTCAGGATTGATCATTTTGTTATTTTCATTGCTTACACTACATACACAAAAATATTCAAATACCAAAGCATGAAGTATCATTGCACGACTTGTTTCTGTGAATTCTATGATATATTGGGTATAATATATGTTAAACATAACGAAAGGAATTAAAATGAAGTTTTCAATACGATACAAGTTGTTCTTAATAATAATCAGTATTTTATTTTTGTCTGGATCTGCAAAAATTCTTTTGTCAATATTTTTCCAAGTTGACTTATTTATCAATGATTACAAGAACAATCTAGATACCTTTTTTATGAGTATTATTTCAACGGAAAATTCAACCGACCTTCATCAACTCGCTGATGAATTTATTGGAAACATTACAATCATTAATGAGGATGAAAGTATTTCGTATACCACATACAAAAGTTCAAGAAAAACAACGGTCTTATCTTCTAACTACAATGAATACTTGACTGAACTAAGTACAACTGATAATGACATTATCTATAGATTAATAAAATCGAAACCAGATGTGGAAGTCATTACCTATATTAGAAGACATCCTAATGGATCACTTATCATCTTAGAACTAGATTTAGGTATTATTTCAGAAGTTTACGAAGCCTCTTTCAAAATATCTGTAATCGTATCTGGAATTATATTATTAACAGGAATACTAATTTCGCTCTATGTTTCATTTCACATTACAAATCCATTATTGATGATTAATTCAAAAGCACATGAAATCTCAGACTTGGACTTTACTACAAGAATTGACTTAAAAAATAAAGATGAAATAGGTGATTTAGCTACTACTATAAATCAAATTTCTGATAAACTACAAGAAACTTTAGGTGAACTAGAAATTCAAAATGCTAGCCTCATTGATGACAAAAAGTTACTATCTGATCTTAATAATGAACTTACTATGCTATCCGAAACAGATGCACTCACTCAACTTTCTAACCGATTAAAGATAGATAAAATCCTTGAGATTGAAATCAACAGATCAACAATTATAAATAGTACTTTTGCAGTTATCCTTTTGGATATAGATTATTTTAAATCAGTTAACGATACCTATGGACACAACGTAGGAGATGAGGTTTTAAAGGAACTTTCACAAATTCTTCTTTCAAAAACAAGACAATCTGATGTTGTAGGACGATGGGGAGGCGAAGAATTCATTATCATATTGCCTGATGCAAATTTAGACAACGCATATAGTAAGGCAGAGTTACTCCGTAAAACCATAGAAAATCATACGTTTAAAGTAGCAGGTCAAAGAACTTCAAGTTTCGGTGTTGGTGTTTACAGACCAAATGAAACAATAGATGAAGTAATTTCTAAAGTAGATATTGCACTATACAAGGCAAAAGAAACTGGTAGAAATAAAGTCTGTCTAGCTGAAGATTAAGAAGGATGTAATATGAAATACCATGGAAGAATTTTAACTTTCACTGAAGGAAATACAGTACTTATAAATATTAAAGAAAGTATTAACTTAGAAGCCGTATTAGTTTTATCTAGTTACATTACTAAATTTGCCAAAGATCAATCAAATGGTTTCAATATGGTTGTTATTGTAGATAAGAATGTACTTCTACCAATGGAATGTAATGAAACTGTCATTAGCAATCAAAATAATTATTATGACCTTGGATTAATAAAAACATATCTTCTATGTAGTACAACTTTGCAAAAGGAAATATTTTCGGAATCTTATATTCATCCACTCAAACATAGGGAAAGTTACATTGTAAGTAAATCATTTGAAGAAATATTGATGAAAATCAAAGATGATAATTCAGTAGATAATAAAATTGTAGATATCCACTATGCAAGAATGTGTGAGGAATCAAGTAAGAGTAGAAATACTAATTATGATTTATTACCTGATATGTAGGAGTTTTTCACATCACATTTATTAACTAAATTAGACGTCTCATTAAGAGACGTCTTTTATGATTATATTTTCTTTACATATTTAGAACTAATCTCAAGGCGTCCTATCCCATCAACTTTACAATCAATATCATGAAGTCCATCTTCTGTTTCTTTTAGTTTGATGTTCTTAATTTTAGTTCCTTGTTTTATACCATTCGAACTACCTTTAACTTTTAGTTGCTTTATAACGGTCACAGTATCTCCATCACTCAAAATATTTCCATTAACATCTTTCCATATGTATTCTGATGTTTCCTCTGGTTTCCATTCATAACCACACTCAGGACATATCATAAATGTGCCATCATTATAGGTGTATTCTGAATTACATTTCGGACAATTTGGTAACATACTCTCTCCTATCTAAAATATGATCTATAACTAATTCCTTTACTATATTATCATTTTATCAGTTAAAAACAATATAAACTTTTCCAGTTTATTTATCTAATAGGAATGACCATGTCATGAAAATGATCAAAGAGGGTATCACAGTTTTGTGACATACCCTCTTCTTTAATAATTGTTTTGTGTTTATACAGTAAATAATATATACTTACTTGGCTTATTGCTCTAAATAATTCGCCATTCGACTTCTAAAGTTACTTTACCTTTTAAAGTTACATCTTGATTTTTCCACGAAATGATAAAATCATTATTGTCATCTACAAAATGATACGATCCATTCTCTCCAAATAACTTAAAATGAAGTTGCTCATAGTTAATTACATTGTTTATATCATTAATTATAAGTTGGCTCTCTTTAGTAACTAATGCTTTTCCATCTTTTATAAATACACACATATCGTTGATAGACAAGTTATCGTATAAAAACTTACCACTTACTATCTTCTCAGAAAAAATATTATAGAATTTACCTTCAGGTAATGATATTTCAACTTCTCTTAAGTCTTTCTGGAGAATGGGTACAACAATTAACTGGCCAAACATATATTGACTTTCTGGAAAATCACCAGTAAATTCTATATTCATATGTTTCATTAGAGTAGAGTTTTCTTCTACTGCTTTCAGATACTCTGAATATATATAAGGTAGTAGATTCATCCTTAAATTATATAACTGTCTGATATCATTAAGAATACCTTCATCACCATCAGCTATATTCCAAATTGTCCTTTCGTTATTAAACTCTCTGATCGGATCAATAGCTGAAAATTGTCCTCCAACAGGCTCACTATGAACTTGCATAATTGGTGTGAACACAGCAAACTGATTCGATCTGTAATACAGTTCTAAAGAAGGTAATTCTCCCGAGAAACCAGCAATATCGAATCCCCAATTTATTTGACCACATAAACTTGCATTAATACCAGCCCTATAAACAGCATTCAACTCCTCAAATGTAGATTTTTGATCTCCGGCCCATTGAAGCGAATAACTTTGTTGCCCTGTATAACCAGCTCGACTAAATGCAACTCCCTTATCACCTAAAAAGTCTGAGTATGCTTTGGCATATTCTAAGGAATAATTATTCTTTAACTCAATTTCAGTTTCAGCCATATGATTAGAAACCCTTGAATGTATAAACTCTCCTCCATCTGTTTTAAAACCATCTACACCAATATCAAGAAGGTATTGCCTGTTTTTGAACCACCAATTTATAGTTTCTGCATTTGAATAGTCTGGTATCATAGAACCATTAAACCAATTTCCATCTGGAATAGTATAAGCTTCATCATTTGACTGGACAACCAACTTCTCATTTCTTACCATATTCCATTCTTTTTCATGCCTAGCATTGAAAGGCTCATCATCTGGAATATCTTTTACGACTGGACATTGCCATAATAATAAACGGATACCATCATCATGTAGTTGCTCTACCATTTCTTTCGGATTTGGCCAAGGACTATCATTATAGTCAAAATCATCATATTCAAGAAATTCTTTATCAGGATACCTAGCGCCATTGAAAATGTAGAATGTAGCTTCATCTGACCACTGCTCTAATACCATAGCAGTAACAGGTATTCTATAGTTCTTTAATTTTGATCTAACATCATCTACAATCTCTTGAGAATTCCATCGATGTGCTGAAATCCATGGTCCAAATATCCATTTTGGTGCTTTTTTGATTTTACCTGTAATCTCAAGAAAATCTTTTATCATTTCTTTGTAACTGCCCTGTAAAATATATATTTCATCTTTTTCTGAGTAATCATTGGATACTTTGATTATCTCGTTAAAATTAAACTTAACTCTTGCTTTTGTTTTAATGAAAATACCATAACCATTATCCAACATAAAAAAAGGCAATGGGAAATATGTTTTTTCTCCTTGATTACAGAACTTTTCCTCTACAGTATTATCAATAGTTTTCCCAATATGATTAATTGAATTGTATCTTTCACCTAATCCAAAAACTTTACTAAATTGAGATTTAAGTATGATACAATTATCTATTGAAAGTCTGATGAACTCATCATGATATTCATTACCATTTTCTAAATTAAAGTGTTTTATAATCATGAGTTTTCTCCTTTCTAAGTACTGCTATAATATCAGCATTTTTTGCACATATATATTCAGCATTAGCCCACATTAAAGGATTAATAAAGCTATTATTCTCATTTCTAGCATCAATAGCCTCTGGTAAAAGTCCATAATCATTTTTATGATTCTCAAGCCAAAGAATAATATCTTTGTATAATTTCAAATCATCTAAAACATACGCATTTTGAGCTGCAAATGATGTGTTAAAGATCCAAGGACCATCATGATATTCTTGCTCACTATAACCATAACCATGACTGAAATAAGTTGCAATTCTAGTTAGAGTATAAAAATTAGTCTTATAATTATCATCTATTGGATACCCTAAACTTGCTCCAAAGAGTTGTGGAGTGTCATATCTTTTAACCAACTGATTATGATAATCTACATAACCATATGCAAAATATTTATCCTCTAGAAAAGTTTTGTTAACCGATTCTACCATCGTACTTATTCTATTTTTAATATAATCAATATATTCAATATTATCCTTTTCTATAAGTAATTCTAATAATCCAGCCAAACCTCCAATAATAAACATATTCGTTGAAGTAATATAAGCAGGACCATACACGCCTTCATTAACGCCACCCTCTGGTCCATATAAGCCATTCTTAGTAGAAATATTGTCCAGTATCATAGCCTCTTTCATCAACGTTTTTATGTCAATTAGAAGATCACCAGTCAAATGATAATAATCAGCAACCACCCTTAAAAGATAACCAATGAAGTCTATTTGAGAAAACACATTGTTATTGGCTCCTTCATCAGGCAATAACTTTGAATTGTATCTCTGAAAAATCTCATGGTTACTTCTTCTTGATAACTTAGCAACCAACTCAATTATTTGCCTACATTCAATAAAATGCCCACTGTATAAAAATGCTCTAGCACCATGAAGCGCATCTCTAACATAGAAACAAACATCATCATTTGCAAAATAATGCCCAGTCAGATCTGCTGGAATAAAGCCATTCATATTGATAGCCTTAAGTGCAATTAAGTTTGGGATAATACTATCATCAACAACTTTATTCGACTCTTTTAACCAATTACTCCAATACAACTTTGCCTTGCTACGCATATTATCAAAATCAGGTACCTTTTCTTGCGTTGTAATACACCATTTAAATGTATAGGTTTCATTTGGATGAAGAACGATTTTCTTAGATAATGATGCTGATATCGGCTCACAACTTTTAAATTCATGATCTAAAAAGAGATTTTCATTATAGAGTATATCTTGTATACCATGATACATAAATCCACTTGGTGTATCTTTTGAGACTCTACAAGTTGTATTCTTTTCATTAGTCAATACTTGAATTTTTTTACTCGTAGAGTTTAAATAGTATGAATGGTCATTTTTTATCAATCTAAAATCATTTTCAGTGGTGATGACTATACTTCCGATTTCAAACTCAAGTGCTTCGTGACTTGTATTAACAAACTCACATTCGAATGAGATCGTATAATCATCAGCACAATATACTGAGTCAATTTTATTGAATTTCTCATAATTAAATTCATCAACAAATACAAAGCCATCATGACAATCACTTTTAATACTTTTTACTTTTGAAGGATGACCAGCTCTTGGCTTTACGCGATCACCATAATAGCATCGATCCTCTAACTTAACAAAACTAACTGCAGAATATATATAATCCATTTCGTAATCATCTATATAGAGATGTTGTAAACCGATCGATTTTTGATCATGTATCGTTTCATTTAGACCATACAGTCCAGAAATTTTTCCACTGCCTACATAGGCAAGTCCTGGATATTTCATTACTTGATTCCTCCTTCTTGAAGTCCCTTAATAAAGTACTTTTGTGAAAATGCGTAGACCAATAATATTGGAATCAGAGAAATCAATGCACCTGCCATTAGTGTATTATATTCTGTTGCATATTGTGAATTCATTTTACTCAGAATAACTGGTAAAGTCATTTTGTCTGGATTCGTCATGACAATTAACGGCCAAAAGTAATCATTCCAATAGTTCATAAAGTTAATTACAAAAAGAGTAGTCAATGGTATTGTACTCATTGGCATGATGACCTTTAAGTATACTTGAACAAAATTCGCACCGTCTAGTATTGCTGCTTCTATAAATGCATTCGGAATATTTGTCATATATTGCTTTAAGAGAAAAATTGCAAATACATTAAAAACTGATGGCATAATTACACCTAGATATGTATTTGTTAATCCTAATTTTGTTAGTATTATAAATATTGGAATACCTGTAACTTGAATTGGAATCATCATACTTGCTAGATACAAAGTAAATAATAACTTTTTAAACTTAAAATCAAACTTGGCAAAAACAAAAGCGGCCATACTTGATGATACAATTGTGATAACAGTTGAAAATACGGTAACAAAGATCGAGTTTCCTAAGGATTTCAAAAAAGTAATTTTTGTAAATATCTTAATGTACGAATCAAAAGAAACTTCCTTAGGTATCCATTCAATTGGTATTGACATGATAGCACCACTATCTTTTAGCGAAGTAGATATCATCCAAAAGAAGGGAACTAAACTTATAGTAGTCGTGAATAATAAAACAAATATCACTGTATAATTTTTTAGTTTCAAATTTTTATTCATAATACACCCACTTCTTCTGTAACTTCATTTGAATCAATGTAATAACCAATATGATAACAAATAGAATAACCGCTAATGCTGCAGCATAGCCCATCTGATAATATCTAAATCCATAGTTGTATATTCTTTCAACCATAACTTGCGTTGATCCAAGTGGTCCTCCTTCTGTCATAACCATGACTTGAGGGAAAAGTTGAAATGAATTAATGACTGCTGTTATGAGTACGAAGAATAAGGTTGGCGTAACCATAGGAAAAGTAATACTTTTAAACACTTGCCAACTATTCGCACCATCTACTTTCGCTGCTTCTAAGATTGATTTATCAATCCCCCTTAATCCACCAAATAAGATTAACGAGAAGAAACCTAAATCTTTCCATACACTGACAAGTGCAATGGATATCATTGACCACTTAGTATCAGTCAACCATCCAGGCCCCATGATACCAAACATCTTCAAAATATTGTTTACCAGACCATATTGTGTACTAAGGGCTGTTCTCCATATCATGGCTCCAGCAACCCAAGAAGTTAATACAGGAATGAATAACAAGACTCTAAAAACGCTCACCCCTTTTGTGTCTGTATTAAATAACGATGCAATAAAAAGTGATGAAATAACCATCAATGGAATATAGATAATAATGTACTTAAATGTATTTCCCATTACGTTGTAGAACTCTTGCGTTGTAAATACTTGAATAAAATTGTCCAATCCAATTATTTCAGGAGATCCACTTATAATATCCCACGATGTCAAACTTAAGTATACCGTTGATATCATTGGGATCAATGAAAATACAAGGTAACCTAGTATACTTGGTATTAAAAACAATAATACCCATTTATAATTTCTTGTCAAAAAAAGTTTCAATTTGACCTCCTCATAGATAGGGCTCTTCTTTGTAGAAGAGCCTCACTTACTACTCAACAGGATATTTAGAAGAAATATCTGCTTGTGCCTTATCTAAAGCTTCTTGTGCAGTCATCTGTCCTGCTACTACTTGTTCAAGGTAACTGCCAAGAATATCTGCAATAGCACTAAAGTTCTCTAACGATGGTGGCATTACTAAATAATCTAAAGAAGCGATAACAGCTTTTTTATTTGCAGGTGGTGATACACTTAAATATGTATCAGTAATTTCATCAGTCAAGGCAACTGGAAGATCCCAATTGGCATCCAATCTGATTTTAGCTGCTTCTGCACTACCTGAAACAAATGATGCAAATTTTATAGCCGCTTCTTTTTTATCTGATTTTTCGCTTACTACAATCGCATCAGAGAAAAAATGTGTCGCTTTTTCTTGAATGCCTGGTTCTACAACGATGTCCCAATTAAAATCGCAATTTTCAGTAAAATCCGGGAACGCCCATATCCCTGTAACAATCATACCTAAACGACCCGATTTGAACAAGTCCCAGTCACCCATTCCACCCATTTGATCTGGATTAGGTGTTACATTGGAACCATTAATTCTGTCTACCATCATTTCTAATGCTGTAACATTTTCATCTGAATTTAAGGTATATGCAGTCTGAGACTCATTCATCATTGAGCCACCATTTTGCTCTACTGTTTTATAAAATTCCCATGTTTGAATCGGTCTAAATACACCAAAATACTCTTCTCCTAAAGCACGAATTTCTTTTGCAGCTGCTAATTCATCATCCCATGTCCAATCAGCTGTAGGATATTTAACACCTGCTTTATCAAACAAATCTTTGTTATAGATCATAACAACATTAGAAAACTTTGTTGGCAATCCATATTGCGTTCCATCAATTGCAAATGCTTCAAGAGTTGTTGGGTGTATTTGAGAAGTATCAGCACCTTCTATTTTTGAAATAACACCCTTACTTTGATATGCTCTAAAGTTTTCAATATTTAATTCAAATACATCTGGTGTCGAATTTCCAGCAATCGTTGTTGCTAATTGTTGAAAGTAATCACCAAAACCATAAGTTCTTACTTCAACCTTGATATCAGGATTTTTACTTTCAAAAGCTTCCACCATCTTTAATAGTGTTTCCTCATTAGCACCTGACGACGAATAATTCATAAATGTAATTGTAGTTACCCCATCATCACTTGAGTCATCGGTAGCAGAATCACTACTACATCCAAATAGTACCAACATCATTGCAAGTGACAATAATAAAATTTTCATAATATTTTTCATACATCTTCTCCCTTCATTTTCCTATTAATATTTATATTACTCAAGACATTTAGTTTATCTATCATGTCTTAAATTAGTAATCCTTTTTTGCTCTTATTTCTTTAACAATTTAAGTTTAACGTTATACTAACTTGCTAAAAAAAAATCATTTCACTGACTCTTTTTCTATAAGGTTCACTGGTAGTACAACATTTTCTTTGTACTCATTATCATTAATGACTTTTAGCATCAAGTCAACGGTTTCTTTTCCCTTTTGATAAATATTCTGCTTAACAGTTGTTAATTTAGGACTGCTAATTTCGCTAACAAATAGTCCATCAAAACCAATTACTGATACATCTTCAGGAACTCTCTTTCCAAGTTTTTTAATCCCTTCAATAATCCCAAAGGCAATCATATCTGAAAATGCAAATACCCCATCTAGATTTTTTTCCACTATTCTTTTAGCGACTTTAAGACCATATTCATACGATGGATAACCCTGGAAAACATTACTTGAATCAATACTTCTATCATGTAGTTCTAGACCTTCAAGGAAACCTTTGTAACGCTCTTGAGATACCCCTTTTGATGATATATCAGTACATGCAATACCTACTTTATTACAGCCTCTTTCAATAAGATAATCTGCAGCTAGTCTACCACCACTTCTATCATCATTGACCACGGTACAATAGTTTTCTATATCATCCACATAAGAATCAATCATAACATATGGAATATCAAGTTTTCTTAAATTTAAATCAAACTGCTTCTGATCTGTTCCTAATACAATCACCCCATCTGCATTCCACAGTTTTAATGACTGAACATAAACTTCATCTTCTGACACAAACCTTAACATCATATAATACTTATTATTTCTTAAGTTGTACTCAATGCTGTTTATAATCTCGCCATAGAATGGATTGTGCATCGCATAATCTTTATCAGGATCATCATCTAAAGTCTGAGGTATGATCAAAACAATAATATGTGAATTTTTAGATACCAAAGTTCTTGCAGACATATTTGGAACGTAATTAAGTTCTTTAATAACTTTTTCAACCTTCTCTACAGTTGATGCTGATACTTTATTGTGTTTTTTATTAATGACATTAGATACTGTCATTGGGCTAACACCAGCCAATTTTGCTATTTCTTTAATTGTCGACATTGTACACTTCCTATCTAGGTTTAACGTTATACCTAAACTATATTACAAACGTTTTCATTTGTCAAATAAAAATTAGAGTCAAATAAACATTACTTTCTAATAATGTAATTAACACCAGTACATCGTAATAATAGAAGTTTTGTCAAATAAAAATTTCACTAGAAAAAGTTATAGAGTAGTCTTCCCTATAGTAAATTATATAGAATATCAAAAGAACTACAAATATATCTTACTATACCTTAGATAACAAGTCCCCTACTGTATTACATTTGATAACACGTGTATTTTTATTCTTAAAATATGATTAGAATAACATTAATAACATTGACCACAGTATAAATAAAGCACTATAATAGCTAATATAATAACACGTGTAATTTTATTAGGAGGCGTTAATGGCTAGAAAAAAAGTTTTAAGTAAAGATCAAATACTGGAATGTAGTTTTGTGATGATTAACACAATAGGACTTGATAAAGTGACAATTCGTGCAATTGCAAGCGAGTTAGGGACATCTACTGCACCAATATACTCTCATTATGAAAAGATGAGCGAAATAAAAGATGATTTATCACATTACGTTGATCAGAAGTTAATGAACTCACTTCAAAGAGAATATACAGATAATCCATTTTACAATATCGGTGTTGGCTTATTAACCTTTGCATCTGATTATAAAAAGGTATTCCAGACATATTATTTGACAAACAACACACTTATAACGAGAATTGTAGATTCCTCACCTGATTTCATTAATAACATGAGGACTGATCCTTTTCTGTCTTTACTTAATGAGGATAGACTACAATCACTCATAGATGATATGTGGGTTTATACTTTTGGACTAACAGCAATCATATGCATTAACAACGAGCCTGACAATCTAAAAAGCTACTTAGATCAACTAGAAAAAACTGGTGAAAGATTAATTATGTATCACTTATTCAGTACTGGAAATATTGAAAAATGCTTTACTATTATTAGTCAAGATTTGCACAAGTGTGCAAAGAAAGTCCCTTGTAATTAAGGAGGTAACTGTGAAATTATTAGTTATAAATGGTATTCCAGAAGGAAATCAGTATCGTAAATATGAAAGAGAATTTGAGAAGATTATCAAAGAACACGCACAACATGAAATAGTTTACTTTAAATTAAGAGATTTAAATATAAACTATTGTACTGGCTGTTGGGACTGTTGGATGAAGACACCAGGTTTATGTGCAATTAAAGATGATCAGGAACAGATAATAAAGTATATCCCTCATGTAGATCATCTAGTATTTTTGTCACCAATCCTTTTAGGATATGAATCAGCATTAACAAAAGTATTCAAAGATAGATTTATACCAGTAGCTCATCCTTATATCAGGATTCATAATGGAGAGCAACATCACTATCCGCGATATGAGAAAATGCCCAATCTTTCTTTTATTGGCATTGAAGATGAGCATACTATTCAAGCAGATATTGATTTAATCAAACAAACCTATGAACGTGTTAGTCTAAATTTTGATTCAGAACTTTCTAAGTTCCACACTAGCAAGGATATCGGAGGTGTAGCAAATGTCATTAGCAGTTTTTAATGGTAGTCCAAGAGGATCTAAAAGTAATTCAAATGTTATTACAACATGGTTTTTAAATGGTTATACAAATGATCATAAAATTTTCTTTTTAAACAAAGTAAGGCAATATGAGAGTTATTTATCAGAAGCAAGTTCATATGATGAGTTTTTATTTATCATGCCTTTATACGTAGATGGTATGCCTGGTCAAGTAAAGTGTTTTTTTGAGACTATGCATAAATACAAGAATCAGTTCGAAAATAAAAAAGTCACTTTTATTATTCACTCTGGTTTTGGCGAAGGTGTTCAAAATAGAGCCTTAGAAACCTATCTCAATCGATATGCTGAGATAATGAACATGACTAACCACGGAGTCATTATTTTACCTGGTAGCGAGGGATTTCGACTTATGCCTCCAAGCATGACCAAGAAAAAAAATTTGATTGTTTCTGAACTTGGAAAATGCTATATGAATTCAAAACCCTATGATCTAACACTAAAAAGTAAACTAATAAAAAACGAAAGTACATCAAAGTTTGGAAAATTATGTTTTACTGTGTTATCAAAATTCGGACTAACAAATATGTACTGGAATGGTGAGCTCAAAAAGAACAACGCATTTGAGAACCGATTTGATGCCCCATATTCAACGAGTCCATTTGATACAGAATAATGAACCTAAAACAACCTCAATTAAATGAGGTTGTTGTTATTATAACTTATAATAATCTGGCATTTCTTCTGATTGATTCTTCTTACATATCTCAATTGATTTTTTTCTGTCTAAAGGAAACTTTCCATTAGATTCAATTACAATCTTTCTATTAATCTTCTGAGCAAAACATCCAATTTTAGGATTACCAATAACCATATTCATTTCTTTCCATAGTTCTCCTATTCCCTGTTCCTTTACATTACCAAAGTTCATAGGAACAAAATCACATGGATAGAGATGTCCATCAGCACTGATATACGAATGTTGAGTGCCAGCACCACATCCAAATTTTTCTTTGCTTTCTGTATAAGCAAAAGTCGTTATTTTAGGAAAAGTTTTCACTCGATTAGCCTTATGTTGTATTGCAATCAGTTTCTTTCGGTCACTATCACTATAGAGAATTTCATCAAGATTCTCAGCATTCAAAAGATTCCCCGTTAAAATAGGTTCAAGTATCTTAACTTCGTCTGCTCCATATTGCCTTGCAAGTTCAAATAAATTGAACAGTTGATTCTCATCAATGTCCTTTTTCAGAATTACTGTTTGAACCATCGTATACAAACCCGCTTCTTTTGAAACTTTTAAGGCATTCAATGCATAGTCAAATGCTTTTTCATCTCTCCTATGTTTGTTATGTTCTTTTTTATCCTGTGAGTCTAAACTGATTCCTATACCAAATAAACCACATTGCTTAAGATTAATTGCCTTATCTATTGTCATATTGAAGCCACTAGTAAAAAGGATTGAGGAGCTTCTATCATCAATAGAACTCACAATATCATAAATATCCTCTCTAACCATCGGCTCACCTCCTGTAAGTCCAATAATAGATGTGTTTATATCTTGTATTTCTCTAATTGTATTCTTCCATTCATCAGTTGTTAACTCCTGACCTTCATCTCGTTTTTTTGAACTACAGTAAAGACAGTTATTCGGACATTTATTTGTTAAACATAGATACATAGAGATTGGTGCGGTTCGATCAGCTTGAATTTGTTTTGTAAATACTCTATCCAAATCATCCACAGCTACAGCATTGGTAATAAATGCTTTTGATGGCAATGGTGGCATAAATGTACTCACAATATACTGACCATCATGTTCAACTATTTTTTCACCTTTAACCATTTTTATCATCATTTTAAAGTACTTAATTAAGGAAAAATTAGAGTCTCCCCTATAAAGTTTATAGACAGTAAATAGATTATTCCTAACACCTTTGCTCAAACTCATTTTTGTCATCATCATAAACTTATTAAAAGTCATATTCATCTCCTATTTTTATCTTTTCCTAAAAATACCATAAACGAACTTATGATTAATTACATACTTACCTTCTCGATATTTCTTTTTTTCTATTTCTTTCAATACATCTTCAAGAACAACCTCATAATCCTTAAATATTTTCTTGGTACCAGCAATTGCCCCAGTCTTAGTTATCCATTCGTGCAAGTCTAAAGGACGATCAAAAGCAAACTCTACTTCATCCTCTCCTAGTTCCAAAGTCTCGAAACCATACTTTTCAAACCACCTTCTTAACTCTTTTTTATCTCTTGGCAAATTAGATGCTATTTCCATAGGTCTATCTATTTCGCTTTGATTATCCTTCATCACATTTAAGAATATATTTTCTATACCTGATAATGTGCCTTTACTATTAGATATAATTGAAACTACTCCCTGATTATTCACTCTATTATACATAAGCTTAATCAATTCATCGTGATCAAAGTATGGTAGAGCCCAACCACAATATATTGCATCATATATTTCTACAGTGCTTTTCAAATAATTAATTCCATCAGAATTAACCATCTTTATTTTTTCTCTAACTACCTTATCTATCCCACTTAGCATATCTGAAGATATATCAACTGCAGTTATATGCGAATTTTTATCGTTTTCATATAGCTTACTTGAAATATATCCAGTACCGCAGGCTAAATCCAGAATGTTTTTGCTACTATTCAATAATTCAGGCTTAATTATTCTATCTGTGTATCTCCCCATAGCATTGAGCCATAAGTTATAAGTAGCTGAGACTTTATCATACTCTCTCATATAATCTTCTTTTGATATAATATCTCGTCTAAGTAACTTAAGAAGCATTCTTGTATAAAATTTTATTGATTTTATCATATTCGCTCTCCCACAACAATAAAGTAATACTTATAATCACAGTACTTACTAATCTGAAACTTTTTACTTACAATCTCTTTTAACTCCTTATTAGTTCTAAAAAAAAGTTTGCCAAAAAGAATATATTCGAACATCATCAATAATCTTACTTTAAAATGTTTTTTATGGAAATCCATAATCAAAAGTCGACCACCACTATTAAGTTTTTCATATATGGCATCAATCAATAACTCCTGATCTTTTATATGATGAAAAACATCTGACATAATTACAATATCAATTGCATCGTGTATTTCAGAGAGATCAAATGCATCACCGCATATTGGAATAATACCATTTGTTAGTTCTAATTCTGAAAGCATCTTCTCACTTTCATCTAAAATATATATTTTTTTACAATGTTCAATGAGTGTATTAGCCAAGTAACCTGTACCACCACCAAGGTCAAGAATTATTTCATCTCCGGAAAGGTTAAGCGCTTCAGTAATTTCTGTATCTTTATATAAATTAAATATTTTCATAAAGGAATCATAATGCATATAAACTTTATCAAACTCTTTTTTCATCATCTATTTTCCCTTTCGTTTCTACCAACTAAACAGTGATATAACCCAGCCACTTTAATTTTATCATTAATAGATTTGTCATTAAAACGCTTGACCTTCATTTAATGAATTAATAATGCTCTATTAACCTTTTATCTAAAGCAATTTATTAAGATCTACTTTTAATATTTTCTTATACTGTGTGAATGAACTTGATTCATTCATCAATTTATACTTAATTAGTAGATATTCTTGATTAATACGTTAAATAGGCGTAAAATTAAATTATACAAGAAGTACGGAGGATATTTTATGAAGGCAAAAGCTTTAGCTAAAATATTAGGAATTACCAAGCGTTACAACTATGAAAGTGCATTATATAAAGAAACGAGTGCAGTAAGCAACAGTAAGGACTTTTTAGTAGAAGAAAAACTTCCTACTAGAGAAGGTCATTTAGAATGAGCTATGAGAATGTATAAGAGTGGGATACTCTTTAATTAATAATTTAGTTCATATAATGTTTTCACACTTCATTCTGAAGTGTGTTTTTTTTAGTTGAATTTCATATGTCATATTGTGACTTCTAGAATTATGACCAATCGAATGAGTTGATCAATTTTCAGATAAATAAAATGCTCCTTCTTCATAAAATAAAAGAAAGAGCTAAATTCGAAAACATATATAATACACTAATCAGAAATTATATTATCAGCATAGTGAACAGCTTCCTCAACAGAATCATAAAATATATCTTTACTTACACTATTGAAAAATCCTGATGTTTCTAATAACTTCAGTGGTTGCTCATTTACGCACGCAAACAATAATTTAATACCTTTTTTCTGACATCTATCCTCGATTCGCTTTAGAGATTCATATGCAGTTGCATCCATATTGGGCACATTTTTCATCTTTAAGATTAATACATTTGTGTTATTTTTTACTTCATTCATAATATCAAGAAATGTATTTGCAACACCAAAAAACAGCGGTCCACTGATTTCATATACCATAATCTTATTTCTTAATCCAATGTGTGTCTTGTCGTTAAAGCTTGCCGTTCCATCATACTCATTGTCTTTTTCTTTGAAAATATTAAAGTAATTATGATTTACATTTGCAACTTGCGTACTTTCAGACATTCTTCTAACAAATAAGAACATCGCTATTACCATACCTATTTCAATAGCTACAACTAAATCAAATACAACAGTCATACCAAATGTTACTAGCAAAACAGCAGCATCACTTTTAGTAGACTTTAATAGAGCTTTAAATGAACGCCACTCACTCATATTATATGCAACAATAACCAATATTGCTGCTAATGTCGCCATCGGTATTAGTTTTGCCAAAGGCATAAAAACAATCATAATAAGTAATAGTACTATTGCATGAACCATACCAGCGATAGGTGTACGTCCGCCATTTTTAACATTTGCAGCGGTTCTAGCAATCGCACCAGTTGCAGGAATACCTCCAAATATTGCAGATGCAATATTTGCAATGCCTTGTGCAATAAGTTCCATATTAGAGTTGTGCTTTTTCCCAATCATACCATCTGCAACAACAGCTGATAATAGGGATTCAATACTTGCCAAAAATGCAATTGTTAATGCTGGTCTTATCAAATCTTTAATTAAAGGTATCGAAATATTTAAGTCCTTAAAATCTACGAATTTTATACTATTCGAAATTTCACCAAATCGACTCCCGATTGTTTCTACAGGTAGATTTAATACCTTTACACCAATAGTGACTACAAGTAATGCAATTAATGATCCAGGAATTTTCTTATTTATTTTAGGCCATAGTATGATAATCAAGATGGATACAAGTCCAACTAAAGTTGTTACTAAATCTATTGATGAAAAATTAGCTATATAAACTTTCCACTTTTCAAAGAACTCAGATGGCACATCATGTATAGCTAATCCAAAAAAATCATTCACTTGAGTTGACAGAAGAACAACTGCAATACCACTTGTAAAACCAGTTGTCGTCGGATAAGGTACATATTTAATCACACTTCCAAACTTCATCAAGCCAAAAAAGATCATCATGACGCCTGCCATTAATGTCGCAATGGTTAAACCAGCAACTCCGAATTCTGTTACAATCCCATAAACAATAACAACAAATGCTCCCGTTGGCCCGCCAATCTGAACTCGGCTTCCTCCAAGAAATGAAATAAAGAAGCCAGCTATAATTGCTGTAATCAAACCCTTTTCAGGTGTAACACCTGATGCAATGGCAAGTGCTACTGATAGTGGTAATGCAATTATTGCAACAATAATTCCAGAAATCACATCGTTTGTTAATTGACTCTTCGTGAGTTCTACCTCTCGATGTTTTAATATTGAAAATAACTTAGGTTTTAACATTTATGCCTCCTGATTTTCGATACTGTTCCAAAACCAATTCTATATTATATGAATTATAAAAGTTGGAAAATACAGTTCATTTCATTCCGCTTTCATTTAATCTACCCACCTAGGTAGCAAAGTAATTATAGCCCTCGTATGATAACAAATCAAGTCTTTTCTTGCTCATTTATAGCAATTAATAATTATATTTATAAGTTCAAAAAAATATAGAGATTTCAATAAACTAGTACTTAGTTATTTCCAATCTCTATAGTTAATCTTAGAATGCAATTGTTTGTTGATATTATGCAACTTTCGCAATATTTCAACTCTTGTTCTACTTATCTTTTAACTCATAAGTTGATGCTGATTATATGAATTCGATAGGAAAATTCCACAAATGTTTTACCATAGAAACTAAGCAATTAATAAGTAATTCTTCTTATAAAGCGAAGATATTATCTCACTGACTATTTCTAGTCTATTTTGACTTAGTACTCATCTATATGTCATTTTGAGGATGCGTGATATTCATACTATAAACATCATCTATCCTTATGTGATCACCGTCTAACATAATTATTACTCTGTTGAACTTATCAAGCTTACATACCTGACCTACTTTAGTAACATATTGTCCTCCTGATTTTAAATGATCTGGTATATAGTACAATATTTCAACTTCTACAGTTGAAGGTAACGCTTCCTCTAGTTCTCTTAGTATATAATCAATTGCAGTTTTTTCTGTCTCATCCAACACTCTCTTTTGGTCTGTTAACCTTGCAGCTTCTTTAACTGCTGATTCGTGACCAACAACTGCTGAAAAAGGGGCAAACTGAGCTGCTCTGTCAGCTACTGGCATATGAGCTCTCTTCGTTGATTTGTAATGTGGTAAATGAATGATATCTTGGTATTCTTTACTCATATACTCTCCTCTTGTATTATGCTTTATGACCACCAATTTGCTTGTTTCTTTCTTTGGTAGTAGCACCTTCTTGTAGATTCATTCCTTTTAAAACTGCATTCTTACCATATTTTTTCTTCAAATTGAGCATTGCACGTTGAAGTTTTTTCTCTTTATCTAACATTTCACTTTGAGCTTCTTCATCACTTTTTTTCTTTTCATAGTCAGTAAACAAGTCAAGCTGTTCATAGACCTCATTTTGTATATATGATTTTTCATCAGTGATATGATTTGCTACAATATTAACCCGTCTAGCTAATAAATGTGGATTTACAATTTCTTTAAAAAGGCCCATTACCGCTTCAACAATCAATTTAGTAGAAGAAGTCATCTTCTTAAGATTTACAGTTCCATGAGCGTGTTTGGGTACTTGTCGACCATAATAATCTGTTTTTACTTCCCCTTTGTATCGATTTCTAATCTCAGGATCAGACAAATTGGCTATGTCATAACCAACAGTTAAAACGATTTGATCGGTCATAAGCCCCTTGTCTACCAAATCAAGAACTAGTAAATCTGTCATTTCTTGAACAATAATTCTTACCTTATCATATGGATAAGGTGAATGTAGCACTTGACCAGCACCAGTACTTTTAGTGACTGGTTTATAAGCCTTTACATCTGCTAGTGTACAGGGTTCAAATCCCCAAGCATGATCTATGAGTAATTCTGCATTTATACCAAAAAGACTATACAACAAATCTTCATTATGATAATCATACTCCCTACCAAGAGAACATCTTGCAATATCACCCATTGTGTATAAATGATGTTTTTCCAATTTCTTTTTATAACCATTACCAACTCTCCAAAAATCAGTAATGGGTTGATGATCCCACAGAAGTTTTCGATAACTCATTTCATCAATTTCTGCTATTCTAACACCATCTTCATCTGCCGGAATGTGCTTTGCTACAATATCCATAGCAATTTTACAAAGATAGAGATTGGTTCCTATACCAGCAGTAGCTGTAACACCAACCGTTTCTAACACATCTTTTATGATCATTTTAGCAAATTCTCTTGGTGTTTTCACACTTGTCTTTAAATAATCCGTTACATCCATGAAAACCTCATCTATTGAGTAAACATGAATATCTTCTGGTGCAACATACTTTAAATATACATTATAAATACGAGTACTATACTCCATATATAATGCCATTCTAGGCGGCGCAGCGATATAGTCTATTGCCAAATGAGGTGATCGTTCTATCTCCTCTGCATAGTAAGAAGAACCAGTAAACCTTCTATTAGGTGCATTTCTAATTCTACTTGCATTTACTTCTTTGACTTTTGAAATCACTTCAAATAATCTCGCTCGTCCAGGAATATCAAACGATTTAAGTGAAGGAGATACCGCCAGACAAATAGTTTTTTCACTCCTACTAGCATCCGCTACTACTAAATTTGTGGTTAAAGGATCTAAATTTCTTTCTAAACATTCTACTGAGGCATAAAATGATTTTAGGTCAATAGCTATATAAATGCGGTTAGTTTTATTCAAATCATTCCTCCTTAAATGCTTTTCTCTACTCAAACTTATTTTATCATAGTCAAATTAAAAGATATATAACAGAAAAAAGGTCGCAAAGCCACCTTCATAGTTCTTATATTTTTTCATTTATACACTGATTTCTTTAGTATGATTATATAATCGTAAGAAAATTCTTATCACACAACACACATTATTACTTTGTCTTTTTCAGAAAATTAGTGAATAAATCTATTGTGCTTTCTATAATATCTGTCGTAATTGGTTGGTTTAACTGGCAATCCAACATGATTAAGCCATCAATCGAAGCCATCAAAACATGAATGTATGATTCTATGTTTAAAGTTTCATCATAAATACCGTTATTCTGACCTTTTCTGATAATAGCTTGTATATCCTTTTGTAACTCAAAATACCGATTATCTAATAGGATTTTTTGTTTATCAGTTAATGTTGCACTAGACCAAAATTCAAAGGTATACTTTGCCTTAATTCGGTTACTTTGTTCTAGAAATCTTTTAAGTCTATATTCTATATATTCTCCTAGGTCAGTAAACTCGATGTTTCTCTCACGTATACTTGCATCAACCTCGCCAACAATTAGAAAAAAAAGATCCTCCTTAGTGTTAAAATAAGTATAAAACTGTCCTTTGCTAATTCCCGCATCACGAATGATGTCATTAACTGAAGTTCCATTATAACCATTCTGCGAAAACAACTTGGATGCAGTTCTCAAAATCTTGTTTTTATTATGCAGTTTCTTTTCCTCATTAATTTTTGGCATATAAACTCCCTCTTAAAAGACCATTGGTCTTTTATTATAAATAGTAGCATATGTTATTTTGAATGTCAATCTAAGGATGTACAACTGACCGCTCAACCTATTCTCATTTATACTACTACTTAATACTGTACTTGAAAAGCTTACAGAATTCATATCTTACATCATAATAAAAGCACTTCTAATAAAGTGCTTTATACTATCAATATTAGATTTTTCTACTTAATATACGTAGCAGTATGAGTCCCAAAACAGTTGTTACGCCTGCGAGTAAAAATGCAGGTGTAAAAGATTGTGTGATATCAAGTAGTTTAGAACCTATTAAACTTGTTAAAGCCCCTATAGCAAATGCACTAAACACTAGACCATAGTTCATACCTAAGTATTTTGTACCAAAACCCGACGAAACTAAAACTGGAAATAGCGCAAATGTAGTCGCATATCCAATTCCTAATAGCAATGAGCAAATAATGAGTATCCCTAAATTAACAGCAATCCATGGCATCAACAAGAAAACAGTAGCTTGAATAATATAAACAAATGTCATTATACGTATTGTTCCAACGCGATCTGACAAATAACCAACTATAGGGCGACCAAATCCGTTCGTAAATGCATATGCAGAAATTGCTGTGGCTGCTATTGTAGGTTCTAACTTAAGCACAATTTCACCATATGCTGGAATTAAACCAATAGCTGTTAAACCACCACCTATAACCATTGCTAACGCTAACCATAAAAGATAAAACACAGGTGTTTTAATAAAACGTTGCGGTGGAACGTCTTCAATGACTACAACAGACTTCACTAGATTATTAACTTTTGAAACATTATAATTCTCAGGAGGATTTTTTATTAACCTTGCACCCAATAAAGCTACTATCGCCACAAAAATTGAGAGTAAAAGAAAAGTACCATCTACACCTAGACTGTCGATCATTAATCGTTTGAATGGAGAAAAGACAACTGCCGCAAGGCCAAATCCCATCACACCAGTCGATACTGCAAACCCTGGTCGATCAGGATACCACTTTCGTGCTGTTGGTGCAATACATGAATAAGTTAGTCCACAAGCAATTCCAACAATGAAGCCATAAGAAAAGACTAACCAACCGGGATGCGGAAACCACCGAATAAGGCTAGACAACGAGTATCCAATAAAGAATTGAATAGCTCCCCATGTAGCTACCTTTCTCGGACCAATTTTATCTTGTATCATACCAGCAGGAATCATCGTAATAGCAAATACTATAATCAATACAGTGAACGGAAGTACTGCTTGTGTTGCAGTCCATCCCCAATCTTGTACTAAAGGAACCACAAAAGATCCCCATGCATAACTCATTCCTCCCATTAGAGATAGTAAAAATCCTGCAAGAAGTATCGTCCATCGTCCATGTGTGACTTCTTCTATCATGGTCTTTCGGTCTTTAGTTTGAAATAGATTCATTGATTACCTCCTTTTGTTATCCGATGATTTACAGGTTCGTGATTATAACTTATAACAACTTCAGTTAATAATTAAATATGCATCGCCTACATGGATAATTTTGCTAATACTAGTTTTATACCCGCTCACAATCAGAATATGCATACAAACGATACCATTCTATGCTTCATATAGATTTTCTACATGAAAAAACAACTGTATTGACAGTTGTTTTAACTTTGTCCTCAATATATAACTTTCTCAGTCTCTTTCCCACTGTAATTGGCCATTAATATAGGTTTTTTCAACTCGTCCTTCAAGAGTTAGTGGTAAACCTCCTAATACAATGAAATCACAATCTTTATCAGTCTCTAAAGAACCTACTAAATGATCTACTCCAATTGCGATCGCAGGATTAATCGTTATCGCTCTCAAAGTAGTATCAAAGTCCAAACCATGTTTGTGTACAATTGCAGCGTAATGAAGAAAATACCTGATATTAAGAAATGGATGATCTGACATAAGTGATACTTTTGCCCCAGCATTGTGTAAGATGGCTGCATTTTCATCCGAATAGTTGTCAGCTTCAACTTTCCCACTAGATGACAAGCCAGGACCAAGCATACTTACAACATTTCTTTTTCCTAAATACTCCGATATTAGATGTCCATCAGTACAATGTTCAATCGAATATTCTATATTAAACTCTTCACAGATTCTTATTGCAGTCATAATATCATCATGTCGATGCGCATGAATTCTAAAGGGAATTTCCTTATTAATAACCTTTAAACCAGATTCAAACTTAAGATTGACTTTAAAGGACTCATTCTTTTCTAAGGCTTCATTTCTTTTAGAGTTATACTCCAAAACATCTTTGAAATAACCTCTTATTTTTGAAGCGACTCCCATTCTAGTAAGTGTACCATGTTGTTGTCTCTGCCCATGTGTTCTTTTTACATTTTCTCCAGTCGCGCCTTTAAGCCCAGAACATGGATTGATCATCATTTCTTCTAACGAGTCACCAGATGTTTTACAAACACAGCATAACCCACCAATAGCATTCGATGAACCTGGTAAAATTTGAGCTGTTGTAACGCCTCCTTCAACAGCTGTCTTGAAACTCATCTGTGCAGGATTTATCGAATCCATAATATGTACTTGACCAGAAGTAACTTCACTCCATTCATTACCGTCATATCCACTCGCACCTTCTCCGTCTCCCCAAACACCTAAATGGGTGTGCGGATCAACTAATCCAGGCATGATTACTTTATCTTTAAAATCGATTATAGAGTCATCATCTTTAAATTTTGAAGATACTTCAACAATTTTACCGTTTTCAACTCTTAAGTATCCATTTTCAATGTACTTTCCGCCAATTGTATATATTCTCTTAGCCTTATATGTTACCATGACAGATTTCCCCCTTTATATACAAATTCGCCATCAATCATTGTTGCAAGTACTTTTGATGTTAACTCCAAAGGATGTCCATCCCAAATAACAAGATCCGCATCTTTACCAGCTTCAATAGAACCAACTTTATCCTCTACTCCTAAAAACTCTGCAGGGTTAATCGTAAGTGCTCTTAAAACAGTAGTCTCATCTAATCCATTTTGCATCATAATACTCCCCTGTAGAGTAGCATAGCGACCATTAATTGAAGGATGACCTGTTGTTAACGAACCGTTTTTCACTGATGAATTTTCAATACGTCTGTACTTGTCCCTGTTCTGTGTTTCTTTTTGAGTTGCATAATGCATAATTGGGCCAAGTGCATAGTGAATGTTCTTCTTTATTAACATTTCTTTAGCATCCTCAAAGTCTGACAATCCTATCAACCTAATTTCTAAATTATTTTTTTCACCAAATCTAATCGCTGAATAAATGTCGTCTAAACGTTCACAATTCACATAAAGTGGTAACTCTCCACTCGTTAATCTCTCATTTAGAGAGTCCTCCTTTGAATCTATAATAAACTGATTCAAAATCGCCATGATTCCCATACGCGTTAAGGGCGCTTTCTTCTTTTCAGCAAAGTGAGCTTTTACAGTACCACCCAAAGCCACTTTCAAGCCAATATCAGCTTTTATGATCGCTTCATCAACAATTTTCCCCTTACATTTAAGAGCACTTCCATATCCTCCAACAATACTATTGTTTCCAGGAAATATACCAACTGATGTGATGCCACTTTTTCTAAAGTCATTAAAGCTATGATCATGCAAATTGATGCCATCAATTACATGACAACGATCTTGAATAGGTTCTTGATCCTCATTTTCATCTGATCCAGCCCAACCTACTCCATGTTCTAACAAGCCAATATGACAATGTGGTTCTATTATTCCAGGAGTTACATAGAGTCCTTTTAAATCAATTACATGATCTTGCTCATTTGATTTAAAATCATTATCAATTTTTAAGAACTCATTATTTTCAATATAGATATGTTTCTCTTGAAAAGCATTTTTACTGTCTCCAACAAATGCATTGCAATTCTTAAGTATTATCATAGTCACCTCAATTTCCTCTACATTAAATAGTTAAAAAAATCTTGATATTTTGTATTGTGATAAGAAATATACCATAACAAAAATACATTATAAATCTGCCTACAATTATTATACCAGTAAAAGTTAAAAGAATATCCTTCAAAATGAATTCTTACTATAAAACAATTATAAGCGGAAAAAGAGATGATCCACTCGGTCATCTCTCTAACATTATATTCTATATTTTATTAATTACATTGGTAGTTCAATAATAAATTTAACCCCTTCTCCCAATGTACTCTGACAAGTAATTCGACCGTTTAGCTTTTCATTTATTATTAGATAAACTACATTTAAACCAATACCTGATCCACCATCATCTTTTTTTGTTGTAAAAAACTTATCAAATATATTTTTTATATTTTCTTCAGAAATTCCTTTTCCATTATCTATGTATTCCATGTATAGCAGACTATCATTGGTTCTAATCGATATATTAATCTGTCCACTTTGTTTATCTTCAAATCCATGTATAAGTGAGTTATTAATAAGATTCGAAAAAATTTGATATATATAACTAGGATCTATATTGATAATAATACCTTGACCACCATTAACCTCTAGATCAATATGCTTCTTTTTCAATTTTGAGTACATACTTAGTTTAATTTCATTCATGTACTCTGAAATATCAACATCTCTTTTTCTACTTATTGTTTGGTCTACTGAAATAATTTTCAAACTTTGTATGAGCAAAAATGCATGGTTAATATTTGAACTGATGAGATTAGAAAAATCAATCACTTCGTTTAAATGTTTATTTAAGGAAGATTTTGATAATCTATTTTCATTTATATCTTTTAACACATTTTCAGACTTCTGTTTAATCGCGGTTGCTGATGTAATTGTTACTCCAAGTGGTGTACATACCTCATGAGTAGTTTCTGAAACCATTTGACCAACTTCAGCTAATTTCTTTGACTCCTCTAATTCTTTTTTTGTTGTATCTAATAGTGAATTATTTTCTACCAGTTCATCCTCTTTCACAGATATTTCATTAGATAAAATTAACTCAATCTGTTTAAATGTGCCTAGAAGCTTACTAAAATAGACACAAATGTATAGAACAAAGAAGAATATTAACATAGATAACAAGAGAACATATATATTCTGATAAAATGTAATCAAATCATAAGATTCTTTTGTTCTGTTTTTTAGAAGATCATAAAATGTTGAAATCGGCTTCATTATTTCAGCCTTAGCCTGTAGATAATCTTCATCTAATAAAATCCTCAAGGCAAAATCTTCTGTTGTTTCATCTTTACGTATTAATCTCCTGTCCTCCTCAGTCAAATTACCCTCTATAGCACGCATTGAAAGTCGTTCCAGTTCAACTAATTTGTTTGAGTTTTCTTCAGCTTCTCTAAGAAGTGATTTTTCCTCTTCAGTCAACTTGACTATTTCAAATAAGTCATTAAGTGATATAGGTTCATTATCAGTCTCGGATAGTTTATACTCAGCATTGAGAAGATCCCAATATATATGGTGATAATCATCTGGTCTTCCTAGTTCTCCATTTCTAATTGCCAATACTTGATTGTATGCTTCTTTATAATAGGTATTGCCAGTTGCAGCATAAAATCTTATAAATTTCGTCAAATCATCCGAAGACTCTTTTAAAGCCTTTGAAGTCACCAGAGCATCATACCTGTTTTCACTATGTATATTTTCGTTATTATGATTTTGTACTAGATATGCAATAAGCAACACAACTAAAATCAAAAAAAATACAATACCAATAATCAGCTTAAGAATAATTGTATCTGTATTTTTTTTGAAGTCTCTATACTCTCTAGTACCATTTTTGTAGTCAGCGCGCACAATAAATCATCTCTCTTCTCTTTTATCATTATTATCATGATATTTATATCCTTTTTTGCACGATATAATCATAATCTGCTTATTGCTATATAGCACTTTATTGCTTCATTTGACAAATTCATCTATATTAAATACTAAGTCTAACAATAAAGCCCTCTTCTATATCAACTTCTTTTACTAGTATTTTTTATTAAGAACAGGCAAACATTGTATCTAAATGCATTATTAACTATAATATAATCAAACATATCAAGGAGTGAACATAAATGGACAAAAAGTTATTGAAAAGTGGCATTTTAAGTATTTTAATCCTATTCACAATATTTATTACAGTCTATGCATATCCAATATTGAATCAAGAAGATAATCCTATGCAAGTTCTAGATGGAATCATACAACTCAAGATAAAGGATTTAGATTTATATGAATATGATACAAACACAGAATCTAAACAATATATCACAACAAGTAAAGAAGGTTTTGATGTCATACAGATGTTGTTAGAAGATGAAGGCTGGCTTTTCAACGAGCAATTTGGTTCAGGTTATCTGTTTAAGAGTTCAGCTAACACAGAAGAAAATATTACTATTTCAAGTGTTCAATTTACACGTTATTTTAAACTATGGTTAATTCCACAAACCGCATTCTAATAAGACAAGCTTTTACCTTTCCTAACAACAGGCTTAAATAATGGTTAAAATAAAAGTGGTACCTACAATAAGTACCACTTAGCCTATATAAGGCAATTCTTTAATATAATTTTATTACAAACTCATTGTACTTAGTGGTATAAACCCTAAAGTGCTCTATATCTTTCGTCTTTAAAATCGGCTTCATCGCTTAAGTATGTTTGAAGCTCTTTCAACATTTTTTCTTTATCTCTATTTAAATTACCGCCTAATGGCACATAATTAGATGCATGATTACTCCTAAATAGGCAATCTGAGACTTCTAAATTACTAATAAATTCATAAGTTTCGAGCATAACTTCTTTTGGAGAAAGGAGTATCATTTCAGATGATTTTATTTTATCATACATCTCTGTATCTTCCTCTACCATCAGTGTCAACAAACCAACATAATGAGGGTTTATTTCAGAAATTACCTTCGCTGAATCTATTGCATGATCTCTATAATTTACTGTGCCTCCAATACCTGATATCAGAGTTACCGATAGTTGCATCCCTGCTTCAATGGCCTTTTGTCCAGCCACTACAATTTCCTTTGCAGTTACACCTTTGTTTATTTGAAGAAGAATTTTATCACTACCAGATTCTATACCCATATAAAGCAGTTTAAGTCCATTCTCTTGTAGTTTTTTGATTTCTTCTTGACTCTTATTAAGAATATCTTTTGGGGTTGCATAAGATGATACACGTTCACATTCAGGAAAAAGTGTTTTTATTTCATTTAATATATCCATTAAGTCATCCGTCTTTAAAATAAATGCATCACCATCTGCTAAAAAAATCCTTTTTACAGTTCTATACATTTGTCTAAATTCTCTTAACTCATCCTTTATCCTAGAGACATCTTTAATTCTAAATTGCTTGCTCCTATACATAGAACAAAATGTACAACTATTATGTGAACATCCAATTGTTACTTGAACAATTAAACTACTAGCTTCACTAGGTGGTCTATATACAGTTCCTTCATAATTCAAAGTTTACTCCTTACATTGATTTCTTGTCCAACATTTACATCATAATCTATTAATTTTCAGCATCAACTGACTCCTACATTTTACCCTTGATTATATCTGTTTTCAATATAAAAAACACAAATGCTCAAATGAATTATCTGCGAATCACCACAAGTCATTCTGTGATCAAAGAATCACGAAAGTCTCTTCCTAAGGTTTTGACTCATTGTATCTATAAAAATAATCATAGAAGCAATTCCAAGTATTATAAGTCCAACTCGTTCCCAATTTCGCCATGTTATGTTCATTGTCAAGATGGTTCCAATACCACCTGCACCAATGATACCTAGAATTGTAGAATTTCTAATATTAGATTCCATCCTGTATAAAACTAGACTTAAGAACATTGGAAACGTTTGTGGTAGTATGCCGTGTTTATAGCAATTTAAATTTGAACAACCAGTAACGACTATACTGTTCTTTATATTTTCATGAGAACTTTCAATTACCTCACTATATAATTTTGTCAGTACACCCATGGTATAAATACTTAATGCTAGACCACCAGCCAAAGGACCTGGTCCTACTCCCCTAAAAAAGATAATGGCTGTGACAATCGGTGGAAATGTTCTTAACACATTGATAATAGTCTTCAATAACATTGCAATCCATTTATTCGGTGATGTATTACTAGCAGTAAAATATGATAGTACCAGTGCCCCCAATGCCCCACTAACGGTCGCAAAAATTGCTATAAAGAAACTTGTTGTTATACCTTCTAATAATTTTGGTATGTAAGAAAAATCGAGTTTTGTCATACCCTTAACAATAAATAATCCTTGCTGAAGACCCAATTTAAATCTCTCAATCCCAATAGATACAGAATAAAAGTTAATAAGTATAATCAAAATAAAAACAGTAATAGAAATGATAATTTTAACTCTTTTATATTTTTTGAACGATGCTAGTGATTCATGAACATAGTATCTCTTTTTCAAATGCTCCCTAACATTGAAACTTAAAATATCAATCACAACAATAGTGAAGAAGAGTACGAACACAATAGTAGCTAGATTATCATATCTCAAATGATTTAAATCACGCCACATTATCTGTCCAATACCTCCAGCACCGACTAATCCTAAGACTGTTGCACTTCTTATATTTATCTCAAAAACCATAAAAAAGATTGATATCATTAGTTCTGAAATTAAAGGTAATACACAATACCTAAGTACTTGTACTTGATTTGCCCCTACAGATTTAACTGAGTTGATTGAATTATCACTAATTGTTTCAATATTTTCCTTGAACAATTTTAAGCCTATTAGAAAACCTGTTATTGTAAGAGAAATCGTACCAGGCAATTTACCAATACTGAATACACTTACTAGTAATGCCGCCCAAATAAGATTTGGAACTGTCCTTAAAATTGAAAATAAACCATTAAGAATACTTGCTAACAGTCTATTGGGAGCAATATTACTTGCAGTAAGGAATGCAAAAGGAATAGCTAGGGTTACACCAATAATTGATGCTATAATCGCAATTTCAATGGTTTCTACAAGTTTCGAGAGAACTTCTTGAACATACGACCAATTGGGTCTTACCATTCTTTCTATTAAATTAGTCATTCCTGGTATACCTTTATATATTTTATGTAAATCAAATTCTATCATTATTCCAGAAAGAAATACAACTGTTGCGATAGTTACTAGAATTAAGACTTTTCTTTTCAGAATCCTATTGATAGAGTGCTTGTAACTGTTGATCATCTATATCACCTGATTTTTTATCAAAGAATACTTGCCCATCTTTTAATGCAATGATTCTTGAACAATACTTTCTAGCCAAATTAACATCATGAAGATTGATCATAATGGTCGTTTGACTCATTTCGTTGATTTCCTTAAAATAATCCATAACATTTTGAGCCGACGATACATCCAAACTAGCAACAGGTTCGTCTGCCAAAATGATCTTGGGATTCTGACAAAGAACCTTTGCAATAGCAACTCTTTGTTTTTGTCCACCACTTAATTGGTCTGCTCTCACAAACACCTTATCTTTGAGCCCAACCTGTTCCAATGATTTTATTGCTGTCTCATAGTCTTTATGATCAAATAGGCCAAAGAACGATTTTAGAGAAGACTTGTAACCAAGTCTTCCCATTAAAACATTCTCTAAAACAGAAACCTTTTCAACTAGATTATAGTCCTGAAAGATAAAGCCTATTTTTCTTCGAGTCTTTCTAAGTTCATTTTTTTTAAGTGATCCAATATTTACACTCTCTATATGTACATTACCCATATAAGGTTCTACAAGATAATTCACTGTTTTAATTAGACTCGATTTCCCACTACCACTTAAACCTATTATGCCAATAAACTGCCCCTGCTCAATATTAAGACTAATATTATTAACAGCTAAATTTTTTTTATTGTATAGGACGGATACATTTTCAAGCTTTATCATTTAGTAGCCCTTTCTATTCTCGTAAGTCTACATCCATCTGCTCTGCTGTTTCTCGAATTACTTCATAATCTTCATCTGTTGCTTCTGTAAATCCATACATATTAAACAACTCTTTTAATAAAGCTGATCCTTCTTCAGTTTCTGATACTGTTAATAATGCATTTTGGATTTTCTTTTGTGTATCTTCATCCATATCACCTCTTACAGTAACGCTAATATTAGGAATATCTTTTGTATACCCTAATACAGTTGTTTTTTCTAAAGCATCAGGAAAATCCTTCTGATATCTTTCTCTGGAATCAACAAACGTTGTTGCAACATCAACATCTCCATTTAAAAGCAGTTGTAGAGCTTTATCATGCCCACCAGCATATACATATTGCATATCATTCTCAAGATCAATGCCCTCACCTTTTAAGTGAGCTCCTGGGAAAAGGTAACCAGAAGTCGATGATGGATCTACAAAAGCCACCTTTTTATTTTTAATATCAGCGAAACTTTCAATATTAGAATCCTTCATCACAAGAAACTGTGAACGGTAATTACTCTGACCATGTTTGTTGATTGCTGTTAAAATAACTTGAGCATTATTTTCCTTATTAGCTAAAACATATGCAAATGGAGGAATAAATCCGAAGTCAACTTGACCTGAGCCTAGTCCTTCTACTACACCAACATAGTTTGTCGCAGTAAACGCCTCTACCGTCACGCCCAATTCATCTGACAACATATCAGCTAAAGGTTGTACAGATTCAATTAGTTTGTCACCATCTTTCATTGGAACAAAACCCATTCTAATAACTTCATCCTCATCATTCGAACATCCAACAAATGATAAAATCATTATAACCAGTAATAAAATCAATAAATTTTTTTTCATTTCATATCTCCCCTTAATAGTTCTCATTTTCAGAAAGTAATACCATACTTTCAATACCATGACAAACAATACACTATTTTCTAGTAAAATTGCAATACAATTTAGTACTATTCAGATACAAATTGCTAATTGTTCCGATACAATTATCTAGATAACAAAAAAATCCCAGCATTCATTAGGAATACTAGGAAAATATATTGTCATCCATCACTTAATATTAGGAATCACTAAAACTTATAAATTATACTATTTTTTACTTAAGATAAACTACACCATTTTTTACATTGTTCAATCCTCAAACCATCATCACCTTGACCTTCATCATAGGCAAACTTATTTAATAATTCACATGGAAAATCATTACACAGTCCGCAATTAACTAAATTCTTGTCTTCACAACATTTTTTAACTGGACATTCATCTCCCCAAAAAGGTTTTTCAATATTTACACAACCTTTGCAATTCATTTTCTCTTTATAATCACAATCAGAACATCTGATACCACATCTAGATTCAATAATCATCCTTTTCCTCCAATAATACAAAACCAAAATTTATTTACTATTAATATTATAACTGATAATGTACTAAATAACCATTTGAAAAGCCTATACAGATGCTTATTTTGTCTTAATCCATTATCAAATTTTCATATAGTACTTCTGATTGTCCTTCCTACCAAATACCGGTATGGTATCCCAATAAAAATGCTTCTATTAACCTTTCCTTTATAAGGACTAAGTTAGTAAAAGCATTTTTATAACTATTTGATCTTATTTATCAATTATATTTGAAATAATTAATTAGCCTGTTCATAAATATAATGTTCCGCTTGAGCTGTCCATAACTCATAGTATTTACCATTATGATTCTGTAATAGTGTATCGTGATCTCCATGTTGAACAATTTTTCCTTTATGAAAAACTGCAATGTCATGACAGAATCTACATGAGGACAAACGATGAGAAATAAACACTGCTGTTTTGTCTTCAACCAAAGTATTAAACTTTGTGTATATTTCATATTCTGCTAACGGATCCAATGCCGCAGTTGGTTCATCTAATATAACCACAGGGGCATTTCTATATAATGCTCTTGCAATGGCTAACTTCTGTTTTTCACCACCTGAAAAGTCCCTTCCTTCTCCATCATAATTTTTACCTAAAGGAACTTTTAAATCACTTCCAAGATCATTAATTATATTGGATAATCCAGCATTTTCAAGTGCACTTATTAGTGTCTTTGAATTTATATCATCACCTGTTGCTACATTTTTGTCCATTTCAAATGCAAAAAGTTGAAAATCTTGAAATACTACTGAAAACAACTTGATGAACGCATCAAAATCATATTCCTGAATATTTGTACCATTCAATGTGATTATCCCTGATGTTGGCTCATACAATCGACATAGTAATTTAATCATCGTAGTTTTGCCAGCGCCATTCATGCCTACAACGGCTAATCTTTCACCTGCTTTTATAGTTAAATCAATATGATCCAAAACAAAAGTATCTGTACCTGGATATTTGAAAGACACATCTTTAAACTCAAACACGTAAGCATCACATTCTTCTACTTGTTTTTTACCCTCTTTTTTAGATTCAGGTAATTCAAAAAATTCAATGCTATATTTAAAGTGTTCACAAGCTGCTTTTAACATATTGTATTGTGTTAAAAAGCTACCTACTGAATCATATAATTTCATAATTGCATTGATTTGAATAAATATAGTACCTACTGTAATGGCACCCACATAAGCCTTTAAAATGATAAAGCAGTAAACGGCCATCAACATTACCACATTCACAATATTTAACAGAGAAAAATGTATTACATTTGGCTTCACATAATGTTCATCACAATCATGATAATTTCCTTTGACATATCCTTTTATTTTGCTATGAAGCAAATCCTGCGCACTATATATTCTAATATCTTTACCATGTTCATAGTTACTGGTCATCCAAAAAAATAAATAACCAAAAACCCTGTTACCTGCGATACCACTTTGCATATCCTTTGCTGCTGTCTCACCAATTTTTGCTTGTATCACACTATATAAGTATAATCCAAACAATAATACTGAAATTAACCCTATTATAGCTATATTTGATTGGATAAATGCCAGATCGCCTGTAACGATAACCGTGTTGCCGGTCAACATAGTGAGAATTAAAGCAATTGCAATTCCAATCTCAACCATAGCCAGCAAACCCTTTTGCATATACTCAGCAATATTCCAAATAGCCATCCAACTATTTGCAGCTCCTTGTATTTGATGTAATAGATCCATGGTTTCTTTTTTCTCAATACAAGCATATTCCATAGTCATGCTTTTCTTTGAGAGTTCAAAGTAATAGCTATTAATAAGAAGTTTAGATTCATCATTATATTTCTTGATGAAATAACTTGAGATGATATGTGTAACTAACATGAAGGCAACCAAAAAAATTGCCATTGTCATAAGCTTATCAATCTCTCTATTCCCCAGTAGCTCATCTAATATTTTAGCAGACATAATAATTGGGATAAATGGTCTTATGGCCTGTAATAGAGCATGACCAATTAACACCCAAATATATTCTCTTCTTATTTGATATATTTTCCTTAAAGCAGAGGTAATTGCGGATATGTTTAATTTGATTCTTTTATTTTTCTTCATGATGACATCTCCACTTCTTCATTGTAGTAGTGACTTTGAACAGTAAACATTTCAGCATATTTCCCACCTAGAAGCATTAATTCCTCATGACTACCTCTTTCGACAATGTGTCCATCATCTAGAAGCAGGACTTCATCACAGAACCTTGTACTAGATAATCGATGCGATATGTATATGGATGTTTTGTTTTCAGTCATCTTGTGGTATTTTTCATATAACTCAGCTTCTGCAATTGCATCTAATGCCGAAGATGGTTCATCGAGTATCATAACAGGTGCATCTTTATATAAAGCACGAGCAAGAATCAACTTCTGTCTTTCTCCTCCTGATAGTTCTATACCATCACTATCCAAATACTTTTCTGCACTTGTATATTTACCATGTTTAAGTGTGCTTACTTTATCCTCTAGTCCAGCCATTTGTATAACTTTATCCACTTTATTCTGATCTGTTCTTTCGCTTGATGCCATTGAGATGTTCGCATCAATTCCATAGGCAAGTACGAGTGCATCTTGAAATGCAACAGAGAATTGACTGTAATACTGGTGTTTATCATAGTCTTTTGCATCAATACCATTTAAAAGAACTTGACCACTGGTCGGTTCTAAGAGATTTAAAATTAACTTTACCAATGTCGTTTTACCTGCACCATTTACACCAACTAATGCAATCTTTTTACCTTCATCAATTTTCAAGTTAAAATTCTCATATATCACTTCATCATCGTAGGAAAAACATACATCTTTTAATTCTATTGAGATAGGTGTCTTTATCTTTCGATGTGATATTTTTTGTTTCGCATTATCATCAGATTTATTCATAAATTCTCTAAAATCTGAAATACTTAAAGAATCAGCACTTAGTATAATCGCATTATTAACAAAACTACTAATCCAAACAGAGAATCCAGTAATTGAACCTATGTAAAGTATAAATTCTGAAACCAATAAATTACCATTAACAACCTGCAAAATTAAGTAAACATATGCAAACCCATCTCTTAAAAATGCAATACCCCCATCAACCAATGCACTTATAAAAGCTTTAAAAGAAATTTTCCTTTCCAAATCATTTCGTTCATGAAGTAATTTTTCACCTAAACCAGAAAGCCATTTATACATTCCGTACATTCTAATATCTTTTGCATATTTTATATCTCGCGTTGAATCATTAACATAAAAAAGTCTTTTATCTGCTTTACTCACATCATCTTTTATTTTCAATCTATATTTGTTCACTCTGCTGCCAGCTAGAAAACTTAAAATACCACATAAAATCAAACCAACAATAATTAACGGATTCAACGAAGATAAAATAAGTATATAGATAAAAGCACCAATAAAATTAGCTGTACATTCTACAATACGAATAACAAAATCTTGAATACCATCAGTAGGACGGTTAACAGCATTTTTAGCTTTTCTTATTTCTAATTGCCCTTTGTCTGAGGCTAAATACTTGTAGTGAACACTTAATGAAGCCATAGCCATTTCAGAGCCCAATTTCATACTACGGAAGTAGGCATTTTTTCTTGGAAAGTAACCATCAGAAAAACTTCTAGCTTGTCCTACAATCAAAGAAACAATACCAAAGTAAACAATAAGTAGCATCAACTCTTTAACACTTCTGCCTTCTTCAAAATATTGAACAATTAGCTTTGGCATATAAATTACAATTATCGGTTGAAATACTTTTGCAAATATCATGGTTGACATTGCAACCAAAAGGAATCGATCTACACGCCATATATTCTTGAAAATATATCCTATGTTACTAATAACACCATGTTTGGGTTTCACTTTCATCCTTACCTCCTACATTTTATAGTGTGTATATAAGTCCTGTTCACGCTTACAAAATATTATGACAATTCACACAATCATATAGACCAGCAAAGAGTTCACTCAACTTTAAGCATCATATTAGTATTATAATCCATATAATTCCATCAAACAATGGTATATCTCACTGTAATAAAATTGAAATGAATTTTTATTTATTACTTCCATCGATCCAAAAAATTTGATACTAAAAATCAATCAAATCTGTCGCTTTCTTTGTAAATGATAATATGATAAACATGATTAGAATTACAGTACTAGCAATTGATATGATTATCCCAATTGGAACAAATTCAGCGAGTATTCCCCCTGTTGCCATTGCAATTGGAACAAGTGACTGAGAGATAGTTCGTTTGAATCCATACACTCGTCCAAGCATAGATTTTGAAACTACTGATTGCATTGTTGCCTCTAGCATAGATCTAGAGAATGCAACAGTCATCCCATTCAAAGACAGCAAGAAGACAATTACAAGATAGTTTTTAATGAATGGTAGTAGTATTAAACATATTGCACTCACAATACCACTAACTGAAAAGAAATGCGACTTTTTTATCTTTTTCATATCCATAATTGATAATAAAAAATAACCTAATAATAAGCCTACAGTAGAAAAACCCATAGCAATACCATAGAGGTCTGCACTTAAATAGGATTGAGAATTGAAAAAAGGCAGTAGTAAGACCATTGACATGGATGCAAAAAAATTTAGTATAGCTATTGAAATGAATAAATACTTTAATCCTGTAAATTCTTTAACATAACTCATACCATTAATTAAGTCATTCCAAAAATTCTTATCATGCTTTTCACTAATTATCGAGGGAATTTTAATAAACAATTCACTTAATGATGAAAACAAATAACTTAGACCATTCGTTAAAAACAGTATTGGTGCTCCAAATGTTATATATAGCAAACCAGCAATACTTGTGCCTATGATGCTTATACCTTTATAAGACATCGAAAGAGCTGAGTTACCTTTTATAAGATTATCCTTACTTAGTATAAAAGGTTTTACAGCACCTAAAGCTGGACCAAAAAAACTATCACATATCCCATTGATTGCGCCAACGCTAACAACCATCCATACTTCTGCAAAACCGAGAAGCGCTGCAATACCTAACAATGTCATAGCACATCCATTAATCAAATCTGTGACTACAATAATCCACTTCTTATTCTGTCTATCAACATATGTTCCAGCAATTGGTGATAAAAAAACACGAGGTAAAATCGATATTGCCATCATTGATCCCATGACTGCAGTTGATCCTGTTTTATCTAATACCCAAAACCCTAAAATAATTGAGTAAATTGAACTTCCAAATGTTGAGACCATCTGTCCTTGCCACAATAGAAAAAAATTTAAGGTCCACAGTTTCTCTTTACTCGTGACTCCAGTTTCTTCAAATGATTCTGTTATTAACTTTTCCATTACACCTCCTAAATTTACAATCTATATCACCCAAAGAGTCTATTACATATTTTCATCATACAAACATTTTACGAATTTTCTAAAACAAAATTGATCTTTCTGAGAGAGCGATTTAATAATTTCATTTTCAGATGCAACTAACGCATCCCAAAGAGTTGATACAGTTTCAAGTCCCTCAGATGTCAAAACAAGATTATAAGCTCTTTTATCTTTATTACTTCTTACTCTCTTAATATAGTCCTTAGACTCTAAAGCATCTATATGCTGCCCCATTGTTGTTCTATCTATTGCAACCTGATCAGCGACTAGCTTTTGTGTCAATTCTTCATGCTCATAAACTACTACTAAGATCGCATATTGTTTAGGCGTAATTCCTTTAGCATTTAAACTTTTTTCAAATATTTCACTCATCTTTTGCGAAAGTTTTCCCATAGTAAAACCAAGTGATGTCTCAATTGAATACATATTGTCTTCTCCTTTCATTCGACTTAAATATAGTCAGTGTTACTGATTATCAGTATGACTGACTATATTGGTTTTGTCAAACAAAAGACTGATTATATAATTTAACTGGATAATTTATCGTTCTAAAGTAATGATTAACTATAATGTATGGAATCAACCATAAAGTAGTTTTGAATATGTAAAACAGTAACTCACTATACCATTTATCCTCATTTCTTTACTTAATATTTATTTAATATTTATTTCAGATATATTCATCACACAATCCATTTTATAGGATATAATTGGATATAGTACTATTTGTAGTAAATAGCACAAATAAATTCTTTATACAGTAATGCTATTATAGGAGGAAATATTATGAAAAATTCAAAAATGCCAATTTTTGTATTGGTTGGTTTATTAGTTGTTTGTGTCATCGGATTTATATTTACTTACAGCACACAATCAGGGAAATTATCAGACCTTCAGTTATCTGAAAGTGAGTTGTTAAATGAATTAGCGGATTTAAAGACAGAACTTTCAGACAAAGAAACACAAACTTCAATTTTAATTGAAGATATTCAATCATTTACGAATCAGATTGAAAGCCTTAAAAGTGATAAACAAGAAACAATAGCTCAGTTAGAAAAAGTTGAGTCAACTTTAAAGACTGAACTTCTAAGAAGAGATGATTGGGCAATAAGCATAGACGCTGAAAAAATCAAAGGGAATTGGACCACTGTAAATCTCGTGGATAAAGAAATAGATTTTGATCCTTCTCAAAAGGCATCACATGATCTCTTCTTAAAAGGTTTAAAGTTTTATGATACTACTGTTTCCTTTGATATAGGTGAAAACTCTAGTGGCACATCATTTTGGGTAGATGATCAAGTTTATGACGAGCAATCTGCTATGGGTTTTATGCTTAAAGAGATTGATGGAGTTGAATATCTGTTTATAGAATGGAAAGGTAACGATGTCGTTAAACACAGTGATATAGGCTATTATGTCCTAAAAAAATCAGAATAATTAATGAGAAAGTCACTTATACTGATTATAAGTGACTTTATATATTGTTCTGATATCTATGAATCAACAAACTGATCTATTTCTGCAACTACAGCAATGAATTTGAATGCAATCATCAAATTTCAGGATTTCGTCTATGCTTCAACCAATAGCTCATTGTATGCCTTCTCCAAACTGCTATTACTCGGTCAAAATCGTCCCAATATTCTTCAAAATAACCTGATGTAGCTTTATGATATAACTCATCTCTAAGTTTTAAAGTATACCTGTTTTCTCCTTCAGACAATTTTCCAAATCTAATTGCATTTGAAGGACAATGATTCATACAACGTAAACAGTGAAGACAGTTTTTATCATCAATTACCTCTATAAAGTTGACGGCCTCTTTCAGATTACTTTCTGGGCATTTTAAGACACATAAACCGCATTGAACACACTTATTAGTATCAATTTGCAGTTTCGGATATTTAGTCTTTTCAATTTTTCCTACAATACTAAGCTTTAAACCACTTAGATATCTATGCTTTATTTCCTTTTGCTTATATTGTCTAGTCCTTTCAGTTAGAATTTCATCGACAAAATCACTTATTTTTGCTCTAATATCATTTTCAAAAAACATGACTGTCTTATACTCATAGTCATCTTTTGCTTTTCTTGCAGATATACCACATGATGGACACTTGAAACTTTTAGAAGTAAGTTGATGAGTTAAATTACTATCAATTCTTTTTGAAAAGTCATAAGCTGAATCAGATGGAAAACGTGCATAAGTTGAATATTGAAAATAGTTGTATCTATGCCCACCTTGATTTAAATAATCTAGAATATAATCAAATATCGATGGATAAGTAAACTTGTATACAGGATATCCAAATCCTATTATTTTTCCTTCTAAAGACGTCTTTTCTACCCTCTTAGTATCCTCAATCGAAATAAATTCTACCAAATGCCCTCTTTCCTCAAGGATGCTTTTGATTTCACTGCCAATAAGTTTTGTATTCCCAGTTCCGGAAAAATAAAATATAACAAACTTCATCTAGCATACCTCACTTTCCTAAAATTGTGCGCACTCCACAGTTTCATTAGTCTTCTTATCAATAATCTCATATGAGATAGGATAAGGACTCGATCGTTTCTTCATAAACTTAACGGCATACGAACTTGCATATCTTTGCGCCATCTCTATTGTTTCCCATTCATATCTCCCAGAAAAAATACCATCGTCCTGATTAACTAGAAATTGTTTAGTACAAAATCCTGGTAAACCTACGAAAAAGGGGATGGTGTATTTCGTCCGTTTTATAATTGTGGCCTGACTAACTGAAGAAGCATGAAAATAAACTCTAAAAATTGCATTGCCTTGTTTGGGTTGTTTATCTTTAGTTAAAACTTCCATCTCCAAAAACACCTTATAGTTCTCTACTTTTCTTAATATTACTTGATTACCAACATTGTCTTCTAAAAACTTAATTCTTCTTGTAATCTTAAATACTAAGTAATGTAATAACGAATAAATAATATTATATTTCACTTTTCTCACCTCCAATTATTTGGCAAAGCAATAATAACATACAATTAGAACGCGTTCTAATTACATGGTAACACACACCATCGTTTATTGCAAAACCTATAAAACGCGTTCTAATTTTCATTGACTTCTACTTTGCATTAAGATAAACTAATATTATGAAAAAACAACAATATGATAATAAAACCAAAACTTTAATATTCAATTCTGCCAAAGATCTTTTCATGACTAAGGGATATTCAAAGACTACAATAAGGCAGATTATTGAAAATGCTAATGTTACAATAGGAAGCTTGTACCATTTCTACTCAAACAAAGAGGATATATTACTAAATATAGTTAAAGAATTTTTCGAGGAAATTATAGAGATTTCTACTGCTTATGCAAATGAACTTGAAGAACCGTTGCTTATATTCTCTATTAATGCTTCAATCAGTTTTAAACTTATCAGCGCAAACAAAAATATTGCAGAATTATATCTGGCGGCTTATAATTCAGTTGATGCGTCATCATATATCTATGATATTTCCAGTAAATTAACTCCAATCTGGTTTAAAGGATACTGTGATGGATTTTCACATTCTGATTACTATAATCGTTCTGTTCTTATTAAAGGGATATATCAAACCTTTATTAATGACGAATTTCATTTTGGCCGTATAGCTACTAATGAAAAGTTAGATTTAATAGTTCAAACCACATATCATGCCTTTGGTGTACCAAAACACAAAATTGAACAAGTACTTATAGCGACAGAAGAAATCATGAGGAAAAATCATATTGCTATTAAAGGTTATGATTTATAGAAAACAAAAATGACAGATACCATTCTAAAATGGTCTGTCATTTTTTATTCAAAGCTTTACTTTATGATTCTACACGTATTTGTAGTTCTGTAATATATTCGTTTTCCGTTTTAGCTGCCCAAACATCAATTAGAGGAACCTCTATCGCCTCACCTACTGCTATTAGATTGTGTTCTTTTATGTATTTAAACATTTTATTATATGATTCACTTGCTGTGTAATATGGTCCTTTGTGGTGATAACATATATACTTACTTGCTGGCAATGTCACACAATGAGCATCATCAACTGTTGATGAAATAAAATCAAATATACTTATGTATTTTGGAAACTCATCCAATACTGTATCAAGTGATTTTGTAAAACTAAACTTGCTATACACAACACCAAATAATTTCGGATGGTGATCTAACTTATCTTTTAGTTCTTTCATAGCAGCATCAAAAGGATTTTCTAGATTGTGATTTAAGTCCACCTTATAGATATGTCGAATCGGTTTTTCTATTAACTGAATTTCTTGAAATATTTCAAGATTTTCATAATACGACATATAGTCAATTCGTTTATCCAAGGTTTTTATAGTCTTTTTAATCTGTTTCAATTTAGATTCCATAATATTTCTTTGATGTGTTAGTAGACTGATACCCTGCTCATGAGTTGGCGACTCTAAATAGTCTCTAATTGCTGCTAACTCAAGTCCTGATTCCTTAAGCATTAAAATTAACTCTAACTTATCTGTATCGTCATAAGTATAATAGCGGTATTTATTCTCTTCACAGTTGCTTGGTTTTAATAGGTTGATACGATCATAATATATTAAAGTCTGTTTTGAAATATTGAAGTATTTTGCAACCTCACCAATTCTTATTTTCCCAATCATTAAAAACTCCTTGACATTATAGTAACTATATCCTTTATTATAACACTTAGTACAGGAGGTGTCTTATGTTTAATCAAGATTGGACTTATAAAAAATTAATAAAATATGTATCACCATCAATATTTAGTGTTATCTTCATTTCCCTTTATACAATCATAGATGGTCTATTTATTTCAAGATACGTTGGGACTGAAGCACTAGCAGCACTCAATGTTGTTTATCCACTATACAACATTATTTTCTCAATCACAATTATGTTTTGCGTAGGTGGTAGTGTAATTGTAGCAATCAATTTAGGTGAAAAGAAATATCAAGAGGCAAACAATTCGTTTTCATTGATTACCCTTTCCAACCTACTTATTAGTGTTATTTCAAGTGTGATTGGACTTCTTTTCATTTATCCGATTTTAGATATTCTAGGAGTTACTCCTAACTTGATGCACCACGGTAAAATCTATGCACAAATTCTTCTTATTTCGGCGCCATTTGTAGCTTTAAAATTTAGTATCGAGTACTTTCTAAGAGTAGATAACAATGCTAGATTAAGTTTCATCATTACCCTTATTGGCGGAATCACCAATATAGTTTTAGATTATGTTTTTGTAGTTATATTTAAATGGGGAGTCGCAGGAGCAGGACTAGCAACTTTTGCAGGTATTTTTATATCTGCTTTAATAGGTCTGTTTTATTTTGTTAAATACAGAAAACACTTAAAATATATCATACCTGTATTCCATTTCCAAACCATCATTAGTACATTTATAAACGGTGTATCGGAAATGATTACAGAGTTATCTTTTGGCGTTGTTACATTTCTATTTAACAGCTTTTTAATGAAATACGCTGGCTATAAAGGTGTAGCAGCATATACCGCTCTATTGTATATATTTTATGTTTTTAGATCTGTCTTTTTTGGAGTAACAACAGGAGTACAGCCAGTTATTAGTTACAATATAGGATCAAGATCTTTTCATATCATTAGAGAAATCATCTTTAAGTCAACAACTTTAATTGCCATATATTCATTACTTGCATTTATGTTAATGCAATTTAAAGGCGAGTTTCTAACGAGAATATTTGTCGTGAACGATAATGAGACTGTCGAACTTGCAATAGTTGGAATGAAATATTTCTCATATGGTCTTTTAATTGGTGGTTTAAATATATTTGGTATCGGTTACTTCAATGCAATCGACAAAGGTAAAACTGCTGTATCAATTTCGTTTAGTAAGTTCATTTTCTTCACAATACCAGGGCTTTTTATATTATCAAAATTATATGGCTTAAATGGAATTTGGCTATCCTTACCAGTTTCTGAATTATGTACATTTACAATGTTAATCGCTGTTTCATTAAAAAATAAAATTAAGACTAAGCGTTTCGCTACCCTTGAAGCCATTAACAAATAGTCATTTGAAAGATATTCATTCTTTATGAATCACCTCAAAAGATATCTAGTAAATTTATATTAGGAAAATAATAATCTCAATATGTGTACAGAACATTTGTAAGGGAATAATAAATAATATAAATAATTTGAGACTTTTTGACGAGTTATACCGTCTAATTAGTGAAATTCGGATTTCTAAAAACAATGAGAGGTAAATATGATCATAAAAAGTAAAACAAAGGTGAACCATCATTTGAAAGAAGAAGCATTTCTTTCATTGGTTCAGAGAAATCAAGATCGACTGTATAAGATTGCATACAGCTATACGAAGAATAAAGATGATTCTTTAGACATCGTTCAAGAAACAGTTTATAAGGGTTATGTATCTTATCATAAAGTAATAAAAGAAGAATACGAAGATACATGGCTAATAAGAATTCTTATTAATACTGCAATTGATTTTATAAAGAAGAATAAAAAAATTATTCCATTACAACTAGATAATCAAGTTGTAGAAAGTGTCAGTCAATGTGATCAAGTCGATCAAAATATTGCACTTCACGAAGCATTAGACAAACTCAATGAACATGAGAAATCAATTGTCATCTTAAGATATTTTGAAGATATGAAACTTGTTGATGTCGCTGATCTTCTTGGTAAACCGATAAGTACTATTAAATCAACACTCTATAGAGCTTTAGGCAAAATGAAAATTGAGTTACAGGAGGTAGATTAATGAAAACTAATAGAATCGAAGACTATAAGGATGAATATTTAAAAATTGAAACACCTTCTGAAATTTCAGAAACTATTATAAAAGGTATAGAAAGAGGAAAAAAAGAAATGAGTTTTAATAGCAATAAAAAAAGTAAAGTCTTCAAAATCTGCGCAGGTTTTGTAATAGCAACATCGATATTAACTGGAGCTGTAAATGTGTCGCCTACATTCGCAGATACATTAAAAAGTATTCCTATAATTGGTGAGGTTGTGAAAGTACTTCAGTTTACCAATAACGAGGCAAAAGGTGGTCTTATAACAGACGGTACAGATATTAGTAATATTGATATAAAAACAGATGAAACTTCAGAAGAAATAGTCATTGAATTTTCTAATGGCGATGAAAATCAGGACATCGTTGGTTCTTATAACATCACAAAAGCCGAATACCCTAACACAATAACATTTGAAATTGGTGGTGCAAGAAGATTTACAGCTTTAAATGATTTTCAAAAGTTAAGTGAGAGTCAATATGTAAAAGAGATTTATCCATTAATAACACTAGATGATTCTTTAATGAGATTTGTTGTAGTATTTAATACATCTGTTGATTTTAATATAACAGAAATGAAAACACCTGCAAGTCTAGTTATCAATATTAGCAAGAAAGAAGCACTTGATCAGCAAAGTATTTACATTGTTAGAACGGAATCTATGCCAAAAGGAGAAACGTTTGGTATCATTGAAGAGGAATTTGCAATCGATAACAACATAAGAGTTCTTAAAGATGACAATGAGTGGTTTATCGTTGAATTGAAGAGTTTTAAAAATAAAGAAGAAGCTGAATCTTTCAAGACTGAGTATCAAAAGTCAAGTGACATTAAATTGATTATTGAAGAAAGACTTGAAAACGAAACTCCAAAGCATGCACCAACCACACAAAAGTAGTTTTTATTGTAAGGCTATAAATTAAAATTATACACGATAAAGAGATACTCGGTTCAATTGAGTATCTCTTTATATTTTAATTATACGACTTGTGTTGCACATTGTAATACACGATCCCAATCCTCTCCATCATGTTCAATTATATTTGAATCAACATTCAAGTTACTTAATAGTCTCTTTTCAATTTCTTGTCTAATACTAAAGAATTTAATACAGCCATCGATATCATCTATACCATGAGTAACACCATATGGCGTATTTGAAATGTATTCAATTACTCTATCAATCCAGACATCTTGTCGGTCTTGGTATTTAGGTGCCCTTTCCTTTGCAACGTGTTTTATGGCTTTTTCGACAGATTCAGGCGCAAGATAAATGATTACCGGAGACATCTCATCAACAATAGTCATAAATTCCATAATATAAGAGTATATGACTTCTTCTGTTACATCATACTCCAACATTAACTGAGTAATATGATTTTGCAGTAATACACATTCAAAGACATAAATTGAATTAGAGTCAGCGGTTTCTACAAACTTCTTCCAGCGTCTTAAATGAGCCTGTTTAAATGTATCTATGTCTGTGTCCTGACTATAAATCTCTTTACTCTCAAGATATCCGTATAAGTCACTATCACGATTAATATTAAGTGAGGTGTAGGCTGTTATAGCATAATTCGACTCCAATATACTATTAGACATAATAACCTTCTCATACTCAGGATATTCGCGGATTATAGTATCGTATTCATCAAGTGTTAAAATTGATTGCCAAGATAAATCTACTGGATGAGAATCGCCTTCGTTGTAATGTGTAACCTTTGAACCATTATCTTGTAAATAATTATATATTTTTTTAGATATTGTTGTCTTCCCTGACCCAGGAATCCCTTCAATTAGAATTAATTTATGCATAATTTCCCCCTTCACAATATCTATTTTATAAAAGTTGCTTCACTCATTCTATAGATACAACTAATAAATTGAACATATACCTAAAACAGAATTTCACTTAATCCATTTACAATACATGATATGCCCGACCAACTCTGCATCATTATCATTCTAAAATCGAAAGAACTTAATGCATTGAGAAAAGCATCCAAATGTGGATGCTTTATTAATAATTCTTCAATAATGTAAAACATTTACTTCCTTCTATTCAATTCATCACAGAACACATCTACTAAATGAGGGTTCAACATCTTCCCCTTCTCTTCATTTAAAATTCTTAATGCCGCCACAGAATCCATAGCATCTCTATAAGCTCTATTAGAGGTTAAAGCATCATACATATCTGCAACTGAAATTATTTGCGCAATTAATGGTATTTGATCTCCAGCAAGCCCTTCTGGATATCCCTTTCCATTATAATACTCATGATGATGTAGAACACCATATTTCGCTATTTCAAAACGATCTACTTTGTTAAGTAGTCTGAATCCTTTTACTGAATGTGTTTTAATAATATCATATTCTTCACTTGTCAGTTTATCTGGTTTATTCAAAATTTCAGTTGAAATAGACACTTTTCCGATATCATGAAGCTTAGCTGCCAAATCTAGATTGGCTAAATCATCAAAATTTATAGCTCTGCCGATCATCAATGCATAGTCTGAAACAGAAACACTATGATGATATGTATAATTATCATTCATCTCAACAACATTAACCAGTAATTCAATCATTTCGAAGTATTTTTCATTTATTTTCTCAGCATATTCTTCTGCTTTACCAATACTATTTTCGATATCATCTGACATTTTATTGATAGAGTCAATTAGTATATTGACATCAACCATTCCCTTACTATTTGATTTTTCAAGTTTTATATGGTAATCGCCATCTGCTATTCCATTGATGGCATTAATTATAAGAGTTAATTTATTAGACAAATTACTTATATTTGATGATAAATATGTTATTGCAATTAATGCAACTACAAACAGGAAAACAATAATAACTGCAGTAGTCTCAAAAGCAATTTTTCTATAGTACTTCAAATTCAAACTTATAGTTATATAAGCATCACTATTTCTTTTTATTAAATGACTAAAGCTCATAGTTCCATACTTTTCATCGGTTATTATTACCTGAGATTTTGTAATCATTATATCTTCTACTAAAGAATCTGAAAGCAAAATCTTTATTTGTCTAAAATCCGCTTCATCAATAACTCTTCCTAGAATATAACATCCTGAAGGATTTTCTTCTTCATTATCATAAAAAGGAGATGAATATAACATAACAGGAGTCTCATTAAACCATACTATCTCGAAATATTTTTCGTTCTTATTTAGTGTGTTTTTATATCCAACGACATCCTCGATATTATCATGTTCCAAACTACCATAAGTACGCATATAAGTTTTATCTTCATTCATTACAAACATATAGTCAATGTCAAAACTGTCATCATCAACAATATACTTTGTAGCATTATCAGTTAACCATTCATCATCACCATTCTTCAGTGCTTCTAAGGAATCAGTCCACACAGCATTAGTTATAGTTATTCGTTCTAAATCTTTCTCGTTCTGATCAAAGAAATAATTAACTTGTGATATCTTACTATCCCTATAATGATCTTCAATCAGATTAAAAGTATGCTTACCAATCAATATAATTAATATACATACAACAAATATAGATATAAATGCCGTAATCATTAAATTTTTCTTCATTTCTTTGTACATCGAATACTCCTTTGTGTGAACTAATTGTAACACATATAAAGAATTTCGAGAAATCTACACCGAAATAATGCAATTAATATAACACATCATAACAAAAATAAAACTTCCACGTGATATCTAATTTTGATTAGATTATTCTCCATGGAAGTATCATATTATACACAAAAGATGCTATGAACTTTTTACTCAATAATTACATATAACCATTTGATATTATATAAACAAACCTTTTACAGTAAATTTATCAATATCATTACCCTATATTAAAAGTTCCAATTCGTGCCTTTAATAATTCTGCGTTGTCATTTAGTCGATACATAAGTGCAGATGCTTCTTCAATAGCAGCAAGTTGTTGCTGAACAGTTGCTGCAACCTGCTGAGCAGAAACAGATGTTTCATCAACGACTTCGACCATTGAGTGAAACTTTTCTGCTAATAGATTATTAGAATCATACACTTCTCTAAATATTTCACCCATACTCTCAACCTTCAGATTCGTTTCATCAACATTTTCATTAATCAATGCTAGAGAATCTTTACCATGGTTAATAATCTGACTCTGTTTACTTATATCATCAACATTTGTTTTCATGATAATAACATTAGAAGTAATACCTTTTCTTATTTCTTGAATTAATTCCGAGATCAAGCTAGTAGCTTTTTCACTTTCTTCTGCTAACTTACGAACTTCCTCTGCTACAACAGCAAATCCCTTACCATGTTCACCTGCTCTAGCAGCTTCAATGGAAGCATTCAGTGCCAATAAATTAGTTTGAGTAGATATATTAGAAATTAACTGCACTATGTTACCAATTTCGTCAGTTCTCTCGTTAAGATTTTCTATCGATTCCTTAGCGTAATTTATGTCTTTGACAGTTGCACTAAAACTTTTTTTCACTTCAATTATTGCATCCATACCATCTATTGAAGACTTGGTTGCTAAATCAGATATAAGCAAAGATTCTTGTACAGCTTTACTACCTTCGTTTATTTTTACTGTACTGTTGTCTATAGTTTCCTTAACTCCTTGAGCTGAATCAGATTGCTTCACAGTACCACTAGCAACTACAGAAGTTGCTTTAGCAATATCCTCAACACCTTTACTTACTTCCTCAAGTATTAATGTTAAGTTGTTTGAGTATTCGCTAGTTGTTATTGATACAGACTTTGACTCCTTTATCATATCAATCAACTGAACACGCATATCATTAAAATGATTCGCCAGATCTCCAATTTCATCCGTTCTTGTAACTATTTTAGATTTAAAAACTGACGTCAAATTACCTTGAGATATTTCTTTTGTATGATAAACAATTTCATTAATTGGTTTAGCTAAAGCATAAATCAATGAAATCGCAAATAAAATAGAAACTATTACTATAACAAATATAAGTCCAACAATTAATATCTTACTTTCATTAATTTTATGTATTACGTGTTGTTCGGATTTACTTACATTATTCTTACTATCCTCAGAGAAGTCATTCAAAATCTGCTCTATATTTGTTAAAGTTGGTAAGACTTCATCAAGATATGTAGTTTCAGCTTCTAATTTATTATTACTTTCAATGTATGTGTTTATATGTGAGGCAAATTTATGTAATTCATTATGCTCTAACAATAATCTATCTATTTTATTTTTGTCTTGTATCAAGGCATTTGAATGTTCATCTGTTTCATAGAATGTATGTATCCATCTACCAAGATTACATTTTGATGGATCTAACTCACCTTCAAATTCTAATCCATATTGAATTGAATGAGATAGTTTGTTAACCCATTTAATATGGTCAACAATTCTTTCCTCCATAAATATAGCATTTTCATTATTGATTACAACATCTTCAATGTCATCATTGATCGTATTAAACCCAGCAAAAGTGAGTGCTGATAAAAGTATCATAAGTACAACAATTACAGAGTAAGATAAAATTATTTTATTAGATATCTTCAATGTTCTCCTCCTATTTCATTAAGCACTGTCTTATTTTGAAAGGAAAGTTATATTGCTTTATCCTGTTTTAAGTGACAGTTATAACAGTCTCGAAAATCGCACTTATCCAACCCTAGTTTTTCTGGACAATTACCATTAATAATTTGTCGATTTAAATAGTTCTCCTTGGTACTCGTGAGCATTTGTATCTCATGCTTCGATATCAATGCGACCCCCTCATAAGCGTGTAAGAGATAGCCTTTGTGTTTACAGAAAATTATTAGTTCCTCCCATTGCTCATCCAATTGCGTTTGCTTACTGGTTATGTTCAAGCCTCAAAACCTCCTTGTAAAATTCAATATTTCAATATGTGTAATATTAGTTTACAATAAAATTCTTTTAGAGATTTAGAGATGTAACAGAATACTTATATCCTGTTATCAAAAGCAAAATAGCCGTCCACAACATAACTTAATTTCACTAATCGTAAAAAAAACCACTTCAAAAGTGGTTAGTTGATAGTTATATCTTAATACTAATTGATATAGAAAACTCTTTATTATATTCATCTGGTTCAATTGTCATAACACCTTCCCATTGTTCAATAATCTGTCTTACTATTTTTAATCCAAATCCATGCCTTTCATGGTCCGCCTTTGTCGTTAAAGGAACACCCTCAGAAATTGTAACAACATCAAGAAAAGCATTTTTAAAGTTAATTGTTAACCATTCACCATTGCTTTTTGTGATAAACCTAATATACCTTTCGTCACTAGGGAGTTTCAAGTTGGCCGATATTGCATTATCTAAAATATTTATGACTACTCGTATCAGCTCAAATGTACTCACTTTAAGCTGATTAGGAAAGTTCAATCTACCACTAAACTCAATTCTATTTAAAACACATATGTTTTCTATTTCTAAGAGCAGTTCGTCTAAGAGCAAATTATTCGAATACTTTCCATTTATATTTTCAATTACTTTAATCTCATTTGCAAAATCTTTAATGAAACCACTCTCAGATAAAATAGAATACTCTTCTTCATCCATCATGTTTTCAAGTACACCCATTAAGTTCTTATAGTCATGTTCTAAATATCGAAATCTTTCTATCTCTGCAGTGAACTGCTCATAATATTTTTCCTTGTTCGTAATTCTATTTTCAAGTATATTGCTTTGTTTTTTCAAAACTTCCATCTCTGTTAAATCCAAAGAATTCAAGTAAAAAGTCAAGGAACTATTAAAAACTGACATACCGACAATGATGAATACGCATAACTGAATAATTAAATTACCTTCAAGGCTCATTGATGCAAATGAAATAATTGATAAAAAACTTAAAGAAGTATAAGCAATTATGAGTTGACGAAATCTCTTATCAATTACCTTCAATAGCTTACCTCTATTTGGAGAAATATATTTCTCTACTAATAGTATAAGGAGCAAACTCGTTAAAATCAGCGAGAAGATAACACCTGAAAAATAAACTATCTTATTGTTGTATATCACTTCTATAGGTAAAATATTAAAAACTGATAAAAAGGCAAAATAGCACCCTTTAAATGTTAGAATATACAGATTATATAAAAAACTAAAATAATAAGCCTGAGTTAAACTAGTAGAAAAGACCACTCGAATAACTAACATACTGAGAATAATATTAAATAAAATAAGAAAAGCTTCTTGAAAAGGGAAAAAAAACTGTATTATATGTATAATGGCCAGTAAAAATATTCCTATTAACAGATCAACTCCTGTGTCGCGCTTGTAGAAACAATTTAAAAAATAAAAATATACCCCTTGTGTAATCAGTGTAGTTATCAACAATAATGTAAACAAAATTAAACTTTCGTGCACATTTCCTCCAATCAAAGTTCTAAACCAATGTACTCTAAATAATTATTAAATCCTTTAAAAAATTTATCTTTATAATTTCTGGTTATGGATATAAACTCTCCATTTCTTAATATAAACTGTGTTTTACCTACTCTATCGATAAATACTGGATTTACCAAATATGATCTATGAGGTTTTAGAAAAAAAGAGTGCTCAACCTTAGATTCTACATACTCTAGTGGAGAGTAAAATTCAACCTCAGAATATGCACCACTCCAATCTAAATAACACATCCTAACTTTCCTTCTTCTAGCCTCAAATGAGATTACCCTATTTAGTGGAATCATGACTTTCTCTTGTCCAATTTGATAGGAGAACATACTTTGCCTATCTTTTTTTATACTCTCTAGAATTTTATCAAACTCAATTAAAATATTCTCCGAGCTCATATTATGTTTCAGTAAGTAGTTTAAGGGTTTAACATCAAATGAATTGAAAACTTCTTCTCTTGAAGCTGTTAAAAATACTATTTCACCTACATATCCTAATTCTCTTAAATCTGTTGCAACCTTTATACCATTCTCATTTTTAAGTTTAATATCCAGAAAAACAACATCTGTACTTTCTATCCACTCCCCTGCATTTCCTATTATCGATTTACCACTAGAAAACTCGATTATCTCTATTTCAATTCCTTTAGTTTCACTTATTTCAAGCAACTTTTGACTCATATGTTTTCTATACTCATATTCATCATCACAAATTACAAATCTTATCATTTTCACCACACTTCTAATACACTTCCCTCATTCAATTAATCTAATGTTTAACAATAGAATACTATTACTTTATTATATCTAATGAAAATATACAAGTATAGTGTAGTATGTTTTTTACTTTACTATTGTTATTCATTTATGTGTTATATCACCACATTCGCCAAACCAGCTCTAAAAAACATACTTTGTAAGAATCCCCTTCTTTTTAAATAGCATTGAGTTTTATCCTTCGATCCATTACTTTCTCTTAAGAGATAAATATACACTACCTTTAATGAAAATCTCACTTTCATACAGGTTCATGTGAATAGTCCCACTCCAATCTGACGTCTCATTTTATATTCTATCGCTCTATAAATCTCACCCCACTTTCATATACGTTAAATAAAAAACTATTTTTGATTATTACATATTGTAATAAAAAATTTACCTTTTTAATAAGTTACATCCATAGAAATCATAGTCCCTAATGGTTAAAAGAATATCAAATCTGACATAAAATTTTTAATTTCATAACTACCACTATAAACATTAGGATTCTCGGTTGTTTTATACAACTTTTTAGCCTGATACATCTTTTTATCCGCTTGATGTATGAATTCATCAATAGATAATCCCTCATTTTCATAGATTGCAATTCCAAAACTAAAGGATATTGAAAAGCCTTCATCTTGCAGAGTAGACTCATCTACTCTATTAAGCATTTCAAGAAATGAAGATTTACTTATCTTTGTATTTGGCAATAATACTATAAACTCATCTCCACCAATTCTATAAATACTATCACTCTTTCGAATAGAGTCTTTCATAAACAATGCAAACCTTTCTAAAACTATATCGCCAGTTTTATGTCCAAACTTGTCGTTTATCAGCTTAAAATCATTTAGATCAATGAATATAATTGAAAACTCTTCTCCAGTACGACTTGATAATGATAAGATAAAATCAATGTCTTTGTAAAATGCACAACTATTACCTACTTTTGTGAGAGGATCTATCAAAGTTCTTAAATAAGTTGATCGAACTAATTTCCTATAACCTCTTATCTGAATATATGTTATGACATATATTGATTGATACAATACAAATACAATGAGAGTAACCCATAGATCGCTTTGTATTTTCATCTCTGGTCTAAAAATCAAATCAAATATTAAAAGTACACTTCCTACATTAGATATTATTAGAAATTTTGCCAATGTCATTCGTTCTGATAATATAATAATATTTAGTATTGTATAGTAGGAGTAAAACACGATTACCAATTGATGAGAAAATGAAAAAAAATACCACATAATAGAAAAAACTGAGAAGTTATAGATTACAAAAACCCACATAGCCGTGCAAGATGTACCATTCTTTAATATACAATATCCACAGATTGATAAGATAAATATATTTATGAATTGCCATATAAAACCTATATGGAATGATCCACTCGCTTTAAAATATAAAACTGTAATTACTGAAGTAATTAATTGCGCGACTACATAAGTAAGTATCGATGTGATTTCGATATAAAAAGTACTCTCATCATCTATACTATTCTTTAAGAGAGATTCCATAAATTTTTTCATAAACACCTCGTAAACTTTGATAATTATTATATAGTAACCACTTAAATATTTCCATAAATGTAACAATTACATTTTAATGATAAATATAAATGGCGAATCAATATACTTTGGGTAATTATTATATAGTAACCACTTAAATATTTCCATAAATGTAACAATTACATTTTAATGATAAATATAAATGGCGAATCAATATACTTTGGGTAATTACACTTAAATAATTGACTAACCATATTTAAATAAACTCATATGTAACCGTTGATGTACCAATCTACAAAACAATGTTTAAATTAACAGTAAAATCCTTATTGAAATAAAATAACCCAAGAAAATCATTTTACAATGCCTTGATCTTGAGGTTATTCAATTCGCTCCTAATAGAACAAACATATTTATATCAGCTTTCTGAATATGCAACTGTGCTCCTAAAACTTCATTCTGTAGTACTATATATTTTATTTCATGATATATCAAACGAGTATAAACTCGTTTAATTTACAACTAAAGCTGATATAATATATTATTTATATCATAATATATTCATACATATAAATGTAGGCTGATGTTCCAAATAACGCTTTTTTTGTAACAAAAGTTCTAAATACTAGATCAATTAGAGTATATTCATACAATTGCAATCAGATACTAATTAAAGCATACTTCCATCATCTGCCTCAAAAACTGCTTATGAACTAAAGGTGGATCTGAAGAGTTAATTCATTAGAATTTAAAATCAGTTCACAACGAGCTTAGAGCGTATACTATAATAGAGTAATATGCAAAAAATAATAAGAACCTTATGCAAAATGCATAAGGTTCGAATACTTATTACTAAGCAATTTCAATATTTTCAGCTTGAGGACCTTTTTGTCCTTCAGTAACTGTAAATGTAACTTTTTGACCTTCTTCTAAAGTCTTAAATCCATCAACATTGATTTGAGAGAAATGTGCAAATACATCTGTACCATCTTCACTCGTAATAAAACCAAAACCTTTTTCTGGGTTGAACCATTTTACTGTACCATTCATAATATGTACCTCCTAATTTTTAGTATCTTAAACTTGTGTATAACCGATAACAAAACAGTTAAAATTAGGATCTAATATATCTATAGCACTAATCAAAATTGTGAAAGTTAACATTATTACTTTAAATTTAAGCAACATCTTATATTAGCATACGCTTTATTTATAGTCAAGCTTTACTTTGCTTTTTTTTAAGCAAATAAATACTTAGATTATAGTAATGAATAAAATTATATATAATTAAACATTAGTAACGATTGCAAACACACATTCATATCGTTATTACTACACTCTTAACCTAGCAATAATACAAACCTTTAATAAAATCATTTATATGAACTGCTTTCAAATTAATATGCAATGCATATTTTCACAAGTGATTTAAATTGTCTACTCAACAACTTAATGATACAATTTATACAAGGAACGGAGGTTGTATGTATACAGAAATACTTACAGAACAGTATTTAGATGACTTTTTGAATTATTGTAGAAAATATAGAAATGAACATGATAACTCCTTCCTTTATGAAGAGGAAGATTTAGAAACTTTCGATATCAGTTGTAACCCCACCATTTTACTCATAAATAACAATGAAATAAAAGGTGTATTTTCAGTGATGAATTCTAACGAACATAATGAAATCATACGAGTTCGTATATTTCATTCAATTGATGAGGGTTATAAATTACTATTTGAACACATGAATAACCAATTAAACTCACGTATTGGTTATAGCCTGTTTGTACCTGAAAATGCCAAAGCGTCACATATTTTTAAGATTTTAGGATTCGAAATTCAGTCAAAAACATATAGAATGATATATTGTGGTCATAAAGCAGACTTTAATTTACCTGAAAACATGAGTTTAGAGAATCTTTCAGAAGAAAATATAGAATCATGGATGTACATATATGAGAAAGCGTTCAAAAATAGGATTACTAGAAAACAACTCATCAATGATTTAAACAGTCCATACGTTATTCCAAATGGCATGATGCTACTAAAGCATCATGATTATGTGGGATTAATTGTCTTGTCATTTGATGATAATAGAGTCTGCGAAATAGAAACACTTGCTGTAGATCCAAAGTATCAGAACTGTGGATATGGAAGCTTATTATTGAATTACGGAATACACACCATAAAAAACGGATATGGAAAACCAACTCTTAGTGTATCAAGTAACAATTACGCATATAGTTTATATAAGAAAATTGGTTTTGAAATACAGAAAACCTTATGGTATATGATTTATAAAATTTAGAGATTATATCAATTTTCAGCATATAAGAATGAGAAAGTATATCAGCGCAATAATTAGACAATCCTAAAAGATATATCTGTACTGGCTTAATAATTTCTGTCACATTAACACTTTTTCAAAATATACTTTATCATCTATCCTATCAATTTCCTTATATCCCAACTTATTATAGAAATCTATATTCTTTGATAACTTAACATGAGTAACTAAACTTAGATGTAGATATCCCTTTTCTCGTGCGATATTCTCAGCGAAATTAATAAGAACCTTCCCATAACCTTGTCCTTTATACCTCGGATCAACTGCGACATTTGATAAATGAGCATCATTCTCATCAAAGTACATCGTTAAGGCGCCTATTAATTGTCCATTTAAATCCAAAACCCAGGTTGGATAATTTTTAATTTCCTCTTCATAGTCTGCAATCATAGGAGGTAACATTATACCATCTAATACTTGCTCATAAGTAGAATAGGCAGCATGCATTATTTTTTTTATATCATGAACATCAGCAAAGACCGCTTTTTTTATAAGGTACTTTTTCATATTTCTCTCTTTCGATTGTGTATTGTCCAAAGGACTTCAGTAAAAGTATTTACTTAAATAGATTTTTACTCTTTACGACATCAATATTTTCCAAGATATGCAAGTCTCTTTAACATGAACTTTTGTGAGATTACTGACTAATGAATTAATCATGAGTAGGCTCTACAATCAAACACACCATAACTAAATGTATATTTATATTCTAACCTTTATGCTCATTGTCATCTAGGTTAGCAAATATGTAAAAGTCATTTCATGGTCTGACATTAAAGACTTCTTATCTAAAAAGCTTAAATTTTCATCATTAAAAATCACCAAATCATTCCAGCATCTAACTATCCTTGATTTAACAGTAATTCAGTTACCTCTGAAGCCATCAGAGGTCTGCTGTAATAATAGCCTTGGATAATATCACATTTCATATGTTTCAATAAGTCTACTTGTTCTTTTTCTTCAACACCTTCAGCAATGACAGACAATTTTTTTTGATGTGCTAAGTCAATTATCATTTTTACTGTATACTTATCAAATTCATTGTTAACCATATTATCAATGAACACTTTGTCAATTTTTATTGTCGAAGCAGGAATATCTTTAAAGTAACTTAGTGATGAATAACCCGTCCCAAAATCATCTAATGCTATCTCTAATCCCATCGACTTTAACTTTGTAATAATATGTGCATTTCCTTCTGTAAACTCAAACAAAGTAGTTTCAGTCATTTCTAAGCAAAGATTATCTGGATTTACTTCTGTCTTTTTAATGATTAATTCAAGATCCCTAATAAAATCAGGATGCAACATTTGTACAGATGATATATTTATTGCAACAATTATACTCTCGTCAAGTCTTTGATTGATCCTCTTTGAAAATAAACAAGCTTCTTCAAGCACCCATTTACCAATATCAACAATTAAACCCATTTCCTCAGAAGCTTGTATGAGTTTCAACGGAGACACATAACCTAGTTCAGAACTTCTCCATCGAATAAGCGCTTCGACACCTGTAAACTTTCCTTTCGAAAGATCAAAATGAGGCTGATAATTCATATGAAATTCTTTATTATTATATGCTTTACGTATATATGATTGGAATAGAACTTTATCTTCCAAATCTTCAATCATACTCTGATTATAAATAACCGATCTATTTTTCCCTGATTTTTTTGCTTCATATAGAGCCATATCTGCCTTTTTAATTAATTCCTTTGACGCAATTCCATGAATAGGATATAATGACACACCTACACTTATTGTTAAAAACAAGCTTCGATTATCAATGGAAAATGGTTCTTTAAATAATTCTTCTAACTCATATAGAAATTCAGAAATATTATCAATATTTTTATCTTTAAAGATAATCAAAAATTCATCTCCGCCGAACCTACCAATTTGGATATTTTCTATTTCTAATGTAGCTAAACGTCGTCCTGTTTCGATTATAATACGATCTCCAAAATCATGCCCAAAAGTATCATTAATCAATTTAAAATTATCTACATCTAAAAATAAAATCGCATATGAATAATTATCATAAGGATTGGCTAACCATTTGTCGATTAATTCAGAAATAGCCAAACGATTTTTCGTTTTTGTTAAGTCATCTAAGTATACTAAATTGAATATTTCCTGATTCTGCTCTTCAATCTTTACTATAGCATTAGATAACTGTTCGTTACTGTCTGTCAATTCTTCATTAGACGCTAACATTTCCTCGTTTAGTATAGCAAGTTCATCATTCGAACAGATTAACTCCTGCTTTTTATTTAGCAATTCTCCTTCTGTACTTTTCCGAATCTGCACATTATTATAGAGATAAAATATCAAAAGACCTTGAAGAACTATGATAATTATCCCACCAACTATATATGGAAGATATTTCTTTAATACGCTTTCTTCTTTGTTAATAAAAATTACATCATCAGGCAAATTATCTGTACTTAAGTTATATTTCTCTATTAAATTATAGTTCAAAATCTTCATATGAGAATTTTCAACTAGATTAATATTACTAATTTTTTCACCAGATAAAATCTCAAGCGCTATTTCACCTGCCCTCTGACCTTGCTCTTTAAAAGAAACTACTTCGCCACCTATTAATCCTTCATCCAAGCCAAAATCATATAGGCAAAACACAGGTTGACCTGTTGCAGCAAATATAATATCTAATCCACCTCTAAATGATACCACTTCTCCAGTCATATCTCTACGTACAGCTATTAAAAGTAAAATATCTTTTTCAGTTGTATACGATAATAGTGACTGAAGTTCTTCGTAAGTCATTTCTGACAAATCGAAGCTTTCAAACACTAAATCATCACTATTGTCATCTAATAAGTCATACTCCTTTTTAACTGCTTGTCCTGTTATTGTACTATCAACTAATGCAATAACCCTTTCAGCATCTGGTTTAAGTTTTTGGGCAAGTTCTACTGTTCCAGAAAGCGAAACAGACTCATAAATTCCGGTTATAGTAGAATTTTCACTATGTGATTTTGCGTTTTCTATATCATTGATTCCAAGAAAAACAATTGGTATATCAATAAATAATTCTTCATGTTCAGTTACAAATGATAGTGCATTGTCATCGCCAACAATAACGACATCATATTTTTCAGAATTATCAACTTTATACTTCAAAGACTTATAGAAATTTTGATAATTCTCATCTGTATAAAATCTCTTTGAATCCATAAATTCTATGTCCAGAGTTACTCTGTTTTTATCCAAAACTGATTTCAAACCCTCTACTTGTTTGAAAAATGTTTCAAAGCTAGGTGAATATGAACTCAAAAAAAGTACTCTTTTATCTGTTAAATCACCATTTTCATTATACGTACTTGAACTTGTAACGTTATAAAGAACAATTAATGCTAACATCAACATAATACTAAAAATTTTTCTTTTGATTTTAAACGCCTCCTACATAGAATAACGAACAGTTATTTGGTGTTAAAGTACAAATAATTATTAAGTATCTATACAATTTAAGCCAATTATTATTATGCCTTAACTTCCATTTATAAGGTTAATTCATATGTCGTTCTCACAATCATTATTTATATTTTTATCTAGCATAAACATAATGTTTTGTGTTAGACAACAATACACTTATACCCTCACTCTCGTTTTCTAAACGAACAAATCGATTAGGAAAATCAATCTTAACGAATAAAAGTCATTAATTATCTAATTGCAGATAATCAATGACTTTAACGTATTGATTCTTTTTTCTCTAAGCAAGTGGCTATAAATACAAGTTCAAGTTTATACTTTTTTTTCTTTAGGATTAAAGGGAAATTTAGTTATTTCTTGTGATTTAAAATCTACATTATACCCAATCTTATTAAAGTATGTAAATGCAGTGTTTATCTTCACTTGTAAAATACACATTTTAGGATCGGACTCATCGTTATGAGCAAAGTACCAATTTGAAAAGGCATCAATTAACTTTTCTCTTATTTCCTTATTTCTATCATCTAAGGGATGTCCTATATTAAAAGCTTCCCCCTGAAATTCATGAAAATTCGTACACAAACTTACATATTTATTACTCAATATTTGTTGCACTTTTTCTGAAGACTCATGCGTAACTATATAGAAGCAGTTATCATAAAAAAATGTATCAACAATTCTAATCGTTGGAACACTATTTACAACAGTTGCCATTGCCATATTTCTATCTTTTCCAAACTGTCTAATCAGTTTTATACTTAGCTTTTCAAACTCCTTATTCATATGATCCTCCATTTGCTTAACTGTAAGGTATAAATCGGAAACTTTCCAATTCATTCGTTTCAAAGTTAAAGTTATAACCTATTTTATTAGCATAGGTAAAAACGGTATCAAGCTTAACTTGAACAAGACATAATTCTGAATCAGACTCATCATACCAATTTGGCTCATCATGAATAAAAAGGTTTCTTACTCCTTTATTACTTTCATTTAATGGGTGTCCAATTAATACACCTTTACCAACAAATTTATGAAAACTAGCTGTTGTACAAAGACTAACCAGTTCATTTTTGTTTATCTCTTTCACTACATCAGATGAATTATTTGTTATTATGTAAAAACTGTTATCACAATAAAATGTGTTCACAATCTTAGCTTTTGGTAAACCTTTAAACGATGTGGCTAAATACATTTTCCTATGTTTACCAAATTCTTTTTTTAGTATTTTTTGCATTTTTTCATATTCTTTATTCATCCAACCCTCTCCATTTTCACTGAACTTACATACTCCAAGTAACTTATCTGAGCAAATATACTCTCAACCTATTATAAATGATAATACAAGACCAAAGTCAAGACTTAAATAAATTATAGTTCCAATCCTCTAGTATTAATTTTACACTAGCTACAATATATAATCTTCTTAGTTATATACAAAAAGAGCCCTCTGCAGGACTCTTGATCTACTTATTTTTCTTTTATTAATTTGTTGCTACTTTTGATGTGGTGATTTTTCCACCAACTTTACTTAGATTCTTTATTTTAAGAGTTGGATCTACAACGCCAAATTTCAGCATCGTACTTTCTAGAACTTTAAATTCTTTACGTTTCATAACAACTTCAATTTTATGTCTAGGTTCTCCATTGAGACCCCTAGCTAAAAAATTGTTTACTGTATAACCTTCTTCTCTTAGTTTTTCTGCGATGTCAATCATCTTCTGTTTGTTAGAGATAAATACATCTACTTCAATAATACCCAATGCCAGTTTACTTTCTAATTTACCACCTATAAAAACGCCAAAGGTTCTTCCACATGCATAGGCGATGGTAAATTGAATACCAACAGATGATGTTACCTTAGTTAACACTGTTGCAAATATCATGGCATCGATAAAAACAACGAAATAAACTGGGTTCATAATCTTCTTGGAAATCAAGATTGTTTTAAGTGTAGCAAGAACATTAGTAAAAGAGGTAATCATAAATAGACCGACTAGAGTAAGTATTAAATCTTTGCTCATAGGTCTTCCTCCTTTATTATGTTTGTAATGTGTTAGTTTACCGGGCAAGAAACTAACTTTTATACTATAACATCATATTATAGTATTGTCAACACTTTTTTAGAATCCACGCATAGATAACATCATCTATACATCTGATTTACTCAAGTACCAATATTCTTTTATAGTTAACATCAAAACTTTTTTTATAGAATCGCACACCTATCGGTAGCCAAACAATGATAAACACAAGCATCTGAATTATATTTGGAATAACTGTCTCAAATGACATTCCCTTAACAAGTATCTCTTGAACAAGTTTTGCATAATTTATCAAAGGCCAAAACATTCTAATTATGATTTCTAAATACTGCGGCATTTGACTAACAGGCCACATACAACCACTTGTTAAAAATGTTGGAACAGATAACATAAAAGCAAATTGAGAGTATTTTATTCGATTCTTAGTCAGTGAAGCAATAATTAAACTAGGTCCTATAAGTGCTAGAGCAAATAGTAAAGTCATTACAATTACAGTTATCAAACTACCGACCATTTGTACTCTAAATAGAGTTTTAAGTATAATCATACTTATAATTAAAGCTGGCATGATACCTGCAATAAAAGCATTGTTAGTACCGATTACTTTTGCTATGACATTTCCCTTTGATAGATAATCACGATCTCTAATAAAAGTTGATCCCATAGCAGAAAGTAACAACTGCTGCGTTATAACTGCTAAGAAACAGATGATCAAGTAATTCATGTACGTCATTTTTGGATCAAACAACATACGTTCTCCAACATTATAAACAAGGGCAATGCTTTCTGCCATTTTAGGTGAAAGACCCTTCCCTTGAATCAACTTCATCTCAACACCTGCAGATATACTTTGTGTTATTAGAGAAGCTTGTGCAAGTGCATTATTGGATACCACAATATTAGAATTATCTAAAATAGCTAAAATTTGAGAGGACTCGTAGGTCGTAACTTTGCTCTCAAATCCTTCTGGAATAATTAATCCCATATGTACTTCACTGTGATCAATTAGATTTTTCAGTTCCTCTCTAGAAGATGGATATTGTGTAATGGTGAATCGTTCATTGGATAAAAAATAATTTCCAATTAAGTGACTCATACTAGAATTATCCTCATCTAAGATAGCTATTGGAATGTCCTTTACATAATCATTATAATAAACACCACCAAAATATAGAGTTAAAAAAATTGGGCCTATGAACAATAATACCAAAAGCCCCTTATATTTGAACATAGAAAGAAATTCTCTTTTAAATGACTCTAAATAACTCTTCATGAATTTCCTCCTCTTGATTAAACTGCTGCGACATAATTCTAATAACAAACTCAGTAAATAGTAAGAAGGCTATGCCAAATCCAAACAAATATAATACATCTGTCTTTAATTCAGTCATCGAGATACCCTTCAAGTAAATGTTTCTCAAATTATTTACGAACCTTGCAAAAGGCATAATTTTACCAAACCCTTGATAGCCTATAGGCATAGAAATCAGTGGCCACGTTGTCCCGGCCATAACGGAATTAGGTATAAATACTACCGCAGCTGCAACAAGTGCAATTATTCTTGTTTTCATCAGTGAAGAAATAAGAACACTAAAAGATGAAATTGCTAAACTAAATGCTGCTGATAGAATAACAACATCAATTATACTTCCCTTAAACGGTAACTGAAACACAGTTATTTGTATCAACACACACAATAAATAAGTCACTGTCCCACATGCACTGTAGAATAATATTTTACCTGAAGCATAACCAAAACGTCTTTTTCTATCTGTAAAGTAGATGTCATGATTAATTGAAACAGCTGCAACCAAAACGATTGCAGACTGTACGACTCCAGCCATTAATATTGGTGCTAAAAAGCTCTCAAAATTCTGTGACGAATTGTACAATTTTCTATTATTAAACTGAAACGCTTGTGTAATGTTAAACGCTTGATCAGAAGAGAGATTCAATCTCGTCTCCAACTGTTTCATAGTTGCTCCAGCTTTGTAAGTTAATAAAATTTCCATAGCCTTAGATTTTGCAACACTGGTAATTGACATATGTGAACCATCATAAAACATTTCAACCGTAGGAGAGTTTAGTAAAGTTACATCATTATAAAATCCTTCTGGAATGATCATACCAACACGCACTTTACTATTTTTTATTAAGTACTCCATATCCGATTCATCTTCTGCATAACTGATGACGTCAAAAGTGTTATTTTGATCAAAACTATCAATCAATTGTCTACTAAAATTTGAGTTGTCATAATCAATGACCGCCATTGGAATATTGCTTATAACACCAGATGAAAATTCTAAACTAATTAAAATTACAATTACAATAGGCATTATAAAGAGTAAGACCAAATTCATTTTGTTTTCAAATAAATTATGCCATTCTTCTTTAAAGCTTCTCATCAACATCTTTTTCACTTCCCAAATTAAAATCAATAATAGCTGTCATTCCAGGTCTTAAAGTTTCATCATAGTTTTCTAGTTCAATTTTTACGCCAAATGAAATGATATCAAAATTTCCATTATCATTTGTTGCCTTTTTAATTGCAAAGTCGGGTAGTTTATTAATCGTAACAACTTTACCAGTAAATGTTTGACCTTCAAATGCAAGAAGCTTAACATCTACAGATTGACCTTCTTTTAAACCATTTAATTTGTCCTCATCTAAATTCACATTCACCCAACATTTGTCCAAATTACTTACTGTACCAATAGATGTACCTGTAGAAACTAGTTCACCCTCATCTGAGTTAATAGTTGTAACAATACCATCCATAGGCGCTTTAATTACAGTATCTTTCAAATAAACTTGAACTTCTTGTAAACCAGCAATAGCTTGTTCTAATTTCCCTTGTGATGCCAATAAACCTGCTTGTGCTTGATTAACTTGTGCTAAAGCAATATTTGCACCTTCTATTGCTTGACTTAACAATGCTTCACTTGCTACAACACCTGATTCAGCCATTGACAATTGAGCGAAGGCAGCATCTTTATCTTCTTCTCTTGCACCTTCTTTTGCCATAGCTAAAGTTTGCTCAGATACTTCCATTTGAGTTTTGATTTCCTCTAACTTTTGAAGCGAAATCGCCCCTCCATCATAAAGAATTACAGCTCGATTATAAGTTGATTCCCAAAGTGTATAAGCACTCTCAGCTTGAGCTACTTGCTGTGTTCTAGCTCCATTTGTTGCTTTGTTATTTACTGCTCTTGCCATCTCTCTTTGAGATTTACTTGCATTTACACCTGCCGTAGCCTGTTCAATCCTAGCTTGAGCCAATGTATAGTTTCCATTCGCCATTTCAAGAACTGCCTCTGATGCTTCAACACCCGCTTTGGCCTGTTCAACTAAAGCCGATAACTGTGATTCTTTTGCCACTAACTCTTCACTAGAAATCTCTACAATAGGGTCACCAGCTTTAACCTCTTGTCCTTCTTCGACAAATAGTGTTACAATTCTTCCTGGTATTTTTGTATTTAAACTAACATCCTTTGCATATACCATTCCTTGTGTTACATCTAAAACCATTGCATCATCATTAATACCAAAAGATATTACAAAGACTGCTGCAAAACCAAAAGTCACCACAAATCCTATAATAAGTATTTTTAAATTTTTCTTAATCCAATCACGATTAAACCATTTCATAAATAATAATCCTCTCTATTTTAAGCTTCTAACTATCTAATTAATAAACTAAGATTCCAGCATCGTTGAAATATTTTATTTTTGCCATAGTATAACTATATCTAATCTGAGCCACTTGAGCTTGCATTTTGGCTAAATTCTCTTGCGCAGCAATCAGTTCTATGATTGTACCAGAACTTTGTACTAGGTTCATTTGACTTAGAAGTGAGTTCTCAGCACCAAATCCTTGATCATATTTTATCTGTGCAATTGCTAGTACCTCTTCAGCATTTTTAACAAGCTCCTCAGAAGCTTTTAACATCTCACCAGCCTCAACCATAACAACATAGGATTGTCTAATTTCAGTTTCTACCGACATTCTAATTTGCTCAAACTCTATATTTGCTGCTTCTGTTAATAATTGAGCTTCGTGAATCATATCGTAACTCTTTATATATTTATACTTGGTTTCTAATATTTCTTGATTTAATTTATATATTGTTAGTTGACCTAAGACTTTACGTATCTCAATACGATTTTTAAGACCTAATTTTAAACCTGCTTCTAAATCATCCTCTGTCACTTCCGACAACATATTATCATACAAGGCAATCTCAGTATCTAAATCTAGATTCATATTCTTGTGTAACTCTAACAATGCTTTTTCATAATTGGCTTCAGCCAAATGATACTCAATAACTGTACCATCATAATACATTTTGCTTAGTAGCAAATCGTCTTTTGCTTTCATACCTGTATCATATGATAACTTTACGATATTATACTGTTCTTCACCACGTTCTTTGGCAACTTTCTTAAGTGCCAGTACTTTTTCTGCATATAATACATCATAGTAATTCTTTTGAACCAACATGGCAATTTGGTTTATATAAATTGATTTAGCATATCTAGTTAAATCTAAATTCACACCAGCCATATTGATCATCAAATCACTAGCTTGTTCCACATCAAAAGTAACAATACTGTTGTAATTTATTTGAGTACCTATCTCATCAGATGCTTTTTTAAGCGTGTTATTAAACTCTTCTCTTTTAGAGTTCAGTGTAATCGCAGCTTCATTATAAGCTATAAGATTTGTATCAATTGCATTTTGTGAATCAACAAGCATATCTCGAATATTTTTTACTACTTCTGATTCTATACTAGCTATCTTCGTCTCTAAAGCAGCAGCTACAGCAGCTTCTAGAGCATCTCCTGTATAGCCTGCACTCACTAATTGAGCTCTTATTTGTCCCTCTATATACATTTTAACACTTGCAGGAAACTCATTACTGAACCAATCATGAATGTTCTTTCCAGCACTAATTGTACCAACATTGGGAACAGGAATATCAGAAGGTGCTATACCACTCTCAAATGTTTTCTGTGCTGTAGCAAGGTCCGATTGACCAGTCATCAACTCATTTTTCTTTTTTGACAACAACTTTGTTGCATCACTCAATTGTTCTTCAGCATCTTCAAAGTCATCAACATTTCTTTTTGCATTATTGTACGCTACTACTGCTAAATCTAATTTATTATCTAGCATTTTCACTGTACAATTATTCTCTAATGCGTAATCAACAGCCGAAGCTACCGTTAATTTCAAAACTTCATCATCTGTTTTCTTTTCTGTTTTGTTAACATCCTCATGAGGAAGATCTACTTCGTCTCCAAATACAGGACATACACTTGTAAATAAAAACATACTTATACATAACAGTACTGCAATTTTTTTTATTCTCATTTTCACCAATCCCTTTTAATTCAAGTTTCTTATATATTTAAAATCCACAGTAAACACTAATTCTTTATCACTGTGTTTCTTATACTATACAGTTCTTCAATCTTTTTAGTTCACAACCAAATGTTAATTTCTAAAATATTTGTATGCTATTAATATAAAAATAATATCAAGTATTCTAGTTATTAATGATCAAAAGCACTCTCACCTCATCATGTCATCGAGTTTTACAAAATATATAAAAGCACTCTATCAATTTCATATCATAAGGTCTAATTTATTTCCTCTTCCTCCTCTTGTAGTACTCATTGATTATAGTCATAAAATATGACTTCAATATGATGAGATTGTGAACAATTGTGAACAAAAAAAACTCTAGCGATAGATACACTTTAATGTGTCTATACTAGAGTTTGATTATATATATTTAATTGCTGATTAATCAGCAATTATTCCAACTGTAAATTCAAATGAACAGCCTTCGTCCTTAATACTTTTAACGCTGATCTTCTCATCCATGATCTGCAATATTTCTTTTGCAATTGATAAACCAAGGCCAGTACCTTTTTTTGTACGAGACTTATCACTTTTATAGAATCTGTTAAAAACAAATGGTAAATCCTCTTCTGAGATTCCGACACCGGTATCCTTAATAGTAATTAATACATCTGAAGTCCTTAATTCTGTAATAATCTCAACGGAACCACCTTCTGATGTAAACTTATAAGCATTGTCCAATAAAATAACTAAAATTTGCTCTAAACGATCATAATTAGAATATACATTAGGTAACTTAACTTTCCTATAAATAAGATTTATACGTTCATTTGATAATCTATAACGTTCCTCAACCATTTCAATAACTAAGTTTAAATCCAAGGATCTTTTTTCAATAATTGCCTCATGTGTCTGTAATCTAGAAAGCTCCATTATATCGTCTACAAGTCGAGATAGTCTTAAACTTTCTTGATAGATGATTTTATAATATCTTTGAACATCATCTTCATTAGAAACAATCTTATCCATTAAAGGCTCTATCAAACCTCTAATAGAAGTTAAAGGAGATCGTAGTTCGTGAGATACATTTGCCACATAATCTCTTCGCATCATTTCCAATTTTTCAAGTTCTGTTACATCTGAAAATAATATTACAGCACCTGCCGACTGATTCTTTTCATCAGTAATTGGTGCAATCACAATTTTCAAAATCAAGTCATCATGTAATCCTCTTAGAACAATTGAGTTTTTATCTTCAAGTTGCTGATTGACATTAAATAAATCTTCATTTAGTATTTCAATATCATTCAATGATTTTCCAGAAATATCTTCATCTAGTTGAAACATCTCTAAAAATATGTCATTAAAATGTGTTATGTTATTATTTTCATCTATAGAGATCATGCCATCTTTTAGGCTGTTTAGAACCTGTTGTAATCTATTTTTTTCAATGAAAAGTTGAGATATATTCTGATAAATATCTATTGATAACCTATTAATGGTTTTACCCAAAAGACCTATTTCACCTTTAAGTGATTCGTCAGCTCTAACTGCAAAATCGCCTTTTATAATTGAACGAGCTACAGCAGCTACATTTCTAATTGGTCGAACAATTCTCATTAGAACCAAATATGACAGACCTATAGTGATAGGTATAATTATAACAACAGCCAATATTAAGGACTGAAAAAAATCCTTTTTACGTGCTTCTAATTCAATCATGTCAACATAAACTATAACAGCTCCAACAGTTTTCTCATCAACAATAATTACATTACCAGATAACAAGAATGTTTTATCAGAAGTTTTGTATAATTGATGATCCGACTTACTTTCTTGCATTAATACTTTTGAAAATGAGGCAATATCATTCTTTTCTAAGGCCGTTAGTGAATTTTCAGTATTGTATTCTATTTCTCCAAGGTTATTGGTTATCATGTAGATTACGTTGTTATTCTGTGAAGATTTCTGAAGAATTCCCTCGTAAAGTTCTTCATCTAACTTGCCTTCTTCGTAAATAGAAGCAACTTGAGTTAAAACAGAAACATCTGAAACAAGTTCCTTATGCTTTATGTCTGCAAAAAGACCTTCAGATAATAAAACACCTATTACAACAATCATAATGGATGTAAAAAAGATAACAATAGACATCAGTATAGCAATTTGTCTTGTAATTAAGTTTTTCATATTATGCGACCTCGAACTTATAACCGATACCATAAATAGTATGTACACCCCAATTAACACCATCTTGTGGTAATTTTGAGCGAATACGTTTTATATGAGTATCAACAGTTCTAGTATCTCCAAAATAATCCGTTCCCCATACCCGATCTAAAATCTGTTCTCTTGAAAACACCTGTCCAGGATTTGAAGCTAGCAAGTAAAGTATTTCTACCTCTTTAGGTGTAGAAAAAATAACTTTATTATCATATTTTACTTGGTATTGTTTTAAACTTATTTCAAGACTATCAAAGTTTATAGTAGATGATTTTCCTAACTGTACATTCTCCATTATACGCCTTCTGACAGCTTTAATTCTTGCTACTACCTCACGAGGGCTAAAAGGTTTTACAATATAGTCATCTGCACCTAATTCAAGTCCTAAGATTCTATCGATTTCCTCACCTTTTGCAGTTAGCATAATAATTGGCATATTACTTGTCTTTCTGACCTCTTTACAAACATCTAGTCCATTTAGTTTAGGCATCATAATATCTAATACCATCAATGCTGGCTGTAGTGTTTTAAGAACATCTAATGCTTCTTCTCCGTTATAAGCTGATACACAACTATATCCTTCATTTTCTATGTATATCTTTAACGACTCATGTACTACTGGGTCATCATCACAAATTAAAATTGTTACTTCTGACATTTCAACACATCCTTTATATTATAATCACTCTAGACTTTACCACTAATTTGTTTGATAGGCAACTTTATTTGAATCAAAACTTGCAATACTATGAATTTTATTCAATTTATTCACCATCGTTAATGCTGGTAACTATGACTATCGCATTCAGCTACAAGTTCATTTCTATATATAGTAAACATTTAAATACCACATCATAAACAAAAACAAAAACAACCCCTTAAGAAATTTAGGGTTGCTTTATATAAAATTATGCAATTATTTAATTTATATAAGAATTCAAGTATCCGGACTCAAAGAATCTCAGTAAAACATTTTTTACTTTTCTTTCAATCTTCTATGATATCTTGGCATAACAACAAACTTTGCAAATAAAGGCAACAGCAAGTTGAAAGAAAAACCAATAATCATATACACGTTAATATATGGATTTGCTAATACTTCGTTTTCATTAAGAAGGTAAATCATTAGAATTGAGTAAGGAATATGCAAAATAAATGAAGACCTAATCCCAGGATTAAGAAGCATCTTACCCTTTATACCCATGGCTAAGTGCCCTAATGCTTGAAAGAAAAAGAAATAAGGGATCCATGCTGCAAACATCATATTATACAAACCCAACCCTGAAAAAACAGGAATAATTAGCCATATATATATTAAGTTGATCCAAAATATGATTTCTCTGTCTATTGGTACAATTTCATCTTCAGGATTTACTTTCAGTAAATTACTATTAAAAAACGATGAAAAGCCACCTGGAAAAATGTATTCCTCGATTTCATGTATCAAGTATAGCGGAAATGCCATTAAGGTCATAAAGTCAATTAACTCTATTCTTGAGTATAACGGCACTAAACTAACTATCACATAAATCAAAACAAGTATAGCGGATTTCTGCCAATTATCTTTAATCCATTCTAAGTAATTAGTATCCATGATTACCTCCAAAATCAATTGATGACTCCTATTTTTGCAATCAACACTGTGTTGATATATATTTATTATATGCCTTAACTTAAGCAAAGTGAATAAACAAATTCCTTGAATCTGTCTATTCAGTGAATAAATATAAGGAGTATCAATCATGATGAAAAATATAGAGACAATATCACAGCTTGAAGCAAGAAGTGAAATCGAAAGCAGAATAATCGATGCATTCATGGAACTTTACTCTAAAAACTCAATTGAGAAAATTGGTATAAAAAAGATAACTGATCTTGCGGGTTTGAATAGAGGAACTTTTTACTTACATTATCAAGATATCTATGATTTGTTGAATCAAGTTGAGTCCAAATATCATACGATCAGTAAATACATTGCTACATATTCTGTTGAAGCACTATTTAATAATAGTAGTCTTGAAGACGCACTTCCTAACAAGGAATTTTATGAGTCTAACTTAAAATACTATAAAATACTTCTCTGTATTGATAATAAATCTAACTTACCACAATTGATTAAAACAGAACTCAAAGAAGCATTTCGTCAAAAGTACAATATTCTAACCAAAGATAACACAACTTTGAATGAATATGCTCTAGAATTTATAAGCTCAGCGCATGTAGCAACTCTCATCCACTGGATTAACAATGACATGATTATCCCTTTAAATGAACTTAGTAAATTGATGCAAAATTTAGCAGCAAATGGTGTATTAAAATACCTTGAGGATCAATAATAGTACCTCAAGGTAGCTTATAATTAAAATCATTTATTATGGTGAATGTTAGTCTTCAATAATTTGATTATATATTAACTATAGCAAAAGAAACTCCAACTCTATCAAACTTGAATAGGTATCAAACCACACCTCAATAAAGTACTTTTACTTAACTTTCTTTTGCCTATCCCCAACAACAATTAAGGTCAACATAGTTATTGCGAATAAAATAAAGGGAATATTTATTAAGGCCCCAGGTGCAGTACCTGCTGTAGGAATTGCTTTTGACACTGGAAAATAGAAGGCTCTGAAAGAGTATTCTACTATCATCAATAAGTACATGAGTGGAACCATCGATCGATATCTTAATGCTACAAGTAAATATACCAATCCAATGATCAATTGAGATAATCCCCAAAGTCCAAACACACCAATAACTGCCTGTGCTCCCGCTGCTGTAAATGTGTCTAATGGTACTGTAGCAATAGTCTGAGCTCCTCCATCCGCTGCAAATAGATGGTGCTGACTTCTCCATAAAGTTACCACGGTTAACACATAAAATGCATATAAGGCAATTTTAGAGCCTACAATTTGATTATCATATTGTTTTGGTAATACTATTTTAATTATGTTTTTCATATAGATTCCTTTCCTATTATGTCTACACTCATCTAATGAGACATTTGACTCACTTATAGCTAAAATGTATAATAATCGCATATGAAAGTCAATAGAATCATATCAACTGAGACAGGAGACTATAGTATGTATCATTTATCCTCAAACATAAAAACACATCAATCTGCAGCACTTATCTACAAAGCTTTATACGAATTAATTCAAGAAAAAGATTATTCAACGATCACAGTTAAAGAACTCGTAGAGCGAGCTGGCGTTGCAAGAGCTACCTTTTATAGACTATTTGATTCTACAAAGGATGTCCTTCAGTATAAGTGCGATACTGCTTTCGTTGAACTTAGTAAGTATATAATCGAATACAGAGTAAAAAAAAATCTATCAGAACCAACAAACTCAACCAGTCTTTTAAAGCCACTACTACACTTTTGGTACTTAGACTCTACAATAATAGAAGTTATTATAAAAACTAATGCTTTTGACATACTACTTAATAACCTCGAAACTTTATTCGAGGAGCTGTTTTATAAATTAGATGACCAAGTAAACACAGATTTTCACAAAGAATACTTCGTCTCTATTAGAACTGGGATCCTTTTTAACGTACTCATAAAATGGGTTAAAAACGAAAAGAATATCACACCTAATCAGCTGGCAGATATTCTCCTGAAACAATTTCAAGAAGTAAAAAACTTAAAACTGTTGAACTGATATAATCATTAATTGAGACAAACTTAGATATGGTCATATGATAAAACTTGTTGTATTGCACAAAAAAAGAAGAGGTTTCACTTTATATGAAACTTCTTCTTTTAAATTTTTAACCACAGCTACCTGAACATGATGCGCAACCAACTTCTAGAGGTGTTACTGGTTTTACCAAATATCCACCTTCCGTTAACTCAACAATCATATCACCAACTTGATCATAATTGTCTCTAGCCATTAAAAAAGTCAATCCATGTTCTTCACTTTTTACATCGTCAACACCTTCTTTATCAAGTGTTAATCCAAATGTTGGGCCACTACAGCCCATACCAGCTATATAAATTCTAATACTGTCATGCTCTTGGTCAGCCATTATAGTTTTGATAGCATCTAATGTTTCTTTATTTGTTTGTATTTTCATACTATCCTCCTTTTTCTTCATCATAGCAAAATATTGCAAAGAAGAACAATGAAGTTTTCTTATATATGGTTTATCAACTATTCATTTTTAGTATATATAGTTAAAAACAAAATCAGCTAATTCACAGATATAGATATATATTAAGTTTTCTAAGAAACCTCGATTTCCAACATAGTTGGTGTATGATCTTGTCTTTCACCAGAGTCTAACATTTCAGACTTAATCACTTTATTAGCTAAACGATCACTAACAAGCCAATAATCAATTCTCCAACCAGAATTGTTAATTTTACTAGTTTTCACTCTTTGAGCCCACCACGTATACGCTCCTATCACATCACCATGGATATGTCTAAAAGTATCTGTAAAACCTTTGGCTAGTAAATTTGTAAAACCCTCACGTTCTTCATCTGTAAAACCTGCTGATCTTCGATTATTCTGGGGATTTGCTAAATCAATCTCCTTATGAGCGACATTATAGTCTCCAGTCGCTATAACAGGTTTCTCCTTGTCAAGCTCTTGAAGATACTCAGCATACTTCACATCCCATATTTGTCTTTCGTTTAATCTTTTTAGACCATCACCAGCATTTGGCGTATATACTTGAGTAATATAAAATTCTCCAAAATCTAAAGTCATAATTCTGCCTTCTAAATCCATGGTATCAGGAGCGCCGATTTCAGGGTATATGACTTCTGGTGTGAACTGTTCTTTATAAAAGAACATCGTACCAGCATAACCTTTTCTTGCTGGTTCCTCAGAACTTCTCCAATGATATGTGTACCCTTTGAAATATTCCTCTAAAAGTTCCTTATGTTTCTTAGTTGGTCCTTTAGTTGGTAATTTAGTTTCTTGAAAAGCAATTACATCTGGATCGTTCTCCAAAATTGTATCAATTACCTTTCTAGTAAGTATAGCTCTATTAGAGTCACTTGTTAAAGCTGCATTTAGCGAATCAATGTTCCATGAAATAAATCTCAATTTCTCTCTCCTTCATTGTCTTTATCTGTTATCATTATGTAATAATTTCTTTAATATCTAATTTTTCTTAAGAACACATTATTCATATAATTTACATGACATATTAAGTGTTCATATATATTATAAAGTATTGGAGCTGAAAATCAAAAACATCTTTGATAAATCAATCGAACATTTGTAATCCATATTTCGTAACAATAGAATTCTATTTGTAGAATGGAAAAAAACAACATTGCAACGCAAGAATGGTAAAACTAGACTCCGGTCAATCGATGGTGTCTACCTTTCTTGAGATTACCTAATAATTTCAAGTATGATAATCCACAAATCATTTAACTTAAATTATTGAGTTTAGTCCTTTTCTCCAAGCTTCAAAATCAAACCATCCGCAACCAATGCATCCTCTTTCTGCTTCTTTTCCAATCGTAGGACAGTCTGAAGGCCAATCTTCATCACCCACATAATAATACTTTATCCCCATTGGGTATCCACGTTTTCCAGTTTGAATGCATCGCTCACAGGCACGTGACTTCAATAAATTATGATTTCCTGAACAATCCTTTTTAAGTAATTGAAATTTTCTTTGAATATCATCTATGGACATATTTACATCGTTATTCTCTTCGTTTTCTCCCCATCTTTCCATTGGAATCCGATGGTCAATTACAAGTTCGTGAGCTTGTCTTCTTCTCTGTTCAATTGTATCTTCATAACCATAGTGGTCTAAAACCCTTTTTTGTAACTTCTTTGGGATACTTGAAGCAGAATTTGCCTGTTGAAATTCACCTGTCCATCTGTCCCATTTGGTTTTTTTCCCACAATCCTCACAATACTCGGAGATTGTATCAATAACAATTCCTGGACGATTTTTAGTTCCTCTCTGTAATCCCTGTACACCACCACCTCCAGCTAGCTGTTCAGAACCAATCTCTCTTTGTGCACATTTTCTACAATGAAATTTCTGATCACTCAATAACTCAAAATACTTCGCTTGAAGTGAACCAGTCGTTAGTGTTTCACGATAATCATTTATAATCATTATTCATTTCCTTCTTTCTACAGTTTAAAAACAATTTCTACATACTGCTTCTTTGTAGATTTTTTAATTATTTAACAACTGGGATTTCCCTCTAGTTTCCTGCTAATTCAAACCTGCTACAACAATCTTAAACAAGTATGAATGTTTAATAAATTGATCCAGTATGAATTAACCTATCATATAATTTTTTAAATGCATATGCATCATCACATTTTCCGAGCTTGCCTAAGATTTTATCTATTATATCTGAACTATCCTCTTTACTTGTATCAACTGCTACATCATATATTTCATGATTATGTACAAGCGGTAACTGAGAATGAGCCTGTCCAATAGTTCGATCACCACGCTCTCTCTCCCTTCTTGCTAACTCCTCTTTGTTACAATCAACTCTTACAAAGAGTACGGGATAGTTATGTAACAGCCTTATACTTTTTTCTAATAAACCACCTTCGGTGTCATTATTGAGAAATACTTGATCAACAATAACATTCATACCATTATCTGATAATGTCTTTATTGAGTAAATCATAGCTGTTAAAGCTTCATTAATACTTTTCACCCAGTTTGCGTCCCAATGTTTACTTGAGTACATATCACAAAACATATCATTTGCAATCCAAAAATAATTTTCATCAAAAGCATTTTGTAACTGTTTAGTTAAAGTTGTTTTACCTGCACTTGAAACTCCATTTAGTATAATTATGTTCCCCTTCATATCTCCTCCAAAGTTTTGTTAAGGATAATTCTTCTGTAATCTTCAACTTCTATTATGATCAATTTAATATAACATGATATTTACGACAAAATATTTTCAATGGAACTGCTTAACTGCACAACAGATTTCAATTGAAAAAAACAGCTAACTCAGTGACTTCTAAATTTCACATTAATTTATACTCCTCTGACTATGAAAAAAATACAATTATTTAAACCTTGGAAATTCTAATCTCCAATAATTCTTTAATTTAGCATAATCTCTCCAAGTCGTTCAGAGTTCAACTATTATAATTCTTTCATCATTAAATATTCAACAACTCCATTTTTATACAAATTCGGAATAACTCCAACTTCTCTATAGCCAATTTTCTCATATAATAACTTAGCGCTTGGATTAAAATCAGCCACTACAAGAAAAACTTTTGAACTTTGTGCATTCTCCTTTTCAAAATAATCTAATAATTTTTTCCCTATACCCATACCCCTGAATTCTTTCTTTACTGCTATTATATGCAAATAAGGGAAACTGTGGAATGCACCATAACGTATAACCCATATAAAACCTATACACAATCCTACATTATCTACAGCGACAAAGATTTCTTGTTTTTCGATACCCTTACTTATGGCCTCAACAGCTTTATTCTCCTGAGAAAAGTAAATCCTGCCTAAATCTGAATTCTGCAATGCTATTACGCAATCATTAAGATGCTCCATTTCTGCCTTTATAATTTTGTCTATCATCTAATTATCTCCTTTTATTTACTTAATTTATGTATCGTATCTCATTCTAGTCATGTCTTGTTGTAACACCAATATATAGTTCAATTAGTAAAAACATACCTAGCTTCAAACAGTGAATTTTATTGTTTTAATTAAATTATCTTCTGAATCCTACTCCATTAGTATTATATCGTATAATTTAATCATATAATAGAATTTGTAATACGATTAATAAACCAGTCATCCCAAATATCGTGATCTCATGTGAATGTAAAAAAGGTATTCCACAATTAGTGAAACACCTTAGACTTTACTGCTTTAATGTGAGTAGTGACCAACACTCCATACGTGCTGAAACGCCAGTAAATATTATATGTAGTAATAGCCTATGTTTGGGAATATTCACAAAAGACTCCACATGATTTGAGTGAATAAAAGTAATCATGATGTGCTAGTTTTCTTTGGTAGCAATATGTTAGCACCACCCAATTAATTTGATATGAGTTGCGATGACACCTTCATTACGTAATTTTCAGCATCCATTACAGCCCAATCTCCAATTACCATTTCTTCGTAAAACCATTCTCCTAAAATAAAATTACTCTTGTCTGCATATGCTAAAAGTTCTCTATATGTGTCATTTAAAGTATCATATCCTCCAAAGTGATAGGTAGTAAGATATTCACCTTTAGGTTTTATGGTACAATCACAAGTTTTTTTATTGCACGATGCCTTCAAATAGAACATACAGTTCATATCATAGTTTTCTTGTATAATGTCGCAAGTAGGATGAATCATACCAGAAGTGGTTCTAAACGTAGTGCTCCCCATAGAACTCACCAAATCTCCAAAGACGTGAGTCATCTCAACATCATCTACTCCCGTCACAACTTTTGACAGATACAGATGTTCTTGTGCTTCTTTCTGAACAAAAATTTTATTATGCGCTGTAATAGCTTGTTTTACCTCTTGACGTGTAGTGCGTAAGCTAGACTTTATTAGCCTAAGTTGTTTGATTTTCTTATCAATAACAGATTCTTGTTCTAAGCATAAGTCTATCAATTTCGAAGGTGACCTATGCATTAAATACTCTTTGATTTCTGTTAACGACATACCAATGGTACGAAGTTGTGTTATCGTACTAAAAGTATCGTATTGAAGAACATGATAGTATCGGTATCCATTTTCATCAATGTGTTGTGGTACAAATGCATCTATATCGTTGTAATGAAATAATGTATGCTTGCTTACATTACAAAGTTTTGCAAACTCTCCTGTAGTTAAATAACCTTTTTTGCTTATCATTTAATAGTCCTCTCTTGACTGTAGGGTTACCCTATGGATTATACTGCGTTCATAGCAGTTTCACAAGACAATTAATCAAAAGTATGAGGAGAAAAAAATGAAAATCTTATTAGTTTCGGGAAGTCCAAGAAAGCAAGGCAATACAGCAAACATTTTAAGAACTGTAAGCGATAGAATAAAGAATATAATGGAAGTCCAAACTGCCAATTTGTCAGACTTAGAAGTTCAAGGTTGCTTGGGGTGTTCTCACTGCCAAAAAAATTTAAAGGAAATAGGATGTGTTCAAAAAGATGATGTAGAAAAACTACTTCACCAATTAATAAATGCTGACATTATTTTATATGGAACACCACTTTATGGTCATTCCTATTCAGGTCAGTTAAAGCTTTTTATGGATAGACACGTCGCTATGTTTAAATTTGTGGACGGTAACGAAAAATCAGTTGACGAAATGGAGATACATTCATTTATTAAAGACAAGCCTGTTGCATTGATTGTATCTTGTCAAGGTCCTGAAGAGCAAAATACAGAACTCATAAAAGCACAATTTGATAAGTTCTGCGAGTCATCTTTAAGTCATTGCATGGGAAAATATATTTTCCCATGGTGTGATACAAAGATAAAAAACTCTCAGTATTCTGAAGAAACCTTAAATCAACTAATTAACGACATTCAATATCTCAATAAAAATCGTTCCGATTAAAACTCATAACAGAACCCCCACGTTTAGACATGGGGGTTACAATTATAATTATGAATTCGAGTTACATACTCATTATTTATTCGCCTGCCGAAACTTTTATGTGATCGACTAAGCGTTTCTCGTGCATTATCAGGTAAGGTTTCAAAAGTCCAGAACTTCGCAAACGTTGTAAATTCAACGATTTCTACATAGATTTTTTTTGTAGCTTTACCACAGTCTCCATATGTGTGGTGATTAGGTCGCAGATGAACTTCTATCCAGAGTTTTTTTCATTATTGAAAGTCCTGTAAATCCCATCCCTTTAGTAAATAAATGAGTACTTAGGTAAGTTGATTCTTTAAATCCTTCTTTCTCATAAAGTCGTTTAACATCTATATTTGTATTAATGACATCGAGTGTTATAGTATCTTTCTGCTCTCTAATTGCAGTAACATATACATGTGAAAGCATTTTCTTTCCAATACCTTTTCCCCTAGCATTAGGACAAACGGCAATCATACCTAGATTCAACTCATTCGCCTTAAGACCAAAATCACTAAAGGAAAGTTTGTACATAACTCCGTTCCATAATTTCATGTGTTTGGTAATCTCTTTCCTATTACTAAGATATTTCTTACCTTTGGTGGCCAGTAGTGTCACACCTAGAATTTCACCGTCCTCGACATAATAGAAGCCTAAATTGTAGGTTATTGATTTTTCTATAAGCAGTTGCATCTTCGATTTATCCATACCTTTATAAAACCATTCAAGTTTCTCTTTAAAAGCTTCTTTAACAATCATGGCTATTTGCCTTTCATCTTCTCTGCCAATATTATCTTTCCCATTAAATTCTACAATCATCATTTTCTCCTGTTCATATTATTTTTAAGATTAGGGAATACTTTTACATAGTACTCATCTTCTTTTGAAACCACATACTTGCTTCCAAGTGCTCTTGAGACTTCAAAGGCACTATAGACCGCTCCCTCTACAAAGGAGATAAAGTGGGTATAATCACCAGCAAAATGAATATTGCCAACAGATTTTGATAATTTAGGCAAATGTTGTGAATAGTATTCAGGCGATAATTCAATCTCTCCTAGAGGAAACCTAGTTACTTTACTCTCAATTAAATTTTCTCTCACGTCAAATTTCATAGGTAGAATCCTATTGAAGTCATCTAAGGTTTTATTGACTATCTCTTCATCAGATAAAGCAAGAAAGGCATCTATTTTTTGAGTCTCATCAGGGTACTCAGTAATGATAAAATTACACATTACTGGAACATCGTTTCGATCATCTTCAGTATCATATGTTTGATCCACCATTATTTGAAAAAGGGTGTCATCACTCATGAGGGCAAAAAAACGTTCCCAAGGTACCTTTTTTCTAAAGAAAACAGATACCATTGTAATAGGTCCATATTTAACCCGGTTGAGTGCTTCCTTTTTCCAATCAGGTAAGTCTGGTATAAGTTTAGTTACATAAGGCGCTTCATTTGCTACAACACATTTCTTTGATTTTATAATATGAGTCTCACCATCTTTTTCATAGTGAATATGAACAATATTGTCTTTATCTTCAATCCTTGTCACTTGAGAATTGTCTTTTATTTTATCTTCCATCTTTTTTAGCATTGCTTGTGTAATACTTTCAAAACCACCTTTTACAAAGGCTACTTTCCCCAGAGCGAAAGGACCTAACATTAATGCAGACCCCATTCCTTTTGAGGTGTTTTCTGGTTTCGCAAGACAGGTACCTCTCATATAGGTTTGAATCAATGATTTTGTATTTTCTGAGATTCCTCTTAGTTCCCCTATCATATTTTGTTTAACCAAGTCATTCCAGTTCCTACTTTCAGGATTTGAAAAGGATATTATCCTTGGTAGCGCCCTAGCCGTCAATTTTAGAACATCCATTTTAACTCTAGGTGTCATCAATTCTTTCATATCCTGATAGAACTTCTTGTTTAGATAGAAAGCATAAGGTACCTTTTTAGGCTTATGAGTAACAAACTCTATTCCTAACTCATTAATTAAATTATTAAACGATGTATCTGCATCGGTAAAAAATTGGGTGCCAATATTATTTGTTGCAGTGTATTTGTCTTCCGACCACACTCTCCCACCCATTCGATTTTCTTTTTCAAGTAGTAAGATATTTTTATCTCTCAACATATATGCAGTTGTTATGCCAGATATTCCACCACCAACTATGACTACATCATAGAACTCCTCATTATAAATTTCCATCTTAAATCTCCTTAAATAGTATTAACATAGACCATTTCATCCTGAACAATTAGGGTATATTTATTTTAATCTTATCTAAAACTGAAATATAGTCTAAACATAAGAAACTGCTTACCCCTAACGAAATAATGACTCTAACTAAATTATACTAGTTAGAGTCACTCTAAGTTCAAGAAGTAATTACCATATTTAATTTATTCAGTAATTTCAATCCTCTATCAAATAATACATTTCAATAATGTCCTTATTAGGATTACCAATCGCCAGAGAGGCAGTCAAGGATAAAACAATGATAGGCATATTAGAAATAGAAAGCTGTTTTAACCTTGCATAATCTTTTAGATGGTCTTTGGCCTTATTTATTTCTTCATTAGTTAAATAACCTGTAAAATGATAATGTAAATAAGAACCTTTTTTAAAGGGTATAGATCTTTTATTATGAGCTTTTTCTCTCTTACATAAATACAATTCTCCATTTAGGTCTGTTAAACACAAACCGTTTTCATGATATTCATCTACAATTTCAGCATGGTTCAAGCTAAACTCATATATACTTCTAGGAGATTTGAGTATTTGTTCATCATACTTTTCTATTGGTGTAAGGAAACTTGCTTCATGCTCCTTTACAGTAATTTCCCCGTGAGTATACCCTTCTCTATAATCAATGGACTGCTTTAGTCTATTTTTAATTATATCGAGCCTCTTTATCTCATCACAAACTAGTTGGTATGACTCATGCAATATGTCTGAATACTTTTCATCTGAATAATGAGCTTGCAATGCTTTGATTTCCTTTAAGGATATACCACTATTTCTCAAAATGATTATAGATTCTAACTCAGACATCGCTTCCATACCATAACGCCTAACGCCACCTTCTGTTCGTAACACAGAGGCCAAAACTCCTTCTTTCTCATAAAACCGAATCGTATGTGGTGAAATATCAAAGAGTTTCGACATTTCTGTAATTGTTAGATTAGCTTTCAATTAAGAACCTCCTTCATCTTAACTTAAATTATACATTCTATAATGTTTTCATACAATGTAACGAATCATACTATTATCCAGAACATAAGCAACTGTTCGTAAAAAAAATAGAGATCAGCTTAGCTAATCTCTAAAAATCGTTCACATATGTTTCCACCTATCAAACAGGAAACACTCTCAATCATGTTATTTCAACAGTTTCAGCTTCACAACAGTCTCCACATGCATCATCACTCGTGTTTGACAGCAATGTACTATCATCGTTTGCATCATTTGACGGCAATACAACAGATTGTTTTCTTCTTTTATCAACTCTGTGTTTTTCACCATCTATTTTATTACTAAGTCCTGTTTTATAAATAAAAGTGAGTTTATAGGGATCAATATTTCCATCATCATCTATACTTCCAACTATCACTTTTTCTATTAAGCTTTCAAAAATGTGTCTATCAAACTTGTTAACAATACTATCTGATTTTACAGCTTCCTTGAAAACATTAATTCTTTTATGCAACTGTTCTTCTTGTTCCATTAGAACAGTTAAATTGTCTATATCTATTTTTAATGCTTCTTCTCTTTCAGTTAACTCATAGACAGAGCTATCAAACATCTTCTTGTCAATTGATTCATCTAAAAGTAAATTCACTAACTTTCTTTTTTTCTTAAGTACTTCATCTAGAATCTTCTCTTGCTTTCTAAGTCTTTTATGAACCTCATTAGATCCAAGAGTAGACTCTACTCTATCAACAAAAGTATTTATTAATTCTTTATCATGTCCTGCAATCATCTTATATGATTCTAGAAATGCCATTTCTATTAGTTCTTCAGGTATACCTTTACTATGCTGACAACTCTGTTTACCTTTTTTTGAGCTAGTAACACATTGCCAAATGACTTTCCTATACTTATTATTTGAATGCCAAGAGCGTCTCGAGAGATTCGATCCACAGTATCCACATTCTAACAAACTACTAAAGGCATATTTTCTACTATACTTTTCTCTTACTAAGTTAGGATCAGCAGATCTTTTATTAAAGGAACGTTTCTTCAATATTTCATGTGCTTTATTATAGGTTTCTCTATCAATAATGGGTTCATGATGGTCTGTAATATAATACATATCTTCTTCACCATGGTTCGGAAGACGCCTTTTACTTATTGGATCTACGGTAAATGATTTTCCCATCAACAGATCACCAATGTATTTTTCATTCTTTATAATTCCTAGAACCGTGCTATGTCCCCACTTATTACCTTTATTAGTCTTAATTCCTTTCTCGTTAAGTTCTCTTGAAATTATAGTTGCACCAGCTCCAGCTGAATACCTTTCAAATATATACTTAACAATCTTTGCCTCTTCATAATTGATACTCATTGCTTTAGTTTCTTTATCGTAATCATAACCTAAGCATGAAACGAATCCCACTAATTCTCCTCGTTTCATTTTCATTTTTAAGCCCTTTTTTACATTCGCAGAAATATTTTCAACTTCTTGCTGTGCAACAGAACTTAAAATTGTTAGAAGGAGTTCACCATCCATTGTCATGGTATTAATGTTCTCTTCTTCAAAGAATACAGCAACACTGTGTTCCTTAAGCATTCTTACATACTTTAAAGTATCATATGTATTCCTAGCAAATCTTGCGATTGACTTTGTAATAATCATATCTATGTCACCCAATAGCGCACAATCTATCATACGTTTAAAATCTACTCTATTGGTCACTTTTGTGCCTGTTATAGCTGCATCTGCATATATGCCTACAAACTGCCATTCTTCTTTTTCTTTGATTAAGTTAGTATAGTGTTCCTTTTGCGACTCATAACTATTCAACTGATCTTCGTCATCAGTACTAACTCTACAATATGCGGCTACCTTCAATAAATTTATGTCATTCCGTCCTCTTTGCCAGGACGATTTGGTAGCCTTAATTTCTTTAATATTCATTCGTCCTCCTTTTGTATTCCTTTCGTACACTTAATAGTATTATACATCTTAACAAAATATTCTACAAGTTCTATTAACTTAAATTGCACTGTTGCCGATTCTATAGTTCTTATTAATCTCAGTTTTTATCATCAACATTTCTTCTTTTGTAATTAGCTTGCACTCATATAAATGATTTAAGAGAACTAATTCATGACAATAATCCAATACCTTCTTGTTTGTATGTTTAACTTTATCTAGCTTATTATTAGTAAACACCTTGCATTTCCTCCATTACATTAAAAAGTTCAAAACTAAATTTATCACTAAATCCTTCTCTCTTGGATTAGACTCTGCAATCATTATTACAAGGGCCACTAATGTATTTGGCTCGATTGCCATTTTACCATTAACATATAATCGCTGATTCTTGTTTAAGAACTCTAGAAATATTGCTGATGCTACTCTTTTATTCCCATCATATAAGCCATGATCTTTCACAATAAAATATAGTAAATGTACAGCTTTTTCTTCTAAAGTAGGATACAGCTCAATTCCATCAAAAGTTGAATAGATTGTTTCTAATGCCCCTTTAAATCCTTGACCTTTTTCACGACCAAATAAGTTACTCTCAAATTCTTCATGCATTTTATCAATAATCGACCTACACTCCTCATAGGTCAATCTGTAAACAGTTTCGTTCCCGCCTTCAGGTTTGGTAATCTTTTGATGATCATAGTCATCTAACAATTCTAGTGCATCAGTATATGCTTCGATAACGTCAAGTACCTGGTCAGCATCTAATCTCTCATTAGATCTTCGTAGTATTTTTACAGTGGCCCGCAGTTCATTTAACCGTCTTTCATTAAGAGCATAGCCTTTCATGACATAGTCCTGTAGTACTTTTGTTGCCCACTTTCTAAATGAAATACCTTCTTTAGATTTAACCCTGTAACCTACAGACATTATCATATCCATATTGTAGAAACTTACCATTACATTACTAACTCTATCTTTTCCTGTTCTTGGATCATACTTATTTAGCTGAGTCGCAAATTTTGAGACACAGCTAGAATCACCTTCCAACTCCTCTTTTAAAGCATTGTTAATATGCTTTCCTATTGTTTTAACATCTCTACCAAATAACTCAGCTATTTGATTTCTAGAGAGCCAAACCATCCCGTCTCGCAATTCTACTTCTAATTTAAATGAGTTATCTTCAGCTACATAAATTATCAAATCATTCTTCTTCATCATCTAACACCTCCACTAAAATATATATGACCGAACAGACAGCAATCGGATATTGCATCATAGGAATTTCACCTCTACCCACTACAGTAGTTGCTCTCATAACGTGCGATGGATTGGATACCATTCAAGTCATGACAAAACAAAAGTATCATTATAAAAACAATGCATCATGGCTAATAGATTTCCACTTCCATTTTCAAAGATTTATATGCTCAGGTTAAAACCGTTATGGCAAAACTTATGCAGCTCACATTGTTAAACGTTTCTGTTTGGTCTATTCAATTTTCAAGGTTCACTTGGATTTTATGTATCCAGTAAAACTAATATGTCCTATTAGCTTTATTGGTCACATAAACGAAGGACTAGTGATAATAGCCCCTCTATTCATCAATATCTATAATCTTAAATTTGAGTACTGATTTGATTAATTTGTTTTCTAGTTGGCATCGAACGGTTTCATCCATATAACGATATTCTCGTCCATATTCGTCATAAAGTTTCTTTGTGGCTAATTCCCTCAAATAGCGATTATAGTGGCCTATGACTGTATGCATGGACTCTAAATCACCATTTACAGCACGCTCTATGACCTCGTAATCCAAAGGAATTATATGACCTTCGGTTGTCTTTGATAGCTTGATATGTTCTGTCATTAATACTCCTCCATATATTTTTTTAGTTTCTTAAGTATCTTATTGTGCTGATAATATATTGTGCGTTCCACAACTTGCATTTCATTAGATATATCTTTTGGCTTATAACCGGTAAAATGTATTAGCAATATGATGTCTCTTTCCTTTGAGTTAAGTTTTTTAAGTGCGCTTAGAAGCCTTGTATCTCTTATTGATATCTTTAACCCCTTAACAATAAAATCAGGAAGTACTTCATCATGGTATGCATGTCTTTCATTAATTCTTGAATAATCATAGATGAGTATTTCCCGACTCTTCAACTGTTTTTCTTGCTTTTGTATATTCCTCAACTCATTAGTGCAACATTTTTTTATGTAGCTATCAAACATCATGCTTACAACTTGCTTTTTAGAAGGAAATTCAGTCATCAAATCACCTCCTTTCTTAGCATCATTTAAATCAGTTTGCCTAACTTCTGGTACACTTTTCCTTCAACTAATAAAACAATCTAAGTAGCAATATTTTGAAACAAATCCAAAAATATATTCACTTTTTAATTGAAATCTTTACACAAAAAAACCTCCAAGGAATTTTTATAATCTATCCTTAGAGGTATATTTTTTTTGATAATATTAAATTATATAGTCATGTATAAAAAATGCTTTTCAACAGCGTTCTGGCATCTAATTTTTAGTGTTTCTTCATAGCACTTCTCTAGAAAGCTCTCTATGGATAACCTATCAGTTATACCTATTTCTAAAGCAACAAGCAGTTGAGCATAATTGAGATCTTTTACTTCATATTCTTCACTCGATATACTTGAATTAAAGTTAAGTGCTTCTTCTAGTTCATCAAGTAAAACATGATGCTTCATATCGTCCTTTTCTTCAAAATAACAGATAATACACCCATTATTACAAACAGTACAATTGATACTCAATCGTTCAGCAAACTGTCTTACGATTGTTAACATACCACTCCATAAAAACAAAGCTTCTTCTGTCAAATACCTTTGATCCATGTCTATATCTACAAGCCTTATCATAATGATACTCAGTTGCTCTGATAAAATCTCTTTCTGAAACACGACGTTCTGCAAAGTTTTAAAAAAATGAAACGGTTCGCTAAATATTAACTTACTAATCATTTGCATCTCCCCCTAAAATCTTTATAGATAGGATAGCAATGCTCATAGTAGATACTTAATGCAATTTGCTAGTTTATAAATAATTCATCCTAGCATCGACTTTCCTATAGCTATGAAATAATCTATTATCATCAGACTACATGGCAACTACGATTTCTACCCCCCCACGAAAATTAGTGTTTTCAATGCTTTTAGCGATTTTCGAGGCTTTTTCTTCTGTATAAATGCAGTTTTTTCCCTTTGATTTTGCCTTATATAAGTTTGAATCTATGACTGACAACATTTCTTCAACCGTGATATTTTCACTGTTTATTTCAGACTTCATAATAAAACCAATACTTATTGATGTATTAGCACCAAGATTTTTTAACAAAGGTAAATTTGATACACTTCTTTTAAATTCTTCTAGTCTTTTAATGAAGTCCTTTTTATTAATATTATTCATAGCGATCATAAACTCATCACCTCCAAGCCTTATCATGTAGTCATCAGTAGATTTCCTAATATTACTTATGAAAAGATTGGTTACTTCTTTTAATACTTCATCACCAATATGATGACCAAATGAATCATTTATCATTTTAAAGTTATCAATATCTATCAAAGCATAGCCTATTTCATATTTATGATGATTGGCCCGTTCTTGGAACTGATTAAAATTGTCATTTAAGTATCTTCGATTAAAGGCTCCAGTAAGTTCATCTAAGTATCGCTTATAATTAAACTCATGTAAGTAATTACTCACTTCATGACTTGAAAAACCAACGTGTTGAATGATTTCATCTATTTGATTTAGACTTTTGTACATTTCGAGTACTGTAACATCAGGTTCTTTATACAAGAATTTCGAGACAAAAATATAAACATGATCATCAATGACCTCAATAGACACTTCTTTCCCCTTAGAATAGGCAGCTTTTTCACTACATTTCATCATATATGCTTCTACTTTGTCTTTAAACTTGTCATTCGCAAAGTTTCGGCACCTAAGCCATCTTGTATTTGATTTATCAGATGATAATGGTTTTACAATCCTAACATCATCAAAGAGCGTTGATATTGATTCTAACTCATTTTCTATACATAAACACACTCCTTTTTTCATTCAACAACACCTCCATACTTTGTAAACTAAACTTGAGAGTTTGATACCATGCTATAAATCTTTTCGACTTCAGTAACTGCTTCAAAGTAAATCTTTGAGACTGAATTTTGATCAATACTCATCTTATTACATAAAGAGTCAACTTCCTTCCACAATCCTCTTTCATATGCCTTAACAAAACATATGATATCAACCAACTCACCTTCCGAACTAACTAATGCATCGTAAACTAGATCCGAAACCGGAAAATTTTCTAATGCATCAGCAATATTTCTTTTTAACATCACATCTATTAGGGATAATACACCCATAATAAAACACTCTTCTGCCTGATTATTCTTTTTAGAGTAGATAGATAGCTTTTCACTGAAGTATCCTCTTAACAACGACATTTTTGCCACTTCTTCTGGAACTTCACTTCCAGCTTCCTTTATCATCAATATGGAAACTACCCGTCTTAGCTCTTTTATGCCAAGCAACACAATACTCTCTTTTATAGATGATATACTTCTTCTAGAATAGAAAACTGGTGAATTTACGATTTTTAATAACTTCAATGTAAGGGTAAAATCTTGTTTAATGGTCTTACTTAAGAAATCTAAATCTGGTTCTTCTTTAGATAACTCTTTGAGTAAGAGTAAATAAACTGATCGTGTAACCTTATAATTATTACTATCTACTATCTGAGGTTTCGAAAAGAAATAGCCTTGAAAAAGATGAAATCCCATATCAAGAGCTTCTTTGAACTCCATTTCAGTTTCTACTTTCTCTGCTAGAAAAACTATATTTTCTTTAGAATATTTATCTATAATTCTCTTGCGCTCAGGCTTGCTTGTAAGTAAAAAGTCTACTTTAATCACATCTACAATATTGGCTACATTTTCATACTCATAGCTTTCTACAAAATCATCCAATGCTAACGTATAACCCTCTGCTTTAAACTCTAAGCATGTTCTTATAAAACTTTCGCATGGAACCACATCCTCCAAAAGCTCAATAACTAAAGCATCTTTTGTAAACATTCTCGGCAAGCCACTTAAGATATTTTCTTTTGTGAAATTAACAAAATACTTATGGTTTATTTGTGTTAATCCGCCCGTTTCCTCAAGTAGAGCTGCAAGCATTACTATTTCAGTTTTTTCATTATCATCAGTATGCTCAAGTCCTCTAAAAAGGAGTTCATAAGCATAAACTGATTTGTCTTTATTAAAAATTGGCTGTCTTGCAAAATAAGTATTAATACCTCTACCTCCCCAGAATCTCCTTACAATTTAAACTTGTTTAAATTTGATTCCAAACTTTCAACTATCTCATTTAAACTCGAACACTGTTCTGCTACCATACTAGTACTTGCAGACTGTTCTTGAATTGAAGCACTTACTTCTTCTGTACCAGCAGCACTCTCCTCAGAAACAGCAGCAAAATTTTCAATGGTTTCAACTAATAATCTCTTGTTAAGATTCATCTGATTTGACGATTCTTCAATTCGGTCATTAGCAATTTTGATGGCATCTGTCGCATCAGATATTTTAACAAAGTTATTGTTTATTAACTTTACACACTCTACTTGTTCGACAACAATTTCCTTAGCTTTGTTCATACCGGATACACTCTCATTCGAATTTGTTTTCAATTCAACGATAATTCTATTTATTTCATCTGCAAACTTACTTGAATCCTCAGCTAATTTTCTAATTTCATCTGCAACTACAGCAAATCCTTTACCTGCTTCACCAGCCCTTGCTGCTTCAATCGCTGCATTTAAAGCTAATAAGTTGGTTTGGTCTGATATGCTTTGAATCATAGAACTCGCAACTTCAATTCTTTCAGCATTTTGATTATTGCTTAGAATCATCTCAAATATTTCTGTAGCAACTTCATTGTTCTTTCCTGTTATTTCAACTAAATCTTCAACAATTTTTAGACCTGTATTCTTTTCAGTATCTATTGTATTAACAACCTCACTAAGATGTGTCACAATCTCTAGGTTACTTTCTATCATCATGCTCATTGTACTAACGTTTTCTGAAGCTACTTCTGCATCAGTCGCTTGTGAAGTTACACCAGTTGCAATATCTTCAATTGCTTTTGTAACCTCCTCTGAACTCTCTGATAAACGGTCAGTAACAACTGATAATTCATCTGCAGATACAGATACTCTTGATAGTTCACTAGCTACCTTCTCAATTAACTCTGCTACGTTATTTCTCATTAACAATAAAGCATTGGCCATTTTTCCAATTTCATCTTTTTGCTTCATATATTTCTTTTCTTTTTCACCAATGCTTAATGTTAAATCACATTCAGACATCTTCAGTACATGATTAATAATAAGATTAATTGGTTTAGTGATACGTTTACTCACAATAAAAACGCAAATGAATCCAATAACTAATGATAAGATCATTAATATAATGAGTAAAAATTGTATTCTTGATAGCAACTCGTATGCTTCAGTTTGTGATATTTCCATTGCTATAATCCAGTCAATATTATCAACGGGTTTAAAACTTATAAATCTATCCACTCCTTCATAAGTGTATGTGCCTTCATAATCTCCACCTGAACCTAATGCCTTCTCCAGTACACTTACCAATGAGTTAAACTCTCCATTTTCTCCAGGGTTTTCAATAGCATTATATTGTTGTCTTACCAAATCTTTATTAATGTCACCTATAACCGTCCCTTTATTATTGATAATAAAAGCACTACCAGTCTCCCGATATTCCATTTCACTCACAAGATTTGATAGGAAATCTCCTGACTTTATTCCTATGAAGACACCAACAGTCTTTGAGTTTTTCATTACTGGTACCGAAAATACTATTACTGGTTCTCCAGTTGTTTGGCTTATTAATACATCTGAAATAAATGGTTTGCCTTTAATAGATTCCATGAAATAAGTTCGACTTGAAATATCTATATCATTTTGCTGATCATTAAGCTCGATTCCTTTTCCAGTAGAATCAGAGAATGCGAATGATATCCATTCTGCCTCATTTGCTCTTTCTTCCATGAACTCAATTTTATCATCAAGCAATAAGTGATCATCTTCTAACATATAGTACTCAGACATTGCTGTTAGATACTCTAAGTTTGATCTCAATTCACTTTCAATATACTCACTTTCTGCTTCAGAAATTTGGTCCATCTCAGTATATACGTTTTCAGTTACATAATTCCTTACTAGTCCCGATATAATTAATGTATTTGCAATCATTATTAACGTTATCAGTAACGTAAATGTTACTATTAGCTTAGCTTTTATTGATTTCATCATAACCCCCATATTTTAATCACCATCAATCTTAATTCGATTCTTCCCATTTTGTTTTGATTCATTTAAACGACAATCTGCTATTGCTATCAGTTGATCCATTTCCATATTTTCAAACTCAGATGTAAATGCTGCACCTATACTAACTGTAACTTGAAACGTTTCATCAGATGTTGGATTAATAAAACCAACATCCTTTATAAGCCTTTCTAGTTTTTCTTGTAGTATTTCCTTGCTAGTGGAATACTCAACAACAATAAACTCATCTCCGCCATATCTTATCGCAAAACTATTTTCGCTATGAGCCAGCTGATTTAAAAGATCGACAACTTTTATGAGAACTGCATCACCAACATTGTGACCATAGGTATCATTTATCACTTTGAAATCATCAATATCTATAACAACAACTGCAATATCTACGTGAAAATACTTAGCCTTTTCTAACAAGAATGGTAAGTTCTTATTTAAGTATCTTCTGTTATAACTTTGAGTCAGCTCGTCAATATTAAGCGAGTTATTCATGTCATTGAAATAGTCTACAACTTCATGACTATCAAAACCTACTAGCTCAATAATATGTTTTATATCATCAACTTTAGAAACCATTTCAAGTACATACTCTTTTCCCTCTACCGTAACCATTTGTGCAATTATTAAAAACAAGTTTCCATCAACAAACTCGCATTTCATTTCTTTAGACTTTGTAAAAAAAGCTCTTTCAGAAACACAATTGCTACATTCTTCTTTTCTTTTAAGTAGTGAATAACACTTTGGAACGTAGACGGCCTTGTTTCCGCTAAAATTACTAATTTCTGAACGACATAATGGGTTTACCAATCTAGTATTTAAAAAGACTTTTTTCAGCCTATTCATCTCATTCTCAATGGCATCCCAACTATAATCAATAATTTCCACACTACCCCTCCAACATTACAACTTTTAAGTTGCAATTGATTTCAACTTACACTCTATTTATAAGCATCATCACCTAGATGACAATGCGTACAGTTTCTAATACCACACTTATCATATCCTAACTTTTTAAGACAATTTCCATTTAGTATTTGACCTGCAATGTAATCATTTTGAGTTCTTGTTTTTAGTTGCATTTCATGTTTTGAAATAAGCGCAACTCCCTGATATTCATGAATAACGAATCCTTTTTCTCTACAAAGGTTCATAAACTCATTCCAATATCCATCTAACTCAGCTTGTTTTCCTGTTAATATCTTACTCATAGCTAACCTCCTTTTATCCAAAATAAACTAATACTGAATACTAAAATCTCTTTTATTACTGCTAGTCTTACATATAAATTGCAGTATTTTCCCTAGTTGATACAAATGACAGGTAAAATGTTCTAATATGAAAAAAAACACATTGCTCTACCTCGGCAATGTGTTTCATCTTTTCGAATTTCTTATTACTATACTGACACTAAAGAGTTTATTTTCTCGATCGGGGCATATAGTCATTGTTCCATCATATTTTTGAACAATTTCATCCACTATCTTCAATCCTAAACCATGACTTCTTTTATCTTTCTTTGTTGTTGAATATGATCCGTCTTTTGGTACTATTCGACCATCAAAAGAATTTTCTATTTTGAACATCATCCATTTACCGTTACTTTTGGTAATGATTTTAATATACCTCTCTTCAACCGGAATTTTAAGACTTGCCTCAATGGCATTATTAAGCATATTACTGGCAATTCTAACTAGTTCAAATGTAGTTATCCTCGGGTTCTCAGGTAATATAATCTGAGCATCAAAATCAATCCCATTATCATCACATATCGATTCAATTTCAGTTAAAAGTGCATCAAGGACCAGATTATTTGAGTACGTCCCTTTTATTGTATTCAGTGTTTTAATTTCGTTAGAGAAACCTTCCAAAAAACTCCGTTCATTTTGATTGCTTGTGTTTTCCATCAAATTTTCAAAGACAGAGAGTAAGTTCTGATAGTCATGCTCTAAGCATTTGAACTTTTCAATTTCGCTTTTAAACCGATTATAATGATCACTCTTTTTTACAATACTACTTTCTATTTCCATACTGTCGTTCCGTAATGCTTCCATTTCTGTTAGATCTAAAGAGTTTAAGTAAAAAGTTATTGAACTTAGATATACAGATAATGCTGTAATGATAAAAACACTCAAGTAAAGAATCGGGTGGTAATTTAAGCTAAATAGTGAATAAACAACAATGGAAAGACAGCTTAATGCGGAGTATGTAACCAATAAATAATAGAATCTGCTGTTTTTAAAATACAAAGCCCTAAACTTATTAGGATTAACAACAATTCTCTTTACTCCAAATATGAGACTAATCATAATTACCTGGCTCAATATGAACACAATTGCATATAAATCTCTTTTTGTAATTACCTCAATAAAGGTTAGCTTAGAAATATAAGACATCAAGACAATTGAACATCCTCTAAATATCAGTAAGAAAAAATTAATTAGCAGACTCAAATAGTAAGCTTGCAACCTACTAATATAATAGACTCTGCACAATACGAGCAGAATGACAAGAATCATAATTGGATACATAACGATTTCAGATAAATAAAACATTCTTTGTATAATGATAATGCTCAGTTGAGCTAGTATTCCTATGACAACTGCAAGTCTCGATTTTCTTACATAAAAACAATCAAGGCAATCCAAATAGACCAGCTGATAAACAATATTTATGAAGATTCCCATAAAAACTAAGAAATAATAATTTATCATTCTTCCCCCCTAAAGCTCAATTGTATTCTCCTCGACATAGCTATAAAATTCCTTTAAGAACTTGTCCTTAAAGCTCCTTGAAATAGGAATGACTTCTTCATTACACATGACCGCATTCGTCTTACCAACTCGGTCAATATACATTGGGTTAATGAAAAAAGATCTATGTGGCTTAATAAAACCTTTACAACATAGCCGATCTTCAATTTCCTCCATTTTAGAATAAAACTCAACCTTTTGTACTTTATCATTTGTCCCAATATAAGTCATATGAATTATTCTTTTTCTTACTTCAAATGAGACGATTTTTTTTATTTCAACCACATGCTTAATCTTCCCCACATGATATGTAAATAGAATCTTCACTCGTTCTCTAACAGCATCAATGATTTTATTGAACTCATAGTTTGAACGTTCTGAGTTCATCTGATTCTTAAGCAAGTAATTCAAAGGCTTTACATCAAACGACTCAAAAACATACTCTTTTGACGATGTCAAAAAAACAATTTCGCCTTTAAAGCCTAGCTCTCTGATTTGCCTTGCGATATCAATGCCGTTACCATCACCTAGCTTTACATCCATGAATACAACATCTGTATGATCTATCCAATCATTGTGATTTACTAGCATACTGTTACCACTGTAATACGCATTAATTGATACGTCAGTCATTTTATTACTACTCATCTCATGCAATTTTCTTATCAATTTCTCTTGATATTCTAGTTCATCTTCACATATTGTTATCCTTATCATAAAAACCTCCACACCTGTACTAATATTTAGACATGTTCAAATATCAGTACATCATTATACTTGATAACAGCAATTTTCCTAGTTAATTGTTCTAATTTTCAGCTAATTTGTTCTATCTTGTATTGTATTGGTTTTAAAATTGTATTAAGAACAGTACAGTTATAGTACACTAAAGGTGATAATATTTCAATAGAGAAAAGTAATCATGATTATTTTTCAGAATACATAGATTGAAACAATAACATTCAGCTCTATTTAAAATACATCCAATTCAAATACTGATACCAAAAAACTTAAAAGATTAGCCATATTGACTAATCTTTTGTGATAGAATCCCAACAATCTAGTCCTAGATTGTTTGATTCCATTTGGCAACTTAAACTATGTTTATATTAACTATTCTAATACCGCATCCAACATTTCAATTTCGACACTACTCAACTGAGCATTATTCTTTATCTTCTTTTGCTCATCCTTTAATTCCATATAAAGATCTAACTCACCATCAATTATTTTACTTGAAATTTTCAAGAACATTTTAATTTCATCATAGTCATAATTGTTGTTATAGCAAAAACCCACTAGGTAATTATTTTTTTCAAACCATCTAAGCTTTGCCACTACACCGAGTAATTCTCCCCATTTAGGATAACCTTTTAATTGTTTATATATATTCATTTCTCTCACCTTTCTCTACTAATCAAGTTGCCTAAACTTAAGATAACATTTAGGCTCTATAATTTTCAAAGAAAGATATCGTTTAGTATTTTTCCTTTACAAACTTCCTTGACTCAAATATCTTCTCTTTATCTTTATGACTAAACTCCATGTCTCTTTTCATTTTCATTCTATTTTTAAATTTTTGATCTGTTTTTCCCTTGCCCATTTCCCAAAATACCGACAACAAGTCCCACATATCCATTGCAATAGACTCTTCTATAAACTTCTTTGTTATTTCATAATCAACTGAACTTAAAATTGGTTTTATATAAAATGATTTAGATAAACTTATTAGGCCTTGATATATAATATACTCATAAGGGTCATCCAAGTTCAGAATATTTTTAGCTTTTTCTTCAATCTCTTTATATTTTGCCTCATTTAATATTTCTTTATCTAGTTTTTCTATTCTATTGAAAACTTCATCTTCACTTTTTACTTCAAAATTATATATTTCTTTTGCTAAATAAAACGCTGGTGCTGATACTTTTTTATCCTCATCATTAATTGATATCTCTTCATTGTTAACTTTACATGCTAAAAGCGATAATATTAACTCATCAAGATCCTTGGCTTGAAATAATTTCTTTTGTAATGAACCATTTTTATCTTCACCATTTGCTTTGTCTTCCACATCATACCCATACACCAATTTAGTAGCCCAAATCCTACCATTTTCTTTGGATATCCAAGACTCTAAATCTGATAAATCTGAAATAACCATTTCCATTATCTGATATCTAATCATTGGATCCGCATGGAATACAGATTTCATCAATGATGATAATATATGGATTAATCGATTTGTTAACTCACTCTCAATTAACTCATTAATATAAAGTGATGATTCTTTAACTATACTTTTATCGCTATCAACAAGATACTCATTTATATTATTGACAGTACTTTTGAATATCTTTTTCCTATAACTAACTTTTCTATCATTTTGCCTAGTGTCAAACGTATTATTATCAAACAGTACCAGTAGAAAACCATGATATTCTGGCTGAATTAAATAAGATCTTCCTTTCTTAAAAGATTCTTTTGAAATTTGCCCATCACTCATAGTACATATTTTATCAATATAATTAGTTAATGTACGAACATCTACATTTTTTCTTACTCCATTTTCATCAAAACTATTACCAAAATTGCTAAGATATATTGCTAATTCTTTTAATGTTAATGGTTCTTTATTCACTTTACTTTTTATTTTATCCAATGAAATTTTCTCATCTTCTGTATATGCTTTTCCTTGATAATTTGTTGTTCTAGCCATCGTAACCTCATTTCTTTCTAAACACACATACACTTATAAGTTATCTATTATTACTAGAAACATTTTCGAATTTAACTTCTCTAATTGCGCTAAACTTTCTTATAATCTCATTGTCAATGTCCAATTTTTCTATTATACCGATTAACTTATATAAACCGTTAATATTCTTTTTCCTTTGATTATGTTTGTGATTATCAGCATTAAAATTACTATACCAGCGATCAACAACAGAGTTTTCATAAGAGCTTATAACTACATTACTCGCTACTTCCTTACTACATTTTCGGATCTCGTCAAAGAATAAATGATACTTATCCCAATCAATTGGATCTAACTTAATAAAGCTATTTTGAACTTCTTCAAATGATCTTTTTACAACATCTTTAGCAAACTTTTTATCAAAACGTCTTAAAACCATTAATGCATCCTTACTAGTTTCCCAATAAACTTGCTTGCTTGATAAGATATTGACTTTCTTTCCTTCATTAAAAAGCTTTAAAGCAGTCCTAGGCGAAAACATAACTAAAGTTGGATTAAGAAATTCAAGTTTAGTTGAATTATTATATATGAGTTCATCTACTTCTTTGGGTCTTATCTGTGCTAGGATTCTAATCAACATTTCAAACTCAGCATTTTGACTACACCAACAGTGTTCAATGTTTTTTTCTAACTTAGAAAAACTTACTTTCAAGATGGCATTACTTAATTTTTCGTAACCATGAGTAAAAATTATACTCGCAAACCTATAAAGTCTATCCCAATCTCTTTCTACTCCATTTTGAAGTAGATCCACCAAGCTATCTTCATCTATTAGATCAACAAACTGCTTAGTAGCATTAATCTGCTTTTTATTAGGTCGTCCTGTAGAAAATAGTCCTTGTCCACATAAAAGAAATAAAAAATCGAGTTCAAGATATCCTAGTGTTTCAGACAGATCTTTTTTTAAAGCATATTTCATATTAGGTAATAATGCTTCATATATTGAAAACGCCTTATATGAATCCAACATTAATAGAGTATAAACAAACTCCATTGCAGACCCAATTTTATCTGGTCCACCATTAACTAATTTCATTTCTAAATCAGCATATGAAAAGTTTTTATTCCACTTCTTTTTCCAACTTGGTTTTTGCTGATAAACCAAACGATTTAAAAATCTAGCACAACTATATAAATAGTCATTTTTTATATTATTGACACTTCTAATAACAACCTCTAAATCCAAGCTATTAACAAACTCTATTTTCTTTTTCAAATCACAATTGACCATATGATTAATAAGTTCATACAACGGATAAACTGTTTTCTCATTCACATTTTCAACACTATATTTTAGAAAGTCATTATACTGATTGTTTATATCGAATAAATTCTTTTTATCACTTCTTAGAATCACATCAGAGAGGACATAAAGCGAATAAACCCACTCATCAGTATCCTTTTCTGACATAATTCGTACTAGCAACTTATCAAAAAAACCATTTCTATCTAAGTACCAATCCAGCATATACTTTGCCTCAAAACTAAAAGCCATATTAAAGAACCATAGAACACCCCTAAGAGGTGTATCTTCCAATAATATCTCCACCTCAAGAAAATGTACAATAAGCTCTCGTTCTTCATTGTTAGAATCTTTTATAAATTTCATTATAATCCGGATTGCCATTTGAAGATGATGCGTTCTTACTTCTCTTGAAGAAAGAATTATGCGCTCATTATTCAAATAGTCTATACAATCATTGACCCAAGTTTTATTTTTTTTGATTGTTTCACTTTTTAGAACTAACCAATCATAGTCAACAGGTTTATCTAATGATAGTATCTGTTTTATTGAAATTAATACTAAAGCTAAATGAGACTCATTATAATCACGTGCTATATTGTACTGATTCATAGTGTTACTCCATCCACCTCTTAAGGAGTAATTATATAGCCAAGGGGTACTTTCTTTTTTTGCGATATTTAAAACCTGATCAAGTGACATATCAAGGTATAAGTTGCCAATATTACGACCGACTTTATTATTTACCACTTTAACAATTTCTATAATCTCATCAGCATTAGATACGTAATAGTCATTAATGGCTTTCACTGCACTTGCTTTAGTAATTCTAACCTTTTCTTCACCAAACTCATGAGTAGCTGTCTGAGTAATGATGAACTTTCTCTTCAAACTAGCATAACTAAAAAGCTTATGTATAATTCTTGAGTCTATTTGTTGAGCATCATCAATTATATAGATAGTTTTATAGTCATTATTTCCAAATATGAGGTCTAGACTATCACATACCCGTTCGTTATTTACCTTCACAACTTCGTAACCTAATTCAATGTACTTGTAAGCCAATTGATATGCTGAAATGGATTTCCCACAACCTGCTTCACTTTCAATAATAACTATATGTGCAAAATCTAGCTTAGTTTTAGCATCATCTAATACAGGAAGTTCTGGACAAGATTTAATATTCGACGGTTGTAATCTATGACCAAGTATAGCTGGTTCGATTCCTACTTGGTTCGAATAGTCTATATACTCAAAATATCGTTCATTATTCAATCCTCTTAAATAGTGAAATTTTATATACTCGAAAGCACTGCTAGCATCCATTTGAATGGACCCTATGGCATTAGGAGCTATCCTATATGATTTATTAACTCTATCTGTTGGTACGATTAACTCATTTACTATTGCTTCATCTGATTCCGAATAACCAACCAATATTAATGTTTTAGGTCGCTGGGTTATTCTATTAATTATTTTTTTATCATCTTTAGAAATGAAGCCTGGACTATTAGGAAGAATCCATTTTTCTTTGACATTTCTAACACATCCATGTGGCTTTATCAGTTGAGTCATACAATCATTTATTTCCGTTCCATACAATCTCGTCCAAGCAGACTCTAACAGATCATCCCAATTAAAGGACACAACTAAAGTAATGTGACCATTATGAAGCATTCTACAAATTGTTTCATGAACTATGGAGTTAATTTTATTTTTTTCATTATTCAGATCACAAAATAACTTTCTAAATTCATTGTAAGCTTCATCATTATGACTTATTGCATCATACGCTTTTACTGCAAGATTAAAATCATCACCGATATAATCTTTTACGGATGACTCTAGAGGAATATCTAGCTCCTTTTTTAAATCTAAGTTTGCTTCCACAACATTCCAAACAATTGGTGCTAATTGACCACACAATGGCATTCCTACACTATAGGAAGCTCCAGCCCCCATTACTATTATAGAACCGTGAACTCGCATATTATCACACATTTCAGTTATTAAATATTCTTTATCTTTCATACATTGCCTCACATAACTAATTCTCACATTTGCATCTAATGATGATTTATTCTTATACCTATCATATAATTTGAATTAAATTCCAACTTATAATAAATCTATCCTAAATTGTACTTTTTTCTAGCTGCATCATCTACAGCAGTTATGATGTCAATCAAATACACAAATACATCACAGATTTCATCAATAGACATTTTATGCAATGAATTAACGGGATACTTCCCTGGATAAAACTGCAAAAATTTTTCATCAACAATTCCATTTCTATGAGAGTACAAATGCCTAATCTGTAGTATCTCGTCTACCCTTTTTATAGTTTGCTTGTCAAATACTTTGAGATTTTCAATATTCTTATTATCCTTTATAAACCCTTTGACACTACCCTTTTGCAATTTTGATATTTTTTTCTTTGCCCAATAACTTACAAATTCCTGCATATCTGAACATTCCAATACTTCTTCAAGAGTGACTGTTTCTTTAGATTTTAAAGATAACGGGACAGCTAAATATATCTCGTAGAGTAAATCCGACAAGTATGTCTCAAAATTATCTACAACTGATGAAAATATTATTCTTGATAGTACAAGACCTTCAACTTTATTTGATGGAGCTGTCGGAGATTCAGGATATATTAAGTTCCCAAGATCATCTAATAGTGTCAACACACTTAAATAATGTTCTCTCACATTTTCCATAGCTTGTGTCATCTCTATCTTATCTATCGACAAAAGCTTATTAATCTCTTTAATCCTTATATAGCCATCTACTTTATATGATTTTTCTTCCTTATACTTTAATTCAACTCGATTATTACGTCTAATATAGGCCTTATTTTCGAATAGAACCTCTTCTTCCGATTTTTCTACTTTAATTCCATATACTGTTTTCCCTGAATAAGTAACATACTCATATTGAATCAGAGGCTTTATACTTAAGTAATCTAAAGCTTTATAAATAATGGTATTTACATGGAACTCCTTACTTAACCCAGTTACATTAATCCCCTCAAAAGTTTCTTGAGCACCAAGAATGATTAAACCTCCTAATCCATTTGCAAAACTACAAATCAATTGCGCAAGCTTTCTTGAAGGTGGTAATACTGCCTTAAACTCCACTTCAGCAGTTTCTTTACCTTGATCTATTGCTATACGTACTTGTTGAGATAATGTCAAATTTCTCTCCTTTCAATACTTAATATATTGGTATTTTATTTATTCCAGTAACTTTTAAAATCCTTCCTAACGTCAATATCGTTGGAATATCTTCACCCTTTTGAATCCATAACTCTGAGGTTGGTTGTTCTAAACTATCTTTTTCAGAGGCATGATAAATTAAAACTTTTCCGCTATCAGATGGTCTAACTACTACATAGATTGGATCTTCAATATTTTTCTTATATATGCCTCCAATGGTTGTAGGTGCATGCATTTCATACTCCTCAAGATTGTAGTCCGGATGTCTCTCTAAATAAGCAATCACTTTTTCCATTGCTCTTTTGTTTATTTTTTGAGAATATTTTAAGTACTCATAATTTGGGGTTGATGTATGATGATATTTTTCCATAAACTTCTCATCTTTTAAAAGTGCTTCATATTCTTCCATCGATGTAATACCTAGGCTTGCTAATATTTCATTTGTTAAAGACTCTTTATTCACCGATTCCGATACGTTTTGAGTTTTTAATATCGTTCTAAGTTCATCAATATCATTAATCCCCAATTCATCCATTACATCTGTAATTTCCTTAGACCGTTTAATATTTTCAGCAATCTCTTTATCATCATATAACCAATAGATATTTTGATGAATAGTGCTAAATAGCTCTTTTGCTTTAGTTTCATTATCATAAAACCACAACAGCAATTCCTTAAAAGCTTCTTTCACATCTTCATCTCTAGGTCGTATGTCTTTTTGCTTATTAACAAATCTTAAAATCACTTCTGCAAGATTTTTTTCATTCTTAATACGTCCATCTGGCAACTCCAGACTTATCTCTTTAATAAGTAAATACTCTCTAAAATCATCTCCAAATTTCGCACATATATTCTTTAATTCTTCATCGATATTACCATCATCTTCAAAAACTTCTGACTCACAACAAAAATTACCGTTCTGATCAGGTAATATTGGATATTTACTATTATCCAACATGTTTCTGTTTTCTGAATCGATTATAAATGTAACGAAATTACTAAACCATATCTTTGTATATTCAATATCTGCATGGTTTAATTTAAATGAAAAATCAGATATATCAGAATAAGACGCAACTTCTCTAACTAATCGCTCTAAATGACAAATTGCAGCCTCTTCAATAATTTTTTTGCTCCAGTTATCTATTTTAATAACTTCAGTATTCCTACCTATTAGTATTTCTTTTGTATAAGTAATCAACTGATTTTGAAAATCAGAAGCTCCTCCAGCGGGAATAATATGAATCAAAGCTTCTGAGGCATTCTCCTTTTGCTCTGCTGGAACTAAACCATTCCTGATTTTTTTATTCAATTGTTCTATAACATTATCCTGAGTCTTTTCCTGAAAATCGATTTTCTCTATAACAATCTCTCTGTGCTTAAGCTTTGACCTAATATCAACCTCAAATTTTTTGAGAACATCTTTTAACACATCTGATATACCTGTATCTATGGAAACATTTCTTTTTTCCTCAAAGTTTCCATACTGGTTAGGTATTATCTTATGTTCACTGTTTGCAACTTCATTAATGAGCGATTTGTCTTCTGAAATTAAATTAAAGAAATTATTCATCCATTGAACTGAACAAACCCCATTTTTTAAAACATTATCCAATTTCTCAATTGATTCAAGGTTTTTCACTGAATTTAAAACAACTTTTAACGTAAGCTTCCCATGTTTTATCCACTTGATGTTATACCAAACGTCTATCTCTTCTTGACTCGGTAAAACACATGTTTTCGATTTATTCATACACTCCCATATCTTTAATCTCAGCTTTGGATTTGGATGGGATGGGAACCATACTCCAGGCTTATTGTCTAAAGATAAAATTGATTTTCGCTCTCCAATTGTTGTTTCTACAATTGGACTATATAATAGCTTCTCTTTGATAGGCTCAATAACTTTACTGTCAAACCACTCACTATCAAATCCTCTTTTATCAACAATGTCAGGTATATCTGTGAAAATGTATTGGCTTCTCCATTTACTTTCAACAGATAAAGTCACAATATCCTTAAAAAGGTCAACTGCTTTTTCTAATATTTTTTTGTTTGATAGAACATCTTCATCATCAGAATTTGAAAGAAATATATCGTCTCGCGGTTCATTTAAATCAAACTGCGCATTGTTAATAACTGCTGGAAAAGGAAAAGTTTCTGTTCCGATTAAAGGAAAGTCACAAAATATCCTAGGAGTTTTTTCGTTTGGTTTTTTTACATATATTTCATTATCAACTTTATTTACTTCTACAGCAACACTCGTTTCTTCATCAGAAGCTACAACAATATAATAATCATGACAATCATCCCCAAAATGTTTCTTCACATTAACCATTTTTATATGTTCTTTAAGGAAAATAACTTCATCTTCTATGTTGTATGTAACATTTGTATTTTCTATGTGGACAGACTTTATTGATGGTACAAAAGCTAATGTATAAATAGCAGATCTATGTAGTTCTTCGATTCCTTCTTTAGCAGTTTCTTCGCCCTTTTCGTTTAAGTGGTATCTAAAAATTGTATTAAAATCCTCAACTTGAAGATCTTCTACACGATTTCTGGGATCATAGGTTTCTTTTAATTCTTGGTGACATTTATCAATTCCTTCGTTAATTTCATTAATTGTCTTACCCGTCCGATCTAGTACAATAGAAAACCTATTGAGTCCCGCTTTTGATAACTCAACTATACCTTCTATAGCAACCACTTCTGAGAGCAAATGTGTTGATAAGAAGCCAGTTCCAAATTTTCCAGTAACATTTCTTTCCTGTCTAATTTCCTCATTTCGCTCTTTAGATGATACTTGTTCTATTAATGATATAACATTATCAACAGAAAAAAATTTTCCGTTATGTTTAAATTCGAGCTCACTTTTTTGATAATTGATGGCTATTCTAATTTTTTGATTTTCATAAGCAACATCTTTTGCATTTTGCATTAATTCCCAAACCCATCGTCTAGCTGTTAAAGGATTCATACTTTTCCTCTGAGTGTTTAATTCATTTAATATTTTCGTTGCCGATTGATTCCGTCTCGCTTTTTCCGTTGACTCTTTGAACTCATCTATATACATTATTACCTCCACATATCATTGCATGAAACTAGATACCATTTCTTACCTTTTATTCTAATAGAATTATAACATGTATTTCCATTATTCCGTTAAATCAGTAACGTCTTGTTAGATAATTTTTTTTTATAAATCAGTAAAAAAGTATGCTGTTCAAAGAAATAAGCATACTCTAAAATAATAAATTGTATTTACTTTAATTCGGGATACCTATCTAAAAGTTCTTGCCTCGATTCATCCACTTTTACATTAATCGAAAGCGTTAAGTCTTCGAAATTAAAATCTTCAATTGAAAATCTATTAAGAAGCCTTTCAGTCAGCTTTTCAATCTTAAAGGATATCTTTTTTACTTCTCCATGATATTTTTTACTATATATTTCTGGTAATTCTATGCGTCTAAAATTCATACTGGTAATTTGAATATTTTTCATCCTTGATATATAAAGTTCCTTAAAATCTCCTTCTCCAACACAGCGAACTAGCAAGGTCCAAACATCACCACTGATTCTCAACTCATATGGCTCTACAACATAATTTAAAAACTTCATATCATTAAAATATTCAAACTCAATAACGTTTTTCTCAATTATCGCTACTTTGATTTTATGAAAAATATTCTGTATATCCAATGCAACATTATTATCATTGACCCACATTGTACCAGCTTCATTAAAATACTGCTTCAACATTTTCAGTGCATATTCAAGCTGAGCATTAGGTAACTTCTTAATATTATCTATGGCTGACGTTAATCCCTTCTCTTCTCTCGCACTTAACTTTTTCTGATTTGTCATATATCTTTCGTCAAGTATGATACCTCCAGAAACTCCTTGTTGCATTGTAATTGGTATACCGGCTTTATAAAGAGTTTCTACATCCCTATATATAGTTTTGGTCGATACATTAAAATGATCTGCCAATACTTGTGCCTTTTGTTGTCTGTTATCCAATAATAGATAAATCATTTCTATCATCCTACTTGTTCTCATTCTTTACCCCTCTTAACTTTCCTCGAATAAAGTCGTAGTCTCTATTCTTATTTTAATATAAGACATATCAAATGTACACTTTACATCATGCTTAAATTGTCTGTTTAAACAAGACATCTTTTTTGTCTTGTTTAATTGTGTCATTTTAACTATAATAAAATTAAGACGATTCGGAGGTTAATTATGAAACTATTTGGTAACATTATTCTAATTCCATTCAAAGTATTGTTATTAGCTGCCTATATAATTGCAACAATTGCTATAGGACTATCCGTTGTATTAGACTCTTTTTCTACAGCAATCTTATCGAGACTCATATCACTCTGTATCACAATAATAGTGTTATCAGCCATTCTTCACGGTACAAGTCTTACAGATAACATTTCATTTACAGCAATAATTATCTCTTATGTGTTAATAATTGCTTTTGCATTACTGCCCTTCCTTTTCAAAGAGTTACAATCATTAATAGAAAAAGGACTCACATTTTGGTTCTAAATGTCGTCAAAACGACAGCCCATTAATTATAAATCTTTAGTAGCAAGCACAGGAAGTGTAGCCACACTTCCGATATTCTATCATCCTCCACTATGAGTCGGTTGATAGAAAGCTTGTTGGGGATATCCCCAAACCCCTGGTTAAAACATGGAAGGACTTTTAAATATGGCACAAAGAACAAGACCACTAAACATTCATGTTATGGTCACGGAAGAAGAAAAGCAACTTATTGAAAGTAAAAGAAAACTTGCTGGATTTAAAAACACCGGTGCTTACATGAGAAAGATGGCAATCGATGGTCGTATATTTAAGATTGATCATTCTCCTATTCAGGACCTTTCATCTCAAATGACCAGAGTTTCAGCAAATATAAATCAAATTGCAAAAAGAGTAAACTCAACAGATTCCATTTACCAAGAAGACGTTGCTGAATTAAAGGAGATGACTGAAGAAATATGGCAATCACTAAAATCCATCCTATCAAAACTACCTTAGATTTAAGCATAGACTACATATGTGATCCTAATAAAACCGATGAGGAAATATTAATTACAGCATATAAATGTGGTCATAAAACTGCATCACTACAATTTAAAAATACTAGAGAACTCATGAATAGTTCATCTAAAAATCTAGGACGTCATTTAATTCAATCCTTTATTCCAAATGAAGTCACCCCTACTCTTGCACATCAAATTGGCGAGGAATTATGCGAAAATCATTTAAAGGGGAAATATGAATATGTTATCACGACACATGTTGATCGTGGACATATCCATAACCATATTATCTTTAATAACGTTAGTTTCATTGATGGAAAAGCCTACATCTCTAACAAGAAAAGTTATCATCAAATACGCAAACAAAGTGATGAAATTTGCCAAACTCATGGCTTATCAACTATCGATTCCACACATTCAAAAACTAAAACTAACAAAGCAAAAGGTCAATCCTATAAGGAATATACAGAACGAAAAAAAGGAAATAGTTATAAGGCCAAACTTCAATATTCAATAGATCTTGCTATTAAAAAGGCTCAAGATTATGAAGAATTTCAAAGAGTCATGAAGAGTTTAGGCTATACAATAAAGCACGGAAAGCACATCTCCTTCAAAGCAAATGGACAAGAACGTTTTACTCGTTCTAAAACAATTGGCAGTGAATATACTGAAGAACGTATTAAAGAACGTATATCAAATCGTGCGATCTCAACTAATACTAAATCCTATAAAAGACGTAATTCAAGTAAGGTTGTTGATATCAACACCAATAAACTAGCAAACGAATCTAAGGGATTTGCTAGATGGTTAAAGCTACAGAATTTAAAAAACATGGCTAAATCGTGGCAATTAATTTCGAGTGAGAACCTAACAGACTTAAATTCCTTTAATGAGGTTGTTAGCAAAATACATGATGAATATAATCAACATCTAAGTAATGTTAAATCAATAGAAGCCACACTTATCTCAATTGCAGATTATAAAAAGCAATTGAACATATACAACAAATATAAAGATATCCATCAAAGTTACACCACTGCTTCTGATCCAGAAACTTTTTTTCAAGAAAATGAAAGGAAATTAATCCTATTCATTGCTGCAGATGAATACTTAAAATCAAATGCTCTAAGTACTGCAACGACTCTCGATGAACTCAATACTCAAACTGACGTTATATTAAAAAATCTTGAAAAATCTAAAAATACATTATCTCAAAATAAAGCAAAACTTAATCAAATCAATGAGCTTAAACACAATTTAGAAACATATTTAAAAGACCATCAGGTTTCAAAACCATTGCTAGAATAAAGAACACTTGTATTCTATATCTTAATTGCTCATTGTGATAAAATATAACAGATAGGAGGAGCGTTATGAAATCAACAGGAATTGTAAGAAAAGTAGACGAACTAGGAAGAGTAGTAATTCCAATAGAATTAAGAAGAACTTTGAACATCGATGTAAAAGATGCCTTAGAAATTTTTACTGAAGGGGATACTATCATCTTGAAGAAATATGAGCCCGCATGTATTTTCTGTGGTCAAGCTAAAGGTGTAAGTAATTTAAAAGGTAAGAATGTTTGTCCTGAATGTATAAATGAAATCACAAAACTATAAGTAATGATAAATAGAGATGGCTGGGAGTGTAAGACCTCCTAGCCATCTCTATTTTTTTAGCCTAATAGCTCTCTGATCTTCCTAGTCAAAACTTCTCTTCTAGAATTATAAAAATGTTCAAAATCTTCTAGTTCAAGCGATACACCTTCAGGTACCATCGCCTGTTGTCTGAAACTAATTTTCTGATTATCGTTCATATCATTATAATAATCAATTAATCTCATATCATTTTTACTACCATTACTTCTACCTTCAAGTAACTGCAAATTGGGCAGACGGTTTCGCATGCCCCGCCATCTTTTCCAATCGCTCATATTCACTGCTGGCGGCTTAGATGAATTAAATCTACTTTCTGGATGCAAATGATCCTGCTCATACTTAAAACTCTTATTAATCCAATCGAGATTCAAATAATACAACACTTCACCTGCAACTCTACTCCCCTTTTCAGCATTCACAACATCATCAATTCTACCTTCTGTAATTCTTAAATCATTCATTTGATCAAGCATTTCAATTGATATTTCATAATCATAGCTATTAATATTGCTCTTCATTTGCTGTAGCTTGCCAGTAGTACCAGAACTGAAATATGTAAAGAAAATTGCCCTTAATAAGTAAGCACGTATACTCTCGATGTTACCCCTGAATCCATCATTGTAATATACATAATAGATTACTGGTAACAGAACATTCCAACTACTTGAAAATCGTCTAATATCAATTCTAAGTTCATTAAGAACCATTTCGGTGTTCTTTAATGCTTTTTTGTAACCTGACCAATCATTCTTTAAATCTTCTGCTATCTGCTTATTTATATTGGACTTAATAACATCACCATAAAGCATAAGTGCCGATCTAATTATAAAATCAGAGCCAAATCCTTCATAAGAATCAACAAGTACTTTACCAAACTCGGTTTTGGCACTCGGCCAATATGCTTCGAGAATTGACATAGTGATTTCAGATTTTCTAAGTGGCTTACCTCCACTATTGAATCTTACAAACATTTCAAGAGCATCGTCTTGCATCATATCTTCAATTAATGTATAACGTACAAGTTTTTCAGTAAAAATTTTATCGTATAACTTCTCAATAATACTTCTTGCATACTCTTTACTACTTGTAGGCACATTTGAAATAGCTTCTTCAATAGCAACACCACGTGTTGCATCATTTCTAAACTTCTCACCTAAAATATTCTTTATTTCAAATTGAGTTGGACTTATCTTTCCAATCTTATCACTAAATACAATATCGAATTTCTTGCTGTTATATTCATCTGTTGTTGATACCTTATTTTCATTTAACTCAATTAATAATTTTGTTAATATCGCTTCACCTGTTTTCTTTCTTGCGTTTTTAGGTCTAACTAAACCTCTACCAAATAAAGATAAGAAAAGAGAAGTCAGACGTTGTTGCCCATCTAGAACTGCAGTATCTGTAAAATCAACATTGATATTTGTTAAATCATAATTGGTGCTATCAGATTGCTTTCTACTGTTGAATGTTACCTCAGATAAAAAACTGCAGAAATAAGTATCATTTGTTATGTTATTATTATTAACATGCCAAAAGAGAAATGTTGCAATTGGGTAATCTAACAATATCGAGTCCCATAACTTTTCGATCTGTTCCATGCTCCAAACAAACTGCCTTTGAAAAGCAGGCATCACATATTTCCCATTTTCGATGTTTTCAAGCGCTTCATATATTGTAATACTACTATCAGTTAATTTACTCATTTCAATCTATCCTTTCTCTAAACTGCAATATGGTTCAACAAACTCAATGTCTGTAGAAGGTTTATAGTTATAGACAATAGCTGCACTGTATTTAGCCCTCGTTAAAGCAACATATAACTTACACCTAGCCTTAAATTTCAACTTATCAGTTTTATCTTTTCCAAGAATCCAATTTAATTGTGGCTTAGTCGGATAAATAAGAACTCTGTCAAAAGTCAAACCTTTAGACTCACCAAAATTGTATACTTTAAAACCATCATTTACTTTCTTACTCCTACTATCCCTAAGCTGTACTGGTTTATATTGCTGTAAATAGTTATCTATATCTTCTTCTTTAACAAAAAATACTCCGTCATGCCCTGTTGTATCTGTTTGATTAGATCCACAAGTTTCATACTGCTTGAAGAGTTTGGATGAAAAATCACAAATAATCTGATTACATCTAAATGAATTTTTCAATGTCTCTTCATCAATTTCTGGACAGCTCTTCTTACATTCATCCAGAAGAAATTCCTTAATTTTTCCTTCTGAGTATTTCTTATACTTTGTTTCATTATGCGTTAAATAAGTAACTTGTCTTGGATCTCCAACTAAACAAGTGGAAATTATTGATTTACTTAGTAACTTAATAATTTCCAAATCATATCCCGCCAAATCTTGAACTTCATCAATAAAAATATGCTTAAACACCTTTTCTAACCTAGTAATTACGGCATTTGATGATTTTAAATTACACTTTACTACAAACTTAGACAATTTATCAGAATAAATATGATATCCAGAAGTAAAATAATGTTTGTCAATTTCATCTTCTGAATAATATACAGGTCCAAACTTCCCTTGATATCTAAACCCAGATTTTTTATTTGTTAATAAAAGACCATTTACCTTCTTTGTTGTCATAAAATTTTGAAATGGTTTAACACCATGTTCAATTAAAAATGAAAACCATGTTTGAATAGTAATATTCTCAGGAATACAACCATTAATTATGAGAAACTTTTCACGTATCTCCTTTTCATTTGCTATAGTATAAGTAGTTATGAGTACTCTTTCATCCTTAATCTCTAAAGCTTCTGTTACTAAAAATGTGGTTTTACCTGAACCAGCAGCTGAAACAATTAACTTGTCATCACTCATTTAATTGCCTCCAAAATATAATCAGGAAATTGCAAATCAGAATCATCACTTTCAAATATCTTCATAGCACATTCAGTTTTGCTTGACTTCATATATTTATGTAACTCTTTAATATCACTATAGCTCTTACCTAATACTGCATTCATTTTTTCTATTCCATTATCTCTTACAAAGATAGGTTCTAAAGTATTAAAATTAAAACGTCTATTATTTGGTAATATCCACTCGGAAGTATCTACGGTTTTATCATAGCAAATCTGAATGTTTTCCCTTTTGTTATTCCCAATATATACATCATATTTTTTTTCAATAGAATCAAGATCACCGTCATTGTCAGTGACAACCGATACGTTAATACCAATTTTATCTGCAATCTCAAGAAATCTTAGAAATGACGTACCAACAGAAATTACATCAACTCCATCATAGATTGGCAATTTACCATCATTTTGATTCATATAGGCTTTTTGTACAATTAACTCGTCAGAGTCACCTTCTACCAAAACCGCCTTCTTACATAATAACAATCTAAGCGTATCATAACCTGACACTTTCTCGAAAAAGAACCGAGTCGAATCTTCCAATTGATCTAACTTAGTGATTTTTTTACTGTTTAACAACAATAAGTTCTTCAAACCTAACTTGTTTGCAACAAAGCTACTATGTGTCGAAATAATCATTTGCTTATCAGAATTAAGTTCGTTAACCCTGTACAATAATTGATTTAATTTAGAGTATGATAAATGATTTTCAGGTTCTTCTATAAGAATAATTTCAGCTTTTTTAGATTTTTTGCTATTGAGTGCAAGTTCAGTCTTTACTAGACATTGCTCCCCTTTACCTACATGTTTAAAAGGAACTGCATCGATATAAGTAGTTAAACTATTCTCCCAGGCATTCTTAGAAAGTAATTCTACTGAAAGTTCAACTTTTTTATCAGAAAGAGTATATTTGGATTCGATTTTCTTATTGATTTGCTTAACAGATTCCTCAGACTTAAAATCCTCACGTAATTTCCGATGTGCTTGAGAAATATCTATTACTTCCTTCACTTCCAAGCTGTTCTTAATAATCCTTGAAATATACATGTCTGATCCATTTTTATACTTACTACTCGATGAATCAATCAAAGCTGATTTTATTGGAATTCTTCTTGGTGTTATTGGCTTTCGTGCAAAAGACAACCACTGAACATCATAGTATTCAATTGGTAAACTCGTTACCTCATTTTCCTTTATGAAGATTTCATATTCTTCTTTAAAATCCTCATTAAATGCAATCTGCAAAGTAAAGCCACATGATGATTCAAGATGAAGATTTTCAGTACCAATAAACTCAGGTTCATCCTCCTCATCAATATGAATCTCAATTGTTATTATTGGTAATTCTGCTGGCTTACCATCTTTTAATTTATCTAGATACTCATATACAGTTTCATTATTGAACAAATGTTGTGTGATTTCATTTTTTATATATTTGCCATCTATAATACCTGTAAAAGCAAGATTTATAGCTTCTATAATTGTTGACTTTCCAGCTTCATTATTACCCACAAGAATATTAATTTTATTATTTAACTCTATTATAAACTCTTGCTTAAACTGCTTAAAATTAGATATAAGGACCTTCTTTATTGCCATCTCAACCTCCAATTCACAAAATTAAATATAAAAAACTGGTACTCGTACAACATTGTTGTAATGAGTACCAGTTCAATTCTACAAGTCTAGCTTATTCAATAAATCTCGTAACACAAGTAATTCATCTTTTGTTAAAGTCACACCCTTACCCATTTTTTCATCATCTGGTGCCCATTCTCTGATATCATACTTTGCATCTCGATCATTCCAGCTAATGCTTCTAAGTTCTTTTGTCCAGCCTTTTGTAGATTCAGAAAGTACACCATATGATTCTTTAACTTCATATTTTATTCCAGCCATAATACCTCCAGTTATACCGATTCAATAAAATCATCAAAATTATCTGCTGTAGTAAACTGCACTTCGTTATTTAACGCTTCAAAGTGTTTATATCCACAGTCAATCTTTGCTTTTTCAGTTGGTCTTAATGCATCCCATAGAATGTTCCCTTTAGTTTCAAGAACAAAATAAAGTTTCTGTTCCCCATCTTGTTCAATTAGAATTGCCCAGTCAGGGTTATAGTGTCCTAAAGGTGTATCTACTTTGAACTTTTTAGGTAGTTTAGCATAAACCTTAATGTTCTCATTTTGCTCAAAGCGTTTTGCGAACTCAGCTTCTACATCAGAATCATAAATAACATGATCAAATGTGGACTTTGAACTTTCAAGCATATTCTTGTATAAATAACCGTATAGCTCACTGTCATCAAACAACTCTTGAACACAATACTCCGCATCGCCAATCTTCTCATACTTAATGCCATCAACAATAAAGTGCCTCATTTTATTTTGAATAATGGTACTAACTTCATCCATAAACTTTTGAGGATTATACTTAAACATAGATAGCTTTTCAGATTTCTTCAGAATTTCTACAATTGTCCTTCTGGTCAAATTGGTTTCATTTTGCAAAAATGTAACTATATCAGGTAAAGTTGGTTTATAGTCATCTACAACAATAGCTGAGTGTTTTGTTTCATCTGCACTTACTCCACCAGCAGATATATCTACTTTTGCTTCTGTATAAATTAATTTTGATTTATCAATTCTTAAGTATATTTTAATTTCTTCTGAACACTCTTCAATTAATTTCTCAGAATCAAACTCAACCGAATAGGTTGTTCTATACTTAATTTTCTCCCATAATTGCTTGAATTCTTCGCTATCAAACACAGCTTTGTTAAGTTTAACTTCCTTACGATCAGCAGCATTCTTTATGTTTAAATTACCTGCAATTTTCTTAAGAACTCTAAGTACACTTTCTTTTGAATCAATAAACTCTACAGGTAAATCAACTTTATTCTCTTTAATAGCTGATTTAAGCTTATCTTGTACATTACCCTTTGTATCAATGTAACCGCTCTCTTCAAGAGAGTTCCAAAGTTTTTCTGATGCAGTATGCCCAAAATACTCTTCTTTGCCATGCTCATCTATCACTACAATATTTGCAAATGAATGTGCTTCTACTACACCAAAACGTATACCTTCTTCTTCGGTGATCTCTTGTTGTAGCTTACGTACAAAATCATCATATGATTCATTCGCCATAACTGTTAAAGTGTTTACATCGAATCCATGGATTCTTTCTCCATCCTGATTTACAGCTAGTCTTAAACCACGCCCAATTTCTTGACGTTTCTTAATCTCTGATCCAGTTTCATTTAAGGTGCATATCTGGAACACATTAGGATTATCCCAACCTTCTCTAAGTGCTGAATGTGAGAAAATAAACTTAAGTTTTGAGTCAAAACTAAGCAGTCTTTCTTTATCTTTCATAATAAGACCATAGATATCCTCATCAGCAAGTGTGTTCCCCCTAGTATCTTTGAGCAGCCCCTTTTTATCTTGGGCAAAGTATCCATTATGAACAGCTTCTACTTCTGATTCTACATCCACATCACCAAATAAAGTATGATATTTAGGCTTAACAATTAATTTACGATACTCCTCTTCAAACATTTCTGCATACTTACCTTTACTAGGATTGCTATCCTTATCATAAATACGGTAGTTAGCTACCTTGTCTATAAAGAACAGACTCAATACCTTTATTCCATGATGGTTTAACTTCAACTCTTTCTCAAGATGCTTCTCAATTGTCATTCTAATTTGGAGTCTTTTGATCGCATCATCATCAATATCACCTATTGATTGACCCAGCTTTAACACTTCTTCTCTACTTGTGAAATCAACATACTCATAATTCTTTTCACAGTATATATCATTGACTATATAACCACTGTATAAATCTCTACCATTAGACAACTCAAAGAGGTCATCTCCTTGTTTAACTTTCACTAACTTACGCTTTACTTTACCCTTTTCCTGAATATCTATTTCAATTTTAGCGGTTATTGGTGACTTCTTGTTATCCACACTGTCTAACTTAAGATACGCATTATTGTGATAGTCTTTTGACGCAACACTTGCGACTTCTATCTGCTTAACTAACTGCAAATCATAAGCATCAACCGCATCTAGCTTATAGACCATATGGTAAGGGTTTTTATGGGTAGCAGAATACCTTAATGTACATAATGGATTCAAAGAATCTATAGCCTCTTTCGATTTTTTACTTTCCATGTTTTGTGGTTCATCAATTATGACAATTGGATTTGTCTCTCGAATAAATTCAAGTGGCTTCAAATCATTTGTCTGTTCGTGTTCCCTATTAAAAATATTGCTATCTTTATTAAATGATTGAATTGTCATCACAAGCAGCCTAATATTATCACTTGTTGTAAACTCTCTAATCTTGTCCAAATCTTTAGATTTGTACTCATAATGCTTAAATGGCACATTGTCATATATTAAACCAAAATGCTCACGCATAATTTCAATTGATTTGATAACACCTTCTTTTATAGCCACAGAAGGCACTACTATTATAAACTTAGAAAACCCATACAATTTATTTAACTCGAATATTGTTCTCAAATATACATATGTTTTACCTGTACCTGTTTCCATTTCTACGGTAAAATCATATTGATCTTTCTTCACCTTTTTACTAGGTGAAACACCATTGGATAGTTGAACCTGGTTAATATTCTTGAGAATATCCTCATCATCAAGTTCCAGTTTATTACCTACACCAAGCTCATTATCAAAAAGTCCTAACTGATAATTTGAAAAAGAAACTGTAAAGTTTGACTGTTTAACTGATTGTCCCTGAAAAATATTTACAACCGAATCAATAGCTTGCTTTTGGTATTGTAAATTCCCATCAAATTTTAACTTCATTTACGCCACCTCCACTATATACTTACTACTTCATCTATATTATGTCTCTTTAACGTTTGCATAACATTAGTTTTCACAGAATCTGACTTAAAACCATTATCTTTGAATACAACCCGTGTTACTTCAGGCGATAGTTCTTGAATCAGATTCACCATGCCATTAGCAATTTCAACGTTTATATTATCTTCTAAACACACCAATAGTGCTCCAAATCCTACACTGAACACTTTTGAACCATTTAGGTCAAATTCTTCAACAGGATATGTTAAGTCAATTCCATACTTTAACATGATTTCGTAAAGAACATCATCATGCGTTCTTCCTTCAACCCAATTATTAACACTGTTCTCTAACGTTATTTCAAAGGTGTCAACGTCAGGATTCCATTCTTTTATGTTTGATTTGTCTAATCTGAAGTATTTAAATCCACAATCAAGAGATTTATAACCATCAACATTCTTTGTAATATTTTCTGCTGCTCTTTTTATTCTATCAATCCCGACGTCGCAAATATTTCCGTATCCTAGTTTATAAGTCTCTGATTTAGGATCTAATAGTTCTGGTAGTTGAACTAAAATATATTTCCGCTTCCCACCATCTTCATTGTTTAAGTTCATTACTGCATGTGCAGTAGTAGCTGAGCCTGCAAAAAAGTCCAAAATAATACTATCTTCATTTGTTGCAAGTCTTAACAATCGATCAATTAGTCTAACCGGCTTTGAAAAATCAAAAACCTTTTTACCATCAAAAAGATCTTTTAAGTCTTTACTTGCTTCTTGTGTATGTCCAACCTCTTTATAAGGAAAAATCGATATTGGAACTCGTCCTTGTTGTACTTCAGACAAAAACCTTTTTAATCTAGGAACACCGTTTCCATCGCTACCAAACCAAATTCTGTTATCTTTTAGTAATTCGGAAAATTTTTCTTTAGAAACCCTCCAACATCTCCCATTAGGTGGATTCACAACTGATCCATTGGGTTTTGTAATTGGATAATCATAACTTTTACTATAGGTTGTCACAACTAGATTATCACTCTGCCACGGGCCTCTATAATCATTATCAAGATTCTTATATCTTGCTATTTGATCATCAGTCATAGGTAAGAGATTTCGTTTAAACTTCTCTTTATTCTTTGCATAACAAAACACTTGCTCATGATTTAATGAAAAATACTTAGCATCATTTTGTGGTGCAAATTTTTTCTCCCATATAATTTCTTGTACATAGTTTTGTTCTCCAAAAATCATATCGCATATTTTTCTTAGATTATGAGATTCATTGTCATCAATGCTTATAAAAATTACACCATCATCACTAAGTAGATTCCTGGCTAATCGTAATCTCGGGTACATCATGTTAAGCCAGTTAGTATGATATCTACCACTGACCTCACTATTTGTACTTATGTTTTTAAAATCTTCATCCAACTGACCAGTAATGTTAAGATAGTTTTTCACAGAATCAGTAAATGAATCACTATATATAAAATCTTTTCCAGTATTATACGGCGGATCAATATAGATCATTTTAATCTTATTATGATAACTCTTTTGAAGTATTTTTAAAACCTCGAGATTATCGCCTTCAACAAAAATGTTTTTTGATTCTTCCCAGTTAATACTTTTAGTTTTCATTGGTAATAAAGTTGATGTTGTGGGAGTTTGCGATATTCGAATAGCATTAGACTTTCCACTCCAGGTAAAAGAATACTTTTCAGCGTTATTATCAACATTCTCTCCCATTAACTCTTTCAACAAATCAAAATTAATTTTTCCTTCACAATTGATTTCAGGGAATATTTTTATAAGTTTTTCAATATTTTCTTGTAATATATTTTTACTTTCGCCATTTAATCTCATCACTTCACCTCATACTCAGCAATATTTTCACATATATGATTTAACTGATCTTCAATATCATCTTTATTAATTAGCTCATCGAAATAGTAAACTAACCCTGCATCACTTTTATTTGTCTCATTTGGATAAACAATTTTTTCTATCATCTTCAATCTAATGACTTCTTCTTTATCTGACCATACTATAATCATTATTGGAAGTTTCGTTGACTTTGATATCATCTCTGCAACTTTCCAACGATTAACATCTCCTTTTCTTCTTCCATTTGGCAGGAAATACTCATTGTTACTATGGTCTTTTACTTTTTTTATAGATGTTCTTTGATATTCAAGTAATATAATAAACTCATTTTTATAAACTAATAGCCCATCTAAATTCCCTGGCCAAGGTGTCTTATTCTTTCTAAGTATTTTATCTATTTGAGGCAAACCGTCTTCTTCATATCTTGATTTCATATTCATATCTCGATACATATAAGTCCATGTTCCAAACTCCTCAAATGATTTGAATATCTTAATTCTTTCAACTTCATTGGTTTTGGGCTCTATCAAAAACGACTTGTCCGGATATTGATAGCACAAAATATACCACCTAATACCATTGTCGTGTGCAAACCTTAACTTGTAATCATAGTCATCTCCCATGTAATCTTTTATAAGATTAAATATCTCAGCAGTACTGTAAATTTCTTTTCTTGTCTCAAACGCAAATCGATCCAATAGTAAACTAACAGCATCATTCTTAACAGTATACCCTTCAAAAGCCAACACTTTATAACCTTTATCTTCCAGGTGCTTTTTAACCCAGTTTAATCCATCACTTCTCTCACTTGATTCACAATATATTCCCATTTCACACCCCATTCTTATTTAAGATCTAACTTTTCAATTAGAGCTCTATTTCTGCATTTCAAATCATTTAACTTAATGTTAAGTTCCACCTTTCTATTGAAATGCTTTTCTTTTTTAACTGCTCTCTTTAAATCATCAATTTCCTGATTGAGTTCATTGATCTCATCAAGAATTTTCTTAACCTGTTCAGCATTAAGAGCTGTATATTGAGCTTGATTATTATGCTTCGATGCAATGTACAAATAGATACGATTCAAAATATCTGTGTAAAAGGCATAGAAATTACTAAAAGATAGGTTTTTGATATGTAACCCATTTAGCAAAATATTATCCCTTTCTTGGATATTGGTTTCATGAATCCAATCAGTAAAGATATGCTCTTCTATGGTATTTTTGCTTTCATCTCCTTTGTTTGTTTTCTTGTGTGTTAAGGATAGTTGAAACTGCTCATCCTTCACTAAAACTAATATTAAAGGATACGGTATTGTTCTCTGCACTATCTCAGCAATACGCTTTGCTTTCGTAGTATCGACTAGCTCCACTTCAATGACAGCTATTTCATCATAGTCTCGATCAGCATCCTTATATTCTGAAATATTAATTGTCTCAGGTTTTAGCGAATATTTCCAAGTGATTTTACTGATATGATCTTTAAAAATCTGTTTATCATTTGCATTCATTGACGCATTTTCATAAAATAATTTCTTGAACACCGTATTCCCAACTATACAAGCCTTTGGAATATCCATTCTTTCATATAATATTGTCACAGAACACCACCTACTTTACTATGAGAAATGAAACTAGTTCAAAATCATCTAAACCATTAAACAGATTTTTTTGTAACGTCGTTCCACCTTTTGAAAACAAACTTGCTACACCTTTTTCTTCTGTTTTTCCAATAATTGATTCTATGGCTTGCTCTAATAACTCTGAATATGTTCCCATGTTCTTACCATCATGTGTATCTTCATTGAACACTTCAACTAGTTCATGCATTACTTCATCTTGACCTGAGCATAGTTTTTTATAGAAGTCTAATATTTTTTTAGTATGCAGATAATTAAAGCGAACCGTACCATCATCATAAACATAAACCATATAATAAGGATACAACGGATTATGTTCAGCTGGATTTGCAAACTTGTTAACTTGTTTTAGAGTAAATATTACGCCTGGTCTTATATGTTCTTTTACCGATTCATCTTTGATAGTTGATAAGGCATACATTCCCATCGGAGCTTTTTCTAGTTTGGACTTACTATGCTTCATAAACTCCATGAGGTCCATTTTGAAATCATTCATCGTTAAGTCTGTTATACTGATTCCGCCTGATATGTCTTCTAAATCGATAACTTCTTCTTGTAGTTGCTTAAGCTGCTTCTTACGATAATCTAGATCATTCATCTTTCTTTTTTCGTCAACTTCAATAACATTCTCTTCACCAGTAGCAGAGATATCTAGTAAGACCATCCGTCCAGTTACTCTTGCCTCTAAGTTGATGTACTCATCAAGGTCCATATTCGGCCAGAAGTTCACTAATTGGATTTCGTCATTCTTAGATCCTAAACGATCAATTCTACCAAACCGTTGAATAATTCGTACTGGATTCCAATGGATATCATAGTTTATTAAGTAATCACAGTCTTGTAAGTTTTGACCTTCAGAAATACAATCAGTGGCAATCAACAGATCTATATCTTGAGTAATTTCTGGATAAACCTTATCTCTCTCTTTAGATCTTGGCGAAAAATTTGTTAGTATTGAGTTCAAATCTTTTCTCTTCAATGCTTTTAATGTTGATTTATTATTTCCCGATCCCGTAACAAGTGCAGAATGTAAACCATAATTGTCCATTATCCATTTTGACAAATTATCATATAAATAGTCTGCTGTGTCTGCAAACGCTGTGAATACAATTACCTTTTTATTGCCATCATTAATTGGTCTTTCAAGCTTATTACTTATTAGCTCTTTAAGCTTCTCAAGTTTGGCATCACTAGAAAAAGTAATCTTTGCAGCTTCAACAATTAACTCTTCAAGTTTATCTTTGTCATCCTCTAGCTCTTGTTTCCATTTAATTAAATCTAAATCTTGAAGTAGTACTTTAACTTTACTACCAATTAGCATGTCTTCATATGTAGAATCATCCTCATCAATATCTATGATATTAAGCTCCTCGTCATATTCAAACTGCTTTTCTTCAATTTTAAGCAATATATGATCAATCTGTTTCAATAGTTTTGAGAGTGTCATTCCAAATGAATTTATAGAACTTTCCATTCGTTTTAAAATATTCACTCGCATTAAGTTAACTAATGCTTGCTCTCTATCTGTTTGCTTGAAGATTGATTGGCCACCTTTAACCTTTATGTCATATTTTTCACTATATTCTTTTCGTTTTTCTGGTAAAACATATTTCAAAGGAGAATAAGCTGACAAATTCAGATTTTTTATTGTTTTATTGACATATTCCAAAGGTGGAAATTTTCCTGTTGTATCGATGTCCGAATAGATATTATTCGGAACTCTTCTTGTTGGGAACTTCCCAATCTCAGCCACGTTATAATACTTTTCAATGTGTTTTCTTGATCTTGCTATGGTAACAGTATCAAGTAGCTTGAAATAATCCATATTCATCATCTCAATAAACACATCAACTGTACGATCATCATCATGTAACTCAGACCATTTATTGAATACCATCTGTGCTTTTCTAAGCGTTTGCTCAACACTAATTATGCCTTCTGTTTCAAATGCCTTATCATTTCCTTCTGTTATGAAAGCAACCTGATTTTTTAAGTCATTCATTCGGTTGCTAACTGGTGTGGCAGATAACATCAATATTTTTGTTTTAACTCCAGCTTTAATAACTTCGTTTAAAAGTCTGGAGTAGCGTGTTATTTTATCTTTTCTTGGATTATTATTTCTAAAATTATGCGATTCATCAATTACAATCAAGTCATAGTTTGACCAATTAATTGTCTCTAGATTAATCTCACCCGAATAACCAGAATATCTGCTTAAGTCTGTATGATTTAAAACATCGTAATTGAACCTGTCATCAACTAGGATATTTCTTTTGTCATTTAAGGTGTATATACTCCAATTTTCACGTAGCTTTTTAGGAGCTAAAACCAGCACTCTATCATTTCTTAGTTCATAGTACTTTATTACAGCTAGCGCAGAAAATGTTTTACCAAGACCTACGGAATCCGCAATTATGCATCCATTGTACTTTTCAAGCTTATCAATAGCACCAATAGCACCATCTTTTTGGAACTTATAGAGCTTATTCCAAATAATCGTGTCTTTAAATCCTGTCTTTGTTTTTACAATGTTTTCTTCTGTAAGCTCATCTAAGTAGTCATAAAATATGTTATATAACGTAATGAAATAAATAAACTCAGGTGTATTTTCTTGGTAAATTGTCTGCATCTGTTCTAGTACGTTAGCTTTAACATCTTCAACCTGAAGGTTATCGTCCCAAATTTCATTAAACTGATCTAAGAACTGATATGTTGCTTCATTTCCAACTATGCATGCATTCATATCATTTCTGTTTGAATGAGCAAATCCTAATCCATCTGCAGTAAAATCCACCGTGCCATTGATTGACATATTCACATCATTATTTTCTACATAAATAAGTCTTTGCTGAGCTGGATTAGCTTTTTTTAGAGACTTTATCTCAACCTTATCACGTAACCAGTTTGCACATTCTTTGGCAATATGAGCTTGGTTAAGCTCATTACGCATTTTTATTTCAAACTCATTACCCGACATTTTTCTTTCAGGATCTCTATCTATGAAAAATTGTCTTTTTACCTCATCCTGCTTTTTCACAAAACTAGGCTCTGTGTATATAAATCTCATACCATCAATTTTTTTTAATTCTTTATGCAACTCATTAAATGCATAAATAGTGAAGTAGGCAGAAATGACTGATAATTTTGACCCTGCTCTCAGATGCTGCTTGAGTTCGTCACCAACTTTTCCATTTTTCTTATTATCGAGCATTTTAAAATTTTGCATATCTAGCCCCCTTAATCCAGAACAATTATCTTGCTTATTACTTCCAATCTTCTTTTTCCACATTGCTGTTTCATGATTGTTGTGAAGTCACCCATTTTAGCAATTTTGCCTGGATTATTAGTGTGAAGACTTTTAATCTTCTCTACAAAATAATCTTCATCAATATCATCATTCCAATAGGAATCAACTAATTGATTAATAACTACTGCTAACTCTCTTTGAGTTTTATAAAACATTTTAATTTCCAAACAACCACCTCTACTTTGTACTTCAAATGAACTCTAATCTTATTTTATTCTTACTTTTTGGAAATTACAAGAATGAATTCAAATCAATCGAGTAGGAGGTAATTAATTAATTTAATTACCGACCTCTCACACCACCGTACGTACCGTTCGGTATACGGCGGTTCGTTAAGTATAATTTCTTACTTTAGAATAATAGTTATAGAATCCATGAAAACCCTGACTTTTCCAGTATTGGATTGTTAGGGTTTTATGCAGTATCCATGAATTTGATATTCTCCAATACTTCTTCCGACTATTCGCATATTCCCATGCTTTTGATTTATCTACACCTAATTTAATGAGGTTATATTTCTTGGTCTTAACTTTCTTCCATTCTTTCCAGCGTACTGCTCGAAGTCGTCTTCTTGTCCATACATCTATTTCTTTCATTAGACTTTGCATATCACAATATTTGAAGTAATGAATCCAACCAGCTTTTAGTTGGTTTAGCTTCTTTATTCTATACTCCATACTTACCGACCAATTTCGGTTCGTTAATTTCCTGATTTTATCCTTTAGTCTTTTGATTGATGATGGATGCACTCGAAAGTGAATACCTCTCCTCTTATAAAAGCTGTAACCTAGATATTTCTTTCAGAACGGTTTCCCGATTTCACTTTTGTCGCGATTTACTTTTAGTTTCAGCGTCTTTTCTATGAATTTTGTTACGCTTTCCATGACTCTTTCTGCAGCTCTTGGTGACTTTACATATATTTGTACATCATCTGCATACCGAACAAACTTTAGACCTCGTCTTTCTAATTCCTTATCCAAATCATCTAACATTATGTTTGATAGGAGTGGACTCATAGGTCCTCCTTGGGGAGTTCCTTCTTCACTTCTCGTTATGATTCCATTGATAAGAACACCCGATTTTAGGTACTTTCTTATCAGTTTTAGAATACGTTTATCCTTGATTATTCTTGCAACTCTAGCCATTAGCATGTCATGATTCACTCTGTCAAAGAATTTTTCTAAGTCGATGTCAACCACCCATTCATACCCTTCTTCGATAAACACTTTTGCTTGTAACAACGCATTGTGACAACTTCGTTCTGGACGAAAACCAAAACTATACTCTGAAAATATCTCTTCAAAACATGGTGCAATTACTTGTGTTATGGCTTGCTGAATAAACCTATCCTTTACGTTGGGAATACCAAGGACTCTAGTACCACCATTCGGTTTAGGTATCTCTACTCGCCTCACTGGGGATGGAGTATACACACCATCTTTCAGTTGTGAAACAAGTTCTTTTCCGTTTTCCTTGAGATATCCAAGTAATTCATCTGTCGACATTTTATCAACACCATGACTACCTTTATTTCTCACAACTTGCCTATATGCCATGTTTAAGTTGTTTCGGTCTAGAACTTTTTCTAACAATTCTATTGTTTCCATTCTTATTCCTCCTCTAATCTTGCCGACGTAATACTACACGCTTTACTATTGTCTTTAGATATCCAATCCTATTTTCCTAGTAGAAGCATCATTTTCTGTGGTTCTTATATTACGTACGAAATAATTAGTTAAGTCATAAACTTAACGTTCAGCCCTTCATTATCTGGCATGATAACTACTATGGCTTCGGCTGACTTCTCAAAGATTCAATCATACATCACTGCATGGGTTGCCATATGGCTTATCAATGAGATCTCCCCGGGTAAGAGAACAATCTTTCTTTCCACATATCCGCCATATTTACACTCAAGCCTTTCGTGCGACTGGACTTCGCTTTGTTTTGCAAGCTCATCCAACTTGACATGCCTCAAATATGATTCGTGTACCTCGGACCGGAAATTTGCTCATCAAGCTTCCTTCAGATTCCTTTTCGCAAAGGACACCCTTGCTCTTGGCTAACACCTACGTCGCCTTCGGTGTTCGGGACTTTCACCCTATAGATTGCACCCATGCCGGGCACACAAAAAATTCCCTAAGCACATTTCGTGCCTAGGGAATCAACTTTACAAACAATACTTTTCATCACTTCTACCACTTTTAACATTTACTTCTTGATCTCTAATCTTCTCCTGGTTCTTTCTCAACTGCCCAAGAATTGAGGGTCTACCATCAGTACTCTTCTGTTCTTCCCTTTCTTCAATATCACCTATCGTGGTGATCGTTGGAGCTCTAAAGTCACTATCAAACCTATCAACAACACCATCTAAATCAGTATCTTTATCAATGGTTAACTTTTCAACTCGTTCAATATTTTCATCTTCAACGAAGATTAACGAACCATAATCCAAATGCTCTAATGCAAAGTCGTTTAACTCTTTGAGTGTACCATACTCTTCTTTATGAACAAGTACATCATCAATGTAAGTATTCACAGAGAAATTAACCAAATCTACTGATGCTTGAATATCATGTTTCTCATCTTCTGTTGTTGTATATGCAATATCCACTTTTTCAAGATTCTCGAACTCGAATGGCTCACGATCTTCTTCATACTCTTTAGCAATAAAATCTTGAATGAGTTCTTTTGCTCGATCTAATTCTGAAGGCAACTCAATCTTTTCGTTCTCCGCTAAATTAAGTTGTTGATCTAGTTCCGATAATCTTGCAACCTTTTCTTTCATCTCTTTTTCTTTTTCAAATGGTTTCTTAACCTCGATTTCAGCATTTCTTAGTTGATTCTTTAATGCAGCAAGTTTTAGTTCAGCATCATTTAACTTTGAATCCATACCATCTAGCACATGGTCCATCCTTGCGATATTACCGTAAACATCCGAACCTAATTCAACCTTATGATCAACTGCACCTTTTAGATGTACATAATAATTATTGAAAAACAGATCATACTTAATGGATAAATCAAACCCTCTGTATTTACCTATTTTTCTTTCCTTGCTGTCCTTTATTGATTTACAAGTAGTCAGCAAAGCCTTCCCAGCATCTTCTTTCTCAAGATGGCCATATTGTCTCTCATTAATAAGCATGCCATTAAAGATTTTTTCACCATCAATCCCTGAAGTTGTATTATTCTTCACATGGTTAATATCCAATTCGTAGCCTTTGATCAGGGATTCTAACTTCTTGATCTCATTAGGATAGTGTTTAATGATTTTATCTTCTAAAGAATATTTATTGCTCAAATAATTTGAATGTAACATCTTCAATTTACTAACCTGAACATCAAGGTCCATCTTCTCTTTTATAAGTGGATTACCAGTAGCAAGCGCTTTAATCTCTGCATAAGAAAGTGTACTTTCATCTGCATCTTCAGCACTTCTCACTGGCGATTTGCTGGTCATTATTTGACTGATGAATTTCTGCTTATTTTCAACGAGCTGCCATAAGTAGGCATCGAAGGTGTTTTCAGTTACGTAACGGTAGACTTTAACTCTTTCATTCTCATTACCTTGTCGAATTAGTCTTCCAGCCCGCTGTTCTAAATCAGAAGGTTTCCAAGGACAGTCAAGATCATGAGTAGCAATTAATTTATCCTGCACATTTGTACCTGCACCCATCTTAAATGTAGAACCTATAAGGACTCTAACATCTCCACTTCTTACCTTGGCAAACAATTCGTCTTTTTGTCGTTCATTCTTAGCGTCGTGAATAAACGCTATTTCTTTATTTGGTATACCTTTCTCTGTGAGGATGTCTTTCATATCATCATAGACATTAAAGCCACTTTTACCACTAGGTGTTGATAAGTCACAGAAAACTAACTGTGTTGATTTATTTGACATTGTATCTTGCCAAATATTGAACACATTATTAGCACAAGTGGCCACTTTGCCATCATCATCTCTTGGTAACATAGTGTTCATCAGTCTTTGATCTAAAGCTAGTTTACGTCCATCATTTGTGATAAGAAGCATATTATCTTCTGATTGATCAACTAACTTTGCTCTTACAGCATCCGCACGTTCTGAAAGACTTGCAACCATTTCCTTTTGGAAGTCACTTGGTTGAATAACCACAGTTTCAAACTCAGCTTCTGGAATCGGTAGGTCTAACATATCAGCTGTTTTAATATCTGCAACTTCTTTGAACATATTCATAAGTTCTGGTAGATTGTAAAACTTAGAGAACCTTGTTTTAGGCCTATAACCAGTGCCTTCAGGACTTAATTCAATACTGGTACTTGTCTCACCAAAGGTAGATGCCCAGGCATCAAAATGTTCTAGCCTCTGCTTTTGAAGTGAACCATATTGTAAATATCTCTGCATGGTGTACAGCTCTGTCATGGAGTTGCTTATAGGCGTTCCTGTGGCAAAAATAATCCCCTTACCACTGGTGATTTCATCCATGTATCTACATTTCATAAACATATCTGAAGACTTTTTGGCTTCATTTTGACCTATACCAGCTACATTACGCATCTTAGTATAAAGAAAAAGATTTTTATAGCTATGTGCTTCATCTACTATAAGACGGTCTACACCTAATTCTTCAAAAGTTACAACATCATCTTTGTGACTTTGATCATTGAGTTTTAGTAGTCTAGTTGATAAAGATTTTTTTGTTTTTTCTAACTGCTTTACAGAAAAATTATCACCATTATTTGCTTTTAAATCAGCAATACCATCTGAAATCGCATCTATTTGTCTTTCAATCTCCGATTGCTGTCTTTCAACACTCATCGGTATGCGTTCAAATTGCGAATGACCTATAACAACAGCATCATAATCACCAGTGGCAATCCTTCCACAGAATTTTTTTCGATTCTTTGGTTCAAAATCTTTTTTAGTTGATACTAAGATGTTTGCTGATGGATAGAGCTTTAAAAACTCACTACCCATTTGTTCTGTTAAGTGATTCGGTACAACAAATAATGATTTTTGACTTAAACCTAGTCGCTTACTCTCCATTGCACTAGCAATCATTTCAAAACTCTTGCCTGCACCAACCGCATGGGCAAGTAATGTATTTTCACCATATAAGGTATGGGCAATAGCATTACGTTGATGTTCTCTTAACTCAATACTAGGATTCATGCCTTCAAAGGCAATATGTGATCCATCAAATGCCCTCGGACGAATAGAATTGAATTTCTCATTATACAATTTAACGAGTCTACTTCTTCTTTTAGGTTCTTCCCAAATCCATGATTTAAAAGCTTCTTTTATAGCGTCCTGCTTTTGCCCTGCCAACATGGTTTCATGCTTATTAAGGACAGATTTAACCTTACCATCTACATCTGTAACACGATCATAAACTCTTGTATCTTTAAGATTCAAAGAATCTTCAACAATCTTATAGGCACTTACTCTCACTGTACCATAGGTCATGTTTGCCTTGATGTTATCTCGGTCTTTAGATTTACCTTCAACATTCCAATTTGCAGAAAACGCTGAATACCTAACATTAATATCCCATTTCGCATAACCAGGTGTTTCTAATATTTCAAATATAAAATCCTCAACGTCTTTTACTGGTAGCCATGTTGCTCCAAGACGCACATCAATATCTGTCGCTTCTAAGTTTTTTGGTATAACTCTTTCTAAAGCACTCACATTAATACCATAAACTTCTGGCTGCTCTTCAGCTGCACTTATTGCCACTTCATACTTTTCTCTTACGTTACCTGAAAGGTACTCATCTGCATTTAAATATTCATCCTCATATCCATTTTCATTGAATAAAGGATTCTTAAAAACAATACCTTGTAAGTCTTTAAAAACTTGTTCTACAGAGAAACTTGTTAGATTGGCCATATAATCCATATCCACTTTAGCTTTTTCAGATATTGATAGCGCTAGAGCTTCAATGGGTGAATCTACTTTTTCAGGCACAGTTCTTTTCTTAATGGTACGTTTAGAGAACATATCTGCTTTTGTAACAAGGCCAGTATCATGTTCTATATTTTCTAAAGAGCAAATCAAGGCATAAGAAACATCATCAGAAAATAGCTTGGAATTCTTTTTATCATTAATGACACCGTACTTATCTACAAACTCATCATAAAGCTTGTTTAAGACTGCTTGCCCATCTTTAATATCCTCATCAGAGTGATCTTCCATTTGAAGTCTAACAAGTTCTCTTGTAGCATCTCTGATACCAATTAAACCCTTTAACCTTGGTAGATCATTCGCCTTGATTAAAGGCTTTATCATAACAGAGTTTTCTCTGAAATAAACCTCACCTTCAATCATAGTGAAACTATAATTTCTTACTGTAGGATCTGCTAATATTTCATCACTATTTTTTTCAATCTCATTCTCTATTGATACTTGACCAATGGAACCATTAAGATTATTCACAGCAACAGCCAGTAAATCTTTTAGGTTTGAATCCTCGAATGGTAAACACGCACTTTCCATTCCAAATCGAGATGAGATTATGGTCATATTTCCTAAAACCATTTCAGGATGATCTATAAAATATTGATTCATGCTTATACCATCTTCATTTTGGTTTATATGAATCCAATCTTCATCAATGACCATTGGTCTTTCACGTTTCTTTAAGAAAATAACATCGCTTGTAACTTCTGTTCCTGCATTGGCTTTAAATGCTGTATTCGGTAATCGGATAGCACCTAGAAGCTCTGATCTTTCAGCTAAGTATTTTCTTACCTTAGAGCTTTTTTTATCCATGGTTCCTTTCGAAGTTATAAAAGCGATGATGCCACCAGGTCTAACCTTATCCAAAGTCTTAGCAAAAAAGTAATCATGTATCAGGAAGTTTTCTTTGTCATATCTTTTATCAAATACTTTGTAGTCACCAAAAGGAACATTGCCTATGGCTACATCAAACAGATTATCTGTATAACTGGTATTCTCATATCCATCAATCGTAATTTCAGCATTTTGGTAAAGTTGTTTGGCGATTCTTCCTGATATGCTATCTAGCTCAACACCATAAAATTTGCTTTCAGAAAAATGCTCATGGACCATACCAATGAAGTTACCAGTACCGCAAGAAGGTTCTAGGATGTTCCCTGTTTTGAATCCCAACATACCCAATCCATCATACATGGCATCAATAATGACAGGGGATGTATAATGGGCATTTAAGGTAGATGCTCTGGCTGATCTATACTCTTCATCCGTTAGAAGTCTTTTTACCTGACCATATGCTGTCATGGCCCAAGTCGATTTTGCATCTTCATCAAATACATCAGAAAGACCACCCCAACCAGCGTACTTTGACAAGATCTCTTGTTCTTCTTTTGTAGCAAAGCGGTTATCATCTTCAATTAATTTCAATGTTCTAATAGCTTCTAGGTTATTGGTCAACTTTTCATGATTGGTCCATTCACCTAGACTCATATCGCTAATCTTATAATCAATTTTTCCATTATCAAACTTCTGGTCAAGTTGGCCAAAAGTGACTTCATCTACTTCACCTAAAACAGTCATTTCATCTTCTGAAAGTTCAACATCTTCATTTTCTATGTTTTTATAGGTTAACTGACTACTAAAGACTTGAGATAATTCAAAAGCAGTCAGTTGATTGACTAATTCAGTGTCTTTAATCGCTTCAAAGGTTTTAGGTGTATGACTTATTAATCTTTGTGCCCCTAGAGCTTGTAACTCTCTGACATTAAAATATCCCCATTCAGGCACATCACCAGCAACAAGACCAAAAGCATCACCGGTCTTATCATCATACTCAACAAGATACCAGGACCAATTACTTCTAAATGGAACAAAATAAATGCCTTGAACAATTTTATCTTTTAGTGCTAGATCTTCTGTTTCATACATAGCAGGAGTAGAAACTTTCATCTCATCAGGCATTAGAATCGTAGGATCATCCATCATTTTTTGATGTTCCCTTTGTTTATACTGATCCAACTCATCACTTAAAAGATATGCATCATTATTGATCAAGTTTCTAATATGTTTACCGACCTCTGACCATTTATATAATTTGTCTACCCGATTTTCACCGTAACCACCTTTAGTTAAAACAATACCTTTTGAATCATGACTTGCTGATATCACCTTAGTCGGATCACTTGAACCTGACCTACCACCAACACCATACTCGTTTTTCAAGAAATCAGCTGCTTCCTTTCTAGTTGGATCATTAAGAAAGAACTCGTATATTCTAAGCTTGCCATTTTCAAAGCCACTTCCTCGTCGTAATTCATCGTCAATATCCATTTGTGCAAAAGAAAAAACAGTAGATGCTTCTTCTACTGTCTCCTCGATAATTTCTATTTGCTGTTTTTCCGTCGGAAATAGGCTTAATTGTATAGGTTGATTTAATTGTAGACGATTTCCTTGTAAATCACTTCCTCGATTGTCTGCTTGATGTTGTTCATTAACCCTACCCATTTCATTTGGTCTTCTTTCTTCAAGTCTTCTGTCACTTGAAGCTGTGTCATCAATTGAGGTGTTTCCAACTCCAATAGACTCTGGGCTTGTTGTTCGATGTCCATCAAGTGAGTTTGAAGTGTTCCCTTGATGATCATTGTCGAATACATTGCTGGTTTGTTCTCTTCTAGGTATCGTTTCCTCGCTCGTGCGTATATCCCTACTATGGGACTCTGGTTGGTCGGCGTTTGTAGATTCGGAATCAACATCTCTCCCTCTAGCAGATAAGTTCCCCCGTTCTCCTCGAATGTTGATGTTTTGATTACTGGATTGTATACTCCGTTCTCCACTTGATATTTGATCCCTGCTATTGTCTCTATTCTCATCACCACGACCTCCTTCTATACTAGACATTGTTTTTGTCTTGTTTAACTCATCTTTATTGTACATCATTTCATTCGTTGATTCTATATTATTTAAGACATTTTTCTGTCTAATTTTTGTTTTGGATATTTCTTGATCTAAATCAGTAATAAAATCTACAAGAGTATCATTAATTGTTGTGACCAAAGTAGATATCAAACCTGTGTCGTTAAACTCTGTTATATCTCCAAAATCAATGGCAGAAAAATAACCACTGGTATCTAAGCCTAATCGCTTTGCAATTTGAAAAGCCACAGAACTTCCAAGTAGTCTTTGAGACATCACTTCAATATTTAGTTCATCAAACTCTTCAAGATAAGTTCCCTCGGTTAACTTTTTAATATCAGCAACCATATCACCACTGTAATAGGAACAATATTGTTCAGCCAACTTCATGATACATCCCTCAATATCCAGGTCACTAGAAATTGTGAGTCCTGCCTGTCTTTCAACTTCTGCTAAGGCATCAATATTGGTGTTTTCATCAAAGAAAAACAACACAACATCTTGCTCAGTATACTTTGTTGGATGAGTATCAGAAATATCAAAGACATATTTCAAATGATAGGTCCCATCTGTTTTCACATCTAACAGAGGAATACCTTTTGCACCTTTGTTCACCCAACGCTTAAATCGTTTATTCCAGAAGTCCATACTTGCACACGCCTTAGCATCTGGTCTATTGGCATATATCAGTAATTGGTCCACAAAAGAGTATTTACTTGTATAGGCACTACTTTCAAGGAAGTTCATCCATGCCTGACCACTACTCCTAATCTCATTCTCTTTTTGTACTAATAATGAAAATACATCTTCAGCTCTTGCCATGAAAACCTCCTATCGTTCATCGAAATCATGCTTATGGTCATTCTTTGCTTTAACATTTCTTTCAACCTTTGTTTTATTCTCTTTTAGTGTCTTTAGAACCGAGAAGTCTTTTTCCTTCTCTTTGTCTCTTTGATTTAAGAATTCTGAAACTTCCTTGAATCCAAAACTATCTACAAAGTGGGCTCTTGTTTGACCATCCTTATTTAGGACAACAACATCGCTAACAGATAAAGACCGTCCTTTAAAATCGTCTGGCCTATCTTCATTAAACTTTCTGAAGATATCCTCTAAATCCATTTGATCTAGCTTACCTTTGTAGACAAAATCATAATTACTATAGTCTATCTTTAAGCCAAAATGTTCTAGACTTTCTATGCTTTCAAACCTGTAATTCCTATATTCATCACCAGATTTCACTTGATAAATCTCATATGTGTTTTCCATTTCATCACTTCCTATTTGAACTCTAATTTATAATTCACCCATGTACCAGTGTCATTTAATACAACCGTTGCTTCATAGGTCTTGTCTTTCTTCTCTGAATATAAATTTGTAATTTTAACTTTTCCTTTTGATAATAAAGCCTTTGCAATAGCCTTAGTTACTTTCTTCCTCTTTGACTTGAAGAACTTGTCTTCTTTCCATATATTAAAATTACAATCAGTATTCGAACAATAGAAATTCTTTTTGCTTTCATAGACTTCAGTTTTACATCTTGGGCAATGACCTATAACTTCACGTGTTGTTTCAAAAGTTCTTGAGTCCTGGACTCCTGAATATGCACTGACAAGTTCTTTTATTTCAAGTTTGATGTCACCCATGAACTGTTCAGCATTAAAAGTGCCATTTGCTATTTCAGTAAGTCGATTTTCCCACTCTGCTGTTAGTAATGGTGACTTAATTCTTTCTGGCACAATTTTAATCAGTTCAGCACCTTTATTAGTAGATATAATGTTTTTCTTCTTTCGTTCGATATAACCAACCTGAATAAGACGTTCAATGATACCTGCTCTAGTTGCAGGGGTACCAAGACCTTTTTTCTCCACGTCTAAAGACTCATCTAGTTCTTCAACACCTGCCCGTTCCATAGCTGAAAGTAAAGTATCTTCTGTATAGTGCTTTGGTGGTGATGTGAAGTGTTCCGTTTGTTCAATGCCTTTAATATCAAACTTATCACCTTCACTGATCTTAAATAGTTTCACTTCATCATCCAACGTCACATTCTTATCTTTATCTGATAGTGTCTTTTTAAATGCCTCCTCAATTGCCTTGTAACCTATTTCAATACAGGTCTTTTCTTTAGCTTTGAACTCGTTTTGATTTACTTCAGCAATAAGAGAAACTTCTTCATAGACATAATCCAAGCTGACTGCGGCTAAAAGTTTCATCTTGATAAGCTCTAAGATGTTTAACTCAGTACTAGGGACTTTCCCACCACCAACTCTTAAAGACGAAAGTGTCGGGATGATAGCATGATGATCACTTACTTTTGAGTCATCAACTAACCTAGAAATATTTGGTGTATCAACAACACCAATGTGATGAATGATATCCTGAACGGATTCACTCATGTCAGTTGTTATAAATCTGCTATCCGTTCTGGGATAAGTAATTAGTTTCTTCTCATAAAGGCTTTGAGCATAAACCAAAGTCTGTTTTGCAGTATAGCCATAATACCTGTTGGCTTCTCTTTGTAAGGTTGTTAAATCAAATAGTTTAGGGGCTTTATTCTTTTTTACTTCCTTTAGGACTTCTTTGATAGTTGCTATTTGATTTTCACATGCTGCTATCAGTCTACAGGCTGACTCAACTGATTCTAGACGATGACTCTTAACATCAAAATCTCCAAGATTTAGATGTACATGATAGTATTTTTCTTTCTCAAAATGGTTAATCCTATTGTCACGTTCTACAATCATAGCAAGTGTTGGTGTTTGAACCCTACCAACACTTAATTTTGCATTATAAGTAGTCGTAAATAGACGTGTCGCATTTAATCCAACAATCCAATCTGCATGACTTCTTGCTAAAGCAGACTGATATAGATTTTCGTAGGCTTTCCCTTCTCTTAAATCATTAAAGCCTGCTTCAATCGCAGCATCTTCCATAGAACTAATCCATAAACGCTCATAGGGTTTATTACAGCCGACCTTGTCATATACCAATCTGAAAATCAGTTCGCCCTCACGTCCTGAATCAGTTGCTTCAACTATAGATTTAACTCGATCATCGTTCATCAAATCTTTTATAATCTTAAACTGCTTTTTAGTCTTTTCTTTTATTTGATATTTCCAAGGTGATGGTAGTATTGGAAGGTGATCATATTGCCATTTAGCATATTTTTCGTCGTATATTCCAGGTGTGGCTAGCCCTACTAGGTGACCTATGCACCATGTCACAATATAACCTTTACCTTCTATGTAACCATCTTTCTTCGTTGTGGCTCCAAGAACGTCTGCAATCGATCTGGCCACACTTGGTTTTTCTGCTATAACTAACTTCATAACGACCTGCCTTTCTTATCTTTCATATTGATTGTCCTTATCCTTACTAGGTTTACTTATTACTTCAGTTTCTTTGAGCTCTATAATGGTTTGACGAACACTATCCTTAACTTCTCCCTTTTCTTTGAAATATTCAGAGTATCTGATTTTCAAAGCTTCATTGAAATCATTGGCATATTTACAAGCAAATAAGGAAGATGGTGTTGTTGATGATTCGTAGCCTCCTTCAACATAGCCATTCCATAAGTTGAATGCCATCCTTGTTACTTGATAGCTTGTGCCTGTTTGATAAGGCTGATGTAGCTTCTCTGGCATGATGCAACCTTCATGAAAATCAAACAGATCATCAATATGTTTTCTTGTCGTTGGACAAACTCCCATACAATAAAAAAATGCTCTATAGTAAACATCATCGTTTTTAACACGACTTAACATTTCACCATAGAACATTTCATGTTCTTTGCTATTAAATTTTATTTTGTGCATTTAATCATTCCTTTCACACAATCACTTGTGGTCAAATTGACCACAAGTGCCAATAATTACAACTTAATTATTGGCCAAATAAACTATACTCATAAGATAATTACAATATAAAGATCTAGAAAACATTAATAATATCATTCTCCCAACTTCCGAAGTTAGCCCACTTAATTAAAGATTGAACTATTTTATAAAGATTTTCCTTGACAAGTTCCTAACTTTACGACCCAAAAGTTAAATTTGAGAACTACTGTGTTATAGGATGTCAATTCTGTAGTTCATAATCTTATCATGTGAAATGAGATTCATAACTGCTTCCATTTCATGAATTTGATCTTTAATCATTGTGATTTGATTTTCTACTTTTCTGAATGCCTTCTTCTTTTTAAAAGCACCATATATTTCTAATTCATCTACACTCATAATAAAACCATAATACTCGAGTCTGTAATTAAAGTAATCTATTAGTTCACTCATAGACTCACAATTTTTGATAACGAATAGTAGATCATAGATATTTAGCGATAATGGGAGTGTTCCCCCATCCTTAAGCTCAGTAACTAGTTTATCTAACTCTATCGCAGTTGCTCCAAAGTTTTCAGCCGTTACACATACTTTAATGTAGTCAGTTGTTTTCTTTAGTGTGAATTTCTTCTTTGATTTTCCATAATGAAATTTCCCATTACTCTTAATGTGTTTTTGAGTTCTAACCGCTTGCTTATAGGCATCTTGTATCGCTAACTTGAAGTCATTTTCAAATGATTCAATATCCCCCGAAAATGTTGATAATGTTATCAATCTACCTTTAACTTCAAATAAAATTGAAGTATTTCCAATTTGTGCTGTTATATCTGCTTCTCCATTATCATATTTCAAATCATGATAAGATCTCTCATTTTCACCTTTTAGCAAGTTCATAATTTCGTCGTGAACAATTACTTCCAATTTATTTCCACGTACTTGAACATACTTGTTCTTTAATGATTTTGCCTCAGGTATATTGGGAAATCTACGATTAAGATTAAGGAGTTCATAATGGAAAAATTTTGGTATGTTATAAATCAATTGTGACAATATGGGAGCGTATACTTTCCCATTTACAACAATCAACGGCTTTTCACTAATTTCGTTTCTGGATGTAATTTCAACGAAATCTTCATTTGCAAACTTACTAATCGAAAAATCTTCTAATATTCTTTTCAATGTAACTTTACCATATGTTTTTTCTAGAACTACTAGACTTATATAGTTAGTATTTTCGTTATAACTTTCTTGATAAAATCTTATGAATAGATTTCTAACGTCAGAATATGAGTAACCTAATATAGTCTTTATATCTGAGTCCAAGGGCTGATAAATATAATCTGCAAATTCAACTAACTGACTTGCAAATCCATCTCCACGATAGAACAACTTCTTATATTTCAAATTATTCGAGGCTAGTAACTTTGATTTTACCTCGTCAGGCATCTTCCTATTTTTATATGCTTCTACAAATGTACTAAATAGAAGGTTGATGACAATAACAATGTAACAAGTTCTCAAACATAGTTTTGCTAGAATATTGATTTCCCTGTTCTTGGTATTAATATCCTTAACACTTAAACCCAGAACAAGGTCTGAAAATCCATGTTTCATACTATTCTTTGATTTCATAATCATGTTGCTAATCCATTTTACAGTTGATTCAGTATTATATCTTGATAATATTCTAGTCATTGATATTAGTATTTTTTTCTCGACTGATAATTTTTTCATAAGCACACCCTCAAAATTGATTTTCTACAATGTTTCCGCAGTTCGCGATCGTTCCCTGTTCATGATTCACCCCTATAACTTAGCCCTCTCTATCAACTTTGCAATGCAATCAATCACCCACATGTGAATATTGCAAACCGTTTTACGTGTTTACGAAGTGGCAATCCTACAGCTACCTGCATCTTAAAAATACGCTGTTATGTGAAGTATATAACTATTTTTTTTAAATAAGAATTTAACTTCCACTGGGCTTCTTAGCATTAAAATACAACTCCCAAAATTTATTTTGATCCTCTTGATTCATATTAAGAGTCTTCTCAATAGGGAAAATCGGTTTAGATTCAATTAAAAACTGATTAAGTCTTACGTACTTTTGTGTCATGTATTTAGATTTTTCCTCTCGATTCTTTGCTTGGACCACCCAGAGTGGATAATGAATAAACCTATATACACCATTACCATGATTCTCCAGAGGAGTTTCTATTCTAAAAAATTTTGTCAGCGTGTTCTTGTCAAAATAGAAATCATAACCAAGTGAATTCATATTTTTACCTTCTATCAAATGATATTCTTCTAATTTTTCACTAATAATATCTGAATATGTATGGTTTGAATTTCTGTTTGACTGAACATATTGAAATTCATTTCCATATATCCAATATCTTGTTCCTTCATTATTCGAATAATTTTCAGTCAATAATACGTAAAATTGAAATGTATTAAAAAGATCAATGTAACACCAGAGCTGATTCATATATCGATATAAAATCAAATTATGAAAAAGTTGAAATGAAGAGTTTAATTCTATAAACTCATCAAAATCATTTCCAGCAACAAAAGGGATTAGCTTTGTATTAAAATCAATATCTGTAAGTTCATTGTTTAACCCATCTAATTTTACATTACAAACATCTTGCAATATTTTCACATCTATTCCTAAACTAACGGCATAATTAAATGCAATTTTTGATAATCCTAACTTGAAATATTTATTGTCTAAATCAAAAGTTTGGAACATTACATTCAAATTTTCTAGACCACTTTTTATTCGAGAATCAAGATTTTCTGTCCCCTTAATCTTCTCCATATTTATTAATTCTTTACTCTGTTTAACCTCAGTTTTCTTAATTACGTCAGCGTATAATAGTTTAGATTGATTCCCATCATTTAGAATTGCATAACCTTTTGACTTTGGCTTACTTCCAGCATTATTTGTCTTTTTAAAATCTTCAACTTCAGAAGTAAATGGAACAAATATCTTACAAAACTCATCATCGATTAGCTTTTGAATATGGTTGTTGCACCTATCACAGCAAATGTTCTCTGACTCGAGCTTTCCTCCTAAAGCGTTTTGAATTATATGTTCACTACTCATATAAACTTTTGAGTAATCATTAGTTTTATCAGGTCTTTTAGATTCTATAATCACTTTTTTACAATAAATACAGTTCATATATTCCCCTTCTTACTATAATTGAGCTTTTGATTTACTGTGTTTTAACAATTCAATATCTTGACTTCATTAGACTTCTTGTTTAACTTTTAAACTAAGAATTTTCAAAACTACTACTTATTAAAAGCAGTCGGGTAAGTCAGGGAGATTGCTCTCCCTTTCTCCCCTAAGAACCTTACGTGAGACTTTCACCTCATACGGCTCAAGCCATTTATAACCAAGCCAACTACAGGCTTAGCAAAGTTATACTTTTGGTCTTTCACAAATTGAGTCTATTCGCCTTTCAGCTTGGAAGCGCCTAATCACTAGGATCTCATTGGCTCTCTTCCGCTCATAGAGTTCTATTTGCTTCCAACCATAAACGACCATCTGGAAGTCTGCATGCTTTCGCATCAGGACAAATTTTGAATCCCTATCTATCTCATTACAAGATAGCGTTCGCTTTCTCCAGAATCCTTTAACCGCTGACATTGTACTCTTCTTGCGAATAGCCTACCTCTTATGAGGAGTCGACGGTCTTACCCAGTTCTATACTCTGGCCAATTCACATCACCTTAGATTCCACCTTTACTCCGGAGCCTCGTCCATTTAATGTATGATATGAAAAGTCATACATCCCCAGCTCGTACCTTTTGGTTACAGAGTTTCAGCCTTATTTCCCTGCTCACGTTTAACGAAGCTTACAGTGATGCATTTAATTTAATCATAGTGATGCATTTACCTTAGCAGTCTATCCACTCTAGGCTCGTAGATTTTCCACATTGTCTCCTCGGCTTAGCACCTCGCAGTTACCCGCAACGCACCCGAGGATAAGGTTGCTCAAAATGGATTGAGCAGCCCGAAAGTCTTGCGACTTAGGCAGCCCATAGCGCAGCTTATAGCTTTTATTTAAGCGCTGGTCGCATTTTCACTTAACGTTCCCGCAGTTTGCGATAGTTCCCTGTTCATCTTCCACACTCAACAACTTAACCACTCACTATATATCCCTACATAACACTCATTCAACAGTATAGGAATGTCGCTAGCTGATGTGTTAGGCGAAGTTATGACGTTTTTAGTCTATTAAGGAAATCATGTTCATCCATAATAAAATCCTCCATTTGATACATAATTTCTAGTATCGATAAAGTCATATAACTAACAAAATAATCAAACGGTAAGCCGTAACCTAAGCACTCCACAAAGCATTTTTCTTTTTCAGAACCTTCCATGTATTCGTCATAATACACTGATAGGTTTTTCTGATGAACTATTTGATCTCTCACAGCACGCCCTCTTGATGATCCGCATAGAACTTTCATCCAATTAAACGTCTCTTCATCTTCTACATCAAATAAGCTCTTAAATCCATTCAACGATTCATCTTCTATGCTATAGATTTTCTTTATTAACTTATTAAAACTATCAATTCTTACAGACATAATAGGATTTAATAAAACTTTTCCTAGAAATGTAGATAATATATCTAATGAAGCTCTAGAAAATAAAATAAGCGATTCTGCATAAAAGACAATTTCTATTTCTTCTTCACCATATAAAGCGGGACACTCTCGATTTTGTGTTAAAATAAAATCACGCTCTTTGTCAATAGCTTTTCCTGCTGCGCGCATTGACATAACTAGTTTTGAACAACTATTTTCAACTTTTCTTTTTAAATATGCTAACTCCTCATGATCTATCAATCCTTTAATTTCATCACCATTTAGTAATTTCTCAATTCGCCTAAACGGTTCTCTAATACCTTCAAAAAAATTATAATTAAAACCATATATTAAATCTAAATTCATTTCAATTTCTCCCATCACTAACTTTATAATTTCGCCTAACTATGGCATTTGCAAACTTGTTTACACATCCACCTTAATAATCATACTATATATTTCCATATTATTGAATTACCAGAATATAAAATCTCTCTCAAAATTCATAATCTATCTGATTCTTCTATTCATTAACTTCTGGTCAACTTGACCAAAAGTTATATATCCTCATCTTCATTTATTGCTTCATCCTCATCAATATAGTCAGCTTCATCCACCTCATCATCAAACGCCATTTCCTTTTTAGGTTTATAAATCTTAAAGTACCATCCAGCTATTCCCACAACAATGCTCCCACCAATAATGATTAATAAGTTCATGTTAGGTTGGGGTACATCAGCTTCAACACCTGGATCTTTATATGTTGAAAGATTAATTGTCTTTTTATTTGTTGACTTTTCTACGCCTTCCGTCTCAACTTCATTGAGTATTAATTCCACCTCTGCATTTTCTTCAATCAGATTTAACAGGTCTTGTTCACCAACTTCTGTTAGCATTTGAACATTGTCAGTAGACTTACTATGATCAATAATTAAGTGAAAGACTTTTCCTGACTTTGTTTCAAAGGAAATGAATTGTCTTAATTCAAGACCTTTCACCTTTTCTTTCTCTTCGTCACTCAACATAGTCAGGTCATAAGGTAAACCTGATACATTAACACTCTCTATTACAGTCCCATTCGCATCATGTTGCTTTGTCGCTAAAGTATTTATGGCATTTTCATTGCCACCTTCAACGAGATAATTATCTTTATCTTTTCCATCAACATCATATTCTTTACTGACAAAATTCGTCTCAATTTCTTCTTCAGTACTTGAAATTATTTCATCATTATTTTCTTCGGTATCTTCATCATCTGGATTAGTTACAATTTCATCGTCAGATACATTTTCTTCTATCATTTCATTTTCATCAACATCTGATCCAGTTTCATCTTCTACTGCATAAACTATACCTACTGTTAGCACAAGAGCTAGTACTAAAATACTAATTACCTTTTTCATTGGCTTTATCCCCCTTTGCTAAAATATCATTTAATCCTTTATAATCATCAACAGCTGTTTTTACAATCATTTGATACTCTTCTAAAGAAATCTCAGTCTCTTTAAATGTCTTATACAGAGTTTCCTTTTCGTAACACTCACGTTTTTCTTCAACATCATTTATACGATCTTGAAGTGCCTTCATTTGCTCCTTTAGTTTTGCTTCTTCTTTCAATGTTTTTTCAAGTCTTTTATCCATTTCTATTCCTCCGTTAAATAAAAATAAGGATTAAGCTTATTACCGCTAGAATCCCTAATCTCTAAATGTACATGGGGACCTGTTGACTTCCCCGATGAACCAACTAATGCGATTGTATCTCCTACAACTACTTCATCTTCCTCATTAACCAGAATACTGCTGCAATGACCATAAAGAATAGATTCATCCGTTTTAGTCTTCACCACCACATAATGCCCATAACCATTCCCATCATATCCAACCTTGCTCACTTGACCTTCAATAATTGAAATCAATTCTGTTCCAATAGGTTTGGCAATATCGATTCCTTGATGAAATGTCACTTCATCTGATACTGGGTCAAGGCGATAGCCAAAATGACTGGATATATTATGCCTCCACGATTCTTTGAAGGGACTGGGCATACTCATAAAGTTTCCTTTTGTATCTATTAAAACTTCGTATAAGTCTTTTTCATCATCGTCCATTCTCAATAGAATTATGCTTTCAAGATTTTTAGTATCTAGGTCTACTTCTAACACAATCCAATCATAAGGTTCTTGAGTAGACCATGAGTGTGTCTGTCCTGTCTCTGGATCAGTTGACGAATGCCAAACTGTTTTATACCTAACCTCTACTACTCGAGTTAATGTATAATCATATTGCTCATTGAAAATACTGTTCAACTCTGTTCTAACATCATTTGGTGAAAAGTCACCAAACCTTGCTGTTAAGTATGCTAATATCATATGCATATCATGACCAATATTATCAATGTCATACCGATACTCATCATAATCTGGATAGTCATCCTCAACATTTTTAATTGCGTATCGAAGATCTGCTTCTAACCCTGTATAGATCAAATGTGAATTCGTAACATCAGCATCACTCGACTGATAGGATGTTGATATCACTGTGCTTACACCACTAGAGAAAGATTGAACTACTGATAAAATCATCACTGCGGCTACAGCAAAAATACAAACTGGACCAATCATGTAAATACCCATTTTCTTTAAAGCTCCAATTTCCCATTCCTTTATCTTTTTTAAAGTGTATTTAAACCTAGCCTTTACATCCGATATTTGTGTATTAACAGCTTTACTATATTGTCGTTTAATGTTCTTCTTTTGTATTGCTTTTGAAGTGTTAGCCCCTCGCTTTGAGGTTGACTTATTCATAATCCCCTTCTTATTTTTAAAGCTAGATTGTTCAGCATTCGGTATTTTCTCAAACTTCAATTTCGACGTTTTCTTCTTTGAACCAGGTTTCACATAATTTCTAATAAAATCTACACCATCATCTGTCGCCATTACAGCTGCATTCTCATCTGATTCTTTACGACTCTCAAGCTGGCCTATCTTATGGCTGGTATATGCAACTTTATATTGAAGGTCTTTGCCTGTATGATGTAATTTGCTGATTTTACTAGGCTTTTGCCTTAGTTTTTCAGCTTTCTGAGTCTCTTCAAAGTCAGTCACGATTTTCTTTTTTTGCTTATGTCTATTTGTTGATCCCTTCCTATCAACCTTTGTACTTGCTTGTTTTGAATCATTCAAATCACCTGCAAGTGAACCCTTAGGAATAACACTAGAGTTGTTAGTTTTTGTACCTTTAACAACTTTGTTATCACCAGTACCAAAGGATGATGATTTAGCATCTTCTTTCTTCTTTGGATCATGAACTTTAAAGATATTTTTCTGCTTTCGTTTTCCTTCGTTCTTTTCAAGACGACGACTACTTATAGACTCTTTACGACTCTTATTTTGCTTTAAATGGTAGAACTTATTGTGTACAGGCTTTTTATCTTTTGATTTGAAGCCATGTCGATCATCTATCTTTCTAGAATTTGGTCTATCCAACCGCGAATAGGATTCTTCTACCACAGTTGATTGATCATTAGCTCCATCTGTATCATCTGGATCATTACTTTTCACGAACTCTAAGTCTGAATTTTTCTGACTCAAAGCACCATTATTACTGTGAGTAAATAAATTTTCTCCAGTCGATCTCTCATAAATGCCATACTTACTTTGATTCTTTTTAATCCTAGATTTATTGGAAATAACAGATTCGTCGTTTTTATACTTTGCGTCTGAATGATTTAAGTTATTTAACTGATGTGAATCATTACCATGATTCGACATCCGACTATGGTCATCACGAAAATTTCTTTGGTGTTTTTCATTAAACTTCTTTGTCTTTGCCAAGCATTCACCATCCCTTTCTGACTTATTCTACTGGTTAAATTAGCACTTATCCTGCCATTTCCTCTGGTTTTGTGGTCATTATGCCATAAAGCATTGTTTCTTTAGGAAACTTATCAATAAAAGGAATAATGACATTACCATAAAACAGTAATCCTTCACCTTCATTTGAATTTGTTACATAGGATAACTGATGCTTTGAAATATCTAATTGCTTGGCTAAGACGGCTCTATCTTCGGCATTTTGATTGAGCATGTAAATAAAATCCGAGTTCCCTACAATATTACTAACTTCCCTACTAGCTAAGAAGTCTTGAACATTTTGAGTAATGCCTGTTGGAATACCACCCCATTTTCTAAAACGCTTCCAGATTTCAACCGAATATTTTGCAGTTGCTTCATCTTTTAAAAGTAAGTGAAACTCATCGATATAGTATCTAGTTGATTTACCATTGTTTCTATTAGTTGCAACGCGACTCCAAACTGTTTCCTGTACAATGAGCATACCAAGCATCTTCAAAGTACTGCCAAGTTCCTTAATATCAAAGCAAACAATGCGATTATCAATGTTTACATTGGTCCTATGATTAAACACATTCATTGAACCTAAAACATAAATTTCAAGTCTGGTGGCAATGCCTGTCGCCTTATCGTTATTCTGCTCTAATAAGATGTTATAGAAATCTTCCAGTATCGGCATGTTTTCTTTTGTGGGGTTTTCCATATACTTCTCATACATGTTTCTAACACATCGGTCTACAAGAGAAACTTCTTCACCATCAAGACCATAACGGCCACCCACAACTTGCTCACAAAGAGATATAATAAAGTCTGATTTATCTCTGATAGGATCATCCTCACCATTGTTTAAATTAATGTCTAATGGATTAATATAATCTTTACTGTTTGGTGATAATTTAATGACCTGACCACCAAGTTTCTGCACCAATGGATAGTACTCAGCTTCTGGATCAGAAATAACAATATCGTCATTGGTAATTAAAAAGGCATTGGTTATCTCTCGTTTTGCACTGAAAGATTTACCACTGCCTGGTGTCCCTAATATAAGTCCATTAGGATTTTTAAGTTTTTTTCTATCAACCATAATCATGTTATTAGATAAAGCGTTTAGACCATAGTATAGGCTTTCTCCTTCCATGAATAATTCTTGTGTTGTGAAGGGAATGAATATTGCTGTACTTGATGTTGTTAATGCTCTATTGATTTCAATAAAGTTCTCACCAAGGGGTAAGGTTGAGAGAAAACCATTTTCTTGCTGATAATCAAGTCTCCTAACAGCGCAATTATACTTCTGAGCCATACCACCTACTTGAAAAATAATATTTTCAAGCTTTTGTTTTGAATTTGCCGTATTGTAGATTAAAATTGTTACTAGAAACAATCGCTCATTACGACTCTGCAACTCTTCCAATAGATTCTTAGCTTCTGTATCAAAAGTAACCAAATCAGAAGGTAGAATATCCATGTCATAGCCACTTCTTACAGCTTTTTTCTGTTCTTCAATCTTCATCTTATCAATGTCAGTGATCTTGCGCTTTATCATCTTAATGGCCTGTGTTTGATCAATTGACTTTATATGAAAGTTCACCATAATATCATTGCTCATATCTAGAAAATCAGCAAGCATACGATCTGTTAACTCCGGTGCTAGTATTTGAAGATGACTTACTGCACCAATAGTTTGACCAACTTTTAGCTGCTTATGATTCGAAAAATTGAATGACGTTGGCGCAATCACATCTTTGGTACTCATCCCACCTTTTTTCACTAAGTCCCATGAGAAGTTTAATTGTTCTCTTGTATCTTGGTGGCACATTCTATGGAGAAGCTCCACACGTTCTTTACCTGTTAAGGCAAATGATTTTACCCCCATGACCTTAAAGTTATTGATGATATCCATTTCAATTCTTTCAAGTCTAAGTTTTGCCTTTTTATAATTGTCACTCTCTATGCTGAAAGTAATATACTTTGTCTTTAAAAGACCATTATTTCCTTTTGCTAATTGATTCTGAAGCATATCCGAATACTCTTTTCTGATGATGTTAAAGTCATCATTTTGGTCTTCTATTTTAATAGCATCTAAAAAGATATTGGTATTGGCTGTCATATTAACAAATGACAATTGAACTGATATAGATGAATCAAAATAATTTAGGAAGTCACAATAATTATCAAAGATCAATGACTTATCTTCATTTTGTGCCAACAAGTAATTGATGTCATAAAACTGAATTGTCTTTGAAAACTTTCGATTATTTACCTGGCAAATTCCATCAGGAAATATCGCCTTATAAACCAATGTATCTTGGACGGTTTCAGGAACTTTTCTTCTTGATTTCTTCTTTTTCTTTTTATCTTTTACTTGATCATGTTTAAGCTGCTTTTTGTTGTCTCTTAGTGCCTTTTGGTTTTTTGACAACTTCTTTTCTCTTTCTGCTTTTTTGTTTCGCAAGTTCCTTGCCCTCACTTTCATCCGATGTATTTAAATAGTCATAGAAATTTTGTGTCTTATAGAGCCTTACTTCGGGATATAAGAACTTCTGCCGAATAATATGACCCATATATTTCTCAAACACAATTCCATCTTTCTCAAATATCGCTACAAAGAAAAATGGCATAACGACACCAATCATCAAGAAAACTGCTAAATCATTTCCTACTGTCTTTCTTGAAAACCAATAAGTTGGTAAACCAATTGTGGCTGCAATTGAAAATGAAATTAATTGTCTCTTTGTTAGATTAAGTGCTACTTTTGTTTTAACCTTATTAAGGTCTTTTGGTACTGATACAAACGCCATGTGTCCCTCCTAATGCGCATTCATGACTGATTTTGCTAAGCCACTTGTCTTTATTAATGCAAAGCATAAAATAACCGTGTAGGACAATATTGAAAACACAGTCGTATGTATATCGCTATTGATGGTTATAGACCCAACCAACACTGCATATATGCCTACACAAACCATAATAAAGAACCCTTGGATTCCAAGTGCCACAAGACTTCTTAAATAGTTATTCCCAATCTGTCCCCATTCTTTGTTTGCCATCGTTGCCAATGGTATGGCAGCAACCGAACTGGCTAAGTAAATTTCAATCATTCTACCGTATAAGATAACCGTTATAATAATGGATATTGCTAGAATACTGATTTTAACAAGTACTGTTTCTAAAGCTATCGTCACAAGTTCTGCTGTTGATTTGCCATCAAGAGCATCTATCATTGAAGCAACTGATGATGAAATATCTATGTTCGTACTTGTACTGATTGTACCTGCTGATGCACTGACAATATGCTGACCAACATCAAATATCGCCATAACGATGTTGAATGTATTTGTTACTAGATAGATTGCGATTACAGCTTTCATCATCCAGCGAAAAAACATCCATGTGTCTAATTCATGTAAATTATTCTTCTCCATGAGCATTGATAATAATTCATAACAGAGTATGCCTGTCATGACCAGACCTGCAATCGGAACAATGACAGTATCTGATAATGATTTAATCATATTAAAGATACTGCCATTCCATGCTTGAGGTGTTTTACCAACCTCAGATGCTATAGTTCCAACACGATCATTCACGTCAACTAATAGGCTTGTTAAGTTCTGCTCGATTATTCCAATAAGAAGATCATTGAAGAATTCTTCAATCTTATCGAAAATTCCTAACACACAACTGACCTCCTAAAATACACCCTTAAGTAATGGAATAAGTTGAGTTGCAATCAACAAAACACCACCGCCAGCCATAAGCTGTTTAATCCCCTGTGATTTTGCACCTGGATTATCATTACCGTAACCTTCAAAGAGGTTAATCATTCCCCATACACCAAGACCAGCCCCTAGTGCACCTACCAACGTTTGCAGTGTGTCTACTGCTGAATTAAAAAATCCCATTAAAATTTCCTCCTGTTTTGTCCTGTCTAATGATTTAGATTTAATTTTTTGTATAGAAAAAGCACCTGTTGAGTTTAATCAATCAAGTGCTTTACTATCGTTACTATTTAGTTGTTACTTTTGGTCAAGTTGGCCAGAAAATCTGAGTACACATAGATTCAATTATCCCCTGTGAATTAGTGTATTTTCTAATGATAAGTATCTATAAATATAAGTCTTAAATATACTATCTCCCTTTTTTATAATTGAAACCCACTATACAGAGATCGTGGGTTTCAATTATTATTTAATTTCCGTAGTCTACATGACCAGAGTCACTATGTCCACCACTTGTATCGCCATCAACATGAGTATCAGTAAACTGATGATTACTATGATCCATAGGCGACTGACTTACATAATAATCAAATAATGCATCATTATCTAAGTTACTTAATTCATTCAACATATCTTATCCTCCTCTCTCAAATATTAATTAACGAGTCCTTTTACAAACTCAGATAATTTTTGGTTTTTTGCTTCGAAACCACTTTCGTGTTTTCTCGATTGTACATCATTATAAATATATGTAAAAAGACTTTTGAAAACTTTGCAAGAAAATCCATTATTGGAGCTTATGCCATTTTCGTGATATGCTTCATTATTACATCCTCCTAAACAATAATTATACACCTCACACTCACTCTTACATAATTCTCTTCGCTTTACTGATCCCATCAATAATTCTCTGAATCCAATAGATTTATATGCATCTTCTATATTTTCTAACTCATGTACATTACCCATACAAAATTCTGGTGGAAAATATCTATTACACGCACTTATATCACCACTAGAATCTATACTTAACCATCTGCCTAAACATGAAGCATGTTTGCATACAGGATGCTCATTATTAAGTATCATTTTTAAGTAATGGGTAAATGGATTTACATTTATATTACATAACTCATCATCAATCCAGTAATTGTATAGATCAATCATCGCATTTGAGTATTCCTCTACTGTCATATTTAAATAATTGTTTTCATCACACAAATCAGTGACTGAAAGGTGATTAAAGTTAACAGGTAAATTCTTTTCTTTCATTAATTCGTAAGTTTCAAAAATAGAACTTAAATTGTAGCCCGTAACTACAGATATTATCCCAGGATTTATATCTACTTCCTTTAGTCCTTCTATTCCATTAAGTACAGATTCAGTTTGTCCACGTAGCCACTCATTTTTAACTCCATCATAAGAAATACCAACTTTTACATTATTTTTTTTAAATAACTCAATAAACTTATCATTAATCAATGTAGCATTTGTTTGAATAACGTTCTTGACAGTGCTATTATATTTTTTCATCATTTCATCTTGAATTCTAAATGATCTGTCAAAGAAAACCTCACCTGCACAAAGTGGCTCACCACCATGCCATATAAAAGTTATTTGGTCATAATATGGTATGGTTAGTTCACAAATTCTTTTGAAAGACTCAATTGTCATTATTTTTTCATCATAACCTATTTCATCATGAAAACAATACCTACATCTCAAGTTACAAGCATTCGTGGGTTTAAGCAATATATTAATCTTAGTCATATAAATATTCTCCTTACAACACTATAGTAAATCACCTTTGACCTTGTTGTTATCATAAATAACTTCATAATTCACAACCCAATTTTTATTACTCTCTATATAATATAAATCTCTATTCATATAAGAATACGAAGGATCACACTCCCCCATAAAAGAACCAATACCTAATGTATTTTGACTTATAGGGTGCCTATTATTACCTGACGAATTGTAACATTTTATATTCCTATATATTTCTTTGGGCAATCTAGTTAATGTATAATTTCTATATGCATTCTTTAGAATAGCATCTCTAGATAAAAACTCTCTTTTATCCATTGCTTGATTAACAAGTGTATACTCAGTTTTAGAATTAACTTCTATCAATACTTTCCTAAGTTTCTCTATCAACTTGAAGTTTCTGATATTCTGTTCATCTTCTGTTCTAACCTTTTGTGGTGGCTCCAAACCCTCTCTAGTATAATAATATGCAGGCATTTTTTGCACTAACGCCTGCCTAGCAGGATAAATTGTAATCATTGCTGGATTAACTTCACTAATTAACTTATAAATATCATGATGTAACACATCTAAGTCTCGTTCTGATTCAGTATCAATGAAACTCATTAAATCAACATTTACAAAACAGCCATTCTTCTCTAAACTCAATACATTCTCTTTCAACTTTTTAATACTTATAGGTATTCTGTTCTGATTTTTTAAGATACGCTCATTGAACGTTTGTACCCCAAAAGAAACATAAGAAAATTTATTTTTATTAAGTAAATCAATCTTACTTTTGCTCATAAGTGAAGGGTTACATTCAAATATTTTATTGGGTATGTTTTCAAAATTAGGAATCAATCCAAATATATTAATCATTGTATCCAATGTCATTATTGATGAAGTCCCACCACCAAAATATATTGACTTTACTGGATAACAATTAAAAACATCAGTCCAAAACTCAATTAAAGATGGTAAGTAATCTTCATAATACTTTTTATAAGTAGTATCATTAATTCTAATTTTATGACCTCTATGTATGCAAAACTTACATTCTGTTAGGCAAAACGGATTGTGAATGTATATGTGAAAAGTATCCGATTCCACCCATTTCTTATTTAACCATAACTTTTTTATTTCATGCTTATCCATTTATCCATCGTCTCCTCCATTATTACATCAACCAAGCATCTATTTCATAACTATTTGCTGAAACATCTCAGATATATCTTAAAGGTCTTAAAGGCGAAATCTTCAAACGAGTCTTTTTTATATGAAGACTCTCTAAAAACAATTATAACCATAAAATGGAACGAATACAATTATATATCTAGTATTTCATGCTTATTCATGCTTATTACCAATTTGTATTTTAGTAATTTCAACCATATGATTTCGTTTAAACCTTAAACACGTCTTCAATTCCTTCTCAATATCAAAATTATTCTTCTTATTATAATCTCCTAGCAATGAATAATTTTTATGTTTAGTAATATCAAACTTATTCGACAAAAATGGTCTAATACCACGAAGTTGTAATATACACTTATCAGAGTCCATAACAGCAAGCTCATCCATTGTCATAAGTTCTTTACCAACTTTTTGATAGTTTGTCCCATAGCTTCGTTCTCGGCCTCTAGTTTCTGAATTATTGTATAGATCAATGGTTTCCTTACCTAAACTGTCTGATAGGTCTTTTAGGGTTGTTTTTTCCTTTCCACCTAAAAAGAGCATACTGTCACAGTTACCAATAATCGTTTCAGCATGATCTTTATATATGGCTTTTAATTGACTTTGAGTCTGAAGGATAATACTTGCAGACATTTCTCTTGATCGAATTGTTGCAATGAGTTTTTCAAACTTAGGTATTTGACCAATGTTGGCAAACTCATCAAGAAGAAATCTTACATGAACAGGTAATCTGCCCTGGTAAAAATCATCAGCTTTATCAGCAAGTAAATTGAAAAGCTGAGTATACATCATGGCTACTACAAAGTTAAAGGTATCATCTGTATCCGAAATAATGACAAATAGCGCTGTTAATTGATCTCCGATTGTATCTAACTCCATTTCATCGTATTCCATGATTTCTCTAAGTTCTGCAATATCAAAAGGAGCCAATCTAGCTCCACATGAAATAAGTATTGATTTGGCAGTTTTGCCTGCAGCCAGTTTATATTTTTTATACTGTCTCACAGCAAAATGATTTGGATTTTCTCTTTCAAGGGCATCAAATAAAAGATCTACTGGGTTTTTAAAGTCTTCATCATCTTCTCTTGCTTCACTAGCATTGATAAGCTCAAGGAGTGTTGTGAAGTTCTGTTCATCAAGTGGTGCCTTGTAATAAATGTAGCCAATTAGTGCAGTATAATAAAGTTTTTCAGCCTTAACCCAAAAGTCTTCACCAGCTTTATCACCTTCACCCTTTGTATTGGCTATTATGGTGCTTACAAGCTTTAAAATGTCCTTTTCTGACCGAATATAGGCAAAAGGATTATAATGCATGGACTTCTTAAAATTAATGGTGTTAAGGACCTTTATACGGTAGGGATCATATATGCTTTTGCCATTCTTTGTTCCTTTAGGTTTACCTCTAGCTAACAATTTCCCACACTCAACAAGAAGTGTTCCTTTTGGATCAGTCACTACATAACTAGAATGCATTTGCATCAGGTTAGGTTTGACAAAAAATCTTGTTTTTCCTGAACCCGAACCACCGACAACCAATACATTTTTATTCCTGGCATACTTAGGATTCTTGGGACGGCTATTCATCATCAGTCGTTCCGTTTGTGTCAGTAACAGATTCTTATCAAAATCAGAATCAATGTAAGGTTTGATATCTTTATTGGTTCCCCATCGAGCTGAACCATACTCTATACCCTTTCTAAATTTCTTAGCATTCTTTCCTTTGAAATAAACGATTAAGTATATGCACACACTTCCGAATAAGCCAACGATCAAATCTTTGATATGAAAACTTAAGAATGGGGTTTCAAATATTCTACCTAGTTGCATAATCAACTCAGAGAATCTTTCAAGTGGTTCACTCATCTCAAAGGAATGGTATAGTTCGGAAAGCTGATTAAATACATAAAAGAGAAATATGTAAGGTATTAGCTTATACAATTTTCTTTTCATTTCTTCTGTCATAAGCTTTGCTCCTTATCCAATTTTTTCTCTTTCCCTTGGTTGATCGTTTTAGCTTTATCAACCATTTCTTTTAATCTTGCTTTTAATGACGGACGTTTCTCTTCATTTTTTTCTAGACTGGACTTTAAATACTCTTTGAAGGCAAAGTCAATTACATCCAGATTTTTGCCTTTGAAAAATACAAAGTAAGTTGGTGGCGTTGATGCTGTATCTTTTTTCAGTGCATATTCAAGATTATACTTCTTAGCCACCTTTTCAAAATCTTTGATGTTGTTTTCATTGATTTCAATATTCTTCAGACCATCATATTTTTTACTTAGTTTTTCAAGCGTTGTTTTGCCTACAGATTTCACTTGCTTTATGCCTTTCTTACTCCGCGTTTGCATTTTTCTGTGCTGTAGGTACCTTGCCAATAGCTTCTTAAGTTCAACAACAGTAAGTCTAGTTGCCTTTACCTGTAAAGCTATGGTCCGTTCATTTACATGCTCTTGCATCTGTCACCACCTTACCTTGAGCCATACAGGTCATGATTAACCTTTGTACGATAATACTGAGAAATTGTTGCAGGTGCATTAAATATGGTCGTAATCAAATAGGCTCTGATGTTTCTAATGTCTGATGGGTTCTCATGAAGGGAATCCAAAATATAATCAACGTGCATGGCCCTAATCTCCATAAAGCGTTCTTTGATAATACTAACAGGAAGAGCAACACCATTAACTTTTACGGTTACATGATCTGGCATGTTACAGACATCACTCATGATGGCAATTATATTATCAACATCTTTTGCGACAGAATGATCTCCCTGATAAACAAGATCATACTCAATATTTGCCTTAATGCTTCTCTCAAATTTATTTATTTGATTCATCTCATCCTGTCCATCTTCACTGATAGGATATGATTTGATATGACTAAAATCAGTATTAATAATATTAGTATTATTAGGGTCTAAATTTGGAACTTCTTGAAGTCCATTTTCTTGACCTACAGAATTCTCATTTTCATACTCCTTGAAGTCTACTTTCTGGACTTGCTGAAGTCTATTTTTTAGATCTCTAGAAGTATGATTTTTAGACTTCTTGAAGTCTTCTGTATTTGCAAGGCTTGCAGCACTCTGTAAAATGAAATTTTTCACATAAATAATGTTCGGTTTCCCTAGTCCTTGACGTTTCTTCTCTATCAATCCAATCCCTTTTTTATCATCTAATTCTGCCATCATGTTTACAGCCTTTTGTTTCGAGCAGTTCAAATTCTCTTGAATTTCATCGACTGTAAAAATAATATAAACTCGATTTTCTTTATCTAACCAACCATTGCTTCTTGAAAGGCCCATACGATCAAGTAACATACCATATAGAACTTTGGCTTCAGCTGAAAGTTTCTTAAAACGATCATCTGTAAAAAGTACTTTGGGGATACGAAAGAAAGTAAATTGCTCTGATTCATTACCATAATAATAGTCTAAATTTAGACCTGCCATTTCGTCACCCCACTTATTTCTTAAAATATTGCTCCAGTGCTTTATCAATCGTTTCTTCCACTTCTTTAGCTGAACACTCCACAAAATATTTACTCATGATCATGCTTGAAACTTTAACATTATGATAAGCTTTCTCCTGTATTTTCTTTTTCTCTTTATCAATTAAGAACTTAGTCAACAGGGTTTTGTTTAACTCGCCAGCCTTATGTAATACTTTAAGTTCTTGCGCATCCTTCAAACTTAGTTTTTTAGATAAATCGGTACATTCTTCGTACAAATGCTTTTGAAGTTTCTTAGTAATATAAGAGATTTCTACTCCCGTCATTAAGCCTATCTTTTCATTGTCTACATCTAGCTTCCAATCGTCTGTTAACTTATTAATTCTCAAAAGTCTTGCAACTGTTCTACCTGATAAGCCATACTCTTTGGCTAACCTACCACGGCTATCAGTAATAACTTCCCCAGCTTCTGTAACCTCTCCATTTTCCAATGCTTTGATTTCTTTCAGGATATCTGTTCTCTTGCCTTGATTAGAAACTTTCTCATGTTGAACGGCTAATACAGCAGCTTTTTCAGAAGGATATAAGTCGTTGAAAGAGCGTTGCATTAAGTTTGTTTCAATAACATAGATATAAGCTTCTTCATCCGTCAGATTATCTTTTATAATAGCTGGTATTGTATTTAAACCTGCTAATCTTGCTGCATTCATTCGGTTGTGTCCAGCAAGCATTTCATATTGGCTTGGTCCAAGTGATCTAATGATGACTGGTGTTAAGACACCATTCGCTTTTATACTTTCAACCATATCCTCTAGTCTTTGACCTTCGTATAAGTGAAATGGATGGTCATTAAACTCTTTGATGTCTTTTATGTTTATTTCTGGTACTGTTTGTTCATTGGCATCATCAATTAAGAAATCTACAGCATCAGCGATTTTTCTACGTGGGCTATCTTTCTTCATATCTCAACATCTCCTTTGCAAAATCGGCATAGGCAATCCCTGCTTTAGACGTTGGAGAATATTCAGCAATGCTCTTACTGTAATAAATCGCTTCACCAACTTTTACGGTCATTGGGATATGTGTTTCAAAGATTGTCACCACACCTTCATAAGCTTCACTCACCTGCTCTGATAGTATTTTAGATAGATTAGTCCTAGAATCACACATAGTAAGCAAGATTCCTTTAATTTCAAGTCTTGAATTGATTCTCTTTTGAATCTTTCTAGTCGTCTTTAAAAAGTCTTGTAAACCCATCATGGCCAACAACTGAGGATTTACGGTTATGATGACACTGTCAGCTGCACTTAAGGCATTAATCGTTAATGAGCCCAGAGAAGGTGATGTATCAATAATGATGTAATCATAATCATCTTTTAAAGGTTCAAGAATTTCATACAATATACGTTCACTACCCATTTCTAACCTAAGATTGGCATCTACTACTGATAAGTAAATACTTGATGGGATAAGATCAATTCCACCGTTTGAAATAATATAAGCATCCTTGTCTGGTAAGTCTTCTTCATTCATCTTCTTAATCATCAGATGTGCAATGTTTGTTTCTATTGCATTGGGTTCATCAATGCCAAAGCATGTTGTTAGATTTGCCTGTCCATCAAAATCAATCATCAGTACTTTCTTTCCTAACTGCATCAATGAATAGCCAAGATTTAAAGTTGTTGTTGTCTTAGCAACACCACCTTTTTGGTTTGCGATTGCGATAATTTCTGCCACTTTCCTACCTCCTTATTTTCTGTACTGAAAAAGGGACACTTGTGATAAGTATCCCTTTATATCTAAACTACATTATTCATTTTTATTTATATGATCTTTTGTGTTCCCCATGTCGAGGTATACACCTGCCGAAACTTTTATGTGATCGACTAAGCGTTTCTCTCGTGCATTATTAGGTAAGGTTTCAAAAGTCCAGAACTTCGCAAACGTTGTAAATTCAACGATTTCTACATAGATTTTCTTTGTAGTAGTACAATGGTCTCCACATGAGCTGTATGAGGAAACATATCTACAGGAGAAATTCGTTCAATCTTATAACCAAATCTCATCAAATAATCAATATCTCTTTTTTGAGTTACTGGGTTACATGATATATATACTACTTTTTTTGGCTTTAGTTTAACAACTGCAGACAAGAACTTTTCATCACTACCTGCTCTTGGTGGATCCATAAATACTGTAGTTACTGGTACTCTTTCTTTCGCCATTTGAACCATAACTTGACCTGCATCACCTTGAACAAACTGAACATTGTTTATCTTGTTTGCCTTAGCATTTCTTATTGAATTCTTAATAGCAGATTTGTTAATCTCTACACCAAATACTTGTTTAACAGATTTAGAAGCGATCAATGAAATTGTTCCAATTCCACTATAAGTATCAATAACTAAATCATTTTCATTTAACTCAGCCATTTCAACTGCTAATGAGTATAGTTTTTCAGTCTGTATTGGATTGATTTGATAAAATGACTTTGATGAAATATTGAAGGTCAAACCCATTAATTGATCTTTTATAATCCCGCTACCGTATAAAATGTGCTCCTCATCACCAAGTACAACACTTGTTTGTCTTTTATTAACATTTTGGATAACAGTTTTTATTTCGGGATGTCTTTTAGTTAATGCTTTGATAAACTGTCCTTTACCAGGAAAAACTCTATCTGAAACGACTAACACAACCATTACTTCTCTTGTATAGTGACCTGTTCTAATAAGCACGTGTCTTAAAAATCCAGTTTTCTTATCCTCATTAAACACTTTAAGCTTGTATTGATTAGAAAGTTGTCTAATCGTTTCCATTATAGGATCAGCCAAACGATCCTGTACCATACATTCTTTTATAGATACAACATCATGACTATATAGCTTGTAGAATCCACTCTTGATTTTTTTATCAAATTTAAATGTTGATATCATTTTGTTTCTGTAATCATACGGTACTTCCATACCTACAGTATTCTCAACCTTATGCTTCTTAAATAAACTTTTAACAAATTTAGTCTTATAATTTAGCTGTGCATCATAACTCATATGCATCAACTGACAACCACCACAACGCTCAAAGTACTCACATTTTGGTTTTACACGATCTTTAGATTTTTCAATCAGGTTATCTATTTTACTATGAAAAAATTTACCTTGTTTAACCACAGTCAATTCTGCAATTTCGTCTTTTAGTAAAAATGGTACAGGAATCTTCATTTTTCCTTGTACAACAACACCCGCACCATTTTCATCATAATATTCTGCTTTGCCTGTTATATTTTTTTTCGATTGCTCAAACTTTTTATTCATTACTTATCCTTAATATCTTAGTTTTACCGACTTTCATAGAATACCACTTATCCTATTAAATTGATACATTAAATAATCGTTATATTGTATTTTTTGATGAACTTAACCGGATGATAGGATAATTTTGATTTTCTTAGTCCAGCAATACCTAAATCCTGTTCACGATTAATATACCTATAATTATCAATCGAATTAATGTATTCATGAAATACCATAGGATAAACTCCATGGTAATTGTTATTACCCTTTTCAAAATGTATGACCAAGGTATCCTGGTTTAGTTCTTCGCCAATTATAAAAGCCACAGGTCTATTTTCAATATATAATATTCCACCTGAAACATCTAGAGCTTCATAATTAAGCAATAAATCATCTATAGCTTTTTTCTCATCGTTAACATCTTCAAACCACTGATCACAAATAACTTTAATATCACTAAATCCATCAATGTCTAAATCTGCATAATGCCAATCATACTTCTTTAGGAACTGATTAATATGATTCTTTTTCTTTCTATATGTTTTTCCTGATAGATTTTTAAGACCTTTAAAGTCATAGATATAATCAAAGTCATTTCTTACTTCCTTGAATAGACAACTCAGCTCTGATTTCATTAATATCTCTACAAACCGCTCTTCAACCTTTTTCATGACAAAGGGCCTGTCACCCAAGAAATTTTTCATCATATTAATGGATGTTAACAGTTCCTCTTTTTTATCATAGTCACCTATTGGTTGAGATAAGTAATAAAAGTTATCTTTAACATTGATTATCCACAGATAATTATTGAGAACAATATAATGAAAATTATATTTATTTCTCCACACATATAAATTTGTGAAAGATAGTTCTGAAGCCTGAATTTGAAATGCTTCTAAATAACTTCTGATTATTGATTTATCTTCTATATCTAACTTTATCATTTTAGATTCCTTAACCATTGATTCACATCCTTAAAAAACTCAACAATTCTATACATTTCTGATGGTTTGTTATCTTCATACCATTTAGATTTAACATCAAGCAACCAATATTCTATATCAACAGCTAAATCACAATAATCAAAGTCTATTTCCCACTCAAAACCATCTTCCTCAATTTTAATTACCATATACAGTCTGTTAAGATATTTTATACCCATAGTAGCGGTTAAATACGCTTTAAGATGATTCTGTTTATCCTTCGACATGGAAATATAATGATCCAATAAAGAATTATGTAAAACATCTAGTCTTTTATCAGCCTCTATCAGCGATTGAAAATCGACTTCTATTTTATCTAAATATGTTCTCTTCTTCTTTTCAAACCACTGAATGATTGGTGTCAAGTTACAATAATGCAGTTTTGATACTTCGTCAAGTATTGTCATTATTTTATGATTATCAAATTCAATTAAATCAATGGCATCATTTAAAGCCTTATAACTACGCGATTCTCCCCAACTATATGCAGCACCATAGATTAAACCTGGAATAGACGTTGAAAAATCATTTAGGTGACCATAGTCCCCCCAATCGGTATTAAGAATGCCCATAACATGATACTTATTAGCATAATCAGTCATTAGTTTTATGTTATCATAAGCCATTTTATGATTGTTCATCAATGTGTTCCAACCGCTCACACCAGGACACATATACTGTCTAAACCCATTTTCATCGATAATCCTTACTTTGTCCTCAGGATAATTCAACCAGTACCACCAGTTCAGACAAATCAGATCTTTTGGTAAGTCTTTTATATGTTCAGGATGTTTGATTATGATGTCCCCCCAGAACATAACTTCTTTATCATATGTCTTCACGTAATCAACAATTTTACATAAAAAGTCCACATACAACTTACTTTTGCCATATTCTTTGGCTAATGATTTATTCATACCTTCACCTAAATCAAATGTCTCATCAGCACAAATGTTAAATCGTTTACTCCTTACAAGTGGTAGAAAATCATCTATCATAGACTTTACTACGTCCAAACTTTCATCTAACGAAACATTCAGAGTATGATGACTCATTCTATCTTCAAAACTAAATCCTTCAAACTTATCTAATTCACTAAGATGTTTATATGATTCTGATTGAAGCAACTCATACAAATGTCCGAATGTTGATATCGAGGGAACCAACTCAATATAAAGATCAGCACAATATTGATCCAACTCAATTATTTCATCAGCTGTTAGTGGATCAGTGACAGTCCATGTTTCACTCTGATTCTTAAATAAAAAAGTGTGTTCAATGTATAATTGAAGTTGATTAAGTTTGTAGAATGCACATATATCAGCAATTTCTTTAAGTCTAATAAGAGTCGGTACTTTACCTCTTGTAACATCATGGTAAAAGCCTCTGTCCACAAAGTCTGCTTTATCTTTTATTTCTAAACATGGTAAATGTCTACCATATTCTACAATCAATTGTTTTAGAGTCTGCATACCATAAAAAGCACCTCTAGGATGACTTGCAGTAATAACTACCTTGTCTCTAGATACATCTAATTTGTACATTTCCTTAATTGATTCTATTTTTAGTTCGATTACATTTTCCTTATCACATGACTTAGATAAAGGTAATCCTAATTTATCTCTCATAAACGACTGAAGACCTTTTGAAATCTTAATCCATTCATTATTCATTGGAGATTTTATTGTTGTATTGAAGTCAAAACTAAATTGTCCTTCATTTATTTCTACATCTTTTGGCATTGGTATTAAGTTCATATGTACCTCCTCCTTTAAGTTTAATACAACTAGACTTTTTTACCAAGATTATTTAACCATATCTTCATCATTTTGTAATTGTTCCATTTTAATTAACATGTAATTGTTAATTAATAATTAAAATCACGAAATTGAGGTATAATTATAACAACGGAGGCAATATGACAGACACTATAGACAAGTATGTTTTTAAAATAATACTAGAAAATGATCGAAAAAAAATAGATAAATTTATAAATGAATATAGACCGTTTATCATAAAGATAATTTCTGATCTAAAAGGTTCTTATTTAGATGTTCATAATGACGACGAGTATTCTATAGGTCTTATGGCTTTTAATGAAGCCCTGAAAAAATATCAACCCGAAAAAGGAAAGTTTCTTTCTTATGCCAAACTTGTAATAGAAAGTAGGATAAAGAACTATTGGAAAAGTCAGCACCAAAATGAGCATACTGATTATGAAAACATTATAGATGAAGTTGATAGCGATTTAAAAGATGAAATTGAGTATTTTGAGAAAGTACTATTATCCTTTGGCTTAGACTTTGAAATTCTGATAGATCAATCACCCAAACATAAAGATACAAGAAAACGCGCTATTGAAATCGGTGAAAAAACTAGTGAAGTTCCTGAATTTGTTCACCATATATATTCGAAAAAAAGACTGCCAATAACTCTTATGTCAAAGGCATTTCATACAAGTGTAAAAATAATAAAGAAAAGCAAATTATTTATACTTTCTGTAGTCATTATTTTTGATAAAAAGTTAACTGCAATACAGGAATGGCTGAAATGATGGAGATTAATATGTATCAAGCAATTGTATTTAAAATAAAAACTGAATATGCCATTGTGTTAACAAAAGATTCAGAGTACAAACGTATTAAGAGAAAAAAGAATATGCTTGTTGGACAACAAATTTACTTTGTAGACGATGACTTGTACAACCACACTGGAGAACATCGATTAATAAAGTACAGCTCTTTATTAGCTACTCTCGCAATTATTTTTGTAACACTTATCGCATTACCACAGCTTAATTCTGGTGAGTTATATGCTGTTATTTCGCTTGACATCAATCCTAGCTTCAATATGACAATTGATGAGGATCACAATGTATTAGAACTCATTCCTTTAAATGCATCAGGCAGAACATTATATGACGGTAAGTATATTGGTAAACTTTATGTAGATGTAATTGATGACTTAATTGTCGATGCTGATGAACATAATTTCTTAAACGACTCTAATAACATTGTATTGATTTCTGCTTCTTCGGAAGGAAAAACAAATCAACTTAAAGAGGAAATAATTGCACATATTACTGATCATTTAGAGACAGATACAAACTCTAAGGTAATTTTTGTAGATAGCGATTGGAATGAAGCAATTGTCTCACTCGATAATAACAATAGTATCGGGCGATCAACAATTCACAGACTTGCTAACGCTCCATCAGAAAGCACATTTACGACTCAGCAAATTCTAGAAATTGCAGATATCAACGATAGCATCGTCTTTGTTGATGATCTCACAGATAGAACATTACTAAATAATAATATTGAAATACTTCAAAATATGAACCTTAGTTCTGATTTAGTTGATGATTTCATAGAAAGCATTAATGAGAAAGATAATCAGGATATCGAAGCTCTTGCAAAAGAGTCAGAAAGAATTCTTCAACATCAAGTAATTTATAACGAAACTCAAAACCTCATTGACGAACTAAAGAGTTTGGATGCTGAATCTGAAAATATAATAGAGTTCGTAAGTGATGCTCAATACATTCTCTCATCAGGAAGTTATGAGAAAATTAGTGAACTTAAGCTTGAAGTTGAGAATCAAATTATCAGTGAACAAAACAGACGAAATATTAGAAACCTGGTTCTAAACAGATTAAATGAAGCTCTTATTGACCTAAATGAATACTCAAAAGATGATCGAGTTATTACCTTTATTGATTCTCTCAATTATGATCTTAGTAATATAGAGCTAAATAAATTTGTTGATCAAGCTGAATCATTAATTAATCAGCTGAAGAATGAAGACAATGAAAAACCAGACAATTACGGACAGAATAAAAAGGATGACGACTCTATAGAAAATCCTGGGCAATCCAATAAAGATGATCAGTCTGATAAGAAAGACGATTCTTCTAATGACAATAATGGTCAAAATAATAAGGACGACAATTCTATTGAAAATCCTAGTCAATCCGATAAGGATGATCAGTCTGATAAGGAAGACGATTCTTCTAATGACAATAATGGTCAAAATAATAAGGATGACGAATCTATAGAAAATCCTAGCCAATCCGATAAAGACGATCCCTCTGATAATGAAGAGGGTTCTTCTAATGACAATTACGGTCAAGATAAAAAGGACGACAATTCTATTGAAAATCCTAGCCAATCCGATAAGGATGATCAGTCTGATAAGGAAGACGATTCTTCTAATGACAATTACGGTCAAGATAATAAGGACGACAATTCTATTGAAAATCCTAGCCAATCCGATAAGGATGATCAGTCTGATAAGGAAGACGATTCTTCTAATGACAATTACGGTCAAGATAAAAAGGATGACGACTCTATAGAAAATCCTGGCCAATCCGATAAAGACGATCCCTCTGATAATGAAGAGGGTTCTTCTAATGACAATTACGGTCAAGATAAAAAGGATGACGACTCTATAGAAAATCCTGGCCAATCCGATAAAGATGATCCCTCTGATAATGAAGAGGGTTCTTCTAATGACAATTACGGTCAAAATAAAAAGGATGACGACTCTGTTGAAAATCCAAGTCAATCTAATAAAAATGAGAATCCCGGACAATCCAAAAAAAGTAAAGATGATTAAAATATATCAATGTATGAATAAACTTATGATCATCTAATAGTACATTTTGTTATCTAGGTAATTCAGTCTAAAAGCCTCCACATTTATAATGTAGAGGCTTTATAAATCTAGTGTATTCTTTTATAGTTATGCCTACTTCTTAATAATATTAACTTCTTTCATCTGATCAATCATCTCAAATAGTTTTTGATACTCATGCTCATTAGAAAAAATTTCTGCTTGAGTTAACATATTATGCAGTTTTGACAGCCGCACTGTAGCTGCTCCACCTTTCATTTTATGAAGAATTCTTGAAATAGCTAAATAATCTTCACTCATCCTGAGCCCTTCTATTGTTACAAATGCCTCTCTCAACTGTCTAATATAAGTATAAATAAGTTCTTTACAAACATCCTCATCAAAATTTATATACTCTGATAGTCTTCTTGCATGATCATTTATTAGATGATCTTGTGTCATATGTGTTACGACTACACTTTTATTATCTATACCTAAAATACCATTTAAATGACCAAAATCTATTGGTTTTTTCATATAATCACTAATGCCAATTTCTTTACATCTATCTTTCACGTCTTGATCGGTATAAGCTGTCATAGCAATAATATAAACATTAGGTGATAATTGCCTAATCAGTTTAGTTGATTCATAGCCATCCATAATAGGCATTTGAAGATCCATAAAAACTAAATCAAACTCACCACTTTTAAATTTCCTAATAGCTTCTTTCCCATCAAACGCCACATCATATGGTAAGTGATACTTATTAAAATATTGTTGCATTAGCTTTTGATTTACAATATTATCTTCTACATATAGTATTTTACTATAACTTAATTTTCCAATCTGTGTTTGTTCTAAAACCAATGGAAGTTCTAAATTAAAACGACAAGTCGTACCGATATCTAACTGACTTGTAAAGCTAATCGATCCCTGGTAATATTCTATAATTTCCTTTGTAATAGAAAGTCCAAGACCTGTACCACCAAATTTATGTTGCATTTTGTGATCTCCCTGGACAAATGGTTCAAATAATTGGTCCCTTGTAACATCAGTCATTCCAATTCCAGTATCACTTATATGGCAATCGATCATTACTTTATCACTTGATTTTGTCACATCAAAATATATTGAAATTTCTCCCTCTACAGTAAATTTCATTGAGTTATTCAACAAGTTATTTAATACCTGTTTAATCTTAGTTTGATCAGCCAATACTTCAAAATCTAGTGTTTCTACTCCGTGAGTTTTAAAATCAAGTTTTTTACTATTTGCTAGCATTTTAAATGACTCAATAACTTCTAAAATATCGTTCTGAAAGTTAAACTGTTCTGTTTGAAAGTTCATCTTCCCTGATTCGTACTTCGCATAATCCAAGACATCATTAATTAAAGAAAGTAATATTTTTGAAGCATTTAAAATAAGTTTTAGAGTTTCTTTGGAATCCTTATCACTTGTATCCATTGACAGCATATGAGAAAAACCAATAATTGCATTTAAAGGCGTTCGCATTTCATGACTCATTACTGCTAAAAATTTTCCTTTAGCATCATTGGCTTTCTCAGCCAGTTCTGCATTTCTATTTAAAGCTTCATTAGCGGTTTCAAGTTCTTTTGTTCTCTCTTTGATAACAGTATCTAATGAGCTATTTATTAGTTTAATCTCTTCTTCTATTTTTTTGCGATCCTGTACTTCTTTCTCCAATTGTCTATTTTTATTCAATACTTCATGTGATCTCTCTTTTACCTTTGCCTCTAAATTAATATTGATATCATTAATTTCCTCTGTTCTATCCTGAATTAGTTTTCCCATAGAACATAAAAGTATATCAAGTTTTTCTAATTCATGATAAATGAACTTTTCTTTTTTTTCTAAAAATACCCCATTTCCGATAGCCTCTACTCTAACAGAAATCAGATCAATATCACCTTTTACTCTATTTGTAATCCTTTTTATATAAACAGACAGAAGAAGTATTAAAACCATCACAACAGCAATTACAGTATATATTATTGATTTAATTTTACCTTTTAGTCTAAAAGTGGTATCAACTATTGCAATGTAAAGATCATCAATTAATGTGGTTTTGATAACATACCCATCGACTACAAAAGTTTCTTTTTCCTTATATTTTTCAATGGATTGTGTTAACTCAAACTCCACACTATTATCATCCAATACTTTTCCACTTCCGTTTAAAAAAATATACTCATAACCTAAACCATCTGGCATTAGTTGATCCAAATCACTAATCGATATCTCTACAACAACATCACCTTCTGTAAATTGCTTGCCAAAATAGATCCTGTCTTCTAGTTTAAACTCACTCCATGTATCAGTTAAATCAGCAAATTTAGATTGAGAAATACTGAAAAGGTTATATTCTTTATTAACTACTGTTTCTATATAATCTGTATTTGCAAATACTTTGAGTTCATCAACTAATTTAAGAACATTGTCGAGCTGTTTAAATAGATTTTCTTCAGATACATTAATCGCAGCCATTTTTCTTTCTACCATTGTATCCCTAATGGTGAATCTTAAAAATATAGCCAAAAAAGTACAAACTAAAAGTGCAGTTACTACTATAACTGCCATTACTGAAAAAGCTTGTCTATCCAAACGTTTAAATTTCTTCACCATCACACCTAGTTACCTTCTGTAGAAGTTCTTTAATTGATAACTCCTTTTCCATAGATACAACAGAATAAATCACATTACCATCAATATTCTTAACTATTTTTTCGATAACAGTATTAGTATTTAAAATACTCGTTTCTGGTAATAGCAACATCACTTTATTCTTCGAAAAATCACAATAACAATCAAGTTGTCTAGTATTGTGATGTAAAATATGATAAAGATCATTCAAATTATCATATTGCATACAAATTAATGAAAAAGCATTTCCATAACGAAGAAACCTTAATCGCTCATATTCACAGTTATTCAAAAAATATTTCTTTGAAACGTGTTTGGTTACATGATTTTCATCAATTTTTGGTAGAATCTTCTTATAGTTCTTCTTGTTCATTGCAAGAATTTTTTTATACTTTCTTATGACACTTCTAACATCAATATCATTTATTAACAAGCGCCATTGATGGTTTTCATAAACCATTCGTCTCTTGAAATAATCAACTTCGACGTGGTTCATGAGTCTATTAAATTCCTTCACTTTCACTTTATATGTAATAACTAAACCTTTTGTGTCATGGTCATATTTTTCTAAAGTAGCATTATATTCTAAAAGATGATGCACTTCTGCAATTAATTTTTGCCAAGTTATAAAATCTTTTTTATAGAGTTTCTCTTGATTTTTTTCACTTAATAAACCATATGCTTCTTCAAATGAATTATTACTTATAAAAGTTAAATACTTCATAAGAACCTCTTTTACATGATACATCGTTACATCATATAAACTAGGTTTTATTTCTGCAAAACTAAAGTCTGTTTCATGTATATAATGATCCATCCATCGTTTAACATAGACTTGCTTTTTATCCTTATTTATTAGTGTTTCATATCCCTGCTGTATCTCAAGAAACTTCTCCTTTGAACCACCTTTATCAGGATGATGCATTTGACTTAGTCTCCTATAGGCAGTTCTAATCATATCGTCTGTTGCAAAATAATGAACTTGTAACAGAAGATAATAATCAATAAAATCATTCATTTTCCACCATCTTAAACTTACTTAAAACTTCTAGAAACTTACTCTTGTCAATTGGCTTTGTAGCATATGCATTTGCACCAATATCGAATGCTTCTTTTACAACTTTTTCAGTTTCTAAAGCTGTAATTATTATTACTATTGCTGTTTCAGTTCCCATTTGCCTTTCCAAATCCCGTATACTTTTTAAAACAGAAAGACCATCTATTTTAGGCAGCATGATATCAAGACAAATAAGATCATAAGGCCTTTTCTCTTTCATAGATAGATACACAGCATCCACTGCTTCAATACCATTCATGGCAAAGTCACATTCTCCTCTAGTTTCTAACATCTTAAGCATTATCTTTCTGCTTATCATATCATCTTCCGCTATTAGAACTCTCATTATTCATCTCCGTTTCATATGCGTCAGAATGTACTCCAGACATCATTCTATATAAGCATCAACTGTTTTTTTATAGTTACTTTACCGGTTTCTATTTCTATCGAAACAGTTCTACTAACACGCCCATGTGTTTCATTATCATCATAACAAATACCATAATCATCTAGAATTTTTTTTGCGGTTTCAACATTTTCCTCACCGATTCTAAAGAAATCATTCTTCCTCTTAGCTACTGCACCTCCTATTAAGGTACAATGGATCTCTTTCATTTTACATTGAGCTTGATTTTTAAAATGCAAAAGCATTTTAGGAAGAAAATCATCCACATAATAAGCATCCATAACGCCTCTCAAATGTACATTTTGAGGTTTTTTCGACAATACAATATGAGCCATTCCTGTTAACTTACTATTAGGACAATGCATTATAATAGCAACGCAAGTACCAAGTGCATGCGTAATTAAAGTCTCGCTTTCATCATCTGTAATCACATATTCTCCTAAGCCAATCGCAATCATCTTCTACCTCAATAATCTAACTATATTTTGTCCCATTTGATTAAGAGGCACTTGTTTTACAACAGCTCCTAATTCAAAAGCAGCTTTTGGCATCCCGTACACAACTGATGATTTTTCATCCTGACCAAGTGTTACAGCACCCTTTCTTTTCATTTTACCAAGACCTCTTGCTCCGTCATAACCCATTCCAGTTAAAATAATACCTAGTGCACGATCCTTAAGTACATTGGAAACTGAATTAAATAGTACATCTACAGATGGACAATGACCATTAACTTTCTCACCCTTAAACACCTTGGTTTTATACTGAGTACCCTGTTTCATAATTTCCATATGCTGATCTCCTGGTGCAAGATATACATGTCCTGGCAGGATTCGATCCCCATCTTCAGCTTCTTTCACTTGAAAGTGTGTCTGACTGTTCAATCGTTCTGCAAACATCTTCGAAAAAACAGGGGGTATGTGTTGTACAATAACGATACCTGGCATTTCTTTTGGCAATTGTTTTAATACACTAAATATAGCCTCCGTTCCTCCAGTAGAAGCACCTATTGCAATCATTTCATGTTTCATATACTGCTTTACATCACTAACAAGCACTTTCTTCTCCTTGGCTTTTACTAGATCTCCAACAACAATTTTTGCGCCTACAGATGATTTAATTTTATCTATTACTTCATAGATAAAGGATTCTACTGAATTGGCAACATCAATACTTGGTTTAGTAACAAAATCTACAGCACCTGCTTCCATTGCATCAAACACTCGGTTTGAAACTGAGCTTATTACTATGATTGGTAATGGATACTGAGGCATTAAACGTCTAATAAACTCAATACCATCCATTTTAGGCATCTCAATATCACAAGTTATAACATCCGGTCTAAATTGCAAGATTTTATCTCTAGCATCAAAAGGATCAACTGCTTTTGCAACAACCTGAATTTGCGGATCAGAACTCACCCCTTTTGCAATTACTTCTCTAAATATTAAGCTATCATCAACAATTAATACTTTTATAGGCATATTATACCTTTCTATACACGGCAGGTTTAATGTACTTGAACTTAGAATGATTCCTATCTACAGACTCTGAATGTCCGATAAATAAGTATCCGCCATACTCTAATGCATTGTACATTTTCTCAATCACAGCTCTTTTAGTTTCGTTGTCAAAGTAAATGAGAACATTTCTACAAAATATTACATGAAATTTTCCTTTAAAAGGAAAACGCGGCTCTAGTAAGTTGAATCTCCTATAGATAACTTGATTTTTTATCGCTTGTTTAACCCTATAGCCCTCTTGATGTTGCTCAAAATAATTGAGTCTCCACATTCTAGGTATTACTTCCACCTTATCTCTTAAATAATAACCTTCCTTAGCTTTAGTCAGTACATCAGTAGAAATATCAGTAGCAAGAAGTTTCTTATCCCATTTAACCACAGACTTTCCAAAGTAATCTTCTAAGAGCATGGCCAAAGTATAAGGCTCCTCTCCTGTAGAACTAGCAGCACACCATATTCTTAAATCCCGATTTGATACTGATGTTTGCAAGTATGGGAACACTTGATTAACTAAATAATCAAAATGCTCCTTTTCTCGCATAAAATATGTATGATTTGTTGTGATTCTATCAATTACACGACTTAATAATACATCGTCTTTTTCCATGACTAAATGCTCATAAAAATCACCAAACGTGGCTATATCTAATTCATCTAATAAACTGGTCAAACGCCCTATTAACAAAGCTTCTTTTTCGGGCTTAAGATTAATTCCAGTATGACCCTTTATATACTGAGCTAATTGATTAAACTCACTTTTTTTAATTTTTTTCATATATCACCTAGTACTTTTCAAACTCACTATCACTGAGTGCTATTCTCTTGATATTTTGTGTATTACTTGAAGGCCCTTCTGATTTAGGTATAGCTTTCTTTTGATTCATGTGATCAAGTAGTGCTATAACTTCTGGAGTCATTGTTTCTGAATGACTGTAACTTTTAAGTTTAAATGTGGCAACTTGAGACTTAAGTAAATCTGCTTGTCCAGACAATTCTTCACTAGCAGCAGCTGTTTCTTCAGCAGTAGCACTTGTGGTTTGTACTACATCAGATATTTGATTTAATCCCTGATTTATCTGTTCGACACCTAATGCTTGTTCATTACTTGCAACAGCAATTCTTTCTACAAGATTTGTCGCTTCAGAAACACCATCAACAATCTCATTTAATGCCTCAGCTGTTTCCTGAGCTATCTTAGTACCTTCTGCAACCTTATTCATTGACCCTTCAATCATGTCTGTAGTTTCTTTTGCAGCATTCGCTGATCTCGCTGCTAAGTTTCTTACCTCTTCAGCAACTACAGCAAAACCTTTACCATGTTCACCAGCCCTTGCAGCTTCTACAGCAGCATTTAAGGCAAGAATATTGGTCTGAAATGCGATTTCATCTATAACTTTTATAATTTTTGAGATATCAGAAGAGGACTCATTAATACCATCCATTGCACTTAACATACCAACCATATGTTGATTGCCCTTTTCTGCAAAACCATAAGCCTCTGTTGCTTTACTTCTTGCTAATTCAGCATTTTCAGCATTTTCTCTAGTCTGAACTGCAATCTGCTCTACAGATGCAGTTAACTCTTCAACAGATGAGGCTTGCTCAGTTGCACCTTGTGATAATGCCATACTCGAATCCGATAACTGCTTTGAGCCCGATGCAACTTCATCCGACGCGCTATTTATATTAGTCATTGCATTGTTCATATTATCATTCATTTTATTAAACGCTTTACCAAGTTGGCCTATTTCATCCTTTGTATTTGCATCCAACTCAACTCGTAGATCACCATCTGCCATTTTTTCAGCAGCAACTAACATTTCTTTTACTGGCTTCGAAATTATTTTAGAAATTACCATAGCCAGTGAGATAGAAACCGCTAAGCCTAATACGATAGCAATGATCAAAGCTGTAATAGAAGATGATACAGCCGTTTCAGCTAACTCAACTGAGTGAACCGATACAACACGATTGATTTCAATGATTTTAAGTAGACTTTCTTCTGCCGCAAAGAAAGAAATCTCATTGACTTCTACTGACTGAGTTCTCATATCATTTAGTATATTTTCGGACTGAGTTTCAGTTGCATTATCTCTACTTTGACTTATTTTAATGTATTCATCAACATCGTTTTGCCACGTTGCCCAATACTCCTTGAACTTATCCCACTCAACAGCTTCTTCACTGGTCTGTGGAAGTGGTGCATAAACTTTCCATGCATCGTCTATTCTAACTTTAATATCTTCAATATTCTGATAACTCTGTTGTCTCTTATCTAATGAAAGTCCAGCATCAAGTAATGTCTTTTCTTCTAATCTAATTGCTGTTTGACCTTCACTAATAACCAACAGACTTTCAATACTCGGTAATCTTGTGTTCCCGATTTCCTCTACTTGTTCATTAACATTATTAATGCCTATGTAACCAAAAGCTCCTATAATACAAGCTATCAAAGAAACTATTAAAAAAGACAAAATTAATTTATTTGCAATTCTCATGTTCTTAAACCATTTCATGCGATTCTCCTTATCCATTTATACTCTATTCATTGACCTGACTAATTTCAGAGAGCTCATCTTCATTCAAAAGTGCTTCACAGTCAATTACCAATATCACTTTATTATCATGCTTTGCAATACTCTTAATATATTTCCTGCCATTTACACCAATAATCGGTGGTGGCACTATGGAATCTTCTGGTATAGTCAATACATCTCTCACTGCATCAACAATAATTCCAATGAGTAACTGCTCTACTTCAATTACAACAATACAAGTTCGGTCGTTATATGAAAGTTCATCTTTCTTAAATTTCAGTCTAGCATCCATCACAGGTATAATTTCACCTCTTAGATTTATGATACCTTTAACAAATTCAGGCAATTCTGGTACCAATGTAATCGGTTGGATACCAACTATCTCGGTAACATAACAGATATCTAAACCATAATTTTCATCATCTAAAGAAAATGTTAGAAATTTACCTTTCATAGTATCTTCAAACGTCACATTATTTTCAGTCATTCATTCACCTCCAAACTATCACTAAGCACTTTAGGATCAAGTATAAGACTTATATGTCCATCACCCAATAAGGTACATCCAGATACTCCTTTTACAATTTTTTGCCTCTTTATGTAGTCTGGCAACGACTTAACCACTACCTGTTGCTGACCAACTAACTCATCTGCAAATAGACATAACAACTTGTTATAGGACTCTACCATAATTAGAATACCTTCATGGCACGCTTCAACATCAGTCTTTAATTTATAGTAGTGATGCAATCTTAAAATAGGATAACATTCACCACGCAACATAATCATTTCCTGACCCATAGGGTCCTTAAATACTTCAGTGGATTTAGGTCTAAAAGACTCTTTAATTTCCATTAATGGTAATGTGAAATGCGATTCACCTACACGCAAATTCATACCATCGATAATAGCCAAAGTTAAAGGAATCTTTAACATTATTCTAGTAAATACACCTTTTTCACTATCTACAGATACTTGCCCACTTAAACTTGTCATACTATTATGGACCACATCCATACCAACTCCACGTCCTGAAAAGGAAGTTACCTCTTGTTTAGTAGAAAAACCAGGCTTAAAGATAAAGTTAAATATTTCTTGGTTATTTAAGTTCTCTCTATCACTGCTTACCAAACCTTGCTTAGAAGCTTTTATATATATCTCTTCTACATCAAGTCCTTTTCCATCATCCTCAATTGTTATTAATACATCACCTCCAATATGAGATGCTTCTAGTTTTATAAGACCATTTTGGGATTTATTTAGCTTAATCCTCTCCTCTTCTGGTTCTATACCATGATCGATTGAATTTCTAATAATATGCATCAATGGTTCAGCTAACTTATCAATTATGTTTTTATCAACTTCTGTTGTTTCACCTTTGATATCTAGTAAAACATCTTTATTCAATTCTTTGTTCATATCCCTTACAAGACGATTCATTTTATTAAAAGTTGAAGATATTGGCACCATTCTAATTGCCATAACCATATCTTGAAGATCTGATGATATTTTACTTAACTGCCTAGAAGCATTTGAAAAACTTTCAATATTTAACTTTGTAACCTCTGGATTACGAGTAACAAGTGATTCGGCTACAACCAGTTCTCCTACCATATTCATCAAGGCATCTAATTTTTCAACAGGAACACTAACCATTTTTTGAGCCAAAGTCTGATCAACATCCACTGACTCATTAAGAATTTTAGGTAGTTTAGGTTTATCATCTTCTTCCAACTGATAAATTAAAGCCATATCATTAAACTCATCAATTGAAATAGTTGTTAGTTCCAATGAACGTAAAAAAATAATTTCCTCAAGTTCACTTCTAAGATCTTCCTCACATTTCTCAGTTTTTATTATTATGCTAAAGCCGTCTTCTCTAATCACATTTACAGACTCATCATTATCAAGTATATCGTTTGGAAAATAATACAATAACTGAGAAGTCTCCATTAATTGCTGGATAACCGTGTAACTTCTTATATTCTCCATTTCACAGCCATCATCAAAGAAAATAGTGCTTCTATAGTAATTACCTTTTGAATTATTGTCTTTAGATATATAGTATTTTTCTTCTGACGATTTTCGATTTTCAGAATGTATGTTATTGTAATCTTTTGTGTTCAATGTAAAAAGTTTCAGCGATTCTTTTAATGATTTTGCATCTCCATCAAGTTCTTCACCAGACGATATTTTAAACAGTTCCATTTTAAAGAAATCAAGACTTTCAAGAACCAAATCGGTTAAAGTTTCCTTGTTATATTTAATGCTCATATTCTCACGAATCAAATTGAAAAAATCCTCTAACAAATGAGCTAATTCTGCTATTTCAGTAAACATCATCATTGATGACGATCCTTTGAGTGTATGCATATTTCTAAAGACTTCATTAATTGTCGCTTCATCAAATTCATGAGATTGCTCAAACTGAAGCATGATTTGCTCCAACTCATCAAGTATTTGACTCGTCTCAAATATGAAAACTTGTATCATTGGTTCATCTGAATAATTCGAGTTCATCTTAGATATCCTCCCAAGCCCATTTTTACCCAATTCATCCAAACATATTCATAATCTGTTTAAATGTTATTTCCTACTAAGTGTTAAGCTCTGATAAGGTAATGAAATTCTATATGTTGAACCTTCACTTAAGACACTTTCAATCTCTAAATCACCACCTACAGACTTTAAAATATGTCTTATTTGATAGAAACTAAGAATATTTTCATCTCTTTCATATGTCATATCATGAAATGGTTCAAATAGTTTTTCTTTTTCCTCAAAAGTATAACCATAATCAAAGTTACGTATATTAACTAAAACAACTTGATTGCTAGACTCCTCTAAATAGATGATAATCGGCTTATCTCTATTGTCTATGCAAATATGAGCCATTATCACATTAAGAGTCATTCTCAAAATCTCTTCATCAAACAGTAACAAACTATTTTGTTCTAAATTGTTTACTACTTTATAATCTGACAATGAAGAATCAAAGAACATATAATCTTTTATGCATACTTCCAAATCACTTTCTTTAAACTCATAAGAATGATTAATAGTTTGGATACTCATTGAAAGTGTATCGATAGTATTTTTTAGTACTGATGCACTGTATTTTGCATTTTCTATCAAATTCTCATCATAGTTATCAAGTAACTGTAACGATCCCATCAAACCATTTATCGAACATCTCAATTGATTGTTTGTTTCTTTAAGAAAGTGATAGTTGGCCTCTTCTCTTTTTTTTGCAATTGCATCATTAATTCTAATTGCTTCTTTTAAAGATATTTTTTCACTAACATCTGTATAAAGTACAGCGAAACGCTTTTGTTCTATTGGAAAAACGCTCACATCGTAATACTTATTATCAGTTTTCGAATATCTTGTATAATGCATATTTTCATTTTTTTTCATTATTCGATCGTATTTTAAGAACCAATGTTTTTCAAGGTTAGGTATTAATACGGTTGCTTTTTTACCAACAACATCTTTCCATCCCGTCATCTCTTTGAATGCTTTATTGGCAAAAATAAATTCATAGTCTATTGGTTCATCATGCGAATTATAAATCATTTCTTGAACTGCAAAAGGCTCACTGGCAGCTTCTAAAACTGAACCCTGAAGATTTCTGATTGAATTTTCTTCTTCAGTAGAGATACGTCCTATATTAAAGTAGGCAAGTGTAATAACTAGATAAAGTAAAATAAATGTCCACTTATGTGTATAAGATTTATCAGATATAGATACAGTTGTTGCTAGTAGTAAAAAAACTAACGAAAGTAGTGTAATCGACACATTCAAATTCTCAATTCGGTGTATGGCAAAATAAAATCCAATTATACCTAAAGTGAATGTAAAGAGCACAACTGTTAATAATACAGCTTTTAACATGAGCCACATTGCTGTTGTTAAAAATAGAAAGTACCATAACACATTAAAAACTCGTTTTCTTTTTAGCAAATCGATGTTCCTACTCATTATCAGTAAGGATAAACCCGCTACTGCTAACATCAATACATCTATTGAATAGTCATTGAGAATTAGAATTAAAGTTAATGAGTAAAATATCAAAGTATTTCCATATAAAGTTGTATATAGTTTTTCTCTATATGCATATAACATCATAACCTCTTATATTATATCTAAATTTTCAAGCAACTCTTGAAATTTATGAATATCAATCGGTTTCCAAGCATAAGCCTCACAACCTGATTCATACGCTTCTTGAACTGTATTATGATCATTTAGTGCTGTTGTCATTATCACTTTAGAAGGTCTAATATTAGGATATTTTTTTTCACTCTTCCTAATCTCCCTTAATGCCTTTAATCCATCAACTTTAGGCATCATTACATCTAAACATATTAACTCATAATATGAGTCCTGTTCTAACGCATCTACTACCAAATCAATGGCCTCAAGACCATTTGTAGCCATTTCGACTTGACCATATCTCATAAGAAATTTTTCCATAAACATACGACTTGTTAGATCATCTTCAACTAATAAAATTCTCATATTCTACCTCATTAAACTCACTGTCTTTTTAACAACCGCTTCCGTTAAATTGTATGACTTATCTTTTAGTTTCCACCTATATACCTCAACAAATAGCAACTCATTAATCGCTAGTGCTAGTTCACTCGGAAGTAAACTACACGCCTTAATTGGATACTTGTTTAACTGATTTTTTAAAAAGTCGTCTCTTACTTGTAAAATTTCTTTAATCATCCTCTTTGTTTTATGATCATAAAAATATAAGTCCATAGAATAGAGTATCGACGTTAGCTCAGAATAGGACTGATATAACTCAGAATATCTTTTGACATAGTAAATTATAGCTTCAAGACCTTGCATTTCATGTTCAGATATTGTATTCATAATTTGTTCATCATAACTTGATAATTCCTCAATCATAGCTACAAATATCTCATACTTATTATCAAACTGTCTGTATAAGGCTGGCTCTGAAATATTTTGCTTAGAAGCAAGATTACGAGTTGTAACATTTGATACTCCACCTTGATCTAAAAGTTCCAAAGCAGCTATAACAATACGGTCTCTTCTTTTTATCATAAACCCTCCTGTTAGTCTTCACTAACTTTATACCACTAACAAATCAAATAAAACAAAAGCTTAGTTAAAAAAGGGCAAAAGTATCACATAAATTAATGAATGAGTTTACCTGTGAATATTTTCTGATAGCAACTAGATCCATTCACTAAGAAAGACTTACTCTCATACTTAGATGTGATGTAATCCTCAAAATTGCGACAAGGATACTTTTTTATAACTGAATCCAAAAGAATTAAATCATTCTATACATATTCTTTAGAAACTGTATATGTTATATTAGAAGTCTACGAAATATAACGAATGGAGGTAATATGATTGAAGTCAGCAATATCTCGAAAACCTATAAGGTAAGAAAAAAAAATAAAGGTATTTTCGCCTCTTTGAAATCCTTTATCAAACCAGAATACGAAATAATTCAAGCGCTAAGCGACATCAACTTTTCAATTAAAGAAGGCGAGATTATTGGATATATCGGTCCAAATGGCGCTGGTAAGTCCACTACCATTAAAATCATGAGTGGTATTCTTACACCTGATTCAGGTACCTGTAGCATCTTAGGAAGAACCCCATGGAAAGAACGTGTAAAACACGTTGGTGATATCGGAGTCGTCTTTGGGCAAAGATCTCAGCTTTGGTGGGACATTCCTGTAGTAGACTCTTTCGAGCTTATCAAAGACATCTACAAGATCGATCAAAAATCTTTCGAAGAAAGCTTCGAACTTTTAAAAACAACACTTGATTTAAACCACATCATTAATACACCTGTTCGACAATTAAGTCTAGGTCAACGCATGAGATGCGAAATCGCTGCTTCTCTCTTACATAATCCTAAAATTCTCTTTTTAGATGAACCAACAATTGGTTTGGATGCAGTTTCAAAAGTTGCAGTTAGAAACTTCATCAAAACTATAAATAAAACGCGTAATACAACTGTTATTCTAACAACACATGATACAAGCGATATTGAAGCACTTGCCAACAGGATCATTTTAATAGGGAAAGGACAAGTTCTATTTGATGGTCATCTAGAGACCATCAAAAATAGATATATAACTCACAAAACTATTTTAATTGATCATCACCCTTCTGAAATGCAATTTCAACTTGATGGCGTAAAAAGTTTATCTTCAAATCTAGAGAGATCTGAACTTTTAGTAGATATAAGATTAGTAAAAGTATCTGATGTCATAAAGTCTTTAGCAAAACACTTCGACATAATTGACATCACAGTTGTTGATCCATCTATAGATGATATCATTGTAAAAATGTATAAGGAGTATCAAATATGAAGCAGTATATAAGTCTTTTAAGAATATCAATCATCAAAGGCTTACAATATAAAACTGCAGCAATAGCAGGTATCCTGACTCAATTTTTCTTTGGTTTTATATTTATAATGGTCTTTGAAGCTTTCTACGACAACAACATGAACCAACCTATTCAACTTACACAGGTCATTCAAATGATATGGTTACAACAGAGTTTTCTAGTATTTATCATGTTATGGTTAAGAGATGCCCAACTCTATAATATGATTACATCTGGAAATATTGCATATGAACTATTAAGACCAACAAAACTTTATAACTTTTGGTTCGCAAAATTATTGGGACAAAGATTGTCTGGCGCATTTTTAAGATGCTTTCCCATCATCTTATTTGCAGCACTTCTTCCAGCACCCTATACATTAAAAGCACCAGTTTCTATGTTAGCTGCACTATTATTTTTGATAAGCATTGTATTTTCACTATTAATAGTTGTGTGTATATCAATGTTCATCTATATTTCAATATTTTATACTCATTCACCCGCGGGATCATTCTTATTTGTCTCTGTATTTGGTGAATTCTTTAGTGGGATGCCAATTCCAATTCCACTTATGCCAAGATGGCTACAAATAATATCCAACTGTTTACCATTCCGATACACAGCCGATTTACCTTTTAGAATATACACAGGTCATATTCAAGTAGATGAGGCTATTATTAGTATTTTTATTCAAATGATTTGGCTATTACTTATGATTGGTATCGGTAAACTATGGATGAGTAAATCAATTAAAAAAGTTGTCGTGTTAGGAGGTTAAATGAGATTATATATAAAGTATGCAAAAGTGCACATCATGAGTCAGTTGAGTTATAGGAAATCATTTATACTCTTAACAGTTGGTCAATTTTTTGTCCCATTTATTATGTTTATCTCAATGTCTTTATTGTTTCAGAGATTTGGGTCAATTAAAGGTTGGTCATTGTACGAAGTAGCATTGTGCTATGGTGTTATAAATGTCGCTTACTCAACCAGCGAATGTATATTCCGAGGTTTTGATAGCTTTAGTACATTAATTAGAAATGGCGATTTTGATAGAATTCTTTTAAGACCAAGAAATACTATTATACAAGTTTTAGGCTCAAAATTTGAACTTTCAAGAATTGGTAGACTTATACAAGGTATCCTAGTGTTATGTTTCTCTTTAATTCATTTAAACATACATTTTACACCACTTAAAACTTTTACTTTTATCATGATGTTAATAGGAGGATTTATAATATTCTCTGGAATATATGTTATTGGTGCTACTCTCTGTTTTATTACAGTAGAAGGTATTGAAGTTGTTAATATTTTTACAGATGGCGGTCGAGAAATGGCTAAATACCCGCTAGGAATATACAAATCATTTGTAAAACAGTTCTTTACATTTATTATTCCTTTTGCAATTATTAATTATTACCCACTCATGTATATTCTAGATAAGTCTGAAAATATATTCTATGCTTATACACCATTATTTAGTTTTTTATTTGTAATACCTTGTTTAACAATATGGCGGTTAGGAGTTTCAAAGTATACATCAACAGGATCATAAATTTATGATCCTGTTCTTATTAGCATCTATTTAATTTAAATAATACAACTAATAGTTAATTAATAAACCTACACCTAAAAAACCAATAGATAATACAACTAAGAGTAATTGTAGCTTAATAATCCACTTAAACCACTTCCCATAACTTACAGATGCAAGACCCAAAGATATCAACAACACTGCATTTGTAGGATATAAGATATTAGAAAATCCATCTCCTAGCTGAAAAGCTAAAACAGACAATTGCCTACTCATTCCCAGCAAATCCATTAAAGGCGCAACTATCGGCATAATAATAAATGCTTTTGCACTACCACTTCCAATAAAGAAATTCATGACTAATACCAGAATATATATAACAATAACAGCAATAAACTTAGGTTTATTAATAATCCAACCTGAAACTTCATACAAAATCGTATCCATTACATGACCACTTTGAATAATATGTTTTATACCCGTTGCCATTAAAATGAGAACCACAGCAGGTAACATATTTAAGGAGCCCTTTAAAAACAATCGTATAGTCGATTTCAGACTTAGCTTTGAAAGCATACCGCAACCTATTCCAGCAATAAGAAATAAAATAGCGATGATAGGTAAGTTTAAAGAAGCAACACTTGGTACAAATGGTGTTAGTGCTATTAATAGAAAAAGAATTGTTATAACAGCAACTAAAAAATTTAAAGCTGATTTAGAAATTACATCATCGAACATCACCTCATTCATTACTGGCTTGTAAACCTTTTTCCCATAATGTCTTAAAAAGAAGATTAAAATACTATATGTAACAATGAAAATAAACATCCTATAAAAAGCTCCTGAAAACATAGGTAGTCCACTTACTTCTTGAGCCACACCAATTGTGAATGGGTTTGATATACATGCTGCAAATCCTAAACCAATTGCCAATACACTCATTCCAAGCCCCATCATATCGTCATAACCTATCGCACGGCTCAAGACAATCATCATAGGAACTAAGGGTACCACTTCTTCAAATATACCAACAAAGGCCCCTAGTGACATGAACACAAATGCTATAATAGCAATGAGCAAATCGTTTCTATTCTTAAATTTTTTTACTATTTTTGCAATCAGAGAATCCAATACATGAACTTCATTCATAATATGGATGGAACCACCAATAATCATTAAGAATAATATAATCGCAATAATAACCGAATTGCCATCTGTGAATAATACAGATATTGGCGCCTTAATCCAATCTAGTATACTTAAATCCTCTGCTTCAATGTATTGAAAACTGTCAGGTACAATTTGCATGATACCATCAATATCTCTATACTCATAACTTCCAGTTGGCAAAACAGTTGTTAGTAGACCTGCCATCATCAAGAGTATGAAGAGTATGACTATTGCTGAAAAAAAGGATCTTTTGCTTATATCAGTATTCATGATAAACCTCTTATTATTTTCACATAACATTCTACACTCTTCATAACAGTTTCTATACGAATGCGCTCATTATTACTGTGTATCAAAGACATTTCCTCTTTAGTGATTTCTATCGGTGCGAACCTTAAAACGTTATCGGATATTTCATGAAAATGTCTTGAATCCGTACCTGCAATCATTAAGTATGGCGAAACAATTGCATCTGGCCAGAGACTCAATATCACATTCTCTAAAAATTTAAAACCCTCCGATTCATGAGATGATATTTCTGAAGCTTCTCGCCCTCCTATTACTTTCAGTTTATGTGGTACATCAATCAAACTTGATATATAATTTTTTGTAGACTCCATCGTATCTTTTTTAAGAAGACGTGCATTAATACCAACTTTACCGTTTGGAGGTAAAACATTGTAAGCACTAGAACCTTCCAATATAGTAACCGCTGTCGTTGTCCTAATCAGTGCATTCATTTGACCACCTAGATTTGTAAATACACCATTCAATACAGGTTTTAACAACCACATATTCGCAAATATTAGTTTATAACCAAAAGTTGAATGTCTCCCTAATCGATTGAAGAGTTCCATTACTGGTGCTGTAAATTCTGAAGACATAGATTTTTTCTCTAAATCTTGTAACAATTTGCCCATACTTCCCGTAATGCCATGTTTTGGAGGTGCAGATGCATGACCACCTTGACTTTCAAATTGAACCTCCAAATCAAGATACCCTTTTTCACCAACACCAATTAGTGCAGTAGACTTATTTACACCTGGAAATACACCATCTATTACAACGCCACCTTCATCCAATACAAGTTCAGGCTTGATATTTAGAGATTTCAGATGTTTTACAATTTCCTGAGCTGAAGGTCCACTTACTTCTTCATCTCCTGCAAAAGAAAAATAAATATCATTTTCAGGTATAAAATTTTCATTCAGCAAATACTCTGTAGACTCCATTATACTTAACAATGTAACTTTTGTATCGATGGTACCTCTGCCCCAAACAACACCATCCTTTATTAGTCCTGAAAATGGTGGCACTTCCCACGATTCGCTTTCTGCTGGTACCACATCATAATGAGACATCAAAACAATAGGTTTAGAACTGGATTTTCCTTGCCACTTATACAGAATTCCAGTAGGTCCAATCAATGTTTTTTTACAAGTTCTGTGTACCTTTGGATATAAATCCTCTAGAGTGTTTTGAAATGCAGAGAATTCATTCATGTCCATATCCTTTGCATCCAAATAGGAAACTGTTTTATGTTGAATCAGTCTACTGAAGTTCTTAATAATAGAAACTTCATTTAATGCTTCAGGTGTTGATTTTTTAACACTATGAGTATATGGTTTAAAACTTACCGCCTTTATGACTAAGATAATTACTAAAAGTCCAATAATCCCTAATACAATCATAAAATCCCCCTTTTATACATAACTCGAGCACTGATAATCGCTATTACAGCTCCAACTGGAACAAACATCGACACTGCTGATGCAAGTGATGGTACAATCGAAAACGTTAAGATCATAAATAGCATTGGTATCGCTGCAATCTTTGCATTTTTACTAACATACACAACGGCTAATCCCCCAAAAAGTGATGGTAGAATTTGATCAAATGCAGGCTTTAAAAGTTCTGAATTTAATATCGGTGTTAAAGGTGTCATCAAAAAAACACCAAGTGCTATAACAACAATAGTAGCAATTGAACTTGAGGCAATTGCAATAGTAGATATTATTTCACCTTCTTTTGAACCTTGTTTATATCCTGAGTTTTCTAAAGCCATCAATGTACAAGGAACCTTCAAGTTAGTCAAATTACCAGTAACAAAACCTAAATAGGATCCACCCGTCCCTAGCATAGGAGTAAAGGTAACGATTTCGATTAAAGCAACAGTCCAAAATATTGGAGCTACTCCCATTAATCCTTTAAATACATCTGCAAATAGAGGATGTGCATCATAATAACTTCCAACTACAATTGGTAATAGGAGCATTAATACAAATGTTGTCCCCATCCATAATCTGCCGTAAAAATGTGTTTTTTCAAAATAGTTATCATTCATCTTAACCTCCTATGATACTAGTAATAATAATAGAAAATACCATTCCACTTAACATCGATATTGGTAAGGCATAGTCTTCGAGTACTTTGGATCTACGCCATTTCAATAATAGCCCTATTACTGCCATCACAATTGCAGAAAACAACATAACAAAAACAGGAATGAAACCTATAATTCCCTTAGATATATCTTTGAATATAACACCTAAGAAAGCACTAATCATACCTAGAAATATTGCTGTCATAAAGTGTTCACTCCAAATAGGATCTCGCTTTTTAATGACTGACATTCCACTTTGAAACTTCTTTAGAAAAAGTGGTATTAGAACCATACTTGGGATAATCCCTAAAGTCATTACCCATAATATTGTGACATAGGTCTGAGGTTCACTTATTGCTTCTGAAATTGCAATTCCCATAGTCGATGCAGCTGAGGCTGCTGCAGTTAATTCATATGTAATGGCTCCTAGAATTGATAATCTTAACCAAGGCAAAGGAAGTCCTAGAAACTTAGATAAAGTAATGACACCTAATAAAATGGATACTGCTGGTGCTATTGTAAAAGCAATACTTGACTTTATTGTTCTATTAAGTACTTTTCTATCCATACCTGTATTTATACCTTCTCTATAAGCTCTGACTAAAAAAAACATAGCTTGAACAATAACAAATAAAATAAATATTCCGGATACTATATATAAAAAAACGCTGTTTAAACTAAACATTATCTCCTCCTAACCATACCTTTTCAATAGCTTCAAACATCTCCTCTAATACCTCAATTGCCTTATCACTCTCGTTACTCATTAAGTATTCTTCGATTGTTAAAAAGTAATTGTTGATGTTACTATTGTCTATACAGTAACTCGCTACATTGATGATTCCTTGCCTAAACTCATTCATAAGCAAAATGTACATGGAATTACCACATTGAAGACTATAATCAAAAAGGATATGGAAATAATCTTCAGCAGAATCAAATTTGATTGTAGTCGGTTTCTTTTCATTTAATGAAAAATATGTGAAAATGTTTTGAATATTTTTTGAAACAAAACTGAGCATATCATGATTAAATTGATTGTTTATTAAGTCTTTACTTCTAGAACTGATTTCGCTAATTAGTCCCAATCGACCGTGAATTCTATAATCAAGTACTTGAACACCTTTCCTAGGCCTTATTTTCAATACGCCCTTTTGCTCAAGTCTAATGATGGCCTTATGTATCACGGGTCTGCTACAGCCATATTTAATAGCCAAGTCTCTTTCAGGTGCCATTAGCTCTCCTGATCTCAGTTTTTCCGACAATATCTCATCTAAAATAATGTTTTCTACGTAACTTTCTTTCGACATAACACCCCCTGTGGTATTACCACATATTAATTTTATATCAAATATACATAAATAACAAGAAAATTCAGAATATTAAAAAAGTTACTGCATCTCAATGTAGTAACTTTTTTTATTAACTATTTTAAAATCAAAAGATCTGTACAACTCAAAAGCTTTCATAGTTGTTTCTGTACCTAAAGATAAGAACTCATAACCAGATATATAACTATGATGAATAACATATTTTAGTAGTTTCTTTCCATAGCCTTTATGCTGATATTCTTTTTTTATACACATACAGCTAATGTGTTTATATTTATGAACGTCATATACCAACACAAATCCAACTATCTCATCATCAATCAATAATGCAACTGAAATATCGTCCTTAATTGCCATATCATAATTTAAACATTTCCAAAAATTTTCTCTTTCCAGCTCAGATTGGATGCTATAAAAAGTTGCATCACTTCCTAAAAAGGCATTATGATATACTTCTTGTAACTCAGACTCTGGTACTGTTTTAATCGATACAAACTCCTCATCCGGTAAAGGGAGATACTCTAATTTCTTAATTAAATCAACATATTCATAAGCTAACGTCATAGGAATTTCGACTTCTTTCAATGTCAACTTCTTAATAATCATTTCTAATCTTCTATACTTTGATTTCTTAAAAAAAGATATACATTCCTCAATTAAAGAATTAGGATTTCGACCAATGGGATAGCCACCAAAAAACCATGGATTTAAGGCAATATTATCATCATAAGGATATATGATTAAAAAACCACTCCCATCCATATGAAAAGCTAAGTACGCTTGATTAACAAGTGCACATTTTAAGGAAGTTATTATTTCTTCATCAAGTATCGTTTCTTGTACAGGTCCATATTTTTTATACCAATCTAGCATTTTGTAGAACAACTCTTCATTTAAAGTTTTTATCATATTATCACCATTATCTTTTTACCCATTTCAAACATTAAAAACCAGTAATTATATATTATCAATTAGAATTTAGATTATTCATCACTTTTTACTAATAATGATCTATATTCATCATTTATTTCCTTTTAAAACACAAAAATTCTACTATATTCTTACTTTCATATGATTTTACTTGATTACAATGGTATTAAGTGGTAAAATTCTTATAAGTGTTTAGTCACACTGGTTGTAACTAACCATACCACTTCACCGACTAAACACACAAAAAAAACACTGCTTTCGCAGTGCTTTTTTTATATCTTAAATCTAGTAATCAAGCTATGAAGATTCTGTACAGCTTGACGCAAATGTTCTGTTTGATTTGTTATTTCTTCCATAGAAGCTAATTGCTCTTCTGTAGAAGCCGAAACTTGTTGTGATGCTGCAGAAGTCTCTTCTGTAATTGAAGAAACATTGTTCATAACATCCAATAATGAATTGGAATCATTTTCAATATCATTGTTTTGTAATTTGATGCTTTCAATACTACTAAGTAGTTCATTCAAATTCTCAAATATTCTATTAAATGTTTCTTCTGTCATCTTAACAGCTTCAAATTCCTCTGAATCAATCTTTCTACTCTTTTCAACAGTCTTAACTGCTTCTGTCGATTGATTTTGCATATTATCAATTAACTCTTTAATGTCATTACTTGCACTTGATGATTGCTCTGCAAGTTTACGAATTTCATCTGCAACAACAGCGAATCCTCTACCAGCTTCTCCTGCACGAGCTGATTCAATAGATGCATTTAATGCCAACAAATTAGTTTGGTCTGCAATAGATGAAATTGTTGTGGTAATTTCGCTAATTTTCTTTGATTGCTCATCCACTGATGTAATGATTATTGAAAGTTGTTCTGATGAAGCTTCTTTTTCTTTTGCCTTATTCATCAATTCCTTCATAGTTCCTAAACCAGATTCACTCTCAATTTTAACAGTATCAGATAACTCCCCCATATTATTCGACAGTATATTAACTTGGTTGATTTTTTCTCCAACAGAAGCAGTTCTTTCAGAACCATCACTCACTTCCATTGCTTGAGTAGTTGTACCACTTGCAACGTTTTGTATTGATTGAGCAATTTCCTCAGTCGCTTTGGTTGTTTCACTAATTGCATATGTAAGATTATGAGCATTCATTCTAACATCATCAGATGTACTATTAATTTCATTTACAATTTCATTAAGAGTATCAATGGTCCTATTTAGATTTTCACCCATTTGCCCTATTTCATCTTCTCTACTTAAAGAAACCTTTTCAGTTAAATCTCCTTCAGCAACTTTTGATAACGATAAATTAACTTTATTTAAGTCCTTGGTAATTCTAATTGCAATCGTTACTGCAATAACAATACCAACTATGACACATAAGGCTGTTACAACAACACTCAAGATTTGCAATGGTCTTATATCTGTAGATAATTCATCGTCTCGAAAAATAACTGCAATCTTCCATCCGGTTGTAGGTTCTGTTACAAAGAAAATTTCCTCTTTTACATTGTCATGTTCATATTGAACTATTCCAGCATCTTCTTTTACCATCTCATTCCAAAATGTTTTATCATTTAATGAAACACCCATTTTCTTTGGATCAGGATGTGAAATCACTTGTCCAATGCTATCTGAAATAAATACTGTACCAGTGTTACCTACTTTATAATTTTTATATGCTTCAGATATCTTATTTAAAGAAATGTCTGCAGCTATAACAGCAATTGCTTCTCCCTTATTATCAAGAACTTTTTTTGCAACCGTAATTACTGGTAATTCTGTAACTGAATCAATGTAGCTATCAGTCCATATAACATCATCACTTCCCATGGCTTGAGTATGCCAATCTGTTTCAGAAGGAATAACATCACTTAGATCTAAATGTGGATATATAAAAATACCTTTATCAGCATTCACTGTAGCTTGATCCGTTAATGAAATACCATCATCAGTCTTTTCACTACCAAAAAAATCTTTTATATTCTCTTTCATATTTTTATTGAGAAAATTAGTATTATCATATGCAACATAAATATAATCTGCAGCATCATGAGAATCAACGAAATTCTCAAACGTCTTAAATAACCATGGAATACTTGATTTATCATTAGATGTCGAATGAACATTCGAATCCTTACTCATCATCTCCATTGCTTCAGAATATGTTGTTAAATATTCTGTTATTGAATCTCTTATCTGTTCAGTGAGTTTAATCGATGTCTCATGTCTCATTTCGCCAAGTTTATTGGATGACACGGTTGTTAATAAAATACCTAAAACGCTTGCAACAACCAATATTGTTATTCCAAAATACATTGATAATTTTAATACAAAACTTTTTTTCATGTAATCCTCCTAAATTCTATATTCTATAGACGTGTTATGTCACAACACACAACAAGGTTATTATATAACGAATTGTTAATATTTAAAACATATTTTTACATATATAAAGTTGTATGGGAATTTATGTTCGAATTTACCATTTTGAAGATTGGCTAAGAATTCGATAGGATTATAAGCATTAGAATAACAAAAATACAAACTAATGAAATGAAGTCACACCCCTTGGCTATACAGGTGGTTGACCAATAATTCAATATTGATTTTATATCAATCGGATTATAAAACTTTCCTATATCATATAGAATAATTCGTGTGATAATAAACGGTAATTAGTATGAATTTCTGATTACTAATCATGATTGTAATTTTAAATATGAAGATTTATAGTATCTTTATAATAAACTTTAAAGAATTAATTACTCTACATATTGTCATTTAACACGATAACGAAAGGAAATATATATCAAGTATTTACCTTCATCAAATGATAGACATCCATCTATTGAAAAAGCACATTTCCTCTACTAGTGAAGATCACAGATTCATAAAGGATATAAAGTACAGCAATGTGTACTTTAATATAGATAAACTTATGGGAGAATGTTTTTGAATGATTAGATTATATTCAGTCATTCTGTCCGGAAAAAAATAAATAAAAAAAGAAAGAAGATTTCTCAATAAAGAGAAGTTCTTCTTTCTTATTATAGATAACTCATACTTAATGACATTGCTGATTTCGCAATGGTTTTTATATCTTAAATCTAGTGATCAAACGATGAAGGTTCTGCACAGATTGACGCAAATGCTCTGTTTGACTTGTTATTTCTTCCATAGAAGCTAATTGCTCTTCTGTAGAAGCTGAAACCTGTTGCGATGCAGCTGATGTTTCTTCTGTAATTGAAGAAACATTGTTCATAACATCTAATAACGAATTCGAATCATTTTCAATATCATTATTCTGTGATTTAATGTTTTCAATACTACTAAGTAATTCATTTAGGTTCTCAAATATTCTATTAAATGTTTCTTCTGTCATCTTAACAGCTTCAAATTCCTCTGAATCAATCTTTCTACTCTTTTCAACAGTCTTAACTGCTTCTGTCGATTGATTTTGCATATTATCAATTAACTCTTTAATGTCATTACTTGCACTTGATGATTGCTCTGCAAGTTTACGAATTTCATCTGCAACAACAGCGAATCCTCTACCAGCTTCTCCTGCACGAGCTGATTCAATAGATGCATTTAATGCCAACAAATTAGTTTGGTCTGCAATAGATGAAATTGTTGTGGTAATTTCGCTAATTTTCTTTGATTGCTCATCCACTGATGTAATGATTATTGAAAGTTGTTCTGATGAAGCTTCTTTTTCTTTTGCCTTATTCATCAATTCCTTCATAGTTCCTAAACCAGCTTCACTCTCAATTTTAACAGTATCAGATAGCTCCCCCATATTATTTGAAAGTTTATTAACTTGGTTGATTTTTTCACCTACAGAAGCAGTTCTTTCAGAACCATCACTCACTTCCATTGCTTGTGTAGTTGTACCACTAGCAACGTCTTGAATTGACTGAGCAATTTCCTCTGTCGCTTTGGTTGTTTCATTAATCGCATTTGTAAGATTATCAGCATTCATTCTAACATCATCAGATGTACTATTGATCTCATTTACGATTTCATTTAAAGTATCAATGGTCTTATTAAGATTTTCACCCATTTGACCTATTTCATCTTCTCTACTTAAAGAAACCTTTTCAGTTAAATCTCCTTCAGCAACTTTTGATAAAGAAACATTTACCTTATTTAAATCCTTTGTAATTCTAATTGCTACAGTAACAGCAATTACAATACCTGCGATTACGCATAATGCTGTAATAACCACACTTAGAATTTGTAATGGTCTTATATCTGTAGATAATTCATCGTCTTGGAAAGCTACAGCAATTTTCCATCCTGTTGTAGGTTCTGTTACGAAGTACAGTTCCTTGTCTACACCGTCATGTTCGTAATGTACTTGACCAGAATCTCCTGCAGCCATTTCTTTCCAAAATTCAAAATCAGTTATATTTACACCCAATTGCTTTGGATCTGGATGAGATATTACTTGACCAATGCCATCTGTAATAAACAGTGTACCAGTATTACCTACCTTAAAATCTTTATATGTTTCAGCAATTGTACCTAAAGAAACGTCGGCACCAATAACAGCAATTGCCTTGCCATTTTCATCTATAACCTTATTTGCTACAGTGATTACCGGCTGACCTGTAAATGCATCAATGTAGCTATCGGTCCATACAACTCCATTACTTCCCATGGCTTGTGCATACCATCCTCTTGTTCTGTGATCATAATCATCACCATAAAAGTGTGGGTAAGCAAAAAAACCTTTTTCAGCATTCAATGTTGCTTGATCTGTTAATGAAATTCCATCATCAGTCTTCTGATTACCATAAAATTCTCTTACATATTCTTTCATACTATCATTAAACATATTGATATCATCATATCCAATATAAATAAAGTCTGCTGCATCATGCGACTCTACAAAATTCTCAAACGTCTTAAATAACCATGGAATACTTGGTTTATAAGAAGGTGTCGAATGGACATTTGAATCCACACTCATCATCTGCATTGCCTCAGAATATGTCTTTAAATATTCAGTTATGGTGTCTCTTGTTTGCTCAGTCAGTTTAACAGAAGTGTCTTGTCGCATTTCTCCCATTTTGCTTGCTGACATGGTGGTTAATAAAATTCCTAAAACACTTGCAACAACAAGTATTGTTATTCCAAAATACATCGATAACTTTAAAACAAAGCTTTTTTTCATATAATCCTCCTAGATTGCCTATTACAATTTGTGCGACGTTACAATACATAACGTATCTTAATATATACCTTATATAACTCTATTTAAACATCTTTTTTGCATAAGTAAATTATTACATCACATTGATAAGACTATTAACATATGCTACCATTATTAATAGGGGGATTCATGAATATTTTACTCACTGGACCAACACAAATCGGAAAATCAACAATATTGAAAAAAGTCATTCAGATGCTTGATCTTGAAATGACAGGATTTTATACACAACCATTCTTGATAAAGAATAAAGTCATCGGATATAAAATGATTGATTATCAAAATGCTTTATCTTCTTCTATAATCGGTATTAAAGATACACCTACTACATGTAAACCTTATACACTTATGTTTGAAACTAAAGCAATAGAAATCCTCTCACAACCTGTAAGTGATGCCTACTTATTAGATGAGCTAGGATTTTTAGAAAGGTATGCAATTAATTATCAAAATAAAACTCTTGAAATTTTAGATTCAAACAAACTCGTACTCGGTGTTTTAAAAGATAAAAAAACAACATTCCTTGATACAATAAGAAATAGAAATGATGTGATTATCATTCGAGTTACAGAATCTAATCGCAATTTTATCCCTTTTGAAATTTTGAGATTAATTAAAGCAGAATAGCATTAATATCTAAAGTCGGCTATGCCGATTTTTTTGTTATGCCATGCTACTTTATTTATTTAGCCTTGTAACTTACTCATGATTATGGTATAGTTTTGTCTTGTGTGTCACTCAAAATAAAGGAGAGAAGACAATGTTTTTAATGAAAGAAAAAATGACATCTACTTTGAAAGATAATATCCTTTCAGGCTTAACAGTAGCATTAGCGCTAGTGCCTGAGGCAATTGCCTTTTCATTTGTTGCTGGTGTCGAGCCGTTAGTCGGTTTGTATACAGCATTTATAATTGGATTAGTCGCATCAATTTTCGGGGGTCGTCCTGGTATGATTTCAGGTGCAACAGGTGCAATTGCTGTTGTAATAGGATCTCTAGTAGTTTCTCATGGAGCAGAATATTTATTTGCTGCAGTAGTACTGATGGGACTTATTCAAGTTGTTGCAGGTATATTTAAATTAGGAAAGTTTATCCGACTTGTACCTCACCCTGTTATGATTGGTTTTGTAAATGGATTAGCAATCGTAATATTCATCTCACAATTTGAACACTTTAAAATTGGACATGAATGGATGGCATTTCCGCAATTGGCAATGATGTTAGGGTTAGTCTTATTAACCATGGTAATTATCAAAGTGTTTCCTAAGATAACTAAAGCTATACCATCTACTCTTGTTTCAATTTTAATTGTTAGTGGTTTAGTAATTGTTTTGAATATCGATACTGTTACAGTTGGAGATATGGCTAAAATTAATGGCGGTTTACCTGCTTTTCATTTACCTAAAGTACCACTTACTCTAGAAACACTTAAAGTAATATTCCCATATTCATTAATTATGGCGACAATTGGTTTAATTGAATCATTGATGACAATGACATTAATTGACGAAACAACAGATACTAGAGGTCATGGAAACAGAGAATGTATTGGTCAAGGTATGGCTAACTTAGTATGTGGATTCTTTGGCGGTATGGGTGGTTGTGCTATGATTGGACAATCTATGTTAAACATACAATCAGGTGGTAAAGACAGAGCCTCTGGAATAACAGCAGCTTTATCTTTATTAGGATTCATTCTTTTTGCATCAAACTTGATTTCAATGATTCCTATTGCAGCATTAGTAGGTATAATGTTTGTTGTGGTAATTGCAACATTTGAATGGACATCGATCGGATTATTAAGTAAAATACCAAAATCAGATGCGCTTGTAATCGTTGTAGTAACGGTTGTTACTGTGTTTACGAATCTAGCTGTTTCAGTTGCTCTTGGTATTATCCTATCTGCACTTGTATTCGCATGGGAAAAAGGTAAAAGAATTTCTAACACAACAACTACTGAACAAGATGGTTCAAAGGTTTATCATTTAAGCGGACCATTGTTCTTCGCATCTATTCAAAGTTTCAATGATCTATTCAATGTACAAGAGGATCCAAATCATGTTATCATTGATTTTCTAAATGCTCATGTTCACGATCATTCAGCCATTGCTGCCATTGATGCATTAACAGCAAAATATTTAGAAAACGGTAAGGAAATACACTTACGTCACCTTAGCCCTGAATGTAAGGAACTTCTAAAGAGTGCTGAGTTTGTTGAAGTAAATATTCTTGAAGATCCACAATACCATGTGGCATCAGATCAACTAGCATAAAAAAGACTTCGGTCTTTTTTTAACTTTTTGCTTAAATCTGCCGATATGTGTTATATAGGGATACATTAAGGAGATTACTATGCGCTTTTTACCAGTAAATCATTTAAAGGGCAACGAAACTCTTGCAGTGAATATCATTAACAGCAACTTACAAATTCTTGTTCGTGAGGGTGCGGTATTGTCAGAAAAATCAATTCGACGACTGAAGCAAAATGGGATTCAGTCTGTTTATATTGTCGATAAAAAAATGTCAGAATTGTTACATGGGGATGTTAAAGATGTTATCGATACATCTGTTAGAACTGAATCAGTGTACAATCTTAAAAACTCGTTTGAAAGATTCGAGAAGCAAGTGGCCTTACAGAAGAAAAGTATGCGATATGGAGACGTAGGTGAACTATTATTTAGAGAAGTTAAGCAAATATCACACAACCTTATAAAAGAAATTATGCATTCCTCTGAACATCAAATTACTATGCAAGATATAAAGAGTCTTAGTGATTATCAGTTTAAACATGCCATTAACGTTGCAGTTCTATCATTAATAATTGGAGCAGAAATCAATTTAGATGCTAAATCCCTTGAAGAATTAGCATTTGGTGCATTGTTATCTGATATTGGTTTTAATTGGGTCAATCCTAAAATACTCCTTAAAACAGATAAGTTAAGCGAAATAGAACTAACTGATATAAAAAAACACGTAGAATATGGCTATCAATATATAAATGATAATACAACATTTAATGCACACGTTAAAAGCATCATTATGCACCACCACGAAAGAATGAACGGTAGTGGATATCCTATGTCTTTAAACGAAAAAAATATACACCCTCTTTCAAAAATTGTTATGATAGCAGACACCTATGATGCTTTGACATCAGATAGGCCATATCGAAAAGCATTTAATCAACACGAAGCTATTGAATACATTATGGCCAATGCAGGTCGACTTTTCGACTTTGAATATGCAACTATTTTTACAAGAAAAGTTACACCTTATCCAGTAGGAAGTTATGTAAAATTATCTAACCAACAAAAAGGGGTTGTCATTGAAAACAATAAGGATCACCCACTTAGACCAATTGTTCGTACATTTGGGATTTCGAGTTATACTGATCACTCTAGCTTTCAAGTTAATCTTCTAGAACATACAAATATCGTTATAGAAAAAATAATATACACATTACATTAGGATGATGCATTGTATTATCCTAATTCATTTTTCCTTTTCCTTTAAATATTTATCTTATATGAAAGTGCTAATTATATCATAAGAATTTAATTAAGAACGTTAAAAAAGAAGCCTTTACGACTTCTTCTTAAATAGTGATTTAAAACTAAATTTCTTTTTTTCTGGTTTTTTATATGTCTGCCTTTCCTTAGGCTGATTAACCGGTATGAAATTCTTTTCTATAACTCGTCTAACCGGTTCCTGGTGCATTTTTGGATGTTCACGCCTTTCAGGTGTGTTATGTCTTCTATCTTTATGAACACGATTACTCTGTTCTCTCGTTTTAGGTTTTCTGTTTGAGTTGTGTCTGTCTTGAGACTTTCTTTCTTGAGGTTTTCTTTCTCTCGGTTTTCTGTCTTTTGGCTCAGACTCTTTTCTTAGTTTTCGCTTTTTATGGATCTCATTCCATTGTGATATTAGTTCAATCTTTCCTAACTCTACCGATTCATCTGATGGAGCATCCATTTCATCTATTCTAGCACCTGCATGTTCTTCAATTTCATATAAAGCATATACATCATCACTGGTTACTAAAGAAATTGCTCTTCCACCGCTGCCAGCTCTTCCAGTACGACCAATTCTATGGATATAGCTGTCTTTGTCCTGCGGCACATCGTAATTGATTACAAGCGACATATCATCAATGTGGATACCTCTAGCAGCAACATCTGTTGCAACAAGCACTTGAATCTTACCTTCTTTAAATTCTTGAATGGTACGCATACGCTTGTTTTGAGTGTTTGCTCCATGGATCGCTTCTGAGACTATACCATTTTTAAATAAGTATTGGTGAACACGGTCTACATCTATACGCATATTACAAAAAATCATACAACTCTTTGGTTCTTCAGCGAATAAAAGTCGTTTTAATTGTGTTCTTTTTTCATTTCTCTCAACTCTTAAATAATACTGATCTATTGAATCCACCGTTTTTGTATCAGATTCTAATTCAATTGCCTCCGGTTCATTCATATACTTCTGGCAAATTTTTTGAATTTCTGGTGGCATTGTCGCTGAAAATAACAATGTTTGTCTTTCTCTAGGTAAAGACTGAATTATTTTGTGGATTTGATCAATGAACCCCATGTCTAACATTCTATCAGCTTCATCTAATACAAGATAACGAATACCTTTTGTTTTCAAATTACCTTCTTTTATATGATGAATCACTCTTCCTGGTGTACCAACAACAACCTTTGTTTCTTTCAAAGCTTTAATTTCAGTACTCATATTATGACCACCATAAACTGCTGTTGTATTTATTGATGTATACTTTGTATAAGATTTAATGTCTGCACACACTTGTACAGCAAGTTCTCTTGTAGGTGCAAGTATTAGTACTTGCGGACTATTCTGATCAGTAAGTTGCTCTAATACAGGTAGTGAAAATGCACCGGTTTTACCACTACCAGTTTTCGCCATAACAATTAAATCTTTGTGATTTAACACTTTTGGAATTGCTAACTGTTGTACTTCAGTAGGTGTTTCGAATCCTAACTCTGCAATACCTTTTAAAAGATTTTTGTCATTTATTATTGTTTCAAATTTCATTTATATTCCTTTTCTTTCTTATAGTCTTCCAAATTATATAGTATAATGTTCTGTCAAAAAATACAAGCAATACGCACAAATCAATAAAAGGCTCCCTAGAGAACCTAATAAATACTTCAATTTCTATGAATAATATTACCCTTTAACAGAATCTACTATTGGTCTTTAAAAGTCTCATACTCTTGATCATTATAACAAAAATAGTCTTTTCGTATTAAATCTAATGTTTCTTCATAATGTAAATCCTTAACATGAGAAGCATAACGGTTTACCATCACATCATGTGCAATAAAATCATCTTTAATATCTATTTCACCAGGTTCTTGCGTCCACGTTACTCTTGAAATACCCGTTTGAGAAATGACACCAGAAATAACATGGGACTTATCAATAACAATAATAATATAACGATCTTTTTTCTCAGCAATGTATCTATTAATACGTCTATGTGGCACAAGTGAATCAATCGGTGATTTTTTACCAAAGTATATACCTCTAACAAAAATACCCTCAGACATTTTATTTTGAATTAGAGGCAGTAATTCCGTTAACTCTTCATCCCAAATCGAAAAGGCAATACGTTTATGAACATCATTTAAAATAAGTTTTATAAAAGAGACGATATTATCACGACCTTTAATTACCTTTTGCTCATAGGACTTATGTTCTTCACTATAAAGATTCATTGCATAATCATTTAAATTATCTAACACCTTCATATACTCATCTTTTAAGCGCTTAAAAAGCAAATTAGGAGATAATGGTGTGAAAAGTCTTTGATCATTCTCCAAGTGCTCAAATGCAGCAGATTTTGAAATTAAGCTTTCCATAACTTCGTAAATACGTGATCTTGGAATCTTTGATAACTTGCTTAAATTATAGCCATTAACAGGATAATATTCTAGTAGAGTAAAATATGCTTTTATCTCATACTCTGTAAAACCTAATTTCTTCATATATTCAATCATATTACCTCACTATACACTCAATAAAACAAATACAGTTATGATGGATGCAAATACAGGCAGAATCATACCCCCCTTCTTCCATGCTAATAAAAAAGCTACAAATACCCCAACTATCGAGACCACCATTGAACTTTCTATAGCAGTAAACACTCCTGGAACAATGAGTGCTCCCAAAGCTGCATAAGGTACATATTCAAGGAACTGCTTAGCATATTTGGGTAATTGTCTTTCAGAAATAGTTATAAAAGGAATCATTCTAGGTATATATGTGACAAATGCCATACCTAAGATCACCGTCATAGCATAACTCATGATGCCTCCTTTCTATATATTACAACCCCAAAAGCAGAAACCAATACTATGGTAAGAACAATACTCCATCCTTGTGGAAATTTAAGTCCCCATCTCATTATTGTGTTTACAACTCCTGCAATTATCGTCAAAACAACTGCCTTTGAGCTCTTTTTTAGCTCAGGTACGATAATAGAAACAAACAAGGCATATAAACCTATTCCCATACTCATTTGTAATAATTCTGGTAAAAAATTGCCCATTATAAAACCTAAGAAGGTTCCTATCACCCAGCTACTATAGCTGGATATTTCCAATGAAAATAAATACGATGATGTTATTTCACCATCTGCAAATGATGCTACTGAAAAAACTTCATCGGTTACAAAAAATCCAAGTATAGGTTTTAATACCTTTGGAATATAATCTATTTTTTCTACTAGTGATGCACTCATAAAAAAATGCCTAAAATTTAAAAGAAGAGTTGCTAAAACAACTTCTCCAAATCCCGCTCCTAATGCTAACATAGATACACCTATGAACTGACTAGCACCTGCATAGAGAATAAAAGAGAAACTCATCGTTTCTAAAAAATCAAACCCACTACCTTTTGATAAAATACCAAAGGCCATCGCTACTGGAAAATAACCAATCATTATTGGAAAACCAGCTTTGAAGCCGTTTATATGATTTAACTTCATGACACCTCCTATTAGTAATTATTATAGTAACTACTAATATACCTGTCAAGAGAAACCTTAGTAACATAGTTATCTAAGGTTTTTAATTTAATTGTTATCACTTTGTTTTAACCTTTTACTTACAACCAGATCATTTTCATTTTAAATAACAGTAGTTTAATTTTTTCTTTAGAGTTGTTAAGATGACGAATAACCAACCATTCTTCTAAAGACTCATAGAGCCCAATTATTAGTTCTGGATTATTACACTGTAAAATCTCCATCTTAACCAATTGATATATATGTTTAGAACCTGATTTAAGTCTTTCCAGGGATACATCGTCCTCTAATGATGCATCAGTTAATCGTTTTATAAATTTTTTACATATTTCATCTGTTTTAATGTCAAGAGATAAGAGCATATTTAGCGAATCTAGAGAAATAGAGTTGCTTCTGTATTTTATTAACTGATCTAGATCATCACTAATCTCAACATCAGATAATACTTGATGTTTTTCTATAATGGCTTCTCTATGGCTTGACTCAGTCAATTTCATCAGTTCTTTAAAATGTGATTTTATTTTTTTCAACTCATCAGACATACAGTCATGCTTCTTAATTAACCAAATAATTGCACGAATTTTTTTAGAATAATCATTTAGATGAATTGCGCTCATTGATTGATAATCGTTATGGATAATGTGCTCTAGAATATCAGGGTCATAATTGATTGTGAGTACATCCAAAGGTTCCACTGCATTTTGTGCTCTAAATCTTTCATACTCATCTAGCTCCTCATGATCATATTCATGAGCCATCGCGTCAGCGTCTTTAATCATTTCATCATAAGGTCCATCTATTTCATCTTTATTACTATGTAAATAAATTGCATGAGAAATCAACTTGATTTTTTCTTCATCAAGCTCATAATGTCTTAACAGTCTTTCGGCTTCCTTAGCACCAGTTTCTCCATGCGGATCTCCAAGTGATTTCATTCTGCCAATATCATGCAACCAGCCAATTAACTGTGCATCATCTTCATCAAGTTTTCTTAAACTTGCAAGCAACTGCATATTTTCAGATACATGAATTGCATGACTAAAATCTTTATTAGGGTGTCCACTAATCTCTGTTAATCCCAATATATAATTTCTAATCCGCGTAACAATTAAAGATTCATCCATGAGTAACCTCCTATTTATGAGTTACCCCTTATCCAATCTTTTATTCAACAAACACATCATACTTTTCCATCTGCTATAATATAATAAATTCAAGACTGAGTAAAACAATATAATATGTGATTAATTAATAGTAAAAGCTTCCTACGTTTGAGAATTTTTTAACGTTTTCTTCAGTATGTACATATTTAAATGTATTTACATACATTATGTAAAAATATCACTTTTATATGGTATTATAGAAAAATATGTTAATTATCAATTTACAAATTCAACCTTTCACTATAATATATAAGTAGGTTTACAGTATTTACTAAGAAAGGGGAATTTAATGAAGTCGACAGGTATTGTTCGAAAGGTAGATGAGTTAGGAAGAGTTGTTATTCCAATTGAGTTAAGAAGAACTCTTGGAATAGATATAAAGGATGCATTAGAAATCTTCACAAGTGATGATACAATTATCCTCAGAAAATATAATCCACTTTGTTATATTTGTGGTGATTCAGAAGATCTGATTTCTTTTAAAGGAAAAAGAGTTTGTGGTGACTGCGTAAAAAAATTAGGCGATATGAAATAAAAATTCCTCAGGGAATTTTTTTCATTTACGCCTAGATATTCATATAATATAAAAAGACTGCTTTCGCAGTCTTGTAGTGATTATGATTCAAAATAATTGCCAACATACTCGACTTCTGAACTGAAGCCCATATACAACATGAAAAATGGTGAGAAGAAGCAATACAATAAAAATCCTCCAAAACCAAATCCATAACTTTCAACAAATTTGAAAGCTAAATAGATACCTAATATTCCATTAACACCTGGAATTAATAACAATAAAATAAACATTGGATTTAAACCAGAAATCTTTAGCATCTCCCAAACATTTAAAAATGGGATGAGTGCTTTCCACCCCGCTACATTAGCCTTTTCGAAAACTTTCCACATTGCTATGATCGATACAACAACCATTCCCAACCACAATGCTAAAATTCCACTAGAAAAAAATGCTAATACACCTAATTCTGCGCCTGAATAATTCATAATACCCCTTTCTTTCACTACTCATATATTCTATCAGAGAAAGGACGATACGAATATTAAATAAGTCTTAAATATAACTAAACATTTTCAGTCATAGGAATTTTTTAAATTTCTATCTAACAAGTTCCATCATTACGTGTGTTTGATACTCTAATGTCATTCTATCTATTTCTGAATCCCTTAAAGTTACCAATTTATGATCTTCTTCACCTTGTTCAATCCTGTCAATGAGTTTCACACTATAACAATGACCTATCAGTTCATAGTGATTTTTACTTCTATGTGATTGGTGATATTCATGATTCACTCCTAAGTACTCACATATTTCGATTGTATACCCAATCTCTTCAAGAAATTCTCTTCGTAAACACTCGTGATGAGACTCCTCACCTTCGAGTCCACCTCCAACAAGAAAATAACCATCATTTACTTTTGCAACTGTAAACTCATTTTCATTATAAATAACACCATAAACTCCAACTCTTTTATGATATTGAATACCATCTTCTGGTGCACCAAATTTATTTTTCATACTCAATTTCCCTCGTTTGATAGCTAGTTAACACATCATTAAGATATGTTTTCATCTCTATATACTCTCCCTTTTCATCATAAATGTATTCTTTTCTTACTTCTATTTCTGGATTGGAAATATGTATTTCATTGCCATATTCATCATAAGTGGTTTCAGAAACAGATACAATATCTCCTTGAGTAAATTTAGATTTAATTGGATTGTCATTTTCATCTAACTCAATTTCCATGGTCGCCGTTACTCCTTCAAGATACTGTGTATATTCTACATATTTATTTGATCCATTTACAGTTGTTTTAGACTCAGAAATCAATTCATTTTCACCATCATATTCTTTTATAACAGTGTCATTTCCATCATAAACATATATAGTTTTCCTTTTTAACTCGTCATTGAAATAATTGCTTATAGAAGTTTTCATATCCCCTTTATAGGAATACCTAGTTTCATATTTTAAAATACCATCATGGCGTACAATACTTTTTATTAGTTGATCATCATACTCATAAATACCAACATTGTGTTTTTCACCTATTGGTGAGATCGTGTAGTCTTCGACTACTAAACCATTTTTATATTCCCTACATTCAGAATATGTTATTTCATCTGCCACTATCTCATTATTTATCTCTACAAGTTTGTAATGATGTACAGTTTCTTTACTGATTTGATTTTTCTTTTCTTCAATTTCGACTGTTTGACAGCTACAGAGAAGGAGCATCATCACTAGTACTATTATCTTCTTCATTTTTACTCACTTTTCTCTATCGTTGTGGAATCAATTAACCTAATTTCACTTTCTACAGCATAACTCTCAATATCTATTTTGTCTTCTGATAACTTTAGTTTGATGAATACCGGATTATTATTATCATAAATAACATCTTGCCAATACCTTTCAGTTGATTGATTATAGTACTTAGAACCAGAACCACTTCCACCTACGATATAAACTACACCAGCAGCATCCTTTTGATTATCCTTCATCTGAGTTCGACTATAAATATGATCATGTCCACTAAGCACTAAATCAATGTTTAACTCATCAAAGGTGTCAGCAAAGGATCTTACATAGCTCCCATCATACTTTATCGGATAAACACTCCTATGCATAAGTACAATCTTAAATTTATTAACATCCATTGTTTCTTTAAGCCATGCCTTTTGATCCGAATGAGAACTTTCTGTATCTACTACGGCAACCCTCGCATATGGTAAGTCAAAGTAAAAATTACGTTCAGAATACAAACCGTTCTCGGGATAATTGAAAGTATTCTCATAAATCTTAGATTTGCCATAAGCATCATGATTACCAATAGCAGTCACCATAACATCTTGATGTGTTGTGGCCATCATTTGATCAAAGTAATTCCAATGACTTAACGAGTTACCTTTATCAACAATATCACCGGCAATGTATGCAAGATCAATTTCTCCAGCATCGTCATATACCTCTCTAAACGTCTCGTATTGACTTAGATTGTACCCTTGAATATCACCGAAATAGGTTAGTTCTATCACATCGTTTGGTAGGGAAGTAAAATCAAAGTACTTAGAAATAACCATCTCATTCCCTATTCTAAATTTGTACAGTTGCTCACTCTCTAAATTCACAACAGTGCATTTATAAACATATTTATCTAATGCCTCCACATACTCATATTCCAATGGTACTATGTGATTATCGATGTATAAATTTAGATCATTTTTACTATCCAATGAAAAAGTAAATCCAACCTCCTTGATATTCTCACCAACTGATACTCTCATACGTTCTACATCTAGAATTTCTTTTCTCTGACCAATGTACAAATTTCCATCATAATAATAATCAAATCCTAAAATATCATGTGCAACCTCCCATGTTAGAGGCATATAAACAATGTCTTCATAAAACAAGACTGGATAAGTTGATTCAATTTGTTTGTCATTCATAGTCACTTGAAAAGGAACTTCACGTACGCTCACTGACTGGCCGATTTTAAAATTCCCCTCTAAAAAAGATGGTTCAAAATCTTTAACTGTCGACTTCCATATATTTAATCCATTCACTGGTGTAAATTCTAATTGCAAACCAAATCCATCGATGTAATCGGATGTTAAAGGAATATAAGTTATACTTTTATAAGTAAAAATTGGATAAGTACTCGATTCTTTATCAATCACAACACCATTAATCATCACATCAAACTCTGGTACTGTAACAGAGGTCTCAGAGTAACAGACAGGCATCATCATTAGTATTATAATTATTATTAGCTTTCTCATCTACTCACCTTCTTAATGGCTTCTAACATTTCCTGAGATTTACAATGTCTTTTATAATAATCTATTGATTTGTACTTAACAGGAATATGATGAATTACTTTAATTGATTCTTCCTTGTAGAAATTCGAATCATCTTTATAGAATAAGCAATGTACAATTTCATCGTTGAACTCAATCTTAAAATGCTTTAAGTCATCCAATACCTCAGTATTACTTATAATATACCCTGGAAAAAGTTGTCTTACCTCGTTTTCCATATGGCTCAAAAAAACAATATCGATATCATTCATTTCAAAATCTACACCATAAATAAATGCTGAAGTAGAAGCATCAAAATGATATGGTATAACTTGAAGAATTTCTGCTAGTTTAGCAACGGTTAGCCTCTGGTTTTCAACTTTAGTCAAAAATTTTGGATTATATAGACCGTAGGTTACTCTGTCATACCATTTACCATCTATAAAAGTATGTTTATATAGATGACTTTCCTTATACATACCAAGTTTTTTCATGATGCTTTCTGAGTTAACGTTATTATAAACACAACCCGTGGTTATTTTTTGAAATCCAAGGTCAAAAGCATACTTAACAACAACCTCACTAGCTTCATAAGTATAGCCTTTTCTCCAATATTCCTTATGAATAAAATATCCTAATTCTACATTGCCACTATCACCTTTTTCAAGTACTGTAAAACCTATAGAACCAATATGTTCATCAGTATCTTTTAAATACATACCAAAAAAATAATATACACGTTCCTTTTTTTTAGATTCCACAATACTGAAAATTAAGTTATCCTTTGATTCATCTAAAGAATGTGTTTGAATATCTCGGATATAATGCATTACATCAGGATCTGAAATCAGCCGATGATGATCATCTAAATCTTCCATTTTTAAATCCCTAATATAAAGTCTTTCACTCTCTAACTTAACCATTCCATACTCCTCTTATATACATTTAGTTCTGAATCAACATAGTATTCTCCATCATACCCCTCTCTATAAGGTGATAAGTAATTTGATTGATCAAGATGTATTTTAGCAAAATAATATTCTGATTTATCAAAATTACTAGAAACAACATATTTATAATCACCATCTGAATAAGAAAAGTTACCATCTTCTATTTTCATAATTACAGATCTTAGTATTTTTTCATATTTTCTCAATTTATAAAGCATATTTTTGTAGTATTCATTCACTTTATATGTCATAAATTGATCATTTTTAACTATCTTATGAATATGTTTAGAGACTTCATACGCTTTTAATACATGGGACTCATCGAAAATACCTCGTTCTTTTGCTTCTAATAACTCATCCTCATCAAGAACTGTTATATGTCTCTGTGGTGAAACCGCAATATCTAAATATAAATCCCATATAAATGGTTTCTTTTCAACGTTTCTACCACCGATAATATCAAAATACCATTCCTGGATTTCATGTTTTGGATTATAGACAACGCTTAGACAGTAGTCATCACTAGGTAAATACATTAAACCCCTACTGTTCTTCTCTAATAGCAAAGTCTGTGAATCTCCATAATCTACATAAGTTTCTTCTACTTCATGAAAAACCGTTAAAGATAGTACATAATCATCAAATTTTTCATAGTAGCAAGAGTATTTTGTTGTCCAGGCCCAATCGGTTCCTTCTAAATATCTTTTCTTCATACTAATAGAATACCTAAAAAATGATTCTTTAAAAAGATACTAGAAAACATTTAATATAAATAAAAGATATTCGATTTCATTGAAAAAAAACAGAACCTAAGTAGGTTCTGAATCATTTTCTGCAAAATCTAGGATTGCACTTCTTAATGCTGCTATTCCAAGTAAGGAGCAATGTACTTTTTCATCAGGCAAACCGCCTAAAGCTCTGATCACATCTTCATCATTTAACCGATAAGCCTCAACTATGTTTTTTCCTATTGCAAGTTCACTAACCATACTGCTTGTGGCGATTGCCCCAGCACACCCATGTACAAGATACTTGAGATCTTCAATAAATACATCTTTAACTACGCCATTTTCAACAACTTTATCTATTTTTAAAGTTAACTCCATATAATCACCACAGTCTTTATCACCTGCAAAACCTTTTCCATTGGCACTTTCTATTACACCAACATTTCGAGGATTCATAAGATGATCCATAACTATATCAGTATATACTTCCATCAAAATTCAAACTCCTTTCCACTAGAGAGTCTATGTAATTGACCTTCCAAATACTCATTTAAGTACTCATAAGCTTTATCTCCAGTACAATGACCAGTATAAAAAACTGTATCCATCGATAATAACTCATCCTTCAACATTTCTAAGTCGGTTAAATCTTCATAATCCTTAAGATGCATTCCCCCAAAGGTTATTCTTACAGGTTTCTTGTATCTTTTTTCAGCTGTATAAATCATATTAGTAACACCTTGATGAGAACATCCAGAGAAAAGTATCAATTCAGATTCTAATTCTATGATTAGCATCAGTTCATGTGAGAAATCATCTAGACTGCCATTTCTGTATAAGTGAGAGTTTTCTGGTACAAATCCTCTTTTGCTACTATTTACTAACAGATGAATACCATCAGCTATTGTCAATTCACTTTCTACCTCTATTAAATTACACAATGGCATACTAATATTCCGCTCTTTAGAAAACAACGGTTCTTTAGCCTTTGGATGCGCGTATATTTTTGAACAATCAACAAACGATAATCCTCCAGTATGATCCTTGTGACCATGAGATAAAACTACATAGTCCACATGATTCAAATCAATATTCATTTGATCAGCATTATTAACGATCGAATTATCGGGTCCGACATCGTAAAGTACTGACACACCCTTGTGTTCAATAAACAAGGACAATCCAACTCCAGCCTGTATTGCCTTATTAATACTAGTATTTTCCACCAAAACAGATACTTTCATTCAACCTCCGATATAGACATATGCCAATAATAATATATACCTTTTATTAGAGAATGTCAAAATTAGTTATTAGCTTATGCCAAATAAAATAAGGATGTTACACATCCTTATACTATATTATCCACTCTTCAACCGACACCTCAATAATGCCATTTTCCACAAATGGATCTCTATTCAAATCTTCTAAAAGTTTTTCATAGTCATTTGACTTTATCGTCATTAAAGCTCCTGACTTTGTTTCTCCATGAAGCAACTCATAGTTCTTCGCTAGTGATTTAAAGTAAATTGAACGATGGTTTAACAAAGTTTCATCAGCTTTCTTAATTGTCTTTTCCAAACGAATATACATCCTATACGGCTGTTCGTTTTCAAAGTCAAGACTCTCCTCTGCACGTGTCGTAATTATGTTAATCGGAACTTTAAACTTATAAGCAAGCATTATCAAGTATCCTTTAAAACCTTGGTCATCTTCATAATATTCTAAGTCTATCACTATGTCTTTCGACTTTAATTTTGCTTCTTCTTTTCCAATAAAACGTATGCTGTCTAATGACTCACTTTGTTTAATCTCAATATAACTCAGTTCCTCTATATAAGCTGCATATCTACTATGGATGTCTCTCTCCATATCATTTTTCTTCATCCAATTGATAAAAAGCTTCTTATCTACATCATAACTAAATTCAAGATATTCAGATTTATGATTAACACTAAAGTAGTATACTCCTGCCATAGCTGGTAAGCCTAAAAAGATTGCTATAAGAAGAAAATTCAACACACTACTATGACCGAGCATCATAATTATAATAAATATAATAAATCCACCTATAAACAAAGTTACAGACTTATCTACTGGTACACCATACTTATAATTACTAGCCGGAACCCAGTCCTCTAAATTAACATTACTATCTTTTAGTGAGTTGCAATTAATAAGTCCATCTTTCTTAAAAATATGATTAACGGACTGAATGAATTCATTTTCATCTCTTATTTCTTTATGTTCTGAAATTTCATTTCCACAACCCCTACAAGCACTCAGAAATACAGTTTTTTTATGTCCACAAAAGTTACAGGTGCTATCAAGAAAACGTGCTTTTTTTGACTCTTTTTCTACATTATCTTTTCTTTTATATCTCTTTTCATTTAATGCACCACATCTTGGGCATTCAGGTTCATAATCCTCAAATTTTTTAAAACACTTTCTACATCTAATCTGCATATCTACTCCTAATATAGTAAATCTTTATCTTCAGCTTCCTTTTCTTTCTTAGAACCTAAGGCAACACCAATGGTAAGACCAACACTTAAAAATATTGCCAAACTTGCTGTAAAAAAGTTGGACATTGATACACCTAAACTAACACCAAATAGTAATCCCAGTCCAATGTAGCGATTCTTCATACTACCGACTTCCTTATAACCAAAGCGAGACTCTACTATACTTGTCAATTTACTATAAGTCTTTCTGTATATTTTTTGATTAATCTTTTCTTCACTTAAAGTGGATTTAAGTTCAACCAATAACTCATAAATATCTTCATCATCTTTATTTTTAATTTTATCGAATAAGTTAATAATGTGATTCACATGATACTTCTCTATTTCCTTTTCACTAAACCCACTAGTAGTTTTAATGAATGCATTTCTAAAGTTATCGTTCATATTATCACCCTCCTATAAACATTTTAATACAGTTTTCTACTCATTTAAATGCTATTACATGAAAAGGTGTATAAAGTGTACATAAATGTATTTATGAGCTATAATTAAATGTGTGTTACCTTATGGGCATGAACATCTATTTGTTTGTGTCCATTTTTTATACTATTTAGGAGGAGAATATGAATAGAATAATTGATCGATTTGGTGTTCAAGAAGCATTTAATTCTGAAAATCTATTGGAAAGCATTCGTTTAGCTGAAGGTAGGACAATGGTTAGTGAAATTATTTGTCCTATGATTCCATTACTCTATGATATTAGTAATGTAGAGTTAGCAGCTGCCTTTGGAGCAGATATTTTGTTACTCAATCTTTATGATGTGAATCAACCCAATATATATGGCATTGAATGTAAAAACGACGAAAGTCCAATTCAGGCAACTAAAAGATTAACAGGACGGTTTGTTGGTGTAAATCTAGAGCCTGTCGATCCTACTCTAAAACAGAACTCTATTTCTAAAGGACGACAAGCGACTTTAGAAAACATTGAAAAGTTAATTGAACAAGGTGCGGACTTTGTAGTCTTAACTGGAAATCCTAAAGTTGGTGTTAGTCATGATTCTATCGTTAAATCTATAGAAGCAATAAAGAAAAATTTTAATAATAAGATACTTATAATCGCAGGTCGTATGCACGCATCCGGTGATAGAAATGCTATCGGTCGTAATCTAGTAGACACAAAGAAACTCCATGACATGATAGATGCGGGAACTGATATAATTTTGTTACCAGCACCAGCAACTGTACCTGGCCTTTCTAGAGAAAGCATTAGTGATTTAATACATGAATGTCACAAAAAAAATAAATTGGTTATGACCACTATAGGAACATCTCAAGAAGGAGCTGATACCGATACAATTAAGGCTATTGCACTTATGTCAAAAGAGGCAGGCAGTGATCTTCACCATATAGGAGATTGTGGTTATGGACCAGGAATCGCTGTACCTGAAAATATTATGAACTATAGCATTGTTATTAAAGGTAGAAGACACACTTACAGAAGGATGGCTGGTTCGATAAACAGATAGATCGTAGTTTTTCCCTTCGTAATATGGTAAAATTACTCGTGTAAACTGAAATTTTGACATAATATTTGTCTTATATAAATTTACTGATCTATTTGATGAACATTTTAGATTTGTAATATAGAGGAGGATTTATGAACATACAGATATTTGGAAAGAAAAAGTGCTTTGATACAAAGAAAGCTGAACGATATTTTAAAGAAAGACGTATAAAATTTCAAAAAATAGATATGGTTTCAAAAGGAATGAGTTTAGGAGAGTTAAAGTCGGTTGTTCAAGCTATTGGATTAGATAATTTGGTTAATGAAAATCATCCAGCATATCATGATAGTCTCTATCCCTATACCAGTGAGTATGATAAAAAAATCGAGATACTCACTGAATATCCAGAAATCATAAAAACACCTATTGTGCGAAATGGGAAAAAGGCGACGTTAGGTTTTCAACCTGATGAGTGGGAACAATGGTCTTAAACATCCCTCTAGCATTTCAACTATGATGACTCTACAAAATAAAAAAATCAGAGGTATTCTGAAAAAGTTAGTAAATAACTTAATTGCATACACCAATTAGTGATTATTTACAGTACATAAGACATTGGAAAAACTAGACTTTTCTTTAACATATATTGAGAATTCTAGGTTTAAGGTATGAAACACAATATATTGTGTGGTAATTATACAAACCACCCTTTATGTTGTGTTTTTTCTTTACTTCTTTTCATCGCAGTGTTACGATAGATTTAGCTCATTATTTAGGGGAGGAAATAATGTCATTTGCAAGTACTTATAGAAAAAATTATATTAATAAAGGAGAGTTTTGTAACATGTCAATTGTTGTAGACGGAATTATCGGGGCTGGTAAAACCACCGTTGCTAAAATGGTATCTGAACATCTTGATATACCAATGTTCGAAGAATTAAAAAATGATGATCTTGAAAACACTCTAGAACATAGAATGTTAAATAAATTTTACGATAACCAAAGTAGATGGAGCGCAATCATCCAAGTCATGTTCTTAAATGAAAGATTTCGCGATCTAAAAAGTATTGAAAAAGACAATCAATTTGCTATTATGGATAGATCAATCTATGGTGATGAGATTTTCGCTAAAACAATCAACAAACGTGGTAATATGACAGATGATGAATTAACCATCTATCAAGAGCTTTTACATAACATGTTAGAACATATTAATCCACCAAAACTTTTAATTTACTTAGATGTATCTATTGATACAGCAATGGAAAGAATTAAACAACGTTCAAGAGGATCTGAAGCAGATACAATTCCTGAAGATTACATGATAGATTTAAGAGATACATACGAGGAATGGTATGACAAATTCAATCTTTGTCCTAAAATTCGTATAGATTTAAACGAAAGTGCAGTTGACGAAGATGGAGAAATAATTCCTAGAGTACAAGAGAAAATTCTTAAAGCTGTTTGTCAAGCTTACGAGCAATGTAATCAAATGGTATCATAATTAATACAAGCCATCGCTATGAGCGGTGGCTATTCTTATATGCAAAACCAGCTATAAATGCTGTTTTATTAAATTTTTTTATAAGTTCATACTCAATATCATTCTTATCTAGAGACTTTAAGAAATCTCTATTTAGGTGACAATTACTAGCTAGCTTTTTCCACAAAGGTGTTATTCTATCTGAAAGCAAATCTAAAGGTTTTACCTCAGGACGAACGTGTTCAATAAACAAAATTTGTCCTTTAGGTTTTAGTATTCTTATCAATTCATGTAATCCTTTATCTACATCCTCTACAGAACAAAACACTAAGGTAATTACAATCGTATCAAAACTTTCATCCATGAAATCTAGTGAGTGAATATCGCCAATAGCAAATTCTATTTTATTACTTAATTTCTCTTTCAGTACAGGAGACTCTTTTATATCTGTCAACATAATTGATTCAATGTTATCATACTTATAGTACGCCAAATTGACACCTGTTCCAACGCCAATTTCAAGCACTCTTCCATATGCTCTACATAGCAATTCTCTACGAACAGAACCTAAGTCGCCTTTTTCAAACAAACTCATAAACACATCATAAAGATTCATTGATTTTATTTTTATTCCTTTTCTTGTCTTGATACATATTTGCATCTGCGGATTTAAATAACTCCTTGTACAATTTACCATCAATCGGAAATTTAGATATTCCATAACTAAATCCTAGTTTTAGTCCTACAAAAACAGTATTGATATCTTCAGAAAAACGAACTCTCATTTCTTCAATATCCTTTTCAAGAGTTTTACATTTGCTTATACAAGCAAACTCATCGCCCCCAATTCTACCAATTAAATCTGAGGCAAAGTATTCTTTTAGATACCTACTCAAAATATCAATATAGCGATCCCCTGAAGTATGCCCTAAAATATCGTTCACTGATTTTAGATTGTCTAAATCAAAAATCACTAACTGAAAATTATCATTATCTTTCTCAGCTCTTGCTATTTCACTTTCAAATACTGAATCAAAATATGCACGGTTCATCAAACCAGTTAGTCCATCATATCGAGATAAATTCAGAGTGTCTTGATATAATTTATAGAACTGTAAAATAAAGATCATTTCTTGTCTTACATATTCAGATAAAATCTGATCCTCTTTTTTAAATGCACCTTTTTCATTTGAGAAGTACATAAAAAACCATATGCTATCATCTCTTTCTTTAACAGGTATTAACATCATTGATTTTGCAGGATTCATCATTAGAAAGTCTTTGCCAGGATCATCATCATCATAATCATCTAAATGTAAGTCGTTAAAGATACCTACTTCGTCAAAACGTTTAATCATTATTGATAGTGCGGTCTTTTCAAATTGAATAGAAGGTACCAATCCTTCATCAATAATGTTAAGAGAGTTGAATAAACTAACTGTGCTTTGATCTTTTAAATGTAACAATACTGCAGAATCAATATTGGAAAAAGCATTAATAAAACGTTCCAATACTGCATTTAGGAATAACCTCTCATCGTTAAATAGATGTACTTCTCGACTTAACTTTAATAGGATATCCTTAGCTTCATAAAGCTTTTCTAACTTTTGTTGATATTGTCTTTGATCTGTTATATCTTGCATAACACCAACAAGTCCTCTTACATCTCCCTTTTCATTCAAATGTACTGTTTTATTAAATACAACATCGTGAGAACTCCCATCACTATATTTAACAGTGGTTTCATAAACTTGAGTTCCTTTATTATGCATCAGGTCTTCATCAGCTTTATGATAAATATCTGCTAGATGTTTAGGCGATACCTCATACACACTCTTGTCCATAATCTCATCATAACTCAATCCCAAAAACTCCTCAAATGCTTTATTAAAGTACTTATACTTTCCTTCTCTATTCTTGTAAAATATAGGATATGAAATAATACTTAAGATAGAATCTTTAAAATCAAGATGCTTTTCCATCTCTTTTTCTCTTGCAACATCTTTACTTACATCCATCATTAAACCGGATAATTTTACTATTTTCTCATTCGCATATTCAGGATGACTATAAACTTTAACCCACTTTTCATTTTTACTTGATGAGTTCACACGATAGATACCATTTGTAATACTGCCTTCCTCTACAGCTCTTGAGAGCGCATCTTCAAAAGATTTTATCGATTCATTATGAATGACGAAATCCAGTATAAAAGACATCGTACAATCATAATTAGAAATCCCAAGTAGTTCTAAACACTTATTATCTAAATATACTTCTTTACTCTCTATGTCCCATTCCCATAGTCCAATGGATGCTATATTTAAAGCATACTCTAATTGAGTAATCATCTGCTCTATACTCATACTACTTTTAATCATCTTTTCACCGCCTAACATCTTAGTTAGATATATACCCAAATCTAGATATTATAACAAAATATAAAAAATCTCCAAACCTATAGTCAGATAAAAACAAGACTGTAGACTTTGGAGACAATATACTTAAATGACTTTACTTAAAAACTGCTTTGTTCTAAAATGCTTTGGATCTTTAAATAATACACTTGGATGACCCTCTTCAACAATTTCTCCTTCATCCATGAAAATAACTCGATCTGCGACCTCCTTTGCAAAGCCCATCTCATGCGTGACGATAACAATTGTTACATCACTCATGTTTTTTATTACCTCAAGGACTTCACCAACCATTTCAGGATCTAATGCAGATGTTGGTTCATCAAACAACATCACTTTAGGCGACATTGCTAATGCCCTTGCAATTGCTACACGTTGTTTTTGACCACCAGAAAGCTTGTTTGGATAAGCCATTGCTTTTTCTTTTAATCCCACACTATCCAGTAAGTCATTAGCAATATCCTTAGAAATTTTCTTTTTTAATAACTTTGGCGCTAGAATTACGTTATCAATAACAGATTTGTGAGGAAACAAATTGAAACTCTGAAATACCATTCCAAGCTGTTCTCTATATTCATGAAGACTTTTAAAATCCATCATATTTGTACCCTCAAAAGAAATATCTCCATCGCACGATTCCAATGCATTAATACATCTTAGAAGTGTACTTTTTCCAGAGCCACTCGGTCCAATAATGGCAACTACTTCACCAGCATTTACTTCTAGACTTACCTCTTTAAGGACGTGTAATTTCCCAAAGTGTTTATTTATACCACTTAATTTAATCACTGACTTGTAATCTCCTTTCTAGATACGATACACCTTTAGATAATGTATATGTTAAGATAAAATAAATACCTGCAGCTATTATTAAAGGCTCAAAGGGGCGATATGTTAATCCTCTAATAGTATCCACTTTGTACATGAGATCATGTAATCCAATAACTGATACAATTGCAGATTCCTTAATTAATACAATAAACTCATTTCCAAGTGCAGGCAGTATATTTTTAAATGCTTGGGGTAAAATTACCTCTTTATACGTCATCGTTGTTGTTAGTCCTAGTGCTTTTGAAGCTTCTAATTGACCTTTGTCTACAGCAGCAATACCAGCTCTAATTATCTCAGCTATATACGCTGAACTGTTAATAGTCATAGCCAAGACACCCGCCATAAACATCGGCATCTCTTTGATACTGAAGTAAACCAAATACAACTGAACAAGTAGTGGTGTTCCCCTAATAAAGGCTATATATCCTCCACTTATTTTCTCTAATACTTTTATTTTTGATAGTTTCATCAAACACAATACTGTGCCACCTATTAATCCAAATATTACTGTCAGTAAACTTAGAGAAATTGTATTTAATGTCCCTGTAATAAGAAACTGATAATATTTACTTAAAAAACTGAAATCCATTTATTCTTCCTTTTCTAGTGCCATAGCATCCAATATATATTGATCTAACGTCCCATCTTCTAGAACTTGATTGATAGTTGAGTTCATCGCTTCTAATAATTCAGTCTGATCCTTATCAACAGCTATTGCTACACCACCCTCTGAACCTAAATCTAAGCCATTCAAGGTGATGTTTGAATTTGCATCTGCATATTGCTTCGCCACTACTTCTGCTAATATAATGCCATCTATTTTCTCACTTTGTAACTCCATAATTAAATTCGGTATTTTAGATAACGCTACTTTCTCAGCACCAGTAAACTGTTCATCAAAAATGGATTCCTGTAATGTAGACTTCTGAACACCTACCTTTAAACCAGAAAAACTCTCTACAGATGATAATGAATCTTTCTTTTCACTAAGAACCAACATAGTTTGGTTGGTATCGTAATATATATTTGTAAAATCTACTGATTCTTTACGTTCTTCTGTAGGATTCATTCCAGCAGCTATAAAATCAATTTTTCCTGCTTTCAATGCTGGCAGCAAACCATCAAAATTCATATCAATTACTTCTAAATCAACATCTAGATCCTCAGCTATTTTTTCAGCTAGCTTTATATCAAAACCTACAATTGTATCCTCTCCATTAATAACTTTATGAAACTCATATGGTGGATAATCTGCACTGGTTCCAACAACAATCGTACCTTTACTTTTGATACTTTCATAACTATTTTCTTCATTACCTAACACTGTACATCCTGCTAACAGAATAACTAAAACTAATAATAATACCTTTTTCATCTTCTTCTCCTTTTACATACTTATTCATTTTGTTAGTTTTTTATGCATTAATGACAACAAAAAAACTCCCATCCCAAAGGGACGAAAGTCATATTCCGCGGTACCACCCAAATTAACATAAGTTCACTTATCGGTACGGAGATTAACTCGATACCTATCCTACATAACGGTCGGAAGCCGCATAGCTCTCAGTTTGCACAGTCGGGCTATGAACTCAAAGAAGCTCTCAATACGGTTGTTTTATTATCGAACTCACACCAACTTCGACTCGCTGAAATCCACTTCCATATATTTTCTTCTTATCACTGTCTTTGCATAAATATTTAATATGTAAGTTATGATACACGAATAATAATTGAATGTCAACAGAGATTTATTGTTTGTTAAAAGTTTTATGTAATGTATGCAAAAAGTCCAAATTTTCCTCAGTTTCATAGCCATCAACAGTCAATTCTTGTTTTCCTGTTAAACCATCTACAGCACCAAGTGAAGTAATACATTTCATTGCCTTCAGTTCATCTTCTGTTGAGTGAAGTAACATTTTACCAGAAGCATTAGACAACATTGCTATAAGAACATAACATCCCCAGTTTGATACTCCTGAAACCAATAAATCATCTGCGATCAATTTAGCACATATTTTATCTCCATTTGGTATATGTTGAGTTATATAATCATACTCTTTACCAAATCCAACTTCATTTCCACCATCGCCCAAAGCTATAAAGGGAGTGTTTTTCTCAAGATAAGACTCTATCATAGTATCCGTATCAATAACCAAATCGGATATATCTTCACCCTTCATATTATGATATCTACCATCGTGATTTTTCCCTGGTCGTTCTATCGAAAAAATACAATCCGTTTGACTCACTTGTGTATCCATAGTTACTTGTGCCTTTAAATTGAACAGATCCTTCAATCCAATTAATTGCTTGACTGTGAACTCATCTGTAACCACCTTCACTGACTTACCTAATTTTTCTAAAGCATTTGCCAAAAACATTGTTCCTAAAGGACCATCTGTTTCACCCGTCATTGAACTTCTTATGCAGAATCCAGTCACAAGTGTTATATGATTGTATGTCAAAAGCTTTGAAGAGACTTCTTTAAGTTGATTCTTATATACCAATCCACTAACACCTCTATAGTAAGTCTTTCTAAGCATCATACCATTCAAGAATTCCTCAACATCAAACTTTTTTATATTTTCTACCAAAGTGTTCGTCACCAACATATGACCTGGTGAATGTGTATAAAAAACATCTTCAATTTGATTCCTCAATATGTTTAATGCAGTAACACCACAGGCCCAAAATACTGGTAATTCACCCTCTAAAATAGCAACAGAATCACCATAATCAGGTATATAAATATTCTCAATTCCTATCGCCTTTGGATTCCCAATATGAATCGGGATACCATGAGTTTTAGAGTAATTTGATGTAATTGAAATAACATCATCAATATCTTTTTCTTTAATTGGTCGCATACTAACAACCATATTACCTGAAAAAAGGCGAGTTGCCTTGCAAGAAATATTTGTATTATACATAGCAACATTTTTCTTTTCTTCAATATGTCTAAGATCAATACCAGAGTCAATCAGTCCTTTTTCAAAAGTAAAACTACATCCAAGAGTAAATGCTACATAGTCCTCTAAGCATTCATCTAACAAATCAAAAGACTCTTTCACCTTAGTACCCTCTCTAAAGTGTTGGTACATTGGAATGTCTCTTTTAATTTCAATTGTAGAATCACTTAACATTAAGTCAGCATCGCTTCTTTCAATCAAAGGACATGCCTTCTTATTCTGATTACAGAACAATTCAAACTCATCAGCATAAGATTGTGGTATTATGGCAACATTTACTTGTAGATATTCTCCCATGACACCTGCTGTCGGTTTTGTATATTTGTTTAATCTTATTTCTTCTCTAATCATATTGGCCCCCTAAAAAAATGATAACATAAAAAACGCCTCTGTTATCACAGAGACGTTAATTTTATTTATTCATGCAACACTTTTTATATTTCTTACCACTGCCACACGGACATGGGTCATTTCTACCAATTTTATCACCTTTAACAATAGGCATCTGCTTCTGATGTTTACTTAGTTCCATAGGAGCATGACCTTTTAATTCCCAGTGAGGTATTTCATTGTTTATCGTAATGGTAGCATCAGCAAATTCCTTGATACCTTCCATCTTAGCTTCTTCTTCTTTTTGAGAGAAGAGTTGAATATAATCTGATACACCGTGATTATATGCTAACATAACCAACAACTCATCTATTTGATCAACTGCATTTTTATGTGGAAAATGCTCTTTTAGTACTGAATCCATCTTTTTATAAGCATCAGCCCATAGTGTATTACCGTTTTGAATATACTTTTGAAGCAATTGATGTTCAATAGTTTTGTATGAGATTTCATCTTTACCATTTATATCAGAAAGTACTTTCTCATACTCTCCAAGTCTATAATAGTGAAGGATTCCGTCACTTAGAATTGTATTTTTTGTTCTCATTGCAGTATATGCCACTGAGGACTGAATAATTTCTTTTTCAATTGTTTGTTCATTGAAGTTAAATAAACTCTCTACAAACGCTTCTTCAGTTAATACACCATACAGATCAATGCATAACTCCATATAATCTTTAATAATGGTATTAAAGGTTAAGTTTTCATGATATACATTATAAAACTTAATAAACTCTTGAGCAATTTCGTTTGGCATAACAACTTGCATATCACCATCTAAATTGCCTTCTAATACAAGCCCTAAAGATGTTAGTTCATTTGCCGCAACCGGATATCTCGAAAAAGTATTTTCACCCTTTAAAAGACCATTTATTATCGCGTAGTGATCTAAATTGAAATAACAAAATCTTTCTTCTAAACTATTCATTACAAAATCATGTAAAGCCACTGTTAGTTCTTCCTTTTTATACTTAGAAAGCCCCTTCATTCCCCAAAACTTTGCAATTTCCTTTAAATCAGCTGCTGAGTAGCTTTTTAACATTTCTTTATAGCCTTGATCAACAACGATTTTTCTTTTCATCAATTTCTTATCTGACATAATTTCTCCATTACATTCAAAAAGGAATCTCAATAGATTCCTATGCTGATATTTTCTTTATTTTACCAAGAACATCATCCGGCTTAAAAGGCTTAACTATAAAGTCCTTTGCACCACTCTTTACAGATTCAAGAATGATTTTATCTTGACCCATAGCCGAAACCATACATACCTTTGCATTTGCATCTATCTTTAAAATTTCCTGTAAAGCTACAATACCGTCCATCTCTGGCATCGTAATATCCATTGTTACAATATCAGGTTGGTGTTTCTTAAATTCTTCTATTGCCTCTACACCATTAGAAGCTTCAACAACTTCATATCCTTCTGGTGTCAAAATGTTCTTTAACACAACTCTCATAAAAGCTGCATCATCGACAATTAATATCTTTCCCATAGCATCCTCCATATTAAGCAATACGAAAGTTTTCGGTAGCCTGACTATCATAGTTACCCTTAGACTCATAGCTTTGCGTCTTTGTTTTTCAACAAATTTGCCTTTTCGTATGCATATTCAATTACCTCATACATAATACTATCGAACCTAGAAAATGTCAAACCTTTAATCCAGATAGTTCATTTTCTTGTTCATACCACCATCAATAACCATGTTATGTCCGTTAATGAAGTCGTTCTCTTCATCAGCTAAAAACAAACATACATTAACAATATCTTTTGGCTTACCTACACGTCTAGATGGATGCTGTGCATGATCATCTTCAGTTAATAAATGATAGTCATCGCATTGTATCCAACCTGGACTTACTGCATTAACAGTAATTGGTGAGTCTGATAATGAAACTGCCAATGAATTTGTCAGAGATATTAAAGCGCCTTTTGCAGCTCCATAAATGGCCCAATCTGGTTCGTTTTGAAGTGCTCTAGTTGAAGCCATATTAATGATTCTACCATAATCACCTTTGTGATATCTTACAAATTCTCTAGCACATAAGTAGCTACCTTTAAAACTAACATCTACAATATTATCAAATTCTTCTAAACTTGTCTCTTTTATATCCATCTGAAATGAAGTTACAGCTGCATTATTAATTAGAACATGAATTGTTCCATACTCGTCAATTATATCAGCTATTGCTGACTTTACATTTTTAGGTTTTCTTAAATCTACTTTCATAAATTTAATATCTTTAGGTAACTGCTTATGGTTTATATAATCAAAAGCAATTACTTTATAACCTGCATTATGAAATCCAACTGACAAGTGATAGCCAATACCACCTGTTGCTCCCGTGATCAAACAAATTTTATCCATTTTCTCGCCTCCAAGATTTATTATACGCTTCGAAGAGTATTTTTTCTAGAAGTAAATTTAAAACTGTATCATAGAGAACTATGATACAGTTTTATTATTATAGTAATGATTGAACCTTTGTCAATACATCATCTGCTGAAATCACTTCTTTATCTCCACCACTTCTTAGTTTAAACTCTACAAGTGACTCACTAGCATCTCTACCTACATTAACACGTAAAGGGATACCAATTAATTCAGCATCAGCAAATTTAACGCCTGCACGTTCTCTTCTATCATCAAGGATTACTTTGATACCTGAAGCCTTTAAAGTTTCATATAACTTAAGACCTAAAGCTTGTTGCTCTTCTTTTTTACTATTCACAACTGTAATAATTACATGGAATGGTGCTACTGATAATGGCCAAACGATACCATGTTCGTCATGATGTTGTTCGATTATAGCAGCAAGTGTTCTAGATACACCGACACCATGAGAACCCATAACAATAAGTTGCTCTTTTCCGTTTTCATCTAAGAATGTAGCATTTAAAGCTTTTGAATACTTTGTTCCAAGTTGGAAAATGTTTCCGACTTCATTACCACGTTCCACTGACATCTTTTCTCCACATTTAGGACATAAATCGCCTGCTTTTGCCATAACCAAATCGCCTACTACCTCTCCGCCAAAGTCTGTATCAAAGTTTGCATTCATAAGGTGATAATCTGTTTCATTGGCACCAATAATTGAATTTTTCATCATTGGAATTCTTTCATCAATTAATATTCTAACATTTTCCTTAAGGCCAATTGGACCAGCAAATCCAACTTCAGCTGAAGTCACATCTTTTACTACCTCTGGAGCTGCAATTTCTAATTCATGACCCAATACATTCAATTGATTTAAAAGTTTTACTTCATTAAGCTCTCTATCACCAGGAATTAAAACTGCAACAGTTTCTTCACCTGCGGAATAAAGCAAAGTTTTAATGAAATTGCTTTTTGGAACATTAAAGAATTTCTCAAGTTCATCAATTGTCTTTACGTCAGGTGTATGAACTTTTTCAATAGCTTTAGGCGTCTCGTCCGACTCAATCTTGTAACTACAAGCTGCTTTTTCATCTGTAGCAGCGTAATCACATGAATTACAGAATACAATTTCTGTTTCTCCAACATCACTTAATGCAATAAATTCATGAGAATCACTACCACCCATAGCACCAGAATCACCTTCTACTACTTTGAAATCTAAATTACATCTGTTAAAAATGTTTTCATAAGCGCCCCACATATCAAAGTAAGACTTTCTCATCCCATCTTCATCTCTATCAAAAGTATAAGCATCTTTCATAGTAAACTCACGACCTCTCATTAAGCCAAATCTAGGTCTTTTTTCGTCTCTATATTTAGTCTGAATTTGATACAAACTTAAAGGTAATTGCTTATAAGATTTTAACTCATGACGAATCAGATTTGTAAATACTTCTTCATGCGTTGGTCCTAAACAGAATTCTCTATTATGACGATCATGTAGTCTGAACATTTCTGGGCCAAAATCATCCCATCTACCAGTCTCTTTCCATAATTCAGAAGGACAAAGAGCTGACATCAAACACTCCTGTGAATCAATAGCATCCATTTCTTCACGTACAATCGTTTCAATGTTTTTTAGTACTTTTACCGCTAACGGTAAGTAAGTATAAACACCTGAAGCAAGTTTTCTAATCATTCCTGCTCTTAATAACAACTGATGACTGATCAATTCAGCTTCTGCTGGTACCTCTTTTAATGTCGGTACATAATACTTTGACATTTTCATAATCATACTCTCCTTTTATATCATTTTTAATTTTTTATAATAAAAAAACTCCATCCCTAAAAAGGGACGAAGTTATCCGCGTTACCACCCTAAGTTACGTCAATGACGTCACTCGATATTTTAACGGTATTACCGTTCAGATATACTAAATTTCCACCTGAAAGCTCATAGACTGGTTCAATATAAAGCGGAACGAGTATTCACACCAACCATACTCTCTCTTAGATCTTTTATATCTACTATTTCTATTCATCGCTGATATATAATTCTTTTCATATCATAATCCATTTAAAGACACTAGTCAAGTCAAAAGCTCAAATTGACTAATTTCTATTACAATTCGTCCTATAAAACTGGTATATACACAGATTAAAAGAAAATTGCTAATTAAATCGAGATTTAATTACTTCAAAAGCAAAACGATACAAATCCTTTTGTCTATCTTTTCTAGAAGGATTCTGCAATCTTCGGTAAAACCACTCCATATGAATCGTCTGAATCCATTGAGGAGCCCTTTTTACCTGACCAGTTAATGCATCAAAACCGCCACCAACATCTAATGCAACTTTTACCCCTAAATCATTTCTCCGTGAATCAAACCATTTATGAGACCTAGGAGAGCCCATTCCCATCACAAGTATATCAGCTTTAGATTCTTTTATCATTGAAACAATATCAGCATCATCATTTATATCGAAATAACCATTTCTATATCCTGCAACTTCAATACCTGAGTAGTCTTTATCAATTACCTTTTCAAATGCACTCATTGTCTTTTCATCCGCACCTAAGAAAAACATACGATATTTATTTGCTCTACAATGATTGAGTAATCCTTCTAACAACTCAACTCCAGTAACACGCTGTTTGATTTGCCCTCCAAGGATCTTTGAACCATAAACAATCCCAATGCCATCTGGTGTAATCATACCTGCTCGATCAGCGATAGTTCTTGGTAACTCATCTCTCCTTATCTGCATAACAATTTCAGGATTCGCTGTAATAATATGATAGGGATCATAGTTACCAACCAAAACTTTATCAATTTCCATAATACTATCTTGTAGGTCTAACGTTGTAAATTTTACACTTAATATATCTTCTTGATTCAATGTGTCATCCTTTCATAAATCACTTGCCAAACTATTTGATTCTTTTCATTTATACTATATTCATATATGCCATAACCCGTTGCATGTCCATCTTCAAAATATCCTATCGCTAAAGAATTACTCAACACTCTAACATCAGTGAAGTACATATCCCAAGGACTATCTTCATATAACTTAATAGTATCTTTGTTTGAAAGCAAATCTGTTTCTAATATCGTTGTCGCATCTTTACCTAACGGACTTGATATACGATCATAGTAATCAAATACTTCATAATGAGATAAGTTATCTTCAAGTATTTGTGTTTTACTTTCTAACTCATCATATAATAATTTATGACTATTTAAAATACTATCATAAATTTTTATGTTGTCACTTAACTCATCATTTAGTTCTACTGATCTCAATAACTCCTTTTCTAAGGAATTAATCAAAGTACTCTGGATTCCAATCACCTGATTTGTTGACGATATCTTCATGATTAAAGCTATCAAAACCAGTAGCATTACCGATATAGACCCTATAAAATATTTCTTCTTTATCATTTCAACTCCTTATGACATTTTACATTATTAAATATTAGAATATCATATCCAAAGTTACATATTAACTTTCCACTTAAAATTTAAGATCAATTTAACAAAAGCCCGGATAACCGGGCTTAAACTTAGGCGACTTTTTTAGTTTTCTCTTTTAAATCATTAAAATACATTTTAGTTTCATTAGCAACCACTCCACTTAATCCTATGATCGCTATCAAGTTTGGTATGGCCATCAATCCATTAACTATATCAGCAAGAGTCCAAACTAAGTCTAGTTTCAAGAATGGCCCAACTGCTACTAATGCAATAAATATGTACTTATATATTTTAATTCCTTTTACTCCAAATAAGTATTCTGTACAACGTTCACCATAGTAGTTCCATCCTAATATTGTTGTAAAGGCAAAGAATATTAATCCAATCGTAACGACTAACTCACCTATAATAGGGAAAGCTGGCAAGCTTGTTCTAAATGCTTGTGTTGTTGCAGCGGCACCTTCGTATGCTGAATCACTCCATACACCTGATAAAATTAGAGTTACACCAGTCATAGTACATATAATAATTGTATCAAAGAATGTTCCAGTCATTTGTACAAGACCTTGTCGAACACACGAGTTAGTTCTTGCAGCTGCAGCAGCAATCGGTGCAGAACCTAAACCCGATTCATTAGAAAATACACCTCTTGAAACACCCGATTTCAAGGCTAATGCTACAGATGCTCCTAGGAAACCACCTGCTGCTGCAGTTGGTGTAAATGCAGCTTTAAATATTAATGCAAATGTTGCAGGTAATTGAGACGCATTCATAATAAGTATAATTACTGTACATAATACATACGAAACTGCCATAAGCGGTACAACAATTTCAGATACTTTAGATATACTTTTAATACCTCCCAAAGTTACTAGTGCAACAGTAACAGTTAAAACAACACCTGTTACAACAACCGGTACGTTAAAAACTATGTTAACAGCTGATGTTATCGAGTTCACTTGGGCAAATGTACCTATACCGAAAAAGGCAACACCAATACCAAATATCGCAAACATCTTTGCTAAAAACTTATTGTTTAAACCACGTTCAATGTAGTACATCGGTCCACCCGACATTTGACCATTATCATCAACTACTCTATATTTTACAGCTAATAAGGCTTCTGCATATTTAGTTGCCATTCCAAAGAATGCCGCCATCCACATCCAGAACAAAGCTCCAGGACCACCAAGTCGAATAGCAGTTGCTACACCAACTATATTTCCAGTTCCAATGGTTGCAGACAATGCAGTACAAACAGATGCAAAAGCTGATATATCCCCTTTTGCTTTACTTGAAGCCATCTCTGGGTCTTTTGTGAAAAGATACTTTAAAGCTAAAGGTAGTTTAAATACTTGTAATAGTCCAAGTCTAATAGTTAAGTAAATTCCAGTACCAACTAATAGTATTAATAAAGGGGGACCCCATACTAAACCATTAACCTTCTGAAAAAATAAATTTAATTGCTCCATAAAACCTCCTAGATGTAATAACTTTATGACAATACCAAACGCGTTTTACGGTTACATAGTAACGTAATCATGATTGATTGTCAATATTTTAACGAAGTATTTTATGGTATTATTTTAATTGTATTTGTCTTATATTTTGTAACGCTTGCAATCACAAGCATTTGTAATTTTAACTTTTTCAAAAAAACACATCTTTTTAAACAATTTTATAGGAAAACGATTCTTTTTGATATTAAATTAACAATAACTTTCAAAAAAAGAGTAGAAAATCTACTCTACATACTGATTAATAATATCAACAAGCATATCATTTAATTGTTCTACTTCATAATAACCGATCGTAGGTGTAATATGACTATTCCCCACCCCTGAATGATCCGTAAGAAAAATATATTCTCCACCAGTGTCTAAAGCCATAAATCTAAGTAGAAATTCTGTTTCTTTATCTACTCCTGAAGATGCAATCGGAATTATTTTAATGCCCATTTCTGTCGCTTCATCCATCAGAGTATGAATCGCTTCAATATTATCATTTGTATGATGTGGAGGAGCATCTAAAACTAAAAACAGTAATTTTGCTCTGGCACTCTCTCGCCATTTGTGTTTATAAATACCATCATCCAAGGCCTCTACAACAGCTTCCTCATAATCACCACCACCATCAGCTACTTGGTTAGACATTTGCTCGATAACCTTATCAATGTTGGAAGTGAAATCAAATGATCTAACAACATATTTATCACCATGATCTCGATAGTAATTCCCACTCATTCTGATATCAAGTTGATTAGAATTCTCCTTCTTTACACGCTCTATCACATCTTGTAGTTCAACCTTTAAATATTCTAGTTCATCTGACATAGAACCTGTAGTATCCACTACAAACATAATGTCCACATCATTGTTTGTCTTCAAATCTACATCTATTGTTACCTTATAGTCTTCTTCATCTAAATCAAGAATTTCAAACACTTGATTATTGTACTCAATTGTTGCATGATCAATTTTTTTGCTACTATTCATATTAGGATAAATAACTGCTTTCCCCTTGTTATCTGTTATAGCAACTTTTTCATTTTGACCTTGTTCTGATTCTAATATTATTTTCGCACCTACAACTGGTCTTCCATTTGTATCATTTACTTCGAAAGTATACCTGTTAAAGTCTTCAAACTTCCAATGACTTTGCATATTGTACCAATTATTATCTCTTAACACTTCCATAAAATACTCAAAGTTAACATTATCATTCCAGCGCCCTGCAGTTAAAAGACCTGCACCATATTGCTGATTAGTTAAAGTAACTTCAATCGTTCTATCTAATTCAATCGATAATTTTTCTGATTCCACTACAACTTCAGAGACACTCACCTCTATATCACTACTTGCTTCTTCAATCGAATCAGTACTCGCCTCCACAACTATAGACGACGTTTCTTCTGTTGTAGCTTCAACAGAATCAAATGCATCATCATGTGTATTCATATTTGATCCACATCCTACCAATAACAAGCCTATCATAAGCAAACCTAATAATCTTTTCATATCAATTCCTCCCCTTATATAACTATAAGACGGAATTATCAGAAAATAGTTCCAAAAAAATAACCGCCCAGCGGTTATTCATCAATTCTTCTTAATAATTCTTCAGCTTGAGTTTGTGGTTTTGTAATGTATTCAAGATTATAAGTACCACCAAGAATAATAGTTCCATCAGGTCTTGTGATATCATAATTTACAGTAGAAACGATAGAGTCTTTAGGGATAAAAACCATTTTATCATTTAAAAGTAATAAAGAATAATCTTTAATGAATTTTACGCTCCCGTCTGAAAACGTTCGAATGACCTTAGTACTTTGTTGAATAATTTCAGATTGATGTTCTGGAATATCACACAGTGCAGGCACCATATAGATTTGATCAGCAACTGGTATCGAGTAACTGTATGGCTCTAGTCGTGTTCTTCTCACTTGAATCTCTGTATTCTTACAATATGCTGTCGCAAGCATATTTGAATCAAGACATATTTCAACTTCAATATGTGCATCATCAATTGCAGTCGGTACAGTTCCCGGTAAAAATAACTCCGAATATACCTGTGAGCCTGCTGGATCTCTAGATGACAATCCCGATGGTCTTTTCCCTGAAACACGATCAACATTCGCCCTTACAAGTCCATCCGGCACCTCAAAATCCTTATCTGCAAGTCCCTCATGAATTCTTTTCATCACAAGTTGCCAAAATTCGGCAGCAGCTCCTGAACCTTGATCCATTTTCAACCTAATATCATTTCCGAACCAAACAGCAGCAGTATAATACGGAGAATACCCTATAAATAATGCATCTCTTTTGTCTGAGGTAGTACCTGTCTTACCTGCAATTGGTATCCCCTCATTGTTGGGTCTTATTTGCGCTTTACGAGCATATCCTCTTGTAACAGCAGTACGCATCATATCTTGAATTATAAAAGCAACTTGCTTTTCTAGCACCCTCTTATACTCTGGTGTATTATCAATGATTACACGTCCATTTAAATCAGTCACCTTTGTGAATGAAATAGGTTTTATGTATACACCTTGATTCGCATAAGTGGCATAAGCAGCAGTCATTTCAATCGGACTTATACCATACGTCATACCACCCAATGCCATAGCAGCAAGATTAACATCTGATCCGTCTTCTTCCTGAATCGTTGTAACACCCAATTTTTTCAACTGCTCAATGATGTTTTTAACACCAACTTTATTAGCCAGTTTTGCAGTTATGACATTTAGAGAATCCTCGACTCCTTGCCTTAAGTTTTTCCTACCTCTGTATTTATAGGAACTGTCCTCATACCAATTAATTGGCCATCGCTTAGATGGTTCATCTTTGTTTAAATATGTTGGTAAGTCATCAATCACACTAGCTGCAGTCCATTCTCTAGATTCTATGGCAACTGTATATGGACCAATCGGTTTAATAGAAGAACCTGGTTGATGCGGAACAAGCGCTCTATTGTATATATTTTCACCATATGATTTTCTACCACCTACTACAGCTTTGATTTCACCCGTATGATGATCCATTACCACAAAAGAGGATTGTGGTTGTATTTCCCCTCTCCAATTGATTATGAAATTTCTTTCATCTATCAGCATGGTTCCATCTTCATCTTGTATAAAAAAATCAGGATATTCTTTAAAGAAAGCTTTATCAATTATTAGGTTCCCATCAACTTTTTCTTTATAATCGTCATCTATGAGTAGATCACTACCATCATAGATATACAAACCAGAAATTGCTGTAAAATGCTTCTTATCGATATATCTTGGGATTTCACTAAACTCATCGTAAGTGAATAGACTTTTTACTACAACCTGAACCCTATCACTTTGTTGATAAAACTCAAGATATTTATTTTTAAGCAAAACAAGATTATCCCACTCATCAAAATAGTAAGCATCAGTAGGAATCATCAATTGATTGTCTTCATTGATCACATTATCAAACTTGTACATTAAAACTTTTTTTGTCTCATCATTAACTATATTTTTGTTTTCATCAAACATCGCTACCACTTGAGGGAATAAAGCGTCATTCGTTAAATAACCCAATTCGTTAAAAGCTTTCTTAATAATCAAAATTTCATCATGTTCTTGAAATCTATAATAGCTATCTTTTGTAATTGAAATTGGATTTAACTCGTTGAGTTTAGCCAGTGTTTGTTCCCCTAAAATTCCATCTACTGTTAAGTCGTTTTGCCTCTGAAAATTCTTAACTGCAACATATAGATTTTCGTCATAAACATTGTCTAAAATAACTTCATTATAAACATCTTCTAACATTTGTTGCATCTCAAAATCAATAGTCGAGTAAATGATATATCCTCTACTATATATTAAATTCGTAGCTGCTTGATAAGTAATTGCTTCCTTTTCTGCAATAGCAGCGATGACATCGTCTTTAACCATATCTCCAAAATATGAAGTGATTTCATTTGTCTTATCAACAGTAGGATTTAAGTACTTTGAAATGTCCTCCTCAAATGCATAGTCATATATTTCTTTAGTAATCATCTCGTTATTATACATCTGCTGAATAACTGCATTATAGCGTTCTTGTGCGACAGGATTAAACACTAATGTGTAGACTTGATCACTCTCATCAATTATGATGTGATCGAGGGTTACATCCTCTTTAAGAATTCGCTTTAAGGGCGAAAATCTACTTGGTGCTTTTGGAATACCTGCTATAATTGCAGATTCTATTAAATCTAAATCTTTGGCATCTTTTGAAAAGTACATCTGAGCTGCAGATGCAACGCCATTTGTTTGCATCCCTAAGTTTATCTTATTAAGGTAAGCTTCAATTATTTGCTCCTTGGTTAAGGTTCGTTCTAGCAAAATAGCATAGTATGCTTCTTTCACTTTTCTTTCGATAGCTCGCTCATTTGTCAAATATATATTTTTAGCTAATTGTTGCGTAATTGTAGATGTTCCCTTAATATCAGTACTATTTTTATACGACTCAACAACTGCACCAACCAATCGAATATAATTAAATCCTTTGTGATCAAAGAAAGTTTTGTCTTCTATTGCAACAATAGCATTTATCATGTCACTGCCTATATCATCAAAAGCAATGTTCTTCCTAATACCAGAATCACCGTACAGCGTTTCAAGTAATCTCCCATTTTGATCTACTATAATCGAATTTTCTGTTAATCCCTCTTGAATTGTATAAGGATCAATTTCCGGAATGTCGTATACAATATCTAATAAGTACGAGCAGAGGATGACAGTAGCTATCATCATAACCAATATAATAATTAAAAAACTCTCTTTTAAGAAAGTTAAAATACCATGTAAAAAAGCTCCAACAGTATGAATAAATCCATGTTTTTTCTCAGGTTTATTTTCCTGAGGCGGATTGATATTCTCTATTTTTATCTTATGATTCATACAATCGCCTCCTTGTTAATTTATTACCCAAAATAATACAAATGATTCATCCTTTCATCCCAATCATATAGTTTTATAGTAAATATACTTAAAGAACACTTAGGAGGCAGCCAAACTGATTATTTGACCTTCAGTATTGTCCTAGAAAAAGAACAGAACATATTCAATTGATAGAACAAACTTATACATGATATATTTTATAATGGCATAATTAATGATTTTAAAAAAATAAAGCAATCAGGAAATCCTGATTGCCTATCTTATATTTTAAAATTAGCCGTCATATCAGATAACTGAACCGCTATGTTGTTTAGAGAATCAACCTGTTCTTTGATTTTAACAATCATAGATTCCTGTTCATGAAGGCTTGCTGATATTTCCTCAGATGACGAAGCACTAGTTTCAATAACAAAAGAAACTGATTCTAAAGATTTAAGAGTCTTGTCTTTAGATGCTTTTATAAAAGTGAAATTGTCTTGTAACTGATTGACTTTCTCAAATGTTGTATTAACCTCCGATGCAATACTTAACAATGCCGTTTGAACCGTCTGTAGCTTCTCATCTGCATCTGTTAATGCATTTGTAGAAACATCCATTCCATTCTTCATTTTACTAATATCTCCAACAATACCTGATGTGATATTACGAATGTTCGTCGTTGAATCTGATGTTTGTTCTGCTAGTTTTCTAATTTCATCGGCTACAACTGCAAAACCACGACCATGTTCACCAGCTCTTGCTGCTTCTATTGATGCATTTAATGCAAGTAGATTCGTTTGTTCAGCAATGCTTTGTATTACGATCAGTATTTCATCTATTTCATGAGAGCTCCCTAGAAGTTCAGTAACTGTATTATTCAAAGTCTTTATGGTTAACAAACTATTATTAAAACTCAAAGTCATCTGCTCAAGTTCTGATTCAGACCTCTCATAACTAGACTGAATATTTTGTGTGCCAGTATAGATTTCTGATGATTTATCAATACTTTCATCTATATAATCAGCAAGTTCTCCCATCACACCAACACTGTTGTTTACCTCTAAAGATTGCTCTTGTATACCCTGTGTAAATTGTTCAAAACCCTCATTGATTTCTTCGATACTTCTTAGATTACTTTCAGACGCATTTAACACCTCTCTAGAGTTCGAACTTACTGTATCAGTAGCATCAATAAGCGTTCTAAAGACATTATGCATAGTCGTAGTAAGTCGAACGATAGCACGTGACAATTTGCCTGTTTCATCCCTCTTCTCTAAGGATTTTTCATTAACCAGTTGTTTTTCTCTAAAATCATTTTCACTCATATCCTCAATTATACCAGTCATTTCATTAAGCGGATTAATGATACTCCTCTTAAAATTAATGAGTACTGCTACAACGAGTAAAATTATAACAGTCAACAAAACAAAATTAGTCACTACAGACTGAATAATTTCCTTGTTTATAGGTTCTTTATCATATATTACCTTAAATAAACCTATAACAGATTCACCCGTAGGTTCATAGACTGGAATATAGTGAGCAATTTCATTGGTAGATTTGTAAATGAAATCCTCACCTTTTAGTGCTCTCAAAATAAGTGTTTCATCTTCCTCATTACTAATAAGGTGCTCACCCTCTATATCAGTTGAATAAAGAAGTCTTTCTCTATCAAATAAATCAAGTCTCTCATGAGACAAATTCTTGTATACCTCAAAAAACTCATCTGATAGCCCAACTTGAAGCGAGCCAATTATAACATTATTTTTTTCAATTGGCGCAAATGCACGAATGGCAATACCACTTGATCCAGTTTCTGTACCCGCAATAACCTCACCATTTAAGGCTGCTTGTATTGTCTTTTTATCACTTTTGTTATCTCCAAATTTATCTGGTTCGTGACCTCTAAAAAAGACAACGCCATCCTTATCGCCAACTTCAAAAACAGATAGGCCTAATTCCTTTTTATAAGCTTCAAATACCGGAGAGACTTCTGCTTCCATTTCATTAATATTTCTTGACGCCAACGATTCAATGATACCCTCATCAATTGAAAAAACAGCAGCAATACTTCTCACTTCTTGTTCTTTAGTTTCAATTAGTTGCTTTAATAATCTTGACGATACTTCTATTTCCTCATCAGCGAGTTGTAGTTGATTAACTAAGTTCATAACAGATATTGTAATCAAAGCTGCTGAAACCAGAAGAAGTACGACCAAGAATGCCAGTGTAATTTTACTTGAAATACTTTTCATTTTTTCACGTATAATTAAAAGTATAAAAGTAATACTTCTAATTAAGCTCCTTTCATTCAAATTTATAAGCCTTTTGAGGATATAGATAAGTTAGCACTGTGTATTTGCTTCTATATTTCTTATAACTTTGACTACTCAAGGAGACTAAAACCACAGCACTAGCTTTTCACCTCATTTTATGCATACCCGAATCAAATCAAACTCACACACAAAAAGTAAAATTGTGAATTTAACTACTCAAAAGTCTTAGGACAGTATTTTAACAAAAAAACTGAGGTTTCCCTCAGTTTATACCCATTTTTCATTTGGAATGTGACTTTTTAAAAATGATGTAAAATGCTCTGAATCTATTTTACTCATAAAAGATAAGTTAACGATTAGTTCTTTACCATCCTTAGTTAAGATTCTTACCTTTTGACCTAAAATCGTTATAATTCTCACACCTTCAATTCTGACTGACATGAGTTTTCTAAAAATGCCTCTATATAAATACAATGTTCTATCATCATACTTTAAGTACATAAATCTGTGGTAGTTTAAATATATTAGGCTTAGAGTTCCAAATAAGAATGCTGTTACTATATCAAACAAACTAATCTTATCAATAAAGAATAATGCTGTAATAGCTGTTAGAACTAAAAAAATCACACCTGTAACAAAATGTTCTTTTAACTTTCTAAAGTATATAGACATATTTACTCCTTTTCTAATACATGGTCTGGTGTAATTGCACCCAGTGAAATGACCATTTTTAACGCCTCTTCAACAGAAATATCAAGAATCTTGCATTCATCAGATCTTAAATAAATCAAGAAACCATTCGTCGGATTCGGTGTTGTTGGAATAAATACACCCAACATATTTTCTCCACCAATTTCAACATTCTCTTTAGTTACAAACCCAACGCTATAGCTCCCAGCACATGGATAAGTCACTAGAACAACTTGCTTAAAATTATTGGAATCCTTATTAGAAAAATTATTGGCAAAATCTTTTATTGGTGAATATATGGCTTTAATAATTGGTAATTTTTCTAGTTGAGTTTGAATCCATGTATAAATCTTTTTACCTATGTAATGACTAGTAAAATTACCTACTAAAAAAATAAATAAAACAGTAATCAACAAGCCAAGACCAGGTATTCTAAAACCAATTAAACCAACTAGGTATTTACCAGATAACATATCCAAGAAATCTAAAATTCTAAAAACAATCCAGAGTGTAAGTCCAATTGGTAAAATAATTAATAAACCTTGAATAAATTTATTTCGTATTTTCTTTAAGTAATCCAACGCTACCTCTTTTCTTATTACCATTATATCGTGTAACAGTAGAATTACAATCCTATTTTCAAGCTTTATATACAATTGGAAAACTCACAAACATATCCTCTATTCAATTTCAATTAGACAGCCTTTATTTTTTGCTAAAGCATTTACAACTGCAAATATCATTACCGAAGCTAAGTTTGAGGTCACTTTATCATGATCAAATCTAGGTGATACCTCAGCAATATCAAAACTCATAACCTTTTCAGTTCTAATTAGGTATTTTAACATTTGAAGAACACGTTCAGGATCTAACCCTAAAGTCTGCGGAGCACTTACACCTGGTGCGAATGCTGCAGCAAAAACATCTGAACATATTGTGATGTATAACTTGTCAAATTCACTAACATAATTATCTATTGAATGATAAGGTAACTCTTTAACAATATCCTTGGCAAATATATATTCAGCACCCATTTTTTTAGCATCTTTAAATAACAAGACTGTATTAGATCTCTTTTGAACACCTAAACATAAGTACCCATACTTTCTATTTGACGAAAGACAATCGTCAAATATCTGTCTGAACATTGTTCCAGAACTTCCACCATTGGGATATGGTCTAATATCTAAATGAGCATCAAAATTTACAATTCCTAAACTATCTGTTTTTAAACATTTAGCAAGTCCTGTATAATGACCATATGCAATTTCGTGTCCCCCACCTAAAACTATTGGAAACATATTTAAAGATATAATCTTTTCAACCAGTCCAGCCAAATCAGCTTGCGCATTTTCAAGTGTCATATGTTTAGCTATTAAGTTTCCTGCGTCAAATAATTTTACATCTTCTTTAAATTGACAAGGCAAGTTAGCCAATTCTCTTCTTATACTCTCAGGTCCACTCGAAGCACCAATACGTCCTTTATTTCTTTGTACGCCTTGATCACATGCAAAACCGATAAAACAAATGTTTAACGGTCCTTTTAAAGGAATCTTCATCTCTTCCAAGTCAATGTTTTGAACCCACTGGTGCCATCTAAAAGCTTCATAATTTTCTTCATCATCTATTCTTCCCTGCCAAATTTTTGTAGAAGCAGGAATTAAGTATTTGTATTTCATCGAAACACCTCCGCAGTTAATTTAGCAGAGTAAAGACTATCAAGCGTCAAATTTTTGTCATACTTACATCTATGAATAGAAAAAAGACTGTCATCAACAGTCTTTTTTCTGAAATATGTCTAATTTGTCTCAGTGAGAACTTGTCTCTAATCATATCACCAATTTATTGATTCTCTTTTTCCTCAGTATTAATCTCTAACTGCCTAACAATCATGTAAACAATAAGAAATAATACCATTATCAATAAAATTAGCATTTATCCTCCTACCAAACGCTTGGAATATCTTCATCTCCATCAGTAAGAGTGATAGGTTGTACTCTCCATACACCTGGTATATCTTCATCACCTGCTACAAGTACTACATCATTGTCAGCTACTAAAATACCTTGTAAATCATCTTCACCAGCATAAATATCTATTGATGTGTTTGCTGTAGTAATTAATACAGCTAAAAGCAGAAATACCGATGCTATACCATATAATAGTTTTTTCTTCATACAAACTCCTTTCGATATCTTTAATACTATGATAGAATAATTATCGCAAGTTGTGACCACTTATGGATAAGGGGTAAGTATGAAACTCTATAATTTAATGTCTTTTGGTAAAGAATTACGAGCTATTCGTGAAAATAATCATTTGACTCAATCAAAAGTTAGTAAGATTCTAGGTATCAGTGAAGATACATTAAGAAGACTAGAAAATGGCAAAAGTATACCGAAACTTGAAACTCTAGATTACCTTTCTGTTGTATATAAAACAGATATACATACGGTTCTCGCTAAATCTCGACTCACTTATAGCTTTGTTTTTAAAAACGATATTCATCTTCTTAACGAAATGATTATCTCAAAAGATTACTCATGTATTGACGAGGCAATCAATAACATTAATATGGTTTTTGAGCAAGAGGAATCTAAACCCTCATATTCATTGATGATTGACAAACTTAAACAATTCAAAAAAACTGCTGAGTTATTCGCAGAATTTGATCTTCAACAGAATGATAATGATTTATTACTCGACTACTATAATGAGATTATTAAGACATTGTCTATTTCTCTGAACGAGTTTTCAGTAATCAATATTGATAATTATACTTTTGACTATATTGAAATGCGTTTAATGTTATTACTCTGTGAGGTATCCAGACAGCTGTCATGGTTAGAGGACTGTATCATAATACTTGATGCTCTCGAAATAAACATTGCAAGATTTACAGAAATCACAGATGAATTCAATGAAATTCTTATAAAGACTTATTTTCACCAATCTTATGTTTATCATCGACTAGACGATTTTGAGAATATCATCCTCTATGCTGACAAAGGCATAAACTACTCTCTTAAAATTAAGGATTATTCAATTATTCATTTGTTTTTCTTTAGGAAAGCAGCTGCCTTACATTGTCTTAAAAAAACCGAGGAGGCAAATGTCTATTTTAAAAAATGCTTAAGTGCTATCTATATCACAGATAATCAGAAGCTTTTACATCAATTTGAAAACATAATAAAAACCAAGTACAGCTAGTACTTGGTTAGTCAATAATATCATTAATATCAATTGTTAGTGAATCATATATGCTTGAAACAATAGTTTCGCCTGCCATAAAAACTCTAGTTCCTTTCATCAAATAGGATTCAAAGTTATAGACCATTACCATTCGAGTATCTGTATCTATTATCCAGTACTCTTGAACACCTGAATTCATATATAAATCCATCTTTTTTACCATATCTTTTGACCGTGTTTCATTCGTTAAAACTTCAACTACTAATTTTGGTGCAGATATATACACTTCATCCGAAAGCTCTAAATTATCTAAGACAAACAAATCAGGTTGTACATAGCAGAATTCAGCTTTATCTTTTCTTTGAAGCCTTACCTTTAATGGTCCTAAAAAAGATTTTTCAACTTGGCCTTTTAATGCCATATAGAATTCACTCGAAAGTGCAGTTAAACAATTTTGATGCGCTATACTCGGAAGTGTAATATCATACTTTTCACCATCAATCCACTCAAAATAACTTTCATCGTATGTATTCTCTGTTTTTAACTCATACACTTCTTCAGGAGCTTGTATGCTACTAATATTATCAAAATCCATAAGAATCTCATCAAAAGTACGACTGTAACCCGTATGATCAAAAACATACAACCTTTCCTTTGCTCTAGAAATACCAACATAGAATAGTCTTCGATCTTCTTCTAACCTCTCTATATCAAAATTCTTATACCAGTCATGTGTATGAAAATAATACACAAAATCAAACTCTAATCCCTTAGCAGAATGTATAGTTGACAGTACTACTCTAGGTTTTTTCCCCTTATGCATATCGATAACTGGATCTAGTATTAAGTTGATTACAAAGTTATCTAATGATGAATAGGAACTCATCAGTTCTCTAATAAGCTTAAAATCATCCCTTATTTCATCTTTAGAATAGACTGTAGATTCAACGTGTTCATAAATATCAAAATAGAAATTACATATTTTTTGAAATAAAACTTCTTTCTCATCTCTACACTCTAGAAGTTCTTTTATTTTCTCTAAGTCATGTCGTTTTGATAGAGGTATAGACTTCAAATCTTGTAATCTATTATCTATAAGTTTTCTTGCAGTCTTAGGCCCAATTCCAGGCAACAGTGTTAATATTCTATTAAAACTCACTATATCTAAATTATTTAAATAAACCATTAAAAACGCCATTACATCTTTAATATGTTTTCTCTCTAGTAACCTAATACCACCATAAACAGAGTACTCAATTCCTTCTTCAATAAAAGCTTTCTCGTAAGCAGTTCTATTCTTGTTATATCTGTAGATTAATGCATGAGTCTTCTTAGGACTTTCTTTAATTTTATTCAAAATGAACAACTTATGTTCTTCTAGTGATTTCCCCGCAACTACTTCTGCAAGACCTTTATCTTTTTTTACCACTCTAAATTGCTTATGATAGCCTAAAGTTGATCTTTCAACAGTTTTATTTACATAGTCTACCACATCACTCGTTGATCGATAATTGTCTTTTAGTTTTATCATTTGAGCATCTTTAAAATCATTGATAAAGTTCAGAATTATTCTGTGGTCAGCACCTCTAAAGGCATATATACCTTGAAAGTCATCACCAATCGCCATAGTATTTTTAATTTTTAATCGCTTAATAAAATCCAACTGCATTTTATTTGTATCTTGATATTCATCAACCATCAAGTAGTCAAATGCAGCAGTAATTTTTTCGCCTCCATTTTTTTCTAAATATCTAGAAACCAAATGAATCATATCGTCATAACTTGCTAGTAGATGTTGTGCCTTGTATTGCTGATATTTTTCCTTATATGCTTCTATATTTTCAATATCAGGTTTTAGTTTATGCAAGTCAAACTGATGAATATACTCCTCAACTGTTAACATAGTATTATCACAATACGAAATTATTTTTTGTAATTTCGAGGCAGTTATTTTCTTTTGAAAGTTCTTAAAGTCTGCCATAACTAATTTATGAACCTGTATATCATCTTCAGCGTCTAATAATCTAAAACCAGAAATAGGAGATGAATTTCCTAATTTAGTGGAGATATGATGTGAGAAAGCATGAAAAGTCCCAACAAACCCCAATGAGGTATTGGGTAGCAAATAGTTAATTCTATCTTTTAGCTCTCTACCAGCTTTCCTAGTAAAGGTAATCACCACCAATGACAAGGGGTCTACTCCTTGTTTCACAAGGTAAACCACCCTATACGCTAATGTATGAGTCTTACCGGAACCCGGTCCAGCAATAACTAAGTAATTACCTTCTTTTCTTGTAGCTGCAACTCGTTGTTCGTGATTCAGCTTATTTAAAAAACTGTCTTTATAGACTAAATCCATATCACTGATATCCCTTTGAGATAATTCAGAAATAGCCTTGTTTATATCTTGAATATTTTCCATAACACCTTCCTAGCAAACGTCTGTTCTAGTCTATTCTACCAAATACTCTAATGACTTTCAAACCAAAAAAATAGAAGTCTGCGACTTCTATAAGGACATAATCATTTTCTTTACATCTGACAAATCTTTTTTTCTTAATAACGTTCTTAGTGTTTCAATCAACTCAGCATTATTTATCTTTCTAGAGTGTAGGATAATGGCTTCTAAATCAGGATCCCCATGATACACTAAATTTAAGATATCATCTAATAACTCAATTTGTCCTTCTAATTTTGCATGATCTAATTTTTCTTGCATAAAACTCACCTCTTAGTCTATTCATACCCAGAAGTTTTTTTCAAAATCAGTCATCTACAATCTGTAGAAATTCCTCATCCATAATTATTGGTATTTCTCTTTTATATGCTCTATCAAGTTTTGAACCTGGACGTTCTCCCATGACTAAAAGAGTCGTTTTATTGGTGATATTATTGCTGATCATTGCGCCGTGTTTTATGGCCAATTTTTGCATATTAACTCTCGTATATTTACTTTTTCCAGTAAAGCAAACAACCTCATTTTTTATATTAAATCTCATAAAGCTATTATAGTTATTTTCTTCAAAAGATACAAGACTTATGATTCACTAAGTTCTTTCGCGTATAAATCACATAATGTATTTTCGAAATGATCTCTATGTCCTTTCACCCATTGAAATTCAAGATATTTTCCTTTTGATAACTCATTGAATTTCTGCCAATATTCAATGTTTTTTACTTTTTCTCCATTGACAGTCATCCAATCATTTAACTCCCAATAGATGATCCACTCTGTTAAACCCTTCCTTACATATTGACTATCTGTTATTATTCTTATTCTCTTAATATCACGCAATGACTCAAGGCCTCTTATAGCTGCTATGAGCTCCATTAAATTACTATTCTTACCACAAACTCTTTCATTAAAAAGTTTATAGTTGCCTAATATATCCTCATGAATAAAGGCAATGCTTCCTTTACCATATTTTTCATTATAAGAGGCATCGGTGTATAATTTATCAATATTCTCCTCACCTACACTAACCACATAATTAAGTGTTGGTATTTGAGTTTTATCCAGTACAAGTATCTTGCTTCTGTCATTATACAAAGCAATATCTTTTCCTAAAGTAAAAACAAAAGTCAATTTAAATCCGATAAAGTAAGTGTCTATTCTTTTATTGTGAAGCATTTTCCGCAACTGATATTCATTATCTTTAAATACTTGTACAAAGCCATCTTCTTCAACATAAAACAACTCTTTTTTTGAAGGATCAAATGAGATATGACAAGATTGATGGTCATCACTAAGTTGTATTAAGTATCCCCTACTCGTCAAATCAATTATTTCCATTTGGAATATCTTATGCTCCATATTTCCACCGATCACATTCTTAAAACAAAGAACCGCAAAGCGGCTCTATAGTAAATTCTCTAATAAATTAATCTGTGCTTTTAACTTATCCTGTTCATCCTCTGATATTTTTTGCATAAAACCAGATAACACTTCCATATAATTACTAAGTACTGAAACAATCCTCTTTTCAGTTATAGAATCAACAGTTGCTTCCATTGTTGTATATATTTTAAGCATTTCTACGGTTTCATTTGTCTTAACAATAAACCTATAAATATCATTAGAATCTCTTCCTGCCAATATTTCAATTTGAAGATTCTCTACAATAGCATGAATATTTTTTCTGATTAATTGACTTTGAACCAAATCTTTTAAGTCAATAAAAGATGATCTTAAATCAAGAAAATCCCTTCTCATGACTTCATCCATATCCATCAAACTTAGATTATGTTCCGTATCACCTTCATATTGAAGTAAGGAAAGTAGTGATGCATCCGGATAGAGTTCCAAAGTTTTTGGCTGATAAGTACTGAACAGTGACTTTTTCTCGTAGCCTTCTAATTGCGTATTATCATGTATGGTAACAGCTGGATGTCTTTCATACGCAGTAATGTTTAATGTATCAAAGGTTTCCTTTACCTCATTTTTAACTCGTCCTTTTAAAATTCTATTGTGACTAACAGTTAAGTGACCACCTAATTTTATACATACTTCATTATCTAGACATTTACCTCTTTTACTACGAGGATTATCATAAAAATTACCGTGAATCAAAATATCATCACAACCTCTGATATGAATTTTACTATTAGTCAAATTATTATGTGTTAAGTGGCACAATGAAGAGTTTCTGACTTCAATTTTTTGATTAGATGCAGTAAAGAAATTTCCTGTCACTTTCAAATCACTTGTTTTTTTACCACCCAATAAGACAACCGCATCTCTGTTATTGTCAAAATAATTCTCATCAATTGTACAATGTTTCATGTTTTGATCATCCATAAATAAAGCTTTAGCATTGTTTATGAAGATGTTATTTTTTACGTATAACTCTGCTTTTATATTCTTAATTTGAGTAGTTGAAGTCATGTTAATAGCCCTCTTCTTACAATTCTTAAACTCATTGTTAATGAAAAGAGATTCTTGATTATCACCTGCATTTAAAACAGATACACCATGATCTACGCTTGTAATTGTATTACCTTCTAATCTTATTTTATCAATTGAAGATAACTTTATCGCATTTTCATTACTGACTATATTATTTATTTTATTGTTTTTCAAATGAATATGATAAGAGTCTTCAATTATAATTTGCTGTAACTTTTCATTCATCACAAGTCTAATATGTTTGCTTTTAATTGCAGTAAACCTTCTAAAAACCGATGTGCAAATTGCAATTTCACCACATTGGTTTGCAATAATTTTACCATCATCAAGATTGTTTTTATCCAGTTTCACAAGACCATTAATCTTATCAAACTTAATCGCAGCTTTAACATTTGGCTTCATTCTAAAATCATTATCAGCAAATTCTAGCGTTCTACCTACTGAATGTCCATTGTGAATAAGAATATTCAAAGTTTTTTCAGCATCAAAAGTATTACTTTTTATCTGAGCAATCTCTCCATTTTCTAAACCATCTAAAATGAAAAATCTAGGTTTTGAAAGAATTGGTTCTATAGGAAGTGTAAATTCATTTTCTTCAATTCTAAAGTCATAGATCTTTGACATTCTTAAAAAGTTCATTGAACAAGTTATTATGTTATTACATATCTCAATCATTTCTGATCCATGGACCTCAATACCTAAAGAACATTTATCGATAACCATATTATTATCATTTATCATACACGATTTACCATGAATACTTTTAATCAAGTTAGCCTCTGACTTTATATTCATTTTTTCAAAGGTCACACTACTATTTTCCGCCCATATAGCAGCATATAAATCTCTAGATTGGGTTTTCACTTCTAAGTCACATTCATTTATCTTTAAAGTACTATTCTTAACCAATAAATTGGCCTCAAAATTTGATGGTTGTATTGAAATCATAAGATTATTCAACTCAACAATAGCACCTTTTTCTATTAAAAATTGCTTATTATTAAAGTTCAGCACAGTATTATTTTGCCCAATAATTTTTACCGACTTATCTATATAGATGGTTTCATCATATACTTTATTATCCAGCATTAATGTATTATCACTTTTCATGTGATTAATTGCCTCTTGAATAGAGGTATAGTCATTGATTGATATTATTAATTCTTCCATTGTATTCTCCTTATATCAATCATAGCAACTTTTATTTTGAAACTCAAATCCTATTTTTTTCATTATAAAACAATTAGTATAGCTTCATAAGCATTGAAACAACATACTTCTACTATCATTTTTTACTGAAAGTTTAACATCTTGACACGAAATTTTTAATGTGTTTCTAAGAATTTTTTAATATACACACTTTATAATGATATTAGAACTAGAGAAAAAGATTGGAGCGTCTTATGAATAATCAAGAAACGATAATACAACTTTCAGAAAATGATCAATTAAGTCGTCAATTAAATAGACTTAAACCAGAGGAAATGGAACGTATTCAGGAAATTCGTTCTACTATTACTCCAGAAAATCCACAACATATCATCCAATATGGTATGAAAGCACAAACTAAAATTTCAAATTTTGCGGATACTGTAATTTCAGAATACAAAAATAAAGATACCGGTTATGTTGGTGAAATTGTAAAACGTCTTATGATTCAAGTAAAAAATGTTGATATGGATGAACTTGAACATAAGAAAAAAGGGTTATTTTTTAAAGGTAAAAATAAAGTAAGAAACTTTGTTGCTAATTTTGAAGGTATCTCGTCTCAGATAGATAACATCGTCAAAGAAATGGAAGATGCAAGACTTAAACTTATGAAAGACATCTCTATGTTAGACGTCCTTTATGATAAGAATAAGACTTATATTAAAGAACTAGATATGTATATCATCGCTGGAGATATGGAGATTAAAGAACTTGATGAGCAAAAGATACCTTTGCTTAAACAAGAGGTTATGTTAACAGATGACTTATTTGAAGCTCAATCCTTACAAGAAACTATTGAGTATAGAAACCAATTCGAGAAAAAATTACATGATTTAAAGCTAACTAGACAGATAAGTATTCAAGCTCTACCACAGGTTAGATTAATATCTATGACAAATCAAGAACTTGTTAATAGTATTCAATCATCTGTAATTAATACAATACCATTATGGAAAAATGCTGTAGTTAATGCTGTAACATTAACTCGTCAGAAAAAAGCACTTGAGATGCAAAAGAGCATCAATGATATGACTAACGAATTACTTTTACAGAATTCTCGTATATTAAAAGAAAATACTATCGGTGCAGCTCGCGAAGTACAGAGAGGTGTAGTAGATATAGAAACACTTAAGCAAGTAAACTCTGATTTGATTTCAACAATTGAAAGCGTTCAGAAAATTTGTACTGAAGGTCAAGAAAAAAGACGCGTTGCAGAGTTAGAACTTGTTGAGATGGAACAAAATCTCAAGCAAAAAATTCTTTCTTCTGCAAATTAAATAGCCATTTAATGGCTATAGGCTGTAGACAAAAGCGATTTTGAATCGTCTTTTTCTACAGTCTTTTTTTATTTCTTGCATCGGAACTAAAAAAGGTGCTAATCCAAGTTTAGAACCTTCAATTAACACCTTGTTTTATGTATCATTTTCCACTTTTAATTTCTTTCATATGAATCAAAATCGTTGCATCAATTGATTCTCCTGGTGATCTCACATGATCATCAATTCTATCAAATAAAGCTTCCCTTCCATTGAATTTTATTGGTTTCGCATCTCTAGCTTTTTCTAAATATCTCATGATTTCAACTTCTTCTACAATTTGCGTTGTCTGATTGCAATTTGAACATATCGTAAAATATTTATTACTAGTAGTAATCAGATGAAAAGCTGGAACTAAGAAAGTTCTTAATCTGAGTAATAAATGTGATGTATCCTCTTGACAAAACTTACATACTTTTGTTTCTACATTCCTATAATAACTGAAATGACCTGCTTTATACTCCATTGAACTATACATAATACTCATAATCATACACTCCCTAAGACGATGCCGCAACTGCAGCTGTTGTACCTACTGCCGCAATCATAGCCGCTTGCTGCGCAGCGATAATTGATTGAACAGATACTTGTAGTGTTGTTGTCATAACACCCTCTTCTATGTCTTTAACATATTCAGAGGCTATTAACGCAGCAACTATCATTACATTCATACCTTTTCCAAGCCATTTATATCCCTTTTGTCCCTTTAAATAATTTGAAGCTTCTACAAGATCATGAAGTAATTCACCATCTTCATCTTCCAACAAAGCCATCAAGCCAATAGCAGGATAATATTCAGAACTTACATTCAACTTATTCTTTTTTAAAATATCTCTTATCTCAACACATCTTTTTACAGTAGTCAAAACATCTTTATCATTGAATGACAATATATGTGATAACATTTGTAAGCCATTAGTCTTAGAAAAACCTTCTGAATTTAAAGCATTATAGTATCTCTCTAATATCTCAGGATTACGACTCGTATTAGCAAGTAATATTGCCAATGCATAATCATCTCCACTCGTAAGAAAAGGATGATTCCTCTTCATTTCATCATAAATGACTTTTGCCCGTTCAACCAGTTGGTTACTGCTCATATCAGATTCGCATCTTGCCAAAGCATATAGTGCCGTTGGTAAATATGTTGCTTGTTTAAAACCAACATTTTTCAATGTATCTTCTTGCTCTAACATCTTAACCAGTTGTATCTCTGGCTGATCGTATTCTGATGTCAGCAAACCAGAAATGGCAAACTGCATAGTACCTCTAAAAGGAGAAAACATACCTGTTTTTCCCTTTATTACCTTACTAAACGATTTTATATTTTCTGTATTTAACGGTCTATCATGAACGACATAGTTTAAGGCTACTAAATGCTTACCTAAATCAGTTTCCCATTTAAACTCTCTTTTTAATGTTTCATAATAGTTTGATATAGTTTCAATTTTATCTAAATATCTCTGATTCATACACCCTCCTAACTTCCTAGTATCATTATAACTCATTAAGTAACATAATTTTCTATTTGGAATCAGTATGTGAAAGTTATGCACTAAAATGCAACGATATAACTCAAAGTAGTTGTGAAATAAAACAAAAAGGCCCTAATTTTTAGAATCTCGTTGTAACTATATATAACAGAAGGAGATAATTATGTATAAACTAATTAATACAAAAGAGTTCAATAAATATATGATTACTAAATACAAGAATCACTTAAATATTAACATTATTAGAAGTATTAGCGAATGGAGAAAAGTTAATGCTGATACAATACTCATTGTTAATAAAGGTAGTTTAATTATTTCTGTAGATGATAAGCTTATTAAACTTAATGAGGGAGATATTATAGAATTGTCAGCATCATCTAAATACCGCCTTTTAGCACACGAAACAAGTATCGTTTACGAATATCAAAAAGGGAATTATCTAATAAATAGTTATACACACTAAAATAACTCTACACTTGTAGAGTTATTCATTTTCCACCGAATCTACGATTATTGGAAACGACTCAATATCATTGTATAAAATAGAGTTTTCAAAGTACTCATATTCACTGTAGTTTCCATTTATCCACATAACGGTTGTGTAACTAATAATTCCATTTTTAAATAACACATCCGCTATTTCAAATCCTTCTTTTGAATCTATAATCATTTTCATATCGCCAGTATTTACATTTATTTTGTAAACATCTCCTCCTTGAGAAATGTTACTCGTGTAAAATCCTACTAGAGAAAAAACATTATCATCGTCTAACCAAACGGATGATTTAATTGCTCTTTCCTTGTCATATAATGCAGTCATCTCATCTGAGTTTACTTGTGATAATTCACCATTATATATCCACAAGCTTCCACTTAAATCTACACCTACATTTTCTACAAATGACAACTTTTTACCATTAGGACTAATGCTCGGTTTGGAAAGTATTCCACTATACAATGTTCGATATTCATCGTTACGACGAATGATAATTTCACTAGACAGTTGCATCTTAAATAATGAATCCAATGATTTGTAAAACACTTCCCTATCTTCTGTCATTTTACCTAAAAATTCATAACCGTCCATCAATGGAATTTCAACAGTTTCATTCGATTCTTCGATATTATTTTCAGCGCTTAAATCAACTGAAATGATTTCCTGATTCTCTTCTGATAGATTATTCTCAACCGATTGACAACCTACCAACACTACTAAAAGCCCTAGCAATAACATTCTTTTCATTAGATTTCTCCTTCTTTTCTATTATAAATGATATTCAAAAAAAAGAAAAATCCTCTTTGAGGATTTATTTCACTGGACAAACACCATTTATACAATCAGAATCAACCGCGGCTCCATTTATAACATTTAACTCATCGTCTAAAACCGCACCAACTCTCGGATTTCCTTTAATCTCGCTAATCTCATGTCTCGTACCTTGATCTGTAAAAACAAATGGATAATTAATAAACTCTATCTTCATAGTTCCCTCCTGATTTCTTCTTTCTGAATTAAGAGTATCACTAATAAATCCCAAACATAAGTCTTGACTTTTTGCCTATAATTTGAGTTTCAGTCTATTACATTATTTGAAGAAAAAATATATTTTTAATGATTTTACACTGAATAATCAATGTATTCACTCATTAAAACTGATGTAAATAATTTAGCTCAAATAAAGAGCGACAAACGTCACCCCTTATTAAATCATATCATCCATATCAACATCTGCATCATCGAACTCATCTAAATCATCAGAATCGTCAAAGTCATCATCATCATCATCAATATCCTCAGATATATCTAAATCATAATCATCATCTCCATCAATATCAATGTCATAATTATCATCATCAACTTCTACATCATCTTCAATTTCCTCAGTCCAGTCTAAATCATAATCTTCATCTGAATCACTAAACAAATCAATTTCATCGGTTTCAAATTCTTCTGAATCGGTTTCATCAATGTTCAGTTCATCTTCAATCTCATCAGAACCTATGTCTTCTGAATTAGCTTGTGAACTCTGATTATCAGATTCCTCATCAACAAAACTCCCATTTCCACCACCTCGTCCTGGATTTGATTCATCTATTCCATCTTCATCATTGCCATGACCGTTGTCATCTTTGTCATCAGGTTTGTTAGAGTTTCCACCACCTTGGTTTTGATTTGAGTCATCACTATCAGAATCATCTTCTTGGTCATCTGGAATATCCTGATCATCATTGTCTTCATAAGGGATGGTTTCATCAATTTCATCCTCAACATCATCATCTTGCTGGTTCTGATTTCCACCACCTTGTCCTGGATTCGATTCATCTACTCCATCTTCATCATTGCCATGACCATTAACATCTTTGTCATCAGGTTTGTTAGAGTTTCCACCACCTTGATTTTGATTTGAGTCATCATTATCAGAATCATCTTCTTGATTATCTGGAATATCCTGATTACTGCCTCCTTGGCCAGGATTTGATTCATCTACTCCATCTTCATCATTGCCATGACCGTTATCATCTTTGTCATCAGGTTTGTTAGAATTTCCACCACCTTGATTTTGATCTGAATCATCATCTGTATCTAACTCAGAATCTGAATTGTCTTCTTGATCATCTGGGATGCTCTGATTACCGCCTCCTTGTCCTGGATTTGATTCATCTACGCCATCCTCATCATTACCATGACCGTTATCATCTTTGTCATCAGGCTTATTGGAATTGCTACCACCTTGATTTTGATTTGAGTCATCATTATCTGAATCATCTCCTTGATCATCTGGAATATCCTGATTACCGCCTCCTTGTCCTGGATTTGATTCATCTACGCCATCCTCATCATTACCATGACCGTTATCATCTTTGTCATCAGGCTTATTGGAATTGCTACCACCTTGATTTTGATCTGAATCAGCATCTGAATCATCTCCTTGATCATCTGGAATATCCTGATTTCCTCCACCTTGTCCTGGATTTGATTCATCTACTCCATCTTCATCATTGCCATGACCATTATCATCTTTGTCATCAGGTTTGTTAGAGTTTCCACCACCTTGATTTTGATTTGAGTCATCATTATCTGAATCATCTCCTTGATCATCTGGAATATCCTGATCATCATTGTCTTCATCAGGAATTGTGTCTTCAATTTCATCTTCAACATCATCATCTTGCTGGTTCTGATTTCCACCACCTTGATTTTGATCTGAATCATCATCTGTATCTAACTCAGCATTAGAATCATCTTCTTGATCATCTGGAACATCCCGATCATCATTGTCTTCATCAGGAATGGTTTCATCAATTTCATCTTCAACATTATCATCTTGCTGGTTCTGATTTCCACCACCTTGTCCAGGATTTGATTCATCTACTCCATCTTCATCGTTGCCATGACCGTTATCATCTTTGTCATCAGGTTTGTTAGAGTTTCCACCACCTTGATTTTGATTTGAGTCATCATTATCTGAATCATCTCCTTGATTATCTGGAATATCCTGATTTCCTCCACCTTGTCCTGGATTTGATTCATCTACTCCATCTTCATCATTGCCATGACCATTATCATCTTTGTCATCAGGTTTGTTAGAGTTTCCACCACCTTGATTTTGATTTGAGTCATCATTATCTGAATCATCTCCTTGATCATCTGGAATATCCTGATCATCATTGTCTTCATCAGGAATTGTGTCTTCAATTTCATCTTCAACATCATCATCTTGCTGGTTCTGATTTCCACCACCTTGATTTTGATCTGAATCATCATCTGTATCTAACTCAGCATTAGAATCATCTTCTTGATCATCTGGAACATCCCGATCATCATTGTCTTCATCAGGAATGGTTTCATCAATTTCATCTTCAACATTATCATCTTGCTGGTTCTGATTTCCACCACCTTGTCCAGGATTTGATTCATCTACTCCATCTTCATCGTTGCCATGACCGTTATCATCTTTGTCATCAGGTTTGTTAGAGTTTCCACCTTGATTTTGATTTGAGTCATCATTATCTGAATCATCTCCTTGATCATCTGGAATATCCTGATCATCATTGTCTTCATCAGGAATTGTGTCTTCAATTTCATCTTCAACATCATCATCTTGCTGGTTCTGATTTTCACCACCTTGATTTTGATCTGAATCATCATCTGTATCTAACTCAGCATTAGAATCATCTTCTTGATCATCTGGAACATCCTGATCATCATTGTCTTCATCAGGAATGGTTTCATCTATTTCATCTTCAACATCATCATCTTGCTGATTCTGATTTCCACCACCTTGATTTTGATCTGAATCATCATCAGTATCTAACTCAGCATCTGAATCATCTTCTTGGTCATCTGGAATATCTTGATTATCATTGTCTTCACCAGGAATTGTTTCATCAACTTCATCTTCCTGATTCTGGTTTCCACCATCTTGATTTTGATCTGAATCATCATCAGTATCTAACTCAGCATCTGAATCATCTTCTTGATCATCTGGATTGTCCTGATTATCATTGTCTTCACCAGGAATTGTTTCATCAACTTTATCTTCAACATTATCATCTTGCTGATTCTGATTTCCACCACCTTGATTTTGATCTGAATCATCATCAGTATCTAACTCAGCATCTGAATCATCTTCTTGGTCATCTGGAATATCTTGATTATCATTGTCTTCACCAGGAATTGTTTCATCAACTTCATCTTCAACATTATCATCTTGCTGATCCTGGTTTCCACCACCTTGATTTTGATCTGAATCATCATCAGTATCTAACTCAGCATCTGAATCATCTTCTTGGTCATCTGGAATATCTTGATTATCATTGTCTTCACCAGGAATTGTTTCATCAACTTCATCTTCAACATTATCATCTTGCTGATCCTGGTTTCCACCATCTTGATTTTGATCTGAATCATCATCTATAACTAACTCTTCTACCTGATCGTCAGGAATATCTTGAAGACCACTTTGTTCGTCATCTAGAACAGTTTCTTCTTCAATAATATTATCGTTCACATCTTCAACCGTAACAGTCTCAGATTGATTTTCATCTGTTATTACAGTATCTGAAGTATTAGAGTTGTTATCATCACTTGAATTATTATCATCTAACTCAGTGTCAACGATCTTTTCATCATCAGTTGATGTTGCTTTTTCATCTTCATTTGCATCTTCTGATACTAATTGTGTTGTTGCTTTTTTTTCATCGTCAAGTAAAACATCATTAACATGATCTTCTGTCTGAACTCCAGAGTATTCTTTAGCATCCATCTCCTGATTTACTAATGTAGAGTCTTCCTCATGTTTAAAGTCGTCTCTTCCATCTTTTCGATCATCAACTTTTTTATCCTTTTCATCAATCATTTATATCCTCGTTTCTATTTCAAATCAAACGTACTTCTACCTGTGTCATAAAGATTCCCTAACAGATATTGCAACATTGTTTTTGAACCCGTAACTATATTTAACCTACAATTCATACCAACTAATAAGGGGTTAGTATCTGAGTCATTACTATATTTTGCAGAGTCAAATGTTATAACAAACTCATAATATACTTCGCCAGAATCAGTATATCTAGGTTTTATAAGAATATCTTCTAAATTTCCTTTTAAATCTTCTTTACTTGTAATACCAGGAACTGAAATATAAACACGATAATCTTCATCAATCTTAACTATGTCATTTGCATTTAAGTGACCAATTACTTTATATACTCCTTCGTCTGACAATATTATTTGTCCACTCGCTGATAATTGTTCTTCTATATCTACATAATTTGACCAAGTAATAAACCCAATTAAGAGAATTGTGATTGTAATAATTACCAATGTATTTATCCGCGGTAGGCCTGATTCTTCTAGTAACACCGACTGTGATAAAAATTTGAACTGATGTTTTTTTGCCATTTCTATACCCTCTCTATCTCAACTTACCTCGTCCTTGATTTAACTCATATACCGAATGACATCGAATTAAAACGTCTTCACTTTTAGATGTAACAATAATCGTTTTTTGCTCAATTGCCATATATTCTAATACTGCGATAATTCTATCTAACTCTATTTTATCAAGATGGTTTTCCGGTTCATCAATCAAGAATAGATTAACATTTCTTGAAAGTAATCTTGTCAGGCAAAACAATTTCTTAAATGATGGAGATAAATCATCTAACATATATTCAGTAAATACAGTATCTAAATTATAGTCAAAGCTTATCATGTATTTGTCTAAACCTGTTTTATTCATTAATTCAATAATAGCTTTATCTTCAATCAATGGATTATGATGTCTAAAATTAGCTCTTACACTTCCAGTAAAAATAACATCTTTTTCCGACGAATAAGCTATCGATTGACGTAATGTCAACGGCTCAAGTTGCTTCAAATTTAGATTATCAATAATAATTCTACCACCTTGAGGCAAATACATACCCATAATCAACTTTAGAATTGTTGTCTTTCCGGCCCCATCATGACCACTTATTCCCATAATAGTTCCTGGTTCCACAGTGAAATTAGTATTAATTAAAGCTGCCTTTGAAGTCTTACTGTATCTAATCGAAACATCTTGAAACTTAACCTTTCCCTTTATGTCTTTACTAAGAATCATATTCGCTCTTAAACTTGTGTCTTGTGGTAACTTCATAAATCTATTTATTTGAAGGATACTTTTCTTGAGTCCGTTCACTTGTACTAATAAGCTGGTCACGCCTCTTATAGAAGATAGTATTCTCCAATAAAGAAGAACGATCCCAATCAGTGCCCCCATACTCATTAACCCATCAAATATTCTTAACACACCACCATAAATAACTAGTATTACAGATGCATTTGTGACGAAGTAAATTAAGTTATTAGAGCTACTTACATAACTCGATAAATTATAGTTCTCATAAATGTTTTCAGCACTAACTTCTGTAATTCTTGATTGCCAATGTTTCTTCATACCTGATGATTTAATCTCTTGAGTATTCTTCAAGATTTCCATCAAAGTGCGATTATATTCCGCCCTTGTTTGAGCTGTTTTCTCAGCTTTTATTTTATGAAATGGTCTCATAAGTATTCCTAAAATTACAACAACCAAAAATGTCATAATCGGAATAAAACCAAGCCAACCACCTATAACAAATATTGCAATAATATAAATTACTGAAAATATTAGCTCAAGGATATTCATAAAAATACCACTATTAGTAAATCTCTTCAAATTCTCAAAGTCCTTGATTCTATTAATTTGAGAACTTATTGATGCTGTTTCTGTATAACTTGGTGGCAAGTACATCAGCCTTCTAAATGTCTGATGAGAAATAATATTTCCCATTCTAGCACTAATATAATTGGTAATTTTCATTCTTAAATAATCCAATGAAATTGTAGCTGCAAAATAGAGAACTACCCCAACTAAAAGTAAATATAAAGTCCTTTTGTCTGCACTTGATCCAATTTGATCATAGATTAAAATTACGAACATTGGAATTAACAAATCAAGTAAAGAAATAAAAAAAGTTAACACAGTCAGCCTTATATATGATTTTTTGAATCTCAACATTAGTTTTGTAAACCAGTTTTCTTGTTGATGTATCAATGAATCTTTTAAGTCACCAATATACTTAAAAGTATAGATATCACCGTATAACAGATCTACTGAAACATTCTCAAATACTTCTTTCTGACCATTGAATACAAGCGCATGCAAATCATCCATTTTAATAATTAAATAACACATATCAGTTGATACTAATAATAAAGGTAACATCCTTGTATCAACTGATCTACCTTTTACTTTCCTTATACGACTGTGTTTAAAATTAAGATTCGCCATGGTATCAATCAGTCCATCAATCGTCATCTCATACTCAAGTCCACCCATCGATTGCTTTAATTTATTTTCATCACCTTTCCAATGCAACGCGTCTAGAAGAGGTAACAACATTTTAGCTATCTCTGAATAGTCTTGGCCTTCATTAGCCTGAAACATATTGTTCCTCCTCTCTAATTTTCTCAATTTGATTAGCTTCAAGATTAATAACAAAAGTTCTGTAATCAACAGTATTAGTATGACTAATCCACCAATCAAGTATCATAGTCTTAATATTTTGAGAAGCATACAATCTACCATCTTGATAGTTCTTTAACATCGTCTTTAATCTTTTAAGTATCAACGTATGTTCACCATGATGGCTTGAATAATCAACCATCTGATATCTTTTCATTATAGCTTCTTCTCTACTAAAGTGTACCTCAGCGGCTTCATAGATTTGCATCAACAACTCTTCAACATCATGCTTTTGAGTTAAATTGTTTGATATTAGTTTATGTAGTTTAAAAGTCATTTCCATAACTTGCAAATGTTCGTGATCTATATTTCCAATATCGGTCAGTCTAAGAAGCTCAACCATATCATCCATACCAGCTGCTTCTTCTATTATATTAGTAACCCAATTGCGACCTAAGAAAGTATTATAGTCTGTAACGTTAATATGATTAATCCACCATGTTAATAGCCATGATTTAAACTCATTTGCTCGAGATTCATCTTCTAATATATCATCTGGAAAAGTATTTAAACGATTTTCAAAATAGCGATGTTCCTCATGATGACTACTGAAGTCCTGAATTTTATATTTCCGCATGAATACCTCTTCATAAGAAAAATGAAACTTAACATATTTTGTAAAATCGTTAAATTTATCAATAATACATGATTTATCTTCCCCATTATCAAGTAATACAAAAATTTCTATCGCTTGTTCCGTGATTCTTTTATGCTGTTCATCCACTTCATTAACCCCTGTTAGACTAATGATATCCTTAACCGATTCCCAATCATTTGCATTAATAAGATTCTTACTCCAATTCTCAATTCTAAAGAAATTAAAATCAATAACATTGATATGATGTATTAACCACTCCATAACCTGAAGTTTTAATTCATGTCCTACAGTAACCTTGCCTTTTTGAAATTCAATAATAGAATTGCTTAATATATCCAAAATCCTCTTATGTTCGATTTTGTGAACATTTATATGAGGTAAATCATACTTTTCCATAAATAATTCTTCTCTATCAAAATGCTCTACAGCATATTGATAGAGATCATTCAAAAGTTTACCTATTTCATCAATCAAAGTTAATGCGTATTGTTCATCTAACTTCTGTATCAATTGATTAAGCTTTAAAGCATATTCTACAAGAATTTTATGGTCATAATCTATGAAATCTATTTGCACCAACTTCAAGACATCTTGGATGTCTTCCCAAGTTCTTGAAGTTTGCATTTTCCACGATACCCACCTTTTTTCGTTCATTAAAAGATCCTTTCTATATAACTTGTGAATGTAAATTACTAGTATCAAGATTATAATCACCTAATGATAAAATATCTTCATGCCAGCTAACTGCGATTATTGTTGTATTTCCTTTTAGTTTCTCTAAAATCCAAATGAACATCTCTAATGTTTCGTTATCCATGCTTTCATCAATACGGTCAAAAATCATAATTCTAGGTGTTTCTAGTAATGCCCTAGTTAAATTTAAACGTTGTAAGAATGCCGCTGATAAGTAATTCAACATATGACTATCCAGCTCCGTTGCAAATCCTTCAGGCATTTTACTAACCAAATCATCTAATCCTGTTAAAGCTGCCGCATGAAATGCATTTTGGATTTCTCCCTTATCAAAATAAGTAATATTCTCCAACACACTTCCCTTAAAAATATTAACATTCTCTTTTAAATACTCGATCTTACCTTTTAAATTGTTCATATTCCATTCATTAATATCAAGATTATCAATCAAAACTTTTCCATTATTTATTTTAAACTCACCAGTAAGTTGTTTAAACACTCTCCGATAAGAAGGAAAATCTGTTGGATTAATAACAACAAAATCTCCAGCATTTATTAATGTACTAATATGCTTCTTATGATTACTTTGTATATCTACATACTCCAATTCAATAAGTTCAACTGCTCCATAAATATCCTGAGGAAAACTTGGTACATCTACATCATATTGAGGTTTAATGCTTGCCATTTGATCTATACGTTGCTTAAGCAACTTTATATCTCTAGTTTGCTGATAATATCGCATCAGACCAATAACAGGTGCTATCGCTCGACCACCTAACATTGCACAAGCTGTAATCTGTCCAAAAGATAGTTTCCCCTGTCCCACCATATAACCACCTGCTATTAGTATTAAAAAAAGTGACATTTGAGACAATTTTTTCGAAATAATATTAGGTATTATTTTATGTTTTTGACTAATATACTCCAATCTACTCACTTGATCTAATGTTCTCTTATGATTAAGAATCTGTGATTCTTCAATACCACTTGCCTTAACAAAGTGAATTTTTTCTAAAGTTTCTATTAGTTTTGACACCATAACATCGTTGGTTTCTATATAATTTGATTTAGTTTTGAAATATCTGTTGGAAAGTACAAACATTATTAGAACATATATCACAGATAAACTTATCGGAATTAGAATCAACAAACCTCCATAAAGGTAAATCAGAAATAAAAAGATACCCATAAAAGGCAGATCAATCAACAATTGATAATAGGCAGTAGAGTAAAAAGATCCTAATCTAGAAATAGATTTAAATTTTTCCATATTAGATATATAGTTTTCATTTGACTCATCAATAAACCCCGCTAAGAGTATATCAATTAGATGATTTGAGAGCTGAAACTCATATTTTGCAGCAATCCAGCGACTTGAGCTTTCTCTAAAACGACGCATAATTGCTTCAAAGGCTAAAGCAATTAGGGCCAAACTTAATATCATTTGCAACGACTCAACAGAGCGGGAAACAATAATGCTACCATAGATTTTTTTCATAGTTAAAGGTAAAACCAACCCTAAAACGTTAATCGAAAAAAAAGCCATAACCATAATTGGTATGAAATTAAATGGAATTCTATGAATTTTGTTGTATATTTTATTAGATTTGAACATTTATTCCTCCTCATTAGTTCTTAATAGTATATACCATTTTTACACATCATTTAAACACTTTTTTCACTTTATGTAAATTTATCCGCAAACTATAATTCTATCATTTTTTCACATTTTACATAAATAAAACCGGCACAACAAGTCATACCGATTACTAAAAACTTTTTATTAAGGTTGAAAATTTATCGTTATTTATCGTCCAATGATATATCATATCGTTGCTTTGCCCATGAAAACTCTCATATCCATATTTCTTATAGAATTTAATTGCCCAAATTGAATCACTCGAGGCATTTAAAAGAGAGTACTTTACTCCTTCAGCACCACATTGCTTAAAATAGAACTTTAACAAATCACGACTTAACTTGGTCCCTTGATATGCACTTTTTACATATATACCTTTTAAAACCGAAACATCACAATGAACTTCATAAGCTAACCAGCCTATTACTTCTTCATTAACACATATATGAAAAACTAGACTATTCACAAACAATTCTTTAATGTAAGTTAATGAATCCGTATCATTTACTCCAAATCTACAAAACGAGTCATTATAGGAATCTTTTAATCTAGTGATATCTTTTTCAGATGATCTTTTAAAATTCTTCAACATATCATTACTCCTCCGTTATAGTAAATAGAGTTACTTATTTCAATTGTACAAAAAACTAAACTAGAATGACTTGTCAGTCACTCTTTTGACACAATTGATTTTTTTCACAATCCTTACACTCGATCCTATTACACATAATCGGTAATAAAAACTCATCTTTATTTACTAAGTCATTCATAGACAATAGCATGGATGTAATTCGTTTTTCATCTTTATTCTGTAATGTAATAACTTCATTTCGAGAACGCCATCTGAGTATTATACGATCCTCGCCTTCTAAAAATAGTACTGTCCTAGCTTTTAAAATTGCAATATATTTCGACTTATCTTTAGAGGGATAACACAACTCTCTACTTTCATTAATCATTACATATGCCTTTTTATATGTGATATTGTAGTATTCTGAATGACACCATTCATACGAAATATGTTCTTCCCTTAAACTGTTACCAATATAAAAAAGAGTAGTTATAAGCATAACTACTAAAAGAACTAAAGTAATGTGCATAAAAACTCTCCAACAACAAGAATTGTAATAGATGTAAAAAATACAAATCCTATTCTCTTTCGATCATTTTTTTGAATATTATATTTTTTCTTTAACCAAAATGATTTTCTACAACATACATAATCATCAATATCATCTAGATATAATTTCATTTATCCTCCAATCTTTTTCTATGCAACCGATTTAAACTCATTTAAAATTACATACGTATCTAATCTATTTAAATCTCTTCTACCTAAGATTCTAGGAATATCTTTTTGACCTAAGATTCTTGGAATATCTTTTTTACCTAAGATTCTTGGAATATCTTTTTTACCTAAGATTCTTGGAATATCTTTTTTACCTAAGATTCTAGGAATATCTTTTTGCCCTAAGATTCTTGGAATGTCTTTTTGACCTAAGATTCTTGGAATGTCTTTTTTCCCAAAGATTCTTGGAATGTCTTTTTCACCTAAGATTCTTGGAATGTCTTTTTTTCCAAAGATTCTTGGAATATCTTTTTCACCTAAGATTCTTGGAATGTCTTTTTTTCCAAAAATTCTTGGAATATCTTTTTCACCTAAAATTCTTGGAATATCTTTTTTTCCTAAGATTCTTGGAATATCTTTTTTTCCTAAGATTCTTGGAATATCTTTTTTCCCTAAGATTCTTGGAATATCTTTTTTGCCTAAGATTCTCGGAATATCTTTTTGACCCAGGATTATTTGAATTTCATTTTGACTTAAGACTCTTGGAATATCTTTTTCATTCGCATGAGCAGCAGTCGAAAATGCAAACATAAAAACCAAGACCAAAACTAACATTACCAATTTTTTCATAAAATCCTCCTAGACATCATATATATTTCACAGATTAGAAATTTTTGTGTTTTCTTATATCTAATTATAGTATAATTAAATAAATTCACATACCCGATTAAAGTCGGGATTACCAGAGGAGTGGAAATGTTTACAAGTTTTGACACAGTAAAATTCGGAGCCTATCTTAGGAGTTTAAGAAACTCATTAAATTATTCACAAGCAGATGTAAAAAAAATTATCGGAATAAATACAGATACACTTCGAAAAATTGAAGCAGGGCTTGTTGTCCCAAGATACGATACATTAGATTTACTTTCTTATGTGTATAAAAAAGACTTGCTTAAGGAATTGTTGGCTTATAGGAATTCTGATTTATACTTTCAGTATTATGCACGATTAGATGACTTAATATTCAATTACGATTTAGATAAACTCAACAACTTAGAGGCCGATTTTAATAAATTCATTCAATTTATGGATGAACCTGAGTTAGTAAACATAGTTGTTGAATCTCAGTTCAAACTTGTCTTGCAGGGAATTAGTGAATACTATAATGGGAATGCAAAAAAAGCTAAAGAAACATTTATTAAATCACTGCGAATTGGAACAAAAGACTTTGAGGTTATCAATCATAGACATTATAAATATACTTTTTTTGAGACTAGAATTCTATTTCTTTTGGGCATTAGCCTGAGCGATAATAACGAATCAGCATTATCTGATTCAATGCTAATGCATTGTCTTGATATGGCTAATTTCGATCCTCAAGCAACTTTTTCTGAAAAGCTGATGATAACAAAACTTTACTTCAACCTTGCATACAACGGTCATTTAGTTGATGATCAAGAAATGGCAATTACATATGCCGATAAAGGCATTCAGTTTTGTCTTGAAAATCATATAAGTTATTCATTAGCTGGATTACTTTATAGGAAGGGTGTTGCAATGATGAACTTAGAAGACAACAATGGAAAAGAACATCTTCAGAATTCCATCTCTCTATTACGAATATGTAACCAACACGATTTAGCGGACCAATACGAAAAAATTGCACAAGAACTATATAATTTAAATGAGCATACCAATTAGGGTATGCTCATCTTTTTATTTCACAATCTCTATCATTTTGATTTTTTTATCAGTACATAACTACCAATTTATTTATAATTGAATCGTATGTTTTATTCTATTAACAAATACTTGACCAATTAAATCATTTTCACCTAATCCTTCTAAAATACAATCAACTTTAATATTCTCATTTTCAAGCACTGTTTTATATGAGTCTTCATCATCGCCAGCCATATCATTCATTGCATGATCACCTGCTACAATCATTAGTGGTAATAACGTAACAGATTTATATCCTTTTAGTTTACCAACAATGTGATCTAACTCTGGATACCCTTCTACATTGGCAATATGAACATCATCACGGACATCATCAAATTTAGCTTGAAGCATACTATAGCAGGCGTTAGCATGATGTTCTGTACCATGACCCATAAAAACAAAACCATGATCTTCACTGGATTGGCCAATTCGATTATCTAATATTTCTATTAGCTCATCATAATGTTTCTCCTCAGATAACAATGGTAAACCAATAGTAATATTCGCATCTGGTAGATGATTGTATTTTTTTACTGCACGCATGACTTTTTCATATTCAAATCCTGGAATAATATGAAGTGGTTGAACATGAATATCATTTATACCATCACTAATCATTTTTTCGATAGCATCAGATGGTGTATCAATCAACAAACCATCTCGTTCTTTGAGTTTTTTTATAATCATATTTGATGTAAACGCACGTTTAACCTCATACTCTGGATACGACGCCGAAACTGTCGATTCAATACTTTCAATACATCTTTTTCTCACTTCAGGAAAACTCGTTCCAAAACTCGCTACAATAATTCCTTTTCTCATAATTCCTCCATACTCGACTCAATAGTCCAAATACATTTCACTCACTAATATGTTAAGATCACATTTACAATAGCCTACTTTTAAACAAAAAAAATTCTAAGCGTATGCTTAGATATATTCAAAAACAGAAGTCACCCATCTTTTTCTATACCCTCCAAACACCCGTGGAGTATCAGTATCTTAAAAATAGGCAGGTCTTCTGACTCAAGAATCATCACACTTTTTTCCTTCCCATAAAATACAGTGGTAACAAAAAGCATTCCTCTTTACAGCGGCGGGCCCGTGTAGGATTTTCACCTAACTTCCCTCTTAGAATCTACAAATGTAGATTAACCTCTTTTCACTCTTTTCAATTATAGTTCGATAGTACACCATTTGCCTTGTATAGTCAAAGCTATTTATAAGTTTTCTATCATATTTCGAAGTAGCTTTTTATCAACTGGCTTTGACAAATAATCTGTACAGCCTAAACTTAAGTATTTCTCCATATCCTCTCGCCTCGCATTTGCAGATAATGCAATAATATGCTCTGGTTTCGAATCCTTATTCTCTAACAACCACTTCAAAACATCAATACCTGATTTTACCGGCATCTGAATATCTAACAACATTGCATCATAGGTTGAAACTTTGAGTTTATCAATTGCCTCTTGACCATTACAAGCTTCGTCTATTTGTACAGGATGTTTTTCAAGTAGCAACTTTATCAAGTATCTATTTTCAGGTACATCTTCAGCTAATAATATTTTTAGATTTTCAGACTTTTTCACTGAGCTTTCATTAGAAGCATTTTGCTCTAAGTAATGTGTAGGTATCTTAGATACAATCTTGTCTAAAGCTCCTAGATAAACAGTGTAATTATCGTCAATATCGTTTCTCACGATAATATATTGCTCAAATTCCTTTATACAATTTGCTATCTCAAATATATTTAAATTACTTGTTACACCTTTTAAGGCATGAAGAGATTTTTGAAGTTCTATATAATTAGATTCCTTCACATATCTTTTCAGTTCATTCACTTTCATAGGTAACTTCGGTAAATACTCTAATATGATACTTTCAATTTCTGGGTCTTCATTAAGCCATGATTCTACCATATTCGAATTTCCATCACCAATCGGTAACTCAGATTTTACTATGACGATGAATGTTGATCCATTGACCCCATCAGAGTTTAAGATTATATTTCCACCCATTAGTTCTGCAATTTTCTTTGAAATTGCCAATCCCAATCCAGAACCACCATATAATCTACTGACGCTCTGATCGGATTGCTCAAAAGGCTCAAATATTAGTTTCTGTTTTTCTTTTGGGATCCCAACACCAGTATCTGAAACGGCAATGCTTAAGAATGGCATCTCGTAAGAAGCATGAACAGTAATAGCTCCACTACTTGTAAATTTCATCGCATTACCGACCAAATTTATAATGATTTCCTTAATTCTAAAGCTATCCCCGACCAACACACTAGGCACATTGTCATCGACACTCGTAGTAAAATTAAGCTCCTTATTCACTGCCTGCATTTCAAACATATGCCTAATTTGCTGGATTACTTTAGATATTGAATAGGGTTTGTTTTCTAATGCTAGTTGATTTTTTTCGATCCTACTGATTTTCAATATTTCATCAACTACATTAATAAGGTGATTAGAGGCGTTTATAATAATTTCAAGTTCCTTCTTATCCTCACTACTTGTTTTCTTCTCCAAAAGTAGGCTAGAAAAACCAATAATCGAGTTTAATGGCGTACGAATTTCATGACTCATTCTTGCAAGGAAGTTCATTTTCTCTTTCGATGACTGTTCTGCAAATGATTTCTCTTTTTCTAAAGAGACCATACTATGTTTTACATAATTAATCATGTTATTAAAAGCTTTTTCAAGGTCATTAAATTCATCCGTACGGTTCAATTCAATTGGATTGTTAAAGTCGTTTCTAATTACTTTTTCTGTGGATTCTCTTATTACTTTCAAGGGATGAATTATTTGTTTATTCATCACTATAGATATAACAAGTACTACTAGTAGTACTATTGTCACAATTGCAATCATAATACTAATAGTACTATTATTAATCATATTTCTTACATTTTGTGAATCCAACATCATATACATTATTCCCAAATTTTCATCTTCAGAAATTGACATAGCTATTTCATATTGGTGTTCATTAGCATCAAAATGACTTGCAGTCGTCGCTTCAGTGAAAGCTATATTGGAAACACACATATTATCTATAAATGTTCCTACATCAAGCCTATTATTAGAAACCAATACTTTTTGCTCACTATTACAAAATACTATGCGATCAATGAGTTCATAGGACGCTGTCTGTTTAATTAATTCCATAATATCATCTTTATTCTCACCATACTTCAATATACTTCTAGTCGAAATTACAATATTATCAAGGATTATTTGTGCCTCGTTCTCAATTCTCTCCTTCACTATATCCTTTAATATTCTATTTACTAAAATAGAGCAAATTATTATTACCATTATTACAATAATTATCATTAGAACAGCAAATTTGCTTTTAATTGACTTAAATTTCATAACAGCTCCTATTTTGAAAACCTATAACCATAACCTCTAACTGTTTCAATCCATTTAGGTTTTTGTGGATCACTCTCAATTTTAGTTCTCAGTTTTCTAATATGTACATCTACAGTTCTAGTTTCAATTGCAACAACATCATCCCATACATTATTCAACAATTGGTCTCTTGAAAATATAACATTGGGACTCGCTACAAGATAGAGTAATAATTTAAACTCTTTAGGTGTTAAATCAAGTAGTTTATCTCCTTTTGTAACGCTGTGTGTGTATGGATTAATGCTAACATCACCAAAACTAATCGGCATCAGTATGGATTGTTTATCCTGTTCAATTCGCCTAAATATTACATTCAATCTTGCTATTAGTTCACGTTTATTAAAGGGCTTATGTATAAAATCATCTGCACCTAATTCTAAACCTAATACAGTATCAAACTCATCTTGCTTACTTGTGATCATTATTAAAGGAATATACTTCCCCATAGGCAACATTCTTATCTTTTGCAATAATTGTAGACCATTAATATCAGGAAGCATCATATCCAATAAACAAGCATCCACCACTTCATTCTCAAGTGTTTTTAATGCCTCCTCACCAGTACCAGAGGATAAAACAATGAAATTATTCTTTTTAAGTATTAGTTTAATTAGTTCAATCATTGAAGGATCATCATCTATAATTAGGACTCTTTTCATATTTTTCTCCTTTTATATTTCCACAAGTAGATTAGGCAAACAACAACAGTAGTTAAATGTAAAATTATCCCTAATAAATATACCTTTGACAAAACCACAACTATCTTACTCTCAGATTTATCCAATATATACCCCATAGTTATGCCATTTAAGACATAATTATATGTTTCATTACTCTCTCTCCATAGATTCGAGGGAGACAGAAAACTATTCCATAATAAAACAGCATCATCTTTATCTATTGTAATATTTTTTCTTGTATCATTATCAACAACAATATTCAAATTTGCAGATGGAGTTTGTTGCACATCTTTAATTTGACGAATTAGAAGCTTATCTAAGGAAGCATATTCGTCATATTTCTCAAGCACTAGATTTTTTATCTTCAAGGACCCTTCATTTTCTTTATGACCTCTTGCCCAAAATTGTAACATAACGAAACTCGCACCTTCTGGAACAATGTCTAATTGTTCATACCGATGCCAATTAGATTTTTTTTCTTCTTCAACTTCAAAAATGAACTGAGTTTCCACTACATGATTAAACCGATCTACATAAATCAGCTTACCGTGTCTATTAACAATCTCATCCGAAACTGCCTCAAACTCAACACGAAGTTCTTCTTGAGAATTTACAGGAATTTTTTTGCTTGAGTAAATATACCAATCACAAGAACAAGTGGGATCATAGGTAATTGTAAGGACATCATTTTCTATACTATGATTGAACATATCCATATTAATGCTCTCACATGGGCTACATTCACGATAGAAAGGAGACTCTAATGAGTAACTAACAAGTAAGCTATTACTATCAAACTTGTCTAATGCTTCAATTGGACTATGATTAACCACATGACTAAAGTAATCAATTACAAGCCTATAATCGCCCTTAGCAAGTGGGATTTCCTTTATCGTTTGTTCATTTTCTAGACGACTCTTATTTCTGTTTACAAATTCATATAAATAACCTTTTGATAGTGGCTTGAAATTTATTGTAGCACCATCGTTTTTGACTGTTTCAGGAAGAATTATCTCCTCATAAACCTTCTCCATGTTATTATCAATTATAGATAAGACTGCATAATCATCTACTTCGTAAAACGAAAAATAACTATCGATATCATAAAAACCATCTTGAACAATTTCAAAATCTCGTGTTACACTTCCGTTTTTTAACGCCAAGCCTTTTCCATAACTGAGCTTAGGATAAGACCTTTCACTCTGAATATTACCTTCATAATAGAAATTATTTTCCCCTTCAAACGTTAGGATTTGTGAAGCATTATCCAGTGCCTTTTCTACAGGTATTTTCAAAGACCTTTCTAGAGATTTAGGTAAAATCACAATTTGATTGATACTGTTAAAGCCTTGTATATTTTCAATCTCAACATCATGTAAACCAACTTCCAAATAAAGGCTACCAAGATGAGACCATTTAAAACCAAATAAATCATCTACTGTGTCATGTTGAAATTTCTGTTTACCAATCTTGATATCCATTTGCCCACTCGATGGCGATTTAAATGTCTTCACATAAATATCATATACATCAGATTTTTTTGCCTCATAACTACCTTTTATTATGTTTTTTTCTTTGAATTCACTATAATCATAGACATTAACATCATGTATCCACCAGTATGACTTCTGCTCTGGCTTCTGAAAACTCATTAAATCCAATCTCATATATTTCGTACCTTTTGGCGAGACTGTCTCACCAAAGAAATTGACTGCTTCAAAATCAACTACTTCATGAGGTGCAACCACATATTGAATACCAACTTCTTTTCGATTGGCATCAAAATAGCGTACTTTCACATGAAGCTTATTCACCTCTCGCCCAGATACTACTATATTATAAACATATGGCGTGTTTTCCGTTGCAGGTATTAATTTTGATTTCGCCACCTGCCAAATATCTTTAGGATCACCTTTACTAAGCACTCCACGAACAACTCCCACTGATTTTGGATCAATCAATGGATTTGCCTGTACTTCATATAATTCTGGAGTGTCTGCTTTAAAAAATGTATCTGTCCTAATCATGGTATCGAAATCAATTACAAGTTGACCTTCTGCTTTCTCTCTCTCATGAGGTGGAATATTTAATTTTCCTGATGCAAAAGTAACAGCCACACCATTTCTTTGATCATAATCAAAATGTCTACTTTTATTATCAAGTTGTTTCATAAACCAAGTCCAATCAGGGTTTCCAGTATAAGTTTTTGACCATTTCATAAACGGATTCAATTCATCTACCCATTTAAATGGATAAACCTTATAGACGTCATCTAAGGTCTCTAAAAAAATATCATTAAAAGAGTACATTTCAACATAATCTCCGTATTTACTTTTATCTAAAAAATTACGGTTATCCTGACTTATAAAAACAGTGGGTGTTTGTAAAATATCATAGCCTGGTAGATCATGGAACGCTTCCAAATGAGATAAACCATAAGGTGTCCAAATAGTATGTTTTATTGTCGAACTACGAACTTCCAAATCATACACATCAAAAATATCATTGTTATACAACAAACTCATATCAGGTTGGCTCTTAATAATATTTTTGTTGAAATCCTGTCTATCGTTTTGGTCAAGATACTCATCATGATAAATAAAAGTATCTGCTCCCAATCCATTTAAATAACTTAACAGGTTTGTACTTCGCCCTGTGTCCAATAAATACTGTAAATAATTTAGATAATAAGTTATTCCAGGGTCATTACCTTCATGATGGAACAATGTTTCTATAGGAGAATTGTATATATGTACATCTCCAGTTGCTTTAACTTTTAAAGAATCTATTGTATTCCATCTCGGTGTTGCTATATTATGAATCGGCCTAATCATCTGCTCTGCTGTAGGTAAATAAACAGCATATCTTTCGCTACCACTAAACTCATCATGTAAATCTTCATATGCTTTTGGTACCTCTATAGGATGATAGTATTCATCAACAAAGGCATATTTCATAGGTAATAGATACATAATGCAACTAGCTGAAAGAAGTGCGAATAAACCAACCTTTATTATCTGCTTATTTTTTAGTAATCCCACCAATGTCTCAGTCCCAAATATGAATAAAACGGAATAGGATACCGCTAGTAATCCAATTAGCTTATTAGGATCTCTAAAGACATTACCAAAGAAAGGAAGTCTACACAGTAGTAGAAAAACATTTCTTATAATTGGATACTTCACCCCTGTAGCCAATAACATCATCAAACTTCCTAAAATGGTCAATAAAGTAATCATATGATGACTCTTAAAATGAGAAACCGCACCAACAGCGATAACTATAATAATAATAGCACCACCAATATAAAATCCGATGCCTCTCGATTCAGTCGTCATTTTCCACCAATAGCTGTCTAGTAATGCTACATTCACAATATCAGAATTCCTACTGAACATAGTATAAGTATCTATTTCATTGATATTATGTTGTGAAGCCTCTGCACCAACTAAGATACTACCAATATAAATACTCAACCAATAAAATGAAAGTAAAGCAAATACAAGAATGAATATCATTAATTTTTTCATAATTGCAATAATAACATTTTTTCGGTACAAATAGGCCTGCTGTTTCCTAAAGAAAAGGTATTTTGTAATAATCAAAAAGAATATAATGCCTAAGGCCAATACTGAGTAAAAAAAGTAATGAATCGCAGCTGAACTAATAGTAACCAATAACGATAATATAAAAATATCTCTATAATTTTCATAGTATACATTTGCAGATATTGCACTATAAGAAGGAATTACAATGGACTGAAATTTATGATCAAACACCTTAAGAAAATAGAGTATTACAAGCGGAAAGAAACTATATCCCACCAACAGATAAATATGTTGTATACGATAAATAAAGTAAGGATTTAATGCATACAACAAACTTCCAAAAATCAATGCAAATACCTTATAGATATCAAATGCCTTACCATAATAAACAGATACCAGTCTTTTACTTAATAAATATATTGAAAAAGCTGAAATAATACTTTGCTGAAGTATAAATAATTTCAGAAATATAGAACCATTATCTTTAAACAAAGAAGCTAGTAAAAAACTTGGTAATACAATAATTAATCTAGGAATATTTAACATAGATGTAGTATTCCATTTTCCATTCCATAAACCAAATATCTCTTCTAAGTAAGTATGACTATTAAACGGAAAATCAATATCAGAGAAAACGACTTGTCCTGGCTGAAATAGGCTTTCAAAAAAGAGTATTATTGCTATTAGAATGATAGATACTGAGAAGAAATCATATCTATAGGTGTGGATAAGTAATTCAATTTTTCTTAATTGTTTTTTTAACATCCCGATCACCTTCTTCTGGTATATTCCTCTGTAATACGATTAGTTCTTCTTTTAATGCATTTAATTCATCATAATGTTGTACGACATCGTCAACCCAATGAATCGCACGATTTAATTCCTCTCTCAAAAGTGAAAATTCCTTTACTTTATAATTATGATCAACGATTGTACGAATAAAAATATCATTTAGTTGTTTAATTAACTGCCAACCTTGTAGTGAGCAAAAGACCATCATAAATAAACTTAATAGTATATTCCGTATAATAAATCTTCTTTTCTCATTGAGGTATTGTTGTTGGCTATTCTGATAAAGAACAAATAAATTGCTCCCATCAAAATCAACTGGCATAAAACTATAAAATGCATCTTCTACAAATATCGTTTGCTGATGCCCTTCCAGTAGTTCGTTTCTAAAACTTAATTGGCCTATATTGTCTTGTCGACTAATCTGAGATTGACTAACAACATTACCGAAATCATTTATGATGCTTACATCTAGTGTTGTACTAATACTAATGTTCTCAAATAGTTCATCAAAATCAACAACGAGTCCCATATACTTTGATGTATCAGAAGGCATATTGTAATAAAGCAGATAAGTAGAATCCGAAAGGTGTGTCCAAATAAAATTATCAAAAAAGAACTTTCCTTCAATTTCTTCTTGAATGAGTAAACGATATTGATGGTTATTACCTGCTTCACCAAGCAAATCATAGCTACCATCGAACAAGTAGATATCTGATACGCTTTTCTGATCATTAACAAAGTTTTGCAGTAAATAAATATCTCTTTCAAGATCGTACTCAATGTCTTTTCCTAAGTATTCGATGTTCCTTTGCAACTCATTCAATCTACCATTAACATAGTTTTCTTGTACAATCAATTGAGCTTCTGAACCGATAATATATTGATTGTACAAACTTTTGTCGACTCGATTGAAATTCAACAAAACAAAACTAATAATTATAGATACCATAATTATGAATACTCTGATTAGGACCTTATAACCTATAACCCTCTTCATAACTTATTTCCTCCTATAGTCCATACAGTTTTAATTCTCCTAAATTACTTCTTACGATTATCGGTTTTTCATTTTTATATGAGTCTGTAAGCGGAAAATCAGAATGAAGACAGATAACTTGATCAATAGAGTCTATCAAAACCCATTCATCGAACTTGCTTAGTTTATTAACATCATCAATATGCACATAACACTCTTTCAGATTCTTTTTCTGCCATTTTCTTGATAATTCAATTGATTCTTCGATCATGGCAATTGCCTTATCATCGACTTTCCATGGTTTTTGAATGTATTTGTATATATGCCCTTCATTAATAGCATCTATTATCGAGGCAGTTCGCGAATAACCACTCATGATAATACGAACCGCTCTTGGACTAATTCTTCTCACTCTTTCAAAAAAATCTATCCCATTTTCATTAGGCATTTGGATGTCAGCAACAATTACATCCAAATCCTCATTCTTTACAATTTCATATGCTTCTTTTGTTGATCTAGCAAAGAAACACTTGATATTGGTTTTCTCAAATTTTCTTTCAAGAACTTTTAGAATCATATCTTCATCATCCACAAATAATACTTTTTTCATAAGATCACCTCTATATCTCAACATATGTTATTTTTACTTTATCCAAGTAAAGTTTCATTTCATTTAGCAGCTGATACATTTTTTCCTTTTCTTCTAAATCGGTTAAATCATCTAAATCACTTCCTAGTTGCCCCAGTTGTCTAAAACCATAATTATTCGCGGTTCCACACAATCGATGTGTTAAGAACTTAATTTCCTTGTAATTACAAACTGACAGTGCTTCTTCCATCGCGACTATTACTTCTTTCTGATTTTTTTTAAAGATTGGAATAAGCGGTTCATAGTCCTTATCAATCATTTCCTGTAAATTCATCTCATACATCCTTTCCTCGTTGTCATTAGGATTCTAGATATCGATACCATAAACCTTATTGAATCTTTAACGATCTCAACATGTGATAATTCGCGGTCAATAAACCTAACTGGCATTTCATAGACTCTTAATCTATTTCGTTTAGCCTCATTTAATATTTTTAAATCAATAGCTAACCCATAAGTTGTATCTAATCCTGGTAAAATATAATGTAACATCTCTCTCTTAAATACTTTTAGACCAGTCTGACTATCTGTCACACCTTTTGGAAGCAATGGCTTAGTTAACAATCTTTTAAATGCACTAACCATTCTTCTGATTGGAGGTCTATTTTCAGATAACAAATCTTTTGTACCAACAATCATGTCATAATACCCTTGGTTGAGTAAGTTCAACATTCTTGTAATATCTTCAAACTCATAACCATCATCTGCATCTGCAAATATAATAATATCTGCATCAATTACTTGAAAAGCCTCAATATATGTTCCTGCTTTTTTTGTATTATAAGCAAGTTTTCTCATGACGAAAGATTCATCAGCCATCACTACATCACTATTTTCTTCATAAGCTGATATTAATTCATTAATCAAGTTTGCTGAGTGATCAGAACTTCCATCATCAATGAAGTATAAAGCCATATTTCCGACATCTCTATTACGCATATCAACAATTTTTCTTACAAAATTTCGAACATGTTCAAATCTGTTTTCTTCATTATATACAGGAATGACAAAGGCAATAGTTTCTTTTTTTGATGGTAGAAACGGATTTAGTAAATTCTCTAAAACCTCATCAATTCTTTTCAATGAACCGTTTCCACAAGCCATTGTTCTTAATCTTCCAACACCCGCTACATTTGATAAGTAACTATGGATTTTCAAGTGATCTTTGTCTTCGATCAACCATATAATTGGTAAATGCTTATTTATACCTCGACAAGCATTAATTATTTTTAAACCATCATCCAAACTCGTTTGATCAATTATTACGACATCATATTTGTCACAACTCTCTATTTCAGTCTCAACAAAAGAGTAAATTGATGGTATTGTTTTATATTCAACTCTTGAATTATCTTTTATATACCCAACCATTTGTTTCATTACTACACTCCTTTCACTTTATTCTTGTAAAACTTCTAATTAATGTTGCATAACCCATAATTTCATACTGATTTAAAGTTGCAGGAATAAGAATACTATCCCCTTTTTCAAATACTGTGATACCTTCCTCATGAATTATCATACCTTTTCCATCAATACAGTTGAGTAATTGATAATCATGTAATTCTTTTTCTTGATATTTATTCTTAATTACTAGTTTCTCAATAGTAAATACTTCCTCTGATACATAAGTGGTAATGGAATAAGTTCCTTTCTCCTCAGTATTCTCTTTACATTTTCTGTAATTAGTATCAAGTTTAGCAACTTGTGCAGCTTCCTCAATATGAAGTTCTCTACCTCTTGAGTAATCATGAATTCTAAAAGTTGTATCACTATTCTGTTGTATTTCTAACAAAACAATACCTTTGCCAATTGCATGTATCGTCCCAGCGGGTACAAAATAAACCTCACCTGTTTTAACCTTAATTCTATTTGAATGCTCCAATTCTTCATTATGCAAAATATGTTCTTTTAGCTCTTCAATATTCTTTTCATTTGTACCAAGAATAATCTCAGCCCCTTCTTCGGCTTCTAAAATATACCATGCTTCCGTTTTCCCATAAGGTTGATTATGTTCATGAGAATACTCATCATCTGGATGAACTTGTAAAGATAAGTCTGCTTTAGCATCAATATACTTAATAAGAAGTGGGAAATTGCTCATCTCTTGTAGAAAAATGTTGTGCTTTTTATCTGCTAATAAATCACATAAAGTCAAACCTTTGTATCGACCATTTTTAACTCGACTTGCGCCTTGATCGTGACAGGCAATCTCCCAGCTCTCTCCAATTTTTTTATCAGGAGAAAACTTGTTATACGATTGAAGATCTTCTCCACCCCAAATTTTTTCTTTTAATACTCCCTCTAGTAGCATTGCATACATAGAATCCTCCTTATGATAATAGTCTTTGTTTAACCAATTCAAAACAGCCAATAAATGTTAATGTCATATACATGGAAATCATACCTAATGTGAGTAATGGATGTTTAACATACATTTTGAGATTTGATTTTTTGTACATAACAGGTCTGAAAAAGTACCATCTTTTTAAAGTCTTCAATAAACCATTATCTTCAGTTTCAATTGTTTTGTTCATAACACTGAAATGGTATTTTTTCTTTGTTAGAATATTCTTTAGAGTGACTTTTTTCTCGTCATGATAAACTCCTCTTCCAATATGTTTAACAATCAAACCACCCTCTTCAATAAATCTAATGGTAGGTTGAGTCTCCTCAAAAGCAATCTGTAATGGATTAATACCACCTGATTCTAAATATGCTGAAGTTCTCCAAAATCTAGCTGCTTCAATACTATTCTTATCAAGGATTCTTGAAGAGTTATTTAAGACCATTCTCTCGAATATTTTAATTCGTGTCATCAGATTATCATAACCAGATACCGGCAACTCTTTTAGTACCAATGCTCCAATCATATTTTCCTTATCCATTACATCAATACACTCATCTATCAAATCTGTCTCCATAGACATATCAGAATCAAGAAACATCAGATAATCTAAATTCATCTCTATAGCTATTTCCATCGCTTTTGCACGAGCAATACCTCGTTCACCATGCTCTAGTGCAAGAACTGTACACTTTTTATACTGTTCTTTAAAAAACTGTAGTTTCTTAACCGTTTCATCACTAGATCCATCGTCTGAGAAGATAATATACAAATCATCTCTCTCTTGATCATTAATGCTCGTTAACAGCTTTTGAATATATTTTTCACTGTTATATGTTGTAATCACGATAGCTACTCTATTCATAACAGTCTCCTTTCATAAGCTTATGCATTTCCTCTTCCAATACTTCTGCTGTTCTAGTCCATTGAAATTTTTTTGAGAACTCATAGGCATTATTTCGCATTGTTTTATATAATTTTTTGTTTTCAATAGAATCTTTCATTAATTCAAATAGCTCATTACTATCATTCTTAGAAGCAATATAACCTGCCTGTCCATTGTTCACTGCATCAATTAACCCTGGAGAATTATATACGATACTTGGTGTACCAACAGCGCCAGCTTCTGTGACTGTCAATCCCCAACCCTCTCTATCAGATGGATAAAGCAAAGTATGACTTTTGCTCATCAATTCAAGTTTACGTTCCTCACTAACAAATCCATGAAATACGATATCTTTATCAATTACCAACTTATGTTTTTCTATAATAGGCATTAATACTTCATCTTTGAATTTTGATTTTTCTTTTCCTACGATCCACATACGAGCATCTGGGTAATCTTTTTTCAACTGTCCAAAAGCATCTATAGCTGAATCAATTCCTTTGTATCTAGCAAATCTTCCAACATAGGTAAATGTCACTTTATCCTCTTTTTCAAGAAATTGTGTAGGATGCCATGGTAGAAAACTAATTCCTTCTGGTAAAATACCAATATTCTTTTTGTTAAATCCAACTTCAATCAAATCGCACTCTGTAGATGGTGATACTGTGAAAGTGTAGCCATTCTTATATATCTTTGTGATAACATCTTCTAATCTAAAGCCTATCTCTGAAAATGGGAATCTAAGATTTCTTCTCCATAATTCTCTTCCAAACTGATGAATAAAGAAAATTCTTCTATTCTTCGGAATCCAAAATGGTGTAAAGAAACGATGTTCATTACATTGATCAATAACAAAATCAATGGATTTTCTGTTTTTGAAGTAGTAATACATCGCATATAATATGACTGTTGCAATATTTCCACGTCTAATATAGTTCACACCATCTATAACTTCTTCACTTAGACTTCCCTTGAATTTAGGGGAAATATGATTAATAGTAAATTTTGTCTTATCCACATTCTTTAACATCTCATGAGTAAACACTTCTGCACCTCCCATTTTAGGAGCCTTGATATCACGCCATGATAAAAATAGTAAGTTTGTTTTATTCTTTTTCATATGAACCTCCTTCCGATTCAAATCATATGTTAGGGATACCATCAAAAAGAAGAATACACTTATTTCGTTAAATATGATTCTTTCTATACTTTGATGATTAATCAATAATAGGATAGTTAGTATTACACTTGATCTAAGTAGATAAACAATGTAATGTTTTTTATCCATTAGAATCTCCATAGCTACTAAATAGCTACTGATTACAAACAAGAAATAGCCAATTGCCTGTAGTCCCATATATTTTCCTGCTTCTGCATATGTTTCTCCGAAGAGATGTATGACCGAATCTGGGAATATGGTGAAATAGAAAACTAAGGCTAAGCTTCCTCCTAAAATACAGAGACCCAAATACATAATAGCTTTTTTCTTAAATACCTCTAATTGATACTTGTACTTATTAAGAACCGGAACCAATACTGTGATAATACTGAATCCAACATGCATATATACTTGGCTATATCTGATACTTACAGCAAACATTCCTGATTCACTAGGTATAAAATAGTTACAGACAATCAAGCTAACTGATGTTAAAAAATAATAGTAAAAATTCGAGAAAAACACTCTTGAATAGCCACTGTAGTTATATTGATCTGTTGATTGATCCATAATTGGTTTTAATCTTCTGTAGTCAACGATTAAAGCCATCATCATTCCAATGAATACACTTATCAATGCCATATTCTTGTTCTTAAATAAGAAGAGTAAAACTGCTGTAAAAGAAACTTTCACCAATATCTCTATATAAAAGCTTCTACTTAGTAGCAAGAACTCTTTTCTTCCTTGATATACACCTCTCAATACGCTAACTGCACTATTTACAAGAAAAATACTGAATGCCAATATCATTGTGAAGTAATCAACTCTTAATATCTTTTTTACAACTGGTAAGAATATGATAAGAATTATTGAAACTTTAATGATTGATAACTTACAATATGTCATCAAACTTCCTAAGTACTTGTACTTGAATTTAGGATCTGAAATTTGCTTTGCTACATATAGTTGAATGGAAACACCAGTTACCATAACAACTGTTATAAAGGAAAGTACTGCATTTAATACGCCATAATCATCTTTCCCTATAAACCAACTCATATATATATGTATGAGTAAATTAGCACCATTGATTAAAGCATCTAATATCGGAAACAATAAAGTCTGATACTTTTCAATTTTTGTTTTTAAGTATTTCATATGGAACTCCTTTCTTAACTTAACTATAAACTCGGCATATTAAGCCCGTACAAGATTATGTAAAAGAAATGTTTACATTATCTCGAAGAACCATAACCTTCTATCAATATAATGAAGTTATACCAAAGGAGGTTGACATGAAAAAGATTGCTTTAATTTTAGCTGGAGGAAATGGTACAAGATTCTGGCCTTTGAGCCGTACGAGTAGACCAAAACAATTTCAGAATATCAGCGGTGATGACACCTTACTAAATGAAACGATTAGTAGAATTAATCTTTTCATTCCTATGGAAAACATCTACATCGTTGCAGGTAAAAATCATCAGTCATTATTAGAAGAAACACTTCCCACTGACTTCGTTGAAAAGAATATTCTTTTAGAACCAATGGCAAGAAATACAGCTGGTGCAATAGCAGCTGCTGTACAACACATAAATAATATTCATCAGTATGCAACAATAGGTATCTTCCCTGCAGATCACTATATTGAAGACGACCTTACTTTTGCAGAACAATTATCAAAAGCTTATGATATTGCATACGACACATGTAAAATGATTCTAATGGGAATCCCTGTTACATATCCTGCAACAGGTTATGGATATTTAGAAGTGGATCGTGAAGATTTAGAGATTAAAACATTGAATAGATTTGTGGAAAAGCCCAATCATGAACTGGCTCAAAAATATATGGAAGATGAACATTTCTTTTGGAATTCTGGAATCATCGTCTCAAGAGCAAATGTTATTCTTAAAGAAGTAATGAAATATATGCCGGAACTGTATTTTTACAGCAGACAAGTCCTTTACTGGCATCAGGAATTTGAGTCTGGCTCATTAGAAGAACTCTACGAAAAATTCCCTAATACTTCAATGGATTACGGTGTATTAGAAAAATCGGATCAATTATTAATGTTATCATTGAGCTCTGGTTGGAATGATTTAGGAAGTTGGGATGCCCTACCAGAAATATTTACAAGTGATGGTCATGGTAATATTGCTAGTCAAGAACAAATGCTTATCGATACAGAAAACACCTTGGTACTATCAGAACATAAATTTGTTGCTACCATCGGTTTAAAAGATATCATTATCGTTGAAACAGATGATTCATTGCTTATATGTAAAAAAGGTCATTCTCAAGACATTAAAATGCTTGTAGAATCGTTAAACGAGCAAGGTAGAATTGAATTAACATAAAATTCTAGTAGGCAATGAACATATTCTTTTATCAATTCAAAAATATTTAGGAGTTAATTCAAGATGAATTAGCTCTTTTTTATGTTTTTTATTGATCCATTACATTAGGAGAGTCTAGGAAAAAGAAAAACTCTAGTCGTAGAATTATACATTTATTGATTATCAGTAGAAACTATTGTATTCAATTTCTGCAATATAAATCGTAAGCTTTTACTCATCAATAATCTAACTTATCCATGTAAACTTCAATATGACAAAATAATTACAGCAATAGATATTTTCAATTTTCGCTTGACTTATCTCAAAACACGAACTATACTGTGTATGATACTAGAAAGGAGGAGGCAAACTATGTTTAAATTTAATTCAATCAATATCAACCCAAATAGCTTTAATATAAACTCATTAGTTGATCATTCAACTAAACCTGTTTGTCATAACTCTGTATACAATAGAACTACAACTAGTATAAAGAACATTATTTTTACAAGAACATCGATATGCTATATCGCTGTATTATGAACGCTTAATAAACATTGCGTTCAAAGACGCAGCTAATAAAACATATATGTTATGGATATTTACTTCCCTTGTACTAAATAAGTACAGGGGATTTTTTATTGATTCTTCCAAATATAATTGGTATTAATAAATTACAAAATATTGATTCGATACAATATTTTATGCGAATATCTATTGACAAGACATAATGAATCGGATTAAGATAGATAACGTGCTATCATTTCACAACGAATGATTATCTTTAATTCGCTTTTAACGTTCGTATAATGATGGCGTTTTAAATAATTAACCCATGACTAGAATATCTATATCAAGCCACTGATATCTAGCTAATAAATCCTTTAAGTAAAACAATTTATTAGTTTGGCATAACGCTTAAATTAAGTCTTGATCAGAAATGATTAGTAAAAATGAAATAAAGAACCAGGAATTAATTCTCTAGTCATTAAAATATGTCGAATAACGACAGCAAAGGTAGAACATACTGCTATAAAGTTCTAGGCAAGATAGCGATCTTCTTCTTGCCGAACATCGTGATGAGTGCGATGATGATATATATGGTTGGACACACTTCTATAAAGTCCTAGGCAAGATAAGATCATCTTCTTGCTGAACATCGTGATGAGTGCGATGATGATAAAAGGTAGAACATACTTCTATAAAGTTCTAGGCAAGATGAGGATCAACTTTTTGCTGAACATCGTGATGAGTGCGATGATGATAAAAGGTAGAACATACTTCTATAAAGTTCTAGGCAAGATGAGGATCAACTTTTTGCTGAACATCGTGATGAGTGCGATGATGATAAAAGGTAGAACATACTTCTATAAAGTTCTAGACAAGTTGCTTATCATCTTCTTGTCGAAAATCGTGATGAGTGCGGTACTGATAAAGGTAGGACACACTTCTATAAAGTCCTAGACAAGATGCCGTCATCTTCTTGTCGAAAACCGCGATGAGTGCGGTACTAATAAAGGTAGGACACACTTCTATAAAGTCCTAGGTGAGATTTAAATCTCTTTCCGAAGTTGCGATGAGTGCAATAGAAGGATTGTTTATTTAATATAATATCCTCAGTGAATGTCTGAACATTCTTTTACTGAAAAGTGATGATCTAAAATCATTATTCAAAAGGATTATAATATATAATATAATTAATAAACGAACTCTAAGTAATATACTTAGAAAACCAAAAAAGATTCATTTCTGGAAATGAATCTTTTTCCTATATTTCACTAAAGCATCGCTTTACTCTAACTTATAATTATTCTTTACCTGTTTTCAAATCATCCAATTTAGTTTCAATAAGATACGGATTGAGTGGTGTTGATACAAACCAATCCAAATTAGTGTATATCGATTCTGAAACAGGTGTATCCTGATTAATAATACCAATTACATAAAATTTATTTTCGCTTAAAGTCATGACTTCAAAAAAATCATCTCCCGGTTCTAAGAGTGAAACATTGATTATGATGACATCATAATGTTTAATAAAAATACTCTGTAGCGCTTCTAATGTCGATTCTGAAATATCAACATCGTACTCTGAGTTAAAGTGATTTGCTAGAGATTTTACCTCTATACTGCTATCAACAAAAAGAACTCTGAATATATTTTCATTTTTTTTACTTATGTTTATAGTAATCAACTTCTTCAGCTGACTATACATCATCAATAAGGAATCATTAATTTCTTCACTTTTTAACATTTCTGAAGATAAGTTATAGAAATCTTGCAATTCAAGTTTTTCAGAATTACTTTTGATTATAAGAAGATAATCTTTTACTTTTGATGAATCATTTCTTGCAATGGCCTCATCCATTTCATTGATTATGTTTATCATACGTTTTAGGAATGATGAGTACTCTTTTTCGACAGAAACATTTTCATTTCCAACAGCTCCAACATCAACACGCGACATAGGTAGTTTAACTGTAAAAGTAGTGCCTTCATGTAAACGACTTGTAACCTCGATAGAACCATTCATAATATTAACAATTCTTTTGCAAAGTGCTAATCCTAAACCACTACCTGAAAAAGACCTGCTCAATGAATTATCCTGTTGGTTAAATGTTTCAAAAATAGTATCTATCTTACTGTCTTTAATTCCAATACCACTATCAATTACTCTAATTTCTAATATTTTACCCGTGTAACTCGCGGATAGTTTTACATAACCTGATTTAGTGAATTTAATTGCATTATCAATTAAGTTACTTAGTAATTGTATAAGATGTTTGCTATCGCCACATAGATAATCTGGTAATGAATCATCAATTAACCACTCCATTTTCAGATTTTTAATTTCGGCCTCCTTATGGCGACTTTTATATATGTTACTTATAACCTCTTTTACATTGAAGGACAGATTCTCAACACTAACTTTTTCTAACTCATACTCTGATAAGTCAAGCAGATCCTTAACCAACTGCAACAATGTTTTACTTGAGTGACTAATAACATTCATCTTGTTTAACTTTTGATCATTACTTTCTATTTCAATCAACAACTCATTAAAACCTATAATTGTATTTATTGGTGTCAACAACTCATGGCTGACCTTTGCAAGAAACTGAGATTTACTAACATCTGATGTTTCTGCAAGATCCCTTGCTTCGTTAAGCTCATCAGTATGTTTAGATACTTTTTCTAACATAAGGTTATAAACCTTTGCCAATTCTTCAAACTCTCCTTTATGTTTAATATGGATTCTATGACTATAATCCCTATTGACTACATATCTAATACTATTCTTAAACTTCCTTAAGGGTTTATCAACAAATATAAACAATACTATAGAAATCATACTTATGAATAATACGGTTGTTATAATCATCATAATTGCGTAACTTAGGTAAACTTCTCTAATATTTTTCTGTTTAAATCTATTATCAACCCGTAGGAGCAAAGCAGCCTGTATGTCATTTCCTTGATCTATACTAAAATTTTTCCCTCTAATAGGCACCGAAACCACGATTTCATTATTTTCAAAACGTGTATCATACTGCAATTTTTTATTCTGGAAAATTTCATAAACGATCTCACTTTCCTCATCCTCTAAAATAAAATCCAAATTACTATATAGTACCTCATTGTTATTATTCACTATTTTTAAAGTTTTTATTAACTCTGATGACCCAACATTCTCAACAAGTCTTTGTATATTCTCATTCTCATTCTTTTCAAGAAGTGGCGTAAACGCCCAATCCAAACTATGAAGCACCAATAAAGCATCATCTACTAGTCTTTCTGATGTACGCTTTTCTATGTTTCTTATAATAGCAGTCAGGCTTATGACGTTAACCAACACAATTAAAATTAATAAAATTAAGATTATTCTTAAAAAAAGACTTTTTATTTTCATTCAGTACCCTCCAAAAGTGGGCTTAATAATAGTGATTTTACATCAACAGTATCAGAAGTAAGTTCATTTTCAACTGTAAATGTCTTCATTTCCAATAATTTTTCTCTAACACTTTCCCCTTCTAATATATCTATGGCTTCCTCTTTAGTATAAAAATTAAAACTTTCAAAGAAAACTCCAAATTCTTCAGCATTCATGTCAGTATTAACTGCCATTATCTCATATGCTTCTCTAGGATTTTCTTTTATGTATTCAATAGACTTATACCATGCTGTCATTAACTCATTATAAGCTTCAGAATATTCATCATTTTTTGATACAACAAGAACATCAATCATATAATTCGGAAGTTCATTTGTTGTAAATACTATTTCTCCATTACCTGATTCAGCTGCTATACTTAAAAATGGTTCATAAGTAAATAATGCATCTACCTCATCATTTATAAAATCTTCATAACTCGAAAAAGAAGGTATCGATGTTAGAACAACATCCTTCAATTCTATACCATTAAGTAACAAAGCCTTAGATAATAAGAAGTGTTCATCAGTACCAATTTCTACTCCAATTTTTTTACCTTTTAGATTACTAATCTCTTTAATATCTTCTTTAATTACTAATCCATCTGCACCTTCTATAAAATCTATTGGCGCTAAAATCACACCATCTCTTCCTTTATCAGAGTAATATACTGAGTTGAAGTACGTTGAATGTGTGACATCAGTATTGCCCTTATACAAAGCAGCCATATTATCGCTCCAAGAAGAGAATCTTACTATTTCTACATCTAGATCATCAAAGTACCCTTGACTTTGCGCAATATACCACACTTCACATGGCGGCCAACTGTTCACACCAATTTTAATATTTGTAGCAGGTTCACACCCGAACATCATGAATATCACAATTACAATTAGTAGTTTTTTCATACCATTCCCCTCCTATATTATTCATATCCCAAATAGCAGTGTTTTAACCATTCCTATACCTAAGAAAAAAACACACGACTTAAAGTCATGTGTTTATTGATGGTCAAATACATCCAAAAGCATAACAGCAGCTTTTGTGGCTGATACTTCTCCTTCTGACAAGGAGTGTTTCAATTTAGGAATCATTCTTTTAACGCCATCATGATTATAGAATCTAGTAGTCAATTGATTAATTACTATATTAAATACCCATTCAAGCGTTTGTGCTTCTCTTCGACTATAGAAAACACCATTTTTCTTAGTAATATAAACAAAAGACTCAATCATATCCCAAATTTCAGATATCCCTTCATTATAAAGAGCCGAACAAGTTAGAACCTGTGATTTCCATCCTTCTGTTGCAGGTCTCAAATACTCTATAATCGCTCGAAATTCTCCTTGTGCAGCTCTTGCTCTAATGATATTATCACCATCAGATTTATTCACAGCTATGGCATCACAGATTTCCATAACACCTTTTTTCATACCTTGTAAGTCATCACCACCACCTGTGATTAGAACCAATAAAAAGAAATCTACCATTGATCGTACTGTAACTTCATTTTGTCCTACACCAACCGTTTCAACCAATATCACATCATAACCAGCAGCTTCACACAAAAGAACAGTCTCTTTACTTTTTCTAGTCACACCACCTAACATACCACCCGAAGGCGATGGTCTAATAAAAGCATTTTCACACCTCGATAATTGCTCCATCCTGGTTTTATCTCCCAGGATGGAACCTCCTGTAATACTACTACTCGGATCTACAGCTAGTACCGCCACTTTTAATCCTAAAGAACACAAATGCAAACCTAGCGCCTCAATAAGTGTACTTTTTCCTGCACCAGGGACACCTGATATACCCACACGAGTAGCACCACCTGTGTGTGGAAGCAGCTTTTGTAATAGCGACTGTGCCAACTCAAAGTGTCTCATCGCATTACTTTCTATCAAGGTAATCGCTCTAGCAATAACCATTCGATTACCAGAAATGATGCCCTGATAATATTCATCAATGGTCATTTCTTTACGCCTCTTCACAATATGCCTCTTCACTCTGTGTTTAACCCTACCATCATGATCTTTTACAACTCCATCCATGACTTTGGTTGTAAACTCACCATCTGCGTCTTTCGGTACCCATTTTGGCTTCTTTGTTTTCATTTAGTTACCATAACCTAAATTCTCATTTAATACAGCAATAATTTTTCTAGCACATTCGGTAATAATTGAACCTGGTCCAAATATCAATGAGGCACCATGTTCATATAAGAAATCATAATCTTGAGCTGGAATAACCCCTCCAGCAAACACCATAATATCTTCTCTACCTAGATCAGCAAGTGCTTTTACAAGATGTGGAAGAAGTGTTTTATGTCCAGCTGCCAATGAACTCATACCAACTGAATGTACATCATTTTCAACTGCATCTCTTGCAACTTCTTCTGGCGTCTGAAACAAAGGACCTACATCCACATCAAATCCTAGATCAGCATAACCAGTGGCCACAACTTTTGCACCTCTATCGTGCCCATCTTGTCCCATCTTTGCAATATAAATTCTCGGACGGCGACCATCATTTTCCTCAAACTCATCAGTCAATGCTTTTATTTCCTTCACATCATCCTTTTTAGCATACTCTGAACTGTAAACACCTGAAATCGACCTAATCACAGCTTTATGTCTTCCTTTCACTTTTTCTACTGCATAGGAAATTTCTCCAAGACTTGCTCTTTCTCTTGCAGCTGCTACAGCAAGTTCCAGTAAATTTCCATTTCCAGTACGTGTTGCTTCTGTTAAAGCTTCGAGAGCTTTTTCAACTTTCCCATTATCTCTTTCAGCTTTTAATTTTTCTAATCTTTTTATTTGTGCTACTCTAACCGCGGAGTTATCTATTTCTAAAATTTCAATTGGATCTTCATGATCAAGTCTATATTTATTCACACCAATAATTGATTCATTAGCAGAATCTATCCTAGCCTGTCTCCTTGCAGCACCTTCTTCAATTCTCATTTTAGGAATGCCTGTTTCAATAGCTTTTGCCATACCACCTAAATTTTCAATTTCTTGAATGTGTCCCCATGCTTTTCTTGCAATTTCATGAGTCAAACGTTCTACATAATAAGAACCTGCCCAAGGATCAATTACTTTACAAATTCCAGTTTCATCTTGTAAATACAATTGAGTATTTCTAGCTATACGAGCAGAAAAATCTGTTGGCAAAGCAATAGCTTCGTCTAGTGCATTTGTATGAAGAGACTGTGTATGTCCCAAAGAAGCAGCCATCGCTTCAATTAATGTTCTTGTAACATTGTTAAAGGGATCTTGCTCAGTTAAAGACCAACCCGAAGTTTGAGAGTGTGTTCTGAGAGCCGTTGACTTAGGGTTTTTAGGATCAAACTGTTTTACAATTTTAGCCCACAACATTCTACCAGCTCTCATTTTGGCAACTTCCATAAAATAATTCGTGCCTTGTGCCCAAAAGAATGATAATCTTGGTGCGAATGCATCTATATCTATCCCAGCTTTTACTCCAGCGCGTAGGTACTCTAAACCATCTGCTAGTGTATAAGCCAACTCAATATCATTTGTCGCTCCAGCCTCTTGCATATGATAACCAGAAATTGAAATCGAATTAAATTTCGGCATATACTTTGATGTATATTCAAATATATCCGCAATAATCTTCATTGAAATTTCTGGTGGATAAACATAGGTATTACGAACCATATACTCTTTTAAAATATCATTTTGAATCGTACCTGCCAGTTGTTCTTTTGGAACCCCCTGTTCCTCTCCTGCAACTATATAGAAAGCAAGTATAGGCAAAACTGCACCATTCATTGTCATAGAAACAGACATCTTATCAAGTGGAATCCCGTCAAATAAAACATTCATATCTAACATAGAATCAACTGCTACTCCTGCTTTCCCTACGTCACCAACAACACGTTCATGATCCGAATCATATCCTCTATGAGTCGCAAGATCAAAGGCTATCGAAAGACCTTTTTGACCTGCTGCTAAGTTCCTTTTGTAAAAAGCATTACTCTCTTCAGCTGTTGAAAAACCAGCGTATTGTCTTACAGTCCAAGGTCTTGTTACATACATTGTTGCATACGGACCTCTTAAATAAGGCTCTATACCCGCTGTAAATCCTAAATGTTCAAAGTCCTTATACCCTTCACTAGTATACAAAGGTCCAACTTCTATTTGCTCATTGGTCACCCAACTAAAATCCTCTGGTTTTTTCGAGGTTTTATGGTATAAATCTTGTAACCAATTGCTTTTATTCATGTCAGGCTTATCGAGCCCTAAATCTATCTTAGAAAAATCAGGATTGCTCATCATCTAACCTCCTCTTGAAGTACTGATAGCAATTCATAACAATCAGCACCCATGTATATAAAATGATCTATTCCAGCTGCTTTATAGTTTTCAACTACATCTGCAGTTGGTCTTCCTGCTACAATTAAAATCATTTTTGAACCTTCTTCTCTTATTGCCTTTGCTATATTAGGGACAATCTCAGGATAAATATCATCTGTAGAGCAAATAACACCTACTTGAGCCTCTGACTCTAAACCAGCTTTAACTGCACTTTCAACATCCATAAAGCCATTGTTCTTTAAAACTTCGAAACCACCGACTTCAAAGAATCCAGTAGAAAAATCTGCCCTTGCTTTATGTTTTGGTATCTTACCATAGTTGAATAGAAATACTTTTGGATCGATACCTTCTCTTTTTATTTCTTTTGTTCTATCTCGTAGGACTTCAAATCTTTCAGCTCCTCTTTCATAATCAATTGCATCTACATCTTCTTTTGTATTACCATCAATTAAAAGCTCAGTCATGACACCTAAAGTCACACCTGACTGAACAGCTTTAATTGCAAGCGGTATAGATACTTTATTATGTGTATATAGATAATCTCCAAGCTCGCTCAATGTAGCTTCTATGTTAAAGACATCATTCTTTAATCTATAATTTTGAACAGCCTTTATTCTGTCTTGTTTAATTCTATCCGTATCAGGCATTCTAGAATCAAGTTCTTCCTCAGCCATGTTGGCATACATATTGGTTCCAACCCAAACGTGTTTACGTTTGGCCATACTCTTAAATTTTTCCTCATATTTATTTGTCACAGATGACTGGATATTACCAGCTTGTAAAGCAGCATACATCCCTCCATCTTTCTCAATCTCTTGAAATTTGGACCAAGCTGTTTTAGCCAATTCATGAGTTAAAGATTCGATGTACCATGAGCCACCTGCAGGATCGATAGGTTGCGTGAATCGGCATTCATCCTGTAAAATAGACTGTACATTTCTAGAAACTCTTCTCGAAAATTCATCAGCCTCTCTTATCGGCTCATCAAATGCAATAACATCTAAACTATCCACACCAGCAACGGCTCCAGAAAATGCTTCTGAAGCATTTCTTAACATATTTACATATGGATCATAAACCGTCTTTGTCCAAGATGAAGTTTTACCATGAATATATATTTTCTGCGATTCAGAATTACCACCAAAAGACTTCACGATCCTTGCCCACATGACTCTAGCAGCTCTTACTTTAGAAAGCTCCATAAAGAAATTTGATCCCAACGATAAACTAAATGCCATATGTGGGGCTATATCATCTACATGGAAACCTCTCTGAGTCATATTTCTTATGTATTCCGTACCTGTAGCCATTACGTAACAAAGTTCTTGAACAGCATCAGCGCCACCATTGTGATAAGGATGACCTTCAATTAAAATACTTCTTACCTCTGACCCAATCACATTTATGTAACTTAACACATCTCTCATAGCATCATAACATTGTTCAATTGAACTTGTTAAATAGCCATATTTAGACAACATTCCAAGTGGATCATAACCTAAAACTCCTTTTAAATCACTTTGATCCTGATTGGTATTTTCTAATTGGGCTAAAAACATAGAAGTCATTGGAACTGGATGCATTCCTACATTAACATATACAGGTAATACACCGAATACTAAATCATGTAATGCTATAGAAAGATCCTCTAAAGTTGATATCGAAGTACCACGTTTACCAATATGTTCTACGTAGTTTGAATCAGCATCAAGTCCATTAATTGTTGGAACATCTAAAGTCATATTCATTGAAGTTTGACCTTTATACAAAGCTTCAATTAGGGCTTCATTAAATTCTTTTGGTTTAGCAGCATAAATTTCTTGAGCAATTTTCCATGGCTCTAATAAATGTCCCTCTGTCTGAGTACCTCTTAAATACGGATACTCTCCAGGTAACGTATCAGTGTATGGTAGTTGATTGAGATCATCCTGATTATAAATAGGTTTTAATGTTATTCCTTCCGGTGTTTTTGTAAACATAGCTTTATCAAAAGGTCTTCCTTTTAAGAGCTTTATTGCTGCTTCTTGCCATTCCGCGTAACTTGGATTTCTAAACTCAGAAAATAATTTTTCATCGGTTTCCAAGTCATGACTTTGCTTCTTTTTTTCCATTCTACTCTCCTTCATCTGACATTATTTTAGTCATTGAACGAACCTAGTTAATGTATTAAAATACAAAAAAACACCCTATTCTACGAATTAAGATGTCAAAAAGATCTACTAATTTCACCTCCTATTCATCGTAGGAACTTGTGATATATTTTAAGGCGGATGTCTGACTTTCAGTAATAACTGATTCACAGTGGCGGGACCGTTCCGAACTTACATCGGATTCTCCATTAAATCTATTCGCTTCACAAATAGATACCTAAAAACGGTTTATTCAATTACGTTTAGTATATCGGCTTTAATGTATTATGACAATAGTTCAAAACACACTTTCTAAAATATACCAATACAAGTGTATACGATTATGTAATCACTTAGAAATGACTTCCTTTAACAACAGAAAATCCTTTTGCTTCAAGGGCCAATTTCATTTCATTGTATCGATGACACTCCACCTCAATACATCTTGCCATATGGAGTGTATCAACACCGCTTCTCTTTAACTGATCAAACTTATAATCCATGCCATCAAATAATGGCTCTTTACAGCCATTACAGTGAAAAAAAGCACGCAGTGTTATGTCCTCATAAATGCTAAAAGCATCTTTTCTCTCCTCAAAGGCTTTAAAGCATCCAGTACCAGTACAATCATATGTCATTTTATTACACACTAAAATACCTATCACGAGACTACCTCCTTAAAAACAATGGCCATTTCCCCTTCATCTTTTATAACTTTGGCTTTTACATCAAAAACATCTGCAATAACATCTTCGTTTATTATCTCATCAGGTTTACCGGAATATTTTATATCACCATCTTTCATAACATATATGAAATCACAATAGTTTAAGGCAATATTCAAATCATGTATTGCAGCAACAACTGATACATTTAAATCTTTAACAACAGATAACATCATCAGTTGATGTTTGACATCTAGATGGTTGGTTGGTTCATCTAATATCATGCAATCTGGTTGCTGACACAAGGCTCTGGCCAGTATTATTCTTTGCATCTCACCACCTGAGAGTGTTGAGAACAATCTTTTTCTATAATCCTGCATATCAACTGATTTCAGCGCATCATTAAGTATCTCATAATCCTTTTGATTGTATCCCTCCATGGTTTTTTTATAAGGACTTCTCCCCATTAAAACCATATCTTCTACGACAAAATCAAAATGGCTATGGTTATGCTGAGCGACTACAGACATTTCTTTGGCACTATCTTTAATTGATTTAGACTTTAAATCTTGGCCATTCAGAAAAACTGTTCCCATACTAGGTTCTAGTACTCTATAAATACATTTAAGCAATGTACTTTTCCCACTCCCATTAGGACCAATAATCCCTACAAAACTTCCTTTTTTACAATGGATTGAGACATTCTTTAAGACTTCATATTCATCATATGAAAAACGGATATTTTCTGTCTTTATCATGAATGACCTCCAAACCCATAGTTTCTTTTAACCAATAGCCATACAAAACATGGTGCACCAATTGCTGAAATCAAAATACCTATCGGCAACTCTGAATGTGGTAGCAATGTTCTTGAAAATATATCTGCCCAAAGCATAAACACTGCACCTAATAAAGCTGATGCCGGCAACAATTTTTTGTGATCTGTACCGAGTATCATTCGACAAATATGTGGAATGATTAAACCCACAAAGCCTATCATACCTGATGAATATACGACTAGACCCATCATAAGAGATGTGATTAAAAGATAAGCAGTTCTTGATTGATCTAACTTTTTACCAAGTGTTATGGCAACATCATCACCTAAAAGCATCAAATTCAGAGTTCTATATTGTGTAATAAAGAATATCCAACCTATCATGATTATGGGAAACATCCAAACGATTTGTGACCATTTAGCTCCAGCAAGACTCCCCATTAACCAGTAAGTAATCGATTGTATACCATCTTTATCATGTGCAAGATATATAATCAAACTTGAAATAGAAGAACAAACTGCACTTAGTGCCATACCTGCAAGTAGAAGCCTAATTGAGTTCGATTTTCCATTAATGTTTGAGATAGTCATGACACCCAACGAAACTGCAAATGCACCTAAAAAGGCCATCACACCAACGAAGTTACCACCAAAAAATGTACCAATTCCAAGTAATATTGCAAGCGTAGCTCCTAGAGAGGCTCCTGATGAAATCCCTAGTATATAAGGATCTGCTAAAGGATTCTTTACAATCGCCTGCATCACAACACCTACAACTGACAATGTAATGCCAACAATGATTGCTAGAATAATTCTTGGCATTCTAATCAAGAACACAACATCGTCTAGTACACTGGCCGTACTATTATTTGACAATCTATTCATGATAGTTGAAACAACATCTTTTATTGGTATGTCTACTGTACCTATTGTTATGGAAAAAATGGCTGTTAAAACAACAGCCACCAATAGTACAGTTATCATTAATCCGTAACTGATTTTATTCATATATACCTTTTGCAAACCTCTCAATACCATCAATCGTTCTTATACCACTTGCATACATTTCTCCTAATGGAATTGCAAATACTTTGTTGTTCTTTACAGCATCTAAGTTAGCATACTTAGGATTGTCTAAAAGACCAGCCATTGCTTGAGTTTCAGCTTCAACATCTGTTTTGTCTCCACCATTAAAGTAAACAACAAATATAGTATCAGGGTTATATGAAATCACATCTTCAGCGCCTAAGTCATTTCCTTCAGGGCTTAATAGTTCCGCACCTAGTTTAACAACCATATCGCCACCTAGAGAAGTCTCTCCATAAGACCAGATTGTTTCACTTGAGAATTCAATGATTAAAGCCGACTTTTGTTCTTCCTCTTTTGCTTTTTCAGATACCTCTTTGACTGTATTATTTATCTGATCAACAATTACTTGCGCTTTATCATTAACATTGAAGATCTTACCTAGTGTTAAAATATCATCACATTCATTTTGAATCGTTCTAGGTGAAATAGGACCACTATTTAAAGCCATATATGTACCGATGTTTCTATCATGATAATAGCCAACATCACCAATTCTTTTATCGCTAAAATATGAACGCCAGCTTAAAATGAAGTCTGGGTTTTCCATAACAACGGTTTCTTTAGTTGGCTGCCAAGCATCTAAATACTTTACAGTCGAAAAAGCTTCTTCATACTCAGCTTTCACTTTATGATCTAATCCAGCTGCTGCAACAATTCTATCTTCTAAACCTAAAGCTAAAAGTGTTTCAATTGAATTTTGATATACTGCTACAACACTTTCAGGCGCCTTTTCAATTGTTACCTCTACAGGTTCTTTTGCATAATTGTAAGTTGTAAAAGTCACTGGATAGTATGCATCTTCCACTTCAGTTTCTTCTTCTACTTCATTTACTTCTTCTACTTCAGCTACTTCTTCTACTTCAGTTGCTTCAGCCGTTACATCATTTGATGCAGCTGCTCCACCACCATTTTCACTCGATTGACAACCAATCATTACTATTGATAAGGTAATAATTAATAGCCAAACTACAAACTTTTTCATCTTGATCCTCCATTTTCTACATTGAATACTTCATTACAATTTTGGACACAAAAATAACACCTTGAGAATATCGCTTTTTAATCCGAAAAGCCTCATGATAAATTTAATCCTAGTCGGTCTCCTGACTTATGTATCAACATAATCTTTTGCCTTCCCAAGTTATCTCAGTGGCGTCATTAAAGATTACTCCTCAAATACAGTAGCGGTACTGTGCAAGATTCTCACTTGCTTCCCAATGTTCCTAGTATCATTCAAATGTGTCAGTGTGATTGTATCATTTTGTTTTATACGAGTCAATATTACTTTCAAAATGATTATATTATTAATATTTTTATTAAAAAAGCAAAATAGGTTTGCATTTGCAAACCTATTATATTATCTATTCATATTCACTTGTTACAATCCATTCACCATCAACATAGTCTAATGATGCTGGATACGATTTATCTGATTCAATCGTAAAACTGATATGATCATCATCTATGATATCTAAGGTAGAAATTGATGCCTTATCACTTTCATATATAAACTCCTCAACAAACTGATCTGATCCTATGTCAAAAATTTGTATTTTTAAATACGGTTCACCATACCCCCATTGTTCAAACAACAGTTTTTTAGTTGTTGGAAACGTATATATATTCGTGTCGCTAAACTCTTTTATAACACTACCATCATCTTTTGTATAAACTAATGTAGATGATCCTTCATACGATCTTGTAACAGCATAAGCATTCATTGGTATAAATGCTTCAGTTAAATCTCTTACAAGAAAATACCCATCATATTCACCTTCAAATTTAGTCAACTCACCATTATCTAATTTCAAATAAAAATCTTTTGTAATTAAAATTGACGATTCCTCATAGTTCCATCTTGGTCTATAAGCATAACCATAGCTGCCACTAGGTAAAGTTATTTTAAACCACATTACTAACTCTTCATCAATAATATCATAAATATCCATGGATTCAATATTAGCAACTTTAGAAGGTTTATATTCTCCAACAAGTTTACTTGTGTTCAAATCACTGTATACATTGAATGTTTTATCTTCTTTCACTATCGGTGTCGAAAGAACAGCTAATTGCCATATTCCATCAATATTCTTTACATCAACTATTTCATTTGAGATACTGTGATTTGTTGAGTACCAAGGATCCCTAGAAATACGTCCACTTCTATAAGTACCATCTTCTAATACCTCAAGATAGGCAAATGAATCTTCTGTTGCAAATAACTGATCACAGGTTTCACTTGCAAGATCATAAAGAGCAAAAGACTCTGTCTTTTGTTTGTTCGCTTGGTGAAAATGAACCGGCAGCATATACAATAGAAGTTGATCATCATTCTTAAACTCATAAGCATATGACCATTCAACAATCTTACCACTCTTTAAATGTATAAAAGTATGTTCTGCGTTTTCATTTTCAAGATGAAGGCAGTTCTCACTACCATCCGTTTGAAATATAAAGTCACCTAAGATAACTTCATTAGTTGTTACTATCCCAATCTCATTCACTTCTGAAATTGGGTAAAGACCATGATCAGGTTTTATATAACCCTTATATAAAAGAGATACACATTCATACCAAATACCATCATCAATTATTATTTTACCAGTGAATTCAAGTTCATCTAGCTTAACAACTCTTTCTTCAGGTTCATCATCAGAAAAGTGTTTATAAATTCTAAAAGTTAAATCATCAATTACCTGCAAATCGATTTTTAAAGATTCAACGGTCCTACCAAGACCATCAGTGTATCGAAGTTTCGCCTCATACATACCTGCTTTTGAGAAAACAAAGTTTTCTACTACTGGTTCATCATTTAACAGAATAACCATATTCTCTTCTTCTGGTAGATGAAGAGCATCACCTATATTATAGAATTCTTGAAAGTCATAAGATAAATCCTTTACAAGAAAATCCTTTGGTGTTTCATCGGTTGCAACCGTGTACCATCCTGCGACCCACCCTACTTCATCACCTACTTTTATTAAGTACCAAGTTTCGGTTTTATCTGTCTTTTCAACTTCCTCAGTCTTCAGTATTTCATAAACACAACCTTGGTATACCTCTCCAAGTTTTTCTGCTTCAGCATTTGGTGAACTTCTGAAGTTTAATATTTCAACATCAATCCTAACTTTAGGTAAAGTATTTTCTACTTCTGTTTCTTCTACTTCTTCACTGACTTCTTCAGTATTTGTTTCAGTTTCTTCTACAATATTTGTTGCAACATCTTCACTTTGACATCCTATTTGGATAGTTAGTAATAAAAGTAAAGCTATCATCCCTATTTTTTTCATTTAAACCCCTTTTTCTACTACATATATTATTTCATTATTACTAGTATACTATAGATTAGTATACTAGTACTTTAAATCATAAAACTTTAATAAAAAGATGTACAGTTATTCAAACTGTACATCCTTGTCTGTAAATCTAATGATTTCTATGTTCTTCAGTGTATCAAGACCATCTCTATTTTTAAGATCTTTTATTTGATTGCCATTAATTTCATATTCAGAGCTCATACCCGTAAACTGTACTACATCTACTCCCTTTTTTCCATCAATAACATTGTTACCACTATTTCCTATAAGTATGTTATTTCTTTCATTACCTGTAAGATTACTGTCAGCAGAACCTGTTAACCTTGCATTCAGTAGATACTGAGATTTTTTTGTGTAAGGTTCATCTGTCAAACTCATGCTAAATGTTCCGTTAAAATCTGGTGAAATTCTGTCCATATACGTAAAATTCTGTGGAAGAAAAGAGGTTAATGCTTCATAACCTTTAGGATCTTGATTCTTAACAGCATCTCTATTTTTTGCAATGTAGATCCCCCACATCCCTTTGTCACCGTCAAAAGCTTCCCATAATCCATAGTAAGAATCAATCACAGAGACAATGTATTCTTGTTCTAAACTACCCTCTGCACTTAACTCATTTAACCATTCCTTTGAGTCATAACCCCATAGTCCTGATTTTCCCCATAAATCCTTTTCTTTTGGTAATGCGTTATTCATTGCAGATTTAATCGTTGCTGTCACTTCATTTAAAGCACCCGGATTTGAAGAAGTACCGATTCCATAATCATGTACTAAATGAAAAATTTCCTCATAACTAGCATCTCTATGTTCATAATTATTGTTTATGTACCACGAATCTCCTGTAACAGGTGTTTCCATTTGATACAAGGGTTGACCAGTAAAGATACTCTCTTTTAATCTCACATCGCCATCAGCTCCATTAGGCATCATTAGAATGGCATGATTATCAGCTAATTTATTAGCAACATCAGACATTTCATATTTATAGGATGTTAAATAAAATGATAAAACATTGTATGCTTTTAACAGCTGTTCATCTGACACCTTATCCTGTGCAATTATGTTAATATATTTCCCATTAGGGGCTTTATATTGTATAAACTTATCAAAGTATTTTTTATACTTTTTATCTAATAGGGTTACATCTCTTTTAATATCCGAAACCTCTATGTACTTTGTATAGTTTGTATTCTCATACACCACTTTTTCTTGACTTGTAGCGATTTTGTCCTCCTGAGCTTTACCCGTATTTACTTGTCCACATCCCAGCAGAACACTCATACTTAAAAATAATAATGCAAGTCTTTTCATATAACTCTCCTCTCTCTAGTTATATCATAAGACTTGCATATATCCATCATGTATCCATTTCTGCTTTTTTCAGATCAAAGTAAAAAATCAAACTGTTATCACCATTATAAACACCATATTGGCACTTATGAGCTTCTAGTATTCCTTTTACAATCGATAATCCAAGTCCATTACCAGAAGTACTTTTACCTCTGGAGCTAGACCTTCTATAGTACATATCCCAAATATGTTCCATTTCATCATCATTAAGAGTGAGGCCAGTATTCTCAACTTGTATTCTAACGTACTCCCCTTGATCTTTTGTAACTATTTTTATAGTTTCATTTACATCCGAGTACTTAATGGCATTACTCATAAGATTGTATAAAACAATTTGAAGCTTTCTCAGATGACCATGAACTTCATGATTTTCAATATCTTCATACCACTTCAAACCTTTCTCACGAGCCTGTATTTCAAACTTATCCAACACTAAAATCTGATCTGTTGTCATAATTTCTAAACTTAGATCTGTTTGACTTTCACTTTCGCAAAGTAATAATGTTTCCTTAGTCAAAAGGTTCAACCTTTCAATTTCCTCTGATATTGTATTGATGTAATAGATCTTATTGTCATCACTAACCTCAAGCATTTCTAAGAAACCTGACATTATACCAAGAGGAGTTTTGAATTCATGAGACAAGTTGGCAAGTAAGGAACGCATTCTTTCTTCGTTCTCACTTTTAACCTTGGCCTCTGATTTTAACATTTCAATATTTTCAGACATACTTTCTGAGATCATTCCTAAACTATTTGATAATTCTTCGAGTTCATCCCCTGTTTTTATACAACTGTTCTGGCTAAAATCTAACCTAGAAATCCTCTTTGCCTCTTCATTCAAAGAGACCAATGGTTTTGTAAACCACTTCGTATAAACGAATGTAACGGCTATTAATAAAATAACTTGAAATATGAACAAGTAAATATAGAAGTTGTTTAATACCTCAAAGGTATTTGAAAAATCTTCTATTGTATAAAGACCAACTGCATAAGCTTCTTCATACGATCGAATAACAATATGAATAGTCAAGCCTGATTCAACTTCAATAAAGTTAAAGCTACCCTCTTCTAATCCTCCTTCTAGAAGTATGTTACTAACCTCTCTTAAAAGTTTTTCAGCCTGATAATCAAGGACGTTCTCTCTTTCAATAAAATGATGTTCAATTACTGTACCGCTAATAGAAATCAAGGCATCAAACATCGGACTTGCGATATTAGCGTCCATTATGATTATGTTGGTTCCTTTAAGTTTCATACCAGAGATGGATGTAGTTTCATTTAACTCAAGATCACCAAAAGAAGGATCTAATACTCCTCTTTCATCCACCCGATCACCAATTAAAACCTTGTATTCTATACCAGCTTCTTCTAGGACTATATAGTTCATCATTTCAATAAAGCGACTATTTTCTATTTCTAAGTCTTTGACAACTAAAACTGGTAGATCTTCATTTTCATAGTAGTCTAATGTTCTTTCATCTAGATGATTTTGCTCCTTAACAAACTCATCCATCAACTGTTCAATTTCTATACGTTTAAAAAAACCATACATTTCATCTAGTAAAAAGACTTGAAAAAACAACTGAATCAAGAGTGCAATCACAAATAAAGACAGAGTAATACCAAACACCTTTTTAACAATGCTCATTTTCATCCTAAACCTCTACTTTATAACCACTATTAATCACAGTTTTAATACGCTGACTAAATGGGTTCAACTTACTTCTTAGTTTCTTTATATGATTATCAACAACTCTGGTTCCACCTTCAAAATCAAATCCCCATACATTATCCAAGATTTGATCTCGTGAGAGTACTTGATTCCTATTTGTAATTAAATACATTAGCAAATCAAACTCTTTAGGCGCCAGCTCAATTTTTTGATTTAATATCATCACTTGTCGACTCGAACTATTAATTTTTAATTCATGGAACATCTCAAAACCCTGATCTTTTTTCCCTAATATTCTATTAATCTTTGCAAGAAGAATATTTATTTTAAAGGGTTTTGTTATATAATCATCTACCCCAACTTCATATCCCTTCACGTGTTCATGCTCACCCTCTACGGCTGTTAACATAATCACAGGAATGCTTGAAAACTTTCTTATAGCTTCACATGCTTCAAAACCATCCATCAGAGGCATCATTAAATCTAGTATCACTAGATCCACCTCTTCTTCTTGTATAAGTTTCACACCATCATGGCCATTGTCAGCTTCTATAATATGATAACCTTCCTTTTTAAGAAAGAATGTTATAAATTCTCTTATCTTCTTTTCATCATCAACTACAAGTATCGTTTTCATATATTCCTCCATACACTCTATTATGTATCCTAAATATCTCTCTTTCAAGCATAACAATCAAAACTATGGGTATAAATATAATGAGGTGAGATGTATGGATAAAAAGGATAAGAAAAAGGAGTTAACAGAACAGGAACAACAAGCTAAAGATTATTGTGAAATGATAGAAGCTAAGTTAAGAAAAGCAGAAAAACGTACATGGATGATCAAGGATTATGATTATCTTGATAATTAATAAAAATAATTGCTTTAGGAACAAAAAAGTACTAGAAATCTAGTACTTTTCATTCATTAAATGCTTTCTGCAAAAGTTTTAATACTCTCTAAATTATCATCTGGTGAACCACTCACTTTCAAAGGTTCAGTAATAATATTTGCACCTACAGATTCTAGTTTTTCAGAAATAATGTTTACTGCTTCACAAAACACATCTGCAAAACCATCGGCATCACCAGCACCAAATACAGCAACATTTTTTCCACCATATGTAGCAGAATCAATAAGGTCTATGTAATCTGAGAAATCATCTTGTAACTCACCATATCCCCATGTAGAAGATCCCAACAGTACAGTATCAGCTTCCTTAACTTCTTCTTCTTTTACTTCCCTAATATTAACAAGATTTACATCATGACTCATGTTGTGTTTAATTAACTCTGAGATACTTTCTGTTGTACCAGTTGTACTTCCATATGCTATTAATACTTTCATATTGCCTCCTTATACTCTAAAGCCACTCCTAGGACCTCACTTGGCAACAAACCCGAATCTATTTTAGAAAGCATCCATGCTTTTTTTTCATCATATCGGTTAAAAGTTTCAAGTGCTACATCTAAATCATAGAACACCTTCCAATAACCCACAGCCAAACACTTCCTTTTAGTACAATTTGCAAAGCACTTAACATCATGAAGTGGATAACCTAAAAAAATACCAACTTCATGTGGACACGCTTCTTCAAACCTTGCTTTTAATAGACTTAAAGCGCTCTTACAATCAAACTGCTTGTATCCAAAGTGTTTAAGAAAATGTTGATTTAGATCACATTTTAAAACATCTTCTAGCATATCCTCATTATAGAGTAAGACAAGTGTTCGAGTTGAACTCACTTTTAATTCAATATAACTTACTGTAAGACTATCCTTGTATTGATGCCATAAAGTGTGTAATGGCTCAATATCATCTTTTAAATTTACTAAAGAAGCAGGTTTTTCTTTTGCGAGTGTAGGTGCTGCATAATAGATTAACTTATAAAATAGATCTTCTTGATTCATTTGCCCTCCTGAGAATGATTATCATTTTCAAATAAAGTATACTCAACTTTAATCACTTTGTCAATAAAATAACAAAAAAAATAAGTATAAAAATACTTATTCTAATTATTGATATATTTTACATTTGAGCTGTATGAGTCCGTTGTTCAAGTTCTGCTTGTATAGTTTCAACCTTCTCTCTATCCAACGTGTAATGCCTATACGATCTCATTGCTAAAAGAAAGGTACACAAACTACCTAAGGATAATACAGTACCTAAATGTAATGCTGTGCTGGTCTTTTGAAATGTCAACAATGGATCAAATCTAATTAAATCTAACAAAAATCCTAATATCAAAATGGCTATGGATTGTGAAATTTTATACCCGAAATTTAGAAGACCAAAAAATACCCCTTCTTGCCTTGTACCAGTCAGCTTTTCTTGATAATCTACAGTATCTGCAACCATTGATAAGGGAAGTGAAAATAGTCCACTTGTACCAAAACCAATTGTTACAGCATATACTAAGAGTAATCGATATTCTACTATAACCAATTCCCTAGCCATAACAAAACCAAATAGGAGTAAACAACCTATTGAAGAAATAAGAAGACCCAACAATACAGTTCGCTTCTTTTCATATTTTTTAGCAATCTTCAACCACAAAAATTGAGACAGTACACATACAACAAACTGAGTGCCAAGAACCCAAGCGATCTTTATACTATCCATTTCAAATGTATAAGTAAAAGTATGAAGTCCAATTACACCAATGATAGCCGAAGCAATGTTTGTATATAAGTAACCTAGAAAAACATATCTGAACTCTTGATTTTTAAGACTATTCTTGATTGATAAAACAAACTTTTTTAAACCCATTGAGCTAGTTACCTTATGAAGTTTGTACTTTCTAGTAGAATAGTACGACCAAAGGCCAGTCAATACCAGTATTATTGAAGCTGTATATGCCATGTTCTGATAACCTTCAGGATTCATTTGACCCAAAGGATATTCTAGTGTTGGTTTAAAAAATACAGGCATACTAACCGCTGTAACACACATTAGAGACAATAGAAAAAAGATGGTTTTACTTCCTTGTATGGCTGAACGTTCATTGTAATCACGACTTAATTCTGCACCTAATGCTGCATATGGCGTGACAAATACAGTGACTGATGTCTTGAATAAAAATACACCTGCAAATACCAACAAATATTTTAATCCTTTGTCTAACTGAAATTCATTCCATAGGAATACATTAATAAGAGCAGCCAGTAGTACACCAATAACAATATAAATATGCCTGTTACCAAATCTTGATTTTGTTTGATCAGAAAGATAGCCCATTAATGGATCACTAATCCCATCCCATACTATACTTAAAGAAACCATAAGACCCACAATTGATCCTGGTATTTTTAGAATTACTGTTGCAAAAAATACAAAATATGAGGCAAACATTTGCGTCACAAACCCATATCCGAAATTGGCAGATCCATACCCTATCAATACTGATGACTTAATGCGATTGGTATTTGTTTTTCTATCTTCTGACATCTTCCCTCCACTTTTTATTATTGATAGCTATTTACCCAATATCAATCACCATTCACATTAACATTTGATGACAAGAACTTTTTTTATCTAGCTATAGTAAACTATTTACAATAAGTTCAATTAATTCAAGCCCATCTGATTAGTTGATTACTATGTATGGTACAATAAAAACAAGTGAAATAATATGATTAATTTTCAGAATATTCTATATATTATGAGGAGGGGCAATGAAAAAGTATAATCTAATTGACTTAACCATCAATGAGGAAAAGAGAAAAAATGCTGTAAAACGCGCAAAAGAACGCAATATTATTATTCCGACATTTGAGCAAATGAGACATCCAGAAACTATCCCTGCAGAAGTAAAAGATCAACTTCACGAGTTAGGTCTTTGGGACATTGACCCACTTAACTTATTTAGAATAACATGGCATAACGAGCCAAAATCTTCAGGTGGAGAATTTGGAGATGTGAATTACATAGAGATTCCAGAAGCTATTTCTGGTGTAAAGGCAAAAATTATAGCTCTAAGTGGTAAGTATTTTCCAACAGGTGCACATAAAGTTGGTGCAGCATTTGGATGTTTAGTCCCTAGACTCATTACAGGACAATTTGATCCAACAACTACGAAAGCTGTTTGGCCATCTACAGGTAATTATTGTCGTGGTGGCGCCTATGATTCTGCTCTCCTATCCTGTGATTCGATTGCAATATTACCTGAAGGTATGAGTAAAGAAAGGTTTGAGTGGCTAGAAAAAGTTGCCGGTGAAACCATTAAAACTGTTGGTACTGAAAGTAATGTTAAAGAGATATTTGATAAGTGCTGGGAACTAAGACAATCTGGTGAAGATCTCATGATATTTAATCAGTTTGATGAATTTGGTAATTACTTATGGCATCACGAAATTACAGGACCAGCTATTGAGCAAGCCCTAAAACACGTAGATGGTAAACTACATGGTTATATCAGTTGTACAGGTTCAGGTGGAACAATTGCCGCTGGTGATTATTTAAAGAAAAAATACCCAACTATGAAAATTGCAGCATCCGAAGCTCTACAGTGTCCAACAATTTACCACAATGGTTTTGGTGACCATCGCATTGAAGGCATTGGAGATAAACATATTCCTTGGATTCATAACGTTAAGAATACAGATATTGCTATGGCTATAGATGACGAAGCCACAATGAACTGGATCCGATTATTAAATGATCCTAATGGACACGAACTATTAAAAGAATCCGGTGTAGATCAAAAGACCATTGATAAACTTGAATGGATTGGTATATCAGGCGCAGCCAATATTATTGGCGCTATAAAATATGCTAAGTACTTCGAGTTAACTGAAGATGATGTTGTCGTTACAATCTTAACTGATTCTATGGAGATGTATCAAAGTAGACTCGAAGAACTTGATAAAGACTGTGGTCCTTTAAACGAGAAGACGACTTATGGTATTTACGAAAGATATTTCAAAGGTCTAGATATAGACTATATTAAAGAACTTAGCTATTATGACCGTAAAACAATTCATAATCTAAAGTATTATACATGGGTAGAACAACAAGGTAAAACCTATGATGAAATTCAAGCACAGTGGTACGATGATAGCTATTGGACATCTATACCTAAAATAGTTAATGAACTCGATGAGCTAATCAAAAAATTTAATGATGATGTGAAGAAATGCTGATAGCTACTGAATAGTATCCTTAAGTTAATAGTGAAAAGTCTAATGACGGTATCAACAATAATGTTGATGCCGTTTTAATTAAGTCTCTATAAAATCAAAGATTAATCTACATCGATTTGGTATACTTTAATTGAGGTGATCTTATGAAAAGATTCTTAATTATTTTATTAGTAATAGCATTAACTGTTACAAGTGCTTTATTCCTATTTATGCGTAGACCTAATACATCTAACTTAACATCCGTAACATCTACTCCCCTTCCAACTAACAAAGAATATACTGAGGATTATCTACAGTATCTGGAAAGTCAGATTCTGAGCGGTGGCCCTCCAAAAGATGGTATTCCACCAATAGACAATCCAATCTACGTAAGTATAGAAGAAAGTGACTATCTCAATGATTTCGACAAAGTGTTTGTTTATGAAGCTAAGGAAGAAGTATATATATACCCACAGCGCATTTTAGTATGGCATGAAATCGTCAATGATACGATTGATAATGAAAATGTTGCCATTACCTATTGTCCATTAACAGGTTCAACAATATGTTATCTGACTACATCAAATTTAGAGACTAATACTTATGGAACTTCAGGTAAATTACTCAATTCAAATCTTGTTATGTATGACAGAAAGACCGATTCCTATATACCTCAAATATTGGGAATTGGTATCAACAACGATTTAAAAAATGTGACACTACCTATTAAACCAGTTCATTGGGCAAACTGGAAAGATGCTAAGGAAGCTTTTCCTTCTGCAAAAGTACTTTCAACAGATACAGGTTTTTTCAGAGACTATAACCAAGACCCATACGGTAGTTATCTACCTGATTCAGACAATTCATACTACTACTTCGGCGAACCAATATTTCCAGTTTTAAATGAAAATGATCAGTTTGTAGATAAAAAAATAGTCGTTGGCATAAAACATAACAGCAAATATATTGCATTGGATCCTCTACTTGTTAGAGAAAAGAAAGTACTTGATATTAACATTGATGAATCCAAAGCAGTAGCCTTGTATGATGAGGAACTAAAGACAGTTAGAATATTTCTCAACAGTGACCATTTAAGTTTTATACCTACAGAAAATGGCTACACTGATAATAATGGACTCAAGTACTCATACAGGGGCCAATCAAAAAACTCTGCACTGAAGCCACTAAACTATTTTGATGTTATGTGGTTTGCCTGGTATGCATATTACCCAGATACGGAGGTAATCAAATGATGGTTCAAATAACAAAAAACAAAAAACATCTTACTCTTGGTATAATAATCTTCATACTATATTTTCTTTTGTACTATTGGAGTATCAATTACTTGAACATCACAGATGGGCCTTCACAACTAGTTTGGTCAAGTAACTGGAGAAGTTTTCTATTACGCCAAACTGCTCCCTTTATTTTCGAACCAATTGGCTTGATTCAATTTTCAAGTATACAGATATTAATCTCTCCTATGAATATTGTTATTGGATTGATACTTGGTACTCTGGTATTCATTAATATCCTATCATCACTCTATATTTATCAACTGCCCAAGCAGTGTAAATTGGATTACAAGTATAGTGGATTCATTGGTATTTTACCGAGTTTCTTAACAGGATTTATCTGTTGTGCTCCGGGATTTATAATCCCACTTAGTAGCATTTTAGGTAGCTCAACAGTTTTCTTTACAAGAGTATTTCGTTGGTTTCTCCCACTAAGTCTTTTATTGCTTCTCTATGGCATCTTTCGAAGTAGTAAAATCATTCGAACATTCAATGTGTAGGTCTTTTACTAGAGATATCATCGTTCTATAAAGGTCTAAGTAAAAATCAAATTGTCAAAAGTCCACTTACTTTATGCATAGACACAACTATACTAATCGTGTAAAATGGTCATGGAGGTAAACATGAAAAAAGACTTATACTTAGATTTCGATTCTACAATCGTTAATTCAGATAAATCAATTTGCAGAATCTACAACACACATTACAACCACTACGATGGCTTTATGTCAGCTGATTGGAGAAAACATAGTAATTGGGCTTATAAAAATATTTGTCCACTCATCCATGTCCATGAAGAAGATCCTATTCAGACAATACAGGATTTCTATGGTTCAAAAGAGTTTTTCGACCATTTGGAATTCTATGATGATGCCTATGAAGTTATTTCAAAATTAAAGGATCAGTACAAAGTTATTATCTGTACTTCTGCTTTTCCAATGAACGCATCAAAGAAAGTATTGTGGATAGAAGAACATCTGCCTCAGGTAGATGAAATAATTATACTAATCGATAAATCAGGTCTTGGTTATGGTAAAGCTAGAGTAGCTATGATGGAAGACGACGCTATATTTATTGATGACCACCCTAAGAATCTTTATTCTACCAATGCTTCAAGAAAGTTTCTATTTAAATTCAAAGAAACAGATTACAATGGAGACTGGAAAGGTGATGTAGTATCAAACTGGAAAGAAATCGAAAATATTCTACTATAAAAGATCAAGCTAAAAAGCTTGATCTTTATTTCATTCATAAGTGTTAGGATTGCTTAGTATAAGATATTGGTCTTAAACCATTTACATCCTTGAATGTATGGTTTATTTCAAATACAATACCAGATAATGAAATTCGTTCATTCATAGATTCATAAGTTAATATTTCAGCATTATCAAGTATCGATTTAAAGATCGACTTAGATAATTGATGGTCTAATGAAGCGCCGAAATAATAAATCTGACTGCCATTGAAAACATTTTTAGTTACACATGATTTATCTTCAAATCCATAATCATTGTAAGCTACAATTTCCGTAGCTGAACCAACTCTAAGAATATCACGCCAAACACTTAACGAATAATCTAATTTATTATATGTTACTGACAAGTCAGTTGCATTCCCTATTGCCTCATACTGTTCTACAGTTGCACCAATCATATCTTCTAATATATTCTTACCTAATCTCATATTATTATTTTTATTACGGATACCAGATCGATAGCCAAAAACAATTGTTTTACCTTGCTTTGAAAACTCAAGCAACCTATTATAAAAATCATCTGTTACTAATTGCATATTTGGTATTACAAGCATATCATATTGACTAAAATCTTTGTCTATAGATAACACATCTACATTAACACCTAGTTCGTATAACGGTCTATACATTTTCATGAATTCATTAAGGAAATTAAACTCACCCGATTGCGGTTGAATCTTCCATGACCAAATATTATCGAAATCATACAGCATAGCTACTCTATTGTTATGTTTTAGTTCCTCTGTATTAAAATCATTGGCAACATCATCGAAGAAAGATTTAACTTCAACAAATTTATCATTCATTTCATCATCAACATCAAACACACCTTGGCAAAATTGCTCTTCACCTTTATTTAGCCCTTTGTACCTGAAAAAGAAGATATTTTCAGCACCTCTTAAATGTGCTTGCATTGCCCAAAGTTTAGCTTGGTTGGGTCTTGGTAACCATCCTACATAATCGTGCCCTTGTGCACCTATTAGCTCCTCAACAATCCAAAACTTCTGTTCTTTTAATCCACGAATCAAATCAAGTTCCATCGCAACTTTTGCATCATCTGCATTATTCACTTCTCCACCCCATATTGGGTAGTTATCAAAAGATACAAAATCTACCTTCTCTACTAGTTTATTAGCATCAAACCATTTATTAAACAAACCTCCGGGTAAATTTGTCGTGATACATTGATGATCTCCCATAACTGATTTTGCTGTATTAATCATATGATTTGCAAATGAAACTGTTGAATCAGATAAAAATCTAGCATAATCTAAACGGAGTGATGGATTATGACCTAACAAATCTCCAAAAGGTACTTCTACATCATCAAACTCAATAAAGTTTTGTCCCCAAAATACATTTCCATAAATTTCATTCATATTATTGACAGTATCATATTTATTTTTTAAGAATTTAGAAAAACCTTTTCTACAATTTTTACATTGACAAAAGTCGCTACCTTCATGTCCTATTTCATTATCAATTTGAATACCTATAACATTTTTTACTTCTGCATATCTTTCAACGACCTTTTTAGTAATAACCTTTGACAATCTAATGTAATCCTTTGAGTTATAACAGTATTGTCTTCTTGTACCATACTTACGTGATCTACCAAACTCATCAACGGCCAAAACATTCGAGTAATTTTTGATCACCCAAACCGGAAAAGTAGCAGTCGGCGTTCCAAGTAAAATATCAAAGCCGTAAGATGATATTTTATTTACCATTTTATCGAGTAATGAAAAATCAAACTCACCTTCTCTTGGCTCTAATAAGCTCCACATGAATTCTCCAATACGAATTGTATTGACACCCATTTCTTTTATTCTATTTAAATCTTTATCCCAACTTAATTCATCCCAATGTTCTGGATAATATGCAATTCCTTTTACTTTCATGAGTCCCTTCACTTTCTCTTGTTAATGACATAATTATGTCTCTTGGGAAAAGACTTGTCAAGAAGTTTACTAAACTTCTAGTAAATTTTATTAAGTATGTAACTAAATTTAGTAAATTATATGTAGCACTACAAAATACATACAAAAAGAAAAACTGATCAAGTTATCAATCTAGTTTTTCTTACTTTTTGCATCTCATCGCTCAAATTATTTTCATAGGTGTAAAACTTAATTATCTAAGCATATATTCTAATCTCCTAGTTTAAAAGTAACTTCCCAATCTCCTTCTATTCGATCTGTATATGTAATAAAATCGCCAACCAATATATATTCACTTAGTTCCTTTTCATTTATTTCAAATATGAACTCATCATAATTTATGTCTTCATAATTGAATGATAAAGTTGTTTTCGCTTGAAGCTCTTCATCGCCGACCAATTTTAAGATTCCGTGATTATCTAGATTTTTATTATCTTCTATATGGAGTTGAATATGCAATTGATCATTCAAATATCCAATGCCAGTCAAAAATACTCCTGGAGCATTCAATTCCATATTCATATTACTTTCAATAATATAGTCTTCTTTCTTAGGATCAATATCGCCTCCTCGACCACATATGTAGAACTCATCTAGTTGTCTAACATTTTCATGTTTATCTAATTCATCTAGTATAACTTCATTACTCGTTACAAGCTGATCTGTTAAAATAGTTCTAAGCCCAAAAGTAATCTTATGTCTTGGTAAATACTGGTCTTGAATCGCTTTTATCTCAACTAAATAAATTGATTCTCCAGTCTCTTCAACATACTCCACAAATTCCATATATCCGGTACTGTCAAAAGGTCCTGCAATATAATAGCTATCATCAGTGTCAAACTTCTTGTTTAATCGGCTACCTTCTAAATCCTTAAAAGCAATAAGTACACTTGCAACTTTATCATCTATGTCTGCGGATATAACTTTCAATTCAATCCCCTGATCTACACTTGACATCATCACAGGTTTAAGACTTTGAGCTAATGAAGGCGATATATTGTATAACACATCCATAGGTTCTAATCCAAATACCGTAAATGGTAACGTCAGAACTATCATACACGCTACTAAAACTACAATTGAACCTCTATTATGTCTTTTTTTGATGACTTTATTAATCAATTTATCAGATGGTTTTATATCAGCAAATAAAGCTTTGTAATCTTCTCTAAGCATTTGAAGCCTCCTCTAATATGTCTTTAAGTAGACGTCTTCCTCTTGTTAGCTGTGTTCTAACTGTTGAAGGTTTTCTATTTAACACTTTGCTAATTTTCTCTATAGACATATCTTCATAATAAAACAAATGAATTACACATCTATACTTTTCTGGTAATTTATCTAATTCCAAACTAAGTTCAATGAGTTCACTCGTTGTTTCCTCTGGTAAATCGTTGGTAATAATATTTCTTTTAAACCATGACGATGCCCAATACTTTTTACAAGAATTAACTGTTACTCTAATAAACCATGCTTTTGCATGCTCTTCAGACTCAAAACGAGGTTTCTTTCTAATAAATCTTATGAAAACCTCTTGATATATATCATCAGCATCACTTTTATTTCTCATTTGAGCATAAGCTAACTTATATACTGTATCAGAGTATTTTTTGATGATTTCTTCTGTACTTTTCTGTATCATCGCTACCTCCTTCACTATGAATACCTTTTAGCTACTATAAAAGCTACAACCTAATATGTTTTTTTGAATACTCGATTTTAAATTGTAATTTAGTCGATGATAAAAATTCATTCATACATAACCAAAAATCAAGCTCAACAAAATTACCAATTGCAAATATGCAATTGTCATAATAATTTTATCAAATAGTCGAACATAGTTTTTACATTTTAGCGATATCATTTAATCTACTAATTGGATAAAAGGTGATTTGATTTTAAAGCTTTATACAACTTGTCATTGAAACGTTCATCACTAAATTCACTATCTAATCCAACGTTCTCAATAGATACTCCACCATCGATATCTTTCATTGTAACGCCATGAGCATAGAACGATGAAAACATTGCTTGAGAGTAATACCCACTGTAAACGAACTCATCTTCAACGTATACAAAAAATTTATCCCTTTGTGTTGTGGCAAAACTAGAAAGTGTCTGATTATTGTGTTCACCTATTAGAAATGCTTTTAGGTTCAACTCACTATCTTTTTTCAATATTATTATTTGTTGTTCCCAATCGAAATACTTTATATCATTTTGAGTAAATACAGGTACTTCATCTACTATATACTCATCTGAATATAAATCTTTAGGTGTAGCATTGTAAAATGTTATCTCAATTTTACTAGACATATAACTTGAGTAGACTAAATAAAGTGATGAGAATATAATTAGCACTGCTACAGTAATTACGATGCTATATTTTTTCACATCCGCGCTCCTTATTTTTGTTATTCTTTTTATAGCGATATTTTAATATTTTTTTGATTCTCTAATGAAGTTTGACAATTCATATTAAGGTTATATCATAGTAAAACAATCAGTCTTCACTTTTCTAAAGCTTTAAACTCTGGTCGTTTATCTAGAAAATGTACCCAACTTACTTTAGCAAACATTATCAATCTTATAAATCAACCTTTTAACCTTACCATATGATGTTTTATGTCCTCCAAAGAAACCTTCGGGTTCTTTAGTAGGTTCACCTACTAACTTTCCTTCAAGAATTTGCTTAGTAAGGTATTTTACATCATTTAAATAGTCCACTTGATAACTACTTCCAAGAACGCCTGCATGCCCTACCAATATACGTAGTTTATCAAGACCTTCTATTTTCTTGTCTAGTTCACATAATGATTGATAGTAATCTTTTAAGCTTGTACAGGTTGGTAATTGCATCCACAGCGCTCCACTTCCTATACAATCACTCGTAAATAGTAGTTCCTTCTCACGATCTAAAATCGCAACTGATCCCGGCGTATGCCCTGGTACTGAAATAACTTCCAATTTAGTAGAACCTAGATTAATGATTTCGTTACCATTTAAATCAATTACATCTGATGTACTTACATTCATATCAAACCAATCTTGAAGCATCACAATATCAATATGCGATAAATAAACAACTTCAAACTGATCTGTTCTTGCTGCATGATCTCCATGGCCATGTGTCACTAAGAGTTCAACTGGTTTGTCAGTTAGAGACTCTATGTAAGACAGTAAATCCTCTTTACTATCTCCTGCATCAATTAATAAAGCCTTATCTTCACCCTCAACTAGATACATACTCACATTCTGAGGAACATCATTAATTTGCCATACTTTAGGGGCAATCTCCAAAGATTCATATATTTCTTCCATTTATACACTCCTTAAATTGTGATGTCAAAATAAACCCTTTTCTACAACATCCGCAATCACATCTATTCTGTATTTCATTCATAAACTTCTATCATTATTATATCGCTAAAAGGAAATATTGATATCTTTTCTCTTACAAATAAAAAACAACCACTAAAGAATCCCCACAGCATATACTGTAGGGATCATGTTTAAATCTACGAATAATTTACTTATCATCATCGTTGAGGTAATAGTCTTCTAAAGCTTGACCTTGTAAATGATGACAGAACCAACTTAGATTTTGTCTGTTAATAGCCCTTACAAGACCTGGTTTACTTGGACCATGTCCCATGTTTTCATAAATCACCATTTTAGGTTCTAACTTTAGTTCTTTTAATGCTCTATATAATTCATGAGCATTAGCTACTGGCACTCTTACGTCAGCACTGCCATGCTGAATAAGAGTAGGTGTTTTAGCATTATTGATATGAGTCATTGGTGATGTTTTTTCGTATATTGCTTTGTCCTTAAATGGTACATCACTTAGGTATTCTTTTGTAAACTTAGGAATATCCGTATTGTAATAATATGTTTCCCAGTTACTAATACCAGCACCAACTGAAATTGCTTTAAATCTATCACTAAAAGTTGTACAGAATGCTGAAATATAGCCACCCTGACTCCATCCCATAACACCTATTTTTTCATTGTCTACATAGCCTAAATCAATCAAATGATTTACACCTGAAATTACATCTTCATAATCACCAACACCTAAGTTTCTAAAGTTAGATGAACGGAATTTTTCACCATAACCTGCGCTACCTCTATAGTTGGGTTCAATGGTAATAAAACCTTGTTCAACAAAGCTTTCGATAGGATACAGTCTATCAGATATTGTAAAAGGAAAACTTGTGCCTGTTGGTCCACCATGAATAATTACAAGAAGAGGATACTTTTTATTCTCATCAAAATCTTTTGGTGTAGATAGAACCCCTTCAATTTCAAAGCCATCTTTATTCTTCCATGTAATCATTTTCTTTTCAGCCATCTTTCTACCCTTTAATACAGCTGAACTATTACTAACTTGTCTACCTTTAACATACAACTCAAATAGATTCTTTCTATCCCTATGTAAGTAAACCATATTGTTACCATCCTTTGTATAGTTAAGTCCTAAATAAAAAATTTCAGACTTACCTAAGATTGGCACAATTTCATTCTTTTCATCTAGTAAAGAATACTTTGATGCAGTTTTATCTTGGTAGAAAAGGATCATACCCTTATCTGTCCATTGTGTAATACGAACAACTTCATCAATCTTGGTTTCTATTTTAGAGATTTTTTTTGTTTTTAGATTATAAATCATCAACTCATTATTATTTAACCAAGACTCTTGTCTACTAAAACATAACTTATTTGAATCCGGTGAAAAGAGTACATTACCTGCAAAGTGTTCAATTTCTATTTCATCAAAACTCTTAGATTTTACATCATATAGATATAAGGTTAAATCTTCATAGTCCTCCATTGTAGGTGATGGAGCAACGGTAAGTGCTAGTTTACTTCCATCAGCCGAAGCAGTTATATGATGTATATAGAATTTTTTTTCTTCACTTAGAAGCATAGATGGATAATATGGATTCTTTTTATCCTTTTTAGTCTTTATTATAAGATCTCCAGGTAATTGATACCTTGACCCAAAAACATTTAATCCTTTTTTTAACTCTATGTAAAAGAGACTATTGTGAGTTCTATCCTCATCAATGTATGTAAACTTACCATATTTCTTGTCTCTATCTTCTTTTTTCTTTGCATTAGGAGAACTAGATAAATAATAAAAACCTTTGCCGTCTGGTGACCATATGTAATTTGTTACACCTTTATCATGGTCTGAGATCTGGTGTTTTTCCATACTTTCAATGTCTAAAATATATATCTGATTCTTACTATCTTTTTTACCGCCAAATTTAAGAAGCATAGACAATGATTTTCCATCTGGTGACCATTTAGCTGAACCCATGTAGTCTTCTTGTTTTCCAACTATTTGCATATGTTTGTTACTCATCACATCATAAAGCCAAAGCTCTTTAACATAGCAATCTTCCTTCCAGTCTGTAGAAGTTACTTGATAGGCTACCTTAGTTCCATCTTTATTAATAATTGGTTCATCAATACCTTTTATTGAAATCATCTCTTCTATAGAGAAAATACGACCTTTTCTTTTCATTTCCTTTCATCTCCTTTTAATTTTGTAACTATTCAGTATAATATAATCATTAAAACATCACTTAATTACTTCTATATTAATCTTACAATATAATCCCAATTGAAGATATTAATAGGATATTAAATCATCTATGCTAATCACAGCTGATATAACTCTTAATAACTGAGAGTAATAGCTCGTGTAACTTTCGCAAGTTTATTTACTTTTCAGCTCATTTGATTAGAATGTCTTCTTCACAGCTTTAATCGAAAACATTAAGGGTATCATTTTTTTGTCTTTGAATTTCCACCACCCTTCTGTATCCTGAATCATATCACCATAGTAATTGTCATCACAAAACGAATGCTCATTCATACTGGTAAGCGTTAGTCCACTTTGACAGACAGAGTTTATTATTTCACTTAATGTATATCGCCACTCATAAACAGGTTGTTTTATTACAGCATTTTTATTGGCATAATCCTCACACTGACTATGAAATTTTGGTAAACTATTATCTTCAAAATATTCTTTTACAACTTTTATGTCCTGGCTTTGTTTGTCTTTGCACATAACAATACTTACAGGGTGCCCGTCCATTAAATAGAAAAAACCTTCTGGTTTAAGATAATTACTGACTATTTTCATAAACTCATTCAGATTCTTTAACCAGCACGTTACTCCATGCGAAGCAAATACAATGTCATACTTCTCATTATTCAATTTATTCAAATCATAGACATCACTACAAATAAATTTTGCATTCAGTCTATTTAATGACGCCAGTTCTGTGGCAAAATCTACCGATTCTTGTGAAATATCAACACCAACAACTTCAGCACCTAACCTTGCAAGAGACAATGTATCTAAGCCAATATGACACAACAGATGTAATATCCTCTTGCCTTTTAGATCGCCCAATTCACTAAGATGAACCTTCTTTAATGAGGATTTCCCATTATTAAATCCATCAATGTCATAATATCCTTTAGGAGCTTCTATATGTACCTTAGTAGCTTCATCCCAGTGCTTTCTATTTATCTCATTGTAATTCACAAGTTTCCTCCTATCATAACCTTAATGTCTTTAGTCTAACATTAAATATGTATAATGTATTTTACGGAATAATTACACCTGTTAAATTAGATTCAAAAATAAAGTTATCTAATATAACTTCTTACTTATCAAAGAACTTTTCAACATCGACATTTCAATATGGAATAGAATATAAAGTACAACTCACTCAAAGTTTGAATATCACATAGAGAGGCAATGATAAAACATCAAATCTATTAATACAGTAAAACTCCTTGAAATTGGTCGTCATTGTAATATCAATTATCCATCCAGGGATATAATTACTAAAATACCTACAGCATTAGCTGTAGGTATAATCATTCTTATTAACACATACTATACTTCTTTTTTCTAGTAATTATGGATTAATGGCGACATGAGGATTCCTCATGTGGCTCTAATCTAGTATAACTTTTTAGATATAAAGAAGCTTTCACTTTTTTTGAATAGCTTTCATTAATGTAAATCCGTGTTCATCATCATCATTATATATTGGAAAGCCATCAAGCCACGAATAGCCTATAGGGTTTGGATCAAAGTTATTCATGGCATCATAAGTTGATTTTACAGCTGACCCATGATCTTCTGGTTGATACACACAATTAAAAACTAAATAGTATGAATCAGGTATATATAGAACCTCACATTTTTCTGGACATACAAAGTCAGTTTCATAGTCTACTTCCTTACCATAGAATGCAATAACTGATTTGTCATCTTCAACTCTAAAACCACCACCATTTCTACCATCTCCCGGTAGATTATCTATCACATCCATCATTCCTAGTTCTATACATTTATCATAGAATTTTTCGTCTGGATTATAATCTATAAATGCTACCCACTTGTGAGTGGGTTTATAAACGACACTAACCTTTACATATAATTCAGTTGTAAACCCGAGCTCTATTGCCTTATGGGCTGATTGATGTAGCATATCATGATATATATCAGGTAGCTTAAAGGAACTTTGGTTATTTCTTAATTCATTAGGATTAAATCCAAAGTGTTTTTTTAGGCTTCTCGTAAATGCCTCCTGAGAGCTATATCCAGTTTTTATCGAAATATCTAGTATAGAATGATCAGTATACTTAAGTTCATGAATAGATAAAAGAAGTCTTTTTAATCGGATATAAGTACTTAAAGACATTCCTGTAGTTAATGAAAAGCTCCTATAAAGTGTTGATCTTGAAACTGGAAAGCTGTCAAGGATATCGTTAGCACTCACCTTATAAAGATTATCGTCTATATAATTAATAATTTCGTCTATTAATTTCATCATTGAAACCTCCTTATTTATAGCATATCAGAAATTGCTATAATTATTTTGATATTTTGTCTCAAATAGAAACTTATTTACTTATAAATCATTGTAGATTCTTATGTTAATCATTCAATGGAACCACTCACCCATATGGGAAACCTAAGTTTATCAAATCTTTCAACTAAAAACTCATTCATAACTGATGTTATGTCCTTTCGAGTTATCTAAAAATAATGTTGCTTTAATTTTTACACATTTTATGTGATATATATTTAAGAATAATCAACACAAGTATATAAAAGCCGATATATATAGGATCTCAATAGTAATCTCAACGTTCTGAATTAAATATTAATGGAATCAACAATAAATATGACACCGCAAAAACATTTGTTAATAACTTTATTCTTCTGTTTCCCATTATCTATAATCCTCCTTAAAGCAATAAAACAGAATATGTCTATATATATCTTTTAAAACAGCTTATTCTTGTCAATATTTTAGAAAATTTTATATTTATTAGAAAGCGTCTAATATAATTAGATACTAACAGCTATATATTTTCTATATACAACGAAAAAAAACGATGGTCTTAACCATCGCAATACTCTTTGTTCTGTGCAATTTCCATTCGCTCATTGGCCAGTCGAATCAATCCATTTAGTTCTAAAGAATCTTCATTGTAAACAGCAAATCCATAACTGAACTCAATGTGTATTGAATCACTTTCATTTTGATAAGGGTGTTCTTCAAACCATTTAACACATCGTGCTAAGAAGTTCTCTAATGAACTATTCTTTCTAGTAAATAGCATTACAAACTCATCACCACCATATCTAGATATTATTTCATGACCATATATTTGACTCTTCATACCTTTCACAAAATGTACTAATACTTGATCACCTACTCCAAATCCATATTTCTTATTTATAGATTTAAGTTTATCAATATCAAAATAGACAATCTTTTTTTCCACATCTTCTTCATCGTTAAGTAAAACATTAACTTTTTCAGTAAAAAACTCTCTATTATAGGCTTGTGTGAGTGGATCAACTTTTGTACTAGAAGTATTTGAGTTAAATAACTCATGTAACCTAACTATCTTAGATATTTCAACAGCAAATTTTTCTATTAGCTTAATGTTTTCATCAGAAAAACCTTGATCAGATGAACTGTCAATATTGATCATACCAAATATCTTCTTACCAAGAGTTATAGGTACACATATCGTTTTTTCAACAGTGTCAATCCCCACCCTTTTCATGACCTCAGCATTATCATCAGTCAAAAGGTTTTCATTTTTTAATGAAATATTATCAATCACTATACTTTCCGGAATTTTATCTGTAATAGACTTAAAGAGAAATGATTCCTCAAATCTCATATTTAGCTCCTTAGCTGCTTCTAAATCAAAACCGACTACAGCTTCAAAATTAAGATAACCCAACTCATCTATTGTAATCATGCTACCCTTATGAGCTGCATCTATAGCATCTATCACTTCTTCGAGAATAGTTCTATACAAGGCTTCTTTTGATTCAGCATTCAAAGTTGCTTGAGATAACCTAAGCATACTGGATACTGTTATATCTTTATTCCTTAAATCGGCTGCTCTTTTCATGATCAAATAGAACGATCCAAGAATTAAGAAAGAACTTAGACTAATAAAAATAATGTAGTACTTACTAAATATAAGTGCCAAAATATCTAAAATTAAGAGAGCAATCATTATAATTTTTGCGCGATCTTCAATATGTTGATGAAATGTTTTACTCATATAGAAACTCCTTTAGTACATTTATATCCAATTATTTTCTGTTTACTCAACTTTCGTGTAAGATATAAGACTTTATGAAAGAGCACTTTGTAAGTACAATTAACTAAATAAAGAAAGGACACTAGTAATTCTAGATGCCCCCTCAATATAAAACCAAATTTTATTATCTATTCTATTTCAAAGCACAACCTCTCATTGAAATTTGAAAATCCTTGAGCTCTAAAAAACTGTCCAGAGTTTTCATTTTGAGTCCAATAGTTCATTTCAATCCTTTTTAAGTCTAAAGACTTCGCATATTCTTTCGAGAAATCGACCAAAGCTTTTCCTATGCCATGTTTTCTATAACTTTCAACGACACAGATATGGTCAATAGATAGTTTTCTTATATAATATTTAAAAGCATTTTCTTCAAGTTCGATGCTTCTAAGTAAAATGTAACCAACTTTTTCTTCTTTAAAGAATGCTACGAAAGCTTTTACACCATCTTCTAATATTTCTTTAAAAGCGAGCTCAACTTTTTCTTGATTGAAAGGCTTGAACATTGTTGGTTCTATGTGATGATGTAGATTCTGTACCTCTTCATTCAAAGCTGCAATTAATTTGTAGTCTTTGCTTTCTTTTATTTGAATCATGCTGCTTTCCTTTCCTCCAGCGCTTTCTCATCTCTATAAAATACCAAACCAAACAATAAGCCAGCGACAGATATTACTAAATACATCCCTATACTAGGATTTGAAATACCACCATACAAAATAATCAATGCACCAAATATAGCACATGAAGGTACAACAAATCGTTTGATAAATCCTAAATCTTTAAATGTTCTCATATACCAGATATATAGTAGTATATACAATCCATACATCATAACGATAGGTATCTCATCTATTGCAATGAATTGGCCAAATACATTATTTATGCTTGCAAACCATATGATCAAATACATAGCTGAAAGCATAGCTGCAAACAGTGCTGAATAAGTTGGCATATTATTCTTATTCATTTTACTCATCAAATGCGGTGCTGGTCCTTGACCTCTGACAGCTAGAGAAAACGGTACACGCATATTAGACAGTACCAATCCATTCAATGTTCCCAAACACGATACTACAACAAATACAGTCAACAATGTTGAAGCGGCTCCGCCAAATAACATATTTGAAGCTTGGTTAACTGCTTGATCACCTTCAAGTACTATTTCAGCAGTCGGTAAAACACCTGCAATACCTAGGAAGTAAAGAATATAAATAACAAATATAATTAACGATCCTATAATCAAAGCTCTCGGTAAATTCTTTTTAGAGTCTTTTATTTCACTATTAATTGCAACAGCAACAATCCAACCTTCATACGCGAAAGCTGTTGCAACTACAGCAGAAGCCAGAGTACCACCTGTACTGCCAACGGTACTCATAGCACTAGATAGATTAGCAGCGCTAACACCATTGAAGAGACCTGAAATAACACCAACAATCCCAACTAATGTCAAAGGAATTAATTTAATGACCGTCGAACCTACTTGAAGCTTACCAGCTAATACTGGTGAAAAATAGTTGATTAAATATGTCACTAGCATATAGAAAATAGCTAAAACCCAAGTCATCATACTATTGGTTGGATTATCACTACCTAATAAAATCATGGTATATAGTGCTGATACCCAAGATAAAATTGCTGATAAAGGTGAAAAGTACAATACGCATTTAAACCAACCAAATAGATAACCCACTCGCTTACCATATGCCTTTTCTGAGTAATCAACAATACCATTTGATTTCTCAATTCGTTGAGCAAATTCTGCGAAACAAAGTGCACCAAAGATCATTGAGAATGCACCTATAGCCCATGCTATTAAGGCAATTACAAGGTTACCATCTGTAAGTGTTAACACATCGTCCGCTTTAAAAAACACCCCGGAACCAATAACCACACCAACGACCATGGCAATAGCTGTAGGCAGCCCATACTTCTTTTCTAATTTTTTTTCCATTGTTTTCTCCTAAAAAAATAAGGAGCCTCCATACGGAAACTCCTAAAATAATTACATAAATAAAAATTCATCATGAAGTCCCAGGTATTTTTTTGTACGTTAAGAAACCAGCGTTAAAATAATAATAACTCCAGCTAAAGACATTATAGAAAAAAGACATCATATGATTTTTTGCGCTATTCTTTTTAATCGTGTCTAACATACAAACCTTTCCTTTCATTGTTATTGACGAGTTTACGTGAATAAACATGCAAAGTCAATCTTTTTTTATTTGAAGACTTACAAGAATTGTTTAAAATCGAGTTATATCCACTTATAAACGGCTATATTACTTGTTTCTTAATTTATACAATTCAAAAAACTATTTTCCGTTATCCTTAAAATTTATATAAAAAAACATTATCTATGATGCAATTCAATCCAAAATATTTTACTTTCACAAGTATCTTATAACAGGTCAGATAAAACAGACAAATGATAAATATCACCCTCTATTATGACATGATGTTGTCGTAATTCTTATCCTATACTATAAAAAAAAGGAGGAAATATTTATGTTTTTAATGTTAATCTATGTTTTACTTAGTGTTCTATCCGGTTACGGTCTATTTAGGATAATAATCAAATTTAATCAGGAAGAAAATAGACTGACTCATATGTTGCCACTCATCTTAGGGGTTGTTAACTTCATATCTTTAATGGTATTTACAGTGTGGTTTCTATTAGAACCATCTAGTTTTGCTAATGACACAGAAATCACATGGAATATCTGGATGATTTTGTTTACAATTTATACATTCTATTTCTATATCTTTGCAGTACCAACATCTTTCGGGATGTATTTAGTCAGCAAATATTGCTCTAAAAAAAGTAAAAATAAATTGTATTTCATTAGCAGTCACCTGAATCTTTTAAGTTGCTTTGGCCTAACCATTTTAATATATTTCATTATGTCTGTTAATTATTAGTGCTATTGTTTCATAATCAAAACCTATGAAATAAAAAGAGACGATCTCAATTAAATTAGTATCACTTGATATCGTCTCTTTAATTATTTTTACTCCATTGGGATCATCACATCCACATTTAGGTTAGGAAATAATTCATTTGTCTCATTGAAAGTAATTTCGATTGGAATAACAGTTTCTCCACCTTCAAGTACTGCCTTTGAACTCACAAATGAAATAGTTCCTTCATATACTGTTTCAGAATCCGCGGAAGCAACAATCGTTACATCTTGCCCAATTTTTATAGTTTTCATAAACTCCTCATTGATCGATGCTTTTACGAGTAATGTTGAGGTATCATATAATTCAATTATTGGCGTATAAGCAGTATTATAAGCACCAGCCTGTACATTTATGGATGAGACAATCGCCTCATCCATACCACTAACAATCTTATGATCTTGGATATTGTCATGAGTAAAAAAAGCGTTCAAATCTTCAAGTTTATTTTCAAGTTCTTTTAACTCCAATTCAAGTGTTTTACTTGAGTTTGCAGAATCTGAAAGTGAACTCGTCACACTCAAGTTTGCGCTATTTAGTTCATTCTTAAATGCATTCATTTCATCTTCATGTCTCTTTAGTGTCTCATGAGCAATGACATTTGCATCATATAATTTCTTCTGTTTCTCATAATTTTCTTTTGCCGTATCATATTTTTCCTTAATGGTTTTATAGTTTTGATTTGCCTTTAAATATGCAATATTATCATTTTCAAGTTGACTTCTTAGACTCTCAGCTTTTAATTCTAGTAATGTCCTCTGTCTCTCTAACTCATCCATATTTAAAGTTAAAATAGTATCAGTTGATGTCAGTTTTTCTCCGACTTTTACATCTACACTTTCAACAAACACACTTTGATTAAGTGTGATTTGCTTTATTTCACCAACCGCTACTCTACCATAAACCTCTATGTTCTGATCATTAACCTCAATCACATCCTCCACCATAGGTGGGTTTTCTGCCTGAGCACTACAAGCCATCATAAGAGCACTCATTAATAATAACAATAGTAATAATAAATTCTTCTTCATTTTTTCCTCCTATATCACTTGTTTATGCGCACAATAATTATGATCAATGATTCGACCATCTTTAACCATAATCGTTCGATTTCCATAATCTGCTGACTCTAATGAATGAGTCACTTGAACAATAGTCTTACCTTTTTCTTTGTTTATTCTTTTAAACAAGTTCATAATTTCAGTACCTGACTTTGAGTCAAGATTTCCAATCGGTTCATCTGCTAGTATTATTTCAGGATCATTAATCAAAGCCCTTGCAATTGCAACTCTCTGTTGCTGTCCTCCTGATAATTCTCTTGGTGTATGTTTCTTTTTATCGGATAGTCCTACGATTTCAAGTATTTCATTTAGTCTATTGCGGTAATCTTTTATCTTTCCTCCATCTAAAAGAACAGGCAACATAATATTATCAACCACATTCAAGTTTGGTACTAGATTATAAAATTGAAACACAAAGCCTATATCACGTCTTCTCATAATACTTTCTTTTCTATCTTTAAGGGTCGTGATATTCTTCCCACTAATAAAAACATCACCTTCACTCGGTTTATCAAGCCCACCAAGTAAATACAATAAGGTGCTTTTTCCTGATCCAGAGGGACCCATTATACTCACGAACTCTCCTTCTTCAACATTAAGATTGATATCTTTTAGTATTTCAACTTCTTCTTTTCCCATTGGGAACCTTTTATATAAATTGTCTACTTCAATAATTGACATTGTGACCTCCTATTCAAATTTTATAGCTTCTACAATACTTTGCTTGGATGTTCTTATTGCAGGTAAGATATTGGATATAACTGATATAATGGATCCTGCTATAAATCCTGATAACAGTATACTTGGAATCAAGCTTAGACTAATTGGAATATTAATGAGCTTTAAGATGAAACCAATTTGTATGGTCAATGCGATACTTCCAACAATCCCCATAACGCCGCCAATCATACCACTAATTAAAGCTTCCAACGATAGTAGTTTCACAGTCTGAGCTCTGGACATACCAACGGACTTCATAACTGCAATGCTTCTAGATCGTGCCATAAGACTAACAACAAAATTATTTAGAATACCAAAGACACCTATAAACATGGCTATCACTGAAAAACTTGTCAATCCTCCCATGATTGAATCATTAGCTTGTTTGTTCATTTTCTCCATCTCATCTGTTGTTATGACATAATGCCACTGCTTCTTGAATTTTTCCTCAAGTTGAACTTTCACCGCATCAGCTTTATCTGTTTTGATTAAAATGCTACTATAATTCGTCAAGCCTATGTCACGCTTAATATATTTGTCAGTTGCAACTGCATAATTACCATTATTCATCAAGGTATTACAGAAACCAATTACCATATATGGTCTTGTAATTTCATCTGAAAACTTTAAATCAATAGTATCACCAACTTCAATGTTCAACTTATCTTTAAATGTATTGTTTAAAACAATTACTCTAGAATTTCCTAAGTATTTCTCTATAAGTTTTAAATCTGTATCAAAATCCATTTGAAAATAATCAAAATAATTCATACCATCAACACCGATGATATTATTTAACTTCACATCAGTACCTTTTACCTCTGCACTCGCCTCATAGATACCATAGGCATCATCAACATCTGACATACTAACAATCCGTCCGAGCATAGAGCGATTTGCCCCATCTGTATACATGGTCACATCATACTTAAAATCACCAAATATGTTTAATACCTCTGTTGTAATAGAGTAACTTAGTGTATTAATCAAAAGAATACCTGCTATACCAAGTGACAATAGTGAAATATTATTTATAATATTCTTGTTACCCTTGATGTTTTTTACTGCTAAATATCCTAGACTACCAAATAGTTTGTATAATGGTTTCGCAAGAACTGTCACTATGAAATCTGTTATAAACGGGATCATCATAATCAATCCCACACATAGAAATACAGTTGCTAGGCCGTTAAGCAATAAAGCAGATGGACCATTCACATAAAATGGGATTCCTAATGATATGATTATAAGTAGACTGGCAATGATAAGAACAACCAGTTTTCGTTCCTTTGTCTTTTGAAAAGTACCTAACACAATATCTCTTACTGAAATCTTAGATACTTGGCGAATCGGAACCAGAGAACTCGCTACTGATAAAAATACTCCAAATGAAGCTGCTATTATATAATACTGAAATGCGACATCTGTGCTGGCATTACTACTCCCCATAAGATTGCCTGTCATTATACTACTCATCAAATCTAGGACTAGTTTCCCAAGAAATACGCCAAATAGTGAACCTAGTAAGCCATAAAACAAACTTTCCATGATTAAAATAAAATCGGTTGTTAATTTTGTTGCACCTATCGATCTAAAGGTTCCTAACACTGGTAGTTTTTCTGTGACAATTACCTTAAAAGCTGTGTAAATTATAAATACAGCAGTACCTAGTACTAGAAGTAACATGAACATAAATGGTACAACGATATTGTTGAGTGATGCACTTATTTCATCCCATGGTATGGGTTCTTCAATGTCATAGCGTTTATAAGTCTCCTGCAAAGCCATTATGCCTTCTTCAACAGTTATATTCTCACTTGTTTTAGCCAGTATAAATGTATACTTACCTTGCATTTGAAATATTTTCTGTAAAGTACTCGTCGGCATGACGACATAAGCGGATCCATTTTGATAATCCAATGCACCTTTGTTCTCACCAATACCTGCGATTAAAATCTTATGTTTTTTCCCCTCAATGTTGATTTCAACAGTATCCCCTAACTCCCAATCATTAGAGTTTGCAGCACTTTCTGAAACATACATAATCTTACCTGAAAAGTTCATACTTAAAGATTCTTGTAAATTAACTACATTAAGCATATCTAAATCATCTTGCTCATACCCCCGTACTCTAATCGATGTAGTTTGACTTTGATTATCTTTTTTATAAGATCCTACAGTATCAATGGTACCTATTTGGTAATCAAATAAATGTTCGTACTCACCAAGAGGCTTAATTCTTACTAGTGATGAAGATGCATTTTCTTCAGCACGAATCATAATATCAGCAGTTCCATAGAATTTTTTAATGTTTTCAACAAATGTATCTGTGATACTATCCTTTAGAGATATTGATGCAAATGTTAATGCAACAGAAAGTGTTATTGCTAACAAAATTAAAAATGTACGGAATTTCTTTTCTCGAATACTCTTTAATGTAAACTTTGTTATGATGCCCATATTGTCCCCTTTCCCACTTCTAAGTAGAACATTATCAAAGAATAATTGTTCATTCAACGCATATCCTGAGTTCTAATCCTTCTCTAATCTACTTCTAATTGAGTCAGTTTCATTTAAAACAATTGTAAGATACAACAACACACAATTATGATTTTATATAAAAATCCAATAAAAAAAATCACTCAACATTCATCAAGTGATTTAAATAATTTAGTTATATTTTTTTTATACATTGAGATCTAAGATTTACATCTTCTAAAAATCCTCTGCTTTATAAGCTACTTTTCCTTCTATAAAGGTAAACTCAACTTTAGCATCAAGTTCAAATGGATGTCCCGTCATAAGTACTAGATCGGCATCTTTACCAACTTCAATAGTACCCACTCTATCTGCAATACCTAGTATTTCTGCAGGGTTAATCGTGATAGCCTTAAGTGCCTCAAAGCGTGCCATACCAGCTTTTGCTGAAAGTCCTGCCATCATTGGTAAATACTGAACAGGAATTACTGGATGATCTGTCATAATAGCAACTCTTACTCCAGCTCTTTGTAGTATGCCTGGTGTTTCAAATGTTTTGTTCTTAGTTTCATACTTTGATTTATGACCAAATGTAGGTCCAACAATCGCATCATAACCCTCTTCTACTAAGTCTTCAACAATTAAGTGACCATCACTACAATGATCTAAGGTTAATTTTAAGTTGAACTCTTTGGCAATTCTAATCGCCGTAAAAATATCATCTGCTCTATGGGCATGAGCTTTAAGTGGAATTTCTCTTTTTATAACAGGAATCATAGCCTCTAACTTGTTGTTATACGTAGGCATCTTGCTTAAGTCATCTCCAGCAGCTTCAATACTCGCTATATATGTCTTAGTTTTAGTTAATATATTTCTTAGTTCAGCAGCCACAGCTAATCTCGTTTGAGGCGACATTCCTAAACCTTTATAAACTCTCTTCGGATTCTCACCAAATGCAATTTTCATTGCGTGAGATGGATTTACAATCATCTTATCAATTCTATGACCACAAGTTTTTATGATCGCAAATTGTCCACCAACAATGTTAGCACTACCAGGACCACAAGATACACAAGTAATCCCTGCTTCTCTAGCCTCATCAAAGGTCTTATCTAATGGATTTATTCCATCTATGGCTTTTAGTTCAGGTGTTAAAGGATTTGATAATTCATTGACATCATCACCTTCGAAACCAATACCACTTTCACGTAAGCCTAAGTGGGTATGTGCATCAATAAAACCTGGAAACAACTTTTTATCAGTTCCATCAATGACAATTGAACTTGTTTCATCAATGTCTTTCCCAATTTGAACAATCTTACCATTATCCATAAGTACATCGCCAATAAATGGTTCTTCATTCACCATATTATTAATTTCTACATTTTTAATTATATACATTTCATCCTCCTATTTATCAACTCCAGTTTATTATATCACTATTCAGCAACACAAAATACTTTTTTGTTAGATTTACGAAATAATTAATTTGTCCATAAATAAGAAGGTTAAATATAATTGTTTTTAAGCTTTTTTATTAGCAATAAGTGTAAATTCACCTGGTACCTTATCGTTTTCCCAAGATGGATGTTCATCAAATTGTCTTAATATGAAATCACTCATAATTACAGAATTAATGATTTCACTTAATGTATATTTTCTGTAACTACATAAAGGCATTTGTTCTCTTATATCTTTAGAATAAAATCTAGCATGAGCCATTTCACCTTCATATATTTCTGTTGAAAAGTAACTGCCAACAGGAAGCTCTAACTTCAAAACATCCAAGACTTTATTCAGAGGATGAAAATCACTACAAATGAGTTTTCCACCAGGTTTAAGCAATCGATTCATTATTTTCATAAAATCATTTATGTTATGAAAATAATGCAAGATGCCTCCCTCCATGAAAACTACATCAAACGAATCTTTGTATTCATGGATATTAATGTCCAATACATCTCCAACAATATACTCAATATTTACACCTGCAGATTTTGCTACTTCACAAGCGTATTTTTTATTGTCCTCAGAAATATCAAATACCGTTACTTTTGAACCTAATATTGCAAGAGGAATGGCTCTTTTACCACTTGAACCACATATATTTGCAATTCTTACATCTTCATAACTTTCAAAGTAATTTGCATATCTCTTTAACATTCTTTCAGGATTTTTAAGATCTTTCATCGCTCTTTCTTCAGGTTTTCCTGAATGTTTTATCCAAAAGTTATAGGCATCAAACTCCCATGCATCTTTATTCTTTTTCGAATATTCCTTCAATAGTACCTCCATGAATTGTTAAACCTCTTCAGTTAATCAAGTATCTTTATACTAAATCTACACTCGTCACTTCCACCCAATATTGTCGAAACTTTTTCAACCTCAACATTTATATTTTCTCTCAAACTTTTCATAATATGAATGATGCTTTGACGTGAGCATTCACAAATTTGGTCTGTCTTAACATACCCTTGTTTACTTAATTTACAAGTACACTCTGAAAATGCAAGTTCATAAGTCTTATTTGGGGCTATTACTTCACCAAAACCATAACCCTTAGAAGATAAGTTACTATAGAATACATCAAAATCTTCTCCACATTCAAGATAGAACTCCTTATACAGATTCAAAACACCTTTTTTTACGCAGTTACAAGCACATTTAGAAAAGAACAAAGACTTTTGAGATTCATCGATACTTGCCATACCTTCTTCAAACCATCCAAACCATTCATTTACAAATTCACTCATATTCATCTCCAATGCAATACTAATAGTTATTTTTTACTTTGAATTACTCAGATACTCTCTCTTAGTTAATGAAAAATATAACTCACCATTATAGTAATCATGTTCTTGAGGCAGTCCTTCAACTATATACTTAAAATTAAGTCCCATATTTTCAATGACATTTTTTGAAGCTTTATTTTCTTGTTTGCATAAAGCTACTATTTCACTTAATCCAATAACATTAAATCCAAATTCTAAAAGCGCCGTTGAGGCTTCTTTGGCATAACCATTTCCCCAATACTCTTTCCCTATCAAATAATAGATTTCTTTATATTGGTTGTCATAATCAAGGACACCAATACCACACCAACCAACATGAGCACCTGTTTCTTTTAAGGTAATGTTGAAGGAATATTTAAAGTCATCATTGAAATCTTTTTTATATGAATCAATCAACCATGAAAATAGTCCTTGATACTCTTCAAAAGTCATCACTTCCATATCCAAATAATCAAATAACTCATCATCTTGCATTAAACGAAAACATTCATTTAAGTCTTCATGTTTATATGGTCTTATGATTAATCGTTCTGTTTCAATCCGCATTTTCTTATCTATTCTTTTCATATCTACCTCTCTTTTAACTGTCTTTTATGATAATGTAAACAAATGTGACTCTTCTACAACACATTACATCAGAACAAACTTAACGTCACATAACAGGTTAATATAAGTTCTGACCCTTTAATTTTACTACTAAAAGATAAGCTAATAATTGGTAAATACTAATTAAGTTAAACTCTACAGTTCATAATAGAGCAAACTTAAATTCCTATAATGATTGATTTCAGAACAAACATCTCTAAGGATCGATTTCATTTACAATCAAAGTTTATACACTACTTTTTCTACTCATCTTGAAGATCTTCGTTTGCTCTATTTTTCAGTTCAATTAACTTATTTACAAACGCATCTTGTTCCTGATCTGTCATATCACCAGCTAAAACAGTTGTCCAATACTGGAGTTTTTCTTGAACTAGTGGTTTTAATAACTTCCCCTCCTCAGTTAAGGCAATCTCAAAAGAACGTTTATCTGTTTGACTTCTTTTTCTTGACAAATAGCCTTTGTCTACTAATCTCTTTACTCCTCTAGTAGCAAAAGCAGGATCGACCTCAAAGCTGTTACATATTTCTTGTTGCGTTATTACACCTTCATCTGGTGTATTAACTAGGAAAAGATACTCTGAACCTGTTATACCAAATTTCTTCATTTCTCGAGAAATATATGCCTGTGTTTGTCTAGATATTATTGAAATGTATTTTCCTATACTATTATCCTTCATATTTACCTCTGATTTCATATTAAATCTATTCCTTTAATAATTTCAAACTCGAACTTGTCACCTAATAATCAAAGACCATAGTTGACTACTCAAGTATATCTCGCTTCTTTTGAATGGTCAAATATTTATATATTCTAGATAAAGTACAACTTCTTTTTACTTGACTAGTCAACTAAAAAGAAATATACTTGACTAGTCAAATATATTGTATGATATTACAATCTCATAGAGAAAGGAAATATAAAATTAATGAACATTAAAAAACTAAAGATCACAATACTATCGATGTCCATATTGACAGTGATGGCTGGGGCAGCAGTTTCACCAGCGTTAGGTAATATTAAAGAGTACTTTTCAGGCGTTGATGACATATTAATAAAAATGATACTAACAATACCAGGCTTATTTATTATGCTTGTAAGTCTGATATTCCCTTTGATATTGAATAAATTCAACGTTAAGCACATAGCTTTAATAGGTATTGGTTTATACACTTTAGGTGGATTACTGGGCGCTTTTATGAATGATATTTATATGCTCTTATTCACACGCGTGTTACTCGGTTGTGGTGTTGGATTAATTATGCCATTATCTACAGGTTTACTTGCTTATTATTTTGATCAAAGTGAACAAAACAAACTCATGGGCTATTCGGTTGCAATGAATAATCTTGGTGGAATTATTGCCATGAGTTTATCGGGTTATCTAGCATCAATAAGTTGGAATTATAGTTTTTTTGTTTATTTAATCGGACTTATAACTTTCATTTTAGTAATGCTATTTCTTCCCAAAGATAAAATAAAAGGAACTAATTCAACAGTTGATTTTAAGCTTATAAGGGAAAAAATCACACCATTACTATCCATGTTTTTAATGATGATTGCCTTCTACTCATATGTTACTAATTTTTCTATTCAAGCAACATCCGAATACATAGTTGCAGGTAATCAAGTAGGAATAATTATGTCCTTTCAATCAGTTGGAGCCATGTTATTAGCACTCTGTTTTGGTGCAATGACTAAGAAAGCTGGCAAAAACATAAAATATTTGGGTCTATTACTCTTTATGATTTCCTTTATATTATTACTAGTATTAAATACCTCAGTAGGATATATGCTTGCATTAGCATTATGTGGTGCTGGTATGGGTATTTCACTCCCACAAATTAACTCAACCGCGACTCAAGGTATGGATCGAGAACTAGCGCCTAGCATCATGGCCATGATGAGTGTTGCAATGTACTTAGGACAATTCTTATCTCCAATACTTTCTGGATATATAATGAAAACATTTAGTATCACACTTGTTAGGTTCCCATATATGCTCGCGATTGTATCAACAATGACAGTCATAATTATAACTGCCTTGTCAGATATAAGGCTAACATCAAAAACTGCAATAGATTCAGTCAAGAGTAATGTCTAGAATTCATCTATTTGATATCGGACATTCCAAAATGTAAATATTATCTTTCAAACTAAAAGAAAGCTAAAAATTAATATAATCAAAAAGCCGTTATTTGCCACAACATTGGCAAATAACGACTTTTTAGAAGTATTTCTGTCATTTTATTTTTTTTAGAATGATTACAAAATATGTGGTGAATTGTACTTCAAAAGATTCTTAACAGTTTAATCTTCTGCTTCTAATTTTTCTTTTATTTTCTTTATGTTCGGAACAGCATTTTTACCAAACCTGTTTGTCGGAAACTTTTCTTTGAGTTCTTCGTATGCTATTAGAGCATTTTCATAATCCTCTTCTTGTAGATACGACCATGCAATCCAATTATATGCATTGTTAATTGCATTCGTCTCTGGATATTTCTTTATGACCTCACGAAATATTTCTCTTGCCTTATCATATTCTTTTTCAGATAATAAGTAATGTACGCCAATTTCTGCTAAAGCATCATCTGCAAAATCTGTATGGTCTAGATTTTCGACTATGTACTCATAAGATTCCAACATCTCATCATAAACCCTATTCTTCTTTGAACTAGATGCTCTTAGCATATAAGCTTTACTGAGTTCTTTATCTGATAGTTTCAGCTTCACTAACTTATCATAGATATACACAGAAGCATAATATTCATCATTACTTCTTAAGACCTCAGCCTTTTCAAATAAGGAATCCACGTCAGACTTTCCTAGTAATGGTTTAAGTTCTGACAATGTAATCAGTCTGTATAAATCAAATCTATCAAACTGGTGCTTATTAATATTAGCAAAGTAGTCATTAGCTGACTCTAATTCTCCTTTATAGAAAGCATTATTAGCCAGACCACTCCAAATGTAATACTTAAACGAAGATGAAATTTCTTCATCACCAAGAAATTCACCTGCGTCCTCTGAAATATCAACTAGATTATTGTTGTATATGTAGTTATATTTAACAGAACGTAAAATGTCTTTAATTGATTTCTGTCTATTGTAATAATAACCATTATCCTGCATATCCATTATAGCGTTTATAAAATCAAAATAATGCTCGTCTTCACCGTATCTCATATACATTGTGTCGCATAAATCTACTACATCTGATAATGCTCTATAAGAATATCTCGAGTCCGGATATGCTTGTAAATACTTTTCATAGTAATCTTTTGCAACTGCTAAATCAACTCTATCAAGTTTTTCTTTATCATTGTATATTACTTTTAAAACGACTCTATATAGCTCATTTGCTCTGGCATATACAGCTTTTTCAATTAGATTTGAATTAGGATAATCATCAATTATTATTTGATAATCACCTAAAAAGTAATATGCATAATCAATATACGGATCATTAGGATAATTAGTAGCCAAATATTCCCATAACTGATTTCTGTCACTATCCTCTTCTGGAGGATACACAAGTCCTGTATTATTAAGTATGTCATATTGCCTTGGAGAAATCGCAAACCAAACATATGAAACATTTTCATTAGGATATTCTTCTCTTAATTGATCAACAACTTCAATGGCATAGTCAAGATCATTATTTACATACATATATCTCATCAAATATATAATATCAAATAAGAACCGATCATCTATATTCTCCACTTCTTCTTTCTTGTAGACAATTCTAAGAGCATCGAGATAGTTGTTTTCATGCATTAATATTGGAACAATATAATTGATCTTTACTTCTTTTATCAAATTGTTATAATCAGGGACACCTAAGATACTTTTTCTTAACTCTGAAAAATCTTTTTCCTCAATAAGGCTACCTAGAGTTTTAATATCTTCAATCATATCCTTATTGCTATAATTACTTATAGCAATATCATTGTAGTCTCTGTAATTTCCTGTCTCTGACACAAATTGAAAATCAATGTTATTCAAAGCATATTCAACTAAAGGATCTAACGTTGTTTCAACTTCATCTTCAATTTGTATTTCTGAATCATTAGATGACTCTAATTGAACTTCTGAGTTTGAGCTACTGCAAGCCACAAAAATAAAAGCTAATGCTATTGTTAGCAAAATAAGTAATATTCTTTTCATTCTCTTCTCCCTATCAAACCAGTGGGTAGTCTTCAATAGAATCTCTTAAAAGTCACTTGTCATCAATCTAGATGTCATATCATTTACTGTAAAATCATCTTGTTTTGAAATACAATTTCAACCACATTTTGCCACCGCACTCTTTATAGTTTATCACTTCAACACTTATATTTCTATAATATATTTCATTTACTTTTTAGTCGTAAGAAAGGTAACACCAGTCACAGTTTTTGTAAAAAAAAATCCTGAGTACTCTTACTCAGAACTTAAAATAAATCTCTACCATTAGTTATAATTTATATACATCCTGCCCTTTAACTGACTACATTTACTTAAAATCTTTTAACCAATTCAGAGTTAGATCATTAAATATACTTTCTTGCTCATATTGTAATGCATGACCCGCTCCATTAATCATATGAATTGAAAGGTTACTAATATTTGAATCCAGTCTCATTGCATCTTTGTACCCTACTGTACTGTCTTGTTTAGATACCAGTACAAGACTCGGCTTATCATAATTATTTATGCTTTCATATGGTTCTGGACTTAGCTCATAATGCTCTTCTCTAATAACTTCAAGTATATCACTAGTAGCCTTATTTAAACCTATAAGAACATCAGTCTTATATCTATTATAAGTTGATTGATTTGCAACCACAGCAAACTCTAAGAACTCCTCAAATGCTTCTTTATCTTCATATTTGATATTATTTCTATCGTCTATCACGAGTTTATGATCAGGAAGATCTCGTCTTTCAGAATCGGCTATGATCAATGGACATAACAATCCTAGCCCTAGAGTCTTTTCTGGTATTGAAGCAATAATAGCCTGAGCAAGATAGCCACCATAAGATTGTCCTATCACTATAAATTCTTCACTACCAATTACTTTATCAACAAAATCAATTAAGCATTCTAAAATATCTTTACTACTGTTTAATCCATTTTTCTCTTCAGATTCACCCATAGCTGGCAAGTCCACATATATTCTCTTGAATCCAGTCAACTTACTAAATAATGGTTCATAGGCGCCTTTCATAACTTGGTAATCTAACGAAAATCCATGTATCAAAAGAACAGGAATTCCATCTCCAATGATATCATAGTTCATACTTGCTTTACTGACTTCTATTTTCATGATTTCCTCCAACATTTTATTCTGTCTAAAATCTGTCTCATCTTAATGTTACTATAGAATTCTAAGATATAGCATTACAAAAGAATTACACTCACCAAAGAATTGGCAGCATATCTAATATTTACTTTTAAAAATACAACATAGCTTTGTTGAAAAGGAAGTAATAGAATGTTAAAGTATAGAGGAATTACTCAACTTTTTTAAAGGATTTTTTGATTGAAGAAGTTAATACGGACGTCATGTTTTAGGAGGTAACAATGATTTATCTTGAAAAGTTTATATTTCCTAGTAAGGACGATGAATTTGGTTTCTTTTTAGGAATAAAACGTGAATGTTACGCCACATTTTATCCATTTCAGGTACTTGCTCCTCATGAAAAGCTGGAGCTTGATTTTGAACCAATTACGATATTATATGGTGGTAATGGTTGTGGAAAAACTACTGCACTTAATATCATTGCAGAAAAACTTAAATTGAAAAGAGTCTCTGTATTTAATCAGTCCAATTTTTTTGATGATTACTTAAAACTCTGTACTTATCGTTTAGAAGATGTTATTCCAGAAAATAGTGAGATTATTACCAGTGATGATGTCTTTGACTATGCTCTAAATTTAAGACACCTCAATCAAGGTATAGACAATAAAAGAGAAGAGATGTTTGATGAATATTTGGATACAAAATACGCTAAGTTCCAAATGAAATCTATGGAAGATTACGAACAACTTAAGAAAGTTAATCAAGCAAGAAGTAAGACTCAATCTCGATATGTTAGAGATAATCTAATCTCTAATATCAGAACCAAGTCTAATGGTGAAAACGCTTATAAATATTTTGTTGAAAAAATAACAGAAAATGCTGTATTCCTCTTAGATGAGCCTGAAAACAGTTTGTCTCCTGAAATGCAGTTAAAGTTGAAATCATTTATTGAAGAATCAGCTAGGTACTTTGGTTGCCAAATTATTATGGCAACACATTCCCCTTTTCTATTATCAATAGAAGGTGCTAAAATTTATGATTTTGATTCAGATCCAGTTGAAATAAAACCTTGGTACGATTTAAAGAATATAAGAACCTATTATGATTTTTTTAGTAAGTTAGATTTGGGATAACACAACTCTATTTAGTTGATAGAATCATCTTATTCTTCATCTATGGTCTACATACTTGAAAGCTCGCTGTCTTGCCATATTTTTAATTCATTACTTATATTAAAGATTGATTCGTCTAATGGAAAACTAAATCCTTCACATCCTCTATTACAATTTCCATGTCCTGTGCCTTTTTTTCTGTCACATCCATATCCCTTTGTAATTCTTTTACGTAATTGATCTGGAAATTCAGCAATGACTTCAGCATATTTTGCTGTGTTCTTTGTTTTTAATATGATACGGTATCCATTATGAAAAGATTGTGAGAATCTCCATAATGGCTTCTTCTTATATGAATATACGAATTGAGTACAAAAGAAACCCAGTTCTACATTACATTCCATTCCTAAATCCAAATAATGCTCATGTGATAATTGAACAAGATTTTGTATAGGATCCGATAGTGGATTAAGGAATCCCTTTAAAATAGACGAAATGTCATTATTTCTATTTCCTAACATCCTATAATCACATCGAAGTAGAATATCATCATTTTTACGGGTTGCTAGTTCATTCTGTGCTAGTCCTAGAACTTTTAATCCTATTAGCATATTGGGATTATCAGGATAAGAAACCTTAATTGTTTCGATCATAGATACATCTGGTTTTTTTTCACTCAAATCAATACCAGTGAAGCTAATACCACATTGATCTAAAAATCGCAAACTTTTCATCATTTGTGGAACAGATATTTTTGTCGTTGAATTCTTATTTAAAGATCTTTTAAGACTTAAATTATCCCAGCTGTTAACAATTAATGAATCACTTTCCTCTGATAATACGCCATGATGACCTATGTTGATTAATATACTTTTTATATTATTTAGAAATGGAAACTCGACAGTTAAAGTTGTTTCGTCTGAAAACTTTTCTTTTCCCTTTCTTGGTATCTCACATATACTAAGATTTTCTAGTAAACAGTCATAAAGTTCATTTATGAAAGCTCTAAATGCAATCACGCCTTTTCTTATATTTTCCTCATCAGTAATACCTGTAAATCTGGTATCAATTTCATAATTCTCATCAATATCCACTGGCAGTAATTGCTTCATGTAACTAACCATGTCACCTATTGTCTTCTGCATATATGATTCTCCTTTTTACCTCATTTAATAGTCCTTAATCATTGTATCACAAAGAAAACACTATATGACAACTCTCACATAAATTTGAGTTTTAAGTAAACTATAACATTTACATATTTAACAGAATTTAATCTTTAATTTAGAATTGGTAACATCTCTACTTCATGCTTAGAAGTACCTTCGAACAAACAAAAACATTCGCTTGAATCTACAATAAAATCTCATCAATTCTTTCATCTATTACAGGTACAAGAAAAGATGTTACATATAAGTCTGTATCACTCCTTAGCGAATGCATTATTCCTGCCTTCGCAATAAAAGTCATTCCTACATTCAACTCAACTTCTACATCTTCTAGAATGCCGTAACCAGAACCTTTAATACAATAAAACACTTCATCATGACCTGAATGTTTATGAAGTGGTACTGTTATATCCGATGGTATATGGTATACTTTTTCTTCAATGGAGTTTTTAATTAACACAAGGTCTGTACTCTCTGACCTAAAGATATTTGCTCTATCGGTTTTGATTTTACTCCTAAAGTCTTTTGGACTAAGTCCAGTATTTTTCTTGAAAAATCTTGTCATGTTTGATGCTTCTGAGAAACCTAATTCATAGGCTATCTCACTGACGCTTTTTTGTTCAAAGCTCAGTCTCAATTTAACCTTTTGAACAAGTTGCTTAATTATATACTGCTTTGCAGACACATCAATAGCCTTTCTTGTTACTTGATTAACTGTCTTTTCAGATACATGCATCATTCTTGCGTACCCTTCAACAGTCTTTTCTTGATCAATGTGTTTATCAACTAAATCCGTAAACTGAACAAACAGTTCATTCTTTTGAGCTTCATTTGAATAGTCTACAAACTTACTATTCAATATTATTTGTACCAAGGTCATGAGAGTTGATGCAATGACCTTTTCGTTTATAACGTCATTTGAATGTGTATACATATTACTCATTACATCAAGTAAAGACTTTATTGCTGTACTATATAAATCCGTTGACTTAATATGTGGATTTAAATGACTTTGCTTAAATAAATCTTTAACATCAGCACTCTGATTGCTCAAAAACTCACACATAAAACCTTCTGTAAACATGATTAAGTACCCTTTAATATGCTCATAATTACAATATTTATGCACTCTGTTATTTGAGATAACCAAGGTTTCTCCAGAATTGATAGTATGTTCAATAAAGTCAATTTCATGTGTACACTTGCCTTCAGTCACAAAAATAAGATTATAGAAATTCGTCCTATATTGTTTGTTTATGAATGATGAACTTAACGAATCAAGGAATGAGTCTAAAGCAATAATCTCAAATCCGCTATTCTTCTTTTTACTTTCGAAATCAATATTTTCAATCATAGTCATTTAAATCACCTTTCATTATTAATAAGTTGATTCAGTCATACTCTAAGTACATTATTTACAGTATACTTCTAGTTTTGATATTTAAAAAGGGTATTATTACACCAAAAACATTCAAAACGAAACCAAGGCACTATATTCATATAGTACCTCGCTTTAGATGAACTCTATCATATTTTTAACACCAAATTACATCATTCTCTATTCTCAGACAATTTAACAGATCTTATCCTCTAATTTCTATAGATTCTCCATCTGGTCCAAAAAATACTACTCTTTTCCAGTTTTCCTCACCCTTTTCTCTTGCTCCAGCAATGTGTGGTTCTGTTTCAATTTCAACTCCTGCCTTAACTAAACGTAGATAGTCATCGTCGAAATTATCACTTTCAAGACATAAATGGAAAACTCTCTTGTCTTCCTGTGGCATATCAGGCATATGTATCAGCTCTAAAATTGTATCACCAAGTTTTAGATAAACTATTTTCTCTACAACTGCCATGGGTACATCATGTTCATAATATCTTTTGAATCCTAAAATATTTTCGTAGAAAGAAATTGATTTAGCTCTATCTTTAACTGTAAATGCTGTATGATCAATGCGCTTGAACATCGTACGCCTCCTTATAAACTATTGGTCCTCTTAAATCTATAGTAATATCCTTGTTAGCACAATTATACTACCTTCAAGGCTTATCACTAATGTTATTTCTAGAGCAATAACAATCATAATGAAACCTTTTGACATTAGGTATTTGATTAAGTCGGTTTGATTTTGAATATAATTCGAATGAGAATGATATTCCTATTCTGTGGAACAGATTATAAGCTTAATTATGCAATTAAATAAAGGACTATATGGAAATAAACCTCCATTATAGTGAATAGCAAAATACCAGTCGAGGTTTTACTCGATTAAATAATCAATACTTAGTATAAAGAAAAGGAGTGAATAAATGAGTTCAAATGAAAATAACAGAGATATGGATGAGATGATAAAAAGGATGTATTCAAAGGCCCTAGAAGATGGTGTCGATTTTGAATCATTAAAAGAAGGCCTTGAAACTAAGACCTATTTAGTGCCACCTAGTGTAAAAGTACCACTTCATGAACATGCAACTCAAGATGAAATATTCTACTGTGTAAAAGGAAATGGTATTGGTATCGTCGATGATAAGGAATTTAGGTTTTCACCAAGTGATGTCTTTATCGCACCTGCTGGTACTATGCATTCAGTTCGATCGGATGAAACACTATTTCTCATGGCTTTTCTAATCCCAGTAAATAGAATTATTTGTCACTGTAAACAAGTGAGTTATATAGATATTAGAAAAGCAATGGTTCAAGGCGCTCGTACAGTTGAAGATATAAAAGCAATCACAGGAGCTGGTACAGCTTGTGGTAATTGCATCAAAGACATTGAGAAAATACTATCATTAGCTTGCGGATGTAAAATGGTTACAGTAGAAGATGTTGTAAAAGCAGTCGAAAATGGAGCAAATACTGTAGAAAAAATCGGAGAAGTAACAGGTGCTGGTACTGATTGTGGAAAATGTAAAATGCTACTACAAAACATTATCGATCTAAAAAAGTAATACCGAATATACCTATATTAAAAAAGGTAACATCGACATATCAATGTTACCTTTTTTAGCATCTAAAGGATTCTATTTAAGTTTTAAATCTTTTAGCCATCAACTACAAAGACTTTTCCATCTCAAGAATGATAAAGTGCGCTTTTTCTGAGTTCAATTTAATAGATAAATCTGTTTTCTCCCATAATTTTAGTGAATCCATTTCTTCTAAAATTATTTCACTATTTATCATGATACTTCCCTCAAAACTATACAGATAAATTTGTCTGTCCTCTCCAACAGTAAAATTTATTTCTGTATCTTTATCATTTAATTCAGATACATATGCTGCAAAATCCTGATTAATATTGAGTTTTGCCTCTTCTGGTTTTGAAGTACTTGATATAATTTGCAATAATTTATTTTCTCGTTCTTCAGGATTAACTTTATTTATAGTATAGCTTACCGGTAGATTCTTTTCATTTGGATACACCCAAATCTGCAACAGTCGACATTGCTCATTTCCTTCATTTATTTCTGAATGATAAACACCCGTTCCTGCTGAAATAGCCTGAACATACCCTCTTAATAGTTTTTCAGTATTACCAGTACTGTCTTCATGTGTTAACTCACCGTCTAGAATATAGCTGACTATTTCCATATCTTTATGCGGATGTGTTGAAAATCCACTATTTGCTTTTATAAAATCATCATTAATCACTCTCAATTTACCAAAATTAATATTATCTGGATCATAGTAATCTGCAAACGAAAAATGAAAATACGTGTCAGAAGGATGATGATTACTTGCTTTCAAATAATGTAACTGTTCTTTTTTTATTAATTGATAATTCTTCATTTCTTCTCCCTTTCTGTTTTAAAACCACATTACATATCACTAACTAGTGATATGTAGATGGAATTAGATATCTTCATGAGACATATCTAATACTTATTTAGCTTTTTTAGTAAAACTAACAAATCATCTTTCTCTTTTGCTTCTAAACCAGAGAATGCTTCTTCTAGCTTCACTAAATGTTTAGGAAATATCTTTTCTATCAGAGAATGCCCTTCTTCAGTAATGCTTATAATGAAAGCCCTTCCATCATCAGCATCCCTCTCTTTGGTTATATAATTTAACTTTATTAAATTCCTAATAACAACAGTCATGTTACCACTTGAAGATAACGATTTTTCGATAATGTCCTTTATGTTCATCGGACCTATATGATATAAGGATTCTAATACACCAAACTGAGACATCGTCAGTCCATATTCATTTAACAATGCAGTCAAATAACGTTCCTCAGTTTGTAATGAACGTCGCATTGCAACGACCAATTTTAAATTGCTATTACTCACTTCACCATATTTATATTTATCCATACTTTGATTTGCCATAATAAACTCCATTTATATTCTTTGTACTTTAACAGTTCAAAGATATCATTGTTTACAATTTTAGTCAACAGCCCATGCAAGCACTATTGCCAATGTTCATCATACTTCTTCAAAGAAACTCAATACGAAAAGACTCATAAATGTCAGCATCTAGCGCCCCTTCATCAACCATTTCTTTCAGTATAGTAAAAGCCCTTTCATTGCTCATTCCTTTTCTATATGGCCGATCTTCTCTAAGTGCCTGATAGATATCACTAACTGCCATCAACCTCGATTGTTTAGAAAGTTTTTCAGAAGTTAGGCCAAATGGATATCCCCTTCCATTAAGCTTCTCGTGATGTAGAGATGCCCATCTGGTAATATCATCAAATCCATCTATTTGACTCAAAATATCATAGGTGTAAGATGCATGCTTTTCAACAGCTTTTCTCTCCTCAGCATCCAACTTGCCTGCTTTATCAATAATCTGTTTATCTACACCTAGTTTCCCAAGATCATGAAGCTGAGCTGCAATATGCATTTTGTCTCTCGTTAAATCATCATAACTCATAATCTTTGTCATATGATCGACAATTGATGTCAAACCAAGTGAATGACGATAAGTAAATTCACTTCTGCGATCAATCATGTCCGAAAATACTTTGGAAAATTGATTAATTTCATCCATAGAGTACCAGATTATTTGAGGTGTATAAGCTTTCTTTAGAACCTCGAAAAAAGGTTGAGTTGTATACTTTCTAATAAAACTTTCATCCAATACCACAGAACGTAACGCATCAATAACATGACAAGAGAATTGCGTATCTAACCCTTTCAACCAAAGTGACAACTTGTCTGAACCTGATGAGAATACTCCAAACTGATTGTCAAATTGATTTGCAATATGAATTATCTCTGCTAACAATGGTATTTCTCTTCCTTTTTTACCGAAAGGACCACTACCATCTATAAACTCATGATGATACAAAATGATTTCCTGCATCTGTTGCTCAACTGGAAGCTTCTTAACCATCTCACTTCCATGTTTACAGTGAGTGTATAAATTGTATTGTTCTCCTGCACCAATATCATGTAATAATGCCGAATAATAAAGTAGCTCCATTGTAGATGAATTAAGTTTTAACTTGTTCCCAATGGCTAATGAAGTATAGGCAATATGCTGCGAATGAGAAAAATATGTTTTTTCAGCCAAGTCTAATGCAAGAGAAAGACCTTTAATGAGCTCTCTCTTTTGCACCTGATAACCCTTCATCTTAATAGACCTTTAGTAGTTCACCAACAGGCTTGCGGAAACCTCTAATTCTATCCGACTCCATATCCATTTTACCAATTGTAATCATCAACACTGGTATTTCCTCTTCAGGCAATCCAAGGATTTCAGATACCTTAAGCGGGTCAAAGTAAATCATAGGACACGTATCCCATCCTTTTTCCTTAGCTAACAACATAAATTGCATAGCTGATAAAGACGCATTTCTAACAGCTTCATCATGCATGAACTGATCCCCACGCGACTCATATAAGCCATGGATTTGATTGATAATTTCATTGTACTCAAACTGCTGAAGGATACCTAACATCAATGTCCCACTATAGATACGTTCAGCATCCTTATAGGCATATTTATTACCTGTAACAATAATAACACCTGATGCTATTTCAATCTTGTACTGTCGCCCTGCGGCTTGGAATATATCCATTTTCTTCTCTTGATCTAAAACTGCATGATACTTGGTATGCTGTAAATTAAAACAAGATGGTACAAGAGGCATCAATTCAAATATCTCCTGTAATGTCTCAGGATTTAATTCTACATTCGGAATAAATTTATTTGCCGATCTACGTGCTTTTACAATTTCACTAACTGTACTCATATACTTCCCTTCCCTCCTTAAAACTCTAATACTTTCAGTTCAGCCTCTGCCCTTGAACTGTTTATAATTTCTTTACCACCGTCTTGTGCCATTGCAGTACCTTCTATCAAGACTCTTTCATAATCACTCACGCCCATAAATCCAAGCACAGTCTTTAAGTAACTATCTCCAAACTCCATATGTGATATTGCGGGATTTGAATACACACCACCTGATGCATGGATATGAATGGCTTTCTTATTCTTCAATAACCCTTCAGGTCCATTTTCTGTATAGTGGAATGTCTTTCCTGCTATCATTAAAGTATCAATGTATAATTTTACTTTTGGTGGCAAAGACAAGTTCCACATTGGTGTCACAAATATATATTTGTCAGCAGCAATAAATTGTTCTGTATAAGTATTGATCATGCCAACTTTGCTTTGCTCTGCTTCTGTTAATTCATCGAAAGACATACCTTCTCCAAGTTTACCCCAACCAGAAAAAACTTCTTCATCAATAAATGGAATGTCTAAATTATACAAATCGAGTTCTACTATCTCATCATGAGGATTATTCTGTTTATACAATTCTAAAAATCTTTCTCCTGCTTTCAGGCTATACGATTGGCTATTTTGCTTGGGATTAGCAGTAATGTAAAGTACTTTTTTCATATTCTCTTCTCCTTAGTTGTTGTTGGCAATTATACTGTCTCAAGTAATTATTGAGTGTATAGACCATATTCATTATATCACTAACTAGTGATATATAATTTGTTTTTAACTCATCTATCGAAGATGAGTTTTGCATTTGCTTTAACAGTTATCTACATTATATCACTAATTAGTGATATGTCAATACTTTTTCTTTAAAACATAAAGTACATATAAATATGCAAAGTTTGTCTACATCAAGATATTGTTAACTAAGGTTTGGTATATTGATTAACATCAACTCACGAAACACATCATTCATACCTGTTCTAATCCAGGTTGTTAGTATACTAGAGAAGAAGTATTATAAAAACAACTATAATATTGGTCCATCCATGGCATGATAGTTTCCACAAGACCATTATGGACATGAACATAAAAACAAAGGCAGAAAGAAAAAATTATCCAGTCATAGACCTCAATAAAGATAATTTTGATTCAACACTAACTGAAAAAGACCTCTCTATTTTCATAAGGTCTAACAACGGATCAGCAAGTATTTAAATATCAAAACTGTTGTAGCAATCTGATAAAATTATATTCATCTTCCCAATCTATGGTATAATGCACCAGTAAATTCTTAAAGGATTCATAGACAAAGTTATGTTAAAAGGATTTGCCTATAAAGAAAGTAAAACTCGATTTAAGGGACTCTCGACTCACATAAATAGGTTATACATTTATCTGTGATAAGAAGTCACTACTTCTAATCTTTACTTCCTAGAATTTTCTCCATCTTTTTTCCTTTTGCTAGTTCATCAATCAGTTTATCTAAATATCGAATGTGTCTCATTAATTCTTCTTCAACTTCTTCAACACGAACACCACATACAACACCTTTAATCATTGATGCATTTTCATGAATCCTAGGTGCTTCATCATAAAAGGTCTGTATACTATTGTTTTGATCAAGTTGCATTTGAAGACTTTTCTCATTATAACCAAACAGCCAGAAGATTATCTCATCTACTTCTTGTTTAGTTCGTCCTTTTCTTTCTGCTTTTTGAATATACGGATTATATATTTTCAAAAAAGGCATTGCATATAATTTTTCGTTTTTCATGATTCTGTTCCTCCTGAATAATTTATAACATAATGATAATTATAGCTATTAACTTTCCTATGCCAAACCTGGAGAATTAAGATACATTTGTTATTGTCATTTCAACAACTTAAGTATTAGTATATGAGAATCTGACTAGATTATATTGTCACCTATAGTATTTATTACACTTTTCTAGTAAAGCTAAACTGAAATTAGTAAAAATTTAAAATGACAATTTTCTACATTCTGAAACCTTTAGAAAATTACCTATAATCAAGACAAGTGCCAGTAGAGATCTCTTGTAGCGCTAAAGGAAATGACATTAGAGCAAAAACTGGAGGTACAAGTTCTATAACATTAAACAAAAAGAGTAAACTTGATAATTATTATAAGTCAATTCCAACGTACCTAAATTTATTATATATTTATGGGCCAACATTTTCTTACTCAAAACAGAATAAAAGATAGGAGAGCCTGTGGGATAAGGCACGATTACCATTATGCGATTGCTCGTGATTATGAAAAATAATGATATAAGTCTACTTTATACCATATTATTGACTAATCGAAAAATGCAACCGCTAAGTTTCACACTTTTAAAGCATTCCATAGACTTTATCAGAAAGTTTTATAGATTATCATTATAAGAATGATTCATCCACCCTACAGAAAAAATCAGTGAATCATGAAAGGTACATAAAGTTTTACTCTATGCACCTTTTCTTACAAGCATTTTAATTTATAAGTGTCTTATCGCTTACAACACTGCTCATCATAAATACCTTTTCATCAGTCTTATACCACCTACACTTATGATTACAAGTTATAAAATAAGAATAGCTATGCTTTTACTTCAGCATAAGCAATTCGTTCAATTGGCATGATAGTCATCTCTCTTCCTATGGGTTCAAAATAACGGCTTTTGTAATCTGTATTACCAACATCTTCTATCAAGGACAATCCACATTCCTCTAAAAACGCTGATATTTCTTCAGACTCAAGACCAGTAATCCACTCTTCTCCAACTCTCTTCGCCATTTTAATTACCTTTCGGTATTCGGGGAAAGTTTCTGAAGAAGTGAATAGACTTTTAGGCACATATGTGAATACAACTTGACTGCCTTTTAAACAAGATGCGATGAATTCCAAAGTATCAACAACTGCTTCAAGCGTGATATATTGTGTAACACCTTCCCAAAGAAACAATGTTCTCTTATCTTTATCATAACCAGCCTTAACAAGTTCATCTCCAAGATTTTGAGTATTAAAATCAATCGGTACAAACTTAACATGTCCAGGAATGCCACCTTCTAATCCCGACATTATTTTTTTATAATTATTCATAACAGACTTTTGGTCAACATGGTAGTATTCTAATCCTTTGAAATCAAATCTTAAACATTTAGTGTCATAACCCCCACCTAGATTGACAACTGCATCAAATTCATTTGCAATCGCCGCCTCCATAACATCATCCATATACTTTGTTCGGCTGATAAATCCACCGTAAATACCAGGACCAGCCTTCTCCATTAAATTCATCATCCAATTTCTAACACCCTTATACTTCATTATATTTATGAAGAATCTGTTAAAGCCTGTAAGAAATTCTTTGGAATATTGATCAATATACAACCTATCTTTTTCTGGAAACAACATTTCCATCGCTCTGCTTGACGCAGCCTTTTCTGGAGTTGACAAACTTTTACTTTTCATTGTATATAATCCTTTCTATAAGTTATATCGAGATATATGTTTTTACATGATCTTTAACTAATTGTATCACAACTAAAGAAATGTCGTTAAATGTACTTAGCAAGTTCTTAATTATTCGTCTTCAACTATTTGCAAATCATTTTCCTCTAATAGTCTGTACAATTCTATTGTCTCCCTTTTATCAACTACATAAAGGAGTAACCATACTAAGAATGCTGTAGGTATAAAATCAACAAAAGGTATAAACTCTTCTACTAAGATACCTAAAGCACCTAAAAAAGCTAATCTAGGTTTAAATTTATACAATAGAAATACCAGTACTGCAGCAACTGGTGCCCAAAAGATATCTGATACTTCAGCAACACCCGGTATTACATATGATAAGTAACCAACAAAATCTATTGCAATGGCGTATATCTTTTTACTTTTTTTATCATTCTCAAATTTAATTTCATAAGATTCTTTTGACATAATGTTCTCCTTTTATTAATTATACCAAAGAAAGCTTAGAATAAGATAATCATTAGATTAATTGATTGATATCATCTACTTATCACACTAAATAAACAGAAACATTCTAATAGAATTAGTAAGGGGAGCTTATAGTTATTGTTGCATTGACTCCACTAGTCACTGGCTGAGTCTCCTAAAAAATGTCAGTATCTCTATATCAGGAATGTAGAAGGAGTTTTGAGATATTTCGAGGTTATAAAAATCATATATCCACCACTTCTCATCTGCATAAATCATTTTGAAGTTCAACGTTTGATCATCCACCGTCTCTACTAATAAGTTGAATAAATCTCTTTGAATTAAATCATCACCATCGTAACTCAACTTATAATAACTCACAACATCTCTAGATATGCCATTTAACAATGACCAATCAACCACATCACTCTGACCTTTATAAATATAATGTAGTACACCTTCCTTAGAATCACAAGAATATATGGTGAGAAAGCTATCTAGCAGATGTGAAGCCGAACGATACATTATCTCACTGGATCAAAAAAAAATTTAATACTACAACCGAATACATAATAGGTAATCCGATTCCATATCAAATCAAAAAAATGTAACGCCTCTACAATAAGCAAATATTGTTTAATAGCAACTCATAATATTCTTTATAACTAGATTTATAGAATTCTCCACTCTGTAACATAGTTTTCAATTCATTTATTGTTACCCATTTAACGGATTTTAGCAAGAAGTCCACCACCTCTATAGGTGGTAGTGATGCAAAGCATCACGGGATGAATTGCTTCTTTTATACTCTGAAAGATTTGATAAAAGTCAACAAGTATAGTATGATAGATAGAGAACGTCAGTTCTTTTTTAGGAGGAATACAGCATGACATTGAAAGCTTTTCGCTTTAGGATTTATCCAACTGAAGAACAGAAACTATATTTTTCGAAAACTTTTGGATGTGTTCGCTTTATTTATAATACAATGCTTTATGATAAAATTGAATACTATAAAACTAATAATGAAATGCTTAAAAATACACCTGCCCAATATAAAAAAGAAAACACTTTTCTTAAAGAAGTTGATTCATTAGCACTTTCGAATGCACAACTTAACTTAGAAAAAGCCTATAAGAACTTCTTTAGAGAAATTAAGAAAGGCAATAAAGACCAAGGTTTTCCCAAGTTCAAGAAGAAGAACTATAACCAAAGTTATGCAACTAATAATCAGGGAAATACTATCGCTCTTCTTGATGATAAATACCTCAAGATACCTAAATTAAAATCTAATATCAGAATTTAATTACATAGGCAACTTCCAAAAGATGCTAAAATCAAATCCACTACTATTAGTCGTTCAAGTAGTGGCAAGTATCATGCGTCTATTTTAGTAGAAACTGATAGCGTTAAGCCATTACCTGAGCGTAATGAAGCTATTGGTATCGATTTAGGCATCAAAACATTTGCTGTTACTTCTAACGGTGACGAGATTAAAGCTCCTAATGCACTTATCAAATTTGAGAGACGATTAGCTTTTCTACAAAGAGCTTTATCTCGAAAGAAAAAAGGTTCTAATAATTACTATAAAAATAAGAAACAGATAGCCCTGCTTCATGAAAAAATAACCAACATTAGAAAAGATTTTTTACATAAATTATCTATTAAACTGATTAACGAAAACCAAGTTATCAAGGTAGAAAATCTTAAAGTCAAAGACATGGTAAAAAATCCAATGTTAGCAAAGTACATTTCGGACGCATCATGGTCAAAGTTTGTAGAGATGCTTTCTTATAAGGCAGGCTGATACGGAAGAGAGTTGATTAAAATCGATACCTTCTATGCATCCAGTCAGCTTTGTAGTGTCTGTGGATATAAAAATAAAGAGGTCAAAGACCTCTCTGTTAGGGCATGGATATGTCCTTCTTGTGGTGCAAATCACGACAGAGATGTCAATGCCTCACAAAACATATTAAACTATGAAACTGTCGGAACGACAGGGTTAGCTTAGTGATACTTGCGTCATTAGATGCATTGACTAAGAAGCTCCCTCCTCAACAAATCAAATCTCTATGAGATGTTGATTTTAGGTGGTGAGTAGTTCACCTTCTGTTACTTCTTCTTCCTGAATTTTAACATCTTCCAAGTTAACATCACTTTTTACTACCCAAATATCTGTAATAGAGCTATTATTTAAATATCTGATAGGCTCAACAGTTGGATTTATATCTATACCTAGTTCTTCTCTTACCTCTCTACACACTGCTGTTTAATGAATTATATTTCCATTCTAAGTTATTCTTTTAAGGCTTTCGTGAGCTATCTCAAGAGATTCTACAGCAACATCATTTCCAGTTGCGTTAAAATCAGGTGCTGTATATTTAACTGGCCATGCATTTTCAATGGACCAAGATGCAATAATCGTATTAGAATCCTCTTCTCCATATGCATTTAAACAGAGAGATTTTCTTTCTATAGTTCCACCGACACATTCAATAATCCATGTGTACAAATGTTGATCTATAACCCCTTTCTTCAAAGTTATATTGCTACATTTTGCTGTTCTTGGTAATGTTGTAGGAGGCGTTGGATTACCGCCCCTTCTATATTCAATTACATCAATAGATAAATCAAATCCAGAGACTTCACTAAATCCACCATTTTCTACACCACAACATTCTATTCTGAATCTAAAATTCCTAATTGGATCTCCAGCCAACATTCTTTAATCTCCTCTTCTACAATCGTATTTACATCTCAAGCCAATATTATATTAAAAACTACTAGTGATACTAAACTAGAATTCATTAGTAATCAATTCTTCTCTTTTATCAAATACAGGAGTTTATTGTTTTCGTCACTCTAAGTCCTTTAAGTAAAACCATACAAATTAGATAAAGGGTATATTGTTGTTTTAATCGACCTCAACATTTTATAATACATACACTCTATTTTCTTATATGTATTTATTCAAACTCCCCATAATGACTTCCAAATTATGTTCTACAGAAGACATACCATCGATTACAATAACTGGACAATCGAAATTCATCATACTCTCCTCAACAATTTTCGAATCTCTGTTTTCTACTATTTTACGAAAGTCCATTTGTTGCGAGAACATATCACCTCCGATAAGAACTCTTGATCCAAACCTCTTCTCTTCCCTTGCTTGAATTCTATTTAATCTCACTTCAACGGGTGTTTGAATCAAAAATGCAATATCTATTCTAGAAAGTATTTCTTCGTCCCAATTCATGGTAACACCCGAAAGAATAAACTTTGTGTTATCTTTTATGCTATCTTTAATAATATCTTCTACTTCACTTTTGCTTCTAGGATTAGAAAAAGGTAGCAGACCTAAGTGTTCTGTTTCAATAACATTATTCTCCAAAGCACATATACGTGATTCGCTTTGCTCAGGAAAATAACAGTCCTCAACATCTAACTCTAAATATCCACATTTTTTTGCTAAGGCATGAGCTAAAGTCGACTTACCTCCTCCATTCAAACCTAAGATTGCAATTCCATTAATCATTCCGTACTCTCCAAATACTAAATATCACCTGTAATTATTTATAATTACATAACATGACAGAATATCTTCATACCAATCTCTTAACTTTCATTGTTAAGACCCCAACGAATCAGATTTAAAAGTCACAAATATCACTTCTCAGAAATATCATAAATATCCTTTTTTATTAAGCATTCTTCTAAATGGTTAAATAAATCTACGTTTTCACACTTATAAAATTTTCCATTATGCCATATATGATTATTATCTGTAACTTCAAACACTTTAAATCCTTTTTCAGTAAAAAGTAACACAGTGATTGTCTGACCTTTATAGCTTCGTTTTGGTGCTTTAAGACTATATTTTACATTTACTTTTCTTAGTAAATTATTTAAATCTTCTAACTCTTCTTTATTATCTTCATTTATTTTAAACTGCTTATTAGTAAAAGCTATTGAAAGATCTGCATCAATTATTTCATTACTATTTAGTCCAATTAGGAATGAAACCGATTGTGTAAATAAAGTAAAAAACATAATCAATAGTATTAGACCTATTTTCGAAAATAACTTGATTTTATCTTCGACATCATAGTTTCTTATAAATGGTAATGTCTCTTTCCATATGATAAAAACGAATATTATAAAGACTAAGTGAAAATAATTAATCATAAATGCCTCCACAACTTTTGTATACAATTTAAAAAACTCTTATTTTTCATAACCATTTCGATCAACACTTTTAATAAAACTATTTATTATTTAAAAGATTGTTTATCTTTAATTTGCAACTCAAGATATTCTTCTCATACACCTTCCAAGCACATTTTTCTCATTATACACCCTCAATAAGTTATCTGTCTATTTTAACACCATTTTTATACTTATCTAGTCTATTCATTTACAATTATCCCTGATTAGCATCATTATAGAAAGGATCCGGTGCTTCAATAATAAAAGGTAATGCCCTTTTATCAACTACTTGCTGTAAGAACAAATTTAAAGCTGAAATCATTGTTAAACCCATTTTCTTTAAAAAAATTTCTGCATTTGACTTCAGTTCCTCATTAACCCTAAAGTTTATTGGTTTTTTAACATATAATCAATTCTTTTCATATTAAATACATATGTCACAAAACGATTCTATTGTAATACAATGCATCTATAATCCGCGAAATAGCAAAGTAATATTTTGACCATATCCCTTCAATTCAGTATTTTGAAGTCTAACTCTGGGAGAGAAAATAGCCTGACCATCATAGATAATCAGACTGCTAACTTTCAATATGTAGGGGTGTTTACATTTCAATAAATCATATTCAAATGACAGTTTTCATTCTCAACACAAGCTATCTCCTGAGGTTACAACTTTATTTTATAAGTACAGTTATCACTTATAATCACTCATATGCTTCTAACATATCTAAATAGGTTTTTACAGGTATATAATTCTCTCTTTTTAGGTAGTTTAAAAAATGATAACCAGGCTTTTTTTCAAGCGGTAATTCCTTAACAGACTTATGTTTATATTCTCCATAATGATTTTCAAGTTCTTTCATAAATTTTTTTGCAATTTTATGAAAATTAGGATCATTGGTTTTATATGAATCACCATTTGCCCAGTAATATAAGTTTCTCATAGCAAAGGGAACGTCAGTTACAAAATGATCAACAAACTTAGGGTCTCTAGGAGTAATCATTTCGTTCAATTTAAAATTAAACGCATTTTCAGGTATAAGTACCGATATTGCCCAAAAGGATTTTGATGTAATTAATTTTTCTTCTTCGCTTAAATCCTTTGTTGCATTATTCCATGCTTCTAATACTGATGTAGGAACCGCTGAAGATGGGAAATATCCATTGCGTTGATTTCCTACATCTACACAGTGGTCTCCATCAATATCTTTAAATGCATAATGCGTATGCCTATTCAAAAGGAGATTTGTAGCACCTTCTTCTGATAATGAGGATACAACAATATCATTATTTAATCTCATTTCATTTTTAATGGTATCTAATTCGTTCTTGCTTAATGTATTAAGAAACACCTTAGGTGTTAATGTAGATTCGTTATATTGGCTAAGAATTTCTTCAAATGATTTAGTCTGTTTACTTACGGTTTCTGAAACTATATTATAGTTCACATTGCTATTGGCTACTGCTGATATCATGTTTCACTTCCTCCTATATATCCTTGTCATAGTGATATTGCATTAATAAACTTAAGCAATAAAATTAAATCCTAAGTAGCACTCCTACTAAATTTACTACAATCGTTTATTAATATATCGACATGAAACATGGCAAGTTAAGGACAATTCTAAACTGTATAATCATAAATCACATTTTTTTACCTTTTGTTAATTACTATCTTACACAGATACTATTAATAGTTTAAAACAAAAGCATCATGACTAATCAGAAGTTAGTTGCCTAAGTCAGGACTGAAATAATAGTCTGATGATTACTTAATAACCAGACTATCAACTTTCAATATGTATGGAAAATGATTTATAGAAATTTATGCTCTAAATCTTCAATGATTTTATTTAACTCATTCATTAATTTTGCAATCTCAGGGAAATACTCCATGTAAATATTGCATTTAGTTTTCGTATCTGGATTTATTGATTTTATAAACTCATTCTCCTGAAAAAGTACTAAAATATTGGCAATATCCGAAAAATGCTTATTATTACTTAAAATTATTATTATCCTATCAATTTCATTTGGTAAATATTCGAGCATTTTACTCATATACTCTACATTTCTGATTGTCTTATTAACATCAGTTGTAAACTTCATTGGATGTTTTTTATCCATAATAAACTCTGAAATCTTTAACTTCATAAGATCATTCGGATTATCTTGTAACACCTGTGTCTTCTCCACTATTTCGTTCAAATCATATAGTTGATTTGACTCGAAATACACAATGTCAGATCTTTCACTAGTTAAATCAAAATACCTTCCAATAGGAGCTAATGCTGTATATATCCTCCCTCTAATGTTTTTTAGCAATCTTATGTGGAGTTCACCATACTTCTCATTTTCGCGATAACTAGGATAAAAAACTGTTATAGTAAAAAAAACACAACTAGCTAATATACTAAGAGATATGTTTAGAACTAACTATAACATGCCATTAACTTTTACTAAACTCCAATTGGGATTTAATAAAGGTATGTCAATTATTGCAAAGTAAAAAAGTACATATAATATAGACACAAGAAATAGAGAGAATATTCCTCTATGCTCCTGTTTGAAAGTAATAATCATTTTCATATATTCTTCTCCAATCAAACTCTTAAAAACTATGTTAATAATTCCACATAGTAATTATTACAATAGAATTCCAAATTCTCACTTTGTTATACTTGCTCAGGATACTGAGTTTTAAATAATGATAATTTGAATCCCCTACAACTCAGAATATTTATTAAATCATGAACCAATATATTTCTTATAAGAATTTTTCACATTGGTTTGATTGACTATTGCATACCTCTTATAGTCGTATCGATTTGCTTATGGCCTAATAGCTTTTGAACCTGCTCAATGGGCATTCCTTTATCAATCGCTCTTGTAGCCATCGTGCGCCTGAATTTGTGAGGATAAACGTCTCTCATCCCTAAATGTCTTCCAAGTTCTCTAATCCGTATCTCTACACCATTTATCTTTAATCTTCTATGAGGTTTCAACAATGAAACAAAGAGTGCACTATTACTATCTACACGTGAATTGAGATAGTTCTGAAGATGAAGTTTTGTTTCTGCATCAAAATAAACCCTTCTTTCTTTTGCACCTTTACCATATACTATGCACACTCGTTCTTGAAAATCCACACCTTCAGTGTTTAGATTAACTAACTCCCCAACTCTCATACCTGTTGTATATAGTAGATCTACCATTACCAAATCACGCAATGTTTTACAACCATCTCTCAATAGCTCAATGTTTTCATCTGAAATAGTCTTCTTTATTCTTGAAGCCATACGAATTTTATGAATTCTTCTTATAGGATTCTTAATGATATAATCCTCTTCCTCAAGCCAGGAAAAGAAACTTGATAAATTTCTCCTTACATTATCCAAAGTGGAATTTTTACAATTATTTATCGACTGATATTCAATTAAATAATCTCTTAACATTTCTGTTGTTATTTGTCTAACTGGCAGTTCTATTGTTGAGATCATTTTCCTTACACTCTTTTGATAATAATGTATTGTTCTTTCTGAACATCCCTCCACTCTTTTAGCTGCTACGAACTTGCTTAGGTACGTCACATTGTCACAACATTCCAGTTGTTCTTGAACACCTTCTAACCTATCAATTAAACTTTTTATAACTTTTTCATCTGAGAAATACTTAAATGCTCAGACATGTCATTCAAAATGTAATAAATTTGATTATTCATAATGTCACACTCCTTTTTATAGAGTATACCCATTACATAATCATGCCTATATCAACTTCCAAACTACAAAAAATAAAATTACAAGCATTATGCCTGTAAAAGTAATCAATAAATCCTACTAGTATTTGTCTTTATACAGAAACCAAAGTTCTTCTAGAGATTTACTTATCATTTCCCAACTTACTTCTTTTGCATACTCATATTTCTTCTGATACCTTTGCCAATGTGACTTTATAATCTCATCGTGTAAAACCTCTTGAATTACTTCCATTCCGTCTTTTAAGAACTTTTTAGACCCTCTACTATCAGCAGTAGCTTGTAAAGCATCTCTAAATATAGAATCATTTATATTCTCCGTAAGCCTAGATAAAAGAATGTAAATATCATAGAAATCTCTCATCCGCGTCTTAGTGACGTTCCTAGATATTATGGTTTCTAGTTTTTCAGCGAGTACCGTCTCAATATTATAAGAATAAATCTCTATGGTCCTATTTTCTAAAAATAATTCATATTGGTGTAGTTGCTCTTTTGGTGTAATCTTATCACCTGTTGTTATATCAATTTTTAAGGGAATCCTTGCAGCATCAAGCCTTGATTCAATAGATACTCTATATCCAGTGTAATCAGCCTCATCCCTTATTTCATCAATCTTTTCGAGTGTAAAGATTACACCATCTCCAATATCAAGAGACATTATATCAAATAAAACTTCCTTTATCGTTGTAATATTTAAAGCCTTATCTTTATTGTAGTATCCATATCTACAGTCATTCTGCTTTCAATACCCACAAATGAACTTACTAGCATTCCACCTTTTAGTATAAAATTCTTATTATATTTTGATAATGAAATCCTCTCGAGAAGTCGCTCCATCATATAATTTCTTAGTAATACTTGAGAGTTTAACTTTTTATCTTTTGCTACATTTCTTATAATATCTTTTATTTGCCTGAGACTTCTCATAATAAAACCTCCAAGTAGGTTCTTAGCACTTTATCAATTTTAAACGCTTTAGCATACTTTAACAACTTTGAAATATCTTTGTCTTTTGACGCAATATATCTCTTAAGACTATCGTTTACGATAGAAATATCCATATTATTCCTTGAACGAATTACATCACAGATAGTTCTTTCCTTATCGTAAATTCTCACATCCCGTCCAAATACAGTCTTTCCAACAATCAATCCCAGTTCAAGCAGCTCTCTTTTTACATAATAAACTTCAATACCACTATCTTTAAACTTAGATGCATTGTAACCAGTAGGAATAGTAATCGTATAATTTAACGGATCACGGTCCGACAGATCATGATGAAACAAAGCCGTTTCATGAGAGAAGACCGCTAGACTGCTTCGCACCTGCAAAGCATACATTTCATCTTCTAATGCATCATTTGATAAATAAACACCATGCCCTACACGTTCAATATATCCTTGTCTAACATATGTGGTTAAGAGTTGCTTAGAAATTCCAGCTTCAATAATATCCTTTGTCAACAGCATACCATTTTTCTTTTTTAACAAGTCTTCTAGTTTTTTTTGATAACTCATCTAATTACCTCGCTTTACTTTCACACTTATATCATATCCCATATAAGCACAAAAGTAAAACTTAGTTTTTAGATATTCAAGACACATGTCCCCTACAATCAGAATATGTTTGTTTAAGTATGTCATTTTAGATTTGAAAGATGTACACAACAACTGATTAAATCCATGTGCTTTTGATATCAAAAGTACACTATCCCCTTCAAATTATGATGTACATTATCTTATATCCATTGATATAAATTAGCTTGAGCATAACAACTAAAGAAATGTCATTAAGTGTATGATAAGATTCTTTTAACATGATGTTGTCCTTCTATAATTTGTGCCAAAGATAACTAAGACTTACATAATCATTTGATTAAGTAAGTCTTATCATCTATTTCTCAAATGAAAATACAGAAAACAATTGGAAAGGAAAAATAATGAATAACTCAAAACAAAATAAAACAATGGTATCTTTTTAGTCTTTTTCTTGAATGTATTGAAAAGAAGAGTGACAAGTTATTCTAATTCATCATGTCAGGCGCTTCTACATATAAATTTCCCAGCTATTAATGTAATGACAGTATATTGATTGACATTTGATTCTCATTTGCATCAAGATAATAATTTGTATGATTTGATTCTCTTTAGACTTTTATAATTTGAAACAATATTATTTTTAGAGATGGGCTTTCCATGTGAAGGATAGGCTTTTCTGTAATCAATCGTCATCATCTTTTGCCAACTTTTTTTGTATTCAAGTATGTCTTCTATCCAAATGATTATATTATTATGACTTGGTAATCCATTCATTACAGCGTCACCAGAAAACAATATTTCGTCATCAAATAGCAAGCCAATAGAATCATGTGTGTGCCCTGGTAGCTCTATTATTTTTGCTGAAATAAGTTCTTCGATCTTTTCTCTATTGTGATTATCAACAACTAAAAATCTATCACTCACCTTGACTGGCTGAAATCTATGTTCACCCTTTCCAGCTAACTTCATAACTTGGCAGAATAACCATGCTAATCGACTACTACAACCACCATCGAAAGAGTTTTGTCCCTTTTCCAACTGATTCACTGATTTATGATTAATAATAATTTTCGCTGAAGATTCTTCCATTAGCTGATTTAGGAATCCAACATGGTCATCATGAGCATGGGTAATAAATACATATGAAATATCATTTAGACTTATATTATTTTTTTGGAGCTCGATTTTAAACGTTTCAAAATACTCCTCATAACCGGTATCAATGAGTATATATCCTTCTTTTGATTCAACTAAATAAACATTATTTATTCTATTTCCGATATTAATTATTCTTTGGCTAACTGCTTTTCTTAAATTGAACTGTCTACGTATTTCTTCGGCAAACTCTTTATCAATAGTCATAACTCTTTCAATATAATCGTCATAGCATTCATACGCGTCTATATCTCTACCTAATAAAATAACTTCCATTTTCTTTCGTATAATATGGGCTGTTTCAATTGCAGAATAATCTTGAATATCCTCAAGTAAACATAATGTGTCAATAAAACTATCCATTGCTTTTTCTCGTGAAAAAGGTTTGCTATTATTGTTTTGAAACTCTTCAATATTAGTTATATTAGTTTTTTTATTTTCAATAATTGCATTTATATGATTTTTCGCAGATCCAATTATACAGGCTTCACCACTGCAAGTTTTACAATACTCTGTACCCATGCATATATTATCTAGATCCTCTTTTATATGTAAATAATAATCATGTAAAAGCTGTGCATTTACTTTATAAGCAGATTGTATCCCTGCTTTTCTATGTTGAAATAGTTTTACCATCATAAAGCCTGTTATACTGAGTAATAGAATGATAAACGGTATGACATACTCTACTCTTAAATAGGCACTTGGTATTGTAGTTGATAACTTTTGAATCCCAAAGAAGAGAAAGATTGTTGAAGCAAATATTTTTATAGTGATTTCAGGAACTTTGTCTCCCATTTTTTTACCTACGATAATACCCAGAGCACCTGTTGCAATCATCCCTGCAACCGTTCCTACTAATATTAAAAATGGATATACAGCATCTGCTGATAAAGTGATTGCAGTTAATTGGGTTTTGTCACCAAGTTCACCTAGAAAGAAAGCCAATGAAACAGTACCTACAGGACCAAACTGGAACTTTGGTTCTTCATCATCCTCATCTTCTTCAATTTTTAATGTCCATATGGCAAAACCAATGAAAGCAATTCCTGCTATCATTTGAACGGTATTGATTGGAACAATCGTTGATAAAAAACTCCCCAATAGAACTGCTAACCCATGATTCAAAAATGAACCGATAGCAATTCCTAATAACACCTTCTTCACAGGAAATCGAGTAGCAAAAGCCATGGCCAGTATTTGTGTTTTGTCACCCATTTCAGCAACAAATATGAGCATAAATGCCTTTAGTATTTCTCCTATCATTATAATACCTCCCTATTATATTGTTGTACTTACACTTCATTTAAAAATTGATCTACTTCATTAGCCCATAGATCATAGATTTCCATCTTAGTTGGAAAATGTGATGCCGCTTTAATCTCGACATATTTTTTCTTTGTAGATCCAAGCATTTCAAATGTTCTTTTAACATATTTTTTTGGAGTCATTCGATCATCTCCTGGTTGAACTACTAAAACAGGTTTAATATAATCTGAATGTGGTACAACTGGCTTACTATCTAAAACCAAACTGGCAGCACCTTTAAGTGTAATATGTGTTCCTGCTTGTGGATCTTTTTTAATTAACTCATTAAACACCTTAGAATCTGTTAATGTATCATATGAAATCAATTTATAAGTTTTTAATTGCATTTTACCCAAAAGCTTTGATAAGATTTTAAATAGCGGAATCAGTATGTATGTCGCTTTGCCTGTTGATGTTTCATTCAACATAAACTCTTTATCACTAAAATCCCATAAACACCAACACAGCAATCCATCAACGTTTTCAATCTCCGATGCAGCTGCATAAGCAAGTGGTCCTCCCATACTAGCTCCGCCAAGCCAAACGCTTCCTTTATAATTATCTTTAGCAAATGTTGCAGCATCCTTCAGGTTTTGCTTATGTACATTCCATTCAAAATCCCCCTTCAGTCCGTCGTTGTAACCATATCCCTGTAAATCTGGAACAATTAATGTATATCCTTTTTTAAATAAAGGAACGATAAAAGGTAGTAGGACTCTAGCATATCCTGCGATACCATGGGAAAAAACTATAACAGGTGCATCCTCTTTGTGAGATTCAAATATTTCAAGATTGATTTCTCTCCCATGTGAGCGAATTTTATCGATTCTTACATTTTTTTCCCAAACCTCAATTAGCTCTGAACCAAACCATTTTTCCATGTAGTTTTTCCAATATTCATTTCCACAATACATTTGATCTCCTTCCAAACAAAAAGAGACCTATCGATTAAATGGCGTAAAACACCAATTAATCCATAAGTCTCGCTTCATTAATAGTTATTAATGTAAATAAGACCAGGATTGCTCCAGTATGTTGATCTTATTTTGGTTGCCCATAGCTACTCCCTTATAGAGTTAAAACAAGTCTAACAAACATCCATATGATTGTCAATAATTTAACTATATCTATTTGTTCAAAAATCAGGGACCACATATAATTGCTCTTAAAGAATTATCTTTTACTATAAGTAAGAACAGTAACTCCTTCATTTATGGAATACTCATCTAGATGCAAATCTATTTTAGGATAATCACCTTTGAACAAACGTCTACCATTCCCAAGAATTGTTGGGATAATAGCAATAACATATTCATCAACAATGTTTTCTCTTATAAATGAATCCGTTAAACCAGCGCCTCCAAACAGCCATATATTCTTTCCTTCAACTTCTTTGAGTTCAAGTATTCTCCTACATATATCTCCACTAATAAACCTAGTATTCTCTTTTGCATCAATTTCCTTATGTGTTGCTACAATTATTTCTTTATCTTCAAATGTTGTTAAACCCGTGAGGACGACATCTTCATAAGCAACAGAACCCATGACTAAGGTATCCACACCTTCTAAGAATTTATCAAAGTCATAAGCCTCTGTTGGATTATTGCTTCCTTCACCATGACCAACAATCCATTCAAAACCACCATTCTCATCACAAATATAACCATCTAAACTAATTGCCAAATTTAATATAATTTTTCTCATAATTATTCTCCTTCAATAAATTTTCTTAAATACTGTTGTGTATACCCTCTATTACTGTCTAACAAATCATCTACAGATCCACAGATAACAATATCTCCACCATCATTACCACCATGTGGACCTAAATCAATAATGTAGTCAGAGGCTGAAATAACCTCTAAAGAATGTTCAATAACAAAAATTGAATTCCCTTTATTCTTAAGTTTAAATAGTAACTTCATTAATTTTTCAATATCACTAGGATCTAATCCTTTAGTTTTCTCATCATGTGCGTCTATGTTCTTCATATATAAAAGTAATTTCTGATTCTTTCAATCTTTTGAAATGCTTCATTTTACCATTTACTTTACTCATATCAAAAAACCAATGAGAAAACATTTCCCACAACATGACCCAGCCTCCAATATAGAAGCCTTCTGACAGAAGTTTTAACCAGATTGATGTATCAAAATTCGTATCAATATAGCCACCCGAAAGTAGTAATATACTTCCAAAAACCAAAAAGAAGATTGTATCTTTAAAAACACGCATTTTCCTATTTTTCAGCTTTTTCAATTGATATCCAAAATAATTGACCATACCAATCCGAGTTCGTTCTTCTCTTTTAGGATTATATTGCTGATGTAAGATGTGTAACTCAATCAGCAGATTGTATTTATAGTTAATCTCATATGAGCATTCCAATAAATACTCTGTAAGATCATCATCCAAATCTCTATTTAAGAACGGTGAAAAATCCCAATCACTATATGCATCTCGATAATCTTCTAACTGCACCTTGACAATAAAACTATTCCCTGTTTCATCATAATTGTATATTTTCGTTAGTTCAGATAATTTCACTTTATCCCAATCTTTCTTTTTCATCATAAATACCCAATAATGCTACACTTTAATAAACAAATCACCACAATATAAAGATATACATAGCCATACAATCACAATTAGTGTTATACGTAAAAAAAGGCACTTCATTATAAGATGAAATACCTTTTTATATTTTACTTTTGTTTCCGAAATTTACAGCACTCCTTGAGTACGGCAGCACCAAACTACAGAATAAGAAACATTAATAAGACTATTTATGTTTCTTATTCAAGAACTCACTTTTTCACAAGTACTGTTGTTTATAATAAAGATTCTTTTAACTCTTCAGTTAAACTTATGAAATCATTCTTTACTTCTTCCATTAACTTAAAGGATAAATCATAATTCGTCGATAGCTCTAATTTATTTAGACCATGATTATTAAGCAGTACCTCCATCTCATAATTTAGCATAGCATCATCAATTTCCTTAATGACTCTTTTTTCTTCAAAAGATAAATTACTAATACCAAATTTCTCATAAATCATCTGCTGTAACTTTTCTTCAATAATCAGATACTCTGATAACATTTTTTTTACTGGTCTTGTTATGTCTGAAATATATGTTTCTGAAGCATCATGTAACAAACAAGCAAATTGAATCTTAGACGATAAGCCTCTATTTTTTGCTTCAAAAGCACAATTAATAGAATGTTGTCCAACACTATAAAAATGTTTACAATGCCCATTTGCTCTGCAAAGCATCGAAAGAGCATGCGCAATATCTATTAAATGAATGTCTTGCCAACTTGGATCTAACGGCCAAAATTTTCTGTTTGAATACGTATTAATATAACTACCTTTTTTCATAAACCCTCCGAAATAAAAAACTGATTACAAATAATTTTGCTCAACAAAATTATCTCGTAATCAGAAATTAGGTCTCTGGTAGAAACCCCCAAACCAAATCAATGGGGTTATACGCTATCCGTGATAACATTACTACAGAACAATTATATTGTCAATTAAAGAAGTATAATCACAATAAATTAGAACTTAGTACAAAATATATAAAGAGATATTTCATAGTAAAATGAGTTTCCCCTTAATGTAAGTAGTGAACAAGACACCATATGTTGCTATCTTTAACTGTACCAAATGTAATCTTTCTATGAGCAGATTAAAACGTTAAAACTCCAATCTTAACAAACAATCTAGTAATAAGAAGTAGCAACGGTATCGATAATAGCGTTCTAAATATAAATACTTTAATTACATCCACAAAATTTAATCCAATTTTACTTTTAACTAAAACCATTCCAGTCTCTGACATAAATACTAATTGAGTAAATGCCATGACACCAATAAAAAATCTCGATGATTCTGAAATCGAATCCCTGATAAACAAAGCAGGTAAATACATATCTGCAAAACCAACTAGAGACGCTGGAGCCATCATACTTGAAACTTCATGACTATAGCCAACAAATTGATAAAAAGGTACTAATGGTTCACTGATAACGTTAAAGAAAGACATATGTTCTGCAACAATTAATGAAAATGTGCCTACTAGCATAATGATTGGTAAAAAACCAACATAGATGTTAACAATACCTTTTACTGCATCTTTCAAAGCCATAAGAACATTTGACTTTCCAGCCTCTTCAGATGCTCTATCGATTGCATGTGTAAACCTACTCTTACCTTCAGGAATTTGAATTTTAACCGGAGATACATTTTCAAAATACGATGGTTCAAATTTCTTTAAAGGCATTCTTGATGTAATAAATGCAATGATAAATGTTACTAGTGCTATTGTTCCGTAGAATATTGGGAAAATGTGCGAAAACCCAAGTTCTTCAGCAACGGCTGCTGCAAATGCTATTCCTACAATTGAGAAACTTGTAGCAATAATATATGCTTCTCGTTTGTTGTAATACCCTCTCTGATATTGTGTGTCTGTTACAACAATACCGATAGTTCCATCTCCAACAAATGAAGCAATCGCATCTACTGCAGAATAACCTGGTACATTAAATAAACCTTCAACAATTCTTCCAAAGAGTATACCAAAGAATTCAACGGCTCCAAAATGAGTTAACAAAGGCAGTGCCAATAGTCCTACAAAAAATGTTATGTATAACGTTGTCAGTAAGCCACCTTCTCCTGCCATAACACCACCTGTATAAGGATCATTTATCAAATCTGCTATTCTAACGCCATTAAACCAATTATTTAAAACCATCAAATAAAGAAAAGAACCACCAATTCTCATAATTCTATTGATACCTGAAGCTTTAAATAGACAATTGAAGTATTCTCGTTTAGATGTATAAAACATGAATACTACAGTTCCAATAATAACCAGAACAGCACATAACATAGTAAAATAAATAAAAGTATCTAACATATTACTTGTAATGTAATTGATAATGTGTGATATTGCAATTTTCTTTTCTCCCATCCATTGAAAAGGTACTAAAAAGAACACAAACCCACTTAAGGATAGTAAAATAAACTTTAACTTACTCATAAATCTAATCTCCATTTCTTTTCTAAAATACAACTTCGTAAGTGTAACATAATTAATTACTACCATCAATACCAATTATACATTTCTGCGAATAAATATGCATTTTTCTATTCTACTACCATATTTATATAATAAAAGTTTTGAGATATTTATCTCAAAACCTGATTAGTACTTATTATCCATTTATATTACTAATTTTCTTTTCACAAAAGCCTCCATATGCGTCGAGTGTTTATTGAGACAAACACCGACACTAAATAGTGCCGATGAACCTGTAGTGTATATCTATCCTTTGTATCTTTTGCCCATTAATTGTTGTTGATTGATGAAGAACAATCTTATCTATAAGCTCTTTTAACAGAGTTGAAGTCAGCTCTGTGACTTCTGTATACTGCTTTATAAGTTTTCTGAACTGATAAGAGTTTAAGGTCTGAATTTCAATTTCAGCCAACTGATTATCTAGTTCTTCTAACAGAACCTTTAAGTTACCTTGCTCTTTCTCATAACTATGTGACATAGCCATAAATCTCTCATCAGATATCTTCTCAAGCACATTATCTTCATAAAGCCTCTTAATAATCAAATCAATCTCAGCGATACGACCACGATACTTATTGCTTTCCTTGGTCATTTTCTTAACTCGATCATTCTGCTTTTTCTCATGCGATTGTGTCAGATAAGCAATAAAATCATCATCACCAATGTGCGCTTGTTTCACTTGCTTCTGAATATCAGCTAGAACCACTTCATACAAGTGGTCATATCTTGTGTAATGATATGAACAAGCTTCTTTACCATTTCTTTTAGAATTTGAACACACATAGAATTTCTTCTGAAACCTTCCTGACTTCGGATGCATAAATACCATATTTCTGCCACACTTATCACATTTAAGCAGTCCAGCAAACATATGAACTTCACCTGTCTTATCTCTTTTCTTTTTGACTTTAACCATTTTACCAGCTATTTCAAAAGTAGAAGGGTCAACAAGGGCTTCATGTGTATTCTCAACAACAATCTGTTCTTCTAATGGGATATTTATTCTTTTCTTTAGTTTGTAGGAACGAGTGATGTTTTTATGATTGACCATATGTCCTAGATAAACTGGATTCTTAACGATTTTTATGATACTTGATTCATACCATGTATAAGGGTTATTTATCTCTTCTAAAGACTTTCTGCCCTCTTTGATATTATCATAGCATCTTGGTCTTAATACCTTGTTTTCAAGGAAATACTTCTTAATCCAGTAAGGACTTTTACCATCAGCTATATAATCAAATATAGCTCTGGCATGTACAGATGTAATCTCATCCAGTATCAGTTTATTTTTGTTTTGTGGGTCCTTCTGATAACCATAAGGTGGCTTACTCCCTAAGAACTCACCGTTCTGTGACTTGACAACAAAAGAAGACCTTATCTTCTTTGAGATATCCTTTGCATAATACTCATTAACAATGCTCTTAAATGGCATAATCTCATTATCACCACAAAAGGTATCTATACCATCATTAACAGCGATATACCTTACATCATTCTCTGGAAAGAATATTTCTGTGTAGTGAGCCACTAAAGCGTTGTTTCTACCCAATCTCGATAAGTCTTTGGTAAGAATGACATTGATTCGACCAGAATCAATGTCCCTTAAAATCCTTTTAAACTCTGGTCTATCAAATGTTGTACCACTGTAGCCATCATCTACATATTCATCATAGATGGGAAAGCCACGATCACTGGCATATTTTCTTAATAACTGCTTTTGAGTTTGAATACTGTTACTTTCACTGTCTGTACCATCATCTCTTGATAACCTACAATAAACTGCCGCTGAGTAGTTTTGTTGTAAACTTCTATATTCTAGTTGCATATATCTCCTTTCAGCTACAACATCAGCGACTGTAAATATTGCTAGTCTCATTATAACTTGTACTTTTATTTTTTTCATCTTTTTCAGACAAATTGATTTCACGTTCTATGGCTTGAAGCAGAACCTCATCAAGTTTTCTAGCGTCTGAATAATAGGCAGTCACAAGATAAAGCTTGCCTTTAATCTCTGTTTGACTTTCTGATTTTAACGCCATCTTGTAACTCCTTTCTTTACATTTCTAATTCATCTTCTTCATCAAATATTTTTCTAAATGACTCATACTGATTGGAGGTTCTTTTATCTTCAACAAGTACTTCCAATGTATCAGCGATGGTCATTAATAAATATGGCGCTTTTGATCCTTCATAGTTTTTGGTCTTATTTGCTATAAACTTGCCCCCTTTCTTTAATTCAAATATTGCATTTTTAAGTGCAGCACCTTCAAGTGCTGACATTGGTTTGCCTCTTAAATATTTATCTTCTAACTCATCTCTATCATCTCTCCCTAGCATTTCAGATGCTAATCCGACTGCACGAGTCATTAAACGTGGATTCGCTAGGGCATCATTGTATGTGAGTTGATTGTATTCAAAGTAATCAGAGATATTCTTTTCACTATAATCACCGTAAGCAACTAACGTAGCTCCAAGACACTTTTTCCCATCATCTAAGACAAACAGAATACCATCTTTTCTAAAGTCCACCTCGATGCCCACATCGTTCAGATAATGGATAAACTCTTCTCTGTTGTTACTTTTCTGTATCACCTTTGCAACTTCTTCTGCAAGGGCATATTTCCAGCTCTTAGAACGATTATTGGCTTTGTTTTCACCATATGATTTCCATCCTTGCCCTTTTTCTAAAACAGATAGTCCATATTCTTTACATAAGCTATCTGAAAAGTCTTTTAAGGCTTGTAGGTCTTTCTTAGATTGTTGCCATTTCAGTCCTGTTTCTGTATTTACCGAGTTCAAGACGATATGATTATGAAGATGTTCACGATCATTGTGTGTGGCAACAAGCCCTTGATAGCCTTTAAAACGGTTAAGAAGTTTCTGACCAATTTCATGGGCTGTATCATAATTTAATTGATCAGAGCTACTAAAAGACTGAATGATATGAACATACTGCCTACCATGCAACTGCTTATGGTCTTGCTTTAAGAGATACATTTGTTCATAAGCACATTCCAATAAACAATCCTTAGCCGATACCAATCTGCCATACTCTGTCTTAAGAGGGTTCTGGATATACTCCAGAACCGCCCTAAGAGATGACGGCTTGCCAGCTTTAACCTTTTGCATTTTAATAATTGCCATATCTACTTACCATCCAAGACATCAGAAGCCCTTTCAACAAATCTTACAAACTCAGTTTTAATAACTTCTAAGTTGGGATTTTCAATGTATCTTTTTCTTAAGATCACTGTTAGTTGATTAAGGTTATTGCCAATAGCATTTAGCTCTGGCAACAACTCACGTAGACCATCAATGACCTTAATTTCTTTTTCTAATGCAGATGTACGAACATAAGCCGATAATGTCAACTTAGATTTCATCGCTTTAGCTCGAATACGTTCATTATCAAACTCTGAAACCTTGAACCCTATATATTCATTTTTCACTCTATCACCTACATTTCCATTTCATCATTGTCTTCTAAATTAACTTGTTCTTCTGTAGAATAACCAAACCTTACATTTAGTGATGCCATTGCCAAGTGGTAATTATCACTATCTAAGTTCGAGAATATATCCATAGGACTAAAATCACTTGCTTCATAACCGTTGTACAAGTTATAGGCTAATTTAACTAACGCTCTAGAACTACTACACAAATCTACACTGCCATCAGTTAGACATTCCAACTTGATTAAATGGTCATCAAAATCATAAATATGATTTGCCTTTGAATATAAGTCTGCATTACCTGCAAGTATATAAAATAATGTACGTCTTTCTATGTCTCTTGGATGTGACCGATCTTTGATTAATAGCTTCAATAAATTACTCTCATGCTCTCTGTTTTGAAATTTCATTGCTACTCCTTTCTGTTAAACATTAAATTTTAAAAATATACTTATGAATTCTTAATTTCACATGTGACAACACCTCCCTACTATATAGCCAAAAACGAGGGTTACTGACGAAAAAAACTTTCTACCCTCCCACAAATAAGCCGAAAACATCACCAGGATGGCGAAAAAAATATTTACCCCTTCACTTATAAGCCGAAAAATGGGTGGGGGTGACAAAAAAAGTTTTCACCCTTCTATTAATAAGCCGAAAATTAGTAGGGGGTGTACCAAATTATTTTTCAAAAACAAAAAAACTCATATTTTTAATTAATAAAAACATGAGTTTCAAATGATAAACCTATTCTATTTTTTGGTTTTTTCTTGCGAAGCAAGGTACTAATCTAAACTTTTCCAAGGGATAAAGTTAAACGATTAGGTAGCTTGCCACTGACCAAGGTCAGTGAGTGATACCCAGATTTCTGATTGTATCAATTCCCTTTCTTTTTCAATAGCTTCGATACGAGTGAGTTCATCTATCCAAAATTACACTTGTTTAAAAAACTAAACCACCCTACAAAATGTAGAGTGGTTCTTGTCTTTCGTCAAGACGAGAGCTTTAAGGTGGAGGTGGTCCGTGAGTGCGACGTTCTCGTTTACTCATACCCCCATTCTGCATGAAAAAGTATAAAATATGCTTTGTACGTTGAAAAATCAATGCTTTGCGAAAGTAGTTATTTTCACCCAATGGGTGAATGTAAAAACTATCAAATTTACTGTTTTTTGAGTCTAATTTAGGGTAAATGTTTAATGTGTATCTAACCCTAAAGGAGGCCATTCATGATAAGTAAAATTGATTTCAGCGAAAAGAACCTTACCTCAAATTCAGGAACTTTAATGTTATACAATCACACTGATGATGAAGGTATTTTTGAGATGATCGATGAGGAGGTGAAGTTCCATAATCCGTCTATCAATAAGATTAAAATGAATCACATTAAATCTTTACTTTGTGGTTTCTTCATTGGCATTGATAAACTTGAAAGAATGCGTCTGTTATACAATGACCCTTTAGTCTATGAAATGGCCATCGACGTTAAATCACCTGAAACTATTTCTAGATTCCTTAAAAACTTCGACTACCGCACAACACACCAGTTAAGGACAGTTAGTTTTAAATTGTTCAACCATATGCTTTTTAAAAGTGGACTGTTAAAGATTACCATTGACATTGATAGCAGTGTCATTAATGTGGAAGGGCATCAAGAAGGAACAGCCAAAGGATATAATCCTAAGAAGAAAGGTAATAACTGCTATAATATTCAGTTTGCCTTTTGTGATGAAATTAAGGCTTATATCTCTGGCTTTGTTAGAAGTGGAAACACACATTCAGCAAATGGTGCATCAGAACTGATAAAAGAAATTTATGATAATATCTACTTTGAAGGCCTAAATATTTGCTTTCGAATGGACAGTGGTTATTTCGATGAAGAAGTAATTAAGACCATTGAATCTTTAGGATGTAAATATGTCATTAAGGCAAAAGCATATACGACCTTAGTATCAAAAGTACCAAAAGATGAATATTTTGAAAAAGGCTCTGAAGGTAGAGTTACAGCAGAAATGTTTAGCAAGTTAGATAAATGGGATGATAATAGAAGAATAATTGTATCTCGTGTCCTTAAAGAAAACAACGAAACTAACCAAATGACTTTATTTGAGAAAGAATATCGCTACTTCTTCTTTGTGACAAATGATGAATCCTTATCTTCTGAAGAAGTTGTCTTGTTTTATGAGAAAAGGGGTAACTGCGAAAACTACATTAAAAAATCAAAATATGACATGAATGTTGGTAATCTTATTCTCCATTCATTTTGGGCTAATGAAGCAATTTTTCAACTTATGATGTTAACATACAATATTTTTCTGTTATTTAAGATGTCGTATATGACAGTAAAAGAATATCGTCAGCAGATAAAGACCTTCAGATTGAAGTATGTTTTCCTTGCAGGAAAAATTATTTCAACGGGCAGGTATAAGATACTGAAATTACCAAAACAATATCCTTTCAAAGAAATTTATATAAGAGCGCTAGAATGAAATTGGCCTCATAAGCAAGTTAACAATCATTTAAGGACAATCATTTTCGCTTTATTAAGTATGCATAAATTTTGAGAATGAATTGTACAATTAGAAAAATTTACCAAACCATTCTATCTCGACGTAATTATGTGGTAAAATGGTGTAGAAAGTAAACCTGATTCTAAAGAATCAGATTATAATAGGTAAGCGTAACCAGAGACGCAGAATTCTGGTAATATATAAGTCGAAATGAGTTATTTAGACATATGGAAATGATACGAATTGCCTAACAAAATTAGATACTGGAGGGAAAGCAAAAATGAATTTATCAAACGTTTCAAAGACTGCTATTATAACAATGACATGTCGTTCTTCACAAACAGAGAATCCTAAGTCAGATTTCAATGATCCAATGTCTGTTCAGAGTCTGAGAAGATTAACTGACTTAGCATCTGAATCAGAAAAGAATACAATTCAAAAAATTAAAAAGATGTATGGTAAATATTCAAAAAAGGAAGCCCAATCACTTGTTAAGCGAGTTAGTAGTATAGATCGAATTATAAATGACTATATACTAAATAATCGAGATTGTACTGTCATTAATATTGCGTGTGGTTTTGATACTAGATATTGGAGATTAGAAAGAAGAGATTACACTTATATTGAGCTTGATCTTCCTGAGGTAATTGATCAGAAGAAAGAGTTATTAGGAGACCAGATAAACTATAAAATGATTTCATCATCAGTTTTAAATTTTGATTGGATCGACGAAGTAACTAAAGAAGGAAATAGTAATTTCGTACTTGTAATGGAAGGCCTACTTATGTACTTTGAAGAGGAAGATGTGAAAAAGCTTCTAGGTGAAATATCGGAAAGATTTTCTAATTCTCTACTTGTGACAGATGCGTTAGATAAGAAACTTACTGAAGGTTTGTATAAAAAAATTGGTGATTGGTCTTCAAAACTTTTACTTGGTTTTGAGTTGGGCTGGAACTTTGGATTTGAGAAGGCAGAAGATATTGAAACTTATGGAAACTATAGCCTTATAGGTGTAGAGGGAAAGCAACCATATGTAATTACTGCATCAATTAAGTAAATTGAATTCAGTAATAATGGTGATTTGCAAAATGAAGAACTAGCTGTTGTGAACTAGATATTGTTATAAATCATATAGGTATGTTGCATCGAAAAGTACTAATGGTCTTTTATTAGTGAAAAACCGCAGTTTAGTGAAGTACGGTGAACCGTACCATAAGTGACTGCGGTTTAATTTGTTCTTATTAATGTGCATTTATCTTGAATGAAATTTTGTGTTAAAGTAATATATAAGTCGAAATGAGTTCATAGTAATTCAGTATAGCGATTTTCACAATCGATGGACAAACCTATTTGCATTTTAGTGAACTATTAAGGTTATCATATAAGATATACGTCTTCATCGTTCCTCAATAGTATAACTGTCAACAATAGAGTAATCTCCATTTTCACCAGTTTTCACGTATTCTACAACTGCATCTGTATCCGATACAACGACCCTTATAAAACCTGCAGATGGTAAGATAGTACCACTAGTATAGCTATATAACTCTGCTTCTTGATAACTATTACCAGGAGTGCCTGGTTGGGGTACTAACTGATAGATAATTCCATCTTTCTCCTGTTTTGCATAGAAATGATCATGTCCGTGGAATACGATATCAACATCATAGGTTTTAAGAAGGTCATGAATAGGCATTTCCCATCCACTGCGATTTTCAGCGAACGTGCTTTCTTGAACGATGGTTGATTCCATACTTTCATAACCACCCCATTCAAATAATGCTGCAGCTTCTGCACCACCTCTTTGATCTTTACCGTAACCGCCTACTAAGTTATGAATAAATATAAATTTAAAATCATTATCATTTTTTTGCAAAGTTTGACTTAACCAATTATATTGCGTCTCTCCTAAAGTTGAAGCCCATCCACCTGCTTGTCCAACCTTTTTAGTTGTATAAGTATATGGATCTAAGACAATGAAAAGAGCATTTTCTTTGGTAAAACTATAATAGTTTGCTGTTTTCACATTACCACTAAACATTTCTGTATCTCTAGGAAAAGGAAAATATTTCAACCGATTTTGTAATGCCCACTTTGCCATTTCTCCATTATGGCTGCCCAATCCGTTTTCGCCATCATGATTACCTGTTACTAAAAACAGAGGGACATCACCTAGTTTATCTAGATACTCCTTAGCTAAAATATATCGCGCTTCCGCTTCTGGCTCTGTATTAGTTAATTTTTCTGCCATTGAAGTATCACCTAAATCTATTACAAAACTCGGGAGCAATGCTGCAATGTTTTCTAATGTCAAGGTGTACAATGTTCTATCAGTTTTTTCATCTAAATGTGAATCCGCCTGAATCGCAAATGTAAAACCTCCATCAGCTAACTGTGTCATCTCGTGTTCAGGTAAGACCATCAAATCACTATTTTTAGGTCGGTTTTTTTTATCTTCACCTGTCAATTTGTTTTTCGAATCTAAAGATTCTTCATTAGCGCCATAATCATTGAAGTCATCTTCAGCATGGGTCAACACCTCTACAGTTCTGTCAGGGTCTATTGTAAAACTATAAACAATTCCTGTAGATTGTTCATCTTTACTAGAAGCAACTAAAAAATTTCTTATATAGTCAATGGTTACGTTCTCTGAATTTACTGTCACATTAAGGATCCCAGAATTCATTAAATTGTCCCCTTCTGGAAAATCAGAATGGTTTGATTTTCTATCAGCAATGACTTCTGCTGGCTTTGGTAAAGTAACATAGGTAACATTACCTACTTGCTCACGAGAAAACAAATGGTCGTGTCCTTGAAAAAATGCTGTCACACCTTTTTCTTCCATCAACCGTTGAATTGGTTTTTCCCATTTTGGTCGCATCTCATCAAATACATATTTTCCTTTGCTATCGTAACCTCCCCATTCATATAAATGAGCGATGTTAGCGCCCCCCCTAATATTCCCTATTGCATGATGTGATAATACAAATTTGTATTTTGCATCACTTTCTTCTAAAGTATTTTTGAACCATTCATACTGCGCCTCTCCTAATGTCCAGTCCCAACCACTACTTTTTACTTCTGATTGTCCATATGGAATAATATCACTATACCTATATGGATCAATTGATACAAACAAGGCATCTCCCCAAGTATAAGCAAAATAATTTTGCGGAGCACCAAATAATGGTTCTTCTTCAATATTCCCCGAATAAAAATCATTTGGTATTGGGTTTATATAATACTTAGTTCTAGCTAAAGTACTTTTAGCCGCAATATTATCTAATGTACCGTCTAAGAAACTACCATATTCACCTTCATGATTGCCTATTGTTAAAAAGAGTGGTGCTTCTTTGGCTACAATTTCAAAATAACTTCTTTGCTGAATATATGTTGATTCAACGTCTTCAGCTGTTGGTTCTGCCCCCTCTTTATGTTGGTCATTTAAAAATGCATCTCCCAAATCAAGAAAAAAATCTGGATCTAAATCTGAAGCTAGCTCCATTGACTGCTTATAAAGATCCGTGTCAGCTTTATTCAAAAGATGGGAATCTGATTGCATTACGAAACTGAAGCTTTCTCCAGAAGCCCTTGGCAATTGAAAACTGTATTCCTGAGTTTTTTTAAAACTCTCTTGATCCATAGATCTATATAACAAGCGATAATAAATTTTATTTCCCTGTGGCAAATCAGACAGTATAATATTTTGGGGTATACCCGCTTGTAATTCCTCAATAGAATTTTCAAATGTGTATTGATTACTATTTACACCCCATTCAAAATAAATATCATATTTTTCATTGGATAGTATACTTATATCCATAGTTGTTAGGGTTGGTCTGCCTAAAATTATGGTGCCATTAAAACTTGAATCGCCTTCAGCCATAGCTGAATCTTTTGCTGATTTTACCACATCATTATTATACTTAGTAGCTATAGTAAAATTTGCACAGCCGCTCGACAAAGCAATTATGAAAATAACTATTAAAATTCTTATGCTTTTAAATTTCTGAGGATACATTATGCATCTCCCTTTCTACTGATTAGAACCATCATTAGGAGTTCTAGGTTGATTATTTTTTCTAGAGTCTAAGGCTTTAATTTCATCAGGAAGTTCATAGTTTCCTAAATTCTCTGGACGTTCTGATAGGCCGAAGAGGTAATCAATACTTGGAATTTCCAATTTTTGAATAGGTGTTGAAAACATATATATACCTTCTGGCACCACATCAAGGTCACGTAATTCAATTAGTGCTTCTCTTTGCTTTGTTGTAAGAGTACGATTTACATCTGCAAACCTTTGTGCATATAGAGCCGATATTTCGCCATCCAATTGACCATATCTTCTAATCCACTCGAATACCTTTTCCTTGTCAATAGTTTCTCCAGTATGTGCTTTTCTCAATTCAGTTGAAACCAATTCTCTTATTTCTGTAATCTCAGTTAATGCTTCTCTTTGCTCATCTATAATATTATCAATTAGTATACGCTGCTCATCACTTAGAATTTCTAAAAACAATTGCCCCTTGTCTCCTGTTACTGCTGTGCTGATAAAATAGTCTGGATTATTCATAGCAGGGTAATCCTTCATAAAAAAACCGCCAAAATAAGTGCCATGTCGTTCTGGACAATAGTACACATCTGATTCAAGATTACCCTTGTACCATGAAAAAAGTTCGCTAGCATAAGTCATTACAGCAACAAACTCAGTATGGCCCATCGTTCTTTTTAATGTTTCATCTTCCTGGATATCTGGCCAAGTATTAAAGTCCCCAAATTCCATTGTTGATAAGTATGCAATTTGCTCTTCAGTAAATGAATTAATGATATCACCTACTACAACTGCCCTATTATAACTTAACTCCGCATCAATATTGTAAAGTGCAGCTGTATACTGACCTACGTTTTTAACATTTATGCCTTCTGCATCTTTGGGAATGTTCATTTCTAAATTATCTCTAAAAGCCTTAATTAGTGGAAATCTATTATAAGCAAACTTTTGATATAAGGGAGCTTGCTCTTGTGCTAATTCTACTAATTTGCTTTTTTGTTCATCATTTAGAATATAAAGTACGTTGTTTGCAACACGGGTTAGAAATTGTGTATTATGTCCATACCCTGCAACATCTATATCCCTCATGTACTGAAAACCAAAGAAATCAGCAACTTTACCCGGTGGCATAAACGTATCTCCACCTGCACTACCAGTGATAAACGCTAAGCCCGAAAATGCTATTGTCGACAGCTGTGCACGATCACTCATGGCTTGTTCCACAGAGTATTTGCCTTTTTCTTTATCCTTCGAGTCATTTTTTGAAGGTTTAACCCCTTCAACTTCAACCTTAATCTCCCCTTGCTCTTCCAAATCGTTGGGGTTCAATATCCCATATGAAGACGCACAACCACTTAAAGCAATAGTTGTTATAACCATTGCACTAATCATTTGAATTCTTAACTTCTTATTCATATAAAACTCCCTTCTGATTTTCTTCATTTTAACTATTACACGCTATTTTTTTATAAAAAAAATACGCAACCTATTCGGTATACGTATATTTTATAGACTCTAGATGAAAACTAAGTGAACTATCGAGGCAATTTCAAATAAAACTTCACACCATCGCTTACATTCTCTACACCGACGCTTCCACCATGTAATTCCGCAATCTGTTTTACTATTGATAAACCAATGCCGCTCCCCGAATTCATGTTAGGTGATCTATCATCAGTAGTTTTATAAAAAACATCCCACAATTTTTCAAAATCTTGCACTTCAATTTTTTGACCCGTATTAAATACAGATATAATAGACTCAGTGTTCACTACTTCTATACTAAGTGTAATTTTTTTATTATCATTTACGTGTCGAATAGCATTTGTCAAATAATTTGATATTACACGTACTACTAATTTAAAATCTCCATTTACTACCGCGTTAAAATCTCCATGCTCTTCATACTCTATTAATTCTTTTTCAAATATAGGAGCAAATCGTTCTGCAATAGTCTCAAAAATAAGCGAAACTCTAATTTCTTCAACATCCAATTTTTTTTCGCAATATTCGTATCTTGAAAGTTCTATCATTTCCTTTACCATTGTGTCCATTTGATTGCATTCCTTAATAATTGTGTCAATATATTTATCAATCATCTCTGGTGTTTCAGCAACACCATATTTTAAGCCTTCTGTATATCCCTTTATTACACCAATTGGTGTTTTGAGTTCATGAGATATATCTCTAACAAGTCTTTTTCGTCTTTCAACATCAGTTTTTAGTTCTGCAATACTGATACTTAGTTTATCTGAAATAGTATTAATACTATTTCCTAACATCGCAATTTCGTCTTTTGATTTTACTTCTACACGATCACCAAAATTCAGCATTGAAATTTGTTCTGCTACTTGATTCATTTCTAAGATTGGAACAGTTGCGCGATTAGTAACTATTAGAGTAATTAGCCCTCCTAAAACAATGGTAATAAAACCTGTAACTACAGCAAACTGATTTGTTATTTTCACACTTTCACGAATACCCTTTAGTGGTTTTGATAACAGAAGATAGCGCCCTTTAGGAAGTTTAGAAATATAGATTATTTTTGCACTAGCACTCTCTTTCTTATCATTGCTAATCACTTCATAAGTATATTTTTCGCTTATTCTTTTTATCGATCTATTAAAAACATCTTCTACTTCTTTAGGTAAATCTTCTCCATTTTGCCGTTTTGCAATTGAACTATATTCAACTTTTAGATCTTTCTTGATAATATCAATATTAATTTCATTTGTTTTTCCATAAGCTTCAATAAACTGTTCCATATCGACCATATTATCATTATAGGCAGCTGTTACATCACCCGCACTTTTCACAAACATGTCTTGGTTTTTTTCAATATAAAAAGATTCTAAAAAGAATGTATTTAGGACAAAACTTAAAGTAACAAGAAATACAATTGAAAAGAAAAATATTAAAAATAATTTAGCACGAATCGTCCAAATAAATTTAAACGGATTCATTTGTTTTCTACCCGTTTAAAGCCGTCAAACATATAGCCTGTACCTTTAATTGTTTTAATATAAATTGCACATGGTCCTAATTTTGATCGCAATGTTTTTATGTGAGTATTAATCGTCTTGTCATCACCATCATAATTGTATCCCCAAATCACATCTAAAATTTTTGATCTACTAAGTACAATCCCTCTATTTGATACTAGAAAGTCTAACAATTTATATTCTTTATTATTAAGTTGAATTTCCTCGTCTGAAATTAACACTTTATGTGATCTTCTTTGTAGTTCCAATTTCCCAATTTTCACGTTCGACATTTTTTCTTTTTTCATATTACGAAGTAGTGATTCTACTCTTGCAACAAAAATTGGATAACTAAATGGTTTCGTAATATAATCATTTGCTCCAGTTTCTAGACCGTTTATTTCACTTTTTTCATCATCAAGGGCGGTTAACATAAGGACAGGAACATCCGATGTTCTACGAATTAAATCCAAAACCTCAAACCCACTAAGTCCAGGCATCATAACGTCTAAAATAACCAAACTAACATCTGTATTCTTTTCAAATTGATTAATTGCTTGGTTTCCATCGCAGGCAGCAATGGTTTCATGCCCTTGTTTATTTAATATATCGCAAATCAGCCCTCTAAGAGACTTATCATCATCTGCAACAAGAATTTTTAATTTCATCTCCATACCTCCAGGTTCAATTATACCCTTTCCAAGTGAAATCTAAATGAAATACTTTTCTACCTCTTATTTTTAGTTTTAATAAGCACCCTACAAAGTAGAGTTGTTCTAGTCTCTCGTTAGGACGAGATCTTTGTGGTAGAGGTGGTCCATACCTAACCTACGTCTATTCATTTGACACTCATTCATTTATGATATCTTCATAAACTTCACGTTCATTATCTTTTTTCTTGAGTTAATACAATATTTCAGCCACTTATGTTATAGACACGTTTTCAATGTTAGTCCCAATATGACTTCTATATGTGTTGTAACTAGGTCGCAGACTGTTAAGCTCCTTCTTTCCTCCACTCATACTTAACACGTAGATCATGAAAATCATGAAAATCAATAATCTTATCATGCATTAGCCGGCCTACTAAAATACCCGTATGAATGTCAATTTTTGATGAAAAATCAGATATACTTTTATAAGTGATATTATCTTCCTCAACAAAGCTCATATACTCACCATTAGGAATCAGTAGTTCTGAAGCAAGTTCATCAGCTTCAATCTCTAATTCTGAATTTTTCTCAATATATGGTATTTTTTTCCCATGTAATAGTAAGTGTGATAACTCATGAAAAAAAGAGAACCAGAAAATATCAGCATACTTATATCTTAAACTCAATTGAATCAATACCTTATCTTTGGATATCCATTTTGTTGCCCCATGTGCAAATGTTTTTGGTAAAGTTGGAACAAAAGCTAAGGCGATCCCAATATTACTACATAGTTCAATCATTTGAGGAATAAACTCATCAGGACTCATCAATGTCATTTTACGAAAGTCATCAATACTATCATTTAGTTTTTTTCTATTAAATGAACTCACATCAACAGATGTTGCTATTTGCTCACCTCTTGCAATCCATGCAGCTTGAGCATAACTTGATGAGTTATCTTTTCCTTTCTCTCTAAAAGCACAATCATATACACTTTTAATTTGTGTTAGCTTTGACACTCTAAAAAAGGATCTTAAGTTAATAACTTTCTCATTTATTTTCTTCGTAGTGGGAACCCAAGACAATTTCGCCATATGTGCATATGGAATTTCTCTAGCTATTGCCTCTTCGATTTTAAGTTGATCATACTCATTTATTCTTACTAACTGCTCTCGATAATTACTCTCTAAATTCACCCAAAAATTAGACTTTAATCCAAACACACTTTCTAATCTCATAGCGAACTCAACAGTTATTTGGGATTTTCCTTTAATAACTTCATTAATATGCTTGGGAGTATAATCCATCCTCACCGCTAGTTCACGCTGTGTAAGTCCATATTCCTCCATCATTTCAAGAATAGTTTCACCTGGTAAAACCAACTCATCCGAATAATATTTTTTACTCATAGTGATTTGATACCTCCTCAATCTCTATAATGGTAATTGTACTCAAATCCTCAATGTCACCATTTAAAGGTTCGATTATTAATCGATATCTTTCAGTTAGATTGATTGCAAATTGTCCCTCTCTATTATTGTTCAATCTATGTCTTCTAAATGGTGGAGTATTTGGCACGTCCCCAAGGTTGTCGAACGCTTCAAGTTGCGTTAAACGTAAATGTAATTTATCTCCAACCTTTTTTCCAAACTCCTTTGTTGCCTTTGATTTATTTTTACAAAGTTTTTCAACTTTAGGATTTCTATACTCTATCTGCATATCGTCTCCTCAATGTTAACCTAATAGGTTAATTATTTGTATTTATATTATACCCAAAAACTAACAATAAATCAACCTACTAGGTTAACTTTTACGAAAAAATATTCTGGATCGGAACTTGAAATAACATTCAATCATTCACACTATTCTCATAACATGCAGTAAAAAAAGTGACTAGAAATTCAGTTTCTAGTCACAAATCGTTCGCACAAGTCTCGACCAATCAAATAGGCAACACACTCAATCAATGTTATTTCAACAGTTTTAGCTTCACAACAGTCTCCACATGTGTCGTATGTGTAGCTTAATCTAGTAAAACTTTTATTCATCTAAAATACAGTCAAAGGCTTGTAGATAAGCGCTTTCATCAAAATTATTTATTTGATTATATTTCAGCAATCTTCTTATCTGATGCTCTCTTTAATAATCCATAAATCAAAGCCAATATACCTATTAGCATAAATCCACTACCAAAATATATTCCTGTTTCCCAAGGAAGTAATGCAGGAGGAAATTCATCTAATGGTGGATTAAAGATTATTGCAAACCAGTTCCATCCATATGCAATAAAGTATAATGAGCCAATGAAGTTAAAAAGAATATTCTTTTTAAAACTCAGCAACCACGCTGATATAACATTCATTGTAATAAAAGGTAACATCATTCCCCACTCAATTGATCCAACTTGTAGTCCTATTAGGATGACTACAATAGCCAAATAGGTTGGTATCAACAACAAACTAAACATGGCTTTACGATTATTCTTTAGCATTATTTGACTCCTTACATCTTTATACTAGATATTTTTGTAGATGCATTGTATGCATATTTCATAAAACACTCTGACTTTAGAAAACTTAAAAGAGTTTATCTTATAAATTGTATTATTCCCTTATTATTTTATCAGAAAACAAAATGTTTAGTATTAAAAACTGATTAGATTTTCTGTTATCACTACAATAAATCAGAAGCTTTCAGATAAAAGCACCTTCCAGTTATCGTATCTTTTTATACTGTTAACAAGTTCCTTTTCACTTAGATAGTCAACCATATCGATGACAAGCGGTGAGGAATTTTCTTGCGTTAATTCACTAATGTTAATTAACTCAAATCCTGCTGTATCATCTGCTACAATATCTTTTTCAATAATAGTCTCTTTTGAAACTACTTGATAATATATTGCTAAATGGTGGATATGAGTATGATTATTATTCTGTTCCCAAGGCACTAAGTAGTCATATGTTCCAATCATTTTATCAGCAACAAAGGAGTAGCCTATTTCTTCTTTTAACTCTCTAATTAAACATTCATTAATTGATTCATTTTGGTCAAAACTACCACCTGGTAAATCATATCTATTTATATAGGGTCCTCTAGTCTTCTTTACTACAAGTAACTTCTCACCAACAGTATAGACACCATAAACACCTAAATGTTGCTTCCATTTCTCCATTCTGTGTATCCCTTCTTGAACATCAACTGACAACTACAAATAATCCATCATATCATCATGAAATAATTCCCATTATGTAAACTTCCTCGTAGACCAAAACTCATTGGCTAATTCCATATATCTTTCGACATCTGTAAATGAAGTTATTGGTTGATTACCATTTTTGATTAGTTTATCAACAAGCTTTTTGTGATTCTCATCACTTCTTCTTAGACCATAAAAGATATCACAATAGTCATAGATATCATTAAAACTTGTGAGCACATCGTACAAAATAGAGAAGTTTTCACCTTTCATTGATGTAGTAAAAACACTTTCGCTAAAGAACTCACCAACTTCCTTTAAGTTAATTCCACTACTTTGATTCTGGAAAGTATCCAATTTTATAAAAGACTCATTTAGAAAATACAGAAATGTATCCAGTCTATCAAGTGCCGAAACTGGTCGTTTGCCTAGATCATGTACCATCACTTTACCATTCTTTATCTTTAAATTACCCTTTAGGTTATTTAATCCACCCGCCACTGGCATTAAAGCAAAGTTTGATATATTATGATGCATCTTATTTAATTCTTTCAGTTCTACATATAACTTACTTTTCACTTTATCATCAGATACTTTTTCAATGATCTTACTGAAATAATTCACACATAGTTTGACGTTAAAAGAACAATCACCTGCTACTTCAAACTCTATTCCTTTAAATTTAGCCTTAGATTTTAGTCTACAACTACCATTACGTGAAAAAGGTTCACCAACTAAAATACCATCAGCATATTCTTTGTAATATTCCCATGCTTCAGGTGATGAGTCAGGCTCATACTTATACTCTTCTTTTATGTTTTTCCTGCTATACATTATGCGAACACCTCTCCAAGTTTAATTTATTCTTCTATTTTCTTTGAACATAGTTCTGCCCATACAGGAAAGAAACCAGCATTAATAGCAACATTCCTAGAAAACATATGAGACACTGAAGTACCATAAAAAGGGATCTTTCCTCTTTTTAAGAGTTCTTGTTTTAATATCGCGATTAAATTTGTGGCAATACCTCTTCCTCTATATTCAGGCAGTACATCAATACCAATCTGATATAAAGTACTACTATCTTCACTAGCTCCAGCCATACCTATTATGTTATCTCCATCATAAGCTGCTACACCTAAAACATCAGCGTAGTTGTCCTCAAAACCAAAGGCTTGTTCAAATCTACTATCATCTTTAAATTGTAGGATTTCATCTTTATCAAACCATTTGATTTGTGTAAGAGGCATAACCTCTGATACATTAGGTTTTGGTAGATAAAAATTATATATTTCCTCTATTTCATGACCAAACTCTCTTAACTTATTTTCTATTAATCTAAGATTACCATAGTCAAACAACCAGTTAGCATCTTTCTTAATAATCTTCTCTTCAAGCCAAGGTTTCATTTTTTCATCTGAGCTAACTATTGCTTTTCCTTCCATGCATAGAATCTTCAAGAAGCAGCCCTCACTATCATAAATACGCCTACCTTCTAACAGTTTATTATCAGTGATTGTATTTCCTTCATTTTCAAATTCTGAAAGCTGACAATTATAATCAAGTGCCAATTGTTTTTTTGCTAAATCAATTATTTCTCTTTTATTATACATTTTATATTACCTCACATATCTCTCATAAATCCAGTTAACAAAAGTACTTAAACGATAGCTAATACAATCTTTTTAACTGAATGCTATACTTGCTTCAAGTACTTTCTTTATAAGTATAGCATATAGTTTTATAGTCAATTATTTCATGTTTTTTACACCACAATCAAATCTAATTTGACTTGGAGCACTACATAGTTAATAATGTTACTTATGAAACTATTGTTGTATTTAGATAATAGTCGATTATGAAGGAGACAAGAAATGTTTTATTTAGAAATCATATTTTATTGTATAAAAATACTTTTTATTCCCCTTGGTATTTATATTCTATGTAATTTAAATTTAGTTGCAGAAAAATCACACGAGTATTCATCTAAAAGGAGTTTGTCTGGAATGGTTACTACCGCAAAATGGAATAAGGGTGTACTCATACCAATATCTATTGTTATGATTGTGTTTGGTTTACTGAATATTCTTCTACTCATTCAGCACTTTAGATAGAACCATGTTCCAATGCATTAACAGCTTAATTATAAGATTACATCTATCAGTTTTGGCAATAATCTTAGAATATTATAAGTAGTTCATTTAAAATCCCTGCAGTCATTTACTGCAGGGATTAATTTATGTACATCTTTTATCTTGATTTTGGTTATACTCACGTCTTAAAATACTGTAGTCCACAATATCATAGAAAATATCATTCTAAGAAAATGCTGTCTAGTAATGCCTTCCTTAATCATACCAGCCTTCTCCATAACTTTACCGGAACCTACATAAAATCAATTACTTCAAAACCATTACAGCACTGAAAACGTTGATATAAGCCGATAGTGACACATACTCATTTTACTAAAAATGGCATATACAAACTACTTATAATAGGTATATTCTATTCTCAACAGAGCAAGTATAGAATAATTCTATACCATTGATATTTTTATAACAATCCTGAGTTTCATATGCTATTATAGCCCTAGTTATAGGAATATATTTAGATTAGGGAGTGTATGATGATTAAAGAAGTAAGTATTAAGCAAATTAAAGATGATGCAGAGACAATGTTTAGAAATGGTGAGTATTACTGCTCAGAAGCAGTCATAGCATCTATCAGAAAAAACTTTGAGCTAGATATGCCTGAAGAAATGATTGCAATGGCTTCTGGTTTCCCTGTAGGTATCGGTAAATCTAAATGTGTCTGTGGAGCAGTATCAGGTGGTATCATGGCACTTGGTTATTTCTTTGGTAGAACTCAAGGTACGACACCTAAAGATCCTAAGTCCGTTCAAACTTTACAACTTGCAAATGAACTGCAAAGTGAATTTAAAAAGAACCACAAAGTTTTATGTTGTAGTGTCTTGACTAAAGGTATGGATATGGCTTCTGGTGAACATAAAGCACAATGTATTTCTTTTACTGGTGAAATTGCTGAATCAGCAGCAAACATCATTGTAAGAGAATTAGGTATTACAAACTTAGATGAGGTTTAAAATGAATATATTAAAAAAATTACCTTTACCAATCTCAGGATTAATGCTAGGACTAGCTGCACTTGGTAACCTTGTAGGACCCTATAGTTCACTACTTAGAACTATCTTTGGTTCTGTATCAGCCCTAATAGGTGTCTTATTAATTTTAAAAATGATTCTATTTAGAGATTCACTTGCCAAAGCATTCGAAAACCCAGTTGTTGGCTCAGTTATGGCTGCCTTTCCAATGGGATTGATGTTATTATCAGTATACATAAAGCCATTAACTAACTTTGCCTTTATATTGTGGTGTTTTGCAATAATTTTACATATACTCTTTATTGCAGTTTTCACTAAGAAATATATTTTAAAGTTTGATATAAAAAAAGTGTTTCCAAGTTATTTTGTAATGTATGTTGGGATAATTTGCGGTAGCGTTACATCACCTGCTTACCAAATGCAAAATGTTGGACAGATACTCTTTTGGTTTGGATTCATCAGTTATTTATTGCTTTTACCTATTGTGACTTATAGAGTAATTGTTATAAAGAATATGCCAAAGCCATCTTTACCAACTAAAATCATATTCTCTGCTCCTGCAAGTTTATGTTTGGTTGGTTATATGAATGCATTTACTGATAAAAATCCTATTATTATTTACTTGTTATCAGCACTTTCAATCACCATGCTTGTATATGCATTAATCCAACTACCAAGCTTGTTAAAACTACCATTCATGCCAAGTTATTCAGCATTTACATTCCCACTGGTTATCAGTGGTATTGCAGTGACAATTATGGCTAAGTATTTTAACAATGAGATACTAAGAATCTTTAGTTTAGCAATGATATTTATATCTTCAGCTTTGGTTATTTATGTATTGATTCGATATGCTTTAAATCTATTTAAACATGAGACAATAAGTCAGCCTGTTAAAAAAGCTGTATAAAAAAACTGGAGATTATTCTCCAGTTTTTCTTATATTTTTGATTGCAATTTTCTTTAATTTCGTACCTTTGATTCTCTGACCTCTTTGTTTGTGATCATCATCTGCTCTCTTTTGAAGAAGCTCATTACAGAATGTTTCTAATTGTGCATGACCTTGATTATCAATGTTCTTTACAAGTGTCATCACTTTATCTATTTCTTGATCACTTCTTAGACCACGTCTTGTATTTAAATGATCATTTAAAAGTACAGCAGTTTTTGATTCCCATTTCATTAATGTAAGTAGATCATTCTCAACCAATACAGTTGCACCCTTTTTCTCTAATAGAGATCGAGCGATTCTTGATTCAGAATAATTGTTACAGAATAAGATACCATTTTCAGTCATGTTGTATTTAATATGTGTCATTAATCTCTGAAGATACTTCTTATATGATGGCAACTCATTTTCTAAGTACTCAATACCATTTGCATTTGTATCAAATCCATGTGAATGGAACGGTACAAGAGATGCAAACATCAGACCTTTACTAGAAAAATAGCCAAATAAATCATCTTTAGACAATTCTAACTTTTGTTGAATATCTTCAACAGTAATCTTACCTTCTTCGTGATCTTCAAAAAGAACATATAGTAATTTGATAATATTCATATCATGTATACAATCTTTACCACTTGTGAAGTAATTAAAATAAGTTGCCCACAAATCACCAGCTTCTTGCTTTTCTAAGTGAATGTTTTTCCCATATACAGGTGATAGATTCAGATGTACAAAGTTTACTTTATCATTCTCACTAAATCCCCAAAATGGTAGTGGTGCAATAACAGTTTCCGAAATATGAGTAGTTAAAAGTTCATCTTGAGAACCTCTTTTTATGTCCAATAATTGATTGATTTTCTTAGCATACTTATCAATGATTTCAGTGTCCTTATAAATACTATCTGATAAATCACCTAATAATATACCCGTCAATTCTTCTAGTTGTTTCTTCATAGTGCCTCCAATATACAGTTTTCAATTAACTAACTTTATACAAAATAAAGTTTACATTTAATAATACTACACTTATTTACTAAAAGCGAAACATTTATTTAAATAAGAACATTTTTTAAATATTATAATCAAACTATTCTTATTTTAAAGACGAAAATTCTAAAACATGATATTATTAAGAAAAAGGAGAACTATGGAAAGCATACAATACTACAATACACACAGCACTCGATTTATTAACAACACAGTAAATGCAAATATGACACCTTTATACAAAAAATTTGAAGCCTACATTGATTCTGGACATATACTTGATTTAGGCTGCGGTTCAGGAAGAGATAGCTACTATTTTAGTTATAAATACAAAGTTTCCTCGCTAGATGGCTCAAAAAAGATGATCGAGTATTGTCATTCTATTCTTTCAAACACTATCATATATGATACATTTGAAGATTATACGACGGACGAAAAATTTGATGGTATTTGGGCCTGCGCATCCCTGATTCATGTAGATAGGACTTCTCTTTTACCTATAATCGAGAAATATTTAAACTTCTTAACCAATAAGGGCATTTTTATGATGTCATTTAAAGAGCGAATGGAAGATTTTAATGAAGATGGTCGTTATTTTACCTGCTTTACAAAAGATAGTCTTCAAGATTTTTTGTCTATGAGTTCTTCGATAGAAATATTGGAAATCATCGAAAACAATGATGTTAGAAAAGACAGTGATGAAAATTGGATAAGTGTTATCATAAAAAAAGCTATTTAGGCTTTTTTTATGTTTTCAGTAAGTAGATATACACTTATATAATAGTCATCAAAAGTATCAGTTACTCAAACTTTTTCAGTAATAACATATGCTCTGTTAACTCATCTCCAGATTCCCTTAAGAACATTTTCACAAACTCTAACATATAAGCATGACGTTCCTTTGCAAGATGTTTCGCTTTTTCTGTATTCATTAAAGAGACTAAGTTAAACAACTTCTCATAAAAATGATTGATTGTCGTAGACTTAGCAGTTTTGTCTTTATACGCATCACTATCAATTTTCATTCTCGGTAAAATATCTGGATTAAACATTTCATTACCATACGTCGAACCAAATGCAAAAGTTCGTGCTATCCCAATTGCACCTAATGCATCTAAACGATCTGCATCTTGAACAATCTGTCCTTCTATAGTTTTCATCGATGATTTTTTCTCTGTTCCTTTAAAAGACAAGTCATGAATAATCTCAGCAACATGATCTTGGATTTCATTATCTACTCCTATAGAAGCTAAGAATGCTTTTGCTGCTCGAGGTCCAGCCTGCTCATCACCATCATTAAACTTCCAATCCTCAATATCATGCAATAGAGCTGCTAATGAGATGACTAAAATATCACCTTCTGTATCCTCAGCTAAGTTCAAGGCCATTTTATAGACCCTTTCAGTATGAAACCAGTCGTGTCCTGTAACCTCTCCTAGCTGCTTTTCTTTCATATATTCTATTGTTAATTCAACAAATTTATTCATTAATGATCCTCCTAATTCTATATTATAATACTGCTATTGACTTAATAAACTCGTTCTAAAAGCCTTCGGTGTCATATCAAATGCTTTTAAGAAATGTCTATAAAACAATGAATAATCACTAAAACCACACGAATAAACAATCTCTGTTATATTTAACTTCTCATAAGCAAGTAAATCTCTGACCATCATTAATCGATAATTAATTAGATACTCTTGTATAGATACACCTAGTTCCTTTTTAAAAAGTCTAAATAGATAAGTTCTATCAAGACCAACTGCTTTGGCTACATCAGCTATTTGAATATCGTACGAGTAATTGCTTCTGATAAATTCAATGGCTCTATTCACATACACTTCATGAGTCAATTTCTTTTTATCTTCTACCTTCAGCAAATCAAAAAATTCATATGCCAAAGAAAGAGCCTTATATGAAAACTGCTCAACATGAGTTGCATAATCTATTAATTCATTAAGTAAATTGCAGATTTCATCATGATGTCCACCGTTATATATGGGTTGTGACCTTGATAACAAACAAGTCTTCAAAATTTTTTCAGCATCCGGTCCATCAAAACAAAGCCATACATATGACCAAGGATCATCTTGATCAGCCATATATGTTGTCACCTCTCCTGGTGTAATCAAGAAACCTTGACCTGTTGATAGTTCAAATGTTTTGTTTTTACTTATAAACTTCCCTGAACCACTTAAAATGTAATGAAATAAATAATGGGGTCTTTTAGAAGGTCCATATCTATGATTTGGTTTACATTTTTCTCTACCACAAAAGACTAATTTTAGACCTAATGATATTTCACTTGAATAAAAGGTTTGATTTAATGTTTTCATATTTACCTCTAGCAACATTATGCAATGTTTTTACAACATCAATTATAGAGTATTTTCATACAGTAATCTAGTATAAAGATAGTAAGATAATTAATTTTAAGGAGGAAATATGGCTAAAATAACTTTTATGGGAGCAGGTAGTACTGTATTTGCTAAAAATGTTTTAGGAGATGTGATGGCATCAGATACTCTTAACAAGAGTGAAATAAGGTTGTATGACATTGATGAAAAGAGATTAGAGGAATCCTATATACTCTTAACAACTCTTAACAAAAATATCAACGATAATCGTGCGATAATCACCAAACATATAGGTGTAGAAAATAGAAAGCAAGCTTTAATAGATGCTGATTTTGTTGTTAATGCAATACAAGTTGGTGGCTATGACCCGAGTACCATCATAGATTTTGAAATACCTAAAAAATATGGACTACAACAAACAATCGCTGATACACTTGGTATCGGTGGTATTATGAGAGGACTCAGAACCATTCCTATTATGGAAGCATTTGCAAAAGATATGGAAGAAGTGTGTCCAGATGCATGGCTTCTTAACTATACAAATCCTATGGCTATCTTAACGGGCTATATGCAACGTCATACAAGTATAAAGACTATTGGTTTATGTCATAGTGTCCAAACCTGTTCAAGAGATTTACTGACTGATTTAGGGCTTGAGGATAAATTAGAAGGTCGAAAAGAAGTTATCGCTGGTATCAACCATATGGCTTGGTTATTATCTATACAAGATAAAGACGGGCATGACCTCTATCCAGAAATCAAGAAACGTGCTAAGGCCAAAAATAAAGAAAAGCACCATGATATGGTACGTTATGACTATATAGATAAGTTCGATTATTACTGTACAGAGTCAAGTGAACACAATGCTGAGTACAATCCATACTATATCAAGTCAAACTATCCTGAGCTTATAGAGAAGTTTAACATTCCATTAGATGAATATCCACGTAGATGCATTGAACAAATCGAGAAATGGGATGATCAAAAGAATGAAATTATGGCAAGTGGCAACATAACGCATGAAAGATCATCTGAATATGCAAGTCACATAATGGAAGCCATCGTGAATGATCAACCTTATCAAATAGGTGCCAGTGTCATCAACAATGGCTTAATAGATAATCTTCCAGATGATGCTTGTGTTGAGGTACCTTGTTTGGTTAATGGTAGTGGCATTCATCCATGTTATATCGGTAAAATACCAACACAATTAGCAGCCATGAATATGACCAACATAAACCCTCAATTATTAACCATTGAAGCAGCACTTAATAGAGATCGTAAGAAAATCTATCAAGCAGCTATGTTAGACCCTCATACCTCTGCAGAACTGTCGTTAGAAGATATCATAAAGATGTGTGATGATCTTATTGAAGCACATGGTGAATATATGAGTATGTACTAAAAAAAGGCGCTAAGCGCCTTTTTTAGTCTATCAAATCTACATCCATCATACGATCTAAAACATCTTCATCATCTCTAAACTCATAGATTGAGTATTCAGTTATAATTTCATCTGATCCTATAGGATAAGCTTCATATTTGATAGGCATAAAATGATTTGTAGAATACCATGTTTTTGTGTCCAAATCATCTTTTGTCATTGAAATACATATTGTTTCCTCACCATAGATTGTTTCAATGTTTGCATCAAAACTCTCATTCAACTTAAACTTGGCATACTCATCAGGATCCAATACTTTTATTGGTAACAGATTACCGTTAAGTGTTTCTGCTGTATCTGTATACATATACATCCTAATAAAAGTAGTATAGGCTTGTGACTCAAATATAGAAATATTTGAAAGATACTCTCCATCAAACTTATCAATTCTATAGTTGCCATCTTTATAATAAATACTGTATTGGAGAGAATCCCTTTCATCATCAACGACCCTTGATCCTATAAGGATTAGTCGATAATCATCATGGAAGGGTTCATATGTTATCAAATCATCGATACCATCCGAGTCACCAAGTTTTTGCCTTACTTTTTTACCAGATTCACATTCTCCGGATTTACTTCATCAATTGCTAACCAAATTTTATACATGGTAATAAAAGCTTGTTGTCTTTGATATGGCATTAATGGACCAAATTTGTTGTTACCAACACCTCTCATAACATCAATATCATACACATAACCCGTAAAAGGTTTTGCCCAATCAGCGATAGATGTCATATCAGAATAAGATGGCGTACTGTACTCAACATCTCTACCACAAGCTAAAGCTGTATTGGTTAAAAATGTCGCAGCTTCTTGGCGAGTTAAAGTATTGTCTGGATCAAATGTTGTTTCGGAAGTTCCTTTAGTAATTTTAAGCGATTTAGCAGCACGAACCTCATAAGTATCACAGTCCTCAAAAGTTCCTATAGGAGCCGCTTCAACACCAACCTCCTTAAGATACTCTTCTATTTCCATACCTGATCTAACTTCAATCATACGTATCGCTAAAATACAGAACTCTTCTCTAGTAATTGCTTTTGTATAATTATTTTGCATATCTTCTGGAATAAGTTGCTGACCAATGGCCTTGTCAACCAGTTCCTTGGCCCAACTCACTGGAGAATCTTGTACATTATCAAACACTTTTGTTAGTGGTGTATACCAAACTTCATCACTTTCATATCCAAGACCACCTCTATAAGCACCACCCATGGTCCAGAGAGTATTATCATTCATGATAATTGCAGCATGACGTTCACCAACTGTAACACCCTTTACACCCTCAGTTATTTTATAAGGTACTTGCTCGTCTTCAACACGGTTACCTTGATAACTATATCCCCATGACCATAAAGAATCATCGGTCTTTATAATAAATGCTTGTTCCCCATCTGGTACTGCCAATTTAACGTTATCCATAACCTTGTATGGACTTCCTGCTTCTTCTATCCATCCTTGCTCTTCTGTATAAAAACCTTCTTCTCCCCATGCATATAAACTATTGTCCAATCTAATGGCAAATATAGTGTTGCTGTCTTGACCTGCTTGTATAGATTTAACATCATCAAGTATTTTTATTGGTTCATAAGTATCTGCTGCTACAGATTCCATGTTACCTAGTTGAGCATGATTGTTATCTCCATATCCCCACAAGGTATTATCATCTTTAATATAATAGACTGTACCATTAGCAGCATGCATATCAATTACATTATCAGTAATCTTTCGAAACCCATCGTGGTCGTCTGCTTTTCTATTTGTACCATCTCCACTATACATATCTCCTACAACCCAAAGAGAATTGTCATTTTTTAAGACCAGTATATAGCTATGACTTGCTGATGCTGATTTTACATCATCAATCGTAAATTGAGTAGGATATAGTAATGTAGGATCCATCCTTTCACTTTCTACAGGCACACCATCAAGACTTCCCCATCCCCATAGTGTGTCATCTTTCTTCACAGCTACGAATTGTGACGATCCACCAGCTGAAACACTTCTTACATTATCTAGAATCTTTGCGAACTCTACTTGTTCTTCCTTGTAGCCTTTACCATTACCTACAAACTGGGCGCCACAGCCCCATAATGTTCCATCATTTTTTATTATGTATGTATTACCATAACTTGCACTGATAATCTCGTTACTCTCACCATGACCAAATGCTATACTTGAAAATAATAAACATATGATCAACATACTTACTACTAGCTTTTTCATTTCTCCTCCTATTTTGTTGGACCATTTGTAAATACTACCTGACATAAGCCGTTATCCGAATCATAATATACACTGATTGTTATTGAAACACCTTCATCTACTGCTGTATAATCAACATCCGTTCCCTCTACAGAACCATACTGTGTAAACTCATCATATTTCATAAATTCGTTTTTATAGAATGATGCTAGGTCACCGAATTCTGAATTTGAATAGAACATGATCGATAGCGACCCATCACTCCATGGATCTTCTAAAAGAATCTCATTAACATCAACAAGTACCCATTCAAGATATTTATTTGATGTATCTGTGTTTGATGTTTCTGAGCTTGATGTTTCATCGTATTCTGCTTCATAGAATCTATCTACTCTGACATAAGTAATATCAGCATCTCTGGCAAGTCTAACTTCAACAGCTTCATCATTAATTGTTCCATAAAGTACCAAGTCATTACCGTCTGTATATTCTGTATAGCCATTTGTCTCTTTAAGCAATTCAGAGTAGTATTCTACAACTGATTTATAAAGTGATGACGTCATAAACTCAACGTATTCATGCCCTTCTTCTGGTAAATCAAGCGTATCATTCATATCATCCATTTGAAACAATGCCCACTCTTCAAATGCCATTCCTTCAACTGAAAACATCGTTTCATCTTCTAAATCAACTTCTTCTGAAGTAAAGATCTCTGGTATGTCACCTGTATATGTATAGTCTACATTTGTTCTTTCACTAACATAATCTTTGGATATCGTAACATTCACCATGTTACCCTCTAAACTTCCCATAATTGTTACACTATCACCAGCATCAACAAACATTGCGTTATCAGTATCCTCCAACAAGTCTTTGTAGTATGTAATTACTTCTTCATAACTTGTGTCAGATACATATTGAATAAGTAGTGTATTACCAATTTTCGAGTTAAAGAGTACTTCATCCACGTTGAATATTTTTAAAGCTTCATAATCCTCTTCAAGAGTTTTTGCACCATCACTAGCCATATTGCTAATCTCACTCATTGCATTATTCATGGCTACAAGTGTCTCTGAATCTTCTTGTGACATAGCTGGCTTGCTCTTTTCATACTCGTAGTATTCTTTTATAGTGATTCCCATGAAATCAGCAGCAGTAGCAAACTCATCAAATGCAGTTTTCCCTTGCTTCTCTAAATCACTTATATAAGCTTCATAAGTTGTTTGATACTTTTCTGCCGTCATGGTAGCAAGATCCATTATCATACTTTCCATTTCTTTAACGGAAACGCCTTCTTCTTTTGCTCTTGCTTTTAAAACATCAGAACTACCTGTATCCTCATCAGTTGAACTAACTGCATCATTGCCACTACCTGTCGTAGTTGCATTACTAGTCTCATTACTCAAGTTCACTGTGTCATTTGTACTATCCACACTAGAGTTTACTTCATTACCACAACTCATAAGCATTAACAGCACCATCAGAATGATGATTAATTTTGATTTTTTCATTACTCCTCCTACCATAAATCCCTTCTTTTAGTCTCCAAATAAATTAGCAAGACCTGATAATTCTTCTATTGGATTTGCTGTCGCTTTTTTAGTTTCACCTTTGCTACTACCTGCTGCATGCATGACCCTATCAGCCATTCGGCTAAATGGTAACGATTGAAGCCATACTTCACCTTGTCCAGACAAAGTACCAAAGAAAATACCTTCACCACCAAATACAGCACTTTTTATATCAGAGGCAAATTGTATATCAAAGTCAACACCTGGAGACATAGCAACCAAACAACCAGTATCAATTCTCAAGGTCTCCCCATGCGTCAAATTTTTCTTAATAATGGTACCTCCTGCATGTAAGAATGCAAGCCCATCACCTTCTAATTTTTGCATGATAAATCCTTCACCACCAAAGAATCCAGACATTTTCTTTTGTAAATGCAGACCAACAGATACACCTTTTGCTGCACATAAAAAAGCATCTTTTTGACAAATCAAGCCTCCATCCATAGTTTCTAGATCTACTGGGATAATTGATCCTGGATAAGGTGCAGCAAATGCAACTGTTGCTTTCCCAGATACTGAATTCGTAAAGGTTGTCATAAACAGACTTTCCCCTGTTAAGAGTCTTTTACCTGCATTTTTTAATTTACCAAACAAGCCCTTACTTTCATTCCTTTCACTTCCATCACCAAAAATAGTTTCCATTTTGATCTTTTGATCCATGTACATCATTGCACCAGCTTCTGCCAGAACAGTTTCTCCACCATCTAATTCAATTTCTACGAACTGCATATCGTCACCATACAGCTTGTAATCTACTTCATGAGCTTTCCCCATTATCTTCTCCTTTCATAACAACCTACTATCTATAGAATAGCTAAAGCAAAAGACCATCTCAATCAGCTCAAGTCAGCATTTTTAGTTCGTAAGTACTAAAGAAACCAATAAAAAATGACTCCCGATTATTAAGATAACCTTGAGTCATTTTCTACTTGATTTAGTTTTATTTTACTCATAAAACCATCATTTTCACTTGTAATAAATTCTACATTTCCATTGATCAAATCTAGTCTTGATCTTATACCTACTAGGCCATTACCTTCCACTAAATCTCGACATCCATCACCATTGTCAATTATCATTAATTGAATATCTTTGTAAGTTACATTAACCGAAACAAATATTTCTTTAGCATTGCTATGCTTCAAAGAATTTGTAATCAGTTCCTTTGAAATCTTCATTATAATATCATAAACTCTATCTTCAATTTCTTTATCTAATCCTTTTACAGATAATTTTGTTTGAATGCCCGTGTACTTAATAGCATCAAGTACTCTCCTTAACTCTTTTCTTAATAGAAATCCGGTATAGCATTTTGTTACACCATCATTTCTTATATTTTGCATAGAATTAAGACCTGTTTGCAACGAATACTTGGCATCTTCAATGGCAGCAAAACTTAGACTTCTATCCTGATGATAATACATTTTTGCTACTTCAAGTAGTTTTATAGTGACCACTAAAGAATGACCTACAATATCATGCAATTCTCTTGCAACATAGTTTCTTGCGCCTACTTTCGAGCTTTCTTTTAACAAATCTATATGATTTTCTAAAATTTTATTCTTTTCATCTAATTCATCTTGTTTACTATTCAGTTCATTTTCAATCACTTTATAAGGTGTTATATCCTTTAAAATCAACACATATTGATCGTTTACAATTTTACAATTTACCCGAATGTACCTATCATCATTTTCTGCTTCAAAAGTCGTTTTACTTTGATTAAGTGACATCAAACGACTCAACTCATCAGAACTTATGGCAATGTTGTCTTTAAACTTACTATTAGCATACAACATTTGGTACTTTCTATTAAGTACAACTATAGGTGTATCTAATTTATGAACAATCTCATGTCGTAAAATTGGTGAAAGTGATAGAAACTCTGAGTTTACAGTAGCAAAAACAAATACCAACATAGACCATGTAAAAACAATCGGAGTAATATCAAAAATAACATACCACCCTAAACCAAAGACGAATCTATGAATAACTTTTGTAATAAACAACACATTTACAATCAAAGGAAACAAAATCGCACTAGAAACTATAATGCGATAAAACTTATTTTTCTCTGTAAAACGTATTCTAAACATCTTACTACAAAAGTAAAAACCAACACCTATAAATGTATATTCTATAATTGTATGAACAATAAACAATACACCAAATGTATCTTTCCAAAAGGTATAGGTTTTATAGAACATATGATGTAATGGATTTGTTGCAATAACAACTATTTGAATGCCTACAAGCGTCCAAAGAAAAATCCTAATACTCTTACGAATTGATTTACCATACATATAGGAATAGCCAAACTCTAAAAATGATATTTCTAGTATACAAGCACAAATATAATAGCCCACTATAAAAATCCATCTTAATGTTTCATTTGGCGCTACAGTTTTAAATATCTTAAAGACCATCCAACCAATCATAGAACATTGTACAACGATAAACCAGTTAAGAGCATGATTTTTAGTTGCCTTTGTATAAAATAACATCAAAAATACAATTGATAAAATGATAGCAATTATATGTACTATACAAATGGTTTGTATCTCTAATTTTAAAATATCGGTCATGATTCAATGCCGTTTTCTACTGCATACACCGCAAGTTGAAGTCTATCCGATATATTTAATTTTTCATATATTTTACTGACCTTGTTTTTAATCGTACCTTCTGTGTAGCTGAATATCTTACCTATTTCTTTGTTACTTTTACCACTAACAATATGTTGTACCACTTTTATTTCTTCTTCTGATAAGATCTCTACATAACCACTGTTTGCATTTTGCATCTTACTAAACTTATGAACCATAATCTCCTTAACACTTTTGTGAATAACAGTTAATCCATAGTTTACACATTTTATAATGGTAATCAGTTCATCACAATCTACATCCTTAGTTATATAGCCATCCGCTTGAGCTAAGAATGCTTCTACAATATTCTCCTTATTATCAAATGTTGTTAACATGATAACTTTTATATTTTTATACTGTTTCTTAATCATTTTCAGAGCAGCAATACCATTCATTTCAGGCATTTCAATGTCCATTAAAACTATATCAGGACGATGTCTTCTACAAGCTTCTATCGCTTCTTTTCCTGTGCCAACCAAATCAACTACTTGAAACTCTTTTTCAATGCTAATTAAATGTCCTAAAGACTTTCTTAAAAGTACTTGGTCATCTGCAATTAATATCTTAATCATTTCAACCTCACTATTCTAATCATTTAGATATGTAGATACAGCCATTCTAACATCACTTAAATCTTCTTTTGCCTTAGAAATTATATTTGAAATATCGGTTTCAAATTGCCTCGACATTCCAAGTCCATCTACTAACTCATTTAACTTAACCATAGCAGTTTCCTGTTTTTCAGATATCTCATTTAAAATTTTTATTGTTTCATTTTCTTTTTCGAACTCATAGACTATCTCTTTATACTCTAGCAATTGCCTATTAAGCAAAGTCGTTTCCTCTTGTTTTTCACCTAACATATCGAGCATTTGAATCAACTCTGTGATGTCCATTAATGTTATGATATAACCAACATTTTGGTCTTTTTCTGATAAAACGCTCTTGGAAAAACTAAAATACATTTCATTATCACCATAGTATTTAATGAAGCTTTTATTATAGGCTTCTCTAATATGAATTTCCTTATCAAACATATTGTTTAACGACTCTAAATCAATTGTTTTAACATTCTTTAGGAAGGCGGCTTGCCTTGCTTTCTTATTTGTATAAATTAAATCGCCATTCTCATCTGTGATATAAATATAGTCATCTAACATATTCCTAATATTCCTGAATACAGTAATACCCGTACGATATGGCGTTCTTAATAAGGCAATTTTATACAAGCCAACAGCATACAAAGGATAAACTAAGCAAAGTATCATTATATGGTCATGACCCTTTACCAATACAAAACCCCATATAACAATTGTCGGTATAATCCAAAGTAGCCAGTAATAATAAATAAAGGCTTTGATATTGGTCTTTTGATAAAGTTTTACAGAGTTTATCATGTTAATGATGATTGATAGACCCAGAAAAACATCAAATACCCTACCATACTGCAATAACGGTGTTTTATTAATTATAAAGATTTCTGGAATAAAATATATAGTTATCATCAATGGAATAAAAATCAAAATTGCATCTAAAGCATAACGACTTTTCTTATTTATATATATGATGTCTAAAATAAATAGTATGTGACAAGATATAAATGTAAACATCCATAGTAGTCTAAACTGATAGATCATTTCTACATTCACAATCACTTCCTCACAAAACCTTAAAATTAATCCTGTCAGAAGTAAAAGTGACGGTCTCAGAAGTCTCCTACTTTTTTTATCAGTAGATGTCTTGTACAAAAGCATCATAAAAATGCTTGTCACATAAATGATAATCAGTGTAAGAATCACAATATTCTGAAATTGTTCAACCGAATAATACCTTCCATCTCCCATAAAGATCCTCCATCAACTCATTATATTATAAACGTAAGTCATAAAACAGTAACAGGAGTCATTATATAAAAAAGTGTGCTTTTATACAACTCATTCATATGCTTGATAACATGGGAGTTCAACAATTAAAGCACAAAAAAGAACAGATTACTCTGTTCTCCAAATTCATTCTTATCATTATGAAAACATACCAAAAGCAACTAATCCAAGATTATAATCAGCTTCAAAACCGACACTCTCATAAAACTTTACAGTCTTTTCTTCATTCATAGTTAGTAAAATCTTTTGATACACATGAGCATACTTTTCTAGAACTCTCTCAAGTAAGTCCTTTCCAATACCCCGTCTCTGGTAGTCTGGTAGAACAATAATATCTTGAATATAGATAATAGAATGGCCATCACCTACAACTCTTATAATGCCAATTAAATCATCTCCATCATAGGCACCAATCGTGTATAACGAACTCTTATATGCTTCCTTGAGCATTTCAGGCCTTTCTGTATAATTAATCCAGCCCACGCTCAAATATAATTTTATTATTTCTTCTTGCTTGTAGTTTATATTTTGTTTAAATGTAATATTCTTCATTTTTGCTCCTCCTAAAGGTTGATTGACTATTATTTACTAGGATTTGCATAGACCATTTAAATGTAATATTTCAAATTATTGCAATAGCCTATGCTACGCAACTAACCATAATTTATCCATTGTTACCTCCAAATTCTTACAACACTTCTTATATTGTAGCATACAAAAATTTGTATAACAAGCTTCAGCTAAACCAAAGAACTTAGGAACTTGTTAACAGTCTCCGTGAGTTTAAACCGTTCTTTAACCTACGATCTATTAACAACTTTTACAACATGATCAAATTCATTGACAACTGCCTCAGTCATAATCTCATTAGGAATTCTTACAATAATTTTGACCTTTACTTTATGCTCATCTTGGCTCTCAACAATTTCCATTTTCTTTAGCTTTAAATGATACTTATCTACCACCTGATTAACATGACCTATTTGCGATTTTAAATCTTGAGTCACAATAACAATTTCCATTTGTCTATTTTTCATTGTTTGGCGATGTTCAAAGGTACCAAATACTTTTAAGATAAAAATTACAATGGCAGTAGCAGTGATACTAATAATGTAGTCTCCTGCTCCAATTGTTAAACCGATGATTGCTGACACCCATAAACTTGCTGCAGTTGTTAATCCCTTTACGCTGTTACCATTTCTAATAATTGTACCAGCACCTAGGAAACCAATACCACTGATAACTTGAGCCCCTAATCTTGTAACATCAAATGGTAAACCATTGTTGATACTCGTTTGAATACCAAATGGTATAATCATGACTAAAGCAGCACCGATACAAACAAGTGCATGTGTCCTTAATCCTGCTGGTCTATTTTTTGATTCTCTTTCAAATCCTATTAACCCACCAGCAAATGCTGCGCTTATTACTTTAAAAAAGTTCTCCGATAAGTGATAATCAATTCGATCTAATGCAAATCTTGAAGCATCTACAAAGTTAAAAACTGCTGTTGCAGCTAATAAACCAAAAATAATACCTATAATTAGTGGATCTCTCAATACACCTTTTGTTCGATTCATGTTCCCCCCTTAAAAATAAAAGACTGCTTAAACAAACTTATCATTCCATAAGTTTGCTTAGCAGTCTCATTCTCTTGCTATAATATTTAGTTAACAACCCCAGATTTCTACTTTACTAGTAGATGCACCAATTGCACCAGCCTTCAAACTGTTAATCACATCTTCCTTCTCGGTAATTAGACCACCTGTAATTATCGGTTTTCTAACTTCCTTGACCATCTTCTTAACAATCTTCGGCACCACATTAGGTAAAATCTCTACAGCATCTGGATTACAAGCATTAATAGAACTAATACCTGTATCTAAACTAATCGAATCCAATAGGAATATACGCTGAATTGTCATAATATCATAATTTTTACATGCTGATATTAAATGACTTTTAGTTGTAATAATCCCATCAGGTTTAAAAATCTCACAAATATATCTTATACCTGTTTTATTTGACGATATACCATCAACTAAATCTACGTGCACAAAGGCCAGTTTATTAGCTGCTTGGATTTTTTTTATTTGACTATCTATATTAAATATAGAACTATTTAGAATAAAAACAATTTCTACATCAGCAGACAATGCTTCTTCTAATTTTTTTTCATCACTTACTGCTGCTATGATTGGATTATTGTGAAGTGAATCAACAATTTTATTTCCCATATCCTAACCTTCCTATTTAACTAAATAAGTTAAGAGTAAATAATGCAATACCCTCTGAGTAAGTTAATAATATAAGTACTAAGATTAAAGCGCCTATAAACGGCCAAACTTCCCGGACAAAGTCCTCCAGTTTTACATTAACGATTGTACAAACAGTAAACATCATTGAACCAAATGGAGGTGTTAAACCACCAATCATAATATTAACAATAAAGATCATACCAAAGTGTACAGGATCAATGCCGAATGAAATTGCTGCTGGTACAAGTAACGGTGCTAAAATAACTAATGCAGCTCCACCCTCGATAAACATACCAATAAATAATAGCATAACATTAACAACCATTAAGAATACCAATGGTGAATCAGTCATATTTACTAGTGAACTAGTAATTAATTGAGGAATTCTTTCAAGAGTTAGATACAAACCAAACACTTTCGCACTTGCAATTATAAGCATAACTGCACCAGTAGATTTTACTGTATCCATTAAAATCAAAGGCATATGCTTGATTTTTAATTTTTTATAAACGAAAAATCCAACAAACAATGAGAATAACACAGCAATTCCACCTGCTTCAGTAGGTGTAAACATACCCATTCTCATTCCCATAATAATACCAAATGGAATTAAAAGAGCCCATACAGATTTGAAAAACTGAATAATGATTTCTTTAATAGATGCTTTTTCATCCCTACTTGGCTTGAATTTTCTTCTAACAGCAATAATATGAACTGTTAACATCAAAGCACCTGACATTAAAATACCTGGTGTATATGCTGCTAAGAACATTGCTCCAACAGATACATTGGCAATAATTGCGTATAATATCAAGTTAGTTCCTGGTGGAATAACAGGACTTACTGACGATGATGCTGCTGTAATAGCTGCTGAAAAAGGTGCTGAGAAGCCCTTCTTTTTCATTTCAGGTACAAGAATTTTTGATTGCATAGCAGCATCTGCATTAGCTGATCCTGATATACCACCCATCATTGCACTTAAAAGTACATTAACTTGTGCAAGACCACCACGCGTGTGACCTACTAAAACTTCTGCGAATTTCATCATTGCTTCACTAATACCAGAGTGATTCATAACAGCACCAACCATAATAAAGAAAGGTACCGCTAAGTATGGAAATGATTCTATAGATGTTACAAATTGCTGAATAGCCATTTCCATTGGCATTGATGTATTAATAAATATGAAATAGAATAACGATGCACCTATTAATGCAAAAGCTACTGGAATATTCAAGAAGAATAATATAAATAAAACGACAATAGGTAATAAAGCTAACATTTATCTACGTCCTCCTTTTCTTCTGTCTTACCAGCCAAAAAATCTCTAAAACTATGATATGCAAAGTATATTGAATAGATAGTAATTAGAGCAAATGAAATAACGATTGATATTTGAATATAAATATATGATATTTCTAATGCTACAGTAATTTTAGTTGAGTTCATCACATATTGATAACTCAAATAAAACATACTTCCTGATAATAAGACAACAATCAACGATGTAATGGCGTTTAGTAATAATCGACCTCTTTCAGGTAATAATTTAACTAATACTTCTACACCTATTACACTTTTTTTCTTATAGGCATTGGCAAATCCTAAGAATATTACCCAAACAAATGAACCTACTGCTACTTCTTCGGTCCAACTAAATGTAAAATTTAAGAAGTATCTAGTAAATACATTCATGATAACAATTACAGATGTAATTGTTAAAAAAACACTACCTATATACAGTTCGAAGTCATCCTTAAATTTTTTCAAAAAATTGTTCATACTTCCTCCGACAATTCTATAAAAAGGTTGGAATGGTCAACCACTCCAACCTTACTTATAACAAGATATTAGTTTGACTCTTTAATAATTTCTAGTTCTTTGATGATTTCATCATAGATACCAGGCGTCCATTTATCAAACTTTTCAAATACTGGAGCAGTTGCATCAATGAATGATTGAGCATCTACTTCATGAACAGTTACACCATTCTCTTTTAATAATTCTAAGTACTCACCCTCAAGTCTCTTAGTCTCTGCTAAGTTGTCTTGAGTACCTTTTTCGAATTCTTCAGTAATGATTGTTCTTTGCTCTTCTGTTAAACTCTCCCATACAGTTGTTGAGATTGAAATAGCAGAAACACCTAATAAGTGATTAGTTAAAGAGTAATCCTTAACATTCTCGTATTGCTTTGTACCATAGTATGTTAAGATTGAACCTTCAATACCATCGATAACACCTTGCTGGATAGCAGCATATGTATCAGGGAAAGGCATTGCAATTGGATTACCACCCATTGCTTCAATTGTAAATGTATACATTTGAGAGTTTGGTACTCTAATATTTAAACCATCCATATCAGCAGGTGTGCTAATTGGCTTATTTGTCATCATTGATCTAAAACCAAATACCCAGTCTAAAGATAGAACCTTAATACCATGCTCTTCTGCTTGTGCATTTAAGCTTTGTACTAAGTCTGTTTTTGTCATTGCTAAGTATTGATCAAAGTTTTGGTATAAGAATGGACCAGTTAATGCATTGTAATCTGGTACATAGTCACCTAAGAAGTTAACACCATCTACTGAAATCCAGTCAGAACCGCTTACTACTTGCTCCATACTGTCTTTACCGATTGGTAAGATACCACCTGTAAATAATTGAAGCTCTAAAGAACCATTACTTCTTTCATTAATTGCTTCTACAACTTTTGCTAATGACTTTGAAGTTTGCTCATCATCTACAAATTTTGTACTAACTTTGATAACTCTTTTTTCTACCTCTTCGCCACCAGCAGATTGACCACCACATGCCATTAACGACATAGTCATCGCTAGTACTAAAACTAATACTAATAATTTTTTCATTATGTTCCCCCTCTTTCTAATAATGACACCATCCCCAAGAGAAAATATAAATTTTCAATTTATGTGCCATTCATATTCAGGCCGAAAAAAAAGCCGCGTTTAAAACGACCTATCATTCCATAAGTCATCATAAAGCAGTCTCACTCTCTTGCCTTCATATTAAATACTTCATCATTATATTATAGTTTCCTTGGTTTGTACAGATTAATTTTACAATTTATTAAGCAATTATAAAAAAGCTACAAACGCCTTTCTACAGGCATTGGGTAATATTTTTCTCGGATATTTGCTAATCGTGATTAGTTAAAAAGTGCTCAATTAGTTGGAAATACATATTTCAAGTGATTTAAGATGGATTATTTAAATTTATACATCACTAAAGAAGAAGATAGTATAATACATTCAATTACATTCCTTAAATTATAACCAATTATATTTATTAACTTATATTCATATATATATGTCTATCTATATCATAAAAACGTTTTCCTGTTTTCCAACGGTTTACAGCTAAAAAACACAATGTAATCGATAATATTACATTACTTCACCTATTATGATAGTTTTATATTTAATTATACACTGCATATTTTAAACTTCTTTTTTTATATAGTAAGTATTTACAAAGAACAATAGCCTTTTCTAATTTCTCAAGGTAAAACAAAAGAGCAGGTTTCCCTACTCCATTATCGTATTAGTCTAAACTGCCTTCATACTTCTCGAGGCAATAATGTTTACACCTGTATTTAAAACATCTTCAATAACAACATCACCCATTTTGATCGGTGCTTTAAGAGTCACTGCATTAATTTCTTTCATACAATCAACAATTTTATCTTTAGGAATATCCTCAGCAGTTCTTACAGGAATTCTGTTAGCAAATGCACCTTCTATTTTCATTGTAGAAGTTACGATTCTTGTTGGATCGGTTAGCTCTTTTACACCATAAGCTTCACCACGTTTGCATTTTGCATTTTCAACTGTAATCGTTTCACCTTCAGTAACCGTTAAGTGACATCCAACAGGACAGGCAATGCATATTAACTCATGTACTTTGCTCATTATTGCACCTCCACAACTTCAACACTTAATGTTTCATTTGAATTCTCTAGCATTTTTGATGCTAGTACGATTTTTTCCATCTCACTAGGTGTTACATGATTCTTCTTAACTTCTCGAATTACTTCATCTCCTAGTTTAACAACAAATTTAACATTTGATGATTGATTTCTAACTCTCATAAATATCTCAACAACTTTTTCATCATGAACAAGTGATATTTCCTGTGGTACAACATAACCAATACCTTTACCAGGTGATGTTTTGATATGAGATTTAGTCTCTCCTCTCACACCTTGAATATACTTCGCAGCATTTCTTCCAGCTTTTTCACTTTCAAAAGATACAAAATCTACAATATCATGAACATGAACAACATTACCACAAGCAAATACACCAGGAACATCGGTTGACATAGTATCATCAACAATCGGTCCCTTTGTTCTTCTATCTAAATCGATGTCCGCTTTCTCAGAAAGTTCGTTTTCTGGTATTAAGCCTACTGAAAATAATACTGTATCACATTCAATGGTTTCTTCACTACCTGGAATAGGTTGCTTCTTTTCATCCATATCCATGACAACTACACTTTCCACACGATCCTTACCATTAATCTTAACAATCGTTCTTCTCAACATCAAAGGAATATCAAAGTCATCTAAACACTGTACAACGTTTCTTGCTAATCCAGCAGCATAACCACCTCTAGCCAATACACCAACAACTTCTGCGCCTTCTAATGTTAAACGTCTTGCCATAATAAGACCAATATCACCTGATCCTAAAATAATCACTTTCTTACCAACGTTAAATCCTTCAGTGTTAATTAAAAGTTGTGCCATACCTGCATTGTAAACGCCTGCTGGTCTTGTACCAGAAATGCTTACAGCACCTCTTGTACGTTCTCTACATCCCATAGCCAATACTACTGCTGTAGCACTGATTGTTACGAAACCTTCTTTAACACTCATATAGCTTATTTTCTTATCTGCTGTGATATCCACAACCATTGTATCTACCTTATAAGGTATCTCTAATTTTTCAAGTTCAACTATATAACGTTCCGCATATTCAGGACCTGTTAACTCTTCTTTAAACATTTGAAGACCAAAGCCATTATGGATACACTGTTGTAATATGCCACCAAGTTCCTTATCTCTTTCAATAACTAAAATATCTTTTACGCCATTCTTCTTAGCTTCAATAGCAGCTGCAAGTCCTGCAGGTCCACCACCGATAACAACCAATTCATAATGTTTCATTAGTGGTCCTCCTTCGTTTCGCCAGTAATAATGTACGAATCATTTCTATCTTTAACAATTGACTTTATATCTTTATTTAACTCTCTTGCGATAATTTCCATTACTTTAGAACCACAGAAACCACCTTGACATCTTCCCATTCCAGGTCTTACTCTTCTTTTTATGCCATCCACAGTTGTTGCGCCAACCGTTTTATGAATTGCCTCAACAATTTCACCTTCAGTGATTAACTCACATCTACAAACGATTCTTCCATATCTTGGATCTTTTTTAATTAGAGCTTGTTTTTCTTCATCTGGAAGTGACATAAAATGAGGTACTGCTTTTCTAATTGGATTAAAATCAGGATTTTCTTTAGCATCTGTTTTTTCTACAATTATATTTTTTACATAATCAGCAATCGCTGGTGCAGAAGATAATCCTGGTGATTCTATACCTGCCACATCAATAAAACCTTTTACATCAGATGCTTCCTCTATAATAAAGTCTTTTGTTGATGGTTTTGCTCTAAGTCCTGCAAATGATGTAATCACCTGATTCATAGGAAGATCACATACCGTCTTATAAGCTTTTTCCTTAATAAAATTTAAATTATCGCTATCTGTTTCTACATCATCTTTATCATCAAACATCTCTGAATCAGGGCCTACTAGAGTATTACCATGCACTGTTGGAAGTACCAATACACCTTTTCCTTTTTCAGTTGGACATTGGAACATAATACTATTTAGAATTGGTTCCTTCATTTTATCTAGTAAATAATACTGACCTTTCCATGCATCTATTTTGAAAGTCTCTTTAGCAATCATATTATGAATCTTATCAGCATATACACCCGCACAGTTGATTACATACTTAGCATGGATATCACCATGATTTGTTTCAATTGTAAAATGATCTTCTTTTGAAATGCTTAGCACTTCATGATTTAGTAGTAATTCTACACCATTGTCTACAGCATTTTCAGCAAGAGCAATCGTTAACTCCCATGGACCTATTATTCCAGCAGTAGGTGCATATAAACCTGCAACTACTTCAGGATTTAAATTAGGCTCACGCTTAAGTAACTCCTCTGTATAAACAATCTCCATATTAGGAATATGATTGTCTTGACCTCTTTTTAAAAGATCTTCAAGTGTTTTTACTTCTTCTTCAGAAAAGGCCAATACATATGAACCTATTCTTTTAAAAGGAACATCTAATTCCTCACAAACTTTATCAAACATTTTATTGCCAAGTGCATTAAATTTACCTTTATTTGTATTTGGAAGTGCATCATACCCTGCATGGATAATGGCACTATTGGCTTTGGTTGTTCCCATTGAAACATCATTTTCTTTTTCTAATAGTGCTACATTTAGTTGGTATCTTGAAAGCTCTCTAGCAATCGAAGCACCAATTACCCCTGCACCAATTATGGCGATATCGTACATATTTCCTCCCTCACACGCAAAAAAAGCCACACAAATAAACGCTTGTTTACTGTGCGGCTCTCATTCTCTTGCCTAGTTATTAAATTCGAGTTAATTATACAGTACTTTTTTTCAAATGTCTATCCATGGGGTTAATTTTTATTAAAAGCTACAAAACACATTGTTAATAGCACCAATAATTTAGTCGTATAACTTTTCTCCTATCTCTTTCATACCAAGGCTTTCAAAGTGTCCTTTAGTTGGAATGGCCCTTTCAAAATCAAAATGACAGGCTTCATAAAATTTATCTAAGGCTTTATCCATATCTACCATTCGCCCCTTAGGCGGACCATCATATGCAGGTTCAGTCATAAATCGTTTTGGTAGCTTATCATCTTTTCTTCTAAAGCCTCTTTCGTAGTTCAACGCTCTTTCAAGAGCAATTGTTCTTTCAGCTTTCAACAGCAATTCTTTTTTATCGCAAGTCAAACCAGTTGCTTTCTCATAAAGTTTTGCCATAGTACTTGGTTGCATCTCAGTATTTATTACATTGAAATCACATAGACCAATAAGGTTGGTCACTACGAAATACTCTTTAATTGCTTTTAGCCAATTTTTTGACTCCGATTCACTAAAAGGATCTTTAGGTTCATGGATCTCTAAATCTGGATAAACATAACCAAAGGCATCAATTGAAGCTGCATAAGGTCTCATATGACAAGCACCTCTTTCACTTGTTCCGTAGGCTATCGCCATAGAAACAGCACCTCTAGGATCTGTAGCCGAAATCTCCATACCTTTAACTGTCATCACATACTTCTTAGATGACTCACCAAGTTTCTCACTCGCCCAATGTGAACCATCAGCAAATAACTCACCACAACCTTCACGCAGGCACATCTTTCTTATCAATTCAACCATGGCCTCACCATTACCAAATTTTAAATCAAGTCCATCCAAATCGTCTTTTGAAAGAATTCCCTTCTCATACCACTCCATTGCTGTTGCGACAGTTGCCCCTGCAGAGATAGTATCTATGCCATATATCGATGTATAGTAATTGGCCATAGCAATAGACTTGTAATCATAAACCCCACATCTAGGACCAAAAGCTGCTATCGTTTCATACTCTAGTTCACCTACCTCTATGTCCCCCATCACAACATACTTATGACATCCAATTTGACAGGCATAACAAGTTCGTCTCTTTACATCGAACTTTTCCCGATCATTCCATAAGTTAACTGGTAAAAGCGGATCTAATTTATCGGTCTTATTTTTTTGAAAGTTGTCTACAGGTAATAAACCAAATTCATTCGCTCCATCTAACCAAGCTGGTGTTCCATAAGCATGAACCGGTCCCCAAGTATAAGCCTCTGCCTTCAACTCAGATATCGCCTTTCCAGTGATCTCAAGAAATCCCTCTGGATCAGAAATTTCAATACTGCCTTCCCCTTTAACAAGAATTGCTTTTAATTTCTTACTCCCCATAACCGCACCTGGACCACCTCTTCCAGCAAAGCAATCATCAGAAAATATTGCAGACAGTTTGTTTAGTTTTTCACCTGATGGGCCTATACACATAACTTTGAATTCAGATCCATGTTTCTTCTTTAAAGATTCTGTGGTCTCTCTTGTATCTAATCCCCACAAATTACTTGCATCTTCTATTGTAACCTGATCCTGATTGATAACTACATAAACAGGATTGTCCGAAGCCGATTCAAGTACAATTGAATCATAACCTGCAAACTTGAGTTCCGCACCAAAATGACTACCTATATTAGATGCTCCAATGGTACCTGTTAGCGGAGAAATAAACACTACGCTTGTTCTAGAAGCACTTGGTGCTGGTGTACCAGTTAATGGACCTGTATTAAAACTTAATAGATTTTCTGAGCTCAGTGGATCAATATGATGATTCATTTCATCCCACATCAAGGCCATTCCGTACCCTTCACCACCCATATATTTATCAACGTATTCTTGATTTAACGGCTTGGTCATGATTGTTTTGTCTTTTAGATTAATTCTTAATTCACAATTTTTATAAGCTTTCATAATGCCCCCTTACCAGCTAATTACTTGTCTTGGACAAACTTCAACACATTTTGGTAACCCACCACATAAATCACATTTTATAGCTTTATCACCCATCATCTGAATTGCATCAATTGGACAAGCTTCACGGCATTCACCACATCCAATACATACATCACTTATTACAACCGCACCTGAGTATCGATCCCTTGCAATTGCATCATTAGGACAAGCTTCTGCACAAGGCATATCTATGCATTGTTGACAGACAATTTGTTGAAAAGAACCCAGTGTTGCTTTTTCCTTTATAGTAATTCCCGTTCCTTTAGGATTCACATTACCTAAGTGAGATAAACTGCAAACACTTTCACAAACTCTACACCCCTGACATGCACTCGAATTAACATTAATCTTGATTTTACCTGGTTTCATACTGCCTCCTTATCCACCGCCACAAATCGGTAATATTTTCACTTTATCTTTTTCTGATAGAACACTCTGTTTAGAAACAGACTGTTCATTTACCGAAATCACCAACCAACTCTGATTAATTTGAATATCCAGCAGCTGAATCAATGCATTTACAGATGTCTGCTCTGGAATATCCAATACCTTAGATTTAAAACCTAGTGATTTTTCAATTAATCCAGAGACCTCAATCATCACTTCCATAACATCCCTCCCAACAAAAAAGCAAAGAAAATCAATATAAATATTGATCTCCTTTGCAAACGGCAGGCTGATTCATTGCTAAATCAACCCTAACGATTCTATATACCCAGTAGGTCTATAGAACTCGGAGTTGTATCCACTTCTAAGACCATTATAAACTCTATTGTTACAATAGAGTCAAGGGGCTATTCATTCTTTACTGGTACCTGTATTTTTATAAACATCTTCTTTCTATTTTCAAATATGGGTAGCTCTACAACTACTTCACATATATAATCTCCTACAATCTCATATTTATGCTTTTCAGCGTATGACATCAACTTTGAAGCATACTTCATTTCGTCATAGAAATTTTCAAAGTATAAGGTTAAATAGTTCCCTTCTACTAAATACTCCGTCTCATCTTTTTTATCGACAAAGATAAAAATTTCAGACGAGTAGTAGTTATCCCTTAATAGGTTTTCCTTCCTTAAAATAGAACCAACATTACAGAATTTAACCATAGGTAAATGCTCAAGTTTCACTTGTTCCTTTAGACTTCGTATCATATACTCCCATGTACTGATATCATTCTCATAGAAATTGATCCCAGTGTCATAGACATAAACACCTCGTCTCTCAATATGTTCTAAAAACACTTGTCCAAGCTTAGGTGCAGACATATACTTAGATATATTGGTTCTATACTCTAAAACAGCTTCTTCCATTGCCTTTAGCGACTCTACTTGATCATGTATCCATTGACTCTGATTGAAAAGCATCTTATCAAAACTTTCGATATCACTTTGATCAAATTGTTGTTTAATTGCTTCCAAAGACATACCAAGACACTTCATATACTGTATCATGTCAAGCCTTGCACATTGATCAATAGAATAATAACGATAATTTGATGAATGATCTACAATAACAGGCTTTAAGAGTCCCAGTCTATCATAATGTCGTAAAGTTTGTACTGTTACTTGATTAAGTTTTGCCATTTTCCCTATACTCAGTTTTTCCATAATCACCTCTAGAAAATATATACCCAAATAAAGCAAAAATAACAAAAAAGCACACTCAATGAGCATGCATTTTATTTAACTTCTAAGTTTTCTAGCAACAATTTCAGCTGCCTTAATCAATGGAAAACCAGCAGGAGAAGCTGTTAAAAGAGGTTGTGTTCCAATCTGTGTCATGACTAAATCATGCACTGTCATATGATTTTGAATGGCTAAACCAATTACATTAACTAATTCGCCAGCACATTTACCACCGAGTACTTCACCACCTAATATAACGCCTGAACGTTCTGATACAATCAGTTTAACCGTTTCATTATGAGCATCAGCAATCTTGCCAGGGTGTCTATTCACACCGGTAAATGAACCCGTTACAATTTTAAATCCTTCTTTAACTGCTTGCTTTTCAATTAATCCAGCGACACCATAAGCAGTATCTCCAATACAAGTAGAATAGATTCCTACAGTACCTTTGAATACACTAAAAGTATTTAACTCATATAGGTTAAGTGCAGCTATTCTCGCTTCAGTACAAGCAGTTGAAGCAAGCATAATTCTACTCAATTTGCCAGTGGCAAAATCTACTTTTTCTGCACAATCACCAGCAGCATAAACATCATCTACAGAAGTGCGTCTGTATTGATCTGCTTTGATAAAGCCAAATTCATTAAGTTCAAGTCCCATATTCTGAGCTAATTCAGTATTTGGTGCATAACCTAATGACAAAATAACAGCATCAGCATTCATAGTTGAACCATCATTAAATTCTACACTTTCAACTTTCCCATTTCCTTTAATTGCTTTTATACCCTTGTTCGTCAATAGTTTCACACCACGTTCAGACAATCTTTGATCTGCATCACTTGCAAATTCATCATCAAAAGTTGCCCCTAGAACATGAGGAAGAATCTCAACTAACGTTACTTGCTTACCAAGCTTATTGAGTTCATCCGATACCTCAACACCAATAAAGCCAGCACCAACTACAATAACATCCTTTAATCCCTCTAATTTGTTTTGTAGTTTATCCAAATAAGTTTTATCTTTTGGAATAGTAAACACATTCTCTAAGTCAGTACCTAATAGCCACTTCGGTATTACAGGCATAGAACCCGTTCCAATAATTAATTTTTCATATGTAAATGTTTCTCCAGCTTTAGTCTGACAAGTTTTCTGTTCTTTGTCTACAGCAATAACTTCATCAACGACGATATCAACACCTAATTTAACCAAACCACCATCTGGTAAAATGTTGTTATCGCTTGTACCTGTTGTCCCATAAATATATGGTATTCCACAAGGAATCATCACTTTTTCTTCTTTTCTAATAACGGTTACTGACTTTTCAGGATGATCTGATTTTGCTGTCATTGCAGCCACCAATCCCGTTGCACTTCCACCGATTACTAATACATCTGTTTTAATCATTACAGCCTCCTTTATTATAGCATATGCCATCTATAATCATGCTACTCCCAAGCACTTATTATGTCAATCAATACAACAACTTAATTACTTATGCTATATAAGTATATCTTTTACCATAACTTCTATAATCATTTCAATTAGTACATCAAGGGATAATACTGTATTCTCCTCAAAACAATCTAATAAAAATAATCTATTAATTATCTCTCAATTCATGTATAATACATGTGATTAAGGAGTCAATATGAATAAAAAAATTATACTTGGAACATTTCTTATCGTTCTAGTTTTATTTATTAATAGCATGGTGCAACTAGAATATGATATGAATATAGTTGAATACCTAACATCAGACAGTCGCTTAACAGAAGATGACTTTCAGTATCTTAAAAGTAGAGGTACTTTGATTTATGGTGCAGATCATAACTCACCACCTCTTCGATACATCAACGAAAATACCAAACAATATGAAGGCTTATCGATAGATTACTTGTCAGCACTTTCAATGGAGCTTGGTGTAAACATCGAGTTTAAGCCTATGATGTGGACAGATGCTCTCGAAGCATTAAAAACTGGTGAAATCAATTTATGTGATATGTACCCTTCCGAGGAAAGAAGCCGTGACTATCTTTTTTCTGATCCTATCTACTATCAAAGAGGTGCTATATTAGTTCATAAAAAAAATCAAACTATCCTATCAGCCAAAGACCTTGATAATAAGACAATCTCTGGTAATAAAGGTGATTTTGTCTTTGAGTTTGTCAACGAACAATACACAGACGTTACAACAATTGAGGCATCTGACTTAAGTGAAGCTATCAAACTACTTGTAGATGGCGAAGTTGATGCAGTATTAGGTGACGAATCTGTAATGGAATATCTTATAAATATGAATCAACTAAAAAATGAGTATATGATTTTAGATGATTATCTCTATGAAAGAGAAGCGGTATTGGCTGTACCAAAAGATGATAAAACATTACTAGACATTTTTAATAAAGCTATAAAAAATCTAAATAAAAAAAGAACCATGGAAAACATCAACAACAAATGGTTTGGTACAACACCTTTGATAACCAAATCGGATAATCAAAATAAAACTTTAATTATAGGTAAGTATATCCTCTTGTTGATTGTTCTATTTATACTCCTAATGTATGCATGGAACTTGCAATTAAAGAAAGAAGTAAGAAAACATACAACAGAACTTAGAAAATCTAAAAGTGAATTAGAAACAGTCTTTAATGGATTAACCAATCTTATGATTGTTCTTGATGACTCTTGTCATATCGTCGATGGTAACAAAGCATTTTGTGAAAAGTATCACTTAAATCATTCTGAAATAGCAGGTATGCATTGTGATGACATTAACGGAATACTCGGTCGTACTTGTGAGGGTTGTATTATTTACGATACATTCAAAACAAATAGTCCACTCATAAGAGAAGTGAAACATGATCAAAGAATATATAAAGTCGCAACCTTTGTCTTAGAAGAAGAAAATCAAATTCTTATAATGATGGAAGATGTTACAGACTTTAAAATCACCGAAGAGAAGATGTTGCAATCAACTAAAATGGCTGCTATCGGTCAACTATCAGCGGGTATTGCTCATGAAATAAGGACACCACTTGGTATTATTAGAAATAACTTATACTACATGAAGAAAAGCAGGGATCAAGAATCTATTTCCGAATCTATAGAAGTTATAGAATCCTCTGTACAACGCAGCAATAAGATTATTGATAACTTGCTCAACTTCTCCAAACTAACGGACAACACTATTGAAAACATCAATCTTTATGATTTAATTCAAAACATTATACTACTTAATAAAAAGAATTTCACAAGCAAACAAATCACTTGTTTGTTAAACTGTGAAAAGGACTTAAACGTAGAGATATATGTAGAATCGCTAAAACATGTTATCATCAACTTAATCAACAATGCCGTTGATGCAATGATACATGGCGGAAAACTGTTGATTGATATTTCATGTGAAGATGATTTAATTATCAAAATAACAGATAACGGCCAAGGAATTTCAGAAGAATCACTAAACCAAATATTTGATCCATTTTTTACAACTAAATCTTCTGGTACAGGACTCGGTTTATATATTACCTATAACGAAGTATTAAAGATGCAAGGTACAATTCAGGCAACTAGCCAAGAAAGCATTGGTACCACTTTTACAATTAAACTACCTTTAGAACAGGAAGTGATATAATGAAAAAAAATGATTTTGATATACTAATTGTTGACGATGAAATTGAATACACTAAAAGTTTCAGAAAAATTATTGATCTTGAAGGATATACTGTAACCACGGCATCAAGCGGAGATGAAGCCCTTTCAAAACTTAACTTTAAACATTACCATCTTGTCATTACCGATTTGATGATGGAAGGCATGAATGGTATTCAGCTCATTGAATCAATTCATGAATTTTATCCTAAAACACAGGTCATCTTAATGACAGCTTACGCTACCATTGAAAATGCCATTGAAGCTATGAAAAAAGGTGCTTTTTCATATTATGTAAAAGGCAATGATCCAGAGGAACTGATGACAGATATTCATAAAGTTTATGAATCTACTACTGATGAACCTAATACTATTAATCGAATTACTTCTAAAAATCATACTTTTTCTGAAATGCTTAAAAAAGTAGATAAAGCAGCCAATAGTCATGCCAACATACTCTTACTTGGAGAATCAGGTGTTGGTAAAGATGTCCTAGCCAACTATATTCACCAAGTAAGTACACGAACAGAACACGCTTTTGTTGCAATCAACTGTCACGCCTTTCAAGAGACTGTTTTAGAATCCGAACTCTTCGGTCATAAGAAAGGCGCATTTACAGGTGCCAACGAAGACCGAATAGGACGTTTTGAGATTGCTGATGGCGGTACAATGTTCTTAGATGAAATTGCTGATACATCACTTTCAACACAGTCAAAGCTTCTTAGAGTCCTTGACTCAAAAAAATATGAAAGACTCGGTAGCAATGAAACCATGTACAGTAATTTCAGACTAATTTCTGCTACCAATAAGGATTTAAAGCAGATGATCGAAGATGGAACCTTTAGAGAAGATTTCTACTATAGAATCAGTACAGTGATTTTCGAGATTCCACCTTTAAGAGAACGCCGAGAAGATATTCCAGAATTAATTGACTTGTTCTGCAAAAAATCATGTGATGATTTAGGTGTAGATCCTGTTAAATTGGATAAGGAAAGTATAGAAACTCTTTCTCAATACTACTTCCCTGGTAATATTAGAGAACTTAAGAATCTAATAGAAAGATTAGTGATCTTTGCAGAAAATGGTTTGATCACTATAAGAGATTTGCCTGACCACATTACCTCAAAAGGTATATTACCTGATACATTAAAGGAGCGTCGTCGCATTCTAGAAAAGGAACATATTGAAAAGATTCTTAAAGAAAATAGCTATAAAATGGAACAATCTGCTCAAGTTCTTGGAATTACAAGGCGACAGTTAACCAATAAAGTGTCCGAATACAATATAAAAAAACCATAGGAACATCACTTCCTGATGGAGGAAATTCTTTTCCTCTCATCAGGTTTTTTATTTTAGGATATCGCTTTCCCACTGCTAAAATGCGCATTCTGAAAATTGGCACGTCTTTTGCAACATTTAGATGTAACACATTTAACAAGGGGGAAAGTAATATGAGTAAAAAAACAAAAGACACCATAGTCATTGGTGCAGCATTATTCGCAATGTTCTTCGGAGCAGGAAATCTTATTTTTCCACCAGCAATTGGACTTAAAGCTGGTGATCAATGGTTTATGAGCTTATTAGGATTCATCTTAACAGGTATAGGATTACCTGTACTAGGTATTGTTGCAGTTTCTAAAGCTGGTGGTACTATCAAACATTTAGCAGGAAAAGTTAATCCTTGGTTTGCAACTATTTTAGGAACAATCGTTATTTTGGCTATTGGACCTATGTTGGCTATTCCAAGAACAGGCGCAACAGTATATGAAATTGGTGTTCAACCACTTTTAGGAAATATCAATCCACTGATAGTTTCAGCAGTCTACTTTGCAGTTACATTATTTTTCGTTATCAAACCATCTGGAATTATGGATAAAATAGGAAAGATACTTACACCAATTCTACTAATTGTAACACTTAGCATAATTGTTAAAGGGGTCTTCTTCCCTATTGGTACACCTATCGCAACAGATATTCAACTACCATTTTCAGGCGGATTTACTGATGGTTATCAGACAATGGATGCACTTGCTTCAATTGTTATGGCAAGCATCGTGCTTCTAAGTCTTATTGAAAAAGGTTACACTGATAAGAAAGAGCAAATAAAATTAACAACTCATGCAGGTATCATTGCAGGTATTGGTTTATTAGTTATTTATGGCGGTCTTCTGTATTTAGGCGCAACATCAAGTAGTGTCTTCCCTTCTGACCTATCAAAATCAGCATTAATTATTAATATTACCAACTCAGTACTTGGAAACTTAGGTCAAATAGGTATGTGTGTTGTTGTTTCAGCTGCCTGTTTAACAACTTCAATTGGTTTGACTGCAGTTGTTGGTAATTACTTCGTAGAATTATCAAAAGGTAAATTGAAGTATGAATGGATCGTTATCTTTACTACTGTTTTTAGTGCAATCATGTCAGTAGCAGGTGTAGAAAAATTAGTTGCTATTGCAGTTCCATTGTTAACACTAGTTTATCCAGTCGCAATTGTATTAATTGCACTAGGATTAATAGATTCATTCATCAACAAGAAAGTCGTTTACGCAGGAGCAGTATTCGGTGCATTACTTGTAAGTACTGTAGAAGCTCTTAATCAAATCAATATTTCATCTGAAGCAATAATGAATTTTGTTTCTTCACTACCATTTGCAAGCGCTGGTTTTGCTTGGGTGGTTCCAGCAGTGGTATTTGGGCTTATATCACTACTGATTCCAAACAAGTTAATGTTTAAAGAACCAGTACTAGAAAATATATAGTATTTGCTTACTCAGAAAACCCCTACGGGGGTTTTTTGCTTATAAAAAAAAGCACTGATCAAAATCAGTGTTTCATAATTGTATCAGGGTTATGATCATACTGTATACCTTTTACATGGCATCTATGAAAACGCCAAGTCTTCTTATCAACAAATTGCAACTCATCATTAATTGCCTTTACATTTTTAGCGATGTATACTGTAATATCTCCAATCTCATAGGTATCATACAAGTCCATATTTCTAGGTTTTTTGTAGTTAATCACAGGATATTTTGTTATACCATAGGAGTAAATATTGTGTACATCTGTCATAAGGGTTAATGTTAAGTTTTCACGATGATGATTATGCAAATAATCAATAAGTTGGTTATCCAAATTAACTTTCATACTATCATCTCCTTGTTACATTTATACCCTTTATGTATATTTTCGAAACACTTATAGACAATGATTTATGTGTTGTTCAAACCATCCTGCATTCGCATAAGAGAATTTCTTTATATGGGTATCATGACGACAAGTATCGCAGCAATCACCTCCAATCAATGTTTGGTTCTGGTTAAGATGAAATATGGATCGATTGCTCTAAAGACTATCTTACAACACAGAATCATATTCTGTCATTGATAATAAATAGTTTCTATACTGTATAAAAATAGTCTCACCTTTGGAAAACAAATTGCCTAAGAACATCAATTAAGTTTCATGCTTTTCTTTTAATGAACTAGAATCAAACTCAAGAGTTGCATATTTTGTATACGTCTCATAAGATTTAATCATATAAAATACCTAATTTATCTCAATGGCAATTTATAAATATATAAATTAAGTTGATCATTGTATCAATACAGGAGATTCTTTCAAAAAAAAGAAACCCTACAAATTGTAGGGTAATTTTTAATCTTCCATTAAGTTTTGTACATAATCACTAACTTTTTCAAATTCAGCATCATCTTCAATTGCTGTAACTTCGATAGTACCATCTTCATAATCTGAAAATCTATACAATAAAGCAAGTTCATCAATTGGGTGATAAAGTGCAATATAAGATTGTTTCTCAATTTCAAAGATATCGATTATCGGACATTCCAACTCAGAACCATCTTCTAAAGTTAATGTTACTGTATCATGATCGTGATCATGTTCTTCTCCACAACCACATTGTTCTAATTCTTTTTCATTTGTCATTGTCTTCTCCTTATGTTTAACTAAAGCCATCATACAAGATTTAATTCTATTAGACAAGCATATTACTTAAATCTTATAGAATTTAAATGTTTTAAGAGTTTGTTTCCAAATATAATACCCAGTGAACCGAACAGTAAACAAATCAAAGTTACTATAAGTATCCACGAAGAACTCACCATTTCAAATACACCGCCAATTAAGTATTTCGAGAATACAAGTGCCGTTAAACCAGCATACATGGCATACAGACAACCACCCACCATAGCTCGCTTTTTATAACTCTTAATCCATAAAATAGATACCTGTGTTAAGACCGTTGTTGTCACTATAGAAATACCCATTACAATATTAAAAAGTGTCATAATACCTGCAAACACAAGACCTACATATAAGATAGCATATTTGTTTTCTATTTTTATCGATAGAATATACATCATCATTGATAAGAATGGTGCCATAATCATAAACTTCACACCTGGAAATGGCATGACTTTAGATACCGTTAAAACTAAAAAACCACCTGCAATTAATGCAGCTACACCAAAAGCAACATAGGTTATATCTTTTGTTTTCATATTCCTCCAAACTCTAACTAATTTATTATACCATTTTAGTAACAATAAATCACAACAAAACTTGCACTTTTAATGTACTTTAAGTAAATGTTGATATACCCCTATTCTACTCTTTTTAACATGGGATTGAGTGTCTCTATCCACTTTTCAAACATATGATTTTTATCTAAATAATTTAAAGCATATTCGTTAAGTCCACCAGGTGTCATTTCATTAGATAAGGCGGTCAAATCTCCTCTTGAAGCATTCCTCGTTAGAGCTTCAAAGAAATTTACTGTGTAACCTTTTGATTCTTCATAAGAAAGATTGTTATTTACACCCCAATTAGCGACATCATTTAACAGCCTATAGTAAGATGTCATTAGTCCTGTTATAGCAGCTATTGATTCAATCTTTTCTACTTCATCCACGGCAACTACATGACCCAGCTTATTTACAAGATCTATCACAAATTTATTTTGAGGATAGATTGCAATCGGACCTTCTCTATTCTGTATAAATGACAGTGGTACCATATGTGTTAAAGATTTTGTTTTACCAATAACCATTTCAATTTGATCCAGTTTCTTGTCCGACATCAAGTTAATCACATGATGGTCAGGCATAAATTCCAATCCCTTTAGTATTTCAAGACCTTTCTGCGGTAGTACTGATAGAATGATAACTTCTGATGCATCTAATACGTCTTGATTACTCTTACAACGAATAACTTGTGCATACTCTTTTTCTAGAGTTTGACCAAGCATCTCCCCTCTTGGAGATAGATAAAGTTTATGTTCTAAATCACCATCTTTTAAAAAACCTCGTGCAACTGCTGATCCAATAACACCAACACCTAATATACCTATATTCATATCTTACCTCCAGTAATATCTGCTTATATTAATAGTATAAACGACTCATATAAGGTTTACCATCTCATTTTAATATACATAAACTCAAAACAGCTAGAATCGATATTATCAATTCTAGCTGTTTCTATTCAACGTCTCCCTATCAGAAAGATACTATGTCTTCCTAATTGGTTGCCTAAAGCCTATTCTATTATCTCACTAAACATCTGATGAAGTTTCCCATCAAGTTTAACACCGTGTTTTCTTAATGTTATATCAAAGGCCTTTAAAGTAATGTAAAGCTTTTCTTCGTAGCAGTTTTCACCCATATGACCAATTCTTATAACCTTATCTTTTAGATGTCCAAATGCACCAGCAATCATAATTCCCTGCTCATTTAGCATCATCTCATATAAACTCTTAAACTCTGTATCTTCTGGTACAAGAATCGAAGTCACAGTATTTGAGTAACCACTTTGTGGATACAACGATAGTCCCGCTTTTAACAAGCTCTCTCGGACGGCTCCACCAATTTTCTTATGTCTTTCTATGTAATCTCCTTGTTCTAAAACTCTGTCTACTGCTTTTCTAAAACCATAAAGATCACTTATTGGTTGAGTATATGGAAACCACTTATCTTCATACCAAGATTGCCAATTAGCAAGATTACAATAATAACCTTTGATTGGTTGACTTCTGTGATTCATCTTATCCCATGCATCTTTACTAACACTTAAAAATGTCAATCCAGGAGGTGCTGATAAGCATTTTTGTGATCCTCCAAGTACAATATCGATGTCCCATTGATCTACTTCTAAAGGTTCACCAGCTATAGCTGAAACGGAATCTACAACCGTTAGAATACCATATGATTTCAAAAGCTTACATAGCTTATCAACAGGATTTGTGATACCAGACGGTGTCTCACAATGAACAAGAGTTGCAACTTTGAAATCACTGTCATTGTCTAAAAATGCTTTTAATGCATCAGAATCAACTTCTGTTCTATAGTCTGACTTATAATAAACCACATCTCCATCATACATCTTTAGGAAATCACCAAATCCATTTCCAAAGATACCATTATCTATACAAAGTACTCGATCTCCAGGTTCAACCAACGAAGCACAAGCTGCTTCCAAACCCAAAATACCTTCTCCTGATAAAAGAAGCACATCGTTTTTAGTATGTAAAATTTTCTTCACTTGATTACAAGTTTCTTTATAAAATTCATAAAATGATTGATCCAAATCTGGATTTGTTATTTCTTTTGCCATAGCCTGTCTTACATCTTCGTGAATATAAGTTGGACCTGGCGTCATAATCATTTTTGACATTTAAACCACCTTTGTCTTTTTAAGTGCTATTACTAATGGCAAGCCAATCAAAGCACCTATTACAATTTGTGTGATATTACCCGGAACGGATGTAAAAGGTGTCACCCAGTTTCCATATAGAATGACTTCTGTAAAATAGTATCCTACAAGCATCCATATCCCACCTGCTATAATAGCTATTAGATTTAAGATGAAGCTATTGCCTTGTTTGTCGTTCATCCATGAGATCTGACCAATGATATAACCCATCACACCTCTTACGATAAATGTAAATGGTGCCCATGCCATCCAACCTGATAAAACATCAAATAGTCCCATACCAAACGCACCGGCTATTGCACCTTTTCGTTTGCCAAATACTATTGCTGCTAAAAATAACATTGTATTACCTGCATGAATCAATCCACCGTTGATAGATATTGGCAGTTTGATGTTAATAAACTTTGTAGCAACAAATACTAATGTTATTAATAATGCAGAGATTACCATATCCTTTGTTTTGTTAGATTGTGTCCTAGTTTGTTCCATAAAAATGTCCCCCTTATTTCTATTCATATTTCAAAAACAATTTACCAATAAGAATCTTATTTGTAAACTGTATCTATAGAATTCGGGTACAAATCAAGTTTATTGCTTAAAAACAATATAATTGTATCGCTACAATATCATATTATCTATAAAATTATAAGTAAGCCCAAATGGACTTACTCAAGTAATTACTATTTTCCAGTGTTATTATGTTCTTCCTTTATATCATTTAAGAGTTCAGGATTTTCTATTATCTCAACACCAGTAGATACAAGTGCATTTATAACTCTCTTCATAGCATCAAGTGCATATGGCTTTATAGTCGCATCTGCTAAATCTCTTGTGTGACCAGCAATATTTTCAGTTGTAATAGAAAACATTGGATGTGCAGTAGGACAAACATGACTTACATTACCTGCATCTAAAGAACCTAGAGACAGTACCTCACAACCTACTTCAAAATTGTTTTCATTAAAATGCTTTTTTACTACTCCCGTTAAAGTATTGTTAAGTACAAAGTTATCATAACTTTTCTCATAGTTTCTAATATTCAATCCTGCTCCAGTTGATAAAGCCGCTCCTCTAGCACAGTTTTTAACTTTTTCGATAACTTCTGTTAAATAAGATTTTGTAGTAGCTCGAACATAAAACTGGGCAACTGCTTTTTCAGGTACAATGTTTGCAGCAACTCCACCTTCTGTTATGATCCCATGAATTCTAGTTGTAGTTGTTATATGCTCTCGTAGAGCGTTTATACTGTTAAATGTTGAGATTACAGCATCTAAAGCATTGATTCCCTTCTCAGGAGCTGCTGCAGCATGAGCTGCTTTTCCTATAAACTCAAACTCAATGGCCTCCATAGCAAGAGATTGTATTTCAAGATTTGTACGGCTACTTGGATGTGCCATTAATGCTACATCAACATCATCGAATACACCTTGATCCGCCATATCCACTTTTCCACCATTTGTTTCTTCAGCAGGAGTACCAAGGACAATAATCTTTCCGCCTATCTCATCAACAATCTTTGATAATACAATACCAACACCATCTGCAATGGTACCGATCATATTATGACCACAGCCATGACCTATGCCCGGTAGAGCATCATACTCTCCCATTACAGCAATTACAGGTCCTATTTTTTTTGAATCATAAGTTGCTCTAAAAGCAGTTTCCATATCTAAAAACTTTTCTTCTATTTGAAAATTGTACTTCTTAAGTAAATCCATATGAGTTTTGCTCGCCTTGAACTCTTGGTTACCAAGCTCAGGATTCTCATAAATAAATTGATTGATCTCAACTAGTTCCTCAAATATTTCGTCTAATAATGCATTAACTTTTTCCATAAATCAACTCTTTTCTTTTAAGATAGTATGTTAAACCTAAAAAGAACCGAAGTTCTAGACTTGTCTAGTCCATCTATCAGTATATATCTGAATCAAAGTACAGCCAATAGAATAGAAGTTTATTTAAGAATAAAATAATAACACAAAAGACATCACACTGATGATATGATGTCTTTAACTATATAATCTAATGCTTCTTTCTCTTCGATTGGTTTCGAATAGACATAACCTTGAATATAATCTATATTTAAATTTTTAGACATAGATACCATTTCAGCTGTTTCTATACCTTCACTAACAACTAAAATATTATTGTCATGTGCTAATCGAATGATAGATTTTATAAAACATTTTACTGTATCATCAATCATAACTTCATTCATTACTTCACGGTCTATTTTAATCTCATTCAATGGCATCCTTAAGATATTATTTAATGATGCATACCCCACACCAAAATCATCTAAGGCTATTTGAACACCTGCACAACTCAACTTTCTAATCTGAGAAAGTGCTTCATCACCCTGATCTAACATTAACGATTCAGTAATCTCTATAATTATACTGGAACGATTAATGCCATTCTCTTCGATAATACTTAAAACCCTATCAGCATAATCTCGTTGGACAACCTCTACAACTGAAGCATTAATTGAAATTGTTGCATCAGATGAATTTGTCTCATTGTATTTTTTTATAAATTTACAACCTTCATTTAAAGCATATTGTCCAATTGATATTATCTGAAGATTTTTTTCTGCAGACTCAATAAAGCTATTAGGATAAATCACTCCATACTCTTGACTATTCCACCGAATAAGTGCCTCAAAGCCAGTGATTTTATCATTTGAACTTCTAATAATCGGTTGATAAAGAAAGAAAAATTCTTCATTATCCAAAGCCTTTTGAATACCATTCTTAATGAATAATTTTTTCTTTACTTCATTTTTGATACTTTCATCATAGAAGACAATATTGCTTTTTTGATTTTCATCTTTTAATTCTAAGGCTACATAAGATTGATCAATAATCTCTGCGCCACTTAACTGTTCTCTATAATCAAAACTGATAACAGCCATATTAGCTACTACAGGTACAATGAAATTCATCATATCTTGAAGTTGTTCAAGTTCAGATAATACATACTTTATAGTCTTATTTATTGTCATATCAGTAAATTCGCCTCTAAGAAATACAGCAAATTTATGCGATGATAATCGATAATAATCTACAGAATCATCAAAAATTGATTTAATAATTTCTACACCCTTGTTTATTACTTCGTTAGAAAACTCAAAACCATAAATCGCAATTAACTGCTCTAACAAGTAAAAGTCTAAGAACATCAATTTACCAGACTCTTGCTGTTGTTTACTTTCATCGAGGTGTTCCTCTAACATTTTTCTATTATATAGATGTGTATCCTCATCATAGTAAGCCAACTCAAACAACTTATTATTATAGACCTTTTCGAGAGTAATATCATTATGACATCCCGACATAATCACCAGGTTACCAGTTTCATCGAACTCTGCTATTCCAGTTGCTTCAATCCATCGAATCTCATTTTCTTTCGTTACGACTCTATACTCTGATCTAAATACTTCTTCCATGTTATTAGTCTGATTAGATACATTTCCAGAAAACAAATCACGATCTAATGGATGTACGATACTTATCCAGTCTTTCATAGTAGAATCGTTAAGGGATAATTGAAATTTATTATAAAAGTTTGCATTATAAAATTGAACTTTCCCATCAGGAAACATTTCCCAAAGTCCCATATCATTCACATTAAAGAGTTCTATAAAGCTTTTTAACGTATTAACTTTTTCATTACACTCTTTTTTCAAAACAATCTCCTCTTCCAAAAGTCATAGAAACTATAAATCTTTGACTACAGAACTATAGATTATATTTAATTCAAAGTCAATAGCCTTTCACAAAGTACTCAATACGTTAACCAAGGTAGCTTTTACTATTCAAATTACATAGATTTTATTTTCAAAACGACTAAAAATATACTATAACAAATCAAATAGAATCAAATATGATATAATCAATGAAAACACAAAACTCATTGTAAGGAAGGACACTATGAAAGAAACATTACAAGTACTAATAGAACTTATGAAAGAAGTCGGCGAATATCAAGTCGACAAATTTAAAACTAGAGCATTTACTTATGAAACAAAATCAACAGAAATAGACATCGTAACTGAAGTCGATCAACAATCTGAAAAGATGTTAATTGAGGGATTAAAAAAACACTATCCAGACTATGGTTTCTTAGCTGAAGAGTCTGGTGAACTCGATTGCCATTCAGAATACAGATGGGTTATCGATCCATTAGATGGTACAACTAATTTTTCCACAGGAATACCTATTTTCGCTATCTCTGTTGGTCTTCAGAAGAACAATGAAAGTATTTTAGGAGCTGTTTATGTTCCTATGTTAGATGATCTATATACCGTTATAAAAGGTCAAGGTGCATATAAGAACAACAAAAAAATTGGTGTGAACAAGGCTCCTACATTAAGAAATTCAGTAATAGCAACTGGCTTCCCATATGACCGTGCAGAAAACCCTGTTAACAATGTTGTACAGGTATCCAATATTGCTCCAAAAGTTAAAGGGATCAGAAGAATTGGTGTAGCAGCTTATGATTTATGCCTTGTTGCAGAAGGCGTTTTTGCAGGCTATTGGGAATTTGGCCTTAAACCATGGGATTATGCAGCAGGTTTACTTCTTGCATTAGAAGCGGGCGCAGTATATGAATCACTACCCCAAAGAGAACATTCTATGATTGTCTCAAACAAAGAAATCTTCAATGAGTTAAAAGACTCACTTATATAAAAAATACTTCAAAGTCATAGTGACTTTGAAGTATTTTTTTATCCTACGAATCCATCTTTTCTTCAAAATATCTTAGTTCATAAGTTCTATTTACGGGAACCTCTTCTAAGTATTCACCGAAAGTTTCCATCAAATCTTTAAAAACTCCTGTTTTCATAAAAGATTCAGCATAAGATTTTTCTTCCCATGAACCAATGGCCATCATTTCATTACCGTTTGTATAAAGTTGCACCCTAATGAAACCATCAGCCTTTGTAATCTTATTATAAACAGCTTCTTTCCATACCGATACACCTTGTTCTAACATATTCTCTTTAAACTTGTAGCTGATCTGTGCATTATACATAAAACACCCCTCACATTCTATACCAATTAGATACACTATAATTATATCCAATATTTAGTAACTATGCAATATAAAATTATAGCTAGTTAGATAATACATCAGCAACAAAAAAGTGGCACTCAATCTACCACTTTACATTTATTACTTGAACTCATTACTCACTACTCGTAATGTTCAACATTTCCTTCTTCAAGTATTGTTACTTTACCATTCTCAACCTCTAGTACGTTTAAGCAAGTTGACTGCATAAATGGTCCAGACCAAAATTCCTTTATCTCTAAAGACTTTATGTATGCAAATATTGCCTTTAATAGAACACCATGACTAACAATTAGAATATCTTTACCTTCATGTATTTTAATGATTTCATTAAAAACTTGACTTCCTCTTTTTATCAAAGCTTCAAAACTTTCTTTTCCCTCAGGTTGAAACTTCTCTGGTTCTCTCCAGTAATAGTTAAACTGATTTCCATGTTGAGCTTCTATATCATCATGTGACATCCCTTGCCAATCCGCCAGATATACTTCCTGTAAATCATCATAACATTCAATGTCTATAGATCGATCACCTTTTATTAGTTTAGCAGTATCATAAGCTCTACCACTAGAACTCGAACAAATAATATCAATTGGTGTACTTTCTAACCTCTTCCCCAACCACTTTGCTTGATCTTCACCCAGTTGTGTAAGATTTGAATTTAAACGTCCTTGCATTCTTCCCGCTAAATTCCATTCAGTTTGACCATGTCTTGTTAAATATACTCTCATAAATTATTCTTCCTTTATTGAATCAAAATAGTGCTTCATACTTGTCTAATCGAAACCTAAATATTAAGTTAATCATTTGTTTTATTAAAAAAATTCGTCTCTCTCGAACTATTATAACATAAGATTGGTTATAAAGAATTTTCACAATGTATTGCCTCAATTAATTTTCTAAGGTCAAAAAAAAGCATCCTAAGATGCTTAATCAAAACTGACTCTTTTTTCAAATAGAAAACCTATCAGTAAATATATACTTGTTGTAAATACAGTAAATCCAGCTAACAGCATCCATAATCCAAATCCATCTAACATCGTTTCCTGTACATTACTGAAGAGCAAACTACTACCTCTAATAAGTAAGTAATTAAGGAAAATATATATACCAATTGTAATAATTCCACCAAACTTAACTTGAGAGAAAAACGATCTAAAGATTGCAAAAGATAAATAGACAACAAGAATCATTAGTACTGCATAAACTATATTTGCAACGACTGTAAAAATCAATTGATCCATAGGTTGACTCATAATTTCTTTGATAGCTGGTTTCCATAAGTCCACACCAGTTAAATGCTCGATAGCTTTTACAGCTGTATACATTGCAATAAAACCTGCTGCAAAGACTTCTACAACTGAAACAATAACTTTTGAACCAATTTTTGTATAAGAAGACATTGGAATCGAGAAATATAAATCTCTTGTGGATTGTTTTGCCTCAAGTCTCAGATTATTAACTGCACCAACCACTGAACTGAATGAAAGTGCTGATCCTAACAGAATAAAGAAAATCAATTGGAATCCAAAACTTTCTATACTGTATGTTCCTTCTGCCTTAAACTTCATTAAAAAACCGAAATAAACTAGAAAATAAGCTGCTAATAAACCTAAAGACAATTTCCATTTACGCTGAATCTCATATTTAAATAACTTAATCATTCTTATAAACCTCCTTATAAAGGTCATGAATCGACATTTGTCGTTCGTTTCTTAGCATTTCAACATCACCTTTTAATTCAAGTCTACCTTTTCTGATGAAAATAACATCATCAATAATTTTCTCGAATTCATGAACTAGGTGACTTGATATCACAATACATTTTTCTTCACTGACTTCTGCTGCAAGCATCTCTAGAATCATATCTCTTGAAATAGGGTCAATGCCATTTAACGGTTCATCTATTAGATACAGTTCAGCCTTCCTAGCGATTGTAAGCGCAACTTTAAGACGTCCTCTTTGCCCCGTAGAAAGTGTTTTAATGGTAGTCTTAGGAGATAACTCCAATACATCAATTGCATCAAGTACTTTCTTTCTATCGAAACCTTCAAAAAAGTCCTCATAAAAATCTATTACTTGACTGACCTTCATCCATGGATATAAATGTGATTCAGTCGGCATATAAGCAACCTTTTGCTTCAAGTACTTTCCTTTCAATGGTTGCTCATAAATAATATCACCCGAATTCTTTTGAAGTAATCCAGAGAGTATTCTCATTAGCGTTGACTTACCACTACCATTTGGTCCTAAAAGACCAATAATTTTTCCTTTTTCAAATGTTACTGAAAAATCGTTTAAAGCTTTTACAAACATATAACGTTTATTTAAGTTTTTAACTTCTAAAGCAATCATCTCTTACCTCCATTTAACCTTTTCTTTAATGTGTTTAATATTTCATCTGATGTATAACCTAATTCTTTCATCTTCTCAATAAAAGCATAAACAACATCATCTGACATCTCATGTTTCAACTTTAATACAATAGACTCCTCTTCAACTATAAATCGACCAATACCTCTCTTAGTGTATGCCAAATTCATTCGTTCCATTTCCTGATAAGCCTTTTGTACAGTATTAGGATTTACTTTTAGTTCAAGTGCATAATCTCTTACACTTTGTAATTTTTCGCCCGGTTTACAAATACCAAGTACAATATCTCTTTTAATGATATCTATGATTTGAATATAAATAGGAATGTGATTTTCAAAGTTCATATTACCTCCTGACGTGTCATAGATACATAGTACACCTACACACGTTAAAAAGCAATAAAGAAAACCTTAAGAAAAGGTTAATTCAATAACTCACAGTTACATATCATACTTACTTGTTAAAACTCTTCTATGACATAACCAAAAAAGATCGCTCAAAGGCAATCTTTTAATCATTTCTTTTAACAACTTGATTCTTACCAGCATCTTTCGCTCTATACATTAAGTTATCTACCTTATGAAAAACCTCTTCGAAGTCACTAGAAAAACACTTCGTCACACCAATACTAGCCGTTGTCTTGATATCAATATCCCACTCAATATTTTCTATACTCAATCTGATTCTTTCAGCAATATAAAGTAATTCTTCTTCTTGTACTCCCTTTAGGAATACTAGAAACTCCTCTCCTCCATATCGTCCTAGATAATCTTGATCTCTAATAGAATGTAAAATCACATCTGCTATTTTAATTAATACAACATCTCCAACTGAGTGACCATGGGTATCATTAATAGCTTTAAAATCATCGACATCTAGTAATATTAGACCATTTTCATCACTTAAGTTATTTTCAATAATATCTATGATCTTACCTCTATTAAATGCTTTGGTTAAATCATCTGTAATAGAATTAATGTACAACTCCTTTTCAACCTTCTGTTTCGATCTAATTTCAAATATCAAGAAAAATGTACCTAATAGTAATAAAAATATAAGAACTACAGAAACAATAAGCAAGCGCCTTGATAGCATTATCTCCTTATCCTTCAAGGTATTGACTTCTTTTAACAAGTCTATTCGTTCATTGATATTTTCAAATTTGTACTCATCTAGTTGTTCAAACAGTTTACTATAATCTTCATCGGAAGCATCATAGTAATTGATAATAGAATCATATAAAAAAGCAGAAGCTTTTTCATAGTTCTCTATTTCATAGTAAAGCAATCCTAACTCAAGAGCGATGTCAGCTCCAAAATCATATCCATTAGGAATCATCAATGTTTCATTGTAAAAATCTAAACTCTTCTCATAGTATTCGATTGCTTTATGTTTATCAAGTTCAAAATAATATCCTCCTAAGTATTGATAAATATAAGAAATATTGTATGTGTCTTCCGATTTAATATCATCTAGAATACTCAAAAGCGACTCTTCAATATCTTCTACTTCACCTAGAGCATAGAGTGCATCTATCTCATAAAACTTCAATTGAAGAGTAATATCGCTTACAATATAATTTACATATTCCTCACCAATAGCTTCTTTTGCCTTTTTTATGTTCTCTAATACACCCTCATAATTGTCATTATAATAATCTTGGTTCACCAAAAACAAATAGGACTTAGCAACACCAAAGTTGTAGTCTATATCCTCTGACAAAGATAAACTCTTCTCAGCAAAGCGCAATCCTTCTTTTGAGTCATAAGTATCAGAATAGATAAATGCGATTGTATACTTGATATCTGCTAAACGTCTTTTATTATTCAGTTTCTCAGCAAGTACCTTTGCCTCATTAGCTCTTAAGAGGGATGACGATACATTGTAGAACTCACTATCCATCTCAGCTAAGTAATAGTTTAATTCCAAAAGCAATCTATCATTATCGGTAATTTCTATTGCTTCTTCTAACTTTTTATACGCACTACTATATTTGTAATTATTGAGATCAACCCTGGCTTCTAAAAAAAGTCCTAAAGCCTCGTACTCTTTATAGTTCTTATGAGTTCCATAGTATACATCAACTTCTTCCTGTGTTAACTCTCGAGTTTCGATAATATCCAAGTAACTCTCAATTATATCTATGTCCTCAGAAAACACTACAGTGACAACTAAAAATATCATCATTATCACCGTCAAAATTTTTTTCATGCTTAACTCCATTCTAACTAGGTATCTATTTAATATATACCACCATAAGCACTCTGTAAATCTTAGAATTCTTTAAAACGCTCCATTAAGATATGGTCACTCTTTAACTGAAGCAAATCCCATTGGTTGCCATATAAATCCTTAAAAACTGCAACTGTACCATAATCAGCTTCTTTAGGTTCTCTTACAAATTCAATGCCTTTTGATATCATATCCTCATAATCTCTCCAGAAATCATCAGTATTTAAAAATAAAAATACCCTTCCACCGCTTTGATTACCAATGAATTTTTCTTGTTCCAAGTTTGAAGCTCTCGCTAACAATATGGTTGTTCCTTCTGATCCCTTCGGTGCCACAACAACCCATCTCTTATCCTGTTCAGCTTGATATATATCTTCTAATAATTCAAATTGTAGTTTGTTTACATAAAAATCTATTGCCTCATCGTAATCTTTTACAACTAAGGCTATGTGTGTAATCGCTTGTTTCATCAGATTCCTCCTTTATCGATCATTAACCAGTCAAGCAATTGATCATACCACTCCATGGTTAAACCCGAATGGCCTCTATACTCATCGATGTGAACTTCACATAATTCATTTATCTTTGATAAGTTCTCAAAAAAATCTACTTGCTCGTAATAACTACAATTCCTGTCACCCATACCATGAAAAATCAACATCGGAACATCTTTAAACTTATCATATGTTTCAATATAATCCGGTCCATTGACTTGCTTACCTAAACTTGGATGACCTGACAGTACAACCAATCGACTAAATGATTCTGGAGAATGGTCATATAGACGATATGTTCCATATCCCCCCATAGAAAATCCACACAAAATAATATTATCTGAAGAAACACTAAAAAGTTCAGCTATTTTCTCTGTCAGCTCAATTATCTCCTTTATCGACTCAGGTGTACAATACATATGCGATGTCCCTCTTGCAAAAGGCGCTAGAACAACAGAGCTCGTTTTTTCTGCTAACTCTTTCATAAAAGGTGCATTCATAATCGATGTATCATCACTACCACTTCCATGTAAGTAAACAAATAGCTTAACATCGTGTAGATTTTCGGGTATGTACAATGTATAGGGCTGATATGTATTATCTATTCCACTTAAGTGTCCCAATCGTATGAACTTATCCTCTATAAATAGATGTCTACCTAAGTTTACTTGTTCCATTTTAAATACTATATCATCATAATATGACGAAATACCATCAAAACTCTCATAGTTCTTCAAATTATTTTTCATATTTATGAGAAGTTCATAGTGAAATCTTAGAGCATGATTACTTTCATTGATCAAATTAGTTTCATGATTATCATCTAGTGTAGATAGGTCTTTTGACAGTTGATCAAACATTCTCTCATCATATATATAAAGCTCTCTTGACTCCTTAAAGCAATCCTCTTTAATCGATATTTCAACATCTATTGTATGTTTTCCTATTTCAAGCAATAAATCCTTTAACTCAAATCGCTCTCTATTAAACCCCTTTGAAGCATATAGTTTATCTTTAAAAATCAGTTGTTTCTTATTAAACAACATCACATAGTATTCGTGTTCACAGGGACTATTAATAGCCACATCTAATGAAAGAAAGGCATCTTTTTCACAGTGTTTCTTAGAAAAAGAAACTTGATATTCCGGATGCTTTGGAATCTTAGGTGACTGAAAATCATATACTATATATTCTCTTGGCGACTGTTCACTTTGAATTAAAGCATCTTCTTTTAACATATATATATTCTTACCCTTTTCAAGGCCCTGTACATAGCATAAGTTGAATCCGATTTCATCTAACATGAAACCCTGAATAGGTTCAATTTCATACCATGGAATTTGAACACAGATGATATGCTCACCTTCATTTGAAATGACATTTTCAGCTGTATCTTTTAAATAGGTCATCTGCAAATCAATGTTTTTATACCAAATAAACTTATGTTTCCATGTGCTATCTAACGGACTAATTCCAATAACATAAAACTCTTTTGATGGTAAATTATCCTTTGATGGTTTTGCCAATACAAAATGAAATCCATCGCCATTTTGATAAGATCTATCTCTAAAGGAAATATTTTTTTGATTACTTTTGACCAATATGGTTAAATACTTTTCAGAGTAACAAACAATAGTGCTAATTAATGTCTGTTCCTCAATAGAATCCATTTCATATGGCTTAACTTCAACTTCATTAAACCATTCCCATGCTTCTTTAGGATTGTCTATTATTTTCCTATCCTTATCCATATCTATGTAATGTATCATGTTCATATGATTTCTTCTCCTACGCTTTTTAAGTGCAAAAGCATTTTATCACATTTAATATAATGAACCAACGTTCACTTAGAAAATTAATTAGTTTTATATATAATTAGCTTCTTGATAGTATTTTTCTAGTAATTAAACAAGAAATCTTCACACAAAAAAACTCCTGTTTTACCAGAAGTTTTTAATATACTTTAACCTATTTTCTCGTTTTCACTTTGATCATCTTCATAGAAAACTTTGAAGTTTGGATCAACTTCTCCAATACCCATATATCTTGCTTTATAATCCTTTAGAAGTGAGAAGAACTTACCACTTAATAGTAAGAGTACAAGTAAGTTAGCAAAAATCGGAAGAGCGGTAGACATATCAGCAAATAACCATACACTTGTACCAGGTAATCCGTTTGCCACTGCAAATATTACTAATAGTAGACCTGGAATAGGATAACTCCACTTATAAATGGTTAAGATCATTTTTTCTGCTTTCTTACCTTCACCAAGCACATATCTTACCAAGACTTCTATCTGTGCATATATTCCTGATGATGTTGTTACACCAAAGAGTAAGATACCTATTGTTAATATAAATCTACCAAGTTCACCAATACCACTTTCGAAAGAACTGAGTGTAAGTGCTGCTCCAGAGATACCTGAAGACCATTCACCTGTTACTAAAATAACCAATGATGTAATTGTACAAATGATAATCGTGTCTATAAATACTTCAAATATTCCTAAAATACCTTGACTCACAGGGTGATTTGTTTTTGCTGAAGCATGAATCATTGGAGAAGAACCCCAACCAGCTTCATTTGAAAATACTGCTCGAGACATACCAATTTTAATTACTTGCGTAAAGGCAGCTCCTGCAAAACCACCGACTGCTGCAGTTCCTGTAAAGGCACTTTCAAAGATCATTCCAAATACACCTGGAATAGCGCCAATATTTTTTCCAATAATAAATAGTCCACCTAAAATATAGAATAGGCACATAAATGGTACTAAATAAGATGCAATTTTACCCAATGATTTTAAGCCCCCTGCAATCATTAAATATAGTAAAACTGTATAAACAACACTTACTGTAACCATATTGATGTTAAAAGTTGAAGATACTGCTTCTGATACAGTATAATTTTGCATTGTAATAACAAAACCAACTCCAAAACCAAATATAAATATAAATGCTAAAATATTAGCAAGTGTTTTTTTATTTTTTTCAATACCCAATCCCTTTTTAATATAGTAAGTCGGTCCACCATATGTTGAGCCATCTGATGATTTGCTTCTATAGTGTACTGCTAATGATATTTCAGCCATTTTAATAACTTGACCCAAAATACCTGCTATCCATAACCAGAATACCGCACCTGGTCCACCAACAGCAATAGCAGTTGCTACACCACCAATATTACCAACACCTACTGTTGCCCCAATTGCTACTGAAAGTGCCTGAATCGGCGAAATTGTTCCTTCTTCTTTATCATTACCTTTGGCAAAAAACTTTGAAAATGCAACTTTAAATGCATGTTTTGCAAATCGGAACTGAAAAAAACCACTAAAAAAAGTAAAGTATATACCAACAAATAAACTTAAAAAGATCAGTGGCATTCCCCATAAATATTCCCATACTATTTTCTCTATTAAAGCCATGTTTCCCCCTTCATAAATTATTTTAGAATCTTAACGATAAGCAGCTTAACCCTCCATCAATTTTCTGGAACTCTGACATATGCACTTCCTTAATCTTAAATCCAGCCTCTTCTAACTGTTTCTTCGTTTTAGGAAAATTAGCTGGCATAACCAAATAATCATTCATACGAATGCAGTTTGCAGCATACATCTCATCAGAATTAATTTCTAATTTTTTAAACGAATCAAATCTAGGATCAGTAATAAATTCACCTGCAACCAAAAGTGTATTATCTCCTATGAAATTGACACCTGTCTTTAAATGGAACATCTCTTTTAAGACTACAATTTCTCCTGTGTATCCATATTTTTCAACAATTCTTATAAATTGCTTAGCACCAGCTTCATTGGTTCTTTTTGAAAGACCAATATAGAAATGCTTGTCAATTTGCATGACATCTCCACCTTCAAGCGTTCCTTCAGTTATGTAATCATACGATTCAAAAAAGTCCTTCAAGCCTTCTTTTATGGTTTCTTTTTCTCCATTTCTTGTATCCACACCAGGATTCGTAACAATGGCAAAATCTTTTGTTACAACTGCTGGGTCCTCCACAAAACAACTGTCTGGATATGCCTCACTCGCTTCTAGAATTTTAACTTCTACACCTGTAGATTTTAAAACTTCTATGTACTCATTATGCTGCACTTGAGCCATTTCAAAATCTGGTAAGCCTAGATTTGAAGTTGTTTGTCCTTCTACTACAGTACTGCCTGGTTTTCTTACAATGACATTTTTAAACATACTTTCCTCCCTTATAATTCCTTATGATATAATCTATGATTTTGGGTGTTCTTTCAAACACATCCTCCTTTAAAACACGTTCACTTGGTTTATGAAAATCTTTTCCCCAAGGACCAATGTTAACACATGGCATTTCAACTGATTCCAGTACTTCAAATGGAATGCAATACTTAGTCTTCCATCCCATTATATTCTTCATCTCCTCCTCAATATTTTTACTTGGCAACTTAGAATAACTCAAATCAGAAATTCCCGTAAAATACATTCTATTGTCGTATGCTTGCTTATAGTTCTCTAAAGTAAACTCATTCACTAAATCAATAAGCTCAGTTTGCTCATCATTGGTTACAGCAGGATAATACGGTGGTAATATACCAATAATTATCAGTGGTTCATCATCATTTGATTTCTTCATCAAAGACTCAATGTCCTCAGGATAATCCTGAGGTTTAAAACTTTCGTTTTTATAAACAAGATACTCATCTAAAGTAAATACATTATCTAATTTATCAAAACAGTTCCAATCCCTACCTGTTTTTGATGAGAACTTAATCCGTTTCTTATTTATAAATTCCACATAATCATTTAACGCAACTTGAATCAACTTCTTTAATTTACTTAAAACCTCTGATGGCGTATCCGTATAATTAAGAATATTTAAGATGCCATAACTCATACTTGGAAATGAAATATCATATATCTTTTTATTGTCTCTCATTATGACCCATGTGGGAGGTATACTCATCTCATTCTCAGTTACATTTACAAAATCATCATTTAGATCTACTTCACTTACAATCCTAGCAAGCAAACCATTTGAATTTATACCCTCTAAAGCCTTTCCAGCATGAGCCAGTACACCTTTCACATGGACAAATACATTTAGTTTTCCAATAGAGCCTTGACTAATTACACCTCTATCAAATTGCATTCTTTGATGTGGTTCAGCATTAATCATTAACTTATACGATAAATCATGTTCATCTTTTAAATTCTTTAAAAGATGAATAGCTGCACGCATTCCTAGTGATTCGTTTTCCTCATCTGGTACAGCAATCACCAATATACTTGGACCCATTCCACTAGAAGAATAGTAATCCAGGAGTGCAAGCTCTATAGAACCACCAGCTTTCATATCAGCAACACCTCTACCAAACAAATAATTGCCACTATGTAAATCTTCCATTGCCTCTTTACTTAAGAAGGTCTCATCTTCTAAGAATGCATTCTCAAGCTTATCTGGTTCAAATGCAAGTTCTTTATAATCCGCATAGTTATCAACATTGACAACATCAGAATGATGAATCATAACAAAAGTATCTGAACGACCTTTATAAAATGCATAATTGATATGCCTGTCAAAATTCTTATCTCCCGTTTCATACTGCCCATAGTATTCAGGATGGTCTTTAAAATAAGACATCTCACTTATCGTTTTATTAAAAAAATCATCTACCAATTCTTCTCCTTGAGTATTGGTAAAGCTTTCAACTTTCAAATAATCTAATAAAATACTCTCTATCTTTTTATCTAATCCCTGAATATTGGACAAGTTAGGCATGTTGGACCTCCTGTACCGTAATAAGACAAGTTCTTGCCTTCATAAGTGTACACATTACATCCTTTATCTTTAAGCTTCGATTCAATGACACTATTACCAGCTATCAAAACACAGTTCTCTTCATCTAAGGCCAATACATTAGATCCTAAATAATCATACTCTATATCATTCACTTCCAATAACTCAATCCCCTTTTCCAATAACAACTCTCTCATAAAAACAGGCATATACTTAGAATAAACTACTGCTAGTTTTGAATGGATCATACTGATGATACTCATTAAATGAAGACAGGCATTTTCACCCTCACCATGTGGCATTGGTACAATAATATGATTTTTTACAACATCTTTTGTAAGTTCTTTAAACTGCCTAATTCCTTCATCATTTGTTCTATAACCTCTTCCAATTAGAACAGTTTCCTCATCGAGCCATAACACATCTCCGCCTTCCATTAAGCCTGGATCAGTTATTCTACCTAAAGTCGGTATCCCCTTATCATTCAGTAGTTTTTCCATTTCCATACCTTCATTTCGCCGAAGCACTTTTCCTGTATTAAAGTAAATCGCGCCTGCTTTTGTAACTTTAATCGAGTCATGTGTATATATTGAATCTAAACCCACAACCTCTGATTTAGGCAAATAAAAAACTTCTTCTACATGATTCTTAACGATCTCTTCAAATGCCTTGTATTCCTTCAATACAGCTTCATAATTAGGTTGCTCTACATAACCATATTGTTTCCAATGTTTCTCTAGGTGTTCTTGAGAAACAAATGCATCTTTCGGATGTTTAATCACTATTCTTTTTATCTTTTTTGTCATAGATTGACAACCAAAACTCATACAACCTCCTTTTGTATACAATATGCAATATATTATGTATTATATTTTGTAACTTTATATTACCACTAACGAAATTTGAATTCAAGCAGAATTTCGAAATATTCTGATTATTTAAATTCAAGAACCTATATGGTACAATATGGTTGATAGACAAAGGAGACTATATGCAACAATACTTATCATTAAAAGATCATGTATACAATTATATTTCAGACAAAATAAGAGAAGGTTCATTAAAACCAGATGAGAAAATCAATGAAAAGATCATTATGGACGATCTAGGTATCAGTAGAACACCCGTCCGTGAGGCTTTAATTCAATTGGCTACAGAGGGCTATCTAGAAAATATACCTAGAAAAGGTTTCATTGTAAAACCAGTAGATACAAATAAATCTAAAGAAATCTATGCACTATTAGGTGCCTTAGATGCATTTGCTTCTGAACTTGCATTTGAGCATATTTCTAAGCAGGACATTATAAGAATGGAAGCTCTTTCAAAGCAAATGGTAGTAGCCATTGACACTTATGATTTCAAAGCCTATTATAAGTTGCAAACAGATTTTCATGATGTCTATATCAGTAAATGTCACAATGAAGAACTCATCAACACGATGAATTTACTACGCAAGAAATTTATTCGTCAAACTTACAATGATGATGATTTAGAGAAAATGAAAGAAATACTCTATCATACCAATGAAGAGCATATAGAAATTGCCAAACTATTTAAAGAAGATTCTTATGAGAGTGTTTCTAAGTTTCTAAAATATTCACACTGGAACTTAAGTTATGCTGAATATGATTCAGTTTAGATTTCATATAAACTATTCATTAATATAAAAGAGAGTAGATTTTTCTACTCTCTTTTCATGTTTATGCTCTTTTTCTATTTTTTTCATCATGCTCTAAACTTCTCAAACAAGTAAATTCTATTCTAACAAGATAGATGCTCCATATAACTATTATTAAATCTATGAAGAAAGAGCCAATATATACCCACTCTATACCAAATAATCTTGGCAAAATTAACATGACCGGTACATAAAATACAAGTTGACGTGCTATTCCAATCAGCGATGCTATCTTACCTTTATCAATTGCTGGAAAGAAAGTCATTCCCATAAAAATGACTGGTAATACAGGTAACAATGACATAAACACCCTAAAATTCATAATATCTTGAGATGTTAATGTTTTATCTGGCATCATAAGACTCAGTGGTAATTGCGGTGCTGACATTAGTAAAATCCAAAACGGCAACATAATTATGGTTGCAGCAACAGCAAAGACCTTGAAACCTTTGATAACACGTTGGTATTGCTCAGCTCCATAGTTAATTCCTACAACAGGTTGTAATGCTCTCATGAGACCAAAAATCGGTGTTAGCATGAACATAAAGATTCTAAATACAACCCCGTAAAAGGCGACATCACTATTAGTACCATAGTTACTTATAGCATTCAGAACAACAACCGCTTGTAATAAACTCATTACTGACATAATTAGAGAAGGTATCCCCATTGAAATAATTCTCTTAACAATTTCTGGATCTCTTCTAAAAGAAAATGGTTTTGCCTCAAAAGTTGCCTGTTGCCTACTAAAATAAATCAAAGAAGTGACCGTATAAATAAGCATTCCAATGTTGGTTCCCCATGCAGCACCTTCTACACCCATATCAAGTATAACAATAAAGATATAATTAAATACAATATTGATACTTAAACCGATTCCCATCATCATTGCAGCAGTTTTCATTTTTCCTTCTGCACGAACAACCATGTTTCCAGCCAAACCAGCAATCCAGAATAAAGCACCAAATACAGTCACTCTAAAATACCTTACTCCAAAATCAAGTATTAAACCTTCACCACCCATAAATTCTATTAATTGAGTTGTAAATAATAAACCCAATACCATAAATCCAACGGATATTATAATACATAAATAATTCACATTTCCTAAAAGTTTTTTATGAGTGTCTATATCGTTCTCTCCAAGTGCAATACTAAGAGCAGATCCTGCACCTACACCAATTAGAGATCCCAATCCCAAACTAATTTGAGTGAGTGGATAAGCTAACGAAACACCTGCTAATGCATTCTCACCTACAAATCGTCCTACAAAGAATGCATCAAATACTGTATTCATTCCATACAATACCATTGCCAGTATTGCTGGCCATGAAAGTTTGAATGTAACTTTCCAGAGATTGTCATCTAGAATCAATCTCTTTTGCCTCATTTTATTCATATTCCTCCTTACCGACGCAATCGTCGGTTGTCAAACTTATAAAAGGTCTTCGCTATTGAAAACCGTTCTCATCAACATTTTACCATTATTCCTCTTACTGTCAATAGTCCAACAAAAAAATATCAGTTCAATACTGATATTTTATAATAATTTTCTCTAATAATGGTTTGAACATTTGACGAATATCCTCTTGCTTATTAAATAATACTTCTGGATCTCTAGACATATTTTGCGAGAATAATATTGCATTTAACATTCTACTCAAAAACATAAAATCATCTCGTGCTTGATTCTCATTCAATTTTAATGCTTTACAGATGAATGAATAAAACTCGTTTTCTAATTTTATATACTCATGCCACATTGTCTCATCATACATTGATTCATGAATAAACATTGTGTATACTTTCCTATCATCTGTTACGACAGTACATTTCTCAATAAATGCATCCATCATTAACTCGATCTGTTTAGAAACCTCTAAAGTATCAAAATCCTCTTTAAAATACGAATTCAATGTCATATATTGAGTATTACCTCGTCTCATCATATCAATCAAAATCTCTTTTGTACTACTGTAGTAATGGTAAAATCCACCTTTTGATAATTCGGTTAATGCTATGATATCTTCCATGGTGGTTCTTTGAAAACCCTTTTCAATAAATACAGTTTTAGCTGCTACAAAAATTTCATTTATTCTATCTTCTCTTGTTTTTCTTTTAACCATTCATTCTCCAATCAAAATTACCGTCACTATACATAAACATACCACATAATTATATAATAACATATGACACTAATCTTCACTTATACCATTTTATCGATTTCACATTAGTACACCACGTACCTTAATCAATAAACAATAAAAACTACGATCATAATAATCAACAATAGTAGCTTGACACTATTTAGATTTTGTCTTTTTTACTTTCATAGATAGATTTTTTCCTGCTAAACAATGATATGAACACAATCCGCATTCAATGCACCTTTCTGGGTTTAACATTTTTGCTTTTTCAATCTTATCTTGCTCAACCAAACTAGATATTTTTTGCACCTCTAACCCACTTGGACAACGATTCGTACACTTGCCGCACTTCGAGCAAATCCCCTCTTTGTATTTCGGGCGACTAGCAGTAGCTATATAGTTTGTGGTTTCTGTTATAAGGTCATCAAGTCCCGCACTTCTAACTTGCATAAGTCCACCACCTACAAAAATAGGTTTTTCCTTATCGTAAATGGATGCAACAACTTCTGAAACTTTGTCACCAATAGAGACTTGAACTATATGAGCTTCTTTTTTTACTAAATTTGAAATTGTAATAAACTTTTCTTTAATTTCTTTATTTAACCACACGGACTTATAAAGTGCAAACACAGTCTGTACATTTAGAACTAAAACCCCTTTTTCAGAAGGAATTTCATCATATTTAATGTCTTTATTTACGACTTCTTTTATCAATCTTCTCTCAGCGCCAACAGGATAATAATCTTTTACTTTTTTTATATCACATTCAAGATCTATACTCAGTTTGTCTTTTATTGCTAATATTATACTACTCTCAGGAATACACTGACGAATTACTTCAAGGCCCTTATTAATTTCACTTGAAAACTCAGTTAATAAGCAATGATCATGACAAAGTCCAGGATCACATTCAACTGCGTTTATAATGACATATTTTTCATGACTAACAGACTCCATGAATGATTTCATTTTTAGATGTGTCGGATAAGCTCCTCCACCTAAACCCACAACATTGTTCCTTTCAATCCTATTCATAATATCAATACTCGTTAGATTAAGAATACTGTTTTCACTTGAACAAACCTTAGAATCCAACTTTAAGTTCCATCCATTATTCAGTACTTTTTTATAAGGCACTTTTAGTTTTGTTTTTATTCGCTCTTGGGACATTTTTGAAGGTATTTTATCAATCATAAAGGAAATAATATTTAATCCAAGTATCAGAATAGCCATCATAGAAACTGAAAAAAATCTAAAGGCAATCATTCCAACAAATAAACTTAATGCACCTCCTATCATTGGTTTATGTGTTATTGTGACAGGATCAGTAATAACAATCCCTCCCCAGAAAAAAACGCCAAAGCCAACAACATTTATCAAACTCAACTCATTTGAAAAGCCCATTGAAAGTAACATACCCACAATAAAACCAAGAGATGCAAAGGGTCTCATGATAATAAATGGTAACGACAATATCATCGCAAGAACATTTATACTACCAAATGTAAATAGAATACTTTCAGTAGGAAAAATAACACTTAGTATCAAAACACCTACCATAGCAGGATTCAAAGGATTCTTACCCATTCCTCCGAAAACATACTTTGATAACAATGCTACTATAACGCCTAATAGGGTACCCCACAAAGGAATACCCGGATAAATAACATATATAATACCGACAGTTATAGATGCGGAAACTGCACAATTTAATGAATTATATTTTAATAGACTAAAAATAACCTCCAATAACAAAGCAACTGCAAGTACACCTAAGTAACTTAATATATGCATAGGACTGTTCAACCATTTTGGTAACTGATAAACAATCAAAACCATGAATAGTACAGTCATTATATGTTCATTGGATATTTTAAGCCTTATTAAAGGATATGTTTTCACTTTCTTACTCCAGCAAAGAATCCATGTAGTTTATGAATAGGCGCTTTACTAATTATCATTTTAGGACAAGCGACTACTGTTTCTATACCATCCTGTCTACACTCTTCAAGCGTCATTGGATCAACAGTAGAACTACTATGGAATAGTATTTTCTTAACACCCTTCTCCTTCAGAGTATTCACAGCAATTTTTGTATTTTCTTTATTCAAAAGAATATATGCACATGAAGGCATCTTTGGTAAATCCTCAATACTATGATAGATATTGTTTCCATCAATAGAGAAAGATCTCATACTCAATGGAAATACATTGATACCAGCCTTTAAGAAATCTCGATATACACTTCTACTAAAACTTTTGGGATCACTTGATAATCCTACAAATAATACCTCATTGTCTGTAAAAAAATTGGTTTTTGAAATCATTTTTTTCTCCTTATCTAATACTTTCGTTCTTGCCTTTTGTTACATTCCAATAAACAATCATACTTTTCCGATGATTATTCATGTTACCTAACAAATCTAACTTTATCATCTCCATAAAAATAAAATCCTATTATCATATATAACCTTGGTAATTGATAGATAAACAATTCTTATCCATTACACGTAAAACCTTATGAATATTCATCTAAAAAAGTCTTGTACTATCTAATTAAAGATTCATTTCAACCTTCATATACTCGACAAAAAACTATCAGCAAAGCCGATAGTTAATAATCTTATCTATGCAGTTCCTCATCAATATCTGGATGATGATAAGGGACAGTTAGTGTAAAAGTAGTACCTTCATTCATGTTGGATTCACAAGTAATATTCCCCTTAAGAATATTAATGGCAATATTGTATGTTATATTTAATCCAAGTCCTGTTCCACCATCACCACGTTTGGTTGTAAAAAATGGATTAAATACTTTTCTTATATATTCTTCTGGTATGCCCTTACCATTATCATGAAACAATATAATTAATGATTTGTCTACTTTTTTCACATCAATTGTAATCAGCCCAGTATCTTCTTCATCAAAACCATGAATTAAACTGTTCATAATAAGGTTTGTAAATACTTGAGCGTATGCGCCTGGATAGCTGATTAGTGTTAAATCATCAGGACAATTATTTACGATATCAATCTTTCTATGTTTAAACTTAGAATGTAAATTTCTAAGCGTTTCATCAATGTAATCGTGGAAATTAAATTTTCTAACAGAATGACTTGCTTGATCAACTGCAACTTGTTTAAAGCTTGTTATCAACTCTCCAGCTCTTAATAAATTCCTCACAATACTTGAAGAAGACTCTTCTAAACGCCCCAAAGATTCTAGGAATTCATTCTTAGTTAAGGAATTTTCATTGACTTTATCTACGAGTCGGTTAACTTCTCGTTCTATAAAAGAACTCACAGTTAAACTTACACCTATTGGAGTATTGATTTCATGAGCAACACCTGCAACTAATTCACCCAATAAAGCCATCTTACCCGACTCCACTAACAACTCCTGAACTTCTTGTAGCTCGCTGAGTGTATTTGACAGATTTTGATTACTTGCAACTAATTCTTCCTCAGTAGCTTGAATTATTTCAAGCGATTCCACTAGCTCATTATTTTTTAAATTCAGTTCTTTTGTTCTTAGCTCTACTTTATCTTCTAAATCCTCATTTAAATGTTGAATTGCCATCCTAGCATCAATGATGTTGATACTCATCTCATTAAAACTTCGTGATAGGTCACCAATTTCATCATTACTATTTATTTCTATTTGTGGTGTTTCATTTTCACTATCTGCAACTAATTTTAAAGCATTCTTTAAATCAATCAATGGTTTTGTAGTTTTTGATATTATAGCAAAAAGTGTTATCAGTAAAAACAAAATCAATAATACAGCTTCTAATATACGAATTTGCGATGCCCTAGAGCTCTGTTGTTCAATAAAATATTTTGTCATGGTTAACTTCACAGAACCAATCACATTCTCGTTGTGTATTATATCTTTTTCTTTAGTCACTAACATTTCTTTTTCATGTTGAAATCCATATATTTTTCTGTCGTATAAAATTCCTAACGAATTGTCTGTCACTACAATTTGACTGACTGATTTATTTTCAAAAAAGGAATCACAAATACTAAGAAGAGTTTGTTCACTTAAGTGCCATAAGGGTTCTTCTAATGCTGATGACGCAACATCTGACATTGACTCCAAGTCACCTTCGAACTCATCCAAATAGTAATAAGTATTAATTTTGTCTACAATAACATTCATAATGAGCATAACAAATAGCACTGTTAATACTGCTCCTAGTGCTAATTTTTTCCATATTTTATTTAAAGCTATCATAGACTTTATTTTCATCAAAACAATCTAATCCTCAATCTCTAAACTCATTAAATTCTAAATAAGGTAATCCATATTTTTCTGCCAATTCTTTAATAGTACCATCAGTAAACATCTCAAGAACAGTGGAATCATATAGCGGTATAAGTGACTCTAAATTATTCTTTTTAGAGAATACAATGTACGAATAGTCATAATTAATTGCTGGTTCAACTGATTCAATGCCATCACTCAAGTTCATTTCAGCCACTATATTTTCCCCTGTTGATTTAATATCAATAATTAAATCAACTCTATCATTTGCTAAATTTTCTACATTTTGTTCAGGAGTGTCTGTCACTATAAAATTGTAGTTTGCACTCTCCTTATATTCATCTAGAGGACCTATAGAGTATCCTCTTACATAGCCAATTGTATAGGGTTTGAGTTCATCTAAATCTCCTGTAAAAGCAAAATCTGTTTTTACTTTCTTAAATATTACCGTTGGATAAGCTGCATATGGCAACTGAGGATAATACAAATATTCCTCTCTTTCAGGTTTTAAATAAAGATCTGTTCCAATATCAAGACTTCCACTTTTAAGTTCTTCTAACATTCTGCTAAAGGGAATGTTTATTAACTCATATTCAATACTGTTTCTGCTTAACACTTCAGTAATGAACTCTACTCCAAAGCCCGTTAGCTCATTATTCTCATAAAAAGCATATGGTTTTGTATCTCCTAAAATGCCTATAGTAAGTGGTTCGTCAGAATGAAAAGACACTATTGGGCTTTCTAATGCTTTAAGTGCATCTCCATAATAATCCATACTATAATCGGAATATATTTCATAGAATGACTCATTACTCTTCATTCTTCTAAGCTCTGTATCTACATCATCTATAAGATCACTTAAATCATCTGATTTTCTATAAACCAAGTAACTTAAATCGCTTACAATAGATGGTTCATAGAAATCCAATACTTGATCTACCTTGTTTTCTCTTAAATATTCTTTTACAACAGTATAATCTTCTACAATCAAATCAATCCGTTCTAATAAGAGTAACTCAATATTTTCATCTGTAGAAATTGATTCATCAGTTTTTATAGTACCATCTGACACTAGTTGTTCAAACTCAGATGAATAAAAATAATCTTGTACAACACCAATTTTATAGTCACTCAATGAGTTGTAATCACCAGTAAAACTTATGCCTTTACTTTTTAAGCCAATGAAATCTATTCGACTGAAGCCTATTGCCTCCTTAGAATAATATAGGAATTCCTCACGCTCAGATTTATAAAAGAAAGGGAGTGCCATATCAATTTCACCGGTTTTAATGGCTGTAACCATTCTACTCCACGGGAGACCAACTATTTCGTATTCATATCCTAAATTATTTAGTGATTTTTTCACTATATCAATATAAGGACCAGTAAGCTCTCCATTACTCGAAATAATATATGGACTATACTCAAGCATAACGCCAACTTTAATTACTGCCTCCTCCACATCTTCAGATGCTAATTCTGTTGTTTCATTATTATCATTAATAATTTGATCGTTACAAGAAACAACCATTATTACTAAAATAATAATCAGTAAAATCAAAAGTACTTTATTCATTATAAACCTCCATTAAATGAGATATTTATATTTTCAACATCATTATATAAAGCATATACGTATTCATACCCAATTCAACAACTTTTTAACAGATACAATCTTTCAGAAAAAATAGCAACTAATAAACTTAGTGAAGTACATCTAGTTAAAGATGAATATGCTGATTTATTCCCATATAACAATATTTTGGTCAGTGTTTTTTCTTTAATAAAAAGATTACTTTCTGCTACTTTTAAAAGGAAAAATCTAAGAAACAAGTCACATGATTGTAAAAGAATATTATGATTCAAATGAATCTTAATATTAACAAAAAGTATGCTTAAAGCATACTTTAAATTTTATTGGACTACTACTATACCATCTATCAACCAATGATTATCATTTAGTACAAGCTCGAATATCATAATGCCTTCCAAAACACCATCTTCCACATTGTCTCCTCCATAAGAATCTAAAGATGATACGACTTGTGCAGTATAAGTAGAAGTTACCTCAGCTCTATTACCCGAAGCATCGATTTTAATCAAAGGCTCTTCTACACCAATACCTTCTAAGACCAACTCATTACCTTTGTAATAAGACGTTAATTGAAGAGGTCTTACACTGGCTTCTTCCTCTTCCTTAAAGGATTCAGTAAAATATTCAAATCCCTCTCTTCCCGTCATTGTTTCATAACTTCTAGTAGTTATTTTCATACAGAATTCACCGGTTACTTTTGATATCTCCTTTGTGTATGGATGATTAATAGAAATGTATAACACTTCCTCTCCATCTCTTATCAGATAAGATGTTTCCTTTTCTGAAACATATGAACCTTTCACAACAAACCCTTCAGAAGTTGTTGCATCTCCTGTTTTAGGATCAATTATAATGCTTGAGTTCATTATCTCTTCTGTTTCAATTTCATTAACTGCATTACCATTACTAGTTTCATTAACAACTGTAACTTTTTCTAAATCAACTTCCAACGACTCAACATCTTCGTTCATACCACTACACCCGATTACATTGAATATAAATATTAGTACTAGAATAGAAACAAATATTTTTTTCATGTCCCCACTCCTTTCGCAGTCCTTATGGTATTCATACCCTCATTACAAAAATCGAATCAAAAGTAGTTTGCCAATAAAACCTTTATAATCATTAACACATTCCTTAAACACTAATAGTAAAGCACAAAAAATCCCACGAAAACCGCGGGATTTTTAGTCATTTCATATGATCATCGTATATTGCTTTACTCACAAACACAATTAATCTGTTTTTATTACTTAAGTGAATCCATCACTTCTTTAATAATTTTTGGAGCTTTTCTACATTTTTCTTCTGATACAGCACAAACTGCAAATCTAACACCTTTTGCTAATGGTACCATAAAGATGTTCTTTTCTGTTAAAGCATCACTAACTTCATATGGATTATCACATGGTAAACTTACAAAGAAACCATCTCTATATGGTAATAATTCTAATTCAACTTCATTTGCAGCTTCAACAAAAGCTTCTGCTCTTCTTCTAAGAATACCTTTCCACTCATTTTTCTCAAGAGTGTACTTCTCTAATAAATCCTTATCATTGAAGATTTCTGAAACAACAAGCATACCACCTCTGTTACCATTTGACCAATTTGCTCTACCTGAGTGAAGTGCAGAAACTCTAAACTCATCAGCAATCTCTTTGTTAGAAGACATACCAATGATAGCACCTAATCTCAATCCGTACATTGTATATCCTTTTGATGTACTGAATGCAGCCATAACAAAAAGATTGTCTGGAAGATTCGAGAACTTAGTAAAGAATGCTCTTTTTTCATCTTCTTTACCAGCAAAATCTATATAAGCTGTATCAACTAATAAAATAATTTTTTTATCAGGATTTTTAGCTTCTTCTTTAACAAACGCTAAGATCTCATCCCATTCTTCATCAGATACACTGTAACCCGTTGGGTTTTGTGCTGGTGTGTTAATGATTGCCATAAGACGATCTTGTTTATTTAATATTTCTTTAAATCTTTTCTTAAAATCTTCAACATTGAAGTTAGCTTCATCAGTAAACAATTTAAAAGTAGAAATCTTTCTTCCAGCTTCTTCAGAAATTGTTTGGTATGGTGACCAGAACCAGTCCGAAGTTAAGATTTCATCTCCCTCTTCTGTATAGTTCCACATAGCTACTTTAAGTGCACCTGTACCACCTGGTGTTGCAACCACTCTGATATGTGCATCAGGCTTATATCCTGCAAAGAAAGTTTCTTCTACAGCTTCTAAGTACTGTGGCATACCAGCGATTGGTGCATAAGCTGAGATTTCTTCATTAGGCATATCTTTCAATACTCCAAATACAGAATCAAACGCAATTAACTTCCCGTTATCATCCATTAATGCTCCTAATGTAGAATTTGTTACATTTTCTTTTCCATGCTTCTTTATAGCTTCTTGCGCTTTACCTGCAATGGCGAATATTGCATCTGCTTTCGCAGGCCATTTAGCATGTTTTGATACCATACTATTTGTCATAACGTCCCCCTAAATATAAAATTAGATTTCCAATATAATTAAACAATAATAATACTTCTATAGTCATAATAACCGCATTTTTAGCATTTGGGAACACTTTTTTGATATTATTTTATTTTTTTTATTTTTTCACCAATATCCAACTATTTTTGCAAGAAAAATGTCGCAAAGCTTCATTTTTTCCTTAAATTTTGCAATAAAATATGTAAAAAAGATAATTAATCGATAAAAAGAATGAAATATCAGTCATATATCATCTTCTATGATATTTTTATCTCTATATAGATAAATTCTCTTTCTTTCAACTATAATTGTTAAGAAATTGTCTTTTTCTTGTTACAGAAATTTGTTGATACAGAAAACTATTAAAGATATAATTATTTAACTAGAGTTATTAGGAGGATAAATTGACATATAACCCAGTACTAAGATATGTACAAGACGCAATAGACTATATAGAAGACCAAATTGCCAATCCCATCGATGCAAACAGTATTGCAGAGCACATCTCAATATCTGTCTCATACTTAAAGAAAATTTTTAAATCCGTAACGGATATCAGTTTAATAGAATATGCTCGCGCAAGAAAACTTAATCATTGCCTTTGCTTATTAAGCAGAACCGAGCAAACAATCAGTGAAATTGCTCTTAAAAATGGTTATGTTTACGAACAATCCTTTTCTAGAGCTTTTAAGAAAAAATTTGGTATCTCACCTAAAAACTATCGTGAAAATACAACAGCGATCGAATTAACACCAAAATTAGATTTATCTTTCATTTACGAAGTAAAGGATGCCATGATTGTGAAACCTGTTTTTAAGCGTTTACCATCATTTAAAATTGGTGGCTTACTTCATCGTGTAAGTATCGAAGAAAAATATGAGTATAAGCCATCTATGTTAGCAAAAGATTTTCATCTCAACCAGAAAAAACTAATTAAAGATCCTGTTCGCAATGATGATTATTACGGATATACATCACACGACCCTCATAATGAGGACTCAACATTCTATCTAACTGGTTTGAAGGTAGATACAAACACTCAATTACTCGATTACCATCATGTAATTGATATCCCTGAACAAGACTATATTGTCTTTAAATTCATCGGAAACTTTGACCCAATAGAAATCACTTGGGAACATTTAAAGAGCATCTGGGACTATAGAGATAAATACCTTCGTCAAAATCCTCATATTAGAAAAAGTAGTCATGGATACTTTGAATATATTGATACAAGAAAGTGTTCTGAAAGCTATTGTGAACTCAGTATTTTTGTTCCAATTAATATGCATTAGGATACAAAATGTTATGGTCATCACCCTTCTTAATCACTATAATTATGTTAGTCAACTTAAGGAGGCACCATGACTTTTGATAGCATCATTTTTATCGTATTACATCTATCCAATAATTTAAGAAGTTTTGAATCGATACAGCCCATTGAATCACAGGGAATTGAAATCCCATATGAGATTATTGGTCTGTTAATTGTCATTGTAATGATACTTATAGGTGTATCATATAAAATGCTAAAAGATAGATCATTCAACTAAGAGCTTTCGCTCTTTTTTTATTAAACTACTAAACCCACTTACCGAACAAATCAGTAAGTGGGTTATTTTTAAACTGTTTCATTCATTGTTATTGTTCAACAAGTTGCTAATCAAATATCTCTCTCTCAATTAGTGATTTTAGGTCATTTAAAACCATTTCTTGATCAAAACACGATGAAAGTAAACTGTGAATATGATTGATTGTTAACTCTTGATGTAGCACATCTTTGTTGAATTTTTCAAATGGTTTTGTTTCAAGACTATCTGTGGACAAATTAAAGTATTCAATTTTACCTTCATGAACCGACATATTTACAGATACCAGACCCCAATCAAATTTTTCTTCAAACGAAACATTGAAATCTGGGCATTCCCCATAATTCCAGAGATGGCTATTGTATTTACTCATATACTCATCTAAAATTGTTGATTTAGGCAACTCGCTTATTTGAACCTTGTAGTCATTTGATTCTAGAGTATGTCTAACAGCTAGAATAATACTTTCAATATTTATTTCAGCATTTAGTTCGCGTAAGTTAATCACTCTTGAGGCTATCGAATCAAAACCTTTTGTATCTAGTTTTTTATGAGATACTGTTAAGTATTTTGATATTTTTGTAATATCTGCATCAATGAGCAATGTACCATGGTGTAGAGAAGCATGGTCTTCTGTAATAAACGCATTTCCAGAAAACTTTCTTCCAGAAGCAACCAAATCATTACGACCACTCTTTTCACTGGATATTCCTAGATGTTTCATAGCATTGATCATTATACCAAACTGCTTGTCGACATCAAATAACTCGTTTGGTGCAATAAATGCGAAATTAAGATTTCCTAAGTCATGATAGACTGCTCCACCGCCAGATAATCTTCTCACCAAAGTCACTTGGTCTTGATCCAATTTAGAGACATTGCACTCCTGATAAGGATTTTGATGTCTTCCAATCACAACTGCATTATCACTTTGCCAAAAAAACATAACAAGTTCATCTTTTTTAGCATTTGATAAAAAGTATTCCTCATATGCTAAATTGACTCTAGGATCCTTTATTTCAGAGTGATATATCTTATACTTAAGCACTATGAATACCTCTATCTTCTAAACCTAATAAAGCTTCATGAATAGATTCTGCAGCTGTCGGATGAGCATAAATCACCTTAGTTGCCTCTTCCAAATCTACTTTATTCTCAATTAGATTTGTAATCAGTGCAATCATATCTGTACCGTGACCACCAACTATTGCACCACCAATGATTGTCTTTGTGTCTGTAGAAGAAATCAACTTCACAAATCCATCAGTTTCACCCATCGCTACTGATTTACCATTTGCAGCAAATGAGAATTTTGAAACCTTATAGTTCATAGCGTTCTCTATAGCAAGTTTTTCAGTGATACCAACATGTCCAATTTCAGGCATCGTAAATATTGCACTAGGCACTTTATCATAATGCATATGAACATCATTACCAGCAATATGTTCTGAAGCTACCATACCTTGATGTGAAGCTACATGAGCAAGTTGCAGTATATTGGTTACATCTCCAATAGCATAGATATTCGGATTTGAAGTTCTCATCTGAGTATCAACCTCTATTCCTGATGAATTTTGATTCAAGTTTACTTTTAAAGTTTTTAAGTCTAATGAGTCTAGTCTTGCTCTTCTACCAACTGCCATCATAACTTTTTCAGTAGATAACTGATAGCTTGTTTCTCCAATCATAAATTCAGTCAACATAGATCCATTGATGGTTTCCTTTATACTTGTTGCTCTTGCTGATGTATGAACTTTAATACCTTTTTCTTCCGCTGATTCTCTTATTACATCCACAACATCTTGATCTAATATAGATAGTAATTCTGGAAGGAATTCTACTACGTGTACTTCAGAACCCAATGCATTTAAAATAAATGCAAACTCCATTCCAATTACACCACCACCAATGATTGTAATCGAACTAGGGATTTCTTCTAATTCAAGTGCATCTTTACTCGTTATAACACCTGGTAAATCATGCCCTTCTATTTTAATAAATCCTGGTTCTGATCCTACAGCGATAATCATCTTATCATAAGTAATTGTAGCATCTATTTTTTTAGTTGTTACTTGAATTTTATCTTCTGATTGAACTGTTGCAGTACCCTTAATCACTTCAATATCATTAACAGACATTAGATGCTCTACACCACCTACTAATGTATCAACAACAGAGTTTTTACGTGTCATTAACTGATTCATATCAATCGAAAAATCACTCACATTAAATCCATATTCATTTGCATTTTGAATATGCTCTAATACTTTTGTGCTGTATGACAATGCCTTTGTAGGAATACATCCATAATTAAGACAAGTACCACCTAATCTATCTTCTTCAATCAAAATGACTTTCTTACCTAATTGAGCACTTCTAATTGCAGCCACATAACCGCCAGGACCACCACCAATGATTAAAACTTCTGTATGTAGTTCCTTCTTAGCTGGTTTAGATAAGCCGAAACTGTATCCAGTAGTTTTAGCAGCTTCCTTCTTACCATCTATATAACCTACAACTTGGTCTTTAGTGACTACTGAACCTGGCTCAATATTTAATTCTTCAATCTTTCCTGTAAACTCAGAGTTATATTTCAAACTTCCTTTGCCACTCTCTATGGTAAAGAGAGTATCTCCTGTAGTTACAGAATCTCCAACTTTAAAATATACCTTACCAATTTTCCCGTCTTTATCATGTCCATTCAATTTTGTGATAATTAATTTCTCTCTCATGTCAGACTCCTTAATAAAACGGGAGAATGATCTCCCGTTAATTTTTACTTAAACTCATTCTCAAATTCGTCAATACAAGCTTGTAACAATGTTACTGTATAAGCCATTGATGGACCGCCACCAAATGCTACAGATACCATAGCTGATTCAAGAATCTCCTCTTTTGTTGCACCCGCTTCAAAAGCTTTATAAGCATGGTATACAATACAGTACTCACATCTGTTGTAACAACCGATTGCTATACTAATAAGTTCTTTTGATTTTAAATCTAGTGCTTTTGGTTCATAAGCAGCACCTAATAACCCCATAAAAGCACCAACGTGCTCTGGATTTGTTGCTGATAATCCTTCAAGTCCACCTACAAAATCATTTAACATTTCTCTTACATTGTATTTCATAATTGCCTCCTTTTTAGTTGTTTGCTTATGCAATGATAAGTATAGCAACTAAATTGTTAAAATGCAAACAATCTTTTTGAATAAAATCAAAACTACCGGCTCAGCCGGTAGTTTGCTTAGCCCTATAAGGGCATGGGACACACAGGAGCCTTAAGGCTCTCTGAATAGTTTGCCAACCGCTTACGCTCACATACAACTGCTAAAGCAGTATCTGCATGAGTTTTACTTCTTTTTAGTTTTTTCACCTGTAAACGGATCTATGTATTCCATTAGGCTTATTTGATCAGCTGCAATATCGTCTTGTAGCTGATTTTTTACATACTCTCTTATTTGTTTTTCATTCCTACCAACTGTATCGACATAGTAGCCCCGGCACCAGAAGTGTCTGTTGCCGAACTTATACTTCAAGTTTGCATGCCTATCAAAAATCATTAGTGAACTTTTACCTTTAAGATAACCCATAAAACTTGATACACTCAACTTAGGCGGTATTTCTACCACAATATGAATGTGATCTGGGCACGCTGTCGCCTCCAATATCGTTACCCCCTTTTGGGCACACAATTTTCTAATTATCTTCCCTACATCGCTCTTGATTTTTCCATAAATAACTTGTCTTCTGTACTTCGGTGCAAAGACTATGTGGTACTTACAATTCCACTTGGTATGTGATAAACTGTTCATATCCATTTTCGGATCCTCCTTATGATTCTATTATTTTGGTTGGCCAACCGTCATAATCGTATCATAAGGAGGTAAAAACACCGCTCATAGCTAAAGCTTTTTGGAACCACTGGTCGAACCAGTGGTTTACTTTATACAAATAAAAAAAGAATAGAAAATCTATTCTTTAATATTCGTAAGCATAGACTCTAATACATTAGCAAATGTATTTAAGTCTTCTTGCGATATACCTTTTGTTAACTGATTATTAAACTCTTCTCCATAGCACAACAACTCTTTGAACAACTTAATACCAGCGTCTGTCATTTCAACAAATATAACACGTCGATCTTCTTCGCTTCTGACTCTTCTCAGCATTCCATCTCTTTCAAGACGGTCAATCAAACGTCCTATACTAGAATCTTTAACACACATTAATCTAGCAAGTTCTCTTTGTGATATTCGTTTACTTTCAGAGATATAATAAAGTGCAATCCACTGAATCCTTGTTATGCCACTACCTTCAAGCTTTCGACCGAAAGCTTCAGAAAACTGTTTCATATAGCTTTCTGTTATGTAACTCGTTCACGTTCTTAAATTAAAACTCATAATATTTAAGTAGGTTTCCCTACACTCCTTTCAATTAAAAGCAAATGATTATATTAGCATATGCTTATAAAATAACTTTCCCTCACTCATACTATAACCAAAGATACTCTATTAATCAACTGAAGTCAAATGACATATTCAAGTTATTAATGTACTAAACATTCAGATCAGTAGAACACTTACTCCGAAAAAGCCTTGATAAATTCATCTAATCGATCATTTGGCCAAGTTGTATCATAGATGCCTATAACCTTAATATGTTTTTTTATTTCTTTCCTAAAAACAAAGGATATAAAATCTATAGTTTTAGGATCTAAGAAGTGCATCCCCCACACTCTAATGATTAAATTCTTTGATAACTCCTCCATAAAGAGGATTTTGAACTGATCAAATAAGAAAAAATCGTTTGAAATGGTTTCATGTTTGATCTTTGAAATAATACCATCTAACTTATCCATATATATTTTGGGATTGTATTTGCCTTTATCTTGAATCCCATCTAGCATCTCAAATAAGCCTTCATAAGAAACGCGTTTACCAGGTGTTTCACAAAGATCAATGACTAAAGACTCTGATGAATTTTCATATCTAGATAGTTTTCGGTAATGTTCTTTAATATCAGGTCGTTGAGATAAACTATAAATTTCAATATCATGAGGTGTGCTTTTCATAGACTTTAATTCAAAACTTGGTGGTAGTACAGTCTTATTTGTTTCCTGATGAATTTCCTCATAAAGCTCCTGCAATTCCAAAGAAGGTGTAATACTTAATTCATCTCTTAGTTGCCTCTTTATAGCACGATAAGTATTAATTGCTGCTACTTTATTGCCTGACATATACTGATACTTAATCAATTTATAATAGACCTCCTCATTAAGAGGATCAATTTTAGTTAGATTCTTTAGAGCCCTTGTTGCTTCGCCTAGATTGTTATTTAGTGCAAATCTATCGGCTATTAAATAGATAATATCGAAATACTTTCTTTGAGCTGATTCCCTCTCTTGAAATACCCAATCACTAAATTCCGGCACTTCTGGAACGTAGAAATCTTCTAGAAAATCACCTCTATATAGTACTGAAGCATTTAAGTAATCATCTTTCTGAATGAAATTGAGAAAGTTGTTATAATCACATTGAACTAGATCTACATTTAATCTTATGATATGCTTTCCTTCACTTGTTAACACATCCTCTAGGCCTAGTTCTTTACATATCTTCCTTATCTGCCATAAAGCATGTCTCAAATTATTTAAAGAAGATTCTTTTGTGTAATCTGGCCAGAACAAAGACGATAAGGCTTCCCGATAGTACATTTTTTGTTGCTTACATACCATGTAGATGAATAATCCAAGTGTTTTTTTAGAAAATTTTATAGTGACATTCATATCATTGATTAAGATCCATGACTCTCCTAACAACGATAATTTAATCATAGTCTTTCACCTCATAGATACATCGACCATTTTTATAAGTAGCAGTAACCTGAATCGATTTAATGCTTTCCGATGGTACTTTCAAGGGATTTTTATCCAACACACAAAAGTCTGCCATCTTACCTGTTTCCAAAGAACCTTTTAAATGTTCTTCAAATACACCATAAGCACCATTAATTGTAAACATCTTCAAAGCATCATATGCTTTGATTCTAGACGCTATGTTTCCATGATTTACTGCTGAATGGATACCTAAAATGGGATCAATAGGCATACTATCTGAATCAGAACATCCTGCTACAATTAAGCCTTCGTCAATAATAGCATTAAAAGGATTGGTACTTTTTCTCATAGACTCAGATAACCTTGTATGATACATCATCCCCTCTTCTCTAAAATAATACTCATATGTAGGATGCATAGCCAGTACAAGACCTAGCGCTTTTGCTCGCTTAATATGCTTTTTAAGTGGCAATTCAAAGTGCTCTATTCTATATCTGTGATTTTCTCTGGGTTTTCTTGTTAGTACCTCTTCAAATACATCTAATACCAACTCTATAGCTCTTGGTCCAACAGCGTGTAAGGCAATCTGTAATTCTAAATCATGTGCGTGTTCTACAAACTCTAATAGTTCCGAGTAGCTATAAAATAACTTACCACAATTATCTGGAGCATCTTTATAGGGTTCATAAAGTGCGGCATTGTGAGATCTAAAGGAACCATCAACAAAAATGTCACCACCAATCCTCGGAAGATTATACTCTATCACTTTCTTAATATCCGTTGTGGAATAAAACAATGAAACATCTATAGGAAAATCATTTTGTTTATCAATTATCATCTGAGGATGTTTATCATGAAACAGAGGACCTCCCTCAACAGTAACCATTGTTGTCACACCTTTCTCAACAGCAGATTTCATCACACTATCTCGACCTTTGAGATGAGCTGTATTGCCTAATAAAGCATAGGCTTGTTTAAGTGCAACAAAGGCCCCTCTATTTTGTATCCTACCTGTGAAAATTCCTTGATCATCTTTCTCGAATCCATCTGTTGTAAAAGGTACTTTCAGAAGCTGCATTGCCTCACTATTTACAAGTATGGTATGAAACTCAATGGAACTGATAATTAAAGGAAACCCTTTTGAAACCATATCCAATTCTTTTCTTGTAGGAAGTCGCTTTTCCTTTAATGAGAATTCAGAAAGTCTTTTACCAAAGACAATCGGATAATCCTTTTTATTTGGGAAACTTTGAATCATCTCAAAAACATCATCAAAGGACTTGGCATCATCAAAATTTATGGCTATCTCATTCATAAATGTAGAAATCAAGTGTAAATGAGAGTCATAAAAGCCAGGTACAACAGTTTGACCTTTAACATCAATTATTTTCTCTATATCATACTCTTTCAATAATTCTTCATGTCCCATAGCATATATTTTTTCTTGATCAAAAATCATCACAGAATAAGAATCTTCTATATCTGTAACCGGTATAATATCACCATTAATTAAAGCATTCATACATTACCTCCTAAAATCATTATAGATGATAATTCAAAACATTTTCACCCATAAACGATTTATTAACGATTCGTATACGAATAATATAACAATTCATTAATTATCAATCTTTATACTTGTAGTTGAGAAGTTCAGAGGATGGTTACCCCTTTAATAATTCCTCGTAGCCATCCCATCTTTAGAAAGGACAAAAGAATGCAGAATAATATCTATAAAATACTAGAAGAACTCATAAAGATTCAAAGTGATACCAATACCCATTTAGAAAAAGATATAGAAAAGTATCTCCTAGATCATATCAGTCAGATGCCTTGGTTTAAAGATCATCCCACTTTTGGATTAGAAGCTCTAAGTCACGACGATTTAGAACGAGGCATAGTATGGGCCCTTCTTAAAGGGAATGGTCCAAACACAATCATATTACTCAATCACCACGATGCTGTGGATATTGATGTATACGGCAATCTAAAGGAAGTTGCCTTTGACTCAGAAGCTCTTAGAACATCTTTAAAAAATCTTAAACTTGATGATGACACACATCGTGATTTAGACGATAGCAATTGGATGTTTGGACGAGGTACTGCGGATATGAAAGCTGGTATTGCTATACACTTACATATACTAGAGAAGTACGCTAAAGAAAATCTTAAGGGTAATCTCCTCTTTATCTCTGTACCTGATGAAGAAAACTTATCTCAAGGTATGCGTCATGGTTCTCAACTTCTCAGTCGATTAAGTGACACTTATGATCTAAAATATGAACTACTCATCAACTCAGAGCCTCATGAAAGAACCAACAATAAATTCACAATTTACGATAGTTCTGTAGGAAAGAATATGGCAGCTATTTATGTTCAAGGGATCAAATCACATATAGGTAAAATATACGATGGACTTAATCCTACACTTCTATTATCAAACATTGTACAGAAGACTGAATTAAATCCCATGTTTAGTGACAGTGTATTAGGTGATCAATCACCACCACCTTCATGGTCGTATGTAAGGGACTTCAAAGCTTCCTATGATGCTTCTGTACCTGAAGCAGCAGGCGGTTATCTTAGTTTCTTAACACTAGAAAGTACACCAATAGATATTTTAAGTCATCTAAAAGAAATATGTTCTGATGCTATGACAGAAATGGTTGAACATAAAAAAAGAACTTATGAAACCATTTATAAAAGAACTTATGATAAGGTTCATCACCTTCCTCAGGTAAAACTTTATCAAGACTTATTACAAGACGCAACTCATAAAAATAAGCAGGCAACCGAGCAATCCTTAAGAGAAAGTAAGATTTTCATAAAAGACGAGTTAAAAGCAAAACGTCTTACAATACCAGAAAGTAATTTCATTCTTATTCGATCGTTACTGGATATTGTTACATACAATGAGCCAACGGCAGTAGTGGCATTATCACCACCATTTTATCCTCATATCTCTACAGAAACAGCACATCAAAGTGTGATGGGTACAGTGAAAGATATTCTGAAAGAGGATGAAATAGATTTTCAACATTATTTTATGGGCATATCAGATTTAAGTTATACTGGTTTGCAAAATGCTGACAAGATCACACCTTATGTGGCGCCTAATATGCCACTTTGGGATGAGGATTTTTATACTATAGACTTTTCAAGCTTAAAGAAATTATCAATACCTTCTATCATCTTAGGACCTTGGGGCAAGGATCTACACAAGATGACCGAAAGAGTCTATGTACCAGATCTTGTTGAAAATACACATCTATTGATTAGCAAATTAATAGACCAACTACTATAATGAAGAGGGGGGAAAAATGAAGGAGTTAATTGTAAACTTTGTCAATGAAGTCACAGGATTACTATGGGGACCTTTCATGCTAATTTTACTAGTGGGCGGAGGTATCTTTTTAACCATTAGATTAAGGTTTATCCAGTTTACACATTTTGGTTATATGTGGAAGCAAACTTTTGGTTCTTTGCTGAGTAAAGATAAACCTGCAGAAAATGAAGATGCAGAAGGAAACTTAACACCTTTCCAAGCTGTAACAACTGCATTGGCATCAACAGTGGGTGCATCAAATATTGTTGGTGTTCCTGTAGCAATTTTCTTTGGTGGTCCTGGTGCCGTATTCTGGATGTGGATGACTGCATTATTTGGTATGATCACAAAGTATGCGGAAGTTGTATTAGGTGTACTTTACAGAGAAAAAAATGAAAATGGAGAATTTGTTGGTGGCCCAATGTATTATCTAAAAAATGGCTTAAACTCTAAGTTTTTAGGAAATACATACGCATTGCTATTTATGCTTACCATTGTCTCGGGTATTATGGTTCAAGCGAACTCAGCTGCAGGATCAGCAGCAACACTTGGTATTCCAACGAGTATATCTGGTATTGTAATCACATTAATTGTAGCTATAATCGTTGTAGGTGGCGTTAAAAGAATCGGTAAAGTATCAGAAAAATTTGTACCATTTATGGCAGCCTTATATGTGCTCGGATGTTTGGTAATTATTATCGCTAACATCACTGCTATTCCTAGTGTAATTGCCATGATCTTTAAATACGCATTTACACCTCATGCTGCAGCTGGTGGATTTGCAGGTAGTGCTGTCGCACTAACACTCCGTTGGGGAGTTGCAAGAGGTGCATATTCAAATGAAGCTGGTATGGGTAGTGCACCAATAGCACATGCCGCAGCTAAAACAGATCACCCAGTAAGACAAGGTATGTGGGGGATGTTCTCTGTATTCTTTGATACACTCTTAATTTGTACAATGACTGCTCTAGTAATACTTAGTACAGGTATCTGGCAAAATGGTGATATCACAGCTTCAGGAATGACTGCAGAAGCATTTACCAACTTCTATGGTCCGATTGGTGGCTATGTTGTGAGTATCTCAGTACTCTTATTTGTTATCTCAACAATTTATGTTATTTTGTTCTATGGTGAAAGACTGGCTGAATACCTATTTGGTAAGAAATTCTCTATATTCATGAGATACTTGTACTTGGCAGCTTGCTTCGTAGGCGCAGTAGGCGGAATGCAATTTGTATGGATCTTCTTAGATATGTTATTTGGTTTAGCAGTTATTCCAAATATGATTGGAATACTATTACTTTCTGGTGTAATCGCTAAACAGCAAAAAGAATTCTTTGAAAAAGAATTTGGTGAAATAAAAAAACGTGCAAGTTAAATGTTAAAGGAGGGATAATCACTAACCCTCCCTTTTAATACAAATTATTTTACAAATTTATGTCCAATTACAGCAGCCCCAATAGCTCCTACTAATTGAGCATCATCATGAGTAATAACCTCTAGACCTAATTGCTTCTCTAAAGACAGTCTTACATGATCAATGTTGGCTAAGCCACCACTAAAAAATACTCTGCCATTGATAGGAAGTCGTTTCGCCAAATTACTCGTTCTTTGAGAAATCGAATCAATAACGCCCATTGCAATTTTGGGTCCAGGAATATCCTCTGCCAAAAGACTTACTACTTCACTTTCAGCAAAAACTGTACACATACTACTAATTTTTATACCTTCATTACCTTTTACATAGTTGTCTAAGTCACATAAGTCCTCTTGTAAGATCCTCATAATGACTTCAACAAACCTACCTGTACCGGCTGCGCACTTATCATTCATTAAAAAATCTTTGATATTATGATCCTCATCTAACAAAATCACTTTGCTGTCTTGACCACCTATATCAACAATAACAGATATGCCATCAGACAAATATGCGGCGCCTTTTCCATGGCAAGTAATCTCAGTCACTTGTTTATCAGTAGCTTTTAAAAGCGCTCTTCCATAGCCTGTAGTTACAGTATAGGCACCTTCTCTATGTAGTTTACCATGTACTTCTTCAATTGTTCTCCTTGGATTAGCTCCAGTAGGAACAATAATTCGTTCAATTATTCTTTGTCCATCAAACAAAACACCTTTTGTTGTTGCTGAACCTGAATCAATACCGATACTATACATTATAACATCTCAACAAAAGCAGCCATTCTTGTATTTAATTGACCAACATCCGATGTAGAGTAATCAGTCTCAACAGAAATATAAGCTTTCTTTTTATTATCTTTAACAAAATCTTTTACATTTTTAGCTTCAATTGCATATGTATGACAAGCTTGAAGAATTACTTCTACAACACCATCAACTTCATACTCATCAATCGCTCTATCTAATAACTCAAATCTGTTCGTATTTGGCGACATACAAGAACAACCAATGTTTAAATACTTTTCTGCAAGAGCATCATAAACATCATCGTTCGTCTCGTCTACCAATCTATCAACTGCTTTTGCACCCATGCAGTTTTCATAGAATACTACAGTCGCCCCATTATCTTCGATGGCCTTAACAATTTTTTCTGTTACACCACCGATTGGACATCCCGTTACAAGGATTCTAGGCTTTGCTTCAAGCTTTTTACCTGATTCATATTCAGACTTAACTCTCTCAGTAAGTTCTGTTAATTCCTTGATAGTATCTTCCTTTTCAAATTTAAAAGTCGTTCCATACAATACTTTCAATATGTCTAAGCCGCTAAGAGCAGGTGGATTACATTTACCTAATGCATAAAAATCCTTTAATGCTTTTCTCTCACGGTTCTTTAAAATAATCGCTTCTTTAACTTGTTCTTCTGAAATTGTTTTATCAAACTGCTTTTCAAGAGTTTCTTTCAATAAAATAATTTCATCTTTCCACATTTGTCTTGAATACTTTTGAACTGGATTATGAGGTAATTGCATAACATGAACAGGTTTAAACTCACCCATCATCTCAAACATCTTTCTTTTACCATCACAAGTTGTCTCACCTACTACTAAATCACTAAAATAAAAGTATGGACACTTATCAGTTTTACCAAATCCATAACTAGATTTAATTAGTGGACAAAGGTTTCTTGGTAATTCCTTTTCAGCCACTTCTACTGTTTCATCAGAAGTTGCACATAACGATACTGTTGCAGCGCCAATTGCCAATGGAATTTCTTGTGGCATAAATGTACAAAATGTACCAATCATTGGTCTGTCTTGTTCCTTAAACTTTTTTGCAGTAATAAAACCGTTTCTTCTCGCTTCTGAGAAATCTTCAAATATAGCTGGTAATTCTTTTTTAATCATTTTACTAACCTCCTAAATATTCTATCTCATTATCTATTAATCCAATTGATTTTACCAATAGAAATATTCGATATTATTATGTTAAGGATAAATTATACGAATGATTACCATATTGGTGATATATAAAACTTTTGTCTATCAAATAAGTCGATCAACCTATTCAAATATCAAAATAGCCCACAAACGATATTGTAGTTTTTATATCTGATATTTCGTATTCTCTATTCATACAACATTTAAGTAAACTATACTTCTATAACAGCTCATTCCTCTTATTATTACTAATCACAGTCTATTTCAAAGAATATTACCTTGTAATCCCCTAAGTACATTTTTATGTTGTTTGCCTCATTTTAAACAAAAAATAAAAAAGACCCTAAAATAGGATCTTTAAAGTCTATAAAATAATTTCTTCTTATAATAATATTAGTTTACAGCTTTTGTAACAACATCAGTTAACTTTGAGTCGCTGTTACCCTTTGCTACATTTAAATCTTTATCTAAGAAATAATTAATACCTGCAATAATAATACCACCACCGATGAAGTTACCTAAAGCAACAACACCAAAACTAACTAAAATACTTGGAACTGTAATTGCTGCACCATTAATATATGACATTATAATGTAGAACATGTTTGCAACAATATGCTCTGTTCCACTAAGTACGAATACTGCAATTGGGAACCAAATCGCCATAATCTTACCGATTACTGTCTTAGCACTGTATGCCATCATAACACCACTACAAACGATAATATTACATAAAACCGCACTAATGAACATTTGATCAATTGGCATAGAAGTTTTAGCAACTGCACTTTTAATAATGATTTCAAGCATATGCTCACTAAAGATTCCAGCACCTGTACATAAGTAAGCCATAATGATAGCTCCAACTAAGTTTGCACAAAGAACAGTAATAAGCATCTTCATAAAACGGCCTAATTTAACTGATTTTTTGTATACGCTTAAAATAGCCATACAATCACTTGTAAATAATTCACTACCTAATAATAAAATAGCAATGATACCTGTTGGGAATATTAATGCTCCTAAGAATTTTCCTAGACCTGGATCTACTGTATATGCTACTAATTTAAAGTAACCTACAGCACCCATAGCAATAAACATACCTGCTAATATACCCTGTAAAACAAGTGCTCTAAAATTCTTCTCTGTTTTACCTTTTCCTGCTCCGACTATATAGTCAATAATTTCACTAAATGTTTTCATAGCTTCCCCCAAATAAATGTATAAAAGTAATTTCCATTTGCTAGATTATCATATTTCCAAGCTAAATGCAATTATTTTTTTTATTTAGTAAATGTGCACTAATATAGTACATAGGAATCCAACTATATTTTCAATCGATTTTTCAGTAAATATCTTCAATCATGCTTATGTACTTCTTTAAGCTACTGGTTCCTTAACTCGAAATACATTTATTTCTACATATCGGTCTTAGATTCGTATCCTTAATCTCTCAACCAGATACGCAAATATCAATTTAGAAGACCTATTTTGATTTTAGTTTTACAAAATTTGTCCTATTTTGTTTTCATGTGCACTAATCAAATATCTTTTGTACGAAAAACGTTCGCACACATAACATCAGAAATATAAGTGTCCATTCTATAGCCATATTTAAGTTAATCTTAACCTCATAATCAATTTTTATTTCAAAAAACACTTCTATTAAATGGTTTCTTCTACTAAAGTAGTAGAAAATCTAATACAACTGCAATCTAAAAGGCCATAACGGTGTTTTCTCACCATAAAATATAAAGAAAATATTAACAAAACATAGAATTTTGATTATAAATATAATTAAATATAAATTTGTTTTTGGATCAGCCGACACTATTACTATGGGAGGTAAACAATGAGAATTTCAAGTCAAATGCAAAATGCTAGTTTTATTAATATGCAAAATAGTGAGCAATATAAGAATTTCTTCAAGAACAAAAAAGTAGAGGATAAATCAGAGGATTCTAAGGAAGTGAAACACATTACAAACAATGTGGTTGTAGAAAAGAAAGATGATTTATATGTTCTATCTAAAATTGATGATGAGGATAAAAAAACGTTACTCAGTGAAGTAAAAGCAAAATCAAAGAATGGTTTAGAACTTAGTAAGTACTTTAAGCGTGATGAATCATCTGATTTAACAGACAAACTAAATCAGGTTAATCATACAATTAGATCTATGAGTTTAACAGATTATATTTAAGAAAATAAAGAAAGAAAACCTGTATGGGACTCAAAGGTTTTCTTTTTTTGCTAAGAACTTATTATAGTAATTCTAATCCCTCAAAGGAGGACTTACTTTTCAATTTCATCTATCAAACGGTTATGGATAAACTTACTCATTTCGTTAGATCCTTGGTAGCCTTCCGAACTGCCTTTCACTTCTCTTTTTCTTGAGAAAAAGACAGCATAAAGTGTTATTCCACCAATAAAGGTTGTAAAAATACACACGGTAGCACTAATGAATCCTGCAAGAAAACTGTTGCTCCGTCCATACCAGACGAGCGTAACAACTGCAGCAAGATTATTCATAAATCCAATATAAGAACCCACAAGAAAACCAACGTATAACTTTACGCCCTGTTCATTTAGTAACTTGATTGCATCTACTCTTATCACCCCATGTTCTTCCATGAAGTTATCTATTATAATCATCGAATCTATTGATTTTACAAATAAATAGGCAAAGAGTACCACTAAAATTATTGAAACAATTGTATTAGCAATTATCACGATTCTCGATCGTTTAGAAAATCTATAGTACATCATGTTAACCTCCATCATATAAATCAGAATACCTTATTCGAAATATCAATCAACAGAAATTTGTTTTGTTATTAATAGGTTATCCACTTTGCTACCATCTGCGATAGTATAATATGTCATTGTAGTATCATCCTTTAATGTAGCAATAATCATATAGACATTATTTTCTTCTAATTTCATAGGATAGTTATGAGCGTATATGATCATATCCAGTTGTTTGGAACTCTTAAAATCTTCATATGAATCTAAAAGCTTCCAATACTCAAATGAATTAATTAACTCTGACCCAGTATTTTCATTCTTTCCATAATACTCAGCCTGATATACTTTGCTTCCGACCTCTATTTCTCCAATAGAAATTGGTTCTTCCAATAGATCTTTAAGTAATTCTCCTGATAAATCAGTTGTTATAACCCTATCACCATATATCTCAATTAATTGATTTGCCATACTATTAACCGTGTAGCTATCTTTTGTAAATTCACTATTCTTCACATGGGCCACACCATAAATACCCATAATACTCTCATTGTTTAATGAGTTAAATTCTCCTATAAAATTCTCTACCAGCATCTGCTCTCTATAAACATCATCACCTGTAACATTATAATGTTTCACTTGTTCTATAGCTTCTTCATTTTTTCTATACATTTCAGTATCTGTTAAGTTATTTTCTTCTAAGTATTTTCGGTATTCTATACCTGGATAAAAACTTTTGTATCCATTAACATCATTACCATGAAAGATTGTTTCAGGACATTCTATCTTTATACTTCTATAAAAGTCTAATACTGCTTCTAAATCACCATTAGTGCCCATTACATCAACAAGAATATCATCATTTTCTTCTGTCATCCAAATATTCAATAACTGTGCTTTAAAGTATGGAGACTCAATAAATAGATGTCTCATACCATCTTCGTTATAGTGCTCTATCCACAATTCTAATTCCTTCTGTAAAATCTTTTCTTGCCCATGATATTCGCCATATAAATAGATTAAGCCAGTGTCATTGGTTGGTTCAATTTCATCACTTACCATTTCGATTTCAGTATTATCACTATTTTGAATCTGGTTATTTGATACAGTTTCATCATTACTTTTACAAGATACAAAAGCTAATAGTATGCATATTGAAAGTATTGTATACTTTTTAAACACGGATGCCCCCTCTTTCTATATAGTACTGGGTATATTACAGAAAATATAATATGTTAACACCATATGTTTCATTATAATCTAGTAATCCCCAATTCTATTTTACTGGGACCAAATTGCATTTCTAACACATCAAAATGCAAGGTAAACAGTATAAGAATGAAGTTAAAACTGGCTTAGAAAAAAGATATTCTCAAAAAAACTAAAGAGGAATCTAATCACCATAGGACCAGATACCTCTTTATTTACGACTTGACTCCCCTATTTCAAAAGATAGGGATAATTATTAGTTTAAACTCGGATCATATCTTATTGTTCTAAATATTAAACCTAGAAAAATATTTTACTTTTTTAATTGCTCTTTAATATAATAAACATGCTCCATCATATGTCCGATATTTCCCTCACCAGCATATTTTGAAGTATCGAAAAAATTCTCTGTTAAGTTGATCCAATATAACTCATTAACCTCTTCTACAAGATTAATATTTCTATCAACGACGCCAACATATGATTGAACTTCAACATTATATTGGTGATACTTGAAATCTATCAACCTAGTAAGAATAATATCTCTACGCTTTATACCTGTTTCCTCAAAAAGTTCACGATAAGCAGAAGACAAACTCTCCTCGTCATTCTCAACTTTACCGCCAACTAAATTATACAGTCCCTTATATGGTTCCTTTGCTCTCTTACACATTAATATCTCATCAACTTCTTCATTTAGTACAATAATCACATTGTATTTTTCCATCATTTCTCCAGCCTCTTGCTTCAACATCACTCTATTTAATTTAACATCTAGCCCCAAAATAATAATACTATATCAGATTAATCAGAATATATTTATTCAACTATTTCACTGTTAATTTGCATGATGTACAGAATGATAACCCCATTGATATACAGCAGCTTCAGCTTCATAATTTAAGCAATATGATTTTGCACATTTTGTGTATCCTTAATTATTCATCATCAACTATTTGCAAATCATTTTCTTCTAATAGTCTATATACTTCTATTGTATCCTCTTTATCGATTACATATATGAGTATCCATAATAAAAATGCTGTCGGTATAAAATCAAAAAAAGGTACAAACTCTTCTATTAAGATACCTAAGGCACCTAATAAAGCTAATTTAGGTTTAAATTTATACAAGATAAATACCAGCACTGCTGCAACTGGTGCCCAGAAGATATCCGATAGTTCAGCAAGACCAGGTATTACATATGATAAGTAACCAATAAAGTCTATGGCAATGGCGTATATCTTTTTACTTTTTTTATCGTTCTCAAACTTAATTTGATAATATTCTTTTGACATAATGTTCTCCTCATATCAATTATACCAAAAATAGCTTAGACTAATATAATCTTTTAATTAAATAATTATTAGCATCTTATTTTAAAACTATAAAACAGAAACTTCTCATAGTTTTAGAGAGAAACCAATAATTATCGTAGCATCAACTTCACTAAACGCTGGAGATATTGGAGTTTGGGCAAATATCCAAACATATTCAGTGATATAAATATTAGAATAATTACCAGTAGAAAAACAATAAAAGCATAATCAATAATGAAAAAACGACTTAACTTCAATCGATGAGTTAAGTCGTTTTAAATTATTATTCAAATTGTGGGTTACCAAAAATAACTGTTCCATTAGTAGAAGTAGTATTCGCATTTATACGTAAATTGTCAATACCACCTATTGGTAGTTCTAAAACATATGGAACGTAGAAATCCATTTCAGGTATATGTTTTACAGAGTATTCTAATTCAGATTCTTTAAACTCCTTCGGAGTATCAGCTTCTACAGGCAATTTACCAATTGTTAATTCTACCGAACCAGTTGTTTCTTCATCATCTGGAATAAATATAACTGTTACACGCATAGTATCATACTTACCATCTGTGTGTAGTACTGTTTTATGACCAGAGCCATATTTGTCCATATGTGAGAAGAAACCATGTGTATATTCTACGGATTCATCTTTATCAAATTCATTAATTCGATTTAAAATTTCTTGATCTACTGTGTATGTAAGCTCATCACCATGTGCATCTAACACATCGCTTGGTTTGACATCTACAACACCTGCTGATCCAAGATAGATAGTTCTTGTATTACCGTCCCAATTCACTGCTAATCCAGCAGCCTCTGCAATTGGTCTAACCGGTAAATATGTTCTCCCATCGATAATAATAGGAACATATTGTTCTCCTGTTGCCTCATCAATTGGCTCGAAAGCTTCACCGTTAAAAGCGATATTGATGTCATTTGCAATTAATGCTTGAATATACTGACCACCGTCCGCTGCAAATACGCCTGCAGAAAATGTAAGTATTAGTGCTAATACGATTAAACTAGTTTTCTTCATTTAAAACTCCTTATGTTTTTGAATAAAATCCTCAGAATGCTTTATTTAAAATCCATTTATAATCTAGTCCGACTTAAATATTCCTAAATATTAAGCAAACAATATGTTACCAGAATTCTGCGTCTCTGGCTACGCTTCCCTGCAACTGTCCTTTAAATTAATATCAAACTAATTGTCTTAACTAGGGTACCATAAAAGGGTTCATAAAAAACATATTTTGCAAAAGTTTTGCATGATGCATAAAAAAAATTGATTATAGAAACATAGCAAATAGACCTCCTCTATACACAACCAATTAATTCCTATTATTCATACTAGAACAATACTTGAACTACATTTTTCTCGAAATTCCACTACTATTTGGGCTACGAGTGTTTCATCCACATTTCATGATTAGCTTTTCTATCCATAAAAAATCACCTCACAAATTGAGATGATTTTATCAGTTTATGAAGTATGATAGAATGCGTATTACAATGTACACTTGCTTTGATTTAATATTAACAAGACTGGGCAACTCACAATTAATCATAGACTCTAATATTGTCTTCATTAATCACGCTATGTACTGTATACTCGGTTATCTTTTGAGGCAACTTATCATGATTATACTCATATTCAAATAACGAAACGAAGAGCATTACACTCTCACCACCGTAAACCAAAGCATAATTGACAATTTCATCACCAATATTATTATACTCATAATATATTTCAGAGATTATGTCCCCATCTCTTGTTACCTCACTTTTACTCAAGAAATTGTTCGCATAATAATATTTTCTTAAAGTAGGACCTTGTGGATTTACTTCACAAAGTTCAAGACTCATAACACCATCTTCTTCATCTAATGATTCTGTATCTTTCAGAACATTAATATATTCCGAAGTACTTAAATAACGAATTTCTTTAGTGATTAGATTACCATCTTCATCTAACTCTTCCATGGTAATACCTACAGTTCCACTGTTAACATCTGTTGTTCTTAACTCTCTAAAATTCTCCTTGTATGTATAATCAGTAAATTGATTTAGATCATCAAAATAAAGTTCATCTCTAACTAATATGTCATCCTCATATATAAATTTTCTATATGATAAGAGAGAATTATCAGTGTACATATTTACTTGTGTTAAAAGTTCACCCTCATAAATATACTCTGTCGTACTTGCATTATTCTTTTTTGAAATAATTTTTCCTTTATTATCATATTCGTAAGAATCAACATTTGTTTGATTGATAGTATACTCAATTCCATCGATTTCAACTTTTCCATCTACAATTTCTTCTTCAAAAGTTGTGATGTCAATGTCACAACTTGCTAATAAAATTAGTATAATTGGAATAAAAAATAATTTTTTCATACATAGGCCTTTCTCGGTTATTTCTAGTTAATAAATCACCTCAAGTGATACAAGATTACTTACAAATATCGGACATCTCATATCTATATTTTTCTACTGCACGATCTCTTTTCTTTCAACAATTTCTATATTTCCTCTAAAAGATACTTTATACTCATACATAATAAAGTCTATATTCGATCCTTCCACAGATACGTTTAATAGACATTTGGTTCTAAATCTTCTTATCATGGAAAATGCCACTGTAGATGAATAACAATCCTTTTTTACTTGCTGATACCTTCCTTCCACAAACAATAAGTTTGAGTCTTCATTTAGATAAGACAGAATTGTGTCTATTTCAGAGTCATCAGTTTTAATGTTTACATTTTCAAATTCGATGTTTATTTTATCAAGGTCAGAATTCTGATTAACTGCATTCATTGCCAAATCATCAATTACATAAGCCAAAACATCTTTTTTTTTACTCATCCATAATAAGTTGGTAGTTGTTAAATATAAAGCAACCAATATCAAAATACCAAGGATCACTATCAGATTTCTTTTTCGCATTTTCATTAAGTCCTCATACTCTTTATATTATTAGCAGAAATAGACATAGTTTCTTTAATACAATAATTTATCTTTTCAATATATTACGAAAAGCAAATCTACTTGACTATAAACTTTATAATAAATCAATTACCAATAATGCTTTTCTTTAATTACATCATCTACATATGATCGTACTTTAACTTTCTTGAAGATACTCCGATACACAATTCATAAAGTAATAAAAAGAAAAACTCCAAACCACCAGTAATAATTGTAGTGATTAGCATAATAATCAATAATCTCTTCATCGATACCTCATTAAATCTACAACTAGCATAACACATAATTCACTTAATTAACTATATATGTAAGAGACATCGCGATTTATTCTTAAGTGCGAAAGAACTTGTAAATCGAAACTATTAATTCATTAAATCTTTTATCTAAAAAAAACAAACAGGTTCAATAATACTACATGACCTGTTTGGTAAGTTGATTCACTCGACTTTCTATTAATGATTTCAATGACTCAAAATCTATTGTTTTCCAGTTTCTTTGAATTTCCGAAGTGAAACTCTGGTATTTCATACAATCTAATTCCCTGTATTATTTATCACTACAGTGCATGAACTTTCATTATTTGAAGGCAAAGTTTGCATCATGGCAAAAAAATATTTTGGATCGCCTGTACTAAAGTAGTCATACCAAGATTCCAGTGTATTTGATTGAAAAACATCTAATTCCTCAATAATCTGCTTTGCCCACAACAAAGCTCCTGTGGAACCTGCCGTAATAAGATTGTTATCCGCTACAGATAGCTCATCTACATAAAAACTTTGTCCTTTATAACAAGGAGAAAACATTTCAAGAAATCCAGGTCCATTACTAGTATGAAAACGATTATCCAATAAACCAAAATTAGCAAGCGCAGCAGTAGCCCCACATATTGCACATACCATGCCACCTACAGAAAGAAATTCACTTGCTTTTTTTATAACAGCACCATGTTCTGGATCATTCCATGTATCAGCACCAGGTAAAATCAACACACTTGTTTCACTTACTACAATATCATCTATTAAACAATTGGGCACTATTGTCATTCCACCCATTGTAGTGATTGATTCTTGAGTATAACTTACGGTTCTTAGTGATACACCTTGTCCATCACTTTTAAAGAATCTACCTGAATTCAACTCTGAAATAACATACCCCAGTTCCCAATCTGCTAAAGTATCAAGAACATAAACATAAACTGTAATCATAAATTTTCTCCTTTTTTATTGTCTTTCTAATTGGTCGTCTCAATACTGTGATCTGCTTCTAGATCGTTTAAACTTATGATTTTACTACCTTTGCTTTCATAATAGCTTAGCATATCATCAATTTTCCTTTTATCATAACTTGTAATGCAATCTTCTAGAACGTTGACACCATAGTTTGCTTTACGCAAGTTGTAACAAGTTGATTTAACACATACAGCTGCATCTGCTCCAGCTAGGTAGAAATCACTTATTTCATTTTGACTAATAAAGTCTATAAATTCTTCACTGCTTAAAGCGTTCCCTTTGTATTTTGTAAAAACATGATTTGATACTATTTTCATATCTGAGACTAATTCAGCCCCTATTGTATTGGCTTTAAAAGTCCTTGTACCTACTGATAAGTTTTCATGCCTAATATAAACCACATGAATATCATTATTAACAGCCCAATCGATTGCTGTATTGATATTTTCAATTATCTCCTTATAATTTTTTGTTATGTCATTTTGAATATCAACTATTACTAAAGCCTTTTTCTGCATGGTGTATCCTCCTGATGTTAGGTTAATTGAATTACTTTTCATTCTTTTATGATTATTTGATAACTCAGCCAAACTGTCTAGTAAATCTTCTTTCATAAAATCTATTTACAGTAAATATCTTTTTAAGTTTTACCAACACCTTTATTGTAACAACTAAAAAAGGACATCTAGTATGTCCTAATTATAAATATTATTCATTTTTTTTATTTTATTCTTTACTTTTTCCTTTAGATTTTCGGGTTCTATGATTTTTACATCATCTCCAAATGAAAGAATCATAGGAATTAACCAAGTATCTAATTTTAAGTATGTAACTACAGTCACACTTTTATCTGTAATCTCAGTCACTTCATCATCATCAAAAATATCAACTATTCGATAATAGACTTTTTTGTTAAATATGAGTACTTTCTTTATATCACCTTTCATAGGTGATTCAGCCCTTTTATCGGACTTATAATCTCTCATATTAAAACGTAGATTGGTAATTTCCATCGAAGAAATTCTGTTAACTTTAAATGTTCTCATATCATTTTTTTGCAGACAATATGCTAACATATACCATCTCCCGTGGCGTAGAACTAACTCATACGGTTCAACATTTCTCAAGAGACACTCACCATTACTATTGTAATACTGAATATTTAATACTAGAGATTGTCCAATTGCATCTGAAATTAGACAAATTTTCTCTTGTAGTTTTCCGTCCTTATTCCATGGAGTAATATCAACTTTCACATTAGAATATTCAGAGCTACCGACAGTTATTAGTGCCGATTCTAGCTTCTCCCATAATCGTTCTAATGACTTATTACTATATACATCACTTAAACCATCTAACATAGATTTAAGTAAACTAACTTCCTGGTTAGACAACAATTTAGTATCAAACTTGTATGAGTCAAGTATGCCATATCCTCCATTTATACCTTTTTTCGAATAAACAGGAATACCAGCCATATTTAGAGTTTCCATATCCCTTTGAATTGTTTTAATGGACACCTCGTGTTTCTCTGCCAAGTATTTAGCTGTTACCAACTCTTTATTTAACATTATGTTTATCATCGATAACAATCTATAAATCTTCATAAGTTCTCCTTCACAAGAATCACATCCTTATCAAAGATGTGACTAAAACACGTTGTATTCTTTAAGACAATCATAATAGAATCAATATATATAAACCAAAAAATCTAGTAAATCATTGATTAATTCACTGCTTTTAAATTACTACAAAACTATATAATAGTATACCAAAACTTCTTATGTATTGTAGTAGTAAACAAGAAAAACCCTACTTTCCCGTTCATAAAATACTTATTTTCATTTAACTACAAGTTTGTAGAAACATTAACTCTTCTAAAAATCAAGACGATTGCCAATAATAGTTCTTGAACTGCAAGCGGCAGTGACAAAATGATAAAAATCGGAGATACTATGGAAATGATATTAAATAGGATGAGTATACTCGATACAAGAGCCAAAGAAATTCCAAAGTATCCTAATAGAATTAACCATTTATAGGTATAGTTTTCTTTAAGCAATACAAAATAAAAGATTAAGCTACCTATTAAATAAGGAATAATAACCCCAATATGATTGGTAAGATCTCTACCAAGTCTTAAAATGTCACCAATCACTTGATACGCGCCTTCGGATGAAATAACATTTGCATGGCTCAAGGGAACAAAAAGCATTAATAAAATAATGCCAATTATATGAAAGGCAATTGAAATACTTCTAGAAGCAATAAAATACTTTGAAAGATTTTCACCGTAGTCTCTGATTAGTGGGGTAATTAAAACTATTAAAGCCATATAAATAGCAACCATAGCTAACTGAAAGCCACCTCCAACATATATTTCATTTAAATGAGTTGGTAATTGTACCAAATAATCAGGTGATTCCAAGACATAAACTATACTAAATATTCCCGTTACAAATATAAGTATCATTAGAATACCAATTGACCTCATTCTATTCTTTGTCATAATGTGCCTCCTAATTGAATTAGCAAGTTGCTCTTTAGCTTTCGCTTTAACCTCATAAACTTGCGACATCCTCTTTAATTTACTTGTTACTGACTCTCTTGTTTAAGAGAATCTGATATGAAATGCGATTCTCTTTTTGAATGTTCCGTTAAAAAGTAATTAGCTATAAAAAACTTCCTCTTACTTTATAAATACACATAAAGTGTCCAATTAGTTTCAAAATTTATGTTTTTATATAATAAACTAAGGATGAGTTTCTATTTATCTTGTTCTATTAATTACATCTAGATAGTTCAATTATTCTTTCTAAAAAAACTCCAAACTTCTAACAATTTTAATTTCGTCAGAAATTTGGAGTTAATAATGTTTAAACAACTATGAGAATCTATCTATTCATTCACTTGATTTGAGAGCCATTCCAAGATCGTTACGTCTTTTCCGTTTATTTCTTCTTTAATGTCATTGTTGAATAGAAGCATCCAAGCATATTGGCCTTTATATACAAATGGTTCCATGTCATCAGTAAAAAATTGACCCGTTTTATCCTGAATTTTTTTTGGCATTGTACAATATACATTTTGGTCCCCCATCTCTATAAGACCATCGTATAAAGCTTTGGTGCTATGATCCACTAGAGTGTAGTCTACTAGCGAAGAACCTCGTGTACTATGCCATTCATCATCAAATAGTCCGTGAACAAACCATACAGGTGTTTGTTTTAGGTTTTCTAGTCTCTCATTATTAATCCAATCTTTAAAGTATGGTGTACCAACAGGTATACCAGCTGCGAAGTAATTAGGATACTCTATTAACATAGTAACTGTCATATATCCTCCTAATCCATTTCCAGCAATATATATTCTGTTTTGATCAATTGTTGGATGTTCAGATGCAAAAGACTCAATGAGGTCTAATAATCCATGAACATAGTACGAGTTTCCATCTGTATCTGTGTAGTCTTTCTTTAAATAATATGAATTGCTACCATCAGGATCCATCCAATAACTTTGTATCTGAGGTATAAGTACGTATGCACCTGATGAATCAAATATTTTCTGATATACATCTTTTGTGAAGTTAGAAACATTATAAAAGTTTATTGGAACTCTTGTATCATTCCCCCCCATAGGATAATCGTGCAACCATATGAATAAAGGCACTTGATTGTTTTCGACATTAAATACAGGTTCATAGTATGCATAGCCAAGTGTGACATCTTCATAAGTATGCTTTTGGTTATGTACAAAATCATCCTTTTCTAAAAGGAAATCACCTAAATAATTATTTTTATCCGTCGCTGCAAAAATAATGAAATCTCCGTTTTCTAGTTTTATGTTCGCTCCATCAACCAGCTGAATAATATAATAGAAATCAATCATATAATTAAAATGAGTTTCTTTATTCATCTGATAAGGCTTTGAGGCGGATGAATTATTGGTAGATTTGTCATCAGTGACATCCATTTCAATGGTAATATAACGACCAATATCAGACAAGCGACCTTCTGAATCTGAAACATATGCATTCGTAATTGTTCTGGATACTATATGCTCCATGTCAATATAATCTTTACCAACACGATCTTCTGAATCTAGATATGTCCTGACTACCTCAGCTACAAAAAGTGATTTATCCACTGAATTAGAATCTATCATATCCTCAAACTCTAAGATTACCTTTGATGTTGCTGATCCAAAATCAAACCTTTCAGTAACTGTACTATACTTAACCACAACTTCATGAATTGATGGTTCAGTAGTATCTACAGAAACTTCTGTACTTAAATCAGCAGTGTTTATGCCTTTATTACTTCCAGAACTACACGCAGTTAAAATCATGAGAAGTACTAATACAAGCCCAATGTACTTAATAGGAAATTTATACATTTTCATTATTAAACCCCTTTCATAATTATACAGATTAAACTAATGTGTACAACAAAAAAACTACCGCATAAGAGGTAGTTAGACAACCTTAACTTGTTTAAGCCTTAGGTCCTAAGTTTGCGCCCTAACCTTTTAGTTAGTTTGCTTTTCACAATACTAAGTAATAAATACATACCCAATTTGTTATGTTTTAATCAACATAGTCTATGTATTAAAGACCATAGTAATCCAATCAAATCCATAAAATTATAACTACAACAGTACCTCATATGAAATACTTCAGCATATTGTAGTTTATGGATAATCATCAGCACTCCAGATATGTGTTTTCTAGCAATTAGATTATACGGATATGTAAGCCCATTTTAACCGTTTGGCTAGAAAACATCTTCTTATGACCTTATATATTAATGGTTCTTTACATATTATAGACAAGCAAAATTAGACCAGTTTCGCGACTAACTTACCTAAATCCTCATCTAATAAAATGCACGAGTTCAAGATAATGCTTTATGGTATTAAATGGCTGCTTCACTATCTGCACTCTTATTATTAAACATCAATTCATTCATATGTATTCTTTTCAAACTGGGCTAACTCATCATACGATGACAGTCTATTAATACTTCTCCCAGATTTTGATTTTGCACATCATTCTATTTTTACAATTCTTATAATCATGCTATTTACATTTTCTAAGAGAATATTCATTTTTCTTGAACTTAGAATCAAATGTAACTACATTACCTATTATTTAGGAATATCTAATAAAGTTGAACCTTTTCATTATTTGTTACAATATATATATGACAAAACGTTTTGATCATTTTAATAATAAGGAGAATAATTTTGACAATAGAAGAATTAAATATATTTGCTCAAGAAAAAGGAAATGAAATTTATGGTTTTTGCTATTATTTATCTGGCAATAAACTTTTAGCAGAAGAACTATACCAAGATACTTTTCTAAAAGCGACAGAGAAACACAAAAAAATACAAGCAAATAGGGAAGCGAAAGCATATGTAATAGGTATATCCATACGAATATGGAAAAACAAATTAAGAAAAAGCTCAAACAGAAGGCGCATTATTCCATTCGATTATTATGTAGATAAAAATCAAGTTTCTAGTAATATTCTCAGTCCACTTGATGAAGTTATTAATAATGACAAGAAAACTTTGATTTTAACTGCTGTAAACTCATTACGCCCTAATCAAAAATTAACTATTATTATGTTCTATTATCAGAACTTATCCATCGAAGAAATTGCCAAAATTTTAAAACTTCCTACCGGGACTGTTAAAAGTCGTCTCCATACAGGAAGGCAGCAAATAAAACTATACTTGGAGGAACATCATTATGAAAAATAATATTCATGACTTACTAACCGTAACTTTCAGCACTGAACCAACTATAGATTCTAAGATACAAGCAGATGTAATTAAAAATATTCAAAGTAGAAACAACCATCACCACTCAATCAGACGTACTATTTTAATAGCAACTATATATGTAATGGTATTCACAGCTTTTGGAGTAACTGCGTATGCAATTTACCAATATTTAACCCCTACTGAAGTCGCAACAGAACTCCAGCAGAATTATTTAGCTCAAGCTTTTGACGGAGAAGGTGCAATGCTTATAAATGAAAGTATCGAAGACAATGATTATAGAATAACACTCTTAGGTTACTTACCCACTGAAAACCTTATGTCATACGACGAAATAAAAAGCGAACTTGATAATAGTAACAAAACATATATTGCTCTGGCAATAGAAAGAATTGATGAAACTCCAATGGAAGAAACAAGCCAATCATTTTTTATAACGCCAATGATTGAAGGTGTAAATCCTATTACATTTAATACTGCAGTGCTCAGTGGGGGCTATGAAGGGATAATTCATAATGGTATTGAATATAGATTGATCCACATGGATTCTATAGAAATCTTTGCAAAAAGAAAAATTATGCTTGCCATTATGTCTTCTCCTTTTTATAATGCAAGTGCTTTTAACTATGATGAGTCTAGTGGGCACTTCAGCAAAAATGAAGATTTCCCAGGCATCAATATTCTATTTGATTTACCTATTGATGACAGTCTAGGCGATGAGAAAAAAGTTAATTCTTTTATTGAAGAATTAACTCTTGAACCACAAGATGCCGTAGTCCATGATGACAATGATGTTATAGAAAACAATTTAAGCTCAAATAGAGGTAGTATTTTTGATACTGATGATACCATGATAAATCAGGAAACTGGAGAAGAAAAAGAGATTATTAATGCCAGTCTGCAAACAAGCCATGACGGAAAGAATCTGCAAATGATTACCCGTGATGGTGTTGTATTGAGCGAGCAAGCTGTATTAAACAATGAATATTTCTTTAGTATTAGTAGTTCTTGGAATCCCCGTTATTTGATTAATATTGCAAAAGTTTTGATTTGTGATAGCGATGTTTGGAATACTGATAATAACGGTCAACGTGAGTTCTTGAATCCAATAGTTAACTCTTGTGAAATTAGGTACTATGATCATAATTTAGGAATAACTGACCGTATTATATTAGATAACTATATTAATGACTCTAATTCAGCCCTTGTTTCTGAAGACTATTTAGAACAGCTTCAGATTCGGACATCACTTTCAATTGATCGTCAATATTTGTTTATCTATACAACGGGGAACTGTCTATTATATGACCGGAAGCAAAAAGAAACAAAACAATTAAACATTAATCTTGATCAGCTGTCTAAAAAAATCGATACAATAGTTTCTTTCCAATTTATCAACGAACAGGATATAGATATATATACCATAAATGACGAAGAAGGGGCTCGTGAGCTACTTGGAACAATCGATATTATAAAACAAGAAGTTCACTGGTTAGAATAACTTTTAGCATTTAAGAGTATCTCAAATCAAAAATTAAACTATTATTGAGAGAATTAAAATAAACCATGATGATTAATGCTATTAAGTTAATATCATAGTTATGATTAAATTGTGATGGCATCAATTTATAAATTGATGCCGTTTCTTAACTTTAATTTATACATAAAAGACAGATCCTTAAACTGCCAATCAGGTTTTTATATGAAACGAATTAGTCTACTTATAATTGATGCTAACACACAATCGGAATTATACTTTCTGAGTGTATTACTGTTTTATCTAATGAGAAGTGTGTATCTTCCTATCAGCGCTTCAAGTCTTGGGGGCAAATTTCCATTCATACTGAAAATACGTTTTCAGATGCAGATTGTGCTACAAAATTACTTGATATCCATGCTGTAATGCTTTTCTTTTACTTCAATATTATGGATGATATAAGCCTCAGTTGTCTCTTCCGATACTATTTCAGTTTAAATTATCTTATCAAATGATTTATCATCTATAGTAGAAGCCAAAACGGATATGTTACTTGTAGTATCATTATTTGCATTACAACTTACTAATGCTAACAGCGTTAGATAATTAATATGAATGCTTTTTTCATTTTTTATCCCTTCACAACATTCAATTTTAGCTAACAAAGTTAACTATATCTACCCTCTAAAAAATAACATTAGGATCCAGTAAGTAAGATAACATATAGTATTTAGTTTTCTTTATAACTAGAACAAGTCGCAACTAACTTTTTCGAAGTGGCAAACAATAAAAACGAACAATTGCAACAAAAAACTCCCATCCAAGAATAAACTTGAATAGGAGTATATAACTCTTATGCTTCCATAATATAAATCTGAGCAATATTCATAGCATGATCACCAACACGTTCTATGTTACTGATGACATCTAAAAATACAACGCCTGATTTGGCTTGACAAACACCTTCAGTAAGACGTTTGATATGTTTCTTTCTAAGCGAACGTTCTAAAACGTCAATATGTTCTTCTATATCAACAACCTTATTGGCTTCATCTTCATCCTCATTGTTAATACTCTTAATGGCAATACTTACAGCTTTTTTAGCAACACCATATATCTCCATTAACTCCTCATTGGCTTGAGAAGAAAAATGTAACTGATGCTTTACTTTGTATTCCGCCAATTCTGCTATGTTTTCAGCATGATCTCCTAATCTCTCAATATCATTAACAGCGTTGAACAATATATCAATCATCTCTCTTTGATCACCTGATACTGGAGAATTAGACATCTTTACCAAGTATTCAAGTATTTCTTGTTCCATTAAGTTGATACGTTCCTCATACTTGAATACAGCCTTTGTTTTCTCTTGCTGGTCATGAATAAAGCCATCCATAGCTGTATTAAATGATTTTTCAGCAAGCTCACCCATATAAGTGATTTCATTCTTAATTTGCTCTAAGGCAATATAAGGCGTCTCTAGTATTCTATCATCTAATGCTAAGGTATATTCTTTTTCCTCATGTGTACTCTGCTGTGGGATAACCTTCATAACAAACTTCACTAACAATGGTGCAAATGGTAGTAAGATCATTGTATTAATTACGTTAAATAATGTATGCGCCCAAGCAATTTGTCTAGCTGGGTTATCAGACATTTTATGAACAAGTGTAATCGTAATTCCTGATAAGAATACCGCGAAAATAGTTGTACCAATTATTTTAATTGTTAAATGCATTATTGCAGCTCTTTTTGCAACTCGCTTTGTACCAATACTTGATAATAAAGCTGTAACACAAGTTCCGATATTTGCACCAAGTAAAACTGGAAAAGCAGATTCAATGCTTAATAGTCCAGCACCTGCAAGTGCAATCATAATACCAGTAGTTGCAGACGAACTTTGAATAACTGCAGTTACTAAAAATCCTGTTCCTATCGCTAAGAAAGTATCTATTCCTGAACCTGATCCAAATCTTGTTAATAAGCTTGTAAATGGCTCATAGGTTCTTAGTGGTTTACAAGCATCTTTCATAATATCCATACCCATAAATAAAATACCAAATCCGACTAAGATCTCTGCATATTTTTTTATTTTAGGATTTTTTGTTGATAAATTAATGATTACACCCAATGCTATAGAAAACGGTGCAAGTGCAGTTAAATTTATTGAAACCAATTGAGCTGTAATGGTTGTACCAATATCAGCACCCATAATGATGCCTACAGACTGTGTTAGATTCATAATACCTGCGTTAACAAGACCGACAACCATAACGGTTGTTGCTGACGAACTTTGTATAATTGCCGTCACCGACATACCTACAAAAACAGCCATTAACCTATTTTTGGTTAAAGCCTCAATAATGCTTTTCATTTTGTCGCCGGCAGATTTCTGCAAGCCTTCACCCATAACGTTCATACCGTATAGAAATAATGCCAGTCCACCGATTAGTTGGACGATAATTTCCGTCATGTTAAAATCAACCATTCTTCACTCCTTGTATACGTGATTTATTTTCCCAATATCATTTTACTTTATTTCTTAATGAAATCATAGACAAATATTTATTAGTAAAGTAAGCAAATTTTTTACAGTAGAATATTGATAATTAGATATAAGACAAGTGTTTGTAGGAACTATGAAATCAATTAATATTAGGTCAAAGAAAAAAGCACCTATCTAAATAGATGCAATTTAAAGTAACACTTTATCATTTCATTTTACTCAAAGTTTTTTCCTCAAAATAGCTTCTAATCTCATCAAGAAGCTTTTCTTCTTTTATAGTAGATAATCCAGTTGCAGCCAATGCTTTTGCACCAATAAGCATCCTCTCATGAGCAAAATCAGAGCGACTTGCCTTAGTAAAATCTTGGCTATGGGCTTTAGGCATTTCTCCTTTACCATCCCAGATATTTAAATATGAATGTATCGTAGGCAACTGCAAACTAACATTTCCTATATCTGATGAACCAAGTTTCATATCTTCTCTCGGGTAATTCATCTCAATACCAAAACTTTTCATATGGTGTTTCAATGTTTCAGCTAATGGTTTGTTAGGTGAACGTTCTGTATAGGTTCTTCCTTCTTTAATTGTTGCAGTTGTGCCTATCAGATTGTTCGTTGAGCTTATGATATGTTTAACATCATTCATAATCACATTAAGAGCATCTGTTGTTTTTGCCCTAACACTGAATTTACATACAGCAATGTTAGGGATAACATTACTAGCAAATCCACCATCTGTTATGATCCCATTGATATTATGACCAATTGGCATCAGAGCTCTATGTCTATCTATGGCATTAAAGGTCTCAAGTACAGCGCTCAATGCATTCACACCCTCTTCAGGCGAAGATGAATGTGCTGATTTACCATGGTACATTATTTTAATGCCTCGGGTAGCTAATCCGCCTCGCATGATTAGATTTTCTGTAGCAGGATGAATCATCATGGCACAATCAAGGTTCTCAAATACACCTTCTTCTAGGAGTATAACTTTTCCCCCACCACCTTCTTCAGCTGGTGTACCAATCACATAAATGACTCCCGCAGCATCTTGATGTTTTGATAATCCAATACCTGCACCTACAGACATAGTTGCAATTAGATTATGTCCACAACCATGACCAATTTCTACAAGAGCATCATACTCTGCTATATAGGCAATACTTGGACCTACTTTGCCGGTATCATATTTAGCAATAAATGCAGTATCTAATCCACCTACTGGAGTAATAACTTCAAATTCTTTCGACTTAAGATACTCTGTTAACCAGGCACAGGCCTTATACTCCTTGAAAGCTGTTTCAGGATGATCATGTAATTTTAAAGAAAGATCTACAAGTTCCTCTGCATGGTTATCAATATAATTATTCATTTGAATCACCAAACAAATGACAAGACACGATATGCCCAGAATCAACTTCAACGTCTATAGGACGTTTTATTTTACATATATCTTTTCTACTTTGACATCTTTCATAGAAAAAACATCCTTCAGGTAAGTTTATCGGACTCTGGATTTCACCTTCTAAGCCCTTCGAATGTACCAAATTTTCTCCTTCTAATCGCGGTAATGCATCAAATAAGGCCAAGGTATAAGGGTGTTTCGGCCTGTTGAAAATATCTTCTGTTGTTCCTGTCTCAACAATTTTTCCAAGATACATGACACCAATCTTATCACTAATATGTTTAACTACTGATAAATCATGAGCAATGAATAGATATGAAAATTGATATTCCTCTTTAAGATCCATTAACAAGTTCAGAATTTGTGCTTGAATAGAAACATCCAAAGCCGAAACAGGTTCATCAGCAACAATAAATTCAGGTTCAACTGCTAAAGCCCTGGCTATACCAATTCTCTGTCTTTGTCCCCCACTAAATTGATGAGGATATCTCTCAGACTGTTCAGGCCTAATGCCAACTTTTTTCAGTATATCTAAACACTTCTTTTTCGCCTCTTCCTTTGAACTGGCTTTCTTATGAAAGAGCATTGGCTCCATTAGGATATCAATAACCTTTTGACGAGGATTCAAAGAAGCATAGGGATCTTGGAAAATCATCTGTATACGACTTCTTTGTTTTACCATCTCTGATTTTTCTAGAGAAGATAAATTTAATCCATCAAAAATAACATCTCCAGAATGCGGCTCAAGAAGCTTAATTATTGTTCTAGCAGTGGTAGATTTACCACAACCTGACTCGCCAACCAAACTAAATACTTCACCTTTTTTCACTTTGAAACTCACATCATTAACAGCATGAACCACACGCTCTTCTATATGTACTTTTCCACCTTTAAATTTTATTTTATCTAATATACCCTTATTCAAATCAAATTGCTGTACAAGATTTTTTACTTCTAGTATATGACTCATCTAAGCACCTCCCTTAGGATGATGACACGCAACATGATGCAATTTCCCTACTTCACTTATTTCAGGTTCAACTTCTAAGCACTTTTTATCAACATATTTACATCGAGGTGCAAAATTACATCCTTTTGGTAGTTGAAACATATTAGGAACAATACCTTCTATCGTTTCCAATCTATTTTGACTTTGATCAAGTTTAGGAATTGATCCAATCAAACCTTTTGTATATGGATGAACATGGTTAAACATAATATTATCTCTCGTACCAGTTTCTACAATTTTTCCACAGTACATAACATTAATCTTATCAGCAACTTCCGATACAACTGCTAAGTCATGTGTCACTAAAATCAATGCGCAGTTATGCTCCTTAACCAGTTTCATCATCAGCTTTAGTATTTGAGCTTGAATGGTAACATCAAGAGCTGTCGTTGGTTCATCCGCGATAATTAATTTAGGATTACAGGCAAGCGCAATAGCAATAACGACACGCTGCCTCATACCTCCACTGAATTGATGTGGATAATTTTTCAAACGACTCTCAGGATTACTGATGCCAACATCTTTTAATAACTCAATACATCTTTCTTTTCTTTCTTGTTTACTTAAATGACTTTGATGTAACACAAGAACTTCTTCCATCTGTTTTCCAACTGTATAAACCGGATTCAGTGATGTCATCGGATCTTGGAAAATCATTGCAATATCTTTTCCTCTAATACCCGACATTTCTCTTTCGCTCAACTTCACAATGTCGGTTCCATTAAATAGAATTTCACCAGCTTCAATTCTGCCTGGCTCTTCTATTAATTTAATCAAAGAAAACCCAGTTACAGATTTACCACCACCAGATTCTCCAACTAGACCAAGTATTTCACCTGGTTTTAGAGAAAAGCTTACATCATCTACAGCTTTAACCACTCCCTTAAAAGTATGAAAGTAGGTCTTTAAGCCATTTACTTCTAGAATATTTTTCATCACGCCTCCTACTTTAACTTTGGATTAAATTCATCTCTAAGGAAATCCCCCATTAAGTTAATACCAAATACAATCATCATTATGTAAAGACCAGGGAATATTGAAACCCACCATAATCCACTGTATAAAACAGAAAAACCATTACTACACAACATACCTAAAGAAGGTCTTGTTATTGGTACACCCATACCTAAGAATGATAAGGTTGCCTCTGTTAAGATAAAACCACCTACTTGAATAGTTGATAAAACAATAATTGATGTTAAAACGTTAGGAAGTACGTGTTTAACTATGACGCGTAAATTCGATAATCCAATAACTTTCGTTGCCTCTATGTATTCATTTTGGATAACCGATAATGTTGCACCTCTTACTGTTCTTGCATATCTTACCCAACCAACTAGTAATAGTGCTATAAGTATGTTGACGACACCTTGCCCAATCAATGACATTAAAAACAAGGCAATTAGAAGTGATGGGAATGATAATTGAACATCAGCAATTCTCATAATTATACTGTCTACCCGTCCACCAAAATAACCTGATAATAAACCCATGGAAATACCAAATGTACTTGCCAACAATGTACCTACAATACCTATAAAGAGCGATACACGACTACCATAAACAATCGCACTTAAAATATCTCTTCCTTGTTGGTCTGTTCCTAAAAGAAAGGGTGCTCGACCACCATCTTCCCAGACGGGTGGCAAATAAGCATCTTCCAATGCTAAATCTGCTAAGTTATATGGATTTTGTGGTACAAATAAAGGTCCAATAATAGCTATTAATACTATCGAAATTATTAAGAAACTTCCTATTTTAGCCGTCCAAGAATGTTTATAGTTATACCAAGTCTCAGACTGGAGCATTTTATTTAGTTTTGATTCTTTTAATGCTAATTCACTCACTTTTGTCCTCCTACTGTAAATCGATTCTTGGATCTATAACTGTATATAACATATCCACTAAGAAATTAATAACTACAAACATAACTGCAACAAATAAAATATATGCTGAAATAATAGGTCTATCAGCTGAATTGATAGAATCAATAATCAGTTTTCCCATTCCAGGCCATGCAAATATAGTTTCTGTTATTGTTGTAAATGCAATTAAAGATCCTAGTTGCATACCGAATATTGTCACCACAGGAATTAAGGTGTTTTTTAAGGCATGACCAAATAAAACTTTGTGATTTTTCACACCTTTTGCCCTAGCAAATTTCACATAATCCTGTTTCATGTTTTCTTGCATTCCAGCTCTAGTTAAACGCATCATACTTGCAACAGAACCCATCCCTAGTGTAAGAGCTGGTAGAATAATATGTCGCCATCCATCTAAGGTTGCCAAACTCGTTTCAATACCAAATATGGTCCCTACTTCACCTCGCCCTGATACAGGAAACCAACCAAGTTTTAAACCAAATACATAAATCATAACCATACCAATCCAAAAAGATGGTAAGGAGATACCAGCAATGGAACACGTCATAACAAATTTACTGCTTTTCCTCTTTGGGTAGGCCCCGGCATATACACCAAATCCCACACCACCTATTATGGAAATAGTCATCGCAACCAGCACCATTTCAAGTGTGGCTGGAAATCTTTCTGCTATCATCTTTAAAGCCGACTGATGATACATATAAGATAATCCAAAATCACCTTTAAGTGCATTTGTTATAAATCTAAAATATTGAACATACAGTGGTTTATCTAAACCTAAATATCTTCTCGCTATCTCAACTTCTTCTGGTGTTGCATTTTCTCTAACAAGTAAATCCAGTGGATTACCCACAATACTTGTTAAAAAGAACACCAGTAACGAAACAATGAATAAGACTATTGCCAATTGACCCAGTCTTTTTAAAATGTACTTTAACATATCTCACCCCATAATCTAAATATTAAAGAAAGAGAGAATCTCTTCCTTTAATCATTAAATGTAACATCCCATGCATATACATACTTGTTGTATCTTGGTGTATAAGTGATTCGATCACTAACCGCATATATATCCTTTTGGAAATGAAGTGGAATATAAGAAATTTCATCTGAAGCAATTTTCCAAGCTTCTTGCATTAAGGCATCTCTTTTAACTTCATCAATTGTTGACATCGCTTCATCAACTAAAGCATCAACTTCTGTATTTGTATAGAATCCTCTATTAACACCACCAAATCCATCTTTAACAGGACCATCTTGATTCTTAGAGTAAATCATATCCATTCCCATAAGTGTACTTTCGCCACCACTGTCAGCCCAACCTGTCATACAGAAGTGAGTATTATCACCTTTTTTATTAGAAGCACTGATATAACTAAAGAAGACTGTTCTTGACATCAGATTAAGATTTACTTTGATGCCTACCTTCTCTAAATAACCTGCAACTGCTGCTGCAATATCACCATCATTGATATAACGATCATTTGGTGCATCTAAAGTGATTTCAAATCTGTAGCCATCATCTTGTTTAGGATAACCAGCTTCATCTAATAGAGCCTCTGCTTTTTCCGGATCAAATGATAATCTCTTGATACTGTCATTGTAACCATTAAAACCTTCTGGAATATATGAAGCAGCAGGTACAGCAAAACCATTCATGATTTGTTTAATAATCGTCTCTTCATCTATGGCTCTATAAACAGCTTCACGAACTCTAATATCAGTAAATGGATTTGAACCATCTGGTGACACTAAAGGTTTCTCTGAGTCTAAACTTGGAGTATCTGTCCAACCTGCTAAATTTAAGTAAATAACACGTAAACTCGGTGCATCTAAAATATCAATTTTATCATTAGTTTCAATTATAACCGTATCTCTTACTGGTACATCTGTAATCATATCTACAGCACCAGAGATAATATTTGCTGTTCTAGTTCCTTCATTAGTAATAGGTTTAAAAGTAACTCTTGTCGCTTGTGGTTTTTCGCCCCAGTATTCTTCGAATCTATCAAATACAATTCTATCTTCACGTATATGTTCCATTAGTTTGTAAGGACCCGTACCATTAGGAATAAGTGCTATCTCCTCGTCTGATAAACCTTCACAAGTCTCTTTATCCATGATTACCAATGAGTTTATCTGTGAAAGTAATAATACGTTAGGCTGATTCATTGTCATCTCAAAAGTATGCTCATCAATAGCTCTCATACTATCTAAAGTTGATAGCATTCCCTTAAATGCAGACATATCAGTTAATGCTCTTTCATAAGTATAAATTACGTCATTTACATCAAATGTATTTCCATTATGGAATACAACATTTTCTCTTAACTTAAATGTCCATACTGTACCATCGTCATTAACTTCCCATGATTCTGCTAAAACACCTTCATTTTGAATGTCTGTACCTTTTCTTACAAGTGGCTCAAACATATGATGATTGATACCATTTGTGATAGTTTCATTCAGTGGATATGGATCTAATGAATAAGCATCACCAGATAAACCAATCGTCAATTCTCTATCTTTTTCTGTTTCTGTAACAACATCTGTAGTTTCTGTTCCTGTGCTGTTATTACTTCCTGTTCCTGCGAGATCATCCATCGATACCTCATTATTTGATGAACAAGCTACCACACCAAATATCATGGCAAATACTAACATCATTGCAAAAATTCTTTTTAACATTGTCCCCTCCTATTAATGCTAATTACATCCGTTAATCAATACAGTTGCAAATATGATGCCAATGAATTTTTATAGGATTTCCCTATAGAGAACTGTTAAATTACATAAAAAAAGCTATTAGGTTGTTTTATCAAAGACAAAACAACCTAATAACCTAGTTATTAACACTATTTAATATTCTTTTACCAATAAGAGTAATCTCAGATCCCCCTCTTGTATTATTTACCTTAATAAGGTTTAACTCACTAAGTGCTTTTAAGTTCGTTCTAACTTTCGCCTCTGTCATCTCAAAGTCAACTAAACCATCCACTATTTTTTTTCTGCCACACTTCGGATGAAGATTTATAAGTTCAAGAATTTTTATTTCAAGTTGTGTTAATGACCTGACTTTCTGATCATCAACCTTAAACATATACTTAGGCAAATCATTCATGCCAATCTTATGTGCACCTTTCATTGCAACTAAGTAAGTCACAAGATTTAATATCTCTCTTACATTACCCGTCCACGGATAACTCGAAAAATAGGCCACAACTTCATCGGTACACATATGTCTTAAAGTCATATCTTTATCATTCAATTGCTTCTTAATAAAGTAATCCATAATAAAGTGGATATCAGAAGGTCTTTCTCTAACAGGAATAGTATCTATTGGAATAACACATATTCTATAGAAGAGATCTTCCCTAAACTCATTGTTTTTAACCATTGTAATCAAATCTTTATTGGTTGCAGCTATGACCCTAACATCGATGGGAATCCTTTTTGAATCACCAATACGTCTAATCTCCTGTTCCTGTAAAACTCTTAGAAGTCGTACTTGAAAGCTTAAAGGAGCATCTCCTATTTCATCAAAGAAAATAGTGCCTTTATGCGCTTTCTCAAACAGACCTTTGCTACCACCTTTCATAGCACCTGTAAATGCACCATCTACATAACCGAACAGTTCACTTTCTAAAAGATTGGCTTGCATACCTGCAAAGTTAACAGGTACAAAAGGTTGATTCCTCCTTGGCGAAGCATTGTGTATAGCCTGAGCAAGTATTTCTTTACCTGTTCCTGACTCACCTTGAATCAAAACTGTTGATTCATTTAGTGCCAGTCTTTTAGACTTTTCAATCATTTCAAGTGTATTTTGGTCTTGTGTTAAGTAATCATCAAACTCATACTTTTCTTTATTAAGTTTGAAGTTTTTATTTCTTCTAATAATGATCTCTAAATCATTAATATCAGATGTATAACTCGAATAAATAAGAACTGCTTTATGATTAGAAAGATGCATTTCTGTGGCATTCAACAAGACTTCTAAACCTTCTCGATTCCTAAATACTAAGGGTTCGTAAAGAAGATTTTCAACTGTTCTTTGAATACCAGAATCAATTAGGATACTAGAAATTTCTTCACCTATAACACCTTTATCATTTAGATTCAACATGGTTCTAAAAGTCTCACTGACTGTTTTTACAGTCCCTAGATTATCCACCAAACACATACCATCTTTTGAATGATTAAACATATTCCTAACCAATTGCTCAGAATCATAAATATTTTGTAGATGATTATGATTGGTTTTTAACAAGTTGATGTAATTAGACATATAACTTGAGCTTACAGGATTGATTACCTCTGGGGGCAAATCATATGCATTACATATTTCAATAACCGCTGAGATACTAGGAATCCTAGTACCTAAATCTATTTTAACTTTTACATGATCTGGAACATAGTGCAACTCACCTATAGCAACTGCAGTATGTATGTCATCTCTTACAGGTGCACCAGGATAATAAGGTACAAAGTTTAACGGATTGATGCATAACACTTCTAAGCTCGTTACAGCTTCCTCAGCCCCAAGTTTATCATCATTTACAACATATACAGTTGTACCCGTTTTTATGCGTGTTAAATGATATAAGTTTCTATAATCTAATTCTCTTTTACTGACTAAGCAGTGTTTATTATTTATCCTTTCACCCAAACTTCTCTTTACTTTTTCCCCTGATAGTATCAAGACTTCACTGCTATCATTTTCTGGATAATAATCTCCTTCTATATAACCATCAATGTCTATATACTCAGAAAGTATTTCCTTAAAGTAAGTCACTAAAGTATTTAACGTTTGATGTTTTGTTGCTATTACAGATAACCTTCTCTTCATACAGCCCCTCCATTTAACTTATCGTAACCCAAGTAATATAAGTTGGCAAGTAAATTGCTATAGATAAGTGCAGGAGGTTTTCATGATTAAATTAATTAAAAACATTAAAGTCTATGCCCCTGAATACATTGGCATAAAAGATATTCTTATTGCAGATGGTGTCATATGCAAGATTGAGGACAAAATAGATAATTGCGATTATGCAGAAATAACAGATGGTTCAAATCTTATTGCAACACCTGGTTTTATTGACCAACATATACATATTACAGGCGGTGGTGGTGAAGGAGGATTTCACTCACGAGTCCCAGAGATTCAACTAACCGATCTAACAAGTGCAGGAATTACAACTGTCGTTGGATTACTTGGAACAGATGTCTACACACGAAATATTGAGAATTTGCTTTCAAAAACAAAAGCTTTAAATGAAGAAGGTATAACAGCATATTGTTTAACTGGTGGGTATAGGTACCCTTCCATTACACTTACAGACTCAGTTGAAAAGGATCTGGTTTTCATCAATGAAATCATCGGGTTAAAGCTTGCAATTTCAGACCACCGCTCTTCACAAATTACATACGACGAACTCAAACGATTGGCATCTCAAGTTAGATTAGCCTCGATGATATCCAATAAAAATGGCTATATTCATTTACATTTAGGAAGAGATCAGGAAAGCATCAATATGATCTTCAAACTCCTTGAATCAACGTCATTACCAATAAGTATGTTTAGACCAACTCACGTTAACAAGATCTACGAAGATGCTGTTAAATTCGCAAACTTAGGCGGTATGATTGATTTTACAGTCAATTTAAAAGAAAGTTCTATTAAGCAACTTATTAGAGCACTTGATCTTTGTCCAATTGAGAACATAACAATTAGCTCTGATGGCAATGGTTCTTTACCTGAATGGAATGAAAACAATGATTTGATTGGTATGAAAGTCAGTTCCTCTCAAAACATTCTTAAACTAGTACAAGAACTTGTAAATAATGAAACCCTTGATGTAGCAGATGTTTTAAGTTTATGTACAAAAAATGCAGCAAAGTCTATTGGTATGTATCCTAAAAAAGGTACACTTCAACCATACTCAGATGCTGACTTAAATATATTTGATAACGATTTTTCACTCGTTCATGTCATGGCTAAAGGACAATGGATGATAAAAGACAACACTATCCAAAAGTACGGGATATTTGAAAGGAAAAAATAATGAATGATTTAGAATTGATAAAGGCACTCTCAAACGCTTACGGTGCACCAGGTTATGAGGACAACGTCCTAGAACTTGTTAAAGAAGTTTGTGAGGATCTAAACACCTCAAACGACTCTCTTATGAACACTTATTTACAACGTGACAACACTAAAAAGCCATTTACAATTATGCTCGATGCACATATGGATGAAGTTGCTTTTATGGTTCAAAGCATTACAAGTAAAGGACAAATCAAGTTTGTGCCACTTGGCGGATGGGTAGCCTACAATATACCAGCTCACTTAGTCATGATTAAATCCAACGATGGAAATTATGTAAAAGGCATTGTTTCATCAAAGCCTCCACATTTTATGTCAGCAGAGGAAAAAGCAAAGAACATTACCCTTGATCAGCTCACCATTGATGTCGGCGCATCATCTAGACAAGAAGTCCTAGATCTATATAAAATCTCTGTAGGTGCACCAATCGTCCCTTTTGTGGATTTTGATTTTAATGATCAATCCAATATTATGATGGGTAAAGCCTTCGACAATCGATTAGGTTGTGCAGCGGTTATTCAAGCAATTAGAAATTATTCAGACAACGAAACAATTCATGTCATCGGAGCACTTGCGGTTCAAGAAGAAGTCGGCACCAGAGGTGCACAAGTAACTTCTAATAGAGTAAAGCCAGATCTAGCAATCGTTTTTGAAGGTACACCTGCTGACGATGTCTATCTAGATGACACTGCCCAAGGTGCTTTAGGAAAAGGACCTCAAATTAGATTTAGAGACAATTCCTATGTCTCACATCATAGATTTATCGAATTTGCACATCAAGTTGCTGAAAAAAATAAGATCCCTTATCAGGATGCTATCAGAGTATCTGGAGGTACAAATGCAGGAAAAATACACCTCTCTAATCAAGGTGTTCCTACATTAGTACTTGGTGTTCCTTCAAGATACATTCATACACATCATGGCTATGCTAATTTAATAGACTTTAAGAACACGGTTAAACTTGCAGTTGAAATCATCAACAATCTAGATGAAGAATCAATCAACTATATTCTTAGAAAGTAATTTAAGAAGATTTCTTTTATCATAGAGTCCCCCCTAACTCTTAATACTATTACAGGAATTACTATAAATCTTATAGTAATTTTTGTATTTTAAAATGAAATCTAAGACATTTTTTACAATATATATTTTATTGGTATCACACGAAACCATTTGTATAACTGTATACTGATATATTTTCCGTTTAAAGCACCTTTTTAGTAGATTTTAATTGACTAATTAATAAATGCCCATTATTCTAGAAGATGCATTTATAATTATTTTGAGGCTAATAATCTATTACGGAGGCAAAAATGAAAAAAAATACTAATGGCTGGATCGTTGTTCTAGCAGGTACAGGTATAAACCTAGCATTTGGTGTTCTATATGCTTGGAGTATATTTGCAGGCAAGCTACAAGATTCACTTGGCTGGACAAAGACAGAATCAGCATTACCTTATACAGTAGCAATCATAATGTTTGCATTAATGATGATTCCTGCTGGTCGTCTTCAAGACAAATTTGGACCAAGAGTAGTTGCAACAGTTGGAGGTCTATTAATAGGAGGCGGTTGTATCCTTGCAGGTTCTTTAACAAGTTTACCAGGACTTGTATTCTCATTCGGTGTACTAGCGGGTTCAGGTATCGGCCTTGGTTATGCATCAACTACACCACCTGCAGTTAAATGGTTCGCACCAGAGAAAAAAGGATTAATCACTGGTATTGTCGTTGGTGGATTTGGACTTGCATCACTTTATATTGTACCTTTAAGCAAATACTTACTATCAAATTATGATATATTCACATCTTTTAGATTATTAGGATTCTTATTCTTAATAATTACGATTCCTCTAGCTCAATTAGTTAAGAACCCTGAAACACCTGCGGTTTCTACTAACCCGGCAATGGCATCAAAGAAATCACATGATTTGACTTTTAAGCAAATGTTAAAAACAAAAGAATTTTATATGTTATGGTTCATGTTCTTTGCAGGTGCAACAGGCGGTCTTATGACTATTGGTGGATTAAAATCAATTGTTAAGGTATCACTTGGAGAATCTGCAGCATTCCAACTAGTTGCTTTTGCTGCTATTGCAAATGCACTTGGTAGACCAATGGCTGGTAGCATTTCAGAAAAACTGGGTCGTGGTAAGACAATGACATTGCTTTATATCTTACAAGCAGCTTCGCTGTTCTTATTCCATAGTTTAAGCGGATACTTTGCTGTATTTGCAGCAGCTTGTATGATCTACTTCTCATATGGCGCAATGCTATCGGTATTCCCTTCAGCTTGTGGTGATAACTACGGTACTAAAAACTTAGGACTTAATTACGGTATTATGTTCTCAGCTTGGGGTGTTGGTGGTACAGTAGGACCTATGATCGGTGGTAAAATAGCAGATATTACAGGCTCATACGCATTAGCATTTAACAGTGCTGCAGTAGTTTTAATTATCGCAGCAGTGGTTGGTTTTGTTTATAAGCCATATGTTCATGATGAAAAAGCAAAAGAAATTACAGCATAATAAAAGACCTATCAATTTTTAAATTGATAGGTTATTTTTTATTTCATGAACTTTATATTCATTTGAAAACTTATACAGATAATTTCCTGTGATACCTTTAACAAAACCCTTTGCAAAAGCTTCTTTAAACTTATAATAAAGCGAGACATCAACACCTTGACTTTCCCAGTTTTCTTTATGTACACATTTATTTGTCTGCCATTGAATGCTATTTTCATCTTGTTCAATTATTTTATTCACACCATCACAAGGCATTCCATCTAACAACACTGTATTGAGATGTGTAAATACTTCCATAGCATTAGATGCTGTAAAAAATCCACCTGTTTCCAATCCAATCTCATAATAGGCCTCTTTTACCTTTTCAAGCAAAGCTGTATCTGCATTCATCAATGCATAAACAAGTGCTGCTTGTCTTTTTTCAGAGACATTGATAACATTTTGCAACCATCCATGAATATTATTATGATCAATAATATTTTCTAGAGGTGCCAATTCAATATAATCCCCAAATCTTTCGACTAAGATCTTATGTCCTTCTTCACGGCTTGTTTTTTCAACGATTAATCTTTCAATATTTTCAAATAATATTACTTTCTTATATAGACCATAATGTATAGGTGCCAATTGTTTACTCATATCTTCTCCATTTCTCTTTTTATTAATTATACCATAACTGTAGAGTAACTTATGTAACATTGGTTACCATCATGAATATAAATACAATTCTCAAAAATATGACTTAATTAAAAATGACACTTACATCTAAAATGTCCGTGTCACCTCTATTAAAAACATTAATTAAATCTACTAAAGTTTTCTAAACTCAAGATGTTTTACTTCAATGCCTTTTCGTATAAACTCTAATGCTACATCATAGAATCCTGCTTCAAATTCAATTTCAGCAATTTTACCAATCTTATAATCCTCATCAGATCCATGCATTTGATTCATTACAGCAATATTCTCGTTAATTCTTACATTAAAAGACGACTGAGCAAGAGATGTCGAAAGATATCTAGAAGAAACATATATCTCATAAACACCAGCTTCTTCAACAATCAATGATAACTGTTGCTTTTCAGTTACTTCATTTGTTTTAATTACATCGTGTAATGGCTGCTTTAAAGCATTAAAGAACCTTTTGTTTGTATGTTTAAACTTCGATTTATACGTATGGGAGTTTAATATAAATCTACAGATATTCAACGCACTTCTCTGAAGTTCACCAATGGTAAGACTACCATTTTCCACAGCTTCAAGTAAATCATCTTCATCAAAATTAATTGCTCCGTCATGGTCTACAACCATATATAAGTCATTCTGAGCATTTACCATATAGGACTTATGATAAGTTTTACCGATACCACCCTCAACAGGATGATTGGTCTTAGCCCACCAGTCTGTCATTACAATACCTTTATAACCCCATTCATTTCTTAAAATAGTCGTATTCAAATCATAATTAGAAGCTGCATAAATACTGTTAATAGGATTGTATGAGGTCATAATACTCATTGCACCAGAAGATTTAACGGCCATTTCAAAGCCCTTAAGATATATTTCTCTCAGAGCACGTTCAGAGACAATAGAATCTGATGTATGTCTCTCTTTCTCTTGATTATTTGCAATAAAGTGCTTTAAAGTTGCTTGGCTACCACCCTTTTTCAAGCCAGTTGTCATCGCACTACCAAATATACCTGTCACATATGGATCTTCTGAATAATATTCAAAGTTTCTTCCATTCAAAGGATGACGATGTATATTCATACCCGGCCCTAATAAAGTATCTATATGATGCTCAGAAAGTTCATTACCGATACATTCATAAAGAGATTCTACAAGTGGGGCATTCCATGTACAAGCCAAGGCTGTTCCAATGGGCACTTGAGAAGCTTTTTCTCCACTATCCATCCTAATACCTGAGGGACCATCAGCACAAGCTAAAACCGGTAAACCATAGCCATGTAGTTGATCACTCAAACCACCAAATGCTGAAGCGGTTCCTGCTACAGTTTTAGGACTACACATTCCCTCACCTTTAACCAGTGTTGACAAGGCCTTTACATCTAGCTGAGCAACAAACTCTTCTAAAGTTATTTCACCTTTTTCTACTAATTCTAATTTATGATTCGTCTTTTTATAATCAAGCTTAGCAGGCTTGTTTCTATTAATACGTTTTTCTAAATCAATGGTTCTAGTTACTACTGTATCATATGAAACTTCTAGTCGATTATCAACTAGTTTGGGTTTTATACGTTCAAATGTTTTTATTGGTGCCATGGCTTCTTGCAGTTGTTCAACCAACTTCAACGAATTCATGTTATATGTACAAATATAGGATGCTGTTCTTACATCATTTCCTAAGTAAAACTGATAATCTCCTGCTTCCAATACATAAGACGATCGATAGTCTGTTTGACCTTTATCATCGTAGGAAGCCATAGCATCAATCTCTATACTGAAGTTAAGTTCAACAATTTCACCTGGATCAAGTTCTTTTGTTTTTTCAAAGTAACATAAAGCTCTACTAGGCTTACCCAGTAAGCCTTGAGGTGCTTTATAATAGAGTTGTATTATTTCCTTACCAGGCAAGTCTCCTGTATTTTCTACAGAAACTCTAAACTCAAGAGTTTTATCTAAACACTTAACATTACGAAACACAGTTGAAAATGTTGTATAACTTAAACCAAATCCAAAAGGATACATCACTTCATCTTTATTAAAGGTTTCAAAGTATCGATAACCTATATATATATCTTCTTTATATATGTTTGCAACTTCATTACCAAAATTCTCATGAGATGGATAAGCGGATAATTTAGTAGCAATGGTATCTGTTAGTTTACCACTTGGATTCGTTTTTCCTGTTAAAACATCTCCGAGTGCATTACCCCCTTCCATACCACCATGCCATGCGTATAATACACCTTTAATTTTATTATGATACTTCTCTAACCAAGACATATCAATTATATTACTGACATTTAAGACCACAATAACATCTTCAAAAACATCGGTTACTTTGTTTATCATATCTAACTCTAATGATGTTAAACGATAAGAACCTTCTACATCGAAATTATCTTGGTCTTCTCCAGCAGTTCGACCCAATATGATAATAGCAACATCTGATACTTTCCCTGCTTTTACAACAGTTTCATCTCTTAATGGCATTTCCTTTTGAAACCAAGGTTCTGCTGCCCAACCACCACCGCCATCATCAAATGGATATTCATCAACCCAATTCCGATAGGTTTTCAAGAGCATTTCGTTTAATTCAATCATATCATAACGCTTTAAGCCATCTACTGCATTACTAGTATAAGGAACGTGAACAGCTCCTCCTGAACCTGTTCCACTTTTATAATAATCAAGTTGGCATCTTCCAAATAGAGCCACATTACATTTATTCTTTAACGGTAATACATTTTCATTCTTTAATAGCACCATGCCTTCGGCAGCTGCCTGTCTAGATAATGTCGTAACTGTTTTCATTTATTCACTCCAAAATTCTATTCTATTTTTAACTAACTTTGTAAATTCAAGTCCCATCTGATGAACACCTGCAACTTCTAGATCATTCATAATGGTATCCCAAGTATCATCAAACTCGTCTGGTGATACAAGCATTGATTTTACAATACCAGCTTTCATAATTCCATCACATGCTTCAAGTTGATAGCGTATTGGTGAATCTGAAGGAATGGGTAGATCCCATGCTTCTCCCCATTTAGAGATGGGTAACTCCTCCTTTGTAGGATAAAGGTCTGCCCAAATTTCTGCATCATAGGCTTTTAATACTTCCTTCTCGATAGCTGTAAAACTTTCAATTTCATAATCTTTTCCAGAAGGATCATATTCATTACCAAAACTGTCCTTTTTTCCTATGCCCCATCTCGGGAATGGATACTCATAAATACCAATACCTGTTTGACTTGTATAATTAACATCAGAAAACTTTTTCTGCTTCTCTTCGTCGTATATTTGGCGCTTCCCTGCCTCGTCATAGTAATAATGTTTGTTCTCTATGCCCCACATCCTTAAGATTTGACCTTCATCACTCGCCATAAAATCTAAAAATTTTATAGCTGCTACCGGATCTTTACAGTTCTTAGAGATACCTATACCATATCCGCCTATGTAGCCTTTGTCTCTGAAGTCTGCTGAGATTGTCGTCTCATCAACTTGTATCGGATACGATCCATACATACGATCAACTTTTCCTTGGCTTCTTAGAATCTGTTCAGGATAGTTTACCTGCCATGTCGCATCAATTAAGCCTAACACTCTGCCTGAGGCAATTTTCGCATAATAAGCATCCAAATCTTGTACAAAACTATCAGGATCAACAAGACCTTCATTGTACATATGATTCAGCCATCTATAATATTCTCTTTCTTCTTCTCTTAAAAATCTGTACTTAGCTTCATAAGTTACAGGATCAACATACCAATTACCATCGTCTGGAGCACCTGTTGCAAACCCTCCAGAATTCCCTAGTGTGATCTTCCATCGCCAATCTTCAATAACAAAGGTAAGTCCAATCGTTTCCTCACCATCAATGGTAGGATACATCTCAATATAATCTTTAATAGCTTTTTCATAATCTTCCAAAGTCTTTAACTCTGGATAATCTAGGGCTTTTACAACAGCGTGTTGTAGTTTGAATCCCATATCGGGCTCATAAAGTACTTCATCAACACCATGTGCCGGAAAAACATATATGGAAGGATCCTCTTCATTAAACTTCAATCGCTCAATATATTTGCCATATAATTTCATTAAATTAGGACCATGTTCATCAATCAATGGTTTTAAATCAACATAATCTCCTGCATCAACAATTCTCTGTGTATCTTTTACTAAGATCAAATCAGGATAATCACCTGAATTAATCATTAAGTCCATCTTATCTGATACAGCCTCCACAGGGTATTGAACATCTAATTTCACTCCTGTTAGACGTGTGATTTCATTCGCTACTGGACTTGAAAATCCATTATCTTCACTCTTTAGATCTTCAGAGTACATGGTAATTATGAGTGGTTCCTCTGCAGAATACCCTGTCACAGTTGTAACAGGTTCATCTTGACAGCCCATTAAATTGATAAGTATTAATACATATATAAGCCATTTTATATATTTCAAACTACTTCTCCTTATGGATTGATTGATATTTTTTAGGACTTACCTTTACATACTTTTTAAACTTTGCATGAAAATAATCCACATTACTATATCCAACGAGTTCTGAAACTTCGTACACTTTTCTTGAGCCTTCTTTTAAGAGTTTTTTTGCCATTTCAATTCTAATAGAATCTAAATAGTTTTTAAAAGACATTCCTGTATGCTGTTTAAATATAGTTCCTAGATAAGAACTATTGTAACCAAAAATGGTTCCTAATCGTTCCAACTTGAGATTCTCATCATAGTGATGATCAACATAATCTAAAACACGATACATGGTACTTTCACGAGATCCTGAATGGATATTGTTATGAATCTCAATAACATATGATTTCATAAGTTTCATAAGCTGTATAAGATTCGTTTTATTGTATAAGGATTCTATGACTTGACTGTTCTCTAATATGCCATTTTGATTAGGATAATGATGTTTAACTTTTTCAAGTATGATCAATAATGTACTCACACACAAACCTTTAATTCTTGAAAATGATAAAGTCATTTTTTGAAAATTAAGTTCAGCTTCTTTAAATACTGTATGTATTCCTTCTAGATTACCTACTTCAATGTAACCAAATAATAAGGCTGCATCCAAAGTATAAACTGCTTGTACTTCAGTACTTTGCTCATCAGAGTATACAATTTCCTTGTCCTCAAACAAATACCACTTTTGTTCTAACTGTTTAACTTCTTGAAAACTTTTATCAATCTCGTTTTGACCAATAACCTGTCTTCCAACACAAATCAAAAATCTTTGCTTAAATACACTCTTCATTTTGTTGGATAAATCATATAAGGCAACCCTAATCCTTGTCATACTCATTTTAGGAAATATGATGACCCAATTACCTGCAATCAACAAACATATTAAGCTTTGATGTTCTTCTTGAAAAGCATCAAAAAAGGGATTTAAATCATGTATTTCCTCATTCGCAAGAACTTCTACAACACAGTATTCACCTTCTAAATCTAAGGTTTCAGTATCTCCTTTTTCTCCTAATAACAAACGTCTATAAGTATTCTTTTCTTCCAATTTCTTTTGTAGTTCTAATTGCTTTATTAGTTGTGATTCTGCTAAAAGATCATCATGTATATCTATAAGGGTTTGTGTCAATTCATTCTCATCAAAAGGTTTCGTTAAAAATGACTCCACACCTAAAGCTATAGCACTTTTAGCATAATCAAATTCTGCAAATCCAGTTAAAAAAATCACTTTCGTTGTGAGTTTGATATCACGCATTTTCTCAAGTAATGTTATACCATCCATACCAGGCATTCTTATATCCAACATCACTAAATCTGGATTTTGAGTCATAATCTTATCAAATGCTTCTAGACCATTTTTAGCTTCATCAACAATCTCAAAACCAAGGTTCTCCCAGTCAATAATCTTCTTCAATCCTTGTCGGATGACATACTCATCATCAACTATGATTACACTGTACAAATGAATCCTCCTCTTGGTTATTTATCGCAACTTTCGGTAAACAAAATGTAACCGTCGTACCAAAACCTTCCTCACTACTTATTTCTAGTTTATAAGGTGCTCCATAGTAGATTTCTATTCTTTGATAAACATTCATCATACCTATACTTTCTCCACTGCTCAATGCACCTTTTTTCATTTTTTCCATAAGCTCTACTAAAAGTTCTTCTGAGATACCTATGCCATTATCCTTAATAACTATATTAAGATTATCTAGTACCTCTGATATGATAATATCTATTTCACCTCTACCAACTTTCTTCTCAAGCCCGTGAATAAAAGCATTTTCAACTATGGGTTGAAGAAGAAGCGGTAAAATCTTATATTTTTCCGTACTACACTCTCTGATTATTTCATACGACACTCGATCACCAAACCTAAATTTTTGTATCTCTAAGTAATGCTTTAAGAGCTCTAATTCAGAATCCAAGCTCACTTCTTCACTAGATACTGTTAATTTACGACGCATTATAAATGCAAGTTTTTTCACGATTTCAGCGATATTACTTTGATCATTTATAATAGCTTCCATACGTATTGTTTCCAGTGTATTGTATAAAAAATGGGGATCAATTTGGCTGGTGAGCATTTTAAACTCCACTTCCTTCTGTCGTATGATTAATTGTTCCCTATATTGACTTTCTGTATAAACTTCATTCATCAAAGATTCAAGACTCGATGACATCAATTTTAAGTCATCAAATAGCTGTCCGATTTCATCATTACCTTGATTATCAAACGATGCATTGAAATCACCCATAGCCACTTTATGCATATTGGCTCTGAAAAACTCAATACGATCACTCAATTTTCTTGTTAATAGATACACCATCACTAAGGCAACAATAACGCTTACAGAAATTAATAAAGTACTATTTCTAATACTTTGATTGGCATAACCTAAAAAAGTCTTCATAGGAATAAGTGTGAGTAGTGTTACATCATTTTCAGTTCCACTTGCACTGAACTTTTTCTTGATCACCTTAAACTGTCCTTGGTGTGATCTAAATTCATTAACTGTACTTTCTAATTCTATTAGCCGCTGGATATCTTTGTTTTCATGTAGACTAAGTCCCTCTTTAGAAATATCCGAAGAAATAAAAATTCTGTCTTCATCTAATGCACCAACAATTTCATAAGGTTCTGTATTAACCATTTTTCTAAAAAGTTTGTTGTTCATATTTATAACAAGAACACCGACTTTGATACCTTGACTATCTTTAATCAATCGAACCATTGACATATGATAGACTAAATTTATCTCATCATAGCGATAGAAAAATGCCATCTTACCATCTAGTTCAACTGCAGTTTGGTACCATGATGATGTTCTATGTTTTTCTTTTGTTTTAAGTATTTGAGCATTATCTAATAGAGATGAGTTTTCAACATAAAAACGAATACTGTCGATTTCATCGTAGAGTCTTAAATACTCGTTAAATGTTGTGAATTCTGTCAAATCTTTAATAACCGCTTCTGGACTTTCATACTGTGTTTTAACAAGCCTCTTCAAATCTGCATCAAGATAAACACCATCAGAGACATCTACTGCCGTCTTAAAGGCATCTTGTAGACGCTCCTCTAAACGAACCGCATTGGTTAGCGCTTCATTGGTTGCTTGATCTATAATTAAATTTCTAGTAAAACCAATCAAATAAAAACTGAGCAATAGGAGTGGAATAAAACCTCCGATCACATAAATGAACATCATTTTATTTGATATCTTCAAGTCTTTATTAGACTTAAACTTCTTAAAAATATCTCTCATATGTTCTCCTTCATGTAATCTATTATATCATAGCCTTCTATTCCACTTCAGAACTACAATCCGTTGTTTTCAATTACGTCTTTGTACCAATAATAGGATTTTTTCTTAACTCTACGTAAGTTATCATCTTCAAAATCAATAAAGACAAAACCATAACGTTTTTTATATCCATTAAGCCATGACAATAAATCTGTAAATGACCATGTCATATATGCAATCAGATCCACGCCATATTCAATAGCTTGGTCACACGCCTCAATATGTTTTTTTATGAAATCGATACGATAGTCATCTTCAATTTCTAAGTCATCTGTTAAGGTATCATAAGCTCCTAGTCCATTCTCAGAAATCAATACAGGTTTATCATATCTATCTTTTAGTTCTTTCATACCATAAAGTAAACCTTCTGGATCAATTGCCCATCCCCAATCTGTATGTTCAACATTTGGATTTTTAACTTGCTCATGTCCATTTGTTTCATGTTTTCTTATCATGGCTGTTTGATAGTAATTGATGCCTATAAAATCAGTTAATTCAGCACCCTCTTTTAGTATAGCCATATCCTCTTTTGAGAACTTTGGTAAGCAAGCCTTTTCTTTGTAGTAATTCAAACCTATTTCAGGATATTCACCTTTCATGTAACTATCCATAAACCACCACGGTCCCGTTGCATAGTAGTGTTCTAATGCTTCATTATCCTCTTCATTCTCTGCATAAGCTGGACTAAATGCAATTGAAGAGCCTATGATACCACCTTGATTCATGGACTTATACTTCAAAACCGATTTAGCATGAGCTAAAGCTGTATGGTGGTAAGCTTTTAAATACATATATGGATCATTGATTCCTGGTGGATGAATTTGTAGAATATAACCGAGCTGTGTAAATATATTGGGTTCATTCATAACGATCCAATGCTTTACTCGGTCTCCAAAATTTTCAAAGCAAACCGATGCATAGTTTTCAAAGTCCTCAACAATTTCAGGACTTAACCAACCTGAGTAAAGGTCTTGCAATGATTGTGGTAAATCCCAGTGATACAATGTAACAACTGGCACGATGTCATTTTTAAGGAGTTCATCAATCAAATCATTGTAGAACTTGATACCTGTTAGATTAATTTCACCACGACCTTTTGGCATAATTCTAGGCCATGAAATCGAAAATCTATAAGCTTTAAGACCTTGTTCTTTCATTAACTGAACATCCTCTTTAAACCGATGATAGTGATCACAAGCGATGTCTCCATTGGTACCTTCAAAGGTTTTACCTTCTATATGAGCCCAAACATCCCATATTGATGGTCCTTTGCCATCTGTATCAATCGCACCTTCTATTTGATAGGCAGCTGATGCTGATCCCCATAAAAAATCTTTTTTAAACATAAAATACTCCTTTGTTATAGTATATTCTATAATTCAATCCTAGAATACCTACTGTATTTTTATAAAAATACAGCACTTTTTCTAGATTCAACGAATCGAATCTAGATTATGCTGTTAAATCATGTTTTCCTTTTGCATATAATGGTATACCGCACCAATAAGATTGGCATCATTACCATATTCAGCTTTAACTAGAATAGGTTTTGCTGTGGCAATCTTTATAGTTTTACACATTTTATCAATACGTTTGTTGATTTCTGATATAAACTCCTTTCGACTACTGACAGCACCACCTAGAACAATAATTTCAGGATCATACATATATTGAATATTAAACAAACCAACAGCATGACTGTTGTAGAAGTTATCCACTAGTTTTTTGGCAACTTCATGACCTACTTCTGCATAATCAAATAACTGTTTACCAGTGACTTCTCTACCAATGTAACTCGAAAACTCTTCTCTCATACTATATAGTCCACCAACTTCAGACCAAATGGTAAACTCATTATCTTGAAAATTACAAGAATTTATTAAGTATCCGAATTCTCCAGATAGAAACTGCTTACCTGAGTGCATTTTTCGGTTTTTTATAACTGCACCACCTACACCTGTCCCGAATACAACCATAGCCAAATCATTGTAGTTCTTCCCAGCACCTAACCACACCTCTGCTAGCGCTGCACAGTTTCCATCATTCTCACTGTGTATAGGCATCTTATAAGTCTTTTTTAACTCATCTTTTATACTCATTCCCAAAAGAAAAGGCATACTACCTTCGGATAAAACTTCTCCACTGTTAGGATCAGTAATAGCAGGTACTGTAAATGCGATACCTTCAATTTCATAGGAAGGACTAACATAATCAATTATTTTTCTTAAATCATTTATGAGTTCAACTTGCGAACTAGCTGAATTAGGTATTTGATCTTTAAATATTACTTGACCACTAGTTGAGACAACACCATACTTTATAGCAGTACCGCCTATATCGATTGCAAATATATGCATATTTTCCCCCTTTATAGTAATGCCATTATACTCAGCTTGGTATATACCACTAACATACAAGTTAAAATGATTATCCAAATGAAAAATGACTTAATTATATTTCGATGAAATTCATCATATTTTCTAGCTAGTAATGTTGAAATACTTTTGTGTGATCTAAATAAGATGAGTTTCTTCATTTATTGTTCCTCTAAACTATGTGCTATGTATGCATCTAATATGTTGATTCTTGCCTACTGATTTTGCTTTTGGAAATTCTGTCGCGCAAATCGGTTTTGATACTGGACATCTTGCCTTAAAAGGGCAGCCTACACTCTCTGGTGTCCAACCTGCAACTTCTGATTCATCTGATTTTAAAACAGGTAATTCTATTTTTTCTGTTCTTTCAGGATCAGGTGCTGCAGCAATTAACAATTTAGTATATGGATGTTTAGGGTTAATGACTACTTCATCAACATTTCCCCATTCCACCATATGACCCGCATAAAGAACAATGATTCTATCAGAAAAATAACGCGCTGTAGCAATATCATGTGTGATATAAATAAAGGATTTATTCATTTCTTTTTTCATTTTATTCATTAAGTTTAATACACCGAGACGAATGGAAACATCTAACATAGATGTTGGTTCATCTGCAAAAATAACATCAGCGCCTACAGCCATGATACGTGCTAAGAATGCTCTCTGTTTTTGACCACCAGATAGCTGGTGAGGATGTTTTTTCCCCTGCTCCTCTGGTGGAACAAGACCAACCATTTCTAAATATTCATTTGCTTTCTCATAGATTTCCTCTCCGGAGTAATCATGGTACAACTGAAGTGGTCTCTTCAAATGATAATAGATATTATGAAGTGGATTTAATGACGAAAAAGGATCTTGAAATATCATTTGTGACTTTTGCTTATAGGCTTTTAGATCACTACCTTTTAAGGTATGAATGTTTGAATCCTCATACAACATTCTCCCCTCTGAAGGTTTATAAAATCTCATTGCAAGTCTACAAAGTGTTGATTTGCCACAACCCGATTCACCAACAATAGCAAGTGATTCACCAGGATACAATTCAAATGATACATCATTTAAGGCTCTAACCACTTTCTTATCTTTAAATAATCCACCACCAACATTGAAATCCATCACAACATTCTCTACTGAAAAAACAGGTTTTAGATTTTCCATTTCTTGACCTCCTGATTAACATTTAATGGATTATAACATTGATAAAAGCCCCGCTCAGTTTTAGTAATTGGTGGTTCTTCTTTGAAGCAAATATCCGATGCATTAAAACAACGATCTTGGAAACGACATCCATCTGGTATATTACTTAAATCAAGTGGATTTCCTTTAATACCTTCCATATATTCAATTTTTCCTTGTAATGATGGAAATGAATTTTTAAGACCATATGCGTAAGGATGAGAAGGGGAATTTAACAATTTCTCAGAGCTTGATTTTTCAACAATTTTTCCTGCATACATTACAGCAATGTTGTCACAGAACTCCATCATTAAACTGATATCATGAGTGATAAACAAAATCGAAAACTTCAATTGTGCTTTTAACTCATAAATTCGACTTAAAATATCTCTTTGAACAACTGTATCTAATGCGGTAGTTGGTTCATCAAGTATCAACAACTTGGGTTTTAAAGCCAGTGCCATGGCAATTACAGCACGTTGTCTCATTCCGCCTGAAAACTGATGAGGGTAGTTCTTAATTCTATCACCAGGTATACCAACAAGTTCTAGAAGTTCCATTGCCATCTTTTTTGATTCATTTCTTCTATTTGTAATTCCATGAGACTTATACAGTTCAAAAAATTGTTTTTCAAGTGTCACAACAGGATTTAAACAGTTCATCGCGGACTGAAAAACCATGCTTGCCTCATGCCATCTAAATGTATTTAATTCATGAATATCCATCTGAAGAATATCCTTGCCATTAATTTTTATTTTCCCACCACTGATTAAAGCAGGAGGTTTATGAAGCCTTAATAGAGAATTAGCTATCGTGCTTTTTCCACAGCCTGATTCACCTGCTAAACCAAGACTTTCGCCTTCTTCTATTTTGAAGCTCACATGATCAACGGCTCTAACATGACGACCATGTGCAACGATATAATCAACCGTTAAATTTTCAACTTCAAGCACTGTAGCCATTACTGCCTCCTTCTCCATTTACTTCTACACCCATCTTTTTCTCTTGCTTCTTAGACTTCTTTAATTCCTTATAATATGAGTTCATAAATCTCTGAGCTCTTAACTTAGGGTTTGAGATTTCATCTATCGAGAAATTAATTAAAGTTAAACCTGCGCCTAAAATAATAATAGCAGCTGAAGGTCCTAATATTTCCCACCAAATACCACTCGATAAAGCACCTGTATTTTGTGCATTGTATAACATCGTTCCCCAAGTTACTGATAATGGATCACCAAAACCAATAAACTCTAAGAATGACTGTGCCATAATAGCGTAGATAACCGTTCCTACAAATGCAGAACTAATCATCGATAACATATTGGGCATAATTTCAACAAAAAGACGACGTAGTTTTGTCTCACCTAGTGTCTCAGCCGAATGAATAAACTCACGACTTCTTAAACTCATCGTTTGAGCTCTGATAACTCTAGCACCAAATGGCCACGAGGTTAATCCAATCAAAGTTGCAATTAACAGTGGGGATGATCCTCCTAACATGGATGCGATTATCAATAAGAGGACAACTTGAGGTATGACCATTACAACATTGATAATTGCAGAAATGAAATTATCAACAATGCCTCCAAAGTATCCAGCAGTAACACCTACAACCAAACCTATTGTTACAGCTATTAATCCAGCAAAAGCACCAACTGCAATTGATGTTCTACCACCATAAAGAGTTTGTGCAAGCACATCTCTACCTAATCTTGTCGTACCAAGAAGATGTTCAGCTGATGGTGGACTATGATACTCATCTTTATATCTATGTAGGGGATCATGAGATGTAAAGATACCAGCACCGATTGTAATGACTAACATAACGATAACAAGAGTCAAGCCAATGCTTGTTTTAGGACTGCTCTTCAAGAAGCTTCCAATTGTACTTAAAAATCTTTTAACCATGTTAGCCTCTCTTCCCTTCAGTTCTAATTCTTGGATCTAATAATAAAATAGCAATATCTGCAATAAAATTAGCACTCAACATCAAAATAGTAGACATTAATAATATCCCTTGCATCAAAGGATAATCACGACCATTTATTGCTGATAACATAACTTTACCAAGGCCAGGATAATTAAATACCAATTCAATAATTAATGAACCACCTAACATGAATCCGATTTGCATTGCAAATGTTGTTACAACAGGTAACAGTGCATTTCTTGCACAGTATCCCAACATGATTTTCTTATCATGAATACCCTTAGCAACACCCATGGTGATATAATCTTCGCCCAATTGGTTAATCATATTGGCGCGCATACCCATAATGCCACCTAGACTCATCATAACAATGGCTGTTACTGGTAAAAATGCATGATAGGCAACATCTTTTACAAATTCAAAGGCATTGGCATGAACCATCAAAGGGGTGACTGCATAACCTCTTGGAAATAAACCTGAATAGGCAAATGTATAACTTAAAAATAAGGCAATAATTACACTTGGTATATTAGCAATAACTTGACCCGTTACTGTAACACCCGTATCAAACTTAGACCCTCTTTTCCACGCTACCATTATTCCTAAAAAAGTATTGATAATAAAAGATATTATCAAACCTGTTCCCATTAGAAACATGGTCCAACCCAAACCACGTGACATGGCTTGTAATACTGTTTGTGGGTAATTTGAAAATGAATATCCCCAATTACCTGTAAAGATATTCTTTACGTAACTTAAATAGCTTACAATTAATGGTTCACTCGAGTTAAAACCAAATAATTCTTCTACTGCTCGAATTGTTGAATCATCTATTCTTCCACCTGACTGATATAACTCTGAAAGATACATCTGAACAGGATCCCCCGGCATAAGCCGAGGGAGAAAGAAGTTCAATGTAATTGCTGCAATGAATGCTATTAAATAGAATCCTAAACGCTTTAAAACATATTTCATCTTTCTCCTCCTAAACCTGCTTATTCAACAGGCTGTAGGTTCATAAGGTGGAATACCTTCATATCATGCACTGAAAGTGCTGGTTGACAATAAGGATTTTCCGCTGTAGACCAACCAGTAAATCTGCTAGTGTTATAAACAAACCAGTTACCATTGTAAAGAATAGGAATGTTAATCATATTTTCAGTGAAGTATCTTTCAATATGACTTGTGATTTCTAATAATTCTTCGTCAGAAGCTTCAGGCATTTTAGCAATCATTTCATTAATTTCTTCATTTACGTAGTTTGTTTGAGTTGTTGACCACCATGTAGGTGTCTTAACTCTTGAAGCATCACCAATTGAATCGAAGTAGAACTTCCAAATGTTTGATGAGTTACCATAAGCACTGTATAAAGCATCATGAGCACCAGACTCCCAGCTCTCGATGATAATTCCAAGATCAACAGCATTTGCAGTTGCATCAACGCCAATTTCTCTTAAACCTTCTGCAACAATAGCAGCACCATCATTCCAATCAGACCAACCTGCTGGAGAAAGAATTTCAAATTGAATTTTAGAACCATCTGGGTTCTCTACAAATCCATCACCATCAGTATCAACAAAACCTGCTTCAGTTAATACTGTTTTAGCTTTACCTAAGTCATAAGTTGTATATTCTTTATGCATCTTTTGTGCTTCATCATCTCTATAGCCAAGCAACGATGCAGGTAATCCTGTTACCGGTGGAACCGTTCTATCTAAGTATCCAAATACTGCTGAATCAATGATACCTTCTCTATCTACAGCCATTGAAAATGCTTGTTTGAACGCAGGCGAGTTAAACGCTTTTCTGTTGCCTTCGTTTGGTGTCATATAGTTTAGTGAAACACGTACAGCATCGTTCATACCATACCAGAACTTTCTGTTGTCATCACCTTGGATATAAGTTTCTTCTGCATTTGGAAGGAAAATGTGTGCCCAGTCTACTTGACCTGATTGAAGAAGTGCTAAAGCACCATCATTACCATTGAATTGAGGAACTCTCATCTCATCAACGTGTAATTTATCAGCTTGCCAGTAGTTAGGGTTTCTACCTAATACAACCATCTCTGGTGTGAATGTATTAACTTCTGAGAAAGGACCTGTTACTACAGGATTCTCATATACATATGTAGCAGGATCCTCTATTTTAGACCAAATATGCTCTGGAACAATCATTTTTTGTAAGAAGATATCTTGTCTGTGGAATCTATTTTTATCTCTCATAACAATCTTAACTGTAAAGTTATCAACGATTTCAACAGATTCAATTTTACCGTTCTCTCCCCAATCACCATTTCTGTCAATTGTAGGATGATCTTTTGAATAAGTATATGAGAATGCAACGTCTTCTGCGTTAAACTCTTCTCCATCACTCCATTTAACACCTTGTCTAACTTTAACGATTAGAGTTTTATTATCTGGCTCACTGATTACATCTTCAGCTAACCACATATGTTCCTCGTTATTGTTCATCGTGTCAAATAAAACCAAATGCTCATGCATAAATCCATTTACAAATTGGTAAGATCCATTAGCAAATGGGTTGAAGTTTCTTACCCAACCATCATTCGAATCCATTAACACAGTAATAATTGCTGGGTCTTTTGTAACCTCTTCAGCTTCACCAGAACCATCACTCTCTGTGACATTTGTACTCACTTCATTGACAGTTTCACTTTTGTCTGAATTACAACCAGCAAACATACTCATTGTCATTACTATAACTAGTAACAAAGCTATGACTTTCTTCATTGTTCCCTCCTATTTAATACATATGTGTTCTCTAAATTATTAGAGAACGTTTTCCCTCCAATCACACAACTGTGATTTCTCTACTATCATATCGCTTATATAGGAAACTAATAACATGCTAAAAAACTGTAAAAAACATATATTTTTCTAGAATTTCTTAGATACCTTCTATTTTTTCTGTATTTTTTTTTCAACAAATCTTTAAAAAGCCTAGAAAATAGCCATTTGTATTGAAATCGTTTTCCTCTAATTAAACTATCTGTAAAAAACACATATAAAAAATGGAATTTGTCATGTATTTTAAATTTTCTGATTAATTTAAAATGGATTTATTAGAGAAAGGATTAAATATGAATCAAATTATAATAGGTCATGCCCGCTTTACTTGCTTGTCATCAAGTCTAATACGTATGGAATACGCAAAGGATAAAACTTTTGAAGATCGAATGAGCCTTAGACTTCAAAAAAGCAATAACATGAAATCTTTTAAAATCATCAAGCAATTGGATACTTTACATACTTTGAAAACATCAGACTTGACCATTGAATATAACAATGATAGTTTACCTTTTCATGAAAACAATCTAAAAGTTTTCAGCAACTCCGTTCAATGGCAACCTGGCCAAGTTGATCAATTAAATCTAGGAGGTGTTCATCTGGCAATGGATTGTATCCAGAATGGTATGATTCCTAATTCTGTTCACCCAGCTACAACGGCATATCACCAAAATGATGCACAATTTCATTTGTGGCGCTATTTATACGGTGATTCTGATGTTGTCGATCCTGATGTTCATTACGATGAAGAGAATCTTTCTTTAGAACAACTATTGACACTGAAACCTTTGGAGACTTTGTCACCTGAGCTACAAAAGCTAATTAAGGAGAGACAGTCTTATCCCCCAGGCTTACTCAGCGAAAATGGTTACTTCTTATATAACGACTCTGCTACACCTGTTTATGATAATCATTGGCCAGTTGAAAGATCTGATGCGAACTTAGATTATTATATTTTTGTTTACAATAAGAATTACGAAAAAGCACTTATGGACTATCGTCTTCTCTTTGGTGCAACACCTATGATTCCCAAATATACCTTAGGTTTATGGTTTAGTCGTTATCCGACTAGAAATCAAACCGAATTAATCAAATTGGTAGAAACCTTCAAAGAGAAAGACTTACCCCTAGATATTATGGTTTTAGATTTAGAGTGGCATAAGAGAGGATGGTATGGATTCGATTGGAACCACGATGATTTCCCTACACCTGAAAAATACATCAAGTTCTTGAAAGATAAGCACATCTATACAACATTAAATGTGCATCCAGATGGTATTCCTACTTCAGATACAGGCTTCCATGAGTTTCAAAGTAGAACTGATATAAAACACGAGACTGTAGAAGAACACTATCTCCTCGACTTCTATAATCAAGATGAGGCGTACGCCTTTATGGACATCTTTCATCAGCCACAGTTCGATAAAGGCATTGAATTTTGGTGGATTGATGGCTCGAGTCATGTTTCTCTTGAAACACTTGGTAATCAATTCTTTACAAATGAAATCTATATGAATCACAGTAAAAAACAAAAAAATAAAAGACCCTTTATTTGTTCAAGATCTGCAGGTCTCGGAAGTCACCGATATCCAGTTCATTTTACAGGTGATACTTATAGTCACTTTAGCGTACTCAAATCTCAAGTAGAATACACCTTACGAGCAGGACACATAGGTCAAAGTTTTATTACACATGATATTGGTGGACATATGTGGCCGTACAAACATATTAATCCTGAGCTACTCTGTAGATGGTATCAATTTGGTGGTATGAGTCCAATCTTTCGCTTACATTCCTCAGGTGGTAGCGAACGATTACCATGGTTATATGATGAAATTGTTGAATCATCACTTAAACAGGTCATGAACTTTAGAATGACATTACTGCCCTATTTATATAATTTAGTTAAAGAAAGCCATGATACTTGTATGCCAATGTTAAGATCAAATGTCTTAACACATCCACAATGGGAAACAGGAAAAATACAATGGGATAGCTACTATCTAGGAGACAGAATCTACTGTACACCTATTTTGAATGAGGGTGATTACAGACATATAATTTTACCAAAAGGCATTTGGTTCTCGGGTTATAAAAATGATGTCGTTAAGAGTGATGGCGAAACACCTCACTTCATTATCAATAAAGTTAATCAACTGCCACCACATTATTATCATGCAAATAAACTCATCGTTAAACAACCGTACACAACAAGTGCTTCTACAATTCCTGAAAAACTTCACTTAGAACTGTATTGGGAAAAAGGCTTGATTAATGATACTTATACACTTTATGAGGATGATGGCTATTCCAATGATTTTGAAACAGATTATTTAGAGACTATTTTCACTTTAAAAGGTTTAGATAAACTTACATTAGAAATCTCACACAATCTAAAAGGTGATTTCAAATTACAACAAAGAAGCTATGATTTAACAATTTACTCAAAGCAAGCCTTTAAGCTTAATTCTATGGAGAGCCATAAGAAATCCAAGTACGATTACCATCAGGTTCTCTTAGAGTATCTTTTATCAACCACGACATTACAACTTGAGCAATAAGCTGCGTTAATCATTTGAAGCTCATCTGAATGTATGAGTTAATTAAATCATTAGTAGCTGACGCACAAAGATCTACCTCTATTTGAGGTAGATCTTCATTTTAAATATTAAACCCTTTTTAATAGAACATCTTTAAAGTAAATACTCCTTAAAGTTTGAATTGCTCTATCAAACCATTCATTTGCTCTGCCATACTGCTTGTCTCTTCTGCTGCTTGAGATAAATTATCTGTTATTGCAGATTGCTCTTCCGCTGCTGCTGAGATCTCTTGAGCAGATGATACATTCGAATCAGTCGTTTCAGAAACCTCGACAATCGATCCTCTGATACCATCTGAAATACTAGTTTGAGATACAGATATATCTAAAAGGTTTACAATATATTGATTCAAGTTGTTGAATGTCTCGATTATTTCTAGAAACTTACCATCTAATGAGTGAATTGTCTCCTCACCCTGATCTACATAAGACTTTGTGTTGTTAACAGTTACATTAGCTTCTTCTACCAACTTAGTAATCTCAGATAGAACAGATGAAATATTCTCTGATTCACTTGATGTTTGTTCAGCCAGTTTTCTAACTTCATCTGCAACTACTGTGAAACCTCTTCCTGCTTCTCCAGCTCTTGCAGCTTCAATAGATGCATTCAGAGCCAATAGATTGATTTGACTAGCAATGTTACTGATGATTTCACTGATACCTGTTACTTGTTGTGTATGAGATGTCAACTCATTAAAGGCTTTCATTACTTCAAGTGTAGAAGTTGAAATGTTTTCAATACTTTCCACTGATGACTTAATACCTTCACGACCTTCAGATGCAACAATTAAAGATTCATCGCAAGCTGCTTTCGATTGTCTAATCATCACTCCAGATGCTTCAATAGATGAATTCATCTCATTTATTTCCTCTGTTACTTTTGATACTTCTTCATTCTCATTCATGATATTTGACATCATATCTTGGATATTATTACTAACTTCATTCGCACTATCATTAACTTCTTGTGCTGATGCTGATAATTCTTCAGCTGAAGCAGTCATATCTGTTGAAATATTATTGATCTCATTAATCATTGCCTTTTGATTGCTCAACATAATATTGTAATCATCTGCAAGCATACTTATCTCATCGTTAGTTTTCAGATGAACTTCATTTGTTAAATCACCTGCACCAACCGCTGCCATTGAATCCTGTAATTTGGTAATCGGTTTAACAATCATAAACATAACTACAAAATAACCTACTCCTGTAGTAATGATAATCATAACAATCATAACGACAATTGTTGTTATCAAGATCTCCCTAGAAGTCCTTTCCAATTCATCAGCATTGGCTGTTACCCCCAGCGACCAGTTGCCTGCAATCTTATGATACTGAACATATTTTTCATCACCATCGTAAACATATGAACCGAATCCTTCATTGTTTACCTGCATTTTATCAGCAAGTGCATCTAGTTCATCATTTTCAAGATCGTATAAGCTCATTTTATTTATAAAATCAGCATTCGGATGATCAACTGTTAGGCCAGCATCATCACCTTTAATGTCTATGAGAAAAGCATAACCATTCTCACCTACTTTAATAGGATCTATCAGATCAGTTACTAAGTTAAATTTTATCGTTGATAATACAGAACCAACATACTTGCCATTGTCATAAATAGGCTCACATACGACAACTACTTGTGAGCCATCAGCCTTTGATGTAATAACTTCACTAATAACTGTTTTACCTTCAGTCTTTGCCTCAATCAAATATTCTCTTTCACTTACATCAATACCCTTTAGATCATTGATACGATCAGACGTATAAACCATATCATTTCGGTTAATCAAAGCAATCATACCAATAAGATCACTATTCTGTTCTACTATTTTTGTTAAAGAGTTAATCACTTCAGAAGGTGATTTATTCTCTTTCAATGCTTTGATGACATCAATATCATCACCTACAATTTCAACCATTCTTACTGTTGCTTCTAATTTATCATTAATTAGATTAGCATTTAAAGTAGTTGTTTGCTCCATGCTCTCTAACGTCATTTTCTCAGTTGCCTGATAAGATTTCATTACAGATACCCCACCAATCACACTACTTGCAACAAAAACCGTCATCAGTACCATTAATAAAAGTTTCTTTAGTAATTTCATTTTTTCTCCTCATTTACTTCTGCGTAAAAAAATCTTCAGTTTAGTATGTTATATAACTATACTAAGAAGACTTTTACATTCAATATGTATTCAGTTAGGTACTATCGGATTTTGATATTTTTTTAACAAAAAAAATCATGCAGAACATGATTTTGTCCTATCTCCACTGTAACCGGCTACCATTTTAAAGGCCCATTAGCTTTGCGTCCATACCTTTCGATATGTTTGCCTTTTAGTTGAAATTGCTTATTCTAAAAGTATATTAATTTGATTTTTAGCAGTGGTCGAAAATAGTCCCGCCGGACTTTAGTCCCTTATACCCTCAGTTAGGTTATCTGAATTAATAACCATTGTCAAGGATTTTTTGTTGTATATAAATATATATTGGACAATGTTACTAATCACAAACTAGTGGATATGATGTAAAACTCAACACTTCTCACCATATTTTATCTGCTCGTATAATACATATTAATTAAGAAAAGTGGACAATTATATTTTGTCCACTCCATAGGTCTTATTCGTCATCTTCTACTTCTATTAGATTAGATTTAACTTCATCAATAATCCCCTCTACACTTGGTAATTCTGATTCTACGTCATCAAGAACTTGATCTAAAACATCTAGTTCATCATTCACTTCTTCCATCACATCTTTAAGAAATGGAATTTTATCTAACTTCTCAAGTTCACTCTGTACCTTATCCAGTGCATTATGAACTTCATCAGTTGTTTCTTCTATAACTTTATCAATCTTTTTAAGTTCTTCTAACGAATCATCTATCTTATCTAACATCTCCGTCAACGATTCATCTAGTATATCTTCAACAGATTCTGATGTTAAATCTACGATTTCATTAGCAAGATACATTCTACCAATAGAAACATCGTTCTCTTTTGCTTGTGCCACAGTTTCTTGTGTTGGTCTAATTAAATACAAGCTACTTAATGTCTTATCTGATAAAACACCTTGCAGTATTTCTTGACTAATTCTATAATCTTCAGCCTCAGGGTGAATGAGAGTTTCTGATATCAAAACATTCTCATCATCATATATATATCCAAGTTCTATAGACCTACTGATACTGTCTTTAATGACATCTGTTATAGACATACCAATATAGGTATTGTCTAATAGAACATCACCCTTATCGTTGAATGCGTTCATATCAATGACATTACCTTCATCATCTATTGCATACTCAATACTTGATAAACTATCCATACTTACAATAGCATAAACATTTCTACTCGGTAATATAATCGGTTGTACAATAAATGCTATAAGTAAAATTGCAGCTAAAGACACCATGGTCATCACTTTTTTTGTATTTGCCTTTATAATATCTTTTTCAAAAAAGGCTATATAACTTCCTACTTCAATGTGTTTCTTCTTCTTTAGCTTAAGGTATCTGCCATCATCACAGTGTACAATGATATAACTAGCAGCTACTTGAAATACTAAGCCTTTATACATCATCATCACTCCTTTCTATATGAAGGACACGTGATTTTAATAAAGTTAGTTCACTGTCTAGCACAATGGTCGTCGCAATGGTAAACTTACGGGTTCTCTTAATTGTTTTTGTAGCAACCTCAAATACACGTGATAAGACTAAAACTGGTAACCTCTTAAGTCTATAAAAATTTTCTTTTAATTCATTAACATCAATAATATATTTAGCCATCTTCACAGAACGAACTCTTGTATCATGATGTTTGGGCGATTCTTTTACCAATTGACCTAAAGTAATATCAAATGATTCCAGTTTATTAGTGAATATCTCGATTTGATTTCTAAGATCCAGTCTTTCTGTAAAATCATTATTATCTTCAAGCTGGTCATCCTGTTTACTTATGTTGTTGTAGTACTTTTTATCCTTAACACTAAAGTCATTCAGTCTGTTTCTAATCACTAAAGATGCAAACGCAATAAAAGAACCTTTAGAAACATTGTATTTGTCTATGGCTTCATCAAAGGCAATCAAAGCAATAGAATACTCATCACTGTTGTTCAGATCCAAATAACCACCTATATACTTTGATGTGGTTTTTACTATAAAAGGGACATACTCTTGTATCAGTCGTTCTCTTTCAATAGTATCTCCTGCCTGTATATTCAGGAGTCGTTCTTCTAACGTATTTTTCATTCATCTATCCTATTATTTATACGACAAAAACTGTATGAGCTTATACAGTTATGTCTAGCATTTAATAATGTGTATCAATCCAATCCAATAAATTGTCTTGAAAGCCATCTAATATTTCTTCTAATTCATCCATTGATTGCTCGAACTTATCGACGCTTATATCAACATGATCATCCCATTCAAGCATACTCTTGGTCCAAAAATTATTCAAGCAGTCACTTGTAGCTGTAACCTGATAGTCATTTACAAACATCTCACCAGTTACAATTTCATCTTCATCAGCTAATACATCCCCACCTACATGAATATCACTGGTAAAATCACTAGACGCTGTGACTTCTGCATCTCCTCTTATTTTTACATCAGAAACTAATCTAGACATGGCAGTAATAGATTCTGTAGCATATAGGGAGACCACTGAAGCATTTTTGCAAATAACATCTGCATTCCTAACAACAAACTCCTCTAAGTCTACAGTACTTGCTTGTAAAGATTCTACTTCTACAAAATCTGCGCTACCTGTAATAACAACAGTTGCTGCACAAGTCGCCTCAATGCTTAGATCAGTCAAAGTCATTTCACCATTGATAGACGCTGCGTTTCTTGCTTTTAAAAGCTTAAGATCAGGCATTGTAATATTAGCTATGTAATCTGCATTGATAATACTTTGATTTGATTTTACACCTAATATCAAAGTTTTATCTTCTACTCTGATATCTAGTTTATCAATAATGTCTTTTGTAACGCTTACTTTAACGCTGAATTCTTCTCCTTGAATTACATTTACTACAAAAGCTTCTTCTGCTATGATTTCATCAAAATCATTTAGATCATAGGTATGTTCAACCCAATCATTCTCTGCAAATGTCATGCTAGATATGAAACAGGTCATCATAAGTACTACTATAGATATACGGTTTAATATTTTCTTCATTTTTCTTCTCCTCTTTTCTTTATTTCGACCTTTCACTATAGTATGCGGCTGAGTTGAAAGTTTTATGTCCCCTTTTGTAAAAAAAATTACATAATTCACAATAGGCAATTTAATTGCAATCACGTTCTCACTAAATCAGATAGTAATAAAAAGCCAATTATGATTTTTATCATAACTGGCTCTTTTGAATGTATATATAGTTTAAAAACATATTCACGAATAGTTATTCACTATAAATAGGATTTTTAAAATCATTTAAGAATGCTACCTCAGATATATCTCTTCTAGGAGTCTTAGTATTAATCCCATCATAATAACCAAAAGGAACAATAGACACAATATCCCAATGTAAGGGAATATCCAGTTCTTTTCTTACTGCTTGTTTACTGAAGCTTACTACCCAAACACCACCAAGACCTTGTGCATGAATTGAAAGTAACATATTCTGAATCGCTGCTGCAGTATCTAATATATAACAGTTATCATCCTCATCATATTTTTCCCATGTATCGTGAGGATTAACACAAGCAACAATAATAGCAGGTGCATCTTTTATACACTTTTGGCTATATTGCGGATCAAATTTTTTTATTTTTCTTTTATCAGTAACTACGATAAATCTCCAAGGTTGTCTATTACCGCCACTAGGGGCTAAAGTACCTGCTTCTACTATGTTTCTAATGACTTCCAGCGGAATCTCTTTATTCAGGAATCTTCTAATACTTGTCCTTGTTGAAATTGCTTTTAATGTTTCTATGTGTCACACTCCTCTCAATAAATACTCTAATTTTCATAAAATCAGCAGTATAATGATTGTTATCCAATCTCTCTTAACTTATTAACTATATTATGTATTTATTACTCAAGAATAAATATAGAGATAACTTTTTAAATTATTTTATTCCGAAATAAAACCAAATAAATAAAAAAAAACAATACCACGATGGATATTGCTTTTCAAATTAAAACTTATAAAGATTATTGAATTACTTAACACCATATCTACTCATCTTCATCAATCAAAAATTTAAAGAATTGTATAGAAATTTCCTTATTAACATCTCCATCTAAAAGTAAATACTTATGTGTATCAACAGCACCTATTTGAAATCCCTCTCGCAAATAAAACTTACAAGCAGACGCATTAACATCTTGAGTTTCTAGCGCCATTGCTTTAAGGTTATTATCCATAGCCCAGTCACAGCTCACTTCAATTAAAGCTCGACCAATGCCCATCCCTTTATGCGCTTCATCAACACGAATGTCATCAATGTAGCAATATTTATTCCAGCTCTTATATAGGATAATCTGACCAACAATTTTATCTTTTAGATACGCATATAGCACATGATATTTATCTTGTTCAAAGTAGTTATCAATCGGTAACACTCTCGAATCATACTCCTTTGTTAAAGACGCCACTTCAGTAAAACTATAATGAAATTCTTTATTGTCAAAGGTTACGAGGAGTTTTTCTGTAGAAACAGAACGACTATCTATTGAACTCAGTAGTGATTCATCTTCTTTGGTCATTTCTCTAACTTCAAATAAGTTATCTAAATCAATTTTCATATTACCCCCAAATAATCAGCATTCTGATATATATTTAATTTGTTATTAAGTTTATAAGATGTGCCTTAAAACCCATATATATATTATATATGAAAAAAACACTTTTATTAAAAAATCTCCTTTTTCAAGGAGATTTAAATTAACAATTTTCAGCGATAACTTTTTTATAAGGGGCTGAATCTTTATATATTTCATCTTTAAGTGGATTTAATTTTAATTTCTTAATTCTCTTAAACTGATAAGCAGCTAATGCAACATTAGATAGTAAAGCTATTAAACTTACTACAAAATACACTTTCGGATTATGTGTTGTTGCAACTGGAGCAATTCGATCAGCAAACTGAGGAATTGTCATTACAAACATGATCCATAATGCCAATGTTTGTGCTCTATGTTGTAACCATGCACCTTTTTTAATGAAGAATGACGGAATCGTACATGATAATAACAATGCCAAACCACAATAGAATGAATGATCAGTAATACAATTATAAGTATAAGCAAAGTTCCATAAGTCATATGCAATGATCCAAACCCATATCATATCAGGCCAAATCATATCTTTAGTTTTATCTTTACTAATAAAGATACCTGCCCAACCACAAATCGCAATAATATTTAAAATACCTGCTATACCATTCATAATATTCCAAGGACCAGATATTACAAATAGATTGTCTATAAATGCACCATCCCATGCACCGTATGTAAATACTTGAAAATCTCTTAAAACTGCTTCAAAAATATTCAGCGCTAAAATCGCTGGTGGAAAGATCATTATCCATTTCTTTTCTCTTAACTTAGGCATATATCTAATTGCCATAAATCCAAGACAACCTGCTAAAGCAGAATAAGTTTTTACCCAGTTAAACCAAGTTCCAGTACCATATTCATTTCCAGGAGCCGCTGTTGTCGGCCAAACAAATATTGTTAATAGAATTGGAGTGATAAGAAATAATGTAATTCCACCCCATTTTGTAGCACGTCCAAACTCATTAAAAGCCATTAGTGCAAATAGAATAAACAACCACATTGCCCAAACCTTTAAGTCAGTTACTTCATATAAAATACCCATGTTCACACCTCTATCATTGCATTTCCCACAATGACCTCTCTCTATACTAAATACCATAACATTACTATTTGGCTATAGATCATCTTGGTCTAGTCACCAAACGTTAATATATTAACACATAAGATAAGCTCTTACAACACCTGTAACATCAACTAGTTGAAAGTTTTCAGTTTTTTATGTATAATATCCTTGTGGTATTTGGTCAGACCAATAAAGAGGTGAGATATGGAATTAAGAGAAATTGTAGCACCAACTATGAAAGAGTTATTCATAACAGAAATAACACGTCAGATTTTAAGCGGAGAATGCGAAATCGGAGAAAAATTACCTACTGAAAGAGAAATGGAAAAAACTATGAAAGTTAGTAGGACAATTATTAATTCTGCACTCTCTGATTTAGCAAGAATGGGTTTTGTAAAAATCATCCCACGTCATGGTGTTTTCGTTGAAGATTTCACACGAAACGGAAATATAGATACATTAATTACAATTATGAACTTCAATGGTGGCAAGTTAGATAAAAGAGCTTATAACTCATTAATGATATTCCGATTGAATACAGAATGCGAGTGTGCTCGTCTAGCTTCAATGAAAAGAACTCAAAAGGATCTAATTGTCCTTAAAGAAATTAGAGAGAAAATACGAGTAGAAAAAGATTATTCAGAAATATCAAAACTAAAAGTAGATTTTCATCATGCTATGTACTGTGCAACAGACAATATTATTTATCCCCTTGTATTTAATTCTTTTAAGAAATTATCAATAGCATTTAATGAAATTATATTTAAGAATTTTGGATGCGAGGTAGCCAATCTATATTTAGATGAACTAATAGACGCAATTGAAGATAAAAATCCCGACAGCGCAAGTCAAGTTATTAAAGACTTAGTGGCTGTAAGAGTTCAAGAATTAAGTGAATATTATTAAAAAAGGCTGAACATATTGTTCAGCTTTTTCGACTCAAAATGTACATTCTAATGAAATGAAAGACGAAAAATCTGATCCAACTGTTAGACCAAACTACTCCTCTTTCACATTATAACTCCATACTTGTTTAATTATATGATAGCCCTTTTTTTAATTTACACACTCCATATAACCCGAAGCTCTGTCACTGCTATATATCTTAAAACAAACACTAAACTTCTAAGTGATTTCCATACTTTCATCTTCTGATACCACAATACTAGAGTCAAAATGAATCAAGACTTCACGGTCAATCTAATCCAAGTTTGCATAAGATACAAGTATTATTCTCAATGAGATATTATTACCTCCAGTAAAGTGAAGTATTAATTTATTGATTTAACAAACAATCTACTCAAGATAAAGGATATCACTTTATTATTTACTCTTATGTTACATTTTTCTGTATAGCCTATTTGCCTCTATAAAACCATTTTTATTGTAAAAATTAAAAACTTCCTCGTATGTCATTCCTCTAGTAGGTTTTATATCTCCTTTAATTGAGGCAATTTCTGATATTATCACATTTTTAGAATTGGAGTTTACTTCAACAATTTCCTTGTTTATCTTATATACAAGATTAATTAAAGCATCGAGAGCAAATGTTCCATGATATTTTCTAATTTTATTTTTGGAAGTTAAAAGTAAATTAATTTCTATAATACCTTCTTCACCATTGTACGAAGGATTACAATCATAGTCTAAAAAAGAATCCTTGTTTGTATTATTTTCCATCTCTTGATTCTGTCCAAATAATATTTTCAGACTGAAACAACTCCTCCCTGAATTAAAAAAATCACTATAATTTGTGATAGCACACATCAACTCATTATCTTTATCTAAACCATACTGAAAAAATATATACTCGCCTTTAGGACTTAATGACATAACCTCATTAACTTCGCTAATAGTTCTTTTATATTGCTCAAAGAGATTTTTAAAATTTAATAGTTTTTGCTGATTATCAAGATAATTGTTATAAACTGACTCATTAAATAACTGAGATTTATAAGCTCGAATTTTCTTTTCAAATTTAGTCTGATTTGCAGTTATGATATTAAAGTCTATCGTTGGTAATTTAAGATTTCTATTATCATCAACACTCGCTAGTTCTTTAATTCTCTTATTAAGGATTGAAAAGCAATTAGCTGTCTCTTCAATAAATTCACTACTTTCCTTGTTTGATTCATTTAGTTCATTCAAAAGAAAACATAATGCACATGATTCTCTTTTTTTTCTATTTGATCTTATACTTGAAATTATTTTTTTCATATACTCACCTAATTTACTCCTAATGAAACTATATATTGACATACACATCATTTTCTAAATCTAAAGTAACTTCTTTAATGAAATTTAGGTCATCATCAACAAGATTTGCTTTGATATCATGATCAACGTTATAATTAATATACATACGCAACGTATCAATTCCTTTTACGACCTCATATTGATTAATAAACAGATTAATTACTTTATGATTGACTCTTTTAACAAATATGATTTCCTCTTTATGCATAACATGACCCCTTTTCATTCTTCTCCTGCCTCAATTTAATTATATCACTTCTCACCGACTTGTCGAACACAATACAAGGATAAAATTTCACTCTTATCAGGCATATTACAGAATTTTTCAGCGGATATTTAATATCACTAATATGTGATTTCAATGATTGACTTCTATACATTCCTTACTGAATAAGAAAACGTGTTAAGACAATTACTCACTACTTCATATTTTGACGAGGAATCTACAATTCATTTAATCATTTAATGTATAGATATATAGAATCAAATGAGAAGTAGAGCAAGAGTTTGAATTTTATATAAGAAAATAAAAGCCTATGTGCGTTGTAACTAGTGAACAGATCATCATGCGATATTATTTTTCATCTATTAATAGCGGTTCTATATATTCCTTTATAAATTCTATTCGATCCTCGACTTTCGGCTTATACAATGATGCAATAGATATGACTATTCCTTTCTCTTTATTGACATAAATGGCATTGCCTCCATCACCCATAGCTGAATATGTGCCTTCTTCTTCATCAAGAATCCACCATAAATACCCATACTTCAGTTTATTTTCATCCCATTGACTATGTACTTTAGTAGCCTCACTTATCCATTCTCTAGATACAATTTGCCGATCTCCCCACATTCCATTATTTAAACACAATTGACCTATTTTTGCCATATCGAGAGCCGATAAAGTAAGTCCCCAACCTCCAGAGTTTGTACCAGTATTATCAACAACCCAACCACTGATATTTGTCGCTTTGTTGAATGCATTTTGCTCTTTAGCAGTATGCAGTACCACATTATCTTTAACATTAATCCCAAGTGGTATAAATAAATTTTCATTTGCAAATTCAAGCAGAGATTTACCAGTTGACTTAGCTAGAATAGCTGATAATATATCGGGACCAACTAGAGGTGTATATCTAAAATCCCCTATTTTACCTTTTCCACCTAACAAGTCAAGACTAAATTTAACCCAATCGTCGCTCATGAAATATCTTATATAAGTATATGGAGGAAACTTATATTTATAAGGAACTGTCATTGTTAACATATCTTTTAAAGTTATATTTTGAATTGTCTTTTCTCTTTTTTTCACAACATAATTAGGAAAAAACTTCAATACCTTTTCATTAATTGTCTTTATATGACCTCGATCTATGGCTATCCCTATCAATAATGAAATAATACTCTTTGTAACCGAATATACATGAATTCTACTTGTGGCTACACACTGGTTAAAATACTTTTCGTAATATACTTTCCCTTTTTTAAGAGCTACTATTCCTGCAATATTTGTATACTTCTCGGTTATGATCTTTTCTAACTCATCAACACTTTGCTCATTCATCTAAAACTCCTTCATTTTTCATATGCTCTAATATAAGCATAATGCCATTAAAAATGCTTTACAAGAAGTTAATTTAAACCACTTATATACAAAAAGCAATCCAATCAGGGAATTCACTCATGTAATTTAAAAACTGACTCCTATAATGTATAGGAATCAGTTGATAGCTATTTAAGTATTTTTCTGGTGATTTTATTTTAATGTTTGTAAATATTAAAGATTTTAGATCATAACGGTAAGATTTTTGAGTATCTTCCATCCATGTCTTTTTAATACGCACCTTTTTTCTTCTTCAGACATAAAATCTATCCTATCCAAAGTTACGAATAACAGCTAGCTTCTTAACAATATGAAATTTATGGATAACTCAGTAGATGAATACGCAACACATCAAAATCAATACATATATTGATAACCAATCAAAACAATTCTTTATATATCATCAATTACACTTTTTACTTTTTTGTATAGCTTTATATGTAACTCTGGGTATGTAAGATTCTTAGGTAATTCTTTAAAGAAATCTATCTTCTTGATTTCAGAATTTGGTAACTCACCAAAAGTCTCAACAGTTGCATAATAGAGCATTGCATTTCTATTTGTGGAAAACCCACATATTGGAGTGATACTAAAATTAGTAGCTCCTGTTTCCTCATACAACTCTCTTTTCGCTGTCTCTAGTATCATTTCATTTTTCTCTCTGCGTCCACCTGGTGCTTCCCATGTGTCCCTCTCTCTGTGTTTACACATTACCCATTGTTCTTTGTACTGAGTAATAATTGCAGCTGCAAAAAAAGTTGACTCATCTACTTCACTAGGATGGAAAAATTCTATTTTCAATTGTTCACCTCATCTTTTTAGCTACAGAATTCAAGATTTATCATTAAGTGGCTTCCAACTCAGTCCATACTTTTTTTAGCTTACTAAGTGTAAATAAAAAACGTATTTGAAGAATAAATCCTATGATGACTGTACTCATTATTAGAGTATTAATTGCGTTTAATGGAATGATCATAACTGTACTTAATGCTAGTATTAATAAACCATTGATTAAAGCATATATATTCCCTTCTTTTTCAACTCTGTTCTTTATCTCTATATCATGTACATATCTTAGTGATGTAAAGTAGATTATGACGCAAACAACCGCATTACAAATCATTGAAGCTATCAAAGAAATATATCCATAGACTGATAGATTTATACCTGTAGTTGGTGTTACAACAAAGTAAGGAATAATTGAATGTATCATCATAAACACAGTTAAAACAAATGCTAGTTTAACTTCTTTCAGCTTCTCTTTTTTATACAGAAGAATTATTGCAGAAAGTATGATTAGATATCCTAAAGGATCCATTAAGATGTCAAAGGTGCCAAGTCTTATATCTAGAAGCACTAGTAAATATCCATTAAGTAATTTCTTATATATATTACTCATTTAACGCCCTCCAAATTTTAACATAGGCTTCAACGGATTCATCTGGCATATTTCCACCATTAAACATATAAGGCACATTAAACACATCTCTTTCACCATCTTTTTCATAATAAATGCCTAAGGATATATTTCCAAAACGCCATACTTGATTTCTGTTACTATGAACAGATTCATATTTCACATTTATTTGTCGCTTTACTGTAATAGGATCTGTTAGACTCTCAAGCATTTCATAATCATACTCATTCGTTGAATCAATAATAAATGTAATCATTACATCATCTTTATGAGGTATGAAAGTGCTGAAATCAATGTTTGTTAAAAGAATTGGTTCTGGCAATTGTAAGGTTACTTCATAAACATAATCACTACCACTACCACCCCTAGCTCTGATACTTCTTTCTTCATCATATCTAGACAGTATCAATTCACCAATATTAACGTCCAATGTCGTTTGGTCATCAAAAAAAAGTTTTGCCTCTGTAAGATGAAGCTTACCTATATCATCAACCATTTTTACCATTTCATCGTCAAAATCAAATTTGATGTACTGATTACATAAAGTATAATACCGACCTTTTCCAACTTGATTTTGAACATTATTTTCAAAGAATGACCATGCTTGATAATTGTCAAATACATTGAAAGTCTTATCTAATCCTTCAAACTCTATAGCAAGCAACTTTCTTTTATCATGATTATCCTTTATATATTCAATCCGTAAATCATAAGATTGATCTTCGATTACATCGATTTGCTCATATCGGGTTACAAATATAGGTTCATCGATTTTCATGGAATAAGCATAGACAATATTTACTATCATTGAGCATATTAACAAAGCAAATAGAACACCCAAAACTTTATTTACTGTTTTATTCATATGTAAGCAACTCCTTTCAACTATAAATCAAAAACTCCCTAATGATACGCCATTAGGTCTGTAAACTCTTTTCATTTGTATCTAAAGAAAATGGAGTTAGAGCGTTAACCTATCTGCAGGAACTATGGTTATAGCAAGTAGAATCAGGAACAATACAGAAATAAAAAATGTGGCTATTATAAGAACACCTAACATAGTATTTGATGATTTAGAAACTTCAGTTTGACCTGCTCCTTTACCAATCGAAAGCGCGAGAATAGTTCCCAGTATTACTTCTGATAATTTAATCTCATTTTCATCTTTGTTAATTAATCTTCGTATTAGTATTACGAAAGTTATTAGAAGAGTCATTAAAAAAACTAATGTAGCTATTTTTATGCTTAGATCACTCATTTTTTTTCCTTTACATACTATATCGCTGTTATAAGTAAATTGTTATGGTAATTCTAAACTAGCCAACATTACAATCTAATTCAATTACAACAATGTTTTATCATCCACAGAATTCTAAAATATCCTTACCTATTCTCATCAAGTCTGACTTCTTATACGTTTCAATAAATCGTTTACCATATTTTAGGTAAACAATTTGTTGAAATCAACCCTAAATGCTATACTTCATTTTACAATATAATCCAACACGAATACATTACTAATGTATTAAATCTTCTTGAATCAAAACTAAAGAGGTCATCTAAACGAAGAGCCTCTTTAAAAGTAAGTTGATGTTACAATACACCACATTATTCAACTCTTATCTGATTTCAATAAATTTATTTACAATATCAAATAATTCCTCGTTATGACTAATGAAAATTATTATCTTATTTTCCTTAATCGACTTAAGTTTTGTTTTTAAACGCCTAACGCCATCAACATCCATAGCAGAAACAGGTTCATCTAATACCAATAAATCTGAACTCTTTAACAAACCTCTTATTACTGATATCTTCTGTTTTTCTCCTCCTGATAGCGATTGGGCATCATCTAAATCTAGAAGGTCATTCATTTTGAACAAATTACAGAAATCCTGAATGTCGCTATCATTTACATCATTCAATCCTCTAAGCAAATTCTCTTTAACTGATATGCGTTGAAGTTTTGGTTCTTGCAATATCATTGAAATCTGTGTCTTTCTAACATCTCTCATATCAATATTTTTTATATCAATATCGTTATAGGAAATTGAGCCCTCATAGTCATAGTTTAAACCTAGTAGTAAGTCTATTAATGTTGATTTACCATCACCGTTTTTACCCTTTAAACAATATATGTTACCCTTAATAAGTTTTAAATTGAAAGACGAGAAAAGTTCTTTTGAATCATCATAGGCAAAACTTAAATCGTTTATCTCGATAGTGTTGATATTCTCTAATACTAAATCACCATTTCGTTCATCCGGCACATCCAAGAACTCAACTAATCGATCGTAACAAACCTTTGAATGCTGATACTCTTGACCTAACTTCAAAAACGATTCTGTATTAGATAAACACATATTGGTGTAAGTAGAAACTAATATAAGTTGACCGATACTAATCTCACCTAAAGTAAATAAGTATCCACCCAATAGAATCGTTAAAATTAAGGAAGTATTTTTTGATAAAGTACCCACATTATTAATGGATGCCATGACTTTATAAACTTGAAGACCTTTCTTCAGCAACTCATTAAAACTCTTATTAACATTTAATCCTGATATCTCATACCATGAGTGTATTTTCGTCTCTTTGATATTATCTAATCGATCATTATTAGATGAGTAATATTGACTATGAATCTCTCGATACTCGTAACCTCGTTTATACATGAGTTTGTGATAGATAAGTATTCCAACTGTATTAATTAATACTGCTGAAGCCACAACAATTAGCATGAACTTCTGCGTGAATGCTATTAAGACAAGTAAGACGATTGTACTAACCAACATAATAAGTGCCACAGAAAAGCTTTCGTGAACAAAAGTAACAGATGTTATTATGTCATTAAAGAGTCTTTGATTTAAATAGGCTGGACTATGTTTCTTTGATTCCTTCAGTGGAATATGCTCAAGCTTATCATCTAGCTCATTCAAAAAATCATTGTTAATTTTAGAAATTAGATATTCAGAAGACACATTCTTTATGAAGGATGAAATCAGCAGTATAACAAGTGTAATAGATATAAACACAATAGGCATACTAATTGAGGAAAATGATTTTGTTACTGTAATGGTGTCAATAAAGTTAGTAAACATATAAGGAATAATCATTTCACAAGCATATATCACTATTAAAAGTAGATTTACAAGTATTAGTAAGCCTTTGTAATTTAGTGATTTTTTATAGATATTTTTCAACATAGCTTTTCTCCATTTCAAATTAACATTTTCAATATAAGGAATCTGATTTTCCAAACACACTCCCCTTGACCTCCTAATAGAACTATCTAAAATAATTTTACATGAATTCATCAAAAATGTTAGACCTTACTTTAGTTGTATGTTATTATCACAATAGAGGGAGAAAAAGCTCCTTTTTTTTTGTCTAAAACAACAAATCCTTATCTATCCTTATTGAATCTCATAACAAAGCTATGACTAGACAATCTCTGCTTCCACATTAAAAACCAGTTGTGTTTACAACTGGCAATAATATCTACTTATAATTAAATTAACAGAATTAGATTTTGGCTAAAAGAAAAGTGGCATCAACACAACTTGCATAAATATATGTGTAGCAGCATGAGCAACGATAGAATAACCTAGCCCTTTCTTCCAATATAAATAACCATATGCAATTCCACCTACACTATTTAAAAGTAAACATCTAAGTATAATTGGAAATGAATTACCAATCGTCTGAAATGTGATTGGAAGGTGTAAGGCTGCAAAGATCCCTGCTGCTAAAAAAATGCCTGTCCAGTAAATCCAACCTGGGATATTCTCTTTATCCTTATGTCTTGCAAACAAGAACTTTAATGTCCATACAAATAGTGACATCACAAATAGTCTAAGTAATACTTCTTCAATTACACCACCATATAATAGACCAACAGCTAAGTACATCAACGAAATGTTATATCCTTCACTCATATTTGGCATATGTTGTGCAAATACTAGTCGATCAGAACCTGTGATAATCAATGCAACAAAGAAAGCTAATACAACAGATAATATGATGGCTTGCTTATTATATATAAAGTTCAGTTTCAGATCAACTTTTCTTGCGAGTTTTAAACCTATAAAGGCAGCAATAAATGTGAGTATTGCCCCTTGTAACGACGCAATTATAATCATAACTTCGATTGATCCAACCTGAACAATGATTTTTTGCATCAGGTCTTCGCTTAAAATATTTGTTTGATATAATGCAGTCAAAGCACTTGCTACTAAACCTACAAGGGCGAAGTATACAGCTGTTTTAAAGTCTTTACTTTTTGTTATTTTTAACATTTTAATTCCCCTTTTTCTCAGTTAACTTTGCAACTATATTTTTGAATCTGATGTTATCTTTTAATCCCTCAAAGGCGGGATTCAGAACAACACCTTGAATCACACTCTCCCAAATGACGCTTTCGCTTCTAACGGTAGCTGAACCTAAGTCAAATTCTTGGAACCAGCTATCAATTTCTGTGAAATAGTCATCACCATGTAAGGTGAATGGAAAGAAACCTTTTAAACACACATCAGCGTACTTATTCAGTAGTTCAAGTGTTTTCTCATAATCGCCATTAGATGAAAGAACTTGAGCCGCAGTTAGATAAAATAAAGCCATAACGTTTGGATGTAGTTCCTCTAAATTATACACTTCTGCAAGACTCTGTACACGATGCAACGTTTCATCAAATTGGTCATTTTGAAGCTGTAACAATGAAGTTGAAAGACTAACTAAAGTAAGTAAATGCTGATAGATCCCTATTTGAAGTATCTTCTTTGCCTGGTTATGATTTCCAAGCATAAAATACGCCTGTGCAGTAGCTGCATCGTCATTACCAAGTGGTCTTATCGTTTCGCCCAACAAGTTAAGAACTTCCTGAGGTTTACTTGAAATGAGGTAACAGGTAGCCTCTAATGAAACGGCATCTTTAGAAAGCCAAACATCATTACTTTCATTTTGGATGCGTTGACATAATACTATGACCTCATCAAGAATTTGCTTCTGGATTATAGCATCACTACTTAACATCCAGTGATTGCATAAAAGTACTGCCATCTGTAACATCAAAGGATAACAAGAGTAATATTTTCTTATGATATCTTGACACTCTAACCAAACCTCATTGAATGCTCTATTAGAGAAGTCTTTTGATAAACGATGGTACAATCTCTTAATGTCCTCTTTTGTCATTTGAGGTGTATAACCCATTAGGTCATCAATACTGATATTAAAATAAGCAGCAAGTTGTGGTAAAAATGTGATATCTGGATAACTTTGACCTGTTTCCCATTTAGAAACAGAAGCTTTGGATACACCAATATACTTAGCAACTTGGTCCTGAGTTAATCCTTTTTCTCGTCTTTTGTTAGCAATTGTTTTAGCGATATTTAAATCTTTCATAAAAATCAATAATATAGCTACATAGTTAGCTCCTACTATTGCCTCCTCTATTTTCATTATACATCTATTTTTCATAGGAGCAATGGATTTAAAGTTGATTTCAGGTGACAAAATCAACTACTAAGAAACTCTATCAAATTGAATATAAAAAAAAAGAGGTAATCTGTTTAATTCAGATTATCCTCTGCTCTAATTCTCTTTTATTACATTGGGTACTCCTCACTATATTTAAGATACAAATCTCTATTGCTTTCATCAAATACAATAAATTCATTGTCCTCTATTATGTATATAAAAGAAATAAGCATATCAAGTTCTCCACCAATACCGCCCCATAGAGCACTATCTCCATGACTGAAATCTAGTATGTGTATTTTTTCATTTTCTAAGTTGCTTGTTTGTACTATTTCATCAATAAACTTAATATATGAATATGCAAACACAACTCTTCCATCATTATGTATCATGTCAAATTGCTGGTTACTTAAATCACTTGATGTAACAACAATATACTCGTTATTCTGCGAAACCTTGAAGTCATGTATTTTTTCCGACTTGTAGAGCAATTCTACTCTTGAACTTTCATCTTCAGATTGATCAATCCATTTAACAATTCCTTGGTTTCCGTCTCCGTAATTTTCATGAATTATGTAGATATTGTCACCTGAAATCTCAATATTATTGACTCTATCAACTGTCTTCAACATTTTTTCCTTTTGAATTATTATCTCTTCTTTAATCAAAATCTCTTCTTCAAGAATCCCTATTTGATTCTCTAAATCATTTATTAACGCTTCATTATTAGTACTACAACCAACAAGAAGTATTATGAATAAAAATAATATAAGCCTTTTCACGTTGGAACCTCCTCATAAATACCCTTTCGACACCAATAAACTAACATTTCACATATATATTTCAATATTATTCGAAGGAAATGCTAACTCTATATCAAACTTATTACAATCATCAAATTGTTGTTTCAAATTTCCTTCAATCATTTGTCTTAATTATAATCTTATTTTAAAGATATTGAAGCATTTTTCTTTCTAAACTGTTCATATTGAGATGAACGATATTTTTTTAGTTTTATTTGTGTTCTTACCATATTTTTAATGTTCACTATGATTAGAATTACACCGACAACACTAAGAACAATATTATATAAATAGTAAAAATGCTCCAACGGGTTCATTTCGTTTATTTTAAATGCAGATTTCACATAATATCCATAATGATTAGGAGTGAGTCGACTTTTATACTCTTCAGTTATCTTACCTGCTAACATTCTTACTTCATTCATGTTCATTTCAGGCATTTTTATATAAACTGTCTTTCTCCATATAGAAATATCTATATCCTCTATTTGATAGTCTGTAATATTTAGTAAATAGTCTTCCAATCCAACAAGTTCTTTATTTGAATCAATTGAAAATGAAATCTGCGACGAAGAATAACCAAGATACCTACTAAATGAGGATAGTGATGTATCGTATGTTTTAAGTATCAATATCATGCCCATGATTACTAGAAACAGCTTCTTCTTTTTCATTCTTCACCTTCTTTCATTAAAATATATGTTTCCTCTAAATAAATCTATATTAATCATACCATATAATTCCAATAGTAATATTTACATAGCATTAAATATTTCAAAATAAATCAAAACAGTGCTTTAATAAAAAAAGAGATTGGATAAATATCCAACCTCTAAATAAATTTCTTAAACACCATAGTATGCTTTTTTAAATAATTCTTTCATTTGCTCTGGAGAAATTTCTCTAGGATTTGTACCTGTACATGGATCAGCTATTGCATTCACCGAAATACTCTCTAAGTTATCTAAGAATTTATCTTCTTGTAAACCAAACTCTTTTAATGAAGTTGGGATATTCATAGACTTGTTTAAGTCTCTTACAAATTGAACTAAAGATTTTACTAGTGCCTCTTCAGTAGAACCTGCTAATCCTAATCTTCTTGCAATATCAGCATATTTCTCACCAGCTACTTCAGCATTAAACTCAATAGCAATTGGTAAGTATATTGCATTTGCACAACCATGTGGAATTGCAAAGATTTTTCCAGTCTTGTGAGCCATACTATGAACGATACCTAATATCGCATTTGAGAATGACATACCAGCTAAACATTGTGAAATGTGCATTTTAGCTCTTGATTCTTCTTTACCTTCATACGATTCGATAATAAAATCTTGAATCATTTCAATAGATTTCATTGCTAAAGCATCTGTTAACTCATTACTCATTGTAGAAACATAAGCCTCTAAAGAGTGAGTTAATGCATCCATACCAGTAAAAGCAACTAATTTAGCAGGCATTGATTGAGCTAAATCTGTATCAACAATAGCGATATCTGGAGTAATGTTGAAATCTGCAATAGGATACTTAACACCAGTTTCTGTATCTGTGATGACTGCAAAAGATGTTACTTCACTACCTGTTCCACTTGTTGTTGGGATAGCAGCATATCTAGCTTTTTGTCTTAACTCTGGTAAGTTAAAAGGCTTAGCAGCTTCTTCAAATGTGAACTCTGGATACTCATGGAAAATCCACATAGCTTTTGCAGCATCCATTGGTGAACCACCACCTAAACCAATAATCCAATCTGGTTGGAATTGATCCATCACTTCAACACCCTTCATAACTGTCTTAACTGAAGGATCTGCTTCTACACCTTCAATTAAAGTTGTTTCCATACCAGCTTCTTTAAGATAGTTTTCAACTTTTTCTAAAGCACCATTTCTCTTTACAGCGCTACCACCTATAATGATTGCTGCTCTTTTACCTTTTAAGTTCTTTAATTCTTCAATTGTACCTTGTCCAAAGTACACGTCTCTTGGGATTGTAAATCTTGACATTAATAATTCCTCCTAATTTCTACTATTTGCTTTTATCACAAATATATTTACTTTGATTTATGTTAATCCTCTTTTACCATCAACAATATTTGGCTTGTTTGAGGATAGTTACTATTATTAAATCTAACTTTTATTTCTTATATAATCATCAATAGCTTCAGCCACCTTTTTTGAATATTTAACAGCTTCAACGACTGTTTTGGCACCAGTAACAACATCACCAGATGCAAATACCCCTTTCTTTGTTGTACGTCCACAATCATCAGTGACAACTAATCCGAATGGATTGGTTTTGATATCCTTTGATTTAGAAACTATATTGTTCTTCGGCCCTTGACTTACCGCTATAATCACAGTATCAACTTCGAATAAGTTCTCATGACCTACAGAATCCATGTATTTAACACCCTTTTTTACAAAAGCTAAAGGCGTCTCATTAAATCTGAACACATTTCCTTCTTCTAGAACTTGCTCAACTTCATGATCAGTAGCAGAAATGTTTTCTCTTCCTTTTCTATACATGATAGAAACATCACTTGCACCACTTCTAATAGCAGTCCTAGCTGCATCCATTGCTACATTACCTGCACCAATTATGCAAACCTTCTTGCCTAAGTCATATACATCAGGGTTCTTAAGATAATCAATTGCATAATGTACATTCCATAATGTCTCACCAGGAATATTTAATCTTTTAGGATTCCATACACCCGTACCAATAAATACCGCATCATATTCATCTTTTAATAAATCTTCAATTGTTAATACTGGTCCAATTAAAGTATTCGGTCGTATTTTCACACCCAATTGGACTAACTTGACTTTCAACTTATCTAGTATTGCTTTTGGTAATCTAAACTCTGGAATTCCATATCGTAAAACTCCACCGATTTTATCATGAGCTTCAAAGATTGTGACATCATATCCCTTGATAGAAAGTATAACAGCGATACTTAAACCCGCTGGACCTGAACCAACAATAGCAACACTTCCCATATCATCACTTTCTTTCTTACAGGCCTTGTGACTTAAGTAGTTCTCAGATATATGATGTTCAATATTTCCTATACTAATAGGCTTTCCTTTTATCCCTAACACACAACGACCTTCACATTGTCTCTCATGCGGACAGACCAAAGAACATATTGATGAAAGAGGATTATTTCGAAACAATACTTCACCAGCTTCTTTCTCATAACCCTTTAAAAACAGATTAACGAATTCTGGTATTGCAGTATCTATTGGACATCCTTTTCGACATCTAGGATTTTTACACTGTAGACACCTTCTAGACTCTATTAAGATATCTTCCTTTTCTACTATTCTTTCCATTCTTTCTCCCCTCTAGTTCAACATAGCCGTAATGTTCCGCTAAGGACAGTTACTATACTAGATCACTTCTAAAGCAATGTGAAGAACGCACTTTTCAGTCTTATAGTTTATATTTAGAACCCTAGTTACCAAATAGTAACCAGGGTTTTAATCCTTTTCCACAAACTTCAAAATGCTTACACTCGTTGAAATTACATGGAATAGCAAGTTATCATATTTTTTGCAAATTCAATGAATATACATAATAATCTATTTTCTATGCGAAAAATTCCTAAAAACTTTTTTTAAAACTAGTAAAAACAATAACAGATAATTCTTTTTCCCCAACAAAAAAAATACTTCATTACGAAATACCTTAGGGACTGCTCTATAATTCTTTCTTTTAAATAAGCATTAGTCCTAACAACCAATGCTTAATAAAATAACTATTCTAAAGCTCTTTTTCTCTTACCCAATTCATTTAAAAGCACAAACGCCAATAACAGACACATTAATATATCCAAAGGAATAACTACTGCAAATGATTTACCATAAGCATACTTCATTGAGAATATACATATGCCAACAAGATACGCCTTTTCGAGTATCGCAAACAAAACTAAAGGTATTCTCCATCTGATGTTAAATGCAGATACTATTAAAAATACACCCAAAATAAACACACTTGCACTCCAATGCCTAATGATTATATCGTAGCTTTGGACATAGTCCAACTTAAAAAGCTTGTCCAAGAACAACTCAGGTAAAATCGAAATTCCACCTAATCCCGCTGTCATTAAACCACATACGATAAGTATCCATTTCGTGCTTTGTACAAAATCTTTCTTCATATTTCGCCTCCTGTCATCACTATACAGATTAGATTCATCTCCCGAAAGACTGTCCTACGAAATAGTTGATTTATTTCATATATACCCAGACCTTGATACGTAAACCTTAATTCTGAATGTGCCAATCAGTTGAAAATGCAATCCATTTGAGGAAGCGCGGATGTTAATTGTTTATCAGTTGGTTGAATTACTTAAGTTTTCTTTCATTCTTCAGGAGTTCTGCAATATCTTCTTCTGTTAAGTCGATTCTTGCTCTAAATCTGTCATAGGTCATTTCTTCACTATTATAGAGTCTTATCTCAATATACTCCTCTCCTAAAAAATAAACATATGTGAAGTATGACGTATTTTGATCATCAGCAAAACTAAGGTAATGATCAAAGTGTCCATTATAAACTACATCATCTTTCACTCGAACGGGATATTTTTTGAGATTATAAATATAGTCTTTTATTTCATGAAGTTTTGCTTCTTCTACAAATGAATACTGTTCTTGAGATGAAATACTAGTTCTTGTAACTACAACACCTGTTAAATTCATACTGTGAAACTCTTCAAAAGCTTTATTTAATTGAACAGACATAAATATCTTATTTATACAGAAAATCAAAAGAACTATGCCTATTATTCTGTACCTGATGGGAGCTTTTTTTATTCTATCTATCATAATATTTATTCCTCATTAGCAGTACTATATCTAATCTCAGTCCATTGGCTATACATATCAGGTTTTGCATAGGAAACATTATAGATGACTGGTTCTATTGGTGTCTTGAAAAAGTGAGAATCAAAACCAACATTGTCAATAAACTCAACAACTATTTTTGGATAGTATCGATCTCTTATTAAACCTCCCTGTTTCTTTAAGATCGCTTCTTTGGTCTCAATATTCATAAAGAAGGTGCGAATATCCTCATAAATGGTATCATCAAACTCTAAATCTGGATGACTATTAAAATAGATTCTTAATGTAATAGCATGATGGAATTCGACTACGTCTGTATCCTTAATAAAATGATACTGCTCCTCAAGTGATTCAAGGAAGTCATCCATTTCCTTTAAATTATAGCTTTTTTCAGAGTTTGCAGATTTTATCGACCCTAGAAAGAGTATAAAAAATATTAATGGTATACAAACTAAAATAATGCCAACTTTTTTTAACATAGCTCCTCCTTACTAATAACATTGACAACCAACATAAGTATACCGCAACTAAAAAATTATTGCATCTCATATAAAAGACTTCAGATATATTTCACTTAACTTCCTTTTGCATACATTAATGAAGTTTTAGCATATTATAAAAGTAATGATTGCAATGAGTCCAATAGCATGATATTGTATAATGTACACGTTTAATACAACCAATCAAGTGTCCTTCCGAATATAAGGCACATATTTTGATTTAATATATTCAATTAAGAATTTTTTTCTTATGGAGGTAACAATGGCAGCAAAAAAGAGAACTCAAAATGATAAAATATCTTATAGTAACAGAAAGAAGTTAAATGCTGATTTTAGCAAAAAGGATCTTAAAAGAAGTAACTGCTATAACACTAACTTCACAGGTTCTGACTTCAGCTTTTCAAGTTTGAAAGGTGCACAGTTTAAAAACTGTAACTTCAGCGAATGTAAATTTGATGCTTCTGAGTTTGTAGCTACGAATTTAAGAAACAGTAAGTTTACAAATGTAGCACTTAAAAATGTAATCATGGATTCAGTGAATCTTGATGGTGTTAACTTTGAAAATGCAACTTTTGATAATGTAATAATTTCTAATTGTGACATCACAAAAGCAATCAATTTAGATACAACAACAGAGGGCATTCGATTCTTCGAAACAACACCATCACTAGCGATCAGCGAAAGACTAGAAAGAGCTATTAGATCTTGTAAGAAGAATGAGTATATCAAAAAATCAGGTGTACTTGATACAAAAGAAGGTGAAATCAACTCATTAAGTGTATTACTACTTCTAGAAGTGTTTAGTGAAGAAATACTGATTTCAAGTTTATCTAAACTTAAAACTAGTATAGATGAAAACTTCTGTACACTTAGTTCATTTATCAATATGATTAATGAGGCAAACGTATAAATAGAATATTTATTACGATACTTCCAAATAGACGTCTACTTGGAAGTATTTTTATACCTATCTAGATACTCTGCAAAAGAAAAAGAACAACATTTTAGTTGCTCTTTATCTATTCTGAAACTCTTCAATTATTGTCATGAAATCACTACCATAACTATCATACTTTTTCTCACCAATACCCTTAATATCTAAAAATTCATCTCTGGTTGTTGGCATTGCGTACGCCAGTTCTTCTAATACGGAATTAGCAAAAATAACATACAGTGGTACACGTTTTTTCCCTGCTATAGCTTTTCTTTTTTCAGCTAGTAATTCATACAGTTCTTTATTGTAATCTAAATTTGTCTTGGACTTTTTCTTTCTCGTTTTACTGTCCTTAACTTCAATACATTCTTTTCTTACCATTATCTTCGTATCGCCTTTTAGGACTGCTCTTGAGGACTCATTTAACTTAAGAACTGGAAACTGATCAACAGTCATTCTAACATAACCTCTAGCAATCAAATTCATAATCAATTCTCTAAGGCCGCCCTCAGAGATATCTGTTATAATCCCATAAGTTGATACTTCGTTGAGTTTCCAATCAAGAACCTTCTTGTCCTTTGATCCACGTAACACCTTAATAATCGTATTTGTTCCAAATCTTTGTTGAGTTCTATAAATACAAGAAAGTATCTTCTGAGATTCAATTGTCATGTCTATAAACTCAGAATCATTCAAGCAATTACCACAAGTTTCGCAATTTATATGCTTTCTTTCCTGTCCGAAATATGAAATAATTTCATCACGCAAGCAATCATTGGTATGACAGTAGTTTACCAATACTTGTAGATTGGATCTTTGAATTCTATCTCTTTCAGGATCACTGGAGTTTTGAGCGATGAGTAGCTTCTGTTTAACTATATCTGATGGTGAATACATCAAAATACATTCACTTTTATTCCCATCTCTACCTGCACGTCCAGCTTCTTGATAATAAGCTTCCATATTCTTAGGCATATTATAATGAATGACAAATCTTACATCAGGTTTGTCTATCCCCATACCAAAAGCATTGGTCGCAACAATTATTTTTATACGATCCATCATAAAAGCCTCTTGTATATCACTTCTTGTCTCACTGTCCATACCACCATGATAGGCACCAACTGAAAACCCTTGTCCAGAAAGCTTTGCACTGACAGACTCAACGGATTTTCTAGTCGAACAATAAATAATACCAGAACCTGTATCAAATTCATTTTTCAAGTAATTATTGATGTATCTATTTTTATCTTTTGGTTTTACAACCTTGTAGAATAAGTTCTCTCTGTCAAAACCAGTCGTTAATTCAAATGGATTATTGAGTTCTAATAATTCCTTGATTTCTTTTGTAACATAGCTTGTCGCTGTTGCAGTAAATGCTGTTACAACCGGCCTAGATTTTAGTCGATTAATAAAAACAGTAATATTCTTATAACTTGGTCTAAAATCATGTCCCCATTGACTGATACAATGTGATTCATCTACAGCGACTAAAGATATATCAATAGATTGTGATAAGCTATAAAACTGGTCTGTTAAAAGTCTTTCTGGCGCAACATACACGAGTTTAAACTGCCCGTCTTTAATAGCATCAATTCTTTGATTTGATTCTTGAGTGGATAAAGTGCTGTTTAAGTAAGTAGCAGGAATACCACTTTCATTTAAACCATCTACTTGATCTTTCATAAGTGCAATTAAAGGTGATATGACTATCGTCATACCTTCATTTAGTAATGCTGGCAACTGGTAACATAATGATTTACCACCACCTGTAGGCATTATTGCTAATACATCTCTACCTTCTACAACATGATCAATAATCTTTTCTTGACCTAATCTAAATGTTTCATATCCAAAATGTTTTTTTAATAATTCAAACTTGTTCAAATTGACCTCCTAATAACCATTATAACATTCATTTTATCTAAAAGGAAATATTTGTAATTTAAAGAGATACCCTAAGGTATCTCAGTTATGCTTTGATTGCCCATCTCATTTTAGTTGATTTTGCACGGCTATTTTTAAAACACTCCTCTGCAGAAGGTCTTATGATTGTCGGTGCTATTTCACTATAAACACCTTGTTTAAGTAATCTTTTAAATGATTTCTTAACAAGACGATCCTCTCCTGAGTGGAAGGATAATATGGCTACACGACCACCTGGTGCTAGTGCATCTGGTAGCTTTTCTAAAAACTGATAGAGAACTTCAAATTCTTCGTTAACATCAATTCTTAGAGCTTGAAAAGAACGTTGACAAGATTTTTTAACAGCTTCTTTTTTATCCTTTTCAGGTAAAAAGTCCAATGCTTTTTCAATAACTTGCTGTAGTTCTGTAGTTGTATTAATTTTTTTACCCTTTTTTAACTCCGAAATGATTAATTTCGAAATCTCATTAGCATAGGGCTCATCTGCATTTTCTATCAGCATACCTTCTAGTTCAGGTTGAGAAATCTTTCTTAAACGTTCTGCAGCAGAAATACCATTTTTAGGATCCAATCTTAAATCTAATGGACCCTCTGTTTTATAAGAGAAACCACGATCCGGATTATCTATCTGCATTGATGATACACCTAAATCCGCTAATATAAAATCAAGAGGACCTGATTCTTCAATAACCTTATCAATGTCTGCAAAATTTAATTGTTTAATAGTAAGTATTTCAGGACCAAAGCCTTTATTTAATAAACGTTCTCTTGTTTTAGGTAACTCAATTGGATCAATGTCTAAAGCATAAAGGTGACCATCTGACTTTAAACATTCAAGCATTTTACTTGAATGACCACCATATCCAAGAGTAGCATCAAGTCCCTTCATACCAGGTTTAATCTGTAAAAATTCTAGAATTTCTTCAACACATATGGAAATATGCATACCAGCAGGTGTACTGCCCTTTTGGATAACTCGATCTATAGTATCACCATATTTTTCTGGTTGATGTTCCTTATATTTTTCTTTATAATTTCTTGGATGTGTGCCTTTATATCGAACACGTCTCTTATGTGGTTTGTTTTCCAAAGCTTACCTCCTATTGATTCGCACGACTTACATTTCTAAGTCTACCTTTTATAGGTTTATTCTGTAGTGCCTTTAATACTATATTACCTTTATTATTTAATATTTCAACAAAAGTTGAAACATCTTGTATATTTATATTACCTATATCGTCTTTTGTTACACCGTCAATGTTACAAAGTGTACCGACAATATCTCCTGCTCTCATCTTTGTTTTTTTACCAGCATTGATATGAATCTTTAAAATACCTTTATTAAGGGCAGCATGTTTCTCATGTTTAACAAGAGGCTTTGTATTGATCTTCTTGTTAAATTCATCTATAAGCATCTCAACTTCGTCTTCTGTAGGTAAATCAACTTTTCTAAGTTCTACATTGGTTAGTCGTTCTATTGCAGCAAGTAAGTAAGCATCACTTGAAGCAAAAGATATGGCTTTACCTAAATTATCTTTTCGACCTGTACGGCCAATTCTATGGACATAGACTTCTGCTTCTTCTGGTAAATCATAGTTCACTACAAGCGAAATATTGTCGATATCAATACCTCTTGCAGCAACATCGGTAGCAACCAAGTATCTAAAATGACCTTTTCTAAAGTTCATCATCACTTTTGTACGTAGATCCTGTTCCATACCGCCGTGTAATTTTCTTACAGGATAATCCCTTTCGCTCAATAAGTCATGTACCTTATCAACCTGAAGCCTTGTATTACAGAAGATAATACAACTGTCTGGATTTTCGATTTTTGTAACGTCTAATAATAACTGTTCTTTTTCTTTTTTTCGTACATCATATCTTATTTGCTCTATACGATTAGTAGTTGTTTTCTTTTCAATTTCAACCACTTTAGGATGATCCATATAAATATCACATATTTCAGATATATCCTCTGGTAAAGTTGCTGACAATAGCGTCATAACATAACCTTTGGGTACATTACCTAAGATCTGATTGATTTGGTCAACAAATCCCATATTCAACATTTCATCAGCTTCATCCAAAACTATATATTTTACTTGAGACAAATCAAGTGTCTCTCTCTCAATATGATCAAAAACACGTCCCGGAGTACCAACAACAAAGTGAGTCTTTTGTTTTAGATTTTTTATTTGAGTATGAATTGGTGATTTACCGAATACGGTAACAACCTTCATTCGTTTAAAACGACCTATATTAAATATTTCTTCACTTACTTGTTGTGCTAATTCTCTTGTTGGTGTTAAAACGAGGACCTGAGGGGCATTTTCCTCCCATTCCACATTTTCTATAATCGGAATAGCAAATGCAGCGGTCTTACCACTGCCAGTTTCTGATTTGATAATTAGATCCTGTTTTCTCAAAATAACAGGAATTGTTTTCTTTTGTACTTCTGTAGGATTCTCATAACCCATTAACTCAAGTGATTTTAAAAGAGAATCGCTTAATTTGTATTGCTTAAATGTATTCATAACTTCACTTTCTTTCTAGTAGTAGATACAGATTATACCACAGAAACGACTATATTACGATTTAATCTTTAGCTTTGTTAGACTTTAGTGTTGTTTAAGATGATAATTCGCAATTTCTATGATTTTTCTAAAGTCATCAACAAAAAATATATAATCCATTAACTTAAACTCCTGATTGGTTGTCACAACATACAATTGTTCACCTTTATTTATGCCTTTGAAATATTTTGAGGTTATTTGTATAGATACTATGTCACGATAATTTGATTCAAATATTTTTTTCTTATTATTATAAACTATGAACTTTTCGTTATTTAGCTCGATTTCTTTTTTTACATCTTTATAATGAATAAAGATAACGATAGGTATAATAGAAAGAACACTTATTACACCAATATATATTTCAGTTATGAGGAACAATAAAAGAAAAATCGAAAACATACCCATCAAAATTATCAGGTTTTTCCTTCTTATTTTAACTCTATCTTCATTAGGTAATACCTTATAATAAGTTTTCTCTTGATTATTCATTTAATCCCTCCACTTGAAGCAACCTATATAATATCATTTAATTCACAGTTCTTAATAATAACACTAAACTCTTATAGAGCCTAACCTTTTTAGAATCTTGATCATTCCTAGAAAGCCCCCTTCTCTCAGACTATACTAAAGTTGAAATCAGGGGGATTATCTATCTATTTATACGCTAAATACTTGCTATAATCATATATTAACTGGTGTAATTGGTGATTCACCATTTAATACAGCAATTAGATTTTTTGCAGCTAGTTCAGCCATCGCAGTTCTTGTTTCTATAGAGCTACTACCAATATGAGGTAGTAAAACAACATTGTCCATTTTCAGAAGTTCCTCAGGTACATGAGGTTCAAACTCAAACACATCTAAACCTGCGCCATAAATCTTTTTCTCTTGAAGTATTTTTATAAGATCCTCTTCTTTAATAACAGGTCCTCGAGCTGTATTGACAAGTATGGCATTAGATTTCATTTTTGACATCAGTTCGTAATCCAGCATATGTTGTGTCTCTTCCGTTAAAGGAACATGGACCGATACAAAGTCTGACTCAACCATCAACTCTTCTAAAGTAACATACTCTGCATGAGTATCTTCTTCAAAATCTATGTCACGATTTCTATTATAATATAGAATACGCATATTGTAGCCCTTTGCCTTCTCAGCAAATTTCTTTCCTATACGACCAGCACCTATCACACCTAAGGTTTTATTGTAAATATCTTGTCCAGCCATAAAATCATACGTGAACTTACCCCACTTACCATCTCTTAAAAATTTATCCGCTTCAACGATTCTCCTAGCTACCGAGTAAAGTAGCGCCCATGCAGTTTCAGCAGTTGTATCTGATAAAACATCCGGTGTGTTAGTAACAATTATGTTCTTAGATTTTGCAAATTCACTGTCTATATTGTTATGACCAACTGCATAGTTTGCAATAATTTCAGTATGCTCTAAAGTATCTAATATTTCTTTATCAATTGTATTTGTAAACATTGACAAAATACCATCATAGTTTTTAAAGCTAGTTAACATCTCATTTTTGCTTAAACTCTTGTTGCTTCTATTTACATCCACGATAAAGTGTTCTTCTAATTTTTCTATTACCGATTCTGGAATCAAATCCGTGATCAATATTTTTTTCATGTTTCCTCCATTCATAAGTATTCTCTTATATAATTTCTACACAAAACTTCTCATATGCTCAACTCTATAAACATAATAAAGCTAATCTCAATAGTCATCTTAAAAGACAATTATTTACTTCGATTTTAAGAAATGAAAACAAGCTTTATTACCATTAGTGTTGATGACAATATTTTCTTCAAAGTTATCATATTTTTCACTAGGAATTTCTACAATAATGGTTCCCTTCCCACTTGGAAGATCTTTAGTGAGAGTCGATAAACCCGGTGCATCTCCAGCAAGGAAAAATACGATTCTTCCAGCATCAACTTTATCATAACTTAACTTCAAGTAATGAATGTCTTCATGTACAGCTATACCAACATACTCTATTTCGTTTATATTGGCAAATGAACTGATTTCTATATCACTATATTCTAGTTGATTGTTTTCATATCTAACTGGATAGCTACCTTCTGATCGGTTTTGGTTTTCAGAATCATTACTTACTGAAGTTTCCTTATCCGACTCAAAATTTACTATTAAACCACCTGAAAGTTTTTTACTATCTAATAAACCTAAATGAGAAAACATAATAGCATTGTTCATATTAAACTGATAGTTACCTTCCCCATTAGCCACAGAAGTATCAGATAGATTGTTAACAACATACTGTTCTTTGGCATATTTAAAACTGTCACTCCATGTATGATTTTCTCCATATAAGTTTAACATAAAGTGATAAAATAAAGACATACCATTGTTGCTTTTTAAGTCATTTAGATCATCATACACGTTAATGCCATTATTAGAAGCAAGATAACTTGAACTAATAATATTTATTGCCTTGCCCTCACTAATCATATGTTGGTTTATACTCATATTGCCTAGTTCTGCACTTCCCCAACAGGTCCACTGGAATAAATTGTAGTAATTTTCTCCTAAGACATCATTCACGATATCATTGTTTAAAAAAGATTCTCTTTTTTCATTATCACGATCTAAATAATAAGCTCTATCTATATTATCCACCTGACCATGCGAATTAATAACAAGATTCATTGGTCCTTTCTTATTTTCAGCCAGAACATTTTCAGCAGTTAAATCACCTAGCACATCTGTTTTTACTGGATAAGCACCTTTTAAGTTACCATATAGTCTATAATCACTTTCATCGAGTATTCCAAAATCTTTATCTAGTCTCTCTTTGATAAAATAACCATAGTCATCCGTATGTTCATTGGATGCAAATATAGGATTTGAAAAATTAACCACAGGTAATTCATCATCATTTACGTTAAAATCATTGTATTTATCAAAATAGGCTTTTATCTCACCCTTTTGGACTGGCAATCTTACCACAGGCCAATTATAGTCAAAACATATATCAATGTTTTCTCCAAATATGCTATACATACTTAACTCTTCATTAATTAAGCTTGCATCATTATCAAAATTACCATAGAAATGATCTGTAACGATTGTCCCTGCATCATGAATACCATACTCACCCATATCTACTTTATCATGTATTCTGAAAGCTGGGACTTCTAAGTCTGTACCAAATATTTGAATACCTTTTAAATTCTTATTCATGCCCACATCTATAAGTTTAAGTTTATTATAGATTTCTTGAGATGTATAACCAAAAGTATCTATTAAATTGACTAATTCAAACTGATCAGCATATGTGTTTATAGCATTTAAATCTTCATCAGTAATTTCATTTGAGTTATACAGAAAACAATAGTAACTATCCACAGCCTTCATTTCTTCAACTAATTCAATAAATCCAACAGGATTAACAAGCTTCATATTATCCATTTGAAAAGCCGTTAAGTCTATATATTCTTCAAACAACATCACATCAAAGTCAGGATCCACTTGTAAAGCCATTGCAACCAAAGATATTGCAACAGGTGTTGTCCAACTCGTCCCGCCAGATGGATAGTAGGTATAGTGATTGTCAAATTCTCCATTTCCAATGGTATAAGTTACTGGATAAAATGTTTTATCCGAACTATAAACTGCTTCATAATTATTTGGATCATTTCTATTGAGCATTGGATCTATTGTTGCTCTTCCATTGTCAGCAAACAATACCAGAATACCTTCATCATTTGCAGCCTTAACCGCTTCCTCAAATTCTACAGGATTACGCTCTCTATCATCAATGTTGTCTGAAAAACCAATTACTCTTATTTTGTCTTCTAAAGTCTTATTTTGTTCAATGACTTCGTAAATAGCTTGCGCATGACTCTTTTGATCCGCATAATATGCTGGATGACCATAGAAATATAGATTAGCATCAGGTGCAGCACCAACATTCTCACCGACAATTAAGTCAGCAACTGCAATACCATGCATAGATGAACCACTATCTACAGCATCATCATAATCTACCCATGTATAATAAATATTCTTACTTTCTAACGATTCATGAGTCAGTCTTAAGGATTGGTCTATATAAGCAATGTTAACACCTTCTCCTGTAATCCCTCGTGAATGTAGTTCCTGAATACCCAGCATAGGCGTATTGCCCCACTTAAGAATTTTTTCAGGGTCAAAAAACTCTGGCAAACTTTTAGAGAATGTTGAGTCATTATGGAACTGCATCTCTTTTTTAATCGTATTATAATCACTAAAATCATATTGAGAGAAGTCTGTATTATTAAGATAAAGGTTTTTTTCTATTTTGATAATCTCATTCCAATCAAGTTTCGGATTCGTATCAACAAGATTACCTATAAAAGTTACATCACTATCTATTGGGTACTCAACAACTATGTCTTCATCCCCTTCAATAGCAAGATTTTCTTTGTTTATTAGGATTTCAAAACCTTCTTCATTAGACCATTTTGTTTGCCATCCAAACTCAGTTACTGCAAATTTCCATGTCATTGGAAAGTATGTAATATTTTTATAGGATAAAACTGGATAGTCTTCTTTTAAATTATCAATTACTTTTCCATTTACTTCAATTTGATAATTTACTAGTGAAGCTTTATGTTTACTCTTTAATGTATTAGTAGCTCCAAGAAACTTTTGATCTAGTTTTGTCACAGAATCTTTTTTCCCAATTTTAATGCCTGTCTCTTTTGACCAAGCTAACGTTAATCCAATACCATTAAGATAATCGGAAGTCATAGGAAAGTAGGTAATATTTTTATAGGAAATAACCGGATATTGACTCTCAACCGTCTTAATTATTTCGCCATTTACCTTAACTGTAAAATCAGGGATAACAACCTCTACTTCATTACCGTCAGCATATGCTATTTGAAAAAACATACAAACGATTAATAGAATTAATACAATTTTTTTCATTTATTCCTCACTTATCTTAAATATGAATACCACTAGTATTATTGTACAACACAATAGTTATTTTTATCACTATTTAAGAAAAGAAAAATGCCTTGAGAAAAATCTCAAGACACTTTCATATTTTGGGATCTATTTTACTAACATTAACTCTACAGGAATATACTCTTCTATCGTTTCACCCATTAAGTGCTTCATACCATTTTCTACACCTAGTGAACCAATTAAAGCTGGTTGTTGAGCAACTGTTGCAGCCAATTTACCATCTTCAACAGCTTTCACAGCATCATCAGTTGCATCAAATCCGATAACTATAATATCTCTACCAGACACTTCAATAGCTTTTAGAGCACCTAATGCCATTTCATCATTATGAGCGAACACTGCATCAATTTCCGGTTGCGCTTGTAAAATGTTTTCCATTACAGCTAAACCCTTTGTTCTATCAAAGTCAGCAACTTGTCTAGCAACTACTTCAATTGATGAAGCTGCAATTGCATCATTAAAACCTTGACCTCTATCTCTTGCAGCAGTTGTACCAGCAATACCCTCAAGTTCTACGGCTTTACCTTCACCACCTAATAACTCAATAATATAATCACCAGCCATAAGACCACCAGCAGCATTATCTGAAGCTACATGAGTTACAACTTCACCATGGTTAGCACCACGATCTAATGTAATTACAGGTACGTTCTGTGCATTTGCAGCTTTTACAGCATTACCAACTGCATCTGAATCTGTCGGGTTAATTAAGATTAAATCGACACCTTGAGTAAGTAAATCCTCCATATTTGAAAGCTCTTTAGAAGCATCATTTTGAGAATCTAAAATAATTAATTCTACACCCATTTCAGCAGCTGTTTCTACAGCACCATCTTTAAGCGTTACAAAGAATGGGTTGTTAAGAGTTGATAGGATGAGTCCCATCTTCTTACCTTCTACTACTGTAGGCATATCATTAGTAATTAATTTTAACTTAACTGGCATAAATGCCTCTAGTGATTCACCATCAATTACTTTTTTAGCTGCATCAACACCCATTGAACCGATTAAAGAGGGTTGTTGAGCAACTGTGGCAGCCATTAAACCATCTTCTACAGCTTTAACAGCATCAGCAGTAGCATCAAATCCTACAACTAAAATATCTCTACCAGATACTTCGATAGCTTTTAAAGCACCTAATGCCATTTCATCATTGTGAGCAAATACAGCATCAATTTCAGGTTGCGACTGTAAAACGTTTTCCATTACAGCCAAACCTTTTGTTCTATCGAAATCTGCGACTTGTTTAGCAACTACTTCAATTGGTAAGTTCGCAATTGCCTTGTTAAAACCTAAACCTCTATCTCTTGCAGCAGATGTACCAGCGATACCTTCTAATTCTACTACTTTACCAGTACCATCTAATAATCCTGCAATATATTCTCCAGCCATAACACCACCAGCAGTATTATCTGAAGCAATATGAGTTACTACCTCACCTGCGTTAGCGCCACGGTCTAATGTGATTACCGGTATATTTTTTGCATTTGCTGCTTTAACTGCATTACCAACAGCATCTGAATCTGTAGGATTTATAATAATTACTTTTACATTCTGAGTTAATAAGTCTTCCATATTTGAAAGCTCAACTGCAGCATCATTTTGTGAGTCAAGTACAACCAATTCTAAACCTAATTCTTTAGCCTTCGCTTCAGCCCCTTCTTTTAATGTTACAAAGAACGGGTTGTTTAAAGTTGAAACGATTAAACCAATTTTTCCATCTTCATTTGTAGCTTCATCCTTTGGTTGGCAACCTGCAAATACAGATACCATCATTACCATAACTAGCATAATTGCTAATAATTTTTTCATAACTGTCCTCCCTAATTAAAAACCTATAATCCTCATTATCTATAGTAACTGCATAGCAGTTATTAACTATTCTTTTCTATCAATTAACACGGCAACTAATATAACCAAACCTTTTACGAGCAATTGATAATATGAACTAACATTCATTAAGTTAAGTGCATTGTTTAATATACCTATAATTAATGCACCTGTTACGGTTCCCATAATAGAACCTAAACCGCCTGCAAGTGAAGTACCACCTAGAACAACAGCAGCAATGGCATCCAATTCATAACCTTGTCCAGCCGTTGGTTGAGCAGAAGATAATCTAGCCGTAATAATAATACCAGCAAGTGCTGCGAAGAAACCACTGATACCGTAAGCAAATATTTTTACTTTTGATGTACTAACACCTGATAGTTTTGTTGCATCCTCATTACCACCTAAAGCATAAACATAACGTCCAATAGATGTTTGAGTTAATACATAGTAGCCAATGGCAAATACAAACACCATAATAATAATTGGAATAGGTATAGCACCAATATAGCCATTTCCTATTTGTGAATATAAATCTGCATTTGCTTCATAACCTGTACTAATTGGTTTACCATCTGTAAACACTAGCGTGGCGCCTCTAAAAATGGTCATCGTTGCTAGAGTAACTATAAATGGTTGTAATTTACCTTTAGCGATGATCACACCATTTAACATACCAATACCTGCACCAATTGCTAAAGCAGCAAGTACTGCTACAACAGGATGGAGACCACTACCAATTAGCGTTGCAGCTATAGCGCCAGAGTAGGCCAATGTCGATCCAACAGATAAGTCTATACCACCTGTTAAAATAACAAATGTCATACCTGCAGCAATAATTGAATTAATCGATGTTTGACGCAATATGTTCATGATATTTGAAAATGTCAGGAATCTATCATTCATCAACGCAATAACTATTGAGAATATAATCAATCCAATAATCGATTGATAACGTCTTAGATTTAACTTTTTAACTTGTTCCATTTAATTAACCTCCTCAACGCCAATTGCTAATCTCATTATCTTTTCTTGCGTTGCTTCTTCTCTATCCAAAATACCCACTATACGACCTTCATGCATTATCATCACACGATCGCAAATACCTAGGATTTCAGGAATCTCTGATGAAATCATTAAAACTCCCATACCTTTATCTTTGAAAGCGTTCATTAACTCGTATATTTCCTTTTTAGCACCAACGTCAACACCACGAGTTGGTTCATCAAGAATCAATACTTTTGGCTCACATGATAAAGCCTTACCAATAGATACCTTTTGTTGATTACCACCACTTAAATTTTTTACTAACTGATCTATAGAAGGTGTTTTTATTCTCATAGAATCTTTGTATCTCAAGACCATCTCTTTCTCTGCTTTCTTGTTAATGCCTAGTGGAGATACATATTTCTTTAACGAAGATAAACTCATATTGCTCTTAATTGACAAACCAAGTACCAAACCATCTTTTTTTCTATCCTCTGATACATAGGCAATACCTTGATTTAAGGCATCTTTCTCATTTCTAACAATGATTCGTTCACCTTCTAGATACATTTCACTATTGGTATGTTTAATAGATCCATAAATTGATTTTGCCAATTCAGTTCTACCCGCACCCATGAGTCCAGCTACACCTAAGATTTCACCTTTTTTAAGAGCAAACTTTATATCATGTACCCATTGATTCTCTATAGATTTTACTTCAAAGATGGTCTCAGTAATTTCTTTATCTAAAAACGGATATTGCTCATCCAGTTTTCTACCAACCATCATCTCGATTAATTTATCTTCATCAATGTCACTTACTTTTGCTTCTCCTATAAACTGCCCATCTCTTAGAACTGTGATATCGTCACAAATTTCAAATATTTCTGGTAATCTATGTGATATATAAACAATACTCTTACCTTGTGATTTCAGCTCGCTGATTACGCCAAACAAACTCTCTACTTCTGTATCAGTCAAAGCGTCAGTTGGCTCATCCATGATAATAATTTTTGCATCAAACGACAGGGCTTTTGCTATTTCTACCATCTGTTTATGTCCAATGCTTAAGTTCTTAACCAAAGTTTTAGGATCAAGATTTAGATTAAGTCTTTCTAATAGTTCAGATGAACTCTTGTATAGTTTCTTCCAATTGATCTTGCCTAACTTTTTTGGTGCTCTACCCATAAATATATTTTCGCCAATAGATAAATCTTCTATTAAATTCAATTCCTGATGAATAATTGCGATACCCTTTTCCATGGCATCTTTAGGACCCGATACTTCTAATGGCTGACCATTAAGATATAACATCCCTTCACTTTTCTTGTATACGCCTGAAAGAATTTTCATCAAAGTCGATTTCCCTGCACCGTTCTCACCAAGCAAAGCCATAATCTTTTTCTCATATACATTAAGATTTACTTGATCTAAGGCTTTAACCCCTGGAAATTCTTTTGAAATGCCTTCCATTCTTAAAATTACATTATTCATATTATGCCCCACTAAAATCTACACCTGATTGTATGATAATATTTGCATAAGGTGTGCATTCGCCAGTTCGAATAACAGCTTTAGAATTTTCTGTCAATTCCTTAAATGACTCATGACTGACAAAATCAACTTCAACTTCCCCAAATAAATTTTTTATAGCTTCAAGTACCTGCGGATTTTCATTTTTAATCTCTTCAGCAAGAATCACTTTCTCTACTACTAAATCTGATTTAACAGCTTTTACTGTATCAATAAAACCTGGAATATCTTTAATTAATGCAATATCTATTCGGTCTACATGATCTGGAATAGGTAAACCTGCATCTGCTATTGTAATCTGATCAGTATGACCTAACTTTGATAATACCGAAACAATAGAAGAATTTAATAAACTGCCTTTTCTCATAATACCTCCTACAACTCATGTCTAAATGGTAATGAACTTTGTGCACCAAATCTTGTAACCGTTACTGCTGCAACTCTATTGCCCATTTCCAATGATTCTTTTATGCTTAATCCTCTAGCCAAACTGTCACATACGCCAGCTATGAAACTATCACCTGCTGCTGTTGTATCAATGGCATTCACTTTATGTGCCGCTACTGAAATAACCTCTTTACCATCGTAGTACCATGCACCTCTAGAACCTAATGTAACAATGACTTCTGATATACCCAGTTCATTTAGAACTCTATAACCTTTCCTAAAATCATCTTCTGTTTGAATCTCTACCCCTGTAAGTGATTCAAACTCAGTTTCATTCGGTATTAATAAATCTACATTAGATAATAGTCTGTTTGATAGCACCTTCGCAGGAGCTGGATTTAAAACTGTCTTGATGCCTTTCTTATGAGCAATTTCAAAGACTGCTTCAATAGTTTCTAACGGAGACTCTAATTGACAAACAACTAACTCCACATCCTCAAACCACTCATCTGATACATGATCAACTTCCAATTCGCCATTGGCTCCTGGAATAACCACTATGGAATTGTCACCTGATGCATTCACCATAATCAGTGCAACACCTGTTGCTTGATCTGAAACAAGTATTCTATCTGACTTAACATTCATTTCATTCAATGTAGACTTTAAGATTTCTCCATTTGCATCATTACCTACAACACCAATCATCTCAACATCTGCACCTAATTTCCCAAGTCCGACTGCTTGATTAGCCCCTTTGCCACCAGGTATCAATTCTAGACCATCACCAGGAACAGTTTCTCCTACTTTGGGTGTGGTTTCTACCTTTGTCACCATATCCATATTTAAGCTACCAACCACTAATATTTTTTTCATATCATCACCTTCATTTCAATTGGTTAAACGTTTAACCAAGTATTTTTTAAGAGAATCTAAGTAGATTCTCTGATAATTAATTTTGTTTTTAAAATCTCTTCTTTATGTTTAACAACCTTTTCTTCAATAATATCAATCAGCATTTGAGCTGCTTTGAAACCCATTTGATAATTGGGCTGATGTACAGTTGTTAATTGAGGTTCTACCATTGTAGTCATGTAAATATCATCAAATCCTACAACCGCAATATCTTCTGGTATTTTTAGCTTAGCTTCTCGCAATGCTTTCATAGCACCTAATGCAATCAAATCGTTACCACAGAAAACTGCATCAAACTCTAAACCAGACGCCAGTACCTTTTTAATTCCATCATATCCCCATTCTGACGAATAATATCCGTGGACATAATAATCATCTGATATTGATTGACCCTTAGCCTTATATGCTTCTAAATAACCTTTATATCTATCTCTTGAAGGTCCAGATGTAATCGGTCCACCAAGGTGAAGAATTTTCTTATAACCCTTCTCAAGCATATATGTTACTGCATCAAATGCACCGGAACAGTTATCTACTGTAATCTTACCATTGATTTTAGCACCTTCAATATCTCGATCCACTGTAATCAAAGGAACTGTGAGTTTCGATAAGTTTATAGAATCACCCATTCGACGTGATGAACTTGTTAAAATAATGCCATCTACCATTTTCTCAAGTAACATACCAATATAGCTTTCTTCTTTTTTAACATCATTGTCTGAGTTACAAAGAATTAAGTGATAGCCATATTTATTAGCTATATCTTCTACCCCGCGAGCAAGCTCCGGGAAAAAGGGGTTAGCTATATCTGGAATAACTAAGCCAATAGAATGTGTTTTCTTAGTAATCATGCTTGAAGCAACTCTATTTGGTACATAATTATACTCGTCTACAATATCTAATATCCTCTGACGTGTTGCCTCAGAGATATTCTTATCTTTTTTATTAATTACTTTTGAGACTGTTGCTGTCGACACTTCTGCCATACGTGCAATGTCTTTTATAGTTATTTTCATCTATTTTACCTTTTCCATATACAAAACGCGTTTAGGTAAACGTTTAACCAAAGTATATATTAATGGGAAAGCGTTGTCAATAAGATATTGCGAATCAAATAAAACATCGTTCATTCAAACAAAAAAAGAGACTCTAACAATCTCTTTATCTCGCTTAAAATACACGGTCTCATTCAACATTAAAACTCAAAATTCATTAATCTTGTTTTTGAGTACGCCCCAGCACTTTCCATGCTTTTCTTAGAGTTATGATTGTAATACCAACAACCTGATCTTGCAATATAACCTTCGCTTTCAACTCTCAGTTGTAGTGCTTTAAGAATACTTTTACCATAACCCATTTGTCGATAATCTGGTGAAACAAACATACCAGTACTGGCAATAGACCTATCTACTCGACCATATTCAATACAACCACAGCCAATAACTTTCGTATCATGCTTCATTACAAAAGCTTTGTAATAATCCTTCGTTATTAGTATTTCTTTATCTTCTTCTGAGAAAAAATCTTCTGTGAAATCTAATGCTTTAATATCTTCTTCAGTTACAACAGGACATACTTCTAGCTCATGAAAGTAGCCCTTGTCATATTCTTTATCTGTATAAATTGAAAAATACGCCTGTTTGCTTAAAGTTGAATAATTATCCAAACAATGACTCAAAAAGTACTCATCACTGGTTGGAACCATGGCACTCTTAACTTCTTCATATTTCTTGATTTCACTAAATACTTGTTGTGATAGGTTACTATGGTATGCATCAAGATAAAATCCTACTAGCTTCGTGTTGTCGTGAATACAGAAATAACCCACAATCTCATTCTCGCAAGTAATTTTATAATGATTACTATTTATAATATGATCTTCTAAAAATGAATCGATCGTCATCTTGTTCTCTTTAATATTTGATGCTACTAATGCTTTAATTTCATCCCATTCACATGATTTTATTGATAATTTCATAAATCTCCTTCTATTCCAATGTGTCTGTCCAAGTATATTTTACCTTTAACAAGAAGAATAAACTATGTATTTTATATTTATAACAGATGAATACACAAAAAGACCATTTCTGGTCTTCTTTAAATTGATAAATACTTTCTCACTTCCTCTTCAGTACCCATCTCTAATATTTCTTCTAAACTTATTTTACTATCACTTATTTTATCAAGAGTTGCTTTGGCTTCTAGTATACTATTGGGTACCATACTAAACTCATCTAAACCCATTGCATACCAAACAGGGATTAGTTCTTTATTACCAGCAGCTGAACCACACATTCCAACCCATTTCCCTGCTTTATGGAAGTTTTCAATCGTCATATGAATCAGACGAATTACGGATGGATCATAATTAGAATAAATACTCTTAACATTTTGATTCATACGATCACTTGCTAAAGTATACTGTGTTAAGTCGTTCGTTCCTATACTTGCAAAATCCACATACTTTGCTAATACATCTGACATAACTGCAGCGGATGGCACTTCGATCATGATGCCTATTTCCACACTATTAAATTCTACTTTATCATTATATAAGTCATCTTTGACTTCTTGTATGATTTCCTTAATTGTAATTATTTCTTGAACTTTGCTTACCATTGGAAACATGATTCTTAATTGACCATGAATACTGGCTCTATACAAAGCCCTCAACTGAACCTTAAAGAAATCTCTATGATCAAAACAATATCTAATGGCACGATAACCCAAGAATGGATTGAGTTCTTTATCTATATGAAGATAATCAACTTCTTTATCACCACCAATATCCATGGTTCTTATAGTAACTGGATGTCCATTCATACCTTCTAAAGCTTGTTTATATGCTAAATATTGTTCTTCCTCAGTAGGTGATTCTTGACGATTCATATAAATAAATTCACTTCTAAAAAGACCAACGCCCTCGCCACCATTACTGAGCACATTTTGACTTTCTTCTGGTAAAGCGATATTACCAGCAACTTCTATTTTTCTACCATCTGGATAGTAGTATTTTTTATTTTTATACAGTTCTAAATCCTTTAGATACTCATCTCTTTTTTCAATTTTTTTAAGGTAAGTATCTATAGTTTCCATACTCGGTTCTAATATAATTTGCCCCTTATCACCGTCGACTACAACGGACATATCATTTTTTATCAAATCAGTTTGATTACCAATACCCATTATTGCTGGTATACCGAGTGTTCTTGCAATTATAGCACTATGAGAGGTTTCACCACCTATTTCTGTTATAATTCCAACAATGTTTTCTTTTTTTAACTGTGAAGTATCCGAGGGAGATAAATCATGTGACACCAAAACAGTACCTTCAGCTACCTCTGAAAGACTTTCCTTTTTAACACCCATTAAATCGAAAATTAATCGATTTGAAATGTCTTTTATATCTGCTGCTCTTTCTCTAAAATACTCATTATCCATTTGTAAAAACATCTCTGAAAATATGTTTGATGCCTTTAAAACAGCTTGTTCTGCATTCGTTTTACTTTTGATTTTTTCTTTTACTGCACCCAGAAACTCTGGGTCTTTTAACATTAACTCATGAGCTTTAAATAGTTGGGCTTTATCTTCTCCTAAAGTCTCTAAAGTACTCTCATACAAGTTTTTAAGAGTTTCAACACTATTATCTACACTAACATTTAATCTAGAAAGCTCATCCTCAATATTCTCTATTTGAAAATCTGGAATAACCACGTTATTTTCATAACGGTATATTTTTCCTATACCATAACCTTTACTAACACCTTGTCCTATTATCATTTTCTACTCCGTGATACTATTTAGTAGTTCTAATATCTTTGATTCTGCATCAGACGAATCCTCACCTACTGCATTAATAGTAACTTCATCACCACAACTTAACTTGCTACTCATCACAGAAATGATGCTCTTACAATTATATTTATTGCCTTCTACTTCTATAAAAATATCCGATTCAAATTTATTTGCTTCATTTACTATTAAACTCGCAGGTCTAGCATGTAAACCATTTTCCGCTTTTATTATTGCTGTTGTCATTAAACTCTCCTAACCTACAAATGTCAAAACCTTTTCACCGACAGAATAACTTTTTTTATCATCCAATTCAAACCCTTGACCAGATGTAATAATGATTGGTGTAATGAGAGAAGGTACTTTATCTCTTATGTCATCAAGGTCTACATTCATTAAAATATCACCTTTTTTTACTTTCATACCTTCTTTAACTTTTACATCAAAACCTTCTCCATTAAGCTTTACTGTATCTATTCCAAAATGAATCAAAATCTCAATGTTGTCTTTTGTCTTTAATCCGATAGCATGACCTGTATCAAATACCAATACAACTTCTCCATCTATGGGACTATAAACCTGTCCACTCCTAGGATTAATTGCAAACCCATCTCCCATCATTTTCTCTGAAAACACCTGGTCTGGTATATCTTTAATAGCCACATAATCACCTTCTAAAGGCGAAAAGAGTTCTTTTGATTTCTTAAATAACTTCATTGTTCTCTCCTAAATCTTATTTTATCTCCACACTTGATCATCTTAAGAAGTTCTAGATATTCTTCTTTAACATGACCTATAACATTTACTTTTTCATCTTTGTCCAGTGGCGAGTGAATGATTTGTATTTCACCTCTATAGCGCTTGTAGAGATCATTGTCAATTGTTATAGAACCCAATGTTCTTTCTATACAATTATGTGGTCGTACAGACTTTTCCCCCTGACAGGAGTATTCTCTTGATTCCATAATTCTATGAGCATATGCACCTGAATCTATTCTAATTGTTAGTGGTGTATTGTATAGTTCTTTGTAGTCTTGATCTAAAACTACTGGTACAGTGATTTCATCAGTTTTTATATAATGAAGTATCCATTTTAGACTCTCTGAATCAATATCTAAATCACCGACTAAGATCCTATCTATACCATAGTTAATCTTAAAATCAATAAAGGCTACATATGAGTTCATCTTTCGATGTTTTTCTAGAGTTGGCAATCCTTCGAATATTGGTCCTCTATAATCCGAACCTGGAATAAATGACATTATCGGAATATCTAATGATTGTATTACTTCATTCATTTCCTTAAACCGACACTCTGATAATCCTGTTTCTGGTCTCGGATAAAAGTTGTGACATGCAATGGGTTCATTTAATGCTTCAAGCGTTTCTTTCGTCTCTGTAGAAGCATTGACCACAATCGGCATCATTTTAGATAATTCTATGATTTCATCTCTGCTAAAACCATAGTCCAGTCTTAAACCGTCAACTTTATATACTCTTAGAAACTCATCTAAAGTTTCAAAGTTGAATTGTTCGAGAGTTTTTACAGACACATCTGCTATTACCTTAAAGTTTTGTTTTTTTAACCATTTCACCATATGAAGTGCTCTATCATTGTATGAATCATTAAACTCTTCTTGAATGTGAAAAGAGGAAAAGATTAGAATATCTTCTCCTCTTAATTTTTCAAGTAAGTCTTTCTGTCTTTCAAATGATGAGACATAAACCGAAAAACCTAGTTTAGTTTTCATTAAGCAACACTCAACTCTTCCTGTCCAACTTCTGCAACATCTTTATCTTTAATAAAGATCGAAGTTACAATAAAGCCGCCTATATATGCAATCACAAGTCCAATGAAGTAGTTTAACATACTTTGTGGTTGCATCAATGGAATCGCTGTGATACCTGATGGTCCCCATGCTGTAGCTAAAACTTTTGTCAACATAACATAAGCACCACCGAAACCTGCACCTAAACCTGCTGTAATGAAAGGTTTACCCATAGGTAATGTAACACCATAAATAAGTGGTTCACCGATACCAAGTATACCTGCTGGTAATGCTCCAGATATAATCTGCTTCATGTGAGTATTCCCCACTTTTTTAGCTTTAATATAGATAGCAATTGCAGCTCCTACTTGTCCTGCACCTGCCATAGCAAGTACTGGGAACAATGATACAGCGCCCATAGCTTCCATCTGAACAATATAAATTGGTATTAAACCATGATGTAATCCAAGTAATACCATTGGTAAGAATAATGCCGATAATACAAATCCTGAAATAACATTTACTACAGGAATATTTGATGATACTAATAATTCCAATACTTTTACTAATGCATCAGAAATGAAACCTGAGATAGGCATGATGATAAATACAAATCCTACTGTAACAATTAACAATGTTAAAAGCGGTGTAAGGATAAGGTCCAATACGTCTGGTACCATCTTTCTGATTTTCTTTTCTACTTTAGCTAAAATATAAACACCGATAATAACACCAATTACACCACCTTTTCCAGATCTTAATATTGAGTGTAATGGAGATTCTGCATTATAAAGTCCAAAAGTCGTTGATAACTCATTGATTTGGCCCATAACTGACATAGCACCTAACATACCACCAAGTGCTTCTGTTGCGCCAAACTTTCTAGCAGCATTGATACCTGTATAAATAGTGAAATAACTTAAGAAACCACCACCGATTAAAGAGAATAACAATCTAACGGTGTTCCAAAAACCTGTAGCTGCTAAGTGTTCTGTACTCTGAAGATTGGTAATTAAACCTGCAAATCCATTAAAAATACCTGCTGCAATGATTGCTGGAATTAATGGTATAAAGATTTCTCCTATTGTTTTTAGACCTCTCTTTAAACCATTTTTACTTTGCTTGCCTTTTACAGCTGCCTTATTGGCTTGCCAATCATTTTTTGTTCCAATAAGTGGTAGGAACGCATCTAATAATTTTTTAGCCTTACCAGGACCAACTACGACTTGTAATGTATCGTCTTCTACAACGCCCATTACACCATCAGTTTTCTTAAGTGCAGCCAAGTTGATTTTGCTTGTGTCAATGATTTCAAGTCTTAATCTTGTCATGCAGTTAGTCGCACTACCTACATTGTCTTTACCACCGACGTGCTTCAGGATTTCTTTTGATAATTGATTGTAATCCATGTCCCCTCCTATATAATTGCTTTTCGTATATGCCCATTAACCGACTGTAGTTTGGCTTCTGCCTCATCCGCTGTCGTGTTAAGTAACAACATTGTTATAGCTAATTTCACACTTCCATTTGATTTTTGAAGAGTTTCTTTTGCAACTTCTCTACTAACCTCAGTTGCTTCGATCACAATATTTTCCGCTCGTGTTATAAGTTTTTTATTGGTTTGTTGAACATCAACCATAAGATTCTTATAAACTTTACCAACACCAATCATAGAAGCCGTAGTTAACATATTGGCAACCATTTTTTGTGATGTACCAGCTTTTAATCTAGTCGACCCTGTTAGTACTTCAGAACCGGTCTCAACTTCTATAGCAACATCAGCGATTTTACCTACTTCAGAGTTTTTATTACAGGAAACAGACACAGTTTTACAGCCAACCTCTTTTGCATAATTCAAACCACCAATAACATAAGGTGTACGTCCACTCGCTGCGATCCCAACAACAACATCATTTTTTGTTAATTTGATGTTCATCAGTTCTTCTTTTGCCAAATCTAAGCTATCCTCAGCACCCTCTACAGCTCTTACAAAAGCCTTGTCACCACCAGCGATTAGCGCAACAACTTTATCTGGATGTGTACCAAACGTAGGTGGACACTCAACGGCATCAACGACACCAACTCTTCCACTTGTTCCAGCACCAAAATAAATTAATCTTGCATCATTGTTGAAAGCTTCAATAATATGCTCTACTGCTTTTGCTATATCAGATAGCTCCTTTTCCACAGCTTCTGCTACGGTTTTATCTTCATTATTCATTGCTTTAAGTACTTCTTCTGTTGTCATTTGATCTAGGTTTACAGTTAAAGAATTTCTACTTTCTGTAACCAACTTTGTTAAATTTATCATTGTTTCCCTTTCTTAAAATGTGTTTTATAGATTCTATCAATTGATGCTTCGTAATTACGATTTGCAACACCTGTATAAAGAATATCTATAATATTTAATTGTGAAATTCTTGATGAAATGGCTCCACTTCTTAAAATAGATTCATCCGCTGCTACATATAAATTATGAGTAGATAATCTAGAAATACTTGAATCAACATATCTTGTAATAGATATAACTTCACAACCATTTTCTTTCATAACTTCAGCGCATTTAATCATCTCATCTGTCTCACCAGAATATGAGATAATAATACCGACATCATTTGGAGTCATATTCTTTGCATTTAAATGTTGTAAATGCCAATCCTCAAAAACCAAACACCTTTTGTTTATTCTCATGAACTTCTGTTGAGCATCTTTTGCAACGATAGACGAAGAGCCTATACCAAAGACATGAATCCCCTCAGCAGCTGTTAATAAGTCTATGCAAGATTCCATTGTATTTAAATCTATTAAATTTTTTGTGTGTTCCAATCCAGTCATATTCATTTGCGTGATGACATCAACAATATTTTCAATATCATCACTTTTTGTAATTTTTTTTCTTATCATTTTTTCTGCACTTTTTTGTATAGCAACTTCAGATATCAAGTTATTCTTAAAATCTTTATAGCCATTAAAAGAGACTTTTTTACACAATCGAACGACTGATGATGGTGATGTAAATGTGTTTTCTGCCAACTCGTAAATGGTTCCACTTGCTACTTTTTCAGCATTGTTTAAAATATAATCAATGATTTCCTTTTCAGTACCATGTGCACCTTTTCTGAATTCCTTCAACCTCACTAGAACGCTTTTCATATGCCCTCCCACTAGCTTAACTAAATTATATATTTCGTAAAACTTTTTTACTACAAAATCATTATATCACGGTACTTTATTTCATGCTTCGGTATTTTTATATACAATCATGAGATTAATATGAAACAATACAAGACAAAAAAGTCATTCCTTATCAGAATGACTTCTCAAAATTTCTATTTAATTAAATGCATCTCTCTATAGACATTAAAAATGTTCTAATGCTTATAGTATAAATGTGCTCACACTCGAATTTAGATCCTCAGCCATAATTGCTTGAGAACTTGCTACCTCCGCAACTTCATCAACGGCTTTACTAACTTCATCTATATTGTGAGTGATCTCTAAACTGTTAGCCGTTGCCTGCTCTACAGTACTAACAACCGATTCTATGGACTGATTTACTTGATTCATAGACCTGTTAATTTCTGTTGTTTCATTTCTAAACAGATCCATTGTTTCCTTAATGAATCTAGCATCAACTAAATATTGTTCACCTGTCTTTAGAAGAGTCTCGTAATCAGCAATGACTTTGTCATCAATAAAATTTAATAACTCCTTAGAATTACCTGATAAATCAACAAATGCAATTTTCACTTCACCAACAAGACCGTTTATCTCATCTACTGTTTTAGTTGTTACTTCAGCAAGCTTTCTAACTTCTTCAGCAACAACAGCAAATCCTTTACCATGTTCACCTGCTCGAGCTGCTTCAATAGCAGCATTTAAAGCTAGTAAGTTAATTTGCTCTGAAACAGACTGAATCGATTCCGACATAACAATTATATCTTTAACAACCTCACCTTTATTTATAGAAGTCATAACTTCTTCTTGTCTAATCTTATAAGTTTCAACAGCTTCATCTTTTGATACTTCAGCATTAGTTCTCATAGCTTCAGCACGTTCTGCTATTTCATTAGCACTTTCATCACCTTTAATAGCAACTTCTAATAACGAACTAGAAAGGCTCGATATCTTCTGTCCAAAACTATTCACTTCTTCTACAGTCGCAGAAGTTTCTTCCATTCCCGCTGCAATTTCTTGCGAACTGGTATTAACATTTCTAACTTGTGCACTAATTTCTTCTACAGTTGCACTCAATTCCTGACTAGAAGCACTTACATTAGTACTGCTGTCACTTATACCACTAATCAGTTCTTTTAGTTTTCCAGTCATACTATAAACAGAAAGATAGATACCTGTCTTAGATCTATTTTCATCAAAATCTATTGCCAAATTTCCATCTGAAATCATTTCAGTAATCTCCGCAACTTCACCAGGTTCTCCACCTAATTGTCTACTTATTTTTTTTGAAGCAATGAGTGAAACTGGCACAATAATGATAGCAGCCAGTATAAGACTTCCAATTAGTATAAAATTTGTTCGTTTCACAGTTATATCATTATTAGCTTTACGAACATCTAACAGTTTTCTTTCCACATTTGCAAATTCATCTATCTTCACACGGAGTAAATCCATATTCTGTTTTCCTATATTTGTAGACATAAGATTGTTTAAATCCTCTGAAGTTGCATAAGCATTAGCTTTATTTTGCATAGCAATCAAGTGTTCACCAATGTTTTCAATCCAGTCATTTGCAAGTCGAGTAATAACGGCATTATCCATTTCAATTAAAACAGACTCTACTACTGCCTTGTTATTAGTATAGGGTTCTAGGAATTGAACATTCTCAGATACTAAATAGCCTCTCAAACCGGTTTCAAGATTAAGCATGGCCAGTAGTAGGCTTTCTTTAAGAACTTCGTCTTCATCACTTTTATTAAGTGCAGTTCTAAGTGCATCCATCTTCTCTTTACCTTCACCACTTTGAACTGTATGTTTGATTTCTTCACGCAAAACTTGGCCTTGCATTATTTGATTCTTTAACTCCATAAAAGGAACGGCAGCTTCTTCTTTCCACCTTTTAGCAACCTGATCAATCTCATCTAGTTTATTTACTTGTGAAATATTATCACCAACCGTTACTTTTAAGTCCTTGATGGTCACATCAAATTTACTTTCACCTGAGTAATATGGGTCTAAATAGTTTTCTTGACCTGTTGCTAAGTAACCTCTCATACCAGTCTCTTGATCCACCATGCTTGCGGTCAGATTATTGGCTTCACCTATAACACTATGAGTGTGTACAACCCATTCAGAGTTTTCAACTAAGTCTTCAATACTGTTAAATGTCACCATTCCCACTAATCCTAACAGTATTATACCAATCATGCCAATGGATAGAATCTGATACTTCACTTTCATAAGATCTCCTTTTTAAACATACTACAACACATAGCTATTCATATAATGCGTAATTAAATTCAAGTAATTAGCATATGTGATGTACAACAACACATTATTCCCCTTTAAGAATTTAACACATCACACATCAAATTACAATACTACATTAAATATTCTATAGAATAAAGAATGTTGTAAATATTCCGAAAATTAATATTTGCTTATACATAATAAAATACCTCCAAGTAGAAATCTAATTTTAATTAGAGAGTCTACTACGGAAGTATCATATAATAGTGCCGAATGGAGTCAGCTTATTCCTGTAACCATTTTATAGTATCACTTATAGATGCCTTAAAGGATCTAGGATGATAGTCTAAACGTTCTCTTGTATAGGTATTGTTAAAGTCAGCATTTGACTTCAAAACTTCTACCGAGTAAGTCGTAATACTTGGTTTCTTTTTAAGCAATCTAGCCAAGAACTCACTTACATAAGCGGCAGCTTTAACAACATTGTAGGGGATAGGCTTCATTAACATAGGCTTATTGCAAGTGGTCATAAATGTTTCATACATCTCTTTAACCGTTACTTTTTCTCCTGTTAATAAAAAACTGTCTCCTATATAACCCTTTTCAAAGGCTTTCATAATACCGTCTACAACATCTCTTACATCTACATAATCATATGCCCCCTCAAAGTATCTAATTACTTCATTAGAAGGTTTCTGCATAAAGTCACGTATCTGTCCAACAATGTTGTTACTGGCTTGATAATCATGAGGTCCAATTATGCCAGACGGATATACAATAACTGTATTTAGTCCCTGATCAATACCCTTTAAAATATTGAGTGATGCGTGAGCCTTTGACCATGCATAATCTCCTAATAACATATCAGGATTATAATCTGTATTTTCTACAAAAGAAGTCCCCATAGGTGGTTCGGTTAAGGCATGAACCGAACTCACATACAACAAACGTTTCACATCATACTTCAAGCAAGCATTAACGATATGTTCAGTACCTTCAATGTTCACTTTTCTAAGGAGTTCTCTCTTACCTTTTTCAATAGAAATCATAGATGCTAAGTGAAAAACATAGTCACAACCAGAAATGGCTTTGAAAACATCCGATTCATTGGATATATCTCCAACGACTTTTTCATAATCTAAGTCATTAATGTGAATGGTTTCTTCACCTGGCAATACTAATATCCTAATATCATAATCTTCAAGAGCAAGACGTCTTAAAAGAACGTTACCCAGGTGCCCTGTGGCACCTGTTAACAATAACTTTTTTTTCATAATTACTTCTTAATCTCGTTTAACTCTTTGTTGATGTTGTAAATCAACACATCACTAATCGCATCTTGCATATTTGCAATCATTTCTAGAGTCATACCTTTTACCATTTCAAACATAGCATGATCAAACATATCGTTCATGTATTTTCTTAGACACGTCTCTCCAGCTTCACTACTGATGATATCACCAATTGAATCTTTGATAGAATAGAATCCTTCCGGGAATTCAAGTGGTTGTACATCTTGATCAAGTCCAGCATCATCAAACCAGTTATCTACCATATGATCAGTCTTTTGAGTACAAACATAGTCTGGATTAGCTTCTTTTACACGGTTAATAATAGATGCATCTTCATGCTCACCGCTCACTGCTTTAATTTGATTCTCACCTGCAATTAAAGCTACATTTTCAAAAGTAAACACCTTATTAGTACTTGTTAATGTTTCGATTTCTTTACCATTAACAAATAATGTTACTGACTCTAAGTTAGAATATACTTTAACTGTCGTTGTTTCAGTTGCTCTGTCTAAGAATCTCTTAGCAGTAATATGAAGTACAGGAGTTGCTGCCCAATTCGCTTTGTACCAGAAGAATGAATCTTTCTTAGTTAAACGATCATGAGTCATAAGACCTTTGTTGTTCATACCTTTAACGCCACCCTCATCTCTCATGTCGCAAGCGAAGTCAAACATATTCCAAACATAAGTACCCCAGATATGGTCGTGCTTATCAAAGATTTGCAATACCTTCTCATGATATAAAGTTTGGTATTCTTCAGTGTAATCACTCTTCTTAGGATCATCTGTATGATACTTAAGTACTGCTTCACAACCATACTCAGAAATACCAAGTGGTGTATTAGGGTTTAACTCTTTGAATTTTGTAATCCAAGTATCAAACTCTTCTACTTCATCATAGTACCATCCAAAGTATTTGTTATAAGCTAAAGTATCAGTGATAAAGTTCATCTGATCTTCATCAGGGTGATGACCTACTTGTGCTTGTGTTGTAACTCTATATGGATCTTCTTTTTTAGTTAAGTCATTTAATTCAGCAACAATTTGAGGTGTTCTATTTAATTGACCAGCAATTGTAATCTCGTTCTGTACACCCCAGAAGCATATTGATGAGTGGTTGTAGTTTTGTCTGATAAGTTCAACCATTTGACTCTTAGCATTCTCACCAGTTGGATCTGTCTTTGAAGACATTGAGATGTACGGAATCTCAGCCCAAACAACCATACCGTAAGAATCACATAAATCATAGAAGAATTGATTGTGCTGGTAATGAGCTAAACGAATTGAATTAGCACCCATCTCTTTGATTAATTCCATATCTTCTATTTGCTCTTTTTCAGTGATTGCCCAGCCCATGTCTTGTCTACATTGGTGACGACTCACACCATTAAGTTTCCAAGTCTTACCGTTTAATAAGAAACCTTTTTGTGGGTGAACTTCGTAGAAACGTAAACCTGTTTTAGCAATACGCGTATCTTGTAACATTCCATCTACAAATACTTTAAATTCTACTGAGTATAAGTATGGATTTTCAACACCTTGCCATAGAATTGGATTATCTAATACAATTTCATCTGTAAACATCACTCTATCATGAATAACAGCTTCTTGCTTCACTGATTGAAGAACATGACCTTCAGCATCTTTAAGTTCAATTTCACAAGCAATCTTTGTAGCATCTTCTAGTGCACTTGTTACTTTTGCTTCTAATCCAATAACTGCTTTTTCAGCTGTAATTGACTTTTGAGAAACATATACACCCGTAGATCCATGATCCATCATGTCAAAGTGAACTGATTTATGCATTACTAAAGAAACTTTTCTATATAAACCACCACCGAATGTGAAGTCTGCCATAAGTGGGTATACTTCTTCGATGTGACTGTTGTCTACTGAAACAAGGATTGTATTCTTTCCATCGTAATTTGCAACATCTGTAATATCTACTCTAAATGTAGAATAACCACCTCTGTGAACCATCATATATTGACCGTTAACATAAACTTTCGCGACACTGTTAGCAGCTTCAAATTCTAAGAATAATTGCTTGCCTTTACAAGTTTCATCTAATGTTAACTCCTTTTGATAAAAACACTCACCACGGTGATAGTCATTGCCACCATCTTGTCCATCTAAAGCATTCCAAGTATGAGGAATATTGACGATCTCAGGTTGTGTAAATTCAGGATTAAGTGGATCAATGGCTTCTTTTGTAAATAACCATTCATGACTGATATCGTTTTTGCCAAAGTTTAATAGTAATTCTTCTTCAGGAATTGCCTGTAAGTCTGCATCGATCATCTCTAATAATGCAGCCGGCATCTGATCACCTGCCATTTTAGCAATTGCCTCTAATGATAAGTCCATTGCTTGAGCAAGCATTGGATTGTCAAGCGCACCTTGTAGGTGTTTTCTTAATACGGCTTCACCTTCTGAAGCTGCTAATATATCTTTTAATTTATTTTTTATAGAAAATCTCATATTCATACTCCTCTTAGCTCGTCATCTCAGTTTTTTTATTGATTGTTTCAATAACTTCTTTTTGCTTTTCTGGTGTTAAATTATAAATGTATTTAAATGCAATAAAGGCAATTAACATTCCTACTGCAGGTACACCGATTGTTAAGAACTTGATACCAAATAATGTGTTTGCTGTTTGTACAACAAGATCTTTGTTGTAACCAATAAGCGCCATACCTGATGCACCGACAAATCCAGCAATCGCTTGACCTACTTTTCTAACAAAACTGTATGAGCCATAGATAACACCTTCTTGTCTTTTACCACATAAATACTGATTGTAATCAATACTATCTGAAACCATTGCCCATATAAGCATATTAGGTACCATCATAAATATTGAACCGATAAATGATACAACCATATATAATATTACATTGTCTGGTAAGAATAGTAATATTGCAAAGAAAATCGCAGACAATAAACTGGCATTAGCTACAACTGCTTTTGTACCATGTTTAGCAACCATTGGTTTTAAAATAGGTGCTAGTACAAACAATGGAATTACTCTAGTTAAACTTGCAATAGCCATTAAGTGAAGTGCATTAAGGTTTTCTCTAAAGTAGAACAATGCCATTGCACCCATGACCATTAGACCCAGTAACATCGAAATTGATCCTAATGAAATTGCAATAAATGGTCTGTTTTTCCTAAGTACTGAAAATGATTCTTTGAATGATACTTTTTCATCTGCTTCACTGATTTCATGTACAATATTTTCTTCTGTCATGAAATAAGCAAGAATGTAACATACTAGTGCTACTGCACCCATACCGATCATTGCTATAAAGTAAGCATTTTGTCCTTCACCAGTAAACTGTGTCAAACAGATTGGTACAACAATCGTTGGTATAAGATTACCAAACATACCAAGCACACCTCTAGAAACAGAAAGTGAAGCTCTTTCAGCTGGATCTTGTGTCATTACAGCAGCTAGTGAACCATATGGAATATTAATGAATGTGTATGTCATACCCCATAATATATAAGTTACATATGCCCATATAAGCTTTTGTGATCCAGATAAACCTTCTGGAGCGAAAAACATTAATATAGCAGCAGCTACAACTAAGAAACTACCTTTTACTAAAAATGGTCTAAATTTATCAACTTTTTTACCCTCATGTTTTCTCATTCTATTGATAAACATCTTATCTGTTAATGCACCCATCATCGGATCATTTATTGCATCCCAAATTCTAGCCACTAAAAATAGTGTTCCAATTGCAAGTCCCGTAATACCTAAAACATCTAAGTAAAAAGCCATTAAAAACGTTGATGACATTGCAAAAGTAAGACCATTCGCTGTATCACCTAAACCATAACCCATCTTATTCTTAAACGTGATTTTCTTCACAGTATTCCCCTCCTATAGAGTATCCCAAACTCCTAGTATATATTGACTGCCTAATGCTCTATCGTATAATCCGTATCCAGGTCTTCCTGTTTCTCCCCATATCATACGGCCGTGATCTGGTCTAACGTATCCTTTGAAGCCATTATGCTTTAATGCTCTTATTATACCCACAATATCAAGTGACCCTGCAGATTGATGATGAGCAGATTCTTCAAATGATCCATCTTCAACAATTTTTACATTTCTAATGTGCATAAAATGAATACGATTCATCTTTGCATATTTTTCTGTTAAATTTACCATATCATTTTTTCCAGAGCAACCAAGTGATCCTGTACAAAGTGTTAAACCATTGTACTCACTATCGTATAATTTTAAGAAACGATCAACGCTCGCTTCACAAGTAATGATTCTCGGTAATCCGAAGATTGACCAAGGTGGATCATCCGGATGGATAGCCATCTTAACACCAGCTTCTTCAGCTACTGGAATTATCTCATTTAAGAAATAACCAAGATTTTCCCAAAGCTTTTCCTCATCTACTTTTTTGTATGCTTCAAATAAATTATGAATATCTTCTTTGGTATAAGAAGCATCCCAACCAGGTAATGCTAACTCACCTGACAATGGATTCATCTTGTTTACATGATCTTTAAAATAAACAAGTGTCGTTGAACCATCTTCTAATACGTGATCTAATTGAGATCTAGTCCAGTCAAACACTGGCATAAAGTTATAACATATTACTTTTACACCCTCTGCACCAAGACGTCTGATTGATGTCTTATAATTCTCAATGTATCGATCCCTATCGCCTAATCCCAGTTTAATATCTTCATGTACCGGCACACTTTCAATGACTTCAAGTTCTAAGCCTTTTGAATTGACCTCTTTTCTTAATGCTGCTATTTTTTCTTCTGTCCATGCTTCTCCAACTGGAATATCATAGATTGCAGAAACCACACCAGTCATGCCAGGTATTTGACGAATATTTTCAAGTGACACTTTATCATCAGTACCATACCACCTAAATGTTAATTTCATATTTCCTCCTTGCTTTTTCTACTACCATACTACCATACTAGTATTAAATGTCAACGTTTTCCTAAGAAAAAAATAAAAAAAAAGCAAGTTCATTGAACTTGCTTAAACGAAATATGATTCATATTTTTCTGTGATGTGCTCACTTTTTTCAATACCCTGGAAAAGATGTGTTTTTAACATCTTCTGTATCGCAGTTGTATTCTTATCTTTAATGTGATTTAGTAAGGTTCTATGCTGTTCTACTATACGACCCATTGCAGGTTTTTCAAGAACATCTAATAGTCTAAAACGACTGTAGTTAACATTGTTACTCTCTATAATATCCCATATAACCTTATGATTTGAATCTTCAAAAATGGTACGATGAAACTTATTATCTAATGCTAAGAATTCATTCGAATCCCCTTCATCTTTAATAATTAATTCCTGAAGATCACATATATGGGCAAGCGTCATTAATGTTTTTTCACTTAACTTATCACAAGCTTCCACCAGAATTTCCTTTTCAATCAAGTAACGCATATGAATGACTTGTTTTACATATTCTAAATCAATTAAAGAAATAAAAGTACCCTTTTGAGGAACAATCTGTAATAGTTTTTCATAAGATAAATGAATAAATATTTCTCTAACAGGTTGTCTACTAACACCCAAACGCTTTGATATTTCTGCTTCACTGATACGTTGACCGGGTATTAACTCTAAACTTAAAATCTCTTTTCTAATTTTATTGTATAACTCTTCTTTTGTATATTGTACTACTGGCATATCTTTACCTCTCCCTTTAATCTACATAACATACTACCATACAACACCATCATCTAACAAGCATTAGACCAATAAATACAGACTCCTGATGGTGAAATTGTGGACAAAGTAAAAGAAAGCTCAAGTAATCTTAAGCTTTCTTTCGGGGTTGGGGTTGTCTATTATACACCTGAGTAGGCGCTAAATCCGCCGTCTACAGGAATAATTGTGCCAGTAACAAAACTTGATTTTTCATGATCTGCTAGCCACATTAAAGTACCTAACAGCTCCTCTGGTTTACCAAAACGGCCAACAGGCGTATTGGTAATTATCTTTTCACCTCTAGGTGTTAATTCATCATCTTCTGTTAATAGTAATCTCTCATTTTGAGCTGTTACAAAGAAACCAGGTGCAATAGCATTTACTCTAACACCCATCTTCGCCATATGTACAGCTAACCATTGTGTGAAGTTACTAACTGCTGCTTTGGCTCCACTATATGCCGGAATTTTAGTTAGAGGTGTAAAAGCATTCATAGAAGAAACATTAATAATTGTTGCTTCTGTTTTATCTTTCATATCTTTTGCAAAGACCTGAGAAGGTAACAATGTTCCTAAGAAATTTAAGTTGAATACAAATGAAATCCCCTCTTGATCTAAGTCAAAGAAAGTTGTTTCATTATTTTTCATAAAATCTTCTGGAGACATAAATTCTTTAGAAGTTGTCCCTTTAGGGTGATTGCCACCTGCACCATTCACAAGAATATCACACGTTCCAAGAATATTTCTAACTTCCGTTGCAGCAGAAATAATACTCTCTTTATCTAAAACATTACATACTACAGCAAGGGATTGACCACCTTCAGCATTTATTGAATCACTTACTTTTTTTGCATTCTCTAAATTCAAATCTAGAATCGCTACTTTTGCACCATTTCTTGCAAGTTCTTTGGCAAATTCTGCGCCTAAAACACCACCGCCACCTGTTACAACAGCTACTTTATTTTTGATACTCATACAGTACCTCCTATTATATACCGATAAATTGCTTGGCATTATTAAATGAAACGCCTTCAATTAATTCCTTTAAAATATTTTTATCTTCAGGTATTTCACCATTTTCTATCCAATGTCCAACCATCGAACATAAGATTCTTCTATAGTAATCATGTCTTGTAAAAGATAGAAAGCTTCTCGAATCCGTTAACATACCAATCGATTGACTTAACATACCCGTCACAGATAGAATTTCTAATTGCTCCTTGATACCTCGTTTATTGTCGTTGAACCACCAAGCTGCACCTAGTTGTACCTTACCTTTTTGACCTTGACCTTGATAACAACCACTTAAAACAGATAAAGAAGTGTAATCTTTAGGATTCAGACAGTACAGAACTGTTTTAGGTAACTCCTTAGTTTCCGATAAAGCACTTAAGTATAGACTTAATTGCTCAATGAAATTATAATCATTTAAGGCATCAAATCCACTATCTTTACCAATTGTCAATAACCCATCTTTATTGTTATCACGTATGGCACCGATATGAAGTTGCATTGTCCATCCCTTTGAAGCATATAGTTTACCCAAGAAAACTTGCATATAAGATCCCAATGCAATTTGCTCCTCTGATGATAAATCTTCTTTATTCAACAGCTTTTTCAGGATTTCTTCTGCTTGATCATCGCTGCAAAGTGTGAAGCCAGGCTGCTCAAGAGAATGATCACTCATTCTACATTGATGAGTATGAAAATACTCTACTCGTGATTTTAATGCTTGCTTTAAGCTGTTTAAATCACTAATGTCAAACTGTGAAGTTTCTGATAAGTCATTAATCCACATCAGTGTCATACCACCTATGTTTATAATTTTATCAGGTCTAAAAGTTGGTGCTACACGCACTTCTACTGTTTCATCAGCTTTAATAGTTTGATGATGTTCTAAATTTTCTACAGGATCATTTGTTGTGCAAATAACTTTTACATTGGATTTTTTAATCATCTCACGTACAGACAATGCTTTCAGTTGTTCATTAACTTGATCATAGATTACTCTTGCATTGTCTTTGTTTAAAGGTGTGTCAATGTTGAAGTAATTTTTCAACTCCATATGAGACCATACATAAACAGGGTTACCAAATGAGTATGATAAAACCTCTGCCCACTTTTCAAACTTTTCCCAATCACTAGCATCTCCTGTTATATAGTGTTCTTCAACACCATACCAGCGCATTAAACGCCACTTGTAATGATCATGTTTAAGCCATACTTCTGTCAACGTTTGATATACTTTATCAGATGCAATTTCCTCTGCATCAAGGTGACAATGAAAATCATACACTGGCATATTACCAGCATATTTTTTGTATAAATTTACTGCTGCTTCATTTTCCAACATAAATTTATCGTCTAGAAATTTCGACATAAATACTCCTTCAGTAATTAGTTACTATATATATATACCAAAGAATTATAATTGGTATTCATTAATATTATCTTTGAACTCTACCAGATGCATCGCCACCTACGAGTGTTTCAACTTCATCTACAGTCACTAAGTTAAAATCACCTGAGATTGTATGTTTTAACGCTGAAGCTGCCACTGCAAATTCTAATGCTTGATCAAAGGTCTTCTCACTAATTAAACCATAAATTAAGCCTGCAGCAAAGGAATCACCACCACCAACACGATCTACAATTCTTAGATCATATTTCTTCGAGTGATAGAATGAGTTTCCATCATAAATAAGTGCTGACCAACCGTTATCAGATGCTGAGTACGATTCTCTTAATGTTGAAACAACATATTTAAAGTTGAATGTCTCTTGCATTTGCTTGAAAATGCTCTTATAGCCATCTAGTTCCAAAGCACCCGTCGTAACATCAGTTTCACCTGGTTTGAAGCCAAGTACCTTTTCAGCATCTTCTTCATTACCAATACATACATCTACATAAGCCATTAACTTTGTCATAACAGCTTTAGCTTCTGCTTCTGACCATAATTTTTTTCTATAGTTTAAATCAACACTTACTGTCACATTGTGCTTTTTAGCAGCAATTAGTGCTTTTTCAGTTAATACAGCAGCTTCTTTACTAAGTGCTGGAGTAATACCTGAGAAGTGGAACCATTCAGCACCTTCAAATATTGCATCAAAGTCAAAATCTTCAATTGTCGCTTCAGAAATTGATGAGTGTGCTCTGTCATAAACAACTTTCGATGGACGCATAGAAGCACCTGTCTCTAAATAGTAAATACCAACTCTTTCACCACCACGAGCAATGTAATCAGTATTAACACCAAATCTTCTTAAACTGTTTACTGCAGAATCACCAATTGGATTTAATGGCAATTTAGATACAAAGTAAGGCTCCAAACCATAGTTAGCTAAAGATACAGCAACATTGGCTTCTCCACCACCATAAACCACATCAAATGACTCTGATTGTACAAATCTTTTATATCCTGGTGTTGATAATCTCAACATAATTTCACCCATTGTAATTACTTTTTTCATGATGCCCTCCTATTGTCTCGCTTCTTCAATTTTTTTAACAAATGCTTTTGCAGTTTCTGTCATCTGCTCTGACGTACCTTTTGTCAGGTTCCCGCCAACACCAACTGCTACACAACCATTCTTAATCCACTCACCTACATTGTCTAAGTTAACACCACCGGTTGGCATTAAAACTGTTTGAGGTAATGGGCCTTTAATTGCTTTAATAAATGATGGACCGAATGCAGATCCTGGGAATACTTTTATAATATCCGCCCCTGCTTCCATAGCCTTTAAAATCTCTGTCATCGTCATACACCCTGGCATATAAGCGACTTGATATCTATTACATAATTGAGCTGTATTTAAATCAAATGCTGGACTTACTATATATTTAGCACCTGCTAAAATTGCAATTCTTGCAGTTTCAGAATCTAAAACTGTACCTGCACCAACAATCAACTCATCTCCAAATTTTTCTACTAATGATTCAATGACTTTATGTGCACCTGGCACTGTAAAAGTCACTTCTATGGCATCAATGCCACCTTTCATACATGCTTCAGATATTTCAAATGCTTTTGCTTCATTTTCTGCACGAACAACTGCTACAACGCCTGTTTTTTCTATGCGACTCAAAACTTCCCATTTCTTCATAACTTCTCTCCGTTTCACTATATGAAATTCTATTTCGTTTTTAATTTGGTTTCATTATACAAAACTCCGTTTCAAAAATCAACACTTTATTTTAAATATCAAAAAAAAAGAGAACCAGCACAATGCCAGTTCCATTAATTCATACATATTCATAATTACTAAAACAATGATTCTCAAACTCACTTAACTATCATACTGTCATAGAAATAAATACTTACTGTGTTTTTTCAATACTTACAGCACCCATTGGACAGACCATTACACATTTGGAACAACCAGTACATTTACTCTCATCTATGACAGGTGCTTGACCAAACTTTTGAGTAACTGCACCAAAAGGACATACTCTCTTCACTGGGCAAAATGGTGATCTGTCACATCTATTGTTATCGATTACAGCTAATTTCATTTTTTCTCCTTTCCAATTCTTATGTCTAACCTAATATAACATAGTCATTATCATAAATCAAGTTCCGTCCCTGTATTTTTTCCATAGTCTCGATAAAGACATATCAACAAAAAAAGAAAACCCTAAAGTTTTCTTAAATCTACCTATTTATTTTGCAACATAACCTAATTTTTTTGATATCTCAGCAGTAGTGTTTGCAACAGCCTGTCCAAAAGTCTCAATTTTCTCTTCTGTTAATCTAAACTTTGGTGTTGAAACACTAATGGCATATTGAATGTCTTTACGATGATTATAGATTGGAGCAGCAACACAAATGACTCCTAACTCATTCTCTTCTTTATCAATGGCATAACCTCTTTGTCGAATACCTTCAAAGTCTTTAAGTAGCGCTTCTTCTGTCATTAAGGTATGTTCTGTAAATTGCTCCACGTTACTTAATAAGACATCCCAATAACGTTCTCTTGTTTTATCATCACTTAAGGCTAAGAATGCTTTACCAACAGCAGATGAGTATAATGGAATGCTTTTACCAACATATGAATACATGCGAATTGTATTCTTAGCTTCTATTTTATCAATATAAATTGCATTATTACCTTCTATCATTACAAGGTGTACGACCTCACCAGTCTTTTCGTTCAACTTATTCAAATATGGTTTAGCAACTCTGATGATATCCATATCATCAATAATCTGTTGTCCCAAATGAAGAATCTTAGGTGTTAGAGCATAGTGACTGTTTGATTCATCTTGTATTACATAACCTTTATAGATCAATGTGTGTAGCAATCTATGTACTGTACTTTTATTTAATTCCACCATTTTTGTAATCTCAAGCAGACTTTTTTTACCTTCACCAAGTGCCTCGATTATGCAAAATGCACGATCAATTGATTGAACTATATCTTGTTTCATAATTTAAAACCCCATTTCATTTTCTTTTTATTAATGTAACAGTTCCATTGAATTTTATCAAGCTAAATCATGAGATTTGTCTCAACAGTTCTTTCAAACTAGGTTATCAATAGCATACGATTTTGTATAATACATACAAAATAAATCGATCACCTATTTGACTTCTCTTGATAAAAGATCAAACTCATGGCATAGTTTCTATAGAAAGACTAGGAGGTCATATGAAAAATACACCACATATCAAACCTAATGGCGTGGAAATAGCGGAGACTATTTTACTCCCAGGCGATCCACTAAGAGCCAAATTTATTGCCGAAACATTCTTAGAGAATGTTGTAACATTTAATACTGTAAGAAATATGTTCGGTTACACAGGCACTTACAAAGATAAGAAAATTTCAGTAATGGGAACAGGAATGGGTATGCCATCAGTTGGTATTTATGCCTATGAACTGATTCATACTTTTGGCGTTAAAAACTTAATCCGTATAGGTTCATGCGGTGCTATGCAAGAAGACTTAAAGCTTTTTGATATTATTGTTGCATTAGGCGCTTCAACTAACTCAAATTTTGCTTCTCAATACAAGTTACAGGGAACTTTTGCACCAACAGCTTCTTGGTCACTACTTAATCGTGCGACAGAAGTTGCAAAAGAGAAATCTATTCCAGTACACGTCGGTAATATCTTAACATCTGATATTTTCTACAATAACGATGAACAAGCTATGTATGCTTGGAAAGAGATGGGCATATTAGCAGAAGATATGGAAACTGCAGCTTTGTATATGTTAGCTTCAAAGGCAGGTGTCAATGCATTAACACTTCTTACAGTTAGTGATCATATGATTACTCACGAAGAAGCAAGTACAAGCGAAAGACAAACTGCTTTCACTCAGATGATGAGCATTGCATTAGAACTTGCTTAAGGCTTTAACAGGTATTTTTGACACAATTATTGATTTCTTAAACTACTTTAAAATAGCCTACTCAAATATTTGAGTAGGCTATTTAGCTTATAGTGTGAATTTATTATTGATATTCTCAATACGATGTACTGTCTGAACAAGCTCCTCTGAAAAAGCGTTCATCTCTCCAACAATATCATGTACTTGCTCAGTAATTGCTGAAGCTTCTTCTGTACTTGCTGCGTTTTCCTCAGCAATAGCTGATAGATTAGAATTGACTTCAACTACGCCTGTTCGTCTGTTTTCCATTTCATCACTTAAGGATTTTATATGATCAACAACAGTAGTTATTTTATCAATATTATTTGCAATGATTTGATATTGTGCAGAAGTATCTAAGACACTCTGTTCCTGTAGTTGAACCGTTTTTCTAACATCATCACTTCCAACTTTTATCTGATTAACATTAATCATTAAGTTCGCTAGCATATCATCAATTACATCAGTAGAATTGCTCGTCTGTTCCGCCAATTTTCGGATTTCATCAGCGACAACTGCAAATCCTCTACCGGCTTCACCTGCTCGCGCTGCTTCTATTGCAGCATTTAATGCCAATAGATTGGTTTGATCAGATATCTCCCCAATAAGTTGACTAGCTTCGCCAATTTTTTCAGCAGAACTAACCGTTGTATTAATTGTTGCAAATATTTTCTCTAGTGCTTCACTGTTTTCATTTGTCAAATTCTTAAGTTGAGTTACTACAGAAATACCATCTTGTGTACTCTCTGCAATATCATCACTATAACGTTTTAATTCATCTGAGCTTGTATTATTATCTGTTATAACAAGACCCAATGCTTCTGTATCCTCAGAAGCTCTAGATGTATCATGTGCTTGATCCTGGGCACCTCTTGCTAACTCAGAGACAGTCGATGCAATTTCTTCAATATTATCACTAACCGATTCAGTTGCACCAACAAGTTTATTGGATCCATCAGAAAGAAGTTCAACGGTTGTATTTAGATCTGATATAACCTTTCTCGTCGAAGCAACAACTGCCATAAACGCACGACTAATCTGTCCAAACTCATCGTTATATTTTAGACGAGATGGTGCCAGGTCAATGCTTAAATCGTTACTCTCTAAAACTCTCATATCCTCAATCAACTGCTTAATGCTTTTGGTTAAATATCTAAGATTGTAGAATATATAAACCCCTAAGAGAAAAAGAGCAAAGAAACTAATTACACCTATTGCTATTGTTGCCTCCACAGCTGATGCTTCACGTGATTCAGCTGTCGCCACCGAAAAATCATCGAAAATAACACTCATCTTTTCCAGTGCAAATATCATTTGTCCAAAGTATGCCGATTGATCTGACTCAGATAACTTAGGATATTCACTATACCAATTATCATAATTGGATTTAAATGTCTCATATAGACTTTGGATATTATCTTGGCTATCAGAGTAGGTAAAATCTACGTATAGTTCTGGATAGTTAATAAGATATGTCATAGCTTCATTTAATATACTATGACCTAATTCTGAATTAATTTCCACTTGCTCTCTCAGTGCTTCTACATCCGTCCTAGTTGTTTTTTCCTTTACTTTTTTCATTGCTTCATTGGCTAAAAATAAGTACTTATCAACATCCATTACCTTTGATTGGTTCTTAATGATTAAGTTGTAATAGAATTCTTTGTCCATATCCACTGTACGTATGGTACTGTAACTACCAATTGATATGGATGATATAAAAACAATAAAAATTAAAACAACCGTTATACTTAGTTTCTTTGATATTAATACATTTCTTAACATATTATCTCCCATCTTTAACTGCTTACTACTCCATTGTAGATCTACAAATTCTCACGTATCAAGTTAATCAAAGTCCTATTAGTTTTGGATTTTAAACTCAATAATGCTTCTAAATTCCAAAATTAAGCATATAAAAAACACCTGCACGTTAACACTGGTGTTCACGTCCTCAACTACAACCGATCGACCTTAGATAATATCTTTAGGCTCAGGTTTTGCGTCACACATTTTCATGTGTTTTGCCCTTTAAATCAAAGATCTTTGATTAGATTGATAAAGCAGAGTTTTCAACTTTTATTACTGTTGTTATAGTATTATATCTTTTAAGTCATGTCAACTACCATACTAGTATTACTACACATTTTTTCAAAAAAAGAGATGATCTTAAATCATCTCTACCTTTATTGCTCTAGATTATATTTATGTATTTTCCTATAAAGTGTTGCTCTTCCTATAGCCAACTTATCTGCTACAATATCAATACGATTTTTAACACCCTTGTATTGGTTTAATGCAAACTTAATCATCTCTTCCTCATACTCGTCATAAGTTCTGATTTGTCTTGAAAATACATGATGCAAACGTTCTAACTCAAGTACGACTATTCTTTCTGTTATTACACTTTCAGTTGAGTTATAGACAAGCTGTTCTAAAAACTTTTCTAAACCTTGTTGATTATCCCTCCATACCTCTTCTCTAATGATCTCAAGAGCATCCTCTTCAATAAACATACTCGGCTTAGAAAATATTTTTGAATAAGTATCTAAGAATTTTAATACAAATCCTTCAAAATCTTTTTGATCTCTTTCAATCAACGGTTTTAAATGAAAGGCGTTTATATTTAGTCTATAATACAGTTCTTCAATAAAGTAACCGGATTTAATGGCTTCTTTAATATCACGGCAGGTTGTTGCTATAATTCTAACATCTATGTTTCTAATGACAATGCCATTTTCAAGTTCAATTTCGCCCCTTGTAATAAACTTAAGTAAGTCCAACTGAATGTTTAGGGGTAAGTTGGTTATCTCATCAAATACAATAGTACCTTTATCAGCAAGTTGCATCAATCCAGGATTAATCATGGATTCTCCTACACCAAACAATTCAGATAGATAGTATTCACGTGGTAGATACTTGCAGTTAATTGTTATAACATAATGTGAGCTTCTATTAGAAAAATTATGTATACTGTAGGCCAATGTTTTTTTACCTGTTCCCTTTTTACCTGTAATCAAAACATTGTCATCATTTATTGCAACCTTTTTAGCACGTTCAACAACATCTGCTATATCAACATCATGACAGATCAACTGATTCATCTTTACATTAGATTTATTGTTCAACATCTCATTCATCACTCTAAAGGTCTCTTCAATTTTTCTGAAAGTAAGAATACTGCCTAAGTATTCAGAATTTAAATGGGTGTTAACACAGCTAATTAACCCTTTAAAATTTACGGAATTATTCTGTAAAACAAATACTTCATCTTTAATGTTACGTTTACTAAATAAGTAGTTTCTTATAATGGGATGACTGATAATCTGCTCAATTCTGTGCGAAATAATATCTTCTGTAATATTGAAATATTCTTTGAATATGTTGTTACAATAAGAAACTTTATTGTCTTTGTCTATATAAACAATACCATCATTTACATTTGTGATAATATGTTCTATTTCATGGTTAATGACTTTTATTTGGTTCACTTGCTCAACACTCATGAGTTTACTAATTAGAAGTTCTGACATATTCTCCAAAAACACTTCAATACCCTTTAGATTTTTCGAGAATTCTTCACTTTTTTCCTTGCTATCTAACATCAAACCAATGGCACCAAGTATATGATTCTCATGAACTATGGGTATAGAAATTACCCCCTTTATCTTACAAAGTGATTTTGTATGACAAACCCTACATTTTTCAAACTCATTGATGTTCATAACGACTTTGTTCTTCATTTCAAAGATACTCGCTGCCATGATAGAATTACCTTTAACATCAATATCGTTTTCTTCCATATACTTATATGTATTCCCAATAATTAATAGATCTCTATCTACTACAATAACATCCACATCTAAAACATTGGCAATTGCTTCACATATGTTGGTTACTGTATTTCCTATTAATTTTAAATCCATCAGTGCCTCCCATTGAATAATTAAACAGCTTTAGGTGCTACTAAGTAGCACCTAATTCTTTACTTCTTATAAAAGTTTACTTCGCAAATATCATCACCCTTTGCAATCGTCTTACCAAGCTTGAACTCATAACCATGACTTTCAGCAATACCTCTATCGCCATCCATCGCACAGTCACACATTAAATCAATTTCTTCATTAGAGAAACCTTGCTTTTTCCAAGCTTCTACTAGAGGGCAGTAATTAAATTCAACTTCTAATTTATTCTCATCACAGGCTTTAACTTCCATTTCAAAGATTTTCTTAGTATTCTCTGGTAAGAAAGTGTTCTCAAAGTTTGGAATTCCTTCTCCAACTTGATTTGCCTTGATATTATTACCATGAAATCCACCTGTTTTTAAGATAGCATTTCTAGTAAATTTTTCAGCGTCATATCCAAGTTTCTGAGCTTCTGACATCATCAATCCCATCCAAGTTGCTCTATGCTCAATAGCAGATCTCAAACCATTTACTACTTCATTATCCGTATGTTTTGCTACATTCTTAATTTCCTTCATCTTTTACGCCTCCGTAATCTTAGTTATTTAGATATTTACACATTATTTCAAGTTGATAGTACATCGTTGCTGCACCAGCATCGATATAGCCAACACCTTTATCTTCTCTATATGTTGCTCTGCCTTTTCTTGCTTCCATAGACTTAGTCGCAAGCATACCATCATATGCTGCTTGAGAAATGATCTCTGCTCTTTCAACTCTAGAGACATTGCTATTTAAACAAGTATTATATGCAGATACTGCTGTTGCCAGTGGATCAATCATTGTTTTATCGCCTGCTTGAGCTTTTCCTCTATTCATCATTGCATTTAAGGCTTCATTTAAAAACTCATAACCCAATTCAAATGAAATTGAATCCTGATCTTTTAATACCTTTGATGCTTTGATAAAGGCATCACCATATAAAACACCAGAAGATCCTCCAACAGTACTCATAATACTCATACCAACATTCATGAACAGTTTACTTAGTGGTAAACCACGGAGTTCATCTGTCATACTCATGATTTTTTGATAACCTTTATTAATGTTTACCCAGTGATCACCATCACCTAGAATAGAATCTAACTCCGTAATATAATCTTTTTCAGACTCTATCTTTGCAGCAATTTCACCAAACATTTCTATTATTTTATTCGAATCCATATTACCTCACTTTTAATCCCGGTGTATCTGCTTGATAATCTAGTAATTCTTTTAACTCATCATCAAGCTTTAATAAGCTTACCGAACATCCTGCCATTTCTAAAGAAGTCATAAAGTTACCAACAAATGATTTATAGACTTTGATGTTCTTACTCTTTAAGATTTCTTCAACTTCACCATATAAGATATACAATTCCATTAATGGCGTTGAGCCTAAACCATTGATCATCACAGCAACTTCAGAATCACAGTAGTCATAATCTTTTAGTATGTAATCTACAAGAATTTCAGCATATTCTTTTGCGGTTTTAATTTCAGAATGGAATACACCTGGCTCGCCATGAATTCCCATACCAATTTCTACTTCAGTATCTTTTAAAGTAAATCCAGGTTTACCAACTCCAGGTAGAATACAAGGCTGCATTGCCATTCCCATTGATCTTGTATAACTAATCGTTTTCTCAGCAACGGCTTTAACTGAAGATAAATCTGAACCCATTTCTGCCTTAGCTCCAGCAACTTTGTGAACAAATACCGTACCAGCAATACCTCTTCGGCCTGCAGAATATGTACTGTCTTCAACAGCTACATCGTCTTTTACAACAACGTGTTCTACTTTTATATCTTGCATCTCTGCTATCTCTTTTGACATTTCAAAGTTCATAATGTCACCTGAGTAGTTTTTTATTACCAGCAACACACCAGCGCCTGAATCAGCTTCTTCAATGCCTTTTACAATTCTATCAGGACTTGGAGAAGCAAATACATTTCCTGAAACAGCAGCATCTAACATACCATAGCCTACATAACCAGCATGAGCAGGCTCATGTCCACTACCACCACCAGATACCAAACCAACTTTATTCTTTTTCTTGTCTTTTCTAGCGATTACTTCAAAGTTCTCATGGTAAACTAACTCTGGATGTGCTTTTTCAATACCTCTCAGCATTTCAGAAACTACATCATCTGGTTGATTAATTAATTTCTTCATCATATACTCCTATAAATTTCCTAAATAAGCTTGTTTAACTCGATCATCGTTTAAAAGGTCACTTGCCTTACCTTCAATTATTATCTTACCGGTTTCCAAAACATATCCACGGTCTGCAACCTTTAATGCCATTTTTGCATTTTGCTCAACCAATAGAATTGTCATACCTAGCTTGTTTATGTCTTTTATTAACTCAAATATTAGCTGAACTAAGTTTGGTGAAAGCCCTAGCGATGGTTCATCTAAAAGCAGTATTTCAGGCTTTGACATCAAGGCTCTTCCAATAGCAAGCATTTGTTGTTCACCACCACTTAATGTTTTTGCAATTTGATTTTTTCTCTCTTCTAATCTCGGAAAAAGGTTATAAACCATTTCATAACTTTCTTCTATTTCTTTTTTATTGCTTCTTGTATATGCACCCAGACGTAAATTATCGTAAACAGAGAGTTGTGGAAAAACTTCTCTTCCCTCAGGCGATAAACTCAGACCACTTTTTACAATGGCATATGGTGCAACACTTGTAATATCTTTATCTTTATAAGTAACTTTACCTTCTTTTGGTTTTAGTAGTCCTGTTATTGTTCCTAAAGTCGTTGTTTTACCAGCACCATTACTACCAATAAGCGTCACGATCTCACCTTTTTCAATGGTCAAATTAATGCCTTTTAACGCATGAATATTATCATAATAAGTGTGTATATTCTCTAGTTTAAGCACTTTCTTCAACCTCCTTACCAAGGTAAGCTTCAATAACCAATTTGTTATTAGCGATCTCTTCTGGTAATCCTTCAGCAACTTTCTTTCCATGGTCAATAACGTATATTCTATCTGACACATTCATGACAACACTCATATCATGTTCTATAAGTAAAATCGTGTATTCTTCTTTAACCAATGACTTTATAAACTCTAATAAAGCTTCAGATTCTTGTGGGTTCATACCCGCTGCAGGTTCATCTAGAATAATCAGTTTAGCGTTTGTTGCGATTGCTCTAGCAATCTCTAACCTTCTTTGATCTCCATATGGAAGATTCGTTGGATAATCACTCAATTTATTCTTTAGACCTACCGAATCCAATATTTCAATGGCTCTTTGAGTCTTTTCTTTTTCAATACGTTTGTATTTAGGTGTTCTAAACAACAGATCTAAGAAACCATAGTGTGTGTTAACGTGCATACCAGTTAATACATTTTCGATCACACGCATTTCTTTGAATAATCTAATATTCTGAAAGGTTCTTGAAATACCCACTTCTACAATTTCCTGTGGTGTTCTATTTTGAATAAACTCACCATCAAATTCTACGGTTCCAGAGTCACTTTTATATACGCCTGTTAAAAGGTTAAATATCGTTGTTTTACCAGCACCGTTTGGTCCGATAATACTCACGATTTCACCTTTGTTTACTTCAAAGTCAACTTCATCTACAGCTTTCAATCCTCCAAAGCTAATTGAAAGCCCACTCACTTTTAACAAATTATTATTTTTATTCATTAAAAATCACCTTCAATTCCATTGGGCATTTTATATTTCCGCCTACTTTGTCCACCTAATAGTCCTTCTGGTTTAAATCTCATCATTAAGACCAATATAAGACCATAAATTATAAACCTATACTCACTTGCAAATCTAAGTACTTCTGGGAATGATACAAGTAATAGTGAACCTAGGAAAATCCCTTTCATTGTACCCATACCACCTAAGATAACGATACTGATAATCAAAATAGAAATGTCAAAGTTAAAAGTATTTGGATCTATAAAGCGAACCATATGTACATAAAATGCTCCACCTAAACCTGTAATCATAGCTGATATTGTAAAGCTTACCACCTTATACCTAGTAACATTGATGCCCATTAAGGTTGCTGCTAATTCATCATCTCTTATTGCCTTAAAGGCTCTACCCATCTTCGATCTAATAATGACATACATAGTCATACTCACCAGTAACAAAAGTACTAAGACTAAATAGAATAGTCCACCATTAAAAGTTGTTAATTCTATACCAAATATAACCGGTCGAGTAATTCCTGATACGCCTAGTGGACCGCCAGTTAAGCCTTCCCAGTTTAGAGCGACCATTCTAACAATTTCACCAAATCCCAAGGTTGCGATTGTTAAGTATGTACCAGATAGTCTAAGTGTTGGTACACCAAGAAGGAAACCACAAAATCCAGTAACGATCATTGCACATATGACACTTAGAATAAAACTCATACCAAAATGAACATTTAATAGTGCTGAAGTATAACCACCTATTGCACAAAATCCTGCATGACCAATGGAAACCTGACCTGTATAGCCTGTTATTAGATTTAATCCTAATCCCAAAATACAGTAGAGTCCGATCATGGTTAGTACTCTAATGATGAATGATGAAAATCCTATTTTGGGTAATGCTAAGAGTAACAACACCAATCCTGCAGTTATGGAAAGCTTCAACATTTTGTTTGAAGATATTTTATCTAGTAATGTATTAAACATATCGATTAAGTTATTTTTTTTCATTTTACACCTTCTCAACTTGCTTCTTACCAAAGAGACCATTTGGCTTAACAATTAGAACAATGATTAGGATCAAAAATGCTATAGCATCTCTATATCCACCACCTAAGTAATTGGCAGCAAAACTCTCTGAAGTTCCAACAATTAATCCACCTACAACAGCTCCATGAAGTACACCAATACCACCTAATACCGCTGCTGAGAAGGCCTTAAGTCCTACAATAAATCCCATTTGAGGATTGATGACTTGATAATAACCACTGATCAACGTACCTGCGATTGCAGCAGATGCACCTCCTAAGAAAAATGTGAAAGATACAACTCTGTTAACGTCTATGCCCATCAAGTGAGCAGCTCTATGATTTTGTTCAATACCTCTCATCGCTAAACCTATTTTGGTATGTCTAATGACATAAGTTAATACAAGTAATAGCAGTAATGAAATGATGAATATGCCTACCTGTGTTGATTTTAAACTCACATTACCAATTTTGATCATGCCATAATCAAATATTTTAGGAAACCACTTACTCTCACTACCAAATATAATCATTAAACTGTTTTGAATGATATAAGAAATACCTATCGTTGTTATCAAGGCTGATATCGGTTTTGATTTTTTCTTTCTTAAAGGTTCTAGACTGACTTTATCAATCGCAATTCCTAATATACCAGTTACGATAACACTGGCACATAATCCCCAAACTAGACCATAGCCCATTGTTACTACAACAATCATTGCTATATGGGCACCAAAAGCATACACTGATCCATGAGAAAAATTCACAAGCCTTAAAATACCAAACACTAGGGAATAACCTACAGCTACGAGTGCATATACCATGCCAAGGGTTAAACCATCAAATATAAGTTGTATTAACACTATCTTCCCCCTATCTAATATTCTAGGTAATGTACATGATATACATGTACATTAACCTAATTATGTTCTATAAACTGACCATCTTTAACAACTAACCAGTTAAATGTTTTTTGAGCATCTCCAGTTTCGTTGAATACCGTTAAACCAGATACACCATCATATTCAATCTTACTTAATGCTTCTCTGATTTCAGCTCTATCAGTTGAATCTGCTGCTTTAATTGCTTCAATGATCATACCCATTGAATCATAAGCTTGTGCAGTTAAACTACTTGGAACTGAACCATATTCAGCTTTATATGAAGATACAAAGTTTGAAACTTTTGAATCTGTACTATTGTGGAAGAATATTGCTGGTAATGCAATGCCTTCTGCGTCTTCTTTAGCAAGTTCAATTAATTGCTCTGAATACGCATTTGAAAAACCTACTAAGTTGATGTCAGGATCTACATCTTTATATTGTGATGCAAAAGGTCCTAAGATATTGTACATTGCACATACAATAATTGTGTCTGGTTCAGCTGCATTTAATGCTGTAACTGTTGGAGAAAAATCCACTGTTCCATCAACGATTTCTTCATGAGCAACTATCTCTAAATTTGGAAACTCTTTAGCTAAATCATTCATTAAGATATCTGCAGTTGAAGTACCCCAGTCTGTTTTAACTGATAATATGGCAACTTTCTTAGCACCAAATACTTCAGATGCGATTGATAAAGTTTCTTTTGCTTCTACGTTAATTAAACTGTTGTTTCTAAAGATATAATTACCTTCACTTGAGTAATCTGGATGTGATGCAGAAGGTGAAATTTCAACAATACCAACTTCTTGATATGTTGGAGAAGCTGCCATACAAACACCACTAGCAAAGTGACCTACAACACCTGAGATACTCTTATCTCCAGCGATTCTTTCAGCTATAGAAGCAGCTTCTTCACCACTGTTTTTATCATCATAACTAACAATTTCAATTTGCTTTCCTAAAACGCCGCCATCTTCATTGTATTCTTTTACAATCAATTCAACTGCATTTTTAAAGCCTGTTCCGTATTCTGCAAAATCACCTGTCATAGGTGCTGCAATAGCCACTTTAACAGTGTCAGATTTTCCACCACCACAACTTACAAGTGCAGATACTATTAAAACCATAACTAATAATAAACTTACAATCTTCTTCATTTTTCCCCCCTATTTATATTATTGCACCAATTGCAATTTACACTTTACCAGGATGTCATTATGTCAATAATCACATCGTCTGTTGCTTTCATACCATTGTTTGCTATTTCACCTACTGCAGCAATGGTTTTATCAATATCTTCAAATATGATGCCGCATCCATCTTCTGCAACTTGTTTTGATAATGCCAAATCCGAAGCCATGAACGCACTGTCTAAACTTGAGTAAATCTTGTATGCACAAGAAGGTTTTGCACCATCACATATAACACCAGGAAGATTTGATATGGCATTCTTAATGCTATTTTTTATACTGGCATCATTACCACCTCTAAGATAGGTTATGGCACCACTTACTGCTGTTGCTGCACTCACAGCTCCACAGAAAGCAGATAATGAACCAATCTTAGATTTTTGATATATCGCCAATAAATTTGCAAAAGCAAGCGCTTTATACATCTTCCTTTCACTAATATGTTCTTTGATTGAATAAACATAGATTGGAATAGCTATTGTCATACCTTGATTACCACTACCTGAATTAATGACCACAGGTGAAGCACTGCCACTCATTCTTGCATCTGAACCAGCAGAAGCATATCCAACTGCAATTTCCTTTGATGTGGCCGCATTCTCCATAAGTGTCTTACCAACATTCATGCCGAAGTTCTCTTTTAGACCTATTTTTGCTATTTTGTAGTTATTCTCTATTTGCATTTCCAAAATTGGAATAATGGATTTTAAATCAGCATTAAGCGCATAATCTCTAATCCCCTCATAACTCATAAAATCATAATTAGTTTCACAATCTTCTTCGTCAATACTTCCATTATGTAATACGCGTCCATTAAGCGATAAATGGGTAACATTAGTATGTTTATCTTCTATAATCACTTTTGAGATATCATTGTTTGAAAATTCTGTAATTTCAATGTATAAATTACTTTTTCCTGTAGATGCAGTAATACTAATGTCTGTATCTTTAATTAAAGAATCTATTGAGTCTATTTGATCATGTAAAACATACTCCAGTACCTCTAACTTACTTTCAGGTTTTGAAGAAAGTGTTCCTGCAATTGCAGCTACCTCTATGCCTCTTCTTCCATTGGTATTTGGAACAGTAACCCCTTTAACATTCTTAATGATGTTTCTACTGACAATAATCTCAATCTTATGAGGATAATCACTCAGTTGTTGTCGAGCTAATGCAGCTGCATACGCAATAGCGATTGGCTCAGTACACCCTAATGCTAATATCAATTCATGTCTTAGAACTTCACCATATTTATTTTTCATCATTCACCTCGTATCATTTTGAGACATTTGTTTTCGTTTCCTAAGACGTCTTATAAGAAGATGTTAGCACTAGCAACAGTGCGTGTAAACGCTTTCCTCGTATCATTTTGATACAAACAATCCATACAGTTTTAGTACAAAACTATCTAACGTTGAAATTTCAATTGAACTATGGAATTGGAATTTTCTGAAAATTCAAAAACTATTTCATGCTCTTTTTCCTCTACAAATGATCCTCCAGTATATATTTGGAAGAAATTATATATCAATTCCAAATGTATATTTTCACATAAAAGAAATCTAGGATATCACTCTTAGAGCATAGAATTTCATTATATAATAGATAGAAATCAAAATGCCACTTACACACTCAATCTCTTCATGTTAGAATAACATCGGAGGCATTAAAATGAAAAATATAATGACATACAATAAATTAATAAGAGATAAAATTCCTAAAATCATTGAGGATAGTGGCAAGAAGTCACAAACTTATATTGCAGATACAGATGAGTACAAAACCGCACTTCTTGCTAAACTTATTGAAGAAGCAAAGGAGCTACAAGAAGAACCTTCTATTGAGGAACTCGCTGACATAATTGAAGTAATTGAATCCATTAAAGAAGTGTACGATTTTAAAGATGATGAGCTTGAAGAAGTTAAACAGGCAAAAAAAGAAAACCGTGGAGGTTTTAAAAAAAGGATTATTCTAGAATCTGTGTATGAAACTTAAGAAGAATACAGAAAAATGTAGGACCATCGACAATCGATGGTCCTAAGTTTTTTTTGTTAATATCTCTACAAAGACTACTCTATAGTAAAATCCTTATCAATCAGACCTGAGTAGATAGCTTCTAATAGCGAGTAATCAGATACATTCGTTCCCGATAAACGAAGTGCTTCTAGATTTTCTAAGTTTGCCAAAGCATTGATTTGTGAAATATTTGTTTTCTCTAGGTATAAATATTTCATCTTATCTAACTCTCTTAGAGCTGTTATATCAAACACAGGACAACTTGTTAAGTGTAAGCTATAAAGCTCCTTCATCCCTGCCAAAACACTAATATCCGAAACCTGAGTTTGTGATAAGTTAAGCGCTTGAAGATTCACAAGATTTTTGAAAGAACTTATATCATTAACTTCTGTTCCCCTCATATCCAATACATTTAATGAGGTCGCATTACGAAGAGGCGTCACATCAGACACCTTTGTTCTCATTAATCCTACAATCCTCAAGTTTGTCATATCAGAAAGTGGCGTAATATCATGAATCATATTGTCGTACATATATAGTTCTTCTAAGTTCAAACTTGCTAATGGTGTAATATCCATAATATTGTTGCTTGAAGCTAATAAAACATCTAAATCCACTAGATTTGATAATGAACTTATTTGACGAATATTATTATAAGAAATATTCAATCTTACCAACTTCTTTAATGATCCCAAACTTGATACATCAGCTATTTCGTTATTCATGACAGACAAATCAACCAAATTTATTAACTTCAAAAGAGGCTTCAAATCATTTAAATCTAAATTATTTAGAGTCAGTTGCTCTAACTTTGTTAAATTACTCAAAGCACTTATATCTGAGACTTTACCACCATCAATCTTCAATTCTCTTAAGTTCTTCAAAGAAGACATCATACTAATATCATCTAAGTTAAATCCATCAATTTTTAAATTGCATAGGCTTGTTAAGTCACCTAGTCCATCATAATTGTCCATATTACAATAGACAAGTTCTAAATAAGTTATGAAGTAGCTGCCATTAAAAGCGGTTAAGTCTACATCTCTACAATATTTAAATATCACCTGGTACAGATTAGTATTTCCTCTAATCGCCTCCAAATTACTTAGTTTATAACCTTCAATTTTTAAGGCACTTAATTTCGTAAAATATTCTAAGTCACTTAAATCTAAAATAGGTGGCTCTGAAGAAAATTCATATTTCTCATTTATAAGATCTAGTGAAGTGATATACGATAGTTGTCTATAAGTAACAGGCTCTGAGCCACCTAAAGCCTTTTTAGCTGCAGCTTCAATAACGTGACTCGTAAACACGATCTCTTGATCTAACTTATTGATCACTAGCTCTTTTTCAGGTGGTGTATTATTGCCCATTAATGTGAAATCTTTGTTCACAAGATTATCATAGATATCTTTTACAGGTGTAAAATCGGTTACTTTCGTTCTATCCAATTGAAGCCAAATAAGCTTATCTAAATTCTTTAGAGCAGATATATCTGAAATATTGGTCGAACTCAATCCAAGATATTCTAGATTTACAAGTTCACTTAAAGCATCAATTGATTCAATTGGTGTATAACCTATATACAAGTATTGAAGCTCTTTACAATTTGATAGTACACTTATATCTTTGATGTTTGTACTTGTTGCTTGGAATACCTCTAATTTGCTCAGCTTACTTAGAGCACTAATATCAGAAATACTGTTGGCACTCATATCCAAACTTCTAAGTTCAGTCAGCTCACTAAGTGCACTGACATCTGTCACTCCAGTTCCAAAGAACATCAAATCATCTAAGGCATATAACTCTTTTATTGGCGACAAGTCACTAAACGGATTGGTGAACAAGGCAAGTTTCTCTAACTTCTCAAGGTTTTTTATAGGCTCTATGTTGTTTATGTTATTTCTAGAGATAATCAAAGTCTTTAGATTTTTTAAGTTCCTTACTGCTTCTATGTCTGTTAGTTCGTTAGAAGAGACCTTCAAAGTCTCTAAATTTACAAGTTTCTTAACAGGTGTAATATCTGTTAACTTATTTCTCATAAACGACAACTCTTTAAGATTGTCCATTGATGAAATTAAGTCAATGTCAGATATCTCTTGATCATTCAGTGATAAAATTTCTAAGTTATCTAGACCGATGATCCCAGAAATATCAGTTACATGACCATAACTAACTTCCAATTCCTTGAGACTTGTAAGATTTGAGAAAACACTTAAGTCATCCAGTCTATACACATTGATTCTAAAAGTGGTCAACTTATCGATCTTTTCAAGTGACTCTAAATTCACAACTTCACAGGAAAACAAATCTATCTTATTTAAATTAGGATGTCCTTCAAATAATGACAAATCAACTTCTGCACAGTTTTCAAATCTAATAGATTCTAATAGCTCTAAGTCTGCAATTGTTTCAATGTTCTCACAGTCATAACCTCTTAAATAAAGTGATTTTAAATTCTCAAAATACTTTAAATCACTAACATCAATTTTTTTAAAGCCCGTTGTAAAACCATAATTGTCATTATAGAGTTTAAGTTCCTCTATCTTGCTTAATTCTCCTTTAGTCAAAGGATTAGAATAGTTTCCTATCGCTTCACGAATTTCTTTTTCTAAGACAGGATCGCTAATTTCTACTTCGGTAATTCGCTTCTGTGCATCATTCTCAACAATAATACCTAAACCAGTTTCATTAGACCATAATGTCTTCCAACCAAACTCATCCACAACATAGCGCCATGTCATTGGGAAGTAAGTAATGTTCTTATACAATAACACTGGATATGCTTCTTGCCTATTGTCTATTTTCTTACCATTAACCTCTATAGGGAATGGTACCAATGAGGCTCTAACTGTACTTCCAAGCTTGTTGGATGCATTGAGGAAAGATTGGTCAAATTCTCCTACTGAATCTTTAACATTAATTTTCAAACCATTCTCATTACTAAATTTTAGTTCCAGTCCCATACCACTCATGTAATCTGACGTCATCGGAAAATAAGTTATATTCTTATATGTAATGACCGGATATTGACTTTCTTCATTTAAAATCAATGTATCGTTTACACGTACATCATAATCAGTGATAATAACATCTACATATTTATTACCATTCACTGAGGTCATACCCAGTGTAAATAACAGCAGACATAACACAATCACACTTATCATTATTCTTTTCATAGCAACCCCTTCTCATAATCTCTCTTTAGCAATTCCATTTCATTGATAGGATATAAAACTTCTCTCATTTTTTATACTATCACATAATTGCCATCTTAATACAGAATGACATGAAACTTAACCTTTACTTAAGTCCTATTAGGAGATTTTTATGTCAACTATAAAAGAACCCCTGATATACAGACTGTTTCACTTAGTCTATATAACAAAGGTTCTCTAGTTTTATTCCTCATGAACAATAAGTTCATTATAATCTTTTACGGATATTGGTTTACTAAAAAGGTATCCTTGCATATAATCACATTTATTTTCAATTAGAAAGGCTTGTTGTTCTATAGTCTCTACCCCTTCAGCGATAAGTTTCATCTTTAAATTATGGCCTAACTGAATAATCGTATTTAAGATCATTTGCTGTTGTTGCTTCTGTCCACAATTTCTAATGAAACTCTGATCAATTTTTATAATGTCTATTGGTAATTCACTCAAATAGTTGAAAGATGAGTATTCAGAACCAAAATCATCTAAAGCAACAGATACACCCATATCTCTAATCTTGTTCAATTCTTGGATGATGTTAGCTTTGTTTTTCATTAAAGCGGTTTCAGTTATCTCAACAATAATATCATGTCCTTGTAGGTCATATGCCTTTAGTGATTTTTTAAGAAATGTAGAAAACGTTCCATCCATTAACTGAACACCTGATACGTTAATTGAAATCACTTTCTTTAATCCCAACCGTTGCCAAGTTCGCATTTGGTTTAATACTTCTTCGACAACCCATTTACCTATATCAATTATCACGCTTCCCTTTTCAGCTATTTTAATAAACTCAGCTGGCGAAACAAATCCTGTACCACCCTTGTTCCACCTTAATAAAGCTTCAGCACCAATGATCTTATTATCAATTAAATCAATCTGAGGTTGATACACAATAGACAATTCATTATTTTTAATAGCATCTTTCAATCCAAGTTCAATGTCATATAATCTTGAGACTTCAACAGACATTTCCTGATCGTAATGTTTCACATTTACGTGAGGATTCGCTTTAGCTTCACTTAATGCTAAATCGCAAAATTGTATAAGATCAGACTTGATTTTAGCATCATTAGGATAACAACTTATGCCAGCACTTATTGTTATTTGAATTGCATAAGTCTCATAGATCATTTCACTATTGAGAATCGATAAAACTAAATCTATGAAACTACTTAATTCTTCCTCCTTTTTATACTCTATAATAAATGCAAATTCATCTCCATTTATCCTATAAAAGGAAATATTATTGTTTTCCAGTCTTCTCATTTTCTCCGAGAGTTGTATGAGTATCTGATTGCCAACACTATGTCCATATGTATCGTTAATCAATTTGAAGTTGTCTAAATTAAAAAACATGAGACCAATACTGTGTTTACTATGATTAATCATTGAGTCAAGAGCATCATTGAAAGCCTTTCTATTTTGACTGCCTGTTAAATAATCTGTATAACTGTCCTGCTTAAACTTATCAATTTTCTCTGTCAACTTAATATAAAACATCAAAGAAATCGACAACAATAGATTGACTAATATGACGTCCATACTATCTTCTATAACTTCACTAACACTGTAAATTCTAGAAGAATGATAATAAACAAATACAAGAAGAATACTGACAAAGTTAGCATATAACTTCCCCGGTGTTAAACATAACAGCATAATCGGAAGAAAGAAATATGTTTCTTCCACTAACCCTACTTCCAAAGGAAATCTTAAGTTAATAAAGACAAAAATCAACAATCCAGAAACATACATAAGTATCCTTCTGTTTAGTTGCTTTAAGAGTATCGCCATATGCATAACAATTGCAAATATAATAGTAAGCATACGCGCCTGCATATCTACATAATTTAACAGCATAGTTATGGTTATCAAGGCAAGAGCCAAGATGAAAACGACAATTGGTAAGGTCGTCACATTCAACCATGGAATTCGTTGTATTCTCTTTAGAAATAAATCTTTCATTCTCATCCCCTTACTCAATTCTTCAATAACTTACATCAATTAAAATGATTAGTAGAACTTCTATTTTTCTATCATGCAAGCTTCCATCTATAATAGAATCCAATTTGATATACGCTAGATATCTATACCCAAGAAGACCTCTTATAAATCATTTGTATCATATTTATGAGAAATACTATAAGCTGAATCAAAGAACAGCACACGATAGTTATAAGGATTGTAATTTTCATGATATTTGTTTTGGAATAAAATTATTCAAGGTATGTGTAAAGAAGATTGTTCTTACGATAAATCTGTGATAAAAAGTTACTATATTTCATAGAGAATGAATTTCCTAACCACTAAAATCTTGATTTTACAGAGTGCTAGATGCGGGGAGATGAAGAGAATTCTCCGACTTCGAATAAAATACTTCCAAAGTCAGAGAATATTATTAGATCATATTTATTAGTTGAAAAAAATACATCGATCGTTGATTCTATATAACAGTTCTAAACAATGTATTTATCTCTAAGTATAATATAGCACTTAAGATTTACTACTATAATATCTTAGTGTCTCATATTATTTATTATAGGTTCTTGGTTCTACGTCTGATGGAATTGGCGAGGTATATATTTCACCATTTAATCGTTCTTTTAACTCTAATTTAGCTTGATCTATTATTTCATGATTGTGAAGAAGTCGAACAGCAGTCTCTGCCATTATCTTGCTTGCATGAACCAATCCTTTATGAGCAATAGATGATTTCCCTTGAGCAACCATTTGCCAGCTATGAGCAGGTGTACCTTGGGAATAACACGTTGTCATACATTGTACTGTCGGTACAATCCATGACACATCTCCTACATCACTAGAACCAGGCATAGTGACTTTACTTTCAAAATAAGGTATAAACTTCTCAAAAAGAGGTCTATCAAACTCTAATCTCAAATCTTCACCAAGTCCTTTCCCAAATAACCCCATCATCATTTGAGAACCTTTTTTCTCTGCTTCAGAAAGTGTCTCACAATATTTTGATGCATAAATACATTCATCATCTGAAAATGACATTGGTTCTAATTGTCTTCCAACATTGCTCATAACTTCACTTAAAGTGCTATTGGGTATAATATTTGAACAAGCTTTGTCAAATACTATTTCAACTTCCGTTTCACTCATCATAGCTGCACCCTTGGCAACTTTGATGACTCTTTCAAAAATGTCCTTTACTTGAGTAATTTTAGGTGCTCTTATTAAATAAAGAACCTCAGCTTCTGCTTGGACAACATTAGGTGAGATACCGCCTGTATTTGTAACCGCATAATGAAGTCTTGCATCTGAAACAATATGTTCTCTTAAATAATTTGTGCCTACATTCATTAATTCAACACTATCTAAGGCACTCCTACCTAAATGTGGAGATGCTGCTGCATGGGAACTTCTGCCTTTGAATTTAAAATAGCATTGAATATTAGCTAGAGTACTTACCGAAAACATTCCATTTATAGAACCAGGATGCCATGCTATTGCAACATCTAAATCATCAAATACACCATCTCTAGCCATAAATGCTTTTCCAGATCCACCTTCTTCACCAGGACAACCAAGAAGTTTAATTGTACCACTCATACCACTTTCATCTAAATAGTGTTTCATAGAGACTGCTGCACTTACAGATGCAGCACCAAATATATTATGTCCACATCCATGGCCCTCGTTAATATCATTACGTTTCTTTTGCTCAAAGACATCAGCAATTTGAGATTGACCATCAAGTGCATCATATTCTGCTAAAAATCCAATAACAGGATAACCACTACCATAACTTGCAATAAAAGCGGTCTCCATATTTTTGATTTCATCATCTACAGTGAAACCTTCATTAAGTAATGTTTTCTTTAATACATCTGCAGATTTATGTTCGTCAAATTTCAATTCTGCATATTCCCATATTTCATCACTCATCTTACAAAAGGTAAGTTTATTTTCTTCAATCCATTGTTCAATATTCATGATAACCTCCTATATTATGCATACTCTAAAATGGTAGTATTCCAACAGGATTATCACTAGCATTCCCATGCCCAAATGATTCTCTTGTGAAAAATAAAACCGTTGTACCTAGACCATCGTTATTTGCTTGACGGCATATCACAGGCTTATCTCTTAGAATCTCAAGCAAGTCCTCATTATCAACTTTCCCATATCTGTTAAACATTTCTCTCAACATATTTTCTGAATGTAGTTGTCTCTTCTTAGAATAACTCGGTGACTTTAGATATTTGATCCAATCATAATAATCATACTGGTTACTCTGAACAATTTGATTTTTTACTACAGTCAATCTCTGTTCTGTCGGTATGGATTGTGTTGCAACAATGACATTATTATCACTAATGACCAAGTTATAAGACAATGGACTTCTTCCTTCTTCATCTAACATAGCCTTGGCAGCTTCCTGAGCACTATTTGAACGCATGGCTCTTCTTACAAGAACGCCCCTTGGTGTCATGATTGGCGCTTTCAATTTGGACTGCAAAACACTTACAGTCATACAAACACCCGATTCGTTCTTACCTGTTGCTGTACCTAGATCCGCACCGGTCCTATACAAGAACACTTCTGGTTCACCTTTAAGTTTATGGTGTACGAAGGCATTCCCTGCCGTCATCCTACCATCAGCATCATAATTTTGACCATGAGTTGTTGTACCATCTGGATTGACTATTCCGAAGTTTGTACATCCTTCAAGTTTTACTTCTGGTGGCATCTGTGACATAAACTGATAAAACATATTGATCATAATTGATTGAGTTACTATGGCATCAACTGAAATATTTTCACCTGTAGCATTTATATATCCAGTATGCATACCTCTAATTTCTTCCATGTCCTCACTTGGAATATAAGATGCATACTGCATTGCCATATTGTGAATAATATCCTCGTTGAGATACTTTTCATTCATAGTACCTTTGGTCTTATTTACAATGTTATTTAGTATATGTTGCGTAGCAGTTATTTGTTTCTTTAATCCATTACCGATACCCACACCTAAATCATATCTATTGTCTGCTTCTACATAAAGATAAGGTTGTTTATTTGAATCTCTCCACTCGTATTTCATACGTTCCTCCTATGCAACTGTTGTCATTGAATCTCCTGTTAAGTCATCTTTTCTTTCATCAATAGGGTATACTTTCATAGCTATATATGAAGCTATATCCGAAACAATTGCCGGTATTGCCATACATAGTACAATTGTAGTTAATACAAGCTCTGATTGAACTACACCTGCTTCAAATCCAACTACTCCCAATGCATAGCTCGCTAAAGTACCTCCAATTGCAGCACCTGCCTTTAAAGAAAATGTAAATCCAGATGTAACCAATCCAGCACTTTTTAGTCCTGACATTTTCTTACCAAAATCAACACAGTCAGGCAACATCATAAAGGCAGCTAGATTACATATAATACCACCTACCGCACTCATTACTGCAAGTATTACGATCATATTTAGATTCTGAACCGGATCTAAAAATAGCAATGCGATTGGATATATAATATGAATAATTGTTCCTGCTATAAATAAATCTTTCTTTGCAAACTTCTTTGTAGTAAAAGGTATTATAACAAAAGCTAATAAGGTAAATATAATACTCAAATTACCTACTTTTCCTATAAAACTCATATCGTTTAAAACATATTTAGCAAAATACGATTGAACAGCTTTGATTGAAGCATCTGCTAAATTATTTGATCCAAAGGCTATGATTAGCATCAATAGAGCTTTGTTTGAAGTAACTGCTTTTAATTGTTCTTTTCCCGAGTATTTCTGACCATTAGACTTTAACATAGCAGTTTTGGCTGCAGCCTGTGTATCAAAACGTCTGGCACTACTTGCACAGATCCACATACTTGGGACTATCAAAAGCGACATAATGATAGCTAATTTCTGCCATCCACCTGCACCTCCACCTAACATATCAACAATTTTAAATATATTTACTGCAATCAGACTTGCTGGAATTGCCATTAATTTTGATGCCATAACCATATAATTTCTCTTCTGCTTATTCTGTGCAACAATCGATACAATCGATTGATATGGTAAAACAATTAACGTGTAACCAATTGACCATACAGAATATAATATGAAGTAATATGCTGTTTTGGCTGTTGTGTCAAAATTTACAGCTGTAAATAGCATGATGAAAATCAGCACTGCAAATAATGAACCAAAAATCATATACGGTCTATATCGTCCCCATTTTGATTGCGTTCGGTCTGACATTGCTCCAATTATAGGATCGAATAATGCATCAACAATTCTAGAAGTTAAGAACATCGTACCTGCTGCAGCTATTGAAACTCCAGCAATATCAGTCAAATAATAAATTATATAACTGGATACCATAATATACATTAAGTTGACTCCGAAGCCACCAAATCCATATCTAAAGACTTCAAAACCAGTAGCGTCCAACATCTTACTTCCTTGATTTTTAGATTTACTCATAGTACCCCCTTATTGTTCAGTAGTAATAATATTCAGATTCGTCTGACTATTTACGACTTAATGTAAGTTTATATCATAAATTATTAATAAACAAGACTTTTATGACTTATTTTTAAAACAAGTCATAAACACTACAAAAAAACTTGCTACATCTATAGCAAGTTAAGTTATTAATCTATATTTTTTTGATGGTCTTCCAACTTTTTTAGAATTTTGCTCAAAGCCTTCTTCTAGCACACCATGTTCCTCTAGAATTGTCATAATACGATTACTACTCCTATGAGCAATATTTAAATATGACATGACATCTTCGGTCGTTAAAAGCTTCTTAATATCATAAAGAGCAAGTAATCTACATAAGTTAAATACTTTGACACCATATATTCTAGACTGCTCATATTGAGATTCAAGCTGATATTCATTAATTGGCAAGCAATAATTACTATTTATTGGACCAATAATAAATTTCTCATCTGTAACGACAAAGCACATACTTTTACCAAAGGATTTTGCATATTTGACAGCTTTTGTCGCATTATATTCACACTCAACCATGCTTCTTCCAATACCAATTCCCATTGAAAATGTTAATGAATAGTCTTTTATAAGATCATCAAAGACTCTGTAGTATACTTTTCCATGATTAATGGAAACCTCTTCTGAGTTAATTACAAAGAACAAACTTTTATTCTCTATTCTTAAATTCATAACACCTTTATATTCATCATGTTTCTTAAGTAACTCACTAAGAGCATTAACCTCGTCAGTTTCTTTACATTCAATAATCCCGAAGTATTTTTTTTTCTTGTTTGAATTATATGACTCAATGTCAGTGACTAGTTGATTAAAACTAGTAATAGCATATTCATCAATTACGGTGTTACTTATCTTATATAGGATACCCAAGCTTTCCAACTCTTCAGATATTTTTGCGGCAGATACAATTGCAAGATCAATTTCACCATTGTTATATTTTCTTTTAATATCTTCATAAATGTTTTCACGAGTCAACTCTGAAAAGTCTTCAAATTTAAATGTCTGCGCTTTTTTTGTGAGTGCCTCAGGAATAATATTATAGAATTCCTCATCGTATTTTTCTATCATGCCCAAGTGATCAATATAAACTCTACTAACATCAATGTCTTTATATTCTAACACTAGCTCTAACATACTAAGTGATAAACTTAATTTATCAATAGTAACCATACCATATGGAGTATTGGATCTATTTTTTAGAGTTTCATATGTTTTTAGTCCTACAAATCCACTAAAAAGAATACCTTCAATGTCATTAAGCTCTTGAACTATCCTTTCGATTTGATTTCTATCAGTATAATGATGATAACTTATATTATAATGTTTTCTGTTGTCCCCTAAAACTGTTTTTATGAGTTCATTAGTTGACTCTGTTCCAATAACAGCTATCATTTTGCCTCCTCTTGTATTCAATGATAATATTATATCATACTTTTACTTCCAAAGACTATAAGTACATTTACAAGCTTTAGGACTTCAATCAAATAAAGAACACCAACATAAGTTGATGCTTATAAATGGATTAACAACCTCTTTTAAACAAAATTCTTGGTAGATACTGTAGATGCATTAATTTCTATGCAACTAAACCTAGTTGATTATATTTATGTCTAGATCAATTTGATTAAGGCATTAAATATACCATCTTGATCATTCGATGTGGTGATATAATTTGATACCGCTTTTACTGCATCTGTTGCGTTTTCCATAGCAACTCCCATACCTACATAATCTATCATATCAATATCGTTGTTACCATCACCTATAGCAATCATCTCTTCTTTCTGTATATTAAATCTGCTTCCTATAAAAGCTAATGCCTTTGACTTAGATACTTTACTATTAAAAAATTCAAGATAATGTGCCTTTGAAGTCACATAAGTTATCGACTCATTAATCGTACCTTTTAGTTCTTTCTGAAGTTCTATTAGTTCATCAGGTGAGCTTATCCATATGATTTTAGTAACACCTTGGTCATAGATCGTTTCTTCATTATGGATTACAATTGGAACTTCACCAGATAATGTTTGATAGTCTTTAACCTTATCATCCATACGATTAACGTACAATTTATTATTTGACCAGACAATCATCGTCATATCATATGCTTTACCCAACTCAAAAACCTGACGTGCATCTAAATCAGAAAGCTTTTGCTCATATATAACCTCTTGAGTCACTGAATCGATAATCATTGCACCATTATAGGTAATAATCGGAGCTTTTAAGTTCAACAGTTTAATATATTTGTTAACACCTTGTATAGGTCTGCCTGTACTAATTGTGACTATTACATTTTCACCTTGAACTCTTTCAATTGCATCTCTTGTAGAGTCACACACTTCACCCTTACTATTTAACAGTGTCCCATCGATGTCTAGCGCCAATAATCTATACATTACTTTCTCCTTCTAAGAATATCTAAAATCTAAAATCGAGGGCAACTTATATAACAAAGCTACGACAGCAAATGATTAAAACAACTCAGTCAATTGAACTGGCATATCTATCTACAAACCCAAATATATCTTACAAAATTATTCTTTCTAGTTTTCCGAACGCTACAACGATCTATAATCTCAATATTTTCAGCAAGTAACTCATCTGTCATATTCTCACAAGCTACTAAAACAAACTTATCAGATATTCGTTTTGCATTTCTTATAATCATCATCTGATTCTCTTTATCAGTATGTGTCAGTATCCCATAAGGGATATCAACAATAGCAGCATCATAGTGTGTATTGATATCTTTTATATTTCCTGTAATAACCTCTGATTTATAATCAAAGTGTTCAAGATTTAATCGAGCACTCTCAGCGACCTTATCATTAAGCTCACATCCAGTAATGTCATACCCAGCAAAGTTAGCTTCTAGTAAGACCGTTCCAACACCACAACAAGGATCAATCAGCTTCTTATTAGAATCACCGTTTCCAGCAGTATTGGCCAATACTTTTGCTAAATAGATGCCCAATGAACTTGAATAAGAATGTGGTTTCTCATTATGTAATTGCCATTTCATATCATTTACTGATAATATGCCAAAATACCATATATCTTTGTACACTGTAATACCAAATGTATTCTTAGGATTCTTAAAAGTAGGATAACCATAAATAACATTACCAACTTTTTTGCACAATGCCTTCTTTTCAGTTCTAGAGGGTACACATTTAGAAGGATCGATAAACTTCACTAGAAAATCATTGCAAACAAAATCATTGTTTTCTATCAACTCAACAATACCTTCTATTGAGCTAGCAGTATATATAATCTCTAGTCTATTTCTAATATATGGGCTAATAGATGGTTCTATGGTCTGTTCAGAGAAAAAAATCTTTCCCTCTATCTCACGACCGAATAAAGATCTCATTTCAAAATCACATAATTCTTTTTCGTGATTCTGATAATTTACATCATAAAGATATTGAATCGAGTTCATAAGCCCCCTTAATATCCTTTCATTGATTTATCTTTAAATCAATTACTCAAATTGCAATTTTACTGTACTATCATTTTAATTCAAAGTCTAGTACAAAACAACCGCTTGTTTCTGTCAAACAAGTTATTGGAAACAAACTATCTCATGACATTGCAACTTCATTATTAAATATATGCGTTATAACTTCGCTAAAAATTTAATACTTAGAACTGCTATTTATTGGCAAATATCTTCTATTTCATATAAAGCTATTATATAATTAGAAGGTATGTAACAACGGAATATGTAATGATGGTTGACATTGCATATTTGATTAATGATGATTTAGGAGGATAAGAAATGAGTAAAAAGAAGTTATTTGTATTAATAATATCTCTATTGTTAATTGGTTGTAGCAATAATGATATAGTAGCAGGAACGAATGAGCCAACAAATGAAACCGATTCTGTAGCAGAAGAATCAAACATAGTAAAAAATCATCAATATATTTTACAAGGAAAACTTCTTTCAAATGAACCACCTCATGGTACAAGTATAGAACTAGATGATCCGTTGAAGTTGAAAGTAAATGGTAAACAAGAGGAGTATTCTTTTTCATTTATTTCATTAAATAATGACGAGGTGTATAACTATGTTGAAAGAGATCAATTTACGTATGAAGAACCATTTATTCTTTTAAAGCAAGATGCTAATATTTCAGTTCAAGTTAAAGTAGATCTAACTAATTTTTTTGAATCTAATAATATAAACGCCATAGATGAGAGCCAACCTCTGTTTATTGAAAATTTTGAAATTCTAGAAGTTGATGGTGAGAAACAACTTATAGATAAATCTGATCAGCCTTATCCATTTGAAGTAAGTGATTCAGACGATGGTACTAACAAGAATGTGATTAATAATGTGATTATAGATCTTATTTGCTCAAACTACAATGTCGAAAATCTTAGAGAAATATTAGAAGAAAGTCTTGAAATAGTAAATGTTGATTTTACAGGTGATGGCATTCAAGATGTTATATGCTATGTCAATGATGTCACTTTAGGTTTTTATGACATGATTTTTATTGTTAATGAGGATTCTGAATTAAAAATATTAGATTTTGAAGGTAAAAATTATCAAAAATATGCTCATAGTGCTTACTTCGATGGTACTTTTATTCACTATATAACTGAAAGTTCTGGTCAAGGTATATCTGGAAAGTCTCAGTCACTGTTCGTTTATGATGCTGGAAAAATTAAAGACACGGGAGCTGGTGTTTATCTTGAAGGAACTGAGGCTCAAACACCAACACCAAGTTTCCCTGAAGGTTATGAAACAGAAACTGTTTCAAGAGTAGATTTTGATAATGCAGAAAATGATTATAAAGCATTTAAAGTTACATCTGTTACTACAGGATCAAAAAACTACACTGTCACTTCACATTTCAAGTACAATGAAGAAAGCAAAAACTTTGATGTCGAAACAACAATAGTTGACTCTGATAATAACGAAAGTATTCTCTCACCAAAAGATATCCATGAAAATCAATCTATTGGAGGCTTAAATGTTTCTGATGTTGTATGGAAAGAGAATGACTCATTTGAGTTAACCTTAGATGGAGAAGTTCAATTAAATGGTGTTATAAGAGGATCATTTAGTGAAATGTACATGGAAAATGAATTTTTCTTTATCTCAAATGATAAATTTGAGAAACCTATTTCATATAATTACTTAGATTGGGAAAAACAAATAGATTGTTTTTCTGGTCTTATTACAAAAGTTGATCTTTTAGACAGCACTGTTCAAAATTATCTTTTAGAGGGTAATGAATTAAATGTTGTAGCAACTGTTACAAGTTATTCTTATGGTGATAAATTTGAGAGTGAAGGATACGAATCAATCGAAATACAAACAATTGAACTATTAGATGAGCAAATGAGTAACGAAACATCTGATTCAAAAGCTAATAAATCTTTTGTTGACCCTAAGACAATTCTAGTTGGACAGACCTTTGAAGGGCTAAAAGTTTCATCAATTTACTATGAAGAAGGACGCAGCATCAATCTAAAACTTACTGGTAGTCTATCTAGTAATGGTATTTTGACAGGTGTACTTGACAACGGATATGGTGAAACTGAATTTTACTATACTTCTAATGAGAATTTTGACAAACCAATTCAGTATACATTTGATAGTAGTTACTCAAAAAGTTTTAAAAGTTTTTCAGGTAGTATTTCTGATACAAACTTAATTTTAGATGCTGATGTTAAGCAATATATATTAGACGGAAACTCACTTGCAGTTGCCGGTGATATCACTTACTTCAGTCATGCAATGTTAGACCAAAGTGACGCAGGCGGTAATTGGTTAAATTACTCTATAATTGAAATCACTGACGAAGAATGGCTTCTACTCCAAGAAGAAAGTTCTCCTTCTTTGGAGGACGAGATTTTCACAACTACAAATCAAGGTGATTTTTATGTAGACTACTCACGTTATAGTAGTGTTATCATTCCTATGTTAGAGAGCAAAAACAGTAATCAGTTAAATCACATGAAAGTAGATTTTAATGGTGAAACAGAATTTAAATTTACTGTTATAGGTAACTTTGAAGATGTTCAAATCAATTATGTCCCTTATGCTGGTGAAGAAGGTGAATGGAATAATCTTGGAACTATTTCAGATACAGTGGTAGAATTAAATGCAAATTTACCAAATGATACTTCGACAATATTTGTTACTGGTAAAGTTCTTACAAGTAACGGCACCTATGAAAACATCAAATTCACCCTAGATGATATGAGAGACCTTTCTGATTATGACTTATACTTGATAGAAAACTAACCTCTATCACTTTCTGATATATGTTAGTTTCAGAAATTTTGAGGTTATATACTACTCATGTTTGGTAGCCAATATATGCAAAACAATAAGAAACCTTCAACTTTTTTTAGTTGAAGGTTTTTATATTAATATTAAAATGAAAACGTGCTCTTGATATTTCATTTAGACATAAGTATTATTTTATAGAAAAACATACTTATGCAAACATCTTATAGAAAAACTAATTTCACTTAACAGTAGATATGTTTCATCAACCTCAAAGGCATTGTTATGAATCAAACTATTCATTATATAAAATCCAATTTATCAAAGCATAGTCAAATTATGTTCTTAACACCTCTAGTTACTATAATACTAAAGCAGTAATAAGGCGATATCGACAATGAACTTTCCTGAATCTGTATATGCTTTAAAAATCCCCTCATTTTCTTCAATAATATTCCTAACATTTTTAAGACCATACCCATGATCTTGGCTGTTTTCTTTTGTTGATTTGAATTGACCTGAAGAGTTCTTTAATAAATGAGTATAAGGATTCTCCATTTTAACAATAAGATAATCAGGTTCATAGTACATTTCAAATTTTAAATATTTTTTCCTGGTTTCAACTGTAAGCTGTGCTTCCATTGCATTATCCAATAAATTTCCTAAAAGGATTCCAAACTCAAGTTGATTTAAATTTAGATTCTTCGGTAAGTTGAATTTACAATCTAATTTTATTCCGCTTTCCTTCATTATATTTAATTTGAAGTTTATCATAGCACGTACCTTTGGATAAGGTATATCAATGATACTATGATATGATTTTGATATCTCAATTTGCTGGACAGTATACTTAAGAGATTGATCAAACTCCTTTTCTATTAATAGTCCATATATAATGCTTAAATGATTGTTGAAATCATGTCGATCAGATCTCAGCTTAGTGTTAATTAACTCTAAATGTTCCAAGCAATACAATTGCTGAACATTCTGCTTTTCTATAGCATCAGAATACATCTTATTACGTATTTTCTCGTTAAGATAGTCATTTGAGTAATTAAACATTAGAAAAGCTGTTGCAATAATCAAACCATTTAGCTGAACACTTATAGAAATGATTGATTCAAACGGGATATAGTCAAATCTAATGGTATCATAGTAAATCAACAATGATTGAATTCCAAGTAATGAATAGAAGAGTACCCTTCGCCAAGTCCCCCTTGTTGTTATACTTATAACAGCAACAAAAACAATAGAATAATAAGGTACAGGTCCTTGAATACCACTCGAATGAAACCAATTGTATGGTACCAATAGATACACAAGAATTAAATATGCAATGGGCTTAACCCAGTAAATTTTTCGATTAAATATATAAACTAATAGCCAACAAACTAAGAAAAAGCAATCAATCAAAATAGGCGAATGATACAACAAATTGGCAATTATACCTATAATAGTAAGAGCGATTGCTAATAACATCGTTGCATTAAAAACTCTTTCCTCAAAACCAACTTTTCCCTCTTCACCTAGAAGAACAGTTTTCAATTCTTTCATAGGTCACCTTCCTGAGAATAACTTATCATTTAATACCAACCTAATATTACTCATATACGTTCTACTAACAGGTAATTCAAAATCATTGGATAAAAACAGGGTCTTATTCTTCAAACCTCTAACTTTGCCAATATTGACGATATAACCTTGGTGACACCGGACAAAGTATTTAGGATCAATAACTTCTATCAAAGTACAAAAATTATCATAAAAGAATACATCTCTCGATTCAGCACACACTCGAATTTTGTGTCCAATTTTTTCAAAGTAGTAGATGTCGTCACATTCAATACATACTGTTTCTTTTTTTGTTTTCACGACAAAATTGCTATTAACCAATTGAGTATTCAAAAGTTTTATATGAGCAATAACCTCATCTAATACTTCGTTGAACTCTTCAGTTAGAATTGGTTTCATCAAATAATGAAAAGCACGTGTTTGGTATGCTTCATAAGCATATTTTTCATAAGCTGTTATGAAAACAATAACAATATTCTTATCGATTTTCCGAATGGCTTCTCCTAAGTCTATACCATTGACCTTCCCCATATCTATATCCAAAAACACCACATGAGGAATCGTTGCTTTGACTAAATCTAGGAAATCATCTGGATTCGTTGAATCTAGCACACATAAATCATCTTTCCAATCATATTTTCGTACATACTTTTTTATCAATTCTACTTGCAATGGATTATCATCACAAATACCTACTTTCCAAGTCATATTACCTCCTATTTACTAAGTAATACCCCAATCATATGCAAAAAAAAACACTTCATCTAATTTATACGTTATTTATAGACTTGTATTATCAGTATGTTCAGCTAGATTTCACATAGCCAGCATTGTCCTTATATATATGTATTCTCATATTAAACATAATTCTAACTAGAGGAGAAAATATGAAAAAACACCCACATTTGGGTGCTCTTCTATGACTTTTAACTTTTCCCAACCTATTGTTGCTTCATTGTTTTTGCATATGCTTTCGGAGACATTGGACCTTCCCCGTTTTTGTTGTAAGCTCTTACTCTTGCAAAATACATAGTAGCCGGTTCTAAATCTTCTATTATAAAGTCCTCAACTAAACCAATATCTTTCTTATTAAATCCTTCAAGATATTTATTAAAGAACTCATCGCCTGAGACGTCTAGGTAATACCCTGACACATCCAAGTAATCCCCAAATTCATTTACTTGTTTTTTCCAAGCAAGTTTAATACTGCTTGATGTGACTTCATCAACTTCCACTTTAGGACCAATAGCATCATTTTGGGCTGACATTTTCTGATAAAATTCATCAAGAATCATCATAAATCCCTCTGGAGGTTCATTAGATTTAAAATCAATTTCTATATTTATGCTGTCTTTTCTTTTAATTTTGTCAGATAAACCATTTGCGAACTTAACTTGAAATGATGCTCTTGTTAATTCTAATGTCTCATCATCTTCACCAACACAATTAATTTGTCTAATTGTTGGATCATAGACTTTCCTTTGTATTGTATCCATGATGTTCAAAGACATATTGACCTTCATCTTATCAATCATCAAGCCCTTAGGTGAAACCATGGAAATTAATGGCACTTCAACAACCTTATCGTCTGGTAGATTGAGCTTCATCGTTTTAGCTGTATAACTATCATCTGATTGATCGTATACAAAAAAGTTCTCTAGTAACTTAACATACTGATCTGCAAGCATACCATTTACAGTAGCACCAGCATGATATAGACCACGTGTAATATCGGTTAACATGATTTTTGTTTTATTGTTTTCCTTTTTGCGTTTAGATGTCTCCTTTTTCTGGGAACACATTTTTTCACCTTTCTATCTTAAATTATTTGAGCCAATAAGGTTTCCTTTTAAAGCCCACATGATATACGATATTTTGAATCACCATTTGATGTTCGCCTAGTCTTAGTATACTAACATTTTTTTCCTGAGCGATGATCACACCACTTGGCTTTTCTGTTAAACATCGATTTAACAAATCGGTTTGTTGCTGAATATAATCTTCACTTTTTAAATCATTTGGATTACTAGTCCCAACAATTATTCTTTTTACAAATACAATTTCTGATAAATCAAATGGTTTTTGCTCACTCATCACAACCTCTATTTAGTCTTCTCTAACTCATATCTAACCAACTTAATCGCCAATAACTCACGACATATTAAAATAAATATTCTTTATTTTACTGTATTCTTTTAATTACCATCTAATCTAGCTTTTTCTATCTCAGATTCAGTTGCAACAATTTCTTGTTTTTTATTTGCAATCTCTATGTTATAGCCATCTATTTTCTTTTGTTCTGCTAGTATGTCAGCTTCCTCTTTATTTGTTTCTTTCAACGTTTTAATATTATTAACAGATACATCTTTATCTAATTCAAGTTTTTTTAGTTCCTTAATATTTCCCTTTTGTTTCTCAGCTAAATCTGGTATTTTATCATTTTCTTCGTCTTTTCTAGCTTGTGAACTGACAATAGAGGTAGGTGCTACAGCTTCAGCAACAATATCCAGTACCCTAGCCAATCCCTCTGGCATACCTGATTGAGTAGCTTTTACTGCCACACTATATTTCGCTGAGTTATCACTTTTTCTAATATTGCTATTGGTTGTTGTTACTCTACCTTTGATGGTTGTGCTCCCTGATGCTCCCCATAGTAAAGCACCACCATGGACTTGAGCTTTTGTCTCATTACCAACTGATGCTTTGATGCTGTCTTTATGTGTTTCAGAGTTTGTAACTGTCATGTTAAAATTAATATCTACTGTATCCACCATCAAACTTGGCACATTAACAACAGCTAATGTAGGTACCGAAAGAGATACTCTCTCTTGGTCATAAACATCATGTCCTAGTTCATCTACTCCTGTGATAACATTTCTCTCAAAAGCAAAATCTACCGTTCTCGTCTCTCCACTTTTCTTTGAATCTTTATCTTCAGGATAAAAGCCTACCTGCTTGATAAAGTTTAAAGTCGCATTAGCCAACATAATTTGTGAGTTACATGCTGCTGTTAAAGGACCTCCGATTAATTCAGCCATATCCAATCCGTTAAATTGATCTCCGACTTTTGCCACTGCCATACCTTACCTCCTTAATTAAATTTTCTTCTATTAGAATTCTTTCGTATCACCATTTATATCAATTCTCATGATATTCATCTTTAAGGTACCATCTGACTGAAGAATGCCTTCACAATATATTTTCCTACCTTCTAATAAAGACAGTACATCACCAAATGAACCTCTTGTAAAACTTTCACTACTATCCATTGTGAAATCAAAATGAATGATTCCGTCCATCTCTGTTGTGGCTAATCCACTGCAATAAATTTTACCAACAACAACATTACTTATATCTGATACTGATATGGTTAGCTGTAATTGACCTGCTGATGAGCTTCCACTACATTGATAAATAAAATCTTGATGAAGGCTTTGATCGAGGATACTTTGGTAATCTGCGCTGATTAAATTGTCTGTTATAAAACTCATGTTATACTCTATAAGATCCACAATAATATCAGGAACTGTCATATCCTGAATAGAAGCTACAACACCCTCTACTAATATCGGATCACCGCTCGCAATCACATTTGAATCATAAACCATGAATCTCACCTCTTTATGAAGTTGATTTCCAACATCGTTTTCTGCTAAGATGTTGAGACAATATATACCTGAATTCAAATTATCACCTGACTCTACAATATGTTCCCCATCAAATGATAATAATTTCGTTGTTAGTACATAATTCTTATCTGTACAGCCATAATACAGAAAACTATTTTTTTCAATAATGTCCCAATCATTTACATTTACATATAGAGTTGGATTCTCTATAGGTGATCCAAACTTATAAAGAAATGGATATGAGAAGGATTCATATATATCCCATTTACTCTCAGAGCCAAATATCCAGCCATCATATGTTGTTTTCAACATTAAATTTTCAGTTTTTTTAGGTATTCCTTTTCCTTCATCGCTTTGTCCGGAAGCTAACATATCATAGTAACTAGAAATTATTGTTCCGTCATTATTTATCCCAACTAATCCACCTAAGTTTGACGACCCTACAACTTCTCCCGTACTTAAAGATTTATTAATATCTCCTTGATAGTGATAGCCTACTAATCCACCTATACTTGAGTCACCTTGAACTTTCGCATCACTATAACAGTTTAATAATTGACTATAATCATTCCTTCCAATAAGACCACCAACAGTATCATTTCCTATTACCAAACCTGTCTTCATACAATTATCCATTATGATTGTATGAGTATTTCCTACTAAACCTCCAACATCTGTATTAACTAATGACGTACCCTCGACAATTCCCTCTGCAGAACAGTTATATATACTCATTTTATAAGCATATCCAAACAAGCCACCTACATCTTCAAATCCTGACACATTACCTTTAACTGTACAATCTGAGACAACGCTCCCTTCAGTAATATGACCTGATAATCCACCAACAGCATCATGACCAATTACACTACTTGATATTATAATAGAAGTATTTTTTAAGGTCCCCCAGGTAAACCCAAATAAGCCAACACCTCTTGTATTGGGACGATTACAATAAAGACCACTGATGGTGTAACCATCACCGTCAAAACAGCCTGTAAATCGCTCTTCAATCACGCCCAATGGTTCCCATCCTTCAATCGGATTTTTTTCTGCTATGAAATTACTTAAATCAATATCATTCATTAGGATATAATGAGCATCCAAATCAGTCCGAATCAGATCTAATTGCTCTGCTGTTCTTATTTGATAAGGATATGCTTCACTACCATTACCCAGGAATACTGCAAACTGTGTTAAATATGGCGTTGAAGCTCCTTCATCGATGCTCCAAATTGTATCAAAGTCCCATGAAAGGAATGTCGATTTTAGCTTCAACTCCTCTAAAGTTCGATAGTATTCTTTATCTATATCAGAATAATAAGTATCTTCAATATAATAATAAGAGTTTACAATACCATTAAACAACATACCTGCAAAGCCACCTCTATAACCACTTGAGGGTCTGTTTACAGTTCCAACACTATAGCAATTAATAATGTCTCCAATATTAACGCCTATAAAGCCTCCTGCATACATTTTTGTTGCTGTAACAGAACATTGTGCATAACTATTCGAAATGACACCATGACTGCTTGCCCCTCCAAGACCTCCTACAGATTCGACTCCTGTTACAGTCCCTACTATATGGCAATTGGATATACGTCCTCCAATTAGATAACCTACAATACCTCCCACAGAAGTGTCACCTCTAATCTCATCAGAAATAACCACTCTAAGATTTTTTACTTCACCATTTTCACCAACAACACCAAATAGTCCTACCTGATTTTCATTGGGTCTGTTACTCCTTAAACCAGATATTGTATGATTGTTACCATCAAAAACACCAGTAAAACTCTCTCTATTAAAATAACTCAGTGGCATCCACCCTTCAGCACCATATTTTTGTTCTATATAACTGTCTAAATCAATATCATTCATTAAAACATAATGTGCATATAACTCATTTCTCACCTCATCTACTTGCTCTGCTGTTCTAATTTTATATGGGTTAATATCACTCCCATCACCTGTGTTTGTTACAGCTAAGCGTAATTGAGGCGTTGAATTTCCCTCATCAATACTCCAAATAGTATCAAAGTCCCATGAAATGAATGTCGATTTTAATTTCATGTCTTCTAGTGTTCTATAATACTCTTTATCTACATCAGAATAATAGCTATTTTCAATATAATAATAAGAGTTTACAATACCATTAAACAACATACCTGCAAAGCCACCTCGATAACCACTTGAAGGTCTGTTTACAGTTCCAATACTATAGCAATTAATAATTTCTCCAATGTTAACACCAATAAAGCCTCCTGCATACATTCTTGTTGCTGTAACAGAACATTGTGCATAAGAATTCATAATTACACCATGATTGTTTGCTCCTGTAAGACCTCCAACAGATTCTACGCCTGTTACAGTTCCTACCACATGACAATTGGATATATGTCCTTCACTTAAATAACCTGCAATACCTCCTACTGAAACATTGCCCTTAATCTCACTCGAAATAATGACTTTAAGATTTTTTACTTCTCCATTATTCCTAACAACACCAAAAAGACCTACCTGATTCTCACTTGGTCTATAACTTCTTAAACCAGATATTGTATGATTGTTACCATCAAAAACACCAGTAAAACTCTCTCTATTGTAATAACTTAATGGCATCCATCCTTCAGCACCATATTTTTGCTCTATATAACTTTCTAAATCAATATCATTCATTAATACGTAATGAGCATCTAAATCATTTCTTACATCATCCAGTTGCTCTGCTGTTCTAATTCTAAATGGATCTGACTCACTTCCATCACCAGTAGATTCATAAGCATTAACAGATGGATTGCTGAACCCAGCAAATATAATCATCACTAAACAGATAAATGTAAAACGCGCAGTTTTATTACTTATTCCTCTCATCACTATCATCCTTTCAACTAAAATGCTCTGTAACATTTTATCAAATTAGAAAGTAACTATGTGACTAATTGCATAATCGTCACTTTAAATAGCATGATTGACTTATTATTCAATTTGATAGCCTTCTATTGATTCTAATCACCAACAACAATATTTTTGTAAATACAGTTCTTAAAATACAAGTTCACAGTATTCTATAATCGTTAAGCAAAACGTTACCTTGAGCTTATAATTAGAAACAGTTAGATGGTTATAGCCTTCTGATACAATGGGATTTAGATCATCATCAAGAGTTCTCCTAGTAAATAGATACTTATTTTAGTGTATATAAAAAGAGCAACTTAATCTGATTTAATCAAATTAAATTGCTCTTTTATTTATTTTCATCAAACTAAGTAGCTTATATAAATTCCATTCTATTTTTTCCATTTTCTTTTGCATTGTATAAAGCAACATCTGAGTTCTTAATAATTGTATTTTTAGTATCCGACGCTTTTATATCAGAACAACCTATACTTATAGTAACTTTCTCATTCACATCATTATGATCAAAATTAGCACTGCTGATTTTCTTTATGAGTTTCTCTCCAACTGCTTTTGCATTGACTAAATTAGTATCTGGAAGTACAACAAAGAACTCCTCACCACCCCATCGGCCTATAACATCTTGAGTACGAAGATCTTGTCTTAAATACTTTGCCACTTCCATTAAAATGTAATCTCCATAATCATGGCCATATAAGTCATTAAAACGTTTAAAGTCATCAATGTCTATCATAAGAACCGAAAAAACACGACCAAATTTCTTATAGATATCTATTTCATTATCTAAAGCTTCTTCAACTTTTCTTCTGTTAGGTATCTCAGTTAAGCCATCAGTATAAGCAAGATATTGTGATTTACTTAAAAGAGATTTAGTATACTCTACAGATTCATCAAGCTCAAATAACAGTTTCATATCAATCATCTGGATAACTGCAAAAGTTAAATAAATCATCAGCAACAAACTCGTAATTATTAATACAGACTCTTGTTGAATTATCTGTTCATAAGCCATTGATTTAATATTGCTTATACCATTATAACCTCTAAATCCATGATTAATAACAAATAACATATGTGCTATAGCAAGGTGAAATGCAAACTTTCTATGATTAACATCTGACTTAAATAAAGCTACTACGATTACACATAAGAAGATAGGAATAATCATAAATGTAAAAATAATCAATCGTGTATTTGTAACTGGCATATAAAGGGTGAAAATACTATATAGCACAACAAATAATGCTGACAAAAGAACAAACGGATATTTCTTTATTTTTACATTGACGAATTTAGCAACACCGAATAACATAAATATGGACCCGACATACATCAAAGTATTTGCCAATATAACTGATATAATCGGGTTAACAGACAACTGTAGACTGGCCAATGTAAAACCTATCGACTGAAGAATAAAGTCAACTAAAACTAAAAATATACCTTCATATTTACCCTTCGTTTTGTACCATGTTATCCCTAGAACAAATGTACATATATAGTTAACAAGCATATAAATTCTAATAGTTGTATACAAATCATATATCATATTAATTCTCTTCCTGTCTAATCTATATTCATTCCGTCATATTCATTATATTATACCATAAGATTACATGGATGTATTATTTGCGATTAGCCTAAAAGACACTAACTTCTTGTAGTGTCTTTTAGGAGGGCTATATTTTTAGTTTATGATCTTTTATTAGAAAATCCTATATACCTCTGGCAACCTCATAGGCATCCCAAACAGCATGCATGATATTCTTAACTTGACGTGAATCGCCTATGTTGAAAACGGGAACAGTCAGACCCGCAAGTTCTTTTTGAAGCTGTGTATTGCTTCTGAAGCCGACTGCAGTAACTACAGAATCAGCTTGAAGCTCTTTTGAAACTTCTCCAGTTTCTACTGTAACAGATGTATCATTGACTTCAGTTACCTTAGTGCCAAGGTGTATATCTATGTTGTTGTATGCCAATAGATCTATAAGCATATCATAATTCATAAATGGCATACCATGTGGACCACCTAGCATTTCAGGAAGCATTTCTACAATTGAAACCTCTTTACCTTGTTGTGACAACCAAAGAGCAGTTTCGCCACCTACAAGACCGCCACCAATGACTACAACCTTATTGCCGACAGTTTCTTTACCAAGCAATACATCTGTTGCTGTGCATATGTGGTTCTTGCCACCGAAATCTGGTTCGATTGGTGTGGAACCAGTAGCTGTAATAACTACATCACTAGCTGCATCTTCAATATACGATAGATTTGCATGTGTATCGAACCTAACTTCTACACCTAGTTTTGAAAGTTGTGTTTCATACCATTTAATCAGTGCATAATCATCGCTCTTGAACTCTGGTGTACCACCTGCAATAATGTTACCGCCTAACTGATTTGAAGATTCTATGAGTGTTACTTCGTGACCACGTATAGCACAAACTCTTGCACTTTCAAGACCTGCAACACCACCACCAACAATCATGACTTTTTTCTTTATAGCAGCTGGTAGGACACCATACTTTGTTTCCCTTCCACAAGCAGGATTTACTGCGCATGACAGTGGTAAACCTTGAGCAATTCTACCCATACAACCATCATGACAAGATAAACAAGGACGGATATCTTCAAGATTATCACTTTTAATCTTTTCAACTAAGAATGCATCAGCCAACAATGGTCTACCGTAAGCTACCATATCACAACAGTCTTCTAGTGATGATACAGCCATATCTGGATCTTCCATACGACCTGAAATGATAACTGGAACATTAACAACGTCCTTTACCATACGTCCGAATTCTCGGTACATACCTTTTTCAAAATACATAGGAGGATGGTTCCAGTACCATGAATCATAAGTACCTGCATCTACGTTAAAAACATCGTATCCTGCTTCTTCAAGAATCTTTGCAGCTTCCAGACCTTCAGCATAATCTTTGCCGACTTCTTGGAATGTTTCACCAGGCAATGCACCTTTACGTAAGCCTTTCATGAAACTCTTAACACTGTAACGTAATGAAACAAGGAAGTCAGGACCACACACTGCTTTGATTCCTTTAACGATGTCAGTTGCAACTTTTAATCTAGCTCTCAAGTCACCTCCGTATTCATCTGTACGTTTGTTAAAGATAGACAGTGCAAATTGATCTAATAAGTAACCTTCATGAACAGCATGAATTTCTACGCCATCAAAACCGCATTGTTTTGCAACTGCAGCACTTTTGATAAAGTCCTGAATAAGTTTTTTTACTTCTTCAATTGGCATTCCAACATGTTTGATGCTAGGATCAAAACGGTTTGTATTTTCAGATGGTGCAATAGGTTTTTTTATAAATGATGGCATCGCAGAACGACCTAAACCACCTGTCAGTTGTAAAATGATTCTTGAGTCATAAGCATGAATTTTTTCAATCATCGGTGCTGTTGACTTGTTGAACATCAATGGATTATAGGTAGGGCATGGTAATGCGAAGTTAGGTAATTCATCATAGTTAACATTACAGATACCTGTGATGATAAGGCCAACTCCTCCTTTAGCACGTTCAATGTAATAGTCTTGTGCTTCTTCGTTGAAACCACCATTCTGATCAGAATAGCATACTAGGCCCATAGGCGCCATAGCAGTTCGGTTTTTGATTCTCATGTTACCAATAGTAATTGGTTCAAATAATTTTCCGTATTTTTGACTCATAAAATTACCTCCTTATTTCACATAATCGATTCGGTGAATTGGTTATGTGAAAATCATAACAGTGTATAAAGTTTTTGTCAATATTAAATATCAGAGCATCTGTCAGTTATTTGGAAACCCGCTAAAAAAACAGCCTGCAAATTATTTGCAGGCTGTAATAGCTATATTTTATATGCTGATAAATAGTTCCGTATCATTTTTTTTCCTAAAGGCACTATTTGATACTTTCCTTCACTTTGGCACCAATTATATATAACACCACGAGATATAATAAGAAGTTCTTTACCAATCTGTTTATGAGATATTTGGCTAGTTAACTCGTTGGCTAGCTGTGCCTTTTCAACTAAGTGTAAGAGACCTTTTGTCAGTCCTCGATTCTCCATTAAAAAAAACTCATTTCCTTCAGTAATTTGTGCTTTATAGATTGGAATCAACAGGTCAACACCGTTGTCCTCTGCAAATATTAATTGATGTTCTATATATTCTATAATCATATCATAATAAGTTTCACCGGTTAGATTGTTAATCACTTCGCTTTCAAAATATTCATCACATTGTAAATAGATTTCGACTACAATGCCTGATTTGCTGCCTAAATGATGGTAAAAAGCACCTGTTGAAACGCCTGCTGCTTCGCAAATCTGCTGTATGGAAACTGAATCAAAACCATGTTTTCGTATCAAATCCATGGAAACGTCCAATAATTTCTGTTTTGTTTGCTTTGCCTGTAATTGTCGATTTGTCAATTGCTTCATTATATCACCTATGCCATCTGTATTTTTGAGCTAAATAAAGTATAAGATATTTGGCTGAAAAAGGCAAACAAGTCGATACGCAACTCTTAGAACATATAAATCAAATAGTATTGTTTTTATCGATTTTACCAAAGTGTATATAGTATGTCATACCTTACGATTATCAACAATGTTATTCACACATAAAATACAGCTATCTGACAATCAGATAGCTGTATCTATAATATTTTTGAATTCAAGTTAAATTATTTAAGAACTTCTCGTATAATTATCTCATCATTTTCACTTCATCTTTTTCTAACAAAGCTTCTCTGTAATTCATTGCAGTCATGCCTGTACAGTTCTTAAAAACCTTACTGAAATACTGTGAGCTTGAAAACCCTGTATTAAATGCAATCTGAGTAATTGATAAGGAATGATTCTGAAGCATTTCCTTTGCTCTGTTAATCCTTAATAGAGTGATGTACTCGGTTACATTCATCTCCATATTTTCACTAAAAATCTTTCTAAGATATCTAGAGCTAATATCGTGTTTATTGCAGATTTCCTCTATGTTTAAGTTCATATTTATATTCTCATGAATATATTTAATGACTTGTTTTACTTTCACATTTTTTACATCACTTTTTTCTACTTGTGATTTCTTTATGTATCGAGAAATGATGTAATAAAGCTCTATGAAATTCAATCTTGATATGGCGTCCTTATAGTTGTCCATCATATTATTGTTTCTATCAATTTTCTCAATTGCTAATTTGATTTCATTACAATCATAGAGTTTTGTGTAGTTCATTGACTTATTGAAACAAAGGTTAAGAAATATTAGTTCTTCATCAATATCACATGAATCCATGCCATTTAAAAAGAATTCCAATTGGGTAAGACGACAGCTTCTTCTCTCATCTACAACAAAGAAATGAGACACACCTGGATAGATGATTATACAATCACCTTTTTTAAGATAAACATATTCACATTCAATACCCATGATGCAGTAACCATTATTGATGTAATTAATCTCAATCTTCTTATGTTTATGACAGTTAAATCGATAATTTGAAGGAAACTGAAATGTTCCAACAACATCTATTTCAACGTGATATTTGTCATTCTCTAAGAGTTTCGTAATTAAACTATCCATCTAGTCTCAACCTTTCATTTTATAGCCTCTTACATTATACCATATTTATCAAATGATTCTTTTGCACCCATACCATTAGCAATTGCATCTGCAACAACCTTTTCACCATGGGCTTTTTCATAGGCTTTTGTGATAACTTCCTCTTCTATTTCCTGAGGTATAATAACAACACCATCTAGATCGCCAAACACAATATCGCCTGGATTGATTCTAACACCTTCTATTTCAATTGGCACTCTAAAATCAATAACCTTACCTCTTGGACCTTGATCCTGTGCATATCGACCATATGAAAAAGATGGAAAATCTAACTCTAATATGCCTCTGGTGTCTCTAGAATAACCATTGACCACAGCACCTGCTGCTCCCAATATTTTAGCTCTAGTAGCCATTAATTCACCCCATAAAGCATAAGTTGGTGATGCACCTGTACAAATATAGACTTCATTTTTCTTTAGATCATCTAATGCCTCTAACATCAATCCAAAAGGCTTTTTCATTATTTCATTATTACCATTAGACAATTCTTCAAATGCATCTGCTTCAAGAACTGTCATAGCTCTTCCAACCACAATCATATCATCGTGTAGTGGTTGTACCTTTGCAGGCAGAAATTGTTTAAAGAGTTTCATTTTATCCATAATATCACCAATTACTGCTGAAAACAGATCTGTTCTCATCATTTCAAATAATTCATCATCGTTCTTCCAAGAAATCATATTTACCCCCATTACTTAACATCTATGACTGCACCCGCTGCAGCAGATTTACTAATTCTCTGATATGTTTCTAAATAACCTTGATCCACTTTCTTTACCAGTGGCGTCCAAGTTTTTCTACGTTGTTCTAAAACATCTTCTGACACAGCCAGATGAATACTTCGTTTTTCAATATCTATTTGAATGACATCACCATCTTCTATCAAACCGATGGTTCCTCCTTCAAATGCTTCAGGAGAAATATGTCCTACAAAACATCCTCTATTTGATCCTGAAAATCTACCATCGGTTACAATAACACAAGTATCTGATAAGTCCATGCCTTCTAAACACTTCATAGGACGATACATTTCAGGCATACCTGGTCCACCTTTAGGACCTTCATACCTTAAGATAACTGCAGTATTCTCCATAACTTCACCATTTAGAATACCATCAATAGCTTCTTGTTCTGAGTTAAAGATCTTTGCTTTCCCAGAAAACTTAAATAGATGTTTTGGAATAGCAGCTGGTTTAACCACAGAACCATCAAGTGCTAAATTACCTTTGAGTATGGCCAAACCACCCTCTCTTGAAAATGGTTCTTCTATGGTTTTAATCATTTCTCTTCTTCTTGTTTCTTTTACATTGACCAAATTCTTCTCTAACGATTCCCCTGATACCGTCATAACCTCTTTATGTAGCAATGGCTGAAGTTCCTTCATGACCGCTGGAACACCTCCTCCTTCATAAAAATCTACCATATCATATGGAGAAGCAGGATAAATGGACGCTAGTTGAGGTATCTTACGACTGAAATCATCAAAGACGTCTAAAGGAAGACTTCCCAGACCTGCTTCATGATATATAGCTTGTAAATGCATGACTGCATTGGTTGATCCACCAATAGAAAGAAGCAAGATAATTGCATTTTCAATTGATTCCTTAGTGATTATTTGTCTAGCAGATACATCATTAAATACCAGATTCATGATTGCTTCTCCAGTTTCATAAGCAACACTCAATCGTTTAGACATAATTGCTGGTATGGTTGCACTTCCTGATAAAGACATTCCCATTGCTTCTGCTAAACAACCCATAGTATTTGCTGTCCCCAACATAGCACATGATCCTGCACAAGGTTCTGCAATACTTTCAATATAGGCAAATTCTTCTTCTGAGATTTTACCCTTTTGCTTCCAACCAATAGCTTCTGTAACAATGTTACCATCGTAATGTTTGCCTTTGTACTGAGCCGGCATCATTGGTCCGCCATTGATAAAAATTGAAGGAATATCCAATCTTGCAGCAGCCATTAACATACCAGGAACGATTTTATCACATGAGCCAAGTAAGACCATACCATCAAATTTATGCGCTCTCATCATACATTCTACGGATGAGGCAATGATGTCTCTCGACGGTAAAATATATCTCATACCATCATGACCTTCAGCAATTCCATCACATGGTGCGATGGTAGAAAAAGTCATTGCAGTTCCACCTGAACTTTCAATACCTTTTGTTACCTGCTCACTGATTTGATTTAAATTGTAATGTCCAGGTGTTGCATTGGTATACGAATTTACTACAGCAATAATTGGCTTTCTAAGCTGCTTATCCGTAAAACCCATCGATTTATATAAGGCTCTTTTTAAGGCGCCTTTATCTCCTCTTAATATTTCACTAAAATGCTCTTTTTCAGACATATATGTCACCTCTTAATCAACAAAATCATTTTTTGCTACCACTGGTAAAGTAGCACCGCCATCTATGGTTAAACAAGTTCCTGTAATATAATTTGCTTTCTCAGACGCAAGGTACAAGACAGCTTCTGCAACTTCCTCAGTTGTTGCAAATCGTCTTAAAGGCAATCTAGATGCTGCTTCATGTCTTATATCACCTTCTGGCCAACCAACATCAGTATAACCAGGTGCTACTGCCACCATTCGAATACCATGATGCGAAAGCTCCATTGCTGCATTCTTTGTAAATTGAACCACAGCAGCTTTACTAGGTGCATAGACTGAAGCACCCGGCCAGCATCCAAAAACTTGATTCGATGCTATATTTATAATTGTGCCATGTATATTCTTTTCTACCATTTTATTTGCAACAATTTGTGAACTGAAAAATACAGCTTTCCAATCAACACTTGTCATCTTATCAAAAAACTCTTCTGATGCTTCAAGAAAAGGTGCTTCATAGCTGATACCAGCATTGTTCACCAATAGGTCTACATGACCAAATTCTTTGAAAACACGTTCGAACATAGTATGTACTTCATCCATGTTTCCAACATCAGCTTTAATACAAATGGATTTTCTACCAAAACTTCTAACAAGTTCACTTACTTCCTCTGCACAAGCCTTATCACTATAATAGTTAACAACCACATCATAGCCATTTTTACTTAATGTAATTGCAATCTGCTTACCTATACCACGACTTGAGCCAGTTACCACTGCTACTTTATTTGTCATTCTTCACTCCTTTATCATGTCTTACTAAAAAAGTATTTCTACCCTTAATATCTAAAGTTGTCTTATAAACACCTTGTTTTTCTGTTGTAATGTATAATTCATTTAAATGTAGACCACCAAAAGTGATACTTGTAACATTTTCTGCTGGTACTTCAATTTCTCCCATTTTCTTACCTATCTTTGGATCCCATCTAGAAACTTTGTATCCACCCCAATGGGCAATCCACAACATTCCTTCATCATCTAGGGTCATGCCATCCGGACATCCCAATTCATCTTTAAAAGAGATACATAAGGATTTATTACTGATACTACCTTGATCCTCATCGAAGTCATAACAAACAACTTCATTGGTATAAGTATCAATATAGTACATCTTTGATTGCCACCAATCCAAACCATTTGAGATAGTGACATCACTGATCATTTCCTTCAAGACCATCCCGTCTAACTTATAAAGTGCTCCTGCTTGAAAAGCATCCGAACATTGTTGATCTACAGCCATCGAACCTATCCAAAATCGGCCTTTAGGATCACACTTTCCATCATTAAACCTAAGATTCATATCAAATTTAAAATCGCAAATTAAGGTGAATTTTTCTAAACCTAAGTCTAGGTAATATAGCCCATCTACTAGAGCAACAATCATGTTGCCATCTTCATGTAAGGCAATAGAACCTACTGAACTATGAGTATGCCATACTCTTATTTTTTCAGTTTCAGGAACATACCTATAGATCTTACAACCATAGATATCTACCCAGTACAGACAATTATTTATGTAATCCCATATTGGACATTCACCTAGCTCTGTTTTTATATCAACAACTAAATCAGCTTTATTCAATGGAAACTCCTTTTATTTCATATTCTTTGATATTAATTATAGTTTTTATGACAAAAAGAGTCTTTATAATTTCGGAATTCTCACGTCTAAGATGTGCACTATTCGGAACTATTAAGTCAATTATTTATTCTATTAAAAAGAGGTTGAGTTATTTAACCCAACCTCTAAAGCTTATGAAATATTGATAACACCTTGATGATGGTTTTCCATATCAAGAATGGATTGATAACACTCAAGAGCTTTCTCTTCTTCTCCCATACCCTTATAGCCTAAATACATTAAGAATTGACAATGTATTTGATTTCTTTTGTTTAAATCTTCATCAAATATTAGAAAATCCGGAAGAGAGATTGCAAAATAGTCAATTAAAATCTCATCCTTAAAATGATTTTTACCATAGTCAATTAATATCCTAAATCTCTTAATGGCTTCATCAGTTCTTCCCAACTCATTTAAAGACAATCCTTGATAATAGATCATTTCAGGTGGCTGGTCATTATAGAACATGGCCTGACTAGGTGTATCCAAACCAGTTGCAGCTATTTTAAAACAAGAATCAGATTGCTTTGTTTCTCCAATTGCCTTATAAGCACAGCCCAGTAAATAATAAATATCATTTTCTTGAGCCCCTGCTAGTTTGCCCTCACCCAAGTTTGATGGATAGATTAAAGCCTTCTCAAAAGCAGCAATCGCCTCTAGGTACTCCGAGCATTCTAAGTGTTTTTTACCTTTTCCTAAATACGTATATACATATTGTTTTGTGACTTTACCTTCACCACCTTCCCAAGGATGGAAAATCCTTGAGCTTAAAAGGTTTTCTGCTTTGTCGTAATTTCCTGATAAGTTGTGTAACGTTACATACTCTATATACAAATCATCTCTTTTATAAACCAAGTCCAAATGTTTTTCCATTAACTCAAGTCTGCCTTTATGATCAACGTTCATCTTTTTATACAGTTGATCTAACTCTAAAAATACCCTTGAATCCTTTTTATCTAACTCAAATGCTCTTTCTAGAGATGTTTTAGCTTCTTCAATTTTCCCAAGTATGTTGTAATTTATCAAAGCCATGTTTCTATGAACAGTAGGGAAAGTATCATCTATTTCAATAGACTTCTTAAAATTCTCGATGGCCTTTTCATGTTGCTTTTTGTCAAACAGTAGAATACCCATATAATAATAAGCTTTTGCATTTGATGGCTGAACTCTTGTAGCTTCTTCAAGTACAAGTAAGTCTTCTAATGTATTTGGGAAACAATAGCTTGAATCTGCTTTTTCAGCTAAATCAAAGAACTCAATAGCCTCATTAGTACAAGCTAATTTTGAGTAAAAATACCCCATGTAATAGTAAACCATTGGATAAACAGATTGCTTTTGATTTAAGAGTATCTTTAAGAGATCAATTGACTCTTCATAAAGACCACACTTTCCATATTCTAAAGCAACCGTTAAGTAATTATGTTCATCATTTCTCATAATTCTAATAAGTTCTTCTTTTATACCATCTGCAGTTTCATTTTCTTTCTTACTTTCAATCAAGAACAGTTCATATCTTACAGCAAAGTCTAATACATCAATGGCCATTGTTTCTTTTGCAAATGACAAAGCTTCATCTAAGCAACCTTTTCTTCTTAGTAAGGCTGTTTTTAGATTTCTAGCATTACAGTTATGATAGTTATTGATAATCGATTTATTTATATGATCAAGGGCAGTATCAAAGTCTTTATTTATACAATCAAGTTGACTCAAAGCATAGTAACCACTTGATTGATAGCCACCACCCCATGTAGATTTATAAAGATTCTCATAAGCAGCTTTGTTATTATCTAAGTATTTCTGACATAAACCTAGATTGTAGTGCATCTCACCTGTATGAGGATTTGGATTGTGACGTGTGATCGTTTTTACACTCTTTTGTAAATACTTCTCACTCGATTCAAAATCTCCTCTTCTGAACAACAATAAACCGTATGCATTGTTCAAACGACTATCCTCTGGACTTCTTTTTAATCCTTCTAAGTAATAATCTTCAGGTGAATATGTCGCATGTCTATACTGCTCTAAATGTAAGCCTGCAAGATATAAATCTTCTACTTTTTCAAGCATCTCTGGTGCTTCAATTGCTTTTGCTGCTTCTGGAATTTCTATTTCTGCAACAGTCACTGGCTTGTAAGAAATCAAGACATTACCTTCATAAACGATCTCTAACATAACATCATCTGAATCACTTGGTAAATCTAAAGTTTTTCTATAAGTATTCTCTGGAGATAAAGTCACTGTTTCCTCACAAATAACTTGGTGCTTTTGAGACAATCTGATGACTGAATCTTCTCGTAGTGTTGTTGTGTAAGCTTCAATATAGGCTGTAGCGTTTTTAACTTCTAAATTTACCACAGCTTCAATGTTTGAATTTTTTACAGAAGATACATTCTTAAAAGGCATAAAATACTGTTTAAAAGTTTTTTCTTCATAAGGTTGTAACCATGTGAAATCGGGTTGGTTATCAGTATACACACCCGTCATCAATTCAATGTATGGACCATCTTCATCTGTAAGATTAGCATCCCATGCTTTTCCAAAATCTCCACATCCCCATGTCCATTGTTTTTTTCCAGGAGATACATGGTGATTGGCTATATGTAAGATACCAGCTTTCTTCTCATGATCATAACCTCCTACAAAATCAAACTCAGATTTATGAGCCATATAAGATGTTGGTACTGGGATGTTCTTGTACCAAGAAATATCTACTCCTGCTGAGTAATCCATCTTGTAGTAGGTGCCCTTTGCTATAGGAAACTCTGATACATCTCTTTTCCCATGATCAAAGACGGCATTAACATCTGGTGGAAATATAGATTGTGTATGATCATTAACAGCAACTGCTGGGTTTGCCCACCATAAAAATGTTTGAGGTTCAGAAGTTCTATTGTAAACCTGACCTTCTATTTCTAAATAAGCTTTGCCTGGATGTAAGGTGAACTTAGCCATACCTTTTGTACCATACATTCTATCAACTTCACTAACCACAACACTTTTACTACCATCTATATTTTCATTAAATGTATATTCAACGGGTCCAAAAGTATTCGGACGATGATGTTGTGGCCAATTAAATTCAATACCACCAGAAATCCAAGGACCTGCTAAACCAACCAAAGCAGGTTTGATAACATTGTTGTAGTATACAAAATCATAGTTATTTGTTTTGTCTATCGCCCTTTGTATTCTTCCACCTAACTCAGGGAATATCATAATTTTAAGATATTCATTTTCCAAATACACGGCATTGTACTTCTTCATAACTTTGTCATCATGTATTTTATCAATCACAGGATAAGGATATACTTTCCCTGAACTGCCTTGATAAACTCTTTTTTCAAGAAACATCGGATTTTTATCAGGTTCTCCAACTGGGTATGTCGGAATTTCTATTAACTCCTCCCAGACATTAACTCTAGAATCACTATTTTTCATTCTAACCTCCACAACTTAAAATTCTTGCTCTCATATTAATTCTATTATAGAATGATATTAACAGTACTTCATTACTAATTATTGCTTACATATTTATAATTCTTGCTTTCGATATTCAGAAAATTCAAGGATCTTAAAAAACTTATGTTACATTTATCATGAAAGGATAAAAATAATGATTATTAAAGAAAAAGGTGTACTAGAAAATTCACAAGCTTACTTTCATACACCAAGTAATATTGCTAAGTCACTTTTCTTTTATTTAACCTGTGTTGGTCATTTTTATTGTGGTCAAGGATATTGTGTCGAAAGGCAACAACATGATAGCTTTTTATTGATGTATGTAAAAGAAGGTAACGGCGTACTCAAATACGATGACAAATCCATTCACTTAAAATCAGGTGATATGGTGCTTTTAAACTGTCATCGTTATCATCTTTACCAATCAGATAACTGGGAGACTCAATGGATTCATTTCAGTGGTAATATAACAGATGCCTATTTTCAAATTATTCACGATAAATTAGGATGTGTCATTCCAATAAAAGAGCAATATGTTATCTTAGATCTGCTTAATGAAATCATAGATAGCTTTGCCAATAACACACCTATTAGCGAACCATTGGTATCATGTCACATTCAAAGAATCCTAGCAGAATTGATACAATTACCTGCAACAGAAGTCGTAAAAAGCAAAACATCATCAAGTGTTATTCTCAGCTCTATCAACTTTATAAGAGAGAACTATCATAAGAAATTAGCCCTTGATGATTTAGCGACCAATGTTAACATCAGCCCTTATCACTTTAGTCGCTTATTCAAAAAAGAAACGGGCTATTCACCTTATGAATACATCACAATTACACGACTGAATCAAGCAAAAACACTATTAAAAACTACAGACTTAACCATCAAGGAAATCGCCTTTTCAGTAGGATTTAATAGTGAATCTAATTTTGTAACGTGTTTTAAAAAACATGGTGATGTTACACCTAGTAAGTTTAGAACAACATCAGTATAACTCTATTTTAAGAGAAAATTTCAAAGTTTCATTAACTTTTAAACAGCAGGCTGTATTATTCTTTATGGCCTGTTCTGTATTATCATAAAATCCAGTCGCAGGTTCTAGAGCACAGTTATAGTCGCCTCTAAATCCACCTTCAGTAATCCATACACCCAAATAAGGTAGAATATTTTTATCGTAATGCACTTTGTATGTAATGTCTTTCGAAGGATAATATGCACCACAAAGTCCTTCATTAACCTTTCCATTTAGATAGTACTTTTTCATATCCTGAACCTCTACAGGTTCAACAGTCATCAAGTCATCAGTTAAGGCTAAGACATTTCCTATATCACCCAACTTTTTATTGTCCATGACATTTAAAACATCATGAGGTTCACTAGGAAAGATAAAATGCATCCCTTCTTCACAGTTAATCAAACAATGCATTGTCCATATATATGGTATCAAGTGTGTGCCAGTATTTTTAATATCATATCCAACAAGCAAACAGCCATCTTTTAGTTCTATTCTTTTTGTATAATCATAATCTAAAACCGAACTCGAATAATTGAGACATACCACATTATCTATAACTTCATATGAAAAATCTCCTGCCCAGATTTCACCATGATCGGGATACAAGACTTCCTTTTCGCCAATTAAAACAGAACAAGTATCTATTGTTGGAAAAGCATCATCAAATCCTGAAGCATCATACTCTGAAAAATCATCGTATATCTTGGCACTTTTATAGACTTCTTCTTTATTTTGAAACAAGAGTTCAAAGTCTTTTTCTTTGTTGTATATGGAAGATATCTTTCCACCAACAGATGGAATAACACGTACTTTCAATTGTTCTGTCTCAAGTACCAGTGATAAGACACCTTTATATTCTTCTTCTACTATCATCTAACCTCCAATGCGAAATAAAAAAAGTGGAAATATCATAGGATATTTCCACATACAATCAAATCTATTTTGCAGCCTCTCCCATGATTTCCTCATAGTTTTCTTTAGTTACCATCTTAGCATCTACAGCTACATTCATAGGAATCTCAGTACCGTTAAGAATGAACTCCATCATTTGTTTAGCTGATGTACCACCAACATCTTGTGCTGAGAAGTATGCTGCAGCTTTCATAGCTGAGTATTCTTTCTTAAATTCATCTTTAGCTAAGTATGCACCTAAACCAACAACACATGATTCTCTATCTAAACCAGCTTGTTCTAATGCTCTTACAGCACCAACAGCACCTTCATCATTTGGAGCCATTACAGTCCAGTTCTTAATTTCTGGGTGAGCAGTAAAAATTGCTGCTGCTGCATTAAATCCTTTATCTGTTGTACCATCATAGTCGGCTCTATAAATTCTTGCTTCATCATAACCTTCAGCAGTTTCTACAAACTTTTCATATTGTCCCTTTGTTCTTGGTACACAACTTGAAACTGTATCCATTGTTAACAATAATACCGCAGAAGATTCATCTTCCATCAAGTCATTTTCAATAACATATTCACCAGCCCAAACACCTACTGCTTGACCAATTTTTTCTGCATTGATACCAACCCATGGTGCAATTTTGTTACCATCTTCATCTTGTAAAGCATCATCTGCTGCGATTACTGGAATGTTAGCATCTTTAAGTTTTGAAACAACTACTTGTGACAATGTTTGATCTGGAATACAAGTGATAACACCATCAACTTTTTGTGCAATAACATTATCTATTGCTTGTAAATATGTATCTGGATTCATTTTAGCATCAATGTAGATAAAGTCATCTGCACCCATTGATAATGCCATTTCTTTTGCAGCTTCACCTTCATCAATAAACCAAACTTGATCACCAGCTTTGTATATTGCTGCAATTACAATTTTCTTTTCTTCTGAAGCACCTTCGCCAGTTGCAGCGTTCTCAGAATTTGATGAACATCCTACAAACATACCGATAATTAATGTTAAACTAATCAAAATCGAAACTATTTTCTTCATATTTTCCCCCTATTTCATTTAAAAGCCAACTCATTTATTACACTATTATAGAAAGTCCTACAACAGTCATAATTGTTATTTGTTTAATGCCGCCATACTCTCTTCAAGAAGTTTTTTCTCACGATTTCTTTTTCTTAAGTAATCAAATCCTAAAGCGATCAACAGTAACATACCTCTAGCAACCAGTTGCCAGAATGATGGTACATTCATCATAATAAGTCCTGTATTAAATCCTTGAAGAATTAGTACACCTAACACCGTACCAAAGATTGTTCCTACACCACCACTAAAGGCAATACCACCTAAAACAGCTGCTGTAATGGCATCAAATTCTAATCCAAGGGCTGCAGAAGGCTGACCTGAATTCATTCTAGTTGCTAAAATAACACCACCTAATGAAGCCAAAGCACTTGTTATCATAAACAACTTCAAAGTAATCTTTTTAGGATTCAAACCTGCTAATCTAGCAGCTTCTTTGTTACCACCAATTACATAGATACTTCTACCAAATCTTGTTTTAGCTAAGACAATACCGAATACTATAAAAGCGACGATTAAAATAATTACTGGATAAGGAATACCTAATAATCTATTTCTACCAAATGCTATTGCTACTTCATTACTGATATATATAGGTCTACCATCACATATAATGTAAGCAAATCCTCTTATAATTGACATAGTTGCTAATGTAGCAATAAATGGTTCAAGCTTAATTTTAGTTATTACCAAACCATTTATTAGACCAACCATAATACCAACAACAACCACGATCACTATTGTAAGGAAGAAGCCAACACCACTTGATAAAAGTACCGCTGCTAGAACACTGGCAAATGCAGCTACAGATCCAGCAGATAAATCTACAAGTCCTGCAATAACAAGATAAGACTCACCAATTGCTACCAAACCTGTAAGAGAGGCTGCAACAAGTATATTCATCATGTTAGCTAATGAAAAGTAATTCTTGTTAAACAGTGAAAAAATAGCAATGATTGCAAACAATGCAAAGACAAGTCCAATGGTTTCATTAGGAATCGATGCTATTACACCTTTCTTTTTACTTTTGTTCTCTTGATTCGCTTTTGCCATATTATTCATTCTTAGTATCCTCCAACATTGCTAATTCTAGTACTTTATCCTCTGTTGCTTCTTCTCTCGTCACCGAACCTGTTATTTTACCTTGCTTCATAACAATGATTCTATCACTTAATCCTATAATCTCAGGTAGCTCTGATGAAACAACAATCACACTCATACCACTCTGTGCTATATCACCTATCAATTTATAGAACTCCGCTTTTGCTCCAATATCTATACCCTTTGTTGGTTCATCTAAAATGAGTATCTTTGGATGTGTTTCAATCCATCTAGCAACAATAGCTTTCTGTTGATTTCCACCACTTAACTCAATAATTTTTTTATCTTTATGAGGTGTTTTAATCTTAAATTTCTGGATGTTCTTCTCAATAATTTCAGCTTCTTTTTCTTTACTTACAAAACCTAATTTACTGATAACGTTTTCCAGTATGGCAATACTTATATTCTCTCCGACTGTCATATTCGGGAGAATACCTTGTGTTTTTCTATCTTCAGGTACAAGTACAATACCGTTTTTCATAGCGTCTTTTGGCGATTTAGAAATGGTATTCTTACCTTCAAGCATAATTGAACCTGACTTGACTTTATCGGCTCCTACTAAGGCTCTCATGACTTCTGTTCTACCAGCGCCAACCAAACCTGAAAAACCTAAGATTTCTCCTCTCCTAAGATTAAAGGAAATATCTTTAACGTGGTCTGTCGATAAGTTATCAACTTCTAATATCACTTCTCCATCAATTAAACCACTGTGATTCTCATCAAATATATCACCAAGATCTCTACCAACCATCATCTGAATCAGTTGCTTTTGATCGACTTCATCTTTTTTAACCAGTTTAACAACTTCACCATCTTTAAAGACAACAATCTTATCAGCTAATATTTCCATCTCCTTCATTCTATGTGTTACATAGATGATGATCTTATTGGCTTTCTTTAACTTGTCTATTGTCTTAAACAAGACTTCTATGTCACTATCACAAAGACTGGCAGTGGGTTCATCAAAAGCGATTACTTTTAAATCCCTACTATAAGCCTTCATAATTTCTACCATTTGCTGATGTGCTATGCTTATATTTGCAACTTTCTCAGTTGCATCTATCGGCAAACCAAACTCATCTATTATTTCCTGTGCATCAGCAAACATCTTCTTATTATTTATTAAACCATTTTTACCAATCGGTAATCTTCCTAAGAAAATATTCTCAGCAACACTGAGATCTGCCAACACTTGTCTTTCTTGATATATTACGCTTATTCCAAAGTCTATTGCTTCACTAGGATTGTTAAAATGAATAACATCACCATTGAGTAGATACTTTCCACTGGTTGGTTGATAGTCTCCATTCAGTATTTTCAGTAAGGTGGACTTTCCAGCGCCATTCTCCCCTAAAAATGCTAGTACTTCACCACTTTTAACTTCAAAGCTAATATTATCAAGAGCTTTTACACCAGGAAAATACTTTGTTATCTTGTCAAACTGTAACACATTTTGCACGGTACTCCTCCTTATATACAAACTCGAAACATTTACCCTTAATATCTTATGTCTATGAACATTATAATCTATTCCACAAGTAACTTCGTCACATTTTCGGAATACCAGATAATTTCATGTTAAAAATTCGGAACAGACAATTATGGTTTTCTATACTAATAAATAGCTTATTTATTTCTTTTAAATCAACTTCATATTCATTATAAACTGAATATTCCCTCATTACATTAATAATACTTGCTTATGACTTTAGAAATCTTGCTATTGAATTATATAAGAAAATATTCACCACAAATATCAGTTCACACACCCCAGAGGTGCTATAACCACAGTTCCATCTATAAAAGAACTCTAAACATCTACATATTATATGGTTAATCTTGCTACATATATCAAGATACAGCAAGTCACATTAAGATATAAACCTAGAAAACCAATTCATCACACTTAAACATCACCAAGATAGCTTTGACAATAATAACATATAAAATGCAAATAATAGGAACTCCTATTTAACGTACAAAAGGATTCTAAACCCCCAATTGGAGTTTTAGAATCCTCAACACACCTTATTATATATTTTTCATACTCTTCTTTCAACATCATCTTGCTATATAGCATAAACAAAGAACACCAATCACAAGACAGCAACAATTACAGATTATAATTCGACCAAATACCAAACCCTTGATTCAAAGCTATTTGATGAATGGGTTTTATGGATTGAGAAAGAACAGAAGTTACTACTTCTTTACTTACAACATCATCACCAGATAATAAGGTCATCATTTCATCGTGACCCAATGTATAGTAATCTTCCAAGATCTTATTTTTTCCCAACTCTTTGAGTTCATTAATTGCTAAATGGTGTATGTCACAAAATCCAGACATATATCTATCCAAATCAGGCAATCCATCACTCTTAGAACTGTTTACATTTCTAAATGTAGGACATAGATTCCAAAACTCATCATGTGTTACATAAGACCATGGAATAAAATGATCAATGCTTAATGATCCATACTCAGAGAAATTCTGACTATCTAATTCCAAGCCAGTATAAATATCTTTAACAGATTTTCTCTCAATAACAAGGCGCCAAAACTTCTTAGCATCCCCTAAGTTACGAGAACCAGGGACTTCTAACTTACTCATTATATTAGGGACATTTGGATTTCTAGCCTGAAGATACAAGGCTAGTTTATACTTGATCCACCCTTTTACAAGAGCCTGATTATCAATAATATAATCCATCCAATTTCTACGTATATGAATAGTTTTATATTCCTGATTAATAGTATACATACTTATATAATCTTCTTGTGCAAGCTCAACAATAAGTTGATTCTTTTTCTGATCTTTCAAACCCTTAGTCTGAGTTTTAAAGAACGGTGATAACAATCTATATGGAACCATCTGATGTAGCTCTTTTCTCTTCTTAACAAAGTACTTATCAGAAGATAACTGACCATTTGATAAGAAATCCAACAGTTCATGACTTTTAAGCTCACTCATCCTTGGATACTTCAAGAACAAGTAATTGACTAAATGAGATAATCTATCTTGAACACCAAATGATAACTTATAAGTTACAACAGGATACCATGCGTGTTTAATCATTCGATTAACCACTTCATCAAAACTAATCTCCGATCGTTCTTCTTCTGTAATAATATCAATAATACTCATCATCCAATATGCTTTATAACTGGTAGCCATATTAGCTCTATCTAACATCTGCTCAAGCCACCAAGCCTCTTTTATATCAGTATTTAACTGCATCTCTACCTACTTTCAAATCATTTCATATCCATTATACAGTATATTTTAAAGAACTGATGCTTCCTCTCAATTATTCTAACATTGTTTATATTTAATGTGTAAACTGGTTCCAATAGATCAAAACCTAAATGTAGAATGCTTCTTGTTCTAGTCGTATCTTCTTTTCCAGCATAATCTCAATAACATCTTTGAAAACTGACTTAGGATATTTTTCTAGATAATCTTTCAGTTTCTTCTCGTAAGACTGATTGAATGCTTGAGCATATAAGTCTTTTTTTTCTAGATCCTCAACTCCCATATGTAGAGGAATTACTTCAAGCGACAATTGATGGTTTAAATAATCAAATATTCTAAATCCACCTAAATCAACATCACTCCAATGAAAAAACTCAATATTCTCAATTACATTATTCAATAACGAAATAAATTTTCTAGTAGATCTACCGAAAAAACCACCTAAATAAATGACTAACTCTGTTTCTTTCTTGTCTCTAATGTACTCGTAGTATACTGCTTTATTTTCAATTGTAACAATACGATTTGCCTCTACTTTCAAAGCATCGATATGGTTAATAGTTTCCTTATTTATAGAGGTACCATAAGGAAAACATGACAAATCAATCCAATCATCTAACTTAATCTTCAATTGTCCACATAGTAGAATCTCATTAGGATTTTGTGTTATACCTAATCCTTCTAGGATTTCATTATCTTCTAAATCCAATTTATCATAAGTCCTAATAATGCTTAAAAGTCTTGATTTTACTTTTTTCTCAAAATACTTACTATCACCAAAGCATTTTATACTAAAGAGACGTTCTGTCATTTCATCTATCGATTGCAAATTTGAAAACACTTTAATTAAATCTAATCTCTTCTCTCGGTCATCTGGCCAGTATTTATGAAACTTACCTTTATTGAGAAAAACATTTACCTCTTTTTTAAGTTCATTTGTAATACCTAGACAAGGCAACGAATCTAAATCTTCCACTGCTTCTCTTAATCTAACAAACTTAGATTTGTAATGATAGGCTTCATAAATTTCTTCTAATGCATCTAGATTTAAAATTAATCGTTTTAGCAAATTATCTTCTTCTAAATGCTCCCATTCTATATCAACAAATCCCTTTTTATACAAAGTTTTTATAACATCATGATATCTAGACTTTTCATCAGCACTCTTTAAATAGTCATCTAAGTTAGAAGCATTTAAAGCAACCTTCCTTTGGCTCTCTTCATGAAAACTCTTGCTTTTTTCATATTTATGTATTAATTTCAGAATAATCTTTTTCTCTAGTTTCACGACTCTACCCAATCTTTTATAATATCGTATTCCCTTATAATTGTTGATTTCTGATTTCTCAGCACACATAGTGTTTTATCTGCTAGTGGAGAAATATTAGCTATTTTCTCTGTTGGTGCAGATATTAGTGCTTGGAATCCCATGTTTCTAAGTAGTTTTAAACTTTCTTCAATACGTTCATGATCCATCTTGCTAAATGCTTCATCAAAGATGATTAGACGCATAGTATTATTATTCTTCATGTGATTGATCCTATAGACTTTTGAGAAGGATGCTAAAACAGAAATATAGAATGGTGTTTGTGTTTCTCCACCTGATTTTTTATCAATCATCTTTGAAAGATGTTGTAGCTCACCCGAATCATTGGTTACAATCAAATCAAAATCTAAATATGTTCTATAATCTGTGTACTTTTGAATATTCTTCTCTAGTTCCTCTCGCTCATCTACGGAAAGTGCACCTTCACCAATATCTATTATTTGCTTAAATAAATCATTGATAACATCACCATGCTTCTCTCTAAAGTCATAACTAAATAGACTATAGCCTTCCATTAAGTCTTTATCCATGATCATATCATAGTAAGCTCTATAATATGGATTGGGTTTAACAGAGAATTTATATGAATCTTTACCAAAACGAATATGTTTTAATGAGCTGTTTAAACCCTTAATCTGTCTATCCACTTTATCAATATTACTTTTAAGCTTACTGATGAAGTCATCTTGGAATTCCTGTTGTGCTTTTTCTATGGCTATCTCGATCTGTGATTTAAAACTAGGTAGTTCTGTTTCTTTAAGATCTCTTAAAAAGCTATTATATTTAACATTATCTTCAGAAGTTATACCAAGGTCTCTTCTATATGCACGATTGAAATTGGATCGTTTCTCTGTGAGCTGATCTTTCAACTCATCCGTTTTGTTTTTACTTCCTGTAAGGACTTTTCTAAAGTTGTCTATAATTCTTGATGCAACACCTAATCGATCTAATTCTAAATTAAATCGTACTAAGCCATGCTCTTCTATAAAATCATCTTTGTAGCTTTCATGTATCTCTATGTTTTTAGACTCAATTTTTCCCATAAGATATGGTAGCTTTTCTTCAAACTCAGCTATCACTTTTTTTTCATACTTGATGTCAGCTTTTGCATCTCTCAGTGATGTTTCGACATTTTTCATAGCCACTTCAATATCCTGTATCTCATTCTCAAGAACAAAGATCGAACTCGTATCAATTTGACTTAATCTTAGGTTATAATCTTCTAATTCAGTCTCTTTTACTAGGACTTGCTTATAGTCGAATGATGCACTCTTGTAATCCTCAATAATATCTTCATTAAAGGTATCTAATCCAACAATCTTTTCTAACTGAACTATCTCTGAATTTTGAATGTTAAACTCTTCTTGCAACAATTCTAATTCTTTTGTTCTAAGTTCGATTTGTAGTTTGGAAGCTTGCTGCCCAATATAAGGGAACTTATATCTTGATGGATTCATCTGCGATGCTACATAATTCTTATAAAGCATACAAGTATCAGTAATACCGATGAGGTGATTTCTAATATCTTCAACATTATCACATTTAATGACCTGTCCAAGTAAGTAATTTACATAAGCTTTTGCATACTTATTTTCAGTTTCTACCTCATCAGCAAGAGAACCAGTTTTATGTCGATTTTCTAAACGACTAATTTTTTCTAAATCCACTAAACCTACACCAAATAATCCTAATTCAGATTTTTTAGCATCATATATTTTTAAGGCATCTAAAAAGTATTTAGGTTCTACAAGTAAATGAAATTTTTGTGTATTAAGATATCCTTCAATGGCATTTGTCCAGCGTTTATCTTTGATTTCAATGAGCTCACATAGGATTTTAACATTTACATCATCGTCATATTTTTTACTCAGTTCATTCGTAAGTAAGCTTTTAAGCTTAACAACTGATTCTGGATAATCTTTTATACCAGCTTCTAAATTCTTGATGATAGCTTTTATATCATTAATGTCATTTTGACGATCCGTTTGTTCTAGCTTTAATTGATAAAACTTAATATTCAGATCATGACTGAAATCATTTATCTTACAGATTATTTGTGATAGATCATACTTATAATCATAATTTTTAAGTGCTGTGATTGCTTCTCTAATTGCATGAGATAAATCATTATCACTTACCGCTTGCCAACGCATCAATCTAAATAAAAGGCGATCTTTATTTCTGTTTATGCTAGTATTAAGGTCACTAATATTTCGGGACAATTGGCCAATTTTCTCTTCATAACTGTTTTTCAGTTTATAAGGTTCAAACGATCTTAATTGAATACGTTTTTTCTCAATATCTTCCTTAAAAATATCTAATCGTTCTTCTGAAATCTTTTCCACTCTTTGCAAATCTTCAATTTTTAACTTACAACTTGCTAATGAATTTTCCATAGATAATTTTGAATCTAAAAGGTTTTGATAATTAGCATAATCTAAAAGAAATTCATACATGAATACTTTATCTTTTTCATTTGCATAATCCGTATGAGCAGACTTAATAATTTCTAAATCTTTGGTCATCCGCTCTATTTCTTCTGCTCCTTCTCGCATTCGTTCATAATAGCGGATATTATCTTTCATATCTGTTATATCAACATTGTTTTCTGCATCACAAATAAACTCTGTAATAAAAGCCTTAATGTCCGTAATGGGTGTAAAGGGCACAGCTTTTTTTAAAAGACTAAAGTAATTTTCGTTGATTTGTCCCATCTTAAACTTAAAGTTTTCTCTATACTGTGTGTTACTATTATAAAATTCAAAATGTATTTTATTGTTTCTAAAATAATTCTTAACTTCTTGTCTAGATTTGACTTTATTATGACTGATAAATAAATCATTTGGGAATTGCCCTTCTGCCATATAAAATTGATGATTAGGTTGATCTCCAACAACATCTGCAATGAATCCTATTAGATTATACTGTTCCTTCTCGTCATCAAAGACTTCCATTGCAAGGTGTGTTGAAAAATCCTTATTTCTTATGTAATTAAAACTTGTATCTTGGTCTGACAACTCACCTTTTAAATAACCTATAAGTGTTCTACTTGACTTATCATTTGCCGCCTTGTTGAAGTAACGACCTGCTGTATCTCCAAGTAATAATAACTGCATTGCATCGATTAACGTAGACTTACCTGAAGCATTTTTACCAGTTAAAAAGTTGATAGATTCAAACTCAATAATTTCTTTATGTATATAGTGCCAATTGAGTATTAGCATGCGTTTTAATAGCTTCATTCTGTCTCCTCTTCAAATTCAATTAAACTGGCAAGTTCATTAATCTTACTATCTGTCATTATAAATAGTATAGATGGGTAGACGATTAACTTGGTTTCTGGATTTGACCATGAACCGTTTTGCTTGGTAATAATATTATATTTTGAAATAGATCTCAATGCAGTCTCTAAGTCTTTGTCTGATGTTTTTTTCTTAATGGTCCCTATGGATAATAGTCGGTCTACTAAATCTCTTATAGTAATCATAATATCTGTCTTTAAAGATAGTTTTTCACGTGATTCATCATAGATTAGCCTTAAAACTAAAAGGAAAATTGTTGTCATTTTATTAAAGGTAACTTTGTTAAGTTCATAAGTGTTTAGGATATAAGCAACACCATATTTAGAATCAATATTAAGATGCCATCCTGAATAGGCTAAATAGTTTTCTAATAGTGTTTTATGTCTTTCAATGAATCTATAGTCATAATTCGTTTTCATAGTTTTGTCTTTTTCTACATAGACTTCTCTCATGATAAAGTTCTTAAAAAGAATTTTATTGGTTATATAAACAAATTCCTCTTTTTCTTTACTCGTTAACTTTTCATAATATAAATCAAACATCATTTGCCTTTCTTCTTAAACTTCATTTTGGGAATCACATATTGATCTTTAAGTACTTGCTCTTCCTCAAACTCAACCTTATAGAAAGATTGCCTGTCATCGTGCTTTAACATACTTAAGATAAGCTTGATGTAGCCATCATCGTCAATAATATCGATATCACTACTATCGATTTCATTTTGATTACCAAAAGCTGATCTCATATATGCTTGAATCTGCTTGTTATTGTAGCTTGTATCAATTTGCTTTCTTAAATCTTCGACTTCTGATTTCATGTCAAGTTGGTTCATTTCAGGTAAAAATTCAACACCTTTACTTTTGCGGATTACCTGCTCTCTTCTCTTGTATAACGAAGCTTCACATAGATTTGTTACGGTAGAAACATTAAAGAGATCAAATGTACTTTCAGTATATTCTGGTAGTTTTTTTAGTATATTGACAAGTTTTCCTTTGATGCTTCCATCTACATTGAGCATATACTCCATTCGTTCTATAGTTGCTTTTGTATAAGCTGTATTCTTTTGATCAATAAGTTTTAAGAGGGCATTTACGCGTTCATAAATTTCCACTATTTCATTCATCATAAAGACTACATGTTCCATTGCCATTTCTTCTTCGAAATGTTTTCTGTTAATACCATCTTCTACAATTTTATTAATGATATCATCATCTACAATCCAATCATTGATAATTTCAATAATAGGACCTTTAAATCGTGGTACTGAGTCAAATGTTTTAAGTGGATGATATATTTTATCTGAAATCTCTGTTTTGAACTCATGGAAGTGCTCTCTGGCAATAGATGCTATATCACTATGATCTGACAAATTCTTATGGTAGCGTTTAATGTTCGTCAGTAGTGTCTTTAACTTAGATAATAGTTCAGTTGTATTCTTATGAGCTATTAAAAAGGCATTTAAGTAATCCTTCTGATCACCATGAGCTTGTTTTAAGCTAGAATACGTTGAATATACATAGGTATTATATTCTACTGATTTACCATTGATAACCTCATAGATGGTTTCTATAAAGGATATGGCATACTCTGGAATAATGATGTATTGTTGAAAGTCTTTTTCTCCATACTCATATTCTATCCATTTTGTTTCTTCTAATTTTCTCATAATAAGATTTGAAAAAGCTGAATAACTCTGGTCTTCTTCTTCATCAAATTGATAGAACTCATATTCACTTCGAAGTTCATTTGTTAGCATGATTGATAGATCTGACTTTGCAATACGCCATTCCAGTTTAAATTGGTCATGCAAGAGTAATAAAGCTTTAACATATATACGTTTATTTTTACTGGTTAAAGGAGTAAAAAATCTTTCATCCACAATCTTAAATAGGTTCATAATTCTCCATTCACAATTTCTTATATTATTGAATTTCAATTAGATGTTGTGATATATATTTCTTATCCAAACTCTAACTTCATTCTCTGGATCTATTTCAATAATCTGATCTACTTTCATATTGTCCATTACTTCTCTGTTTAATCGTCTTTTGACTTTTTACATTTTTTTCTTTTTATACTCATCACTTCTGTCAGTCCAAGGCACTAATCCACCACCAATACATTTAATGCTTCAGCTACAAGGTTTGGAACATCATAAACATTATTTAATCTAACACTACGAACACCTGATTCTAATTTCCCTGTATTAAAGAAACATTCTAGAGCTCTAAGTATCGTAGATTTCCCTACATCGTTTTTTACAATCGAATCTGTCTAATTTTCAAACGATATTTTGAACTCACCTCTATTACATCTAAAGTCATTTCATCTTACTTTTTGTTTCATTCTCTTTCCATTTTTCAATAAATTCGCAACTTAACTAAAACTCATCAGAGATTTCATCGTCATTTAATAATGAATTGCTCATTCTAAACTCGCACTGACTAATTAAGTGATCGACTCAGTCAGTGAGACGTTTTACTACAAAACTCTCATCACTTATCTTAAGTCATTAGACTTTCAAATTATGTCCTTACGCTTATGCGGAGCTATGTCCTAATACAGTATTAGGTTTACAGCAAGTTAGTCATCAATCCATATTGACTTCATCAATTTTCGCTTGCATTAGTATTGTCTCCGGTGTTGCAAATCTTCTCTTCACTGGATATTTTTCATATGATTTATCTAAACAAATATTTATTTCATCCTCAGATATAAGTTTATTTATTTTAATTTCCTCAAGAAGTTGCTTGATAATATCAGCAAATAGAGTCATATACATAGCAATCGTTTGTGGTAGAACTAAAAAATTATCTTTATACTTTCCTTCATAAATTAACCTTTCATTTGCTCCTAAAGAATATCCAAATGCTAACGTTCTATAGGTTCTATGGGTTATTTTAGACAGTTGACTATAGTAATTTCTTGCGCTATTCATTTGACTCTCACCCAAACGTCTTTTTATTGATTCTCGATAAATTCTATTACTGACAAAATCATCTTTATACCAATTAGCTAGATTCTTTTTAGATTTATTACTCTTATCAAAATAGAAGTAATTGCATAGTGATATATTCTCATAAACATCTCTCAGAACCCTTGCAGCCATTCTATGTCTTTTTTCCTTTATCAGATCTATTCCATCTCTAAGTGAGTCAACTGAATCTAGATGAAGCATATAAATCGCCTTATCTAACGATATATCGTCTCTTGTATACGAGTACCTTTCATCCATCAATATTTCAAACAATTGATTGAGGATAGCTTCTGCTTCTCTTACAAATTGCTCTTGCGCTTCATACTCGTATGGATTTTCATATGCTTCGTTGGGATCTCGATCCCAAATAAAACTCGCCATAACGCCTCCTAGTTATTAAATATACTTTCACAAAACAGAATCACATCAGATGACACCAAACGTTCACTATTCAAGTTAAGCATTCAGACTTTCGAATGACAATATTTTATCTATAGTTTGCCATTACTATGATGTAGTGTTATAGAAGCTAAGTTTAGTTATAATTGTTATCAGTTATTAAAGGCAAGTTTTCTTCAGCTAGCAACTCATTAACTAAGTTTCTAAGTTGACTTACTTTTAATATATTTACTTTTTTAAGCAAATTATAGATCTCTTTTACACCTTTTATAGTCTGGATTGTATAGCAATACCTAATCATATCTAGCGTGTTTCTATAATTTGCTTCTGGAACTACAACTACTGGTATTCTTGATAAACTTATTGAGTTTAAAAAATCACCCATCAAATGTTTTGCATTCTTCTGATTCTCAATTTCTATTCCTATTAGATGTAATGGTCTCTTATTAATGTATCTCTCGATACTATGAAAATCTTCAAGGCCTAGCCTACACGACCTGATTCCTTCAGAAGATAGGTTCTGATTAGAAATAATCCTAAGTTTTCTTTCTATCTTCTTAACAAAATCTAGGCTGTGTAACATGTCAAACAACCTTACATCATGTGTAAGATTAAAGATTCCAATGCTAACGTTTTTACCTCTTGATTTTTCAATGATTGGTGAGAACGCTAAATCGATTCGCGGAGAATATATTTTATGTTCTAAATCAGCGTTAGTAGCATCATTTTCGATACTATAAGCATCATTTAATGTATAGTTTGTTGTTGGTTCAGATATAGCGGACAAAAGTATAGCTGAGTAATCCCCCTTTTTCATATATCTTGTTGTTGACTTTCCATTCGTCATAACATGCTCATATTGTTTATTATATTCCTCAGACACTGCCCTAATATCTCCATTATCTTCACCAATCATTCTTCTCATTACTGAACTAAAATATAGATTCATTGATTTTTCTATTTGAATTTGAAACTCCTGTGTCTTACTCATATGTCCTCCTAAATTCCAGTTTGTATAGCGGAAGCTCATCAGAAATTTCGTCGAACGATACAGTGAATTAACTCATGTCCAACTTAACTGGAATAATGCAATGAGCGACTCGATCAGTTAGACGATTTGTCCACCGTACTTTCATCATATTTATAAGCTATCAAACTTTCTATTATCTATTATTTATTACTTCGCTTTTTTGAACCACTGCTCTGATGTAGTGTTATGTGATGCTATTTTATGACACCATACTTAGTAAATAATTCTTCTAATCTCTCATCTAAATAGTTTTTAGCTTTATTCGTAATTCTCAAGTGTGATTTTTGAAGATGAACCTTGTACATATCAATATTCTTTCCACTAGCAGTTGATGGATAAGTATCTTTACCAAGATCGTCGATCATTTCTGTCATAGATATACAATTTTTAATTGGTGCATCTACTAATTCGACATCATACAGCTCTACAAAATACTTGTAATGCTCCATCCACTTATATTCACTCTGCAATAACGAATCTGCTATGTTTCTTGAGTTATATCCTTTTGTTCTTGCTCTACCAAGAATTATTGATGAAGGATTGCCTTCCTGGTTATAGCTAACAGCTGTCAAGTAAATATAATCGCCATTATTCATTCCGCTAGGATTTTGAGGGAATGAAGTAATCTTTGATTTACTTATGTTATTTCTTATTAAATGATGCTTTTTACTTGAATCTAGTCTATCATTTGAGGAACCTTCAAACTTTAGCCAAGTATCATTCTTAATCGAAGCCATATTACTAGATATTGCTCTTTCGACTATGTCTTCAGTTGCTTCCTCTTGAATACTTATATCAGCTCCATACTTTTTATTATTTTTAGTTGAAACTCCCTTTTTTTCATCATTTTTTTTGTTCTTCTTCAATCTTTCAACTTCCTCTAGTTCTTTTTCAATTATATCTACAGATACCATTCCTTCGTCAGAACTCTGAATCTTTGACAGTAGTAAATTATAGTAGCTTCTTAACTCTTGCAACATTTCTGGTTCATCTGAAATCATTATCTGTAATTCATGATTCTTAGAAAATCCTCCGAAAGTAAAGTTGGCTGAACCTATCAAACCAAAGTCATCATCAACTAAATACAACTTTGAATGTAAATCTCTCAATGCATATATTTCAGCACCACTGTTTATCAGTATCTTTAAACCTTCTATGCTACTCGCATTATTGATGAAATCATCACGATTAAACCTCGTTATCACCTTACATGTTATTCCAGTTGTTGAAAGTAGCTTAGATAACATTTTTGATGTGCTTGATCCAATAAAAGGACTTATTAACAGGATTTCCTTTTTCGCATTATTAAAGGCCTTTCTGAGAGAATGGTAATGACCATGATTTAATAAGTTATACATTGTTGTATTCCTTTCATAAAATAGTATTATATAACTATAATTTTCACGAACTAGACTCCTTCAGAACATAAGCATTATAGTTAGTGAATTTGGCGCTTATTGATGATTACTCTTCTATATATCTTGTATACACTACGTTCTCAATAGACAACAAACAGTATTTATTAGTATTTACAAGAACTGTTCTAGAAGACTGTTTTATAAGTACTTACAAGTCTTCATCACGACTAGTATTTGCGTAGAATTACTCAACTCATAAGTTTTAATGTATATATAGCATAGGTGCTGTGAAATGTTCTATATCCCACAGTTAGACTGCTGTTTTGTGACTATAATCACATCTCTATGTTTTTCTTAAATAAATGTTTTTTAATGAGTTATCGTGTCCATTACTTCTAATCCATAATATTTTATGTAAGTATCAATCATTGTCATCATTTATTTTAATGGATATTAGTGAATGAAATAATCCTACAATAGCTTCATTGCCACAAGCAGTCCAATATCGTTTGTATTTAGTATGAAAAGTTATCCAGAATACAATATCTATCAAAATTGCAGATTTCCAAATGTAATTGAGACTACCTACCTCTAAAATAAACTTAAGCGTAATTATTGAAGTTAAATGAACCAAAAATACAAAAGCCAAAGAACGATAAAAATTATACTTAGCTAAAAAGAATCTTGCATGTGTTTTTACTTTGCTTTTCTCTGCAATAGTTAAAGCTGATTTATAATATGGATACCACTTGGTATCATATGTGTGAATATCAATATTATGCTCTTCATTTAATAATCTGATCGTTTCTAGTCTCATCCTATCAAAATCACAGCTATAGGAAATAGTACTAAAGCCAAAAACTTCCTCTAACATAGTAAAACTTTTTACTAATAGTTCAGTGTTATATCTGAGTATTTTAACAAAATAATTCTTAGTATTAACATTACTTTTTAGCCAAGTCAATAAAGCGCTTTTTGAGATAACTATTGGTTTTAATAAAACTTTGTCAAATATAAAAGGACCGAAGTCATAAATATATTTACCTATAACCTTTATTAGATGACCAATTATATAACTAAACAACACTATTAAAGAATAAGTAACCAAGCTTGGTACTCCCAACACTGAATATTCTTTACCCATCTCCAAGAAACTTGTCATAACCGATCTATAATCAGCTATGGGAACATTAAGAAAGTATAATGAAAACATTGAGAAACCAAATATTACACCTGGCAAAGTAAGTCCCATAATATCAAATAAGAATTCTTCTAACTTTTGCATGTTTTACTCCTTTGTTAAATTATCGATATCATCTCATATAGGATGCATCAACATAAACTGTAACTCATACCAAACTCGTTTATATATGAAAGGATTACCTATAAATATTTTCTAAGTAACACTATCCTTTCATTTATAGAAAAAGCATTGTCTCTTATGGGAAACCTATATTTTATTTCCTTGTTTGAAAATAAGAACATTAAGTACTTTTTTATCATCCGGTATTTATTTCCTATTAAATTGATTAATAGTTTTAAATCATTAGTCTCCAACATCTCATACCTTCCCTTACTAGTATCAGGTTGAGGAACTGAAAGACTTTTTATATCATCTACTGTTAAGAATTGAGCGATAAATAACAGTTGCTTTTGATAACAAAGATTAATGTCTACTTTTCCATCAAAATCATCTTCAACTCTTGTATGTTGATATCCATCATCTATAAAGTAATATTTTGGTTCAAATAAAAAAACACTATTTTCAGAAATATTTGATCTACCTACCACCGCTGAACCAAAAGGAGTTTTATAACATATATCATAGTTTCCTCTTGCGATTTCGTTTAATGAAAACTCTCTCTTTTTAAGCAACTCATCAAACTCTTCAATGGCATAGTCATGCAATATCACAGTAAATATATCAAATATCATTTTCGAAACATTAAGATTGTCCTGAGGATCATCAGCTTCTCTTAACACTTCTTTCACAATCAAGTATTTATTTAAAACCTTTTTTATGCTTCTAGGATTTATGAATCCCAGATTTGTGAAGAAATATTTTAGTTTGAAAATGGCTCTCTTTCGAGTAACAACGTTCACTTTATCTGGGTACAGCTTAAAATAGAAATCATTTAAAATTAATAACATATCCGATGTATTGTTAATTGTTAGTGTATAATCAAATAACTTCTCTAGATATAGTTCAGGATCTATTAAGTTTGAGTATCTTGATTTTATCGCCTCTGATACAGCCTTCTTATCTATTGCAGTAATAAATGTGACTTTTTCACTAAGAAGAAATAGATGCTTTATGTTAGATATAAGATAAAGCATTTGATTTGGCTCACATCTTTCAAGATCATCAATTATTACAACTAACTTATTACATTTAGTTTTACTCATGATCTTATCTACTATGATTGAAAATTTTTCTTTAAATTCTTTTAACTGATAATAATATGAGTTTAATTCTGTTCTTTGACGATGTTCATTAATTGTTTCTTTACCTGCATTACCAACATCGCAACTAATACCAGGAGTTGTTATGCTAGTATTAAGGATAATGTTCTTATTGAAATCTAAAAACGTTCTACATAACTCGATACACGATACGATGAGTTGACTAAGTTGACCTTGCTCATTCTTTAGACATTCAGTAAACAAATCAAAAAGTGATAAGCTTAAATTATTTCCAAATTCATATTTCCAAGCATGAAAAAAAACAAATTTAATGTCATTTATCTCAGATTCAACAGTCTGTAAAATCGTAGTTTTACCAGATCCCCATTCACCATAGAAGGCTATCATAGGATTCTGAGTACTAAAATCAGACTGTAACAAATGCTTTAGACCTTCAACTTTGTAACCTGTTCCAAACAAATCATTTTCAAATGAGCCCTCTTCATTTCTACTCAACACCATTGGTTTATTTTCATAATATTTTTTCCTCATATAACTCCCTTTCTAACTCTACTCGTAAAAAAATGGTGACTTGCAGGTAAGATTCATTGGAACTAGTCTATTCAACTCATCCATTTAGACTACGCACATCTTGATCTAAACAATCACTATTAATATTAACTTCCAAGTTTATGTGGATAAACTTCTTGATTCATCAACAACTTTTGAAATAGTAAAGTTAATTGGCGTTTTTATCAGTCGTCTAATTGATACTTACTCAAAACTCTAAACCCTCAAGTATAATTACATTTTCCTAATCAAATTTCTGAAAACATAAGTCGCTCTTGTATATTTCTGAATACAATACGTACACAACCGCTCTTTATCACTCTTAACAGCTTTTTACTATCATTTTACTACAATTGGCTTACAGACTAGGTTTCATCGTGTAATCTATACCCGTTTTCACTTGTATTTTCAGCACTCATGAGTTTTAATGTGTAAACAGTTAAGATTGATCTATATCCAACTGAACATTACGTCCATTCTTCTTTTTAGATAGCGGTTTAAAGTATTCTAATCAAAACTACTACTATCTAACTTTAGAAATAGCTCTCATATTTTAACTTGTAAAATATGAGTAAATACTTATTACTAGCAAAGCTATTCCACAAATATTCATAATATTAACGATTATTTTTACAGAGTTCATATGTACATTATCAACGTCATCATATGCTTTATAAATAATGCCCTTAAACACTTCTATTGGATCTGCATTAAGTGAATAAGGATGATTTGGAGCCAATAGAACTTTTTCATCAAACTCTCTTAATATTTTTTTATCATCATCTGATAAAGATTCTTTATTAAATAACCATCTATTTCCTAGAAGAATATCAGTTGCAATCCTTCTAGATACCTTTTGCATTTTATTCGATTTAGTTTCATTTTCTTTACCTTTAAATACAATGTTGTCAGTAAATTTTCTTACTTTTGCTGCAGCTTTTCTTGTAACAGTATCAATACGTTTTTTTGATTTTTCTAGATTGTTTATATGCTCATATACCATTACAGATTCTAGTGATGGTTTTTTTATACTAAAAGGATTCATCTCTTTCTCATATTTATTAACCAGTTTCTGTTCCTTATTGATATTATTTTTGATGTCATTGTAATTAAACAATTCATTTTTTATATTGCTTTCTATTTGACTTGAATACTTAAATCCATACTTCTCTCCAAAATGATCTAAAGCATCTATAATTGCTCCCCATTTAAGTCTTTCTTTTATTTTATTAAATAATTGTCCACCAGCTAAAGCTCCAACGACAACACCAATCCCAGCTCCCACTATACTTCCTATACCAGGAGCAACCATCGTTCCAAGTGCAGTACCAATTTGTGCACCACCTGCAGCCATTAAACCTCCTGCTGCAACACGACCTGCATCGACAGCTACATTCACTCCAAACTCATACTTACTTTGATTACAGCTTTTATATTGCTTAACGTTCTTTACAGTCTTTACACCAAATATAGCTAAGGCAATCCAAGGAATATCATCTAATATATCACCAGCATCAAATATATCTTCAAGTGCTTCTTGTCCTTGTTCTGTCAACTCGTCTACAGAATATCCACCATTCAGTATTGTAATACCTTCGTCAGCATACTCATCTATATCACCGCTATTTAGCATCTCATTATAGGACTCTTCATTAACGATATAATTTGTAGACAAGGGATGATCACTTATTGAACCTTTTATATAATCCACAGAACCATTCTTTACTGATAGTGAAATTTCTTCTCCATTTAGCTCAGCAACTACATCATCATTAGCATGAGTAAGCGAACTAAACGGTCTCGCATTCTCATAACCTTGTTCCTGAAGGAATTCAAGGGAAATATTTTCAGCAGCTTGACCTTTAAATGCTGATATGTAAGATGCCATCGAGTCATTTGCATTTAATTCGCTTACTTTTTTAAACCAATCTAAGCTAGAAAAATCCTTTATTGCATCAGGAAACCTTTGAGCAAGTGTTTCAACAACAGTTTCATGATCTTCTACAGAAGCATATATATCCAATAGATTAAGTCCTGATGATCCTATGCCCAATGCGAGCGAATCAATAATATTATCTCTGGATTCGTTTATCAACTTAGAATTATTATTAAAATCTGTGTATACAATTTTTGTTAAGCTATCCACTTGAACAGCTTTTCTTTTTATCAGCCTCGCGTAAATTAGTACTGAAATAGCAAGAGTAAATATTAATATTGATAACATTCAAATCTCCATTTATTAAATCAATCTAACAACATATTGCCCTAATGATTAACATCCACTTTATATAAATTCCTATATTCATCAATTTAATATTTCTATGCTCTAGAAACAAAAAAATATGTTATACGACTAGTGACTCTTTCTGTTACATTTGTCCTTAATCCAGCTCAATGACCTTTTGTTCATACTCAATCTTGAGTATCTAGAAGCCGGCTGTATTGCTAGTTATAAAAAGTAAATCGCTCATCCTTATCTAAACTATCCAGTCTAGCTCTTAAATGATGCTCATAATCCTTAAATAGGATCTTAAACATCTCATTTATTTCGATCGGTTCTTTCTTTTATAAGAGGATTCATTGCTTTTAAGCAAGGGAACCTTAAATAATCCGTCTTCATCTATCTCTCCACCATAATCCTCTACTAACTGTTGGCACTTGTTTCATTTCTACTATGCTACTTTATAAGTTCCGAGGTATAAACCGCAGTTTCAATGTTTTTAGGTGTTACTAGTACAGGCCAGTAGAATTCCGCGCCTCTCCAGCCAAGTTCCTCTCTCCCATTCTGTCTCATTAGCATAAGTGTAGGCTCGCTTACTGCCATCTTTTTCGCTTGATATAAGTCTCTATCTCTGTTATATGGCATATCTGAGTAATATCTAGAGGTTTTTCTTAGTCTAGATATGTTCCTATCTGTACCGACATAGACATTCACTTCATTTTTACTTAAATAATTTATTAATGATATGAAGGCATCTTGATCAATACATTTATCTCGTTCAAGTTCGAAAGTTGAATATATAACACCTATAAGTTCACAAGCTAAGTGTTTACTTATTTTAAACTTCCCTTCTATGTTACCTTGATTGTGTTTTTTAAGCAGTTCGTCAATATAGAGTATATCCTTTTTTATGTAGGACTTGTATTTCGTTTGAAATCCAAAAACAGTAGTTGTTTTACCTGGTTTTAGAACTTGAGTATTACTAATAATAATCTTTTGAGGTGAACAAGGGATCACTTCACCATATTGATCTTTACTAATGAATACGACCCCATTATCAAAGTTACCTTCTTCAAAATCTTCTCTAAGCTTGGAATCGAATTCATATATGCTGTTCATTTTGTTGTAGATTGCATTAGTTGTGTAGAATCTTGTAACTGATAAATCCTGAAGACTTCTATAGCCATACATTCTAGAATGTTGTAGGACCGTATCTTGTTGCATTTTTTTAGGAGAACGTCCATAATAAAATCCAATTAGGTTTGAAATTGTAATTCCTCGGTCCAATATCTGCCCACCTATAAATATGTTTAATGGACTTCTAAGCTTTAGCTGGCCTTCATCATTCAATAATGTATTGATATCTCTTTCAGAGTTTACAACAACCTTCGTTAACCATTCCTCCTCAATTGCCCTCTTTACAAATAACTTTACTTGATCAAGTTCAGGACATTTAAAACCATACTCTATCACAGATTCTTTTATCTGCTTATATGACTCTTCAATATATTGATCAACTAGTTTATCTCCAGAGCCTACTCCAGCCTCCAATTGGTTTATTAGTTCTGTGATTAAATTTTCCTGTCTGTTATGAGAAGTTTTTGCAATTTGTGTATGAATAATAAAACTAAACTTATTAGATCGACCTTTATTTGAGCCACCATTTTGAATTATCCTAATACAAGCTGCAACCAGATAATTGATTATAGCAGTTCGTAAACCCTGTATTTTATTGCTGGTCAAGGCATCCTCTATTTTAAATTTCCTTCGATCACTGCTTTTTAAGATCTGCAATTCATCTTCTTGTACAGAAGAAAATAAATACTCACCTAACGGATGTAGCTCTCTGTTAAAATATTGATCCCCACCAATGTAAGTCTCCCCATGTGGCACTAAAACAGTTTCAACTGGTCTCACTGGTTTGATTATCTTCTCTTCACCTAAAATAATATTTTCTGGTTGTAAATATAATGAATAAGGTGTGGCTGTTACTTGAATAAATCTACATTCTAGGTTTAACCTAAGACTATTAATTTGATCAGCGATTCTACGTAGGTCAAATGAATCTGAATCTCTTTTCTTATTGTAGCCAACACTAGTAAAATCAGCTTCATCATCAATAATAAGACATTTTTTCTTATCTATAATCGAATAAGACTTTATGAATTCTTGTAACTTAGGCAAATTCATATGTTGTTTCTTAACAACAAAAATTAATTTCTTATCTAGTTCAAATTTAGACAAATTCTGAGGTACACACATAATATCAAATACATCTAACATATCTTCTTCAATAAAGCATTTAAACTCCGCCTTCATACGAAAAGTAGTCTGCTTTGCAAGTGCATTCGAATTCTTAGTTAATACAATTGCAAAATCATAACCATTATCAAATGCTAATGAAATAACACCAATAAATGATCTTGTTTTACCGCTTTGTATTTTGCCTAACATCATTAGAGGTCTGTCATCTAAAGTTTCTAGTTTTTCCACACTTTCTCTGATACATTTTTTAGTGTTTTCATCATATTCTTCACTCTTTGTTTTGTAGAATTCTCTATTTAAATAAATCATCAAAACTCCTTATTATCTATAAAAGTGTTAAAAGAATATATTAACACTAAACAATCCTTTCAGATATTATTCTGTGGGTTTATAATACATTTCTAGGTACCTAAAAAATAACTTTTCAATTTCATCAGATCCTAACATCGGAGATAGTACGACAGGATAACTCTTATTGAACTCGTGAATTACCCGCCGTCCATAACGCTCATCATCACTAAGATCCTCTCTGCCCTTAATTTTCTTTTTAAGTAAACCTGATATTTCGTGCTTATCAATAATCTTCAGTATTTCTATTAAGAATCTGTCGTTTCTAAAGATAGTCTTCTTTAATAGATAATTATATACGTCAAGATTATTAACAATTAAGTTATAGTAGAAATTTCTTTGATCACGACCTACAATATTCTCAGAAATATACTGAGCACCAAGAACCATCTTATAGATGTAGTTCTCCCAATCAAATGATTTATTGATTGCAAGATTAAAGTAAGATTCATCCGTCTCAATACCCGGATAATCCCTGATGAGCTCTTCCCTAAAATGTAAAACAAACAATGAATACCAAAATTCAGGGTTCATGGTGTATTCACGATCGATTTCATTATAGTCCTCTTCCATGATCATGAAACTGTTTATAAAGTCCTCATCACTACTCCCTTTAACTTTAGATCCGAAATATGGTTTGAAATAAGGCAAGTCGTCAATAATCATTGAACCCTCAGTATAATAAGACAGATCTGGTGATTTACCAAGATTGAAATCCTTAAAAGCCTCCCCTGATTTAAAATAACTTGCGTCTAATACTTTAATCAACATTACTCATCACATCCTTTACCGAACTTACATATTTACCTATCATAGAGTCTGTGATAGAATCAATAACATTATCAATATTTTCAAGATTAACTTCTGATACACCCTTAATTGACATCAATTTGTAAAGTTTTAAGTTTAAACCTGATGGTACATCCATGGTTTCAATATCTAATGACTCTCCATCAAGTTCTAACACCATCTGAATAATAGCCCGTTGGAGTCCCATGTACACATAGGGATACCTAAGACTCTTCTTATTGTTCAGATCATTAAACATAATTTCTTTTGACCTATAGTGAATTTCAATCATTTCAGAAGTCAACTCAATTTTTATCTCAGAACTTAACTCAGGATCTAACTTCATCTCAAAGATCTCATAGGGATTTTTAAGATCCCCATTGAATGTCAAAACTTCTGACAAACCAATCAGTGAGTTCTTTGGAATATGAATTTTTTCCCTGATAGGCAGATAGAAATCGTCTAGATCCATATTCTCTTCGAAACTAATCTCTTCATTGGACATTAAAATAAGTTGAAGAACAGTCTGCTTACTTAATGAGATTCTACTCTTTTTAACCCTTACAGATAACGAATCATCAAGCTTAAAGAATTTACTATCTTTTGAGTTTATGACTAAATACATACTTAATTTTTCCTTATTCATGAGATCCTTTATGAAGTTGGATTCAATCATATATGAGATATCAAATCTATAATGTGTAGATTCAGATACGATTGAAATATCAAGCTCAAATCCATTTATCTTATAACTGTCTGAGTTAAATGCATATATAGGGTATGGATATGTCGTCTGCTTATTAAAAATCACTTAACCACCTCCATATGATAAGAATACTTGTAGGTACTGATATATTTGGAGTTTGTAGAAATGATTAAGTCTATTACACCATCCTTAATTGGCACATTCTGCAAAGTTTTACTCTTAATATCAACAAGATCTCCTGTATTACTTGACTTTACACTGTTAATTACTTCATTTAAGTCGAAATCAATCACTTCTTCCTCTCCTTGGCCATCTACCAAGTTAATTGAAAGATTACATTTTGTATGGTGTTTAACATTTTCATGATCATTCAAATCAATTCGTAACAATTCTTCATTATCCCTATGAAACCTTCTCACATTGCTTGGATTTAAATAGTATTCAACTTTTTCCTTTTTCTTACCAATATTCCCCGTTCTTTTTGAATCTTTCTTCTTTTTTAGTTTTTGCTTCAATGATTTTCTTTCTTTCTTTCTTCTTGTCTCTTTTCCGCTTTTTACAATGTTGAGTTCTTTTCCACCTTGATTGACTTTCACAACAGGAGAACTTTTCTTAAGATCCTTTTCAAATTTATTTTCAATGTCATATAGCACATCACTGGTGTCAACCTTACCATCAACAGGATTATTTAATCTGACATATTCATCTATTACTTCACCAATGGCTCTGTGCAAGTTTGATACAAACTTTTTGGCGTTCTGAAGAACCTCCTTATCCTTAATATGGTCAGTTGATAAAGAGGTATGTGATTCATTTTCAAGGGATTTTAAGAATTGATCTTCAGTTCCTGATTTAGGAATCAGAACAGCATTATAAGGCTTGGTTGCCTTACCAGGAACTTTTAAGTCTTCTATTTTCATACCTACAGTCCTGATAACAGCTGTACGACCTTTTTTAATACTTTCATCATAGTCAAAGTATAGGTCAAACAGAAACTCTTTGCCCTTTTTATCATGAACCATAATTTCTTTTTTATTGTTTAATAAATAAGTGTTTAGATACATTGGAGTAAATTGCTTTTTCATCATGGAAATGTCCTGAATATAGTAGTTTTCACTTTTTATGAACTTATCTATATTAGTATGATCAATCAGATCACCATTTAAGTGAATCACTAGCTTCCTCTGAAGTACAGCAATAAAGAAACTATCACATATACTCTCAACAATCTCCTTTGAATCATTATAAACTTCCTTGAAAAAGGGTACGATAATTTTAAGCCCTCGTGTTTTCTTTTCAAATATTCCCGAATAATTATTCACATAAGGAATGAATGTACCTTGCTGTTCATTCGTAAAGTAAGCTGATGATCTGAACCATTTCCCATTAAACTTATGTTCAACAAGCTCAACGTTCCCAGCAATGTGTTGATGATTGTTTTCATCACAATTTGAAAAGTACATTAAGTGCAAATCTGAAGCAGCATTTGATGCAATTTTACCAATACCATGTGAGCCACCACGCATTTTCTCATGCTCCGAGTTACTATCTACAAAATGATTTCCCTTATTATAGGCATAAACATGGAATGTTCCTCCACCACTTAGATCTGTAGCACCACTTAATCCAATAGTGTTATCATCTTCGATAGAGATAAAGTTAACAAATTCTTTATTAACTGATGCTTGCATCGCTGCTATTGTTTCATTGGCATAAATATTGCCACCTTCTAGTACGTGTATTCTTTCAAGTACTTGCTCAACACCTGGTAGTTCCTTTACATATACTTGACCGGTTTCAATCTTTACTACTACAGGTGAGTCAAGTTCTAAGTTCTTTCCATCAAGTGCATTCTGTAAATTCTCTCTCATAAACCCTGTTACCTTGTTGTTATGAAATCTTTCCAACACAGCGTTAAATGAGTACTCCTGACGACGAGGAATCTCTGTAAATCTCCATTTTCCCATTAGTTCTCCTTAATTTAATAAATGTAAACTTCATTTTTTAGTATGTATCTTCAAATAATATTCATCATTCTAAAATACTGTTTCCATGTAACATCTTAAACTCGTCATGACTTTTTTATCAAGATTACTAAGATCTATTTATTATATTATTTTTATACATTCTATTTGTTTTGCGATCTGTCCTAGTCAAGCATAATTGTAACACCAGGTATTACAACTTTATTGTATCAGGACCGTTTTACTGTTATTTTAAATGCTAAATATGACATCAGAAATGCAGATTTATATGCTCCAATTTTTTATGACATTATTACTTCTTCAATTAGTTCCTTCGATTGAGTAACAAAAGGATCCTCATCCCTCATCCATTTTTCGATCTCTAGTTTCGTATTACCTCATTTCTGTATAGCTTACTCGTCCCAAAACGGAAGCGCATCTGAGATGTCCTCCAGCGATACAACAAGTTGCTCATGCTGTGAGCTTGCGAACTGTTAATACAACACAGTGACTTGATTAGCAAGAGGATATGTCCACATCTAACTTCAACATATATCCTTAGCATCAGGCTTATAGCCTCAAAATACTAATATCATCTGTGGACCTCTACTCGATGTAGTATTAAACGACGAAAATTTAGTCGTTCTTCTGTCGTTTTGAATTAGATTCATACATTTTATCTGTCAGAGGTCCTTTGTAGATATCCTCATCCAAGAACTTCAATACACTTTTTAATTCTTTTTTCTCATTTGGAAGCAATATTTTTTCCCCGTTATGTGAAGTCTTAATTGTGACATCATATTCAACCGCTATTTCTCTAATCTCGTGTACTGAATTCTGCTCTAACACTCCTGAATCATTTATTAATGCAATCTTCTTCCTAACCCAACTATCAGTATTTCGGTAAAATGTATTTTCATCTTCACTTACTATGCTCTTACAATTAATAAAGTTTTTTAGATCATCATCTGTCGCCTCTTTGTAATAAGCTGTTAAATCGTGAACCATCCTAGCAAAATGATAGGATGTGAATAATAAATCTCCATCAGTTAATAAGACATCAATTTTATTCCCAATCGTAAAACCTTCTTGACCTATTACCTCAAATGTATCCTTCTTTTGTAGTAGTTTGATGCCCTCACTAGTTAAATGTTGACTTTTTCTCACAACTTGGAAAGCAACTGTGTGTTTATCTCCCTCGACTTTCCCTAAGAATATATACTTCAAGTGCGGAATCATTCTTTTAGAATGTTCAACACTGTTTTCTCTAAGTGGGCTTTTTACAGCCTCAATCATATCGCATAATATTGGATAATCTCTTATACAAAGAACTTCATCCTCTTCTGGCTTATACCTACCATCAAACTTAACTCTCTCTTTATCAAGAATTTTTTCAGAATTAGTTAAATCTGAAAAATGTGCGTTTATTGCCTCTTGTGTTTTCTTTGAAACAGATATCTTACGTATAACATCTGCATCATCAATTTTGAATACACCAAATAGAACACTATTATTAAACATTACTTTCCCTCCACATCCAATATCATATATTCTGTTAAATGAACTACTGTAGATACTGTAGTAGTTTTCCTAAGTTCTTTTTTTGTTAACAATAAATATGTTACGTTATCATCACAGCTTACTTCATAAAAATGATATCCAACTAAACTTAACAACGGATTAATATGATAAGAGTTAGTAGTCCATATAACAATAAAAAACATCAATGCTATAAAATAAATTACCCTTATATCTATTACTGGTATTGTTAAAGACAATAATGGTAACATATATGCAATTATAAACCCTACTACTTCACCATCAGCTGTACTTATTGATGTAACTGTGAATGCCTCTTCTTGTATATAATTTTTTGAATAATACAATAAACATAGGCAAATTATCACAAGTCCAATTATAACAACTGCATATGGCCATAACTTATATATTTTTTCGCCACTCAAGTATTTTACAAATGAGAAGGTAATCAGAATGGGGGCAAACGAGGTACTAACTAAAAGCATTTTTGATATCTTGTTCATTTTTCCTCCTATATTTCCGTTTAACTAGTTTTTTACGACTCATTAAGTATTTGTACATGAATGCAAAACCACTAATCTGTTTTACTGCAACCGTACTGCAACATGGTAATTTTTCTTTACAAACAGAAAACACTCATTAACACTTGATCACTACAAATCGCTATTTAAGCCAGTTCTACAGACTGTGAAAACTTAGTAAAAAATAGGTAATCTGATTTAATATGTAAACAAAGTATCCTAATCGTTCTTGTTCAACCACTCTATTAATACACGAATGTACTTATCGTTTTCTTCTACAAAAGGCATATGTCTACTAAACTGAAAGAGTTCCCATTCTGCATTAGATATATTGTCATACATTGTTTTTGCAATTAAAGGAGAACATAAGTCTCTTTGACCATTTGTAATCAAACATGGTTCTTTTATTTCATGAAGACGGTCTGTAAACTCATAACCACTAAGTGTGCCTGTAGGTGTAAACTCATTAGGTCCCCATCCTACTACATAGGACTTTCTACCTGCTACTTTCTTACGTGTTAAACATTCAGGTGAATCTTCAGTAATTGTTGGTCCACAATGATTCACCATAAAGACATCTAAAGCTTCTAAGTAGGCAGGATCATCATAATTGCCTGTTTCTAAAGCTATCTTTAATGCACTTTGGTGTTCTTTTGTCATATAAGATATACGACGATGTTGTTCTTCTTCCCATTGTTTAGCAGAAGATAATGTAGAAGAAAAGATGTACGAAGAGATACCCTTCGGTTGATATTCAAGAGCATACCAAATAGCCTGCATACCACCCCATGATTGACCTAATAGATGAATCTCATCTAATCCTAAATGTTCTCTAAGTGCAATAAGTTCTTCAATCCAAGTATCTGCATTAAAGTACTTTTCATCACCTTCCATATAAGAATTACCACAACCAATTTGGTCATACATGATTAGCATACGATCATCTAAATCTGCTATCTTATCAAATACCTCAAAATAGTTATGTGTAGAACCAGGTCCACCATGAAGCAGTACCAATGGCTTCTTATTGCCTTTGTTTTCTCCAACAATTCTATAATATGTCTTATGATTCTTAAATGGCATATAGCCTTCTCTAATGTTCATTGTTTTTTCTCCTATCATCTATCTGATGTAATTTTATTCTTGTATATGTGACCTCAGCATTTTATAATGCTTTAAGTTGTTAAAAAAACTGACTAAAACTCCAACTGGAAAATGAGACCGCTAGAATTACAAGTACGATACCTCCTAAAAATTGAACAGCAACTATAAAAGCGATCATCCCAATATTCCTCGACATCGAATCTAAACTTTCTTCTATTGTTCTTATTCGTTTAGGATCTATTTTACTCAACTCATGATTCACTTCCTGAATGATATCTTGACTACTGTCCCCATCTTCTTTTTTCTTTTTTGACGAGAAGTATTTATCAAGAGATACCATAATACCCACAAGGCAGATAATAATAAATATTCCCAACATAATGTTTGACATCTTGTAGCCTCTCTTTCATATCATTTTTATCAAACTTACCTAATCATCTAAATTGAATATTGCGAGTATTGCCTGACCATACTTATCAAACTTAACAGGTCCAAAGCCCCTTAAGGCAATTAACTCGTCTTTTGTTCTTGGATAAGCTTTGATCATTTCTTCCATTTGAGCATTGTTAAAAATATAATAGGGTTTGATACCTTCACTTCTAGAACTCTCTAATCTAAATGCTTTTAGCTCTTTTTCTAACTGCTCTGAGTTTCTTTTTGAATTGCTAATTTTATTAACAACTTCATTTGAAGATTGAAGAACATCATACTTGTATTGTTCATATTTATTAGTAAAAGTATTTTCTGCTTTCTCAGAATTATATAAGATAAACTCACCAATCTCTTTCATCGTGATAATTGCCATATTTACTTCATTTGTTTTCTCATTCAGTTCCTTTAACTTATTCTTTAATTGATCGTATTTAACCACTTGGTTCTTAATGGTCTTTGGTGCATATTTGTAGTTTAAGATACTTTTGGGATTGGCCATAACAACCAAAGAATGTATTGGTGCATACTTGATGATTTTATGATGTTTTAAAAACTTCTCTAACAGCTCTATATGTCTTTCATTTTGAGAAATCGGACTGTACATACCTTCTTTCTTTAAGGTCTTTCCCTTATATGATTTTACAGACCTAATAAAGTCGCCATTATTTCTTATTTCAATGTTTCCATTAAGTGTTTTAGTCTCTAATACAACAATGTATTTACTGGTAATAAGAATATAATCAAACTGAGCTTTTAAGCCATTATGCTTTAAGGTTATGTTATGCAAACAATACATAGGTATATATGAGTTTACAAGCTCAAAAGCTACTTGCTTTTCACCTTGATCACCATACTTAATCAGTTTTATATCCCTATCTATCGATTTGATAATTTTTTCATCATCTATTCCAATTTTTAAATGCTCTAGTTCACTAATAACTGTATCCTGACTCTCATAAGCTTTCAGAAATACAGGTGTATCTAACTTAACACCAATACTCTTTATTGAATTCTTTAGATTTCTAATCACAAAGTATTCTCCCTTCCCTTTTTCAACACAAAAAAAGAACTATGAATCATCAATTAACAATGATTTACAGTTCTTGTCACACTTAAATAAGAGATAGAAATTTCTATCATATTGTACTTGTATCTAGCTCTTTTAGATCTCTTTAATAATCTACTTCTACTATCAAACATTTATATCTCTCACTTAAATATAATTATATATACAACTATACATAGTATACTACAAAATGGGAAATATTACATCAATTTTGTTGATATTTGGGAATTGTTAATTGATACCAATTAAGTTGTTCAAATGAAGCAATACACCTCTATGCATAAGTGTTACCAATTGATCGATGTGAGTTGCATTTAAAAAAGGACTTGAAAAAATTCAAGTCCCATTAGATATTATAGTATATCACTTACTTCATCAGTAATGATTACTTGGAAGAAGTCGCCTCCCCAAATAACTTTCTTATCGAATTGTTCCATAATAAATCTTACTGGAACCATTGTTCTACCATCAATCGTATAAGCAGGTACATCAAGATAGTGAGTTTTACCATTAATGTCAACTTTATCACTACCTAGAACTAACTTCATAATAGTGTTACCTTTTGTAATCGTAACAATTTGTCCAACCGGTTCCCATGCTACATTGCAACCTAGTTCTTCAGTAACAAATCTCACAGGAACCATCGTTCTACCGTCTACAATTACAGGAGCTACATCAGAGATTACTTGACTTCCATTAATGTATATCTTTAAAGCTTTACCAATATTTTGAGGTGAATTAGAGTCAATATTGCACTCGAAATGGAATCCAAGATTATCTACATCTCCATTATACTCAACGCCAGAAATAACAAATGTATGAGTAATTGCCTCACCTACTTTTAGTCTTCCATTTGTAAATATAATTGGTTGAAAAGATGACTTAGTTATTAGTTGATTATTAGAATTATAAACACTAACTGTAATGTCTTTTATTCTTGTGATATCTGCATTAGAAGTATTTGCTATTGTTGTTGCAAATGTTAAACGATCATTATCATAATCCATAATATGTTCAAAGGCATATATCTGTACAGGCCCTTCTCCGTTTCCTTTAACAACAATATCTGCAAATGCTGTTAATGAACTTGATAATAATAATGTTGTGATAATGATTATTGATAGTATTTTTTTCATGATTATGTCCTTTCAAAATTTCGATTGTGTTATATTATAATTTGCTACCTGTATTTAACCTCCTTTACTTCAATTTCCATTAACGTTACATTAAATGGTCTATATATTACCAGAATTTAGCGTCTCTGGTTACGCTCTTAAAAGTGAACTTCATTGAATTAGACTCATTATACATAGATTACTTATAGAAATACGGATTTATACAAGACTTTTTTCTTGAAACAATTCATTATCCATTAAATAAGATGTTACCATTCTATTCTTACAGTTTTAGTATTCTTTTTCATGACTCTTTTTTCTGTGTACATTTTTACATCAGCAATATTTATTAGTGCATCAATATCACAATCTTGTTTTCTATCCACACCAACTATACCGTGACTAATACCAATAACATACCTATTAGACTCCTCATTATTTATAATGTCATAGGATGTTTTTATCCTACACCATATTTTTTCTGCCTCAGTTTCATCTACACCTACAAAGACAATTAAGAATTCATCGCCTCCAAGACGTACAACAAAATCCTCATCACGAATTTGACTCTTTATAATATCTAAACTCTTTATAAGAAGCTCATCACCACAATCATGACCGAGTTTGTCATTTACTTCTTTCAAACCATTCACATCAATGTAACATAAACTAAATACGTCCAAACCACTTTCCTCGCACAATTGCAAGTTCTCTAATTTTAATAATCCAGCACGTCTATTATAAACTTGAGTCATTACATCCATTTCAGAATAATACTTAGTATTTAAATATGCTTTCTTGTTAATAGTTATAAGAAATCCTATTAATAACGATACCAATAAAATCAACACAGAATAATATCCGATATTCTTGAAAACATCAAAGACTAATAAGTATTCATTTAGAACATATTTAACTTCAGGCACACTATCCACATTAACTGTAGATACAATATACCAGCAAGCATCACCAAAGATTATTCTTGATTTAAGAAACTGACTATGTCCCATCTTTTTTGTTTTCAAATCTAATTTATTACTCGTATAAATACCATTATCTGTTTCAAATTGTGATCGTGTTAATTTAATGCTACCCCACTCATCAGAGTAAGCACTTGCAAATGTCTTGCCCATTCTGTTATCAAACATAAAATTCCAGTTATTGTTTTCATCATCACTCGATATCCAATATCCTTCTGAGTTCAGCAAGATTAACTCACCATAACTACTCTCGCTGTATTGCCTAAATTCCTCCAAAGTATTTTCAGCTAAAAAATTTAGTACTATTACACCTAAAAGATTGCCAAATTCATCATGTATTGGTGTTGCAAATCTAATCACAGGTTTATAAGGGACTTCAATTTCTCCTGATTCAACATTAAGATCTATTTGAGATACATATATCATTTTTTCTTTTAATTCTAGTGACCTATAAAAGTAATACCTGTCATGTTTATCTTGTAACTTATCAGACCCTACAATTGTAGCTATCGCATCATTATAGTTTATTCTCACTCGTTCCATTCCATCACTACTAATAAAACGTATCTGATCATAAATCATCTTTTCTTCAGAGAAAACTCTCCATTTACTTGCTACCTCTTGGTAGTCGTCTAAGCTGGATAGCTGATCTTTATATGCTTCTCTTAAATAATTAAGGTCACGTATTATAGCGTCATATTCCTTATGCAAACTTTTTGTAGACATTTCAACAACGTGTAATTCATTGCTCATCAAATCAGAAACTTTGATGTCGACTGATTCTCTTTGGACAAAAAACAATATCGCATAGAAAACTAACAATACTAGCATTGACATCAATAAAAAATATCTCTTATAATTCAATTCTTTTGCTATATACTTTTTCTTCAATCAACTCATCCTTCCATATCACTAAAAAGTTATCCTATGCTATAAATGTACATTTAAGTAGATTCAGATAAAATAACCTTTTTAATCGAATCAGTATTTTGCGGTTTAGCTAGTAAATATCCTTGTACAAAATCGCAGCCTAAATCAGTAAGTAGATCCAATTGTTCATTATCCTCAACACCCTCGCCTACAGTATATATTCCTAGACGTTTTGATAGCCGAATAATTTCCTCAACAATAATTTTATCCTTCTCATTATTGTTTATCTTATCAACATAGGACTTATCGATTTTTAAACTATCAAATGCAATCTCACTCAAATAGTTTAAGGAAGAATATTTTGTTCCAAAATCATCTAGAGCAATTTTGTATCCGAAATCTTTAAGTTCGTTTATTACCTTCTTACAATTATTCACATCATTGATTAATGAGTATTCGGTTACTTCAAACTGTATTTTGCTTGGATCTACATTGTACTTACGAGTCATACTCTCAATATAATCAATGGTCTCTATCGAGCTGAAAGTCCTAGAAGATAAATTAATAGAGACAAGAATATTTGAATTTACTAGATTCATAGAAATAAACTCAAATGATTTTTCTATAACCCATTGATCAATAATAAGAATTTGACTCGTTTCCTCCGCAACCCCAATAAGCTCTCCAATATTCACCATTTCTCCATTCAACTGTAATCGTAGAAGTACCTCCAGACCCGAAAGACCCCCATCATTTAATTCGTATATTGGTTGATAATACAACTCGAATAATTTTTCTTCCAAAGCAAGATAAATTGAGTTCTCTAAAAAAATTCTGTTTTCCATTTCGTTGTGGAAACATTTCTTATATTGATTAACTTTAGAATTTCCATTTTTCTTTGAGTAATGTAATGCTAGATCAATATTTTGCAATATTGAATTCATTTTCTCGCCATCTTCTGGATACTTTGTTATGCCAATACTCGTAGATGTATGGTATTCATTGTGCCTATAGTTCCAAATGTACTCAGATACTGATTTCAATTGATCTATACGACTTGATACACTCTCTGAAGATACTTCATTATCAAGTATCATGAACTCATCACCATATAATCTATATAACTTACAATCATGAAGATTGACTTCAAGCCGTTTTGCTAAGTCCTGTAAAAAAAGATCTCCAGCTTGATGACCATGCATATAATTTATATGACTAAAATTATCTACGTCTATCGAATATAGGGTAAAAGATTGATTCTTATTGATTAAGTTCTGGACTTCTACTTCAAAAGCCAACCTATTATTTAAGCTTGTTAAAGCATCCTTATACACCATTTGCTTCAGTTCTTCTTCATATTTTTTTTCTTTTGTAACATCTATGCCAAATGAAACCACAACCATTTCGTTTATTTCTCTATTCAAAACAACTGCATCATTCCACAAAACATCTAAAACCCTATTTTCTTTAGTTTTTACTTTACAATTAAAATTCTTAACATGATAATCAATCATAAGTGTGTTTAGTCTATTCGCAATAGTACCATCATCATTCTTTAATGTAATCACTTCAGTCCATTTTTCTCCGACAATCTCATCTTCGTGATAGCCAAATAGTTGATTAAAATAATCATTAACTTCTAACACTTTTCCATTAAGTGTCCAAATCATTATTACTGTATGACAATTACTATAAAACTCCTCATTAATTTGCATTTGATTAACAAGTGTATCCATTGCATTATTAAGTTCACTGTTAACAGTTGATAATTCATTCGAAAATACTTCAAGGCTTTTGTTTTTACCCTCAAGAATTTTTAATAAAGCTAATATACTCGAATAATCATAATTTATGACATAGTATAAAATTATTGCCGTTCCAAACACATAGAAAATTCCCTTATATGATTGGACCACTACATAGTTATCATAATCATTAACAAATAGAGCTAATATTTTGTCTGAAAATACAATCCAGAAAATGCCCATTACAATATATATGAGAATACTTTTCCAAGGACTTTTACTGTACTTCGGCATCACTTGACTATGAGATTTTGCTTTTTTACTCATGATGTTACCCTAACCTTTATCTGTAATATGTTAAACATATTTTAACCGTTGTCATTACCTATATAATCAATATCATATTGTGCATAAAATGATTTCATCATCCTCTAATTCTTCTAGAAGTGTCAACATTCTAAAGTACTCTAAATAAATATCATCTTCTTTTATAACGTCTCTAGATGTTTTAGAATTCAATGCTATCTTCGATGTTTTAACAGATAAGTTAAGTTTTAAGTTAAAGTGTGAATACTGAAATTGTCTAATGAGTTCTATTAACTTCAAAAAATCACTTATATTGATATCCTCTATTAACATCAAAAACTGACTTGAAGAATAATTACAGACCGTCCCTATACCCTCAATCTGCTTATTGATGAACCTATACACCGAATTGGAATAATCATTTTTCCAGAGCGAACCAAACTTGCTTTGTATATCTTTAATATCATTTAACTCAAACAGAACAAAGTATGTCTCGTTTTCAGTAGCGCTATTATTAAATGACTGTAAATGACATATTGCATTATCATGGAATTTGCTTTTCTCAAGCATACTCTCTTCACTTCCTAGTAAGGTGTTCATTTCAAATTCAATTTTATATTTCATATACTCAGTTAAATCGACTAATGATACCCATAGCAAAGTTTCATTACCAATTTTAAGGGGTGTTATTGTCATATCAAACCACTTAACCATTTCTACATCTTTAATCACAAATGACTTTTTTAACTGTACATTTTTTATAGTTCGATTAAACTTCAATGCACTCTTCATACTATTCCTAATAATACAATGAGCACATTGTCTCTTTGTACCACAAAATGACTCAGGTGTTTTTATATATTTACAATTTAATGTATTTCCAATTTTCTCTTGTGTTAACTCAACATTGTTATCAAAATATTCGATTAAGGTGTCGTTGATATATCTCACTTTAAACTCCTTATCAACCAACAAAGTACCTATAGGATTTAGATTCACAAATGTCTTTAGCAGCTCTACGGTATTAATATTTTCATTGCTCAAAAAATCAACTTTATTCAAATCATTCACCTTCCTGATGTGAGAGATACTCTCGCATCTCTCTACATAAACATAAATAGCTTAACTAAGTGCAACAATCTTTGGATTAATGATACTGATCAAATTCGTATTATTTTCATTTATTATCTTCATAATCGAACGATTGCTATGTTCAGAAGTAATACTATCTACTGAAGAAATCTGATCTTCCTCAAACTCTCTTACATCCTTAGCATTGTCAATAATTAATCCTATTAACTTATTTGAATCTTCTACTATCAGCACCTGTTTCCCAACTGCAGTAGTCACAAGGTTTAATTTCTTTTTTAAATCAATAATTGGTATAATTACCCCTCGTAAGTTTATGACACCAACAATATACTCTTTAGAATTAGGTACCTTGGTTATTTCAGTCATCTCAGTTATTTCATTAACACTTTTTATATCAATTGCATAATCTTGATTCTCTAAATTAAAAACAACAAACTGCATCAGTACTAGGCCTCCGTCTTAAATATGCTTATATTGGCATTTAGATTTTCTGACAATTCAGCTTGTGACACTGCAACTTGAGACACCTCTTCAATGGCTCTAGTCACTTCCTCAATATTATTTGTAATTTCTAAACTACTCGTTGTTGCTTGCTCAATTGCACCTGCAACAGATTCAATAGCCTCATTAACCTGTGAAATCGATTCATTTATTTCATTAGATCTATTGTTGAAAGAATTCATAGACTCTTTTACAAACTCAGAGTCTTTCAAGTATTGCTCCCCTGTTAAAACCAAAGTATCATAATCAGCTATAACTTTATTATCAATGAATGAAAGCAATTCTTCTGAATTCGTTGATAGATCATCAAAAGCAATCTTTACTTCACTTACCATAGAGTTTATTTGATCTACAGTTTTTGAAGATTCCTCAGCAAGTTTTCTTACTTCCTCTGCAACTACTGCAAATCCACGTCCGTGCTCACCTGCTCTAGCCGCTTCAATAGCAGCATTTAAAGCCAGAAGATTTGTCTGTTCAGAAATTGTCTGTATTGATTCAGACATCACTTTTATTTCTTCAACAACCTTACTCTTTTCAATAGATTCTTTTATATGCTTTTGTCTATCCAGATAGATTTCATAAGCTTCTTTCTTTGAATGTTCTGCACCTTTTTTCATCTCTGCTGCACGAATGGCAATTTCTTGAGCATTGATATCGCCATTTTTAGCCTCATTTGCTAAAGCTTTTGAGAAAGTTAAAATCTGACTTCCAGATGAACTAATTTCTTCTATCGCTGCAGAAGTTTCTTCCATACCAGCTGCAATCTCTTGAGTACTGGTATTCACATTATTTACTTGTGCATTGATCTCTTCTACCGTCGCACTTAATTCCTGACTTGAAGAACTTACGTCCATACTGTTAGAACCAATGACAATAAGAAGTCCTTTTAACTTATCAACCATAGTCTCAAATGCTGTACTTAGAGTACCAATCTCATCTTCTCTTTTAACATATTTATTATCAATAGAATGCGAAAAATCTCCCTCTGCTAAATAAGAAGCTTGTTCAACACCAGCTGTTAGACCTTTAACTATTGCAGATGAAATTGCAAAACCAACCAATAGACCTAATCCGACACTAACTGCCGTAAAGATTATAGTGATCGTTCTCCCAGTAACCATATATGCATCGCTGGAAACCTTTAAATCCGCTGCTATGCTGTTATTTAGATCTTTTAATGCTGAAAGATTTTCTTCAGTTTCATTTCGTTTTGATGCAGCTTCTCCATTCAATCTTACCGCTTGAGAATATCTTCCTTCTTCAACAAGTCCAATTATTTCATCCCTTAGTTCACGATATTCACTATTTGATGTTTTAAAATCAGCTAGTAGATTTTTTTCTTTTTCCACTAGATAGGTACTTTCATATTCCTTAATTAACTGATTATTATCATTAGAAATTCTATTTAAACTAGAAATAACTTCATCGATGATTTCATCTACATCCTCAATCTGTGACTTATATAATAACTCCACCATTTCAAATTTCGCATCTGCTTGGTTAATTTGAATTTTTCCTAAAATAGCATTTGGTAGCATACGATCCACATACAAAGTATTTAGATTGTCATTGATTTCAGTTGTAATAACCATTCCAACACCACTTACTATCGCAGTAATAATTGCAACTATGATAAATCCTGAAATAATTTTTGTTCTCGTTTTCATGTTTAATAGCACCTTCATTAAATAATCCTCCTTGATTAATAAAATATTTTTACACATAAAAAAACCACGCTTAAAACACCTTTACATACGAAAGGTAGTTATAAGTGTGGTTTTACATTTAGCTAAGTTTAACTTATCATTATAGTCCAACCCGATATGAATTTCATCACCGAATCATCGATGTTAATACATTGCTCATTATACATTTTCTTTAAACAACAGATACAAATCTTGTTACTTCTCTGAGCGCTCAATCAGTATAATCGATTTACTCAAGGTAATCAAGAGTTTTTCCTAATTATTTTAAATTTATCCATATATTTCATGTTCTTTTAAGTTATTTTCATCTTATAGATAAATATGTCACTTCTAAAATCTGAATCTAAATTACTGAACTTGAATGAATACTTATTATTTAGTAATTGTGCAAATACTCGTCCAGAATTTATACAATCCCTTTCATAAAAATCCGTTAAGGTATCAATCGCTTCTTGTCCAAAAGTTTTGATCAAATATTTTTCAAAATCCGAAACGACACCATGCATCACAATATGGATTTCATCGCTCAAGTACTTAATATAAATATTTTTGGGACCTTTTCCATTTGCTTCTTTTAAAACCTTTGTAAAAGCTTTTAAAATATCTCGTTTTTCTTCATCAGAGTAATTCAATATAATCACCAACAGTCTTTTATTTTTTTAATCAAGTTAATTATGAATCTCACTGCTCATTTACCGATAGTAACATAGATAAACTATGATGTATATATTATAATTGGCAAATAGTACCAAAGTACTACAGCATAGTACTATAGTACTAGTTTTTGTAGTCCTTACTAGAATCAAATGTATCCTATATCTTTATATGCAGCTACCATCTCAAAACATTTCTAATGCCTTTATATTTCTCCTAGCTAATCTATCTATAAATCTTTTTTCTTTGTATAAAATTTATTGAACTTTTTCACATCTTTTACACATGACTGGGATATAATATAGAGGAAGGGATAAGGTGACACATGAAGAATATATTAATCATAGAAGATGACAAACGTTTAAATGAGATCATTTCAGATTATTTTGATACAGAAGGCTATACGGTTTTTTCTGCCTTTGATGGGCATGAAGGACTTGAAATATTTGATAAAGAAACAATTGATCTGGTGATATTAGACATCATGATGCCTAAACTAGATGGCTGGTCAGTATGCCGTAAAATAAGACAACATTCCGATGCATTTATCTTAATCTTAAGTGCACGATCTGATGAAGATGATAAGCTTATGGGTTATGAGTTAGGTGCTGATGAGTATGTTACCAAACCCTTTAGTCCAAAGGTTTTAGTTGCAAGAGTCAACGCCATCTTTAAACGTATGACCAATAACACCGATACTCATATCATTACTAAGGGTAAGATAGCCATTGACCAAGATAGCTACAAAGCAACTGTAGATGGTCATGAGATTAGCTTGACGACAAAGGAGTTTGAATTACTTCTAAAATTAATCTCAAATGAAGGAAAAGTCTTTACAAGAGATACACTTATCAGTACCATATGGGGATATGATTATTTTGGCGATGGTCGTATTATCGATACCAACATTAAAACACTACGTAAGAAAATAAGTCCTTATGCAGGCTACATTCAAACAGTTATCAATGTTGGTTATAAATTTGAGGTGAAGAAATGAAACGATCATTAACCATAAAGATGTTTGTATTGATCTTTACATCTATTGTTGCACTGTTCTCGTGTATTGCAGTCTTTCAATATATCTATTATCAAAATTTTTACGAAAACAGCAAAATTCATGAAACAGCCAAAAATCTAGAAAACTATGTTTCCGATTACACAGACAATCGTTGGAATCTAGAAGAACAACTGATTCAAGCTAAGAACTTTAACTTAGAAAATAGTGCTGTTTTGGAAGTAATGAGATTTTCGTCAGATGATTACCTTACAGCATCAGCAGTCAGTGAAGCCATACCTTTATTTGATAATAAAGTCATTGTTTCTGCAATAGACTCCGATAATGTCTACTTTGACTTCATGCTTGATGAAGAAGATTTAGATAAGATCATTACTGATTCAGGTTTAAGCGAAAAAACAAGTATCGTTATTTCAGGAGCAGTTGATAGTTCACAAACCATTTACCCTACAGTTATCAACGCCATCGAAATAGATTCTAGTATGCCTCCAGAAAATACAGATGTCTATTCAGATACACTATCATTGGTCGAAATATATAATCCTGTAAATCAAACACTTGTTGTCTCTGATCCATATACAGAACTTGCAGTCAATCCAATCTATGAAGAAGGTAAAATTGGTGACATTGAATATACGGTTACAACAATGTCTAATACCTCTATCAAGCAAGTTAATTTTTATTATTCAAAACACATTGGAGATGAAGAACACTTATTTTTTGCAACAGTTTCATTACAATCCGTTGAAGAATCTATGGCAATATACAAGAAGTTCTTACCACTTCTATTTGTTACAACCTTGTTAATTGCATTGATCATATCACTGATTTACTCTAAACAGGTATCCAAACCAATTGTTGAAATTACACAAGTAGCCAACAATATGTCTCATCTTGATTTCAATCAATCATTACCTGAAGATCGTAAAGATGAACTCGGCGTACTTTCTAAAAGTATCAATACACTCTCTAATTCACTTAACAAATCATTAGACGAACTGACTGATGCCAATAAAAAACTTAAAGAAGACTATGAAAACGAACTCAAACAAGAAACAGTAAGAAGAGATTTCGTGGCCAATGTTTCTCATGAAATCAAAACACCTCTTGGTATTATTAAGAGTTATGCCGAAGGTGTAAAAGATGTTGTAAAAAAAGAAAAACAAGATTATTACATTGATGTCATCATCGATGAAATCGATAGAATGGATTATATCTTAAATGATCTCTTAGAATTATCAAAGTTAGACAGCGGCCATGCAGCCTATACACTAACCACAATGAACGTTAAAGAAACCTTGAATCAGTTAATCAAACACTATGATCATATGTTAGATGAAAACAAACAAAACATAAAGATTGTAGGTGAATTTGAAGTCATACAGGCCGATTACGACAAAATGTATAGAGTTTTTAACAACTTAATCAGTAACGCTATTAAATATGCCAATCATGGTTCTACCATTGTCATTGAAGGCACTCTTTCAGATCAGTTCACCTTGTCATTTTCAAATGAATGCCAACCATTAACAGAAGAGCAAAACGAAAGTATTTGGCACAGATTCTACAAGGTAGATGAATCCCATAATAGAGAGACTGAAGGCAATGGTTTAGGTTTATCAATAGTTAAATCCATTATAGAAGGTCATCAGTTCCAAGTCGAAAGTCGCTTAATTGACTCAGGTATATCTATCATCATTGAGATGCCTCGTACAACTCATTAAAAAAACTCCCATTGGATCACAATTTGAATCCATGGGAGTTTTTCTATGAAAAATATATACGAACTTATTGCTCATTCATCACTGATACTTAATACTCGTTTATGGTATCTATTTAAATCTTAAACTTCTCAATAGAGTTAACCAAATCATTTAACTTATCCAAGTTATCAGATGTTTTGTTTCTAACTTCTGAAAGGTATTCACTTTGTTCTTGAGCAGAAGCACTGATTTCCTCAGAACCTGCAGCAGTTTCTTGTGAAATACTAGAAATCATTTCAATTTCTTCAATGACGTTACTCTTTATCTCATTTACCAGTTTGAACTCTTCACCTAAGGCCCCAACATTGGTAATAACACCACCGATATTGTCATTGATACCATTGATGATCTCTTCTGTATCATTTACAGAGTCATTTACAAGTACAATTGCTTCGTTCGTACCATGTATAGTTTCATTGGTTTTGTTAACTAAATCAATTATTTCAGAAATGATTTCACTGATTTCACTTGAAGATTTAGATGATTCTTCAGCAAGCTTTCTCACTTCATCCGCTACTACTGCAAATCCTCTTCCCTGCTCACCTGCTCTGGCCGCTTCTATCGCTGCATTTAAAGCAAGTAAATTGGTTTGCTCTGATATTGTTTTGATAGCTTCAACAATAGTGCTAATCGATGATGTCTTTTCAGCAAGTTCATCAACACTAGAATTAACAATTTTATTGGCTTCTACATTTTTCTTGAAGTTACTTTTAAGTGTTGAAAGTGTCTCTTCACTTTTAATTGAACGTTCTCTAACAGACTCTGTCAATGCAATCGTATCCTGTACACTTTCTGTTGCAACATCAATCTTAGATGATAAATCATTCATCGAACTCACAGCTTCACCAGTAGACTCTGCTTGAGAAGTTGCACCTTTTGCGATTTCCTCTATAGAATCACTGATTTCTACACTACTTTTAGCAACTTCACCAACAAATACATTCATTTCATTCGTTGAACCTTGTAATGTTTCAATGTTGTTTTTTGATTCTTTTAACAGTGCTTGTATATCTGATAACATCTTATTAAAACTAATAGATAATTTACCAATCTCATCTTTAGACTGAACATGTGAACGGACAGATAGATCACCATTTCCAGCTTCGTGCATTCTTTCTTCAATAATCGAGATTGGTTTAAAAACTTTGCCTGTTACTAGAATAATGATCACAGAAATTAAAGCAATACTAATCAACATCAAAATAACTTGATTTGTAACCATGTTATTCAAGTTATCCTTAAAATCTGACTGAGGAAGTGTACCTACTATAGTAAGATCTCCAAGTTTTCTGTAACTTGCATAAATCGTGTCTCCATTGTAGTCATACATAAAGAATCCTTCATCATTTTCAAGAATTGGCTTTAACACTGGTATAGTAGATATGTCATTCCCTATATTCTTTGGATCCTTGTGATTTAGTGTAATGCCGTTAGAATCCAATATATAAGCATAACCACTTTGTCCAATCTTTAATCCTTCAATCAACTTCTGTAGACCTGTGATTTTTCTTAACTCGGTAATGTAATCCGGCGTTAGTCCTATCTGAATGATACCATCTTCATCTAATCTAGAAGTCCCTATGTATTGAAATAAAGTTTCATCTGTTCCTCTTAGCGCAGGTCCCTGTGCAAGACGTCCATCTTTTTTTCCGATTAGATCAATAAAGGGAAGTGTTTGATCGGTTGTATTAAGATCAAATCCAATAAATCCTTCAATGTTACCATCTGTCAAAATACCTTTACCATTAATTACGTGTATTTCTGACACATCAATGCTATCAGCTATTGCTGCATAATCATTTAAATCTAATTTATTTGATTCCAAATTAGACAACTGCTCAATAGCTTCATCTATAGCCCCTGTATTTTCACTTGCTTCTGCAGCACTTGTTAAAAGAGCAACGATGCTTTCAGTATCAAAATCCTTTGAACTTAACTTTACAATTTCTGCAACAGCTTTAGTTAAATCAAGATTCTTCTCATCCAATGTATTAAAAAAAGTTTCTTCTATCAATTGTCTAGTTGTAATTGTTTCACTTAAATTATCCAACTGACTATCAATTTGAGCATGAATCAAGTCCTTTGCTACACCATTTTTTACTTGGTTATAAGTTATAAAACTATTTAATAAAAGTGCAGCGAAAATTATTAATAGAGTTGGTATTAGTACTTTGTTTTTTAATTTCATTCTTCCTCCACTACTTACATTGTCTTGTCTCTCATACTTTTCACATATTGTGAAAAGAGGAGTTTTGCAGATATTACTTATTTCTTACGTCAACTCATCCATAAACTAAAGGGCATCAGTTTATTAAAGAGCTTATTTGAAGGAAATCGTTCCCATTCCCAACTCATTCAATGTATCATTTTGTATTACGTTTGTAAATGTACAGATTGCCACTTTTGTAGTAATATACAGCTGATATATCACGTTATATATAGTTTATACTAAATTATGAAAGCTTATTAATAACTTGTAATAAATTCCTTCAATCTTCATGAACTAATCTTAACTTATAGCTTTATTCTCAAGAGGAAATTAGACATTTTTTGCAAAAAAATAATGATCTGATAAATCAGATCACTACTTTAAAGCATTTACTCTTTATAACCCTGTATTAATTGTAACCGTTATTGTGCTACCTACATCTAACAGTCCTGATACTACAGACTGTGAAACAATTGTATCTTTGACACCACCTGCTTGTTCAATGTAATGAATAGAAATATTACCATCTTTGCTGTTAATTTCTGATAACCATTGTTCTAACTCAGATTTGTTTTTTCCAACAAAACTTTGAACAGGTACACTACCAAGTGATTTCTTCACCTGAAGAATCTCTCCTTTTGAGACTCTATCCTTTAAGTTGTCGCCAAACACATAACCCACTTTTACATCACTTCTATATACTTCATTGATTTTATAAGCGACTTCATTGTCATGACACCACTCTATAAAATCAGCTTCTGTCATACTTCTAAATTTAGGTTTATCTGGTTCAGCTTCCTCTGTATAGGAACAGACATAAAACACCACTTTTCCATCCAAGTCTATCAACTCGTTCTTAGCTGTATGATTGGTGATTTGTCCCCTTTCATAGTTGCTACTTTTTCCTGTCATATACTCTACAGTAATATTAGCACCTTTTTCATTCACAGATTCAACCCATTCTTCGACTTGAGCTTTAGTTTGACCAATATGATTTCCAACAGATACTTTACCCAATGAGTTATAGACAATAATAGGTTCTGTCTCTGGTAAATAGATGTTTGTATAGTTTTGATCAAACAATTGATTCTTTTCTATTTTACTATTATATACGTCTATAACTCTTAGATTAAAGCCCTTTGATTCAGCCCAAAACTCCGCTTCTGTTTTTGTCATTGAAGTTAAATCGATGACCTTAATACCTTTGTTAACCGCTACATCTAAGGTAATTCGTGTACCGTTTTCAACAATTTGGTTTTCTTCAATGTCTTGTTTAACAATCTTATCCTTAACTTGATGTACATTCACAACAGGATTGAACAGTATATTTAGACCTAAATCCTCTGCTAGTGCTTCTGCTTTTAGTTTACTCAAACCTGTAAAATCAGGCACTTGAATATTCCCACCAGAAACAGTTAGGGTGATAACATCATTTTCATTAATGGTGCTACCTGTAGCTACACTTTGATCAATAATTCTAGACTTCTCTTCAGTGCTCTCTACAGTCTTGTAGATGACTTTCACATTATATACACCAAGGATCTCTGAAGCTTCTGACTTAGACAATCCTCTTAAATCTGGCATGAGTATACTCGTTGTATTCTTTGAGACATGAAGTGTTATTATGTCATCTTTCTTGGCTTGACTATCCACTTGTAAACTTTGATAAACAATGCGGTCAACTTCGCCACTACTTGGAACCGATTTTATGAACAATCTTAAGTTGTAAAGCTCTGCTAAAGCAGTAGCTTCACTGCTGGTCAAGTTTATAAAATTTGGTACAGAAATAGGTTGACCTTTAGAAATCTCCACTGTCACTTCATCAGTTCTGTTTATCTTATTATCCTTTGGTACATCTTGGCTAATAACATAATTTGCTTCAACGTAATCACTGTACACCTCTTCAATGACAAGACTCACTTTATTGTCTACTGACCATTTTAAAACCTCTTGTTTTGTCTTACCATAGAAATCCGGCACCTTTAGTGTTTCTGTTAGTTCTTGAGTCCCCTTCGACACAGTAACCTTAACTCTATTCTTTCTAATGAAACTGCTTTCATCTCCATCAACAAACTCAACACTAATAAGAGCACCCTTTTCTATGGTGTTGCTGTTTTCATATTGAATATTGATACCCGTTAGTTTATTGGTATCAACCCAAGCTCTAATATCATTCAAGTTCATAGTTTTTAAATCAGGAAAATCTAACTTTTCTTCAGGATTAGCACCTTTTGAAAAAGTTACCTCTATTGAACCATTTCTTTTAATCTTAGCACCTGCTTCAATGCTTTGACTCATGACATGATCAAGAGCTACATTACCATCGTATTTTTGCTTACCAATTAAAGTAATCTTATTCTTTTTAGCCCATGCATTAACTTCAGATACTTCCCATGTCATCATCTCAGGTACTTCCACTTTGTTCATCATATTAAAGCCAAAGAATAATATCAAAACAAATACAAGAGCGAAACCTATATAGATAGGTTTCCTACTCTTAGTTGCTACAAATACTTCTTCATTAAAGCTCTCTGGTTTTTCACTTTCTAACTCATCAAAAAAACTTTTTTCTTCTACCATTTTAATCCCATTTAACCTCTTCCAACTTGCCATTTTTTAGCATTAAGGAGATATCACTATTAGAAGCTACATCATCAGAATGCGTTACCAATATGATTGTTTTATTGTACTCTTTAACCAGTTTTTTAAACAAAGTAATCACCTCTTTAGAAGTTGCTGTATCTAATGCACCTGTTGGCTCATCACCAAGTATCAAGGGTACATCTTTTGATAATGCTCTTGCAACAGCAACTCTCTGTTGTTCTCCACCAGATAGTTTTGTGACCTTTCTGTCAGCTTTCGTACGTACAATCCCCATAGAATTAAGAACCTTATAAGCAATTTCCTTTTGATTTCCAGGTATCTTCTTATCTACAATCATCATATTAGATTCCACATTTTCTACACCTGTTAAGTAATCTGTCAGATTGTACTTTTGAAATATAATTGCCATATTGTTTCTTCTAAACTTGGTATAACTTAGTTTCTTGATATCCGTTCCTTCAAATAAGACTTGTCCTCGTTCCGGCGCATCCAAGGCAGAGGCGATGGCCAATAATGTAGTCTTACCTGAACCAGAAGGACCCAAAATGGTATAAAACTTACCACGTTCAAATTCATAACTTAAATCATCTAAAATGACTCTCTTTTTACCACCATCATTGTAACCATACGAAATGTTTTTTAGTTCAAATATTATATCTTTCATAACAACCTCCTAATCCTGTAATGCTTGTCTTGGATTGTAACTCAGTATTATGCCAAGTGGAATCAATGATGCAATAATCACAATACCAATACTTATAACAAATAAGTTTCTCATCACATCAAATGTAATTGATACACTAAAATCATTTGCTACATTTTCTAAACTAACGTCACCATTAACACTGTTCATACCATCTATAAAGAACAGATCATCACTTGTTGACTCTTCTTTTTCAATCAACTGATTCTCAACAATCCAGTCACTCACCATTTGAGAACTCTGATAACTTAATAATACGGAACAGCCAAAAGCTAGAATGGCAACTAAGATAATTTCTAATACGAATTGTGCGATAATTTTATATCTGGCTTCACCACTTGCTAATAATAAACCAACTTCAAATTTTCTGTCTCGTACAAATATTGTAATTAAGGAAACAATAATTGCTGCACCTGCGATAAAGATTACCCATATTAAAATTGATGCAATAATTGACATCAAATCCAATGGTTTAGTCAGAATATCATATTCCGAGTTACCTGCATCTAAGACAGTATACTTAGATGGCAAATTTACATTTTGATCTTTGATAAAACCATCTACTTCTAAGGGATCCTTAAGTTTAAAATAAACACTACTGATTGCATTCGCTTGATCACCACTTAACGATTTTTTAGATACATACATATCATTACCAGTGAACTTTCCATCATTGACTTTGTATATACCGACAACAGTAAATTTAAGTTCATCAGTTTGACTATATGATTTAAAGCTCATTTCATCGTTTAATGCAAGTTCATTTTTCTTTGCAAACTCTTCTGAAATGACAATAGCATTCTCATCAGACGCTTCTATGTTTCTACCCTCTAAAATATCAAGTTTGCCTGTATCAAATTCTATTGGGTTATGATTCTCAGTTGCTTTAAAGTTAAAATATGCAGCACCATCAAAACCAACAGCCATAGTCACATTTACTCCACCACTATTCTCATCAGATTCAACTGTCTTGTACGTTGAACTTTCTAGATAGTCAGAGTAATTGATATACACTTTTTCTACACGACTGTCACTTGCCATAGTATCAGCTGTACCTTTTGATAAGTCCAACTGGTCAAATTCATCTTCTGGTAGATTATCCTTGTAAGCTTTCATATAATCTGCTTTATACTCTACAACCGCTCCTAATTCTAGTCTGACAAATTCCTTTGATTTTGCTATACTGTTTTGAATGATTACACCTGTAAACACCATTGAAAATACAATAAATAAAATTACTAGTATCATAACTGCTTTTGTTGGTTTTCTTAATAGACTCAAGAAACTATGTTTTAAAATTCTCATATGACCTCCTCTTCTTTCATAACAAGTGTATATTTATCTTGTGAAATTGATGTGAAAGAGAGGTGTTTTCTGTATGTGAAAAAGAGCTATAAATCGTTGACTAACAACAACTTATAGCTCTTATACTTTTGAAATTTAATGAACACTTAAATATTATGCATCATATTTTACCCTCAAGTAAACCATACTTAATCTTGGCACGATTAAGCTGATCCAACATTTCATTCGAAATAATAAATAAAAATGTAAATGTTGCTAGAGCATGGATCAAATCAAACCAAATAGCTGATACATAGGAAGCCATTATTCGTTCTAATGTGATACTATTTGTAAACATCATGACCGATGCTAAGTTTACAATACCACCATATATTATAAAGGTTACAAGAAAACCGTATATGGAGAGAATCAGCTTACCGGGTCTTTTCTCAAAAATACTACCTGTGATATACCCTATTAAACCCAGTGCCAGCATCTGCCAAGGCGTCCAAGGACCTTGACCAAAAAAGAAATTCGACACCAACATCGTCATTGCTCCAACAATGAATCCACTATTACTACCAAAAGCAATGCTACTAATAATCACAATAGCAACAACTGGTTTAAACTGAGGTACCATGAAAAATGCGGTTCTTGCGGCAACTCCTAAACTGATCATAACAGCCAATATAACCAATTCTCTAACCCGTAGGTTCTTTCTTTCTATTTGTATGATAAATGGAACACTACCAATCAGCAATATACCCACACTTATGAAATAATAAGCTCGATCCTCAAGATATCGAAAGCCTACAAACACAAGTAAACACATTAGAAAAAACATACCTGTATAGAGCAATACATCTTTTAGTTTATCTTGCATATTTCAATCACATCCTCATCAGTAACGACATCCACCATATGACCAATCATGCGATTGGCTGCAGTCGTGTAAAAATTATTGTTAACAAAGAAATCTCTTGTTCTATTTTCTGTAATTACTCTGCCATCAAAGAAGAGACCACATCGATTTGTGTACTTGGCACAAAATTCTATATCATGAGAAACCATTAAAATAGTAACACCATCATGACGTAATTTTAGCAGCAGGTCAGCCAGCTGTTTCTTAAAGTATGCATCTAATCCCTTTGTGGGTTCATCTAGAATTAAAAGGTCTGGCTTTTGCTCCAATACTTTTGCCAACGAAAGCTTCTGGGCTTCTCCGCCACTCAAATCAAAAGGGTGTCGCTTTTCAAGGTGATCTAGACCCATTAGTCTTAAATAATCCATACTTGCCTCTTCTCCAACTTCTTTCTTAGAAAAAAGTATCGTTGGATCTTGAGGTAACATAAGAACATTTAAGTTTTTATCAGCTTTAATCTTTCCACGATAAGGCTTACTCATTTTTGAAATCAAACGTGTTAAAGTTGATTTTCCACTTCCATTACTACCTACCAATGCATAAAAATCACCCTTGTTTAAAGAAAAGGATAAATCTCTGATAATATCTTTCGCATCCTTATTATATCTAAACCATAAGTTTTTGCAGTCAATGATGGTTTCTGTGCTTGTTAAAATTTGTGATTTTTCAAGCGTCTTGTGATGGATAGCAGATTCCAACCATCTTCTTCCTTCTTTTATGGTTACAGGACTCTTCTCATCTTTGAAGATATTTAAATAAATCCGCATCGGTGAAGTCAAAGCCTCAAACATTTCATGGTCCTTTAATTTTAATTGAAGTCCCACCTTTTGAGGTGTATCGTCAACCATAACCTTACCACTATCCATAACAACCAACTGATCACAATAAGGGATAACAGTATCCAATCGATGCTCAGACATAATAATCGTAACACCAAGATCATCATTGATTTTTTTTAACATAGCAAGAAAATCAGCAGATGCAATTGGATCTAATTGAGATAGCGGTTCATCTAGTATCAAAACCTTTGGATTCAAAGTCATAACAGCTGCCAAATTCAACAATTGCTTTTGGCCTCCAGATAAAGTCTGGACATCATCATAAAACCAGTTTGATATTCCAAAGAAACTTGCCATTTCAGCAATTCTAATACGAATAATATCTGTATCATAGCCAAGACTCTCCATAGCAAAAGCCAGTTCGTGATAGACTTTGTCAGTAACAACTTGATGATCTGGATTTTGACTAACATAGCCAATATCCTCAACCAAAGTTCTCTGATTATAATCAGAAAAAGACTTCCCCTTGTAGACAACTTCTCCAGATCGAAGTCCATTAGGTTCTAAACTAGGTTTCAGATGTTTTAATAAGGTTGTCTTTCCGGAGCCACTCCTTCCACAAAGAACATACCAAAGACCTTGTTCAAAACTGATATCAACCGATTTTAGAACTTTCTTATCATCCATGGGATAAGTAAACTCTAAACCTTTTGTATGTAATATTTCCATTCTAACTCCTCATAAAGCCTTATAAGACTTGGTAACATAACCAGCAATCCATAAACAGCATATCCATAATGAAATAATTCAACCTTCATAATAAGAGGAAAATAACTGTAACGCATACCACCACTTAATGTGCTCACTAACAAAATAAGACCTGATAAGCAAGTCCATGTCAGTACGATAAAATCTCTTAAAGTCCATTGATATATTGAAAAGGATGTTCTCTTTCCAACACCATAACCTCTTGATTTCATACTGTCCGCAGATTCAATATGGTGCTCTATTGCCCATGTAACCGTGATAAAAAACACCATTACACTTCTCTTTATTTTACCAACAAAAGACTTTTCATGACCATACAGTTGACTTTGTGCTTCATGAGTTTTCTTCATCTGACCATTAAACTTTGGTATAAATCTCAGGAGTAATGAGAATAACAAAGCAATGTTTGGTAAAAATCGACCTAATAGGTATGACATTTTATCAGAATCGATCACTTTATTAAATGTAGCAAACCACAACAATACCGATAAGAGCATGATACTAAATGAAACACCGAAAACAATACTTTCAAGTGTAATTGGGTTACCATTTCTTAAGTACACTAATATAGTCGCACCCTCATGATTGAAAAGTACATTGATCATGATAACCATTAACATGGTCGGTACCATCATTAGCAAACTTTTTAGTTTCACGATTCCCAATACACTTCCATAGATCAAAGCTCCTAATAGGGAGATAATTTGATAAACAGGATGGTTGATAAACATAGCGACAAACAACACTACGACATAAAAGACAACGTTGGCCAAAGGATGATAATTAATAAAGCTATCCCTATTCATCATCATTCTCCTCTACCTTACCAATATCTCTTCCTAAATCACAAGTGTATAGCCACTCAATTTCATCTCCAGCTTTTAAGATATATTGACTACAACCATAGTTGGGAAATTCACCATTTACTTTATACATCCAACCACTTAACTCGCCACAATCATACTCATATAAATTGTTGATACCTTCAATATAATTGCTATCATACAAAGGCACTTCACTAAACTCCATATGAATTTTATTATCTTTCATCTCCCTTAGAAGTACATCAAAAACAGAATCATTTTCTGTGAATGGCACCGACTGATGCTCATAAATCATGCCATCTTCAGGTACAAGACTTGTCTTATTTGAATCCAATCCATCCATATTATCTAACAATGTTAAACATGATACTTGTAACGAAACGAGTTGATCACTCGCTAGTGATTCATCTGATGTCTTTTCACTATCTGCACATCCCACACATAGCAACAATAGTAAAAAAACAAGTATTAATCTTTTCTTCATTTTAATCACCACTTACTTGAAATATAGAAGACAAATCCTCTTCCATTCTGTCATAAGCTACTAAAGCATAAAAGGCCTGTTCAGTAGCCACTTGATCTATACCATGGTCTTTTATGTGCTCAAACCCACCTTCTTTCTGATATGACAACAAAGCATCAACAAGGTTTTTATCATTCTTTATAAATCTTGAATCATTCTGAGCATCAATACCCAAAGAAGATAAAGCAACAATTACTTGGCTGATACTTTCACTTCCAGTTACTTTTTGCCACTCAGAAGTGAAACTTGCATCTGCATTTTGAATAGACGACAAAGCTTCTAAAGCTAAGTCTATCGACTCTTTAACATCACTTTGACTTCTATAAGGCGCCAATGCTGTTAACGCCATTGCAGTAACATCAGCCTCAATAGTATCTCCACCTAAAGACCAACCACCTTGTGATAGTTGTTTATCTAAGATGTAATTTATGAACTTATCTCGATTACTATTACTTTCTACATCCGACCGATATGAGAACGCATACTCTCCAGAGTCCATAGCAATCAATGCCCAAATCGGACCGTTTATACCTTGCTTTAGAACTGTATTGTAATCAGAAAGAGGATATGTCATATCATAATCAAAAAAATTCTTAGGGTTTTTACCAATACATCTAAGTGCTAATATTACACGATCGTACTCTGTATACTTTATTCTGTGTAACTGTCCTTGTTTTTCTTTAACAGAACTTTCAAGGTTCTTTAAATAGTTGTCCTTCATCTCAGAAGATATTCCCTGTTGACTTTGCGCCATACCAATGACAACCCATTCACCACCAACCGACGCGTTCTGTGGACTTTTAACATTCTCTATCAGATACTCACTCGTTTTATTGATATATGTTTTAACATCATTGTAGGATTTTTGTTCTAAAGTCTTATTATCAAAATCAAAACACTTCATCGCAATAACAATTGCCATTTCGCGAGTAGCCAGACTTCTTGGTTCAAACAAACCATTTGAGCCAACCATAATGTTTTTCTGATAAACAGAATTCAAAGCATCTCTAGCACTGATATCTGCTTCATCAATATCTTTAAAGACTTTTGTATGAATTGTTTCACCATCAATAACTCTATCAACAATCTCCGCCATCTCTTGTCGTGTAATCAATTCATTAGGAAGAAAACTCTCCCCAATGACATTTACCAATTGATTTTGACATGACATACTAACTGTCTCATAATACCAATCAGATTCATCTAAATCCGAAAAGGTAACACCATACTCCTCATCTTTTTCTAACTCTAAAATATTGATGATAATAGAGAGAAATTCCGCTCTCGTTATATAGGCTTTGGGATTCAAATGATTATTACTACCTTTTACCACACCTTGCTCATAAGCCCTGATAACACTTTCAAGAGCCCAGTTTGATATTTCAGTTACATCTTCAAAAGGAAGAGAGTTTAAACTCTCTTCACCTTCATAATATGTTGTAGCAAATATCGGTGAACATATCAAAGCTAATACAAGCACCAGACAAGTTATTCTTCTTTTTAACATTAAACACCTCTATTCGTAGATCAACTCAAAGAGTACATTCATTATTTCAGCAACTTCACCTCTTGTGACTGTACTTTGTGGATCAACCATACCTTCATCTGTCACTTTAAGAACCTCATGTATTAAAGCCATATTGACGCCCGATTGAGCCCATGAAGCTATTTCACCTTTGTCTCTTGCATTAGAAATCATATCCTCATCAGTTTGAATATAACCATTTGATAACAGAATCTTGTAAGCTATAACACCTACTTCTTGTCTTGTTAAATTACCATTTGGATTAAAGTTATTTTCTGATACACCAATAATAATATTATTCTCATATACTTTTTGTATATATGTATGATACCAATCATTATCACTTACATCATTAAAAGGTTTATCATCACCTCGATGCGTTAACTTTAAGATATTGCTGATTATTGCTGCATATTCACCTCTAGTCAAATGACCATTTGGATCAAAAGTAGTCAAGCTTTTGCCACTAATAATGCCTCTTGCATAAGCCTTTTCAATCTCAGCTTCATAATCAGTTTGAGCAATATCCTTGAATTGATGCTTCACAGGAGCAACATAGTATTTACTAAAGTGATTGGTTCTGAATCTCATCACATTTTTTTCTTCATCATAGTAACCACCCATCACTATTTGCTCACCCGTTGGAGATGAGTAGTAAACCGTTAAGTTCTCTTCATCCATTCCATCAGCCAATGGTAATTCAATTTCAATGAAGTTATCAAACTGACTTAGTTTTTTTCCACCAACTTTTAATGTAAAATCAAAGACTCTACCAAGAGAAGACGGTTGTTCTTTAACAGAGAAACTAATGTCATCATCAACTTCTGTCAAAAGATTCTTAGACAGTGAAACGGTTACATCTTGAAGCTGAACATTAATTTTTTCTACAGAGCTATTTTTTAGACTCGCTTGTGTTTGATCAGATACAGTAAAACGAGTTTCATCTGATGTACTAACTTCTGGAATTTTTATAGTCAATGCAGTCTCAACTTTTTCAGGTAATGACAAACCATTATCTTCAAGCATTTTTTCAGCATCTGTTAAAGCTTCTGAACTCATTTTTTCAAGATTCATTATTGCCTTATCAATACCAACAACAGCACCATCTTCACCTGTTTTAATTTCAGATTTCAAAATGACTTCTGTTGTCTTTTCCTCAACATATCGTTCTACTAGATGATGCACTTTTTTCTGTAAATAAACCTTTTCATCAGAAGTCTCAGTTACCTTTTCTACTTCCTTAAAAGACTTAAGTAATCTATTAACATATGTTTTGCTAGGTGCTGACTCAATTAAACGATCTGCAATCCTTGTTAGTGAATCAATGGAATCTTTCATCTTTTCATTATCAATTTTCTTATGTTCTGTCACCAAACTATCTAATGCAGCTTCTAAATCATCTGCCAGTTCCTTCGGCGAAGTAATTTTCTTATCCTCACCATATTTCTTAGTCATTGCATCGATCTTAGAGTCAACATCACTCTTGTCATCCTCTGAATCTTTGTCTGAGTCGTAAGAAGACTCTTTTGTGTAATCTTTGGTGTATAACCACTCAATCTTCATACCTTTTTCTGTATCAATGTATGCAGCACTTTCACTAGGGAAACGACCATTCACTTTTAACATCCAACCACTGTTCACACCTTGATCAAAATCGGATATACCAGCTATAGAAGCAATGTAACTGCCACCATGTGTAATTTGATGTGATATATTCTCCATAGAAAGAATTCTACTTGTTGCAGCCATAACACTTTCACCTTGCAAATAAGGTGCTTTCGATAAAGCCAACAGTGTTTTGCCATTCGCTTTAACATAAACCTTTATGGTCTTCACACTTGCTTGATTATCATTACCAGTATCTCCTGATGAGTCACTTGGCTTTTTCCAATCTACATATATTTCAGTCTTATGTTGTCCATCTATTTTTCTATCTGTGTATATAGATCGATTAAAACTAAGATCTATTAACGCTAATAATGCTTGTTCATTGGACATATTGTCACTATAGTTTTTCTTTTCAAGACTATCAATTAATGCATTCACTAAATTGTTATCATCAACATACCATTTCTTGTCCAGAGGATTCTCTCCCACTGCTGTTAATCCTTGAATGACAGATGCCAGTGTACAAGTATTTTGACTGTTAACAATAACTTTCATATGTGACTTAAGGTAGTCTTTAATATCTACAACAGCTTGTTTTGCACTAGGATTAGATGACTCATATGGTGCTAGAGCCATCAAAGCCATTGCAGATAAGTCTGTATCTTCAATCTTTCCATCATTATCAACAGCATTAACGATTAAAGTAATGGCTTTCTCGTCAAAGTCAACATTCTGTCTATTCAGTGCTATCGCACTCCAAATCACTTGATTGATTTTACTGTAATACTTACCAAGCTTAAAATACCCCTGTTCATTCTGGCTAGCAAGTAAAGTCTTAACTTTTGAAGCTTCTACATTCTCAAGTCCATAACTTGCTAAAATTACACCCGCATAATCTGTTGGATCAATTAGTTTACCATCATGAAACTTACTATTTATCTTAGCTTTATTCTCTTTCGAATCTTCTAAAATACCAAGAGCAAGTGCTTCTCTAAATGTGTATGTATTTTTTGTGGAAATCGTCTTACTTAGAGCATCAACTTCTTGATTAATTCTATATTCGTATGTCGCCTTATTATCAGACTCTAATACAATAGATTTTGATAATTTTTCATTGTCTTGGATAGCTGTAATGACATAGGAATCATTGTTATCTAAAATCACATAATAGCTAACAAGACCATTAGCATCAGCTTTCTTCTGATCTACAAATACTCTTCCATTATCATTGCTAATACTTAGTACTATAGGAACACCTGATTGAGCTCCTGAGACATCGATATCAACTTTTTTACCTACAATCTCAACATCAAAGTCTAGGTTAGTACCCGCATATGATGGCTGAACAAAAGAGAACAGCATCATAACGCATAAGAGTAAACTCATTATTCTTTTCATATCATTCTCCCTATTCTACATTAATTGTGAATGGACTATCTAAGATACATTGTCCATCATAACCATTTTCCCAAAGGAAAGCTTTCATTTCATATTGCCCAGCATCTTGTTCAATGAAAGATTGTACTTCTAAATTTAAATAACCATCATCAGTAACACCCGCTTCAATGTAATCAATACTTATCATTTGCAAATACTGTTCATCTGCTTTGTATACACATAGTATTAAACTCGCATTATCAATGTCACCTGCTATTTTTTTTAGTTGGATTGAGAGACCTGCAAGATTACCTTTCACAGTATTTGTCCAACTAATATTTTCTATTTTGAAATTTTCTGTGTTTAATACACTTTTCTTAGTAAATGCTTTTAGACATACATTGCTATTGTTATATCCCTGTAAAGATGTTAAATCTACAAATGAATCTCCAACATAAACATAGCTCTCATCTGTTGATGCTGTCGCCTTTGATGAGTAGTCTTTTTCATCAGACTCAATAGCGATTCTACTGCTGTTATCAAACTCTATAACAATAGCAAAAGAGGTATTCTGTTCTAGTACCGTTTCCAAGACATCCACAGTATGGTAGCCTGCATATGACACAATCCCAGAAGCTACTTTACTTTCAAAATTAAGATCTTGAGATGACTCATAGTTTTCAACAACATATATACTGTATGGAACATCTGCATCTTCAGTATAAAAACTAGCCGCAGTTAATATCTCATTTTCATTTCCCGTCTCATAAACATTGGCAAAAGAAGTTTTTTTAGAATCAAATCTTTCATAAGATGTTTTTCCAAATACATCCTTCTCATATAAATGATCATAATCAAAATCAGAATCCATAACTGAATAAATCACCATTTCATTTTTACCAAGACTATAATCATAATAAGATACATAAAAATAGCCGTTGTCACCATATGAAGTGCCATAGTGATTCTTACAAATGAATGCACCATCACCTACAGGATGATTTTCCCCAAATTTTTCTTTTGGATACTGATCATCCCAACCCACTATAGTAACTGCATGATGCCCATCAGTTGATATTTTATCACTATAATAAGCGTTATTTTCCTCATTAAAGAACTCTGACTTGTAGATCATATTTGTATAAACTGCACCTTTTTCCTTAATGGCAGTCTTAATATAATTGTTGTCAGTAAAACTTGATCTTATCTTCAAGTACTCAATTTTTCCAACGTAATAATCACTTGCTGTCTGATCCTTTTCAATAACAGGACCTTTCCCTGAAGTGAAATAGGCTGTAGCAATATCTGCATTACCACCAGCTGTGATATCAATATCAAAATCAGAAGATAAACCAATCATGTGGTATTCACTAAAGTCCATTGGTTTCTGATTGTTCTTTAATAACGTTGATTCCAATGAAGCCATCGAAGCAAATGACCAACAGTAGTTTGTTTGACCTTGGTCTTTAATCGATGTGACATAATTGTCATCGCGTAAATCATAGCTCTCAGGCAAATCCTCTTGAGCATAAACAGAACCTATGCTCAAGGATACCTGGAACAATGAAAAACAAAGTAATAACGACACAACTTTTCGTATGTTTTTCATAAACTTCCTCACTTAATCTATTTCAATAGTTTTGATTAACTGCTTATTGCGTTTATCATCTTCAAGATAAATCTTCAAAGTCAAATCATCAGAGTTTGGCAAAGTAATTCCTACACCAGTCATATTATTAGACAAATCATCAAACTTAATTGTTGAAAGTAGCGACTTAAACATTTGACCACCTTTGTACAACTCAAATCTATAGTTTAATGCTTCCTCCGAACTCGAAATATTTTTCGTCATAATCTCAAATCTCGACTCTGTACCTGGTTTAAGTTTGCTTTCATCATCATAATCAATTACTAAACCATTAGACAAAGATTTTGATTCCACTTTAATAACTCTTGAAGGTGGTGTATAAGTTTTCTCTTTAATAACAGCTGAAATAACATTTGTACTTACTTCATCAATTGAGAAATTAACTCGTCCAGCATTATCTGTTACCACTGTTTTTCCATCTACTTGTAACTCTTTACCATTAACCAGAAGTGTTGCTCCTTCAATAGCTTCCTCAACATATGTGTAAGTACCAGGTACTTTCTTGAGAGCAACTAAAGTCATCACAATTTCTTCATTTGTCATAACTGTATTCTGTTCTGTTTTCCACTTAGTGTAATAAGATTCATCATCACTTAAAACATGGAAGACTCTTATTCTGTCACCGTCACTCAATTCACTTGAATTAATCGAACGACTAACATATTCATCGTTTATAAAATACATCCATCCACTATTCGGATAACCATCTACTAAACCTAATCCCTTTATAGAATTCAACCTAGATAGATCAGATGTCAAACCTAGTACTGAAGCATCCTTACAGTTTTCTTTGTTAAGCTCAAGAAGTTTAATCAAAGCATTCATGGTAACTGGCGACGAGTTAATCTGAGTAAATCCATTACCATAAACACCCAAGTCACTGTTTTCAACAGTAATCTCTTTCTCCATATACAATACATCATTTTCAGTATTTGGATTATCGCCATATACACTGATCGTTACAGTAACAGCTTTCTTATCATAAACATGAAAATCTAATGTTTCAGAACGAAGCGTTGTATTGTTAACTAGATCCTCATAAACGGCAGTTATTGTTGTTGTTCCTGCTTTTAAACCCGTAATTACACCACTAGTATTGTTAATAGTAGCAATGCTATCATCTTCTATTTCATATCTAATACCATTTAAACTAACCACTTCATCAAAACCATCAAGAGCAGTCACTTTAAGTTCACCTGTGGAACCAACGTGTAAGCCATGGAATTTATTATCTAAAACAAGTTTTTTTACATCATGAGTTAATACATCAATGGTAAATGATTGTTCGATTACATTGAGTCCATCTTCTTTATAAGACGCTTTTAGAACAATCCCCTCAGATGGAGTTAATGCTTTTATATGTCCATCTTCACTTAATTGAATATGAACACTTTCAGTTGACCAAATCACACTTTTTTTATCAAGAATTGCTCCCTCAGAGTTAAGAACATAAGCCAATAGGTCTTTAGATTCACCTGAGTACATTGTTATCTTGTCTTGATTATGGAATGTTCCTTGTAACTTTAGACTTGATGCAGTTTGATTCTCAACTGTTCCTTGATAATCAAGTGCCATTTCTGTGAACATAGACTTACCATTGTACATATCAGCAACAGCTGCAAAAGCATGATAAATGGCTTTGTAGTTCAGCATTTCAAATCCATCATATTGATAATATCCTGCTTTATTCACATCAACATCATCATGTTTGGTCATCAGTATACAATCTAACATAGTCTTTCTGTTTACAATCCATTGTTTGTCTGTTAATGGATTTTCACCATAGGCAATTAATGCTTGTACAACCAAACCAGTTCCAATTGGACTGTTCTTATGTTGTCCATCTTGTATATCGTAGCCTGCATATTCATTTTGTACTTTCTTTAATTCTGTTTTTAGTTTATCCAAAACTTGATGAACCCCATCTACCTCTTTATGATTAGACAGTGCAATCATCGCCCATGAAACTTCTTCTACGCAATCTTTATATTCATCTCTATCCATCAGTTTTGTAAGAGCTTTTACAGCATTCTCTTTATCATAGTCAGCATCTGACATATCCATTGCTATTATAGCTAGCGATTGATACATTGCATTATCAAAATCATTGCTGTTAAAGGCAAATTGTCCCTCATACTTACCTACTTTGAATTGCTGAACATTCATCAAGTCAACTAAATTAACCTTATAAGTCTTACCATATTTTACGTACTCATAGTCTCTTGGATCTAAACCAGCGCCAGTTAAAGCAATCATCTGCTTAGTAACTGTAATCAAATTACTCATTCTTGAATAAGTATAGAGATGTTCCTGAATCTGAGCTACATCCATTCCTATACTTCTAGCTGCAGCTGGCGCTAAAAACTCATAACGCTTATTTGCATCTATATATACTCGTTTAAAGAACTCTAATTCATCTAATGCTTTTTTCTTTAGAATTTCCTCTGTAAAGCCTGATTTAACTGTTAAAGCAAGTGTACTTTTTACATCAAATCCTTTCACTTTTGCTGTTACAATAATTTCTCCAGCAACAATAGTTTGAAGTATATTCTTATCAAAACTTGCTAAATCAACCTTATTAACTGACCACTCAATCTCAGCATCAGTGATATTTACACCATTCTTGTCGTAAATATCTGCATTAAACTCAAGTCTGTCACCTTCAATAATTTCAACATCAACATCTCTAATGACAAGCCTTGTTGGATCTGTTGATTCAACATAACGAAGTGTTTGATACATCGATTTTCCATCTCTTATATCAGCCAACGCACAAATAGCATATTCCGTTGAATCGAAACTCGCACTACTTGATGTAGGTGAAGAGGCAAAGAAAGAAGCTCGTTTACAAGTCAATAAACCATCTAATATAGTTAGCTGATTACCTGATTTGTCTGTCTTTGTGAAGCCCTCAAGATTAACTGAATCGCCATCAGCAATTAATGCCTGAATTGTTAAAGATGTATCAGAAACACTACCACATATTAACATATCTTCATCGATTTCAGATTTAACATAGTTCTTAATGCCTTCTATTGTCTCAATCACATTCTCTTGATCTCTATAAGGCACCAATGCTAGCCAAGTCAAAATTGTAGCTTCCATATCTACATAGGTATCATAGCCACCCCAGCCATCATCTTCTTCATACTCAAAATACTTTTTATTATCATCTGATTTCAAGTTTGCTACCAACGCATCTATGATTTGAGATCGATCTTTTTTGCTGTTTGACATATCTAAAGCAATTAAAAGCTTTGGCAAATATCTCTTGTCACCCCAACCATCTATCTCTAGTTCATTTATTTTTTCTAAATGATTCTTTTCTTTATAAGATTGAGGATTCAGATTAGCAGCAATCAAGTTGATAACATTCCTAGATGTGTTATGAACGCCATCATAGCCATAAATATTAATCTTCTCTTGAATATCAGAACTAACAACTCCAGCACTTCTTAATGCAAGAGATTTGGCATAATCAAAGGTACTTTTATTCTTAACATACTGGAAAGTAGAGTTAATTGCAGAAACTGCCTTTTCCTTATCTGTAAAAGACGCAACAACAGCTATATCAAATGCTTTTGGTATCTTACTACCATCCTCATTACTTGCTATGAATTTTACTTGAGCATCACCAACTGATTCAGCTATAAACGTATGATCATCGATCATATGACCAGCATTTTCTGGAGTGATTATCCATTCCCATTCATAACCACCAATTACATCATCATCAAGATCAAAAGCTTCAGGATTAAACTTAAGCTTTTCTCCAACTTTCAATTCCGTCTTATTTTCTACTGGATTAAGTTCAACACGTTCAACTTTCGGTTTAATAACATGAATACAATATGTCTTTTTCACACTAGAAAAGTCTTTAACTTCAACAGTTACATTGACCAATCCAACTGCCATAGCTTCTAACAATAGTGAATCACTATCTAAAGAAACAACATTCTCTTTATCTATAGACAAAGTGTATTCTGCATCCCTAATTTTCTTTCCATCAGCATCTGTTACAATCACACTTAATTGCTTCGTTGATCCAATTTTCATTGTGACATCTTCTGACTCAAGATTTAGAGTCACATTCGAAGGATCACCAACAGACATTCCAATCATATTATGAAGTGGTTTGTCAGCTTGTGTACACAATAATGCACCTAAAACATACGATGATTTAGTTTCCTCATTAATCATCCATTCAACTATATTTAAAGCATTACCTGATGAATCATTTTTAGATAAATCAGAGTAGTCTTTACCAATAGCTTTCATAACTATAAGAATTTGAGCAATTGCGTCTGCATCAAGATCCTTTTCATGGAATTCTGAAACTAAATAGTTATATCCCTTTTCTATAATTTCCGAAACACCACTAATTTCTTGATGATAAGATAATGCGATTAATGGTAAACCCGTTCTGAAGTACTCATCGTCCATACCATAAGAATATCTAACATACGCCTTATCACCACTTACTGTAAAATCATCAATTATGGCTTCCACAGACTTGTTGACCTCATAGGTTTCACCAAGGATATCCAAAGCAAGCATTGCATAAGCAAAATCATCAATGTCATCTGAGTTATATGATGATGATGTCTCAAACACACCATTACTGTTTTGTGATTTTATTAGGAAACCAACTGTATCATGACCCTCATCATCAAAAGGATCATTACCAGAAGCGACTAAACTAATAATTCTCTGACCATATTCTTTTGGTTCATCACCACTATAACCAGACTTATAATTTACTGTCTGAATATCTAATTTAGACTCTTCTAAAGAACCAATCTGCTTTGCACAAGCAGCAACAAGAATATCGAAGTCTTTAAGGGTACTCATAGATTTATAGAAATCCTTGTAGGAATCTAGCTCCTTCACTACTTTTGAATCTATCGATACTCTTGGTAGTACATTTATAGTAATACCTTTTGATAATTCATGATTCTTTACTTTTGCAGTAATATTAACACTTGTATTTTCAGTAACATTTTTAACCGTTACGATACCATTTTCATCAACGGTCGCCACTGCCTCATCAGAAGAACTCCAGGTAAACTGGCTATCCGAAATCAATGTATCATCTTCTTCAAAAGCCTTAGCTGATAAATCTGCCTTAAACCCTGATTCAAGAGCTAACTCAGTTACAATCTCATCATTCCTTAAAATTGTAACTTTTTTCGGGATAATTGGAATGACTCGGACATTAATTACTTGTTTAACAGTTGGTATTTCATCACAAGTTGCTGTAATGGCAACTACATTTTCTTCTGAAACTTCAACAGCTACAAGATTTCCATCAGCATCTACAGATAAGATATTTTCATGATCTGATGACCAAGTAAACGATAAGTAATCTATTACTTTTCCGTTTTGATCTTTAATCTTTGCACTTAACTTAGCTGTACCATTTGACTTCAGTACATTTACAAATCCAGTCGATTTACTCACTTCAATTGAACTTGGTATTCTATCAATAATATTTAAAGTATGACTTGCTTTTATTTCAGTACCAGAAACAGTTGCCACAACATTTATAGATTGATCACCTTGAATATTTTCTAATACCAACAAACCACTGCTATCAATTGTACCTACAGTATTATCAGAAATCGTCCAATTAATTTTTTGATTAATAACTCTTTTACCATTCTCATCTACAACTTTGCAGATAAATTTAATGCTCTCTTTTTCATTGATTGCTACATCAGTATTTAAGATACTGATGGTAGCAGGAATTTCTCCCAGTTCTTCTTTAAACTCATAGAATGGAGAAACACCCTTTGCGATCGCCGAAAGAGCACCAATACAAGCAGCTGTAGCATTCGTATCTTTGCTGGATCCAGTATCATATTTAGAGAATCCATTATTCACTTCAAATTCTACTAAACCATCGTAAAAACTAACTCCATCTTTAATCCAATCAGTAGATAAAGGATTTTGGCCAGCTGCTTGAATCGCAAGAATTCCCCAAGCTGTAGCTTTAGCATCATGATAATTTCGATAGTATTTGGCTGATTGTAATGTTCCTTTATCCGTTTGCTTCTCTTTTAGATAAGCTATCATCTTCATCATTAACGATTTGTCATCACCATCTGCCTGATTAAACGACAATGCAATGATCGCATAAGCTGTATTTTCAACTTTCGAGCGTGAACTATCAGAATCACAAACACGCGTCATGCCGTATGATTTAGCTTTAATATGTAAAATGCTATATGCATTTTCCTTATCGTATGACTCACCCAACATTTCTAGTGCAATAATCGGAAGTGCAATATCTACAATCTCTGTTTTATAACCTATAGAGAAATATCCATTTGTTCCCTGTGAGTCTTTTAGTTTTTCAACCAAATTTTCATTATCATAATTCCTAGGATCTAAACCTACGACGTATAATTTAATAATGTTCTCAGCAAGAGTTGCTGCTCTATTGTCACTCTCAATATTTATATTAGGAATAATCTCTGAATTCGATTTACCAGCTTGTTTTAGTGCCAATACTTCGATTAAAGACAAATTGGATGATACGTCATCTAAATGCTTAGTCAATAAACCACTCACCAAGTCACTCACAGAATTAACCGACACATTGACCAATACAGTTTGCTCTGCAACTTGAATTGAAACAACACTCTTTCCTGGTGATACTGCACTTAAAGTTAAATCACTTAAATCGATGAACTCATCACCTGAACTAATGGAAACTGTCGCTTCAACGTTAGTCATCAGTTGATCTTTTTGATTATAAACTTTTGTAGTAAATGTAAAACTCTCATCAACTAGTAATTGGACTTCCCCATCAATTACCTTATTATCCCTGTATACTTCTAACTTTGTTGGTACGGCTTCAACTACTGTCATTTCAATTTCCGCTTGAATATTAGTATCCATAGAGTCAGTTGCAATCACATTAGTCGTACCAGGTCCTACAGCAGAAACCACACCATCAGTAACCGTCACAACAGTATCATCATCACTTGACCAAGTAACAAGAGCTGTAGGAACAGTTAATCCAACGTCGTCTAAACCTCTGAAGGTAACTTTTGTCTCCTCACCAACCAAAAGTTCACTTTCGTCTGCAACAAGTGAAATTTTCGAAACAACCATCCCAACTTCAGCTTTATATTTTATGAACATCGAAGTAGGTTGATTTAACTCTGCAAGTAGAGCTAACATTTCTGCCATCATACTTTCATCAGTTTCATCATCCCAATCATAGGTAGTTGATCTGAATGTTTTGTCTTCCAACTGATACGCTAATAAAGCATCTAACATACTCTTATTGTTCTTTATATAAGATGAAGATAATATGTCTTCACCTGCAACTGTTAAAGCCCTAGCAATCAATGCAAGATCCTTCCCAGTCGTAACGCCCTCAAAAGTACCATCCTCGTTTTGAAGAGCTTTCAAAGCATTGACACACTTTGGAATATGGATAGAACTTTCATTTTCAGAAGGATACAACGATAGTCCTAATAATACTAGAGCCGTCGGACGCGGATCTGTATCACCATTCCATTTAGTTACAGCAGCTCTGTCTCCATCAACAGCTAACTTGCTGACTAAGAATGCAATTGCTTTCTCTGAATCAAATGTGGCTTGCGCCATTTTTGCTGCCTGTAAACATTCAACGTGAGTTTGAATATTAGAATTGAAAGATCCATTAGATTGACTTTGACCCTCTTCCAATATTGTTACATAATCAGTTGTCTCATCACTCGATGGTGCATTTCTTGGATCTAGATCCAAAGCAACGGTTCTAATAATACCTTTATAGGCATTGTATAATCCTTTCGGACTGTACAACTTAGAATGGCCTTTAAGATCATCAAGCAAAGTACTTTCAAAACAATGTCTATAAGCAATCGTCGTCAAGTAATCCCATTTAGCCTGATTATCAAAATATGTTTTCACATCACTTTTGATTGTTGAGAAATCCAAAGTTGCAGAAGATTCTTCAACTATTTCCTCAGAAACCGAGGTTTCAAGTTCTAGTTTTTCAACTCCAATCTCTTCTTGTGGATCTACAATAGCTTCTTCTTGTGGATCTATTATAGCTTCATCCTGTGGATCTATAATAGCTTCTTCCTGTGGATCTACAAGAGCTTCTTCCTGTGGATCTACAATGGGTTCTTCCTGTGGATCTACAATGGGTTCTTCCTGTGGATCTACAAGAGGTTCTTCCTGTGGATCTACAATGGGTTCTTCCTGTGGATCTACAATGGGTTCTTCCTGTGGATCTACAATGGGTTCTTCCTGTGGATCTACAATGGGTTCTTCCTGTGGATCTACAATGGGTTCTTCCTGTGGATCTACAACGGGTTCTTCCTGTAGATCTACAAGAGGTTCTTCCTGTGGATCTACAATAGCTTCTTCCTGTGGATCTACAAGAGGTTCTTCCTGTGGATCTACAATGGGTTCTTCCTGTGGATCTACAATGGGTTCTTCCTGTAGATCTACAATGGGTTCTTCCTGTAGATCTACAAGCGGTTCTTCCTGTGGATCTACAAGAGCTTCTTCCTGTGGATCTACAATAGCTTCTTCCTGTGGACCTACAAGAGGTTCTTCCTGTGGACCTACAACAGCTTCTTCCTGTGGACCTACAACAGCTTCTTCCTGTGGATCTACAACAGGTTCGGCATCATCTCCAGCAACAATATTAGGATCACCTTCGATTAATTCCACTTCAGCATATGTTGTTAAAGGACACACCAACTGAAAAAGCAGTCCAATAATCAACAAAATACTAATACTCCTTTGTCTCATCATACAACCTCCTAAAATTCTCATAAAAAAAAGCTATCACAATAGCGATAACTTAAAGGTAAAAAATCAGACGTCAAAAAACCCCTTTCATAATCTCTCAAGGGTATATCAACGAATATTTCTCTACTTCACTCTAAGTCGGAGCTAATTAAAGATTGAGTTATATGGTCTTCTGACTTATGAATCATCTTCTCTTATCCCTTCCCATCATTAAATGACAGTGGCATGATAAGTTCATCCTCAATTACAGCTACGACTATAGCAAAGGTCTTTCACCTTTTTCCCATTTTAACTCATTATTCTATTAGTTTTACATCAACATAATAGCGCTATTGTACATAAATTACAATAGTCTTTTTCAACATTAATTAAATTTAATGAATTTATTTATGATACATTAACAAAGTGTTAACAATCAAATAACATTGTATATCTTTCGTTTTGTAAGTTTGACTTTACAAATATTTTCTTTAAGTTATTACTCCAGAGTTTTGCATCAAGTTAACATACAACTGATTCAAACCAAAATGTTGATTAATCGAACTTTTTTTATTTAGTTATTTATTAATTATTTAAACAGACTTAAAGGAAATGATATTTATAGGCTAAGTAGTTAACATATACTCGCTTAAACTTATGCATTTGAATACCGGGAGATCAAATAATTAGGATAATTCAACTTATACTCGCCCGTGAACAAATAAACTTTCATTCTCATATAATATGAAAATGAAAGTTAAACTAGGTAAATTTATTCTATTCTTAGTTTAACAGCAACACTTCTGCTTCTGAAGCCATTAATGGTTTACTATAGTAATATCCCTGAATTATATCAGATTTCGGTAGTGTATTTATCAAAATCATTACTGGCAATATTATCTGAACTTAATTTCAATACTTCAATGAAAAATCTTCAAATGTCATATTTGATAAGCCAAGTGTCTCAAAGTCCTCTACAAAATTCAAGGCAGTATCATCACCTGCAATAATGACATCATACTCGTCACTATTATCAAGTTTATATTTTAAAGAACTATAAAAATTACTATAGTTTTCCTCTGTGTAAAATCTTTTGGTATCCATAAACTCTAGACCTAAAACAACATTATTTGCATCAAGTGCGGATTTTAATCCATCAACTTGATACAAAAAGTCATAATTTAGTGAATATGAACTGATAAATAAAACTGGTTATATCTTTTTATTTAAACCTCTCCCTCTTCAAATAATCAGAAAAAAGGTTCCACATTATCTGCAGAACCATTATTTGTACTCTTACAATGAAAACTTATTAATTACATCATTTAGACGATAGGTTATATCGTTTACTTCTTCTACATTGTCTAAAATATTTGTCATTAATTCTACTTGAGTATCCATTGTCGCTGATATCTCTTCTGAAGCCGCAGCATTTTCCTCTGTAATTGCAGAAATGCCTTGTATCGATTGAGTCACAGAATCTTTTGAATCGCTTACATTGTCAATACTTGAAGTAATTACTTCTAATTGATTCATTGTCGTAACCATTGATTCCTCAATGGCCTCGAATGCACTTTTTACGTTATTCATTACATCTCCTGATAACTCAATAGTCTCATTTGATTCATCCATATTCTTTTGAGTTAAGTTAATTTCATCTAAAATCTCAGTAATAATATTATTTATTTGAGTTGTAGATTGAGATGTTTGTTCAGCAAGTTTTCTAATCTCATCTGCTACGACAGCGAATCCTTTTCCTGCCTCTCCAGCTCTCGCTGCTTCAATTGCTGCATTAAGTGCAAGTAGATTGGTCTGTTCAGCAATGCTCTGAATAGTTACTGTTATTTCTCCAATAGATGAAGATTTCACTGATAGTGTTTTGACATTTTGATCTAAGTCTTTGATAGTCTCTATAGTCTTTCCAAATTTTTGATCTAAATCTCTGATAAGAATACCACCATGTTTACCATTCGCATCAACATCTTGAGTTGCTTCTTTAAGTCTTACAGAACTTTTCACACTCTCATCAATTTCTATTGAAAGTGATATCATACTTTCTGATGCATCTTGAGCATCAACAGCCTGCTCAGTAGCACCTCTTGCAAATTCATTCGCTGTTTCATTAACTGCTACAATACCTTCTTTTCCTTGAGTGGCAATGTCATTTAATGAAGCAGAGGAATTATTGAGTTTTCCTGAATCAATTTGAAGACCACTGATTACTTCACGCAGCTTTTCACGTAAAGCAGCCAAAGCCTTTGCTATATCTCCAGTTTCATCTTTATAATCCAGTATAAAATCATACTCCGAATTGTTTCTAATATCTAACTCAGAAGTCTGATTAATTAATTCTGTAACTGCAACGATCGGTTTGGATATCTTTTTACCAACAATTAATGCAATGACATATCCAGCAATTATTGAAATTACAACTATTGATACCAGAAGAATCATAACAGATCTTAAGTTTTCTTCTGCAAGATCTCTCTCCTCTTGTATAAACTGTGCAATATCATCTGTATAATTACCAGTACCTATAACCCAAGAGTATTCGTCAAAGGCCATTGCATAAGCTCTTTTAGGTAATGATTCATCTTGCCCTGGTTTAGGGAAATAGTAATCATAATAGCCACCACCATTTTTAGCTATGTTTATGAGGTCTTCAATGATTAACTGTCCCTGAGTATCCTTTAAACCTAAACGGTTTTTTCCTTCAACGTCCTCACGACCAAGTAAGACTACATTGTCACCATTATAATCATCAACCCAGAAGTAACCACCTTCACCATACTTTGCTTCACGTATCATATTTGCAGCAATTACCTTAGCTTTATTCTCACTAACTAAACCTTGTTTAACACTCTCAACGACACCATTTAATTGCAAGGTAATCGCCTCAACCTCAGATTTAATCAATGTGTCATAATCCTCATACATCTTCTTTTCAAGCTGAGATAATCTTTCATCATTAATCTGATTCATGATAATAATACTTGTGATACCTAAAACCAATGCAACGACTAAAACAACTCCAACAACCGAAGTTATTATTTTTGTACTAATTTTTTTCATAAAATCCCTCCACTAAATTACACTATCGAGGTTATTTATACCCAATCATGGGCATATTACGCATACTTAAATATACCCATTTTCTATAATTGCTGGTATCATAGAAACCATATGATGGTGTTATATCAATGTCACTAACAGATTTATCAACTGAATTGAAAACAGGAAACCTAACAACAAAAAAACTTCCCTAATATTGGGAAGTTTTAAGATCCTATATGATTATTTCTCATAACTTCTGGGAAGATTCTTTCAATAAATATATTGGATGTAATACCAACAAAGAAGCCTGTTCCTATACTTGTTAACAAGATATATGGACCATAATTAATTGAAATCGATACGCTGTTCATGATAATCGCTAGTACAATTAATTGTGCAATATTGTGTAGAAATGCACCAAAGATACTTACACCTATAGGCGAAACCCACTTACTTGCAAACTTTATCAACAGATACATTCCAAGTAGACTTAAAACGCCGCCAGATAAACTGTATATCAAACTCATAGCTTGTCCTACGATCAGAAAAGTCACAAATACTCTTACGAGTACTACCACAAGTACATCCTTAAAATCATAATAATATAAGGCGGATAAGGTAATTATGTTAGCCAATCCAAGTTTCATGCCTGGTAGGAAAAAAGGAAATGGTATCATCCTTTCCATATAGCTTAATACAATAGCTGTTGCTGCTAACAAGGACAAGAATATGAACTTCTGTGTCTTACTGCGAAATTGCATCTACTTCTCCTTCTCTTCTTCCAAGGATTTCTATTGAAAATCTATTGGGTAAACATACAACCGAATCACCGTTATTTTCTGCATGTTTTGTATGAACACATATGGAATCTGGACAATCAGCATCGCTAATCGATACCTGTCCATCATGAATCGTAATTTCATTTGAGCCAAGCTCTGTATCATATAATTTTTTGATATCACTTCCTATGTCAAAGTGATCTACAACTTCACCATTCACTCTAACAAGAACTTCCATGTTCTTTGAAATATAGCTTCTTTCAGCATTGATTATAAATGTCATTACTGTAAACAATAAAACCACACATAGAACAATTATATCGCCAATTTTTAATTTCATAATAGCTCCAATCCTAAAGAATACCAAACAAAGAAATTGCGATTGAAAAGATATACGATAAACCTAATAAAAAGAAGTTCTTTATCGCCAAAGAAAAAGTAGTTGCCTTATCTTGTGTTTCTTTAAATTCCTTAATGTTTTTACGAATTGGAATAAAAGTTAATAAAGCCAATAAAGCTGTAGCTGGTATCCAGTTCAAAATAACAGTAATAATAATTGTAATGTAACAGAAGTAGTAAGACCATTCATATAATATTAAAGCCTTTTCTTTGCCCATATAGTAAGGTAAAGTAAATCTCTTGTTGATGACATCGTCTTCTAAATCACATATATTATTAGACAACATTATATTTGAAATCATTAAGATCATTGGTATAGAAGCAAATATAATGGCCCCTAACTCTACAAAATTCAATCTCAAGGTAAACTCAACATGATTTAATTGATAAATGATAAATCCCATATCATAGATCTGCATATAAACTGTAACAAAGAATATCAGTCCACCCATCAGAACACCTGATGTGAACTCCCCTAATGGAATACTCGATATAGGGATGGGTCCATTGGAATATAAGAAGCCCACACCAAAAGCAAAAATACCACTTGCTAAGATGACTAAATCTGTCATTAAAAACAATTTCAATCCTGATACAGAACCCAGTATTAGCAACAAGAGAATAATAAACTTAACCATCCTATTGTCTAACTTGTACTTAATAACTGCATTGTGAGACTCATAATTATAACCACTTTTATTTATTGCTCTGTTTGAATCTGCTAAGTGATTCATGGCAGTTGTCGCCATATCTACGCATAACATAGAAAAGAAAAACAATAATAGCACATCTAATTTAAATGTTCTATATCTATATAGTGTGTAAACAACACCTGTTATAAATGGAATAATACTCGCAACTTTTGTGCGTATTTCCACTAAATCCAAAAATTTTCTTAAATTCATTCTAACCTCATTTTTTTTTGTAACTAAATTTATTTTGGGGTCTTCCGACAGCGCCATAATATAGTTCTAACTCAACAACTTTTAAGTATTCCATATTCTCTAAATACCTTCTAGCTGTAATCCTAGAAACACCCAAAGCTTCTGCAATTTCAGAAGAGGTATAACCATTGGGATAATGTTCTTTTAAATATACTAAAATTCTATCGTAGGTTTTATTAACACCTTCTTGAGGTTCAAGTTCTTTGTTATGCATCAACACATCAATTGTTAACTGATCTACTGACTCTAAGCCTTTTAACTTCATTACTTCAGATCGGTAATTCGAAATAGCTTGTTCAAACCTCTTATACTTAAATGGTTTAACTAAATAGTCTTTAACACCATATTTTCTAGCTTCCTTAATAGACTCAATCTGCTTATCTGCTGTGATTAGAATGACATCAACATCAATGTCGTTGAGTCTAATCCACTTAAGCAAATCAATGCCATTACCATCTGGTAAATATAGATCCAGCAAAACCAAGTCAATTTGTTTCCTCTTTAATAACTCTTTAGACTTCAGCAAAGTTTCAGAGTGATCTACAACATGAACTTGACCTACACGGTCTAGAAATCCTATTATAACTTCTGCTACCATCACATCATCTTCTACTACCAAAACCTGAATGTCATTTTTCGACATACCAATTGACCCCCTCTTTGTTACTATAATATATTCTACCGTCAAAGCCATTAACGATGTTTACAAGATTGGATAAACCATACCCTCTATTATCACCTTTGGTAGAATAACCTTTTTCTAATATTTTTTCGTCTTCTATTTCAGGACCACTATTTGAAATAATCAACTCAAATCTCTTATGATCAGAAAAAATATACAGTTGAATCCATTTATCTTCACATTCCACAACAGCTTCCATGCTGTTTTCTAGAAGATTGGCTATAATTGTACATACATCATCAGAACGCATACCAGGAGGTAATGCACTCACCTCAGAAGTATTATCTAGTATAAACTCAATCTTCTTTTCAACAATCAGTTCGTATTTGGATAAGATTAAACCTGAAATTAGATCATCATCAATTTGAACATTGGTGACAACATCTACTTCATTATTTTTTTCAGTTTGTTTATCAATAAAATCCATAGCCGTACTGTATTTTTCAAGTTGAATCAACCCTGAAAGTACTTGTAATTTATTCATAAACTCATGGTTTTGAGCACGTAGTGATTCAACCATTTCTTTAGATCCAGTCAATTCCTCGGCTAATTTCCTAACCATGGTCAATTCTTCAAAACTTATAACAGCTCCAAGAATCTCTTTACTATGACCATACAAAATACATATGTTAATCATGACTTTCATACCATTATTAAGTACAGTGGCCTCATTAATAAGATTTTCTTTGTTCTCAATTACCTCATTGAAGTAAGAGTGAATGCTTTCTGAAATAACTTCTAACGGCAATCCTATAATAGGATTATCTAAAGCAAGAATTTCATCTGATTTTGGGTTATTTAAAATGACTGTTGCATTTTCATCAACGGCTATTACCCCCAGCTTAAGATGATTAAAAACCATCTCTTTCTGAGTTAATAGCACAGCTATTTCTTTAGGTTCTAAATTAAAAATAGATTTTTTTATATTCACTGCTAATAAATAAGCTATAAAAACGCCTAAAAACACACTACATACGAGTGCGTATTCTGTCTTCTTTCTTATTTCTGCATTTTCAACTTGGATTGTGTCCGTTAGCAAACCAACTAGAACAGCACCAATCTGTTCATCACCTTTGTAAATAGGTTGAAAGGCTCTTATTGAAGAAATCAACTCATTAGTATCTGCAGAAGTATAACTTTCCCCATTTAGTAAAACGCTCTCTTCTCCACCATTCTTATACAATTTGTACAAACCACTTTCATAAGGATAAGAATATTGAACGGCTTCCATATCCATAACAATGATGTAATAATAATGTGTATTCTCCATTAATGGTAACAGTAAGTCTTGAATTTCATGACCCATATGTTTTTCTGACAAATGGTAAACTACTTCATCACGATTTGCAATATTATATGCCATATCACTAGTTGCAATAGCCATTTGCTTTTCCATTGCCTGTTCAGAGTTCATACTAAAAACAACATACATACCTACTACTACTACAATTACTACTAAAGAAATCATTAAATGTAACTTAGATTGCAGCTTCATTTAGTATCACCTCTAGCATTCTCCAATGCATTTTCAACGGCATCCAATAGTGCTTTACTTGTAAATGTTGCACCTGAGACAGCATCGACTACGGTTTCATTTTTCTTAATGATTTTTGAAGGTAGTGTTTCAAAAACAATACTCGCTAAAGTAGGCGGTTCCTGATTATCGAGTATCTCAATGCTTATAATGTTGTACTCATCAACTTCAACCTCAACGTTGATTTCACTATAGTAGCCTTCAGAACTGCCTTTATAAGTACCTGGTTTGTACATTTCTTTTCTTTCTATACATCCCATTAACATCAAGACGAGGAAAATCGTCAAGACAAACGGTTTACTTTTCATTTTGAACAATTTTCCCTCCCTTTAATGTACTCTGTCTAATAAATACGGTATTAAGTCCCTTAACAGATCTTTTGATTCTCCATTAGGTAGTTGCTCAATAAGATCACTTGCCTTATCAGCATACTTATTTACCATAGCCTTTGTTTTATCAATGCCACCTGATTGTTGTATAATTTCATATACTCTGTCAAGGTCATCTTGACTCATCGACTCGCCAAGTAATTGCTTTAATTCTGCCGAATCTTTCGAATCTTTCAAGGCAAATATAACAGGCATACTGTAATACCCCCTAAAGATATCCATCTGTAGGTCTTTACCAACAGTCTCAGCATCGCCTTCATAATCAAGTAAATCATCAACTAATTGAAAAATCATACCGATCTTAAAGCCAATTTTAGCAAGTATCTTAGTATTCTCTTTAGAAGCTCCTGCATGATATGCACCTGCGCTTAAGGCAATTGCTATTAAAGCACAGGTTTTACCTGCTACAATCTTTATATACTGAAATGGCGTGATATTAACATCGAATTTCTTCTGATGTTGTTTGATATCACCAACACAAATTTTTGACACGATCTTCGCTAACCGAATGGCCAACTCTTTATCTAAGTCCAAATGTGTTAACATCATAAAACATTTAGTTAAAAGATAATCGCCCATATAAACAGCATAGGATTGACCATATTTTGATTGAATCGATTTATGACCTCTCCTGTAGTCTGATTGATCTATAATATCATCATGTACCAAAGTTGCCAAGTGTATCGTCTCAACAGCAGCTGCTAATTTAATCAACTCATCTTCTTTTCGTTTTGCCTTTCGGCCTATTTTACTACCTGTTAAAAGTAAAATAGGCCTTAACATCTTCCCACCAGTTGCCAGTAAATAATCTAGTGACCCATTTAAGAGTTCATCACCCGATTTAACATTTTCATACATCAATGCTTTTACTTCATCTAATTGGGATTGTAAATTTGAATCTATGTTTAACTTACTCATATATTTACCATTTCTATACTTAAGTGTATAAGTACCACTTTCTAACGAATTTTTGTTTCTTCCAGTGTTTCTTTAACCAAGGTAAAACATAATAATCTAAACCAAATGTACTACCACTACCTGCAATTAATGCAACACCAGCAGCCATATACCATAACATTTCTACCGGCGCACTACCTGATGCCCAGATCATGCCACCCATAAGGATCGATGCAACTGATGACAGCATAGTGAATAAACCAGCTATTAATGCTAAACCAACAAGAATCTCCATGATAACCATACCCGTTTGGAAGACTGTTGCCATTGATGTAAATTCTCCTGATGGCTGATAAAATACCAAGTCCATTGACCAATCTACGATATTAGTAATAAACTGAGGTACTGGTAATGCCCATTCCCATGTAGAAAACTTTTCAGCATAAAATACAAGTGTATCAAATATATTTGCATCAGCAGCCAAAGTAGCAACCTCAGCAACTTCATCAGCTACTTCACTAGCACCAGATACTGCAATCTTTGATGGGAGTAAAAATATATCTGTTGGATCTTTGACTATCTTACCAAGTTTAGCGACCCCTTCTAACAACCATTTCCCACCAACAAACAGTCGTAAAGGTACCAACCAGAAGTTTGGAGAACGTTTAGAGAAGTGACCACCTAAGAAACTTCTTCTGTTTCTTACATGGAATATTTCATGTATCATATAGTTCCACATTTTATTAAACCCTAATACATCAAAAAAGTAAATCATATTAATAAAATGTTTTATAAACATAGCCATAAAGCCAGAGAAAATATACTGTTTTTTCTTTCCACCAACTTGTGCTACACCATATCTACCCCCAATACATACCATGGCACCATGGAAAGTTGGTTCGTAAGGACTTAATTCCTTTTCCTTAACAGTTGCAGCAATATTACCTGCTACTAGTCTAGCAGAATGCTCTGCATTTTCTACCATTTGAGGAACTGGTCTTTCATCACCCTCTGGAATATAGAATATATTATCACCAACAACAAATACATCTTTGTGTTTAACACTTCTTAAGTATTCATCTGTTTGAATTCTATTTCTAGCAACCTTACCGATTTTATCATCTTCAAGTTTGCCCATTAAATCACTACCTTCTACACCAGCAGTCCATATAGTAGTAGCACATTTAATAGGATCTTTACCTTCAATTATTACGCCATCTGGCCTTACTTCAATTATATTTGATCTCGTTAGTATTTCAACACCTAACTTGTTCAGTCTTTTTTCTGTTTTGTTGATTAACTTACTATCAAAAGCTGGTAATACCTTTGGTAACATATCTACAACCGACAAGTTAACTTCTTCTATCGGAATGTTGAAGTTAGCGCATAATTCATCTTTCCATTCAGCAAGTTCACCGATCATCTCTATACCAGTAAAACCACATCCAATAACAACAAAAGTAAGTAAGTGTTTTCTTTCTTCTGGTCTTTTAGCAACACTCGCTTTTTGGAATGCATCTAAAATTCTATACTTAATTTTTAAAGCATCCTCGTAAGACCAAAGTGTTAATGCATTTTCCTCTGCACCCTTACATCCGAAGAATGTGGGTTTTGAACCAGTTCCCATTACCAAGTAATCGTAACTATAATCCTTCAAGTGTCCTTTTAATCGTTTATTATCAAAATCGATATTCTCAATTTCATCCAAAACAATATCAATATTTCTACCATAGAATACTTTGTCCAAGTCGATTCGAATGGCTTCTTCAGATACACGATTAGCTGCTACTTCATGTAATTCTGTTAACATGGTATGATAAGTATTTTTATCAATAACAGTGATTTTTATACTCTCATTCTTTTTAAACTTCCGAGCCAATTTCTTAGCTGTGAGTATACCACCATATCCAGCACCTAGAACGACAATATTTTTTTGATCATTCATTTAGTTTACTCCTTCAATTAGTTAATAATTTATAGTTTTCATTTGTTAATTCAAATTGCTCTTTAATAGAACCATTTGAAAGATATACTTTTTTATCTTTTGTTACATAGATACAATCAATACCTTCTAAGGAATCTACAAAATCAATACCCTCTTCTATGTCCATCAGATACAATATTGTAGACATTGCATCAGCCACTATAGAGTCCTCACATACAACAGTTACACTTGCTACATCAGTTTTATGAGGGTAACCAGTAGATGGATTAAATATATGATGATATCTCACGCCATCACTTTCAAAATAGCGTTCATAATCTCCACTTGTAACGATTGTTTTATCTGTTACACTTATGATGCCTAAGTAATTATTTCTTTGACTTAAGGGATCTTGTATACCAACCTTAAAAGGCATACCCTTACTTTTTTCACCAACTACTTTTACATTGCCACCTAGATTTATAATCGCTTTTTCAATACCATTAGCCTTTAGAATATCAGCCACTTCATCAGCAGCATAGCCTTTGGCAATACCCCCTAAATCAATCCTTGTATTCTCAGCCAATGATATGTTGTTTTCACTGTTAATATTAATTTTATCAAGTCCTACAGTTTGTAGAAGCTCACCAATCATTTCAGCTTCTGGAATATTTTCATGTTCTGTACCAATACCCCATAAGTCAACAATAGGTGATAATGTTATATCAAATTTTCCATTAGATTTCTGGCTATATTCTACCGCTTTATCTATGACAGTAAATACATCAGAGTCTATTTCAATTTGATCATTTATAGTGCTCGTTTCCGAATATAAGTTAATTCTGTTGATTTCGCTTTCCGGTATTGATTTTGACATCTTGTCTTCTATTTCTTTAATTCTGTTAAATACAGGTTCAAATATCTCCTCATCTTCAGCGTCATAAACACTAATCGATATTACTGTACCTAACATGAACGTTGATTCACTCATCGGCTTTATTTCCTCATCGACATTATTACAAGCAACCAATAATAAGGAAATACCAATGACACTTAGTATCTTTTTTAACACAATTTCCAACTTTCTATATTATGATGAAAAGGCTTTAGATTAACTAAAGCCCTTAAACATATACTACTTTGCGTCTTTTAAAGCTTCTTCAGCTAACTTGAACATTGGAGATACACCAATTGTTACACCTGTGATAGCATCTGTATGATAGTTATCACTTTGGTACTCAATAGCAGTTGCATCTTGTGATTCAAGTAAGAATGCTTCTGTTAATCTAGCTTGATCAATCCAAGGAGCTTGTGCAGCGCCATTTTCAACCATACCGTACTCACCGTTCATTGATAAAGTTTTCTTATCATCGCCACCATCTTTGTGGATAGCATTCCAGTTTACAGACTCGATGTTACCGAACATTACAGTAATATCTATAGTTCCTTTAAAACCAGACTTCTCAGAGAAATCAGCTTCTTCTGCATAGTAAGCACCATCTTTGTATGGACCTGGTTCTTGAGGACCATTAGCTAATGCTTGCTCAGCAAGTTTGAACATTGGAGAAACACCAATTGTTACACCTGTGATAGCATCTGTATGATAGTTATCAGCTTGATACTCAATTGCTGTAGGATCTTGAGTTTCTAATAAGTATTCTTCTGCAAGAACAGCTTGCTCGAACCAAGGTGCAATTGCATTACCATACTCAACCATGTTGTATAAACCAGCTTCTGATAATTCTTTCTTGCTCATACCTGCTTGAATACTAACGCCATCCCAATCTACAGTTGTAATAACACCATTTTCAACTTCAAGTGTTAATGCATATTTCCAACCAGTTTCTTCGTCAAACTCGTCTTGAATGATGAAATATGATCCATCTGCATATCCTGTAGTTTCTGTCTCTGTTTCTGTTGTTGTCTCTGTTTCTGTTGTTGTTTCAGTTTCAGTAGTTGTATTAGCAACATTTGCCTCGTTAGCTGCATTGTTTGATGCACACCCTGCAAACATTGAAATAGCTATTACTACAACTAATCCTAATTTTAAAAATCTTTTGTTCATTACTGTTCCTCCTATTAGTTATGTTTCATACACTCACATTATACAAAGATTGATAAATATATATCAAGGAATCTGAAGTTTTGTTCATTATGTTCATTTGTTCAACAGAAATAACGCATTTCAAAGTGCGTCTCAAGGTAAAAAATCCTAGGACCATTTGGTCCTAGGATTATGTATAATATTATTGTGTGATTCAACTAAACAACATATTTTTTTTCAAACGTCAGCCATTTGCAGTATCTATTCTCTAAAAGATCTATGTATGATATAAGACCAAAAGCCAATAAAGCTAGAGCAAGTATACCAGCAAACATTCCTACATAGTCAACCATCATCCAATTGTTCATGACAAAATAGCCAATACCATAGGTCGTTGCATAGTTTTCACAGAAGAATAAGACAGCTAAACTAATACCAATACCAATTCTTAAAGAGTTGAATAAACTTGGTAGTATACTCGGTAAATAGAGTTTAAGTAATTTGTCTATCTTAGATAATTTTAAAACATTCACAACTCGATGATACTCGATGGGAATTTGTTTCATGCCATCCCTTGCAGCTAAAACTAGTTGAAAAACTAATACAGTGAATAAGAGCATGATTTTAGATACATCGCCCAATCCAAATAACACAATAAACACTGGTAGGAAGGCAATCTTTGGTATCGGATAAAGTAAATACACGATTGGTGAAAACCAACCATCTATGTTTTTATTTGCTCCAGCCAAGATACCTAGGGGTACCCCGATTACTAAAGCTAATCCAATAGCTACAGCAATCCTCAACAAACTAAATCCTATATGCAACAAAATAGTACCATCAAGTAATAATATACATAGACGTCCCCAAACCATATCAGGTCTCGGTATTAGATTAACTCCAACTTGAAAACTCAGCAAATACCAAACTATATGTATAAAAATAATAGGAAATATCTTTACTAAAAACTTATTCATTTGCTTTACCAATCTTCATCATATCTCTGAGTGTTTTCACCTCATCATAAAATAACTTATTGTCTCTAAGTTCATGAGAGTGAACAAGTGGATTATCGTATTTTGTGACAATACGGCCTTTATCCATAATTAAAATAACATCTGCTAAAAACAAGGCTTCTTCGATATTATGTGTTACGAAGAGTGTTGTTCTTCTTTTCTTTTGATGAAGACTCAACAATAAATCCTGTAATGATTCTTTACTAAAAGCATCCAAAGAAGCCGTTGGTTCATCCATCAACAACACATCCGGATCAACAACCAAAGTTCTTGCAATATTAACACGTTGCTTTTGACCTCCACTCAATTGATTGGGATAGGCACATACATAATCTTCTAAACCTAAATTCTTCAGTATGTTTAGACATTGTTCTTTGTTTTTTTCTTTAGAAGCAGTTAATCCTATTGCAACATTCTCCCAAACACTTAGCCAAGGAAACAAGGCATCTGATTGTTGAATCAGCCCTAAACTAGCCTCTCCGTCATCTGCAACAGTATATTTAACTTGTCCTTCATCAAACGTGATTAACCCGGCTAGTGCGTTAAGCAATGTCGATTTACCACATCCCGAATGACCTATGATTGCACATACTTGACCATTTGGTATTTCTAAATTAATGTCTAATATACCATTTTGATTGCCATAATCAATACTCAGCTTGCTCACTTTCAACATAATAAACTCTCTTAATCAACAAAGTTAGTATCAATTAAGTCTTTTGGTTCAACGTTTAACGGCTCTGGTAAAATTGTATTCGTCCAATCAATCACACGTTGAATATATTCTTCACTCGGAAGTCTTGCTTCATGATATTGTGGTAAATCCATTAAATCTTTTAACTCTGGTGAAACATTAGGTACATTTTTTACAATTGCTTCTCTAGCTAAAGACTCATCCTTTTGAATATCAAGAACTGCTTTATTGTATGCCTTTACAAATGCCTCAAGTGCATCCGATTTATTATCAATAGCAGTTTGTGTAAATGCCATTACATCAGGGCTAAATCCATCAACTGGTTCAAATATCAGTTTTTCAAGACCCTTTAACTCTGCAACAGTAGCAATTGGCTCTGGTAATAAAGCCATATCAAGTTGACCAGATACAGTCGCTTCTAGTCTTGAAGGAATTGCATTAACATATACCTTCTCAATTGTATGCGTTTCACCTAACCATTGATCTACTAAGAAGTTTGATACACTAACTTCCATCATACCAACAGAGATATCTGTTTTATCGATTGCGCCTTCATTGCTAACAAGTACAAACATACCATCTGTTAACATTGTTGCTTTTAAATCAAATCCACCATTAACATTTGTTGCTACTGCTAAGATATCTGTCATAGCACCATCAATGGCATTGGCTTGTAATGCACTCTGTCTGTCTTGTGCATTTGTATAGATTTCGATATTTACGTCTAGATTATTTTCTTCAAAGTAACCACTGTCCTTTGCTAAGAAAATTGGAGCAGTATCTACTGCAGGCATTAGACCAATATTAAGTACCATTTTTTCTTCAGTTTGATTAGCATTACATCCTGTCATGACTAATACTAGAACTAAAATTATTAAACTTATTTTCTTCATTTATTTCTCCTCTTACAATAGTTGATTTATAGTCATAGTATAGTAACATTCTGTTAAAAATATGTCAATGTTACAAAACTTACTTAATTAAAAGCAAGAAAAAAAGATTTTCCACCCTATATATGTAAGAAATATTTTTACATATATAAGTCGGAAAAAGGATATGGATTTATAAGTTCAACTGCATTATTTTATCATAGACGAAGTCATTCAATAGTGTTATAATCGTTTGATAAATGGACCTAAAGTTTATTTTTCAGATGGGAGTTAGAAATGAAGAAGTATTTTATCTATGTAAAAGAGTACATTATTGCACTACGTTTAATGTCACTAACACTGGCATTAGCAGCCACAAGTTTCGGAATAATTGCAGCATATCGGTCAGATGTTATATACAATAAAAGTATGTTTCATACCATATTTCTTGTACTCATCATCACAGTTGCAGGTCTCTTGTCACAAGTTGGTGCAAACCTAATAAATGATTATTTTGAAGGATCCTTTAAGTATCGTGATTACTCTAAAACTAAAATACAATTTCTTGGGAAAGAACGTTCATATTTTGATATTTTTGTTTTCCTATCCGGTTTAGCTGCTCTTGGAATCGCTTGTCTTATTGGTCTTTATTTAATTTACATAACAGATATTTATATGTTGATTATAGGTCTTATTGGCATAATAGGATCCTATGCATACACAGGAGAACCCTTTGTCTACAAAACAAAAGGACTTGGTGTCCCTTTATCATTCATTTTAATGGGACCCTTAATGACATTTGGAGCATACTATCCATTTTCACAAACTTTTACTTGGTATCCCATACTCCTTGGATTACCAGTCTCACTATTGGTACCTGCCATGATGCTTGGAAATGAAATGCGTGACTTTAAAAGAGATGAAAGACTGGCTATTGGAACTTTGAGTGTTATTATTGGACCACAATTAAGTTTATTATTATACGATTGCCTTGTCTTCGGTACCTTCGTTCTGACAGTATTATACGTTATTATAGGACTCTATCCTATTCACTCTTTATCTGCACTAGTACTCTTACCATTAGCACTTAAAGCTAGAAGGTGTGTGAAAAATTTTGAAGGACTAGGTATCCCATATACCAACAAAATCCACCTATTGTATTTTGTTATTGTCACTATCACCTTAATTATTTGGTAAATCAATCTAATATACTTTTTTATAAAAAAAACTGCCATTACTTCATTGAGTAATGGCAGTTCTGTTTAATTCGTTTGATTTATCTCTACTTTAACATTCACTTCTTCTATCAATTTCAATGCATCTTCTTCGACCAAAGGTTTCGAATAATAATAGCCTTGAATCTCATCACATCCATGATCAATTAAATAGGACAACTGTTCTCTATTTTCAACACCTTCAGCAATAATTTTCAAATTCATTTTCTTACCTATTTTGATGATATCTTGAACCAGACTTCTTGAAACATCTATGGTAATAATATCTACAAAACTCTTGTCGATTTTCAAAATATCTATTGGTAATTTACTTAAATAAGTCAACGAAGAGTAACCTGTACCAAAATCATCTAAGGCTATATTAACCCCCATACGTCTGATTTTAGAAATTCTTTCAGATACCTCTTTTAGCGACTCCATTAAAGTCGATTCTGTAATCTCTAACTCAACCCACTCTGGATTCACCTTCGATTTCTTAATCCACTCAAGAAATTCCTCTACAAAAGTATCACTCATGATTTGAAGTGGTGACACATTAATACTGATTATATGATTCGCATTCTTGCTAACATTTATTTTGTTGATAAACTTTAAAGATTCTCTTATAACAAAATCACCAATTTTTTGTATTTCTCCATTCATTTCAGCAATAGGAATAAATACATCTGGTGGAATATTGCCAAGTGTTGGATGTGACCAACGTATAAGGCTTTCAAAACCTATACAACGATTACTTTTAAGATCCAATTTAGGCTGATAACTTAAGTAAAGTTCATTATGTTCTAAAGCACTATTAAGTGCTACTTCAATCTCATTAATTCTAACTTTGTATTTTGATAGTGAGTTATCAAATATAACCCCTGTATTCTTACCATCATCTTTTGCAAGCATCAAAGCATATTCAGCATTTTTATACAGCTCCTCAAAACCTTGTGGCGAATTGCAGAAACCTTCCTCACACTTTGAGCTATAAGCCATACCGATACTACAAGTTGCATTAATTGTATGTTCATGTAATCTATACTCAATTGATAAAGCATTGAGAAGGGCCACTTTCAAATGACTCAAGTCATCAATATCAAGTCTCTGACGACTTACAAGTACAAATTCTCCACCTGCAACATTAAATAGTTCGAGTTGCTCTTCTTCACATATATGTTTTAATCTATTCGCTACAACAATAATCAGCTCATCACCAATACGCGGACCAGCAATTCTGTTGATACTCTTTATGCTATCTATGTTAAGCAAAATCAAAGAATGAATCGCCTCTTTACATCTTGAAGATGTATAATTTGCCATTAAAGCATTTCTATTATGTATCCCTGTTAATGAATCTATATATGCAATCTCTTCCAAGGCTTTCTCTGATTGTTTAATATCTTGATACATATGTTGAATACTTTCATACAAAACACTTAATTCAGTAGAACTCTTTTCTATTGGATTATTGTCAGTAATTTTTTCATTACGTCTGATTTTTTCAATTAATACACTCAATGATTGTAATGGATTAAACAATGAAAACTTTAGGAAAAGATGCATACTTGCAAATAAAATCACACCAATCAATATGATCGCAGTTCGAGCTTTGTAACCAAACTGATTACTGAGTTCATAAATATGGTCTACTGGAATACCAATAAAAAATATTCCAAACCTATCCTGATCTAAACTACTTAACGGTGTATAATATGTAATATATTTTTCATCAACAATATCAGCTTCACCAATAAATACTTGACCTTGTCCAATCACTTGGTCATATACTTGTTCGTTAAGTTCAGTACCAATCAAGGATTCATTGTCTTGAATTATGGTAGTAGAATAGCGCATATTATCAATAAAAAGAGTTGCCTCAACATCATATGATAATCTATATTTCTCTAAAAGTTCATCTACTGGGCAAATAGATATAAGCGATACTTGAAGTTGGCCTATATCAGTAGTCTTCATAAGATTACCAGCATAGTATAAGCCAGTATCTTTTCCCCCATTGTACCAAGTCCCAAATGCATCTGATGAACTTATGTCAATAAGGAGGGGGGCATAAATAGGATTCTCGACAAATGAATACAACAACTTCTCATCTAAATATATCTGGATACCATTTATGGTATGATACTCTGCTAAAGCTGCTTCTACGTAACTTAGATCGGTTTCACCTTCAAGAGTTATCTGTTCTTTGGCAATTGATAATACAGTATTACCGAACTCCTCCATATCCCCCAATGGTTTAACAAGAAGTTCTTCCTTTAGTGGCTCCATGACTCGTGTGAGATGGTCCTCTGAAATTGTATACAGTCCTATGTTTAAGGTTTTATTAAAAAGTAGAATTACTGTAAGTATTGATAGTAAAATTGTTATAATTAGTGTTATATTTAGATGCTTTCTTATTTTCATTGAATGTAACTCCTTATAGCACTTATTATAACTTATACTTATGCTTAATTCTATTTAGTAATTGCATTTTTGACAAAAAACTTCATAATACAAGAATATTCGAGTAATTTTCTGTTAAATTCTACATCCTATACTTGTTTATTAATATTTATTCAATCTGTCTCATCGTCTTTTGAATAATAAATATTCTCTAAACACAAAAAAATCACCTGATCTGCATCAAGTGACTCTCGCATAAAATATTAATAGGGGGGGATTGAAGTTAAAAATCATTTGCTATGATATTTCTCTTCTTAAGAATATAATAACATCCCTATGTGTATTTTATATGTACCTTTCAAAAGTATTTGAATTTATCGCTACTTTAATTCACAAGCTCTTTGTAATCGGAATTTGGAATAATGACCATCTTCCTTTTCGTTTTATCTATCAACTTTATTGTCACAAGAAATGTCAGCCCTTCAGTAGCTACTGCTATCAACCATATACCAATGTTCCCAAATAGAATCGGTAGTAAAAATATGTTAAGAGACAAAAGAATCAAACCTCTAAGACTCGAAATAATAATTGACTCCTTAGCATACCCATTCCCTGTGAAATAGAAAGAACTAATGATATTGTAACCCATGAACAAGAAAGAAAGACAAAACAACTTCAATCCGAAAGTAATCATTTCAAGAAGCTTCGGATCATCAGTAAATATAGAACCATATACTTGACCACCAATAAACAGCGCTAAACAAGAGACTATTCCTAATACTAAGACCAATTTACTTGTTTGCTTTCTTAGCTTCTCCCCTACATCAAATGCTCCTGCGCCATAGCTGTAACTAATCATTGGTGAGATACCTTGTCCAAATCCAATAATAATCATTTCTATAATGTATCTTGAATAACCGATGATACTCATACTTGCTACACCCATTAACCCCAATCTTTTTAAGATGACATAGTTCATAAATAGCATGGTAATCGACAGAGACAACTGTCCGACTAACTCTGATGAGCCATTGAATAAAGTATCTTTAAAATCCTTTTTTTCAAAGGTAAACTTCTTAAAAGAAAAAAGTGTTTTCTTACTTAAAAAGTAACCTGTCATTATAACAGTTCCAGTTAAAACTGCAACTCCTGAAGCCATTGCAGCTCCTTGTATACCCATGTTAAATCTAACAATCAAAATGTAGTCTAATAGTATGTTCAAAAATGTTGTTATAATGGTGTTAAACATAAATAAACTATGTTTTCCTTCACCTCTTAGAAACATACCATAAACAATGTTTAGGACTAAGAATGGATAGACCCATATCATAATTCTGTAATATGACAACATAAACTCTACAACACGATTGTCCAATCCTACTATAGTCACTAATGGTCTAATCACTAATGTAACAATAAATGCTAAGGCAAAGAAAGCTACAACACCCGTCACAAGAGTTTGATTGAATACATTGACACTCTTTTCAATCAATTGTTCCCCAAGTCTTCTTCCAGCAATGGACACACCACCCACACCAATCATGATACCGACTGCTAAAAATATATAGAGTATTGGTATGCCTAGATTCATCGATGCTAGTGCATCTTCACCTATATACGATGATATAAAGAAACCATCAACTACAGTTACCATAGACGTCAGGACCATGGCAACGATGGCTGGTATTGAATATTTCATAATAAATGCCATCGTATTTTTTTTAATCAAATTTAATTCCATAAAAATAACTCCTTTCACTCAAGATGAGTATATAGGAGTTATAAAATATAAACTTCTGAATTCGTGCTATATCACAGGTACAAGAATATCTATAATAAAATGATTCTTTTCTGCATCTGCAAAGATATACCTTGTGATGGTTTTTCTAGTATCAAAATCAAACTCATAAGATGTCTCTCTTCCCCAAACACATAGAATACCTTGAAACATCTCAAATATTTTAAAGCTTGGACCTTCAAATCGAAACTTAGCAAACTTGCCACCTTGAAGAATCATAGTATGACAATCTTCACCAATCTCTTTACTTGTTGTCAGACAAATATCTGTAATAAGTCTGTCAGGGTGTGTTAGTACAGGATCATCGTAACCTATTTCCATATGATAACTATCATCGGTTATATAGTGGCTGTAAAGTTCATAAAAGTCACACCACCATGTTTTCAACTGCTTATAATCACCAATATATCTTTTAAAGATAACCGTCATATCCTCTATCTCAACTATCTCAACACAGTCATTATAAGAATCATAAGTCTTATCTGATAGATCCGCATGGTACCCTCTATCAAGATTAATCACATTATTTTCTTCTCTTTCTCTTATGTAACTTACAGGTGATTTACCAAAATGTTTTTTAAAGGCAGTACTGTAATTAGAAGAACTATAGCCATAATCTGCACTCACCTCAGTTATTGACACATCTTTTTTTAGAAAGATTTCACCAGCACTTCTCTCTATACGAAGTCGCTTTATAAAAGCATAAACGCTTTCTCCAACATTCTCTTTAAAAATACGATTAAAGTAATACTTTGAAAAATGACAATGATTCGAAATCGATTCAACTGTTAGCTCTTCATCTAAATGTTCTTTGATATAATCTATGGCTTTTATGACCACTAACTCTCTCATTCAACCTCCTACACGCCGTGTGATTGTAATACTACTATACTGGGTAGACTGATAATGTTCAAGCCTAACTGAAATGAGGAGAGATGATTCGTGAATGTAACTCGAGAACAACTAGAAGAATTTATGACTAAGTTCAATGAACATGATATGAACTGGCTAAAAGCGAAAGTTCATACAGATATAGTTATTAGAAATTTAGACACCAATACTATCATTGCTGACGGTCGAGATGCAGTAGTTGACTTCTATACTAAAAATTTTGAAAAGGGAGGTTCAACCAATTCCATTCTGGATTTAATGACCATGGGCAATAAGATTGTGTTTAAAGAACATATGATAGAATCAACCGGGGAAGAACATGATGACTTCAATATGATGGAATTTGAAGACGGTTTATTAAAACGTGTTTGGTTCCTAATGGAATAAGCACTGAGTTAGGCTTGAATCATCTCCAGAACTAAGAAAAAAGACGACTCACAATGGAATCATCTTTATACCTTAATCAATTTTATCATTCAATTGTTGTTTTATTGTAGAAAAACTTAAACCATTCTGCTCACATATATCTCTAATCAACATATTCTCATTACTGACTTCTACTCCAAGTATTGCTTCAACTTCCTCTAAAGAAATACCATAAGAGATTGCATCTGCTACAGTTGTTTTACCTTTTATCCCAATCTCTTCAATATGTTCCTCTTCACTGATCTCTTCCAGATCATTTACTACTAATTCAGATCTAAATTCAACATCAATTAAATAGTCCTTTATAGAAGCTGACATCTCTTGATTCCATTTATCGTTATTCTTTAATACATCAACAACTGTCATCGGTAAATATTCATCAGACTCATAAGGTAATCCGGTATATAATGAAACAAACTTTTTTACTGCACCTGTTCCAATTTCAATGTTTCCATCTAGTTCACCATAAACTTCCTCAATGTCTTTAGCCTTAATAGAAGATGGATCATCGCTAGTAATGTTAAATGCTTTTGCAAGTATCACAGCATCAATGTCAAAAGCATCCTCTATATCTTTAAAACTATATGAACCCCTAATATCATCGGGTATTGGCATACCCTTATACGCTCCCTCAGTAAACTTCGATGGCTGTTTCGTTGATTCAGTTTGCCATATACCAAATGTTTCTGCTATAAAAATACCTCCAAATATAAAAGCAACTGATAAGAAGGCAACTATCATACTCTTGATTTTCATCTTATTTCCTCCTTTTCTTTGATGCTTAGACTGACTGTGTTATCAATTGGGCAGATCTGTTCTGATGTACATAAGCCACATCTTATACAACTTGCATCTTTGATAACTTCTTTTGAGGATATCTGGATATTCATAGGGCATACAGCATCGCATTTCTGACAACCAACACACCTTGATGGTTTTCTTCTTATTTTAAAAATACTGAAGTAATTAGTTAGTCCAACAACAGCTCCAAATGGACAAGCATATTTACACCAAGGTCTCTCTACAAATAAGGATCCCATTAAAAGAATGACTAAAACAATTATTCCGCCAACAGTTGCCTCATCTGACCAAAAATTAAATAAGGCATAATAAGGATCAATTTCTAAAAACAAAAGTTTAAGAGATTGCGTAGTAAGATAAACGGTGTATATAAGGACACCATAACGACCATATCGCAATATTTTATCTAGCTTTTTAGGAATAAAAGTATTAAATTTACCTTTGAATATTTTCTTTCCTATTTTGCTAAACCATTCTTGTATACTTCCAAGTGGACACACATAACTACATACAACTGGTCCAAGTAAAAATGATAGGATCATAATAATAGCCATTATCACAATAGAAGACAGATGGATTTTTTGTACAAACGCCCCTAAAGTCACCCAAGACACAAGTGTAGCAACACCTCCAAATGGACAAATCGCATGTAAAGATGATGAACCAATAAACGGTAAAGCACTACCTGATTCGACCAAATAATGATTCCATGTAATTAATGCAATTAGCACGAAAAAAAATATCTGACTGATTAATCTAATTTGTTTTGAGAATTTCATAATTACCTCCCTAAGATATTTTATGTTTATCATTATTCTATAGGAGTTTTGTGACATCCAAGTGACAAAAAAAACACCTGACATATGTCAGATGTTTGTATTTATCTATTAGCTTAAATATAAAGAATGATGTTTGAAACAAACCTCATTTTTATTATCTATAACTCTTAATCATTTATAGTATTCTATTTATTGCACCTTATCAGTACAAAGTTTTCTTGTAATCCCTAATTAGAAATCATTATTAATAATCTTGAAGTCAAAAATCTTATATTGACTTGGAACTCCTACAAAATTATAGCTAGTGAAATCTCCTCTCTTATATCCTTCAGACAGATAAGAAGAATCTAGATTACCATTAATAAAGTCAATCAAGGCTTTTTTGTCATAATCATAAAGATCAAGTTCATCAATGGTTTCAAGTAAGATATTTTTCCCTCTATCAGTTAACATGACACCTGAAATTGTAAAACCGTAATCACCATCTTCATAATTAACAGCAACTTCAAATTCAACTTCCCATCCAAATTCTTCTGGATAGTCCACATCCTCTTGAATGAATTTTATTTTTTCAAAGATAACATCACTACCATTTTTGGATTCTGATATATAATCTGAGTATTTATCTCTAAAACTATCACTAAAACCAAATCTATCAGTCTGCTCTTCTTTTGCACCAGCTTCGGTTCTTATAACAAAACCATTTTCATCAACAGGTTGTTTTAGGACGTTTTTTACAGAACCTTTTCTATAATATTCTCCATCACCTTTGTAAGCTAAAAAATAATTTTCTGCTATAAAATGCCACCTAATTGGTTTATCATTTTCGTCTACATATAGAATCAATTGAATAGGTATATGATTTCCTAACACATTATTCCAATCATAACCTATGAAGTTCAATATATAAGGCGTGATTTCCTCATTATCTAACCTAAAAGACTCACCCTTACATATTTCCTTATGAGTAAACATTGTCACTTCCAAATCATACAGATCAGAAAAGAATACATCTGGTTTATCATAAAAACGGTTCAATACGATTTGGTATGAAGCATCCTCTACTTCATAAACAGGTAGCCCGTCAACTATAGGTTCCTTTAAATCATAATAACCATAGGCATGAATAACTGTACCGTCAATTCCTAGATTATTTTCATTGTATCGAATACTGTCAAAGAACTCTTTATCTTCAATTTCTGTGAAATTCACACCACTATTAGTCAAAGCTTCATACAAGCTAACATCTTCTTTAGTTAACCATTCTCTATTAACATCTTTTAACTCGAAAGGAAGTAATTCTTTTTTTGTTTCAAGGGTCGTTCTATCACGCTTTAAATCTTCTTCAATAATGAAATTAACCAAATCATTATTAATATTAAATTTGTCAAATTTGTTGATATTCAAAGTAAGTGCTGAGTGACCTTTTCCAGGATTTATTACATATAAAGAACGAGCAACTAGTTCAAAAACATGCTTTCTCTTTAAAACCGGTGCTGCAGCACCGTCCACTGAATAAATTCTATATTTATCTTTAGCAATTTGACGAATATTAGAATAATTTTCTTCATAACCAATATTCTTTATTAAGAAATAACATACTTGATCATATGTAATATTTGCATTAGGACTAAACTTACCATTACCCGTACCACTTGTGATATCAAGTGCATATGCAAACTCTACATACTTATAAGACCATCTATCTACTGATACATCACTAAATGTAGGTTTTGTTGGTAGTTCCGGAATTTCTAATGGAAGAACCAACTTAGAAAGCATTGTAATAAACTCCTCCCTTGTAATTGGATCATCTTCTTTCAAATCTCCATTTTCATCACCTGAAATAAGTTCTAAGTCTCTTAAAAAATCTCCATAAGTATCATTTTCTTCTTCTGCAAATGATACAGATAAAGATACAAACATTAAACAGATCAATATAGCTAAAACTCTTTTTTTCACTAATTACCCCTTTCAAACTAATTTTGTGTTACCAGAACTCTGTATCTCTGGTTACGTTTGCCTTATATAGTCTAATTCTTGTTAATTCGACATATATACTTAACTAGTTTAGCACAAAATGGTTGTAGATAAGTACTTTTTAGTGGATTTTGATTACTAATAGGCAATCTTGAATTGTATGTTAACATCATTAAATGAAAAATCGATTCCATAAACCTGAAGGAATGTAGAATAAGATTCCCAACAATGATGCCGTTATTCTTCAATTATTATTTAACTTAGAGACAAAAACAGTCAATTGAACAGTTTTCAGTCTGAGGAGGGAGATTAATGAATCGGCAACTCAATTAAAAATTTAGTACCTACCTCTACATCACATAATGATAGTTGACCACCATGCTTTTCAATAATTTGCTTTGATATTGCGACACCCAAGCCTGTCCCTTCTGACTTACGCGTTTTATCCCCTCTTACAAAAGGCGCAAATATCGTTTCTCGTTCTGGTATGCCTATACCGTTATCTTGAATGTATAGCTTAAGATAATCCTCTTCTAGATCAAGTTTAATGATAATCTCAGTACCCTCTGGATTGTACTTAACAGCATTCTCAATTAAATTACCGATAGCTCTTTCCATTTCAATGTGGTCTAATTTAACAAATGTAGACTTCTCCTCTATAAAAAGATTGATTACCTGATTTTTTGCTTCGATATCAGGTAAATAATTAATTGTTAATCTTCTAATAAATTCATCAAACTCTGTTACTTCCATCAACAAATCAAACTCAGTCAAATCTAATTTTACATAATTAAACAATTGATTCAAACGATTGGTTATCATGGTACTTTTGCTATTTATAAATTCATAGTATTCTTTCTTCTTTTCATCTGGCACAACACCATCAGCAAGAGCTTGACTATAACCTTGAACAACTGTCGCAGGCGACCTGAGGTCATGAGAGATATTCATGAGTAAACTCTTCTTACTCTCAGCTTGATGTCTCGCTTCTTCTTCTGCACGTTTCAAACGCATAGTCATAACATTAAATGAATTGGTCATTTCACTTAATTCATTGTAACCTTTATAAGTAATATATGTTCCCAACTCTCCTTGTTTCACAGCTAACATACCAGCATTCAGTTTTCGTATTGGCTTAATGAGCATTCTATAGGTAATGATACTAAAGGACAAAATAACTATACTCAGTGCAAGTAAAACACCCATCCACATTAAATTTCCAATATTCTTGAGTTCGTCTTCTAACGCAGTTCCTTTAAACTCATCAGGTACTTTAACACCTAAATTAATGCTAGTATCGATTTTACTGAACATCAAAATCCAACATACATTGCCACTCTCAGTATTGTATACATAAGGTCGAACGATATATTTAAATGAATTATGAAAAGAAATATCTTCATTAATAAAAGAGTTTAATTCCTTGTCAGAAAAATATTCTTGTTCTATGCCTCTATCACCTTCAGAGTAAACAACCTTATTATCTTCAACAATATCAAACCAAACAAGATTAGAAGGCATATTTTCTATCACAAAGGTTTCATCACTGTAGTCACCACTAACACTGATATATTTAATATATTTACTAACTTCATCCTCTTGAATTGAATTAACCATCCTACTGACACAAAATAATAAAATAGAGAAAATTGCTATTATAGAAATAACAAAAAAAACAGTATATCTAACGACCAATCCAAAATGTAATGACTTAAAGAACTTCATGTTTTACCATCTTTTCTACTTTATAACCTAAGCCACGAACGGTTTTAATAATAGTTGGATTCTTAGGTGTTAATTCAACCTTATCTCTTAGATTACTTAGATGAATTCTAATTGTATTCTCATCATCATAGTAAGTCTCATCCCAAACAGCCTCATAAATCTGCTTCTTGGTATAAACTCTTCCCGGTTTTTCTGCCATTAAAGCAAATATCTGAAATTCTTTTGCAGTCAAATCAATCGCTTTATCTTCTCTATAAACCGAACAAGCATCAAAATCAATTTCAAGTCCACCAATTTTCATCAGTCGATTGTTGCCCTTACCTTCCATAGTCAGATATCTTCTTAAATGTGCATCAACTCTAGCTTTAAGTTCCATCGCATTAAAGGGCTTAGTCATGTAATCATCTGCACCAATCTGCAAACCATGAATTTTATCTGAGAAATCTTCTCTAGCAGACAAGATAATCACTGGCATAGCATATTCCTTTCGAATAGCCTCAACAACCTGAAAACCATTCATTTTTGGCATCATAATATCCAATATGCATAAGGAAATCTCATTTTTCGAAATGATTTCAAGAGCTTCTTCACCATCAGAAGCCCTTATGATATTCATATCTTTTGTTTCAATATACAAACTAATTAATTCAATAATTGCAGGTTCATCATCTGCGACTAAAATATTCACCATTTGTTACCCCTCATTTCAAACATTTTAATAAATAAGTTCTTTTTTAACGACTGAGTTCAACAACATCATAACACCGATTGTTCCTATAACAAGTCCACTGATAAGACCTTGAATAGCAAATTGTTCAAACATACCAGATACACATAACATTGTGTGACCAATTGGTATCATCCAATAAAAGTTCGGTGGTGTAATCTGCAGTGCAACTGTAAACACAATATACAAACCAAATCCTGAAGCAATCGCTGCAGTTCCTTTATTGAATAAGAATCCAAAATTCATCATTAAAATACCATATACCAACATGCTCAATATACCATAACCATAGGTATAAACAACAGTCATTATTTCACTTAAATCAAAATTCCCATAAAATATTGATCCAACAATTAATGCAGAAATTAAATGGCTTAAAGTAAGGATTAGAGTATAAACTGCCATTGTGATCAACTTAGAAATCACGACTTTTTTCCTCGACGAAGCCATAACAGTCATTTTCAACATACCGCTATTATATTCTTCGCACAATAAATTGACACCTATCACTAAAACCATAATCAATGCTGTCCCACCAGTAAATACATCTTTTGAAGAAAACTGAATAAAATCCAACATTGTCATATCAGCAAAAAAATTCATCGTAGGATCTTCAATACCTAGACTTTGAATGAGTACGCTCATACCATGTCCAAATATAGGCATAATAAACATAATAAATGCCATCACATAAATCATCTTTCTCTTTCTCATTTTAAATAGTTCACTTTTTATTAACTTAAGCATACTTACGGTCCTCCTTTGTGATATTTAGAAAGTACTCTTCAAACGAACTATTTGAGCATCTACTTGATAATTCACTTATCTTCAGTTCTTCTAACAATCGTCCTCTATGGATAATACCAACTTTATTACACATGGCTTCTAATTCCGACAAAATGTGAGAAGAAATTAAAAATGTCTTGTTGTATTTTTTTGCAAGATGTATGACCAATTCTCTAATAGATCTGATGCCATAGGGATCAAGTCCATTGGTTGGTTCGTCTAGAATGATGATATCAGGATCATTTAAAAAAGCTCTTGCAATACCAAGTCTCTGTTTCATGCCTAATGAATAATTGCAAACTTTCTTATCAGCAGCTTCTGTCAATTCTGTAATCTCCAACACTTCATCAATTCGCTTAATGGCTTCATCACCATAAATCAACGCCATACTCATAAGATTATCTCTACCAGTCATATTTGTATGAAATACAGGGGTTTCTATAACAGCACTGATTTTCATATTCTCTTTAATCACTCGACCTTCACTTGGTCTAATTAATCCCATAATCATTTTTATTACAGTTGATTTCCCAGCACCGTTAGGTCCTACAAATCCATAAACATCTCCTTTTTCTAAAGTCATATTTACTCTACTAACGGCCTCTTGGGGACCAAATTTTTTACTTAAGTTTTCTGTTCTTAATACTGTTCTATTCATCATGAACTCCTTTCATCAACTTTCAAGAACAGTATAACAATTGAAAATTTCATTTATATATATCAAATATTTAGTTTTCATAAAGAAAAAAAAAGTAGACTATTAATCAAGTAACAGTCCACTACGGGGTAATTATAGAGTTTTTAGAAACTTAGTCAAACCACCAAAGTAAGCTTCGGAATCATCCCAATGGCACATATGGCTACCATTAGGACAAAATAGATAGTGTCCATTTTGAACTTCTTCTGACATCCATCTAGTTTGATCAGGATCCATTGTATTGTATTTAGAGCCTATTACCAGAGTAGGAACACTGATTTCTTTTAGTCTTTTTTTAACATTCCAATTTTTTATAGTTCCAACACAGCCAAATTCACTTGGTCCATTCATATAATTATATACATCATAATTCAAATGTTTAATCATTTGCATAATAGAATCGGGCCATTTATCAGAAGAGATTCTTAAAACAAACTGTTTATAAAATGGTTTAATCAGTTCATCGTATCGATCTCCATAATCATTTTCAGACTCGAGTTTAATGATTTCAGTTAAGAAATCAGGACCCAACTTAGGTGCTAATACTTCCTTTTCATACTTAACATAATCAGAAATACTGGCAATTGTACTTGAAAGTACCAATCCTTTAAGATTCGATTGATATTTTAATGCATACTCCATTGCTAACATACCACCCCATGAATGACCAAATAAAATAAAATTATCTTTTGTAAGGCCCAAAGTCTTTCTTACTTGTTCAACTTCATCTACAAATCTTTCAACAGTCCAATACTTATTGTCTTTAGGATTATCACTCATGAATGATCCTAATTGATTGTAAAAATAAAACTCAATTCCTGCCTTTTCAAAAGGTTCTATAAAATTATCAAAGCTCTTACTAGATCCACCTGGACCGCCATGCAAGAGAAGAACCTTTAACTTGGAGTTACTTCCAAATTTTTGTGTCCAAACTTTAAATGATTCTCCATATGCAGATATCTGTATATACCTTTCTTCACCATTCATATTACATCCTCCTCATTTTAAAGCTACCCAGTAGGAATATACTTAAGCAAAACAAAGATCCTTGAAAATTAATTTCAAAGATCCTTTTCATTTTACATGAGTATTTCTGATGCTTCCTTAATGAAAAATTCATGTATTGCCTTATCCAATGATTCCTCATCTTCATGTTTATTACCAATAAAATTCGTATGTTGGCCTTCATATTCTTCTAACGTTTCTAAGATGTCTCTATCTTTAAGTGTCATTTTTACCACTCCTTTTCAAATATATACCCATCATCACAAACAACAAACACATCACAGATATACTCTATTCAAGACCTTAAAATAAAAAAAAACTGGATTTCGCCAGTCTAATGTGTAAATGGATCTACTTTTTTAAATTTTACCCCTTGAATATAGCACTTGTGAAGGCCCCATTTCTTTTTATCATGAAACTCAATAGTATCTCCTTCGACTTCAGCATCTTTTGATACATAAACAGAAATATCGCCAACTTGATACTCATCATATAATTCTAAGTGTTTAGGCATCTTATAATTAATTAATGGATATTTAGTATATAGCACATTATGAAAATTGATCATATCCTGTACCATGGATAAAGTAATAGCATTACGGCGATGCTGATGCATGTAATCAATTAGGTTTTGATCTAATGTAACATTCATAAAATCACCTCTTACTATATATACCCATTTTGTACACTTTTAATCTAGATTTACTTATTCAAAGACCCTAAAACATTGGAATTAATTCCACACATATACACTGATTTAGCCAAGTTCAGATAATTCCTTAAAATGCCTTGAACTCACATCACAAGTATATTGTATTTTGCAATTTGTGACACCTTTCATCAATACAAATTTTAAACCTTCATAAGAATAATCATCCATACAGTGTAAATTATCAATCAGTAAATGAATCATTGATTTAGAGGACTTTATAAAATCATAGAAACTATGATATATTAGTAATCTCTCTGTTTCGGGTGTTAGAGTTTTTTCTGTTTTACACGGTATCTCAGTATGTATACGTCCTAATTCCCCAAACTCAATACTATTTTCAGGTCCTACTATTTTAAGAATTGAATCAACAATATAATGAAGCCCAAAATAGTTATAACCATTTGGCTTGCACTGCAAATAAACATCTGATTTTTTGATTACTTTAGCATCAAAATGGCTCATGTGAAATAACTGTGTACACTTAGAGGTGTTAGTTTCAAAGCTCGATGATTTTATTTGTCTAAGAAGATTCAAAGTACTCTCTTTTGGTGAAAGATTCAGTTCTTCTCTTAACATATGAATGCATCTATTATATTGCTTCAATGCTGAATGTCTATCACCACAATCAATGTACATTCTTATCAACTCGTTGTAGTATTCCTCATCTAAAGGATTAAGTCGTATCATTTCTTCAAGCAATTCACTAGCACTTGAATAATCACTAGATGATTTATAGTAATCCAGTAATTCGTTTAAAATTTCTATATATTTTTTTTGATAGGTTTCACGTTGATAAAATAGCCAATCATTAAATTGATAGCAATTCTTTATATAAAATCCTTCAAGAAAATCCCCATTGTAAAGTCCTTTTAACTTTAACAAATCCTCTATCTTATCTGTAGTGTCTTTAAAAACATTGACATCAATGTAAACATCATAAGCATCTGAAATATATGTTCTGTTGGGTTCTGAAACAATCAAAGCTTCTTTAAATTCCGTTGTTTGGAACACCTTATTCATACGCCATATATTGTATCTTAGATTGTATTTCGCTGACTCAGCTTCACTATCTTCCCAGAATAAATAAGCCAGTTTTTCTCTGCTAATGTACTCTACAACAGAAACATAAAAAAGAATACCAACTGATTTTGTACTGAGTTTATTGGTGATATCTGTACCATTGAATACAATCCTAGAGTTACCGAAAAAATACAGTTCTATCCTAGGTTTACTCATGACTTCCCCTTATGGTCTCATAGGCATATATTTCATTTCCCTCTTTATATGTAAACAATACTTTTGTATCTTTAATCATATTTGCATCTATTTCAAATATGTCTCTATCTAAAATCACAAAATCAGCCATTTTCCCTACTTTCAAACTACCTTTTGCATCTTCTTCAAAGCTAGCAAATGCTGCATTTCTAGTAAACATTTCAACAGCTTCAAGTACTGTTATACTCGATGACTTTTTAGGATGATTGACTGCAGAATGAATGCCTAGTATTGGATCCATTCTATTAACATCACTATCAGATCCACCACAAAGGATCAAACCCTCATCTATCATTCGTCTAAAGTTATTTGTTCTAGAAGCTAATTCCTTACCCAATCGATGTTCGTACATACCATCGCGTTCACCCCAAAAGTATTCAAATGTCGGCTGTACTGAAATCACCAAACCCATGTCTTTAGCTCTTTTTATTTGATCCTCAGTTGCCAATTCAAAATGCTCAATACGATGCCTATGGTCCCTTCTAGGATTTAATAACAATGCATTTTCATAAGCATTCAAAGTTTGAGCAATCGCTCTATCACCAATTGCATGTAAAGCCATCTGATAGCCTCTATGATGTGCATCTGACACATAGTAATTTAATTCATCTTGATTAAAATAGAGTTTTCCATTTAAATCCGTGCCTTCATAGGGTTTACTGATTGCTGCAGTTCTTGCTCCAAATGATCCATCTATAAAGATGTCTCCGCCAAGACAATCTAAGTTATATTTTTCTATTTTACTAAAATCAAAGGTCTGAAAAAAAAGCTTAATATCAATAGGCACTTGATGACGATTTTCATACAGAAAACTCACATCTTTCTCATGAAAAGTAAAACCACCTTCCATGGCATGAAGAGAAGTAATTCCTTTTGACATAGCAAGCTCAACTGCTTTCATCATACCGCTTTCTCTCAAATCATTGTCCATTAAATCAAACATTCGATGCCTGATAAACGCACTTGCCTTTCCACTAAAATAACCTAAAGGCATATTTCTTTCATCTCTAGCAATACCATCAATGGTATATGGAAGATTCACTTTATGCAGTGCTAAAGTATTCAGTGCACTCATATGAAATTCTATACTATTAATCCATACAGGATGATTAGGAGATACTTGATCTAACTCACGTCTAGTAGGAAATCTTCGTTCTTTCAACTGAGTAATATCAAAACGAAACGCCCTAATCAATTTCCCTTTTGCAACAGTTTCAGTTGCCTCTCTAATGCAAGTTAACAACTGATCGATGGTCTGAATACCACTTAAATCAACACCCTTATAATTTAATCCAGTTTGAATTAGATGAACATGGGTATCGTAAAAACCAGGCAAGACTGTCCGTCCCTGCAAATTACTACATTCACAAGCATCCAACTCTTCATAATCATTCCCATACCCCAATGCTTTTATCACACCTTTTTCAATGGCCATCCAATCGTAACAAGTACTTTCTAAACTATAAATTCGAGCATTATATAATATTAAGTCCATAAGCAAAACCTCCCATTACTAGTTCAACTAAATATTTCAATAGCAATAGAAGCAAGCTATACACTTGCTTCTAACACTGTTACTAAGTAATCATAAATGACTTTAGCTGTTTCAACGACATCATTTAAATACACAAATTCATCCGCACTATGATAATTACTCCCTCCAGGTCCAAATACAAATGTCGGTATATTCAACCTTGAACCTATATAATTAAAGTCTCCAATGCTTTGAAAATATGAAATATTCGGATGTAATTCTGTTACCCTTTCAATTGATTGAATCATCTTTTGAGTATACTTGTTGTCGTAAGAAACTTTGTACGGCATAAATCCGTCACTACCCTCTGATGGCGAGTCTCTAAAATCAACGGTGTATGGTACATTCACATCTGCCAATTTTACAGCGATAGCCACTTCAGTTCTAAGTGTCTCCTTATCTTCACCATTAACTATATGACGAAAGACTCTAAAGCTAGCTTTATCAGCCACAGAACAAGCTGCTCCTCCTCCATTAAAATCAACAATACAAATATCGCCTTTTCCGAGATGCTCATCGTAGGTTAAATTTAATGACTTCAAAGCTAACATAATTTTTGAAGCAGCTTCAATAGCACATATACCTTGATCTGGATTTGCTGCATGTGCTGATCTTCCAGACACTTCTACAGTATAAGAATAACCACCTCTAGCACCAAGACACAAACAAGGGAATGATTCTGAAGTAAATCCAGAACTAGGTTCAGGAACAATTGCTACTGAAATATCTTCTAATAGCCCATCCTCCAATATAGCATTAGTACCTAAACCATAAGGACCTTCTTCATCTGAAACAAAATTATACACTACTTTACCATTGAACGATTTAACATCTTCCTTAAATGCCTTAAGTGCTAGCATTGCTGCAGCCGCTCCAGATTTCATATCTAGAGCGCCTAAGCCATACATTTTATTACCTATTACTTCTGCTTTGAGAGGATCAGTTGTCCAACCTTCACAGATATGTACCGTATCAAGATGTGAATTAATCAAAATTGATGGTCCCGAATTACCCTGGATTTCACCTATAACATTCACGCCCTTAAAGTTCGTAATTTTTTTCTCATGATAATGATGGAATTGTGCTGGAATACCTTGCCTTGTTAACCACTCATAAACATAATCCATAATTCTTTTTTCTTCAAAGTACGGACTGTGTATACCAATAAGGTCACTAAGCAAAATTTTTACGTCATTATTACTAATATTCATGTAAACTCCTAATTCGCCTTGCTATATGTTTTAACTGAGTTGATTTCACCTTCTTTAAACATAAACTTATTGGTCCATGCATAAATTAAAGTAATCGCTGGTGCTAAGAATGATAAATAAACATACGGTAAGTACTCTATAGTAGAAACACCTAATGCACCTGTAAAGAACACACCACATAATCCCCATGGAATTAATGGTGAAGTTACTGTAGCAGCATCCTCCGATACTCTTGAGCAAACTTGCGGTAACAGCTTCTTTTCTTTATATGATGGTACAAGCATTCTACCCGGAATAATAATTGCCATATATTGCGATGCAGAAAACAAGTTGATAAATATTGCAGATAATACATGAGTTGTTACAAGACCACCAACAGATTTAACCAATCCCTTAATTTGATCTAATAGCACCTCTAACATTCTTGTTTTCTCTAATAAACCACCAAAACTAAGTGCAATAAAACCTAAGGAAATCGTCCACATCATACTCTGTAGTCCACCTCTACTCAATAGAGCATCTACTTCTGCAACTCCCGTTTCAGAAACAAAACCATAATTCATGAAGTTCATCATTTCACCAATGCTGTAACCTTGGAATATCATAGCCATAGCAGCTGCTATCAAAGATGCGATAATCATCACGGCTAATCCACCTAATTTCCTTACAGCCAATATGACTACTATAACTGGTGGTATAAAGGCAATTGGATTAATAAAGTAACTGTCTTTTAATCCATCTAAAATGACATTTATCTGATTGTTATCAATGCTAGTTGCATTAAATCTGAAGCCTAACACAAGATAAATTAACAATGAAATTAAAATTGCTGGCCCCGTTGAATAAGTCATACTTTTAATGTGATCAAACAAGTCAGCTTCAGCAACACCCGCTGCTAGATTAGTTGAGTCTGATAACGGAGACATTTTATCACCAAAGATTGCACCTGATACAACTGCACCAGCTGTCATCGGCGCTGGAATACCTAGTCCCATACCAATACCCATAAATGCCACACCAAATGTTGCACCAGTTGTCCAAGAACTACCCGTAGCCACTGAAGATATTGAGCATATCAAACATACTGAAAATAAGAACATACTCGGTGATAATACTTTTAATCCATAATAGATTAAAGTTGGTATTGTGCCAGCAGCAATCCATGTAGAAATTAATACACCGACCATCATCAGAATTAACATAGGTAACATTGCAATATTACATCCATACAAGATACCTTCCTGAATATCAGCCCATTTGAAGCCATTTAATTTTGCTACAACAGCAGCAACTACTGTAGCAAGTATCAAAGTGATATGTGTTACATAGTTTTGCTTAATAACAAATATCTGCAGTGACATTGCAACGATTAAAAAAACAAATACAAATAATACCCCTACCAAACCTGGTTTTTTTACTTCCTTCGTAATCATAAAGCCCTCCTTTTTGTTCATCTTAACAAATAGTCGGTTATATTAACGTTTTATATTTTGTTTATTTCCTGAATTTTCAGAATAATAATTCGTCAAAAAAAACATTCCTCAATAATAATTAAACATTCTCCACATAATTATACCAAATAATGATGACAAAAAGACCATTTTCACTGAAACGAAATCGCAATTGTAGAAACTGCTATCTAAAATATATCTATGTTATTTCAGTTAACAAACTCCACATACAACAATATTTCTCACAAAGTCCTAAAGGCATTTACACAACACCTAGTTTTCAACTAGGTTTATATTCATTTACAGCATGGTTCTTATACAGAGTTTTGAGAAAAAAATATGTGATTAGGAAATTTTATCCAAAAGCTAGTGTCACGATGTCCTTATGTGGTAACATAATAAATGAAATGAGTCTAATTCAGATAACTCTATAGGAGGTGGATCATGAATCCTATCATAAAAATAAACAATATAGTAATGGGCTATACAGCTGATAAAAATGTTCTTAATGGCATTGATATGGAAATATACCCAGGCGAAATTATTGGTTACATAGGACCTAATGGTGCCGGTAAAAGTACAACCATTAAAATCCTTCTTGGTTTACTAAGTTATAAAGAAGGAGAAATCGAGATTTTCGGTGAAAAACTAAATCAAAAGGACTATGCATATAAAGCACGCATTGGTTACGTACCTGAATCTGCTGCATTATATGAAAGTTTAACCGGAAGAGAGTATTTAGAATTTGTTGGCAATATGTTTTCACTAGAACCTAATTTGATTAACTACAGAGGCTTTGAGCTGTGCAGAGTATTTGATATACACACAAACCTCGACGAACGTATTGGATCCTATTCAAAGGGAATGAAACAAAAACTTTTAATCGTTTCAAGTATGCTTCATAATCCAGATTTGTTGATCTTTGATGAACCTTTAAATGGTATGGATGCTAATAGTGTCATGATATTTAAAGAAGTATTATCATCACTTGCCAAAAGCGGAAAAACTATTTTATATTCATCTCATATTATGGATGTTGTTGAAAAAGTCAGTGATAGAATCTTATTAATAAATGAAGGTAAGATTGTCGCCAACGGCAGATTTGAAGAATTAGCCACTAGTAGTAATTTCGAGTCTTTAGAGTCTTTGTTTAATGAAATAACAGGATTTGACGAATACAAAGAATTAGCAGATGATTTTGTAACAGCTATGACGGGAGGCTATTCTGGTGTCTAATATAACCCTGTGGATTGTGGACCGGCTGAAATTTGTTTTTGTAAAAGCAGGTATCGACTTTGAGCAAATGCGAACCATTTTAACTCTTAAGTTTTTAATGGATACAAGAAGAACCAATACCAGTATTCAGGCAAACAATAACAATACAAAGAATTCTCAAATGATGGCACTTCTTAGCTATGGTTTGATGGGAATTTTTCTAGTGATATTTTCCTTGATGATGTCTGATTTGTATATAAAAATTGGGATTCTTATGGGAATAACACTGGTCATGATGTCTTTAACCATGATATCTGATTTTTCAAATGTTATATTAGATATCAAAGAAAAAGTAGTTCTTCATACAAAGCCAATTGATCCAAAAGCTATCAGCACTGCAAAAGTACTTCATATTTTAAACTATATGATCATGTATACAATGGCATTGATGCTACCTTCATTAGTCGTATTAACAATAAAACATGGTTTATATGTCTTACCACTTACGCTTTTAGGATTGGTGTTCGTTGATTTCATAGTTGTTTTTATTACATCTATTTTATATGTAATAATCTTAAAAACCTTTGATGGAGAAAAACTTAAAGACATCATTAATTTTTTTCAGATTGCACTAGCGATATTAATGATGCTTGGTTATCAACTTTTTAATAATACAATTGCCTTTTCGAATATGAATCTTGTGATTGTTCCTAAATGGTACCATATTTTTATGCCACCTATGTGGTATGCTTCATGGTTTATGACGGATAATTCTTTGTTGCTAATTATATTAAAAGTTACTGGATTTATTGTACCGATCATACTGTTTTGGTTTTATGTTAAAGTACTTTCAAAAAAATTTGAAACTTATCTTTCAAAACTTGAAGAAAGTGGCGAAAGAGTCAATCCTGACGAGGTGAAGAAAAAGAAAAAAAGACTTGAAAAAATTGCGGAAATAATAACTTGTTCTAAGCATGAGAGAGCATCCTTTGTCACATCTATGACCATTTTATCAAAAGACAGAAAACTAAAAGTAATGATGCTACCTTCTATGGCATTGGGGGCCTGTTTACCTTTGATATTTGCTTTCAGAATGATACTCTCAGATACCACCTTAAGCAGTGAACATATGTGGGTATATATGACCGTGGCTATGAACTCTACTTATGTATTGTATTTGGTTCATACAGAACATCCCGGTGCCTCATGGTTATATGATGCACTCCCTATTAACAATTATTTTGAAATTCATAAGGGATTGCAAAAAGCTTATATTCTAAAGTACGTTTTACCAATGCTTTTAATTCCATGTATAGGTTTTGTGGTTATTGCAGGGATAAGTGTTTTATTTGACCTATTATGTGCAGCTTTACTGATGATGATTATTATTAGGGTAACAGGACTATTTATAGCAAGAAAACCACCCTTTTCAGTAGATATATCTGAAGCTACAAAAGATAAAGGCGGTATGTTTGTTAAAAGCCTAATGTCAATGATATCTGTAGGTTTACTTGCATTTCTTCATCTAAGTCTCAGAAAAACATCATACGGTGTTTTAGGCTTAATGAGTGCGTATACCATAATTAATATAATTCTATGGCACACAAGTCTATTCTATAGATTCTATAAAAAAGAACATGTTTAAAAGCATATTCTTTCTTTAAAGATAAAAATATTTATATCATCTATTATAGAGATATTAGTAATTATCACTCAATAAATGGTACAAATGTTGTTGTTTAATGACCACCGCATCCACACGATGAACCACCACTGCAACCACAACCGCTACTTGCAAAATGACCATCAGTAATAATGTCTCCATAGCCCATTCCAATATTGATTAAGTGGTTGATGCTATCATCAACAAAATCTCGACTACCAACCACATAAACGATTGGATCATCACTTAAATAAGTCATAAGATTCTGGAAAACACCATCTACTGATTGATAATAGCTTTTTCGGTTGTCCACATATTGTATGTTTAAGTACTTAACTTCATTCTCATATTCCGCCAATTCCTGCTGATACAACTCACTAGAACTATTAACACTTATTGAGGCTAATAAAGGGATCGAAGTTGAATCATGTTTGTATGCAGAGATTAATGATCTTGCAGCAGCCATACCAACACCATTTGAAAGTATCAGTACCGCTCGTTCTTCTCTTATTAAATGAAACTCTCCTGAAGGTTTAGATATTTCAATCGTATCACCTATTTTAAGATTTTCCATTGCTTTCTTGTAATCACTTGAATCCTTTCGTATACGCGTTGTAAAGCGAATTTTATTCTCCTCTTTTGTCGTCGCAAACGAAAACTTCTTTCCAATGGAAGACTCATTGATATTCAAATATACTTTTGAACTATCTCCCTCTTTCCATTTTAGATTCATATGATTATTAAAATCGAAACTATAAGTTTCGTTATCGTGCTGTATGATTTCAATCAACTCTAAGGCAATTCTTGTATCGTCTTTGCATGGACATGCCATAGTAACTCCTTTCTAATTGATAAAGATTTTCAACTCAAAGTGTAACATATGCATCTCTTATAATCAATACAAGAATAGTGTACAAAATAATACAAAGGCACCAACAGTTCATTCTGTTGATGCCTTATTCTTTAGTTTAAATGACACTTTAACAATACTTCACCTAAAGCTACATCCGATTTTACTTCAATAATCTTATACTTGATATCTAGAGTTTCATTAATCAACATTTCCATATGATCTATCCGATCTTCTAAGAAAACATTCCTATTATGATTAACCAATTGAGTATTCTTAGTATAAACCAACATATTTTTTTCATAAATGGTCAGACAGTCTTGGAAGTAGATATCGCAAGTGTCTTGTTGTACAATAACACGAATATCAGAAGGACCCTTTCCAGTTTCAACTTTTAAGTATTTAGTGAGTTGATTTTTCAAGTCATTGATTTTACTTTTATCTACTAGTTCTTCAAACTCACTATGATTGATAGCGAGTATGGTTTTAACAGCTTCTACAAGAATACTTAACAACTCATTGGTATCTACCGGTTTCACAATATAATTGGTAATACCAACATCAATACTCTTAAGAATCGTTTCTTTATCATTCATAGCTGTAGTTACAATAATCGGAATCAAGCGATCTTTTTCTCTGACCATTTTTACAAGCTCTAATCCATCCATTCTAGGCATTCTTAAATCGGTAATGATGATGTCTGGTTTAATACTCTTATATTTTTCGTAACCTTCTTCACCATTAGAAGCAGTGTAAACTTTCTGCACTCTACGTTTTAAAAATGTAAACAGTTCATTCCTCTGCATATCATCATCTTCAACAAATAATATTTTTACTTGTTTCAATATTTCTACATTCATGTTTTACTCCTCTATAGGTAATAGTATTTCAGTGACAACATTCTCATCTCTATTAAACATTTCTATACTACCTCCAAAATTAGACTCAATGATCATTTTGGTCATATACAAACCAATTCCCGTACCATCTTCACTAGTTTTTGTTGTAAAATATGGATCAAATACCTTCGGTAAAACTTCATCCGGAATGAGTTGACCATTGTTTGATATATTCACTCGGATATAATCCTCAATTTCATCTATTATAATATCAATCCTACGATCTTCAGTATTTTTCATTGCATCCAGTGAGTTATTAATAATATTTAATACCACCTGAGACAACTGATTTTCAAAACCTATAATTCTTTTGTGACTATGATCTAATAAGGCAACCTTAACCTCATCAATCTTTATACGATCTTTTACCATCTCTAAAGAACCTTCGATCTGATACCTAATGTTAATGCTTGTCTTTTCCTGTCTTGGATTGAAGAAATACCTAAAATCATCAATTATCGTAGACATTTTTTGTATGATCATCTGGCTGTTCTCAACAGTCTCTCTGAAGTAACTTTCTTCTAATTCATCATGATTGTAGGCATCTTCAAGATTGGATATTACCAAGCTTAAACTACCTAACGGTTGACGCCACTGGTGAGCTATATTGGCTATCATCTCTCCCATAGCAACCAGTCTAAACTTATAAATTAACAAGGCACGATTCTTTTCTAATTGTTCTTCCTGAGCTTTCTTTTTAGAAATATCTCTGGCAATCAACATCATCAGAGTCTCACCTTCTAACGAAAAGACTTGTCCAGACATTTCATAAGGGGATTCCATTCCTGATGCCAACTTTAAATCAATCTCAAATACCGCTAACTCATCATCTTCAATATGCTCTAAATATTCATCTAACGAGGTCTGAGTCATATCCGATGCCAATGTTAGAAAATTAGTTCCCATAAGATCATCACGATTTCTCCCAAGTTTAGTACACGCCATATCATTTACTCGAATGATTTCAAAACTATCTGACAGATCATTCTTATATAGTACAAAAGTCAAGTCCGTTCCTGCATTGAACAGTTGTTTAAATCTCTCTTTACTAGCATACAAAGCTTTCTCAAGTTCTTTCCTTTGTTCAATATCCTTTTCAAGCTCAATGTTTAATTCACTTACCTGTTTGATATATTTTTGCTCGTTCTCTAGATAATTGATGTTTTTCTTTAAGTTCAAAATGTAAATCATTATAACGACCAATACTATAGGTACAAAGCCTATGATAATTAAGTTATTATAGAAGTAATTTGTTGCAAAATCACTTAACTCCTTGTAATCCATAGATATGGTTACAATCCAGAAATCATCACCGATATGTATAGGAGCAAACGCACTAAATTTCTTCACTCTTTTCTTAATTTCATCATGATACCATATGGAATGATAGATTCCTTTACCAGATTCACCTTTTTTCTGAATTTCAACAAGTGCTTCCAACTCTGACCAATCATAATCAGGAAACTCTGACTTTCTAGCCATCATAACATTAACACCAATATCTTCTTTTTTAGGATGCATAATCAAAACACCCTCAGAATCTTTTATAGAAGCATAACCCTTTGATCCAATACGTATTTCCTCAACATAAAGTCTGTAGATAGTCTGAGTTTTTATGACAACTCTAAGATGCCCCTTTAGTCTTTCATCTACAATAACAGGTGTAGTAATATCGAGTGCCAAATCACCATTTTTTAAAGCATATACATCACCAATAACCGGACCTGTAACATCTCCTACCAGTTCAAAATTCTGAACATCAAATTCTGAATCGAGATCCTCATCAGAGGGAATCGTACTATACATCAAATCATTGTTCTCATCAAAATACTGAACTTGATAAACCTTACCATTTTGAATCTTAAAATAATTGCTTAATGCATATGATATGAATTCAGTTATTTCATCTTTTCTAATCGTATCATGATAGTCATCAACAATTGTTTGTACAAGAATCGTTGAATCTTTCACTTTTTCATCCATGAAATCTTCTAATGTCTTTGACGTTGCCTTCGCAATTGTCAACAACTGTTCTTGCTCCTTAGCAATGAGATTATCTCTAAATGACGTGTAGCTGTAGTATGTAATGATATTAACAATGACAATACCAATCATAATGAATACCAAAATACTACGATACGATTTAGATATACTGTTATATAACTTCCAATTCTTACTCAAATTTACTTCCTTCCGAACGTCAACAAAGACTAGCGTGAACTAGTCTTGTTTTTTATGCTACTTGCTTAGCCTTTTCAGCTTTTTTATTCATAATATACTCCTTTAAAATCGGGAATACAATTGATACAACTGTAATAACGATCAGTCCAATAGCCAATGTTGAACCATAGAATATATTTAATTCTCCATCAGAAATTCTAATGGCTTGTCTAAATGATTGCTCCATAGTGTTACCTACAATAACTGCTAAAATCATCGGTGCCGTTGGGATATTTACTTTCTTCATTACAAAGCCGGCTAAACCGAAAACAACCAATAAATAGAAATCAACAACACTACCTGCAATAGCATACACTCCTACAAATGATAATCCCAATACGATTGGATATAACACTTTTGCAGGGATAGCTAACACTCTTACCAACAAACCTGCTAAAGGGATATTGACAACCGCTAATATTATATTACCAATAAACATACTGGCAATCAATGACCAAGCAACATCAGGATGTTGTGTGAATAACAACGGACCTGGTTGGATACCTAACATTAGTAATGCACCCATCATAACAGCTGTTGTTCCTGAACCAGGAATACCAAGTGTTAACATTGGAATCAATGCACCTACTGATGCAGCATTATTTGCTGACTCAGGTGCTGCCAAACCTTCTATTGCACCGTTACCGAACTCTTCTGGATGCTTTGAAAACTGCTTTTCGTTATTATATGCCATCAAAGATGCCATAGTGCCACCAGCACCTGGTAAAGCACCAATAATAAATCCTAGAGGGGCAGATCTTAAAATAGGCCATTTTGAACGTTTCCATTCATCTTTACTAATCCAAATTCTACCGAACTTTTTTTGTGCTTTCTTAGTACCATCGGCAATAGAACGATAACTTTTGAACACCTCACCCAATGCATAAATACCTATAATTACTATTAAGAAATCTATACCCGTTTGTAGTTCTAATATACCAAAAGTAAATCTTTTAATGCCTGACTGTGCATCAATTCCAATTGTTGCAATCATTAAACCTATAATCAAAGAAATGAATCCTTTTAATTGATTTCCCTTTGACATCGATGCAGTCATAGACAATGCTGCAACCATTAACAGAAAATATTCTGCAGGACCGAACTTTAATGCAAAACGTGCAACTGGTGTTGCTAAGGCAACCATAAAAACTGCTGCTATTGTGCCACCAATAAATGACGCTATCGCAGATATTGCTAATGCAGATTCAGCTTTCCCTTTCATAGCCATTGGATAGCCATCAAAGGTTGCAGCAAGCGCTGCACCATCACCTGGTGTATTGATTAATATTGAACTTCTTGATCCACCAAACATCGCTCCATAATAGATACCTGCCATCGTAATCATGGCTGCAGTAGGTCCCATTGTAAAAGTGATTGGAATCAGAACCGCAACACCTGTCGCAGGTCCCAAGCCAGGTAACATACCAACAATTGTTCCTAATATACCACCAAAGGTGATCAGGAATAGATGATATGGTTCCAGAGCGATCAAGAAACCGCTGAATAAATTTTGAATAATATCAAACATCACTGACCTCCTATAAGAATGGTAAACCTGGTAATGGAATACCTAGTGCATAATTGAATAATGCAAAGATACCAACACTGAAAATACCAGCTACCAAAGTGTTTACCAAGACTTTCTTACCATTGGTAAGAAATAAAATACTCATCATAAAAGCAAATGTAGAAATAATGAATCCCAAATGCTCAAATAAGATACCATACATAATCGCTGCCAAACAAGTAAGACTAACCATTCTAGAGACTTCTCTATCCTTGTCAGATCTCACAAACATAGAAGCAATAGCTAACTTCATTACCGACTTGTCACTTTTCATAAATAGCAACAGACCAACAACAATCAACAATACGCCCAGTCCTATTGGAAAGTATAAAGGATCCATAGCATTACCGATAGCTGCTCTTGGTAGCATCGTACTCACAATTAAATATATGATACCAAACAGCGTTACTACAATGCCTGTAATTGCATTGAAGTCTATTTTCTTATCCATTGTTACTCCCATCTATTAAGGGTTCACTAGGCAAGCCTAGTGAACATATTTATTCAATCATACCAATATCTTTTAAAATTGCTTCGTACTCACCGTTTACTTCATCTAAGAAAGTTGAGAATTCTTCGCTATTTAGATATAACTTGTCCCAACCATTCTTTGTACAAGCTGCATCCCACTCAGATGTTTTAACCATTTCACCTAATTTATCTGACCAGTACTTAACAGCTTCTTCAGGCATGTTTGGAGGACCAAAAATTCCTCTCCAATTAACAAATGTTCCATCAATGCCTTCTTCGATACAAGTAGGAATCTCAGCTAATACGCCTTCTCCAACTCTGTGATCAGCTGTATGTGCTAATACTTTTAAATCGCCACTAGCAACTAAAGCTTCTACATCACCTAAACCAGTTGATAATAAATCAACATGACCACCTAATATTTGAGCAGTCGCACCACCATCTTGGAAACTGATGTAATCAATTTGATCTAAGTTTTCAACACCAGCAGTTTTTGCCATCATTAAGAACTGGATGTGATCCATAGAACCAGCAGATGAGTTACCACCAATTTTTACACTCTTAGGATCTTCCTTAAGTGCTTCCATAACTTCATTAATACTCTTAAACTTAGAATCCTTAGGAACAACAAATGCACCATAATCAGCTATTAATCTTGAAATAGGTGTTGTGTTCTTGTAACTAAATTCTGAAGAACCATTTAGGTTAATTAGAATTAATGGCGGTGAATATACTACTAATGTCTTGTCATCACCACTGATAGTTTGTAAATGTGCCAGTGTAACACCACCACCTGCACCAGGCTTATTCGTAATAGGCATAGGATTTGTAACCAAACCAGTATCCGCTAATACTTTAGCAGTTGTTCTGATAGTTAAGTCCCAACCACCACCTGCGCCACCTGGTGCAATGAAATCCAAATTACCTTGTGGGTAAGCAGCAGTATCTCCACTACCAGCCTCTTCCTTAGAGCATCCAGTAAATGCCATACCCACAGTTAATGCAAGTATAAGGATTAAAATTAAACTTTTTTTCATCTTCTTCCCCCTTCATGTATCTGAATCTCCCCTTGAGATTCAGTTGAATGAAATGTTTTCATCATCCGCTCAATATGACGGATAACAAATTTTATATCATGACGCTTTGATCTAGCACAAGCTTTGGCCAAATCATTGCATACATAACATCTTCTTTCCTCTAGACCCAAATCAGATCTAGATATGCCTCCCTCTTTTGTGTAAACATCTAAATCGAACAGTCTACCGAGAGGATGTTCCTCCTCAAATGAAACCAATAATCTTTTCATCATTTTCGGATCATGTTGGACAATCAAGACCGCTTCCGGTCCAGTATTATGAAATTCTATGGCATCATGTATCACATGAATACGCCTGCTTTTCATATAAGTCATTAGAGACTTATGCCCCTCTATTAATGTGACTTTGTAAAGTAACTTATCTTTGATAGGGCCTGGTATATTTAAGTGAAATGAAATTAGTGTTTCGTGATAGCGATCTAAAAGTATGTTTCTTTTCTCTTGTCTGCTTTCTCTTCGATCTAGAATCTCACTTAATGTGCAAGTTGTCATTTTACTTCCTTAATCTCATCAATTACACTGCCATCTCTATACTCTATATAAGCCACTGTTCTATCAGTATGTGATAACGCTTTTTTAGGACCAACTATGACTGAAGCTTTTTCTATAAGTTCATCTATCGATACAAGATTTAACTCACTTTCTTTGAATTGATCAATCAAATCATCTCTCATAGGATTAATGGCAACACCTCTATCTGTTACTAATACATCAACACTTGATCCTGGTGTGATGATTGCATCAACTTTATCAACTACAGTTGGTATACGACCTCTTGTTAAAGGTGCAACAATTATTGTTAGTTTTGCAGATGCCGCTGTATCGCAATGACCACCTGAAGCTCCCATAATTACACCATCTGAGCCTGTAATTACATTAACATTAAACGCCTTGTCTATTTCTAAAGCACTTAATATGACCACATCTAGCTGATTGACCATACAGCCTAGATTATGTGGATTTGCGTAAAGAGATGCACTGATTTCGTGATGATTTTCATTTTTCTTCATACTCTCAGCAGCCACTAAATCAAAACTCTGTACATCGAATAGATGTTTAATCAAACCCTTTTCATGCAAAGCTACCATGGGCTGTGTGATACCACCTAGAGCGAATCTAGCTGTAATACCTTGATCTATCATGGCTGTCTCTAAAAATCTCGTAACCGCTAATGACGAACCACCTGAACCAGTTTGAAAACTAAACTGATCTTTAAAGTACTCAGACTCTATAATCACTTGACTAGCCTGTTTTGCTATCAAAAGTTCCTTTGGATTTTTTGTAAAACGAGTAGCCCCAGAAGCAATTTTAGTTGAATCGCCAATTCGATCGACAACAACAACTTGGTCCACATTCATCTGACTGATTGTTGATGGTATATTTGGATAATCTACCAAATGGTCAGTCACTAATATGACGTGATCTGCATACATCGCATCCACTTGCGCATAACCAAGCGAACCACATATGGCACTTCCAATCTGTCCATTGGCATTACCATAAGCATCTGAACTCGCTACACCTAAGAAGGAAACATCTATATGTATATCTCCAGCTTCAATGGCACGAGCTCGACCGCCATGCGAACGAATAACAACAGGTTCCTCCATCAATCCATTTGAGATTTCCTTAGCTAATTCTCCTCTTAATCCACTTGTGTGTAATCCTGTAACCACACCTGATTTGATAAAATCAATCAGACAATTATGTGCACTGGTTAAGGAACTCGCTGCAATTTTAAGATCTTTAAATCCCATTTCATCTATAATTGTCATAACATCATTTAGGACATAATCACCACTTCTAAAATGATGGTGAAATGAGATAGTCATACCATCTCGCAGACCTGACTTTAAAATAGCTTCTTTAACATTTTCTTTTACTTTCGTTTCTCCAGGTCGAATCATCCTAATTTGCGACGCTGCTTTTCTATCAGTTGGTTTATAAGAAAACTCATTATCATATGATCTATACACTTAAACCTCCTGCCAGTTTTAATACTCTCTCTGCTCTTTCCACAATAGGTTTATCCACCATCTTACCGTTTACAGATATAACACCAGAACCTTTTTCTTCAGCTTCTTTTATTGCATACATAACTTGTTTTGCATGACTTACTTCTTTTTCTGTTGGACAATAAACATCATGTACGATATCAATTTGTCTAGGATTGATAACAGACTTTCCATCAAAGCCTAATTGTTTAATCAGAGCAACTTCACGTCTAAAGGTTTTTTCATCTTCAATATCTGAAAATACTGTATCTAAAGCTGCTATTCCAGCAGCCCTCGCTGCTATGACTAATTGACTTCTTGCAGATAATAACTCTATCCCTGCTTGTGATCGGTTGGTCTTCATATTTGTTACAAAATCTTCTGCACCAATGGCAATACCAATAAGTCTTTCCGATGCAGTAGCAATCTCATAAGCATTAATAATTCCGAGCGGCGTTTCAAGTGCAGCCATCATTCTCGTATGACCAACTTCTACACCAATTTCTTTTTCAATCCTTGCAATTATTGCCTCAACATCATGTACATCTTCAGCGCAATCCGTTTTTGGTAGACGGATAACATCCACTCCAGCTCTGACCATTGCTTCAATGTCCTTAACGCCATATGGTGTGTCTAATCCGTTGATTCTAACAACAACTTCTGTACCATAATCCATATGCTTTACCATGTTGTAAACCAACAACCTTGCACTATCTTTTTCTTTCATGGCCACTGAATCTTCAAGGTCAAACATCAATGAATCCGCGCCATAAATATGGGCATCCGACAACATGGCAGGGTTGTTTCCAGGGACATACATCATAGTTCTTCTTAAACGTTCCACTACAACACCTCCCAAATCAGTTCTTTCTCTGTTGCACGGTAAATAGCGGTTTGCATTCTCGCTGCTATCGTGCAATTCAAAGCTCCTTTGTCAATAGCGCGTATATGTACACCAACCAACTCATGTTGTTTCAACACTCTATTGATAACTTTTAATATTTCTTCTTCAAACAGATGTTTTACTGGACTTTCCAGCTCAATAATGTTTTCATTACCATTGCCTTTACTAATAATGATTTGAATATCACTAGATTCCAAGGTGCCTGCTATGGCTTGTTTTTTTATCAACTCTTGCCTCCTATACTAAATCATTCGCATTGAATGTTTTTCTCAATCTATAAATAATTGGTTCTGCTTCTTTTGATACTAAGAAGTCGTACGTTGAACTAGGAACATAATCCCTTAAGTCATTGAATTTACCTTGTACCAACAACCTTCTTACAGCAGATGCACTGATAACACCATTTGTTGTAGTTATACGAGGAATCTCTACAACATCTATTGCCACATCAGACAAAACAGTCTTCATTAACCTGTTATACTCACCTGTTACTGGATTCAAAGGTTCTTGTCCTACAAACCTTTTTTTGATATCTAGTCTATCTGCTATTATCTTAAATATATTCAAATCCAACTCAATCTGTTCTCTTGTAACATCAACATCCTGCTTTAAAAAATAAGAAGGAAATGTAGCATTAGAAATAATATAATTTTTCCCTTTGTGGAGTATGACATTTTCTAAGTGAGCAATGCCTTGTTCGATGAGTTGGTATCGAATATCATTAGGAAATGTCGACTCATCTTCCCATACAACGAAGATATGCAAGATATTACAATTTCTACTAGCATATTCAATCAAGTGGCGATGACCAAGAGTAAATGGATTGCAGTTTACAACAACGGATCCAACGATTCCCTCAACGTTCTTATCATCTAGTTTATTCAAGTAGTCTTCAAAACCAAAGATTGCATTTTCCATTAAGACAACGTTTTCCGTAGAAGCTATTTTTTTAAATCCTAGATACTCAAAGGATTTATACGTTTCAGGTTTCGTATATATAAACACATTCTTACAGCCTAACTCATATGTCCTATTAACCAGATGACTCATCACAGTATTGATATGATTGCTGTCTCCTTTTTTAACAGCAATGCATTTTAAGACATTTCCTTTTATCGCACCAGATGCGACAATTTCATTTTTTTCTTTCAGCACATAGAGTTCATCATGAGCTTCCAACCTTAATTGATGAAGCTTAAGAAACTCTTTTACTTTGTTAATTGAGACCCCATCGTCTCGATATACTCTTTCCATAAGACCTCACAAAAATAAAAAAGACCAGCACATAATGTGCTGATCTTAAATTAAGCTTGATAATTCATTCTTAATAAACAATCAGTTTATTGTATAATATTTTCAATTAATCCTAGATACAAAGTAACCGCTAATAAATCTGCCGATCCACCTGGACTAATATTTCTTTTAATAAATAAGTCATCAAGAGCCTTTACCTGATGATTTGCATTTTCTTGTGCCATCCCACCTGACTCTAAAAAGTTCTTTGCCATCCCCTGCACCTCATATAGAGTTTCAGGATCATGCCGAGATAAAATATTAGAATCTTCCACATTTGTCATCAATGCGAAAAGTACTTGCACAAATAAATCATTTTTACACTGAAAAGTATAGTATGAATTTTTTAAAGCGTCAAGTCCGAAATTTAAAACCGATGGGAATCCCGCCTCTACTTCACCACGGATTCCTTTGATGCCATATTGATTAAATAATCGCTCTCCATTAGTCATTTCAGAGGTTTTCACCTCTTTTAGTTCTGACGTCACACCGTATGTCATTTTTTTTGTAAACGCGATTACTTTTTCAGCATTAAGCGAATGACTTAAAGCAACTTGCACTGATGCAGCACATAATATCCCCATAGAAAAGATGATGCCCTTATGAGTATTTATCCCATTTGTTGCCTCAAACATATTCTTTTCCATCTGAATGCCTATCGGACGAATGGCTTTGAACAAGTCCTTTGGAGGACCTTTAAACTCGTTGGACAAAGCTGCTATTTCATAGAATCCATCAGAAATAGATGTTGCACTTGATATAAAAGTATAATAATCCATATCTGTATGCGCTCCACTATTATCTCTATCTACAAGACCTGGTTTAGGTGTTGTACTTACCTCATACAGAATGGCTTTGTTAATCAATGATGCTATTTTTTTATGATTCATAGTCACACCTTTCATGCTATTGAGTATAGAATCAAAAACATAAAAATGTAAACTCTTTTTTCTTTAGTTGTGATTTGTGAACAAAATAATATGATAAAAGCGCATTTTATACACAGCCTTTTTGTAAACATATAACAACAAACCATACTATCCTACAACAACACATTGTATCTTCAAAATCCCAATTGGCGAATAGCAACACCTATAGTTTCAAAACAATTGAGTTCTATATACAGAGTCAAAGGCAATAAAAAAAGCTTCTCACTAGGAGAAGCAATTCATCAACTTATTGACCCAAGTCGCGAATGGTTATAGTCATATATGGTCTAGATGGTAAAAAAGATAAAAAACAACTTCTAATTTCATACCGACTAGGAATATCACGGTCACTAAAATCTACTCCTATATCATAGCCCCAATAATTTTCGTAATTATCTTCTAAGCTATAAGGTAAGTCTAGGGGTACTAAATGTATTTCGTTCATATAGTCGAATACCGTTTTCATAACCTCTTTATGTACCTCTGGCGATGTTTGATGATAAATATAAGCTGAAGCCATATTGATCGCCTTTTTTACTTCTGCATTGGTATAATGTTCAAATCTCAAACCTTTCATAGTACCTCTACCTAATCCCAATATAAGCGTGTGGCTATAATCATATTTTTCACCACTATACATCGAGTGAAATGTTAGAATGTTATCATCTAATCCGAAAGAAGAGTCATCAAAATAGTACTGACCACGATACGGGGCATAATACTTATAAAATATACTTTTCTTATCTTCATCAAAGCTATTCATTAATTCAGGATATTTGCTGATATCAGTCTCTAAGTCCTCATAAGTTAAATTTAAATCACTAAACTTAACATATTGATCATCAAAAGTCGGTACTTCACTACGTTCTTTTACCAAATTAAGATTTGCAGGTTTTACATCATAATCAATTACTATAGCTTGTGGCGTACCATTAAACTGAGTTAAACTTATTCTGTGCTCAAGTTCACCGTCAATTACAGGTAGCATCCAATAGTAAGCATCACCCTCACCATTTATTGCTGAATAAACACCATCAATAATACTATGATAAACTTCACTTTCAGAACCAAATGCATTACTTACCAACATGGAAATGCCGTCAAGAACTTCCTTCATCTCATATTCGGTATATTCGGTATATAATGGGCCACTATCATGTGACATTTGGAATGTCCAACCACCATCATGTTGAGCATCTAGATAGCCTTTCCATCCAAAATAACGTACCATCCCACTATTGTCAGCATATATATTGGGATCACTTTTTTTGTACTGAATCAAAGGAAATCTAAACAACTCTACATTACCTTCTGTAAAATATGTGTTCTTCTCAAGAGTCTTTAATGACTCTTTGGGAATGTCTGATACCGTTGTGTTGACGAATAGTTTGTCGCCATATTTTATTTCTGAATCTGCTTTTTCATTAGAAGTAACATAACCCTTTTGAGCCATTGCAAGTTTAAATTCCTCTATTTGAGCTTCAGAGAATCTACCTGTTTTCTCTAACATTGGTACACCATATACATTATCTTGCATCAGTGCTTTCGCAAATAATTCAAACACATATTCACGTAACATTACTTCAGCATTAGAACCTGTAAGTGATTCCAGTTCTCTTTTTAATTTTGCATCTTCTATGACCGTACTCCAATTAACAGATTCATCTAGAGTTTTCATAACAAAAGTTACAGCTTCCTGATAACTTAATTTATTCTTATATCCAAAACTACCAGCACCCTTTCCTACAGTTAAGCCTTTATCTTTCGCATATTCTATATGAGGAATTGCCCACACAGCAGCATCTGCATGATCTGTAAATGTAGATGTTTTAGAACCAACAAGTCCCGCATTTTCACTTGAATACAACTTGTTTACCATAGTCACCATTTGCTCACGTGTAATTGGACTCCACTCATCAGCAGAACTACCGTTTCCTGAAATAAATCCTAGATCCATAAGAATCTCACCATAAGTTTTATCTTCTTCTGCGTATACAAAAAAAGTAAATGACACTATTAATAACAATGCCAATATCGCTAATCTTAATTTCCTCATTAATCCTCCTACTTCAATTCTGTTATTCGTTTTAAAATTACTAACTATATTTTATCATAAATGCATCTAATAAAAGAGTCATTTTATCATTAAATGTGACAATACATTATTCATTTTAAAGCTACTAGTTTTAGTTTTTCATAATAAATCTAATGGAAGAGTCATCTTGTAATCAAATGTAACAATAATAAGATATCACTATAAGCTCAATAACACATTTCATTATTTCTCTAAACAACTTTCCAAACGTAGATATCAAGATTTTCAGTGATCAGTTTTGAAAACAATAACCTGAAAAAACTAAAATATACCCTATAGAATGGACACAAAATCTAAGTCCTTCTATAGGATATATCTAAAATAATTGCCTTCTTTATTTAAGTACTAATAGAACATTAGTAATGACTCAATGCTTCATTGGTTTGATAACATAAATCACTTGATTCCAAACATTTAAAAATTCCTTTAACAAGTATTTTCTAAACACCCCTTCAATAGTTTTTGATGCTGGATCATTTACTAAAATATACACATCATCATCAATCTCAAATCCACGTATAACAATGAGATGACCTGCTGGATAAGCCTGTGGTGAACCTTTTAGCTCATTCTTATCTTTTGTGTTAATGGATGCAACAAGAGGCATCCCCTTTTGGATGTACTTCATCAACAACTCTACTTCTTTACAATACATTACAAATGCATGGAAATTTCTTTCACCAGCATAGGCTATATTATAAGACCAATTACCATAAATACTTGCACCATTGTCAAAACAGCCTTGTGAAGTATCAATAACATCTTGTTCTGCGCCATAATAATTCATAACCATTGCCAGGGAAGCTGGAGAACAAATGACATTCCCAATCTCAGGGATCATCAGTTGTGATATTCGTGGTACTTCTATATCCATATTCATGACATCATGATTCTGAATCTCAGAGCCTAAGTCCAATGAAACAGTTATGTTTCTGAGTCTTGTAGATCCTTGTGTGAACTCCACTTTCACCTGAAAAGCATCACAGTATGTATTGGCAATGACTTCATCAATTAACACTCTTGCTACATCATCTTTTTGATTTCTTACACTGCCCTCATTACGACCATAATCAGCCCATTTTCCATAGGTCATCCAAGATGACCAATTGCCGTTTTTCACTCTTATTTTAAGTTCAACAAATCCCTGAGAAGTTACATTCCAAGACATCAAAAGTCTTTTAAACCTCTCTGTTTGAATAATTTCAGACATCCATGATCCTTCTGATCCAATAATGCCAGAATCATCTAACATTACGTGTTCTAATTCACCTTGTCTGAAGTTTTCATTTGTGAAATGATAAATCATACTATCCTTCTTTCAATCTACTTCTATAGTCACATATTTCATTCTTGTTACCCAATACGAAATGATCCTTTTTGATTTCTACCCAGGATGGTAAATCAACACTATAATCATGACAATCTGGATCATATACTTCCAACACCTTCTTACTTTCCGCTATTGGATCTGGTAAGGGTATCGCAGATAACAAAGCTCTAGTATATGGATGAAGTGGATTCAAAAACAACTCTTCTGACTCAGCCATTTCAACAATTTTCCCTTTGTGAATTACTGCAATACGATCTGTAATAAATCTTACAACAGACAGATCATGAGCTACAAAGAGATATGTTAATGCCTTTGTCCGCTTTAAATCCGATAAAATATTTAATACTTGAGCCCTTATAGACACATCTAATGCGGATATTGGTTCATCTGCAATAATCAAGTCAGGTTCCATAACCAAAGTTCTTGCAATACCAATTCTTTGCCTTTGACCGCCTGAAAATTCATGTGGAAATCTCGTTGCAAACTCAGGCAATAATCCTACATCTAGAAGTGCTTTTTCTACTTTATTTTTCCGATCTGTCTCAGACTTGAATTTTTTAAGATTATAAAGACCTTCCGATACAATATAATCTACTTTTGCACGTTCATTCAGTGAAGCCATGGGGTCTTGGAAAATCATCTGGATGCTTTCTGTCACTTTTTTATCCTGTTCTTTTGAAAGCTTACCACTAATTCTTTCACCTTTGTAGACGATTTCACCACCACTTGCTGGATTGATTCTCACAATAGCTCGTCCTATTGTTGTTTTCCCTGAACCCGATTCTCCAACAAGACCAAAAGTTTCACCCTTATAAATTTTAAAACTTACATCATCTACAGCTCTAAATGCCTTTCTACCCTTACCGAAATCCACTGATAAATTCTTTACTTCAAGTAGTACCTCTCTATTCATTTCGATATCCCTCCATTTTTTCTTGTAGAGTCATTAAAGCTTCTGGTTTTTCAACCTTTGGCGCCATTGGATGTAAGAGCCATGTTCTAGCCTTATGTGTCTCCGTTATTTGGAAGTATGGAGGTCTTTCCTCAAAATCAATTTTCAAAGCTTTAGGATTTCTCGGTGCAAATGCATCACCTTTTATTTTCTTAAACAAACTCGGTGGTGTTCCCTTTATAGCATATAAATCCTCACCTTTTGTTCCGAGTTGAGGTAAAGATGATAATAGAGCCCATGTATAGGGATGTTGAGCATTATAAAACACCTCAACCGATTTACCAATCTCTACAATATCACCAGCATACATAACTGCAATTCTATCAGCAACATTGGCAACCACACCTAAATCATGTGTAATATAGATGATTGTTAACGCATATTTTTTTTGCATATCTTTAAGAAGTTGCAAAATCTGTGCTTGAATAGTTACATCTAATGCTGTAGTTGGTTCATCACAAATCAACACATCAGGGTTACAAGCAACTGCAATTGCAATAACAACACGTTGTCTCATACCTCCTGAAAACTCATGAGGATATTGCCTATATCGTTTTTCAGGCATTGGAATTCCAACATCTTTTAAGTACTCGATGGTCTTTTTAGCAGCTGCATCTCCCCTTAATCCTTGATGGAGTTCTACAGCTTCTTGTACTTGACGACCAACGGTTTTTAGGGGATTAAGAGATGTCATTGGATCCTGAAATACCATTGCAATTTTAGATCCTCTAATTTTAAGCCACTCTTTTTCTTTTTTGAACTTTGAAATATCTTGATCTTCATAAATGATTTCACCTTCATCAATCCATCCATTTGCATCTAATAAGCCCATAAACGACTTGGTAAATACAGACTTTCCTGATCCAGACTCACCTACGATGGCCAGACTCTCTCCACGATATAAATCGAGCGAAATATTTCTTATAGCCGTCAACACATCCCCTCTAAGTTCAAATTTAATCACAACATCCTTAGCAGAAAGGACGATGTTTTCATTCTTATAAATTGTATCCATTGTCCCTCCTTATATATGATTCTTTGGATCTGCTGCATCCGCAAATGCATTACCAATAACATAAAATGAAATTGTGATAATTGATAATATAGCTGCTGGGAATAACAATTGATATCTCAATGCAGGTACCATTATAAATACACGACCTTCATTGATTAGATTACCTAACGATGGAATATCAACTGGTAAACCGATACCGATATAGGTCAAGAAAACTTCTGAACCAATCGCCAATGGAATAGCAAGCGCAAGTCTTAACATAATCACAGATACCAAATAAGGTAAAAGGTTCTTAGAGATTATTCTAGACGTTGGTGTTCCTAAACATCTTGAAGCTAGATTATATTCTCTATCTCTTATGATAATAATCAAGTTCCTAACAAACCTTGCCATTTGTGTCCATCGAGTAATGGCCATAGCAAATATGATTGTAAACAAACCAGGCTTCATAATATAAGCAAACAATAGTAAAATAATAGTTCGTGGTATGTTGTTGATGACATTGTAAACTTCTGTAATGATACCATCTAGTTTTCTGACATAACCCCATAATGAACCAATCAGTAAACCAATTAGAAGTTCTGACAATCCAACAATCACACCAATAAACAAGGATGTTCTTGTACCAGACCAAATTCTTGCCCAAAGGTCCTGCCCAATTGAGTTTGTACCAAACCAGAAATACTGATCTTCAACTTGATTTATCTTATATGGATTAAAATCAGTTTTATCTAAGTTAATCCAACCAATATCTTCAAGAAATTTAACTCTTGGAGGCATATTTCTTAATTGTCTAAAGTTTGTCTCGTTCGTATTGATAACTGTTGCTTCATATTGATTTGGTAAAAATGGTTGAATAAAGGTAAATAGTAACAATATCGATACAACAACCATTAGAAATACTGCTGCTTTATTCTTTAGAAATGACTTCCATGTTGAATGCCAATATGAGTAATTCGAATAACCAACTTTTTCAGCTTCCTCTGCATTATACTCGGCGAACTCAAACTTTTCCTGATCCATTTCTTCAACGATATTTTCTAAGTCTTTTTCAATTGATAAACTCATCAACGTCCACCTCCCGCTTTTGCTAACTTGATTCTAGGATCAAAAATTGCCATGAGAACATCTCCAAGGAATAATCCAATAATTCCTATTGAAGAATAAATTAGCACCAAAGCTTGGACAAGTGTGTTGTCCTGTAATTGTATAGCTGATACTAGAAGACCGCCCATGCCTGGAATTGAAAATAATGATTCCACATATATCGAACCTGCTATGGTAAATAGAATCGATGATGGTAAATATTGCACCATCGGTACCAACGCATTTCTCATGACATGGGAATACATAATTTTTTTTCTTGGAAGTCCTTTTGCAGTTGCTAATTTGATATAGTCTTTGTTCAACTCATCTACCATGTAGCGTCTCATCCACATTGCATAACCTGAGATACTTCCTAAAGACATAGCAACGCCTGGTATAATCCAGCTTTTAGGGTCCTCCACTTCAAATAACAATGGAAGTTTCAGAACACCTGTTATGTAAATCTGTATAAATAGATAATAGATAATGGCGGGCACCGCAGATATAAAAACAACATATCCTGTCCCTAATTTATCAAAGAGTTTGCCTTTGTTCTTGGCCATACCAATACCCATAGTAATACCGACAAGCAAAGAAAGAGCAAGTGCAAACAAGCCAAACCATAATGAGTATGGTAACTTCTGTTTGATAATTTCATTGATTGGTACATTGGGTCTAAAAATAAGAGATTTACCAAAATCCCCTCTCAATAGATCCGAGTAAAAATTTTTCAGTTGTATGACAACGGGATCTCTTAAACCCATACTATTCAAAATTGCTTCTTGTTGAGATTCATCTAATTTGTCGATACCAGATTCACCAAAATAACCTTCTACAGGCATTAATCTCATCAACAGAAATACAACTGTTATAACAATAAATAATGTCAGAATAGATCTTAGAAATCTTTTGATAAAATACTTTAGCATATATTACTCCCTAGATGTTTCCTATCCATAGTCTCAAATAAGAAGCCAGGATAAATCCTGGCTTATGAAATTATTTCAAGGCATCCTCTCTAGCAGCTTCCCATGCTGCTTTTTCGTCCTTAAATTGTTCTGTACTCATTGGTTCAGCTAAGATATGCATACCTTTCCAACGTTCACTAGCAACACCAAATGGTGAGAATGCTGATTCATATGGATTAAGTAGTGAGGCAACATAACCACCGCCACCTTCTCTATAAGGTATAACCCAAGCATTTTCTAGTAAGTAAGCTTCTGCATTAGCATACATTTCAAATCGTTTAGCCAAATCAACTTTTTCTGCTGAAGCAGTCATTACTAACTCTTCGTAAACTTCATATTTATTTCTGCCATTCTCATCAACTTCTGTTGTTGTTTCAGGGAAGTTGTAACTACCATCAATAAACATATCTGTGTAAGTATGTGGATCTGCATAATCAGGACCCCAGTTTACTTCCATAAACGAATATTTACCAGCACGTCTTGTATTTGAAAGATATCCAGATGGTGGATAAGGTAAAATGAATACATCAATTATGCCATCACCAAATAAGTTCTCAAGCTGTTGCTCAATAACTTGTGCCTTCATAGCATTGTTTGATCCACCAGTATTGTAAGGCATAACAACTTTTACAGGCCATTCTACTGTATCTCCAAGTTCAGCTATAGCTTTATCCATATATGATTTAGCCATATCTGCATTAAATTTATCATCTTTTGCATGTGCATCAAGATTTCCTAAATTAACAAAATCAACACCCTCGATATTAACGAAAGTTTCAGGTGTTACTGTATTACCAATCTTATTTTGTGGATTGTAAGGCTCATCAACAGTTAATGCAGCCAAACGATCAAAACCGTGATAGAATGCTTTTCTGAAATTCATGTTATTAACAGCTACTTTCCAATTTTCAGGCTCATAAGCTTCATCATATTGTGGATCGAAGTTTAAAGCATAGAAGTATGTATAATAACTTGCAGTAGCAGGACGAATCATCTTTGATAACTTAGGATCCATCATCCATGCATCAATAGAATCAGAACCAACACCTACTTGAGAAATTTCATCTCTTAAGAATAATTCTTGAGCGACAGTTGCAGCTTCTTTGTTGTACTTATAATTAATTTCCTTGATAAATACATTACCTTTATCCCAATAATTTTCATTGGCTGATAAAATTCTTCTGTTTTGTGGTTCAAACGATGTCATAATATAAGCACCATTGTATAAAAGTGACTCCATCGATGTACCAAAAGTATCTCCTTGTTCCTTTAAAAAATCACCGTTCACTGGGAAGAAAGAAACATATGTTAACATCGATTCAAAATACGGAAGTGGTTCTTCCAATGTATATTCAATCGTGTATTTATCAAGTGCTTTTACACCAACTTGACTAAAATCAGAAATTTCACCATTATAATATGCTTCACCATTCTTAATTGCTCTGTAAGCAATGTTGGCTGTTTTTGAAGCATGATCAGGATTAAAAGTATATTCTAATGCGTCAACAAAATCTTGTGCTACAGTCTCAGCATAAACTTGACCATCATGTGTATACCAATTAACACCTTCTCTTATTTGGAATGTCCACACCAAACCGTCTTCAGAAACGCCCCATTCTTTAGCCAAACTTGGAATCAACTTTCCATATCTGTCGTAATCTACTAATGTATCTATGAAGTTCGCGGCAAACCCAAACTCAGCTGTTGTTGCTGTCACTAAATAGTTTAATGTCTTTACTTCACCTGAATAAACAGTTTTATAAACCTGATCATCAGAGTAACTGATGCCGCCCGCACCTTCTTCTGTTGCCTCTACAGTTTCATCTTCTGTAGACTCATTTGAAGAATTGTCATTTGTTACCGCTTCCACTTCTTCACCTGTGTTTTCTGCTGCATTATTAACAGCATTGTTAGCACATGATGTCAATGCAAGCATCAAAACTAATAATAAAATCCAAACTCGTTTCATATTCCCTCCTCATATTTTTGCGACTGACATATATAGTTTATGCAATACTCATGCCAATTCTGAATATTCTGAAAAGTCTCACTTTTCAACATTTTTCCGTAAATCACACCAATTCATTTCCGTTTTTTCGGATTAACTCACTTTGAATTCGTTATATTTATTGATATAAAGCCATTCCGTTATTCTGGAACTAAACTGTAGATAGTATCTCTTCTCATCATATAAATATAATAGATACTTTAGAATCGTCTTGTTGCAATGTTTACAAGAAAAAAAAGAGATTTCCTAAATTTCGGAAACCTCTACCATTCGATCAACTTTAATTTATCATATAGATTTGTTTTCTTTATCTTTAAAATAGCCATAGTTTGCTTTTTATTCCCATTAGTATGTTGCATGACACGTTTAATAATATCTAGCTCCATTTCCAACAAAGTCTCTTTCAACGGCTTCAGGAGTTCTTCATCCGTCAGTTGATTCTTTTGTGTGATCCGAACATCAATATGTTCACTGAGAAGCGTCTTTCCATCACATAGAGTAACTGCTCTCTCAAGTACATTTTCTAACTCACGGACGTTACCAGGCCAATGATACATCTTCATTTTCTCATAAGCTTCAGCCGAAATAGCTTTTATAACCGTTCCTACGTTGTAACATATTTTGGGAAGAATATACTCTACCAATTCATACAAATCCTCAATGCGCTCTCTTAATGGTAATTGCTTGATTGGAAAGACATTGATCCTGTAATACAAGTCCTCTCTAAAGCGACCATTCACAACATCTTTTTCTAGATTTCGATTGGTTGCAACAATAATTCTAACATCTACCTTGACCTCTTTGTTACCACCTACTCTATAAAAGGATTTATTCTGGATAACATGAAGTAATTTCACTTGTAATTCTTTCTTTAAATCGCCAATTTCATCTAAGAAAATCGTGCCTTGATGGGCCAGATCGAAATAACCTTTTTTGCCTTTACTACTAGCTCCAGTAAAAGCACCCTTTTCATATCCAAACAATTCACTCTCGATAAGACTATCTGGTACAGAATTTAAATTTACTTCAATAAACGGATTCTTTTTTCTGTCTGAAGCATCATGAATAGCTCGTGCAAGAAGAGATTTCCCGGTACCACTTTCGCCCAGTATCAAAACTGTCGACCTAAAGCAACTGGCTTTATAAGCTAACTTCTTAATATTCATAATTTTAGGGCTAGAGCCTATATAATTATGAAAATTTGCTTCATACTTTTTCACATCCTCAAGGGCTTCAGTAGCCTGTTTTAACTTACGATAAGCGATGTTTCTTTGATTTTCTGCTATTTGTAATCGTCTAATATCGTTAAGCAGTAGATATGCACCCACAACTTTATTGCCTCTATATATTGGTTGCAATGTGCTAATGACATTTATGCCATTAATCAATCCCGCTTTACCTTGATAGCCTTTGTGCATTCCTTCTGCACATTCAATAAACTCAGTAATGATTTCTTCAACTTCGTGAAAATTTGTTAAATGACAGTTAATCAATTCTATTTCGTTGTGCCCAATTTTTTTCTCGTAAAATTTCTTACCAGACATCAAATCTTTTAAGTCTTCTTTCCACAGAGTGTATCCGCCCATTTGATAAAATTTAACGACACGATGTTTGGGATTAACTATGACAAAATGATTAAAGTAATTGTTGTAATAATAACGATAACTGTCATCAAACACTTGTATTTCAACAAACCTATCAGCAAAGTCAATCTTTGATTTGAATTCAATATCGTTAAATACATCCTGCATCACAATCTTATCTAAATAGTGATCTGGCCCCTTTAACTTAATCTTACCTGTCACGTTACTTTTATACTGTCCAACAGCTAACAAAGTTGTTCCTTTTTCAATTTCAATTAATTCAATGCCTAAATCTTTTAGGTCTTCATGACTGATACCTCCAGCATCTCTTCCAAATGATGTAAATGCAAGAATAACAATATCACCAGCTTCTAACTTTCCAGAGGGATGTGCTTCATTACACTGTCTTGAAGCTCCAAGCATATCCTTTGCCTTATCATTATAAGTATTTATAATACCTTCAGAGTTTATAGCAATCAAGCCTTCACTAAGTTGGTCTAAAAAATCATTCTTTCTTAAAAAGTAATCCATATGGTCCCTCCTTATTTTTAGTGTGCAACAAAATAAGATAAAAATAAAGAGGTTTCTGTTACTGTAGGTTTATATTTCAACGAAAATAACTGATATCAAAGATATCAGCTAAACTCTAAAAATCAAATAAAAGTGATTTGGCAAAGATTCTATCATAGCCATCTACATCTGAAAGCTCAAAACAATCAAACCCTGATGCGAGTTCTTCCATTTGTCTTCTAATTTTCGATGACATTAAAGCCATATAAGCACCTGACTTAGAAGTATTCCCTAAGTATTCAATCTTCCCCTTCGTTGATACAGGTAATAAACCAGTCCCTATCAAACTGCTCTCAGAAAGATGACTACCAAATTGTCCGGCTATAATTACACGACTAATATCATCTATGCTTATACCACTTCTTTCACAAAGTACCTTAATGCCTGACATGATGGCCCCTTTTGCAAGTTGCACCTGCCTAATATCACTTTGAGTAACTTTAATTCCGCACTCAGAAAGTTGAAATATACGTTTTCTGCCTTCTAACTCAAGATGTCTTTTCCTATAGTCAGTATCGTCTATATCTGATAGTTTCAGGAACGTTCCTCTATTAGTTATGATTTCATGATGAATCAGTTCTCTTACTATTGCTAAAATACCACTACCGCAAATACCAATAGGCTTACTGCCTCCAATCGTTGACAACTCAATTGTTTCCTTTAAGATTCTACATTCCTCGATTGCGCCATCTTGTGCTTTTACACCTGCACTAATGTTCATTCCTTCAAGGGCAGGACCTGCTGCACATGAACAAGATAACAACTGATTGTTATGACATAGTACCAATTCTCCATTTGTCCCTATATCAATAAACAATGTCGTTTCATTAGATGCTGCCAAATCAGAAACCAGACATCCAGCCACAATATCAGATCCAATATAACCTGACACGGATGGTAGACAATAAATGTATGCATGTTCATTTATTTTTATACCAACATCAGCAGCTAAAAGAGTTTTCGATTCAATAAAACTCGGTTTATAAGGTGCTCTTCCAATGCCACCCACATCCTCTGCTAATAGAAAATGTAACATGGTTGTATTCGCTGAAATAGCCATATCTACAATCTGATGCAACTTGATATCAACATCAGCGACTAGATTTAAAATCATCTGATTCAAGTTCTCTACAATGGCATTCTTCATCTCTAGACTTCCTGTTTCATGATCCAAGACATAACTAATTCGAGTCAAAACATCTTGACCATATTTTTTTTGAGAATTTAAAAGAGAAGTCGTAGCCATTTCATTTCCAGTGGGCAAATCTATTAAGGACATCACAATAGTTGTAGTTCCAATATCAACAGCCAAACCATATTTCATATCACCTTTTATAATCACTGAAGGATGATAATCAAATATAGGCATCAATCCTTTTTCTAGTATTTTATAACTAGACGGAATCTTCTCTAACTCAACAGAAATATCCTCTTGTACAGTTACTCTACAAGCTAATCTTATTCCATTATTAATTTCCGTAGTAGAAAGATGTTTAACATCCTCACTTGATAAGCGACTGCTTCCACTTAACTTTACTTTGCATTTCCCACAAGTTCCATTGCCATTGCATGGGTTTTCTAGTAAAACACTCTTTTTAACAAGTACTTCTAATAAATTACTATCCGAAGGAACATTAAAAATATATTCGCCTTGGTTCACATCAACCTTATACATCACACACCTCTCTAACAGCCTTAGTCATCGCCTGTATGTTTTCAGTAGGTGACTTCATTCCCAAACCACAAGCCGGTGCAACTATATCAACACCTTGTTTAAGACACAGCTTCGTTAGCTGAGTAATTTTATCTGGCGTTGTAAACTCAAGTGCATAGGTGCTTACATTTCCCATCAAACATCTATTTGTCAAAGCGGATCTAGCTTCTCTCATGTTGACAAGCGCATCAAAACTTAAGGCATCTGCATGAATATTTGCCATTTCTCCATATGCCTTATCCATCTTTCCACAGATATGTACGATCGACTTAGCACCTAAAGATAAAACTGTTTCTGTTATTCGGTTAATATAAGGTACAACAAACTCCCCGAAGAGTTTTGGTCCTAAGATTTCCCCAGTACCACTCGGTTCTGATAAGGCAATAACATCAGCGCCTGCTTCTATCTGAAGTTTGGCAAACGTCAGAATACTTTCTGTAACAACACTCAAGAACTTATGGGCTGATTCAGGGTTCTTTCTTAAAGACTTATAAAAATCAACCGGTTCAATGAGAGATGCTGCCGTACTAATTGGACCCGTAACATTACCGATAATCGGTGTTCCCACTTGCATTCTTTTAATAATTTTAATAGCATCAAGTACCACTTGACCACGCCCAATATGATGGTTTACTATTGGTAAAACATCCCACTCATCAACTGAATTATAACAGTATGCCTTAACATGAGGCTCAACAACATCACAGCCTAAATCAACAGGAGCTCCTAGTAACTCAGCCTCTATCGTCATACAAAATGGTAAACCAATATTTTCAAAACAATCTTCCTTATTAACCCTCATAGCCAGACGTGCCATAGTTTCTGGACAAGTGTGAATACTGGAATCATCTACACCTTCCATGCAAATGATATCACTTGTAATCATATTCATCATCCCACCCGGACAAATACACGGCGCACGATCTACTTCGAGTCCACTTAATACACCTATTAATCGTTCTTTTTCTCTTTTCATATCTTATGCAATTTCCAATAACTTTTTTGATAACTTAACTGCTTCTATAGCGTTTTCAGAATAGCCATCTGCACCAATTTGATCCGCATACCTTTGTGAAATGGGACCACCCCCTACTATCACCTTCATCTCATCTCTAATGCCTGACGCTACCAACATCTCAATCACTGTTTTCATCCCCCCCATTGTTGTTGTCATAAGAGTCGATAAACATAACATATCTGCACTCACCTCAATGGACTTGTCAACAAACTCTTTTAGTGGTACATCACGTCCAAGATCGTAGATCTCAAAACCAGCAGTCTCCAACATAATCTTGACCAAATTCTTACCTATATCATGGGTATCACCCTCAACAACACCAATAACAACCTTTGGTTTTGTGCGATTAACTTCTTCCTCATTCAAGTATGGTTGTAGCACATCTAGACCAATATACATAGCATCAGAGCACAACAGTAAATCTGTAACAAAATACTCCTCTTCATCATACAATTGTCCAGCTTTATTCATCCCATCTACTAAACCATAAAGGATGCCATCTAAGGCAGGATACCCATTCTCGATGTATTCCTTACAATATGTTTTAACCATTTCTTCTTCCATCTCTAAAACACTTTCAGAAATTTTTTCTAACAACACTTCTTTTTCTATCAATTCTACCTCCACAAATACGTTTTAATCTATAATTACTTCATGAATCTCTTTATTCTTATGACTTTCATTTATACACCCCATATTTATTAAACCCCTACTAATAAATTGAGTTTCCACAAGTTTCCCTTCATCAAAGCCAAGTAAACCATATGTAATTTTGGGACATAATATGATAACACCTTTATCCCTAAGTTCAATTATCATTGACCTTAACAAAGGTTTATGAACCTCTTTCAAATGCCTTTTAAATCGTACAGGACCTAAAATAGGAAGACTAGCGGTTGGGTCAGCGAAACTGATTTTACTTACTCCAGACTTCTTTAAGACTTTTACATATTCAATAATGTTATCATTTATTTTTTTAAATACTGCACACACCTTTTTAGGGTTATATCTATACCCCTTAAACAATTTCACTGGACTTATCAAAGAATACAAAACTGTTAACGGTCCTGATATATTTACAATAACTTCTATATTTTCATCAATTAGCAGTTGAGCCGCTAAAATTACTTCTGCTATACGTCCAGAAGTAAAATCGATATCATCAAGTGCAAGTACATCATCTAATTCCTGACAGATTTCATATTTGCATCTTGGTTCATACATATTTCCTATCTCAATCATCGCTCCAAGACTTTCGCTTTCAACCGTATGACAAAAAGGAACTTGGCAAAACGATGCCCCATTTCTCTCCATATAAGCTTTTGCCATTAAAACCATTTTTTTAGCATTGGTATGAATTTCCTTATATTCAAATGACCAAGATTTATCAAAACAATTTTTATGATCTAAAGTATTACTTTTCCGACAAGGATAATCATGCATTTTTAACCACCTGACCTCGGAAAGAAGCAAAAGTCTGATTAATTACTTCCTCATTCAAAGTCTCTCCAATAAAAACCAAACCAATATCAGGACAACTTGTCTCTGCTATTGAGCAGTGTAAGGGAGTAAGATTAATTTCATAGAACTTAGCATTGTCAAATGAAACAACGCCCTTTACTCTAAGTAAGTTACCAAGATGCGAGTCATTCATATCACTATGCAATTCTTTAATAAGTTCCTCGTTAAATATTCGTACATTACGAATACTCACACTTTTGATATCTATTGTTTTCCTATTATTAGATAAAATATTTTGAGTTCCCTTAACTTGAATACCATTAATCACTTTGGCAAAATCATTAGTTGGCATGGATAACCAGGACTCCCTTATAACAGGAAGATCATATAATTTCCTAAGTTCCTCTTCAGTATGTTTGTCTCCAGTATGTGTTAAAACAATTACATCTGCATTCACCAACTGATCGTTAAAAAAAGCTCCAAAACTCTCTCGATAATCAAAATAAGATGTCGCATCTACTAAAGTTACAGTATGCCCCATCTCAATATTAGAACTGTCTTCACAGATATCTAAGCAGATCTTTTTTAACTCACTTAATAAAGCAACTCCAGAGGGCTCTATAATCAAATAATCCGGATTAAAAATGTTATGGACTTCTAATATACTCTTTCTGAATTCACCATTCATACTACAACAAATACATCCTGAAGTGATTTCCTTAATTATCAGCGAATCATGAAAAGACTTACTATCTACATTGATTTCACCAAACTCATTCTCAATGAGAACAATTTTTCCTGACAATGTATGAATCAGTTTTTTTATATAAGTTGTTTTTCCTGCACCTAAGAAACCAGACGCTATATGTATTTTCAAGTTAACACCTTCTTATTATCTATAATTTCCGTAAATTCTTGCAGCGTTGATAAAGTGATCAATGTTTTCTGGTTTTGTTCCGATTGGAACATCACATCCAGAAGCCAAAATAAAGCCTGACGTGGCACCAATCCCTTTTTCACAACATCTCTTAACATCTGTATATATTAGTTCCTGGTCTCCCATTAGGAGCGTTTCAACTGGATCTATATTACCAATGATTGCAACATCGTTCTCACATTCTTTTCTCAGCATCATAAGATCATCACAATTATCAAGACTTATACCAGCGATGCCAGTCTTAACCATAGAAGACCAAATCGGCTGTGTCTTTCCACAAATATGAAGTACACTTCCACTACCAGTTTTCTCAATAATACGGTCTTGACATACTTTCGTATAAGGCAATACAAACTCATCATATATCTTTTTACTAATCAAATGAGATGAAGCTAAAGGATCAGCCAATCCTGGAGATATACCAATCTCTAATACTGCATCTATCATAGTAAGAGTGTTTTCTAAAGAAATTTTTAGTACTTCATGTACAAAACTCTTGTTTTTTACTAGATCACGCATGAAATTATCCACACCAATCATCAATCCGGCTGTCGTAAAAGGTGCACCTAAAGTATTTCCTATGCAAACTTGATTGCCCAATTTATCTTGCAACCTTTTCAATGCTTCTAAATAAAGTTTTAATCTTCCATCCTTGTATGGATCAATTAGTTTTAATTGATTCACATCCTTTTTATCAGATAAGGGAGACCATTTTATGCGTGGAATATCTTCTTTAAAAAATGTCAGTTCACATCCCATAGCCTCTGGCATTCCATGAAGCCCTGGTCCAATACTGCAATTATCAGCTGCAAATCGATGAAATGTCTTTTCAACAACATCCACAATTATATCTACATCATGATTAAACTCATCTAAGCCATAACCAAAATAGTTGGTAAAGCTTTCACCAGTAAATGGACAACAAGGCACACGGTCAATTGCCTCACCTCTTGAAAAAGCAATCATTCTCTCTTTTGGTGTCATATCATCTTTAGGTATAAGTATATTTTTTTTATTCATGTTTACAGTTTCCTCCAATGTTCATTCTAACAATTGTTTTTTTTGATAACAATGAAATTAATGAACTATAGGAACTTTCAATTTTTAGTAGCCAGGTATTCAAAAAATTGATATTTGATCAAACATCAGTAAAAAAAAGCTACTAACATCCCTGATAGTAGCTACTATAACTATTCAACTATAAACTTTTCGACTTGCTTGTGTAATGACTTAGTCACTTGATTCAATGACTTAGCTGAGTCTGCAACACCTTGTATTGAATTCATAATTTCATGAACAGTTGCTGTTACCTCCTCAGAACTTGCAGCATTTTCTTCTGCAATGGCCGCTAGGTTCTGCATGACATCTAAAATTTTCTCTTTTCGCTCTGACATTGTATTACTCGATACATCAATGGAGCGAATTTTTTCCTCAAGTTCTTCTAGAACTGAATAGATATTGTTAAAAGCAACCTCTGTATGCTCAACCACATCACTTTGCTTCATCAAATGATTAGATGATTTTATGACTAAATCATTGGCATGATGTGTATTATCAATGAGTTCTTGAATGACATTACCAATTTCCTCTGAAGACTCTTTTGAACTTTCAGCTAACTTTCTAACTTCCTCAGCAACAACAGCAAAACCCTTACCTGCTTCACCTGCCCTTGCTGCCTCTATTGCAGCATTAAGTGCAAGTAAATTGGTTTGTTCTGCAATTGACAAAATCAACTCACTTGCCTGAGCAATTTTGTTAGAACTGACCTCCATACGTTCGAATTGTTCTTGAATATACTTACCAATTTCTAAATTTTCTGCAGTTGTTTTATTTAATTGACCGATCGTACTCTGTCCTTCATCAGATATTTCTGAGAGTTTAGAAACAGTTGTTTTTGCTTCAGATAACAGTTGACTGTTATCATCAACAGTATCTCCTAATACAACCACTTGCTCAGTACCATTTTCAGTATTCATGGCTTGATCGGTTGCACCTCTAGAAATTTCATCTACATTTTTAGCAACTTCTGAACTTGACTCTGCTATGGCTTCAGAAGACTCTGCTAAGTTTTCAGAGGAGGTATACATTTCATTGGACAATGATTTTATTTCCTTTATTAATGATTTCAAATCATTTCTCATAAGATCAAATTGCTTTGCAAACTGACCAATTTCGGTTTTATCTTTTAACAGTTTTTCATCTGGTGATACTGTCAAATCGCCACTTGCTAACGCCCCAGCTACAGAAGATAAAGACACAATAGGTTTTGTAATCTGACTAGCAATAATCACTGTAACAATAATTGCAATGATTAGTAACCCTATCAATAAGATTGTTAACCATAAGGTATAAGTTCTCATCGAAGTATCAATAATATCATTAACAGCTTCTTTTGAAACACCAACAAAAGTAATACCAACAACTTCTCCGTCTATAATAATCGGATCATAAATGGTTAAGTACTCTTGTTCAAGTATGACAGCACTCCCTTCATAACGTGTTTTGTTAACAATCGGTTGATAGGCTGCACTGTCTTTACCTAACATGGTTCCTACAGCGCGCTTGCCATCTTTTTTTACAATATTAGTTGATACACGTCTAAAGTCATCCTTATCTTTCTCAAATATCGTTAACACAACTTCGAGCTTATTTCCCATTTCATCTACCAGTGCATAATTGCCTTCAAGTGCCTCTCCATCAGATGTTTTAAGGGTTCCTTCATCATAGATTAACTCACCAAAATCACCTTTCATAATTCTTTCAATTGAATTGATATCACCATTAAGCTTTTGGTTAAGATTGTTGTTGGCCATTTCTGTTAAGTTATTACTAGATAATATTAGGTTTGAAGTAATAACAATTGCAAAAATAAGAATAAAAACGATTGAATAAATTAATATAAGTTTGCTACGTACAGATTTCATATATAATTCCTCCTTTGATATATTTAATCTATATACCCAAATGTGTTATAGTAATTCACATATTGTACAAATCATATACTAAAATCATACATTTGTTCTATTGTTACATACATTTGTAATGTCACTTGTTACTTTTGACTATAACAGGATTACTCAAACCTTATTGATTATTCATGAGTTAAAAAGCAGAAAATCCTAACAAATAATTGTTAGGATTTAGTCATTACTTACTCTCTTTAATTTCTTTTAATGATTTAGCTCCAATACCAAAGTTTTCGTAAGGTAACTCATGAATCATTGTCATAAAACTCGTTTCAGGGATACCTGTAACTTCCATCATAGCTTCAGTCACCTTCTTAATAATGGCCTTCTTTTTTTCTTCTGTTTGTTCACCCATGGTAATGTTAATAATCGGCATTTTAATTCTCCTTTCATTGCTATTAATTTAGTAGCTTGCTACAATTACAATAGCACGCTACTAAAAAAATAGCAACCCCTTTAATGAGATTGCCTAACTTCTATTTTCATGTCGATACGTTTTATAGAAATCAAAGATGTCTTCAGCCCAATCTAGGGACCATTCACCAATAGGTTTTAATCGTGTCAACAGATCATGACCTCGTTCTGTCAGTTGATACCCTGTTTCTGCTTTCTTAACAATATCAGCTTCTCTTAATTCCTTTAATCTAGTATTCAATACTCCAGGTGAAACATTGTTGCATCTTTCCTGTAATGCTCTAAATGTAATTGTATCATCACCAAGTTGCCAAATGATGCCTAATGCCCATCTGCGTCCTAGCAAATCAAATACAGCCATTATTGGTGTTCCTGATTCAGAACCTCTAACTTTTTTTCCGGGTTGTGGTATTGTCATATTATTTCCTCATTATTCTCATAAATTTAATCATTTCAATTATAACTTTTTAATTATGATAATACAAATCCAAAGAAAAGAGATTCAACATTTCTGTTAAATCTCCATCAGAGTTATATCTTAAACTTCTTAATTGAATCTTTTAATTGTTCTGCTAATTGAGCCAATTCACTTGACGATCTTGATAACTCAATGATTGTCGCTGATTGTTCTTCAGTACTTGCAGAAACCTCTTCAGTACTTGCAGCGTTTTCTTCAGTAATACTTGCAATAGACTCAATGTTCTCTCCAACCTTTTGAGAACTCTCATCAATAGAGGATACAGATAAGGATACATCACCCATATTGCTATTAACAGTTTCAACGACATTATAGATTTCTTTAAATGCATCCGAAGTCTTCTGAACTGCCTCTTCCTGTTCTTCAACAATCTTCTCAACGTTTTTAACTTCATTAACAGCCTTTTTAACACTCTGTTGAATTAAGGTAATCAACTCTACAATATTTTGAGAGGCACGTCCTGATTCCTCAGCTAATTTTCTAACTTCCTCAGCAACAACTGCGAAGCCTTTTCCATGTTCTCCAGCTCTTGCAGCCTCAATAGCAGCATTAAGTGCTAGCAAGTTAGTTTGCTCAGCTATAGAACTAATCATTTCAACAATTCTTTCAATCTCTTGAGATTTTTCTGACAAATCGAATATCTCTTTTCCAACAACTTCAGTACCAGCTTTATTCTCAATCATCTTGTGTGTTTGTAATTCAATGGTTTTACTACCTTCTTCTACAGCAGATCTTGCTTTTATTGTTAACGCCTCAACATTTGCTGTATTTCTCGAAACATCCGATATGCTATTCACAAGACTTCTTACCATTTCACTACTATTAGATGTAGCTTCAGATTGTTCCGAAGCACCTTTTGCAACCTCAGTAATCGTCATAGCTACTTGTTCAGAAACCAACCCAGCTTCTTCTGTAGAAACCATCATTGCATTTGAAGTATCCGCAACTTGATCACTCATGGAAGACATTTCAGAAATTAAACTCCTCATACCTGCAATCATGTCATTAAAATTAGAGGCCAACACACCTATTTCATCTTTGCTAGATATGTCAACTTTGACACTTAAATCACCTTCTGCAACTTGTTTTGTTATTCCAGCCATCACAATAACAGGTTTAATAGATTTACTAACAAGTAAGTATACCAAAGCTGCTAAAACAATAATTGTAAGAGCACCTATAATTAAGGTAGTCATCCCAAGCATCCTTACCGATTCGGTTATCTCGCTATAGACGGTTGTCATACCAATAGACCATCCCGTCGTTTCAACAGGTGCATAGGCTAAAATCTTTTTCTCACCATTAAACTTGTAATCTCCAACACCTTGTTCTCGATTAACCATTTTACGTGCTATCACCAACAAGGACTCTGGTTTATTTTCTAAAAAGTTATCTTCCATAATCAAATCTGAGTTAATATGTGCAATTACAGTACCATCTTGGCTAACCATAAAAGCATAACCTGTTTCACCAAGCTTTTCTGTGTTAACAATATCGGTTATTTTTGTGAGCTCAATTGTACCACCCATCAAACCAATCACTTGTCCAGACTTATTGTATATTGGTGCGGCTACTACAATAATTGGCTTCCCAATTGATTTTGAAACAACAGGTTCAGATACAGTTACATGACCATTCATAACCTCTGTAAAATACCCTCTTTCCTTAATATTACCCTTTCCACCATTTGTACCTTGGTAGTCTCCACTTGAATCAGTCATAATAACAGCTGTAAAATCATGAAACACATCGCTGCTATTAACAAAATCACTGAGAGTTTCAAAATCATTTTCCTTAGCAAAATCAGTTGATGCCATAACGGTCATCAAATCCTTCCATTCCTGCAACTTCCCATCAACATAAGTCGTCAATTTTGCAGTCTTACTAATTGACAATTGCTCTATATCATCAATTATAATTGAATAGGCCCTCTGATAAGTTATTCCAGCTAACAGAGCTATACCTACAAGAGCTACTAAAACTACAGGGATAATAATTTTTTGTCTTAAGCTTTTCATATTTCCTCCAATTAAATAATTGTACAAATTAATCCTATATATTATAAGTAATCCTCATAACCTAGTTAGAGAAACTAACACTAAATGATGAGCAATTACTTTAATACCAATCACATTGTTTAATAACTATATTTCTTGTGGATTACTTAATTTGGGGAAACTTATAAGAAATATAGTTTCATTATTTGATGGTATATACTCTATTTTTCCATTGAGTTGATTGTTAACAAGTGCATAAACAATACTCAATCCTAAACCTTGACCATCATCGCCCATTTTCCCTTTAAATAATGGCTCGAATACCATAGCTTGATATTCCTCTGGCATACCATTTCCATTATCAGAGTAATTTATTTCTATTTTATCATTTACTTCTTTAACCGATATCTTTATGTGCATTGTCCCCTCTATAGGACAACCATGTTTAAATGAATTCCTAAGTAAATACTGCAGTACTTTTGACAATACTTGTTGTACACCTTCAAAGTATAGCTCGTCGTCACATATGATATCAAAATGATGGTTATCACATATGTTAATACTTGAATTTTCACTTATAGCATCACTAATTTCTTGACTAACATTCACCCTTTGTTTTGGAAGTGAAGTGTTGATAAAAGTAACATCCTTAAACGTTTTTAACATAACATCTATTGCTTCAAGCTCATGATTAATATGAAGTGTTGTCATTTTAAGAACATGAAAAAACTCACTCAATTTCTTTTTTGACAGTTTGTTTGACTCATACAGTTCATTAACTTGATTATATTTGTATTCAAGATGTGTAATATCTGTAATGCATACACCAAGAGGTGTATTAATTTCATGCGATAAGCGCGTCATAAAACGGTTGATTCCAGATATTTTTTCTGATACTATGAGCTTTTCTTGAATTTCTAGAAGCTCATCGGTTCTTGCTTTTACTTTGTTTTCAAGATCTTGATGACTCTTTTTCATTTCTTCAGCTAAGAAAAGAATTGAAGTCTGAATACTACCTAACTCACCAGTTCTGCTTTGATCAAAAGCAATAGAGTAATTTTTTTTACTAATATCATTTAAAGCATTTGTTATATTCAAAATTGGTACCGCCATACGTTTCGACGTTACAACACTCCAAATCATCAGAACTATACTGAACAAGATCAGTATGCCTATAAACCATATTATTAAAACTCTAACTTCTAAGAAGGCATTTTTTGATGATATAGCAATCATTATGCCCCATCCAGTTTCATTTAATGACGAATAAGCTACAAACTTTTGAGAGCCGTCAAAAAAATACTCGCTTGTACCTGTATTACCTGCCATGACAGATTTTATTGGCTCTAAGTAAGACAAATCCAATAACTCATCAATATATGACTCGTTAGGATGTAATATCACCTTCCCAGAGCTATCAACAATGTAGATGTAACTATGTTCAATCAAAGATAATTCATTAATCATCTCACCTATTTGCTTAAAATCTAGACTTGCTCCAAGAACTCCTTTTATACCCTTCGAATCTTCTATTGGTACTGCAATGGTGGATATCATTTCTCCAGTACTTCTTGAGCGTATAACATCAGATATATAATGATTTCCCTTTATAGCCTGTTGAAAGTATTCTCTATCATTACGATTTCCTAACGTCTCTAGATGAGAAGTCTTATAAAACTGCTTTCCTGTACGATCCATAACATAGATTTGAGAAATTGCAGGAGTTATTTCTACTGCTTTCTTTAAAATTAAATCCATTCTATCACTTTCAAGACTCTGAACTTCATCAGTATATGTCAGTAGTGCCATCTCTTTTCTAAGATTTTCTATATTTTGATCAAGACTTTCACGAATAGCAATTACTAAAGATAAATTGGTTTCATGCACTTCCTTTTCTCTATTCGTCATGGTAACAGCTATTACACTAGTCATTTGAAGCACTAAAAGAATGAAAAAAATCACGTAAATTTCTATAATCAATCTTCTACGATAGTTCATATACCAGTCTCCTTATAGTGTTATCCATAATGATTATATACCCTAGAAAAAAAGGTCAAAACACTGCTATATGTTCACTCATGCCAGTTTCCATCACTTCATTTCCCACCTCATCCAGCACTAACAATTACTGTATATTAATATTTACCATTTGAATAATTTACTCCACTCTCTAAATCCGTTTTCATCAAAAACAAAAAAATGGCTTTTGAAGTAAAAGCCATTCTGTTTATATAAAAAGTGTTTACTACTTTTAAAGTAGCAAACACAAAATATACTTTTTTTCTGGATTCAAACAATATCACTTGTCTTGTAAACTATACTGCAACTGTAGTAACATTCTTATTGAGCAAATCATTAAAAGTTGGAGTTATTTCTAAAAAAGCATCAACTAGCAATGGATCGAAATGAGTACCACTTTCATTTTTTATTATTTCTACAGCCTTATTGTGTGAATAGGCATCCTTATATACTCTATTTGTTGTTAAGGCATCATATACATCCACGAGAGCTACCATTCGTCCAGCTAGACTAATATCGGTCCTACTTTTACCATTTGGATAACCTGAACCATCCCACCATTCATGATGATCCACAATAACCTGCTCAGCAAGTTGAAGATAAGAGTTTTCCCCTTGATCATATATCATATAAGCTTGATGAATAACTTCTTGACCTAAGGATACATGGGTTTTCATAATCTCAAATTCCTCATGATTTAATCGTCCTGGTTTCATCAATATCGCATCTGGAATACCGACTTTACCAATATCATGTAAAGGCGAAACCTGAATCAACACATCTATAAATTCACGATTAATATCATTTTTGAACTCATCTTTCTTCATCAAATGCTCACATAAGAACTGTAAATACTCTTGAATTTTATTTATGTGTTCACAAGTGTCATTATCACGCATCTCAGCCAAGCTACCTATTGAAGCAATTATTGCTGTTTTAGATCGTTCCTTTTCTTCTTGTAACTCTACCATAGATTCCTTCATAATTTCTAAATCGCTAAGTAAAGTCTCGAATTCATCTTTACTGTTAATACAAGGAAATTCATAATCAAAATCTCCCCGACCTAAGGAATGAATAGCCATCTGAAGTTTGCTCATATTTCTACAAATTCTATTATTCAAGTTATACAGTATCATGCTTAAACCTATGATAATTAGAGCAGCCATGAAGATAATTTGATATTTTGTTTTTTCAGATAACTCATTAAGCTTTATACGTTCAGATTGAAATTTATACAAATTAATTTTCATTATATCCAACAAAATGGATTGCATTGTCATATTCGTTTTACTAACAGAATCACAATATTTTGCTGCTAATGGTTGATTGTCCTCATTTGCAAATTGACTTGCAAGAATCGAATCAGTCTTCAGAGCTTCTACAGTTTTCTCTAATCGCCTCAACTCAAACTTACTAGAATCATAATGTTCACCTATTTCTAATAAAGTGACCGTTTCCTCAAAGTACAGCAACATATCATCTAGTTCTTCTTTTGTACCATAATCAAATCCGCTATACAATTGAATTACCAATTCAGTTATTTGATCCCCACAATAAGATATATTTTCAATAATTGCCAAATTATCTGTCATTTCTTCATACTCAACAAGTATATTTTTGTATGAATGTGATGAATACACTATTGATAACAAAAATAGTACTATTGTTAAGAACAATCCTAAAGTTAGTTTTGATCTAATCGTCCTTTTCATTGGTATCTCCTACTGTAATGTATTGGCTAGCAATATAATGATACAATTCTGATGATTCAGACATTAATTCCTCTAAAACTTCAATGGCCATATTACCAAACTCCTTAGGATTCTGGTAGACATTGAACTCTAAATCCCCATTTCTCAAAGCTTCTAGACCATCGCCCGTTGCATCAAATCCTGAAAGTTTAATATTCTCATCTAAATTATATTCTTTCAAAGCACTCAAAGCTCCCATAGCCATTCTATCGTTTGAACTGATAATCATAGAAAACTCTACATCTGATTCAATTACATCAACAATCCTATTATATGCCTCGTTTTCTTGCCAATCACATTCAATAATATCTACCAAATCAAAATTTGAACTTTCAATAGCATCCAAAAATCCCTCTAATCGATTTCTAGCATTTTCATTACTTAAATCACCTGCAAGGATAATACAGTTCTCATTTTTTTGACTTTCAGTAATATAATTATTCAAAGCAGAGTATGCGGCCATATAATTATCAATAACTACAAATGATATTTCTGAAATGTCTGCACCTCTTGATATTAGGTTACTGGTGTTTATAGGTGTATCAACAATAACAACAGGAATCTCTTTTAAACTTGCATCCGAAATCAGATCATTTAAAGCGATATCGTGATCTGGAATAATAACTATCCCATCTACTTCAGAGATAATAAACTCTTGCAAAATTCGTTTTTGCTCCCCAATCGAATCGGTATAGGAGATAGGAGATTTTGCAATTGGATAGTATCCTTCCTCTTTTAAATCATTTATACATATGTTGATAATTTCATTCAAAAATGGATCACTTTCATATTTAGAGATTAAACCTATGATTTTTGTATTCTCATCATAAGGAATCATACCTATCTCTTTGTAATATCTGTCTTCAATCTGAATTACATCATCGCGCCTACCATCATAATGAAATAATAATCCACTCCCAAAAAGTACCAAACATAACAATAGTATAATTGTAGTTTTCTTCAAAATATTTAGGCCTCCAATTTTCTAATGATTGAATCACGTTGCTCAATTCTGTAGCTATTATCTTCGTCTGTAGCGTTGAAAGATCATTCCACCTGCTCGGTATTAACAAACAGGTGAATATGAATTTTCTCTCATTTAATTCGTTTTACTTTTTAATACTACAATATAAATTTATCTATCATCGTTTTTAACTTTGATGCTATTTCTGACAAACCTTCACTTGAAGCTTGAAGATTTTCATTAATACCAGATTGTTCTTGCATAGAAGCTGAAACTTCTTCTGTCGCAGCTGCATTTTCCTCAGATATAGCAGAAAGATTTTCAACCGATTGGTGAACTTCATTTTTCCGTTCTAACATTTGATTGGCACTTTTATCAAGAGTTTCAGCTGAAGTTTCAGCTGTTAACATCGCATCTGAAATTTCTTTATACTTTTTCTCTGTCAACGTTACACTTTCTTCCTGTTCAGAAACAACATTAGCTGCTTCTTGCATTTGAGTGACAGCAGTTTGAGCATCCTTCTTCAAAGTTTGTACCATTGTATCGATAATCTTAGTTGAATTCGTAGATTCCTCAGCTAGCTTTCTAATTTCATCTGCGACTACAGCAAAGCCTTTCCCATGTTCTCCTGCTCTTGCAGCTTCTATTGCTGCGTTTAATGCTAGCAAATTCGTTTGCTCTGCAATAGATGCAATAAAACTGCTCGCATCACCAATTTGGTTAGCACTGTCATTTGTCTTCTGGATACTCTCAAAGACAACTTGAGCAGCATCCCCATTTTCTTTCGTCTTAAGCATCAATATATCTAAAATATCAAGACCATCATTTACCAATGAACTTACATCATCAGTTGCATTTGTTAACTTCGAAACGTGCTCTTTTGATACCTCAATTATCGTACCTAGTTCAGATAATTTCTGAGCACCTTCTGATGTACTTTCGGCCTGTTCCATAGCACCTTGTGATATACCGTGTACAGTCTCTGTTATTTCACCAAATGTCGTAACAGATTGTTCTGTCATTTTTGAAAGACTATCAGATGATTCAACAATATCTTCAGTCATTTCAGTAATATCCATTGCCATAACTGACATATTTACTTTAATCTCTTGTACAGCTTTTGCTATAATGCCTAACTCATCACTTCTATTCATTAGTTTGTCATCAACATCTGCACTTAAATCATAATGACTAATACCTGTGATAATTGTTACCAAACTTCTAATTGGCTTCACAATACTATTACCTAATAAATAACTAACAATCAAAGCTAATACAATTACAATGACAGAAATTATATAGATGCTATTCTTTATAGCATCAATACCACTATACATTTCCTTTTCTATTGGATTGGCAGTCAATATCCAACCATTACTTAAAGTTGTCCAGGCAATTATTTTGTTATCACCATTGAACTTATAATAAGATACACCCGTTGAACTAGCTTTAATATCATCAGCTAAAAAGGCAAACTTACCATCTACGATTTTTGTTAGATTATCAAAATCAGTATTTGGATGATATAAGAAATCATACTCATCGTTCATTAAAGTCATATAACCATTGTCATAAATTTTCAGAGAAGCCAAGTCGTTTCTAAGATCATCATAAAAGATTTCACCACCTGCTACCGCAATAACTTGATTTCCTACAATAACTGGCTTTGAATAAGTAATAACATTAGCATCCCAAGATTCCCAATAATATGGATCGGTCCAATTGTAACCATTTTCAATGGCATTTGCCCACCATCCATCGTTTGAGTAACCATCATTAACAACATCATATTCCTCTTCACGTACATAGGTACTTCCTTCAGTTGTAAAAGATAAAGTATTTCCTGATGGAAGGACTTCTGAATTAAACAGTACCCAGCCAGATTTATTTGAAAATGTATTTATAGTTGACTTGAAAGTATCAGAAATCGATCTTTCATATTCATCCATCATAGATTGTGTATAAGATCTATAATTACTAGAAATCGTTGAACTCACAAGTGATTCTAAACTATCTGATAAATATTTCACCCTCGAAAACTCATTTTCAATTTTTGCCGCTTCTATTTCCACAAGATTTAATAGGTTCTCTTCAGCTTCTTCTTTAGTGACTCTTTTTGCAGTTGTATAAACAGAAACACCTATCAAACTAATAATCAGAGCACTACATAATATAAATGTTAGACCTATTCTATACGATATTTTTTTCATTCTTCTTTCCTTTCAATACTAGCCAATTACTATACCCCTATTGAGTGTCTTTCTAAATCACGATCTTTGCTTTTTCAATAATCATGCCCACATCAATGATTGTTACCAACTCATCGCTAACATTTGCAATACCAATATAGTAACTCTCATCTAAACTTCTAATCAGTGAATCCATTGGATTAATATCATCTGCACCTATGACTTGCACTCTAGTAACTTCATCAACAATTAGACCATAAGTACTATTTTTATGTTGAATTAAAATGAACCTCGAAGATTCTGTAGGTTCACTTTTCTCAATGTTAAATATGTTTTGTAGGTTTAAAATAGTTACGATTTCACCTCTTAAACTTATGATCCCTTCAATGTAATCAGGTTTATTGGGAATTTCGGTAATTTCCTCAAATTCTGTAACACCTCCAATATTCTCAATATCAACAGCAAATTTTTGGTGATTTAAACTAAAAAAAATGTATTTTCTATCCTCCATTATTAATCCTCCAAGCAAAGTTGTTTTAAGTCACTCATATCTAAACGATATATTTTGTTTTAAACTCATATAAATAGTATGTATCAGAGTTGAAAAAAAGTTAATAGGTCCATTGTTCCTTTCCTTAGGTCTTTGGTACTACTTGATTAAACGAATTTCACAATGAGTTAACTATCAGAAACATCATGTATTTATTTGACATTATGCAAATCATTTTATAGTGATCAAATGGGCAAAATCTATTCTAAAACTCTAAACGATGTCTGAATATGAGTTACTATCCAACTACTATAATGAATAAGCTTTACTTCGTTTGAAGCTATATTTCTTATTTTTAACAAAAAAAATGTAGACATTGTCTACATTAGCCTTTACTATTATTAAATACCTTAGGTATCCTTTGCTCCATTAAATAACTCATCAGCTCATAACGATTGTTGATACAGAGCTTCTTAAAAATTCTGTTCATATGATTTTTTACTGTGCTCAATGTTATACCCAGTTGGTCAGCAATAATTTGATTTGTATTACCTTCTGAAACTTTTTTTATAATTTCACTTTCTCTATTAGATAAATCGCAAGTCAATTGAAATTCCATTAGAAATTCCTCAAAGCTTTGATTACTCTTCGAACTTTTACAGATAGCCTGATCACCATTTACAATATATCCAATCCAATCTTTTAAATAATAAAAAAGTCTCGCAAGTGCTTGTGCATTACTAGGGTCTCTTACCAATATCCTAAGTACATATTCATCTAAATCTCTTCTTCCCAAATTTATAAAACATTCATTCAAACCATTATCATAATCATGAAATAGTACCTGAAACTTATCTTGGGTGTTTTTCTCATATTCAAGAGCTTTATTATTATCTAAACTTTTTTTATGCTCTTCTATGTATCTTTTAAAGACTATTGTTCCATTATTTTTTCTAGTATTGATACAATGCAGTTCAATGCCAACAGCTTCAAACTCGTTCTTTAAAATATCGAACATCATAATTAACAACTCTTTCATCTGAAACGATTTAGTAAACTTTAACATATAATCTTTATTTCTCAAGTAAAAACTCTTAAACTGCATGAACTCCTGATGTTGATTATTTAACAGTACATACTTATCATCTCCAAGTTGCTTTTCTTCTAATAGCTCATCCACTGTCTTTTTTTGAATAGCAAGATCAATCATCTCTCTACTATTTTGTTTTTCCTTGAGTATACATTTTAAAATACCATTGGCTTCTTTATACATCATTTGCTGTTCGTATAACTCTATAGTAAGTAAACGATTATTATGTATGAGATGAAAATTATTAAGCTGATTACATAATTCTATAGCCTTAGTCAAGTGTTTTTGTGATAAATCATATGATTTATCAGTCAAATAGTACCTCACATATTCATGCTCAAGTAAAATACGAAATCTCTTAATTTTCACATCTTCAATGCATGATTCAGCCATTTTTAGAAATTGTAAACTAGATGTCTTATCATCTGAAAGTAATTTCATTCTAAATGAAACACAATAATAATAAAATAAATCTATTTTGTTTTCAGTATTATGCTTGTAATTATCAGCAATACTCATTATAAACTTAACATTCATAATTTGATTATCTTCTAAGTACCTCATCGCTTTGATAACTAATGCCTTGAAAACCAATCGATCTTTACTGTGTGTTTTTGCCAATTGAATGCACTCATCTATAGACTCATCAAATAAATCATACATCTTTTCCTGGTATAGTAGAAAACACTTATTCATCATTATAATAATTTGCATACGTATACTAAAAAACTTTTTAGCTAGTTCTTCTCCTACCATATAATGATAAAACGCATCTGTAATATCACCCTTATTAAAGGATGCAATTCCAACTAAATTGTGCCCATATATTTTAGCAACACTTGACTCTCTCAGATGACTTAGCGAAAGTAGTTCACGTCCAATAGATTCCATCTTATCAAAGTTCTCATCATACATAGCAGAACAACCATCATAATACCTGATTTCAAAGTACTTGCTCAGTTCATCATCTTCTTTTCCTGATAAATAATCTTTTATTTGATCCACTAACATATCTGGATCACGTTGATTATTATCTCTAATATCATTTAATAAATTAGCCAAAGCAGTATTTCCATGAATTGTTCTCATTTTTTCCTCATTCCATCAATTATATAACAATATCGCATCGGGAACGAAACCGATTTCGTCACTACATTATCAAATTTATGGATTCTCTTCAAGTGATATTCAGAATACTCTCATATCCATGTATGATCCATCAATATACTAATGCTATCATATCAGTATGAACTATGCTATATTCTCATTCTACAAACCACAAGACTAATATTTCGAATGCACAAAAAAAACACAAATCTTTAAATAGATTTGTGCTTACTCTTATAGATTTTCCATCATTTTTTTGTTAACATACTCACTAACTTTGTTAAACTCTCCATCACTTTCAATGTCAGATACTTCTATAGTACCATCTCCATTGTCAGTAAATCCATATAACATTGCAACATCATCTACAGGATGTAATAATGCAATATACTCACATCCGTCTAATTCAAAGACATCTAATACAGGACATTCTAAAGTTGATCCATCTTCTAAGTTTAATGATACTACATCATATTCCTCTTCAATATTTTCTTTATTACTCATTATTTCTCCTAACTCTTACAGTACATAAAATCCATAAACATCAAATATCCAAACATATTAGATTACTTCTAAAGGATTAGATATACCCATTGGCTTCTTACAGGTACAATTATAACATGTTTCACCGTTTTTGCTATCTTCTTCACATTCATTCATAAAATTTAATCACAGAGTAAAAATAAATCCATTAGAACAAGAAAATATCATAATAATATGTGTCAACTATAAAATATTCACTCAACAGCTTGCTATAATCATAACACTATGCTAATCTATTGTCAGAATTTATGGCGGAGGCATGATGAAATCATTTATTAGAAGACTATTTAAGAAAAGAGGACCTCTTTCACCAAAGAGAATTCATAGAGAACTCAATGGACGTTCAGCACATGGTAAACATATTATCACATCGGCTGATAAAGGTGTGTTTGAAAATATGAAAGTCTATTATATCAATCGAGATAATTACGATAATACCCCCGTTATTTACTTACACGGAGGCGCTTATCTACATGGACTAAATTCCCTACACTTTCTATTTTGTAAACAACTCTCTAAGGCAATCAAATCACCTATAACTTTACTCGATTATCCATTACTACCTGAAGAAAATCATGAACTTGCTTATGAAAAAGTACTAAACTATTTGAATCGCTTTGATGACTATATTCTTATAGGAGATTCTGCAGGTGGCGGACTTGCATTAGGATGTTACTTATATCAAAAGCTAAATAATAAACATTTACCTAAGAAAACCATCTTATTATCACCATGGGTAGATGTGACAATGACCAATCCCGATCTAGCTCAATTTGAATCCTTAGATTTTGTTTTAAATACAGAAACGCTAGTTGAGCTTGGTAAAAGATGGGCAAATTCTAAAGAAACAGACCATTATCAAATAAGTCCAATTAATGGACCTTGTAATGAACTGGATGATATTTTACTCACTTCTGGCACGGAAGAACTGTTTACGCCTGACTTAAGAAAACTATCAACTCAATTAAACAAAGAGAATTGTAAGTATATTGAAGGTAAAAAAATGTTTCATGATTATGCTTTGTTCATCAATATGGGATTAAAAGAAGCTGATGATACATTTATAGAAATTGTCAACTTTTTAAATCATAATAAGAAATGACTTATTCAAAAGAATAAGTCATTATTAGTTAAACATTATCATGTACAATTTGATTTTTACCAAAGAATTTAGCCTTATACATCATCTTATCTGCACGTTTAATTAGTTCAGTTGTACTATCACCATGCCATTGACTTACACCAATACTAATAGAAATATGATAGTCTAGATTATCGATATCTTGTGTATGAATATCCTTTCTGATACGTTCTAGAATATTTAAACACTCTTCAAACTCTATATCACAAAGCAATATTAGGAATTCTTCTCCTCCATATCGTCCCACTAAATCGTTATCTCTTAAACTATTAACCAAAGAGTTAGATACAGCCTTTATAACCTCATCCCCAATTTGGTGTCCATAATTATCATTAATCTTCTTAAAATCATCAATGTCAATTATTGCAGCAACAATTTTTTTATTTACATTTGAAATACCAATTTTATGATTAAGATACTCATAAATATACTTATGATTATAGAGATTAGTCATACTATCTCTTTTAGTCATATCTTCTAATTCTCTAGTTCGTTTCTTAACTTCAATCTCTAAATCATTATTTGCATCCACTAAATGTTGTTCTCTTATCTTCTGGTACTGATATTTACTTAGCAAGACATATAACCTATAAATTAAGGCTGAAGTGACAAGAATTACAACAAGAGATACCAAAGCAAAACCGTGAACACTCTGATAAATTTCAACTTTGTTCTGAGTGAAAAAAACATACATATCATTTTTTGTATTACTTGCTTCTAAATTGATCTTCTTTCCATAATAATATTTTTCAGTCATTTTGTAGTTGTCTTCAAAGAACATTTCACCGGATTCTACTCGAGATACAATTTTTTTTGCAAATTCCCTATCTGCTTTAGAATCACTAAGAATCAGTTCTCTATTATTATGAGCAATGATCTCACCAGAATCGTCTACTAAAAACATATAACCTGTTTTTCCAACAGTTATAGAATCAACAAATATTTTTGTGAAGTAATCCATCTGAGGAGAAATAATAGCAATTCCCTCTAAAACATCGTCTATTATTACAGGAGCACTAACTACAAATATTGGATTTTCACGCCATATACTTCTGTATATTTCACTGATAAAATAAGGATTCCCATCAACTATTTTACTTACATATGAATAGTCCATACCACCTTTACCAATTGTATCTCCATTTACTGTATCAGTTAAGAACTCACCATTATCAATGATTATCTTTTCTTCATTGACTTCTACAGTAATAGGTTCATCTAGTATGACACTAATTGGTAAGTTTTCATAATACGGATACAATGTATTTAGTTCATTTAAATAGTCAGTTGCTATCTTTTGCTTCCCTTCATTCTCAGGATCTAAACATAAAGATACAACAGTCTCATTTTTTGCTACTTGCTTAACAATTCTAATTTGATCCTCTATCCAAAACTCCAACATAGAACTTGTTTGCTCAACCAACTGTTTACTAGATTCGACAAACTCCTTTTTATTCACATATCTAATATGCAATACAGAAATAACTGATCCCAATAAAAGTATTGTAACAATCATTATATAAAAGAACTTATGGTACCTTTTTATCATAACTCCCCCATCTCTTTAAAATGCACGTGTACACATATTTTATCATTCAGATACTAAAAAGTAAATCAACTACTACTGAATAAGTAAACTAAATTACATCACATCATTAGCTGTACTTTTAATAATCAGTTTCACAGAAATATAGCTTCCCGTACTCAGAATAAGAAACACTATGACTCGTTGAACAACACTAGAAATTAATAGTTTGTTTTTCAGCGCTTTATCAACTCTATATACAACAAAATGTTTTGAAAGTTTTGTCTCTTCTAAATAATACTTGTAACGATTTGTCTCATAGACATTCCTCTTAAACTCAATAAGTTCAACTACGATTGGCATATTTGAGGAAGAAACACCAATGATATCACCATCGGGAGTATAAATTTCAATACTATCAAGTGTCATTATAAGGTCATCTAACTTGTTTAGGCTGTAACTCATAGATACCACAGTATCTTCATTCAATGCTTTAGCTACAGTTATAACGTAATCATTTGAATGAACATCAAGAAAAATGTCTGTATAAATCACCTCATCTGTTGATATAGCAGATGTAAACCACAATTGATTTGATACTTGATAATCTGAAGGCAATTCAAGATTCGGTACAGATAATAAGGTATTATTTCGATTAGCGACATAAGCAAATTGAACTTCGTCATGACTTGTAAGTAGTGTAAGAGCCTCTAAAACTTCATTAGAATCAAAATCATCTTCCGAAAAGTCTTTAATTGCTTTCATTTGAGACGCTACTTCAATAATACTTTTCCCATCTTCTTCAATCATGTTAAAGTTGCTAATAAATCCATTCAGATTCCCAGTACTCTCGTATTCCATTTTACTATTGTATTTATTGATTGTGGATTTAACATTTATTGCACCTACAATTAAAACAATAATCGCAGTAAAATAAGCAAATTTTTTCATGATTCCACCTCTTATAAAATGATCTAGTAATGACATTACAACAACTTAAATAATTGTCCTATTTGTTAATTCTTACAGTCTTTATTCGATCCAGCATCGATAGAATTGTAGAGTCATCACCTATGAACACAATAATTGTATTCTGATATAAATAGAAATTTGGTGTACTCACCCAACTATAATCGGTTGTTGTCATAGATCCATTCATTTCAGATGTAATAGTACAACCACTCTACTTATTGCATTTACTTCTCTTTCTAACATCTCATCATCATACTCATAAACTTCTAACATATAGTCCTCAAGAAGTCCTATATTGGTATTTTTTCCACTTAAGGTATCTGTAGTCATCTCAAGAAATTCATAATTCATAGATGCATTTTCAAGTTCAGTTAACAAGGATGTCATACCGTCTTCTTCTATTAATTGATTGTAGTTTATATCATTCGTACACGAGACCATTAAGAAAATAAACATAATAATTACTATTTTTTTTACCCATATTATCCTCTCTTAATTATTCAGATTAACTATAGCCTAATTTTTCAAGAATCTTAACTAAATATACCGATTTCATTTGCTCTGATGCCATCGCCCTTTTTATGGGTGACAAACTTAGTATAGCAGATAAAATGGCTGCCATCGCACGATGACTATAAAGAGCTTGATTTTCAAAAATAAAGTTTTGAAGTCTTCCCTTCTCAATGGCCATTAAGACTGCTCTATGTACAGAATTTGCCGGTGTGATTATCTTCTTTTCGCGTTCATTAAAGGATAAGCTATTAAAATGACAATGTTTGATACAAACACCACATCCTAAACAAAGTTCCTCTATAACTTTTGTTTTTCCATCAGATACTTCAATTGCATCCACAGGACAAACCGATACACATTTACCACAATTTTTGCAGTCATCCTCTATATAAGCAATGAATCTAGATGTTTCAACAGGATGGAGATTTCCAAATCGTTTTGCAGCCAGCAAAGCTTCACAGCAGCAGCCACAACAATTGCATATAAACGAAATATTCTTCTTAAAGTTTTCTCCACACTGTACCAAATCATGTTCATAGGCTTGATGTAATAACTCCATACCTTCAACAGAATCAATACGTCTTGCATGACCATGTCTTATAAGTGAGTCAGCAACGACACCAAAGGTCATACAGATATCCATAGGTGCATCACAAACATCCCCAGCGTGGCTCATTTTGTGTCGACAATAGCACATACTCACACCCATATGTTCTGATGTCGTAATATAGTGAGAAGCCTTTTCAAAGTCTAAAATGGTCACTGTATCATCAGTAGAAACCACACTTTCATTGGCGAAAGCTCTAACCATATTGGTTTCTGTACCAGTAAACAGTTCCTTTACAAAATCCTCTTCCTCATTTAGATATTCATAATAGAGTCTTCCTAAAGCTTCACGGTCTGGTTTACCACCAGTCCTCATCATAGAAAACTCAAAAAATCCTGCCATCGGTGGCGGTAATACATAAAAAACTTTTCCATCTTTATAGATATCTAATAAAACAGCACGACTGGCAAGTTCTTCTAACACTTTCGCAGCCTCTCCATAAGAAACAGACCAAATTTTTGCTGCTTTTTTAATTTCAAATGGTCTTATTGGTAATTGAGAAACCAACTTTGCTTCTCTCTCAGAAAAAAGTAATTCTAATATTTGATACAAACTCTCGGAAGGTGGTGCTCCTTGAGGATACTTATTAAGTCGATTTACCAATTGCTCATAAGATTTTTTTGCAGTAACATGGGACATATTTTCTCCTATCATATATAAATAATTCCAACATCTAATTGATACCCAATAAAAAGACCTTGTATCCAACTATTTTTAATGCAAATAAAATCACCGGTTATCTCATCCAGTGATTTTTATAGCATTCAGTAAATCATTATATTTTTCTATGGTATCAACATCCTTAAAAAACAATTCATCTTCCAAATAATATTTTTTCACATGATTTAGATTGTTTTCAATAATAAATCGACCACCATGATCACCCGTAACTTTTAGCAGTTCTTTATACCACTTTCTATTAAACAATACAGGATTGCCTCTTTTATCATGACAATAAGGTACCAAAATAGTTTCATCCATTACTTTAAATGTTTCAATCATATCATCTATAATACTTGATTTAATCATTGGCTGATCACCCATAAAAAACATAATTCCATCACTATCATAAGATGCTTGAACACCTAAAACCACTGAAGTACTTTGTCCTTTTTTATAGCGTTCATTGTACATAAACTTAACATCTAAATTATCTAGCTCAAATCGTATCTCATCTTCATCCTTTCCAGTAATTATAATCACATTGTCAATGTTAGATCTTAAAATGGTTTCTACAGTATGACGAATAATTGTAGTTTCTTTAAAAGGTAACAGTAATTTATTCTGTTTCATTCTACTTGAAAGACCTGCTGCCAAAACTACTGCATCAACTCTCATGACTTTCTCGCTTGTCTATTAACATCATTATCGCTTCTATGACACCTCCAGCAATGTTTCTACCTTTATCACTAATGCTAAAGCAGTATTCTAGTTGACCTCTAGGATCTATGTCGCCTAACTTTAAGCCCTTTTTAGCTTTTATACTAGGATGGATTAATCCTCTGATAATACCATCAATACTTGCATATACCGGTTGGCCATCAACTTCTAATACAAGTTCGCCTTTTTTAACAAGATCCCCAATTTGATGGCTAGTTATAACCATACCATCACAAGGTGCTCTCAAGACACGTTCTTTAGCATATCCATCAATAAAACCTGGAACTGACGTGTTGGGTAAAGCATAACCTTCTGTTATTAGACGACCTAAGTTATGTCCTCTACAAGTTTCAATTACAACATCAACGTTCTTCCCAGCTTTTATTTCAGGCCCCATTCCAATCATAATTGGATAATCACCAATCATATAGTCTACTTCTTTTTTAGATAATGTGGCATCAACAAAAATATCTGGTTTAAAATGGTCTTTAATCTCTGATTCCTTAACCGACAGTATCGGAATTTCTCCATTATCATGACATTTTTCGATCCCATCGCAATTACTCAGATAAACAGCCTTAATACCTTCGACTGTGTATTGACCTTCAAAAATTGCATTACAAAAAGACACTGTTCGTCTAACAACTATTGGGCTTCTTAATTCTGATACAACTACTTTAAAACCTATCCGATAGAGTTTCTGAATCACTGCACTCGCAAGGTCTCCGCCACCTCTAACCAGAACTCTCATTCCCATGATTTACGCCTCCATAGTATCTTTTAAAAATGCTAATTTCTTTCCAAACTTCAAAGCCTGAACTTCTGCCATGATTGACAAAGCAATTTCTGCAGGTGTATCCCCACCAATATCTAAGCCAATAGGACCATGAATTTTATCAATTTCAGATTGAGTTATGCCCTCTTTCAAAAGTTCTCCATAGCAATGTCTTAATTTTGATCGACTACCAATGACTCCAACATATCTTGCACCTTTTTTAACCACCGACCGCAAGGCATCTAGATCATGTTCATGGCCATGTGTCACAATGACAATCGAAGTCGCATCATCTATATGCATACCTTCTATTAACTCAGTGAACTCTCCCGCTAACACTCTATCGGCATGAGGAAATCGTTCTATGTTTGCATATTCCTGTCTTTCATCAACTATTGTTACATGGTAGCCTAGTGCCTTAGCAAAATCACATAATTTTAAGCCAATATGACCTGCACCAAAGACAATTAACGCATCATTCCTCTTAAAGACTTTTACAAATACATCCATGATACCTCCACAAGCCATATGAAGTGAATCTTTGGTATCTTTAAGAGTTAACTCATAATGAAAACTTTTAGATGTATTGTTTTTTATACAATTAGCAGCATCTTTCTTCGCTCGTTCCTCTATACCCCCACCACCTATGGTGCCATCGAGCAATTCTCCATGCCTGTTCACAATCATCATACTACCACTATCTCTTGGTCCACTACCTGCTTTTGTTGTAACCGTCACCAAGGCAACTTCTTTATGGTTTTCTAAATAATCATTCAATTTACTAATTAACATTGCATCAATCATTACAACACACCCTCTTCTAGCATTCTTTCTATTTCTTCATCACTATAATCGAAGTACTCTTTCAACAACTCACTAGTATGTTGGCCCAGTACGGGAGCTGGTGTTAAAATCTTACCTGGTGTTTCACTTAGTTTTACAACAACACCTGGTACTTGAAGTTTACCTGCAACTGGATGATCAAGTTCTACAATCATTTCTCTAGCCAGTACCTGTTCATCTTCTAATACCTTGTCTACATAGTTAATTGGACCATTCGGAACACCTGCTTCATCAAGGACAACTTGCCACTCCTTAGTTGTCTTTTGCTTCATAATAGCTGCAATAATCGGTCTCAATTCATCGTAGTTCTGGTTTCTATCAGGATTACTTTTAAACCTTGGATCATCAACAATCTTTAAATCTGTAACATCACAAAACTTTCTCCATAGAGCATCATTACCAACTGCAACGACAATCTTTGAATCTTTTGTTTCGAAAGGTTCAAATGGAACAATTGATGTATGTCTGTTTCCTGCTGGTTTAGGAACTTCTTTAGTAACCACATATCTTGCAATGGCATTCTCTAACATAGCAACTTGGCAATCTAACATAGCTACATCAACTTTCTGCCCAAGGCCACTTTCATGCCTATAGTTCAGTGCAGATAGTATGCCAATAGCAGTAAACATTCCAGCAGCTATATCACCAATAGAAGGACCTACTCGAGTGGGTTCACCATCCTTTTGACCTGTAATACTCATAATACCACCCATGGCCTGTACAACACCATCATATGCAGGTTTTTGACTATATGGACCTGAATGACCAAATCCAGAAGCAGCAGCATAAACAATTTTTGGATTCACTTCCTTGAGAACATCATAACCAAGTCCTAGTTTTTCCATTGTCCCCGGTCTAAAATTCTCAACAATGACATCTACTTTCTTTACAAAAGCCTTTAAGAGTTTTTTACCTTCATCAGTTTTCAAGTTGAGTGTCAGTGATCTTTTATTTCTATTCAAGCTCATAAAATAGGCACTTTCTCCATTTTGGTATGGACCAAAATGTCTAGAGTCATCACCTTTTTTCGGAATCTCCACTTTTATAATATCAGCTCCAAGATCGCCTAGAATCATTGTACAATAAGGTCCAGCAAGTACTCTTGTTAAGTCTAATACTTTCAATCCTTCTAACGGTCCCATAAATACCTCCTACAAGTAATGCTCACCCACAGGGTGAGCACATATGTTTACTCTTTTTCATCAAATGCTACTATTCTACAAAATGCTGATTCACCATCTTGGAATTTCCATGGGAAACAACCAATAATTAATCTTTTATTCAAAATTTCATCGATCTGACCACCCACATTTTCAGCATGAATTATTTCATCAGGTTGTGGGAATACATGAATATGCATTGCTTGATAAGTCTTAGGCCATTCGTAGATTTCATTTAAACCCTTACCATACTTTTCTCTCATATAGATATCACAAGCTTCCGCTTCTCTAGGTTCCCAATCTCTAATTTTAGTATTCATAGGATGATCTGCCGAACCACAATCTACACCAATCCAAGAAATCTCCATATCCTTACACCACTGCGGGAAATCCATAGATGGACCTGGGTGACGAAGCATATATCTTCTTTCATCAGCTTCAGGTTGATCCCAGCCATATTTATGATAACCAGTATTAATAATAAGAATATCACCTTTCTTCACTTCTACACGGTCCATAATGTCTTGAGGTGTATAAATGCTAAAGTCTTCAGCAATATCAGATAAATCCACAACAACACCAGGTCCACAAAGTTTCTCAAGTTCTAATGAAGCAATATCTCTACCTGAAGTATCAAAGTGTAATGGACCATCTAAATGTGTACCGATATGATTAGATGTAGTAATAAGCTGTCCATTGGCACCATTCGGTGACAATCTCTTAAAGAACTTTACTTGCAATGGCTCATAAGTAGGCCAAGGTGGTGTCAAAATACTCGTATTTTGAGTTAAGTCGTACATTTTTACGTTGTTCCAGAAATTCATATATTCCTCCTCTTAGTCATTATTTAATTAATCCCTCAACAGCCATCTTTTCTACAAAAGCTTCGAGAGCATCTTCAAAACATTTCATTGGCGGTCTTACAATACCAGCCCCTACTTGTCCTACACCTGGGTCCTTATGTGCAATCCCAGTATTGATAATAGGCAGAATTTGTGTTTCTATTACCTTTTGAATATCAATACCTGTAGGTGTGCCTCTAAAATTCATCGTTGGCATTTTATAAATACCACTTTCCTCTTCAGTAATCTCATACATACTTGTTGTATACATAATTGCGTCTTGTGGTGTACCTCCAACAAACTGAACAATCGCCGGAGCAGTCGCCATAGCAAATCCTCCAATACCTGAAGTTTCAGTAATAACCGAATCACCAATATCAGGATTCGCATCTTCCATACCATAGCCAGGAAAGAATAAACCATCAATGATTTCAGCTGGTGCAGTAAACCATCTATCACCTAAACCAGAAACCTTTATACCAAACTCTGTACCATTTCTAGCCATAATCGATACAATTGTTGAATATGGAATATCAGCAATTGGATCCAAAGCACTCTTACAAGCTGGCATACTTAGATTTAAGAAAAAGTGATCATTTGAATGCATAAACTTTAATACATCAGATTTTTCCTTGTTGTTATAATCTGTCATAACGATATAAGGCGCCATTTCTCTTATAAAAAGTGATGTTCCAGCCTTATTTCTGTTGTGTCCTTCATCACCCATTTGAACAATCTGAGCAATCATCGATTTTAAATCTATTTCACCACTTAAAGTTAAAGTGGCTTTTAAAACAGGTGCAAGAACTTCCTCCATCCACTTTAGTCTAACAATAACTTCTTCACTAAACGCACCATACCGTAAAACTTTACCGAGTCCTTCGTTAAGTGTGCAGTAAGCTAGATTATCAAAAGCTTTATTTTTGATGATCCAAACCGGCATAGATGCAGTTACAACACCAGCCATTGGACCGACTGTATTATGATGATGACATGGTTCAAACTTAATATCACCTGATTTTGCAAGGTCCCTAGCTTCTTGTTCGTTTTCGGCCAGTCCTTCATAAATCAAACCGCCAATAACAGCACCTTTTAGTGGACCACTCATCTTATCCCATTCAATAGGCGGACCTGCATGGAGAATAGTTTTCTTATTCATTCCAGGAATATCATCTATCGCAGTTCCAAGACCTACAAGTGTTGGTTGTGCTTTCTGAAGATAATCCAGAGCTTTCTTATTTGCTTTTTTAATTAAATCTTGCACTTTTTCATCCCCTTTACTTAGTCTTTAAACGATCTAACAACAATCTCATTCTTTCATTGCCACCAGCAGTAGGTCGCCAGTTCATATGTAATGACTCAACTTCCTGACTCTCCAAATCTTTATGAAAAGATTCTAGTCCCATATTGATGACTTTTAGCTTCTTTGAGAACAATTCTTTTATTTTATTCATATGAAGACTCCCTTTTATTCATAAACATTTTTACAAGTCTAACAGCTTGTGCGTTAGATGGCATAACGATTATACCTGCCTCTTCAAGAACTTTTTTAGAACTGTTGAAACCCTGAGGATCACCTTTTGTTCCTGTAATAGAAGCGACTGCAAAGAAATTTAAGTTAAGTCTTTCTCGAACTTTTCTTATAGAATTTGCAACTTCAGAAGCAGGGTCTTCATGAGAACCATATCCCAGTACAACATCAACAAGTATAACTGCTGTCATTTCATCTATATCTGTATCAAAGCGATCATTTCTAGTTGAAGGATCAATCATAGGATGTGGCCTTCCAACAGTAAACTGATCTTCTCCAAGATCAAGTACCACATGACCTTGTAGGTGATTTAAATCCTTTAATCTAAATGATTCACGTAAAGGAATATTTGAATAGATTTCTCCTCCGAGCGTTTTCATTGCTTCATCCGCTAATGTACCGCCAGTATAGAGTCCTCTGAGATTAACCTGTTGGCCAGTTAAGCCATTGATTCCATTTGTGATTATATCTTGGATGTCTTTTTCATCAAGATCAATTCCATCAAAGTCTTTAGGTTCAATGCCTTTCATCAAATCTACTGATTTTCTAGCAGCATCTTCTAATGATTTACACGGATAAGCACCAACAGATTTAATCGATTCTACGTCTCCTCCAATAAAGTCTACGACGACTGGCTTATCAGTCGATTTAACCATTTCTAAAATTTTACTAGCAACTTCAGGTGCTGGAGGTTTTGATATAAGTGTTATAACCTTTGTCATCGAATCTTCCATTAATGCTCTCATTCCTTGAATCATCATAAGACCACCAATTTCGGATTTAAGATCTCTACCACCCGTTCCTATAACTTGTGAAACCCCTTCTCCTAGTTGATCAATTAAACATGTAACTTCTTGTGTACCGGTTCCAGAAGCACCTACAATACCAATACCACCTCGTCGTACAACATTGGCAAATGCAAGTGGTACGCCATTAATAATTGCCGTCCCACAATCTGGTCCCATCATTAACAGACCTTTTTCTACAGCTTTAGTTTTTAAAGCAAGCTCTGCTTCAATACTCACATTATCCGAGAATAACATCACATGCAGATCATGATCCAATAGCTTATGAACCTCTTCCTCAGCATATTGCCCTGGAATAGATACAATTGCCAAATTGGAATCAGGTTGAATTTCAAGTGCTGTTGTAAGAGATACCGGTTGATAAACCGAACCAGAGTCGGCTTTCTTCTTAGACAAAAGTTCATTCACTTTTAAGATAACCGCTTCCATAATCTCTTCTGAATCAACTTCTGCTGCTATGTAAAAATCATTCACGGATATCTTACTTAATTCATCACTATCCAACTTCAGATTTTCTGTTAGTTCCTTATTCAGCGCCGTACCCATACCTACCAGCGCTTCTGTAACCCCTTCGATTTCTTTTATCTCCTTAGAAATGAGCATCAATGTTACAGAATCATAATACGCATTCTTACGAACATCATACCGGATCATTTTATGCCTCCTTTTTATTAATCAATGACGTCATACAGTAAACACCAAACAGAAAATCAGTTCCTGATGTTGACCCTACCTCTATCACTTTTTTTATTTCATCTGAAATATCATCATTGCTTTCATTAAATAGTTGCTCAATTAGTTCTTTGTAACTTTCGGATACATGACCATGAATCGAATGGTACAACATTTCTTCACTAATCTTCGTTGTTCTGTTCTGACAGACTTCATATATTCTTTTCAAGAAAGTATCTGTAACAATACTCAGGCTATAAAGAACAATTATAATGCCCAAGATAAAATCATCAGCAGATGGTGTTAGTCCAGGACCAAAACCAATCACTTTAGGAACCCTATTAAGAAATAATTCTAAATCATCATTAGCTAATGATTGTAATAATGATAACAGTCTATCCTTGATAAACTCACTATACTCATTTAGAACTTGATTTTTATCATCCAACTCATCTGAAAAGCTATAAATTAATTGTGATATCCCTTCTTTTGAACCCTCATAAGTAATTGCATCTCTAAGGTTAATAAGTTTCTTATCTACATATGGAAGTTTGTATCTAGATAAGCTTAAATCCACTAATTCTAATGTGTCATACTTATATTGCACACCTTCAATTTCCAAATATTTTGTATGAAATTCAATCTGTTTTCCTTGTAAAACATTAGTTAGTTTTTCTTCAGACAACTGCATACTAAATGGACCCAAATCCTTATTAGAAGAAACGACACCGACTAAATGTCCATTTGAATCCAATATATTAAATGCCCTATCAAAGACAGAATGAACATTACCCTTAAGATTTCCGTGCTTACCTAAATATCTATGGAGACATGTGGTCATTCTGTATATCATAAAAAACTCCTTATCTGTCGAAATCTATTTGGTCTAACGTAATAATATCTAACATCTTTAATGCAATATGAACATTCAAAGATTCATCAGGATTATTAAAATCAATATCAGCAATTTCTTTTATTCTTTGAATCCTATAAATGATTGTATTATAGTGTGTATACAGTTCCTCTGAAACTTTTTTTAGATTCTGCCCACAGGCATAATACATTCTCAATGTTTCTAGAAGTTCAGCATCCTTTTCCCGATCATATTTAACAATAGGACCAAGTATCTCTACAAAAAACTGTTTGGCATCATTGAGTACTTCTGTGTTTGACAGTATCCTGTAAATACCCAAATCATCAAAGTGCATTAAATGATTATTTTTACCAGTTAGATACAATTGATGAATAGCTCTTTGTGCTTCTCTATAACTCTTATATAACACCTTGTAATCTCTGTATACTCTACCAAGACCAAGTGCAACTTTATTATGTAGGTTCTCTAATCTCGCGAAATCTAAGAATTCATTTCCAAGATTAATCATAGCTTCTTTCATATCTAATTCATTAAGGCTCTTATCAAATCCTACAAGAAATACAACCCGATCACTTTTATTTGCATATATCATTTTCCCTTTGTAGAATCTATGAACCCTTTCTACAACGCTAATCAGCTTAGAGTTTAACTGCTTCAGCATTGCAGTATTATTAGGTGTTCTTACCACTTCTGTATAGGTCTTGTCTAAAGACACCATAAGCACACCATAACTATCTGCAATATTAAAATCAAAGTAAGAAGCCTTTTCTACGGCTCTTAATTGCTGATCTTCATCTGCGGATAAAAGTTCTTCAATAAAATCAACTTTATGTTTGTTTTCATTCTCATAAATAGACAGTTTTTTTGATGAGTAAAGTGCAATTAAAGATGTAGCTGCTTCAATAATCATCAATGCTCTATCAGGGATTTGATCATACAAGTCCCATATAATAACATAACCATATGAAACACCATCAGAATAAATCGGAATCATTAAACGCCTTATCTTCCTATCTTTTACAATATCCTCATCTACCTCAATCCCACTTTTACCTTGCAAGTATTTCATCTTTGATGTTTTCTTCTGAATCAACGATTCAACAATATACTTAAATTGCACTTCATAATCATCTGATAAAATAACATAATCTTTAAAGATCTCTTCTACAATAGCAACTGGTGAGTTGACTATACTCTGAATCATTTGTGCAATATCCAATAACTCTCCACCCTTAAGCATGACTTCCTTCAAATTTGTGTTAAATTCATCAACTTGTATCAGAAGTTCCATTTGCTTGTTAACAACAGTGGTTAAAACATTGGAAATAATATCACCGAATGACATTTCAATAGGTATGCTAACAACTGGAAAATCATAAGCATTCGCTGTCTCTAAAACACTTTCGGGCAAACAATCTACATAACGTTTTGTTTTGATTCCTAAGCCTGATACACCAATGCTTTTCATTGTTGGAATCAATTGATTCAACTGATGGATATCATCTCGAATCGAATAAGCAGTAGTTAGTAAAAACTCACCTGGTTTAACCCAATTAATAATATCAGGGACTTCCATCACATTTACTTTCGAAATAATATTATCTAAACCCTTTTCACCACCAAGGATAGATAGATGTTCAAAGTAATCCATCGCCATGATTTCACTTAATTTGACACCAACACTTGTATGCATTCTTCACCTCTAAGTTTATTATACTGAATATTCCGACAATTTAGCATTCAGTCTATTAGTATCCATTTACAAAGAATTTAATCATAATAGTTAAATGATTGTTAGCTACATACAATTGATAATCACAGAATCTATTTGCATAGATTCTGTGTACTTATATTACTCAGGTAAAACAACGTTTAAAATAATACCAGCGATTGCTGCTAAAGCCATACCTTCAATTTGAACTGAAAAATCACCAAATTCAATAGGAAATACTGCGCCACCCAAACCTAATACAACGATAGTTGCTGTAATAATTAGATTTCTTGACTTGTTAAAGTCTACCTTGTTCTCAACAAGTGTTCTTGCACCAATTGATGCAATCATACCAAATAGGATAATTGAAATACCACCAATAATCGCACCTGGAATAGTTGAAATCATAGCACCTAACTTAGGAATAAAACCAAGTAATATTGCAAATACAGCTGCAATTCTCATAATGATTGGATCCCATACTCTAGTTAATGCTAAAACACCAGTATTTTCTGAATAGGTTGTATTAGCTGGACCACCAAACATAGCAGATATTGCTGTTGCAACACCATCACCAGTAAGAGTTCTTGTTAATCCTGGATCTTTGATAAAGTTTTTATCAACAGTAGCACCTATAGCAATAACGTCACCAACATGCTCAACCATTGTCGCAAGAGCAATTGGTGCTACCGTTAAAATTGCACTCAAATCAAATTTGGCTAATTCAAATGCAGGTAAGCCAATCCACTTAGCTTCTTGTATTGCGCTAAAGTCTACCTGTCCAAATACAACTGCTACAATGTATGTAACGATTAATCCAATAATAACAGGAATTACCTTTAAAAAACCTTTAGCAAAGACACTTATGGATGTTACAATTACGAATGCAGTAAGTGCGAGCCACCAATTTTCAGAAGCCATTCCAACAGCTACCGGTGCAAGTTTCAAACCTATAACAATTATGATTGGGCCTGTGACTACAGGTGGGAAAAACTTAATTACATTTTCTGTACCAAATATCTGCATCAAGCCTGCTAAAATGAGATAAATAAGTCCTGCAACAACAATACCACCTCTTGCATAAGCCAATCCATGGCTTTCAGCTACAACCATTATTGGAGCAATGAATGCAAATGATGATCCCAAAAATGCTGGTACTTTTCCTTTGGTGATTAAGTGGAAAATTAGTGTACCTATACCTGCTAAAAACAGTGATACAGAAACATCTAAGCCTGTGATGATCGGTACTAGAACCGTTGCACCGAACATTGTGAATGCATGCTGTAAACCAAGTGTAGACATTTTGGCAATACCGAGTTCTTTGGCATTAATAACAGCATTTGTGTTCTTTTCCATAAACCCCTCCTTACACGAATGATGCAGAAATTAATTTTGATCCTTTAACTTTATGGCTTTTAACACTTTTTCAGCCGTTAAAGGCATTGTATTTAAACGAATACCAACAGCATCATAAATGGCATTCGCAATAGCTGGAGCAGAAGGCACCATAGCAGGCTCTGCTACACCTCTAGCGCCAAACGGTCCCGTTTCCTCAGGATTCTCAACAAATTTAATAATCATTTCAGGCATATCTTCTGCTGTAGGAATCTTGTAATCAACAAATGATGGATTCATGACTTTACCATCTTTAAGAATCAACTCCTCAAACAATGCAGTACCCATACCTTGTACAATCGCACCTTCTATTTGACCTTCCAATAGCTGTGGATTCATGACTTTACCCACGTCAAAGCACGAAGCCACTTTTAAGACTCTGACTTGTCCAGAATCTGTATCAACCTCAACTTCAACACCTTGTACACCATATGTCCAAAATACGACTGGGTGGTCTCCTAGACCTGTTTTCTTATCTGCATTTCTAATATTAGGTGGTATAAAAGATCCTCGTCCAATAATAGGACCATGTATCCCAGATCCATCTTCCATCGTTAAACCTAAAGCTAACTCAGCTATTGATACTTTCTTATCAGGATAAATTTTAGAAACAATGTATCCATCTCTTAACTCTAAATCCCTTTTATATATGCCAAGTTTAATTTGTGACAACTCTAACAACTGATCCATCGCATCTTTTGCAGCTTCGAAAACAGCCCTTCCAGCAGAATAAGTTATTCTGGAAGCAACAGTTTGCCATTCATAAGGAGTATGATCTGTATCACCAGTTTTAATGGTTATCTTTTCGGGTGATATAGATAACACTTCTGCAGCAATTTGAGTCATAACCGTATCTGAACCTTGACCAATATCTTGTGCACTAACAAGTAAGTGTGCAGAACCATCTTCATTCAGTTTTATAATGGCTGAAGATGCAGCATTATTAGGCATTGAAGGTGCTTTCCAACCACAGGCAATACCCTTACCAATCACCTTATGAGGTTTATCAGTTTTAACTTTTTTACCAAACTCAATATCCTTAACAACCTGTTCTAAACACTCTTGTAACCCTGATACACTAACAACTTCACCTGTACCAGTTGTTCCACCTGGTCTCATACCATTAATTCGTCTAATTTCGACAGGTGTAATATCTAACTTTTTAGCAATTATATCTATATTTTGCTCAATACCAAAGTGCATTTCACACATACCAAATCCTCTATATGGGCCACCCACTGGATGATTGGTATAAACACAATATGAGTCTGTCCAAACATTTTCTATATCATATGGTCCAGCAGAAGCATAACCAGCTGCTTTTGCAATGTTAACACCATATTCATTGTAAGCACCACCATCCCAGATGAACTCATTATGAACAGCTAATATCTTGCCATCTTTATTTACACCTGTTTTTATGGTTGCATGAAGACCTTGTCTTACATAGGCATTTTGAAACTCATCTTCACGTGAATAAGTCAATTTAATAGGACGACCAGGATGTCTCATTGCTAAAGGAATAATTATACCTTCTAATGTTGTACCTGCTTTTGAACCAAAACCTCCACCAACAGCTGGTGAAAGAACTCTCAACTTATTAAGCGGTATATCAAATGCTTCAGATAAAGCTTGTCTAACAGCATATGGAGACTGACAAGAAGCCCAAACGGTACAGACCCCATCTAAGTCCATTTTTGCAATTGCAGTATGTGTTTCTATAGGAGCATGTTGAACATGAGGTACAAAAAACTTGTTCTCAACAACATAATCAGCCTTCTCTAATACCTCTGGTGCATTGCCCTTTCTTAAAGTATAATGATTAGAAATATTACTACCTGGTTTTGGCATAAATACAGGTACCCAATAGTAGTCACCTAGATCCGGATGTACCAAAGGTGCACCGGGTTTCATTGCATCTATTGCATTTGTAACAGCAGGTAAGATTTCATATTCCACCTCAACAAGTTCAGCTGCATGTTTTGCTAACTCCTCGGTATCTGCAAGTACAGCAACAACTGCTTCTCCCAAATATCTTGCTTTGCCTACAGCTAAAAAATTCTTATCTTCTAGATATAAGCCACCTCTCTTTTTATATTGTTCACCGGTAATTACATCTCTAACACCCTTTAGTTCTAAAGCTTTTTCAGGATTGATATTAATGATATTTGCATGAGCATAAGGACTTCTTTTAACCGCAGCATAAAGCATTCTAGACAGTTTTATATCATCTACATATTTTAATGAACCAGTAACTTTTTTTATACCGTCAACGCGTTTAACACTTTTACCAACAAATTTCATACTACCACCTCCTACTCATTATTATCAGCAACAAATTGTATGGCTTCTATAATTTTTTTGTAGCCAGTACATCTACATAAATTACCACTGATACCTTCTTTAATCTCTTCCACAGATGGATGAGGATTTTCATCTAATAATACCTTAGCAGTCATAATCATCCCTGGTGTACAATAGCCACACTGAAGTGCTGCATTCTCAATAAAAGAAACTTGTAGTGGATGTAATTTTTCACCTTCAGCAAGCCCTTCAATGGTTGTTACATCACAGCCATCCACTTCAACAGCTAAAATCAAACAAGCATTAACAGCATGACCATCGATAATAATGGTACAAGCACCACATTCTCCAGCACCACAGCCTTCTTTAGCTCCAGTTAGATCAAAGTCTTCTCTTATCATTTTTAATAATGTTTTATGGTTTTCTACTGCATACTCTATTTCTTCACCATTTAGTGTAAAATTAATTAAGCTTTTCATATCATCCCTCCTATAACCATTCTTTTAAAGAATGTTTCAAGAGCACTTTAATCATTTCTCTTCTATACTCTTCAGTTGCCCTTATATCGCTAATTGGTGTAACTTCGTGATATGCATATTCAATAGCCTCAATGATTAGTGTTTCAGTAAGCATTTTCCCATTCAATATGTTTTCTGTACCCTTTAGCCGTATAGGTGTAGGTGCAACTGCACCACAACTGATCGCATACTTATCATCAAATCTTATAACAGTTGCGCAAACCGTCGAAAGATCTACTTCTTTTCTTCTTGAAACCTTTGTAAAAATACCTAAAGATTTAACATCATCAAAAGTTATACCTGTCACGATTTCACCGTGTTTGAGAATTGTCTTTCTTACAAACACAAAGAAATCTGATAAAGGAACATCTCGTTCTCCTGATTTAGAGTAAATATGTACTTTAGCATCTAAAGATAGTAAAGGCGTTGCCGTATCAGCAAGAGGTGAAGCGTTGCATATATTACCAATACACGTCGCTCTATTTCTTACTTGCTTTGAACCAATCGATAAAGCTGCCTGTGCTAGATAGGGATAACATTTCTGTATTCTTTTATTCAAGCCCAAATCATTGAGTGTCACACAAGCACCAATAAAGACTTTGTCATTATCAAATCTTATTTCGTTTAAGCCTTTGATTTTTTTTATATCCATTACATAATCTGGTTTTATGTGACAATCACGCATTCGAACGATTAAATCAGTGCCACCATTGAGAATCATAGTATTCTCGCCTTTATCATTCAGATATTCAACAGCTTCTTTTAAACTTTTTGGTGCATGATATTCAAAAACGTTCATCGACTCACTCCTCCACTTAATATATAATATTCAGAATATTCCAATAATTATCTACAATTTAATTATAATACTAAATATCATTTGACCATTTGTTAACACAAAATAAATATTCAAACGAATTTCTACATTCATTTGTTACCCCTAAACAATGTTTGTAATAACATTATAGTGAAAAATAATACTATACTCCCATTTTAATGGGTATATAGTATATGGAGGCGGTCATGAGTATATGTATTAAACACAACTTACTGGATGATTTACGTGTAAATGATATCATCAATGAATCCATCATTTTAAAAAGATATTTAGAAGAAGGTTATCATCACTTTGATAACTTTACAGACTTGCTTAAAGACATCTACTTTATGCTTTATAAACACGTCATCAATACGACTATTACAACATCTACTAGTTTTAATTATGAAATAATTCATGAACTTCTTAACTTAAATCAAACAGCAAAGATCCGATTAAGAACAGTCGGTTCCTTAAGCAATACTTATCTTTCTCTCAAACTAGTATTAGATGGCCTATTTGAATCACTCAGAGGTAAAGAGATTCTTGAAGAATTGAAAGAACTTATATATGAATACAATTCTCAATCCCTCTTAGAGTTTGATTCACTACTCTCAGATAGTGAACTCATTTTGTTAGACAAGTTCATTTCCAATCAAACTCTCCATGAACAGCTCAATCATTTGGATATCATAAAAAAAATATCAGAACTTATCAATGGGGAATCTGATGATTCGTTATTGGATAATTTGATTAAAAGGTCCTTACAGACACTCAGCAAGGAGGATTCATTAGACAATCTCTTAGAAGAAATGAACAAACAACTTGATGAAGATCAAACACAGCAAACAGATGATGGACATTTTGAAGATGCTAAACTGCACAAGGAAATAGAAAAAAGATTTTCACCTTATCTTAACAAGCAATATATTACACAAGGTGAGAATTTTAAAAAGGGAGAATTTCAAACAGATATACCCGATAAGTCTCCAGATGATAGAATACACTATTCAAACACACCAATAGATAAGAATGATTCACTTCTGCATACAGAAGCTTATGAGATCACAACACAAACAGATCAAGAGGGTAATCATCATACACCAATAGATTTACATCACAATAGAACACTGCATGAACAAACATACAAGAAAAAAATCAAGCAATTATTTGAAGAAATGAAACTATCTCAAATCATTCATAAGGCTATTTCAGAAACTGATAAATTTAATGAAACAACCAAAACTCTAGGCATAAAAAAACATTCAATGGATCTACTCTCCTTTGATGAAATCATAGAAATTTATCGTAGATACAAGAAACCTGAATTTATAAAATTCATTAACAAAGTTGGCAAGAACAGAACATATGCTAGACAAATGCAGCACAAGAAAAGAAAAAAACACGCCATTCCAATTGATAAAGTTACCTCTTCACATAACATCGATTTATTAATTGATGAAGAGTATATTGCCTTATCGTTAGACATTGAAGCATTTGAAAATGACTTTTATGACCGATATTTGAAAGATGGTCTCTTAACCATCGATTTAATCAATCAACTCGATAAAAGAAAAGGTCCAATCATCCTATGTTATGACGGCTCGGGTTCTATGGAGGGTATCAAAATAGAAGAAACACAAAGCCATATTCTAGCCATTATGGAAGTAGCAAAAATACAGAAAAGACGTATGGTTATCATACAATTTGCATCAGCATCTGAGCCCCTGTACATTAAAGAAATCAACCCTAAAAACATCATAGCAAAAGATGTGTTAGATATTATAGATACTTTCATCTGCGGAGGCACTGATTTTGAAAAACCACTTTCAAAAGCCATTGAATACATCAAAATAGATAAACATAAAAAATCTGACATTCTTTTTATTACAGATGGACAATGTGAGATCAGAGATGCCTTTAAAGAGTATTTTCTATCAATCAAACAAGAACGTGATTTTAAGCTTTATACGATGATTATGCATTCCTATACTTACCATGATTATGGTGATATTGCTGATATATCTGATGAAATACTTGAAATACAAAATAGAGATTTTAGTAATTGGAATGAAACAACCAATGAAAAACTATACTCGTTGATCTAGAGGAGAGAACAAATGAATCAAAATAAACTAAAAGCTGTTAGCTATCAATTTAATGCCTTGTATAATTTTATCAACAAACAATACTTTGAAGTCGAAAATTTTTCGCTTTGCATTTTACTTTCAATGATTTCTAGAACAAATATGATTGCTCTTGGACAACCAGGTATTGCAAAGACAGCAATTCTTCGAACCGTAGTTGATGCCATTGATTTTGAGAATATAACTGGCACCCCCTACTTTCACATTCAAATGGGATCAGATATCTCCCCAAACAACGTATTTGGTGCACCTGATATTGAATACTTTAAACATCACGGTATCATCAAAAGACATTATAAAGGATTTCTACCAGATGCAATCATAGCATTTTGTTCTGAGTTTTATAGAGTTAATGATCAAGTGGCCAACTCTGGTCTTTTAACGATTCTGAATGAAGGAGAGTTTAAAAATGGTATCGACACTGTAAAAACTAAACTTAGATTTTTTATGGCAGATACAAATTTTTTTCCTAAGCAAGTCGATGATCTAGATGCTGAGGAAACGGATATCAAATTACAAGCTTTACACGATCGTTTCCTTGCAAGAGTCCTCGTTAAGCCTTTAGCTGATCCAGAGAACAAACTGAAGATGATTCTTATGAAAGATCACCAAGGTGCAGATGTTAGTATTTCCCTAGAAGACATAATCTATATTCAAGATCATCTAGAAGATGTTTTATTAGATGAAGATATTGCTAGACTAATGATAGACATCTCTGATACTTTGCAGACAAAACATAATGTCTTTATTTCGCCGAGACGATTAAAAATGTCTCGTAACATGGTAAAAGCCCATGCCCTATTTAACGGCCGCCTTTATTGTACTACCGACGATCTGAAAGCCCTTCAATTTACCTTCTGGCAAAAGGAAGAAGATATCATAATAGTCAATGATCAAATCTTAGAAAAAATGGACTTACCAAGAATACATGGCCTACAATATGAGAAGATAATGGATTCGATAGAAGAAGAACTCGAAAGAAACATAAACAACCAAAGTGACTTTTATGACTTTGATATTGATAAAATATACGAGCAAGCAATCTACAATGTCGTAAAACTTCTGGAAAGAATCGCCACCGAATACCCGGTAGCTGAAAGATATGAAATCATACGCAATGTAAAGAAGCATATTGAAATCTCCTATAATCGATTAACAAGTGAGAGACTTGCACTAAAATAGCTCCATAAAGGAGCTATCTTTTTTTTATTTCTACTTGAGCAGCCTTAACTGCATCTTTAATACCATCGTAAGCAGTACAGCGACATAAGTTAGCATCTAGCCAGACCTTCTTACCTTCTTCATCTATATCTGGATTAGCTTCTAACATAGCATAGGCATTTATAAGAAATCCTGATGTGCAGTAACCACACTGAAAGCCATTAAAATCTACAAAAGCATTTTGAATCTCTGTATCATTTAAGCCCTCAATAGTTATGATCGACTTACCAATGCATTCTATAGCAAGTAACAAACATGATTTCATGGGCTTGTTATTTATTAGAACTGTACAAGCACCACAATCACCATTCTCACAGCCACCTTTAGGACCTGTATAACCTATTTTTTCTCTTAAGACTCTTAACAAGGTCTCATTAGGTTTGATAATCACAAGATGTCTATAACCATTCACATCTAGTTCGACCTGTTGATATCCAGAATAACTAACCATGACTACCCTCCAGTTCTGCAAATATACCATCAAGTGCATCCATTAGAAGATGTCTTTTATAATTACTCGATCCTCTCATATTATCTTTTCCAAATGCATTAAACGATGCTTTGATTTCTTGTACTGACTCTTGTTTGTATAATTTAAATATGGGATAACTATGAAAACCTGATACCAAAACCATTTTTTCTTCATCATCTACTACAAGTACATGAACCAGTGGATAATCCGTAACAGTTGTTTCAGTATATCGCCTCGAACCATAATTAAGTGCCTTTGACTCATATTTAATCTGATAGAGAATTTCTCCTTTATCAAGCGTTAAACGTTTATCAAATACCTCTCTAAGAGCTTTTGTATAAAGACCATTTTTACCATAAATGACCAGCTGAGCATTTAATGCTATCAAGGGTAACAGAGCTTCTTTATAAGGAAGCCTACCACAGATGTTTCCCCCTAAAGTAATTGCATTTCGAACTGTATGATCACCAATATGAATCAGAATGTTTTTAAGAATTGAAATATCGTGTACTTCAATAATATCATTTAATGTTGAACAAGCACCTATTGTGATGTCTTCATTCATTTCAACTTCACAAATGCCTTTAACACCTTTAAGATCAATAACAGCATCTGCTCTATGAGTTCCTTTTCTGAACAAAGTCACAAGTTCGGTACCACCTGCATAATAGACAACCTTTTTCCCTTCAGTTGAGAGTTGAACAAACAACTTATATGCAGACTCTAAATCTGATGGTTTGTAATAATCAAAATCAAAATTAATCATGCTCTCCCTCCTGCATTATGGACCATATTTTCTCAGGTGTGATCGGAATTGAAGTCAATTCTTTTCCAATTGCTTTTGAGAGTGCATTGCTAATTGCTCCAGGCATACCTATAACAGATTGTTCTCCTAAACCTCTTGCCCCATATGGTCCATCTTCTTGAGGCGTTTCTAAAAACTTAACTTGATACTCAGGTGCATCACTGAATCTCATAATCTTAAAATCTCTAAGACATTCATTAACAATTTGACCTCTACTATTATATTTGAAACCTTCCATAGTTGTATAACCAATCCCCATACCCATACCGCCAACAATCTGTCCTTTGGCAATCTCTGGATTAATGACTTTACCTACATCAATACAGCAAACAGCCTTTAGGATCTTATAAGCACCAGTAATTGTATCAACTTCCACTTCAACACCTTCAGCACCTAGAGTCCATTCTAGATCAGGATGACCTTGACCTGTATTCTTATCTATGTCCGTCAGATTTTTGGCTATGTATCTACCTCTTCCAATAATCTGTCCATAAATAGCATTACCATTAGGATAAACATATCCTAACGCGACTTCTGAAATCTTTAATCCTATTTCAGGTTCATCAGAAACATAAATTCGTTCGCCTTGAACGATTAAATCATTCATAGGAACTCTCAACACCTGAGATGCCACCAATTTCATCTGTTCAATGGCATCATGACAAGCTTCAAGAACAGCATTTCCAGCCATATAGAGACCTCTACTAGCAGCAGTAGCCCAGTCGCTTGGTGATATTCTTGTACTCACTTTTTCTTCTACATGAACTTTACCTATAGGAATATCCAAAGCTTCTGAAGCAATTTGAGCCAAGCCTGTTTTGGTACCTTGACCAATCTCAACAATACCAGTATGTATGTTAATGCTTCCATCACTGTTAAAGGTAATTACCGCTCCAGCATCTGTATTGGTGGGCATCGCAGGTGCTTTCCAAAGTCCGGCAATTCCTTTTGCAATGACAGTTCTTTCATCAACTTGAATAATTCTATCCAAATTTCCATCCAACATATGATTAACTTCATTAAAACAGGTAACAATATCTCCTGTACTTTTACCCAACCTACTTTGAACTGGCGTTAAATCTCCAGGTTTAATACCATTTTTTCTTCTTATTTCATAAGGATCTATACCGAGTTTTTTAGCCATTATATCAATTGCTCTTTCTATAGCAAATCCCATTTCAATGTGTCCAAAACCCCTGTAAGCAGTCGCAAAAGGCATATTCGTATATACACACATCGAATCACATCTTACATTTTCAACATTGTATGGACCGGTACATGATATTGCAGCTGCCCTAGAAACATTTACAGCATAATCAGCATAAGCGCCACTGTTAAAATAGTAGTCTAAATCCATGGCTGTGAATCTATAGTTTTCATCTACTGATAGTTTCACATATGCTTGAAGACCAATATTACCAGGAGAAGTCACCATATCTTCTTCTCGCTTATTAACAAATCGTACCTTTTGTCCTTTTACAGCTTTTGAAAGTAGATAAGCCAGACCTTCTAGTTGAATACCAGCCTTTCCACCAAAACCGCCACCTATAAGAGGTGCTTCAACAATAACTTTACCTGGATCTAAATCATAGAATGCACTCATCAAACCTTTTACAACAAAAGGCGCTTGAGTCGTTGATGTTATATAAACCTCACCTGTTTTTCTTATTTCAGCAATAGATGCACGCGTCTCCATTGCAACGTGATCACCCATTTGAATTTCAACAAAAGACTCTACTACTTCAAAAGCCTCAGAAAAAGCTTTTTTTACATTGCCTTTTCTGACTTTTGTTCTGTTAGAGATATTACTCCCTGGTTCTGGATGTATAGGATCTATATGACTATAACTAGCCATATCCTTGTGAATTATTTCGGCATCTCCTTTTACAGCATCTAATGGTGTTAACACAGGTTTTATAACTTCATAAGTAACCTCTATCAAAGATGTTGCACGACAAGCATTTTCATAAGTATCTGCAACCACAGCCGCGACTATTTCACCATAATGCCTAACATAATCTCTTGCAATCGGCGGTTTATCACATAAATACAAGCCAATGTTACTAGGTATATCCTCACCTGTTAAAATGGCTCTCACACCATCAGCTACCAATGCTTTTTCAATCTTAACATCCATTATTTTAGCATAAGCATGAGGACTTGTTTTAACAGCAGCATGAAGCATTTTAGATGTTATTTCATCACTTGTATATGAAATATTACCATGAACTTTATCATAACTCTCTTTTCTTAAAACTGATTTACCTATAGCCTTCCCCATCTTTACTCCTCTTTATTCATATTCTTAACAACAGCATCAACTGCTCTTCTTGCGGATTCAACTAATGCATATAGACCAACACCAAAGGATGATTTTGTGTCAGGGTCTGGTGTTAAATCCATACCACAAAAGAATACATTTTCTGATGTTGTAATACCATCATCAAGTTTTAATTTCCCATAATCATCAAATATATCAAGCGTCAGCCAATTGTAATTTGCTCTAAAGCCAGTACACCAAATAATATTCTTTATATCTTCTTTAGTTATATCTAATATAGTGAGCGGAGCCAACACATCGCGATTTACTTCTTTAATATCAAAAGGAACAGACAAATCTTCTAGATTCATGGCCTCCTTATGTACAGCCTGATTAATCATGTTGTGAAGTTTATCAAGATAAACTTGACCATCATCGAGAATTTTTCTCAAGTCATTTGAAAACTCAAGTTTATCGTCAATGACATTGATCATTCTACCAACAATTTCTACACCTTCTATTTGACAATGATATAGATTTTGATTTATCTTATTTACTATATTCTCATTCTCTAAGTCCTCTGGTTTATAAGATAAATACTCTCGTCCATCTTGATAACCGGAGAGTTTGTTCAACCAGAACACACCATTGATATTCTTATAAATAACGGGTAACGGTGTACTACTTCCAACAGATAAGTAAGTCTTGCAATTTAGTGTTTGTTTGACTTCAAGTGCAATTTGAATACCTGATCTACCACTTCCCACTACTAAAGTCGCACCATCATTTAATTGACTAGGATTCTTATAATCTTTTGAGTGAATCTGAACAATTGATTGAGGAAGCATTTCTGATAAAGCTGGTGTAAAAGGTTGATTAAACAAACCAGTAGCAACAATTATATTTTTTGAGAAAAAAGATCCATTATCTGTGTTAATTTGATAATAACCGTCTTTTTTCTCAACGGATTCTATGGTCGTATGCTCCTCAGCCTTTGGTTTTACATAATACAGGTACTCCAGTAAAACATGCTCAATTTCAGCTCTCGACATGAACTCATTGTCATAAGGTATTAAGTGTTCAACTCCCGGTAGATTGGTCATCCAATTAGGTGTTACAAGGTAAAAGGAGTCCCATCTTTCGTTCTTCCATGTGTGAAGCAATTCATACTTTTCTATAATCATGTGATCTATCTTCTCTTGCTTTAGATGGTAGGAGCAACTGATACCACTCGGCCCACCACCCACAACTATTACATCATAAATTTTCAAATATCATCATTCCTTTTCTTATTCGTCAAACAGCTTTTTTATCATTCTACACTTAATGGCGACTTTCTAATGCACGAAAGTTCCTCCAACTTGGATGCTATATTTACAAGTTTGCTCTCAGTATAAGGCAAACCAAGAATTTCCATGCCAATCGGAACTCCTATTGGTGCTTCAGTACTCTCACTGCTATAACCCGCTGGCGTACATACCGACGGATAGCCTGTTACAGAAGCTAAGACACCATTTCTTTCTAATTGCGATTCTCCAATCTTACATACCAATTGTTTTTGATGAGGATAAACAATCGCATCTAAATCATTAGACTCAAACAATCCTCTAAGTTTATTCTGAACATTTTTTCTTAATTCAAGTCTTTGTTGATACGCCTCTGAAGTTGTTGAAAGCTCATTTGCTTTTAACAGATTCTCTTCGATTCCTTTATGATACTTACCACTATCTAAAATATCCTGCACACTATGACTTGGTGCTTGTTTTGGCAAACATGATAAATAATTGTTCAAATGGTCTTTCAGCTCATATAAGTGAACAGAAACATTGTTTACTAGTTCTGAAGAATCAAAGCAATCATCTAAATCTATAAAAACAACACCATGTTTTTCTAGTAGTATTAATTGCTTGCTAACAGCCTGATTCACTTCTTTATGATTGTCTTCTGTTCCAAAAAAATCATTCAAAATTCCAATTCTTATTTCCTTTAAATCAATTGGACTATCATCAAGTGATTTCTGACTCATTACCTCAAGTAAAATACCTGCATCCTCTACAGTTCTAGCAATTGGTCCAACAGCATCTTGCGTGAATGAATATGGAACAACACCCTTTTTCTCAATTAATCCTACAGTTGGTCGAATCCCCACTAAAGAGTTGGCTGAAGAAGGTGAACGAATAGAATTAATTGTATCTGTTCCAATACCAATCATTCCAAAATCCGATGCAACAGCTGCTCCAGTTCCACCACTTGATCCTCCTGGTGTTCTTGTTAAATCATAAGGATTAACAGTTTGACCTTTAATTGAACTAATCGTTTCTCCCCAAATGGCAAACTCATGTAAGTTTGTTTTTGCCAATATGATCGCACCTGCTTCTTTCATCAAAGTAACAATAGGCGCATCATCATCTGCCATATATCCTTCTAAGCTTTTGCTTCCTGCAGTTGTCTCCATCCCTTTTGTTTCGACATTGTCTTTTAATAGAATTGGTACACCATGTAATTTCCCTTTTAAGCCATGTTCTTTGTAGTATGTATCAAGAGCATCAGCTTCTTCTAAAGCCTTTTCATTGATACAAATAATTGAATTCAAAACATCGTCATATTCAGCAATACGCTTTAAATAGAATTCAATTAATGTTCTTGAAGTTATCTCATTTTGCTCTAACATTTTGTGATATTTTTTTATCTTTAGTTCTCTTAAATTCATGGTTTATTCCCCCCCTATTACACTTCTTCATTTATTACCCATAATCCTTTGTCATCACACACTAAAAGCAGAACTCATTCACTAACTTGGCTTAGTTTTAGATTACAAAGGCATAATCTGATATAATAATCTTGGAGGTCAGCTATGGATAATTTTTTACTTCAAGAAATAAAAAATCGTACTCATGAAACCAAGCTAATAACCCTTGTTGGTGGCGGAGGAAAAACAACAACAATTTATAAGTTAGCAGACTCATTAAAGTCAAATAACTCTGTACTCATAACAACAACTACACATATGTTTCATCCACATAAGCAAGTAGATCATGTCTATTTTAAAGAGTTACCAAACGTTAACTATCAAAATACTGCAATCGCACTTTTTGATGTTTATAATAAAGAAAAAGATAAAGTAGATGGTTTTTCTAATGACAGGATAGACAGAATAAAAGAAAGTCATATAGTCGATTATATTCTCAACGAGGGAGATGGTTCTAGAAGAAAGCCCCTTAAATGTTATGGGAAGCATGAACCGATGATACCAATGAGTTCAGATATTGTAATCATTATACTAGGTGCTGATGCTCTGAACAAACCACTGTCAGAGGAAGTTGTTCAGAGATTAAATGAATTCAAAGAAGTCACTCAAATTCTGGAAGGCGACCTCATCACTGATGATGTTATCATCAAGCTGTTAACACACCCAAAAGGATTCTTAAAAAATATCCCTGAGAGTGCAAAAGCTTATATCCTATTTAACAAGAGCAAGACTTATCCAATTGAGTTTAATCAAGCTTTATTTGCTAACAAACTCTATTCAAAAACAGACAAGTATGAGGCGATTATTTATGCTGAAATGGCATCTTTAGAAATACTAGAGGTTTATCAAAGGAACAATTAAGTACAAGAAAAGTTGAGTAAATATACTCAACTTTCTAAGTTTACATAATAAAATCACCTATCAGATCACGGCTAGGATAATTAAAGCACCAAAAGAAATAACGAAGTAGCTGATGCCTATTAAGGTATTGTTTCTTTTTTGTGTTCTATAACCAATATCGTCTTCTTCTAACTTCACGATTAATGGAATAAATCTATAAAACAAATAGGTCACTAAAGCAGTAAGGACAACAATTGTAGCAAAATAATAGTAACTTACTTCTATCAATCTGGGTGTAGCAAATACAAAAACTAAATAAAGGGCCATAAAATACAGTGATTTATATGGAATTGAAATCTTTTTTCCACAACAATCACACTTTATTGACCTTACAGGTCCTAAACAAAACTTTGACCATTTCTTTATTGTCTTTTCCTTGCAATTTGGACATTCAAACATACATATCTCCTAGTAAAAATATAATAAATAACTTTGAAAACTAGAAATTATCATCATCAAATTTATCCATAATATAATCCATCTTATTGTTAACATCATCTATCTTTTGACCATTCATCTTTGCTCTTTTTATATATTTGAACAAAATGACTGGAACACCAATAAAGATAAATAAAATAAGAACTGTATTTAATAACTGAAAAACCAATGTGATATCAAATGAAATTAATCCATTATATATTAAACTTAACATTAATTATCCCCTCTTTTCATTAATATTATTATCCAATTTGGTCTTCCATAACAAACCTATCATGATCAATAATTTAGAGTTTTTCATATTGTATCCTAAAGCTTTTATCTGACGTCTCTTCTTTTATTCGCTTCAATCCCAATGATTGCAATAGACTTTCAATTGAGAATTTGGAGTGTTCTTTATTATCAAGTAAAACACCATAACCTGTGGTCGTAATCTCGTCATTTAGTTCAACACTCAATTGAGCAACAAAGATATCTTTACCATCATCTGAGCACACTGGAACTTCAATATCCCAAATATCAATTATTCCATGACGTTTCAAAACTCTTACAGCTTCACTCAACACTTTGGTCTTAGTTTCATGGTTCATGTACATCAGTGAATAAAAAAGTGTGACAACATCGAAATTTTCATCTGTAAACTTAAGATCTCTTCCATCCATCACAAGCTTTATTGAATCATTTTTAGTTTCTAAGAGCTCATCTTCTCTTGCATCTAAGGAGATAACATTTCTACCATACAACTTCCCTATAAAGCCTTCTCCTCCGCCACCAATATCAAGTATTGATGCGTTATTGTATTCCTTAATAAGCTTAATATCTTGTATTTTTGATTCTAAATATTGATCTTTCATTTTAGTCCACCATCTCTATAATTTCGTCGTTTTTATGTAAAAAGTTGCTTTTCTTAATGAACAACACACCAAGCGCTACATAAGCAATTGGAATCATCGAGTTTATAAAAGCATAGAAGATGTAAGTCCAATCAATATGAACATTCCATCCCCATCTAGCATTGAACAGTGAATAAGCCACAGTCATAATAATACCGACTACACCACCTATATTGGTTATGATAAAATAAGCGCCTACACAAAAGTTAATGCTGCTTATGTCCAATTTCTTATTCAACTTACCATGGGTCCACTTCTTTATAATATATGCTACAAGGAATGGTACAAAACTAACCATCATAGATAACAAATATAATAGTATTAACCATTGGATTTCATTTTTGGGATTGTTACCAGTAACAATGTTGTTGATAATCGTATAACCACGAGTAAGAGTTGTTATCACACCAGTAACAGCAAATTGGATTAGAAATACTATAGCTAACGCACTTGATATCCAACAAAGCAATTCCATTCCCCTATTATTTATTCTATATTTCATATGTTTCCTTTCTCTATTATTCACTCATGAAATACCTTTATCTTCATATCTTCAATGTAACGTTTGTCATGGCGAGTAGCATATTGAATCATGTAAGTATCACCCATTTCTATGATGTCATGTGCCATCGCATTATCAAGGATATAAATCATGTTTGCTTCAACCAATTCACCCTTCGAAGTCAAATTATTGACTATTAGGACTTCCTCTCCACCTTGGCGACGTTTGTATATAACCTCTATGTATCCTTCTTCAAACTCTACTTCTGTAATATCAACAATCAAATAAGCAATCAATAAAATAGCAAGTACTGCAAATAACAATTTAAAGTTCATTCACGTTCTCCTCCTCAGATTAGTCGATATAATCCATAGAATTACTTAATCAGCAAATCACTTAACTCATCAATATCCCATTGAACTTCAAATCGATAAGTTAAATACTCCTCTCCAGCATGATCATAAACTTTCAAATCCATCATGTTTCCACCATAAATTGAAAGTCTATCGAGTTGTAGTGAATCTACTATGAAATCAGTTGATTTATGAAACTTCAAATAATAGACTATATCCTCATCTAGGCGAAACTGCTCTACAGTACTATACTTTCGTTCAATCTCTTTGAGACTTTTCATTAGAGCGTCAATATGAGCTTTATCCTCTAAAGTATATGTCTTTGAATTACTCATCTTACTTGTTTGAATATCTACAGTCACAAAAGATTCATCGGTAAAAGCTATATATGCTTCTTCAGCTCTATCGATAGTAGTTTGCTTCCATATAACAACTAGAGAAATGACCACAATTGAGATAACTATGATCACTTTTACTAGACACTTCTTCATTGACTTCCTCTATTCTCTATTTCATAAATATTCATTCTAACTTGTTCCATATAACACTTTTATATCAGATTTTATTTTCATTAATTATACAGTAAAAAAAACATTTATTCATCATAATTGTAGAATCATGGGATAACTTTAAGGAAATTCTAATATAATTTACATATCATCCTTTTTACTAGAGAGGATCAAAAAAAATCTTTGGCATAGGCAAAGATTCCATGAGAACAAGTAATTTATACAAATAAAAAATCACCGGGTTTGCACCAAGTGATTTCTCGCATAAAATATTAATAGGGGGGATTGAAGTTTAAAATCATCTATTTACTATGATATCTCTCTTCTTGAATACATAATAACACCCCCATGTGTATTTGATATGTACAAAATATGAAAATTTTATAAAAAAACTTAAACATTCTATAAAATAATAGAGACATAACTAAAGCTAACTTTTATCTGTATAGATTATAATGACTCATAGATATCTCTAAATGACTTAAAGTGTTCAATTTCCCATTCAATAAGAATATCCAATAAATCTATCAAATCTTTATCTGAAGATGAAGCTTTGATACTTTCATAATACTCATATGAAGCCTCCTCCATAGCCATTGCCTTTTTAAAGACATCTTTAATACCCATATCAGAGATCTTTCTTATATCAGACCAATCATAGATCCTTGGTTTCTCAACCTTGGTTAAAGTAAAAATTTTATCGTCACCGAATGACTTCTTAAAATCAAATAATTCTCTTAACCACTCTGAGTGAAGACTTTCCTCTTCAGAAAGTTGTTTAAAGTTTTCACTTACCTGCTTTTCATGCCACTGTTGTGATTGTGCTAAATAATATTCTGCACCATCATCTTCATTCATCATAGCTTTCTTTAATAGTTCTAATTCTTTATCATTCATATTTAACTCCTTCTGATTGTATGTAAGAAGAAAAGTCTATCTTATTCACATACAGTGACCTATTCTTTCTCTCTACTTTTCTCTATTAATGTTTTAAATTCTTCATAAAATTTCTTCATTTTACTTTCATTTTCAAATGCCGTTAAAGGTATGATATAGGCAGAAACTGAGCTATTGAAAGCAAAAATATGCTTCTCAGTATAGTCTATTCTATTAAATACACTGTAATTGACTTTGCTGCTACCGGTTTCGTTAGTTACAGTCAATTCTTCATCAAACATCTCCAACTTCTGATTACCAAGCAAACCTCTATTTTCATCTTCTGAGAGCAATTTATAGATATGTTTCTTTAATTTTTTTTCTAGTGATTTAGGATAATACAAAAACCATAACACACTAGCAATTAGAAATATCACTGACCAATACAACAAAGATATATTGGATATTCTATATGCTAAATAAGCAAAAATAGTGAATATGATTGGCCCCATCAAACGCTGAATCATAACACTTCTTATCATTGTCTTTGATGTTTTCATGTGATAGATATTGAAATCTATGTAATCTTGTTCAGATAATATATAATTTAATTTCATTCAAATCCTCGTTTCTTAGTTTTCTACTGGCTGAAGAAAATGTATGCTATTTCCCTGCGGATCATTGAAAGAAAAAGCAATCACACCCCAAGGCTGCTTAACTGGTTCAGTTAAGTCCGTCACAATGTCTAATTTTCTTATTCTGTTGTATTCAGTAACTGTATCCTCAACATAATACATTAAGATAATATGCTGGGTTTCAGGCGTTTTATCTCCTGGATTCCATATAGCAAGACTCTTACCTTCAAAAGATACATGAAATTCATTACCTATCGGTTCAGTTTTTAATACCCTCTTATAGAACCCCGCTAAACTAGAAACATTGTGTGTTACAATACAAACGCCATTTAACTCCATAATAAGCCCCCGTTATTTTTTTCATTCCCAAAATTATTTAAAATCAGAACCAATATTATTATACATCAGAATTAGCTAAAGCATATAGTCTAATGACCAATTTCATATAAATGCAAAAAATAAAAATCACTTGATTCGCACCAAGTGATCTTCGCATAAAATATTAATAGGGGGGATTGAAGTTTAAAATCATTGTTACTATGATATCTCTCTTCTTGAATACATAATAGCACCCCTGTGTGTATTCCGTATGTACTTTTAAAATAATTCTATTTTTTTTGATTAATAACTTCAGAATTCCAAAATCGATGTACACATCAAATATTCTATCACAATTCATTGGATCAATAGGATGTCCATTACTTCAAATTGTTTCTATACAATATAACAAAATATATTTAAATTGATTATTTTGTTCTAAAAGAATATATGTATTAATCATCATATACAAAAAGGCTGTAAAACTAGAAAATCACGTGGTTCGCACCAAGTGACTTCTCGCATAAATACTGAATAAATATTAATAGGGGGGGTTGAAGTTATAATCATTTATTACCTTGATCACTTCTAAACCTATGGTATCAATTTTATGTGTCCTTCGTATGTACATAATGTGAACTAAGTGTTAACAATCATTAAGGGAATAACCTATATGTTAACAATCATTAAGCTAAAGCACTTTGTGTTAACAATCCTTAAGTTGTTATATTAATTCGCAATTTTCCACTTGTTTGCCTGTTCCCTATGAATCCAGTAATTTCTGTAGATACCTTCTTTTTCTTTTAACTCATTATGTATACCCACTTGAGATATCTCACCTTTGTCTAAGACAATAATTTGATCGGCATTCTTGATAGTTGATAACTTATGAGCAATTATTACAATGGTTTTATTCTCCACTAGTTTTTCAATTGCCTTTTGAATAACCACTTCATTTTCAGGATCAATATTAGCAGTTGCCTCATCTAGCAAGATAATCTCTGCATCCTTTAAGATAGCCCTAGCAATTGAAACTCTTTGCTTCTCACCACCAGATAATTTCCTGCCATTTTCGCCAACGATTGTATTATACCCTTCAGGCAGTGCCATTATAAACTCATGACACATAGCCTTTTGAGCCGCTTCATAAACCTCTTTATCACTTGCCTCTGGTTTTGCAAACTTTATATTATTCATAATCGTATCATTGAATAAAAAAACATCTTGGAATACCATGGACATATGAGAAAGCAATACTTTATTATCTATATCTTTGATATCATGACCACCCACTAATATGCTACCCTTATTCACGTCCCAGAATCGTGCAATTAGATTGGTAACAGTAGTTTTCCCACTTCCAGAATGTCCAACTAAGGCTGTCATCGATTTATCTTTAACTTTAAATGAAACGTTATTTAGAACAACTTTCTTATCATAAGAAAACTCAACGTCTCTCACCTCAATGTCAAATTTATTTAAGTTCTTTATTTTTTTATTTTCCTGTAATGGTTTTTTATCAAATATGTTGTTCACTCTTTCTAAGCTTACTTGAATTAGTGAAAGTATCTCTTGATATCCACCAATTTCTTCTAGTGGTACATAAATCTTTAAACTTACAAGTAGAAATATGAGTGCTAATGGTAGTGTGATTTCTCCTGCAAATTTGTATAAATACACCCCTGCAAACATAACAAGTGGCATACAAATAGAAATTGCCATTTTAAACTTCATAACCTTTGGTCCTTTTAGATGAACCAAACTTAAATTAACATCTCTAAACTGCTCTATTGAGTCATTGTACTTTTTAAGTGATTCATCACTTTTTCCAAAAGCTTTAATTTCTTTAATTCCCGACACAAAATCAACAGTATTTGCTGCCAACTCACCTTGGATCATTTGTCTAGCCCTAGTAGCATCTGAATCTTTTTTATCTTTCTTAAAAATCAAATACAAGGCAAAAGGAACTCCTAAAAATGTTAATAATGCCAGTTTCCAGTTCACAAACAATAGAAAAACAAAGGCAACAGTAGAAGCAATTGCTGTCAAATAGAATTTTTCTAGGATGATATTTCCTGCCATCTCTAAAAAATCAAAGTCCTGGGTCATAATAGCACCAAGCTGACCCGAATCCTCACTCCCAAAGAACCCCATTGTAAGTTTCCTAATATGATCACCTAAATAGATTCGTTTTTCACCAAGAAACAAGTAAGTATCGAGACTCATTCTTTTACTAGCAATTTTTTTTACATACCATACTGCAAAGCAACCAATCACGAAAGAAGCTAAGTATATCAGCATACTCTCTTTATCCAAAGAACCATTGATTATGTCTTTTAAAGTATGATAAATAACGACGAGAGGGATACCATTTACCATACCTACTAGAATATTAAGTGCAATCGAATGGTATAAAATTTTTGGATTTTCTTTGTATAAATTCTTTAAACTCTTAAACAACTAATTCACCTCCAGTTATTGTCCATTCGTCGGCCCCAATATGAGCAGACCACATTTTTTGATATGTCGTTGATTCCTCAAGTAAGGATTGATGCGTTCCTTGGACAACTGCTTTTCCCCTGTCTATAATAACTATTTTGTTTGCATCTGTAATAGAAGACAATCGGTGTGCAATAACAATAACAGTCTTCCCTTTTATCAACTTGTTTAATGCCGCTTGAATCTTGTCCTCATTTTCAGGATCAGCTGCTGAAGTCGCTTCATCAAAGATGACAATCGGAGCATCCTTCAAAATAGCTCTCGCAAGGGCAATTCTTTGTTTTTCTCCCCCACTAAGTTTAACTGCTTTCTGTCCTACTATAGTTTGGTAACCTTCGTCCAAATTACTTACAAAATCATGACATTGAGCTTGTTTAGCTGCTTGATAGACTTCCACATCACTAGCACTTGGCTTGCCCATTCTGATATTATCCATTATGGTAGTGTTAAATAAAAATACCTCTTGGAAAACAAAAGATACATTTTCCATCAAATTAGAGTTTTCTATTTCCTTTATGTTCTTTCCACCGATTTTTATAGCGCCTTTGTTTACATCCCAAAATCTTGGAATCAATCGACCAATGGTAGTTTTACCTGCTCCAGATGGACCGATCAACGCAGTGATTTCACCAGGATTAATGTTTAAATTCAAATCATCAATAATCACACGATCATCATATGAAAAAGTTACATTTTCAAAGGCAATATCATAATCCTCAATTTTCTCAGTTCCAGTAGAATCTAACTCTTTTTCAGTTAGTAATGCATGAATTGCCTCCTCGCCTTTGGCGATTTGACCAAACATCCCCATAAACATCATAATTTTCATTAGAGGTGCCGCATAACCAATTCCGAGCAATATGAATAGCAACAACATTTCAGGCTCTAAAACGCCAATATATGACAAATATAAGCCTATTGGAAAGATAGTTATCACACCGATTTCTGCAATCATTGAAACAATTGTCATATACGGTGTAGATGCTACTCCCCAGTCATATTCGAACTTAGCATACTTTCTAATATACTGTGTTAATTGCTTGTAAGATGACATTCCTCTACCAAATGCTTTTATTACTGGCATACCAACAACATATTCAACAATAGATGAATTCATTTTCTGACTTGAATCATAATAATCCTTCATTAACTCATCCGATCCTTTAAAGACAAATGACATAGTGAGAAACATCAAAGGGATCATCAAAACAGCTGCAATACCCATTCGCCAATCCATAAAGAACATATAAACAGTTGTTAATACAGGCGTTACAATAGCACCACTTATTTCAGGAATATTATGTGCTATAAACAATTCCAGTTTTTCAATATCCTCATTTATAGTTTTCTTTAAAGCACCTGCACTGACATTACTAAAATAACCTAACGGAAGTTTCATTATTTTTTCGGATGTTTCTTTTCGTAACTTATAAAGTACATTAAATGCAACGATATGAGAAAACTTTGATGATTTTGCTAACATATACACTCTAAGTAATATGACACATAAGGCAACACCTGAATACTGCGTCAATTGCTGAACAGTCAATGTATCTGCAATCAATTCTTTGATAACCAAGTACGCTATATAATAGGGTACTAGAGATAGTAGAAATCCTATCACTGAAAAGATTACAGAGATTGTCAGTTTGCTCTTTTGTTCCTTACATAACTCAAATACACGATATATCGAGTCCATTCTTTGATTCATAAAGACCTCCATCATAATTAGTGTTTAGCCTTAACTATCACTAAACTAAAAATCTTCACTAAAGTGATTCTGTTATCTTATCAAATCGCATTAGATGAAGACATTCAAAAAAAATAACACGGCAAGAATACCGTGTTAATCATACATCTTATTGAGAGTTATTCTCAACTCTATAAGGGATTTTTATAGCTCCATTCCGAAGTTCACTAGGATAAATCCCATATTTTTTTCTAAATGCGACTGAAAAATGACTAGGATTCGAATAACCAACCTTATTAGCAACTTCCAAAATGGTACAATCTGTACATTCTAAACATTCTCTAGCTTTCAGCATTCTGCATGACCTTAAATGTCCAAATACTGTATTTTGGTGCATTTTCTTAAATCCACACTTGAGTTTGAAAGAGTTCAATCCCACTTTTTTTGATAAATCCTCGATAGAATAAGGATTAACAATATTGGTTTCAACAATCTCTTTTGCCTTATTGATTCTATCTATATCATCTTTACTCAACCTCAAGTTTGATCTTTCTGTATTTTTTGTGTGTTTACTTTCCTTTAGGAAAATTGATGCCATTTCAAACGCTTTGCTATAAAGATACATATACTTATGTAAAGAGTTTTCATCATTTCTACAATAATATATTTGGTTTAGGTTCAAAATCAACTCTGAAGAAGTAATGAAACCAGTGTGAGATTTTTCTCCATTAGTAAACATAATTTCTTTTATTTCATTTGATTTTTCTTTCAATCCATCAAAGAAGAAATCACTATAAATAATTGCAACCATGCTGTACTTAGTATTCTTATGATATTTAATCCATCCTTTATCAGATCCATTTATCCAGTAGAAGATATCACCTGTTTTTATTGTCACAAAGGACTCATCCTTAAAATCACCATAAGTAAGTGTCCCTTCTTGACAATAGGCAAACTCAAAAAATCTACTCGATATTTCGTATTCATACAACATATCAGTATGAAAACTCATTTCCATAAAAACCAACTCTACCCCTTCTGATAACTCTATTCTCTCAATAGTCCCATCACCATACTTAGGATTTAATCTATAAACTTTATCTGTACTACTTTTTATATCAAAGAAATCAGATGCTTTCAACACATTAAAATAGTCATTTGTAGATTGTATCTTAATTGAATTCATGCCCCTCTCCTTAAAGCAAAATAGTTAAATTATTTTGTGATAACATTATCAAATCTTAAAAATGTTACCGTATCTGTAAATTCTACAGTTTCAAACTTATCACTATTAAACACAACCGGCTCTTTTTCATGATAGATTGGAATATCACAACCACTTTCTTGCAACTTAGATATAATTACATCAAAAATATCTTGTAATTGTTCTGGATCATTAGTGGTGAAGATCTCTGAGATTTTTTCGTCAATAACACTTTTTTCTTCTATACCTACCATTCCAATAGCATGAGTATTCATATTTATCATAGATGTTAATTCAACATAAGGGTCATAAGGTACACCAATTGTTGAGTTTAAAGATACTGCAAAATCTCCTGACATTACTTTTCCCCACCAAGACATCATATCAAGACCTTCAACCTTAACATCCATCCCAACAACTTTTAATTGCGACTGAATAGCTAATGAGATGTCACTGTATGCACTCGAACCATTGATATATACAATGTTAGCAGTCAAGGCTTCTCCATCTTTCATTCGAATACCTGTACTTTCATCCATAATCCAGCCACTTTCCTCAAGTAATTGATTGGCCTTATCTACATTATAATCACGTGGCTTAACTTTCACATCACAATATGGTAATTCAGGATTAAGATGAACATTAGCAATACTACCTCTTTCTTTCAAAATATTTTTAAATATAGATGTTTTGTCTATCGCATATGAAAATGCATATCTTATATTCTTATCATCAAAGGGTCTAGCATTTGCATTAAGTGCAATATAATGTGATTTATTTATATTGTTAGATTCTTTAGAAGTAAATCCATCTACATCTTTAAACTCATCAAACATAATATTATTTACTTGATAAGATCCAAACACCATATCAATTTCACCGGTTCTTAAAGCAAGTGACATGGATTCCTGATCTGGAATGATTTTTATGGTAACTTTATCAAACTTACCTTCTTCTCCCCAATAATTTGGATTCCTTTTAAATTCGTAAAATTTACCTTGTTGATATTCTGATAACTGATACTGGCCAGTACCAAGCGGCGTCCCACTTAAAACTTCATCTGTATACCCTGTTTCGTTATAGGCATTTAATGACATCATACCAAATGGGTATAACGACGCCAGTTCTTGTAGATAAACCTTGTTATACATATCAAAATGGAACTTAATCGTATAATCATCAACAACTTCAATAGCCTTAATTTCACTCAATATTTTCAAGAAAGAAACAGCTTGACCTTGTATTCTCTGGAGACTCTCAATATTCCCCTTTACTGATTCGGCATCAAATTTAGAACCATCAACAAACTCAACACCTTCACGTAGATGCATTGTTAAAGCATCGTCCTCTTCCTCCCAAGATGTTGCAAGTCCTGGCTGAATTCCTTCATCACTTGTATAAACCAATGACTCATAACAATTCGAAGCATACCAAATAAAACCATTATCACCACCATTATGTGTTGTGAAATTCATGAACTCTTGGTTGTGACCAATGTTTAATTCTAGAGCTCCACCGTTTCCAGATTTATCTGCTACCTTATTTGAGCAACCTACTAACATTAAGGCTATTCCCACTATAATTAATACCCATTTACTTTTCATTTTTCCTCCAACTAATCTCTATCCTAAAAAGCTACTTTCTATTAATACATTTGAATATGCATGTTTGAAACATGTCAAACTATTATTGTAGGTGACTTGTTCTACAATCCTACCTTCTTTCATAACAGAAATATGGTCCGACATATACATAGCAACATCAATGTCATGAGTGATAATTAAGAAACTACATTCACGTTCTTTCTGAATCTTCTTTAATAAATCCAGTATTTTTCTTTTTACAACAACATCCAGTCCACTTGTGGCCTCATCAAGAATCAGTAACTCAGGATCGCACGAAAGAGCTCTCGCTAAATTCACTCTCTTTTGTTGTCCCCCACTCAGTTGAGAAACTCTCTTAAACATAACCGATTCATCTAACTCAACCAGCGTTAATAATTCTTTAATCCTTAAAAGTGGTTTAAGATCAGTCACGACAGAAAAATTAACCATGGGCTCTAACAAACATTCGCTAACATTCATTCTAGGATTTAAAGCACTGAACGAATCTTGCTGTACCAATTGAATGTTTTTCCTAATAACCTTATCATTGAAGAACTTCTTGCTTGTAACAAGAAGATCCTTGTAACAAAAGGAACCTTCATCATGCAACTCTAGACCACTAATTATTTTACCTAAGGTACTTTTACCTGATCCACTTTCGCCAACAATTGAGTAAGTCATATTCTCTTTTAAAGAAAAATCAATACCATCTAGTGCTTTGAACCAAACTTTACTCCCATTCGCTTTTTCTTTTTTATACGTTTTACTTATCCCCTCTAGTTTAATCATTCAAATCCCACCTACTCTATCTTAGGATGATGTATTCATTAAAACCGATGACATCAAAAGCGTAGTATAATCACTCTTAGGGTAATTCACAACATCTTCAACACTTCCAGTTTCAATTATTTCACCATTCTCCATAATAATTAATCTATCCGATATGTATTCAACTTCCTTTATATCATGTGATACATACAGTACTGCAATACCTCTTTTTTTTAGTTTAATCATTTCCTCCAATACCGATTTCTTTGTAGCAGCATCAATTGAACTCGTTATTTCATCAGCAATTATTATTGATGGCTCAAGCGATAATGCCAGTCCTATCATTAACCTTTGTAACATACCTCCGCTCAAGGTGTGAGGAAAACTGTTAAAAATTAACTCTAAATCACCTAAATTTAATTCTAACAAACTACAAATAAGCATTTTTTTAGCTTCCAACTTACTAATTTTCTTATGAGCAACAATTGTTTCTATTAACTGTACCCCGAGTTTTGTTAAGGGATTAAAAGCCGTTAAGGGATTTTGCATAATTAGACAAATGTCTTTACCACGAACTTGACTCATCTCTTTTTTACTAAGATGATTCATATTGGCTCCTTTAAACTTAATTAGACCTTCTGAATCAAAAGTTCTTTTATTTAACAAGTTTAAGATAGCTTTACAAGTTAGTGATTTCCCACAACCACTCAAACCCAAAATAGATACAATTTCTCCTTTTCCAACTGAAAAACTTAGATTGTTTAACAACTTTTTTCCATCTTTTGTTGAAAGGGTTAAATTTTCAATTGACAACAAAATCTCTTCCATCATACTTCTCCATTTCTTAAGGATTCACCTAACAAATTAAATCCAATCGATGTGATAAAAATACACATCCCAGGTATAATCAGAAGTTCCGGTCTGGTAAAAATGTATGATTTTGCATGACTCAACATTGTTCCCCATTCTGGAATTTCTTGTGAAAAACCAATGCCTAGATATGAGAATCCAGACACCATTAAAATCATGTTGCTAATACCTGTAAAATACATAACTACAACTGTATTAAGTACATTCGGTAAAATATGCTTAGTAAGAATTTTAAAGTGTCCACTACCACAAATAATCGCAGCCACAACATATCCCTTTTTCTTCTCAACTAAAACCACACTCCTTATAATTTTTGCATACCATGGCCAAGAGGCTACAACAACAGCAATAATCAATCCACTAACACTTGAGGTAAACAATCCCATCAAAGATAAAACAATAACCATTGGAGGAAAAGCCATACACAAATCGCTAATTCCAGACAATACAACATCCAGCCAACCACCTATATAGCCAGAAAGAAATCCATATATCAGACTAAATGTAAATGTTAAGGTCAAGGCCAATACCGAGCTTCCAATAGAGTATCTTGCACCATAAACAACTCTGGTAAAAATACAACGACCCATATGATCTGTTCCCAAGTAATAGTCACTACTGGGCCCAATATTTTTTTCTTCTAAATTGATGTCACTTGGATCATGTTTACACAAAATTGGTCCAATGACGACTATGGTTAAAACCATCATAACGAGTATTATGCCTATAATACTTTCTAATGACATAAATCGCTTCATACTATATTTCTCCAATCGAATCCAACATTTTAGGATTCATACTAATGTTAACAAGGTCTGCAATTAAATTTGAGACTACAAATACAACCGCCATAAAAACAACATACATATTGATAACTGGAAAATCTCTTGTCATAATGGATTTAAGAATATAGCTCCCCAGTCCAGGCCATGAAAACACACTTTCAATGATTGCTGTTCCTGCAAGTAGATAACCTACAGATTGCCCGAGTACCGTAATCATTGGTGCCAATGAATTCTTTAGAACATACGAAATCATAATTTTAACTTCTGATAATCCTCTCGCTCTAGCATAAACGACACAATCTTGAGTCATATTGTCTAGCAGGCAGCTCCTTAAGATTCTAACATTAACAGCTACATATGGAATCGACAGCGTTAAGGCCGGTAAAATTGCTTCTTTCAAAGAAAAAGAAGAAACTATTGGAATCCATTTTAATTTCACAGCAAAAATTAATAGCAGAATATATCCTAACCAAAAGTTAGGAACCGACATTCCCATCAAATTAAAGATACGAATCAGCTGATCCAAAATCCCTTTATGAAAGTAACTCGCTAAGAGTGCTAGAACCACTGTCAGTATTGTTGAAATCATTAAAGTTATTATCACCAATACAACTGTTGGCATTAAATACGTCACAAACTCATCTGCAACACTATTCCTTGTTCTTAGAGATGTACCAAAATCAAATCTGACTATTTTTTTTAGCCAGTTGAAGTACTGAACAATTATAGAATCATTCAATCCCATCTCTTCTCTCATCACTTCTATTTGCTCTTCAGTTGGGGATTGACTATGCAATCTAACATAGGCTTCTGCAGCATCAATACTCGATACATTAGCAAGTCCAAATGAGATTACAGAGATTCCCATACAAACAATGATGAGCATTAGTAATCGTCTTACAATATATTTTTTCATCTTTACACCACCATCTATGAGTCTACTTTAATTGATAATGATTATCAACCCCATCAAGGAATATTATCCCCCCATAAAGTATTTTGATGTAAATTTCATTAATGAATAAATGATACTTCCATAGCAATCACATAGGATTATTTCCAAATGTAGTCAAAAAAAAAGGCATACCTCAGTACGCCTTTTTTGTATTATTTATGCCTTTTCCCTTTGCTCACAAACTGGCCAATTACTACAGCCATAAAATTCACCGAATTTCCCAGAACGTTTGATCATAAATCCACCACAACCACATCTCTTAGGTTCTCTCAATATACTGATATGTGGAACTGTATAATCACAATTTGGATAATTAGAACAACCTACAAACGAATTGGTCCTAGATTGTCTTTCAATAAGCGTACCGACCATACACTTTGGGCATAAAACCTGCTGAACAGTGTTATCAACTAAGGTTTTATTCATTCTAATATTTTGCTTATTCATCAGTTCTTTCACGAAAATTGATTCATTCAAATGTGTTGTAAGTACATATGATTTATTCTTTGTTCTAGTAAGAGCTACATAAAATAGTCTTCTTTCCTCTGCATAACTGAAGGGTTCCAACTTCGTTAAAACATATGATAAAACAGGATCATCTGAAATCTTATTTGGGAATCCTAACTTATTATTTTCCCCATTTATAATTATAACATTAGATGCTTCTAGCCCTTTAGAGCGATGAGCTGACATATATTCTATTATCAAGCGATTGTATTTCTTATAGATAATTCTATTGTTCTCATAAGAAAATTCATGTGATTGTGATAAGAAACTAATATCAGCATTGTTTCTGCCAATAATAAGTATATCGCTATCATCTCCATGTTTTTCAACAATTTTTTCTATCACATATTTAAGTGCTCTTACTTTATCACCAGAGTGTCCTACAATCTCAACAGGATGTTCTAAACTCTTATCTGATTTTAGGGATTTCTTTATCTGCATAGGATTTTTTAGCACAAAATTAGAAGCAACATCAATTAATTCCTTTGAGTTTCTGTAAGTCTTTTCAACTCTAGATAAGGTATACTTTCCAAAACAATTTTCAAAGTCAGTAAATAAGGAAATATCACTACCGGCAAATCTATAGATAGATTGCCAGTCATCGCCTACACATAAAAGTTTCGCGCCTGTATTTATTTTAATCGCTTGTATCAGTTTATATCTACTTCTTGAAATATCTTGGTATTCATCGATGATGATGTACTTATAATTTAGCTTAAGCTCTCCATCTGATACAATATCAGTCGCTACATTGATCATATCATTGAAGTCAATACACCCATTATTTCTTAATGAACTTTGATAATGATCATATATGGGTTTTACAATTCTAAAGAACAATTTACTCCTAATACGCATAAAGTTCTTTTCTTCCTTATCTGCAAGTTGATCAATAACTTTAAAATCTTTAGAAGTGTAACCCTTAGACTTGTATAATGTAATAAATGTACTGATCAGTTTTTTGAAGTCCATCAAATATCTGTTGTCACCATAATTAAATACCGCTTCAAAGACAAGTTTTTTATCAACAGGTTTATAAGATATACCATGATCTTTAAGTATACGATCCAAATGATTAATAAGATTACCATTTTTATTCATATAAGAATAAGTCTCTATTAGTTTTGTTTGATTAGCTTTATGAAATTCTCGTTTCCACTCCATATCCTCTAGATACTTTTTAGACTCAATATCATTATATTGAGGTGTTTCATTATTCTCGTTTACACCAAAATGTTCTAAGTATATATCATATTCAGGCAAATAAAAATCAGGTTTATAAGGCTTTTTTGACTTATATGGATACAAACGTTCATACTCGTATTTAACACCATTCAAAAACAAATGATTTGCAATAATCAGTTCTTCAAAGCTTTTAACCACTTCTTTATTGTAAGTTTGCTTTTCTGAACGCATCTCATTTTGATTATGTTTAAGATAGGATATTCTAGCCTTACTACCTAAAGTTTCATAATCTAAATTCATCTTATACTCATGATAATCAGCTAGGGAATCAAACTCCTCTACCTCTTTAGGTATCTGAAGATAATAAGCAAAGAAATCCATAATCATGTTTAAGTTCTTGTTACTAGAATAAACTTCATTCTCTAAATAATCATCAATAACTTTTGCAAGATTCGATTGAATCTCTGGACGTCTTCCATATTTTTTTGTAATTAACTCAAGTCCAAGTTTATGAAAAGTATGAACTGCAATTGGAATATTCAACTTATCCTTTATCCGATGCGCCATTTCCTCTGATGATTTTTTTGTAAATGATATCAAAAGAATCTCTTTGGGATGAACTTTTTTAACCTTGACAAGATATAAGGTTTTAGCTGCTATGGTCAAAGTCTTACCACTTCCAGCTCCAGCTAAGACTAAATTATTTGTATCATCAATAATTACAGCCCTGCGCTGTTGTAAGTCAAGAGACTTACCATCAATGTTGTCCAATAACTGTTCATGTTTTTTTAGTTCTAATTTTATATATGCTTCTCTGTTCTTATCAATAATTTTATAAAAATACTCATAATTAAGCATAAAATTTCTGTAAAACTCAATTTTATGAAGTCGCTTATTTCCTTTAATCGATGAATAGACTTTTTTATAATTACCATAGAATTCTATGTCCCTAGAGCTTATATAACCAAGGCAACTTAATGTTTGACCAAGGGACTTGTTAAAATCCTCGATTAGCTTTTTTTCAATCAAAGCTTGCTCTGATTGCAGATACTTTCTTTGTTTTATATATATAGCTGATTTATATGAAGCAATGCAAAACACTGCGAATAATATTAATGTCATGTCTTTCCTTTATTTTATACTCTATTGGCAAATAAAAAGGATATCTATCGATATCCTACTGTTTCTATAAACAAGCAATAATTTGATCACTAAATAACATGATTTTATCAAACATCAAATTATACTTCGGATTACTTTCAGTATGTAAAGATGCTTTGTTTTTCACATAAACATTCTCTATCTCAATGGCTACACCCATATCATCTGTAGTTATATGACTCTTGATGTATCTGTTACTTGTAAACCAGTTGTCAGTCACAACTTCAACATCTTCTAATAACAGAACTAACCAACCAATTTCATGAACATAAATTTCCATGGCTTGTTCACCTTGCTTGATCTTTTGATCTCTTAAATCTAATATTGCCTTAACTTTGTTTTTAACTAAGTCTTGCATTTATGCCTCCTATTCAACAATTGATACTTTATTATACCCTATACTAAATAAATAATACAAGAATCTAAAAGCTTTATTGAAAATACCCCCTTCTTTTTCATATGAGAATATACAACATTTCTTCACAGAAGTTTTTCAAAAAATAAAAAATCACTTAGTTTGCACTTCGTGATTTCTCGCATAAAATATTATAGGGGGGGGTTGAAGTTTAAAATCATTTACTATGATATCTCTCTTCTTGAATACATAATAACACCCCTATGTGTACTTCATATGTACTTAATATTTCAATTTGATAATGAATGTTACAAAATCGCTTCATTTACTTCATAATTGACTTTAACTATAAACATTTAAAAATATAGGTAATAAAACTCCCTCTAGCATCTTCTGTTTCTATCTCTTTAACGAGATCTAGTTTATTCCTAACTGCTCGAAAATCCTCTAACCTAATTAAATCACTATCCTTTATCTTCTCATCAGTTTGGTGATTCTGACTAAATCCAGATATAAATAGAGTACCATTAGACTTTAAAACATTAGGTATATCTTTAATTATCTGTTCTGAAAGTCGATAGTGATTAACAACAATACAATCATACTTACCAAGATCTTTTAAAGCTTTTTCATCCGTAAGATCTCTTTGAATAGTAGATACATCATATCCACGACTCTCAGCAAAACTCTCTAACCTCCTAAGAGCTTCTTGACTAAAATCAACACCCGTCACATTGAAACCATTTTTCAAGAGAAAAAGACTGTTTCTACCATCACCGCAAGCTAAATCAAGCACACGTCCTTTTCTTAAATACTCTAAGTTCATCACAAGCATTTGATCAGGCTCTAGCACTTTTGATCCCCTATCATGAAATTTATTGTTCCAATATTTTTCGTCACCTATGTAAATCATTTTTCTTCTCCCTTAATAGATTTATTTTACAAATATCTCCATCAATTTATCAACAGATTCTTTTACAATAGCATTCTCCTCATCTCCTACAGAGTATTTGCCTGACTTAAGAAGAATTGCATGACAGCCAACTTCTACAGCACCCAATATATCAGTTTGCCAATCATCGCCAATAACAGTAACATCGGAAGCCACTGTACCCAATTTTTCTATAGCAGATTCAAAGTAATTTTTTGAGGGTTTACCAATGACTTCAATGAATTCACCTGTAACAGTCTCTAATAAAGAAACAAACGCACCAGTATCCAGTTGCCTTGAACCATTTTTCAAATAAAACTTTGACCTAGAAGCAGTAATTACAGGAATATCATCTTCCATATAATCGAATATCTTTTGAAGTTCTTTATATCCAAAGTTATCTTTCTCAAAGTCTAATAATAAAACCACATCTGGATTGGTTTCATTTAGCTCTACTGTGACTTGACCTTTCTCTAGCTTTGATCCAATAACATACGCTGAGTTAAGATTATTTCTTTGAACATAAATATTCATAGCAATAATTGGATTAATTATCTTTTCAACACCTATTTCAATACCTACATTTGATAATCTCTCCTTTATAATATTTGGAGATTTTACAGAGTTGGTCATAACAACGAACTCACAGTTTTTATTTTGCAACTCATTAACAAACTCTACTGAGTCCAAATTAGGATTTGCACCATCTAAAAGAGTACCATCTAAATCAATTATGTATTTCATCTCAAACCTCCTCTATATTAAAAATTGCCTCCATAATTATTACACCATAAAATTGGGTTTATTAACATAGTAAAGATCATTAAAACAAAACCTCCACAATCACAAATTGAGGAGGTTACTATTTAAGATTTTCTACCTTTAACAATATAAAATACATCATTAAGTAATATTTTATCTATTTCATTCAAACCAAAAGTTTCAAATAGTTTAACAACATCATCTGAAGAAACTCGTTTATCTACACTTGGACCAAAACCAGTTTCCTTCTTTTGAAAATCAAGGTAAACCAACTGACCATTCAAAGTCAATTTGTCTATTGCAGATTTTGTGAACTCACCTAAATCAGGTAACTCATGAATGACAGTTGAAGTAAAGAAGATATCAACATTCTCATTTAGATTCTCTACAAAATCACCTAATAATGGAATTACGTTATGACTTGTATTTCTCTTTGTCAGCTCTTCTATCATCACTTCACTGATATCAATACCATAGACTTTATCAGATACTTTGGCAAAAGGAAATGAGAAATAGCCTATCCCACAGCCAACATCAGCAACAACCATGTCCTTGGTCAATCCTACCAATGAGATAACATCATCAATCGGTAAAATCTTTCTTCTCTCTGGACTATCTAATTTTTTAAAATGTTTTTCATTAAATATATGTGTCATATAGCCTCCTCTTTCATACTTAAATTATACAATAGTATTATTGTTATGCACAGGTACTTTTATTATGGTACTTAAACGTATTTGTCATAACAGTGTACTCAGTCATGGTTGTTTCTTCTGATCGTTTAACAACCTTTGCAGGAATACCAACTACAGTTACATTTTCAGGTACTTCCTTAAGAACAACTGAACCAGCACCAATCTTAGAGTTTGCTCCTACAGTAAATGACCCTATCAATTTGGCACCAGCACTTATCAACACATTATCCTCTATAGTTGGGTGTCGTTTGCCACTTTCCTTGCCAGTACCACCTAACGTCACACCTTGATAAATGGTAACATTATTACCAATAACAGCTGTTTCACCTATCACAACACCTTGACCATGATCTATGAATAAACCATCACCAATCTCTGCCCCTGGATGAATTTCTATACCCGTTTTCTTTACAGCATGTTGCGCAACCCATCTTGCTAGGAAGTATCTTTTGTTTAAATACAACTTGTGTGACACCCTGTAATAAAGCAATGCAATAAATCCAGGATACAAGAATACTTCCATCGGTGTTTTTATTGCTGGATCTTTTTCTATAATATTTCTCATCTCTTTTTTTATATACTTAATAATTTTCATAATTACTCCAAACTTTATGTCTATATTCAAAGTATACCATTGCAGTGTATATTATCAACACCTTACATTCAAATAGCAATCGTTTTCCCAAAATTGTAGAAGTATCAACTACAAATCTTTCTACATTGTTTCATCAATCTGTTATGAGGTATCATTATAATAAGTACTTTTTAAACACTAATTCAGAAAGAGGTCATATGAAATACGATTATCATATAATAGTAATAGGCGCAGGAAGTGCAGGTTTAGTCGTCGCATCCGGTGCATCAAATCTAGGCGCAAAAGTAGCCCTCATCGAAGGTAATAAAATGGGTGGTGACTGTTTAAACTATGGATGTATACCAAGTAAGACATTTCTTCATACAGGACATACTCTGTTCAAAGCTCAAAAGCTTAAAACCATAGAGCATTTGAACTACAATGTTAATCTAAAAAGCATTGCTAATCATGTATCAGAAGTAATTGAAGCAATTGCTCCACATGACTCAAAGGAAAGATATGAATCATTAGGCGTTGACGTTTTTAACGATTATGGTACCATGATAGATGAACATACCGTTTCTGTAGATAACAAACTATTAACAGCTAAGTTTGTTGTAATAGCAACAGGAAGTTCTCCTAACATTCCTGAGATTGATGGTTTAGAAGATTGCCCTTATTATACCAATGAAACCATTTTCAGCTTAGAGGAAAAACCTCGTCATATGATTGTTCTAGGTGCTGGTCCAATTGCACTTGAACTTGGTCAAGCATATGCTCATATTGGATCTAAGGTGACAATAATCAATAGATCTTTAGAAATATTCAAAAAGGACGAACCTGAAGTTCAAACATTAATGTATGAGAAACTCTCTGATGATGGCATCAATTTTAAAATGGGTTATCACATCGTAAAAGTAGAAAAAAATAACACGGGTATTATGGTCACAATCAATAAAAATGGTAAGACAGAGGTCATTCAAGGTGATTGCCTCTTACTAGCACTTGGAAGAGAACCCAACACCTCTAACTTAGGGCTTAACAAGATCAACATTGAAACTTCTAAAAGGGGCTATATTGTTACCAATAATAAATTGAGGACAACTTGCCCATCTGTATATGCCTGTGGTGATGTGGTTGGACCTTATTTATTTACCCATACTGCAAGTTATCAGGCCAGTGTTGTGATTCAAAATATCATCTTTCCTTTTAAAAGAAAGATAAACTATAGGCATATTCCATGGGTAACCTATACATTACCTGAAGTTGCACATATAGGCTTACTTGAAAAAGATACCGATGGAAAAGTCTATCTAGTAGAATTAAATAAAAATGATCGGGCTAAGACAAACGATGAAAAAGTAGGTTTCTTAAAACTTATTACTGATAAAAAAGGCACACTTGTTGGAGCAACAATGGTTAGCGAAAACGCAGGAGAACAAATAGCTCTTGCCAACATAGCAATTAGTAAAAAAATGAAGTTAAAAAGCTTTCTATCAATGATCGTACCTTATCCAACTGAAATAGAGCTTTATCAGCATTTGGCGCTCACTGAACTAAAAGAGAGTTTTAAACCTTGGCAAAAAAATATCGTAAAGAAAATATTCCTTAGGGATTAGAAAGTAGGTTGTTTTGAATAATAAAAAAGTCATACTTGTTATTATCCTCATATCTGTTTTTCTTATTTTCTATGTTTTTGATTTGTTTCATTACATCAGTATAGAGAATCTTACGAGTATTAGCGAACGAATCAATGAATACGGTCTACTTGCGCCCATTATTTTTATCTTACTTTATATACTTGCAACAGTTTTCTTTTTACCAGGTGTCCCATTAACACTTTTAGCAGGTATACTATTTGGTCCATTTTGGGGTACCATTTACGTCTCTATTGCTTCTACAATTGGAGCGCTTTTATCTTTTGTCATTGCAAGGTATCTTGGTAGAGAATTAATAGTAAAAAAATTTAAAAACAATAATCTATTTATTAAACTTGATAATGGTGTTAAGAACAATGGATGGAAGACGGTCGTCATCACTCGACTAGTTCCTATATTTCCCTACAATGCGCAGAACTATGTTTATGGTTTAACAGATATTCCATTAATGACTTACGGATTCTTTTCATGGCTCTGTATGTTACCAGGAACATTTGCATATGTTGCCTTAGCAGGAGCTATTATCGCAGGTCAAAATGATCTTTTAAAAACATTCACATATGTCGCTATTGCCATTGCACTATTAATATTACTGTCAATAATTAGTAAATATATTATGACACATCACAATATAAATGAGGAATAAATATGTTAGATACACATGGAAGAAAATATGTACAACCAACTATCAATAAAATAGCAGAAGTAGCTATTAAGTGGCAGTTATCACCAATAAAATTAACAATTATAGCTTTGTTTATGGGTTTATTTGCTGCCCTTCTTAATGCTTTGGATTTGACTTTATTGTCTATAGTTATTCTATGGCTTTCTGGATTTATAGATGCCTTAGATGGTACTGTGGCAAGATTAACTAACAGCAAGAGTGATTTAGGTGCATTTTTAGATATTACCTTTGATCGTATCGTAGAACTTGCAATCTTATATTCTATCTTACTGAAACATCCCGAACACGCAATGATGTTATTTATCCTAACATCAACATTCGTTCTAAGTCTCACTGTTTTCTTAACCGTCGGTTCTATGGCAAATAATTCAACAGAAAAAGCATTTTATTATCAAGCTGGAATAACAGAACGTACAGAGACATTTATATTCTTTACTTTAATGATTATATTTGAGCAATATACACATTATATTGGCTACATATTTGCATTACTTGTTTTAATAACTGTTTTTACGCGATTTAAAGAAGCCGTTAAACTATTAAGGAGATCCTCATGACAATCACAGTTATTCGATTGGCCAGTTTTTTATTTGTCCTGATTTTATGTAGCTTACTGCAGTTCATCATTCCAAGTAGAAAATTCAGCAGTGACCGTTATAAATTTATGATTTCAAACCTCATTCTCGTAGGATTCAACAATATCCTACTTGGATTAATACCACTCATTCCTTATAGCAGTTCTATCTATGCTCAAAATAAGGAGTTAGGGTTATTCAACATTTTAAGATTACCATTTTTCATAGAATTCATCATAGCATTTCTTATTATGGACATCGTTATTTACTTTCAACACAGGCTCTTTCATCATGTAGATTTTCTATGGAAACTTCATGCTATGCATCATATTGATCCAATGCTTGATACAACCTCGGGATTGAGGTTTCATCCACTTGAAATCATGCTTTCCAACTTTATAAAAGTTGCTACCATTCTTATACTGGGGATATCACCATATGTAATCATCTCTTTTGAAATAACATTAAACCTTCTTGCAATGTTTAATCACTCAAATATTAGAATAAATAAAAAGCTGGAAAATAAGATCAATAAAGTCCTTATAACTCCAGCTTTACACACGATTCATCACTCTAAAATTGAAAGTGAAACAAATTCTAATTTTGGTTTTTCTGTACCTTGGTGGGATAAATTATTTAAAACTTTTAAATCCCATGGGAAATACTCTCAAGATAAGATTCATATTGGAACTCTCCCAATGCCAGATAAATCATATCAACTATTTCCTAAAATGCTCTTGTATCCATTTAAAAGATTTTAAATTTCCTTATAGGCATTATATATTTTTTCTATTTCTTCCTTTGCTTCAAAGAAAGCATCTAAGATTTCAGAATCAAAATGCATATGTCTACCCTCTTCTAAAATCCCATAACTTTTTTCTAAACTAAAGGCCTCTTTATAGGGTCTTTTTGACGTTAGAGCATCAAATACATCCGCAATCGCGACTATTCTTCCAACCAAAGAAATCTCATCACCTTGCAGACCATTAGGGTAGCCAGAACCATTATACTTCTCTTGATGTTCTAATGCGATTATAGAAGCCATTTTAAAATACTTAATACCGTAATACTGCATTTTTTCATCTAATCTACTGAGAATTGCAGCTCCATTTGCGGCATGAGTTTTCATAATCTCATATTCCTTATCAGTTAGTTTTCCTGGTTTTAACAGAATGTTATCAGGAATCGATATTTTCCCAATATCATGCATTGGTGAAGTAATTTTTATGTTATCAATGAACTCAGGATTGATTTCATCTATGTATAATCCTTTATCCAACAATCGATTTGAAATAATTTGAGAATAACTACTCATCCTAACCAAATGATTATAAGTCTCTGGATCTTTAGCTTCTGCAGTATCAGCCAGAGTTTCTGTAATAATACTTAATAGTTCCTTGGTAAGTACATTTTTATAGTAAGCTATGTTTAGTTTATCTTTAATTAGATTAACAAATTGCTTTTCTTTTAAATCATCTTTGAATCCAGTTAAAAAGTAATAACCTAATAAGTTGCCACCAAGATTAACCGGGATATAGAGCGTTTCATTTTGTACCGTAATCTCGTTAAGAAACATTTTTGGTTCACATTCTCTTGAATCTAAATGGTCAGAATCAACCAATAATTCCATACACACTCCTTGATAATTCTTATAAACCAAGCCAATAGATTCAAAATTAAGAAACTCTTTTAGTTTTGTATTTAGCAAAGTCAAAATATTCTCTAACACATTCTCTTTAACCACATCATTTTCGATTTCAAAAATAACATCTAACGCATCAAGGAACTGATTAAAATCAGAGTATAGTTCTTTAAATTCATCATCTTGTTTTCTCATGAAACGATGAGATAAGTTACCTTTACTCATCTTATTAAATGATTCTTTAACATAAATAATTGGTTTATAAATCCCCTTGAAGCTAAAGACCGATACGAATACTAAAATACAACTTGCTATTACTAAGGCTAATATTTGAATGATATCGCTCACTTTTTTACTTGAATCCGCCGCTTCTCTACAAATATCTATTAACTCTGTAGAATTAGCAATCATCGCCTTATTAACACGATACCCCTTATCCATAATCACATCTAAATCACTTTGGTCAACCATATCTTCATTGATAATGTTCACCAAGTTATCCTCAACATCTAGCCATAATGCTTCTCCAAGATGAACTGCACCAACAAATCCATCTAAAAATTCTCCGGAAAATTCGAGCTCTATAATGCTACCGTCTGACAATGGATACTCCAGATTTTTAAGATGTTCATGGATTATTTTAACCTCTTCAATATAACCATAGAGCTCATTTATTTCGTCTTTTCTTCGCATTAGGACATCATTGTCATATAACTTCAATTCAAGATAAAACTCCGAGGCACGGGTTACTTTATCAATATGTTGACTATACTCACCTAAAACTTCAGTCAGTACAATGTGTTGCTCTTGCACATCAGTTGCATACAATGCTGATAAAACAGAAACAACCAAGCTCAGAAACAATAATATAAATACCAATATAAACTTACTTGAAATCTTCCTCATCAATTTCACCAATTACCTTTCGGTTTACAGCTTTCTAAAAACACAACACTTTCATTATTCATCAATAAACACCTTAAGTTTAAATATTATCAGAATCTAACTCAAACTCTATTCTATTACGACCCTTTAGTTTAGCCTGATACATCAACTTATCAGCTTTGCTGATGTATCCATCCAAATCAATAGAAACCTCATTTTGAATACTTACAATACCCCCGCTAAAAGTTTGTTCAAAACCATATTTTTTAAGACTCATCTGCTTCATTTCCTCATTAAGTTTTTCTAAGACCTCTTTAGCCTCTATAATAGAAATATTCATGAATAAAACAACAAATTCCTCTCCACCATATCGATAAAATTTATCTGTTTTTCTAAGTCTGTTGGTAAAAAGTTCACCGAGATCGACAATTATATCATCTCCTCTCTCATGACCATAGCTATCATTAACATTCTTAAAGAAATCCAAATCAATTAGACCAATTACTCGTTTACAAGTCTTATTAGTACTTTTTTCCGTAAAGTCACGAATCAGAGCTCGCCTATTCTGAAGACCCGATAATTCATCAATCATAGAGATTCTCTGATAATTATGAGCCTGTAAATATGTATTTGTAATATTTTTTGCTAAATACATCTCAGAGTCAATACCTTTATACAGTAAATTTTTCTTGCTGATTTCAACATAATAAGTTGCATTTTCATTTTCTATTTCATAAACATCATCATCATTCTTTAAATACTCAATACCTCTGTTAAAGGTATCTTCTACATGATGACCAAATAAAGTAACGGCTTTATCATTGGCATATAACACCTTTCTTTCACCCATAATAACAATTCCTTCTGTCACTTGCTTTAATAACTCAGAGAATATTGCTTCCTCTTGTTTCATCAGTTCTGACTGTAAATAACTGCCTTTTCTAATCAGCAGAAGAACAAGAATAATTACAATAGTAAGCCCAATCGTAACAATAAAGTTTTCCTTTGAATTTTGTGACTCTAACTCACTTTCATTAAGATCATTGACTTCTAATAAATCCTCTGTATAAAAGCCCATAGCAAGGTATGCGTCCCAATCATCCAAAGCAATAGTGTAAGAGATTTTCTCCAAAACAGTTGCTTCATCCAACTTGTTATAAGTATAACTTACAAAACCGCCTTCATCCTCTTTTGATGTTTCAACAAACATATCATGAAGATTTCTTCCATCATGATTAAAGGTTCCTGTGATATCAGAGTCTATCATTTCTGGTTCAGCATGAACTTTACATATTCCATCATTGCTCATAACAAAAATATAGTCCTCTTCATTTTCATAATATGTATTCAGTCTTTGATAAACGTTGTCCATTACAGACTTGTCTATATCGCTATGATAAACACCTGCACCAACTACAATATCAAATTCCGGTAAATAATAGCAGTAAGATGTCTTTATTTCAGGATGTCCATTTATCTCTTTTGGCCATGAGTATGTAACAAACAGACCTTCAGTTGATTCAACAGATTCTAACATTTTTCTTACATAGTAAACACCATTTTCATCAACCGAATCAAGAAAATTAGTCCCTACAATAGAATCATCCATACCTGATTTAAGTAAATTACCCAAGCTATCGAAAGTAAAGTATAAGTGTTCATCATCAAAAGAAGTTGCCTTTTCAAAGGCCATAACAGCTTGTTTTTGACGTTCAGCATCATCGACAATATATTTGATATCCATATCTCTAATAATATGCCCTAAGTGAAGAATCTCATGCTTAACGATATCAAGTTCTCGATCAATAACCAATGTTTTTTCATACCTAATGGCTTCAAGCTGGTTTAGGACCTCTTGTTTCACTAAATTCTTATTTTCTTCAAGATAAAACTCTTTGAATTTTTCAGAAGTAGACTCAACATTCTTATTTCCAATAATCGAGCTATAAATCATAATGGTAGTAATACCAATCACCAAAATGCATATTGTTAAAATATTGTTCCATAGTAATGTTTTCCGAGTCACTTTCATACATACCCCATTCTTAAATCATCTCATTATTTATACCCTTTTAGGAAAGAATATCTCATATTTGCAAAAAAAAATAGGCCAATTGCTTTATAAACTACTTATATATTTAATCGTATTAAAAAGAGAAACCCATTACTATGGATTTCCCTTAAATATACTACAACTCAATATGTTCGATCATTTTCATAACTTCAGCATCGTAGCTACTTTGCTGACCACCTTTTAATTTGAATTTAGCTACCTGTCCCTTAAGCATATTGGCTTGTCCAGATAATTCCTCGCTCGCAGCTGCTGTTTCTTCTGCAGTTGCAGAAGTTGTTTGAACCACTTCCGATATTTGTGCAAGTCCTAAATTAACTTGCTCCACTTGTGTAGATTGTTCATTAGATGCAACTGCAATATCTGTAACAATAGATGTAGTCTCTGAAACCCCATTTACGATCTTTACAAGAGCTTCTGATGTTTCATTAGCTATATTGGTACCTGTAGACACCTTATCAATAGAACTTTCAATCATCATCGTCGTTTCCTTTGCAGCATCTGCAGATCTAGCAGCTAGATTTCTAACTTCCTCTGCTACCACAGCAAATCCTTTACCGTGTTCACCTGCTCTTGCAGCCTCTACAGCTGCATTTAGGGCTAATATATTAGTTTGGAATGCAATTTCATCAATAACTTTAATTATCTTAGAAATATTACTTGATGAGTCATTAATCTCAGTCATTGCCTGTAACATATCTTCCATTTGCTTATTTCCTTGCTGTGCATAGTCAAAGGTTTCTGCCGAAATCTGCTTTGCTTTTTCTGCATTATCAGCATTGGTTTTTGTCTGCACAGAAATTTCTTCTGCAGAAGCTGTCAATTGTTGTATTGAACTTGCTTGTTCTGTTGCACCTTGAGATAATGACATACTTGAATCAGACATTTGACTTGCACCAGATGCAACTTGATCAGAAGATGCATTGATGTTGGTCATTACCATGTTGATGTTACTTGTCATAGAATCAAAAGCATGAGCAAGCTCTCCAATTTCATCTTTTGTATCAATCTTAGTATCAACATCTAAATTGCCATCTGCAATTTCATTGGCAGCATTAAGTATGCTATAAATAGGTTTGCGGATAACATTAGACATAAATAAACCAAGAAAAATGGATAAGATTGCTGCGATAACTGTAAAAATTACAATCATCATCGAAGAGCTACTCACAGCGCTTAAAGCCGAACTTGTTGTCGTATCAACTATAACTGTTAGCTTATCAGATGCTACTTTATGTAGAGGTGCATTTGTAGCAATTGACAAATCAGTCATAGAAATAAATAATGACTCTGAACGAGCAGCCATTTGATCAATCTCAGAAAGTAACTCTAATACTTTTGTCATATTAGGAAGTGTATTGTTCTTGTATTCCCTATACGCACGCTCCGATTTATTTTCATCAGCATCAAATATAATACGATTAATATCTTCACCACTTGTATGAACTTTCATATGGTAACTATCAATCTCATCTAAAAGATGTGTTAAATCCTCACTTTCAGTTGTATAACCAGAAAGCCAAGTCCCTAGTGCACATTTGCTTCCATCTAGTTGACCGGTAAACTCAGTTTCATTTATAATTGCATCTTCTAAGAGCCATATCCAATTGTAATGATCTCTCTCTCGTGTTGCAATAATATACCTTAACGAAACTGGATCTTCAACCAAATAACCATTAGCCTCATTAGCATGAGCTACCAACTTCTCATGACTAGCTATATAATCATCGATACTATCATGAATATTCTGCCATTCAATTAATTCATCTTTAGTATGCTTTAATGCAAGAAAATGAGATATTTCTTCTTCCATATGACTTTCTACAGTTTCTATCTCACTTAACACATTTTTTCTTTCATCAATCGTTAACGTTGGTGAAATCACCATATTCTCTAACCCATTGATACGCGTGAAAGATTCATGAATACGCAAAAGACTTTCAACTGTCATCATTTTCTGATTACCGATGTCATTGAGATTTAAAAACCCAACTGTCCCCACAACAGCTGCTAATAGTGCCACCACTACAAAAGCACTTATCAATTTAACCGATAATTTTAAGTTATAAAACCATTTCATACAATCCCTCCTTATCATGGTTTTACTACCCTAATATCGTCATATCAATCACTAATGCAGGATTACCTAGAATTATGCATACAAAAAGAGATAGTTATTTACTATCTCCAAGTTCTTCACTATTCTTTTATTAAGTCAATGTCTATAAAATAATACTTATGTTCACTGTCTTTGTGGACCTCTTTCAAAACAAAACTAGCGCCATTATGTGTAACAATATCTTCATGAATCTTGTAGTTTTTTTCTACATAGTATAATAGGAACTCCTCATAAGTGAGCTTTGTATAATAAGTCACTGCTGTATCTGAATGTTTGTATGCGAAAGTCGTAGAAGACGGCAACGGCAAGGAATATACTTTATCATCATATGATTCATGCACTTCGTTTGTATTAAAGTTCACATCGAAAGCATATCTAAAACCAGCATTAAAGAACCTTAGCGGAAAAATCATGAGTATTGTCACCATGAGCAATAAAATCAAAATTTTCTTCATAGAAACTCCTATTTAAATCCTTCACGATTGGCAATTAGCAAAATAGCAATCAATTGTCCTATAACAATACCTCCAATAATATCAAACTGATTCATACTCAACTCAAAAACTGCAACCAAAGCAGCCAAAATCATTAAGATAAAGACCTCAGTAAAATATATTGATAGCTTTGAACCTAAGAAATGACGCCCAACTTTTGTAGCTCTAAGTTTACTTACATATCCATATTTACTTTCTAAAGCAAAACCTGCAATCATGGATAACACACCTATAATAAAAATCATTTACTTCTCCTCCATTACTAACGTTAAAAATAGTATACTACATTCTTAGTACTTATTTTATTCTGATTAGCATTTTTTATCATGAATTAATTTTTAATTTTCCTATACTAAAATTAGGAGGTTCGCATGAAAAAAATATTGATTATTATGATTGCTTTACTTATGAGTTGCTCAAATGAAGTACCATTAAACGAATACAAAGAAGAACTCAACATTATCGTAAAAGAAAATGAGATCCTGAGTACAACAAGTCAACTAAATCTAATAACAGAAGAAGAAGTCATTCCAATAGACTTTGATATTTTATTCTCATCAGAACGAGGTGGTGACAGAGACCTTTACTTATATAGTGCAGAAGAAAAATGTTCTGAAGTTATTATTGATTTAGAGTCCAAAGAAGGTCATGGAGATTTTGCTCCTGATGGTTATACAATCGTCTTCTTTTCAACCATGGATGGCGATAGAGAACTCTATACGTTGGATACAAGAAATCCAGAGGCAACACTAAAAAGACTTACTGACTCAAAAGGAGATGATCATTTACCTGATTTTTCTCCAGATGGCAAAAAAATCGTTTTCGAATCTAACCGAGATGGTAATTCTGAAATCTACATGATAAATGCAGATGGGTCAGACCTTATAAGACTTACAAATAATAGTGTACGAGACAAACAACCTAAATTTTCTCCAGATGGTCAAAGCATTGGTTATACAACATTTGAAAATGGAATCCAAAAGTTAGCTTTGTTCTCATTAACGGATAAGGAAATTGTTGTTTTAGAAACCAAGCATATTGGTTACATTGATTTTTATGATAATGAAAATATCATATGTCACAGTAAAAACTCTAGTCGTACTGAACTTTTTACCTATAACATCTTATCCGGTGTACGTACATCATACTTAAAAGATGCATTAACACTCTGGGTACCTGTATATTCTCATGATAAGCAGTGGCTTGCCTACAATAAAGAAGCAGGCTTCGGTTCTGGAGAAATCTTTATTAGAAACATAGAATCAGGCGTTGAATATCAAATCACAGATGATCCAAGTTCTGATTGGGGACCTGATTTTAGACCCATTCCTCCTAAAGAGATTATATTCTTCGACTCCAATTTAGATGGTGATAGAGATATTTATGCTTATAACACCACAAGTGATACACTGACTAATCTGACCAATAACACTTTTGAAGACGGTATACCCTTTCTTTCACCAGATAAGAAACAGCTGGTATTCTTCTCTAATAGAGATGGAGACGATGAAATTTATACAATGAATATAGATGGTTCAAATATTAAACAATTAACATTTAACGATAGCGAGGACCGAGCTGCTACTTGGTCACATGATGGTCAAAGCATTGCCTTTTCATCTACTCGTGATGGAGACAGAGAAATATATATCATGACAACAAATGGCGATCACCAAACACAACTAACAGATAATAATAGTAAAGATTTCTGGCCAGCATTTTCAGTTGATGACAACACACTAACTTATACACATTTTACTAGTACTCAAGATACTTATAGTATTGATATCGAAAACTGGCAGAATAAAAATACATTTACTAATGAATTACTTCTCGAAAACTGTTCACGATGTGAATTTAGTCCCTCTGGCGAAAAAATTGCATACTCTACACGTGTTAATGGAATTTGGCAAATAGCCTCTTATAACTTCATTACTAATGAAACCATCATCCATACAAGTAACTCACAAGCAGATTGGGTACCCGTATGGTTAGATGAAGAAACACTTCTATTCTCAAGGGAATCAGCTTATAAAGCCAGTATTGTTAAACATCATCTGAAAACTGGTTATGAAACGATTTTGATACCCGATAACTCACAAAATTGGCGACCAGTAGGTTACACAACTGACCTTAGATAATGTCTAAGGTCAGTTGTACAAGTAAAATTTAGAAGTAAAAAAACTATTTTAATATTTCCTGCATTCTCACCATATCTTTATCACCTCTTCCTGAGAGATTGATGATAATACTTTGATTGCTTTGCATTTTTTTTGCTAATTGAACACCATAACTTATTGCGTGAGCACTTTCAATAGCAGGGATAATACCTTCTGTTTTTGAAAGTAACTTAAATGCTTCTATGGCATCTTGATCAGATGCTGTCACGTACTCACATTTTTTTATATCTTTAAAATGACTATGTTCAGGACCTACACCAGGATAATCAAGCCCAGCAGCAATTGAGTGAACTGGTAGAGCATCACCATTCTCATCTTGAAGATTGTAGCACTTAAAACCATGAATTACACCTGGACTACCATATGTCATAGTAGCAGCATGTTCACCAATTTTAGTACCTGTACCAGCAGGCTCCACACCAATAAGTTTTACATCATCATCATAAAAAGCATTAAATATACCAATGGCGTTACTGCCTCCACCAACACAAGCAACTACATAATCTGGTAACTTATTTTCTTTCATCAGAATTTGCTCTCTAGCTTCATCACCAATAATACTTTGAAATTCTCTAACCATTAATGGATATGGATGAGGTCCAACTGCAGAACCCAACAAATAAAATGTATTTTCACAATTAATAACATAGTCATTTAATGCTTCATCTACGGCTTCTTTAAGAGTTCTTTGACCTGAAGTAGCCGCTACAACTTTTGCACCTAACAACTCCATTTTAAATACATTCAGAGCTTGACGAGCCATATCCACTTCACCCATATAGATTGTACAATCCATATTGAAGAGTGCACATACTGTCGCTGTTGCTACACCGTGCTGCCCAGCTCCAGTTTCTGCAATAATACGTTTTTTGCCCATACGCTTGGCAAGTAACACTTGTCCAATTGTGTTGTTGATTTTATGTGCACCTGTATGATTTAAATCTTCTCTTTTTAAATATATCTTTGCACCACCACATTTTTCAGATAAGTTTTCAGCATAATACAAAGGATTTGATCTTCCAATATACTCTCTTTGGTAATACTTTAACTCATCATGAAATTCTTTATCTTTCATTGCTTCTAAAAAAGCTTTTTCTAATTCATTTAAAGGTGTCTTTAATGGTTCTGGAACAAAAGCACCACCATATTCTCCAAACATACCGTCTTTATTTCTTAAATCTTTCATATAATTCCTCCTTAAGGTTGATCCAAAATGGATATAAAGTTACAATTTTTTATCTTTAAATTTCATTTATTCTTCAAACTTTACCTCCATTTCTATACACAAAAAGCCCTCTATACACTAATGTATAGAGGGCGAATATAATCGCGTTGCCACCTCATTTTAAAGGAAATATCCTTTATCTCATCTGTTACAGGAAAACCGATAACATATCTCTATAACGGGAGAACCCGGGTTGCATACTAACATTCAGCGCCCACTCATGAGTCCATTCAAACTAATTTATCTTATCGGATTCACACCATCACCGATTCTCTTTGAAGACTTCATTAACTCTACTACTCTCAATCAACGTTTTATTATTTGAAATTATAACCAATATATAAAACCATGTCAATACTTATTTAGATTTTTCTAAATAGTTTCTGAATTCAATACAATTGAGCAATGGGATACAATAGAGAAGCGCAACCCTTTAGATTGCACTTTTCTATCAAGTATTGAAACTATGAACTATATTGTAGTTGTAACATAGTAGAAAAAATTCCCTCTTTATTTTTAAGTACTTCTGGATGATCATTGTCCTCTATTTTACCATCTTTTATAACAACAATTTTATCCGCACCCAAAACAGTTCTCATTCTATGTGCAATAACTAGTACTGTTCTATTTTTTATCAACTCACTTAGAGCTGCTTGAACCTTAGTCTCATTCTCCGCATCTAAAGAAGCCGTTGCTTCATCAAGAAGTACAATTGGTGCATCTTTTAATATGGCTCTAGCAATAGATATTCTTTGTCTTTCTCCACCTGATAATCGTTCTCCGTTCTCACCTATAACGGTATTATAGCCGTTTGGTAGATTTTCAATGAACTCATGGCATCTTGCCTGTTTCGCTGCCATAATAACTTCTTCGTTTGTCGCATCTTTTCTACCTAGTCGTATGTTCTCTAATACGCTATTATTGAAAAGCGTAACATCCTGAAATACTATCGAATAGTTTTCTAAAAGAGTTTCTGGATCAACTTTTGAAATATCTTGTCCACCAAGCGTGATAACTCCCTCTTGTATATCCCAGAATCTAGCAGCAAGTTTAGCTAGGGTACTTTTCCCACCTCCTGATGGACCAACTAAAGCTGTAACGCAACCTTGTTTTGCAGTAAAACTGGCTCCTTTTATGACTTCTGTGCCATCGTCATATGAAAACCCAACATTATTAAACTCTATATCATAATTTGTAGGTTTGAATACTTTTGTACCTTCTTGATGTGGCATTTGTTCCATTTCTTTCATTCTCTTAATTCTAACATTGAGGAATTGTAAAGCTGAAAACGAATCCATTAATTCCATAATTGGATTATATATTCTAGATGTAACAATCAAGAATACAATATATCCAAACACTGTCAATTCATTTAACGATACTAGATATGCTCCCAATAAAATAACACTCGGAAGTCCTAATTTCAAGAAAATATAAGATAAATTCACACACGCTCCAACAAGTAACTCTCCTTTTATCATTGATTTTTCTTGATTATATAACATATCTTTTAGTAACTTTGTGTAGTGATTTTCTCTATTATATGACTTTATTTCTTGAGCCAGTTCTAAAACTTCTTGAACTTGATCTGAAACATCTCGTTTAGATTCATATAACTTTTTATGAACTCCAAATTGGAACTTACGTGATATTGTGAATACGGCAATGGCAAGTGGAACTACCCAAAACACTGCTATTGCCATTTTCCAGTGGTAAGAGAATAACATTCCTCCCATTATTATTATCGAAATCACAGCTGCATATATCTGTGGTACAGTATGAGAAAATAATTGTTCTAATTGTGTAGCGTCTTCCATAATTGTCGCACTTAAATCAGAAACATCTTTTTTACTAAAGAAAGCCAAGGGTAGTATTCTTAGTTTTTCTGCTAAACTAATTCTTCTCTTAGCACTCTCTTCATATATTCTAGTAAAGCAAACTTCATATTGTCTATAAGCTATCAACAACATAAGAATAAATGATATTAATAAAGGTATTCCATATTTGCTAAAAGATATTTCTAAAGCCATATCTGGATTACTCATTTTTAGTATGATATCGTTGATTAACAGCGTTCCAAACATTATGGGTGCCATAAAACTTAGGTTTAACACTGTTGTCCAAATAACTGCTTGTATAAAATCTTTTGCCCCTTTTTCGGATAAGGCAAATTTATTTTTAAAGTATGTAACCATGAAGCCCTCCTATTAACTCGTTATATCTAACTTCCATGCAACAGATTGTTGATATTCTTCCCACATAGAGGCATATAAACCATTCTTTTCAAGCAGTTTACTATGTGTTCCAGTTTCAACTATTTTACCTTGATTCATTACCAAAATTTTATCAACATTTTGTATACTTGTAAGTCTATGTGCGATAATAAGTGTTGTTTTTCCTCGACACAGTTCCTTTAAGGAGTTTTGAATCAAATGTTCATTTTCTGGATCAGCAAACGCTGTTGCCTCGTCTAAAAGAACAATTGGAGCGTCCTTCATCATCGCCCGAGCGATTGATATTCTTTGCTGCTCACCACCTGATAAATATGTTCCTTGTGTTCCAATCATTGTATTTAAACCATTTGGTAACTGTTCAATAATTTCTCTTGACCTAGATAAATCAATAACATTATTAACATCTTTCATACCTACATCTTTTTTACCAAACTGTATATTGTCTTTAAGGGTTGTTTTGAAAAGCTTCGTGTTTTGAAAAACAAATGCAACTCTATTCATCAGTTCTTCTTTAGGTATGTCTTTTACATTAACTCCCCCAATTAGAACTTCACCTTTGTCCACATCCCAAAACCTCGCTGCCAATCGTGCCATCGTTGTTTTACCACTTCCAGACGCACCGACGATTGCGACGGTTTCGCCTCTGTTTAATTTAAATGATACATCGTCTACGGCAGGTTTATCTCCTGTATCATATGTAAAGACTACATTCTTAAATTCAATATCATTTTCTTTCATGACTTTCACATACTTACTTTCAACTTCATATAGTTGAGGATAATCAACAAGATTTTCAATACGATCTATAGCTTGCTTTGCAACCATTGTATTTTGTTGGAAATGCATAGATTTCATCAAAATACTTCCGATAATCGGTGATATCAGAAGATAAAAAACATAATCAACTAAAACTAATTCTAACTGAGCACCTCTTCCTATCATAAGAGCAACGGCAGGTATTAAAAACGCAACGGCACTTTGCATTGCCACAGTATATAAAGTCATTGGTTTACGCCATAGCAATGTAAATGAGAAAACCATCTTTTTATATTTAATAATACTTGAGTGGAATCTATTAAAAGAATACATACTCTGACAAAAGGTTTTCACAACTGGTATACCACGGACATATTCTACTGCTTCACCGCTCATTTCTTCTAATGCATCAAAGTACTGCTTTTGAAATTCCTGTCCTTTTTTGGACATCATAGAACTCATAGCTGCAAATCCAAGAAGTATAGGTATTAAAGTTGCTATTCCCATTCTCCAATCAACAACAAAGAACAATATTAGCATTATAATTGGTGTTACTATACTTCCTGCCATATCAGGCAATTGATGAGCCAAGAAACTATGTGTTGTAGATGCTCCATCATTAACTATTTTTCTAACTTTTCCACTTGAATTTAGTTCAAAAAAACCAATTGGCATTTTCAATATTTTTTCCAATCCAATTGTTTGCATCTCGGTTTCAACTCTAAAAGCTGCTAAATGCGATGACAGTAGTGCACCAAAATACACAACAATATGTAATAAGGCAGCTGCAAATGCAACCCATGCATAAAACATTACATTATCCATATTGATGTTTCCTAACGAGCCAAATATTTCTCTCAATAAAAACCATATCATAACAAACGGGATAATACTCAATATCGCTGCCAATGCTGACATGACTAAGGCTATCGGCAATAAGATAGCCTTCTTTCCCATATAGGGAATAAACCTCTTTAACAAACTCTTCTCTTTTTTTCCCTTATCCATAACGGCTAGTTTTCCTCCTCTTCTAATTGAGATTGAATTTCATTTTCATTATAATCATACAGCTTATAATTGTCAATAAAAGTATGTACAATAAAATATTATATTCTGAAACATATACATGAAAATATTTATTAACAAGAATTTTACAAAAAAAAAGTACCTACATTCGGCACTCATGATCTGATTCATTTATGATGTTATAAGCAAGATTCTATAGCCTCTTTATATGGTGCTCCTGCTCCAAGCACCTACCACATGAACTTCTCTCTTATTGATATATAAGTCATTTTACACTAGTTCTTTCATACTATACTTTGTAAAACATTATATCCTACATATTTTATTGATCTTTCAAAGCGTTGTATATCAATATCTATTTTCATCGATAAACACTTTTATTTTTTTAAAAAAAGTGTATAATATAATAACACAGGAGGTGCTTATGAGAATATCCGCAGGCATTGCAAATTATACCACAAGTATACGATCCGCTATACAGATGTCCTTATTAAGCAAGGCAACACATCAAGATGCTCAAAGTGTTGATAACTTAATAAAAAGCGTCTCACAGACAACCGGTAAAGGACAAAATTTAGATATTAAAGTGTAAATCAGGTTTAACAACCTGGTTTTTTATTTAATAATTTAACCTCGTTCAAATCTATCATCTTAGAACTTATACAGTGACATACTCCCACCACTTATAGAAGCGGGGGCTTCTCGTTCGAGTAGCCTAACGGCTACAGCATAAGCGAGCTATCCCCGTGTGCCCCACGGTTCTATTTCCTTACGCCAACAACTGACGCAAACCTTCTTCTTTTATATTGATACTTGCATTGTAATCGCGATCCAATACCAATCCACAAGCATCACATATATATATTCTTTCTGACATTAACAGTTCACTTTTTACATATTCACATGAGCTACATTTTTTCGAACTTGGAAACCACTTATCTATTTTTATCAAATGTTTTCCTTGTTCTTTTAACTTATACTCTAGCATTGATAAAAAAGCACCATAGCTGTTATCCATTACGCTCTTTCCAAATTTCAACGATTTAGACATTGCCTTCATATTCAAATCCTCTACACAAACAACATCATAGACATTGACTATCTGTCTTGAATGTTTATGCAAAAAATCTTTTCTCTGATTTGCCACTTTCTCATGAAGCTTAGCTACTTTTAATCTTAGTTTTTTTCTATTCTTACTACCTTTTTTACAATTAGATAACTGCTTACTTAACTTCTTTAATTGATCTAATGATTTTATGTAATATTTGGGGTAATAAGCAGAATTACCATCAGAACCAACATACAACTCTTTCATTGAAAAATCTAAACCAATGGCTTGACTAATCTCTACCTTTTCTATTTTTTCGTCATACTCGTATAATATGCTTGCATAGTACTTACCAGTAGGGGTTTTACCAATTGTTACCGACTTCAAGTTATAATCTTCAGGAATCTGTCTATGTTGTTTGACTTTCACACCTTTTAATTTCGGTAATATTAAATGTTTCCCTTCTATACGAATATTATTATTCACATAATTTGTAGTATAACTAAAGTGATTTCTTTTCTTTGACTTGAATTTTGGAAAACCTATGGAAGGCGTTCTAAAAAAGTTCTTATATGCCTTATTGAGATTCAATTGAGCATTAGCTAGTGCTAAACTATCTACTTCTTTTAGCCACTCATATTCGGTCTTATACATAGCTGGTGAGTTATTTAAGCTTTTACCTGTATCTTCATAATAATCTATTCGGTCACTCAGCATCTTGTTATAGATAAATCTAACGCATCCAAATGTCTTGTTAATCAATTTCTTTTGCTCATTATTTGGATACAACCTAAACTTGTAAGCTTTGTTCATCGATGTTCTCCTTGACTTTCGATATACTTTTTTATGACTTCTATAGGCGCACCTCCACTAGATAACAGACAGTAGCTTCTTGACCAGAAGTATTCTTTCCACAACTTTGACTTAACTTTTGGAAATTCTTTTTTTATAAGACGTGAACAGGCACTTTTATAAGCATTAATAAATTTTGATAATTCACTATTGGGGTGAGCTTTGAATAGAATATGAATATGATCACCATCATGATTCCATTCCAATAATGTAATGTTATATTTAGGAGAAATATAGTCAAATATAGCCTTACACCTTATTGATATAGCATCATCTATGACTTGACGTCGATATTTTACGATAAGTATTAGATGATAATACAATTTGAACACTGAATGATTATTATTATCTAAACACATTGAAAAAACTCTCCTTCTAAGTATTACTACCGATATAATTATATCATATTCACGCTATAAGAACAAGTGTTCGCATTGCTTTAATTCTATCCATTTCTACCTTTTGGATTCTCTACTCAGTACTTTGAGGTATACAACCCTTTATCTACGATAAAAGCAATTCATCTCCCACCTACGCTCTCACTTCATGAGTAAGGAAGGCTTAGAGGAAGGAGAATTCTTGCTATAAATGTTAAATTGATAAATTGCAAAATCAAACGTCTGATAACCAAATTATGTGTATCTATGTATTTTGTGGAATTTCGCCATTAGTGATATACTAACAGTAAATTACTGATTGCTTAGATTGGAGATATTATGAAAAGTAAATTACTAAAATTATTTATAATAATCCTTATTGTGTTTAGTGGATTAATCTTCTTTTCAGAGTTCATAAGAACTGATATCGACAAAACCATGCATGGAATATACTTTAAATTAGATAATCCACTTGATTTCAAGGAATCATCAATTAACATTAAGGGAACTTATGTAGATAAATTTCTTTTGCCTGATAGGTTCTTTGGTACTATAGAATATGATGGAATCTTAGTTAATGTTGATAATGTAAATTTGGATTTCAGATCTGCAAATATGCTAGCTGATCATGATAATACATTAGGTGATTTCTATTTAAGCAAAAAATTTAATACAATTATTCTAAAAAAATACCAATATAATGATGATTATAATCTAGCATGGAATAGTCAAACGGGTTATGTGTTCATTGCACCAGTATGTGACATATCTGAAGCAAAAAAAATATTTGAAGAACATAAATACTATAAGAAATTTTCAAATTGGCTAGAGTAAATGAATTCTTCTGGCAATTTCAGAATCTTATACTTAGTAGTGAAAATCACTTTCCCAGCAAGGTATATTCTCAGGATAAAATTTTTTTTCATTATAACCCTGTAATCTTTTGACCATTACTCTTGTATTCTACAATAAGTTCGATTGTTTAATCACACTTGATATCATTATAGTAATGCTTATAAAAACTCATTTACTCATCCCTTCTTCTCATAAAGAACATTTTAGGTTATTCAGAATTTTGTTCGCTGTGACGGAATCTAGTAGATTTTTTGATAAAGTAGATCATTTACTCTGTGATGGTGGCTCTAAAACCTTATTTTATTCACTTATAAGTCTATACTAATAATTCTTTTTAAATAATAACCCATTTGGATAGTTTACTCACTTATAGTTATAATAACATTCTAAAGCCATTTAAATTTGGGCATACCAATATTTTTTCATAGAAACTACATCAACTTTTATAGTAGAATTTCATCCCTCATGCTTCGATTTAATCTCATTAATACCCTAATTCCACTATTCATATTTTCATTTTAAATCAAGACTGAAATAAAACTACATATCTTTTAACTGATAAAGTTCAACACATTCATTGTTATCATCAAAGATTAAACAAAATTCTCCATTTAAAGTGTGTTCTTCTCCTCCAATTTTTATAATGACTAGAAACTTAACCAATAACTTGTCCTCATACCTAATAAGACCCATTGGATTATATACAATAATTTCATCAAACTCTATTCTGTAATAAGATTTTGAGAAAAATAAATCAATTGAAGTTTTACTTTCTTTCAATTTGTTTGTCACTAATTCCTCGATACCGTCTATTCTTTCTATTATTGGTTCTTTGTCGTCACATTTATAAGAATCAGATATAAATGACTTGCCTTGTATGAAATCATCAAAATTGTTTTTTTCTTTATCTATTGTAAATAGCATCAACGCACCAACCTTATATGACAGTTCTCGTATAGAAAAGTAAAAATCAATATTTTTTAATGAATCTATCATCTCTTTTATTTCTTCGATAAAAATTTTCTCATCAAGCTGTTTTAATGTCATCAATTCTGCATAAGTCGCAAAACCTTCAATTAACTCTGTTGCCTTTTCATACATGAGTTCTTTTGGGTATTTCTGCTCCCTTAAATTTCTTACGGCTTGGAATAGCAGATAATCATCTTCACAGCCACTACAGTATGCATTTATCAGATATATTACCTCATTATACTTTAGAGTAATAGCATCCACAGAATAATTGTAGAAAACCCCATCCTTCTCACTATGATTAATAAGCAACTTCTTATAATCACTTTTACCAAACTGAAATGCATGATACATCTCATGTACAATTAAGCTCGTTGCCTTGTCTAACTCCTTTGGTAAAAACTTATGATAGAATGTGGCTACTAAAGAATTATTATATTTAGCAACAGAATTTGCAACAAACTGGCTTGGTTTGTCAATAATTTTGCCTTCAACAATTGCCTTTTCACTATCAAACAATGCAAATGAACAACGATTAAATCCATCTACTATTTGAGTAAAATCTATATCATCCAGTCTGCTATCTATAGACTTATATACATTCTTCAAATTCTTCACTCCATTTCATAAGAGTTAGTAAATCACTTGTTTGTCCTTTAAATGTGCATACATAAAAGTTATGTGCATTTTGGCTGTTAAATGAGAACTCTTTTTCAAACAGTTTGGTAACATCCATAAATTTCTCAAAGCTTGTATGTTCCTCAAATTGTTTAATAAACATATAAAAGACATCAGTTTTGTTTTCTACATAACCGTTATAATAATTACTTATTTCTTTAAATCCTTCGTCTCTTATATGTTTTTGTACAACATTACTTTTTAGATAGTTTTTTAAGTCCTCATGAGTGAATTTCCATACACCACCAACTTTAGTACCCTTTAAAATACCTTCTTTCAAATGTCTTCTGATTGTTCTTTCTGGAATCTTTAACATCTCCATAACATCTTTCAATTTATACATATTCATCACCCCTTGTTAAAATTATATAAAAGCTATTTTGTATTTTCAACGGCTTTTTGGCAGGTATTGGCAGGTTTGATGTAATGCATTTTGTTTTATGATTTATAAGTCTTTATTCTATAACACATTAATAAAAGGACTATCCAATCAAATAATTAGATAATCCCTTTTATTTTTCACGTATTCATACTATTATCTCACATACATTGAGTATCACCACTCCTCATACATCAGAGCATTTGTGTTAAATAAAGATCATTCAGTGACATCCAGAATATACTGATAGTTATTAACTCCGTCATGAACTTCAAACCTATAATCTTCAAAAATAATTGCATTATTCTCGATACTCAAAATAGCTTCAACCAGATTTGCATTTTCAATATCACGAAACTCAGGAGATGACATATGTTCAGGTAATGAAATCACTATACTACCCTCATCATTAATCTCTACGGTTGATTCATAATATCTCGCTACTCTGACTCCACTACCATAAATCATATAAGTACAATTGGCTAAACCATCTTCCTCATGGAAATAAAATCCACTTCCTCCAGTACTCCATTCTTGATCTACGACACTTTTCCACGTCTCCGATTCTATAATATTAACAACATTTTTATCACTACATCCAGTAATTAGAATGACTAATAAAATACTTAATATCAGAAACTTACTTTTCATTTGACTTCAACCTCCAATAACTGCAGTTAGTTAACTCAATTGATTCATTTCACCTGTATATCTATCTAAAAATACCTGCAACAAATTGACTGACAAATATCAATTGGCTACAAGTACTTTACTAATCAACTTAATTCTTTTTTATTCTTTGCAATTCAACTTTTCCACTTACATCATCACCATTTACTGCTATAACATAGGTGTCCGATTCTGAAACTTTGACATCAAATTTTGATGTCGGCACATTTTTACCATCATAAATACTTACACCATTTGAATCCTTTATCGATATATTCATTATACCTTTACGGCTTTTTATCTCAACATGGAAAGAGTCGTTTGAGTTCATTACAATCTCATGTGATTCTTCAACATCCACATTAGCATAATCCAGTGTAAAGCCGTTATTATCAAAGAAAAAAGCTGTATTTTCATCCTTCGGTAAATTAACATACATTAACATCAAAACGCTTATAACTACTATTACAATTAAACTTTTCTTCATCTCTTATCTTCTCCTTATTACCCTATTTTTTTCTTACTCAAATACCTCGAAGTTCCCTGCTATAATCTCATTTCACATTGCCTTCTCCACTTCATTAACCAATCAAGTTGATTATCTATGAAAGCATCATCTACACAATCCAAACCATATATTTCAATAATGGTTGCTTGTAATTGATAATGGTATATACCAATCAAATCATAAAAAGCATCTATTTCACTTCTATCTAGTGTTCTATATTCTTTATATCCTTCTAAGAATTTTTCATAACGAATCTTTGTCAACTCGAATAAATCCTCTCTATATGTAAAGTAATCTGTCGAATTGCATGATATCATTATGTCGTAAATCGGAAAGGCATTACACGAAGTATCAAAATCTAATAGATGATAATCTCCTTCACTGTTCTTAATTAAATTACCTCTATGTAAATCTCCATGACAATAACCTTTTGGCAAATTTTTGACTCTTTCCCAAAGATAATCTCCATATTCTTTAAACTCTGCTGTTTTTAATTTACAGTATCGTTTTTCTCCTAATATATTTATGTGTCTGTTAATCTTTAAAGTATTGGAAATACAACACTTACCTAAATATAGTTCATCATCTTTATAACAACTTTTGATGATTGTTCTGCTGTATTTTTTTCGAACTCCTCATAACTCACAGTAGCTTCCTCATCTGCATTATCAGAAATACTTCTAATTATAACGAAAGGAACTTTGTTAATATGTGCAACATGGCCTATAGCTGATCCTTCCATTTCTACACAATGTGGATCAAATTTGCTCATGATTTCTTCTTTTATCTTTAAGTCACTTATAAATGACTCACCACTAACAATACGACCAATATGATACTTTCCATCTAGCTGGATTGCCTTAATTGATTCTATTGCAGCTTCAGCAAGTTTCTCATCCGATTGAAAACTTGTCACAAATGGATAACAACTCTGCATTTGCTCTGGTCTTACATCGTGATGAGTAACATCACTTGAAACAATAATATCGCATACATTTACAGAATGATGCATACCTCCTGCTATTCCAGTATTGATAATACCATTGACTTTAAACTCGCTGATTAATATTTGTGCACTTGAAGCTGCATTGACCTTTCCAACGCCACAGCAAGTTAGGACAATATTTTTGTCATTAATATGACCAATATAATATGTATTACCAGCTATACTTTTCTCTTCTGTAATAGTTATTGCATCAATTAACAAATCAATTTCTAAACTCATAGCACCTATGATTCCAATTAAACTCATCTATATATCCCTCCTAAATCACTCTTATCTTTAGAATTAATTCCTATTAAAACTCTTATTACACAAGAAAATGTAACTCCCCTCCATCTAATTGTAGGACATAATTTAGGAATACAATAATTAAAAAAAGATTAATAATTAGGTTAATATTGTAGGAATGATTGTTACTTCTAATAATTAGAAGCAATTTAATCGACTTCTACATTCTTAAGCTTTTTTAATCTTTTAAGGATGATTTTAAGACATAATCCTCTTAATTACACTATCTTTACAATTCTTATAGACACCTCTATAAGGATTCTGTATAATACAATCTAATACTTATAATAGTATTTTACTACAGGAGGGAATTATGAGAACAAAACAAATGAACGACGTTAAAAGAATCGTTATTAAAGTAGGATCATCCTCTTTAACAAACGATACTGGATTAATCAACATCCATAGAGTTGAATCACTAGTGAAGCAAGTAGCGGATCTTCATAACAAAAGTTATGAAATAATCCTAGTTTCTTCTGGTGCCATTGCAGCAGGTATGGGCAAACTCAATTTAAAGTCGCGACCCGTAGACATCCCTCTTCTACAGGCAGCGGCAGCAGTTGGGCAAGTAGCATTAATACACTTGTATCAGAAACTGTTTTCTGAGTATGGTAAAGTTGTCGCTCAACTATTATTGACAAGAGATGGTTTAGAAGATAAAAACAGACTCTTCCATGCGAAAAACGCTAGTCAAACCCTTTTAAAGCATAATGTAATACAGATCGTTAATGAAAACGATGCGGTTGCAGTAGATGAAATTACCTTTGGAGACAACGATACATTATCAGCAATGGTTGCTAATTTTGTAGAAGCTGATCTTCTAATCTTATTATCTGACATAGATGGTTTGTATGACGACAATCCAAATACAAATATAAATGCTTCTTTAATAGAAGAAGTTAGCATAATTGATGAACATATAAAAAGTTTAGCTGGTGATGCAGGTTCTTCGGTAGGCACTGGTGGTATGGTCACTAAACTATCTGCAGCAGAAATAATGATGGATGCTGGGAAGATGATGGTCATCGCTAATAGCAAACAAGAATGGGTTATTAAAGACATTGTAGAAGGTCAAGCAATAGGTACACTATTTAGAAAGGAACAATAATGAGTGAGTACATTTTGAATATAGGTAGACAAGCCAAAGAAGCTTCTCTTGAATTAAAAGGTACAAGTGTTAAAATACGAAATAATATTATTAACAGTATTGCAGAAGCCTTAGAAGATTCTAAAGAAGACATTTTCAAAGCTAACTTAATAGATATTACAAATGGAGAAGAAAATGGTTTATCAAAGGCTTTGATTGATAGACTTAGAATAAATCAAAGTAGAATTGATGGTATGATTGAAGGATTGAAGACTGTTGCTCGTTTTGAAGATCCACTCTCTTTATCAAATCTCTCATGGCGACATGAAAATGGTATGCAAATCTCGCAAGTCACAGTACCTTTAGGTGTTCTAGGTATGATTTATGAATCAAGACCGAATGTAACTGTGGATGTAGCCGGCTTATCTATCAAGTCAGGTAATTGTGTAATTTTAAGAGGCGGTTCTGAAGCAATTCATTCCAACAAAGCGCTAACAAATATTATTCGAGAAGCCATCCAAAAAGAAGGTATGAATCCAAATATCGTTCAATTAATTGAAAAAACAGACAGAGCTTTAGTAAAAACACTCATTACAATGAATGATTATTTAGATGTGCTTATTCCTAGAGGTGGGAGAAGTTTAAAGAAGGCAATTATTGCTGATGCAACAGTTCCGGTTATAGAAACTGGCGAAGGCTTATGTCATACTTACATTGATGAATCTGCAGATTTAGAAATGGCTTTGAATATTATTATCAATGCCAAGACACAGCGCACTGGCGTTTGTAATGCTATGGAAACTCTTTTGGTACATAAAAATATCTTAACGATATTGTCACCTGTCAATGATGCTTTAAAGAGCTTAGATTTTGAAATAAGAGCCTGTCAAAGGTGCCTACCATTTATGAGTCATGCTAGTCTTGCAGTTGATGAGGATTGGTCAACAGAATATCTCGATTCAATTCTTTCAGTAAAGGCTGTATCGTCAGTAGATGAAGCCATTGAACACATTAACAAATATGGAAGCGGTCATTCTGAAGCCATTGTTACTGAAGCATATAACAATGCAGAACTCTTCTTAAATAAAGTAGACGCAGCTGCGGTTTATGTCAATGCTTCAACAAGATTTACAGATGGTGAAGTATTTGGCTTTGGTGGTGAAGTTGGTATAAGTACCCAAAAACTACACGCAAGAGGTCCTATGGGGATAACTGCTCTTACATCGAAGAAATATGTTATTAGAGGTAACGGTCAAATTAGATAATCAAAAGCATTAAACTTAGTAAAAGACCCTATAGGATAGACTCTTAGTTAAAGAGATTCTATATCTATAGGGTTTTGTTGTATTCATTATTCTTAAAGATAATTCAGTGGCAGTGTACTGCATCTAAATTACCATTTATAAAAACCATATTCACTTTGAATATAAATTACTTTTTTTATTAGGATTAACTTATAAAGTAATTTTATTACCTAACTCAACAGTATGAATCATATGAGTCTTACCAAGAATTTTTCGTTACTTGGTAAGACTCACCTTGATAATAAGGAATATCAATTGTAATCTTATATGACTTAATCCTACTGAGTTTTGTATACATATCTACAACCTTTAAAATGGTTCCTTTGGTTTCATCAAATGTAGAAAAGTCTATATTCTTACTTTTAAAACTAGTTTTCTAGAAAAAAACTAGTGCAAAAGCACTAGAATTTATTCTATATCCATCGAAAGTTGCATACCACCTTCACCGACCGCGCTAGGATTAAAACCTGCATTCATATATATTTTTTTTGCACCTAAATTTTGCTTATGTACACCAATAGTCAATTTCTTAGCACCCTCACTTTTGAGTTTTTCTACTGCCCATTTAACCATTAATTTACCATAACCTCTACCCTGATATTTTTTATCAATGATAATGATATCGATATCATAGTTTTCTTTTTTCTTATCTATTTCTAGAACTAAAAGTCCAATGATTGTATTACCTTCTAACTGTAGAAAAGCTTTTTTTGTTGGATACAATAAAGCCATTGCAATAGATGCTTTAGTATCTAGTACAAATCTTTGTTGACTTTCTTCAATATCAATACTTAGTGCATGCCAGAAATATTTCTTGCTCATGGCTACCATTTTAGTCTGCTCAGGATATGTCGTTAACGAAGACACAACTTCCCTACTATCTCTTCTAAAGTAATGCATGGCACCATCAATGTGTTTAAATTTTTGATGTTCATTAACAAGACTTGCAAAAGCAACACCATTTTCGAAATTGAAATATGGATAAAAACCAAAGCCTAAAAACTCAGCACTAAAGCAATCATAACCATTTGCATTATCAAAGAGTAAATTGTTGCCATAAGCATCTCTCTTCATTATTTTCTTCCACATTTTTTTTGAAAAAAGTTCCTGATTAACGATACTTCTCATTAGTTTACTAACATCCTCAGACGATACATTAAATAGTCCATCTACATGATAATCAAAAGGCATCCCAACTAGCTGATCTGTATCATGAACCCTGTATGAAAAAGTTTTATGACAAGGACCTTCACATACAGACATCTCAAGTGATTTGAATAAGTGTTCTTCAAGGTATTCAAGAACGGTTTGACCAGTTACCTGTTTTAATATTTCAATTAAGATAACTTCGTTAGTCTTAGAACCTTCTCCGTCAACGTCACCAGGTTTAGCGTCTAATTTTTTCGAATCTATGAATGACATAACTGTTTTAAAATCTCTGTTCTCATAATAACTCTTTTGTTCTAATCTCATACGCTCTTCAACTGAAAGCTTATGATATGTTTCATCATTTTCTAAATCAACCATTAGACCTTCATAATAAAAATCACTAATTCCAGTCAAGTTCTTAATTAAATGTTCAACAGTAATCTCATTTCCATGTTTGTATTTTGGTAAATATTGATCAAGTGTATCCTTTAGTGTTAATAACCCTCTGTCTATTGCAGAAACAATTGCTAAGTTGACAAAAGACTTCGCATTTGCATCTAAAGTATACCTAGTTTCATCATTTGCCTTTATGTTCTCTTCTCTATTCATATAACCATAAACATCATGATGTAATACTTCATTATGCTTTAATAAAATGAAATTACCAGAGAAATCCCACTCAGCAGTTACCCCAGTGATTTCATTTTTTATCTTATTATTATCTATTTTCATAACATTCCCCCCTTAATATAAAGTATATCACTTTCAATCCACTAAATAATGGTATAAATTAAGTAAAAACAAGTTCACCTTTATCCCATTACAGACTTCTAAAAACTATAATAGAAACAAAAATGACAGGTTAACTACCTGTCATTACGTTTAAAATTAAATATTCTTTTTAAGAGATTAGTAAGGCGCTTCATAACACTCACTGTAATAACTAAGAAAATTACAGGAAGTGCAGCGGTTACATAGTAATTAAGTCTATAATTTAGAACGATAATACCCCATTTTCGATTGTCTTTAATATATGCTGTTCTGTTACTAAAAAAATCAGTTGCATCATCAAAGCTTGGTTCAACAACATATTCATTATCTCGATTAATATAACCATAAAATATATTTTTCTTTATTAACATTAGTCCATTATCTGCATACCAACTAGCATCATTGTATGTAGGTCGTATAATATACTCATTCTCCTTATTAATGAATCCATGTTTCTTATTAATCTCGATTCTTGCTAAACCGTCATAAAAGGGATGAACCTTGTCATATTCTGGGGTAATAAAGGGATCACCTTCTATGGTCATGTATCCCCAATCATAACCTTCTTTAAAAGCTATTAAGTCACCTTCTTCAAACAACTGAATAGCATCATGCTCTATGGGTACTAGTAAATTTCCCATCGTATCTACTACACCAAATTTTTGATTATTTTCTACCACAGCCTTGTCATTTAAAAAAGTACTGATACTATCATATTTTACATCAATGACCAAATGATTTTCAGTATCTATAAAACCATATTTATTATTTAATGACACCACTGCTCTATCATCTACAAAAGGTCCAATATAATCATAATCTGTTTGATAATCTATTCCATCTAACAAGTAACCAAACCGACCATCTTTTTTATACCTTATCAAGTCTTCAGAATCTATAAAAAGTTCGTCAAACCTATCTTCTAGTTGTGGTTGTCCTTTTTTATCAATAATCAAATATTTTTCAAATTCTTTTACGACAGCAAAATCACCTATAAAAGGTTCAACAACCTCATAAATTGGATCAATAACAATTTCATTAGCTTTGTTGATATAGCCATACTTCTCATCTACCAATACCCCTGCTAAACCACTTGAAAAACTTTGTGCATCTTTATAGGTCGTTTCAATTTTAAAATCTCCCCATTGATTTACATAACCATAATGATCTTCAATTCTTGCAAGCGCAAGTCCATTTTCAGCATAAGGAAACAACTCGTCACATATTGGCTCTAATCTATATTTATAACTTTCAATATCTAGACCACTAACAATTAACATAGACCATGACAAGTAGGCGATACAAATGCCTCTTAACACAATTTTCATATAGGATAATAGTCTCTGTTTTAATGATAATTTCTGCATTTTATTTACCCAAACATCTCCTTAAATACAACCTATATCAAGTATAACACAAAAAATATATAGATAATTTCAGCAAACAAAAAAAGCGACTTAAGATCGCTCCTCACTAGTTGTTTTGTATAGTTTATTGAGTTTTAAGGCAAGTTCCTTAGCTTCATTTAAAGCATTTAAATCCTCATTTCCAGGAATGGTCTCTGTCTCAAGAGTCATAATCATTCCAACCTTTTCAGCATTAATATTCTTGAATAGAATACGCGCCCTACTTATTGCTGGGTCTGGTTTCCCATCACCACCTCCTGATAGAATAAGTACAGCATTTTTTTTCTTCAGCTTAAAACTTGAATCTTTTTTTAGTACTCTTCTTACATAGTAGGTTTGAAGTCTACTAGCAAAACTCAGTAACTTTCCAGTTAACTCAGAAAAATATAAGGGGGAAGTAACAATCACATGATCTACTTCATCAAACAGTTTATAAACTTCTTGCATCTCATCATCTATACAGCATCCCTTATGATTCATACAATATCTACAATCTAAACACGGACTGATATTATCGTAATAAGTTTGAACAACCTTTATTTCACCCTCTAAGTACTTGATCATTTCATTTGCAATACTCATAGAATCACCATTCTTTCTAGGTGAACCATTAATAATCAATGTTTTCATTAAAACTCCTTTACCATTTCATAAGTTAAACCACTTAAACTATTTTCATGATATTCTCGACTTGGAGTATATCCCTCATCTTGCCATTGTTCGAGTACTTCATTTGAAACAATCGTGTTCTCCTCAAAAGGAACACTTCCAGGGTATTGGCTGTTCAAAACTTGTCTTGCTTGGTTTAAGTTTTCAACTTTATCAATGATAACAACAGTCGTCAATGGATAATACTCTTTCTTGATTCCATCATAACACCATTGAATTCTAGTAAATTGTGAGCTATCTGGGTCATCATTCATCAAATATTCTTCCTCAAGTACATGGTAAACAACATTAGGAATAACTTCAAAGTGGTTATCAATTTCTACTTCAAATACATAATTAACAAGACCTTCTGCATATTGGGCCTCTACCACATAAATCTCTGACGCTCTATGCTTAGAGACTTTAATATCATCACCATAGAGTAATGCTGGTTCCGCTGTTCTTTCATCATACCAAATCGATATTTCATAATCGATCGGTTCTTTCTCAAACACCAATTCTAAGCAAAATCCTGCTTTTACTTTCAAGGGTAAAAGCTGTAATTTCGAAAGTTCTTCTGGGCGAGTACTATGTAAGAACTCAATTTCAAGTTGATTGTCTTTTAATATAGATACTTCATCAATAGCTCTATAGAATATCTCTGAATACATCAGATACAAATTAGGATTCTCAGAAATACCACCACCATTAAGAATTTCATTTACTTGGTTTTCAGCATGACTGATATGTTCAGCTACCGAAATATCGATATGATCAATACGAACCAAACCACCATTTCTATCGTAGAGTTCAATTTTTCTTACATTATTCGGAACAACCGCTACAAAAGGTTTATTCTCATCGATACTCACTATTTGATCTAAATACCTAAGCTCCACCACTCTTTTCTTATTCATGGAAAACAATACAATACCGTAGTTCTCATAGTAATAACCTTGAATCCCTCTATCTATAAAAGAGGATGAACCTCCTCCAGAAAAACTATAACGATTTGATTTTTCATTTCTGAGATACACTGAAAATGTATGTTTCCCATGGGACGGATCATAGAATAAGGAAGCACCAATATTATCAGTATAATCTCCAGTTGTTATAAATGACTCATCTATATGTTGACTCTCTCTAGCTGTCTCTACAATATCATCCTGTAATACACCAGATCTACTTAAATTTACATTAGATAGTCCAAATAATAGAAGGGGTACAATTACAATTAATAAGATAATACTTTCTTTTCTATTCTTCATATCAATCTCCTCACTCATCATATTATAAGCCTTATATAACGTGACATACTCCCACCACTTATAGAAGTGGGGCTTCTCGTTCGAGTAGCCTAACGGCTACAGCATAAGCGAGCTATCCCCGTGTGCCCCACGGTTCTATTTCCTTACGCCAACAACTGACGCAAACCTTCTTCTTTTATATTGATACTTGCATTGTAATCGCGATCCAATACCAATCCACAAGCATCACATATATATATTCTTTCTGACATTAACAGTTCACTTTTTACATATTCACATGAGCTACATTTTTTCGAACTTGGAAACCACTTATCTATTTTTATCAAATGTTTTCCTTGTTCTTTTAACTTATACTCTAGCATTGATAAAAAAGCACCATAGCTGTTATCCATTACGCTCTTTCCAAATTTCAACGATTTAGACATTGCCTTCATATTCAAATCCTCTACACAAACAACATCATAGACATTGACTATCTGTCTTGAATGTTTATGCAAAAAATCTTTTCTCTGATTTGCCACTTTCTCATGAAGCTTAGCTACTTTTAATCTTAGTTTTTTTCTATTCTTACTACCTTTTTTACAATTAGATAACTGCTTACTTAACTTCTTTAATTGATCTAATGATTTTATGTAATATTTGGGGTAATAAGCAGAATTACCATCAGAACCAACATACAACTCTTTCATTGAAAAATCTAAACCAATGGCTTGACTAATCTCTACCTTTTCTATTTTTTCGTCATACTCGTATAATATGCTTGCATAGTACTTACCAGTAGGGGTTTTACCAATTGTTACCGACTTCAAGTTATAATCTTCAGGAATCTGTCTATGTTGTTTGACTTTCACACCTTTTAATTTCGGTAATATTAAATGTTTCCCTTCTATACGAATATTATTATTCACATAATTTGTAGTATAACTAAAGTGATTTCTTTTCTTTGACTTGAATTTTGGAAAACCTATGGAAGGCGTTCTAAAAAAGTTCTTATATGCCTTATTGAGATTCAATTGAGCATTAGCTAGTGCTAAACTATCTACTTCTTTTAGCCACTCATATTCGGTCTTATACATAGCTGGTGAGTTATTTAAGCTTTTACCTGTATCTTCATAATAATCTATTCGGTCACTCAGCATCTTGTTATAGATAAATCTAACGCATCCAAATGTCTTGTTAATCAATTTCTTTTGCTCATTATTTGGATACAACCTAAACTTGTAAGCTTTGTTCATCGATGTTCTCCTTGACTTTCGATATACTTTTTTATGACTTCTATAGGCGCACCTCCACTAGATAACAGACAGTAGCTTCTTGACCAGAAGTATTCTTTCCACAACTTTGACTTAACTTTTGGAAATTCTTTTTTTATAAGACGTGAACAGGCACTTTTATAAGCATTAATAAATTTTGATAATTCACTATTGGGGTGAGCTTTGAATAGAATATGAATATGATCACCATCATGATTCCATTCCAATAATGTAATGTTATATTTAGGAGAAATATAGTCAAATATAGCCTTACACCTTATTGATATAGCATCATCTATGACTTGACGTCGATATTTTACGATAAGTATTAGATGATAATACAATTTGAACACTGAATGATTATTATTATCTAAACACATTGAAAAAACTCTCCTTCTAAGTATTACTACCGATATAATTATATCATATTCACGCCACGAGAACAAGTGTTCGCATCGCTTTAATTCTTCCATTTCTACCTTTTGGATTCTCTACTCAGTACTTTGAGGTATACAACCCTTTATCTACGATAAAAGCAATTCATCTCCCACCTACGCTCTCACTTCATGAATAAGGAAGGCTTAGAGGAAGGAGAATTCTTGCTATAAATGTTAAATAAAATGCTCACAGAGAATATTCAGACTTTCTTAACAAAAACATAGACTCTCGTCTATGTTTATCTGAAATCATTTGCATTAAACTCTACCCAATAAATATCTCTACCTTCATTACTTTCTCTCACAAAGAATAAATAATCCTCATTGGGTGATAACATAGCCATTGCATCCCAATCAGATGTATTGATGCTATCCCCTAAATTAACTGGTTCAGTAAATCCTTTTTCGGAATTAAAAGAAATGTAAATATCGGCGCTACCATAATTCCCACTTTGCCTTGCATCAAATAATAGGAAACTTTCATCTTTTGAAATATAAGGATGACTAGCATACGATATGCCCTCAAGATTCAGTTTCTTGGACTCAAGGTACTTCCCCTCAATATACTCTGACTTGAATATACCAATGCCTTCTCTAGTAAAATATAAGTTACCACTTAATGAATCCGTTACATAATACTCTAAATGACTTGAATTTATAGTCTCTGGTAATCTAACAGGTTCTGAAAATATACCATTGTCGTAATTTACATAGTACAGATTACTAGGTTTTGCATTTGTTGAGTCTAGAGATGATGCAAAGTAAATCCTCTTACCATCTTTTGAAATAGAAGCTTCCATTTCATCAGCTTCGGTAAATGAAATCGATTTTGGTTGACTCCAACTGTTTTCATTTTCAACAACTAACAATCCTCTATTTCTTTTTTCATCCATCTCTCCATAAATCATAAAATCGCCATTGGATGAAAATGATGGTGGATACTGATAAGTTGAATCTCTTGAAACAACACCTTCTGAAAAGATAATCGGTACCTTTCCTGGCAATTCTTGATCATAAAAAGATCGTTCTTTTATCTTTATCAAAACCTCATCCAAAGTATTCGCATAGATATCTCCTTGAAAATGATAAAATAAATATACTCCATCAGTTGAAGGATTACTCATATTCTCACCTATCAGTATAGGTTTGCCCCAAGAATCATTTGTTTTATAGCTAATATAAGATCCCATTATTCCCTCTCGATTAGAATCAAATAATAAATAACTTTGATCTGGAGAAATAAAGGGATGTATTTCTATAGCATCACTACTAATACTTAATTGCTGCATCTCAGAATATTTACCTTGATCAAGCTCAAACATGACCAAATCATCTTTGTAAGGTCCCTTAATTGGTGATGCATAAAAGGTTTTAAAATCTGCTGTTGAAACACAATATGCATCAATTAAAAACTTGGGTTCACTATAGCCATCTTGTGTTTTTTCTATGTAATAAGTTCCAGTTTTATTGTCATCACCATACATCCTATAAAACAATATGTACTGACCATCTTCGGTAACGCATGGATTAAAATTTTTTGAGTCTCCTGTGTAAATAAATAACTCAGGTTGCTTCCAAGAATCATCTTCCCAGTTCATTTTATAGATACTAGGTAATCCGTCATTTACCGCTTGATCAGATCTAGAAAAAAAGAAATTTCCTCTATTTAATTCTAATGTACAAGTACCTTCTATTGAGCCACTTACAGATACCAGTTGTGGTAAGAACATACCCGAACTTATCGATATATCAACATCCTTATTTTCTAACGTTTCTGTTGTTTGATAATTCTGGCAACTTATAAGAATGAAGCAAGCTATTAGTATCAGAGTCCATAATATTTTTCTCATGTTTGCCTCCTTTACATTATTATATCCAAAAAAATAAGACGAAATCTAAACGTTTTGTAACGATTAACATCAATCAACAAGGATCATATGCAAAAGAAAAGCAACTACAAGAGTTGCTTACAATTTATCAATCATAGATTGTACTTCCATAATTTTATGTTCTTCTTTCGCATTTTCAAAATATCTTTTAGAATCACAGTACCACTTCTTAGCTTTTGTTAAATCACCTGTATGTACTTCAATATCTCCAAGACCCTTATAGCAAATTCCGATAGTAGTATCATCTTCTGAGATAATGCCATTCATCATAGCAAGATCTAAATAAGTCTTCGCCTTCTCTACATCACTCTTTCTCAAATGTAACAAAGCCAGTTCATAATAATTCGATGAAAAACCGATGTAATCATCTTCTAGATAACATTTCCGAGTATTTTTTTCAAACATAAAATAATCTATCGCTTTATCTAAATGACCATTCATCCTCTCAACCATACCTAGCTGATGATACATTATGGCTGAGTTTTTCATATCATGTTCAACTCTTGAAATTTCCAACAACTCCTTATATATATTTTTTGCTGCTGAAAAATTTTCTCTAAAGCACATAATATATCCTAAATAATACAGGGCTGTTCTGTAATCTTTTTCTATGACTCTTTCATGAATTATTTTCTCAAAGACCTCTCCTGCTTCATTATATTTTTCTTTATTAAAAAATTCAATTCCTCTACTTATCATACCAACCTCACATAGGTAAACTTGTTATGTCTCTTTTTACCCCATGAAATAAAAGACAAACAGCTTAACCATTAAAAGCTTTATAAATACTGTCTGCCCGTTCTTTTGACAAACAATCTCCAATACATCTGTCATCGTCTAAAATATATTTATCCGAATTCGATATCCCACCGCAGATAATACATTTTCTTCCTTCTGAATCAACTTCTTTTGTCTTTTTCTTTCTAACAACTCTTACCGCTAAAGCTTCCGAGTGTCCAACACAAGTACATATACAACTATTTTCAGACAATGATTGTCTGTATTCACTAGTTCTATTACTACATAATATACAAGTCTTCTCAGGTCCAGACTTTAATCGACCTTGTTTTCTATCTATTTCTATTAACTTTTGCTTAGATGTATCGGAGCTTTTTACTTGCAAATGATTAACCTTTTTGTTTACAGGCTGATGTTTCTTTTTTGCAGCTTCTAAAAACTTTTTTCTTTCTTCCATATATGACAAATCGAAATCATGAACTATAAAACCTTTTTCTATGTCAAAAAGTACCTGATTCAAATCATATGTTTTACTAAACTTGTCTCTAGCTGCAATATCAACACCAATAAAATACTCCAAATACTTCCGTATGGTTAAAGATTTCTTTTCTGTATCTAATATAAAAATTCTCTGGTTCTTATCTTCCAATGCAAACGTTCTTTCATCTTGATTAAAGATATGTTCATCCATAACAAAAGCACTTTTTGAACTAATAACCCATATAGACTCTTGGCCATTTTTTTTATAGTCCATCATTTTAGATAATCGCTTTTTGATAGTATCAGGATGATAAACAAACTCAATAGCCAAGTTTTTCTTATCTTCAATATATAAATTTGCATTTCGTTTGTAGTCAAGTCGATAGTCAAGTAGCACATTATAGAATCGACTTAAGAAGTGATATAACACAAAAACACCATCCTCGTGCTCACCACTTTTTACATCTGTATGATGACTTATATTATTATCTATTTCACCTTTATAATGAGCAAAATATGGCTTTCTTACAGTACCATGACTGAAAAAAACACGTCCACCGCATTTGGGGCAGGTCAATGATTTCTCAGGGCCAGCTAATCTAAAGGTCTTATCTTTATCTTCAACAACAATCCCATATTGATTATAAACATCAAAAGACTGTACGATTTTTCCATTTAATAATGCTGTATACATCTCTACCTCACACATCGATTATACATAAAATAAATTACGAATATATAAACTAAACATTAAAAATAACATAAAACATAGCATTAAATTATGTAACTACATTCTATATCTAGTATACCGCAAATAAAAAAGAAGATGTTAATTATGTATCAACAATTGATTTTATATGTATTCTTATTTATTATGATAACGAGGAGGAAACAAACTATGAGAACAATGGAAGTAACTTTTCCTGGCGGAAAGAAAGTCGATGCACATATTGGTAACTTTACTATTTCTACAGATCAATCTGTAAGAGCAGGTGGCGAGGCCAGTGCACCAACACCTTTTAACACATTTTTAGCATCAATTGCTACATGTGCAGGAATTTATGCTTTGGGATTTTGTCAACAAAGAGAAATCGATACCGAAGGTATGAAAGTAACTATGAAATACAATGTTAACAGAGAAACAAAACTTATTGATTTAGTTGAAATAAAATTACATACACCTGAAGGTTTTCCAGAAAAATATGAAAAGGCTATTATTAAGAGTATGAATATGTGTGCTGTTAAGAAGCATATGGAAACACCACCTGAATTCAAAACACTAACAACTATAAGTCACCCAGAGTAAAACAATTAAATCCTGTACCCTATATAAAACAGGGTACAGGATTTTTATTCATATAAATAGTAAACTAATCACTCATATATATCACTTTTATCTCTGCATAATAATCTTTGTTTTCATCAAGTCTCAAGCTTACGTTTTGAAAAACAATCATAATTTCAAGATTATCTTGTTTAATCTGATAACTCATTTCTTTTAACGATCCTATACGATCATAACGCTCATTGGACTCTAAAATCTTAAAATACTCTTCCATATCCTTTTCTAAAACTAATTTATCATCTAAATAGATTTTAAGTCTTGGTATCTCATCATAAATCCATTCAAAATCATAAGTTCCTGAGTTGCCTTTTAAGGAAGCTTTATCATAATCCAAATAGATTGCATAATCGTAATTCTCTATAGAATGAGCAGTCGATGCTAAATTCAAATATACATAAGTTGAGTTTCCAAACTCTCTCTTAGGCCATGTCATTTCAAAACCAAAGGTCTCTTTAAATGTATCATGATTCCTAAGATCCCGATCAAACCACTCCGGTAAATCAACATCCTTAGAATATGCTAAATAACCGATTGACTCTGTTATGCTAATTTTTGTATCTTCTGACACTTCATCCAAAGGCGCCAATCGATTTTCTATTAAAAAGCCTTCCTCGACAAGAATACTTTCTAAGCGATTAACTTCCATTTTAACAGGTAAATTATGATATCCCATTATAGGCAAAACAGAAACAACCATTGCCGTCATAACTAAAAATGGTATCACCTCTTGCGAAGTATGCTTCTTCACAAGAATCACAATCATCATAATAGTTGATACACCAAGTACTAAAGTAAAGAAATATTCCTGACCTCTGAAACCTTCACCTGATAGATGTTTTATGAATGCCCAAAAACCAAACAACAAGATGATTAAGGACAATAATGGATATAGTTTTTTGTAAGTGTCCACCAGTTTGTTTTTGCTCTCTAGTACCATTAAATAAAGTAAAATTCCACCAATAGAATAACTTGTTACAATTCCCATAACAGTTCTAAAAGGTGGCCAATCACCAAGAACCACTGCCTTCCCAACCCATAACATTAAAACAAGTGTTAAGGATAGAATAATTGGAATCAAAACATATGTTAATAGCAACTCTATAACTCGTGGCTTCTTTTCAATCTCTAATCTTTCATTAGAAGTTGCATCTAAATCTAAGCTCGGAAAATTTCCAATAAAAATAGTAAAAGAAACGAATCCAACAATTGCAGAAAGATGCATATAAACTTTTTCACTCATGTCATTGTATAGTAAAGCTTGGACTGCACCCGCAACACCTGATGTACCACTCATTAGAACAGCACCATAAAGTATAGCAATTGCAAGCGACTTAAAAAATACAAATAACGACTTGCTAAATGATCCTTTTTTTGAAAATACTATATAACCAATAAAACATATACCAATCCAGATAAAAACTCTAGCGGTTGCTATATCAGTTACTCTCACTCTTGTATAAGCATCTGTATTTGGTCTTGAAAATGCAAATAGAGTTACAAAGAAAATTACCCATACAACTACAGTAGAAATATGTCCAAACAACATATTCTTCTTTAGCGATTTTATTATAGCAGTTGATATTAAACTATAACTGATAGCGGATGCCAAAGACATTTGAAGACAGTCAAAAAGATATATCAGACTATCCCCTTCTAAATCCATCTGCACACGTACCATTGTGACCAGTGTAAACAAAATCGCACCCATAATAACTAATGGATACCTTTCAACAGCTTTTACTGCTCCTGTAATACTCCGTATAATTGAAGTTCTCAAATTCATTTAAATCACCTCAATATACTTATACCCCTAATGGAAAATATCACACATTAATAAGTCGTGACACTTGTAAAAAAGACCAGACCTAACATCACTGAAAATAATATCCAAACACCTACAATCACAAAGAACACAATTTTAAACTTTCTTGAAAAATCACTAAATGGCATCAAAATAACACCAATTGGTGTTGCAAATATTAAAGCAATTATTACAACTAACTTCGGTATTCCTTTTCCCTTATGAGTAGTAGAAGTTGTCTCTTTTACTCTTACTTCATTCGACTCTATCTGCTTAATAGATCTTCCACAACTAGGACATATCTTCTCGTCACGCCCTAATACATCACCACAAAAATCACAATACATAACACACTCCTATTCATTATATAATCAGTATATTGTATAAATAGAAATTTAACTATCAGATAACCTAATTTTGTAGTTACTAAAAGAAAACTTCTCTATATAATACAAAGAATATCACTGAATCAATTCGTCGATTCTCAAGTTATAATTAAAACTAAATAATATCACCCTAGGCATCATTAATCTTTGAATTTATTCATAATCAAAATAAAAAACTGATCTTATGACCAGTTTATACATCTTTTTCATCGAAAGATAGAAATACTCCTTCTCTTTCACTTTTGAATTTTCTAAGCTTAACACCAGACTTGTTCAGCATTAATTTCGATGCTCTTACAATGTCTGTATCAGAATATTTATCTGATAGATAAACAATTTCACATATGCCTGATTGTATAATTGCTTTTGCACATTCGTTACAAGGAAACAATGTTGTGTACACCGAGCAACCTTTTAAATTCGATCGACTGCTATTTAATATAGCATTCAACTCTGCATGACAGCTAAAAGCATATTTGGTATCTAAAAATCCCCCTTCATTATCCCAAGGTAAATCATCATCAGAACAACCTACAGGAAAGCCATTATAGCCAATACTAACAATTTTATTTTCACCATCTACAATACATGCACCTACTTGCGTATTCGGATCTTTACTACGCATTGCTGATACAAGTGCAACACTTATAAAATATTCATCCCATGAAATATAATCTTCTCTTTTATTCATTTTATCCCCCTATTACGGCTATTATACCTTATTGGCCCTATAAGAAAAATAGTAATAAGACATATACAATAAATATTCGATTATAAATACTTTCTAAATAGATTTTAATTCTACCAATTGTATTTTATAACCATTTGGATCAAGTACATGAAAAAAGGTAATATGTGGTGCTGGAGAAATAGGTTTATCTAATATTTCTACATCATTTGCCTTAAGTTTTTTCATCATCTTCTCAACTGATTCTATTTGAAATCCAGTTGAAACAGCACTGGAATGATTTACCTCCACACCCTTTTGATGAATCATTTCAAAATGTGTCTCACCATCACCTAAAAAAGTAATTTCCATACCAGGTGTTGGAGAATATCTCTGGTGTAATGGTAATCCAAGTATTTCAGTATAAAACTGAACAGATGCATCCATATCTTTTACAAGTATTGTTGTCCATAAATTTTTCATTATACACTCCATTTCTTAATATAATAATCACCGTAACTAGTAATCGTTTTATCCTCATTAAAAACATATCCTCTTTTTTTGAGAGTATTCACTCTTTCAACACCTTTTAAATGTGCTTTTGTTAAAAGACTATCCATTTTGAAGAGCTTTTTAAACTCACATTCAATTAAATCTAATAGTGAGTTAATGCATTCCTCACTTTCATACTTTGAAGCTAAATCTATTCTCAATAGTCCAATATGACCATAGAATTCATGACTTTCTGGTTTCACAAAAATCTCAATGCTTCCAATTGCCTTATCAGTTTCTAAGTCTACTATAGCAAACCGAATATACCCTGACTGGCCATATTCCATCAACCAGAAGTCAATCATTTTTAGCATTTCTTCCTCAGATTGCATATAAAAATCACTGTTGCAATTATCACTGTTAAAAAGAGGTACTGATTTCTTATCACCATAACAACTCAATAAATCAATAGCATCTTCCCTTGAAACCAACCTCAATCGAAAATCTTTGTTTTCATAAATTGGGCACTCTATAAATGGATTCACAATAACCTCCCTAAGTAAATTTAATAACTTGTAAATAACCTTCTTCAATATTTTCTACTTTGTACATGATTTCATTGTTTCTACTCAATACGGTCCGAGTTTCCAGAAGTTCTGTAGAACGAACTAAAAGTTTATATTGCTTTTGTTTTTGCATTTCTATCTCTATATTTCCTGTTGCAGTTGAAATGGCATAGTCAATATACTCTATCAAAAAATCAGCTCTCGCATTAAATTTATCACACGATATAAGTTTTAAAGTAATCTCCGATTCCGCTAAAAGCGCTTTTGAAATTCTTTCAAATAAGACACTTTTTAAGTAGGGTTGATTAATCTTGTTTAACTCCATAAGCATCTCAGATGATAAGGTCATCGAACCTTTTTTACTTATAAAGTGATCATATGCTTCTAAAAATTTTCCATGACTACTTAGGAATGACTTAATCACTTTTGATTTTGTTTTATAATTATACTGTGCGCCAATATATACAAAAATAAACATAATCAACATAACAGTAAGCGTTAAATTAAACACTGTACCAAAGTAAAAATAGCCTAAACTATTCCTAGTAATAACAGATACAAAGTATGGAATTACAACTACTATACCAATATAAAAACAATTTATATATGTATAAATTCCTGCGTTAATTCTATGTAATAAGTGCCTTGTCTTTCCTATTCGACTGTTTTTAAGTAGCTTCAACCATACAAACATAACTACAATGATTAAGACAGCAGTCAACAATCTTGTAGAATACGCTGACAAATGTAAGTACTCCCCGATTACAGTCCCTAAAATGGCTACTGGTAACTTAAAAGTTTTTACTATAAAACTCATGGAAAGTCCAAAAAAGAAGGTTTTCTGACTGTATCTATAAATAACAAAACCATATAATAGAAATCTTAGTAATTGCATGATAAATACAGGCGCATTTAAAGGACCTCCAATAATAACACCCTCTATAAGAGATAGCAAAATTGACCATGTAAAAATTACATAGCCTTTCTCACGAATTTCTCCGCCACATAAATATAAACTTAACAGCAACATGATATAGTGTTTAAATACACCCACCAACGTTACTAAAACAATTATTCCATAATTCATGATACGTCCTCTTTGAATATAAGTTTTTTTACAATTAATGTTTCAGAAACTTCTGTAATCTCAGAGATAGTTGGATGTATATCCAAGATAGTCTGAAGCATTTTCAAACCATTGCCTCTATTTCTTCCTTTCGTGGAAATCCAAACATCATTTTCAATTACCAGTGTTTTATATGAATTCTCAACAGAAAAGATCTTCTTGTAATCTTCTTGAATTAACTTCAAAGTAATAATCTTTGAGTTACTTTCAATTGCATTATCAACCAATATACTTATGATTCTACTTAACAATAAATCTTCTAGTTCAATACCTAACAAACTTGTCTCAATCATTAAATCTACTGTCACACCCATTTGCTTAGCGACTTGAACCTCTGTTAAAAGTACACCTTGTATTACAGGATTTCTTAATTTTTTGAGTTCCTTAATAATAGAATTAAAATACTCCTTGTCTGAGTTTTCTGCTTCAGTATTATTAAGCAATTCTTCAATGGTCATCGATTGATATTCAAGCATCTTAAACTGTTTTTCTAATAAATCCTGAACTTTTCTCTGTTTATTTATCAAAACAAAGATTGTTAGTAATAGTAGAACACCAAAAGATAATGACAACATAACCATATAATTACCGATACTGTTGTCATGATGATTGATTATCTCCGATCCAATTAGTGACAAATTCATGAAAATAAAGGTCACAATAAATTGATACTTAAAGTTAATAACCAACTTCTTTAAAATACCATTTATTATTTTCCCAAATCGACCAGATAGAATGAGTATTAAACTACCATAATACAAAAGTAGTCCTATCGAAGTAATCATTTCTAAGTCCCTAAAAGTTATGCTTAAATTACTAATGTTCATCCATATCATCGTTACTGCAAAATAAACTGGGACAGCAATTATCATAACTATAAAAGACAATGCCAAGGACTCATCAAAAGCTCTATCGATCAGCTTAGATACAATAAGAGCCATCAGTAAGAGAAGCAACATTTCTAAAGTCCTACCTAATAGTAGATAATCTAATTGTATGTATGATTTATAAGTCATCACTAAAAAAATAATGACTGTGCCAACAATCATCCAGTTCCGTTTATTCTGATCAATAGATACAGAAAATATTTTTACACATATATATAACATCATTGCCGTATGAAGTACATCGGCTAAAAGTCGAATTGCTAACATCATTTTTTCACCTCTTAAAACTGCATATAATATATTATATACTAGAATAAAGAAAAATACTTCCGAAATTCGAAAGTATTATTTTTCTATTTTATGTTCAAGTGCCATTAGTTCAAAAAGAATGTTTTCGTTTAACTCATTCACAAGTTTTTTTCTATAATAACGTCCGAGTTCAGCTCTTTTACTTATTCCATTTACTCTAAAATCAGACCATGTATGTTTTTTTCTTTTAGTATAAAGATCATAATCCACTAATCGATTGCCCTCTAAATCATATTCCAATCCAAAAGCAATTTTTTTAATCTCCTTAGGATCCATATACGTAAATAAACGCACTTGGTAAACACCAACACTTAGAAAAGCAAGTGCTGCATCTTTCCCCCATGACTCTCCTAGAATTAATCCACAATCAAGTTCATTAAGAATTAAGGTTAAACGCTTGTAATGAAGATGATATTGCTCATGAGAATCATATATTTTGATAACAAGCTCATGCCAATCCTTATTGTTTAGACTTGCATTTACATATTTTACGCGTCTATCATTAAGAAATTTAATTAATTGACTCGAGCTTTTACTAGAATATATTGAACGTCTACAAAAGTCATTTAATTCAAGTGGGGAACCTAAGCTCTTCTGTGTAAAAAGTATCACTGTCCCACTACCATATTTTTCATTAATATATTTGGTTTCTACAAACTCACCCTGAGCATCTGATAGCACAGCGTTCATATACCTATTTTGATCACCAGTTGTTCTCATAATAATTAGTCTTGGTGTAGCCCTAATGTTCTTAATAGCAATTTGTCCTTGCAGTCTTATAAGATCAATCAATACATCTTCGCATTCTTTCTCAATTACAGCAATATATGAGATGTCGTTCTTCTCAATAGATAAATTGGGTTTCATTTTATCTGTAACAAGAATAATGGTAATTCCTTCATCAAATAAACCTATCATCTTCAAATACTGATCATACATATCTTCCGAATGATCTATTTTTAACTTCAAATTAAAAACATTATCTAGCGAATGTATTAACTGAGGACAATCATCACTTTGAACAATCAAGTGTTTTGGAGCTTCTCTAACAATATTCATAACTCACCTCTAAAAACCAAACTTAAACTTCCTTTGTCTATAATAATCTGTATCATTGGGATATGGGATCCTTGAAATACTACCAGAAGTAGCATCAATAACAAATATGCAGTCTAAACCATTTAGCATCGTTTGTGAATCACGATGCTCTAAGTCATACTCATAAGAATGTCCAAACAAACATATATCAGAATCCGTAGAGCAACTATCACGATAATGTGACATACTAAACACAGTGTTTTCAAATTGATAAGTCTCACTTATACAGACTTCCTCATATTCATTAAGATATTCCTTAACAATGTTTTCATCGTCATGGTTACCCAAACAGAAAATAATTTGCTTTACACTTGTGTATCTAAGAACCTTTAAAAGTTGTTTAAACCTTCTTTCATAGATATCAATATCTTTTCTAGAAAGTTGCAACTTAATATTATCAACAAAATCTCCTGTATGAACAATTACATCTGGTGCAACCAACCTAACGATATGCTTTAGGAATCCAAACGTCACATCTGGAGTATCTGTAATATGCATCACTTTGTAATTGTATGTTTCTATGACTTTTGGAATTTTTCTTTTCAAATACCAATCTAATAAATACATATGCCCCCCAATAATATGACCATTCTAACATATAATTATTCAAAGAAAAAATAGCCAGAAACTGGCTAAATTTTAAACTTATTAATCAAATCATGTAATTCCTCAATCATTTTTATATTCATTTGAATAATATCATTTACATGCTTTGTTTTTTCAGTTATATCCTGAGTCATCATCAAAATATTTTCAACTCCACTAGACTCCTGACTCGTAGCATCTTGAACTTCATGCATATTTTGAGCAATTGAATCTATAGAACTTGTTAATTCCTCAGAAATTGCACTTAATTCCATCATAATACCATTAAATACATCAGCATCACCAGTGTACCTATCACCAATATCATTGAGCTTATCATAGTCAGACATCACTTTACTATCCATAAACTCTAAAATACCATTCGCATCATCAATTAATGTGTTTACAGATTTTTGAATTCCATCAACAGTTTTTTGACTATCCTCTACCATATTTGCTGAAGCTTCAGCGAGTTTCCCAACTTCATCTGCAACAACAGCAAAGCCTTTTCCTGCTTCTCCAGCCCTTGCAGCTTCAATTGATGCATTTAGTGCTAACAGATTTGTCTGAGAAGTAATGTTTAAAATTTCTTCCAAAAGCTTACCAATTTTTGATACATCCTTAGCATCTTCAATAGCCACTGCTAATCGATTTTTTACATCCTGATACATATTGCTTGCATCTTTTTTTGAATTAACAGCATCTTCTTTTAACTGAACTGCTCTCTTACTTACATCACTGGCCTGATCAGCTCCTTCTGTTGCCTTTTCTGCAACAACTGTAATGGCTTCTTTTATCTCATCAACGGTACTAGCAACAGTATGCGTTGCTGCAGTTGTTTCCTCTATAACAGCAGAAATATCTGTCGTTGAAGATAATGTTTTGTCCGATGATTGATTCAACACAGCTACATCCTTGGCCATTGTCAAAGCATCTTGAGTGAGTTCATCAGAGGTCTCAATCATATTCTGAAGAAGTTCTCGCAATCCTTCGCTTACTTTATCAAAAGCCATTGAAATTTCACCAAGCTCATCTTTACTATTGATACCAATAGATTCTCTAAAATCTAAACTCTTATACTTATTGGTATGAAGAATAATCTCTTTCAATGTCTTATTTAGTGGAATCACAATCAAAAGAATCAGTCCGACAGAGAAAATAATGATTATAAATGAAATAATTAAGACATTACCATAAATATCATTTTTTATTTCTTGGAGGTCATCAACGTAGACACCAGTACCAACAATCCAATCCCATTGTTCAAAGCCTTTTACAAAAGATATTTTGGGTTGAGGTAAATCTTTTCCTGGTTTAGGCCATTGATAACGCACAATACCTTCTCCATCGCGTTTTACAACATCAATCATTTCCCTAAAAAAGAGCTTTCCATCTGGATCTTCAAGTCCTATAACATTTGTGTCTACCAACTGTTCTGCAATTGGATGCATCAACATCATACCTTCAATGTTATTAATCCAGAAATACTCAACTTCTGAATACCTTAGATTCCTAGTAAACTCAAGGACATCCTGTTGAGCTTGTTCTAATGTTTTCTCACCAGATTCATACAAATCATATTGTCTTTGCATCTCTGAATAAGGTAAATCGGTTAACTCCTGCAACTTAACCATAGTTCTATCTTCTATAATATTTGACACTGTTGGGATAATATAAAATACAATTAAAGCAGTAAATACAAGTATTATAAATAAAGCCAGAACTATGATCTTATTTCTCAGCTTAACGTTCTTAAACTTCATAAAATCACTTCCTTTTTATCTATATACCCGATTTGCTTTAAAATAACAAAAAAAAAACAGCTCTCGCTGTTACTTAGAATATATCATTGAATTAATATAACTTATCATCAAACCATTGGCAATAAACATGGCAATCCATACAACAAGTGCCACCGTTAAATTCGGAAGAATAAAAAGTAATAGTGTCATTAACTCAGCAACAATATACATTGACATTTTTTGAACACCATCTTTTTTTAGAAGTGGCTTTAATTGAATTATACCAATTGTTATAAATAGTAATGGTACAATATCACCTATAGAATTTATAGTACTCATTGGAAATATTATGTTCGTAGCCAGAAAAACTGCTGATGCCGCCATAGCTAACATAAACCATGGTTGCTTTCTTAACGGATATAAAGCTATCAAATAACAAATAAGCGCAAATGAATCCGTTAAAATATCTACTCCACCAATATTAAAATCCAACAAGAAAAATGTACCAAAAGCAATAAGTCTAAACATTATAACTCCTTCTGAAGTTGCTTTAAATTCTTTATAACACTAAATTGACGATATTTTAGTTTATATATTATGTAATTTGACCAATGCCTACACAGCAAATAACTCTTAATGCCTAAGTTTAATGCACCTTGACAATTCTTGGGTCTATCATCCACAAAAACAACTTCTTCAGTCTTTAACTCTAAGTCAGTCATTGCTTGACAATACATCATTGCATTCGGTTTACAAACACCGATTTCTGATGAAATTACAAAAGAATCAAAGTACTTATAACAATCAGCTTCTATAAAAACATCTCTGAGAGATGGCCATGCATCAGATACAACCGCAAGCTTATAATCATTTTTGATAACTTCCAATAATGGTTTAGCATCATCATAGAATACATACTTTTTCGGATTATAAACTAAGTCCTTTGCTAAATGTTCCGCCTGAAGATTATCTGTTTTTAACATGGGTAATTCATCAAGAAAAATACGATAACATTTAACAAAATGTTTGTATTCAACTTCTTTGTCAAGAATTACACGTTGCTTGTCTATATACTTTAATCCCATTAGGAAAGCATCTTTAACTTGCTTTTTTGACAATTTATCAAAGGATAGCTTATCAATATAATTGAAAAAATTAGGTGTTATAAACCAATGTCCACTAGAAGAATAATTTAGTACTCTGCCGGAATCTAATAATACCCCTTTAATCATTTTTATTCCTTGTTATCTATATGCTTTAAAAGCATACCAAACAAATAGAAATCTAAAGAGTCTAATTGAGTTGAATCATCTTCGAAGTTACCTTTTAATTCAACAGTATATCCCAAACCAATATATCTCTCAGATTCAACATTATCTGTTGATGTATTTTGATCCATAATGGTAAATATCGGTTTTTCGATACGATAAGTAGTTATGTAATAATCTGTAATAACAGCAGTTGCCCATAGAAGTAAAACAATGATGAGCAAAGCAATCCATTTATTTGTTTTACGTTTTTTTACATATAATTCTGTCTGATACCTCATAGCCCGTCCTTTATAATATACATTCTAAACTTATTATACTTGATAATAATTAGATTGTTTTAAATATAACTGTTATTTCATCAAATTGAAATATATTGTTTTATATCATTTATAGATTCTATTGATATATCGGCTTCAATAGTTGAATCATCGCCAATATAAACAGTTCCAACACCAGCAGCCTTACCACACAGAACATCTAATAAACGATCTCCAATGTAATAGGTTTCAGATATATCAAGCTTATATTTTGTAATTAAATGATTCAATGCATCAGGATCAGGCTTTCTATTAAATCCATCTTCACTGGTTACAATATCCTCAAACCAATCACTTATGTCATGCGACTCTAAAATATTATATGTTGATGAGCCACGATGAGTATAGATATAGTGTTTATAGCCATGCTCTAAATAATAACTTAAAATTTCCTTTGTTTGCTCCATCAGCTTATAATCACGTGGCTCTATCTGTGATGTTAAACTTTGATAATGAGTAAATAAATCCTCTACATTCAAATCCAAGTTTTCTGATTCTATCATAAAGAAATCTACAACAGAGGTTTTGATTACCCTATTGTGTATTTCTTCTATTGAAAAGTCCTTATAAGGTGCAAATACCTCTTTAGTAACACTAGTAATTCTTTCATACGAATCAACCAATGTACCATCTAAATCCCATATTAATGTTTTCATATATACCTCACTATCACCATCTTAGTAGATATGTTTCCTCTATTCAAGACAAATCTGTCCAAAGTAAGCAACTGATGACAGGATTTTTGATATAATATTAGTTAAGATAAAGATGAAAGGATGAATAATATGAACTGGTTCAAAGCATTAAATGATTCACTTTCCTATGTAGAAGACAATATTTTAAGAGACATAGATTATGATGAAATGGCAAAAATAGCACTCAGCAGCAAATATCACTTTCTTAGAACATTTAAAGCACTTACAGGATTGAATCTTTCTGAGTACATTCGGTTAAGACGTTTATCTTTATCTGTAACTGATTTAATAACTTCTAAAGATAAGATTATTGATATTGCCTATAAGTATGGCTACGAAACTCCTGAGTCATTCTCGAAAGCTTTTAAAAAACTACATGGTGTATCACCATCAAAAGTAAGAAAAGAGGGTTATAACTTGAAAGCTGTTCCACCGCTTTCGTTCACAATTGACATTAAAGGAGCAAATCGAATGAATTATCGAATTGAAAGAAAAAATAGTTTTGACTTAGTAGGTTACTCAAAGAATGTAACTAGTAAAAACGGCGAAAACTTTAAAATTATTCCAGAATTTTGGGATGAAGTTATAGCAAGTGGTCAATTTCAAAAACTCATGACTGGTCACAGTATTTCATATGGTGTTTGTTATGAATTTGATGAAAATGTAGAACAATTTAAGTATTTAATTGCCGTTGATGGTAACCAATCGACATTAGAGGATACTGTCGTTCTAAATGTCCCAAAAGCAACTTGGGCTGTATTTGAATCCAAAGGTCCACTACCACACACATTACAAGATACATTAAAACAAATTTACAATGAATGGTTCCCTGCAACTAATTATGAACACGCAAGATTACCTGAACTAGAAGTTTATTCTGAAGGAGACACAAAAGCAGATGATTATATCTGCGAAATTTGGATTCCAGTTGTTGAGAAATAAAAAAATAACTCCATCTCAATATTGAGTGGAGTTACTTTTTTTACATTAATTCTAGTAGAAGCAATAACTTTTTAATTACAATTGCTGCTTCTGCACGAGTTGCACCCTTTTGAGGGTTAAAATTATTGTTGTTATCACCTACAATTAAACCTAGTTGATAAGTTAGACGAACATCTTCAATAAAGTGTCTAGAAACATCTGACTCATCATTTGCAAACTTTACTGCAGATATCAACTGTTGTCCCTTATCTTTTTTTGTATAGTAGAAATAAGCATCTGTTAAAAGGCTCGCCATTTCTTCACGCTTAATCGGTTCATTTGGATCCATCATCACACTATAAGTTCCATGTAGTAAATCTACACCTTGCGCTTTTCTAAAATATGGTTCAAACCAATCTCCTGTTTCGATATTAGAGTAATTTAGCGACCCCTCATATTCAGGCAGTCCGAGCACTTTAACTAGTAACACAACAAACTCTGCATTTGTAAGTGTTTTATCTGGTGCAAACTCTAATAGACTTACACCACTTGTAATTTCTCTAGAAGCTAATGTTTCAATTGCACCTTTAGCCCAGTGTGTTTGAATATCATCAAAGGTTTTATTATTTTCTCTAATTGCATACATTGAGAAATGCTTCGCTTCAAAAGAAATTCTATTACCATCTAGTAATTTACCGCCTACATAGACCCATTCACTTGTTATTTCATCTAAATAATAGATAGCTAGATTTTCTGTAGATTTAACCTTTGACGCATCATACGAAAATACAATTGGTACAGGTACATCAAACTTCAACTTCTTATCACCATCTATTAAATCAAGTTCAAAGACTTCAGATATAACTTTCAAATCTTTTAGTTTACTATCACCTCGCCCAACAACTATCTTTAAATTATCATTTACTGACAATCCCTTTAAAACATTCGTATCCAGTTCAAAACTTACCTCTTTAAACGATACTTCAAGCGGCTTTCCACTCTCTGTTATTTCCTCAAGGGCATCACTTGTTAAGGCAATTTCAGCCTGGTCTCCTTCCTCAACAGTTATTAGAATAGTTGTTTGGTCTTCATCTTCAACTAGATTCGAAATTCTTTCATCAGAAACCTCTACTACAGTTTTTTCTGTACCATCATCACTTTTTATAACACTTATTTTGTCTTCCGGTTCTGGGATTGGTGCACTAATAGCCGGTGGAACACCTGGGGATCCACCACTAGAACCACCACTGGATCCACTATCAACCGGATCAGTCACAGGAGTTTCACCTCTAGTTATTGTAATTTTGTAATTGGTTGTCGTCCCATCTTCAGCAGTTACAAGTACATTAGCAATATTACTTCCAACACTTAAACTTATATTTTTTGAATTACTCTGAGAATCTATTACATCCTCATTAATTGTCATAGTAGCTTTTAAAGAAGCTCGTGTTGCATTGATTGTTACAGCTGATACACTATTTGGTACATTCAAACTATAACTCATAATTCCACTTGTGAAGCTTGGTGAAATACCATAATCACTTACAGACAAACTGCTAAGCGTACTGTCGTTATCTAAAGCTGATTCAGAAACATTAAATGTATACGTTATGCTTTCATCAGCTATAGGACTAGTAACTTCTAAAGTTATAGTTTTAGCATCAGTAAAATCAATAATCTTTTCACTACCATCATATGGATCGAAACTCTGATCATCATATACTAATATCATACTTGCATATTCAGATGCTTTTACAGCTTTAAATTTAATACTCGATGTACCATAAGGTACTTGGACACTTTGCGGTTGATTGTCCTTATCTAAAGTCAACTTATTCTCATCAGATACTTTGATATAGATATCCGATAACTCAGTCACATCAATCACATTCAGGTGATAAGTATATGTCTGTTTTAAATAGCCCGGATCACCTTCAGTACCATACTCTAAACCAAACACAAATGTATTCAAACCATTAGAGAGATTCCCTGTAGTTAGTGTATTAGAGTTTATTGTTAAATCACCACTCTCAACAAATAGAGTTGCTGAGTCATCCTCTTTAGTAACATTAAAAACAACATCACTTACTTTATTTGATAAATCAAGTGAAACTTCTTTTGTAGCTGAATTAAAGCTATATGAAGTGTATAGTAAATCTGCTTTCTCAACTTCATCTTTTCTAGGTGTTAAATCAATATTAGAAAAATCAGCATTTCCGGTTCTATTAACATGAACTGTATACACTTTCTCAATATAATTATCAGTTCCACTCTCACCTTGATATACTTTAATTAGAATGGTATTCATACCAACATTTAAATCAAATGTATCAACAGAACCATAAGGTGCACCATCTAGTTTATATGAGAAACTTGCACTAGAACCTCCGTTTCTACTATCATCTTCTATAGTAGGAGATAATCTAATGCTTTCTACATCATTGGTAACTACAATGTCGATATTACTCTCAAAGGTACCTTTAGATATTTTTTGATTTATATCGTCATTTTTATATAAATCTAAATTGATTAAATCTACACCATTATCTCTTTCAAAAAATACTGTGTAAATATTTTCATTAGAATTGTCATTGGTAACCTTTAACCGAATATTATTTATTTGACCTGGTATAGGAATATCTTCATTCATATTAAAGCTACTTTTAAAGTCACCATCATTTAATGAGTACGAAACTGTCGAGTCAGGATTTTGTGTTGTACCTACTATAGTCAACTCCTCATCATAGTACAGCTTGCTTTCGTTATACTCATTCTTATCAGTATCAAAGGTAGAAATAGAACTACCGTTTACATTAATATCTGAAAGAAAAATTGAATCATCGTAGCTCAAATTAAAATTATACGTTGTTTTTTTACTAGAATCATCAGCTGATTCGACCGTCACAATAACATTTGTAACAATACTACTGAGTGACAATGTATGTTCAACATCGGTTACAACAGGCTGATCATCTACTTGTATTTTTACAATACCCTCACTTTGTAATTTCATCTTAATATCACTAACACTAAAGCTAATATCGTGAGTCAAAACCTCTAAATCAACTTCGTTAGGAATAATCGTTTCCTCGCCTAGATCAAAGTCTTTTACAAACTCTACTGATGATAGAGTAGGAGCTTCTCTTTCAATAACCAAGGTATATGTTTCGTCATAACCTCCAAAAGTACTCTTAAATACAAATGTATTTACATCAGAATCTATAGAAAAACTTTCATTTGTAATAACACCATCTTCTAATACTAAAGTACCAAAGTCATCTGCTGTAAAAGTGTATCCTATGGAATCGGTACTATATGGCACTGTTACAGTTGCGCCATCCGTATACTTATCATATGTGAAGTCTACGTCAGTTAACTCTAAGGTCTTTAAAAAGTTAAAATCATAAGCAGCTCTAATATCAATTAATCCATATCCAACTAAAGTGGTTTTATCCATACCATCTGGGATTAAAATATCTTCTGCGCTTGCAGTTTTTTGAATTAACGTTCTAATCTCTGACACTGTCAAATTTGGAAATTTATCTTTCAATAGAGCTGCAAATGCTGATACATGAGGTGTCGCCATCGAAGTACCTGACAACGATACTATATTTTGACCAGAGTAATACCAACTATAGATACCCTCTCCTGGAGCAACCACATCAACTGCAGCATTGAATGAGTAGTCAATACTTCCTAAATCAGGGTCATCATTTAAAATATCATAACTACCCGAATAAGATCCACCTGCATTAGAAAAATCTGAAATACCTACACCACCATCAGATTGCTTAGAAACAGATCCCACTGCTATGACTTCTGTATGCGCTGCTGGGAATTTTATGACTGATAAGTCTTTTTCCCCTGGATCTGTTGGAAAGTAATCTAAATCATGACTTTTATCCCACAGATTACTGCTATTTCCAGTAGCCGCTACTACAATTATTCCATAGTCATTAACAGCTTGTTCAATCACATCATAAACAGGATAAGTAAAATTAGGATAACTCAAAGACATATTTATAACATCAGGTCTTTCGTTTTCTGGTAATGAGAATATATGTTGAAACGCTTCAACCAACATACTTGTATCTCCACCTCCACGACCTCCTGGACTTGTAGGATCTCTAAATACTTTAACAGGAATAATTGTTACACCCGGTGCTATACCACTAACATCTACAGGATCATCATCTATCTTTGATCCTATAATACCCGATACATGACTACCATGACCTGAAAGATCATAATAATTGTCATCAGTCTCTGGATCAGTCCCTGAAACATCAATTCCATTTTCTACATTGATATCTCTCGTACCCGAGTCTATATGGTCATTATCGATGATAATGTCCTCATTCAACCCCGAATCAAATACAGCTACTCGAACTTCAGTATTTATTAGATCAGCGTTAACATCATTAATAATCTCTGCAATATTACTGTATTCAAATCGCCAAGCATCTGTTAAGCTACTCGACTCCTCATAAATTGGATAAACTTTAAAAGCACTTCTTATACCATCTGTCAAAGTCGCATTTTCTATCGCTTGATCCAACTCACTACCTATACTCTCCATACGCAACATATCTGTATGTACGAAATCCTCAATACTTCTTCTTTCATATGTACCGTCTTCAAGTTGAACTAATATGATATCTTGAATTGCATCATCTTCTCCATATGAAGGAAAAATACATAGTCCCAACAACAGTACTATTAATAGCAACCGCTTCATAATAAACTCCTTTATAACTGAATGCAGACATTATCTATACATCTCTTTCCGCCACCGTGATTTAATGCTCCTATCTCTTTATACTCATTTAAAATTTTATTTAACGACAAAATAACATTTGAATCTAATACACGATAATGACCAGGATATATTCTTGTCACATTTAACATATTTAATTTCTGAATTGACTTATCTAATCTTACTGGATCGGTACTTTCAAAGTGACAATAAATCGTCCCCTCATAAATTGTATCACCAGAGAACAACGTTCCGCTATCCTTATCATAAATACACAGCGAACCAGGTGAGTGGCCAGGTGTATGTACAAACTCTATATTTTCAAATTCAAACTCATCAATATCCTTTGGACTACTATGCTTCAAAGGTGGTAATTTAAAATCTCTTAAATACTCTTTTTTCACATCTTTAGTCATCATATTAACAATTTGCTCATCCGGCAAAGGTAAACCTTTTGTTACCCACTCTGTGTCCTCTTGATGGACATAAACATTTTCAAATTCGTGAACATTGCCAAGATGATCCCAGTGTGCATGAGTTAAAACCACATCAATGGGCTTAGGATCTATTTTCTCTAGGATATGTCTTAAAGGGAATATTCCTGTGCCAGTATCTATCAACAGATTTCTTTCGTTACCTATTAAATAGTACATATTGGTTTCTTCCCAATGTTTCTTTTCGCTTATCATATAAAAATTTTCATGTATTTTTTCTATTTCATACCAACTCATTCTACTATTAACCCCATACTTATACCATCATAATACTTCCCGTCAATTTTAAAGTATCTTTTAAATACCCCTTCTCTATAGAAACCTAATTGATTATAGAGTTTTATCGCTGGCAGATTATTTTCATGAACCAAGAGCTCTAGTTTTGTTAGAACTTCACTCCTTTCCGCATATGCGATAATTATATTCATCATCTTTATACCAATGCCTAGCCTCCAAAATCGTTTAGCAACAGTGATACCAACAGTAGCTCTGTGAGCTACTCTATTTTTAATACCACCAGATAGAGAGGCTACTGCAACTATTTCATTTCTAAATTCTGCAATAAGAAAGAGGCAATTTTCTCTTTGATGAAATATTTCTAAGACTTTTATCTCATCTTCTTTAGATATATGAAAATCATTGGCACCATATGTATGAAAATCAACTTCACCAGTTACCCAATTCATAAAGCCAATAACCTTTTCTGCGTCAAATTTGTTGGCTTCTCTTATAGTTATAAGACCAACATCTGTTTCTAATTTCACCATTTACTTCTCTTTCTTTTTTCTCGATAAAGACACTCCACCAAAACCACTAATGATTGCAATATAGAATCCAAAATCATACCAAAATCCTGTATTAACAACTTCATAAATTCTAATATTATCTTTAAAAAGTGATAGTAACAATGAGAGTGGCGCTATCCACCCATGTAAAATACCCCATATCAATCCTGCGGGTTCGTCACCAACAACTTTATCACCTGGAAAACAACTTGTAAGTGACATTACTAGTACAAAAATTATTATTAATAATACTGCTTTTTTCATTTATTCCTCCTTATATTTCTACACTATCATTATATCATGGAGAAATAAAAAATAATTCGTTTTAAAGAATTTAGCCATATATCACAGACATTTAGACAATATTTAAGTTAAAACGATAAAAAACTTTTCACGGTTAAGTAAATCTGATAAACTATGGTTAGTATCTATAAAAGGAGTTTAACTATGAATTTAGAAAAGCAATTAGACAAGTATGCCGAGCTTGCTGTTAAAGTCGGTGTCAATTTAAAAGAAAAAGAAGGATTATTACTAACTGGTAATGAAGCTGCATTACCGCTTGCACGCAAAATCATGGCTAAAGCTTATGAAGCTGGTGCAAAACACGTAGAATTTCAACTTAGAGATGATCAAATGTCAATCATTCGTTATCTAAATGGTAAGGAATTTGTATTTGAAAATGCTCCACAATGGAAAATTGATTCATTAGAGGCAATGTACAAAGACAACTACCATCAACTATTTGTTATGGCTCCAGACCCTGAGCTTCTGAAAGAAATTGACGGTGAGTTAATTGCAAAAGACCAGAAGACACAATCTATGGCTGTTGCACCAATTATGAAATACAGAATGACAGGCATTACAAAATGGTCAATAGTTGCAATGCCTTCTGATGCTTGGTCTAAGAGTGTATTCCCTGACCTTCCATTAGAAGAAGCTACTGAAAAACTATGGGAGAAGATCTTCGAAGCCACTAGAGTTGATCAAGAAGACCCAGTAGAGGCATGGAAAGAGCATAATGCAAATCTAAGAAAGTATAAAGATTTTTTAAATGAAAAAGATTTTGAGAAGCTTGTTTTCAAAGCTCCAGGTACTGACTTAGAAGTCCACTTAGCTGATAGTCATTACTGGATGGGTGGTTCTAAAGATTCTCAAGCAGGTGCTGCTTATGTAGCAAATATTCCTACTGAGGAAGTTTTTACAACACCTCACCAATTAAAAGTAAACGGTACATTAAAAGCAACTAAACCACTTAGCTTAAATGGTAAATTAGTAGATGATTTTGGTTTCACTTTTAAAGATGGAAAGGTAGTTGATTTCTACGCTGACAAAGGTTATGACGTTCTAGAAAAACTTATGAGTAACGATGAAGGTGCAAAATACTTAGGTGAAGTTGCATTGGTTCCAGATGATTCTCCAATCTCTAATACTGGTATCTTATTCAATAACACTTTATTTGATGAAAATGCATCTTGCCACTTTGCATTAGGTAGAGCTTACTCATATGCAATGAAAGGTGGTTCTGAGGCAACTCAAGAAGAACTTACAGAGCGTGGTGCTAATTTCAGTTTAATCCACGTTGATTTCATGGTTGGTGGTCCAGAACTTGAAATCGTCGGTTACGAAAAAGATGGTACTCAAGTACAAATCTTTAATAAAGGTAATTGGGCATTCTAAATAAAACAAGAGAACTCATTGAGTTCTCTTTTATTCTATAAATGTGTTTTTAACTCTTACGGATTTCTTATAGTACAATATCCATATTGTACCACTAGTTATACCATAGAAAAAAATCATAACTAATTGTCCACTCATCCCAGGTATCCCTGAACCAATAAACATCAAACTCGTAACCATTATCATTCTGAAGATGATTTCTCCTATTGCCAAAGGTACATACACTTTTCTTTTCTGAAAAAATAGAACAAGTAAGATTACTGAAAGTACCAATAGAATCGTATAGCCAACTCTTGAAACAGTCCAGTAAAACATCGGGAAGTTCATTTCCTTCATTACATCTGTATACTCACTTATAGTACTAATCTTTGATAAATTGATTAGTGCAGTAAATGGCGTCAGTATTAACTCTATAGCAATCCATATTAACCATCCACCTATACCACTCAGTTCTACATCATCTTTAACGCCCATTTGAATTGTCTTTTTTTCCATAGCACACCTCCTTACCTAAATTTAACATATAAAGTCATTTATATATATATGAAAGAACAAAGATATTTCTTTGTTCTTTTAAAGGGATGTCTATTATTTTGATATAATAAGCGTACCTGTTTTTCCAGCAATTCCATCTGCTGCTTTTTCAAGTGAAGTAATCAAGGCTCTTCTACCAGGTTTAGATTGTGCAAAAGCCATCGCAGCTTTTACTTTAGGTAACATTGACCCAGGCGCAAAGTGTCCTTCCTCTATATATCTATTACAGTCTTCGATAGTCAATTGAGATAACCATTTTTCCTCAGGTTTACCAAAATTAATTGCAACTTGATCTACTGCTGTTAGTATAATTAGATAATCTGCATCAACTATTTCTGCAAGTTTAGAAGATGCAAAATCTTTATCGATAACCGCTGGTACTCCAACTAGTTTGTTGCCTTCTTTTACAACGGGAATACCACCACCACCTACAGATATCACAACGTGATTCTTCTCAATAAGTGCCTTTACGGTTTCTTTTTCTGCTACATCAATTGGAAGTGGTGAAGGAACAACTCTTCTCCATCCTCTACCAGCATCTTCAACCATATCATAGCCTTTAGTTTCATTTAATACATTCGCTTCTTCTTTTGAATAAAAAGCACCAATCGGTTTTGTTGGATTCTTAAATGCATGGTCATCTTTATCAACAATGACTTGAGTAATAACTGTAGCTACTGGAACCTGCATATCTCTATTTAAGAGTTCTTCTCTAATAGCATTTTGCAAATGATAACCTATGTAGCCTTGACTCATTGCTCCACACTCTGGAAATGGCATATCTGGTGTACCTGAGTCAGAACCTGCAGAAGTTGCCATTGCTAAGTTAATCATGCCAACTTGAGGACCATTACCATGAGCTAAAACGACTTCGTGACCTTCGGATATAAGATCTACTATGGGTTTAGCAGTTCCTTTGACTAAATCCAACTGCTCTACCGGCGTTTTTCCTAACGCATTACCTCCTAGGGCTACAACAATTTTATCTTTCATTTTTACCTCCTAAATTAAAATTGATAAAAAAAAGCAGATGCAAAAGCATCTGCATACTATACTACTTTCTTGTTACTCTCTATCGCCTTATGGCTTTTCTTATACAGATAAACACCAAAGATCGCTGTCAATCCAGTTCCGATTATCAATGTTCCATGATATAAAGGATCAAATCCCTCACCTGTTACAAATAATAAAACGCAGCCTAGTGCAATGAAGAAGAATCCTAAAACACCAGATATAATTAGACCAGGCAAACCACCTGGTACTTTGTATGGTCTAGGTGTCTTTGAGTCTTTAATTCTTAACTTGATCGCAGCTGGGAACAACCATAAGTATGGTAAGAAGAAAACTAAGAAACTAAATGATAATATCGTCCAGAATGCTTCATTAGCGCTTTCTCCAAGTGCAAAATTCATCACAATTAATCCCGTCGAAATTACACCCATTAGAATATATGAATAATCTGGGGTATCAAACTTAGGATGTCGATGTCCCAATACTTTCGTATACTTTGTAAATTCCGCTTCATCCAATACTTCAACACCACCAAGAGTCCAAGAAATCATATTAGAAACAAGTGTTAGTAAAGTCACTGCAATAATCGTGCTAAATGCAAATGTTTGCCCCGAACCAAATACTGAGCATAATTCCTGAATTGCATAGAAGAAACCATCTAACGGATCTATTTCAGCTGCAGGAATGGCAACTAAAACACCAAATGTACCAACAATATATAATGCAGCAATTAAAACACCTGCAAGAACAGTCATCTTTGGTATGTTTTTCCCTGGATTATCAATCTCTGATGCAATCGAACTAATCAATTCAAAGCCTAACAAATTGTAGACAATAGCAGAACTGAATGCAATTGTATCAAAGCTAAAATCCAATGTGAAGTTGGCTAATGAGAAGTCATTTGCTGGGCCATTTTTGATGTAATAAACCACACCTAATAATCCAAATACCAACAAGACACCAACTTTCATAATAGCTGCAATATTTGTTACAGTAATACTTAAGTCTTTACCCCTTATACCGATGTAAACAACTAACCAACACATCGCAATAGCAATCGCTGCTGATGTCCAAACACCCAGTTCAGGAGCAAAGGCTAATGAGAACCACCAACTAAATGCTATAAAAACAGCAGGCATCCAAAAGGCAACATTTACCCAATAAAACCACGCTACTAGAGTTGCTTGAAACTCACCAAATGCTCTTTTAACCCATAGATAGATACCACCATCTTCAGGATAAGCAGCACCAAGTTCAGCATTAATTAATCCATATGGAATAAAGAAGAATAGAGCTGTTAGCAACCAAACTGTGATTGACGAAACACCCATTGCTGCTGGAGCGACAAAGGTATCTAATACCACAATACCGCAAACGGTAAAGGAAATCATTTTAAATAAACTTACTTTTTTTGTTTCCATTGTATTCTCCTCTATTTAGGTTGTTGTTGGGTGATACAGTGAATATTTCCACCACCCAAAATTATCTCTCTCGCATAGATGCCAACAATATCTCTGTCAGGGAAAATCTTCTGAAGGGTCTCCTTTGCCATTTCATCGTATTTTTCATCACCGAATAGCGGTAAAATTACCGCACCATTAGCAATGTAGAAATTGGCATAAGAAGCTGCTTGGCGATCACCTTCAAGTCTTGGTAATGTACCATCGACTGCATCAACACCTTCACTTTCTTCTTGTGTTATCAATACTTCATTTGGAATATGAAGTTTATGAATTTCTAGTTTTCTTCCCTTAGCATCCGTTTCATTTGATAAATAATCAAATGCTGCCTTAGAATAAGGGTATTGTGGATCATTTTCATCATTCGTCCAACCAAGTGCCAACACACCTGGTGCACAGTAATGAACAATATTATCTACGTGTTCATTGGTTTCGTCTAAATAGATACCATTTGGTAACCAAAGTACTTTATCAACATTTAAATACTCTTTTAAAGTATTTTCAATTTCTTCTTTTGATAAATCTGGATTTCTACTTTTATCTAATAAACACGCTTCTGTGACAATCGCAGTACCATCACCATCAGAGTGAATGGAGCCACCTTCAAGAATGAATGATTCCAAAGAATAGTAATCTTTATTCTCAATTTCACAAACTTTTTTAGCTACTTGATCATCTTTATCCCATGGGAAATATAAACCATCTAAAAGTCCCCCCCATGCATTAAAGCGCCAATCGATGCCTCTTATATCACCCTCGCTGTTTATTACAAAAGTCGGTCCTACATCTCTCATCCATGAATCGTCATTAGACATTTCAACAACACGAATATTTGAGCTTAACATCTCTTTTGCAGCCATATATTGTCTTTGAGAAACACACATCGTTACTTCTTCATATTTTGCAATTGCCTCAGCAACTTCTACAAATGCCTTTTGTGCAGGTTTTGCACCTAATCTCCAATTGTCAGTTCTTTCTGGCCATATCATCCAACAGCCTTTGTGTGGTTCAAACTCTCCTGGCATTCTGTACCCATCAGCACGAGGTGTGCTCTCTAATTTTCTAGCCATATTCTCCTCCTATAAAGTTTCTAAGAAATTCTTGATATTATCTTCATGCATCTTTTTCACTTCTTCAGATGGTTTATCAATAAATTTGTGTGTAAAATAAACTAGTATTGCCATCTGTGCTGTTAATCTATTCTCTGCTTCATCAAAGGCAACTGAGTAATTACCTTCCAAAGCTTCGCGTGTAACTTCTTCTTTATCGTTAGCTGGTAAACAGTGTAATAACATCGCACCAGGTTTAGCTTTTGACATTAACTCTTCTGTGATAACATAGTCAGGCATAAACGCATTTAATCGTTCTTCTTTTTCATCCATTTGTGTTACCCAATAGAAACTATCGCCATAAACCACATCACATTCTTTAATAGCTTCCACATCATCAGTAATTTCATATGAAGCGCCTGTTTCTTTACAGAATTTATCAGCAATATCTAACCATTCTTGTTCCATTTGATATTTTTTAGGACCAATTTGTTTGAAGTTCATACCATACTTAGTACAAGTCAATAACAGTGATCTACAAACATCTGTTGCATCACCCATAAATGCTAGTGTTAAATCAGATAAGTTTCTACCATCTTTTATATGTTCTTTAACAGTAAATAAGTCTGCTAACATTTGTGTTGGATGAAAACGTGTATCTAAACCATTGATTACAGGCACTGTTGACATCTTACATAATGCATCAACAGTCTCTGGATCATTTGTTCTTGCCATAACAATATCGCACATTCTAGATAGAACTCTCGCAGTATCATCAATAGATTCCTTTGCTCCTAAGTGAATGTCTCTTGGTGAAAGGAATAAACCATGACCACCTAAAAGTGTTGCTGCAACTTCAAATGAAACTCTCGTTCTAGTAGAACCAGCTTCAAAAATCATTCCTACTGACTTATCCTTAAATAAAGGTGGTACAGCATTATCTTTTCTTGCAGCCTTTAACATAGACATCAAAGACATCATATCATCCATTTCTTTTGTAGTAAAATCTTTCATAGAGATCATATGTCTCATGCCTTCTTTATTTAAGTTCGTTGCACTCGATGATGGTAATTTCATTTTGTATCCTCCTAAAGATATAAATTTTCTAATGGAACCCCTTGGTTCTTTTGTCTAGTTATATAGGAAACAATTAAGATCAATAATAAATTCACAATCGCAGGTACTAAAGTATAAAACTCCCAAGGCTCTGGTATAATTGATTTCTCAAATATCACCCCAGTAAGATTTACCATTAAGCCACCTAACATACCTGCTATGATACCATAAGTATTTGCACGTTTCGACTTGAGTGCAAATATAAATGGAAAGAATAGTACACCAAACTGCAGTGTGAATGCAAATATAGTTAAGTCATATATTCTATCACTAGATAAACCTACCATAATTGCAAGAAAACCTACTATCACCACAAATATCCTTGTTACATATAACAAATGCTTTGAATTATTTAATTTGTGCTTTTTTTCCATCAATGGTTTGTATATATCGTTTGAAAATAATACAGCTGTTGCAAACAAAGAAGTACTTGCGCTTGATAAAATTGCTGCTATCAATGAAGCAACAAATATTCCAAGCCCAATCGGTCCAAACAGTTGCTTTGCAAGTATTGTAATTAACAGTTCACTATCACCATTCAATAAACTGGCATCAACGACGCCATTAGTGATAAGCGTTTTTCCAATTAAAGCAATAATAATCGGAATAAATCCTAAGGTCCAATACAAACCACCTGCTATTAACATTCCTCGTTTTGCTGTTTTCTCATCTTTAGCCATAAATGCTCTTTGTGCTAAATCTGGACTCGGAATGTTACCAAGTGCCATACCTGCCCACATCGCTATATAACTTATCCAAGATGTGAAGCTAGTTTCTCTAGGAAGTATGTTCCAATAGTTTTCAGGTGCATGACTCATTACTTCAGCCACACCACCTGCTGCATTAAATCCTACTATTAATATCGCTATCAATCCAATAAATATGATGACCATTTGAATAGCATCTGTCCAAACAACAGCTACTAGTCCTCCCATAAATGTAAAGAGTATCACTACAAGTGCTGCTACAATAAATCCAAACATAAAGGGTATTTCAAACAATACATTAACAATCTTGCCTATTGCAAGCAATTGAACCGCTGTCCAAATTAAATAAGTTGGGATCATAAGGGCAGAAGCAAAATAACTTGCTGATTTACCAAATCGTTTACAATACAATTCTCCGATTGACATAATTTTTAATTTTCTTAATGTTCCAACAAAAAACAATCCTAAAATAATCAGTGCTAATCCTGCTGCAAATGGATCTTCGACTACGCCAAATATACCATCTGTATAAGCTGCACCAGTTGCACCGATAATGGTGCCGCCACCCCAAAAGGTCGCAAATAATGTTCCTACAATGAGATAAAGAGGCGCTCCTCTCCCTGCAACAATGTAGTCATCAGAAGATTCGACTCTCCTACTAGCAATTTTGCCGACTAAAATTATGCCTAGTAAAAAAATCGAAATAATTATCAGTGGAATGAGGTTATCCATGGCCATGTTCCTTTCTACTTATATAACCAACTTCTACCACCTTTTAGATTGTGTCAACCCAATTTCCGGTGTTGGATCAACGTGTAACTTTAAAGTCTAAATGGCAATAAATATCTTTTGCTTAATTACATATTAACTATAAAGATGTCATATGTCAACGTTTTCCTTGACCATTTTTGCATTTTTGTTGCCGTTTTAGTATATTCTATAGTCCGAATCGGACGTTAGTGTGGTTATAAACTTCTGCTGATGTGTTGTTTTACATCATCATTTGTGATATAGTTTAGAAAATACCAGTAGTTAGGAGAAAGAAATGTCCGAAAAAATAAAGCATTACGACCAAATTGATTATAAGATCATTCAAGAATTATCAAAAGACGCTAGAATGTCCGCTTCTGTTATAGCAGAAAAAATAGATGTGAACGAAAGAACCGTTAGGAGAAGAATAACTCGACTACTAGAAACTAATGCTATTAGAGTTACAACCATAGTTGACCCCAGTGTCTTCGGATATCATTCAATTGCAGACATTAATTTAAAAGTAGAGCCGAAAGTTTATGATGCATTTGTTGAGTCTTGTAAAAAAGACCCTAATATCTGTTACATCGCTACAGGATGGGGAGATGCCAATTTGTCAATTGAGACAAGATTCTTAGATAACGAGGAAATGTATGATTATATCAACTTCACACTACCACAAACAGAAGGTGTGGAAGTGGTTAACTTCTTCATTATCCCTAAAATAATCTACAATATCGATCAATGGTTACCTGAAAAAGAAGATTTTAAAGATTAAAAAAAGCTGCTATTTAGCAGCTTTTATGCATTCATTGAGTTAAATGTCGGTGTCTCAATAGCCTTATCCTCTTTATTAATCAAAATGATAGAGCAAATTGCCACAATAGAAAGTATAATTGTACAAGCTATCATAGGAATAAAATGTCCCATACTGTCTACCATAAGTCCAAACAGCGCTTGTCCTATTGGTACCGCTGCACCACATAAAGTAGTAATCACTGTCCCTACTCTACCTAACATATCTTTTGGTACAATTTTTTGTATTGTAGTGTTAATAGTTATATTGCCTGCTGTAAGAATGATTATAAACATAAATCCAGTTATCATAAATAACGCAAGCGGTAAATAATACGTATCAAATAGTCGTAAAAATGCAAATGACGAAATAAATGCTAGCAATCCAACAGTAATCGGTTGAGCTATAAGATCAACTTTTAAAATATTATTTACAGAAAACCTTTTTGCATATTTCGCTGTTAAATAACCTGCTAGTAAAGAAGATAATCCCATAATCGAATTAACTATACCATACTCATAATCCTGTACAATCATAACTTTTTTTAGTATATGAGGTACTCCAACAGTAAAAACCGGTGTTATAGCAAAATTTAATGCCAATGCAATAAATGTAATGATCATGATAAAGCGACTTCTTCTCATCATGTTAATACCTTCAGAAAAGTCATCCTTGAATAATTTCAGATTAATGTTCTTAGGAGCTTTGTGCGTCTTTGGAATTTGTATGAATGATTCAGAAAGTGCAGAAACTAAAAACGATACTCCATTAATTAGTAATACCCAACCAATTACACTAAAGCTCATTAATAGACCAGCAAGTAATGGTGCTACTAAACTGCAAATCGTCACCAACATATGGTTAATTGAATTCGCTTCTAAAAGATCTTCTTCTTTCATAATATTTGGAACTACCGTGTTTACAGCTGGTGAAAACAATGTGCCAATTAGTGATAGGGCTATAGCTATGGTATAAATTGACCATAAGGGTAATACTCCGGTACTAAAGTACAGAAAACTCAAAAGCAATACACATATTCCACTTAATATGTCCAATCTTACGATTATCTTTTTCCTATCAAACCAATCAACTAAAACGCCTGCAAAAGGTCCTAGAACCAACCTAGGTATTGCAGAAATAATTAAAATACTTGCAAATAGCGTTGTTGAATCATAATGATTCAATACATACAATGATAGTGCGAACGTCTGCATCAATGTCCCCAATTGAGATACAGCACTACCTTGCATGAGTAGTAAGAAATTCCTATCCTTAAATAATCTTAACCTCATAATAAAAGCCTCCTTCATCGATAAAATAATTTTATCGTATGATACTAAAAATATTCTTAGTAATTTATTAGAATACGATTAAACTCAAATAGAATAAAAATATAATATCCTAGTAATTTTCGTATTGATTTCTTAGCTTTCTTATATTAAACAGCCAAATAATTATTATGATAAAAGTTACTATCGCCAAGAAAAATATCATAGTCTGATAAGCAGATGATACTAGGAGTTGATGGAATATTGAGAAAAAGGACGTTATCAACTGCGATACTATGGCTATTCTTCCCATATTCAAATAGTTCCTATCAATATCTATGCTCTCATAAAAGAATGTGTATCCTAAAATCAATAAGAGAGAATAAATCAAGTTCAAAATATGTATATACCTAAATCCAGGTATTACAAGTGTGAACATTAATAAGAAACTCATTACACCTAAGAGGATAAATATACCTCTGGCCAGCTTCATATTTTCATACTTATACTCATCATATAAATACTTACATCCAGAAGCAATCATTAAAAAACCAATGAAATCCGGTAAAATATCTATTCCAATATTTATATCTATAAAAACAAATAAAGTGCCTTTAAAGAATTTATCTAGACCTTTATACATTAGTTAGACCTACTTTCTAAGAATGATTTTATATATTCATATTGATAATCAGGGCTCAATTTCATATTTCTAAGTATGATATCACCTTCAGATGTTTTTAAATTTAAGAATACATCATAAACCTTAAAACCATCATAATTAAATATAGAAGATATTTTAAAGCGATCTTCAACTGTTACAGGCAATGCTTCTGATAAATGAGTAGCCTCTTGAAGTTCCTTATAACTATTGCCATCCACACTAATGAATATTTCTATGTTATCCTTTAGATCCGCTTTCAGATCATAACTGTCAATTCTAACAGGTTTATTAACTTCATATATTTGAATACCTGTATTATCTGTCGATCCACTAACCATCGTCATATGAGCAAGTTCACTTCGTTTATACTCTTGAAAACATAATTCACCTATAGCCACCTTTTGTCGATCATTATTGCTATACTGGATTTCTATATTCTTATAGCTCATTGACTCATCATACTCGATCATGATGGGATTAACAAATAGCTCAACAACTGTATAATATGGCATTTCGAACTCTCGTATACTTTCCACATACATATAGTTATTCTCATCCAGAATAATATTCACAACACTTCTTTCGTCATTTGTGTTTTTTACATAATAAATAGTCGATCCTCTTGGTCGATCATTTAATTCAAAATCAATATAATGTTCAAAAAACTGAGGTTCATCAACATATTTAAATTGAATATAAACCTCATTTAACAAGGTTATAATCAAAACTACTATGGTAGAAATACATATAAACTTCTTGAAATTCATCTTGTCCACACTCCTTTATAACATAAATAATTATATATTATACAAAACAGCTTATATATGGTTTTCTGTAAAAGTTATTTTTCTGTAATATAAAAGACAGCTTTCGCTGTCTTGTCTTACTCTAATGGTTTTAAATTTTCATTACCAGATAGTGATTTAATCATTTCTACCAATAACTTGATTTCATCTTCAATATCCTTTAAGTTCACTACTTCACTTGGTGAATGCATATATCTTAACGGTAGTGAAACAAGACCTACAGGAACACCTTCACCAGTGAATCGCATTTTATCAGCATCTGTACCTGTTGTTCTTGGTGTTATTTCCCACTGTAAATCTACATTTGATTTTTCAGCAGCTTTCTTTAAAAGGTTATTAATTTTATAGTTAATCATTGAACCTTTAGCAAGTACAGGACCTCCACCCAATTTTACAGTACCTTCAGCTTTTGGATTCGCACCAGGTGCATCAGTAGCAAATGTAACATCACAAGCAAGGGCCATACTAGGTTTAATTCCGGCAGCAGCAAAATAAGCACCACCCATATTTGTTTCTTCATTAACTGTGCTTACAGCATATACACCAACATTAATATTTTCATTTTTTAACTCTTTTAGAACTTCACCAACAATAAATGAACCGGTTCTATTATCTAAACCTCTACCTACAAAGTTATCATTTAACATATACTCATAATCAACATCATAAAGTACATAATCTCCCACTGAAACCATGTCCTTTAGTTCGTCTTTGGAATTTGCTCCTAAATCGATGATTAGATCTTCAGGTTTAATTTCACCTTTAGCACCACCCTTATGTTCAGCTTTTACACCAACAACACCTTTGATGATTTCTTTACCATAAACTCTTACTCTTGTACCTAATGCAAGTTTTGGATTTATACCTCCTGCTTTAGTTACAGATAAAAATCCTTTATCATCAATATGAGTAATCATAAAAGCAATCTCATCACAGTGACCAGCAAGCAATACTTTGAAGTCTGCTTCAGGATTTAAAACTGCGATAGCATTTCCTGCAAAATCAGTTCTAATTTCATCTGCATATTCTTTCATTTCTTTGATCCATAGCTTCTGAATCTGAATCTCATCACCTGATGGTGACGGTGTTTCTATTAACTCTTCTAAAAACTCTTTTCTCATAATTTCCCCCTAATCTGTATCATATATTAACGGTATAACCGTTACTTTCTTTTACATACCAATAAAAATCGGTGTTCTTTACTTGTAATATAACCATCTCTTTGACATATTGAATGAAGTTGTCTAAGTTTGTCATAGTATTTATTCACAGAAAAACCTGGAAATTCCCATACTATTTTTTTACAAAAGAAAACAAGTGCACCTATGTCATTAAATCTAATTTCAGGAAAATACTCATCACATTCAAGGATATTAAATTCTTCTTCTATAAACTTTGATGATTGAATATTAAGGTGCTTATGTTTATCTGGTAATTCAAATCCTTCAATGAATACTTGGGATAAGTCTCTATTGTTGTAACAACCAATTTGTTGTGTAATAAAGAGAGCATCCTTTTTTAAAACACGTTTTATTTCTTTGATATCATAACTGCTGTGTTTGTTTATAATAATATCAAACATATCATCATCAAAAGGTAGCACACCACTTCTATCGATACGTTTTACTGTGATACCAAGTGGTTGAAGTTCCTCTAGACAGTAATCATAATTTGGCTTATAACCTTCGGTAGCATAAGTATTTTGATGAAGGTGATTTAAACTGAGTAAAAACTCACCACCACCAGTCCCCATATCTAAAAGTGTCATATCCTCTTTTAAATACTTCATCACAATTTTTTTGTAATCAAAAGGTAGTACTTCTTCATAAAATCTGTCTCTAATATGAGAAAAGTCCCAACCTTTCATTGATTGATTTTCATCCCCCTGCCATTGTTCTTTTAAGTTCATTTGTTCTCCTTCGACTTATACAAAGTCTAAATCAGCTCTATTTATCCTCATATAAGCAATATATCAATGCTTATTTCAAAACTAAACGTTTTAAAATGCTGATTCTGAGGGCTAAAGGAATTATTAATATGTTAACAAATTTACTGCCAACATATTAATAATACAACAACTGTAATGAAATGCAATACATACTTTGATTAATTTACTTCAACAAAAAAAGCCTTCTAAAAAGAAAGCTTTTTCAAAAGTATAATCTTCTTGAATTTAACTGCATTAAATATCTAGATCGAATGATTCTTGCGTTGAATTAATATATTTTCAACCATATACATCTTTGTTTTCTATATATGTATAAACTATAAAAAACTCTTATATCTCCCAAGTAAAATTACAGTCGTATTACATAGGTTGACATCAATTACAATATGTATCTATATCTGACGGTGATGGTATTTTTATTAACTCTTTAAAAAATTCTTCTCTCATAAATTCTCCCTTGTATTCTATTGTATAGGATTCAAGAGAACAACGAAATATCAACTTAATTATAAATGTGTAAACTTATCTATATTTTTACCATAACTTTTACCAACTCTGATTCTAATAACAATCATTGTCGCAACAATAATCGAATAGGTTACAATCACCAAAACGCTTGATTCGATAACACCAAATAGAAGCAACAAAACCATAAGAATATTCAAGAGCAACACATATACATGAATATCATAGTTCTTCTTCCATGATTTTCTTCGAAACATAACTAGAATAAACTGAATGACTCCTATAGCAATAAGAAAAGAAGGAAACACATAATCTAACGACCAGGTAAACTCAGTATCTTCAAAGTCAAATATAAGTAACATAATCATAACAGCAAACATAAACGCACTAAATGCTTTGAATCCTCTATAACGTTTAAAAATGTTGGTCGCCATTACCACAAAAAGAATACTTCCATGAACATAGCTGTACCATGGTATAAAGAAACTCAATACAAAATTTGCTAATATGAATAACAATAAATATCGACCATAGATTTTATATCTTTTATGTTTGTATTTTGGATATTCCATTATTCACCTTCATTCGAAAATCTTATAATATCAAGTTTTGAGACTTCCATCATATTACTAAAGAAACTTTCAATAATATTCTTTTCTTCAATACCTCTTGATAAAGTGCAAACCAATTTATCATCATATGTTGAAACCCCCATATTAATATAATGCGGCTTAGACGCATATAAAACCGTTTCAAAGTGTTCTACATACTCTTTCATAGAATCCGGTAACACAACAATTCCAGGATTAGTCAGTATCGAAGTAACTATTTTTTTGCTCTTAAACTGACGCACTTGTTTAAGCAAGAAACTTTTAACTACATTTGGCATTACCCGTAACATGAACTGTTCCTCAAAGTTTACATTTTTGCTAAACTGCCCTTGTAATGATTCTTCATTGACTTGTTCAACAAACTGATTATGCACAGATTTAATGACCTCCTCAATAGACATATCTTTTTGAATTACAACATTCATTACGTACGAGAAATTTCTTAACGAGGATGACATAAACATCTTTCTTAAGTTTATAGGTACAGTGACAACTACAGGCGCCTTATTCAGTTCATCAACTAGAGTTTTACCATAGATTGCAGTTAAAAGGACTGTAATAGTTGTATTGTATTTTTTTGCAATTTCTTTTAAGCCACTTGCAGAGATAATCCCATGATGAACAAATGCACCTTCAAGTCTTGTCGGTGTTCCCTTTATATGAGCCGCCTTAATACTTGTTCCTTTGGAAAAGAAGTCCGATGTGTACTTCTTATAGCTATCTTCTACATCACTCATATCTAATCCGTGAAGTCTTAGTTCTCCTGGATCAACATCGTAAATCTGTTTTAAGTAATTGTATAATAATGCCTTTAGAAACTCTAAAGCACCATAACCATCTGTTAAAGCATGAAAACACTCTAATGAAATTCTTTTTTTATAGTAATAAACTTGAAATAGATGCCCCTTACTACGATGTAAATCAATGTAAGTACATGGCATTTTGACTTCCTCAAGTACTTTAGGTACTTGATGACTCTCATCTAAGTATGCCCAAAACAGTCCCCTTCGTAGAGTTAAATCCATTGAAGGAAAATCTTTCAAGGTCTCTTCTAAAGCTCTTTCTAAACACTCTAGAATAACATCTCTTTTTAAAACAACTGCAACTCTAAATGTTGCAGGATCTCTTTTACTTGCAAATGCTGGATATATCTTTCCAGCATTATCTAACTTTAACCATCTATCATGAATCGTTTTTTCTAACATATACACCTCTATATCTATTGTATACCAATATTACATAATCATAAACTTCATATTGCCACTCTTAAGTCATTAACAGCATATAAATACCAATTTAATTCCAGTTTAATTTCGTATAAAATAAATAATTATTTTTACTTATTATAATATATATACAAACAATAAAATATCTATTATAGATTCAATAAAAATTTAACATTGTTAAGTTTATAACATACTTTTTGTGTTATACTCATCCCATGATAAAGGGGGATCTAAATGAACACATTATTCAAAAAAACAAATAGGACTATGATCAATATACTTTGGTTCAGTGCAATTGCTGAAACATTGTATGTATGGCTAATTTCTGATATGACATTAGCATACAAACTAATTATAATGACCGTCTTACTTTCACTAGCAATTACCACAACAATAATGCATAGAACAAATATATATGCAGATAAAATCAAGTATGTTATGTTAGTTGCCTTAGGACTTATTAACTTTATGTTTGTCTATCTATTCACAGATTTAACAGGCATTCTCACAGCATATCTTATGATATTAGTTATTGGTCTTTATCAAGACTACAGACTTGTAATTTCTGAAGCTGTATTATGTAGTATATTCATCTTTATAGGTTATCAACTGCCTAATGCCGAAAAGATGTTTGGGGCTTTTAATGACACATCTGGTCTAATCAATATTTACTTTACATTATCTTTATTTACCTATTTTGTATGCACATTATGTGTAACAAACAGTAAATTAAGAAGAGATATTGAAACTGAGAAAGAAGATACACAAGAGGCAAAGGAAAAACTAGAAAAAGTATTTAATGTCATTAGAGAATCTATTCAATCTTTAACAACAGCATCAGAAGTTTTGGATACAGATATTACTGTAACAAATAATATGACTTCAGAATTTCTTGTTGCATTTCAAAACATTTCTGATCATACACAAGTACAAATGAATGTATTAGAGCACGTGAATCAAGATGTTCTGAAGCAAACTGATCAGATAAATGACGTAACTACTGCTACAGAAGAAATGTCTCAATTTTCATCAAAGAGTTTAATGGAAATACAATCTGCCACTAAGAACTTAACTGAACTGCTAGACAATATGACTGAAGTAACTTCAAACACAAAAAATGCTTTTGAGAATAGTATCATGCTTAAAGAGCATACTGAGAATATTAGTAATGTTCTGTTATCAATAAATAGCATTAGTGAGCAAATAAACTTACTCGCACTTAATGCTTCAATCGAAGCAGCTAGAGCTGGGGAACATGGTCGAGGATTTGCAGTTGTAGCTCAAGAAGTTGGTAAACTAGCTGAAGAATCACAAAAATCAACAATTGAAATTTCAGCTATCTTAAGCCAAATTCAATCACAAGTCAATTCTGTCTCAAATCAAATTGAACGTATACAGAAAGTCGTTATTGAAAGCAAAAATCAAACAGACACTGTGGCAACTACATTTGAAAGTATTACTGATAACTCTAATGTCATTGCAACAAAATCAACAATGGTTGATAATATGACTGGTAATGTACAAGAATTCTCCAACAGCTATACTGCAAAAATGCAAGAGGTTGTAGCTTCTTTCGATAAGACAAATCAAACTATTATTGATTTGAACGCAAACGCCGAACAACAGGATAATAAAGTTAAAAGCATTGTTGCTTCAAATGATGAAGTTAAATCAATTATTCAGATATTAGAGAAAACCGTATCTTAAATCATTGTATAAAAAAAATACCTGCAAAATCGTAATTAAACTATCGATTTTGCAGGTATAATATTTTACTGTTATCTTACATTTCAGAAATTAAAGCCTCAACCCATTTACACATATTAACAGAAGCTCTCTTCGCTGTCTCAACAACTCTATCATGAGAATGTTTCATCTCCTGAATACCAGTTGCCATATTAGTGATACATGAAATACCAAGTACTTCTAAACCTAAATAATTAGCAACAATTGTTTCAGGTACTGTTGACATACCTACAGCGTCAGCACCATGTCTACCAATCATTCTGATCTCTGCAGCAGTCTCGTAATATGGACCCGTGAAACCTGCATAAACACCTTCTTTATACTCAACACCAAGCTTATCAGCAACTGCTTTTGCTTGATCCATTAATTTAATTGAATACGGCTCAGACATATCTGGGAATCGAGGACCAAATCTTTCATCATTGTGACCCATAAGAGGATTTGTACCCATTAAGTTAATAAAATCATTAATAATCATTAATGTGCCTGGTTCAAAATCAGTATTAATACCACCACAAGCATTTGTAACTAACATCTTTTCAATACCTAACATTTTGAAAACAAAAACTGGATAAGTTACTTCTTTCATATCATAACCTTCATAGAAATGAAAACGACCTTCCATACAAAGAACTGGTACACCGTTGATTTTACCGCTTACCAAACGTCCTGCATGACCTTTAACTGTTGATTGTGGAAAATTAGGGATATCCTTATAATCAATATATACCTTATCCTCAATAACACTTACTAAATCACCTAATCCTGATCCTAGTATAATACCAACTTTTGGTTGCTCTTTCAAAGACTTTTCGATAAACTCTTTTGATTCTAAAACCTTATCGTACATTATTCCTCCTTGTGCTTTCGCGTTCATATAATTTGTATGGCAAGACAATAGAAGCCACACCTTTTCCATTTATTAAATCTAAAACCATGTCACCTGAAACTTTGCCACTATGGTAATAGTCAAAATCTATACTCGTTAAACTTGGGTTAGCCATTTTTGATACACCCATATTATCAATTCCTGCTATTAGATAATTTGATAATGTTCCTTTATCTAATAAACCTCTCATCATACCTAAGGCCAGACGATCCATTGCAGCAAATATAGCCTCAGAATCATTAATATTATCAGCTGCTTCATAGCCAGCTTCATATGTAATTTCATCTACATAGAAAACATCTGATACTAAATTGTTTTTTTTCATCATTCTAAGATACGCTTCAACTCTTAGTTGACCAACAGCATGTCCTTTTGGCATTGCAATATGAGTTATTTTTTCACACCCCATATTTATAAAATATTGTACAATTTCCTCGGTTGCTTTTACATCAGGAAAAGAAACATACTTTTTCTTTAATCCCTCTGGTTCATGTCCCAAAATAACTAAAGGAATTTTAAATTGATTGATATATGCAATGTGTTCATGACTGTTGTCTGTTGGAAAATATATAATACCATCTACTTGTTTACTTCTAAAAACATCAAGATTTCTCATAGCCTGTTTGGTATCTCTTTTGAAATCAGCAAGGATCATTTCATATCCATGCATTTGCAATGTAGAAGAAATTCCATCAACTATATCAGCAAACAAATCTAAACCAATAGCTGGGAGCAAAACACCAATTAACTTTGACTTTTTTGTATTCAAAGCTTGAGCAACAAGGTTTGGCTGATAATCATAATCCTCTAAAACTTGTTCAACTTTCTTTCTTAGCTTCTCACTCACATTAGGTTTGTTATTTAAAACTCTTGATACACTTGCTTTAGAAACGCCAGCAAGTCTGGCGATATCATCCATTTTCATAGTCAACTCCACATTGTAACCGGTTACAATTTTAAATAAAAAAATAATTGGAAGTCACAATTAATTAATTGCGACTCTAGTATTTCTTTTTTGTTCAATACTTAATCGTTCTTCTTTTTTGGCTTTAACATCCCATACATCTTCTATAAATAAAATTTGACTTTGTTCCAAATCAATTAACTCAACATTAATCTTACCAGAAATCAAATGATTATTCAATACCCTTACAATTGGTCTTGCCGGATTCTTGTGTCGGTATTTCATGACAACACCAATTCTACCATCTGATAGAATAATACCAGTACCAACAGGATATACCGCAATATTATTTAATAGTACAGAATATACTTCAGGATCAATTCTATAAATTGCTTCAGCCATCAAAATATCTAAAGCTCTATAAATCGGCATTTTGTTTCTATATACACGATCTGTCGTCATCGCATCATACATATCACAAACCGTTACAATACGTACATATGGAGGAATTTCAATTCCTTTTAAACCATGGGGATAACCAGAACCATCAAGTTTTTCATGATGTAATAAAATAATCTGTTTAGTTGTATATGATAATCCTTCAATTGCTTCTAAAAGTTCATAACCATAAGAAGGATGTTTTTCAACTCTTTTTCTTTCTTCAAATGTCAATTTACCTGGCTTAAGGATTAATTCAGATTCAACTCTAACTTTACCTATATCATGAAGTAAGGCACCCATTGCAATATTTTTGATATCCTCTCTATCATAACCAAGTGCCTTTGCAGCTATAATAGATAATACAGTTACATTCACTGAATGTTTATATGTATAAGCATCAGTTCCTATTAAATCAACAACAGTATAAAGAATATTTTCAGCATTTTCAAGTTCTTTTAGTAGTTCATCAACAACATTTTTAACGAGGGCTATATCTCTTCTAGAAATGCCTGATTTAACGCCCATAGTTTCCTTAAGTAAAACATCATCAAAAACATTTTTTACAACACGTACAGACTCCTCTAACTTTTCCTCTCGAATAAGACTTTTCTGTTCAACATCTTCCATAAGCGCATCAAAAATATAAACATAGTCAATTTCATGTGCTAACAACTTGTTCAGCACATGATCATTAATAACCACGCCTTCTTTTAATAACAAGTTACCATGTTCAGAATAAACAGGTTCTGCTATCATATTTCCAATTAGTATTTCGCTTACTCTTGCTGACTTCATTCAATACCTCGTGTGTAAATCGACCTAAAAGTATTATCGGCTTACACAATTGTTTTCTTTACCAATTTACATAGAGCTATACTCCATAACACAATTATATCTCAAAGCCTATGAACTTGAAAAGATATTTCACCTTTTTTTGCTTATCTGTAATATCTCTGACACACAATATGTAGATTAAATACAAACGATCAATATTTTTTCTCGCTAGATGTGGAAAATACTTTTATTTTTCACTAATTTAGTTTATAATGTATACGCAGGTTCGCTGACGTAGCTCAGCAGGTAGAGCAACGCCATGGTAAGGCGTAGGTCGTGAGTTCAAATCTCATCGTTAGCTCCAGTAAAAAACTCCAAGTCAATTGACTTGGAGTTTTACATTTTTGATCTCTTCTTTTAGATTTAAAGCCTCATTTTCTGTAATAACTTTATGTTCCACCATCGCATCAACTACTTCATAAGCACGTACAACCGCTCTATCAAAATTCTCAATTAAAGCATACGTACTTGGTGCTTGTGGTAAGCCCGCTAATAGCGTACACTCACCATCTGTCATATTTTGAGGCTCTTTATTATAATATCCCATAGAAGCATCATAGAGATTCTCAAAACCATCACCATAATAAATGATATTTACATATAGTTCTAAGATTTCATTTTTTTCATAAAGATCCTCTATCTGTCTAGCAACAATTAGTTCTGCGACTTTTCTCTCCATTTTTTTTTCAAAACTAAAGAATAGATTTTTTGATAGTTGCTGTGTAATGGTACTTCCACCTGCAGCAAACTCATTTTCCTCTAGATTTCGTACAACAGCTCTTCCAAATGAAATAATATCAAAACCATTATGTCCCATGAAACGATGATCTTCGACTGCAATAACAGCCTTTAAAAAATGACTCGGAATATCATCAATAACAACATAATTTTCTCTAGCTCTTATCTCACTTACAACCGTTTCAATCTCAACATCTTCCATTGTAATTTTGTAGAGTTGATACCCATCCCAGCTGATCTTACCAACGATTACTAATCCAATCAAAAGAACAACTATTATGCCTGTTATAATAAACTTCTTCATAGATTTCTCTCTAATTTAACAACTTTAGCAATTATCTTAATTTTTTGAGCATCCACTGTTTCAGTTTGATTATCTGAGTATATACTAATTCTTTTGTTTTGCTCTTTTCTAATCTTCCTAATATATGATCTGTTTTCATATTCAAAGTAATAGATTTTGTCATTTGTAATATCTTTTGTTAAAAACATCATCAAGGTATCCCCTTCTAGAATATTATAACTTGACATTGTATTATCAAATACCTCTATAAATGAAATTTTATCACAATGATAACCTTCTACTTTTGCATCTAACGTCGCAACAGTTTTTTCGCCAACTTCTTTCTTTGTATGAGCATTATAAACCGGATACTTTCTAAATAGATTATCCAATGCACCTGACCATGATGGTGCAAGATTCACACTATGGTGTTGCACTTTCTGAACAGGCTTTGGTTTTGGTGCCTTTTTTACATATTCCTCACGGCGAGCCATAGCTTCTAACGAAACTGAGTCGGTTTTGACTTCTAGAACTTTAAATATCTTATCAGCTATTGATTCACTGATAATCTTCTTTCCAGACTCAATTTGCTCTATATAGTTAGCAGTTAACCCACACTTTTTCGCCAATTGCTTTGTCGTCATATTCTTTTTTAATCTTGCTAATTGTATTTTTTCTGCTGTTTTATTCATAATTTCACTCCTTCTAGTACATTGTAGCAAAATTTAAGCCCTAGGAAAACCTAGGACCTAATAGATGCAATCAAATTGTCAAATAAGCCATCAAGAATATCTTCGTCTTTCGAAGCCATTCCACATCTTTCACTCATAGTAGCTTGAGATATAGCACCTTTAAATATATATGAGAAATACTTTGCATTCACCTGCTTGAAAACACCTTTGTTAGTACCTTCAACTATTATATTTTCAATAAGTTTCAACTCTTTAACTCTTGCTAGTTCAAATTTATATTTTAAAGAATCAGAAGCCGTACTCATCCGTTCTAACACAACTGAGAACAATTTTCCATGATCTTTTGCCAGTTCAAGGTCCAGGTTTTTAATGATTCCTAGTTTTTTAATACAATCATCTTCTTGGTTAACTCTCTCTAATAAATAATCATACAGAGAATCTAATAAAAACTTCATCATCTCTTCAAATAACATTTGCTTTGAGTCAAAGTACTCGTATATCGTTCCTTTACCAACATCGGCTTTTTTCGCTATTTCTGCCATTTTCGTTTCATGATAGCCATTTAGTTCAAAGCTTTGCTTGGCAGCCATAAGTATTCGCATGCGTTTATCATTCATGGTGTCCACCCTCTGTAAAAGTAACCTTCACCTTTTTCTTGCTTGATAACTTGTTAAGTAACAGATATATAACAGGAATTAAGACAAGTGTTAACAGTGTCGATAATAGTAGCCCTCCGATAACAACTAATGCTAATGGCGCGGTTACTTCTGAACCTTCACTTACACCAATGGCCATAGGTGTTAAACCTAGTACAGTTGTCAAAGTAGTCATTAAAATCGGACGCAATCTTGTAGGACCAGCCTGTAAAACAGCATCTACTGCAGTCATGTCTTTACCTCTGAGTGTATTGATATAATCGACCAAAACAATACCATTGTTAACAACAATACCCGCTAACATAATTACACCAATAATTGCTGGCATACTAATGATATTCCCAGTTAATTTTAAAGCAAAAATACTACCTGATATAGCCAATGGCACTGAGAACATAATAATAAATGGATATACCAACGACTCAAACTGTGAAGCCATGATCATATAGATTAATAATATTGCAATTCCTAGAGCAATAAATAAACTGTTAAATGATTCTAGGAGTTCTTCATAATCACCACCTACTTCATAAGAATAGCCATTTGGAAAATACAACTGTTCTAAACCTTCTTCTATCTCACTATTTACACTCGCAAGATCTCGGCCTGCAATTTGTGAATTGATAGTTACAACTCTTACTTGATTGTCTCTACTTACTGAAACAGGACCTTTTTTTACTTCTACCTCAGCAACAACAGACAATGGAATATTCACACCAGTTGGTGTTTGAATCATTAAATTATTAAAATTATGAATGCTATCACTATAAGTGGATTCCATTTTAACCGTTACATCAATTTCTGTACCATCAACTTTGTATTGTGTAGCCGTGATTCCTTGAATAGAATCTCTAATAGACTGAGAAACAGTATAAGTTGTTAAGCCATATTGAGCTGCAATGTCTCTTTTAATGTTAACTTGTAACTCCTCTTTTCCCTCACCAAGTGATGAAGCCACTTCTCTAGTACCTTGTACATTTTCAATAAGCTCAACGATTTGATCACTTAATCCATCTAGAACTTCAAAGTCATCACCTTTTATTGATACAGAAACTGGAGAAGCTCCCATAGCCCCCATACCTTGTTGAGATGATGCTCTCACTGTGATATCTGCACCAGTAAATTCTTTCAGTTCATCTCTAATTTCTTCAATGATTTTACTTGTGGATTTTACTCTTTCATCCATCGATTTTAAAACTAACTCAATACTTCCGATGTTAGTATTTGAAGTAGTTGTAATCATCATATTGGTAGAACCAACACTTACAGAAACAGTTTCTACATCTGGATGTTCTGAGACGATTGCCTCTATATCTGATATATACTCATTCGTTCTTTCCACACGAGTTCCAAGTGGTAACTCCACAGAAACACGTATACGACCTTCATCCATAGCAGGTAGAAACTCCGCTCCAATACCCGCTGCTGTTACAATTGATAAGGCAAAGATCGCTATAGCAACAACAATTGTAATAAATTTATGTTTTATAGCCTTAGATAATAACCATTTATAGAATGATTCAATCTTACTAAAAATCTTATCAAACCATGAATATCTTCTTTTACTATCCTTACTATGATCAATTTTCAATAGTTTTGAAGCAAGCATTGGTACAACTGTTAAGGAAACTATTAACGATGACACTAACGAGAACGTTACTGTTAGTGCAAGTTCTTTGAACATAGTACTCGTGATACCTTCGACGAAAACAATCGGTAGAAAGACTGCTATTGTTGTTAAAGTAGAGGCTGTAACTGCCATTCCTACTTCTTTAGCTCCTTCTTTCGCTGCATCAAATCTCGAATATCCCATGTCTCTGTATCGATAGATATTCTCTAATACAACTATGGAGTTATCCACCAACATACCAATACCAAGTGCTAAACCACCCATGGTCATTAGATTTAATGTTATCCCAGTATTAAACATTATGAAGAATGTTGCAATTACAGATACTGGTATAGAAATACCAATAACAAGTGTTGAACCAATATTTCTTAAGAATAAAAATATTATGATAACAGCCAATGCACCACCAATGATACCTGCTGATGCAACATTACCAATTGATTGATTAATGAACATAGAAGCATCATATACTGTAATGATATTAAGACTTGATTCTTCCTTAATAATTTTATTCATCTCTTTCGATACAGCTTCCGCGACTTGAACAGTGTTGTAACCTGTTTGTTTAGTTACATTCAGCCCAATGCTGCTATCTCCATCAACCCTGTTAATTGATGATAAAGTCTTTTCCTTAAGATTAATTTCAGCTACATCAGACAGTTTTATAATTGCACCAGTATTGAGTGTAATTGGCAAATTCGCAATTTCTTGAACAGACTCAAACTCGCCTAATGTTCTAACAGTTAAAGACTTTGAACCTTTATCTACTTCACCACCTGGCAAATCAAGATTTTCACTTCTAAGAATGTTAGTAATCTGAGTATTACTTAATCCATAACCTTGTAACTTAGAAGCATTTAATAGTATTTCCACTTCATTATCATAGCCACCAGTAAAATCTACTGAAGCTACGCCATCTATACGTTCAATTCGACTCTCAATTTTATCTTCAACAATACGCTGAGCTTCAATTAAACCTTTGTCACTTGTAACAGAGTACTGCAATATTGGGAAAGAATTTGGATTAATTCTAAATACGACAGGACTCGATGCATCGTCAGGTAGAAAATCTCTTATCATATCTAACTTCTCACGCATCTCTTGAGCTGCTGACTCAATGTCTGTTCCAAACTCAAATTCTAATATAACCAAAGATGAACCTTCTGATGAAGTAGATGAAATACCGCTGATACCGCCAACGGTTCCCATGATACCTTCTATTGGTTTTGTCACTAACTCCTCAATTTCCTGAGGACCTACACCATTATAGTTTGTCGATACAACAGCAACAGGTATTTCAATTTCGGGGTACAAATCAAGTGATAAATCAGTTAAGGAAACCACTCCGAGTAACACAACTACCAACATCATCATGATAACTGTTACTGGTCTTTTAATGGATAGTGTCGAAATATTCATTATTGACCTCCATTAACCACTCTAATAGATGATTTTTCCGTAATATAGTTTTGTCCACTTACTACAAGTTGGCTATCAGTTGATATACCTTCTAAGATTTCAACAATTTCACCATCATCTTCACCAAGAACAACTGGTGTTCTAACGACCTGATTATCAAGAATTGTATAAACAAAGTCCCCTTCATCATCTTTTAGTACAGCGTCAATTGGAATCAAAAAAGACTTCTGATTTACAAAAGAAAAATTAACTCTTACAAACATACCTGGTTTATAGACAAACTCATTATTATCAATTACAACTACGACTTCATATAAGCCCGTTCTTTGATCTGCAACAGGATTAATTGAATCAATTTTACTTTCAACAACTTCACCAGTTGCCTCTATAATTACACTTACAGTTGTTTCATCTCCTAGTTTCCCAAGCATTTCCTCAGTTATGTTTAATATTACTTTCATCTCAGACAAATCTGTAACTACTACCATATTTTGAGAAGTTGCTAAGTTACTTTCTTCAAAATTAAGAACTGAAATAATACCACTAATTGGTGCTAAAACAGTTGTGTTATCTAATGATTTCTGAACATTCTCATATGCAAATTTAGCTTGACTCATCTGATTAGCAACTGTTTTTAGTTGTCCATCAGAAGCTTGCAGTTCAGCAGCCTCTAATTGTTGTTTAGAAGCAATACCTGAATCATATAGTGTTTGCGTTCTTACCAGATTAGCTTTACTTAATTCCACACTCTCTAACAAGGCGTTATAGTTTTTAACGGCAGTCAAGTAAGACAGTCTGGCGTTTTCTACTTGATCATCAGTTGATTCTGTATCTAAAAAAGCAATTACATCATCTTTCTCAACATAATCTCCAACTTTATAATTAACCAACAAAATTTCTTCTGGTATAGCAAGTTGGGCCATTGCAGTTGCTGATGATTTAGCAACAAGTTTTCCTACCATACTCGTTTCATTGACCAAACTACCTTCATTAGGCGTTTCTACCACAACACCTATAACCTTTTCAGTTTCAACTTCAACTGTCGTCTCTTGACCACAGCCAACAAATATCAACATACTAACAATGGCCAACGCCATTAATATCCACTTTTTCATGATGCCTCCTATATATTATGTATGCTTAAATAATACTACTGACCGACCCGTCGGTCAATTCAATTTACAGATTATTAACAAAATAAACATCGCGCAGCGATGTTTATTCTATACCTTATATATTTCCAAATACAATCAATTTCAAACAAGATTCAAAGCATTTATTTCATTAAAGCGCCCACGGTCACTAGGTACTCTGGAATATCATCCTTTGACCATATAAGCTCAATATCCATTAAATCCGAGGTGATTTCACTAACCTTTAAACCAAGTGACTCTAATGAATATCGCATCTTTTCCTTCAAAATACAAGGCTTATTGTGGACTCTTTCACATACTTCACATTGATAGCAATTTCCTGCTATTAAAGCTTCTGACTTATCTTCTAAACTCATTAGCATATCTGAAAAAATTCGTCTCTCTTTCTGAAATAATTCTAATACCTCGTCTTTATTTATGTTTTGAGGTAAGTATAACTTCAGGGCATATAAATCAACAGTAGTATATTTATTTAAATACTCATAAGGATCAAAATCATGAGATGGACAAGACCATATTCTCATGTAATTTTCGCACTTTTTACAATAGTTTTCTACTTTATTGATATCATAAAATTTCAAAAGACCTTTCATAGTAACTTGCTTTTTTATTAATTCTGTTCTAACCATAAAATCCTCACTAAACTAAGAACAAAGTTAAATAACTTTGTTCTTCTTTAATCGTAATATAATTGCAAGCAATGTCATCAAACCAACAGCAATAACTGGCCATAGATACTTCATTGTCATCATTTGAGCCATTGAATCCATGTTCCTTAAAACATGACCTGTATAATTAAACAGTATAGCACTTGGTAAAATACCAATAATAGTTGAGATTAAAAATGGTGGAATCTTTATCGGAGATAGGCCTGCTATAATATTTGTTATAAAATATGGGAAACCCGGAAGTAATCTTAGACCAAGTAAATGTGCAAATTCTCGTCCTTCAATTCTTTTCTCAAACCTTTTAACTCTATTACCATATCGCTTATGGAAGAAATCTCTAAATGCATATCTAGATAAGTTAAAACTTATATAACCTCCCAATACTGCTGCACTCATAGAAAGAACTAGTCCTTCAAAAAATCCGAACATCAATCCTGCGGCCATAGTAAAAACACCATAAACCGGCACACCAATAGCTCCCAAAAAAATATTTAAAATCAAATATATTAAAATACTTGATAAGAAATGTCTTTCAGCAAATGCAATGAAACGTTCTTTATTTTCTAATAAGGACTCTACAGATATGGTAGTGTCTACGTTATAATACCTAACACCTATAAATACTAAAATCATACCCACTAGTATTAATGCTTTTCTCTTATTCATTTATACTCTTTCTACTCAATAATATAGAGCAGTATAACTGCTCTATTACTCTTTGTTAGTATAACATACTATTTTGAAAACCAAAAGTTATCAGTCCTTAGATACTTGTAAATGTTTTTTACCCAATGACTTCGATAGATACAAGGCCTCATCAGCTCTCTTATAAATACTACTTGCCGAATCAGTTATCCTCAAATCAGTAAGACCAATACTTACAGTTGCATTGATTACTGAAAGTGACTTGTCACTATTTATCTCATCAATGAATGCTTCTAATATTTTTTTTGCATTAAAAAGATCATCCGATATTATTATACCGAATTCATCGCCTCCAACTCTAGCTACTATATCATCTTCATTCACAAATTCTAATACTTTCTTTGATACAGTTCTTAATGCAAAATCACCTTTATCATGACCATATTCATCATTGATGATTTTTAGATTATCTAAATCAAACAAAGCCAGTGAGCATGGTGATTTGTCTCTACTTTTTATTATCTCATTCAAAGCATTTTCAAATATACGTCGATTTGGTATATCTGTTAACTGATCAGTATTAGATAAACTGATAATTTGCTTCTTATATTTTGATATTGTGATACTAGTTGCAAACAGAATGGCAACTACTGCTAAAGAGAATGCAATAAAAATTTTAGTATTATATTCATTCAATACAGGTGTTAAATCAGATGTATCTTTGGTCACTACTAGATACCAATCAAGCATCGGAATATATTGAGTAATAATTAGCTCATCATTTACCAATGTTTCAAATGGTAATCCATCATTCTTAGCTAGTAAAGATCTCTCATTAGAGATGTCCTCTAAATCATAGAATGTTTTATTCTTAATAAACTCATGGTTATCATGTATGAGTATTAAACCATTTTCATCTACCAAATATGCCCTTACATCATGATTGTTGATGTAACGGTTTAAGATATCTTGAAGATGTTCAACTCTTTTTCCAATACCTGCTACACCCAAGAAATTACCTTGAGAATCGGTTATATTAGCATCAATATAGGCTGTAAGTGCAAAGTCATCTAATAGCTCTGTATTTATAATTACTGCATAATCATCTCTCGCATCAATCCTAGAAGTATACCAAAAGGCATAATCATCATTTAAATCAACTTTAGCATCAGTACCACCTGGATGATAATAACTTAAAGTTTCATGAGGCACCCAAAATACAGAGTCATATCCAAAAGTATTTTGAATTGAAGATAGATACTCAGCCATTCTTTTCTCTGTTTCTTCAGTATCTTCATTCATCCAATTGTACGCAAATGTATTTTGAGCCATAACAAGTGATGTATTTACGGGCTCAATAAACTCTCGAGTAATATCAGCATATATGTTGTTTTCAGTTAGTCTCGTGACACTCTGAATATCTTTTGTTGTTAATTCACTAATAATGTTATTGTTTAAAACAGCTATCAGCAACATTATTGGAATGATAATCATTAAGTTTACGAGAGCAATTGGTATGATTTTTTTCCTTTTCAATTTATCACCTCACCTTATATACTTACCACAATTGAAGTATTAGAATCAACTTTAGTATTAAGAAGAAGTTACAAATTGGTCAAACCTTGAATAAACAAATGCAAATTCATTTAACTTCTCTCTTCTTTGAAGAAAGCCTCTACAACATCAATATCTAAATGATCCGATATATCCTTTCCGTAGTAGGAGAAGATAATTTTTCCATTTTCATCAACAAGAAAATCTGCAGGGATGGTATTTTTTTCACCATATGAATGATGTATAAAGAATCCCTTTTTAAAGGCCTGTAACATCGTCTTTACTTTTAGAGCACCCTTTAAATATGCATACCATCCAGATTCTACACCAAATTTTTTATAGTAAACTTTTTCAGGATCCGCAATCAGTGGAAAATCAGGTTGCTGATTAACAACAAATTGCTTCATATCATCAACATCTGATTGAAAAACCGATAATATCTGATTCTCTAGATTTAATTCCTGATTTAAGCCTATCAAAAAACTAATCCTCAGATTACAAAATGGACACGAAGCATATCTGTAGAAAGACAGCATATACCTTTTCCCTAACATAGACTCATTCGTAAACACTTGATTATCAAGAGATTTCAACTCAAAGTCTGGTACTTGAAAGTTCGGTTTTAGTCTCATAACCACCTACTTAAACAAAGGCGGTACCGCACAAGGTATTACTTCAACCTTATCCCATACTTTCTTTTCTATATATGGTTCCATTGACAAATAGCTATCTACCTCTTCTCTAGAAGCCATTTCAAGTATCATCGTCGATCCACACATATCGCCATTTTCATTAAGTTTTGCCACAGCAAAAAGAATTTGTCCTTTTTCTCTCATGATTTGAATATTAGCCATATGAGCATCTCTAGCTTGCATTCTTCTTTCTAAAGCCTTTTCATCAGTGAAATCATAACCATTAACAATAAAATTCATCGTACACCTCTCAATCTCTTTTTAAGGCTATTATACTATAAAACATAAAAAAACAAAAAACTACTTTCGAATCATAATGTCAGGCAGACTGCTTAATTAAGCTATAAATAGGTATATATAAATAAGGAGGAGTATACTATGAATTCTGTATTCAAAAAATCCATTGAACTCAATATGAAAATCGAGAAATTCCTAAGCATAATTTCAAATAGTCTTCTACTTTTTGAAAAGGAAATCCAATCTTACTTAGAAAATGATCTAGAAACTTTTAGTGAAACTCATGATCGAATCTGTGCTTTAGAAAGTGAAGCTGATGAACTGGAAAACGAAATCAAAGTAACCTTATACAAATTTTTATTATTACCAGATACTAGAGCTGATGTCCTCTCACTTATTAAGAGTCTTGATAACATCATTGATGAAATTGAAGAATTCACCAAAGACTTTTATATTCAAAAACCTCAATTTCCTGAATCTATTCATAAGGATATCTTAAAGCTAACAAAAAGCAGTATTCAATCAGTAGATGCACTAATATTATCTATTCAATCCTTCTTTAGTGAAGTACATCTAGTCAACACACATATTAATAAAGTCAAATTCTATGAACATGAAGCTGATATATTAGAAAATAAAATCTATTATAGTATCTTCAACGACAAAATTGTTGATGGACTATCAGAAAAATTACAACTCAAGAATTTTGTTAAGAAAATAGCTGATATTTCTGATGAAGCTGAAATTATCAGCGAAAAACTCACAATCTTTACGATTAAAAGAGAAATATAGGTGATATTATGGATTTTACAATTCTTTTTATCACAAGTGGTTTGTTTCTAGGTTGGTCATTAGGTGCTAATGATGCTGCTAATATTTTTGGCACAGCAGTCGGTGCCAAAGTTATTAGATTTAAAACTGCAGCAATTATTATGAGTACATTTGTTATTATTGGGGCTGTAGCGAGTGGGGCTGGAGCAAGTCATACATTAGGAAAACTTGGAGCCATTAGTACACTTCCAGGAGCATTTATTGTTGCACTTTCAGCTGGTCTTACTGTGTTTGTTATGACAAGGTATGGGCTACCTGTTTCTACCTCACAATCTATAGTCGGTGCTATTGTTGGCTGGAATCTATTTACCTCGAATCCAACAAGTCTTTCAACATTATCTAAAATTGTGATGACATGGTTCTTATGTCCAATACTTGCTGCCTTATTCTCAATTGTCTTCTATAAAATCTTTAAAAGTAGAACAAAGAGACTTAAACTTAATCTCTTTTTAAGACATTATTTTATCAGAGTAGCTTTAATCATGGTTGGAGCATTTGGTGCTTACTCCCTTGGAGCTAATAATATAGCCAATGTTATGGGAGTCTTCACTAATTCCATAGAACTTGAGGCAATAAACTTATATTTTTTTACGTTTAATAAAACTCAACTTTTATTTTTAATAGGTGCAATTGCTATTTCAGTTGGTATATTTACTTACTCGAAGAACGTTATGAGTACTGTTGGAAATAGTCTTTACAAATTGTCTCCACCCACAGCTTTAATTGTCGTTCTATCTAGTTCATTTGTACTCTTTATATTTGCATCAGTATCCTTGCAACAGTTCCTAATCAGTATTAATCTACCGCCCATACCTCTCGTACCAGTCTCTAGTTCTCAAGCGGTTGTGGGTTCCATTATCGGTATTGGAATTGCAAAAGGAGATCGTAATATCAACTTTGAAAAATTAAAAATGATATCGTTTGGATGGCTATTAACTCCAACAATATCACTTATACTTTCATATGTTAGTTTATTCTTCATGCAAAATGTATTTATGCAAAACGTACTCTAAAACAGCTGTTTTAGAGTACAATACCTTTCTTCTTAAAAGCTCTAGTAACACGAATTGCTTGATTCTTATTAAGTCCTTCAAACCTACTTCGAACAATCTCTAAGAGTTCTTCCTTGTTATCATCACTTATAATCACCATATAATCCTCTACACGTTTACCAAAATCAATTGGTCGACATTCTTTTAAGTAATCAATAAGAATCGGATACAAGTTATCATAATATGCTTTTTTTTCACTTGCTAAAACAAGTAAAACCTTAATCCCAGTTACATGGGTAATTAAACTTCCTGTTCTTATTTTGTTTAGAATCAAGTCTATATGAGCATATATTTTTTCGTGTTCAATTGAAGTAATATTCCAAAGTGCAATCATTGCACCCCATACCATACGATTGTTCTTACTTGAAAGTAACTCTAAATATGTATCAACGTATTTGGAAGTCAATTCCGGTTTTATGTAGCCAGTTTCATACAATACTTTTAAGCAGTCACTTGCAATTGAATTATTTTTATCATAAAGATAACCTGCAATTTCATCTAAACCTATAATATTGTTATCTTTTGCTAGTGATTTCGCTAACTCTTGATTTGGTACTTCATCTCTCCGATTAAGATGAAATGAAATTTGCTCAATATAACTCATATTATCCCCCTATATCAATATCACTCTCACTATGACTAATAAAAGGAATAATCCAATTTCAAACCTAACATCTTTAATCAATAACTTATCAACTACTGCTGCTACCAAATAGATTGCAGTCATAATAATAACGGAGTTATCAGAGCCGCTCATTAAACTTAATGGATAAACAATTCCCTTAATATAGGCAACTAGTGATATCATAAAAAATAATGTAAAAAATCCAAAAGTGTAATTTGAAATACTTCTTTCAAAAGATAAATCAGATTTTCTTGCAAGTAATAGGACAACTAATAAACTGACTATTATGCCAGCAAACAAGTTCAAATTATAAGGGACTGGGTTAATTATAGAAAACCAACTTCCAGAAAAATTTGAAAGGTGTAATAAAATATAAGTAATTCTAGCGCCTAACAAACCAAAAATTGCGCCATAGAAATATTGATCTCCAACAAGTTTTCTATTTTCCTTTTGCGTAAATATTACTAAGACGAAATGATTAACTATAAATGGTAATATATCTAATAATTTAAATAGCATACAGTCTCCTTCTTGATGTCACCTAAATCACATCTCTTTACCTAATTATTAAAAAAGTACTCTTCGATAATACATTATATCATAAAAATAATTTATCCTAATTAAATCTACTTCTACTGTCGATAAACCTAATAGAAATGGACGTCAATTTCCAGTAAAGGAGGTGAATTTATGAGAATTGCTCAGTACGGCATCGTTCAAGACGCATGGAACCGTTCGTACAAGAGTAGACAAGTATCAAGAAAGTCTCAACTAGCTTCAGATACTAAAGAAGCACTAGTATTTAAAGATATCTATGACGAGGAACGTCAAAAGAATATTAAAGAAGAGATGATGAATCTAGATCTTGTAGGAACACTGATCGCAATTCTTTCAGGTCAAAAGGTAGCAAGTAATTCATGGGACCAATCCGCATCATTTTATCGTCCCAATATGACAACTACTATAACGGAAACAACCGTTGAACACACTGCCATGACATTTACATCTACTGGAGTCGTCCAAACTGAGACAGGCGAAGTAATCAACTTCACTTGTAATGTTGAGTTTAGCAAATCATACTATGAGTCTGTTGAAACCACTGTCAACAGTGACAAACTCATTGATCCATTGGTATTTAATATCGATAATAAAGGTATGAACTTGTCAAATAAAACTATTAAGATGGATCTAGATTTAGATGGTCATATCGATACCTTCAATATGCTACAAAAAGGTAGTGGTTTTTTAGTACTTGATCGTAATAATAACGGGAAAGTAGATGATGGTTCAGAACTATTCGGTCCCAAAACAGACAATGGGTTTGGTGAACTTAGAGTCTATGATGAAGACAATAATCTTTGGATTGATGAAAATGACGAAATCTATAAGGACTTAAAAATCTGGATGATTGATGAGGATGGTAAAGAAACGCTGATACCAATTAAAGAAGTCGACATTGGTGCAATTTATTTAGATTCTGTCAACAGCCACTTTGATTTGAAAGAAGGTCAAAAAAAAGGAAGAATTGCACGTTCCGGTCTATTTTTAAGAGAAAATGGACAGCCCGGTGCTATTCACGAAGTGAAACTTTAAAGGAAACTTAACTGTTTCCTTTTCCTATGATATACCACTTTGGAATCACTTCTTTAAAAGAATTAAAATCACTCAAAATGTCTTTTGCCTGCTGACGCATCACATTTATCTCTTTATCTCCAAATGGAATTGCCCAAGGCAATGATGAGAGTGTGTTACTTGAAATATAGAGTGCTAATAACTTAAAGAAAGTTTCTGGAACATTTCCATTGAAATAGCCATCAACTCGACCAGCAGCAAAATACGGACTTACATTAACATCCCATACAATCCTATTAAATTCTTCCCAAGGATCACCAAAATCATGTCTATTAAAATCAATTACACCTATATGACCATCTTCATTAAGAATTAAATTACCTACATGATAATCTCCATGGTGAAATGTTATAGGCCTATCATTTAAGAGCTCTCTTGTTTCTTCAAGATAATCTATAAATAAATGTCCAAATTCATATTTTAAATCACAAGATGTATACTGTTTTATCTTCCAATCAATTTTTCTGTTAAATTTTTCTGACCATGAAAAAGGTTCATGTGCTATGTCTATGCTATGTATCTTTCTTAGAATTTCTCCTGCTTCATAACCTAATTCGTACTGTCTTTTAATCGGTAAATCTGTTAAGGCAGCTTCTAAATCTATCCCTTTGATCCATTTTAGGACCATATAAACACCCTCATTACAAAGACCAATATCATAAGGTGTTGACATCTCAAATCCTTTTTTAGAGATTCTATTAATTACCTCATATTCATGTAACTTAGACTTATATGTCTGTTTATCAGATATGCGAAGTAATAGATGGGTTTCATCCTTAGTAATCACATGATACTTTTTATCTTTAGACCAACCCTTATCTACAAAATCAACACTGACCCAGTCTTCACTTCCTGGGATATCTCTAAACTGTGCAATCATTATTTCTCCTAATATCTTTACTCATTGATAACATCTTCTTTATACCAGCGTGTTTCTCAAGTAGGTTATGTTCATATTCACCCACAATTTCAAAACCAAACCGCTGATAGAGCCTAAAAGCCCCAGTATTCTCTGCTAAAACACCTAGAGTTAGGAAATTTACACCATCAGACTCACAGGCTTTTTCTAATGCAAATTTAAGGAGCTTACTGCCTACGCCTTTACCTCTTGCATGAGGTGAGACAACTAATATTTCTACATACAAGTCCTGCATATTTATCTCATCATCAATTAAACTAAGTATTAGTCCCGTTTTAATGAGTCTAAAAAAACCAACCGATACAAACTGTTTTAAACTGGGTAGACTATGTTTTTCCTTATCATATGATCTCATCAACTTAATCACACCAAGTACTTGATTATCCTCTTCAGCAACATAATAAAACCTGAAATTATCATTTATTTTAAAGAAAATTGTTTCAATTAACTGCTTAGCCTTTTGATTTTCTAATCTAGCTAAGGGTTTCGCCTTGGACCAAAATGCCGAGTGATATAAGTCGCAAACCGATGCAATGTCTTCTTTCACCATTAATCTAATATTCATGCGTCTCCTTTCTCTGTAAGTACGGTTCAATACTAAGAGCTTTGAATAGAATTAAATAAAATAAGTATTAGAAAGACTGCCTCACCTCTTTTAGATCTATAAGATTATCGTCTCTAAATTGAGCGATCATTATTAATGGCATTTTATGTCTAATTGATTGAAATCCTTCATACAAGAAACTTTCATCATAATAATTTAAAATGCTTGCAAGTGCTGTTCCATGAGTTGAAATAGCAATGCTCTTATTCGAATGTAATCTAAGAATACTGTTTATCTTCAGTATATTTCTATCTTGCACCTCTTGTAGCGACTCGCCCTTGCTAAGCTTATAGTTAAAGTCATGCCATTGATTATATGAGAATTCATCAAAGTCTTCAACCCAACAACCAATTTCTCGTTCGCGTAAATCATTAACTAATTTGATTTCCTTACATACACTCTCTGCATAAGGTTTAATCGTATCAACAGTTCTTTTATAAGGACTCGAGTAAATCGCATCAATCTCGATTTCTGAGAAAAACTCCTTTATTCGAAGTGCGCTTTCTCTTCCTTCGTATGTTAAAGGTCTATTAACTTCGTCTTTTACAGTATAATCTGTTCTGGCATGTCGTACGAAGTAGATAGTAGTCATGTTATTTTCCCTTTCTAATAAATACAACTTTTAAATAATTACCTTCTTTAAATTCCTTAATCGTTTTAAAATCAGATGGTAAAGTAAATTCTTCCAGTAGTGTGTATTCAATATTCATTTCTTTAAAAGCAAGATTAATGAAACCTTTAAACTTCTTCATGTTAAATGAACTGCAATTTGTAGAAGCGACTATAACACCATCATCCTCAGTTATTGCAATAGCTTCTTTTAATAGATTTGTATAATCTTTTGCTGCACTAAACTTAAACTTCTTTGATTTAGCGAAACTTGGTGGATCAAGTATTACAGTGTCAAACTTCAGACCTTTTTTAACAGCATATTTGAAGTAGTTAAATACATCCTCTACAACAATATCATGATCTTCATAATTGATTTCATTCAAAGTGAAATGTTCTATAGTCTTTGGCAGACTTCTGTTTGCCAAATCTACACTTGTTGTCATTTTAGCACCACCAAGTGCAGCATATATTGAAAAAGCACCTGTATATGAAAATGTATTTAATACGGTTTTACCTTTAGAGTACTTTTTTCTAATTGTATTTCTGACGTCTCTTTGATCTAAGAATACACCAACCATGGCACCTTCATTTAAGTATATGGCAAAGTGTACACCATTTTCCTTAACAATAAGCGGAAACTCACCTCTTTGACCTAAAACAAATCCATCCTCTTCGATGTATTTGCCTTGTGTATCAAACCTTTTTTTCTGGTATATTGCTTTACAATCCACAATTCTTTTCAATGAGTTAATCACATGATCTCTGAATTTATAAGCCCCTTTGCTATACCAATTGATTAAATAATATTCATCAAAATAATCAATCGTTACACCACCAAAGCCGTCACCTTCACCATTAAAAACTCTAAAAGCAGTAGTATTACGATCTTTATATAGAGATGCCCTACTATTTATGGCTGTAACCAACTTTTTTTCAACAAAGCTAATATCAATCGACTCATTCTCTTTTCGGCTTAAAACCCAGCCATAGCCCTTATTTTGTCTACCGTAATAACCTTTTGCAATAAAGTTATTCTTCTGATCAACTAACTTGATAATATCGCCTTCTTTATTCAGCACTTCAATATTATCTATAGCCTCTCTGTTAATCAATGGATAGCCACTTCTATACTTATCTACATATTTAGATTTTATTTTTACATTTATTTCTTTTTTCATTATACTTCCATTCTCTATTAAGTCTTACTACAGATAAAGTCATCTGTACTTTACTTATTATAGCATTTGTTTTTAATCTTTGCGAAAAAATCGAGGAACCTTTATACCTTATTTCATATAAAATCATTTCATAAAAAAAACAGCCTAGGAATAGTCCTAGACTGTTAAATAACTTTTGAATAAACACACCTTACGATTTTCTAGATTAAAATCCATTATCCAAAGAACAACATTGAAATGAAATAATAAGCAAGTAGGACAACAATAACCACAGGCATAATTGTTATCAATGCAGCAATTATTAAAGCCTTATAGTCGTTCTTCTCAAACTCAGTTTCATCTCTTAACTTGTTTAATAGCTCAGTTTGTTCCTGTGCTTTTCTCTTTTTTGATTTTAGACCATCATCTAATTCATCGTCTAGCTTCATAGTTCAATTCCTGGGAAGTGACAAGCTACAAAGTGACCTTTTTCAACTTCATTGAACTCTGGTACTTTCTTTGTACAGATATCTGTTGCAACAGGACATCTTGTATGGAACTTACAACCAGTTGGAACAATAACGTTAGATGGAATATCACCTTCAAGTAAAATTCTTCTCTTGTTTCTTGCTCTGTCTAAATCAGTTTCTGGAATCGCTGATAATAATGCTTTTGTATATGGGTGTAATGGGTTTTCATATAAGCTATGCTTATCTGTAAACTCTACCATGTCACCTAAATACATAACACCAATTCTATCACTAATATGCTTTACTACAGACAAGTCATGTGAAATGAATAAGTAAGCCATTCCAAACTTCTTCTGTAAGTCATTTAATAAGTTGATAACCTGTGACTGAATAGATACGTCTAGTGCTGATACAGCCTCATCACAAACGATGAACTTTGGCTTAAGTGCTAACGCACGTGCAATACCAATTCTCTGACGCTGTCCACCTGAGAACTCATGTGGGTATCTATAAATCATATAGTCATCCAAACCACAAGTCTTCATGATTTCTTTTACATAGTTTTCAAACTCATCATCTCTATTCTTGTAGATACCATGCTCTAAAAGAGCCTCACCAATAATTTGACCAACAGTTTGTCTTGGGTTTAATGATGAATATGGATCCTGGAAAATGATTTGCATTTCTTGACGAAGTGGTATCATATCAGTTTCTGAGTAATTTGTGATGTTCACACCATTAAAGAAGATTTCACCTGCAGTTGGCTCATACAGTTTTAAAACTGATCTTCCGTATGTAGATTTACCACATCCAGACTCACCAACCAAACCAACAGTTTCACCTTCATAAATAGTCAGGCTAATACCATCATTTGCTTTTACATATAATCTTTCACCATGTACTTCAGAAAGAGCTTCATACTTTACTAATACATGCTTTAATTCAGCAACAAATTCCTTGCCACCTTCCATTTGCTTGATAAGATCTTCTACAAAATCTTTCTCTTTGCCGTTAATAGCAGCATCTGGATAGTTTTCTTTATATAGTTTTACAGCTTTAGCTGCTAATCTCTTAAGATTTTTCTTTTCGTTTCTTTTTTTACCTGTAGGAAAATACTGCTTTAATCCCTTAGATTCTAATAAAACATTAGGCATTTCTACCCCCCGTTTCTGGATAAAAACATCTTATCAGATGTCCACTTTCTACCTCTACCAATTCTGGTTTCTCATTAATACACTTTTCAGTCGCAAACTCACAACGCGTTGAGAATCTACAGCCAATTGGTAATTTTAATGGGTGAGGAACACTACCTTCAATTTGATCTAAATATTCAACTTCTTCATCTAATACTGGAACTGATTTTAATAAACCTTCCTTGTATGGATGAGAGTACTTAGCTGATCTATCAAATATCGTATCAA